>Ga0209344_10000003_pt1 | contig 1175452 bp, 1126 predicted proteins | sample Cruoilmetagenom6_FD_187293 | JGI IMG/M metagenome (GOLD analysis project Ga0209344, IMG submission 187293) | Oil polluted marine microbial communities from Coal Oil Point, Santa Barbara, California, USA - Santa Barbara Oil Seep Sample 6 (SPAdes)... | ecosystem: Environmental > Aquatic >... | reverse complement strand
TCGGCTTGGGATCTTCCCTCGAGCACGACAGCGGTGATGACAAGGCGAGTTTTCGACACTCCACGAGCGTGGCCGAGAGTTTCCTATGTCTTGAGAGATACGTTTCCTATGTCCTGAACGAACACACCACCGGTACCGCCACTGGGATTTCTTCGACTTCGACGCAGTCTAGCGCTCACTCCGTCACACTGGAGGGATGACGCGACACTGGAGTCCCCTCGCCTTTGTTTACTTCGGCCTCAGCATTGTCGGGCTGGTGGGAACGTGGTTTTTCAATGCCATGGCCATCGTGCAGATGTCCAACTTCATTGGCGACTGGGTCGGTTCTGGGCCGGCCGTTTCATCGCTGACCGTTGACCTCCTGGTCGTGGCGATCGCCGGCAGCGTCCTCATCATTGTGGAGGCGCGCAGACTTGGGATGCGCGGTGGCTGGGTTTATGTGGCTCTCTCTGGCCTCACCGCGTTTGCCTTCACCTTCCCGCTCTTCCTCGCCATGCGGCAGCGTCAGCTCTCCCTGCTTCGCGCTCCCGCGCTGTAACGCCGACACGGGTTACATTCCCAGCGCACTCCCACTCTGCGTTGTTAGCTTGGCTCTCGGAAGTGAGTGGCGACGGCCCTCCTCCAGACCCCACTATGCAGACTCCCTCACGACATGCTCTGCCCTCGCGACTGCGCGACACGGCGGCGCGCTTTGGCATGTCCTGGCTCGTCCGCCAGCGGCTTGCACTCGGAGCAAGCGTGCTCGCGTTCGGCTTTATTGCGGTCACCGCGGTCGCACCACCTGCCCCGGCAACAGCGAAAGAGCTGCTTGACGCCTACAACGATCGTCACGCGCAAACGGTGACTGTCGCGCACCTTGTGGTGCCGGCAGCAGTGTCCCGCGACAACTACAACGTGATGCCTGGCATCCCGCAGCTCGCCGCGCATGGAACGAATCACGACTGGGCGAAGATTGTGTTGCTCGAGGGCGGATGGCCGGTCACCGAAAACAATGTGACCGTGATCACCCGTTGGATGCGCCAAGAGAACGGCCCCGACAACTGGTTTAACCGCAACAACCCACTCAACAACGGGTGGGGTTCCGGTGGTGGCGGTGGTACCGGCAGCTATGCAAATCTGCTGATCGCCGCCAAATACGCGGCGAAGGCTCTGCACGGACTAGGTGGGTATGCGCCTATTATCGCGGCGCTCTTCGCGGATGCTCCCACCGAAGTCACCGAGCACGCCATCTGGTTTTCACCGTGGGCATCCGGACACTACGCCAACGGCAGTCACTGGCACTACACCCCGGTCAAAGAGGTAACGGCCCCCGCCGCGGCGTGGGGGTAGCGCAGGCGAATACAGTGAAGGGGTGGAGCACCCTCTCGTCATTGAACCAAACGACCCGCACCTTGAACATGTGCGTTCACTCTGTGTCGCGTACCCGGAAGTCACCGAAGTTCAGTCGTGGGGTAGGCCAACGTTCCGGGTGGCGAAGAAAATTTTTGTCGTGGTGGGCTCGGGCATGGATCGTCCCCACTCGATAATTTTCAAGCCGGATGCCGAAGAGCGCCTCGCCTACGTTCAGGATGACCGCTTCTGGATTCCACCGTATTGGGGCCCAAGTGGGTGGCTCGCTATCGGCCTCGATGACCCCTCCACTGACTGGCAGGAAGTCGCAGAACTGATCGACACGTCCTATCGACAGGTTGCTTTGAAGCGTCACCTGAAGGTGCTCGATTCCGGAGGTGGTATTCCGCTGGTATAGTCGACTGGTTGGCTTCGCCAATAGGACTGCGCCCGTAGCTCAGCGGATAGAGCAATTGACTACGGATCAATAGGCCGGGGGTTCAAATCCCTCCGGGCGCACCAATATTTTCTACGGGAAATCGAAAACTCTCCAACCTCAGGGTTGGGGAGTTTTTTCGTTTTGGGGACTCGTTAGCGCACAAGCGACGGTTGCTGCGCAGGAGGGGGCCACGTTGTCGCTCCGAGTTCACGTGAGATGTTGCGCGCGGTTTCTCTCAAGGCGTTGAGCACACTGTCTTCTGGTGGCCACTCGCTCGATGGCAATACTGCGGCAACAGCCGCAATGACAGAGCCGTTCCGGTCGACGATGGGGGCAGCGATAGACGATTCGCCAAGCACCGCTTCATCTTCCTCTGACGCGATCCCGCGATCGACAATCTGCGTGAACTGGGACTTGAGCTGTGCCGGATCGGTCAGCGTGTCCCCGGTGAGACTGCGTAGCGGGTTGGTGAAAAGGTCATCGGCAAGTTCGGGGCTGTACGCAAGCAAAACCTTGCCCATGGCGGATGCGTGGGCGGGAATCGACAGGCCCGTCTCAGGCATCTGTTGGGTGCCGTCCGGCCGCAAGTTGTGGTCAATGATGATCACTTCGTCGAATAGCGTTGCGCCCAACCGGGTCGCTAGTCCGGTGCGATTCGTGAGCTCGCGTGTCCATCGCATTGCGCGGGCCCGCACGTCGAGGGTGTCGAGGTAGACGTTGCTCAATTTCAGGAGTGCTGGTCCGAGCATGTAGCGCGAACTGCCCGCTTCTTGGGCAACGAGGCCGTGCTGTTGAAGCGACTTGACGATGCCGTGCACTGTCGAGGGAGGCAGCCCGAGGAGTCCAGATAGCTCACTAATACCGAGCCGACGGGCTCCCTGTAGCGAAGACAGTACTTTGGCCGCACGATCGATCGCTTGGATCACAGGGAATACCTCCTTTGGTACCTCCAGTATGGTGCAATTCGAATTCCCGCTTGACAAACACCCACTATCAGTAGCATATTCGACATTGTCGAATGGTATTCTGAAAATACGAACCAGCGGAATGAGCCGCACGCGACACCTAATGTTCAAAGGAGCACATATGGATGAGAACACGACGTGGCAGAAACTCCTCGCGGAGTTCCTTGGCACCGGATTCCTGGTATTTGTCGGCGTGGGCTCTATCCCCGCCACCCTGATCATCAACGGTGACGCACCGTTCACGATGGCCGACCTTGGCGTCATCTCGGCGGCATTCGGTACCATCGTTGTTGTCACGGTGTACGTATTTGGCTACATCTCGGGCAACCACATCAACCCGGCTGTCACACTCGGTCTTGCGGTTACGGGGAAGTTCCCGTGGAAGCAGGTCCCCGGCTACCTGATCGCACAAGTGCTCGGAGCAGTCGCAGGCGCGTTCGCCATTGTTGGTGTGCTCGGACACAAGGCATCTGAACTCGGTCTTGGCATCGCGGCCTATGGAGAATCCACTCCGTGGGGTCAGGCGTTCTTCGCCGAATTCATCGGTACGTTCATTCTCGTCTTCGCAGTCTTCGGCGTCATTCACCGCAAGGCAGCTCCGGGCTGGGCAGGCCTATCGATTGGTCTGGCCGTATTCGCCGTCATTATCGTTGTTGCGCCGACGACGAGTGCGTCGATCAACCCGGCGCGTACAACCGGTCCGATGCTTGTGCAACAGATTGTCGGTGGCACAGTCCAGTGGGAGCAGTGGTTTGTGTACGTTGCCGCTGAGCTCCTGGCCGGTGTTGTTGCCGCAGTACTGTTCGTGGCACTATCCAAGACAAAGGCGGACAAGACCAGTCTCACCGAGGCTCTCACAGAAGAGAAGGCCAGCTAATGAAGAAACTGATCAACGACCCAAGCGCGGTGCTCGCCGAATCCCTTCTCGGGGTTGAGGCCGCGCACTCAGAACTCAAGGTCGACCACACCAACCGCATCATTTATCGGGCAACACCCAAGGAGCGAGGCACAGTCGCGCTCCTCTCAGGTGGTGGATCCGGCCACGAGCCGCTGCACGGAGGCTTCGTCGGCTTCGGGATGCTCGACGCTGCGTGCGCAGGTGAGGTATTTACCTCGCCGACGCCCGACCAAATGCAGGAAGCCACCAAGGCAGTCGATACTGGCGCCGGCGTGCTGCACATCGTGAAGAACTACACGGGTGACGTGATGAACTTCGAGATGGCGGCAGAACTGGCCGCGGCGGATGCCAACGTGCGAGTGGAGACCGTCGTCGTCAACGACGACGTCGCTGTTGAAGACTCCACCTGGACGGCAGGTCGACGCGGTGTCGGAGTCACTGTGCTCCTCGAGAAGATTGTCGGAGCTGCTGCCGAGGCGGGGGAGGATCTCGATACGGTCGCCGCGTTGGCCAGGAAGGTCAATGACGGAGGCCGCTCGATGGGCATGGCGCTCACCAGCTGCACCGTCCCCGCTGCGGGAAAGCCGACGTTTGAGATCGGTGAGGACGAGATGGAGATCGGCGTGGGCATCCACGGCGAGCCTGGACGTCACCGCGTTCCTCTTGCTTCGGCCTCGGAGGTCGCACGGCAGCTTGTCGAGCCGATTCTGGCTGACCTCGATTTCACCTCTGGTGAGACGATCGTCATGCTCAACGGGCTCGGCGGTACTCCGCTCATCGAGCTGTACATCATGTACGGCGAGGTCAAGGCTCTTCTCGATGCCGCCGGCGTGAAGGTCGCGCGGAACCTCGTCGGCAACTACATCACGTCCCTAGATATGGCAGGCTGCTCGGTTACCCTGCTGAAGGCGGACGCTGAAATTCTCGGCTACTGGGATGCTCCGGTTAACACCGCCGGACTGCGATGGGGAGTCTAAGGACATGACTGACAGCACCGTTTCACTTAACCAGCTCACCGCATGGCTCTCGACATTCGAGAACTTGGTGATTGAGCATCGGGCGTACCTGACTGAGTTGGACTCGGCGATTGGTGACGCCGATCACGGGGCCAACATGGCTAGAGGTATGACCGCGGTGATGGAGAAAATCGGTGCGACCACGGCTGCTGGCGCCGTCGACGAGTTGTTCAAGACGGTCGGAATGACCCTCGTGACTTCCGTCGGTGGCGCCAGCGGGCCGCTCTATGGAACGTTCTTCCTCAGATTTGGCATGACCGCAGGTGCACAGTCCAGCCTCGATGGGCCAGCGCTGGGGGCCGCTCTCCGAGCAGGGCTCGACGGAGTAGTTGCTCGCGGTAAGGCAGAGTTGGGCGACAAGACCATGTTCGATGCGATGTCACCGGCAGTTGACGCTTTTGATGTTGCCATCGCTAGTGGGGCCGATGTCGCGGCGGCTGCTTCCGCAGCGCTATTGGCTGCGCAGACCGGCCGCGATGCCACCGAACCTCTCGTGGCTCGCAAAGGCCGTGCCAGCTACCTTGGAGAACGCAGTGCCGGTCACCTTGATCCCGGAGCTGCCTCGACCGTCTACCTTTTCGAGGCACTCGCCTCGACTCTCACAGCGGGGTAAGCCGTGATCGGAATTGTGGTCGTGTCGCATAGTCCGCGACTGGCCAGCGCCGCTGTGGAGCTTGCGCTCGAGATGGTGCCTGGCGAGAAGCCTCCCATCGCTATCGCGGCGGGGACTCTTGGCGGGCTGACGGGAACCGACGCCGTGCGGGTGAGCGAGGCTATCACCGAGGTGTCGTCGCCCGAAGGTGTCTTGGTCATGATGGACCTCGGCAGTGCCGTGCTCAGCGCAGAAATGGCAATGGAATTCATTGCGGCAACGACAACACCCATTAAGTTGAGCAGCGCCCCCTTTATCGAGGGGCTGCTTGCTGCAGTTGTTATGGCAGCGGGGGGAGCCTCGCTTGATGCCGTCGACGCCGAAGCTCGCGGAGCGCTCAACGCCAAGCGAGGCCAGCTTGGCGTTGACGACGACGACGCGGTGGCTGCCCCTGTTGTGATGGGAGACGCCAGTTGCGATCTTGAGGTCATCAACCCGGACGGCTTGCATGCCCGCCCCGCCGCACTACTTATCGGGGCGCTCGCTGGACTGGAGGCCACAGTGACCTTGGCGAACGTGCGCACCGGTAAGCCGCCGGTCACGCTCACCGGGCCCACGTCTATCCTCATGCTCGCCGCACGAAAGGGTGATCGGCTTACCGCTACCGCGAGTGGCGCTGATGCGCGCGCTGCGCTCGATGCGATAGCGGAACTTGTGCGTTCTGGTTTCGGCGAACTCGACTCCAACGCCGCAGCGCCAGTTCCCGAAAGTCGAACGCGCGCCGAGGCGGGGCCGATGGGTGTGAGCCCGGGTCGTGTTGTCGGCCCCGTGCTGCGCATGCCAGATGCCATTGACGAGCCAGCGCACCGTCGTACCCTCGACACCGATTCGGAGCTGGAGCACATTGCTGCGGCGGCAACGGCAGTGGAGGCTTCCCTGCGGGAACGAGCGGCGCAGGTCACGGGTGAGGCGCGCGAGATCCTTGAAGCGGGGGCCCTCATGGCCACCGACCAGGGCCTGTTGGAGCGTGCCCGTGGCATAGTCACTGAACAAGCAGAAGGGGCAGAGCGCGCCATCTGGATAGCGGTGACCGAGTTTGCGGACGCACTCGCCGACCAGGGCGGACGCATGGCCGAGCGCGTGAGCGATGTGCTCGACGTGCGTAACCGACTTGTCGCCAGCATTCTGAACCGGCCGGCCCCCGGCGTGCCTGACCGCATCGAACCCTTCATTCTCATTGCGCGCGATCTCGCGCCCGCCGATACCGCTCTTCTCGATCCGGCCACCTGTCTAGCGCTCGTCACGGAAGAAGGTGGCCCAACCTCGCATACGGCGATTCTCGCGCGCAGTCTCGGCATTCCGGCCATCGTCGCCGCTGCCGGAGCGCTCGAGATCCCGGAGGGCACTATTCTTCTCGTCGACGGCACGACCGGTCGACTGAAACCGAACCCCTCGACTGACGAGGTACGGGAGATTGAGAACGCGCCACAAATCGCCGCCTTTTCGGGGACCGGCACAACCAAGGACGGTCATGCGGTGCAACTGCTTGCCAACGTTGGCTCGTCAGAGAGCGTTGAGGCAGCAGTCGAAGCCTCGGCCGAGGGTGTTGGCCTGTTCCGTACCGAATTCTGCTTTCTCGATCGGGACACGGCACCAACCGTTGAGGAGCAGGTTGCCGCCTACCGCCCGGTCTTCGCCGCTTTCCCCGGCCGCAAAGTCATCGTGCGCACGCTGGATGCGGGTGCGGATAAGCCGCTCGCCTTCGTGACCGACAGCGCCGAAGACAACCCCGCTCTCGGTATTCGCGGTTTACGTACTTCGTGGAGCCATCCGGACCTGTTGGATGACCAGCTGCGTGCAATCGCACTCGCGGCAGCTGCCGAGCAGGCAATTGTGTGGGTGATGGCGCCCATGGTTGCCACTCTCGACGAGGCGGAAGATTTTGCGGCCGCGTGTGCGAAGCACGGTCTCGAAAGCTCGGGTGTCATGATTGAAACTCCGGCGGCCGCCCTGTTGGCGCCGGAGGTCAACCGCGCAGTCAGCTTTACGAGTCTTGGGACCAACGACCTCGCCCAGTACACGATGGCTGCGGACCGCCTTGTTGGCGCGTTGGCGGCGCTCAATGATCCATGGCAGCCTGCGGTGCTTCGCCTCATCGATACTGCTGCTGCTGCGGCCGGCGCCGAGGGAAAGCCTGTGGGGGTCTGTGGAGAGGCAGCAGCGGATCCGTTGCTTGCGGTCGTACTCGTCGGTCTGGGAATCACGAGCCTGTCGATGTCACCCCGCGCAATCGCCACGGTCGCCGCGCGGCTCGGCGAGGTAACGCTCGAACAGTGTCAGAGTGCTGCCCGTGCCGCGCGTGATGCCGCGACGGCGGCGCAGGCGCGACAAGATGTGGCGGCGATCTTCGCCTGAGCCAATAACGAGGCGGCCCTGGTTTGGGTGAGCCCTTTGGCCTCACAAACTGAGATTGGTACGGAGGGCGACAGTGCGGAATCCGGTATTTCCCATCGAGGAATCCGGCGTATTTGATGAGCGAGCAGAATTGCGGTACCGGTTGCAATATGAGTCGTGGCAAAGATAGGACCCCCCACGCAAAACTCGGCTTTGCCCGGAAAGAGGTCCTCGCGGGTCCTTGTGAGGGCTCGTTGCGTAATAGTGAGGTGAGTACCAGTCAGCGCACCACTCCCAGACATTTCCCACGGTTTGCCACAGACCGAAGGCATTGGGGCTGAAGCTCCGAACCGGTGCCGTCGTCAACCAGCCGTCTTCGAGCGTATTCAGCGTCGGGAATTTTCCCTGCCAAATGTTGCAGTTCCACTCACCGGAGTGTCGATCCACAAGGTCATTGCCCCACGGATATCTGGCTCCTTCGAGTCCGCCACGTGAGGCACGCTCCCATTCCGCTTCTGTCGGTAGCCGGCGCCCCGACCAATCGCAGTACGCGACGGCATCATTCCAACTGACGTGCACGACGGGATGGTCTTCCATACCGTCGATTCCGGACCCGGGGCCGCCGGGATGTGCCCAATCTGCGCCAGTGACGCCCAACCACCACGGTGTTCCCGTTGCGGAACTCATGACGTTGGACCGCTCTGTTTGAAGCGCCGAATAGAACACAGCCGAGAAGCCGAAGAGTTCGGCTTCCGTGCGGTATCCGGTCTCTGAGACGAACACCGCGAACTGCTCGTTTGTGACGCTAGTGGAGTCGATTTGAAAGTCGGGGAGTGCGACCGAGTGCAGCGGCGTCTCGCCATCACCGCGATTCCCATCATTGGTTGAATCACCCATCATGAAGTCACCAGCGGGAATCTGCGACTGCACAATCGTATGTTTGCCGTGCCCCGAAGCGGCGAACTCGGTGGCTCGAGTTACCCCTGACGTTCCTTGGCGACTGGGCGCACAGCAGCTTTCCTCGTGGTTCTCACCCGCAACCGACTGCACTATTTCCTACCTCAAATTTCCACTCACTCATGCTGTGCAGGTCCTTACGCGTGACAACCACGGCGAGCGGGGTGGCTTTGCCCACTTTGTCGGTCATGGATTTCGCGTAGTGCTAGCCCTGGGCGGGCATCATCGCTGGTTCCCTAAACTAGCAAAGGAAAGGATTTCGGATGAAGAAAGAGTCGCCAACGGGTCAGCCCAATTTCGTGGTCGTTCTGACGGACGACCAGGGTCGCTGGGCGATGCCTCAGCGAATGCCCGAACTGCACATGCCCAACTTGGCAAAGTTGAGTGAAGAGTCGCTCGAGCTGGATCAGTTCTTCTGCACATCGCCCGTCTGTTCACCCTCACGAGCATCACTGCTCACTGGAAGAATGCCTTCCGCACACGGTGTTCATGACTGGCTGGTTGGCGAAAGGCACCCTGATGCCAAGCCGGACCTCTACCTCGAGGGCCAGTCGACGACGCCCGAGGTGCTTGCCGAAGCCGGCTATGAGTGCATGATGAGCGGAAAGTGGCACGTCGGACATTCTCAATGGCCCGCTCCAGGCTTCGAAAAGTGGTACGCACATCGCTTTGGAGGTAGCCCATACTTCAACGCGCCGATGTGGCAAGACGGGCAGCCGATAGAGCAAGAGGGCTATCTGACACACGCGATCACAAAGAACGGATTGTCGTTCCTGCGCTCCCGCGACACGACGCGGCCGTTCTACCTTCAAGTGAATTACACGGCGCCGCACAGCCCGTGGGTCAACAATCATCCCGCTGAATACCTCGAAAAATATGACGGGTCCGATTTTCCCTCCGTCCCACGAGAAGCTCGCCATCCGTGGTCGCACGAACAGCGCGAGTATGACGCGGCATTTGTTGATCCGGTCTCGCATCTTGCGGGCTATTGCGCATCCCTCACGGCGGTCGATGAAGGACTGGGACAGCTGCGCGCCGAGTTGGAGAAACAGGGTGTCTGGGATTCGACGGTCGTACTCTTCACGTCCGACAACGGCTTCTCTTGTGGTCACCATGGGATTTGGGGCAAAGGTAACGCGACATTACCGCTGAACTTCTGGGACAATTCCGTTCGAGTCCCGGCCGTGGCCAGGTTGCCAGGCGGAGCGAGTGGCGTTGCCGACAATCTACTGAGTGCTGCAGGATGGCACGCCACCGTGTGCGAACTGGCCGGGGTCGAGAGGCCCGGCGATCAATGGGGTATTGGTGACTCGTTCGCTGGCCTGCTGCGCGGCGAACCGCAGGAATCCGCTGAAAATGTGGTGGTTCTTGCCGAGTATGGTCAAGGCCGAATGATCACCGACGGTCGGTGGAAGCTCGTTCTTCGGTCCGAAGGCCCCTGCGAGTTATACGACCAGTTCAACGATCCGAATGAACTCGACAACGTCTTCGATGCGAGACCTTCTCGCGGCATCCAAACCGACCTCACCGCGGCTTTGGGCGACTGGTTTGCTATCCACGAACGACCAGGAATGGAGGCCTTCCACCGCAGCGTAAAGGGCTACGGGCAGGTGCACCCAGTTTCTCGAGGGCGATCAGATGACGAAATGTACGTGCAGGAGCCCGACGAGGATCTCGGTTAGCCCGCCGCCGCTGCCGCCGCGGCCGCCTCGTTCGCGGCGTGCTTGTCATCTGCCGCCTCCTGCAACGCGGACTTGGTTCGCAGGGTCGGAGTTTTGAAGAAGAGCGCAAGCGCGAAGGCGAACAACACGACGCACAACGCCAGCCAGTAGATGACAATCGTCGAGGTGGTGAATCCGGCGAGGAATGGCTTCGTGAGTCGCGGGTCCGCGCCCACCAAGAACGATGTGTCGTTGATCGCGCTGGCGCTCACGCCGTCACCATCACCCGTTGCCTCTGTGAGCGCTGTGGCGATCTCTGGAGCGGCCGCATCAATCACCTGAGCGCGCACGTCTGCATCCGTGAAGTCGAGTGGTTCTGCCGGAACTTTCGCCTCGGCTTCGGTCGGCGACACCCCTTGCGCGATGAGAGCCTGCACCCCACCATCGTGGGCCGCTAGCTGAGCATTTTCCTGAAGGGAGCCGACCATGTCCGTGTAGATCAGGTCCATGATCCCCTGGTTTTCAGGAGCGGTCGCGACCTCTGGAGTCATAGCTGCGGTGAGCGCGCTTTTCAAGGTTGGTGTGTCTGTGAGCGAGGCTTGGATGTTGGCCGGCATCACCGTGAAGAGCAGAGAAAGCATGACTGCTGTTCCGAGCGTTCCACCAATCTGACGGAAGAACGTGGACGCACTCGTGGCGACGCCCATGTCTCTTACGCCCACCGAATTCTGGCTGGCGATGGTGAGAGTTTGCATGAGTTGGCCTAGGCCGAGCCCGATGAGCAACATTCCGCCGGCTACGAACAAGAACGACGAGTCATAGTTCAAGAAGGTGAGGTAGAAGAACCCGGCCGACAGGAGCGCCGTTCCGAGAATGGGGAACATGCGGTATTTGCCGTTGCGGGCGATCAATTGACCGCTACCGATTGACGCGATCATCAGTCCCAGAATCATGGGCAGCATCTGGAATCCGCTTTCGGTCGGCGTGGAGCCGAGCACGATCTGCAGGAACAGGGGGATGGTCATCATCGCGCCGAACATGCCGAACCCGACGAGAACACCGATGATCGTCGCCATCGAGAACGTCTGCGAGCGGAACAGCTTCATCGGAATGAGCGCATCATCTTTCATGCGGAACTCGATGAAAATGAACGAGATGATACCGACGATGCCAAGCACTAGGCAGGCAATGGATGCCGGGCTTGTCCAACCCCAGGTCTGGCCCTCTTCGGCGAGAAGCAGTAGCGGAACGAGAGCGAGGATGACCGCTGCAGCGCCCCACCAGTCGATGCGCACAGAATTGCGTTCGGGCTTTGGCAGGTGCAGGAACTTGAACACCAAGGCAAGGGCACCGATTCCGATGGGCACGTTGACAAGAAACACCCAGCGCCAACCGGCGATCCACAGAATCTCATCTGTGCCGGCGAAGACGCCACCAATCAGTGGGCCGATCACGCTCGACACTCCAAACACCGCCAAGAAATAGCCCTGGTATTTGGCGCGCTCGCGGGGAGCCAGCATGTCGCCCATGATGGCCAACGGCATCGACATGAGCCCGCCCGCTCCAAGGCCCTGCACTGCGCGCCACACCGAGAGGTCAATCACTGACGTCGAGAACGACGACAGAACGGAACCGAGAATGAACACCCCGATGGCAAAAATGAACAGCGGACGCCGGCCGAAGATGTCCGAAAGTTTGCCGTAAATCGGAGTGCTGATTGTGGACACAATGAGGTACGCGGTGGTGACCCATGCTTGCAAGCTGAGGCCGTCAAGGTCGTCTCCGATAGTGCGAATGGAGGTGCCCACCACGGTCTGGTCAAGGGCGGAAAGGAACATTCCGGCCATGAGCCCGACGATCACCAGCATGATTTGGCGGTGAGTCATCACGGCCGCAGCTGAACTGACCGTGGAAGTCGTTGTGGTGGATGACGATGGATCGGTAGCGGCGGCAGAGCGTGACATGTGTCCTCGGGGGTGATGGTGATCGATGAGGCTGTGCGGTGAAGCCTCAAACAAACGCAGTGCACAAAGAATTTGCGCAAAATGTAAAGTTACACCACCTGCACCAATTCAACTTTCACTTTCGCTGAATATTGCGCGCTTTCCTATGCCGTGAGCTCTCAGTCCGCGTCGTCTAGCCGGGGTACCGTTCCACGCTCGCGAGACGAGCAAGGTTAGGCGAGACTGCGGCGGCCGCAATGACCTGCAGAGCCACGAATACCCAGAACAGCAATTCACTTCCGGACATCACGCCACTGAACGCGATTCCGACGCCGGTGACGGCGTGGAACAACGCGGCAATCAACACGCTGCCTTTCGCATGGTTGAACAGCCACCCAATGAGCACTGACGTCGCAACGGTCGACATGAAGAAACCAACAAACGGATCAACAAACCGGGGGTTTTGGTTTCTGCGTCGAAAGTCCCTGGCCTGCAGCATGCTCAAGACTCACTCCCTCCGAACGGGCTTCAACCAACAGAAGTTGAGTCTGCTACGTAGTCTTTGGGCCAAGCGTGCATGACATTGATGGTCCAGCGAATAGCGGTTCAACGCTGTGGCTGATCGTCCTCAGCGCGCTTGTCGCGGTGGTTGCCGGGTACCTCAGCTTCGTCATCGCCTTCGGGGGTGAGTCGGGGACGATCAAGTTCGACATCGTCGGTCTCGGGATCACCGTCGGCATCATCGCCGTCGTCCTCGTTGTACATGAGGGGATCCATGGGCTGGCATTTCTCGCGTTCGGGGGTCGGCCGACGTTCGGGGCTGGGCTCGCGGGTAAGGTCCTTCCGTACTTCTACTGCACCTCTGTCGGTCAGCGGTTCTCAGTTGCCCAGTACCTCGTGATCCACCTGGCAGGCTGCATCGGGGACTGGTTCCTCGTGTTCCGTGTTTTGCGGGCGCCCAGAGGTTCTCTCGTGGAGGACATGAAGGACGGCCTGATCATTTACAAGCCTGCAACGTGATCGGTCCACCGGGTACAGCACGGAGAAGTCACAGATCGTTCCGGGTAGCCTGAATGTGGCGCTGCATTCGCTCACGGGTGTCAATTCGATTCTCAAAGGAGAAGCACATGCCTGCAAAACCGCTTAAAGTCACCGTCACCGGAACCTCGGAATCGCCGACCAAGCTCGCGGTATCCGTGCGGGACTTCTCGTTCGTCATCGATGAACCGGCCAACTTTGGGGGCACAGACTCTGGCCCAAACCCGGTCGAGTACTCCTTGGCCTCCCTTGCGGGCTGCTTGAACGTTGTCATCCACTTGATCGCGAAAGAACGTGGCGTGGAGCTTCGTGCCTTGCACTTGACGGTCAAAGGTGAGCTTGACCCCTCCCGACTGTTGGCACAGCCGACCGAAAACCGTGCCGGATTCCAAGGAGTTGAAGTCACCGCCGACATCGACTCTGACGCAGACGCCGCCGAACTCGACGAAATACTGCGCCTTTCGGCGTTCCGCTGCCCCGTTTCGGACAACATGAGTCACACAACGCCGGTCGCTGTACGACGCGCTGCCGCATCCGAGTAGGCGGAAACAATAGCGGCCGATGGTAATGCGACGGAGAGCGCCAATCTGGCCAGCCCCTTGAGTGACCAGTAACCACTTAGCTAATGGCGCTCGGTCCATTCGAGCAGGCTGTATCCGGAGTCGGCCGGGATTGTCACTCGGCGGGAGCCGTCTTCCGTCCTCTCCATGACGGGCGCGACGGTGAAGAGGGGTCGAGCTTGCGCAGCAGCGATGGCTTCCGCCGTGTTGTTACTTTCAGCCAAGCGCAGCAGGTTCAGCATGGTGGGGAACATGATGGGGCGAGTTCCGCTCTGTGCGAGCTCAGCCCCGTGAGACGGAGCCAACCATTCCGCATCGATTGTTTCGGATCCATCCGGAACGGCGACCTCGTCGCGTTGCACCGCTGCAAGGTAGAAGTTGGTATCGAAGCGTCGCGGCTCAGAGACCGGGGTGACCCAATGCCCAAAGTGGGTGAGTGTGTCGAGACGCAACCGAGTTCGGTGACCCGCCACTGTTTCGCGAAACCCGCGGCCGCCCCTGTGCGGGGAGTCCCCTGGAGCCAACAGAATTCCGGTCTCTTCCCACACTTCCCGAATCGCGCCGATCCGAAGCGCCCGGTCTGTTTTTGAGACGCCATCGAAATCCTCAACCGAGCGGCGCCATGCACCATGTGCGTCTTCTGGGTCAATCGCACCGCCCGGGAACACGAGCGCTGAGGGGAAGGCCCCGCGTGCCGCTCGGCTCACCATGAGCACTTCGAACGGGTCATCACGTACCAACAAGACAGTTGCCGACATTTTCGGCTGCGGTTGGTCAGTTGATGAGGTGGCGGGTGGCGGTGGTAAAGGATGACTGGTCACCACGTCATGATACGAGGGCTGCTGGTCACCCAGTGCCGCATCGGATAATCTCGAACTATGCCTCCCCTCAAAAACTGTGTCGTTCCCGCACGCGCTGATGGCCTCATCGAGTCGCCACTTGTTGCGAAAATTCGGGAAGGTGTGATCGGTGATGACCGACTCATGGATGGCCCCTATGGACAGAAACCGGTTACCTATGCTGACTACACCGCAAGCGGCCGGTCGCTGAGTTTCATCGAAGAGTTTCTGCGCGACGAAGTGTTGCCGCGTTACGCCAACACCCACACGGAGAGCAGTGGAACGGGCCTGCAAACCACTCGCCTGCGAGAAGACGCCCGCGACACTATCCGCAGAGCTGTCAATGGCGACGATGACACCATGGTCATTTTTACTGGCAGCGGATCGACTGGTGCGATCGACAAAATTGTGGGGATCCTAGGGCTGCGGTTACCGTGCATTCTTGACGAGAAATACAACCTCGACGCACTTATCCCCAAGAGCGAACGACCCGTCGTGTTTATCGGCCCGTACGAGCACCACAGCAACGAGCTTCCCTGGCGCGAAACAATCGCGGATGTCGTCACCATTCACGAAGACGCTGACGGTCATATCGACCAAGCGCAACTCGCAGACGAACTGCGTGTATATGCGGACCGGCCCCTGAAGATCGGCTCGTTTAGCGCCGCAAGTAACGTCACCGGAATTCTGAGTGACACCCACGGGATCACACGGCTCTTACATGAGCACGGCGCGCTGGCATTCTGGGACTTCGCGGCTGCGGCGCCCTACATTGACGTTGAAATGAACCGGGTTGGGGGCGATGCGATCGACCGCAAGGATGCGATCTTCATTTCCCCGCACAAGTTCATCGGCGGCCCGGGAACCCCGGGGCTGCTCATCGTGAACCGTGCGCTGCTGCGCAATTCCGTCCCGTACGTGGTCGGCGGCGGGACGGTCAGCTACGTCAACGAGTCAACTCACCGTTACCTCGAGAATCCGGAACACCGGGAAGAAGCCGGAACCCCAGCGATCATTGAATCGATTCGTGCTGGCCTCGTCTTCCAGTTGAAAGAGGCCGTTGGGGTCGACACCATTCTGGCGCTCGAACACGACTTTCTTCGCCGTGCGATCACCGCGTGGAACGACCACCCTTCGGTCGAAGTTCTCGGAAATCCGGACGCTGAGCGACTCTCCATCGTGTCGTTCGTCGTGAAACGATCAGATGGAAAATACCTGCACCACAATGCGGTCGTGGCCATGCTGAACGATGTTTTCGGCATCCAGAGCCGTGGCGGATGTTCGTGCGCTGGCCCCTACGGTCACCGACTGCTCGGAATTGACGCGGCTCGTTCGCGTGAGTTTGATGAGCAGATTGCCGAAGGATGCGAAGGCATTAAGCCAGGTTGGGTTCGCGTAAATTTCAACTACTTCATTAGCGACGAGGCGTTTCGCTACATTGTGGAAGCAGTCACGCTTATCGCCGAACATGGCGCAAAACTGCTGCCCGATTATCGGTTCGAACCTGAAACTGGACTGTGGAAGCACCGAGCGGGCCCGGTCGAGCCCCCGTTGCGGTTTAGCCAAATGAGTTACGGGGCGGATGGCGTGCTCACGTTCCCGCGTCACGACGACCTTGCGCCGGCAACCGCCTACGCGGACGCGCTCATCGCTGCGCGTGAACTGTTTGAAAATGCGCCAGAAACCTCCGCTTCGAACGACGGAGTTGCCACAGAACTTGGTGAGCGCTTCGAGGAACTGCGGTGGTTCGACCTTCCGGCAGAGTGCCTGGTCTAGCCGTGCCCGCACCCGTCGTGCGCGGGCGCATCGTCGTATTCGGTGATGTCATCGACGACATCGTTGTCGTGCCGAACGGGCCGATCCGCAACGACACTGACACCCCGAGCTCCATTCGCCATCGCGCGGGAGGGTCAGCAGCAAATGTCGCCTCGTGGCTTGGAGACCAGAAAGCGCCGGTAGATTTTGTGGGCAGAGTAGCCGCAGAGGACGTCGCGCGGCACACGGCCATTTTGGAGCGCTACGGTGTCTCTCCTCACCTCGTGGCAGACCCTGAGCAGCCGACTGGCACGATTATTGTGCTCGTTGACGGCAACAGTCGCAGCATGCTCACCGAACGCGGAGCGAACGCCTGGCTGACCGCGGATGACGTCAGTGACGAACTTCTTGATTCGGCATCTGTTGTTCACCTCACGGGCTACAGCATTTACCACAGCGAAGATCATGAACCCTTGCGGAGGTTATTCGCACGTGCCGCCGCGCGCGGGGTTGCGGTGAGTGTGGACCCTGCATCCGCGGGAAGTCTTGACGATTTTGGAGTCGCGGCTTTTCTTGAGGCGATCGCCGGCGCGAGCATGTTGTTTCCGAACCTGGACGAAGGGTGCATGCTCACCGGGTTGACGAACCCACTCGAGATTGCCGGGGCGCTCGCTGAGCAGTTTCCATTGGTCGCGCTCACTCTCGGCGAAGGCGGAGTAGTGGTGGCTCAATCAGGACAGGAGCTGCGTACCGTGCCAGCGCAGTCGTGCACCGCGGTCGACCCTACTGGCGCGGGGGATGCTTTCACTGCTGGGTTCCTTGCGGAGTGGATTCGCAAGGAAGATGCGGATCTCGCCGCTCGCGCTGGCGTGGCTGCGGCGGCTCGTGCCGTGACCACTATCGGCGGACGGCCCGAACGCGAACGAGCCTAGACAGGACTGAGGGCCTGTCGCAGAGGCAAGCGACAGGCCCTCATCCCTTGCACCAAGAGTGTCCTGCAATCACATTCAGCATCAGTTGCCACAGCAAACAACTTCTGCATTCACACCTTATAACGGTTAGATAACGGAGCGCTAGTTATACGTCCGTAATCTTTTTGCGAGTTTTCGTCGAAAACGCACACAATCAGCGCCGAATGGCGAATCCCACAGTTTTGTGCACGGGCGGCCTAAAAGTCTGGGGAGGGCGTCGACGCGCGACGAACCGAAACGTCGGCGTGGGTGTCGAAGCGGTATCCGATGCCGCGGACGGTTCTCACAATGTCTTCGTAGACGCCAAGTTTGGAACGCAGCCGGCGCACGTGAACGTCGATCGTGCGCTCGTTGGGAATGTCCGTGTCATCCGCACCCCACAACCCAGCGATGAGTTCCGTTCGCGCTACAGTCTGACCCGGGCGCGAGACAAGGTAGTTCAGCAGGTTGAATTCGGTATAGGTGAGAGACGCGGTTTGTTCGTCGATAGTGACGCGCTTGCGGGACAGGTCGATGACAACACCCTCGAGGGGGCGCTCCTCCGTCACCTCCCCCTGGCGATGGCGGGCGAGCGCCGCCGGATCCTGGAGCGCCAAGCGCACCACGTCTACGTCGCGTCCTCCCGAACCGCGCGGGGCGAGGGCGACTGCCGCATAAGTCTCCGCTGCGGGGGAGAGCTCCGCAGTAAGGCGACGAAGCTCGGATACGAGTGAACCGAGGTCGGTCCCGGATGCAGCAGCTTTCGCCTCATCGATGCCGACGTAGAGCACAAACCCGCGGGCCTCTGGGCCATCGGGAATCGCCCGAATATGGCTGGGTGTTGGTGGTCCCTCTCGCTCGGGCACCGCGTGCAGCGGGCTCGGATCAGGACGGAAAGAGTGGTCGAGTTTTACGGTGGCAAGCGACATGGTGTCTAATCCCAAAGGATCGGGGTGAAGGCCCTCTAATGAGGAGGTTTAGCCTTCAATAACTTCACAGCGTGGCGGATGTTCGATCGCGATGAGGATCGAAATCCGGGAACCGTCAACCTAGGCTGGCGACAGTTCGGCGAGAGGTTGGCCGACTAGGCACACATTCGACAACACATGACAGCACTACGCGGCATCATCGTGCCAGCGTTCCCAAGAGCCTCAACGGAGGTCAGGGTGTGTGCATTTACAGTCATAGTGCAACTATCTGGCACGCACGTAACTTTTGTCAAACTGACCGCTGGGTTAGCCCACCGTGCCGTAGAGCCGGTCTCCCGCGTCTCCGAGGCCAGGAACGATGTAGCCGATCTCGTTCAGCTTCTCATCCAGCGCACCGAGCACGATCGTGACCTCGCGGCCCTCTGTCGCCTTCTCGATCGCCGCGAGCCCTTCCGGAGTTCCCAAGAGACACACGGCAGTCACGTCGACCGCACCACGATCGAACAAGAACTTGATGGCCGCAAGCAGCGAGCCACCGGTGGCGAGCATGGGGTCGAGAACAAAGCACTGGCGGTTGGAAAGGTCGTCCGGCAGTCGTTCAGCGTAGGTGGTGGGTTGCAGCGTTTCGTGGTCGCGCACCATCCCGAGGAAGCCGACCTCCGCGGTTGGTACGAGCTTCACCATGCCTTCCAGCATTCCGAGCCCTGCGCGCAAGATGGGGACGACCAAGGGTCGTGGCTTGCTGATGACTACACCCGCGGCGTCAGCGACGGGAGTACGCACAGTCACATCGTCGACGCGCACATTACGAGTCGCCTCGTAGGCGAGCAGCGTGACGAGCTCTTCGGTGAGTGCACGGAAAACGGGAGAAGAGGTGTTCTCGTTCCGCAATACGGTGAGCTTGTGCGTGATGAGCGGATGATCGGCAACGTGGACTCGCATAGGCTAAATCTACTTGACGGTGGAGGCGGCCACAGTGCCAAATTTTAATGGCTGGATGTCCGAGGCTCTCGATGAGGCGCGCGCGTGCCGTGTCAGCGGTGATGTTCCGGTCGGCGCGTTGGTTCTTGCGACCGATGGCACCGTGATCGGTCGAGGCCGAAACGAGCGTGAACTCACGGGGGATCCCACGGCACACGCGGAGGTTCTCGCCATCCGGGAAGCGGCACAACACCTCGGTAGCTGGCAGCTCACCGACACCACTCTCGTCGTGACCCTCGAACCGTGTGCCATGTGCGCAGGGGCGATTCTTGCGGCACGGATTCCCGTGGTTGTTTTCGGGGCGTGGGATGAGAAGGCCGGGGCGGCAGGCAGCGTGTACGACCTTCTGCGGGACCGTCGGCTACCGCACACCGTGGAAGTGCACGCCGGCATCCGTGAAGCGGACAGCGCCACACTGCTCACCGAGTTCTTCGCGCAGCGCCGTAAAACGTAGGGGCTAGGGAGCTACCGCGTCCAGCCATTCGCTGAACATCGCTCGCGACGCCACTTGCATGGGCGGGTTGTGAATGCGGCCGAGGGCGCGCCACTCGTCATCATCGACACCGTTCTCGGCAAATAGCTCGCGCGAACCCTGTGTCCACACTTCGTGCATTTCATCGTTCACTTCTGGGTGGAACTGCACGGCGAGTGCAAAGTCGCCGATTGAGAACGCCTCATTCGGGTAGGCAGCGGAAGTACCAAGCAGGGTAGCTTCCTCGGGCAGCGTGAAGTGGTCGCTGTGCCAGACAAGCATCCCCACTCCCGCAACGTGCCGAATCGGTGAGGTGAGCCCGGCGGCCGTCAACTGGATGTCCTGGTAGCCGAGATCGGGCTTGGCGCCTTTGTAGTTTTGCCCACCGAGTGCTCCGGCCATCAGTTGAGCGCCGAGGCACACGCCGAAGATGGGCTTTTCGGCCTCAATTCGGGACTTGATGAAGTGCATTTCGTGAACGAGGTGCGGGTATTTTTCGGTGTCGTAGGCCGCCTTCTCGCCGCCGAGAACAATGACGATGTCGCCGTCCTCCGGGTCGAGTGCGTTAACGTCGACGGTCGTCACATCAAGGATGTGAATGTCGAACCCTCGTTCGCGAAGAACCGGCTCGAGGTTGCCGAGAGTGATGTCATCGTCGTGTTGAAAAACGATGGCGCGCTTTAACGCACCTGGTCTGGTCAATCCGACCCCTTAATCACAAACAAATCGGTGGACGGGTTTGACTTGCCTGGGTCGCGGTACACGTCGGGTTCGATGTAGATCACTCGCGCGACCGGGACAGCGGCGCGGATCCGAACTTCGAGCGCATCAATTGCCTCCGCAACGTCGGCAAGCCTTTTCTTCGGCGCGAAGGCGACCTTCGCACCGACGAGAAGTTCCTCCGGTCCGAGATACAGGGTTTTCAGGTGGATGAGTGCCTCAACCTCGGGATCCGAGTTGATGGCATCGCGGATGGCGGTAGCGTCAGCCGGTTTGGCGCCTTCGCCCACGAGGAGACTCTTGGTTTCGATTCCCAGAATGATGGCTACGAGAACAAGGAGAACTCCGATGGCGAGCGTGCCAATCGCATCCCACGTGCTGTTTCCGGTAATCACCGTGAGACCAACCCCGAGGAATGCGAGGAACAGACCGGCAAGTGCCGCAACATCTTCCAGCAAAATCACCGGCAGTTCGGGTGCTCGTGAGTGACGGATAAATTGGAACCAACTTTGTTCGCCACGCACGGCATTCGATTCCCGCACTGCAGTGCGGAGGGAGAACGACTCCATCACGATGGCAATGACGAGAACAAGCAGAGGTAGCCAGGCGTTGGTGAGTTCGTGGGGATCCTGGAGCTTGTTGATGCCCTCGTAGACCGAGAACACTCCACCGACACTGAACAGAATGATCGCCACAACGAAGGCGTACACGAACCGTTCACGGCCGTAGCCGAAGGGGTGCTCGGCATCCGCTTTGCGTTGTGATTGCTTCGCGCCGACGAGTAGCAGCGTCTGGTTCCCGGCATCAGCGACGGAGTGCACGGCCTCGGCGAGCATGGATGCCGAACCGGAAATACCCCACGCAATGAACTTGGTCACCGCAATTCCAGAGTTTGCGAGCAACGCCGCAATGATCGCCTTTTTTCCGCCGTTGACACTCACCAGTTACCTCGATTCGATTCCACGCCACAATCCTAGGATGGTTCTATGAATACTTTCCCTGCGGTCGCAATCCTTGGTGCTGGATCGATGGGCGGCGCAATTCTCGCCGGGCTGACTGCTCCGGGAATCACGGTCGACGGCGGCATCCGTGTGACGAACAGAACTGAAGCCAAAGCGGGGGCATTGCGAAGCGCTGGGGTGACAAGTTTTGCCACGGAAACCGACCCGCGTGCCAATCTCGCCGCGATCAGTGGCGCCCGCATTGTGTTGTTGGGCGTGAAACCGCACATGATTCCCGACCTTTTGGCTGAGATTGCGGGGGCCCTGGAGCCGGGAACCATAGTCGTGAGTGTTGCGGCTGGAGTGACGATGGCGACGATGGAGGCGGCGCTGCCCGAGACCGTTGCTGTCTTGCGCGCGATGCCCAATACGCCGGCGATCGTTGGCAGAGCGGTTACGGGGGTGAGCGCTGGCACTCGGTCGACGTCAGACGAGTTGGATCTTGTCGCACGGTTGTTCGCCACTGTGGGTACTGCGGTTGTGGTCCCGGAGTCCCAAATTGACGCGCTCAGCACGATTTCTGGTTCTGGACCTGCCTACGTTTTCTACTTGATTGAGCAGCTCACGGCGACCGCGGTGTCGATGGGGTTCAGCGAGGACGTTGCGGCGACTCTCGTGAACAACACCTTTCTTGGCGCAAGTGAACTTCTGGCGGCATCCTCCAGCTCACCTGGGGAATTGCGCCGCCAGGTCACAAGCCCCAACGGTACGACTGAGCGTGCGGTCGCCGAGCTTGAGAAGGCTGGTTTGAAGGAAACATTCGACCGAGCCACCGCTGCCGCGCTGGAGCGCGCAAGGGAGCTGGGATCGTAGCGGACTAGCTCTGTAGCGAAGAGAACTTCTCGATTTGGGCCGAATTACCGCTCACGATGATCAGATCGTGGTTCGTAATCACGGTGGCAGGGGTCGCATAGGTGAATTCGGCACCGGGCGACTTCACCCCCACTACGGTCACGCCAAACTTCTTGCGGATGTCGGTGTCCGACAGCGGCACACCCCGGATGGACTTCGGTGGATACATCTTTACCATGGCAAAGTCGTCGTCGAACTCGATGAAGTCCAGCATCCGGCCCGAAACGAGGTGGGCGACGCGCTCGCCGGCTTCCGCTTCAGGGTAGATCACGTGGTTCGCGCCGATACGGGCGAGGATTTTGCCGTGCGACTGGCTGATCGCCTTTGCCCAAATCTGCGGGATACCGAGGTCGACAAGGTTCGCTGTGATGAGCACGCTGGCCTCGATGGAGGAGCCGACCGCTACGACGGCGACGGAGAAGTCCTGAGCGCCAATCTGGCGGAGCGCCTCGATGCTGCGCGCATCCGTCTGCACGGCGTGAGTGACCCGCTCCGCCCACTTCTGCACGAGAGCCTGGTTTTCGTCCACCGCGAGTACTTCACGGCCGAGCCGGTCGAGCTGACCCGCAGCACCTGCACCGAAGCGACCAAGACCGATGACGAGCACGGGTGCGTTATGAGCAATTTTCTCAACCAACGATCGGCCTCTCCTCGGCTCGCATAAACAATTGTCGGCGTTGGCTGGCCGCCAGCGCTGCGGCAAGGGTCACTGTACCAACTCGGCCTGCCCACATGGTGGCCGCCATAATATATTTTCCGGAATCCGGAAGAGCTTCGGTGACACCGGTACTGAGACCACACGTGCCGAACGCCGAAATCACATCGAAAAGTACCCGATCGAGCGGCATTTTTGATACCTGCAGAATGGCAATGGTTGAGATCGCCACGATGGTGGCGCCCCACAGCACCACGCTCACCGACACCCGCAAAACATCCGGCGGAATCCGACGGTTGAAGACCTGCATGTCGTTGTCGCCCTTTGCTTCGGCGAGTGCGGCTAAGAACAAAACGGCAAGAGTCGTCACCTTGATGCCGCCAGCAGTGGATGCGGAACCACCGCCAACAAACATGAGCATGTCCATGACGAGAAGGCTCGAGTCGTGCATCTGAGCAATATCGATCGTGGAGAAACCTCCAGACCTGGTCATGATCGACAGGAACGTGGCGGTCATCGGGCGAACGACCGGGTCTTGTGCGCCGAGCGTGCTCGCGTTGTTCCACTCCAACGCGTAGATCGCGATGGCGCCAATGACAATCAGGATGCCGGTCGTGGCGAGGGTCAGCTTCACGTGGATCGACATCCGGTGCTTGCCGCGCCACCCCTTGGTGAGGGCGAAGATTACCGGGAACCCGAGGCTGCCAATGAAAACGCCGAGCCCGATGACCGACAGCATCCACGGGTCGGTAGCGAACTGCGCCATCCCGTCGACCTGGGGCACAAAGCCAGTGTTCGTGAAAGCGGAGGTCGCGAAGTAGAAACCTTGCCAGATTGAGGTCCACAAGTCTTCGCCTGCCAACAGCAAGCGCGGGACGATGACAATGGTGAGAACAGCTTCAATAGCGAGCACGCTTACGGCGACTGTCGCCAACAGCCCGCCGATCTCGCCCAAACGGATCGCCTGGCTCTCCGCAACAGGGCCCGCGTGAGTGCGGAGCGGATTGCTGTCGCTCGCGGCAATGAGTTTTGCTTTCAGCCCAAGCCGCCGAGACACCACAAGGCCGAGGATGCTGGCGAGGGTGAGAACGCCGATTCCGCCGACCTCGATGCCGATGAGAATCGCGACGTTGCCGAAGGTGGACCAGTGCGTCGCCATATCGACGGTCGTGAGCCCTGTGACACAAATTGCCGACATTGCCGTGAAGAAGGCATCAGCAAGGGGGGTCGCCGTTCGCGTGGCAGAGGCGATGGGTAGCGAGAGAATCGCGGTCAGAATGAGGACGAGGCTCGTAAAGATAATGAGCGCGAAACGGGCCGGCGACGACCACGCGAAGAAGTCGACGAAGTTGCGGATCCGTTCGGGCCCGGCGCCGTGCTTGGCTGACTTCGCGCGCATCCTGACCCTTCGGTCTCTAAGGCTCCTGCACGACCAGTGTAGGAGCTAGACATGGTACTACTCAGGCAAGGTCGCTACCCTAATTGCATGGGAGACATCTTTGACGTTATCGCCGATCCGAATCGGCGTGAACTGTTGCGAGTACTGCTGGAAAGCCGGATCGACAACGCTGCAAATGCGGGCGAAGTGAGCGTTGGAGGGATGGTCGACGCGCTTGGGCTCAGCCAGCCGACGGTGTCCAAACACTTGAAGGTGCTGCGCGATGCCGGTCTCGTGACCGTGCGCGAAGAGGGTCAGCACCGCTACTACCGCTTCGAGTCCGCACCTCTGGAGGACGTCGAAGACTGGCTTATTCCCTTCCTGAGTGCTGATGTCCTCGATCTGGGGCACGATGCGGGCTCGACCGCGTTTGCCGCCTGGGCCGGGTCAAGCCTGCCCAAGCCGTTTCGCAGGGTTGCGGAAACCATCGATCACCCGTCGGACGCAGGGGTCGCGGTTGGACGCTCGGTTGCGGAAGCCTCGCACCAGGTCCGTTCAGTGATCGAGGGGGCCTCGCACAAAATCGAAGAGGCGTCGGCCAAGGTCGAGAAAAAGGTCATCGATCCGATTCGGGAGAAACTCAATCGACGGGGCGACGCGCCCAAATAGCAGGCTTTACGACCCCAGTTGGGGAGGCAGGCCATAGACAAGGAGTCACTCTGGCCTCTAAGGTGTCGAATTAGCACTTCCGTAACACCCGTATCAAGTGCGCCTAGCCAAGGGGAATAGTTTCGATGTCCAACGATCTTCACGACGTGAGGTTTCTCACCGTTGCCGAAGTGGCCGACATGATGCGCGTGTCCAAGATGACCGTGTACCGTCTCGTCCATTCTGGTGAGTTGCCAGCAATCCGTTTTGGACGGTCATTTCGAGTTCCCGAGTCTGCTGTGCAGGCAGCAATTGGTACGCACATTGCCGATCGCGATAGCGCGGTCGGGTAAAACGGAGACGCTCACGTCGCGGTTGCGGTGATCCGCTAGACTTTACCGAGGCATTTTTCGCGGTTCGCTTCGAACCCGATCGTCACGGCCCAGTAAACATTCAGGGCCACAATCAATGAGGTGTTTATGGGTTCGGTCATCAAGAAGCGTCGCAAGCGCATGGCAAAGAAGAAGCATCGCAAGTTGCTGCGTAAGACGCGCCACCAGCGTCGCAACAAGAAGTAGCTGACTCACGGCTCTCGTGCCCACTGTTCAGCTCACGATTATCGGCAAGCCCGATTGTCACCTGTGCGACATTGCCGCGTCGGTGATTGACTCTGTCGTGAGTGATCTTGACGGTTCTGTGTCGGTGGATGTCGTCAAACAGTCGATCCTTGACGACACAGAACTGCACGAGCGGTATTGGGAAAAGATCCCAGTCATTCTTGTCAATGGTGTCGAGCACTCGCACTGGCATGTGAATCCCGACACACTGCGAACAGCAATTCTGAAGGGATAACCATGCTCCGTCATATTGTTCTTCTCCGGATGAACGCCACCACCAGTGCGGAACGTGCGAGTTCGGTCGCTCGGATTTCCGGCGCGCTTGCCGCGCTTCCGGCGCAGATCAACCAGATTCGCGACCTGTCGGTGGGGACAAACGTCGTTGATCGCCCTGGTAACTGGGATCTCGCGCTCACCGTTGACCTTGATGACGCTGTCGCACTTGAGGAGTATCGGGAGCATCCGGAGCATCACAAGGTGCTCGAACTCATCAATCAGCTTGTCGCTGATCGGTGTGCTGTCGACTTCACTGTCTAGGATGTTTGGATCCGCTATTCCAGCGTGACCTAGAGGAGAATCACCATGAAGTTTCAGATCGTCAAAGGCAAGTCCGCAACGCAGCCATATTTCTGGCGGATCGTCGCAAGCAACGGCCAGACTCTCGCCGTGAGCGAGAACTACGTTGCCAAGGCCTCGGCGAAGAGCTCGGTGGAGTCCGTCATTAAGAGCGCCGGCGGCGCAACAATCGAAGACCTCACCTAGGTCTTTTTACGCTTTCGGATCGCGCTGCCTGGACACCATCTCGGTGATCCAGAGTGGTGCGAACGGAGACGTGCAGTTCGGTGGCGTCGGGTAGTCCTTAAGGACTTCTAGGCGCTCGCCGATGTCAAGTGCGCGCGCTCGCAATTCGGCGTGCTCGATACCGATCTGGGCGAGGCATGTGTTCATCGCCCACTGGAGGCGGTCGGGGGCAGACTTCATGTCCGCCTCGATCGTGTCCAGCAGCGCCACCAGATCGATGCCTTCGGGCTGCTTCACGACACGGTCTGCCGTGAGTGCCCATCCTGCGCTGGCCACAACCGGGTCCGCGTCGGCAAACCATAGTGAACGCAATTCCTCAACGTGCGGGCTCTTCTTCACGATGTAGTTCACGAGCCAGTCGTGCACCTTCGGAATGCGAGCCTCGCGGAGCATCCTGTCCAGGTCGTCGCGACGGTAGGCCTTCGGCGGGCTGATCAGGATAGCGAGCAGCCTTTCGACGGTCGCACCCGTGGCCCACAAGTCTCGCGCAAGCCCCTCGTGCTTTTTGAGGCGCTTCGCGACTGCGCGAAGTTGCCCAAGGTTCACGCCATGGTCGTCGCCGTGACGTTCGTTCACTGCGGCAATTTTGGGGTCGTGAAGTGCGGCCAACTCGGCCCGAACGTCTGCTACCAGTGATTCAGTCATCATGACCTCCACGGTGCAATTGACCTGCCCAGCCGAGTGTCGGACGGGGCTGGCTAAGGCTGGAGCCTCGTTGGCCCACGGAACAGGTAGGTTGCTTCGCGCAGGTTCGGCAGGCCAAGCATGAGCATGAGCACACGGGCCAGGCCCATTCCAAACCCACCGTGCGAGGGAACACCGTACCGGAAGAAGTCAAGATAGAAGGCGAGCTCTTCCGGGTCGATGCCCTTCTCGCGAGCTTGCGCTTCGAGCACGTCAACGCGGTGTTCACGCTGCGCGCCCGTCGAGATCTCCACACCGTTGAAGATGAGGTCGTAGCTCTTCGTGAGGCCGGCGTCGCCATCGTGACGCATGTGATAAAACGGGCGGATGCTCGAGGCGTAGTCCGTGAGGAACACGAAATCGTGCCCGAACTTCTCCTTCACATAGGCCGAGATTTGACGCTCGCCCTCCGGGTCCATGTCGTCGTCGTGGCGCGGAACTTCGTAACCGCGCTCGGCAACAATCTTCTTTGCTTCAGCGAGTGGGATACGTGGGAACGGAGTGGACGGAATGGCCACTTCGACCCCGAACGTTTCCAAAATTTCGGCGCCGTGCTTTTCCTTCACCGCCGTGAAACCGGCCACCATGAGTTCTTCATGCAGCTGCATGACATCCTCGTGGCTGTCGATCCAACTGATTTCCGAGTCAACGCTCGTAAATTCGGTGGCGTGTCGGCTCGTGAAGCTTGGGTCCGCGCGGAAGGCCGGGGCAATTTCAAACACTCGGCCAAGCCCTGCTGCTTGCGCCATTTGCTTGTAAAACTGGGGGCTTTGGGCGAGGTAGGCCTTGCCGTCGAAGTATTTGACTTCGAATAACTCGGCTTTGGACTCGCTCGCACTCGCCATGAGCTTGGGTGTGTGGATCTCGATGAAGTCGTTGTCGATCCAGTAGTTTCGCCAGGCGTGCTCAAGGGTGGTCTGGATGCGAAGTACCAGGTTGTTCTTCGGGACTCGCAGATCAAGGAATCGCCAGTCCATCCGCTTGTCGACGCCGGTGTCTTCGGCGATCGGCGACTCCATGGCCGAAGTGACAACGTCCAGGGACTCGATGAGTACCTCAATACCGCCAAGCTTCACCCGCTCGTCGTGCTTGAGGATGCCGCTGACAGTGATGAAGCTTCCAAGGCCGAGTGCGGAGATCTTCTCGGCGATTGCATCGGATTCTTCACGTCGCGGGTGGACAAGCTGAAGGGCCCCGGATTCGTCGCGCAGCACAACGAATTGCACCTTTTTTTGGTCGCGAACCGTATCCACCCATCCCGAGACCGTTACCGGTCCTTCGCTTGAGGCGGCCAAGTTCTTGATAAGGGTACGTGTCGTCACTTGCCTAGTTTAGGTGACCCGGGCTTCGCGGCTGCGCCGTGTTCGACGGCGCTTACCCAAAATTGTGTGGCGAATTCTGCTGAACGCAGTTGACATCGAGAAGTCGCTTGTCTACGATTCTAGCAATCATCGTATGAAGTTCCTTCGAAAAACGTAAGGAAGACGCCATTGGCTGACGGAATGCAGAAGTTTGATCAGATTGACTTTCACCTGATCGAAATGCTTGAGGGCGACGGTCGCTTGACCAACGCCGCCCTTGGCGCTGCCGTGGGGCTGACGGAAGGCGCGGTCCGCCGCCGGGTAAACAACCTGATTAATTCCGGCGCTATGCGCATTGTCGGCGTCTCTCGTGCAGAGATCCATGGGTTCGCACAGCACTGCATGGTGTGCCTGAACGTGAACTTCGCCGATGTGGAACGTGTCGTCGAGGAACTCGCCACCATGCCAGAGCTTCGCTTCGTCTACGAGACGGTGGGTCGCTTCAACGTGATCGCCGTGGGCTTCTTTGCTGACAACGATGGATTCCACAACTTCCTGACCAAGAAACTCGCCCCGGTTCCCGGCATTGTCAATCTGGAAACTCAAGTGATTCTGTCCACGGCAAAACGAGACTTTGGACTTGTGGGCAAGATGCGGCCCGGTGCTCGCCGTTCCTCTGAGCGTGCGACAGGGGCAACTGATGGGAACTAACGTGAACCAGCCCACCGTGGGCGCGTCGACTCAGCTTGCGCCAGCAGGGAGCGAAGACGCGCTGCTCTCGGTCGAAGACTTGAGCATCGAATTTGATCTGGGAAAGACCAAAGCGAGGGTCGTACACAACGTCTCCTTCCACGTGAAGCCAGGTGAGACCCTTGGCGTTGTCGGCGAATCTGGATCCGGAAAAAGCGTCACGGCACTGTCGCTTGCGCGACTGCTTCCGCCCAACGCCAGCATCGCCTCCGGAAAAATCATGTTCGAGGGTCGCAACGTGCTTGACCTTCCTCTTGATGAAGTGCGGGCACTCCGGGGCCGCCGAATGGGTTTCATTTTTCAAGACCCGATGACGAGCCTGAACCCCACAAAGACAATCGGCAGCCAGGTCGCAGAGCCAGCACGAACCCACTTGGGGATGTCAAAAAAGCAGAGCCTGGCACACGCCGCAGAACTCCTGAGCCGCGTGGGAATCCCTCGGGCCAAGGACCGACTGCGCGACTATCCGCATCAGTTCTCTGGTGGAATGCGCCAAAGAGTAATGATCGCGATCGCCATCGCGTGCAACCCCGCGCTTCTCATTGCGGACGAATCGACGACCGCCCTCGACGTGACGACCCAGGCTCAAATTCTTGAGCTGATCCAATCACTCTCCGAGGAATATCGCACAGCGGTGCTCTTCATCACCCACGATCTAGCTGTCGCATCGTCGATGTGTGACCGCATCAACGTGATGTACGGCGGAGAGATTGTTGAATCTGCAGAAACGGATGAGCTCTTTAGCAGTCCGAAGATGCCGTACACCTCCGCGCTCATGCGGTGTATTCCCACCCTTGAGGATGACCCGGATATGCCCTTCGCGCCAATTATGGGCTTGCCACCGGACGCGAGCGAACCGTTGATTGGATGTCGATTCATGGCGCGGTGCGAGTTCGCACAAGACATCTGTGCCACGCGACCGCAACTACTTTTGCGGTCTTCGGGGCACTCGGCCCGCTGTTGGGGAACCGAAGAAGACGGGTGGATCAAATGAGCCAGAATCACGCGCCGCTGCTTGAGGCGACGTCAGTCAAAGTCCACTTCCCGGTTGGAGAACGGCTCTTCGGTCGAGCGCGCTCAACTGTGCGCGCCGTCGACGGTGTCTCCCTCAACGTCCAGCCAGGCACGATTCTCGGAATCGTTGGCGAGTCGGGTTGTGGCAAAAGTACGTTGGCACGCGCACTCATCGGCCTGCGGAAGCTTTCCTCCGGCTCGGTGTCGTTCGACGGTGTCGACATTTCGAAGGTCAAGCGTCGCAGCCTACGCCGGTTGCGCAAGCGCATGCAGATTGTGTTCCAGGACCCCTTTGCATCGCTGAACCCTCGAATGACAATCCACGCAACACTCGCTGAGCCAATTCGCGAGCACGGGCTGCGCACCGGCGCCGCCGCCGTGGATGCGCGAGTGGACGAACTTTTGGAGATGGTGGGCCTCCGGGCGAACCAGGCCCACCGCTATCCGCACGAGTTCTCGGGCGGGCAGCGCCAACGCGTCGCCATCGCACGTGCGCTCGCGGTCGAGCCTGACTTCATTGTGTGTGACGAACCGATCTCCGCTCTGGACGTGTCTATCCAGGCGCAGATCCTCAACCTGCTTCTCAAGCTTCGCGAAGAACTGAACCTCACCTACGTGTTTGTCGCGCACGATCTTGCCGTTGTGCGCCGCGTCTGCACGGATGTCGCGGTGATGTACCTCGGGCGCGTAGTGGAAAAAGGTTCGCGGGACGACATTTACGAGAATCCACGCCACCCGTACACAATTGCTTTGCTTGGTGCGGTCCCCAGTATGAAGAAGCCGGATGAACCGGCCAAGTCGAGGATCGTCCTGACCGGCGACCTGCCTTCGGCAGCAGACAAGATCAGTGGCTGTGCGTTTTCGTCGCGCTGCTGGTTGTACAAGCAACTTGGCGAACCCGAAGAGTGCCGGGTGAAGGACCCCCAGCTCGACGCGGTCAGTGGAACGCAAGAGGCGGCATGCCACTTTCCTGACGAGGCAGTGAAATTTGCGAAGTCGCAGGTGCCCGCATGATCAGGTATACCCTCGCGCGGCTTCTCCAAATGATCCCCACACTTTTGGGAATCGCGGCATTCACGTTCATTCTCGTGCGTCTTACCGGAAGCCCTGAAGACGTGCTTCTTCCCCCCGATGCGCCAGAGAGCGAAATCGAAGCGTTCCGGGTGAAGTACGGTTTCGATCGTTCACTTCCGGAACAGTTCTTCTTCTTTATCAAGAACGCCTTGGTTTTGGACTTCGGTGACTCGCTCCGCTATCAGGTGCCAGTGATCGACCTGCTTGCCTCGCGAATCGGGCCGACGCTGCAACTGACGGTTGTCGCAATGGGAATCGCGCTTCTCGTGGCGCTGCCCCTCGGATTCTGGGCAGGCCTTCGGCGAGGCGGACTCGTTGACCGGGTGGGACGGACGATCGCGTTCACCGGACAGTCGGTCCCCACCTTCTACCTCGGCATCCTTCTCATCCTCTTCTTCGGAGTGTGGCTACAGTCCGTAGATACCGTCGGACCAGCGAGCTGGGACCGCATCATCTTGCCCGCGGTAACGCTCGCGGTGGGAATGATTCCACTGGTGTTGAGAGTCGCGCGTGGTGGAGTGCTGGATGTGACGAGCCAGGACTACATCCGGACCGCTCGCTCCAAAGGAATTTCCGAGCGAAACCTCATCCAGCACCACATTGTGAAGAACGCGGCGATCCCGATTGTGACCATCGTCGGCCTGCAGCTCGGTGCGGCGCTAAGTGGTGCGGTGATTACCGAAACGGTCTTCTCCTGGCCCGGCATCGGACGACTCCTTGTTGAAGCGATTTCGACGCGTGACTATCCAGTTGTGCAGGCCATCACCGTCCTGGCTGCGTTCAGTTACGTGATCGTGAACTTTCTTGTGGACATCGCTTACGCCCGACTCGACCCGAGGATTGCGAACTCATGACCACTCAGGCAGTAGCTACCAAGTCAGTCACGCGGAACCCCAACGGTGCTCTCGGCCGCGTGACGAAGGCATTCGCGTTCATCGGCAGCCTCATGCGGTCGCCAGGTTCGGCGTTCGGCGTCGTCGTTGTCGTGATGCTCCTCGTCTTCTCGCTCTGGCCAACAGAATGGCTGCCCCACGACCCCGAGGTCGGCACGAAGGGTGCGCGATTCCTTCCTCCCATCTTCCTGGGCGGAGACATCGAATTCTTCCTGGGTACCGATCGGCTCGGTCGTGACATCTTCAGCATGCTCGTGGCGGGGACTCGCTACACGATGATGATTATTGTTTCGGCCGCAGTCATCGGGCTGGTAATCGGAGTCACGGCGGGCCTGATCGCCGGCTACTACCGCGGGTGGGCTGATTCGGTGATTATGCGTCTCAGCGACATCCAGTTGGCCTTCCCGGTCATGGTCCTTCTTATTGCGATGACGGCGACCATTGGTACCAGCATCCTCAGCCTCATCCTGATTCTCGGAATCACAGCGTGGGCGCCCTACGCGAGAATCGTGCGAGGAGCTGTCCTGTCACTTCGGGAGCGGGAGTTCATCGAAGCGGCAGTGGCCATGGGCTTATCGAACGTCAAGATCATTGTTCGACACATTCTCCCGAACGCGCTCACCGCAATCATCATCTTCCTGACGTTCGAACTTGCCGGGCTTGTGCTCGTCGAGTCCGCTCTGTCCTTCCTCGGGTTTGGGCTTCAGCCCCCGACACCGAGTTGGGGAAAGATGGTCGCCGATTCTCGGGGAGCACTCTACGACGCATGGTGGGCATCAGCCCTACCCGGATTTCTGATAGTCCTCGCAGTTCTCGCATTCAGCTTGCTGGGCGACGAGTTGAGGGACCGGCTCGATCCTCGATCCTGGGGCAAGAAGGCCTAATCAGAAGAACAGAACGACCCTACAAACAAGGAGAGGCACAGTGCAGCAAACACGATATAAAAAACTCCTCGCCATCACGGCGGGAGTGTTAGCGACCGGTCTGGTCATGACCGGTTGCAGCGCAACCGGAGATGATGGAGCGGGCGAAGACAATGGCCCCAAGAAGACGACTCTGACTGTCGCGGTCCCAGCAGACCCCACGCATATCTATGGTGGAAACACGACAAGCCAGACGAACCTGAACTACGCAGAAGCCATGACGGAGAAGCTCATTGAGTTCACTCCGGAGGCCACGGACTTCGAGCCGCGTTTGGCTGAGTCGTGGGAAGTCATTGACGACAAGACGGTTGAACTCAAACTGCGCGAGGGTGTGAAGTTCACCAACGGTGAAGACTTCAATGCCGAAAGCGCAAAGTACAGCGTTGAAGCAATGCTTGAGTCGAACGCGTACAAGACCTCGAGCAGCTTCCTGAGCGGCGCCGAGATTGTCGACGAGTACACGATTCGTGTTCTGGCGAAGGAGCCGACCGCTCTGATCCTGACCGCGCTCGCGTTGGGCAGCTTCCAGTACCCGATGGCTCTGCACGCTGAGCTTGGCGTGGACGAGTTCGCACTCGCCCCCGTTGGTACCGGACCCTACCTCCTCGAGAACTGGGACAAGGGCGTTTCGCTCACCATGGTCGCGAACGAGGACTACTGGAATGGAGTCCCGGATTACACGACTCTTGACTTCCAGATCATTCCGGACTTCGACTCACAGGTAGCGGCGTTGGAGAGTGGACAGGTTGACTTCGTGTCGAACCTTCCCCTCGACACCATCTCCCAGGTGACGAACTCGAGTGTTGCAAACATCTTCTCGCGTCCGTCAAACCGTATCTACTACGCAACGTTCACTACGCTCAAGGAGTCCCCACTACAGGACCCGAAGGTGCGCCAGGCGCTGCAGTACGCGATCGACACTGAAGAGATCATCGACACCGCGCTCGACGGACACGGAACTCCCCTCAAGGGCCAGATCCTTGTTCCCGCGTTCAACGGTTACAACGACTCGCTGAAGGCAACTGAGTACGATCCAGAAAAGGCGATTGAGCTTCTTGCCGAAGCCGGTTACCCGGATGGATTCAGCATTCCGCTCATGTACTCGCAGACAAACATCCCGCCCGTCGGCGAGGTGATCGCTGCGCAGCTTGCGAAGGTTGGCGTGACGGCAGATCAGCAGCTCCTTGAGTCAGGTACCTTCCTTACAAAGCTCCTTGACCTTGAGCTGGAAGGCATCTTCTATGCAGGCGCATTGCCTGCTCCGGATGCTGGCTTCATGTACGACCAGTTCCTTACCGGGTTCCGTTACTCGTACTACTCCAACCCCGCGATTGACAGCCTGATCGAAGCTCAGCGCGTCACCGCGGACCCAGAGGAGCGCCAGGGAATCTTTGACGAGATGGTCAAGGAATTCAATGCCGCACCTGCGTACATCCCGCTCTTCCAGGGCGAGGACAACTACGGAATCAACAAGTCCGTAGGCGGATTCGTTCCGCGAGCTTCCCAGTTCGTTGACTGGAGCATGCTCACCAACTAAGTACAACGCAGTGATCAGGGTGGCAGTGGCTTTGTGCTGCTGCCACCCTGCTCTACGCGATCACACTCTGCTCGGCGCCGATGCAATGCGGCAAGTACGCCTCTGAAAGGGAATCCCCATGAAGGAATTTGTTGTAGGAACGCCCGGAGACGTGGTCGAGTTCAACGAACTATTCCGAAATGTCACCGGCTCTGCCGGTTACATCGCGGCAAACAATATCTTTAGCCGGCTCGTCGTCACGGAAGCGATCGGCGATGCCGCCTATCCCGACCTCGCCCATCATTGGGAAATCCTTGATGGAGCCAAGCGGTACCGGTTCTATCTGAACCCGAACGCGCGGTGGCACGACGGAGTGCCGCTCACCGCGAGCGATGTCGAATACTCGCACACGGAAGCACTTAAGCACGGGTACAGCGGAGCTGCGTACCTTGCCGGTGTCTCCGCTATCAACATCATCGACGACCACACGATCGACTACGTGCTCGATGAACCCAACAGTGGATTTCTGGTTCAGCTTGGTAGCTACGTTTTGACCCACATCATTCCGAAGCACCTTTACGAGAACACCGACTGGGCGACAAACCCCCACAATCTTGATCCCGTGGGGTCTGGTCCCTTCCGTTTCGAAAGTTCGGTACCCGGCGACCGGGTCGTGCTTTCTGCTGTCCCTGACTATTGGGGTCCGCCTCCCGGAGTCGACCGCATCACGATCAGGATCATGCCGGACCGGCACGAGGCGATTCAAGAGGTCCTTGCCGGGCGGGTGCACTACGTCACGCAAGATGTCCTGACCCTCCCGACTGTCCCGCTCGTTGACGGAGTGGAAGGCCTGCGAGTAATCCGCGAGACCGGAATCGGTGTCGCGATGATCGGCTTCAACTTCACGAAGGAGCGGTTCCAGGATCGACGCGTTCGTGAAGGAATCGCGTGCGCGATTGACCGGGAAGAACTGACCTCGAAACTCGGAGATCCTGGTTGGTCTGGCGCCACCGATACCTGGCTTCCCGAGCGGCTGCAGTGGGCATTCAACCCGGACGCGAAGGCTCCAGCGTTTAACCCGGATCGCGCAATCGAGTTGTTGGAGGAAGCGGGACTCATGCCCGACGCGAACGGCGTGCGCTTGAACCTGCGGTTGTTCCATCTGGCGGTGTACCCGGGTCACGGTTCGCTCGGAAGACTGCTGGCCGCGCAGTTTGAGAAGGTCGGCATTGTCATGACCGTCGAAGCGCTTGATTCTGAGAGCTGGCTGTCTCAAATCCGCAGGGATGCCGACTTCGACCTCACCATCAATTCAGGGAACATGATTCCCGACCCGCAAGTCACCGCACCCAGGTTCGAAACGGGCGGGCACAGTAATCACACTCGCTACAGCAACACTGAAGTAGATCGGCACTACCGAGAAGCACGCTCTGTCGTAGCGCGGTCCGTTCGAGGCGAGCACTATCGGGCGCTGCAGACCGAAATCGCGAACGATGTCGGATTCGTGCCGCTGTGGGCCAGTTGCCTGTACTCGGTGGCGAGCGAGAAGTTCTTCGGACTGTCGGGCCAGCTCGAAGGACGAGTGCCGTTCTGGCACTGGGGCCGCGTTCGGCCTTCCGATGAGGGCACCGGTCCTCTCGCACAACAACCATGACCACGCAGAAAATGTCGGACCACTACAAGGGGAATCCAATGAATGAATTCGTAGTAGCAACACCGGGGGACGTGTTTGAGTTCAACGAACTCTTCCGGAATGTGACCGGCTCTGCCGGTTACATCGCGGCAAACAACATCTTCAGCCGACTCGTGACCGCTGAAACCATCGGTGACGCTGTCTATCCAGACCTCGCCCACCACTGGGAGATTCTTGACGGTGCTCAGCGCTACCGCTTCTACCTGAACCCGAATGCGCGGTGGCAGGATGGCGTCCCACTCACCTCGGCCGACGTGGAGTACTCCCACAAGGAAGCACTCAAGAAGGGCTACAACGGCGCTTCCTACCTTGTGGGCGTGACCGAGATCAACGTGATCGACGAACACACAATCGACTACATCCTGGAAGAACCGAACAGCGGATTCCTCACTCAGCTGGGAAGCTTTGTGTTCACCCACATCATCCCGAAGCACCTGTTCGAAAACACTGACTGGGCCACGAACCCTCACAATCTGGATCCCGTCGGTTCGGGTCCTTTCCGGCTTGAGCGTTCGATTCCCGGAGAAAAAATTGAGCTTGTGGCAGTACCGGACTATTGGGGACCGCCACCAGGCGTCGACCGCATCACCATCAGGATCATGCCGGACCGGGATGAGGCACTTCAAGAAGTACTCTCCGGCCGTGTGCACTACGTCACGCAGGATGTCCTGACTCGTCCAACTGTGCCACTCGTCGAGGGTGTCGAAGGATTGCGCGTGATCCGGGAAACCGGCATCGGTGTCGCGATGATCGGCTTCAACTACACTCAGGACCGTTTCCAGGACCGTCGAGTGCGCGAAGGAATCGCTCGCGCGATTAACCGTGAGGAACTCACCGCAAAGCTCGGAGATCCAGGATGGTCAGGCTCCACCGATGTGTGGCTCCCCAAGAGCGTTGAGTGGGCATTCAACCCGGACGCCAAAGCCCCTTCGTTCGACCTTGATCGCGCAAAAGAACTTTTGGATGAGGCTGGCCTCGCCCCGGATGCTGACGGCGTGCGCATGACGCTGCGGATGTTCCACATGGCCGTGTTCCCGGGCCACGGCGGACTCGGAACCGTTCTCGCTGAGCAGTTTGCGAAGGTCGGCATTGTGATGACCGTCGAAGCTCTGGACTCCGCGGACTGGTTCACCCAGATTCAGCGGGATGCCGATTTCGATCTCACCATCAGTTCCGGAAACATGGTCCCTGATCCACAGGTGACGGCACCTCGGTTCGAGACTGGCGGACAGCGCAACCACACGCGTTACAGCAACGCCGAAGTGGACCGTCTCTACCGGGAGGCCCGTTCGGTTGTCGCCCGCTCCGTGCGGGGCGAGCACTACCGCCAACTGCAGACCGAAATCGCGAACGACGTTGGTTACGTTCCCCTCTGGGCGGGATGTCTGTATTCGGTTGCTAGCGACAAGTTCTTCGGACTGTCGAGCCAACTCGAAGGTAGGGTGCCCTACTGGCACTGGGGTCGGGTCCGACCGTCTGACAACGTCGCGAACGTTGGGCAGGAAAAGTCATGACCGAACTATCGATGTCCGACCGCTTTCTGTACGCGGCAAGGCTGAAGTCTTACCTCGGCAAGTTCGAGGAAGCGGAGGCAATTCTGACCGAGGGGTTGGAGCAGGATCCAGACAATGCAACGATTCTGCGGAACCGGGGCCACAGGCGGATTACCCTGCGCAAGTACGATGGCGCTCTCGCTGACTTGACGCGAGCGAGCGAGCTGATTGCCGGCACGCAAGACGAACACGAGTTCTACCAGCGCGACACGGAGCCCGACCTCGTCAATATCATTCTCGGCAGGATGGATAAGGTGCGCGAGCAGCACATCCCCGTCAACGCGGAGACCATTGCGGCGACAAAGGGAATGTACAAAAGTACGCTCCACGGAAGCGTGTGGTACCACCTCGGCGTTGTGAAGTACCTCACCGCTGACTTCCAAGGCTCCTTCGACGACTTCGGCCGCTCGCAGGAGTTGGGCGTCGACGACGACTCGCTTGTCGCCACCTTCGACTGGCGCTACATGTCGCTGCGCCGACTCGGTCGGACGGAGGAGGCCGCGAGTTTGCTCAACGCGTTTGACACCTCGAGCCTCACCGTCACTGCAGGGGAAGACTTCTACCTTCGCCGCCTCAAGCTCTACAAAGGGGAATCGACTCCGGAGAAAGTCCTGGAGGAACTGTCCGAAAGCTTCCTTTCCCTTGCGACGCAGGGCTATGGCGTCGGCAACTGGTACCTCTACAACGGGAACGAGGAAGCCGCTCGCTCGACGTTCGAACTCGTCGTCAAGCACGGCACCCCCAATGCGTTCGCCTACATGGCGGCGGAGGCGGAGCTTGCCAGAATGTCCGCCTAAGGGCAGCCATGATGGACACCGGAGCGTGTGTCGCCACCGCTCACATCTGAACCTCTGAGAGGAAGTAGTCGCATGCAGAACATCCGCACCGAATCAATGCTCATCGGTAGTGAGTGGGTTGGATCCTCCGACGGGGGAACCCTTGAGGTCACCGATCCGTCGACGGGAAACACGGTAGCGACTGTTCCCGTGGCGACCGCTGCGGACTTGGATCGCGCGCTGTCCCACGTGAAGAGCGGGAGTGCGGCATGGCGGGCGATGAGCGCATGGGATCGAAGCGTGATTCTTCGCAAGGCGTTCGACCTTCTCACGGAGCGCGCCGCGGATGTGGCCGAGAAACTCACGATCGAGCAGGGCAAAACACTGCGCGAGGCTCGGGCAGAAGTGGGTGCTGCGGCTGAACAGTTCGACTGGTACGCGGATGAAGCGAGACGCATCTACGGACGCACGGTGGAGTCACGCTTGCCAAACCACAGGTTTCAGGTGTTGCGCGAACCGATCGGTCCGGTTGCCGCGTTCACGCCCTGGAATTTTCCGATCCTTCTCGCCGCGCGCAAGGTCGCTCCGGCACTTGCTGCGGGGTGTTCGGTAATCCTCAAACCCGCTGAAGAAGCACCGACTGCCGCTTTGGAGATGGCGCGAGCATTGTGTGACGCAGGACTGCCTGCGGGTGTGCTCAATGTCGTGACCGGTGATCCTGCGATGATCAGCGAACACCTCTTGGCTTCTCCGATCATCCGCAAGATCAGCCTTACCGGGTCCACCAGAGTGGGGCAACAGCTCATGGGGCTTGCGGCGCACAACATCAACCACGTTTCCATGGAGCTGGGTGGGCACGCGCCCGTCATTATTTTTGGCGACGTCGACCCGGAAAAAGCCGCTCAAAGCTGCGTCGTAGCCAAGTTCCGAAATGCTGGCCAGGTATGTGTCTCCCCGACGCGGTTTTATGTTCACGAGTCCATCGCGGATCGCTTCATTGCCGCCTTCGTTGCGGCATCCGAGGGGTTGACGGTTGGTCCAGGACTAGACCCCAACACCGATGTTGGCCCGCTCGCAAGCGAACGCCGACTTGCTGCAGTTGAGCACCTGGTTGAGAACGCCGTGGGGCTCTCTGCCTCAGTGGCGATCGGCGGCAGTCGCAGTCCGGAACAGGGTGGATTCTTCTATCCGCCGACGGTACTTCTTGACGTTCCCGAGACCGCGGAGATCATGTCGACCGAGCCGTTTGGTCCCCTCGCGACCATCACGAGGTTTGCGACCACGGACGAGGTCCTCCTCAAAGCGAATAGCACTCCGTTTGGTTTGGCTGGATACGCGTTTACCGACGATGTGAGCACCGCTACTCGCGTCGCCGAAGGACTGGATGTCGGTATTGTCGGGGTGAACACATTTGCTGTGAGTGGTGCTCAGGTGCCATTCTCTGGAGTGAAGATGTCCGGCATCGGAGCCGAAAGCGGAACCGAGGGTATCGATGCGTACCTGCACTCCAAGACTGTCGCCGTGGGGCTGAGCCTTGGAGACTGACGCCATTAGCTTTCGAAGGTGAGGCTGCATCTCATGACTGAGCCACTTATTTCGGCGTCGGAGTCTGAACCGACACCGTGGCCGCGCTCGCGCCTTCCCAAAGCATCAACTCTCTTGGCCAACGAGCTGAGAGAGGAAATTATTCGGTCCCGCTTGAGTGTCGGTGTGAACGTACCGAATGAAACCGAACTCATTGAAAAGACCGGGTACAGCCGGGCCACGGTGCGAGAAGCATTGCGGCTGCTGGAAGCCGAGGGCCTGATTGTCACTCGTCGAGGACCTCGCGGGGGAGTTCAAGTAAGCCGGCCCGACATCGCGCAAAGCACCCGCTCCATGGCTGTCTTGCTTGCGTTGTCTGATGCCAAGCTTCGCGATTTGTTTCTCTTTCGCCAGCACCTGGAGCCTGAAGCGGCACGATTGGCAGCAACGGCGGCGACTCCCGAACAAATTGAGGAAATGCTCAAGGCGACGGAGAACAACCCGGATCAGGTCAGTCGAGTCGTGTCGTTCCATTCGCTCCTCGCGGAGGCGTGCGGCAACGAGTTTTATCGGGTCGTCGTGAAGATCATCATTGAGATCGCGGCCTGGCACACACCGGAGGAAGGGCTCGATTCGGTGGACCTCAATGCCGCGAATGCCAGTCATCGCAAGATCGCTGAGCACGTGGCAGCGGGGCGCGGGGATGAGGCCGCTGCCGTCATGCTTCGGCACTTGCGGGCGTTTGAAGCAGTCGTGGAAGCCAAGGGCAACCTTGACCTCCCGGTTGTCCGGTCTCGCAACCAGTCAGAGGGTTCGTTCTCTTAGCTGGCGGTCGCGCGAGGTCGCGAGCGGAATGCTGATGTGCCGGTGATCTCGCGTCCGATGATGAGGGACTGAATAGCGTCGGTGCCTTCGTACGTGGAGACCACTTCCATATCCGTCATGTGACGAACGATGTGGTTTTCAAGGAGCAAGCCATTTCCGCCGAGCAGGTCGCGTCCTTCGCGGCAGATCCACAGTGCCTTCTTGGCCGTGTGCATCTTCGCCAGCGAGGCCTTGGAATTCGACAGGAGGTCTTGATCGGCGAGCTCGGCGGCGCGGAAACAAACAAGTTGCATGGCAGTGAGTTCTGCGAGCATGTTCGCGAGCCGGTTTTGCACGAGCTGGTAGTGCGCGATGGGCTGCCCGAACTGTTCCCGATGCAGGCAGTAGTCCACGGCAAGTTCGTAGACCGCTGTTGCGTGCCCCAGTGCTTCCCACGCTGCACCCGTGCGTGTGTTCGCGAGAACTCGGCCCGCATCCTGAAACGTGTGAGAGTGGGCAAGCTTGTTCTCGACGGGTACCCGCACATCCTGGAGGTGGATGTTTGCCTGCAGTATTGCGCGCTTTCCCACCTTTCCTACGATGACATCGGTGGTGTAACCGTCGGGGCGCTCGCCCGAGGGCTCGCGTTCCACAACGAATCCCTTTACCTCACCGTCTGAGGTGTCTCGAGCCCACAGCACGGTGACATCGGCGATATCGCCGTTGCCGATCCAGCGCTTGGATCCGTTCAGAATGTAGTGATCTCCGTTGAGCGTTGCCGTGGACTCGAGGGCGACAGAATCTGATCCGTGTTCTGGTTCTGTGAGGGCGAACGCGCCGATGGTGTCGAGGGCAGCCAGTGAAGGGAGCCAACGTTGTTTTTGGTCCTCGTCGCCGAGGAGCGCAATGGCGCCCATCGTGAGCCCGGACTGCACGGCGAGAAACGTGTTGACGCTACCGTCGCCTCGCGACATCTCCATCGCGACGAGCCCAGCTTCTACACGGCTCAGCCCCGGGCAACCGTAGCCATCAATTGTGGATCCGATAACTCCGAGGTTGCGGATGCCGGGGAGCAGCTCCAGGGGGAATTCTGCGCGTTCCCAGTACTCATTGATGATCGGGAGTAGATCCTCGGTCACAAAGGCTCGCACACGGTGGGCGAGGTCACGCTGTTTCTCTGGCAACTGATCGAACAGTAAGAAGTGGTCGCTATTGATCGTTCCCGCCGCCATGGGTCTTCCACCTCAAAAGATTTGCTGCGCCGTGAACGGCGTATTTACGATTTCGATAAAGTATACTAAATCCACCTTATAGTTAACAAATGTTCATCGCGTGGAGAGGTGCCGACCAAATGGCGAACAGCATGCTGGTGTGCGCATGACGCCCGGGTCGATGTTTTCCGGATCTGGCTCCGGCCCGCTAGATGGAATTCTGATCGCGGACTTCAGCCGCATTCTCGCGGGGCCATACTGCACGATGCTGCTTGGTGATATGGGGGCAACCATCGTCAAGGTGGAAAGCCCGAGTGGAGACGACACCCGCTCGTGGAAGCCTCCCGTGCGTGAGGATGAAGCCACCTACTTTCTGTCGGTGAATCGCAACAAGCATTCGGTCGTGTTGGATTTTGGCGACGCCGAGGACCTCCGCACGGCACACGACTTAGTCCGCCGCGCCGACGTCATGGTCGAAAACTTCAAGCCAGGCGGACTTGTTCGCTACGGCCTCGACTACGCCTCGCTCGCCCCAGAACTACCAAAGCTGATCTACACGTCGATCACCGGATTTGGCACGAAAGGCGGAGCCGATTCAGCGGGCTACGACCTCACCGTTCAAGCAATGTCGGGATTGATGAGTGTGAACGGAGGAGCGGAGACTGGCCCGTTCCGTGTGGGAGTCGCTGTCCTGGACGTGATGACCGGGCTTCATGCCGCGATGGGAATACTTGGTGCACTCCACCATCGCTCCACAACAGGACGCGGCCAACTGCTCGAACTGAACCTCTTAACATCGGCGCTTTCCGGCATGGTGAACCAGACCGCTGCGTGGGTCGCAGGCGGTGTCGTGCCGCAGCGGATGGGCAATGAACACCCGAGCCTGTATCCGTACGAGCCGTTCCCGACCGCTGACGGTGATCTCATCGTGGCAGCAGGTAATGATTCGCAATTCACAAAGCTGTGCGGTGTTCTCCAAATTCCTGGGGTCGCCACCGACGCACGATTTACCACTCCACATTTGCGCAGTGACAACCGTGATGAGCTCCGCATCCTCTTGAGGGAGAGGCTCGCCACGCAAACGGCCGCGCACTGGTTCGACGCCTTGACGGCAGTCGGCGTCCCGAGCGCGCCGATCCACGACGTGCAACAGGGAGTGGAGTTCGCCGAAAAGATCGGACTCGAGCCGGTCGTTGTTGCCGGCACGGGTGATCGCGCGATCCCGTCGCTTCGCCACCCAGTCGACTATTCACTCACGCCTGCACGATATGACCTGGCTCCCCCCGTGCTTGGCGACAGCACGGCTGCGCTGAAGGACTGGCTGAACACTACTGAGGGTCCGCCCCCGAGAGGAGAATCATGAACGCTCTTGATCACGCATTCGACCTCGATGCGCTCTTGACTGACACCGAGCGCGAGTGGCGGGATCGTGCGCGCGCTTTCGCACAGGAGCGGATTCTTCCAGTGGTCGATGATGACTTCGAGAACCGTCACTTCCGCCGCGAGTTCGTGAAAGAACTCGGCGATCTCGGAGTCCTCGGGATGAACATTGAAGGTTACGGATGCGCGGGGGCGAGCGCTGTGAGTTACGGGCTTGTGTGCGCGGAGCTTGAGGCGGTTGACAGCAGCTGGCGCACCTTTGTTTCTGTTCAAGGCTCGCTCGTCATGTCGGCGATTGCGAAGTTCGGAACCGAAGAACAGCGCGAGTTTTGGTTGCCGAAACTTGCCGCGGGGGACGCAATTGGCGCTTTCGCTCTCACGGAGCCTCACGGCGGCAGTGACCCGGCTGGGATGACCACACGCGCAGAGCGTCACGGCGACGAATGGATCATCACGGGAGAAAAGCGCTGGATTGGGCTCGCGAGCGTCGCTGACGTCGTGGTGGTGTGGGCAGCAACCGATGACGGAATCCAGGCGTTTCTTGTGCCTTCGCACCGCGGAGGCCTTTCGACCCAGGAGATCACGAACAAACTCTCCATGCGCGCCTCCGTGCAGTGTGACGTGACTTTCGACGAGGTGCGGGTATCAGAATCCGAGCGCCTCGCAAACGTTCACGGACTGTCTGCGGCGCTGGGTTGCCTTTCTGAAGCTCGTTTTGGCATCGTCTGGGGCGTCACCGGGGTTGCGCGCTCGTGTATTGAACACGTCATCGATCGATCAACAAGTCGGCACGTATTTGGGGCACCGCTCGGGGCGAACCAACTCGTTCAAAGCAAACTCGCAGACATGGTTGTCGAATACGAAAAGGCGGTGCTTCTCGCACTGCACCTTGGCCGGCTGAAGGATGCTGGTGCGCTCACTGCGGAACAAATCAGTATCGGCAAACTCAACAACGTTCGTGAAGCCATTCAGATAGCTTCCGAAGCCCGCGGACTTCTCGGTGGCGACGGCATCACCTCAGAGTTTCCGGTCATGCGACACATGGCGAATCTCGAAGCGGTCCGAACGTACGAGGGCACGGACGAGATCCATTCGCTCATCATCGGGCGTGCGCTCACCGGCTTGTCTGCGTTCGTGCCGCGCGCGTCTTAGCGGTTGTTGGCAACGCTGAAGTAGAAGCGTCAGGCCAGCTTTCGATTACTCCTCCGGTCGAGGTGTGGCAGAAGGTTACTTAGACTGGATGAGTGCCTGCATCGCTAGTTCATTTGGTCCGCCATGGAGAAGTTCACAACCCCGACGGGGTGCTGTATGGGCGCCTACCGGGGTTTCACCTTTCGACGCTTGGCGAGCGCATGGCCGAAGCGGCGGCAGCAACAGTCAAGGCGGAGGGCCGCCCGGTGACAAAACTTGTGTCGTCACCTCTGCAGCGAGCACAAGAATCTGCAGTGCCGTTTTCGCGCGCCTTCGGGCTTGAGATCGACACCGACGAACGCCTGATTGAGCCCACCAACCGATTCGAAGGCCGCACGTTCGAGTTCGGACCGCAAGTGATCCTGCGGCCTCAATCTTGGCCCTGGATTGTGAACCCGTTCCGGCCAAGTTGGGGCGAAGCCTATCGCTCAATCGCCGATCGGATGCTTGCCGCTCTCGACGACGCCTGGTCCGAGACCGAAGGTGGCGACGTGGTGCTCGTGAGCCATCAACTGCCCATTTGGACGGTCACGAACGAAATCGCCGGTCGCAAACTGTGGCATGACCCGCGCAAACGCCGGTGCAGTCTCTCCAGCATCACCACGTTCGAACGCCAGGGTGACTCCTTCGTGGAGGTCAACTACCGGGAACCGGCGACGGAGCAACTCGCGGAAGCCGTGGACTCGGGGGCAGTGTGATGCGGTCCCCTCGCCGCACCCTTCAGTTCGGAGTGATTGCTGCCACGGCCGCTCTCCTGCTCGTCGGGTGCTCCAGCACGGAGCAATTGGCGCTCGACTACGGTTCGGGTGGCAACCAGAACTATGTGGCCGGAGACGGCAGCATCCTTGAAATCCCGCCCGCGAATCGCGCTGACCCGATTGTGTTTGACGGCACTACAGAGGATGGTGGCAAGGTTTCAAGTTCTGACTATGCGGGTCGCGTTCTCGTCGTGAATTTTTGGGCCGGATACTGTGCGCCATGCCGCGCGGAAGCTCCCTTGCTGGAGGAACTCTCCCAGAAGTGGGCGGACAACGGTGCCAGCTTCCTCGGAGTCAATACGTTCGATGAAGCGGCCTCGGCGCAAGCATTCGCTCGAACCTACGGCGTGACCTACCCCTCGGTGATCGATGTGAACTCCGGCGAAGTTCAGCTTGCTTTCGCCGGGAGCGTCGCACCGAGCGCCCTCCCCACGACGATCGTGCTGGATAGCTCAGGCCGGGTCGCTGCTCGCATCCTCGGTGCCGTCGCGACTGCCTCGATCCTTGACGCGATTATAGCGACCGTGGTCGAAGGGGACGCCGGCCCATGAACCCGGTCGGAGAGCTCGTTCTCAGCGGAAGCCTGTTCCTTGCGCTCCCCATCGCCCTGCTAGCGGGGCTCATCTCCTTCGCGTCTCCGTGCGTGCTTCCCCTCGTGCCCGGGTACCTCGGGTTTATCGGTGGCTTCGCCGGCGGCAGCGGCGAGGGGGCAACGGACAAGACAAACCGTCGTCGACTACTGCTCGGGGTCGCCCTTTTCGTGCTTGGTTTCAGCGTCGTGTTTGTCACATTCGGACTCGTGTTCGGGGTGGCCGGCCTGTTGCTCAACCAGTGGATGGATGTCATCACGCGCATCGCCGGGGCGATCGTGATCCTCATGGGACTCGTCTTTATTGGTCAGTTCACGTTCCTGCAGCGCACGGCCAGACCGAGCTGGCGGATCGCGACCGGACTTGCTGGCGCGCCGTTCCTTGGCCTGGTTTTTGGGCTCGGTTGGGCCCCGTGCATTGGGCCGACGTTGACCGCAGTCCTTGCGCTCAGCCTTGATGGCGGGTCGCCCGGGCGCGGTGCTTTGCTTGGCGCTGTGTACTGTCTTGGCCTTGGTATTCCGTTCCTCTTGGTGGCGCTGGGGTTCGGCTGGGTGAGTGGGTCGGTGTCCTGGCTGAAGCGCAACATCCGCGTCGTGAACATTATCGGGGGTGCCATGCTCGTGGTGATCGGTGTCCTGATGGTTTCCGGACTCTGGCAGTCCATGATTTCGTCTTTTGGGGCGGTGATTGGAGCTTTTGTCACGCCCCTTTGATCACGTAGAAGGCTCGGGGCCTACTGCGCCGCCCGACCCGACAGTCACGCAACCCAAACTTGGCTTTGTCGGTTACGTGCGGTTCTTTTGGCGTCAGCTCACGAGCATGCGCACGGCGATCGTGCTCCTGCTGTTGCTCGCCATCGCCGCCATTCCTGGTTCGATGTGGCCGCAGCGAAGCTCAGACCCCAATGGGGTTCTCCAATTCTTTGCGAACAATCCGACGCTCGCACCCGTTCTCGACCGCATCCAGTTGTTTGACGTGTACACCTCGGTGTGGTTTTCTGCGATCTACCTCCTCCTGTTCCTCTCGCTCATCGGATGCGTGCTGCCGCGCACCATGCACCACCTCCGCGCCCTTCGCACGAAACCACCGCGAACCCCGGTGCGGTTGGAAAGACTCGCCGTCTTCCAATCGACCACTCTCGGTGCTGGGGATGTTGCCGAAGGCACTGATGCGGCTGCGGCAGTCGAGGCTGCACGTGCTCAGCTTCGCGCAAGCGGCTACCGGGTAGCGCTTTTCGACGGAGCAAAAGGGATTTCGGTTTCCGCCGAGCGCGGCTATCTGCGTGAAACTGGCAACCTGGTGTTCCACACCGCGCTGATCGGTGTGTTGATTGCGGTGGGCTTCGGCGGCGGCGTCGGCTACACGGGCCAGAAGGTGATTGTCGAAGGCCAGTCCTTTGTGAACATCAAGGGCGCCTACGATTCGTTCACTCCTGGCCGATTCTTTACTGATGACTCTCTCCAGCCCTACCGGCTCACCCTCGACCGCTTCGAACCGAAGTATGAAGAGGAAAGCATCCGCGCCTATGGTGCCCCCATTGACTACACGGCCCATGTAACCGCGTTCACGCCGGGGCAGGAGGGCATCGACGCGGTGATCAAAGTCAACGAGCCGCTCGATTTCGGCGGAAACGAGCTCTACCTTCTCGGCAACGGCTATGCCCCGACGATCACGGTGCGGGATGGCAAAGGAAATGTCGCGTTCAGCGGTTCCGTGCCGTTCTTGCCTCAAGACGCCAACCTCACCTCCACGGGAGTGGTTCGGGTACCGGATGCCCTTCCAGAACAGCTCGCATTCCTCGGGTTCTTCTACCCGACGGCGGGTGAACTCACGACGGGAGCGTTGACGTCGATTCATCCTGACCTGCGGAATCCTGTGTTGACGCTCTTCGCCTATTCCGGCGACCTCGGCCTCGACAACGGCGTGCCACAGAATGTCTACGCGCTGGACCCCACAGATCTCACGCAGATTGCCGGCGGCGCAAGTGGAGCGGACGCGCTCGAACTGCGCCCAGGGCAAACCGTCGACTTGCCAAACGACCTCGGCACCGTCACATTGGAGAGCGCGTCCCCGAACGCGGCAGAGGGCGACTGGTCGCACAGTGTTCCTCGCTTCGTTTCGCTTGACATCCATCACGACCCGTCGCAGGCGTGGGTGCTGCTCTTTGTTGTTCTCGCGGTGCTTGGACTACTGACATCACTGTTCATTCCGCGGCGGCGGGTGTGGGTGAAGGCGGTGGAGGGGGCCGACGGCGATCTTCGCCTGGAATATGCAGGACTCGCCCGTGGTGAGGATCCAGGGCTTGAAGCGGCCATAGCGGCCATTGCTGAGCGTCACGCTCAGGGTCTTAAGGCTTAGGCTGGAAATCGTGTCAGAAACCTTCGACTCCTACGCGCTTGTCGCGATCTATTCGGCAATGGGCGTCTACGTTCTGGCCTTCATTTTCTTCACGCTTGAGTTGGCGCGTCGATCGGCCGCAAACGTGCAGAGCGCGGACGGGACCGCCGTTCTGATCACCGATTCCGAGCCAGCTGGTGGTTCGCGCCGGATGGAGCGCATCGCGTTTGCCCTGACAGCGCTCGCGTGGGTGCTTCATGTCGTCGGTGCCGTCCTGCGTGGACTCGCTATCGGTCACGTGCCGTGGTCAAACATGTTCGAGTTCTCGCTCGTGTCCTCCGGCATTGTCGTTGGGGTCTTTCTGTTCCTCCAGTTGTGGCAAGACCTGCGCTTCTTGGGCACTTACATCTCTGGCTTCACGCTCATCGTTCTCGGTGTTGGCACCGTGTACTTCTATGTTCCGGTGATGCCGCTGCCGCCTGCGCTGCAGTCATACTGGCTCGTCATCCACGTCTTTGTTGCATCGCTGGGAACAGCGTTCTTAGGCGTCGGGGCGGGGCTGTCCATAGTGCAGCTGCTGCAAACGCGCCGCGAAGCGGGCACACTGACTCGGCTGAAGTTTCTGGACACCATGCCATCGGCCGAGAAACTTGAGAACCTCGCCTACCGGGTGATCGTCATTGGGTTCGTGTTCTGGACGTTCACCCTTATCGCCGGAGCAATTTGGGCAGGACGCGCATGGGGTCGCTACTGGGGCTGGGACACGAAAGAAGTGTGGACGTTCATCATCTGGGTCCTCTACGCCGGATACATTCACGCGAGAGCGACCCGCGGATGGCGCGGTACCCGCTCAGCGTGGCTCGCCCTCGTCGGCTTCGGTGCCATCGCGTTTAACTACACGATCGTGAACCTGTTCTTCAAAGGTCTGCACGTCTACTCGGGGCTCTAACGCTGAGGCAGCCCTAGTCGAGTAGCTGACGGCAACGCGTCAATCGATCGCGCCACCACGCGGCGCGAGCTGGTGTTGCCGCGTGGTGGTCGAGCAGTGTTTCACTCACAGCAACTCGGCCCACCGAAATCGCACCGTCCACCGGCATGAGCGGCTCGTTTGTAACGTCGGCCGCAAGAAGAGCGGCGGTGCCGAGTCCACAGTCATAGTCGAGCTCGGGGATCACTGAGGCAAGGTGCGCACCCATGGAAAGTCCGACAGATGTGTCCAGGGCGCTGGACACGACCACGGGAAGCCCCGCATCCGCCACGATGCGCAGCGCTGCGGAAATCCCGCCGAGGGGCTGTGCCTTGATCACGAGAAGGTCCGCAGCGCCGGCTTTCGCGACCGCGAGCGGGTCAAACGCTTTTCGCACGCTCTCATCTGCGGCGATTGGCACACCGAGGTCACTGATGCGCAAGCGGAGCTCGGCAAGCTCCGACACACTCGCACACGGTTGCTCAACGTATTCAAGGTCGAAGACGGCAAGTTCGTGAACGGCGCGCTCCGCCTCGTCGACTCCCCAACCGCCGTTCGCATCGATCCGGATGCGTCCTTCGGCTCCAAGTAAATCTCGTGCGGCCGCGACTCGTGCCAGATCGTCGTCGAGGCTTTGCCCACGCTCGGCCACTTTGACTTTGACGGTGCGGCAACCCGGAAACCGCTCGAGCACTGTCGCAACGGAGGCGGCGTCCACGGCAGGGAGCGTTGCGTTCACTCGCACTGAGGTTCGTAATGGGGCCGGCTGAGTCGTCCACCCGAAGTCGATGGCCGCGGCAAGCCACACTGCCGCTTCGGCATCGTCATATTCGACGAACGGCGAGAATTCGCTCCACCCTTCCGGCCCACGCAACAGCAGCGCTTCACGCACGAGCAGTCCACGGAACTTGTGCGCGAGGGGAAGCGAGACGACACGGGCGGTGTCGAGCAGTTCGGTGGCAGTCGGTTGCACTCCACCAGTCTGCCCGGTCGCGGAGTGCAATATCCTTCAATCATGGAGTTATCGCACCGAAACGACCTTGAGGACGGATCCTTGCTCGACGACAACGCTTCCCCGGACGCCGCGGGAGAGGTGCCCGAACAACTCCGGGACGCTCCCGAACGCCGCCAACTACCGCTCGGCTACATCGCGTTTGTTGCGGCACTGGTTCTGGCCATTGCCGAAGGTATTGCTATTTCGCTTGCCTACAGCAACCAGCAAGCCCTTGCCGCCACCGTGGGCCAAGTGCTGGTGGTTTTGAGCGCACTTCCGCTGGCATTGGGGCTCTTCGTGGCCATTCGCGGACCGAAACGGGAGTGGGGCATTGCCGCGATGGTGGTTGCCGTCGTCGCGAATCCGCTTGTCCTGATCAACGTGTTGTCGTTCTTCGGAACATTCTGATGACCGTGATCTCCGAACTTTTTGACGCCACACTGTGGGACCCGGTCGCGGGTTTCGAGAACCTCACCGACATCACGTATCACCACGACAAGGCCGGCCAGATTGCCCGAGTTGCGTTCAACCGACCGGAAGTGCGCAACGCATTCCGTCCCCCGACGGTCGACGAGCTCTATCGAGCTCTCGATGATGCACGTCAGAACCCGCGCATCGGCGTCGTGTTGCTCACCGGCAACGGGCCAAGTGAGAAGGATGGCGGGTGGGCGTTCTGTTCTGGCGGCGACCAGCGGGTTCGTGGACGCAGCGGCTACCAGTACGAGGGCCAGAAGAACGAGACGGTTGCCGGCGAGGACATCCCGCCTGGATCCAGCACGGGACCGCGCGCGCAACCCCAGGGTGGCGGGGCGATGAGTCGGCTTCACATTTTGGAAGTGCAGCGACTCATCCGGTTCATGCCAAAAGTTGTCATCGCGGTTGTACCTGGGTGGGCTGCTGGTGGCGGGCACTCACTGCACGTGGTGTGTGACCTCACAATTGCCAGTTCCGAGCACGCACGCTTCAAGCAGACCGATGCCGATGTTGGATCGTTCGATGCCGGATACGGAAGTGCGTACTTCGCGCGGCAGGTGGGTCAAAAATTTGCGCGAGAAGTGTTCTTCCTCGGGCAGGAATACTCAGCTCAGCGCGCGCTCGAGACCGGCGCGATCAACGCGGCGGTGCCGCACGCGGAGTTGGAGAGCACTGCGTATGCGTGGGGCAAAGAAATTTTGACCAAATCACCTACCTCGATCCGCATGCTCAAGTTCGCGTTCAATGCGGTCGACGATGGCTTGGTTGGTCAGCAGATATTTGCGGGGGAAGCTACCCGGCTCGCCTACGGCACAGATGAGGCGGTGGAGGGCAAAGACGCGTTTCTGGAGAGGCGCGAGCCCGACTGGTCGCCATACCCCTGGCAATACTGATGGTCCGACGCTTACGCGTTGTAGCGGATGTCGATGACGCCGTTCTTGTTGCTTTACGAGAAGCCCTTGATGGGGGCGACGCAATCCTGCCGCGCCCGAGTGGCGCCGAATATGACGATGTGCCGAACGAGGTGGAGTCGACTGTTGCGCTAGTGGTGCAAACGAGTGGCTCCACGGGCAAAGCTAAGCGTGTCACCCTGAGCACACAGGCGTTGCTGGCAAGCGCGGCGGCCTCCGAATCGGCTCTCGGCGGGCACGGGCAATGGCTTCTCGCGTTACCGGCGCACTACATCGCCGGGGTCAACGTGCTCGTGCGGTCGATCACTGCGGGAACCGATCCTGTCGTTCTGGGATCCGCACACGGCGACCCGCTCGACTTTGTTGCGGCAGCATCCAGGTTGACGCATCCACGACGATTCACCGCGCTCGTGCCCGCACAACTGGCCAAACTGATGGACGTTGACGAGGCGGTCGGTGAACTACAACGGTTCGATCGTATTCTCGTGGGCGGACAATCCATGCCGAAAACACTGCTTGATCGCGCGCTAGAACTGGGGCTCAACGTGACCCGCACTTATGGCTCCAGCGAGACGAGTGGTGGCTGCGTGTATGACGGTATCCCGATCGGCGACACGTTCATGCGCTTGGTGGAGGGTGAGATTGAACTTGGCGGCCCCACGTTGGCGCGCGGTTACCTCAATGATGCAGAACGGACGCGCCGAACTTTTTACGAAGATGATGCCGGTCGCTGGTATCGCACCAACGATTCAGGCCTCATCACGGACGGTGTATTGAGCGTCACCGGTCGACTCGACGATGTCATCGTGTCCGGCGGAATCAAGGTGTCTCTCACCGCGGTCGAGCGCGTCGTGCGGTCGCTACCCGACCTTCACGATGCAGTGGTGGTGCGCCAGGCTGACGACCGATGGGGTGAGGTCCCGGTGGTTTTTTCCACTACGGCGGTGTCTCTGGAAACCCTGCGAGAGGCGGTTGGGTCGCAACTGGGAGTCGCTGCTCGACCAGCAGAAGTCGTGCACGTTGATGTGATTCCGTTGCTCCCGAGCGGCAAGCCGGACCGCGCACTGCTTGAGCATCGCTAGGATTTGGTCGTGGCCAGGAACAGTAATTCGAAACAACAGCGCATCGATCCGTCAAAAACTCCGGTGAAAGGAGCGGTGCGTGAGCAGGTGAAGCAATCGAGCAAGCAGACGATTGCGGAAACACCGACCTACCAGAAGAAGCAGGCGCCGAAGAAAAAGAAGCGCAAGGGCGGTCACCCCGCGGGGCGCTCGCCGATCCCCGTGACACCTCCCGCGACCGCGAAAGACTGGATTGCCGGGGCGCGCGTGCGGACTCTGGCCCTGTCCATTTCGCCGGTTGCTCTCGGCACCGCCGCCGCCTACGCGGCCACTGGGTTCGAAGAATGGCACTGGGTGCGGGCTCTGTTGTGCCTCGCCGTTGCCCTGGGCCTGCAGGTCGGTGTGAACTTTGCCAATGACTATTCGGATGGCATCCGCGGTACCGACAATGTTCGGATGGGCCCGTCGCGGTTGACCGGCTCCGGGGCTGCGAAGCCGCGTACCGTCCTCATGGTTGCGCTCTTCTTCTTTGCCCTCTCTGCGGTCGCCGGGGTCGCGCTCGTCGTGGCCAGCCAGCAGTATTGGTTGCTCGCGGTTGGTGCCGCGTGTGTGCTTGCCGCCTGGTTCTACACGGGAGGCAAACATCCGTATGGCTACTACGGATTCGGCGAACTATTTGTTTTCGTATTCTTCGGGCTGGTTGCCACTGCTGGGACCACGTTTGTTCAAGTCGGTACGGTCACATTCGAGAGTTGGATTGCCGGGGTTTCGGCTGGCCTGTTGGCCTGCGCAGTGCTTGTGGCGAACAACCTGCGCGACCTGGAGCAGGATCGCGTAGCCGGGAAACGCACTCTGTCGGTTCTTATCGGTGACATGCCCTCCCGCATTCTCTTTGCGGTGTTCACCTTGGTACCGTTCGTGCTTTTGTACGTCTTTGTTCTGGTCTACCTCAACGCGTACTTCGTGTACTTTGCGTTACTGCTGGCGGTACCGTCAGTGATCATCGTGTTGACGGCGAAGACTTCCCGCGAGTTCCTCTTGGTCTTGAAGCTGGCAAGCCTCACCGCACTGGTTTACGGTGTGTGGCTCGCGGTGACAATCGCGTTCTAGTTGTTGTTGCGGCTATCGAGAGCCGCGTTTTCGACATCGCTGTCGGTGTCGGTATGAGTGGTTGAGCGCCACGACTCCACCACTTCGGCGACCTCGTGGCGCTGTCCATTCAAGAAAATGTAGGAAAGACACGCGGCAATCACTGCGGCAGTGAGTGCCGACACCCACCACCACACGTTGATCATCATCAACAGGATGAACGGGACCGCAAAGAGGGCGACTCTTGCGATCGAATAGACGACGATACGACGGGTTGGACTCACCTCTCCAGTCTAAGTCGGAGTGCCTGAACGATCCCATCCGCCTGCCAGAACCACGCGTATTGGTGACTGGCTCAGTGGCTGGTGCGAAGGCACACCGTGTGGAGTTGTCCTCCAGATCCTCGTTGTGGTGGGTCTCATCCTCGTGGGGGTGACGGCGTCCTTCCATTGGATCGCAGGGTTCACCATGGGGATGTCGCTCGCGGACACTTTTGGCACGAGTGGCGGTGACGCCGAAGTGACCGGTTCCCTCATCGCGCTGATCGGTCAGGCGGCGCTCGTGGCTGCACTCTTCGTTGGGCTGGTGCCACAGTCGGTGTCGGGCGAGGCGGGAAAAGTGCCTCGTGACTGACCTTCCCGGGCAGTTCTCGGCAGCCTGCCCTAGAATTGGTGAATGCGCGCCTTTCTGACTCTCGCTGCTGGCGCTCTCGCCGTTGGTTTTTGGGTATATGCCGTCGTCGATTGTTCTCTCACCGATGCCCGTCGTGCTCGGGGGATTCCCAAGGGTGCTTGGGTAGTTGTCGTCATCGTGCTCAACATCATCGGTGGAGCGCTCTGGTTCCTTATCGGCAAAGACCGTTCAGGTGGACGCGGTGGAAGCCGCCTCGATATAGCACCGGATGACGACCCAACGTTCTTGCGTCGGATCGCCTCGGATGCCGAGCAGGAAGAGCGAATTCGTCGGCTCGAAAAAGAAATTTCGGACCTCGACGACGATTCCACAAACCCATGACCGAGGGCGCCACGGCCTCCGAGTTTTCGACGGCTGTGCTCGCCGAGTTTGTCCGACTAGGCGTTCAACACGTTGTCGTGTGCCCAGGATCTCGATCGCAAGCCCTCGCGCTCGGCGCCGCCAAATTTGATGAGGCGGGACTCCTCACTCTCTCTGTCCGTGTCGACGAACGGAGTGCGGGATTCCTGGCTCTCGGGCTCGCGGTAGAAACCGGGACACCAGCATTGGTCATCACCACCTCCGGTACGGCCGTCGCGAACCTCCTTCCAGCGGTCCTCGAAGCGCATCATTCCGGGGTCCCCATGATTGTGTTGACCGCGGACCGGCCAGAAGAACTCCGCGGCATCGGTTCGAACCAGACGACAGAACAGCTCGGCATGTTCGGTGAGTTCGTGACGTTCGCGCGCGAGGTTCACGCGCCGAGTGAAGGCGGGTTCGATCACGACTTTCCCGTTGAACTTGCTCACGAAGCGTTCTCCGCCGCGGTCGGCCACTCCAGTGCGCCGGGGCCAACACACATCAATATCGCCTACCGGGAGCCGTTGTCCGGGGTGATTTCATCCGCGGCTTTCGACGGGCTCACTCCCGGCGAACACAGCACCGAACGGCAAACCGACACTCCACGCGAGATCGCTCCCGAGCCTTTCACCGTTGTCATTGCCGGCCACGCAGCGGGTGAGCAGGCCGAGGAGGTTTCGCGAGCACTTGGGGCCCCTCTCCTCGCGGAAGTTTCCAGTGGTGCGCACTTTGGCCCCAACCTTGTTGTCACATACCGAGAGCTTCTCCGACTGCCCGAATTTGGCGGACGGGTACAGCGTGTCATCGTGTTTGGGCATCCAACCCTGAGCCGCGAGGTTCCTGCACTCAGTGAACGCGCCGACGTCACCACCATCGTGGTGAGAGGTAGCGCCGCGGATGCCTACAACCCTGGACATCGCGTGGAGACGTTCGCTGACGCGGTGACCGTGGTGGAGGGCTCCGCCCCGCATGACCAGAGTTGGTTGGGCAGTTGGGTGAGTGCGAGCCGCGCACTTCTTGACGTCACTACCGCAAGTGGCGCCGATCCCGTGTCGGCACGAACTGATGACTCCAAAGCTGTTGCCGCCTTCACGAAAGCACAGCTAGGGGTGTTCCGTGAGCCGGTGACCCGTCGGATGCTGGTCGAAGCCGTGTGGCAGAAAACCTGGCCACACGATCGTCTCGTGTTTGGGTCGTCACGACTAATCCGAGAAGCCGACAAATTCGTGCCGGGCAAACGCATCCGAGTGCACGCGAACCGCGGCCTCGCCGGCATCGACGGAACCCTCGCCACCGCCACCGGAATCGCTCTCGCAAGCCAGTTTGGGTCACAGCCGGGCAATGCGCCCGCGGGGACGACGCGACTGGTGTTGGGCGACCTCGCGCTGTTGCATGACGCAGGCTCGCTGCTCATGGCGCCAGGGGAACCTGAGCCGCGCATCCAAGTGATCGTCGGAAACGACGGAGGCGGCACCATTTTCGACTCGCTCGAAGTGGCGGCGACGGCAGAGACGAAAGCCTTCGACCGCGTGATGTATACGCCGCACACGGTTCGGCTTGACGCGCTCGCCGAAGCATATGGCTGGAATTACCTCCTGGTGACAAACCGTGGAGAACTCGACGAAGCGATTGGAACGGCCGACGGCCGAACCATCATTGAGGTTCCGCTGCCTCGCTGAGCGTGCGCAACAGCCATTTCCGCGCACGGGTACTATCGGCACATGTCAAAGCCAGACTGGACCACCGACCCCGAACCACTTCTCGCCGTGCGGGACGGTTTTCAACTCTCCGCGGTGGACACTCGCTCAACACCCGGTTTTGACGGTGACAAAGATGACGGAGCCGCGATCCTGAGCGAAGGCGCATCGGCTGTGTCGGAACTACAAGAGCGGCTCTATGCCGACAGTCGATCCGGCGGGTCTCGAAACATTCTCCTCGTGTTGCAAGCAATGGACACGGCCGGAAAAGGTGGCATTGTGCGCCACGTGATCGGCGCAGTGGACCCGCAGGGCACAAAAATCTATGGGTTCAAGAAGCCGACAGAAGAGGAACTCTCTCACGATTTTCTCTGGCGGATTCGACGGCAACTTCCCGGCGACGGCATCATCGGTGTTTTCGACCGTTCGCACTACGAAGATGTGCTGATCGGACGCGTTCGAGGTCTTGCCCCGCCTGAGGAGATCGAAGCGCGCTATGAGCAGATCATGGACTTCGAAAAGGAACTTGTCGCGGAGGGCACTTCCATCATCAAAGTGATGCTGCACATCAGCGCGGACGAGCAAAAGGAGAGGCTCACCGAACGCCTCGAACGCCCAGACAAATACTGGAAATTCAATCCGGGAGATCTGGATGAGCGGGCGCTGTGGCCGGACTATCAGAAGGCCTACCAAATCGCGCTCGAGCGAACGTCAACACCCGAGGCCCCCTGGTTTGTTGTCCCCGCAGATCGCAAATGGTATTCGCGTATTGCGGTCCAGCGTTTGCTGTTGAACGCGCTGCGAGAGCTTGACCCGCAGTGGCCAAAAGCCACCTTCGATGTGGCGGCAGAGAAGGCGCGGCTCGCAGCATCCTAGAAATCGGCTGGCGGATTCTGACCTGGCGAGCGCTGGCCTAGGTCGGCGACGAAGAGAATGCTTCCACGATGGGTCGGAATTTGAGCGAGGTCTCCGCGAGCTCGTGCGCGGCAACAGACTCCGCAACAATTCCTGCACCAGCGTAGGCATGCACGATTCCATCGGAGTCGACCTGAGCGCAGCGAAGAGCGATCGCCCATTCACCGTCGCCATCCGCGCCAACCCACCCCACCGGCCCGGCGTAGCGGCCACGATCAAAAGTCTCGAATTCGTCGATCAGTGTGATTGCGTCGAGTGTGGGAGTTCCGGCTACCGCCGCGGTGGGGTGCAGAGCGCCAATCAGGTCGAGTGAGCTTGAGGCATCATCGAGGAGCCCTTCGACATCGCTCGCAAGGTGCCACACATTGGGCAGGCGCAGCGTAAACGGCACTTCGCTCGCCGAAACACCCGGACTGTGTTCGCGCAGGGCCGCCAAGACACTCTGAACTGCGTACTGGTGCTCATCCTGGTCTTTTGCTGACGTCGCAAGTGCAAGCGAGGCCTGGAGATCTGTTGCGGTATCCACACCTCGAGCGGCACTCCCGGCAAGAACGCGAGCGGTCACCGTCCCGTTGGAAACGCGCACAAGCGTCTCCGGGCTGGAGCCGAGGAAGTCGTCGACGGCGAACGTCCAGCAGTCTGGGTAGCCGCTGGCAAGCAGCGAAAGCGCGGGTGCCGTGTCGACACTGGCCGGGAATCGACCCACGAGTTCGCGGGCGAGGACAACTTTGCTGAGTGCCCCTTCGTCAATTCTGGCCAGCGCGGTTTCCACGGCTGCGAGGTAGTCATCGGGGCTCAGCGGACCGCTTTCGAAGGTGACTCGGTCACTTGGCGAGGCGGTGCGAGCGTGTGGCGTGGGAGTCTCGGACACATCATTCGAGCGGATGCGGGTGAGCCACGCCGTCCCGTCGCGACGACCGATGATGAGCAAAGGAACGATGAGAACGCTGGAAGATGTCGAGTGCTCCGAGAACGCGAACGTACCAAAAGCGAGAAGACCAGAACCCGGAACAGCTATTGGATCGTCGACCCGTGCGCGAGCAGCAACCTCTCGCCAGGCGGCAGCGGCATCCCGAAACCGGTTCGGACCGAAAAACTCCATCCGAAGCGCTGTTCCAAAGCCGACCATCCCGTCACCGCGTCGAAGCCACAGCAACTGTCCCCTCGGCGAAAGCAGATCGGTCAGCGCGGTGGGGTCAGTGATGAGGGTTGTCGACGAGGTGAGGGAGGGGATATCGTCACGTCTCTCGCTCACCACTCAAGCGTAGCTGGGTAAGGGTGACGGCGAAGCGCCCCCGTGGCCGAATAGACTGGCACGTATGGCCACGGCAGATCTGAGCAAGCAACCCGTCGAGGTCGCCGCGATGTTCGACGGTGTCGCCGAGAAATATGACCGAACGAATGCTGTTCTGTCTGCGGGCAACTCGTGGCTGTGGCGATTTCATACGGTTCGTGCGATCGCGCCCAAACCGGGTGAGCGCATCCTCGATATTGCCGCGGGTACCGGAACCAGTTCGGCTGCCATCGCTAAGACGGGTGCCGAAGTTGTCGCGGTTGATTTCTCACCCGGAATGATCGAGGTGGGGCGTTCCAAGCATCCGAAGATCGAGTTTGTCGAGGCGGATGCCATGGATCTTCCGTTTAAGGCGAACGAGTTCGACGCGGTCACAATCTCCTTCGGTCTGCGCAACATTGAGAACCCGCGCAAAGCATTGAAGGAAATGTTCCGGGTTTTGAAGCCGGGCGGCCGCCTCGTGGTGTGTGAGTTCTCGAAACCGCCTCGCGCACTTCTTCGCGCCGGATACGGTGCGTACCTCAAATACGTGATGCCAAGAGTCGTTGACGTGGCAAGTTCCAATCCGGAGGCGTATAGCTATCTGGCGGAATCGATCAACGACTGGCCAGACCAGGTCACGCTCAGCCAGTGGTTGCGCGGTGCCGGGTTCTCCCGTGTTGCCTATCGAAACTTGACCTCAGGTGTGGTGGCGTTGCACCGCGGTCACAAACCACAACGCAAGCCAAGGGCAAAGCCCGCTGCAGAAGCGAAGACCGAGTGAAATCACCTCAAGAAGTTCAACAGTTGCGGCGGCGCCACAAGCTGAAGTCGACGCTCGGCCTCGGCGAAACCCTTTTTGCTTCGGCGGAGGATCGTCGATTCGCTGTGGCGTTGGAAGATGGTCTCGACCAAGTCGAAAGTGGCCTGCTTACGGAGATGGCGTTCGCCGACAATCTTGCCGACGTGACCGCCAGGTACCTATTTGATGCTGGCGGAAAGCGAATCAGGCCAACCCTGACTCTCTTGACGGCACAGCTCGGGCAAGGGAACACTCCCGATGTTGTCGTCGCTGCGCAAGCGATGGAGATCACTCACCTCGCGTCGCTCTACCATGATGACGTCATGGACGACGCGGAGGTGCGCCGCGGTGTCCCGAGCGTGCAGTCCGTGTGGGGGAATTCGGTAGCAATTCTTACCGGCGACCTGTTGTTTGCCCGCGCCGGTCGGTTGATCGCCAGTCTCGGCGAACGCGCAGTGCGGTTGCAGGCAGCCACGTTTGAGCGGCTGTGTCTCGGTCAACTTCACGAAACAATCGGGCCGGAACCGGAAGACGAACCGATTGAGCATTACCTGCAGGTTCTCGCAGATAAGACCGGTTCTCTGATCGCTGCGGCGGCAGAGGTCGGCGTGATTTTCTCGAACGCACCCGCAGAGTACGAAGAGCCAGTTCGCCAGTTCGGCGAGAAAATTGGTGTCGCCTTCCAACTCATCGATGACGTGATTGATCTTTCCGATGAGGCAGGAAAGACCGGTAAGACTCCGGGAACCGATCTACGCTCCGGTGTGGCCACGTTGCCGCTCCTGTACCTTCGCAGGCAAGCTCTCGACGACCCGGAGGCGGCGGCGTTGCGGGACCGCATTGACCGCGGAGTGAATGGCGGCCCGGTGGCCAGTGATGAATTCACGGATGCGATTGCTGAACTTCGTGCGCACCCGGTGACGCGCGCCACCCTCGAGGAGGCGCACCGCTGGGCCCATAACGGTGTCTCGGCACTGTCGGTTCTTCCCAGCGGTCCGGTGAAGAGGGCATTGACGAAGTTCGCGGAAACGCTCGTAGAGCGTTCGAATTAGCATGGGCGCTCCTGGAGCGTTCGAACCAACCAGGCCTCTCAATGAGCGCCAAAACTAACGAGGACGTCGTGACGGATAATTCGGTGACAACACTGCGTGTGGCGATTGTGGGCGCCGGGCCCGCCGGGATTTTTGCGGCTGACTTGCTGCTGAAAGCGGAACGCGACTTTGACGTGTCGATCGACCTGTTCGAGCAGTTGCCCGCCCCCTACGGACTTGTCCGCTACGGAGTCGCCCCCGATCACCCGCGCATCAAAGGAATTGTGAACGCTCTGCGTGGAGTGCTGGACGAGGGAAACATCCGCCTGTTCGGCAACGTGCATTTCGGAACCGACATCACACTCGATGATCTGAAACACCACTACAACGCGGTGATTTTCACGACAGGCGCGATCCGCGATGCCGGTCTTGATATCCCTGGAATTGAGCTCCCCGGCAGCTTTGGTGCTGGCGAATTTGTGAGCTGGTACGACGGGCACCCGGATGTTCCGCGCGAGTGGCCGCTCGAACACCGCACGGCAGCGGTCATTGGCAACGGCAACGTTGCGCTGGACGTGGCACGGATGCTTGCCAAGCACGCGGAAGACCTGCTCCCCACCGAGGTTCCCCAGAACGTGTTTGAAGGGCTTGCGGCATCGCCGATCACCGACGTTCATCTGTTCGGTCGGAGGGGCCCGATCCAGGTGAGATTCACTCCGCTGGAGCTACGGGAGCTTGGAGAACTGCGCGACGTTGACATCGTCCTTGACGAAGCGGACTTTGACATTGACCCCTCGGATGAACGCTCCATCTCCACGAACAAACAGTTGTTTGTGATCAACCGCATTCTCACCGAGTGGCGTTCGCGCCCAGTCGGGGAGGCCTCCCGCCGCATCCATCTGCACTTCTACTCCAAGCCGGTTGAAATTCTTGGCACCGACCGAGTGTCTGGGATCCGGGTGGAACGCACGGTGCCAGACGGTGAGGGCGGAGTTCACGGAACCGGCGAGTTCCACGACTATCCGGTCGACAGTGTGTACCGGGCGATTGGCTACTTCGGCACCCCGTTGGACGGCGTTCCGTTTGATGATCGCCGCGGAGTCATCCCGAACCGTGGAGGCCGCGCGCTCGACGACAATGACCAACGTGTGCACGGCGTGTATGCCAGTGGCTGGATTAAGCGTGGACCTGTTGGACTGATCGGCGCCACGAAGAGCGACGCCAAGGAAACCATCGACGGATTGCTTGAAGACCAGACAGAGTGGTGGTCTCCGATCGAGCCAGAACCCGAAACGGTGCCGGCCATGTTGGAGAGCCGCGGCATCCGGTACACCACGATTGAGGGATGGCGCCGGTTGGACGAGCACGAGCGTGCGCTAGGCGAGGCTCAGCAGCGTGAACGAGTGAAGGTTGTTCCCCGCGATGAGATGGTGAATATCTCGCGTTCTGAGTGACCTGGTCACATGACGGCGGAAGTGAGCCTTGCCAGGTTGTCGAGCACCTGAGAGAGGAACGGGCGCTCAAGCCAGTCATCAAGTTGCAGCTCGCGGCTGTTCTGCCGATACGTTTCTTCCAGAGTGCGCAGTTCGCTGACGAACGATTTCCCGTGCACCATCACGGAGATTTCTGAGTTGAGGCTGAACGAGCGCATATCCATGTTGCTCGACCCGATCACTGCCACGTGATCGTCAATAGCGAAGTGCTTTGGATGTAGCACCGTCGGTGCGCGGTACAGCCAGATACGCACCCCAGACTTCAATAACTCTTCGTAGTAGCTGCGCTGGGCGTGATACACGAGCGGCTGATCGCCGATCTCAGAGACGAAAAGCTCCACGTTGACTCCGCTTTGCGCCGCCGTCGTGATTGCGTAAAGCATTGACTCGTCCGGAACAAAGTAGGGGCTGCAAATGGTGATGCGCTCTTGCGCGGCGTACAGCAGTGAGTTGAACAGTCGAAGGTTGTTCTCACCGTCAAACGACGGACCGCTGGGAACAACTTGCGCGGCGATGAGCTCTTTGCCTTTGACTTCGCGCTTCGGGGTTGCCTCTCGAGAAAGCAGTTCGTTCGTTTCGCTGTACCAGTCGGTCACGAATAGCGCGTTTACTCCGGCAACGATCGGTCCTTCGAAGCGCACCATGAGGTCTTTCCAGTGCAGGCCACGCTTTCTGTTGGAGCGCTTGTTGTAACTATCGTCGATGACATTCTGCGACCCGGTAAACGCAACAAGCCCATCCACGACCAAGATCTTGCGATGGTTGCGGAGGTCTAGCCGTTGAAACTTGCCCCGCAAGGGCTGGAAGGGCAGCATGAGCTGCCACTGCACGCCCATCGACTTCAGCCTCCGGATGGTGGTGCGGTACCCGGGGGAACGCAGCGAGGCGATGTGGTCGAGCAGGACACGTACGGTGACGCCTCGCGCTACGGCTGCCTCTAGCGCGTCGAAGTACGGTGCGGTCGTCTCATCCAAGGACATGATGTAGAACTCGGAGTGAACGTACCGTTTGGCCTTTCCGACGGCCTCCGTCATCGCTTCGAGGGACTCCAGATAGTTGGGGTAGAGCTGCGCCGCATTGCCGCCGACAAGGGGCATTGCACCGAGATTGCGGTTCAGCGTAGCGATGGGTTCCAACCAGTCCGGGGAGGGGTCATCTGCGCTGAGCTGATCAATTCCTTCGGTGGTTTCGAGAATGAACCGATTGATTTCGTCCTGCTTATCCCGGCGCCCTTTGGGCAAGTGCCGGCTTCCAAGCACAAGGAACAGCAGAATTCCGATGTAGGGGAGGAAGAAAATGGCGAGCAGCCACGCCATGGCGGTTTGTGGCCTGCGGTTTCGCGGAATAGCGACGAGGGCCACCACGCGCACCACGAAGTCGATAGCGATGAGCGCAACGGAGAGCCAAAGGGCGAAATTCCAACCGTCCATTGGGCTCCGTTCGGTTGCGCGGGTGCGCTATCGGAAATTGACGAACTGAAGGTCCACGTCGAGTTTTGCCGACTTGAGCATCGCCATGGTGGATTGAAGATCGTCACGGCTCTTTGAACTGACACGCAGCTCGTCGCCCTGGATCTGCGACTTCACGCTCTTGGGAGCGTCATCGCGGATCATCTTGGAAATCTTCTTGGCATCCTCTTGGGCAATGCCCTGCTTCACGCTGGCCTCTAGGCGGTACTCCTTGCCGGAGGCGTACGGCTCGCCCGTGTCGAGGCTGCGGAGGGAAATGCCGCGCTTGATAAGTTTCGACTCGAACACTTCGAGCACCGCTTTCACGCGCTCCTCTGAACTCGCCTTCATCAGAATTTTCTCTCCACTGAAGTCGATTTCCGCGCCCACGTTTTTGAAGTCGTAGCGCTGTGCAATTTCCTTTTTGGCTTGATTGAGCGCGTTGTCGAGCTCCATCTGGTCCACTTTGCTGACAATGTCGAAGGTTGAATCTGCCATGCGCACCATGGTAGCGGGGACCGGTGTCAGCTTTTCCCGGTTTCTCGTGGTGAGATAGCCGGGATGAGTGTTTCCCGCCGCCGAATTGCGAAGATCGTCACTGTTGTCGCGGCAGTGGCGGTCTCTGTTGCCGTGCTCGCTACCGCCACGGTTATCGTTCTTGCGCCACGAACACCCGTCGTTTCTTCACCAGAGGAAACGCCACCTGCTCCTCCACCGGGGCCAAACTATGCGCTCCCGGTGGAGGCGCCGCTCGCTTCGGCTGAGTTCACGCGAGTTGTTTCCGGCCTGGTGGATAGCACGTGGGTGGCGTCAGTGTCCGCGGCATCCGGTATTCCAGAGCGGGCGCTCGCGGCCTATGCGGGTACGGCAATTTCCAAAGAGCGGGCAATGCCGACATGTGGCCTCAGTTGGGTGACTCTGGCGGCGATCGGGTTCGTGGAGAGCGACCACGGCAGGCACGGCGGTTCCACGGTGGGAGCAGATGGAACGGTGTCGCCTCCGATCTTCGGGATCGCACTCGATGGTGATGCGGCCTCCCACATCCCCGACTCTGATGGCGGAACGATCGACGGTGACGCCGAATTCGATCGCGCAGTTGGGCCTATGCAGCTCATTCCGCAAACCTGGCGCAACTGGCACGCGGACGGCAATAAGGATGGTGTTGAGGACCCGCAAAACATTGATGACGCAGTTGTGGCTACATCCAATTACTTGTGTCGAGCTAGCGGCGACATGGTCAGCCAGGCGGGTTGGCGGGCCGGTGTTCTTGCGTACAACGGTTCCGACGAGTATGCGCAGCGAGTAGCGGATGCCGCGAATCGGTACTCGGCGGCGGCTGCGAAAAACTAGCCAGTTTCCTCCCACGGTTTACCTCTCGCCGAAAGTGATTTTGAAGGGCCTCAGAGCACGCTATCCTTGAGTTCTGTCTCCGGTCAGATGAATACATGTGGCCGGAGCACCTGGCAAGTTACCCAAGCGGCCAAAGGGATCTGACTGTAAATCAGACGGCGTAGCCTTCGTGAGTTCGAATCTCGCACTTGCCACCACAACTAAAACAAATGCTCCCGGTCGTGAAGACCGGGAGCATTTGTGTTGTGTCAGACTTCACCCATCATGACTGCATCAACCGAACTGCTTGACCTTGCGACGAAAATTGCCGTGGAGGCGGGTGAGTTGGCCGCTCGGCGGCGAGCTGAGGGGGTGACGATCGCAGCATCCAAGTCCTCTCTCGAAGATGTTGTGACGCAGGCCGACCGGGACACGGAAGACCTCATCCGGTCGATGCTGGCTGACGCGCGTCCGGATGACGGCATCCTCGGTGAGGAGGGTGGCGGCACGGTCACGGGCACGAGTGGCCTTACCTGGGTTGTGGACCCGATTGATGGCACGGTGAACTACTTGTATGGCATCCGGCACTACGCGGTGAGCATCGCCGTCGTGGAGGGTGGCCAAGACCCGACCACGTGGACTGCACTTGCGGGAGTCGTGAACAACCCGGCGATCGGTGAGATCTTTGCTGCGGGCAGGGCTGCAGGCGCAACGCTGAATGGGGAGTCCATTCGCGTGGCTCCCGCCGTGGATCTTTCGCAGGCACTTGTCGGTACTGGCTTCTCGTACCGTGCCGAGCGCCGCGAAGAGCAGGCTCGCGTCGTGACAAAACTGATCGGCCACGTGCGCGATATCCGGAGGCAAGGCTCGGCCGCACTTGACCTGTGTGATGTGGCGTCGGGGCGGCTGAATGCATACTTTGAACGTGGCCTTCACCCCTGGGATCACGCGGCAGGTGCGCTTATCGCCGTCGAGGCTGGTGCCCGCGTGAGTGCGCTGAATGGTGCGCCTGCCTCGGACGAGTTCATGCTTGCGGGTGAACCCAGCGTTGCCGGTGCGCTTGAGATTGTTCTCGTGGCCGCTGGTTCCTGAATAATTGCCCCCGGTTCCTGAATATTGGACTAGTGAATTCACAGGAAGTTGGGTTATTCTTTATGAGTTCGTTATGTGGCGACTACCCGATGGCGCCCGTAACTGTTTGGCCCAACTTGCGTGCCCCTATCCCATGTTGGCCAGAAGCTTGAGGAGAAACACCGAAATGTGGACGCTGAGGTTTGTCGCGTATGCATTCAGTGAACTCACTAATGCTGGAAGCGGGAACTGATAGCCCGTGAGCGAGAACAACCAGTACGGGGCCGAAGGCTTTGATGCCAACGCTTCACACTCCGCTCCTGCGCCAATGACGCGTCGTCAACTTCGGGAACAAGCTGCCGCGGCGGCTGCTGCCGCTGCTGTTCCTGCAGGCGTCGTAACCGACGAAGTTGCTACACACAGCACTGTCCCGCACGAGCCTGCCCCCACTGATTTTGCTGCAACCGACACTGTTGCAACCGACACTGCTGTGAACGGTCCTGCCGTCACCGACGCTGCGCCACACGAGATCGTTCTGCCGCTGACCCGTCGCGAGCGTCGGGAGTTGGAGAGTGCCGCGTTGGCGCAAGCCGCTGCGCCGCCCCCTGCCGAGCAGGTGCCGCCTGCGGAGACCCCCGTTTCGTTTACGTTGGAACCGGAAACCCCGGTGTCGCTTGACCCCGTGCAGGATGCCTGGGCGGTGCAGGCTTTCGCTGCGGGTTCGGTCGGTTCCGATGTGTTGCCGGTCGGAATTTCTAAGAAAGCCCCGAAGAAGCCCAAGACCTTGAAGTCGGTGCGGTTGCCGCGAGGCATGTCCCGTCCGTCTGCGAAGACGCGTCCCGTCGGGCCGACCTCGCATTCGCGCCCCAAATCGTTCAAGCGTCAATTTTTGTCCAAGCTCATGACATTGGGTGCGATGGTCGGTGCCGGTCTCATGATGGTGTCCACATCCATTCCAGCGAACGCGTTCTTCCCGGTTGAGGCAGTCACCGGAACTATTGCGGTTGACTCGGCAGAGGAAGCCGTTGAGGTTCAGTCGGTCAGCGTTCAGGCGGTCGGCGAGGAGCCGCTGTCGCGCGACAGCTACACTGCAGTTTCGCTCAAGGAGCGGTTGTTCCTCGAATACGGGAACCGCAGCTGGGCTTACACGAACAACCCGAACGGCACGATCCAGTGGCCGTTCCCGGTCGCGGTGCCGATCAGTAGTGGTTTTGGGCCGCGAATTGCTCCGTGTGGCGGTTGTTCAAGCTTCCACGAAGGTGTCGACTTCACCCCCGGTGGCGGCACCTTGATTCAGGCGATCGCGGATGGTGTCGTCAGCACCGTTGGCGACAACTCGTGGGGGCTCGGCACCTACGTCGTCATCGACCACCACATCAACGGGAACCTTGTGCAGAGCTACTACGGTCACATGATGCGCGGGTCGACTCGTGTGGAGGTTGGTCAGCAGGTCAAGGTGACAGATATCTTGGGTGCTGTCGGATCCACGGGAGCGTCGACGGGAAGCCACTTGCACTTGGAGATTCACGTCAATGGCGTGCAGGCGAACCCGTTCGACTGGCTGAAGGCGAACGCCAACTAGTTACGCATCGGTGAGGCGGTAGCCCACTGGTTCGTGTTCTTCCCACACGTCGAATGGGTGGTCTTTGACCGCGTCCCGGCCACGATGTACCGATGCTTCCATGAGTTCTTTGCTTGTCCACATGGCCAAACCGACGAGAACGCCGGCTTCTGCATCCTGCAAAGTCCGAATGTTGATGAGGCCTGGTGAGCCTTCTAATGCCGCGCCGTACGCGTGCATTGATTCGATGAGCAGGTGGACGGCTTCGGGCTTGGGGTGATGAATAGACATTTGTACGAACATGGTGAGCCTCTCGTGGGAGCAAACTTGCCGAACACGTCGAAACTACCCTGCTCAGCGGTGCTAGTCTCTTACGGTGCCATCCCGCGCATGTCGCGGTTATTTGTGCGCCCCCTTAGCTCATTGGTAGAGCACTTCCTTGGTAAGGAAGAGGTAGTGGGTCCGATTCCCACAGGGGGCTCGGTCATCCGGTCGTTTTGTCAGCCGGATGCCGTGGCTGAGTAGCTCAGTTGGTGAGAGCGCACGACTCATAATCGTGAGGTCGCGGGTTCGAATCCCGCCTCAGCTACAAACGAATGGCGCCCTCGAGGGGCGCCATTCGTTTGTCGGTGGTGTTGCATGACTCATTCGCATCCGTCGAAATTGAATTCACTCTTTGGGACGGGCCTGAAGCTACCAAACGTCTGAAATTGCTGGTGAAATCTTTACGCCGCTGTCATCGTGTTCTAAGAAATGACTACCAACTTGCGATGGTGCATGGGCGCCATTGAGGAATGAGAATCATGGCAAAAGTTACGATGAACGGCAGATTCGAGTGTCACGATGGCAAGACCGCCGAAATGGACGCAGCGGTAGGTGCCCAGATCGATGCGTTGATGGACGACGCGAACGTCGAGGTGTACTCGTATAGCCGTGGCGAGGGAAATTCCTATACGTTCTTCGCCTTGTTCCCGAGCATGGAGGCGATGCAGAATCACGGGCAGGGAGACGACATGCAGAAGGCAATGGAGGCCTTCACGCCGCTGCTGGCAGGCCCACCGGATGTCGTAGTAGCCGAGCTCGTCGCTGCCAAAGGCCTCGGAGGCTAGAGCACACCCGAGTTTGCGTGTGCGGGCAAACACCTTCTCTTTCGTTGCCCTGCGCGAGGTGCTGCGATTGCGCACAGCAATGATGGTGCCGTTCCCGCTGAACTGGGACCGCTGCGCCGCCGGAATACTCGTCCAGTTTGGCCGATGTCGGTTGTGCGACTCAGATCACAGACTCACGGCTATGGGCAGGCCTACCGTGGCAACGGTGATGGTTCCCAGAGTTACGCGGGGGACGACATCAACCGTGGCGAAGCCGCCACGACAGGCTTTGTGTAGACGATAGGAGAAGCAAAATGGTTGAGAAAGTCGATGTAGTCGTAGTAGGTATGGGCCCCGGTGGGGAATCCGCCGCCGCTGAACTTGCCAAAGCCGGCCTCTCGGTGGTTGGTATCGAATCCCGCCTCGTCGGTGGGGAGTGCCCGTACTACGGGTGCATTCCCACGAAAATGATGGTCCGCGCCGCTAACGCCATCGCGGAAGCCGGCCGTGTTTCCAGCCTGGGCGGAAAAGCCACGATCACGAAAGACTTCGCCCCCGTCGCTCAGCGGATCCGAGCTGAAGCCACGGACAACTGGGATGACCAGGTCGCCGTTGATCGTTTCGAGCAGGCTGGCGGACGATTCATCCGAGGTACCGCAATCGTGACCGGACCAAAGACAGTCCGCGTCGGGGACCTTGAGTTTGAGGCTTCCAAGGCGATAATTCTCAACACCGGTACTGCTCCTGCGGTGCCGCCGATTCCGGGCCTGGCAGGCACCCCGTTCTGGACCAACCGTGAAGCCACCGCTGCTACGGAAGCGCCCTCGTCACTCATCGTGCTTGGCGGCGGTCCGATCGGGCTCGAAATGGCCCAAGCGTTCGCCCGGTTCGGAACACACGTACAAGTCTTGGAAGCACTCGACCGCTTGATGCCGTTGGAGGAACCAGAGTCCAGCCAACTGGTCGCCGATGTTCTCACGTCCGAAGGCCTCGAGATCCACACGGGGACAGCGGCCGACAACATTAGTTACGAGTCGAACAAGTTCACGGTCGCCTCCGGTGACAAGACGTTCACCGCAAACCACCTCCTCGTGGCGACAGGTCGGCGCAGTGACTTTGCCGGCCTTGGGCTGGCAGCGGTGGGTGTCGACACGACCAGCCGCACGCTCGACACCGACGCCAACCTGCAAATTGCGGACGGCATCTACGCGATTGGCGACATCACCGGCAAGGGTGCCTTCACCCACATGTCGATGTATCAGGCCCGGATCGTGGCGACACACATCCTCGGAAAGACAGGACCGGCCGCCGAATACCATGCTGTCCCGCGCGTGACCTTCACCGATCCGGAAGTCGGATCCGTCGGATTGACCGAGAAGCAAGCGCGCGACCAGGGCATCACCGTGAGCGTTGCCATGTCGCAGATCCCGGAATCCGCGCGGGGTTGGCTCCATAAAGCCGGAAACGAAGGCCTCATCAAACTTGTCGCCGATATCGACAAGGGAATTCTTGTCGGCGCCACCTCCGTCGGTCCCGTCGGCGGGGAGGTCCTGTCGATGCTCACTCTTGCCATTCACGAACGTACCCCGATAAACCGGTTGCGGGAAATGATCTACGCCTACCCGACCTTCCACCGGGCAGTAGAGGACGCCCTCGGTCGGCTGGCCTGAGCGGGAGGCGTAAGCCATGGATTGGACCGTCTATTGGTTCATGCTGCCGGTCTGCATCGCTATCGCAGGGATCGCAATGTTCTCTGGGATCAGCGGTGCGGCCATGCTCATCCCCGTCTTCCTCATCGTGTTTCCCTTGCTCGGTGTGCCTCGACTCACCACGGTCGAGGCGATCGGGGTCTCGCTACTGCTGGAGACCTCCGGTTTCGGCACGGGTCTGTACCGGTACTTCAAGCTGCGCCTGGTAGACACCAAAACCGCCTGGCGATTGATTGCCATCACACTGCCGCTCGGGATGCTGGGGGCACTGGCGTCAGCACACGCGCCAGTGCAGGCACTCCGGCTCGGGTACGGCGTGGCCATGATCGGCCTTGCCGTGTTGCTCGTACGTGAGGCGAACCCCGCCAAATCCGCACCCCTTGCCGCCGCTCTGACGAGTGATGCTCGCAGCAGGAACGAGCTGGCGGGAGTGCCGGGATTCGGGGTGGCACCCGGCGCCGCATTCGGCCCGCCCAAAGACTCGACCCACCCGCCCTGTCCACTCGGTGCTGCACGGAAAATCGTGGCAGCGGATGGTACAACCTACGAGTACTGCGCACACGGCCTTCGCGGCCAACAAGTGCTCTCCGGTATCGGCGCATTCTTCGCCGGGCTAATCTCCACCGGCGTCGGGGAGGCGACGCTGCCCGGGTTGGTTCGTCGTTCCAAGTTTCCGATCGCGGTGGCTGCGGCGACCTCCACCGTTGTGGTTGCGGGCACCGTCGTCGGCGCGGCAACCACCCACATGGTTCAACTCGCAGCCGACGGGGGTCTTGCGGCCATCCCGTGGAATCTCATCGTCTGGTCTGTCCCGGGTGCGGTTCTCGGCGCAGTGCTGGGAACCGGCCTCCAAGGCAAGGTGAGCCCGCGCGTGACCCGGTGGTTCTTCGGCGCACTCTTCCTGACTATTGGAGTTACGTTCCTGCTCGCCTTCACGGTTTTCGCGAGCAGCTTCAGCTAACTCACGTTAGGTCAGCAGTTGGCTGTGATCGCGGTATCGATGATTTTCTTCGCACCGCCGTCTGCAGAAACGGTGATGTGCAGGGTATCCTTAAAGCGCTGCTGGCGACTTCCGGCAGGCTGAACGGTCCACTGGTTTCCTTGACCAGTCTCGGGTCCGAGCCAGCTGGCATCAGCATCGATCAACGCGTTGTACTCGTTCGGTCGCTCAACAACGATCGAACGGATGCCCTTGCGGTAGCTGGAATCGTAGTTGGCAGTCATCGTCAAAGTGAGCCGTCCGGACACGCACCGCTGTGAGATCACGTTGATCGTCGGTGTCTTGACCGAAGGGCTCGGAGAGGGTGTCGCTACCGGCGACTGTGTTGGAGTTTGCGCCGGAGGCTGTGGTTGAACTGGGGGCGGGGTGGTCTCGCCGCTGTTCTGGGTGTTGCCATCGTTCCCGTCGCTATCCCCGGTGTCGTCGTCCGCTGTTGACTCGGAGGGCGAAGGGTCGGCCTGAGGCGACGCGGATTCCGCCGTTTGTGACGAATCGTCGTCAGCTGCCGGCGACGAAACGCAGCCGCTCAACATGAGTGCAACAGCGAGTGCAGGAAAGGTGAATGCGGCCAATTTTCGGCGAGAAGGTCGGTTCATACGCACACACTACTGAAATCCGTTCGAAGTTCTCAACACGCGATCACTGTATTTCATGGGCAACGAGCCTCTTTTCCGTACCGTTTCGACCCCATCAGACCGCTCGCGCTGAACGCCACCAACCGGAAATAATCTTCGCGGAAGAGGGCGGCGCCCTTACCCGAATCGTCCGCTGATGTAGTCTTCGGTTCGCTTGTCGTTGGGGTTCTCAAAGATCTGTTTCGTCATTCCATACTCCACGAGAACTCCCGTGCGGTCTCCGGTTCCTTCGTCGGCGAGAGCCGTGAAAAACGCGGTGCGGTCGGCAACACGTGCCGCCTGCTGCATGTTGTGGGTCACGATCACGATCGTGTAGTCCTCGCGCAGATCCTGCATGAGGTCTTCGATCTTCACTGTGGCGATCGGATCCAGCGCCGAGCAGGGCTCGTCCATGAGGATCACATCGGGTCGCACGGCGATGGTTCGCGCAATGCACAACCGTTGCTGCTGCCCGCCCGAAAGACTAAACGCCGACTGCTTGAGTTTGTCTTTCACCTCACTCCACAGCGCGGCCTTGGTCAGCGCTTCCTCGACGAGGTCGTCCATCGACGCCACGCGCATACCCGTCACACGCGGACCGTACGCGATGTTGTCGTAGATCGACTTGGGGAAAGGATTGGGCTTCTGGAAAACCATGCCAATTCTGCGACGAACCTCGATCGGGTCGACGCGTTTCCCGTAAATGTCTTCGCCCTGGAACGTGACCTTGCCTTCGACGTGTGCCCCGTCGACAAGGTCGTTCATGCGATTGAGGGAGCGCAAGAGTGTCGACTTGCCGCAGCCGGATGGCCCGATCAGCGCGGTGATCTCGTGAAGCCCGAACTTAAGGTTCACATCGGTGACTGCACGGAAGTTGCCGTAAAACACGTCAACGTTCTCGCATTGAATGATGCCGCGAGGCTCTTCAGGCAGGAACGCACCTTGGGGTCGAGCCTGCACCTGCATGGTGTGGCGCGGGAGAGTGTCGGACATCGGGGTTACCACCGTTTCTGGAATTTGTTGCGGATGAAGATGGCGACGGCATTCATGAGCACGAGGAGGCCGAGAAGGAGCACGCTGGTGGCTGCCGCCAATTCGTGAAACCCTTCCTGTGGTCTACCGGTCCAGTTGAAGATCTGAATCGGAAGCGTGGTGTAGCCACTCAGTAGTCCGTTTGGATCGAAGCTCACGAACACGAGCGCACCCAAGACGAGCAGAGGTGCTGCCTCACCGAGCGCTCGAGAGAGCGCCAGGATCGAGCCGGTAGCAATTCCGGGCACTGCCGACGGCAAGGTTTGGCGCCACGTGGTTTGCCAGAGTGTGGCGCCGAGCGCGAGAGACCCTTGGCGGATCTCCAGCGGTACGGCACGTAGCGCTTCGCGAGTGGCGATGATGATCACGGGCAGGATCAACAAGGAGAGCGCGATCGCGCCACCGAGAACGATGTTCTTGTTTTGAACGCCGAGCAGGGACAGTGAGGCGAGCGCGAGGAGGCCGTAGACAATCGAGGGCACGGCGGCGAGGTTCTGCACGTTGAGTTCGACGAAACGGTTGAACCAGTGCTTCTTGTCGGCGAACTCTTCCAGGTGCACGGCTGCGGCCACGCCCAGCGGAATGGTCATGACCGCCGTAGTGGCGATGACCCAGGCTGAACCCAAGATCGCGGGGCGAGCGCCCGCCCGGTCCGGCGAAGAGGCCGGATACTCAGTGAACAAGCGGAGGCTGAACTGGTTCTGCCCATCCAGAATGATTGTGACGACAAGCGTGACCAACACCCCGATCGCCACAAGCAAGCTCAGCCACAGCAAAACGAGAAAGATGAGCGCAGTGGGGCGCCGTTCGCCATTGGTCCCGGAGGCGATAGGGCGCTCTGGTCGAAGAGTGTTCGCAATAGTCGACCCGATGCTGGACATTAGTAGACCTCCCGGAATCGGCGGACAAATCGGATGCTGACAAAATTCACGAGAAGCGTGAGCAGGAAGAGGAGAAGCCCGACAGCGAACAGCGTGTCGTACTCGAGCGAACCAACCCGTGAGTCACCGAGCGCAGCGTTTGCGATGAAGCCGGTCATGGTTTGACCCTGCTCCAGTGGTCCCGCAACCAGGCGAGCCTGACTTCCCGCGGCAATGGCGACAATCATGGTCTCACCAACCGCGCGCGAGATCCCCAGAACAATAGCGGCGACGATGCCGGAAAGCGCTGCGGGAAAAACTACGCGGAGCGTGGTTTGCATTCGGTTGGCGCCGAGCGCGGCCGAACCTTGCCGCATGGACTGAGGCACCGCCGACATGGCGTCCTCCGAGATCGAGGCGATGGTCGGAACGATCATGACGCCCATCACGAGGCCAGCGGCGAGCACGCTGAACGAACCGGTGGGCAGCTGCAGCCAGTCTCGAAGGACCGTGGACTGCACGAACTGGAGTGCAAAGTATCCGTACACCACTGTGGGGACACCGGCGAGAATCTCCAGGAGTGGTTTTAGCACCTTGCGGAGTCTGCGAGGCGAATACTCGGAAAGGAAGATTGCGGCACCGAGTCCGAGAGGAATAGCGACGGCCAGCGCGAGCACTGTTGTCCACGCGGTGGCGGTGACCAGAGGCAAGACGCCAAACGAGGCATCGGCGAAGCGAGGGGCCCAGCGTGTCCCGAAGAGGAACTCGAACACGGGGACTTGTTTGAAGAACTCGATGGACGGCAGCGCGAGCGCGACCAGAATGGCGACGGTGGTGGCAATGGTGATCGCGGCCGCAAAACGGAGGCCGAGACGAATCGCCGCCTCGCCGTACCGGGGGCGGCCCTCAAGGGAGAGCGATTGTGTTGACGGGGTGGGGCGGTCCGGCGTTAGAGCCGGACCGCCCGTGCTGGCGACAGTCATCGTTATGTCGTGTCCTTCTGCTTTTCTCAGAGCGAATCAGTCGTCAGCGGATGTCTACGATCTAGCCGAGCGAGGCAAGTTCCTCGGTCGCCGTGGTGACCTGGGTTGCCGTCAGCGGCACGTACAGTGCTGCCTTCGCGATGGCGTCCGAGTTCTTCACGAAGTAGTCAACGAACGCTTTCACCTGTGCTTTTTCTACATACGAGGCGTTGTTGACGTAGATGAAGAGCGGGCGGCCGAGCGGCGTGTAGCTGCCGTCCTGCACGGTCTCAACGGTCGGGTAGACACCATTCACGTTGACGCCCTTGATGACACCCTCGTTCTCTTCGACGTAGCTCAGACCGAAGAAGCCGGTTGCGCCAACTTCGCCAGCGATTCCCTGAACAAGCACGTTGTCGTCTTCTGAGGGGCTGTAGTCGGTGCGGATCGCGCCACTGTCACCGTTGATCTCTTCGGTGAAGTAGTCAAACGTTCCTGAGTCGGTGCCGGGACCGTACAAGGTGAGCGGCACATCCGGGAACGACGAGTCAACCTGGTTCCAGTTCATGATGACGCCTTCTGACTCCGGAGCCCAGATCGTCTGAAGCTGTTCAACAGTCAAGTTGTCTGCCCAGTCGTTCTCTGGGTTGACGACAACCGCGAGTCCATCGTTCGCGATCACGATCTCGGTGAACTCGATTCCGTTGGCTGCGCACTCCTCAGCTTCGGCATCCTTGATGGGGCGTGACGCGTCGGAAATGTCAGTTTCGCCAGCGCAAAACGCCTTGAAACCTCCGCCGGTACCGGACGTCGCGACGGTGACGTTGACGCCGGACTCGACATCGCGGTACAGGTCCGCTGCGGCTTCGGTGAGAGGTGCAACGGTGGACGAGCCATCGGCCGACACCGGGCCGCTCAGCGTGGTTCCGTCGCCACTGTCGGTGGACTGGCCGCCACAGGCGGTGAGGACAAGAGCGGCGGCAGCGAACGTTGCCGTAAGCGCTGCGGCCTTGCTGTACTTGGTGGACACTCTCGTGATCCCTTCTTTGGCAACGTAAGTCGCCTTCGTGAATGTGATGTACCGACCGGTGGCCGACGTTCAGATAGAACAGGATCCAAGTGAATTGAAGGTGAACGAAGGGCAACGGCGAGATCAACATCCAGAAGAAGGGGTCGTATCTGGGCTAACCCGAATTGTTGAGTGCGACGAGCGAGTTACTCCGCGTCGAGGTCTGAGCTGAGAAGTTCGGCCATCGCGTTGGCGGTGGCCTCCGCGTTATCGCCGACCACCGTGATCGTAATCTCGTCACCGTGGCTCACGCCCATGGCGAGCATCATCAGCACACTCGCGGCATTCGCCTTTTTCTCACCGCAGACCAAGGACACCGCATCGCCGCTGTCTGCAGCGGCCTGAGCGATAACAGAGGCTGGGCGGGCGTGCATACCTACGGTCGAGCCGAAGGTGACAGTTCTGCTTGCTTCAGACATCCTGGTTCTCCTGATCTCGGTTGGCCGACACTACGCGACAGCGCGGTTTTGGCCTGCTTGAATTACTTCTGCGCCGGCCGCTTCAACTTCAAGAACCAACTCTCGATTCACGTCGGTGTCGGTGATAATCGTGTCAATTGCGCCGAGCGGCGCAATCCGGCCAAACTCTTCCCGGCCAAACTTGCTGTGGTCCGCGAGGACGATGCTGCGTTTGGCCGCTTTGATGAACGAAAGTTTTACGGCTGCTTCGGCAATGTTGTTGGTGGTGAGGCCACGCTCCGGGGTGATGCCGTTCACGCTGAGGAAGGCGATATCGACGCTGACCATGCTCACCATTTGGTGAGTCCACGTACCGACGGCGGCGCGCGAACTTGATCGCACGGATCCGCCGAGGATCAGGAGTTCAATATTCGGCTTCTCTGACAAGGCCATGGCAATCGGAAGGGAGTGCGTGACGACGGTCAGCGCACGATCGGTGGGTAGAAGCTCCGCAAAATTAATGGTGGTGGTTCCCGCATCGATGATGATGGAACTTCCGTCGGCCAGCTCTTCCAATGCTGCCGTGGCAATCGCGAGCTTCTCCGTGGCGAGAAGTTCGTTCCGGTCGGCAAGGACTGCACTCGACACGCTTCGCTCGATGGGGATGGCGCCACCGTGCGCGCGTCGCACCAAACCGCGACGCTCAAGACTCGTCAAATCACGGCGGATTGTCTCGGGCGTCACCTTGAGAAGCTCGGCAAGTTCGCGTACATCAACGCGACCGTTACTGCGGGCCTGCTCAAGGATCCATTGGTGTCGTTCTGGCGCATACATGGTGACTCCAGCGTAGAGGCGAGCACACTGCGTCTTTGGCCAGCGGATGCCAGCTTTTCACCTCACATTCAAGACACAATCACAAACAAATGTTTGCATTATTAGTTTTATCTTTGGTAATGTCTGTTTGTCAAGCATTCGGAGAGACCCGGGTGTGGCGCGATCGCAGCGAAACAAAGGGGTTCACTGATGCGAGAACTGCACGGAATCGGCGTAGGGCGCTCGGTTGCGTCCGGCCCTGTGCTTCGGATGCCGGATCCGCTCGCCGAGCCAACAACTCAGCAACGCACCGGTGATGCCTCCACCGAGAAAGACCAGGTGGCGACCGCGCTGAACACCGTCTTCGCCGATCTCAACCGCCGTGCACAGCTGGTAGAGGGAACCGCGAAAGACGTTTTGACCGCTCAAGCCCTCATGGCGAAAGACCCCGGATTGGTCGACGATGTCGCCGCGCGTATCGACGCGGGCAGCACAGGAGAGCGGGCCATTTTCGAGGCGTTCGCCGCATTCCAAGCGACGTTGATTGCTATGGGCGGCTATATGGCCGAACGGTCCGCCGATCTCGCGGACGTCGCACAGCGGATCATCGCCGAACTTCGCGGAGTGCCTGCCCCCGGCATCCCCACCTCAGACACGCCTTTTGTTCTCGTCGCCCACGACCTGGCCCCCGCCGACACGGCGCTCCTTGACCTTGAGAAGGTTGTCGCACTCGTAACCCGAGACGGCGGACCAACATCCCACACGGCGATACTCGCGAGGGCGAAAGCAATTACCGCGGTTGTCGGAGTCGCCAACGCTGACGACCTCGCCGAAGGCACCATCGTCATGGTGGATGCTGCGTCGGGAACCGTCACCATTTCCCCAACAAACGAAGAACTTGCGGCGGCAGAAACGCGCACCGAGGAACTACAGGCCATCGCTGCAGCACCCATCACTGATGGTGCTCTTGCCGATGGCGAAAAGGTCGGCCTTCTCGCAAACCTCGGCTCTCCCGAAGACGCGGCCGCGGCAGTGGAGCTCGGTGCCGAAGGAGTCGGCCTTTTTCGCACCGAATTTATGTTCCTTGGCGCGTCAGAAGCCCCAACAATTGCGGAACAGCAGGCCAGTTATACGGAGGTACTCGCAGCCTTCCCTGACAAGAAGGTCGTCGTGCGTTGTCTCGATGCTGGGGCAGACAAGCCGCTCGCGTTCCTCAACGATGAGGTGGAAGAGAATCCGGCGCTGGGTTTGCGGGGCTTGCGCGCTTTGCGCGCGAACGAATCCATTCTGCGAGACCAATTGCGCGCGCTCGCGGGCGCTCAAGAAGACACGACCGCCGAACTGTGGGTCATGGCCCCCATGGTGTCCGATGTCGAAGAAACCGAGTACTTCGTCACCGTTGCCAAAGAACTGGGCATTCGCGTGGCCGGGGTGATGGCCGAAATTCCGTCGCTCGCCCTCATGGCAGAGCAGGTTGCCACCGCCAGTGACTTCGTCAGTATCGGCACCAACGACCTCACTCAATACACGATGGCCGCGGACCGAGTGCTCGGGTCAGTCGCGGAATATCAGAACCCCTGGCATCCGGCTGTGCTGCGACTGATCGACATGATCGGAACTGCCGGCCATGCAGCTAGCAAACCGGTGGGGGTGTGTGGCGAAGCGGCAGCGGACCCGCTGCTGGCCGTCGTGCTGGTTGGCCTCGGGGCAACCTCACTCTCCATGACCCCGTCCGCGCTCGCGGGCGTGCGCGCAGAACTCATCAAGTACACGCGGAGGGATGCCGAGAAGCTCGCAGCGGCAGCTCTTCGAGCACCCACAGCGGCAGAAGCCCGCAGCGCAACAGAGGCTGCGGCCGCCGAATTTAGCTCTAGTCCATCCTCCACCCTCAACACGAAGGAAAAATCATGACAACGACGTCAACAGCCCCGCCCACCGCGGGCTCGAGCGCCAGGGTAAGTGTCCAGCGTTTCGGCACCTTCCTGAGCGGCATGATCATGCCGAACATTGCGGCATTTATCGCCTGGGGGCTCATTACAGCCCTGTTCATCAAGACGGGGTGGACCCCGGTCCCTCAACTGGGTGGATTCCCGGACGCCAACGGCACCGAGTATGAAGGCCTTGTCGGGCCGATGATCGTCTACCTGCTTCCGTTGTTGATTGCCAACACGGGTGGGCGTCTGATTTACGGCGTTCGAGGTGGTGTGGTCGGAACGATCGCGACCGTCGGTGTGATCGTGGGTACCGAAATCCCCATGTTCCTCGGCGCCATGATCATGGGACCGCTCACCGCCTGGCTACTGAAGGTCATCGAGAAGCTCTGGATGGGAAAGATCAAGCCGGGCTTTGAAATGCTCATCGACAATTTCACGGCGGGCATCCTCGCCGCGGGGATGGCTATCGCCGGCTTCTTCGGCTTCGGTCCCGTCATTGAATGGGTCAGCAATGCGCTCGAGGGCGCAGTGAACTGGTTGGTGTCGCTGGGGCTCCTGCCCCTGCTGTCGATCTTCGTCGAGCCGGGCAAGGTGCTGTTCCTGAACAACGCCATCAACCACGGTGTGTTCACTCCGATTGGAACGCAACAGGCTACCGAAACAGGCAAGTCCCTCTTGTTCCTGGTCGAGGCGAACCCTGGCCCAGGTCTCGGATTGCTCCTCGCCTTCACAGTCTTTGGAATCGGTCTCGCCCGGGCGAGTGCACCAGGAGCCATCGTCATCCAGTTCCTCGGCGGAATTCACGAAATTTACTTCCCCTACGTGCTCATGAAGCCGATCCTCATCATTGCGATGATCGGTGGCGGAATGACCGGTGTGGCCACGAACGTACTGTTTGACAGCGGACTGCGAGCTCCGGCATCGCCCGGGAGCATCTTCGCCGTGTACCTACAAACGGCGAACGACAGCTTCCTCGGTGTGACGCTCTCCGTTGTGCTCTCCGCACTCGTGACGTTCGTGATCGCGGCCATCATCTTGCGGGCAAGTCGCAAGCGTGACCTCGAAAACGGCGGAGGAGACTTGGGCGCAGCGGTCGCACAGACCGAGGCGAACAAGGGTAAGAGCTCTTCGGTTCTGGGGAGCCTTGCAGGAACGACCACGACCACGCGCATCCAGAACGTCGTGTTCGCGTGTGATGCGGGAATGGGCTCCAGTGCCATGGGTGCTTCGGTGTTGCGCAACAAAATTGCCAAGGCCGGCGTGACGGGTATTACGGTGAGCAATTCGGCGATCGCGAACCTTGATGGTTCGGAAGATCTCGTGATCACTCACCAGGACCTCACTGATCGCGCGAAGGCACAAGACCCCAACGCGGTACACATCTCGGTCGACAACTTCATGAACAGCCCCAAATATGACGAGGTTGTTGAGCTCCTGAAGTCGCAGACTGGTAAGTAGAGCCCACGAGCTAAGGAGTCCCCATGTCACAAGTACTGCAATTGAGCCAGATCCGTCTCGAAGGTGAGGCGACCACCAAGCTGGAGGCGATGCGCGAGGCCCACACAATCCTCGCGAACGCCGGCGCGGTGACGGCCAACTACCTCCCCGCGATGTTGGAGCGCGAAGCGGTTGTCTCGACGTACATGGGGAACTTCCTAGCAATCCCGCACGGCACGAACGAGAGCAAAGAGTCCATCCTGAAGTCTGCGCTCTCGTTCGTGCGATACCCCCAGGCCATCGACTGGGACGGCAATCCGGTGCACTTCGTTGTGGGTATTGCCGGGATCGAGAACCAGCATCTAGATATCCTGTCGAAGATTGCGATCGTGTTCTCTGATGAGGATGAGGTTGCAGCCATGCTCGCTGCGGCAAGTGCAGAAGAACTGTTCGACATCCTCGGTGAGGTCAACGCACCATGAAGGCAGTCCACTTCGGTGCAGGCAATATTGGGCGAGGATTCGTAGGGCTGTTGCTCCACGAAGCCGGTTACGAAGTGGTGTTTGCCGATGTTGCGGCGGAGCTCATCACCCAGCTACAGAAAGCCGACAGCTATCGCGTGCACGAGGTCGGCGCGGGGGCACGGGACTGGACGGTCGACGGGTTCCGGGCCGTGAACAGTGCGACAGATCCGGATGCCGTGGTGGAGGAGCTCGCGACAGCCGAGTTGGTCACCACGGCCGTGGGGCCGAACATCCTGCGATTTGTGGCGCCGCTCATCGCGCGCGCACTGAGCGAGCGGGACCCGTCGCTGCCTCCACTCGGGGTCATGGCCTGCGAGAACGCGATCAACGCGACGGATCTCCTGCGTGAAGCAGTGCAGAAAGAACTCGGCGATGCCGGAAAACTTGAGGCGCTAAAGCGTGGCGTATTCGCGAACACGGCGGTGGACAGAATTGTGCCGGCCCAAGAACCGGGAAACGGGCTCGACGTAACGGTGGAGTCCTATTACGAATGGGCGATCGAGAGCGGACCCTTTGGTGCCGATGTGCCGGTCATCCCCGGAGCGCACTTCGTGGAAGACCTCGCCCCCTATATCGAGCGCAAACTCTTTACCGTGAATACGGGGCATGCCACGATTGCCTACTTCGGGTTCCTCGCCGGTGCTGAAACCATTGCCCAGGCGCTCGCCGACCCTGCCGTTCGCACGAAGGTTCGCGCAGTTCTTGACGAGACCAAGGCGCTTATTGTCGCGAAGCATCCGATCGCGGAGGAAGAACAGCAACAGTACATTGACAAAATTTTGCAGCGCTTTGCCAACGTGGGGCTTCCCGACACCGTGGTGCGGGTTGGCCGCCAGCCGCTGCGGAAATTGAGCCGTGACGAACGATTCATCGGGCCGGCAATGCAACTTGTCGAGCGCGGGCTCCCCGTCGGGGCGCTGCTTGACACGGTTGAGGCGGCGCTGAAATTTCGCGTGCCGGACGACGAACAAAGCGTCGAGATGCAGGCTCTACTCGCCGAGAAGTCTCCTGAAGATTTTGTCGCAATGGTGTGTGGGGTGACGGACGCCGACGCGCTATTCGAGAGCCTCGTGACCGTCACCACTAGAGTTCAGGCATGATCTTTGCTGCCGCCACGACCGCCTGCATTCTCCTTGGACTTCTCGCACTCTTTCAAGTCGCGCTCGTCGTGGGTGCGCCGTTCGGTGAATTCGCGTGGGGCGGCCAGCACAGGGTGCTCCCGTCACGGCTTCGGATCGGCAGCCTAGTCTCGCTCGTTCTGTACGCGCTCATTGCGATAGTTCTCCTCGAACGGGCCGGTGCTCTCAGTGTGTTTGGTAACGCCGATGTCGTGCACGTGGCCGCATGGGTCATCTTCGGCTACTTCACCCTCGGGATCCTGCTGAACGCGATCTCACGAAGCAAGAAGGAGCGTTTCACGATGACGCCGGTAGTCATCGTGCTTGCGGCGCTTTCGTTGGTCGTAGCGCTCGGCTGAGATTGCCGCCCCGCCGGGAGGGTCTCGGTGCTAGCGTTGCGTTCACATCACACAAAGGAGTGCGATCATGCCAAAGAAGACATATTCCCCTGAGCAGCAGGTGGACCGACTGAGGGTCTACAACGTCATCGCGGGAAGCGCGCACCTGCTTCAGGCGATCGGATTCGCCGTCGTGCTCACCATGTTGAGCACCCAAGTCCTGTTCGCTGTCACGGCCGACTATCTGGCTGGCCCTCCCGGTGCGCCCATCCCACCCGAGCGGGTGACCGTCTTCGAGATCAACATCGGGGTCGGAGTTGTGGTGTTCCTCGCGCTCAGCGCACTCTTCCACTTCCTCATCTCCAGTCCGTGGTTCTTCCCGCGCTACAAGGCCGGCCTGCTGCAGAGCCGCAACTTCTTCCGCTGGACCGAATACTCGCTCAGCTCCTCCATCATGATCTGGCTGATTCTCGCCATCAACGGAGTGACCGACATCGCAGCGCTGTTCGCAGTCTTCACGGTGAACGCAGCCATGATCCTGTTCGGGGCATTGCAAGAGAAGTACGAGAAGCCAGGCTCCGGCGGGATGCTGCCCTTCATCTTCGGCTCGATGGTCGGAAGCGTGCCCTGGATCATCATCCTGATCTACTTCCTGCGCCCGGGAAGCGAAAGCGACGTCGCGGCGCCCGGCTTCGTGGTCGGTATCGTCATCTCGCTGTTCCTGTTCTTCAACACCTTCGCTCTCAACCAGTGGTTGCAGTACAAGCAGGTCGGCAAGTGGAAGAGCTACCTGCAGGGTGAGCGCACTTACATCACTCTGAGCCTGGTGGCGAAGACGGCGCTCGCCTGGCAAGTGTTCTCCGGTGCAATCGTGCCGGCACTTACTGGGTAAGGTCGTGAAAGTAGCGGTTTCTGGTTTGAACTCACGAAGGACCTTAGGGCTGAAATTCATGTTCAGGGCGAGAGCGACGGGTGTCTTTGGGGGGCTGAAAGGACCTGCTGCCCGAGTTGCTGGTTTAAGCGAATAGTTCACTGCGGAGCAAACTTTTGCGCGTCGGGCTCCAGTTTCCCAACCAAAAATCATTGTGAGCGCGGGGCAAATTTGCCCCTTCGCATTCCTTGACACCAACAGCTTGGCTGACTTACGATCATTCCGACCGGTCGGATTCTTTTTGAGAGTTCAACCGCCAGAGTGTGAAACGCATAAATCAAGCAAATGCACTCTGATTCAGCCGGTCGACCTTGCTATACCGTCAACGGAGCCCTCCGTTGACAGCATCAAGAGCTAGAAGATGGAGTTTTCATGAATTCGACGAGAAGGTCTCCCAGAACCGTCATCGCCGCTGGCGTGGTTCTCGGTCTCACCGCGGCCGTGCTGGCAGGTTGCGACGCAACCGGCAGTGAAGGAGGCGGAGAGGAACGAACCGAGTATGTAATTGGTGGTGTAGAACCGCTAACTGGCAGTGCAGCACAATTCGGCGACAGCGCTGTTGCCGGTGGAAACATTGCCGTCGACGAGATTAATGCCGCTGGTGGTATCAACGGTATTCCGCTACGCATTTCTTGGGAGGACGGTCAGCTCGACAACCAAGTTTCAGTTGCCGCTACTCAAAAGCTCATTCAAGAAGGTGTGCCGGCCGTGATTACGTCGGGTGGGAGCGTGGTGCTAGCGCAAATTCCGATCGCTGAGCAAAACGAGATAGTGCTTCTCAACATGGCAGCATCGACGCCCAGCCTTCAAGGAGCATCGGACTGGTTGATCAACACCATCCCGACATCGGGCTTGGAGCTGCGTCGGATCGCCGAACTTGCTATCAACGACCTCGGCGCCAAAACAGCAGCGGTGCTTGAAGTCGACAACGACACCGGAAAACAGGGTGGCGCGGCCTTTATCGAAGGGTTCGAAAAGGCTGGTGGAGAGATCGTTGCGGTAGAGGTGTATCCGGTTGGAGCCACCGACATGAAAGCACAGCTTCTCCGTATCAAGAATTCGAACCCCGATGCCGTTATCGTGACGGGAAACATCGATGAAATCGGTCAAGCTGCTTTGCAGATGAGGCAGCTAGACATCGATGCTCAGCAGCTTGGGTACACCATCACGCTCGGGCCTCAGGCGCTTGAGCTTGCTGCGGGAGCGATGGACGGACTAGTCGGTATTGGCACTGTGTTCCGTCCGGACCCAACGAATACGTTGTCCGAGCAGTTCGCGAAGACCTTCGCTGAGCAAAATGGTGGAGCGTCCCCGTCGGTCTATTCGGTGCTTACCTACGACACCGTGAAGTTAGTCGCGGCTGCAATCGGAGCGGTTGGCTACGACGCAACCGAGATTCGCGATTACATGATCAAGATGAAGGACTTCCCAGGTGCAATGGGTGCCATCACAATTGGCGCTGGCAACACCGCGGAATTTGATCTCTTCACCTACACGATTAAGAACGGTAAGGCCGAGCCCTACACTGGCTGACGTTCGTTCGGGGTAGCGGCGGACTTCTCGAAGTCACCGCTACCCCGAACCTCAGAAAGGAAACTTGCGTGCTGGGACTGCAACTTGCCTACCATGGTCTCGCGCACGGCGCAGTACTCGCGCTGGCCGGGCTCGGATTCTCGATCATTTTCTATACGGCGCGTGAGCTCCATTTTGCCTATGGGGCGATCATCGCGGCCACGGCGTATGTGGTGTACACAGGGTCCGCAATCTTGGGGCTGCCGATTGCATTGGCGGTTCTTATCGGGATCGTCTTCGCGGCGGTACTGGGTGGACTCATTCGACTTACCTTTTACTCGAAGCTCGATCATGACGGTGTGTTGTTGTTCTCCTTTGGACTGACCATTGTTCTTCAGAACGTGCTGCAAGCCCTATTCGGGCCGTCAGACAAAGTTGTGGACGAGCCCGTCCTTACTTCAAATATTGATATCCCGCAGATCGGGTTCTCATTGCAGGTCGCAGATGTTGTCACCATCGGTATCGCGATCGTGATTTCGATTGCCTTTGGTTTGGTGTTCAAGCGAACCAGATTCGGACTCGCGATGAACGCTGTCATGAAAGATCCTGAAATGGCGGAGCTCGTCGGTGTTCGTGCACCATGGATCAAGGTAGCTGCGTACGCCATCGGATCTGGGCTGGCGGCAATCGCAGCAGGTTCGACCGTAATCGTGTCGGGTGTCGACCCTCACATTGGGTTCAATCTGTTGCTTTATGCATTCATGATCGCGCTGCTCTCACGCGGGCGACTCAACATCATTATCTGGCTTGGCCTCGGCTTCGGCGTTCTCATCAACTTGACTGCCTGGGTGCTTCCCGCGAGGTACGGAAGCTTGCTGGTCTTCGCCGTCATTTTCATATTCCTGCTTGTGGCGGCTCGTCGCAACCCGATTTTGGCTACCTAGGCTCGGAGGTCCAATATGAATTACGCAGCAACCTTAGTGACTTCCCTTTCAATTAATGTCATCCTTGCGTGCTCTCTCCACCTCATTTATGGAATGGGCGGCCTGCTGTTTGTCGCGCAGTTTGCGTTGATGGGGGTGGGCGCGTACACGGCAGCCATCCTCTCTGTCAGTTCCGGCATGCCCATTTTGCTTGCCATATTGATTGGAATGGTCGCGGCGGCAGCAGTGGGCGCCGGCTTCGGCGCAGTGTCCACGCGGCTAAAGGGGTATGAGTATGTACTCGTTACCTTCGTCTTCCAAATGATTATGACCGAGATTCTTGGAACAGCCGAGTTCATCACCAATGGTTCTCTGGGAATATATGGCGTTGAGCGCCCAGCCTTGCCGTGGGATGGGTTCGTCAATTCGACCGTCTCGTTCGCGATCCTGGCGCTACTCATTGCCTTGGTCACGGTCGTTATCACCCAAAAACTGACGATCTCGTCATTTGGCCTCGCCGTGCGGGCCTTACGCGAAGGGGAGCCAAGCACTATGGCGCTCGGGATCAGCACGCCCGCTCTCCGCGTGCTGATGCTCGCCATTGGTGGCGCAGGAACGGGTTTGGCAGGCGGGCTCTTCGCGAGCCAGATTGGTGTGATCTATCCCGTTAACTTCACAGTCGAACTGTCGATTCTGGTCATCGTATATATCGTGGTCGGTGGTAAAGGAAACGTCTGGGGTGCAATCCTCGGGGTGGCGGTGGTGATGGCAATCCCGCAGGTGTTGGGTGCGTTCAATGTGATCCCTCCCTCCTTGCAGGGACCTGTGAACCAGATGGCATACGGATTGGTCATCATGCTCTTCGTGTGGTTCAGGCCGAAGGGGATTATTCCTGAACGACCATCGCTGCGAATGCACCCGAAGTCTGGAAAGAAGCGGATAGGTTCTGGCGACACTGCGGCTCCGAACAACGCCGGAATTGCGGGAGGAAGCTGATGAGCACAAATGCATTGGATACGCCAGTCCAGTTCAGAGCCACTTCAGTAAGTGTCCATTTCGGCGGGCTGAAGGCGGTGGATGACGTCTCCCTCAGCGTGCGGCGCGGGGCGATGACGGCGATTATCGGCCCGAACGGTGCGGGTAAGAGCACGTTCTTAAACGCTGTGACCGGCTTCTTGCCGCAGACGACAGGGCAGGTGGAGTACGAGGGTTTGCGCATGGACCATCTTCCGCCCTGGAAGAGGGTGCGGCTCGGCATGGCCCGGACATTTCAAGATCTTGAAGTTTTTCCACAGTTGACCGTTGCTGAGAATGTTGCGGTCGGGTTGCCCGTCGGAATCTTGCACAAAGGAGAAACGAGCGCAGATCGACGATCGGCGATCGCTGGCCGCTCGCGTCGCGACCTCGTGATGTCTCATCTCGAGGAAGTGGGCCTCAGTATGCAGGCCGATCGACTTGCGGCAGAGCTCTCCTATGGCGAGCAGAAGATGTTGGTGGTCGCACGGTTGATGGCCACTCAAGCGGAGTTGCTGATCTTTGACGAGCCGGGCGCCGGTCTTGCGCGGGGCACGATAGACGAGCTGGGCAAGTTGCTTAAGGATTTGTCCCGACGTGGTCGAACCGTCTTGCTTGTGGATCACAATATGGACCTAATCCTGCAATATGCCGACTATGTATATGTGTTGCATCACGGTGTGCTGCTAGCCGAAGGTGAGCCGCAGGAGATTAAGGCGAACAAAGACGTGATGAATGTGTATCTCGGCGGCGATCTGGGAGGTTCGGAATGACCAAATCTAAGGACCGGCTTGTTGTCGAGAACTTGAGGGTGAGTTACGGAGCCCGCGAGGTAGTCCATAGCATCGATTTTGAAGTTCGGCCCGCTGAGTTTTCCCTTCTCATCGGAGCCAACGGCGCAGGTAAGACTTCAACGCTGGCAGCGGTAGCCAATCGAGTGAACCGAACTGCAAGCGCGATTCGGCTTGGTGACCTTGACCTGATGCCAATGTCCACCGCAGGCATAGTCCGGTCCGGCCTTTCGCTTGTGCCTGAAGGGGGTCGGGTATTCCGGGACATGAGCGTCGAAGACAACTTAACCATCGGTGGGTTCAGTCGAGGTAGCAATCTCAGCCAGACAGCCTTCGATGAGGTCTATGAGCTATTCCCGATTCTCGCGGAGAGGCGCCAACAGCGAGGTGGATCGCTTAGTGGGGGTGAAAGGCAAATGCTCGCAATCGGCAGGGCCCTTATGGCAGCTCCGCGAATACTGTTGCTCGATGAACCGTTCCTCGGACTTGCCCCGCGGGCAATCGACCTTGTTGTTGAGAAACTTCGCTACATTACTCAGGTCATGGGCATCGGTGTGTGCCTCGTTGAGCAAAACATTAAGGCGGTTGAGTTAGCCCACCGCGCCTACTTGCTCCGCCTTGGAGAAGTCGTGATGGTTGAAAACGACGTAGCTTCGGCCCTCGCGGAAAATTCGGAAGCGATTCGACAGGAATTCTTCAGCTAGGGCTACTGTCAATCCCCGTCGTGACCTTGCACCATCCCACTATTGATCCAGGATGCTCGTACGTCGGGATCAACCCGAATGTCCAGTAACACGGGTCCCGAGGGTGGCTCGGAGAGCACTAGAGCAGTTTGGTCAAACTGACTAGAGGTCGCGACGCGATGGGCCTGCCAGCCCAGCGCTGTGGCGACAGCAGCGAAGTCGACTTCTGCGAATGAGGACAGCTCGGTCGGGCGGCCAATCAAGTCGAGAAAGTGCCGTTCTGCGCCGTACGCGCGATCGTTCAATACGATCACTGTCAAAGGGAGGTGATACTCGACTGCCGTGCTGAGGTCCCCCAGCACCATTGACAGACCCCCATCCCCGACTACGAGAACAACTCGCCCCCGTTTGTCTGCTGTTGCTGCACCAAGCGCAACTCCGAGGCCCATGCCCACCGCACCAAAGAAGTATGAGTGTCGGAAGTGATCTGGATCCTTTACCGCAAGGTACATGGGGGGGTAACCAAGATTGTGTCCACCATCAGTGACAACGACTCGGTCCTCGGGAAGCAACTGATCAAGCCTGCGAACTAGATCTTCCGGATGCAGACCGCCTGGACCTTCCGACACCTTCCCCGTGCGCGCCCGTGCGTTCAAGATCGTCTCGGCGTTCGCCGAGGTTCGGTACGTAGTTGTTTGGGGTTCGAGCCGGGTGTTCAAAGCCTGTACAACGGCATTGGCGTCTCCGACAATTCCTAAATCGGGCGCGCGGCCCTCGATGACTTCCGGGTTTAGATCGACGTGAATGCGCTTCGCGTGCGAAAAAAGGCGGCCGCGCTCGGTGGTAAAGGTTGAAAGGCTCGCCCCTACGACCAGTACAACGTCTGACTGCTCTACCAATTGGAGTGCAGACTCGGAAGCGAACCCGCCAATAATTCCCAGCGAAAAAGGGTCCCCCTCGAACAACCCTTTCCCTAGGAGAGTGGTCCCAAGCAACGCGCCTGACTTCTCCGCAAGTCTGCGAAGCGCGTCCCCAGCACCGCTTCGGTGGGCGCCACTTCCCGCAAGGATCAGAGGGGCCGAGGCTGACGTGAGGGCAGCGGCCGCTTGATCCAGCGCGTCCTCGTCTGCCTCGGGAGCAGTCAAGTTTGGCGATAGCTGTGTTGGTGCAGGATGTTGGCCTACGGTAGCGGCCTGAATGTCAGAGGGAACTATCAAGAGTGTCGGGTGACCGCCCTTTGCTGCGTGAATCGACTGCGTCACGGCATCGAGAACTGCCTCTGGCTCGATCACTCGTGTGACTCGAATGTCCGCCGCTTCGGCAAGGGCCACCTGGTCGATGGACTTGGGGTCAGTCTTGTGAGAGCCGCTGGCTCTCGAAGGGGCATCGCCGACGATCACAACTACTTTCGCGGATCGACGCGCGATACTCACCAGTCCCGTCATGGCATTGGTGAGTCCTGGCCCTCGACTTATGATCACGACCGAAATGTCATCAGTAGCCCACGCGTAACCATCCGCCATTGCTAGCGCTAGGTTTTCGTGGCGGGCGGGGACGTATCGTATTTGGCGACGGGGGAGGTCGCTGATCATTGCAGCAGTGTCGTCGCCCATAAGGCCGAAGACTGTCGACACTCCCGCGTCAGCTAGTGCATCGACGACTACTTCGAATCCGGGTTTGATGCCACTCATGGGGTGGTCTCCTTACCTTCGCTTGAACCTAGTGCGACGTGGATATGGGGTCTGGTCGGCAAATCAATGCTCAAGGCCAAAGTCGAGGGCGCGTCGAACTCCGGCGACGCTGGTTGGAGGCCACTCATATTGGTCTCTCTTCGTGGGTATCTTCGGAACGTGCAGTTGACACTGGATAGGCGCTAGCATACCGTCATACCGACTAGTCGGAAGCGAGGAGAAATGGCCAACGAAGACTTAGTGCTGTTTGAGAAGCGGGGTCGCGTCGCGGTGATAACTATTAACCGCCCAGATGCGCGCAACGCCCAAAATGGCAAGCTGATTTATCAACTCGATGATGCCTACTATCGCTTTGCACAGGACGACGATCTCGCGGTCGCTGTTCTCCGAGGCGAAGGTAAGTCATTTTCTGCGGGGCATGACATTGGGAAAGGATCCGATCGTGGGGTCTCTTTCCCACGTCGATCACTTTGGTGGGATCACTCCGACAAGCAAGGCGTCGACAATCGTTTTGCGCGTGAACAAGAGTTGTACCTTGGCCTTACTCGCCGTTGGCGCGAATTGCCCAAGCCAACGATTGCGATGGTACACGGGGCATGCATTGCAGGAGGACTCATGCTCGCCTGGTCGTGTGACTTCGTGGTCGCCTCACCGGACGCTTTCTTCTCCGACCCTGTTGTCGCGGTGGGGCTGCCTGGCATGGAGTACTTTATCCATCCGCACATCATGGGAAGCCGTCGAGCGAAGGAGTTCCTGTTTACTGGCCGCCGAGTCTATGCAGACGAGGCCAAGGAGTTTGGAATGGTCAATCACGTCTACCCTCTTGATGAACTCGAGGAAAGAACGATGGAGCTTGCCGAGACGATAGCTCGCATGCCTCGACTTGGGCTAGCGCTCGCAAAGCAGGCAGTGAATAGATTCGAAGACGCGATGGGCCTAGATATTGCGATCGACTCAGTATTTGGTTTGCACCAACTGGGGCATTCGCACAATGCCGAGACCCAAGGAAACCCCATCCACGGACTGAATACGAATGCCATTCTTGATGTGATGAATGGTGCCGACAGTTCGCGGCGCGAACAATGACGACCGCGAACTCCAGCGGTTCGCACGATGTCCAAAGTGGGATATCGAGCCAACTAGACGGGTACGTTGCAACAATCACGATTGACCGACCACATCGAATGAACTCGCTGGATTCAGCGGCCAATCGTGCAATAGCCCAAGTGTTTCAGGACCTCGATTCTGATCCGGATGTTCGTGCGATTGTGGTGACCGGAGCGGGAAATCGAGCGTTCTGCACGGGAGCCGACCTCAAGGCCGACCCCGAACACACAGGCCCGCGAGTGAGTTTCGCTGGAATTACAGGGGTCGGCGGCCCCATGATTGAAGTGGGTACTCCGATGATCGCTGCGGTGAGTGGGTATGCAATTGGAGGGGGCTTCGAGCTCGCTGCAGCATGCGACATCATTGTTGCGAGTCACTCAGCGTCGTTCTCGATTCCCGAAGGAGTAAAGGGGTTTCTGGCGGAGTCACCTGTGGGGCACCGTGCGATGCGACAACTGCCTCATCACGTTGCACTTGACCTAGCGTTAACTGGACGGGCGATGGACGGGGCTGAAGCAGAACGCTGGGGCTTCGTGAACTATCTTGTCGACCAGGATCAGGTTGTGGCGAAAGCTTCGGAGGTCGCGCACGCAGTGGCTGCCGGACCGCCTCTGGCGCTGCGGGCATTCAAGAGCGCACTTAAATCGCGGTCCGGTTGGCCGCTCGACGTAGCAATGAGTACGAGATTTGAGTTGATAGAGCAGTATCAGCACACAGATGAGCAAAGGGAAGGGCTGGCAGCATTCCGCGAGCGGAGGCAAGCGCGATGGACGGGTCGATGAACGAGAGTAGTGTCCGATGAATTTCGCCCTTTTCCTGCGACAGCACGCGTTATACCGGCCTGAACGTTCAGCATTCATCACCAACCGCGTGTGGACCTATGGTGAGCTCGACAAGCGGGTAGATGCGCTCGCTGCGGCCTTAATGAGGGCGGGCATCGTCGAAAGGGATCGGGTTGCGGTCCTCATGAAAAACAGCATCGAGTTCATCGAAGTGTTTTTAGCGTGCTCTCGGATTGGCGCTGTTTTCGTACCGCTAAATTTCCGCCTAGCTCCTGACGAGATTCGATTCTCGCTTGATCACGGACGAGTGAAAGCAATCGTAGTTCAGCCTGATTACTCAGGCATGATTAAGGAACTTGAACCCGAACTGAGCTGGCTCAATTGGTCATCTGTCGCCAGTTGGGATGAGGCAGCTGGGGAAGTCGCCTACTCTCAGCTGGGTGATTCGTCTGACGGCAACCGACTTGCTGCATCGAATCCAATCGAAGACGTGCCGCTTTCCTCCGATTCGCCCCAGCGCATTCTCTATACCTCTGGGACTACGGCGCGGCCGAAGGCCGCCATCGTGACACATGGACAAGTCATAGCCGCATCGGCTGCCCGCGTCGTAGATTTCCGACTGAATTGTGAAGACGTCACAATCACCGCTGGGCCGCTGTATCACGTCGGGGCCATGGACACTTTTATGACGACGATGCTGTATCTCGGTGGCGCGACTGTCATCATCGATAAGTTTGATCCGGAAAATTCACTTCGCCTTATTGACGAATACGGAGTTACGGCAACGTGGCTTGCGCCCACGATGATTCGGATGTTGCTCGACGCAAATGTTTCGGCCGGCCGAGATCTAAGTTCGCTTCGAGTTGTGGTCGCGGGGGGCGAAGCTAGCCCGGCATCCTTGCTGGACCGGGAGGATTCCGAGCTGCCAAATGTGCATTTTTACAATGCGTATGGCCTGACGGAAAGTCAAGGACTAGTTACCGTGCTCGATCCCGAACAACGGCGAGACAAATTCGGTTCAGTGGGCCGAGTGGCATGGTTGCGTGAAATGCGAATCGTTGATGGCGATGATCGGGAAGTGCCTCCGGGGACGCCTGGCGAAATTGTTGCGCGCGGGCCTGTTGTTTTCCCGGGGTACTTGTACGATGAGCAAGCCACATCTGTGGCACTTCGAGGCGGATGGCTCCACACTGGAGACGTTGGATACCTCGATGACGATGGCTACTTGTTCGTCGTTGATCGGAAGAAGGACATGATCCTTAGCGGCGGCGAGAATATCGCGTCTTCGGAGGTGGAACGAGTGTTAGACAAACATGAAGCAGTCGATGAAGTGGCTGTCGTCGGAATGCCAGATGATCGATGGGGCGAAGTCCCGGTGGCCTATATCGTCTCACGTGGTGGTGAGATCGACGCGGAAGAGCTTTCGCAGTTCTGCCGACAGCGACTAGCCAAATTCAAGGTCCCCGTACGTTTTCACCTCTTAGAGACCATGCCAAGGAATTCCACAGGTAAGGTCAGCAAGGCGCAGCTGAGAGAGATGGCAAAGGCATGAACGCCGTCGCTAAGAACGCCGGTCAGGGGATGCGGGAGCGGCTTGTTGAGAGCGCATTCGACCTCTTCCTTCGACAGGGCTTCAATCGGACCTCGGTCTCCGAGATTGTGGCTGCAGCCAATGCTACGAAAGGGGCGTTCTACCACTACTTCTCGTCGAAGGATGACCTGCTCATTGACGCCCACGTCGAGTACCTTGGGGTCCAGATTGCTGTCCTCAAACAGGTGCGTGCCGGCGGCGCCCCCTTGGACGAGCAACTTCAGGAAGTAATTTCTCGAATGGTGCTTGGTGTCTACCATTACCCCGCCCATGTGACACTTTTTGTTGAGGAACGCCGGTCCATTGACCCGGTCTCAGCGAAGCGGGCGTCGGGTCTGCGCGACGAGTTTCAGTCTCTTTTTACTGGGATCATTGTTGAGGGCGTTGAGTCGGGAGCGTTTAGATCCGACTTCGACCCGGTTACCGCGTCGCTGGGTTTGCTCGGAATGTTGACCTGGACCTTTACTTGGACAACTCGCCGCAGCGAGAAGGAAGTTCGTGTTGTTGCTGACCAGTTAGCGCGCATGGCCGTCGAGGGACTGCGAGTTCATCAGTAGGCCTCACCTTGCGCAACACGGCGCAGTTCTCGTATGATTATTGCCGACCGACCGGTCGGTTTTGAAAGTTGGGTTTATGGATCGGATATCTGCCTCGGATCTCGAAAGCATCCGCAACGGCCTCGAGGACGCAAACATTCCGACACTGCTCATGGTGTTGACGCAACTCAGTGGCGACCTACGTTGGATCGAACCGCCTTATCAGCCAACGCGCACTCGCGGGCTTGACGATCATGACTCAGGTGGTCTGTCGGCAGCCGTTCAAGAGGAGATACGTGCAGCCGCATTTGCTGCGATTAGCGAATGGTCTCGCGGACGCGAAGTCGGCTTGAGGCACCCTTCGGCAGAGCTTGTCACTCAAATGATGTCGGTGTGTATGGGTACCGAGGTTCCGCCCGAATTCGGTGCACTCTTGCATGCTGAACTCGAGTCTGCGCTTGATGCTGGCGAGCCTGTACCTACACCGTTGTCAGAGCCAGACGACATTGGGCCCGAAAATCACGCGATTATTCTCGGGGCGGGTGCATCTGGTCTCGCTGCGGCAATTAGTCTCCGCAAACTCGGAATCACCTATTCGATTTATGAGAAGAACGACAACGTCGGCGGGTCTTGGTACGCCAACGATTACCCGGGCGCGGGCGTCGATACTCCGAATCACCTCTACGCGCTGTCTTTCGCGCCCGCAGACTGGAAACACTACTTCGCGACCCGAGACGAGATTCAGGAATACCTCGAGTCCATTGCCGAGACACACAGCATCTACCCGAATATCTCGTTGCAATCGGAAATCATTGCCGCGCGCTTTCTGGCCAATGAGCAGTTGTGGGCGGTGGATGTTCGGGACGGGTCCGGGAAAGTCACGACTCACAAGGCACGCTACTTTATTACGGCCATGGGGGCATTCAGTCGCCCCATTCGGCCGAATATTCCGGGACTTCAGGAATTTGAAGGCGATGTATTCCACACCGCACAATGGCCAAAGTCCGCTGATCTTCGCGGCAAGCGCGTTGCGGTGATAGGAACGGGCGCCAGCTCCATGCAGGTAGTCGCTTCGATTCCAGACCTAGCTGAATCGGTGACAGTCTTTCAGCGGTCGGCGCAGTGGGTGGCACCCTTTGACAAGTTCCGCAAGGAAGTTCCAGGCGATGTACGAACACTAATCCGAGAGGTCCCGCTGTATCGCGCGTGGTATCGACTGCGTCAGAACTGGACATTCACAGACAACATTCATGCTTCACTGCAGAAGGACCCGGACTGGCCACACTCCGAGCGATCGTTGAATGCGATCAATGACGGCCACCGTCGCTATTTCCAACGCTATATGGAAAAGTCGCTCGCTGGTCGGCCCGACCTCATCGAGAAGTCCTTGCCAACGTACCCACCGTTTGGCAAACGTATCCTGCTCGACAATGGCTGGTTCAAAGCGCTGGTGAAGCCAAATGTTCACCTGGTTACCGAGTCAGTTGAGCGCATCACGTCAACGGGCATCGTTTCAGCTAGTGGCGAGGAAAGCGAGTTCGATGTGATCGTTTTGGCCACCGGCTTCGACGTCGTGCGATTCCTCGCGCCGGTAGAGATTGTCGGACGTGAGGGCGCGGTACTTTCCGAGGTTTGGGATGGAGATGATCCGAGGGCGTATCTCGGGATGATGGTCCCACAATTTCCGAATTTGTTTTGTCTTTATGGTCCCAACACCCAGACGGCCGGCGGCAGCCTTCTGTTCGTGATTGAGAGCCAAATTCATTACATGACGAACCTGCTTGTCAAGCTCCAGAAGGAGGGTCTCGTTACGGCCGAGCCGACCGCAGAGGTTTTCTCCAACTACAACCAACGTGTTGATATCGCCAACGAGAACATGATTTGGACGCATTCGGGAATGGAGACGTACTACCGCAATGCCCGGGGCAGGGTGGTTGTAGTGAATCCATTCCGTGCCGTCGATTTCTGGGCCATGACGCGAGAGGCCGACCTAAGTGAGTTTAAATGCGAACCTCAAGTTGAACTGGCTTCCAAACCCAACTCGTAGTCGGCGAGTTTCTCAATAGTGTCTCTAAGGTGACTAACATAAGGGGTCGGTAGCCACTTTTGAAGCGAAGAGTGGTCGTCGCTGACCACTACAAATTAGATTGCAGAAGCAATTTCATGAAGTCAGTTTTGGGTTTCACGGTCGTCATCACCGGCGGCGCAATGGGCATGGGCAAGCTGTATGCCGAGCGTGCGGTCGCAGAGGGGGCTGCCCACGTTGTGCTGCTTGACGTCAACGCAGATGCGCTTGCCGCTACGGTCGATGCGCTCACCGCGGCCGGCGGCAGCGTTTCGAGCTACGTTGTCGACCTGTCGTCACGCACGGAGATTGCGAAAGTGGCGGCGCTCATTCGCAAAGAAACCGGTGCCCCACAGGTGCTGATCAACAACGCGGGTATCGTGCGCAGCAGCTATTTCTGGGAGCACGATCCGGCACGTGACATCGAAGCCACGATGCAGGTCAATATGCTCGGCCCGATGTACCTGACCCGCGAGTTTCTGCCCGGCATGATCGCCGATAACCGTGAGTGCCGCATTCTGAACATCGCGTCAGCGTCCGGCACTCTGGCGATTCCACGCATGAGCGTGTACACGGCATCCAAGTGGGCGATGATCGGCTGGAGCGACACCGTGCGGCTCGAGTTGGTCAGGTCGGGGCACGTGCGCGTGAAGGTGACAACGTTCGCGCCGAGCTACATCAGTACCGGGATGTTTGCTGGCGCTCGCGGCCCACTGTGGACGCCACTCATGACCCCAGAAACGGCAGTAGCGGCGGCGTGGTCGGCAATGCTCAAAGGCAAGCCACTCCTCATGAAACCGTGGACGGTCGGCCTCGCCCGTGGGCTCAAAGGCCTCCTGCCGACACGAGCGTGGGACTGGATTGCCGGGAGAGTGTTCGGCGTCTACCGATCGATGGACGAGTTCACCGGGCGTTGAAGACGGGCACGCTCAGCCTTACGTCACATTCAACGGCGCCATTAGTTCGCCGAAGCGCGCCAGACCGACGTTGCCACCAGACAGAATTACGCCGACCCTCGAACCCGGTTCGGGGCGCTGACCAAACATGACCGAGGCCAGACCGGTGGCGCCGGAGGGCTCCAACACGATCTTCAGGCGATCGAAGGCAAAGGACATGGCCTCACGAAGTTGGTTGTCGGTGACCAGATCAACCGCATCGACCAGCCGTCGATTCACACCGAAAGTCAGTTCACCGGGAACCTCGGCACCCTGACCGTCAGTGATCGTGTCCGGAACCGCAATTTTGATGCGTTCGCCCGCCGCCAGCGACCGCTTCGTGTCGTCGCCGGCTTCAGGCTCGACGCCAATCATCCGGATGCCGGGGTGCAGAGCCTTCGCCGCCGTTGCGCTCCCGGCCATCAGTCCGCCGCCACCGATTGGAACCCGCAACTCGTCAAGCTCCCCCACTTCCTGCAACAACTCCAGGGCGGCAGTGCCTTGCCCGGCCATGATGCCGTAGTGATCGTACGGGGGAATGACGGTGAGACCGCGCTCTTCGGCGAGGGCGGCACCCATCGCCTCCCGATCGCCGGTGACCCGGTCGTAATACTGCACGTCAGCGCCGTAACCGCGGGTCGCGGCAACCTTTGCTTTCGGGGCATCGGCGGGCATGATGATCGTCGCGCTCGAGCCCATCATTCTTGCAGAGAGCGACACTGCTTGCGCATGATTTCCTGACGACCAGGCAACAACGCCACGCTCCAGCTCTTCCGGAGTGAGCCGCGAGATCACGTTGTAGGCGCCACGAAACTTAAACGCCCCGATCCGTTGAAAGTTTTCGCACTTGAGGGAGATTCGCGCCCCACACAGCTCATCAAGGGTGTGTGAGGTGATGACCGGCGTTCGGTGGGCGACGCCCTCCAGTTGGCGTGCCGCATCCTGCACAGAGTCCAAGCTCAACATGCTTTCAGCCAAGGTCTTCTCCCTCTCGCTTAGCCCTTTGCTTGCAGTGTCGCGCGCGCTCGTAAAAACGCGTCGACGCAGTGCAGGATGTCGTCGCTGGAATGCCCAGCGGAAAGTTGCACGCGAATGCGCGCCTTGCCCAGCGGCACCACCGGGTAGGAGAAAGCAATCACATAGACACCCTCATCGAGCAGGGCTTCTGCCATCGCGGCCGCTTCGTGCTCGTCAGCAAACATCACGGGAATGATGGGATGCTCGCCAGGCAACAGGGTGAATCCCGCGTTCGTCATCTGCTCACGGAACAGCTCAGCATTGGAACGCAAGGTTGCGCGAGCCTCGGCCCCTTCAGCCACGAGCTTGAGCGCTTCGATCGACCCGGCAACTACGGCCGGTGCCACCGCGTTGGAGAACAGGTACGGCCTCGCGCGTTGACGCAGCAATTCGACGATCTCACTGTGGCCACTGATGTAGCCACCTGAGGCGCCGCCGAGTGCTTTGCCGAGCGTGCCGGACACGATGTCCACCCGATCGGTGACTCCGAAGTGTTCGGGCGTGCCAGCACCGGTCGGGCCAACGAAACCCACTGCGTGCGAGTCGTCCACCATGACCATCGCATTGTACTTTTCAGCCAGATCGCAAATCTGGTCCAATGGCGCGAGGTAGCCATCCATCGAGAACACGCCGTCGGTCACAATCAGGCGCTGCCGGGCATCGGATGCCGCAACCAGTTGCGCCTCCAGGTCGGCCATGTCTCGGTTCTTGTACCGGAAGCGGGCGGCTTTGGAGAGCCGGATCCCGTCAATGATGGAGGCGTGGTTGAGCTCGTCGGAGATGATGGCATCTTCTGCGCTAAGCAGCACCTCGAAGACCCCACCGTTGGCGTCGAAGCAGGACGGGAAGAGGATCGTCGCCTCGGTGGAAAGGAGGTCGCTGATGCGGTTTTCCAACTCCACATGCTGCGTCTGCGTGCCGCAAATGAAGCGAACGCTGGCCATCCCAAAACCCCACTCGTCGAGGGCTGCATGGGCTGCCGCGACGAGGCGAGGGTGGTTGGCGAGGCCGAGATAGTTATTCGCGCAGAAATTCAGAACCGAGCGCCCCGACGCGTCGATGTGCGAGGACTGCGCCGTCTCAAGTTGACGTTCGGTCTTGAATAGCCCGGCCTCACGAATCTCGTCCAGTGTGCGGGAAAACTGTTCACGAGCTGAGTTATACATGCTTCCTCCAGTGCGTCAAAAATCCATCTACAGCCAGTTGAGAACGACTTTTCCGCTGTTGCCTGCGCGGGCCACGTCGAATGCCTGCTGCCAGTCGGCCGCAGCGAAACGGTCCGTAATCACGGCGGAAACGTCGAGTCCGGTCTGCACCATGGCGTTCATGGCGTACCAGGTCTCAAACATTTCCCGCCCGTAAATGCCTTTGATGGTGATCATGTGACTCACCACTTTCGCCCAGTCGATGGTGATCTCTTCGCTGGGGAGCCCGAGCATGGCGACCCGTCCACCGTGGTTCAGGTTGAGCAACATTTCGGGCAGGGCACTCGGATGCCCGCTCATTTCCAACCCGATATCGAATCCTTCTTGCATCCCCAGTTGCTGCTGTGCATCTGCCACGCGATGTGTTGCAACATTGACGGCTACGTCGACTCCGATCTGGCGGGCCAACTCCAAGCGTGGCTCGTTCACGTCGGTGATGACGACGAATCGAGCACCAATGTGGCGGGCAACTTGCGCGGCCATTAATCCGATCGGCCCAGCGCCGGTGATCAACACATCCTCGCCGACCATGGGGAACGACAGCGTGGTGTGCACGGCGTTGCCGAGCGGGTCGAAGATTGCGGCAAGATCTGGATCAATGCCCTCAGGATGCTGCCACACGTTGGTTTCAGGGATCACCACAAACTCGGCAAAGGCGCCGTCTCGGTTTACGCCGATGCTGGACGTGAACTTGCACAAGTGCCGGCGACCGGCGCGACAGTTTCGGCAGTGGCCACAGACAATGTGGCCCTCGCCCGACACGAATGCACCGACCGCCACCGAAGTCACCTCCGTGCCGATTTCGACCACTTCTCCAGAAAACTCATGGCCCGGGATTAGTGGCGTATTCACGGCACCGGAAGCCCAGGCATCCCACGATTCAATGTGCAGGTCTGTGCCGCAAATTCCGGTGCGGTGTACCCGGATTTTAACTTCGTGCGGGCCTGGCGTCGGCTCGGGTCGCTCCACCAGTTCGAGCCCAGCATGTGGGCCAGATTTGTACAGTGCCTTCATCGGCGAGCACCTTTCTGCAACGACAGTAAAGTCGGCATGGACTATGAATGTATCCAGTCGGGGGATGCTTGTCCACGAGCGGGACTAGGGCACAGCTTAGGCTGATACACACTGGGCGGAGGACGAACTATGGCTGAACCGAGGGCGCGACGCACCGGCCGTTCTCCGAAAGGTGCGGTCAAGCGCGAAGCCATTTTGGATGCTGCACTCGCGGTGTTCGGCGAGGTCGGGTTTCACGGGGCGACACTTCGGGAAATCGCGAGCCGCGTTGACGTGAGCCATCAGTCACTCATGCACTACTTCTCGACGAAAGACGAGCTGCTCATGGCGGTGCTTCGCCGACGTGACGAGCGCCTTAGGCAGCATTTCAGTGATGACGGCGGAATGGCCCTTGACGAGCTCCTTTCGCTCGCCGAAGATAACGCAGGTTCACCCGGCGTGATCGAGTTGTACATTGTTGCCTCTGCAGAAGCCACTAACGAAGAACACCCAGCGCATGCGTACTACACGGAGTTCTACGAGAGCATTGTTGCCTCGAATTCTCTCTACCTTCGCCGTGCGGCTGATCGTGGTGCTTTGCGCGAGGGGTGGACCCCTGAGACCGCCGCGCGCGCGATCCTCGGGATGATGGACGGATTGCAGCTGCAGTGGCTCTATGACCCCGAGAATGTGCACGTAGCGGAGACGTTAAAATTGCTGGTCAGAAGCATAATTATGGACCCTGAAGGGGAGGCGGACGGGCGCCACGAATAAAACTTGCCACTTGGCAAGGTTTTGGTAGTAATCTGTCGTCATGGCCAAGACATCCACGACGCGAACGCGCCCCGCAGGCACCGCGACGAACAGCACTCCAGCACTCCCCGAAACGATTGGTGCCGATGCCGTCGAGTTGGCCCGCGACTGGGCGCAGCGCGGTGCCGCCAACGGAACGAACGGGTCCGCAGCACTCCTCGCGCAGGTGCTCAAAGATGAGAATGGGCTTGACTTCACGATCGGATTCGTCGACCGGGTCATTCGACCAGAAGACCTGCGCGTCGCAGCACACAACCTCGCCGACCTCGCCAAGCGCACCCCAGCCTTCCTGCCGTGGTACATGCGCGCGGCGATCCGTCTTGGTGGCTTTGTCGCACCAATTCTGCCGTGGCCTGTCGTCCCGATCGCGAGAATGGTGCTGCGCCAGATGCTCGCGCACCTCATCGTTGATGCGCGGCCAGGAAGGCTCGGGCCCGCCATTGCGCGCTTGAAGAAGCCCGGCATCCGGCTCAACATCAACTTGCTCGGCGAGATCGTGCTGGGCAAGGCCGAAGCCGAGCGTCGCCTTGAGGGTACGAAGAAGCTCCTGCAGCGCGCCGATGTCGACTACGTCTCCATCAAGGTGTCGTCCATCGAAAGCCAACTCAACCTGTGGGCGTTCGACGAAACTGTGGAGCGCGTCACCAAGCGCCTCACCCCGCTCTACGAGATGGCCGTGGAGGCGCCGACTCCCAAGTTCATCAACATGGACATGGAGGAGTACCGCGACCTCGACCTCACGATTGCTGTGTTCGAACGCATCCTCGACCAGCCACAATTGCTGAAACTTGAGGCTGGAATTGTGCTCCAGGCCTACCTGCCGGATGCCCTGAGCGCCTACCAGCGCATCGTCGAGTGGTCGACTGCCCGGGTTGCCCGCGGTGGGGCACCGGTGAAGGTGCGCTTGGTCAAGGGCGCGAACCTCGCCATGGAAACAGTCGAAGCGACCCTGCACGGGTGGGAGCTCGCCACGTGGCACAGTAAGCAAGCAACCGACACAAACTACAAGCGCGTGCTCGACTGGGCGCTCACCCCCGAGCGCACAAGCGCGGTGCGCATCGGTGTTGCCGGTCACAACCTGTTCGACATCGCGTTCGCGCACTTGCTTGCGGAAGCGCGCGGTGTGTCACAGAGCGTCGAATTTGAAATGCTGCTGGGGATGGCGGAAGGCCAAGCAGATGCTGTCCGCAAGGACGTTGGTGGACTCCTTCTCTACACGCCAGTCGTCCTTCCGCAGGAGTTCGATGTCGCCATCGGCTACCTCATCCGCCGGCTTGAAGAAAACGCCAGTCAAGAGAACTTCATGTCTGCCGTGTTCGAGCTCGTCGACAATAAGGAACTGTGGAATCGCGAACGCGACCGCTTCCTTGCCTCTCTCGCGGATGTTGACACGAGGGTTCCCGCAGCGAACCGTCAACAGTCCCGACTCACGAAGCCCACGCCATTCGATGCCGAGTTCGCTAACACGGCCGACACGGATCCGGCCCTTCCCGACAACCGGGTCTGGGGCGCGAAAGTGCTTGCCAAGGTCGAGAAGAGCAAGATCGGTCTCGACATTGTGAAGGCTGCTGCCGTGTCGAACGAAAAGGATTTGGACGCGGTGTTTGCCCGCGTGCTCCCGGCGGCGAAGGGCTGGGCGGCACTCGGTGGCAAGGGTCGCGCGGCGATCCTCCGCAAGGCTGCTGACGTGCTCGAAGACACGCGCGGCAACCTCATCGAGGTCATGGCAACTGAGGCAGGCAAGACCATCGCCGAGGGCGACGTAGAGATCAGTGAGGCGATCGACTTCGCCCGCTACTACGCGCAGCTCGCGGAAGAGCTCGAGACGGTCGACGGCGCGAAATACACGCCCTCGAAGCTCATCGTCGTGACCCCACCGTGGAACTTCCCGGTGGCGATCCCCGCCGGCTCCACACTCGCCGCGCTCGCCTCGGGCGCCTCCGTGATCATCAAGCCCGCCAAACAGGCACAGCGCTCCGGCGCGGTCATGGTGGACGCGCTCTGGCGTGCCGGTGTACCCCGCGACGTGCTTGCGCTTGTGGACCTGAAAGACCGCAGCCTCGGCGAGAAGATGGTGGGCCACCCGAAGGTGGATCGCGTCATCCTCACTGGCGGCTACGAAACCGCCGAACTATTCCGCTCTTGGCGACCAGAGCTGAACATCATGGCGGAAACCAGTGGCAAGAACGCGCTCATTGTCACGCCCTCCGCCGACCTTGATTTGGCGGTTGCCGACTTGGTGAAGAGTGCCTTTGGTCACGCAGGCCAAAAGTGTTCGGCCGCAAGCCTCGTCATTTTGGTGGGCTCGGTTGCGCGATCAGAGCGGTTTGAACGACAACTCGTTGACGCCGCCACCACGCTGCGTGTCGGCTACCCAAGCGACCCCACGACGCAAATGGGCCCGATCATCGAGGCCGCCAACGGCAAGCTCAAGAAGGGGCTCACTGAGCTCGGTTCCGGTGAGCGTTGGCTGTTGAAGCCTGAGCAACTGGATGACACGGGGCGACTGTGGTCGCCCGGCATCCGCACGGGCGTCGCCCCGGGTAGCTACTACCACCTCACCGAGTTTTTCGGCCCCATCCTCGGAATCATGCGGGCGAACACTCTTGAAGAGGCGATCAAGTTGCAAAACCAGATTGACTACGGGCTCACCTCGGGTCTGCACTCTCTCGACCACGATGAATTGGCCACGTGGCTTGCGACCGTCGAGGCGGGAAATCTGTACGTGAACCGCGGCATCACCGGAGCAATTGTGCGCCGGCAGCCGTTTGGCGGTTGGAAGCGCTCTGTCGTGGGTGCCAGCACTAAGGCTGGTGGACCGAACTACCTCGTGCACCTCGGCTCGTGGAAGAGCACGAAGTCGAAGGCCAAGGCCCAGATTTCGGATGCCGTGGCCGCGATCGTTGCCGCCTCCGGCTCAGACTTCGTTGAGCGTTCCGCGCGCAGCGACCAGGCCGCGTGGGAGCGCGAGTTCGGCGTCTTGAAAGATGTTTCGGCGCTGGGTGTCGAGCGGGACGTATTCCGTTACCTGTCACTCCCGGTGCTGGTGCGTTTGAACGCCGGTGGTTCGCTCGATGAGTTGACGCGCGTACTCGCGGCCGGTGTTCGAGCCGGCGGGATGCTCGCCACTAATAAGCCCGCGAGCAAGTCTGTGGCCGGGCGCAATGTGTCGGTGAGTGTGGCCGAGCCGCTGCCCGCTGAGCTCGCGCGCGCGGTCGCCGCGACCGGCGCATCCGTCGTCGTTGAGAGCGATGAAGAGTGGCTGGCGCGTGCGCGGGCCGGTGCGCTCGACACGTCGCGCGTTCGCCTGCTCGGTGGCGGGCACCAGGAGCTCTCCGAGGCGCTCGACGGTAGCCCCGACGTCGCAATCTATTCGGATGCCGCGACCGAGGCCGGCCGCATCGAGCTGCTGCCGTTCCTGCGTGAGCAGGCCATCGCGATCACGGCCCACCGGTTCGGCAACCCGGACCACTGGTCGGAGGCTGTGCTGCCGCTGTAGGGAATGAGAGCGAGCCGTAAGGCATATTCGAGTTAGTCGAGCTATTGCAGTGAGTTGCTTCCTGTACTCCTCGCGCCATAGCGATTCCACCGCCGAGCAATTTGCACGGCAGGTCAGAGTGACACTAGTCTTGTATCCTTAGTTAAAGTCGATTTGACCTTAAGTCGAACGGGGCCGGTATGAACTCAGCACTGCCTCCAGTCGAGCTAGCGGTCTCCACCGTGATCTTCGCCCTGCGACCCGGCCCACACGACAACCCCACTCTGTGGTTACCTCTCGTGCGCCGCATCCGAGAACCCTACGTCGGAATGTGGGCCCTGCCCGGAGGCCCCTTGCGCCCCGACAGCGCGCTCGCTGAAGCCGCCGCAGACACCCTCGCCGAAACTACGGGGCTCACCCCCCGCTACCTTGAACAGCTTTATGCATTTGGTGACCCAGATCGCTCTGCAGGCAACAGCCGGGTTGTTTCCATCGTGTACTGGGCGCTCGTCAGCCCGCTCGAGGCAAAGCGGGCCACTGAAGACGACAATGTGCACTGGTTTAGCGCAGAAGAGTTGCCAACACTCGCTTTCGATCACAACGCCATCGTCGAATACGCGCTCTGGCGGCTTCGCAACAAAATGGAATACAGCCGCATTGCCCTCGCGCTACTCGGCGAAACTTTCACCATAAGCCAATTGCGCGAAGTACACGAAGTGGTGCTGCAGCGCCCACTCGACCCCGCCAACTTTCGGCGGACGGTACTCGCCGATCACGACATCGAAGCCACAGCTGACAGTGAGTCTGGCGGATCGCATCGCCCCGCCCGCCTGTACCGATACAAGACCGAAACCGCGCTCGCCGACTCCGGTCCGCTGCGCTCCAAGTAACCCGACCACCCCGAGGACAAAAAAATGACGTCGATTGACACCACAATTCGCCTGATTCGCACGGGGGCGCGTCGCGGCAGCACCTGCTCTGACGAGCTTTCGGATGCCCCGTGGACGGTCGACCTTTCACCCGGCTACGGGCCAGGCGCTTCGGAGGCCGACGGTATTCCCGCATCCGCCCCTCGGCAAGGTTCGCTGCCCGACGAATATACGAAGGCAAGCGACGAAGATCTTGATCTTCGCATCCGCGCGGCCAAGAACACGCTCGGTGATCGCGTTGTCGTGCTGGGGCACTTTTATCAGCGGGACGAAATCGTGCAATACGCCGACTTTATCGGTGATTCTTTTCAACTTGCCAAAGCGGCAACCCAAAACCCTGACGTGGAATCAATCGTCTTTTGCGGTGTGCATTTCATGGCAGAAACAGCAGACATGCTTTCTCAGCCCGAGCAAAAGGTGATCTTGCCCAATCTGGCCGCTGGCTGTTCCATGGCTGACATGGCAGACATCGCGTCAGTGGAAGACTGCTGGCGTCAGCTCACCGAGTTGTACGGCACCGAACCTGACGCCAGTGGCCGCGTGCCCGTCATTCCGGTCACCTACATGAACTCCGCCGCCGCTCTCAAAGCGTTCGTGGGTCGCCATGGCGGAATCGTGTGTACGTCGTCCAACGCGAACACCGTGATGGAGTGGGCGTTTGCCCGCGGCCAGCGAGTGCTGTTCTTTCCCGACCAACACCTCGGCCGCAACACGGGCAAAGCGATGGGAATACCTGTTGAGGTGATGCCGATGTGGAACCCTCGCGAGAAACTAGGCGGCAACGATTCGCAAACCCTGCTCGATGCCAAAGTGCTGCTCTGGCACGGCTTCTGCTCCGTACATAAACGCTTCACGGTTCAACAGATTGCCGAAGCCAGACAGGAGTTCCCAGACGTGCGCGTGATCGTGCACCCCGAATGCCCCATGGAGGTGGTGGATGCCGCCGACGAAAGTGGCTCCACCGACTACATCGTCAAGGCTATTCAGTCTGCTCCCGCCGGATCGGTTTTTGCGATCGGCACGGAGATCAATCTTGTGCAGCGACTTGCTGACCAAAACCCACAGCACACCGTGTTCTGTCTCGACCCGGTCGTGTGCCCGTGCTCGACCATGTACCGCATCCACCCCGGGTATTTAGCTTGGGTGCTCGAAGAGTTGGTGGCCGGGCGCACCGTCAACCAGATCACGGTAGAGCCGAATGTGGCTGCGGACGCCCGCATAGCCCTCGAGCGCATGCTGGCGGCGTTGCCGACCAGCACTGCGAGGTAGTGCGGATGCGCGCCGTCGCCACAGCGGCACCCGCGGATGCCCAATACGACCGGGTGATCGCCCTCGGCCTGGAGGAGGACGCCCCTTGGGGTGACATCACGAGCGAACTCCTGCTGCCCGAAAGCTCGATCGCGCACGCCAATCTGGTGGCTCGTGAGCCGGGCGTGCTCGCGGGGGTTCGTGCGTTTGAGCGAACGATGGCGATCGTGGACCCCACCATCGAGGTCGTCCTGCACGTGGCTGATGGCTCATCCGTCGCACCCGGAACCGTGGTGGCGTCGGTGGTGGGGCCCGCCAGAGGGGTGCTTCGCGCCGAACGCCTCGCCCTCAACATCGTGCAGCGCATGTCGGGCATCGCCACCGAGACCGCCCGCTACGTACTGTTGGTGGCGGATACGCGTGCCCGCATTGTCGATACTCGCAAGACAACGCCGGGGCTGCGGGTGCTCGAAAAATATGCGGTGCGTTGCGGCGGCGGGTCCAATCACCGGTTCAGTCTGTCGGATGCCGTTTTGGCGAAAGACAATCATCTGGGGCTGATCTCCGCCCACGAGGGCCTCGATTTGGCCCAGTTGCTGCGCCACACACGCGCTCAACTGCCGCACACGATGCGCATCGAAGTGGAGGTGGACCGCATCGACCAGGTGGAACCGGTGCTCGCAGGTGGCGCCGACATCATCATGCTCGACAACTTCACGTTGCCGCAGTTACGTGAGGCGGTCGCCCTCATCGGCGGTCGCGCACTCATCGAAGCTTCTGGCGGCGTGACACTCGAGACGGTGACCGAGATTGCCGCAACGGGCGTCGATCTCATCTCCGTGGGCGCCTTGACCCACAGTGTGCGCGCCCTCGACTTAGGGCTCGACCTTGATATTGAACTGGGTGAAGGTGCGGCTGGTCGACCTTGATCGATCTAGATTCCGCAGCGACAACTCCGGTGCGTCGGGAAGCTTTGCAAGCCATGTGGCCGCTCCTCGCCGAAGAGTATGGCAATCCTTCCAGCACCCATGACACCGGCCGCGCGGCTGCTCGTGTGCTCGACGAGGCCCGTTCTGCCCTCGCCCGGATGTTGGGCGTACACGCATCCGGGGTCATCTTCACTTCTGGCGGTACGGAGGCGGCAAATCTGGCAATGAAGGGGATTGCGCTCGCCGAGCCGCGCGGAAAACACATTCTGGTGACCGCCATCGAACACGAAGCCGTACTCGAGAGCGCAGACTATTTGCACCGCTTTCACGGGTTCGAGGTGGAACGCTTGCCGGTGACCGCCGAAGGGCGACTGTCGTCGGATACGCTCGCATCGGCCATTCGCGCTGATACGACGCTCGTGTCGGTCCAGTATGCGAACAATGAGGTCGGTACGGTGCAAGACTTGGCCGCCCTTTCGGCTCTCGTGCATGATCGCGGTGCCCGGATGCACAGCGATGCAGTGCAGGCCGCGGGTTGGCTGCCGCTTCGGCTAGACGAGCTTGGCGTGGATGCTCTCAGCCTGTCGGGCCACAAGTTTGGCGCCCCCAAAGGCAGCGGTCTGCTCGCGGTGGCTGCCGGGTTGCGACTGGAACCGCTCATTCACGGCGGCGGCCAAGAAAACGAACTGCGCAGCGGCACGCAGAATGTTGCCGGGGCTGTTGCGCTGGCCGTGGCTGCCGTGCTGGCTGAGGCCGAGCGGCACGACACCGTCGCCCGCATCCAGCCGCTGCGCGACAGACTCATCGAGGCGGTGCAGCGCGCGGACCCGGGGGCAGTGTTGACGGGGTGCGCGGAGCATCGTTTGCCCGGTATCGCTTCTTTTGTGTTTCCGGGAACTGCTGGGGAGTCGGTGCTTCTTGGGTTGGAGGAACGAGGTGTTTTAGTCTCCAGTGGTTCGGCGTGCGCGGCGGGCAGCACTGACGCCTCCCACGTTCTCCTCGCACTCGGTTTTTCTGTGGAGCTGGCACACACTGCCGTGCGATTTAGCCTGAACAAAAACACCACCCGCGACGACATCGACGAGGCTCTCACCGCGCTCGCCGACACATTGCGCTCACTTCACCAGTTGGGCGCGCGCCGGAAATAGTGGCGTAGGCCCGAGTTTCACCTCGAACGGTGACGGTTTGCGGCTGTCGCGCACGGTGGAGGCGGTGACTGATCAGTTTGTGTGGGGTACCGTCTCGAGCATCCCGTTGTTGCTCTCTGACGGTGCGTCTCTCGACATTTATGGTCCGGCCCTGATTCCGGCGGCGCAGGTGGGTGCCGCGGGTGGGGTGGATGCGCAGCGCTAATTCTGAAAGGTCAGCCGATGTTGGCGCCGATAGCACCGGCAAAGTAAGGAACGAGCCAGATAGCCCAGACGATCAACGAGAGTTTGTGGAACCGCTTGAGCTCAGCATCCCGCTTGCGCAGAAGCACGATGACGGCCCAGATCAAGTGAAGGGCCATGAGCACGAGCGCTAGAGCGCCCGTGATGACCATGATGGTTGTCAACACACTGGCGAGCCCGGTTGATTCTGCCGTACCTGAGCCGGAAAGCTGACTCATAAAGTAGGTGCCGCTGGCGTCGCAGGCCAGACCGAGCGCGAAGAACGCGGTGTGCCACCACTTGAGGACGCGCTGCCGGTGCTCCGACCACACCCCGATTGTGTAGAACACGAGAGCGGCGGTGATGAGCACGATGGCAGGGATAAGCATTCGACCATTATCCCTTGTAGCGGCTACAGCGGAGTTCGCTTCACTGTGCGGCATCCATTCGACGCCGCGAGGTTGCGCGAACGAGGAAATGCAACAGGATCCCCACACCGATCAGCACCGCGCCGTAGAGCCACACTCGACCGCTCTGTTGAGTCAGTAACACCATGCACGAGGCCACGCCAAGAATTGGTAGAGCGCGCCAGACGCGGAAATGTTCATGTTCGACGGTGTCGCGACGCAGCACCAACACCGCCACGTTTGTCGAAATAAACACGAGCAGCAAGAGCAGAACGACGGTCTCGGCCAGGGAGGCGATATCGCCGATCATCGTAAGAACCATCGCAACGACAGTGGTCGCGATGATGGCCACCCAGGGAGTCCTTCGGCCCGCAAGAACCCGACCGAGCACGCGGGGCATCAGCCCCTGCTCCGCCATCCCAAAGGTCAACCTGCTCGCCATGATCATGGTCAGCAGCGCCCCGTTGGCGACGGCGACGAGCGCGATGAGGCTGAATACCCACACAGGGATCCCCACCCCGGTTGCGGCAACCACGGCGAGCAGGGGCCCACTTGATTCAGCGAGTTGGTTGGCGGGCAACGCGATGGAGCTGGCCAGCGCGACGAGCATATAGACAACGCCCGCGGTGAGAAGCGCCCCGAACAGTGCCTTCGGGTAGACCTTTGACGGGTTCTGTACTTCTTCAGCAATATTGGCGGAGGCTTCAAATCCCACGAAGGAGTAGTAGGCGATGACTGCGCCGCCAAGAACCGCAAGGGCGGGTATCGAGTCCTCGGGAAACTGAGTGATTCGGCTAACGTCGCCGTCGCCACGGCCGAGCATGATCCCGACTGTCGCGATCACAATGACGAGGCCGGAGACTTCGATCACCGTCATCACGAGGTTACTTTTCATCGATTCGCTGATGCCGCGGGCATTCACAAATCCAATGAGCGCCAAAGACACCATCGCTGCGGGGATCGGCGGCACGGAGAAGAACGTTGCAAGGTAGTCGCCAGCGAAAGCCAAGGAAAGGGCTGCCGCGCTCAAGACTCCTGCGGCGAGCATGCAAAAGCCGACGAGGAACGACACGAGCGGTTGTTTGTACGCGCGCTCAGCGAAGATCGCCGCACCGCCCGCTTTCGGATACTTCGTCACCAACTCCGCGTAAGAGCCAGCAGTGAGCAGCGCGATGAGCAAGGCAACGAGAAGCGGAGCCCACAACACACCGCCGACTTCCCCGGCGAGCACCCCGATGAGGGCATAAATACCAGCCCCGAGCACGTCTCCGAGGATAAAGACAAAGAGTAGCGGCCCGGTGATTGCTTGCTTCAGCTTTGAGTGCGCGTGGGTACCGGGCAGATGGACCCCCGCAGTGTCGCTTCCCGGTATGGCCGATTCTCCTGTGTTGCGCGCACGCGAAACCGAGTCGTCGACCATCTTCCGAAGTATGCCAGAGGCCGTTGTTGCCGGTTGGCCAGAGAAGGTGACTCCAGGCGTGGTACACACCCTATTGAGAGCGTTTTTCTTCCACGTTGCGCGAAATTTGGCAAAAATGTCGGTGGTTTTACCTAGACTTTAAGAAATCTTCGCGACACGCCGAAACCACAACATGTAGGGGAATGACATTGGTGTCATTCCGGTTATATAGTAGGAGACCACGCAGGAACTGGATATCAGTTCTTGGGGGATATCCGTTTCTAGAAGACTTAGGAGGTCACTATGGAGAACGACACCGACAGCGTCGGCGGCTACGCAGTTCCCGTCGACCCAATGGATCTTCTGCAGTGCGACAGCTGCCAGTAGGCATCAGCACAACAGAGTTCTAGAAGCCCCGGACACCACGAAGGTGACCGGGGTTTCGTCGTTTCGCGGACATGAGAAGATGGGCGAATGGCAGTGAATCCGGAAATCGCCGGTCGGGAGTTCCCGCCGGTCGCACCATACCTAGTCGGTCGAGAAAAGGTGCGCGAGTTCGCGCGGGCCGTATTCTCCGAAAATCCGGTCAACCATGACCCGGAAGCGGCAATCGCTGCCGGATACACCGACGTCGTCGCGCCGCCTACGTTCCCGATTGTGGTTCAAGAGCGCACCCTTGCCCAACTCCTCGCCGAACCGGATGCCGGCATTGACTTCACGCGTGTTGTTCACGGCGACCAGAAGTTCACCTACACCCGCCCGATTGTGGCCGGCGACGAACTCACCGCGAGGCTCACCGTCACGAGCGTGAAGTCGCTTGGTGGACACAGCATGATCACTTCTGAATCTGACATCGTCGATGCAGCGGGTAAGCACGTGGTCACCGCGACCTCCACTCTTGTTGTTAGGGGTGACGAATGAGCCAGCTGACCGTAGGCGACATCGTCGCCGAGCGCGAATTCCATCTCACACGTGACTCCCTTGTGCGGTATGCGGGGGCCTCAGGCGACTTCAACCCCATTCACTATCGCGACGACGTGGCAACTAGCGTTGGCCTGCCCGGCGTACTCGCACACGGAATGCTCACCATGGGGATCGCTGCCCAGCCGGTCATCGACTGGCTCGGTGACCCTGGCAACGTCATCGACTACCAAGTGCGTTTCACGCGCCCTGTGCTTGTCGACCCCACCGAAGGTGCCCGCGTTCGCGTGGTCGCAAAAGTGGGTGTGGTGAATGACGACGATGCGCGCATCGACCTGACCGTCACCTTCGCGGACGAGACCGTACTGGGTAAAGCCCAGCTGCGCATCCGCGTGTGAGCGAGACTCTCAACATCATGGCGACCGGTGCACCGCTTTCCGAGCTCACGACGTTGCGGGTGGGCGGCAGTGCCCGCGAAATGCTGGCTCCGTCGACGACGCCAGAACTTGTAGCTGCGGCGTTGGATGTCTGGGAAAGCAGTGAACCGTGGCTTGCTCTCGGTGGCGGCTCCAACCTTGTGGTTGCTGACGAAGGATTCGACGGCACAGTCATTCGGGTCTTGACGCGCGGTATCGAACAGGTCGACTCCGACGACCCGCAGGGAGCCACAAGACTTCTGCGGGTGCTAGCCGGTGAGCCATGGGATTCAGTTGTCGCCCACGCAGTAGAAAACGGACTTTCCGGAATTGAAGCGCTCTCCGGCATTCCAGGTTCGGCAGGCGCAGCACCCGTGCAGAACATCGGTGCCTACGGGCAGGAACTCTCCGAAGTTCTGGAATCCATCGACTTCCTTGACGAAGAAAGCGGGGAACGGGTTCGACTCACTGCAGCCGAATTGGCGCTCGGCTACCGAACGTCCTCGCTCAAACAGGGGCGGCGCGGGATTGTTCTTTCGCTCGACCTGAGACTCAGCACGAGCGAGTCGAGCGCACCGATCGCCTACGATCAGCTCGCCTCTGCCCTTGGCGTGGCACCTGGTGATCGTGCGTCGCTCGCGGATGTTCGCCAAGCCGTGATCCGGTTGCGCGCCTCGAAGGGCATGGTGCTTGATGCGAAGGACCCCGACTCGGTCAGTGCCGGATCATTTTTCACGAATCCCATCGTCGCCGAGAATTTTGCGCGCAGTCTGCCGCGTGAAGCGCCACGGTGGATCCTCGATGATGAGGCGCCGGAGTCACCCGTGAAGTTGAGCGCGGCCTGGCTGATCGAACACGCGGGTGTCGCAAAAGGGTTCTCTTTGCCTGGATCTGGTGCCGCAGTGAGTAGCAAACACACGCTCGCGCTAACGAACCGCGGCGCCGCAACGGCAAACGACATTGCCGAGCTTGCCCGCTACATTCACTTGAGGGTGCTCAACCAGTTCGGCGTTGCGCTGCAACCCGAACCCCAACTTCTCGGAGTGTCGCTCTAAAGCAGCCCTAGCTCCATGGCGCGGGTGACGGCGCGGGTGCGGTCACTCACTCCGAGTTTTTCGAAAGCGTGCAACAAGTGAGTTTTGACTGTTGATGCCGACAGGAACAGCTCCTTGGCGATGGCGGGGTTGCTGAGCCCTTGGGCAACAAGTGCGAGCACCTCGATCTCGCGGGCGCTCAGTGCTGGTCCGGTTGGGCGCTGCACCCGGTTCACCAGGAGCGTGGCGATCTGTGGCGCGAGGGCAACCTCCCCGCGAGCAACTGAACGGATGCCTGCGAGCAGTTCTTCTTGTGGCGCAGCCTTTAGCAGGTAGCCGCTCGCACCCGCTTCGATCGCCGTCAGGATACTGTCGTCGCTTTCATACGTGGTCAATACGAGTACGCGGATCTTCGGACGTTCCGCAAGTATTCGTGCGGTTGCTTCGTCACCATTGAGGCCGGGCATGCGCAGGTCCATGAGCACGACATCCGGTTCGAGCGCGAGGGCGAGATCAACCACCTCGAGGCCGGAAGAGGCCTGCCCCACAACCTCAAGGTCATCTGCGGTGCCGAGAAGGGCGACGATGCCGCCGCGCACCACCGGATGGTCGTCGGCCACGAGCACGCGCGTGCGGCTCACGATTGCACCGTCGCAGGAACCCTGGCGGTCAGAACGGTCCCGTTCGCACTGCTGTCGACATCGAGAGAACCATCCACGAGAGCGAGCCGCTCGCGAATCCCGGCCAGCCCGAAACCGCCAGGAACAGCTGCCTCAGAGAAGCCGTCGCCGTCGTCCGCCACGCGAAGCTCTACGTCGGAGCCGTGCCCCGAGGCAGTGACCGTGACGGCAGCCGCATTTGCGTGCTTGCGGATGTTGGCGAGCGCCTCCTGCGTACACCGCAACAGCACCACCTCGGTGCCTCGGTCAAGGTCGGGCAGGGCATCGGTCGCAACCGAAACGGTGACTCCGGTCTCGCGTTCGAATCGTTCCGCGAGCCGTTGGAGTGCCGGGACAATGCCGCCCGGTACCTCCACGGCGGCTCCGGATGCCACGAGCGATCGCGTTTCCGCGAGAGTTTCGCGAGTGTTCCCCTCAATAATCGCCAGCGCCTCGCGAGCCGCATCATTGTTGCCGGCGTCGAGGTCGCGGCGTGCACCTTGAACGAGCATCACCAATCCGGTGAGGCTTTGCGCAATAGTGTCGTGCAGCTCGCGAGAAATTCGTTCCCGCTCGCTCGCCACACCAGAATCACGGTGGAGAGCTGCGAGCTGGCCTTGAGTGGTCTGAAGTTCGTCGAGCAGTGCTTGCCGTTCGGCGCTGAGGTCGAAGATCCGGGTGATCCACAAGCCGAGCGCAATACTGAAACCGAGGGAGAGGGTTTCGGTGAAGGCGGCTTGAAGAACGGACTCAAGGGTGAGTCCGAAACTCACCGCGAGCCCGATACCTACCGATGCCGCGAGCACGATGTTCGCCAGGATGGCCTTGCGAAGCGACCGGCCGATCACCCAGATCAAGGGGAACGCCACACATTGGATTGCCGCCATAGCCGGATAAAAGCCGGTGGCAACGCCAGAGGCGGCGATCATGATGGAGATGAAGGCTACTTCCGCCCACCGCCGCTCCCACGCGAGTCTCCCGAACAGGTACCACGAGGCAGCAAACACGAAGAGCGACGCTTGTGCACCAAGTATCCGGGCCGGGCTAAGACCGTCGACGAACAGGAGCATGACCGCGAGCGCCACCGTGATCGCGGCGACGGCCACGTTCCACCACTTCGGGTTCTCCATGGTCTGATTCTCCCCGATTGTCGCCTAGGAGTCTTTGCGGATCCAGCGGAAGGTCATCCGGGTGAGTAGCAACCCCGCCACGAACCAGACGCCCAGAATGATGGCGACCCACGGCAGATCCCACGTGCCAGTCTGTTCTGCCGCGGCAAAGGACTCGGGGAGGAACGCGGCGCGCATTCCTTGCGCCATCCACTTGAGCGGGAAGATGCTCGCGAAGTTCTGCAACCACTCCGGCAGCATCGTGAACTGCAGGTACACCCCGGAGATGAACTGCAAGAGCAGCACGATCGGGATGACGACCGCGGTGGCGCTCTTGCCGCTGCGGGGGAGTGCCGAGAGTGCGATTCCGAGAACACAGCTCGTGATGACGCCGAGCAGGAATACCCACGAGAACAACAGCCACTTTTCCGGGTCGGTGGGGAGTTCGACGTTGAACGCGACGCTCGCGATGAACAGGAGAAGTGCCGCCTGCACGATCGAGCTCAGAAGTACCATGCCGATCTTGCCGATGAAGTAGGAGATCACCGGGAGTGGTGACCCGCCAAGTCGCTTGAGCGTGCCATCGCCCTTTTCCGTGGCGATATCGACGCCCAGGTTTTGTACGCCGCTGAGAAGCATGCCAGCAGCAACCATGCCGGGCAGGTAGTACGCGGCGAAGGTGATTCCACCGGTCCCATCCGGCCCGGTCCCGAGATTACCCATACCGCTAAACGCGACGGCGAAGATCGAGAGCATCACGATCGGGAACAGGAACGTGAAGAACACGGAGTCACCCTGGCGGGCGTATGCCTTCAGTTCGTAGCCGATGCGCGATACGCCAAGGCGCAGAGTACGCGCGATGGAGTTGACCGCAGGGGTGGTGATTGTGGGGCTGAGGGTGTTGGTCATGTCGCTCATGCGAGTGCCGTTTCCGTTTCGATGGCGCCAGCGCGACTCGCGCCGACAAGGTCAAGGTAGATGTCTTCCAGGCTTGGTCGGATGATTTCGAGACCGTCCGGCTCGCCGCCCACGTCTGATCGCAGCTTCGCGACCAGTGCTGCGGGTTCCGTCGAACGTTGCTCCCGCCGCACGCCGTTTTCTCGCCAGCGCACAAGCGGGATACGTGCCTCGGCGCCTCCCAGCTCGTCAATTGTGCCGATGTCAGCAATGCGCCCATCCGTGATGATCGCGGCGCGGTCGGCGAGCTGGGCTGCCTCATCGAGGTAGTGGGTGGTGAGGAGGATGGTTGTTCCGTCAGATTTCAGACCATCGATGAGAGTCCAGAACTGGTGCCTGGCCTCTGGGTCGAAACCGGTGGTCGGCTCGTCAAGGAAGAGCAGCTCGGGGCGGCCGATAATGCCGAGTGCGACATCCACGCGGCGTCGCTGGCCACCGGAGAGCTTGCCGATGCGGGTTTTCGCTTTGGCGGACAGCCCCACGGCCTCGATTACGTCCCCGACATCCCGGGGATTCGGGTAGTAACCGGCAAAGTGGGTTAGCTGCTCAGTGACCGTGACGTTTCCACTCTCACCGGTGCTTTGCAGCACAATGCCCAGCCGAGCTTTCCAGTCGATGCCACCGTGCTGCGGGTCGATTCCCAAAACGCTCGCGGTGCCGCTCGTGCGGTCGCGGTAGCCCTCCAGGATTTCGATCGTGGTGGATTTCCCCGCGCCGTTCGGCCCGAGCAGAGCGAATGTTTCGCCACGGTGGATGTCAAAAGTTACGCCATTGAGCGCGGTCATTCCGCCATAGTTTTTGCGGAGGTCGGATACGCTCACGACACTGTCAGAAAAGTTCATGTCACTATGGTGCCGGTTGCTGGAGCGCCGCGGTAGCGATCATCCGGTGGGAACTGGCATCAACCGATCGGTGGATGCTGATGGCCGCCCGCCATCGCCGATTTGCCTGCACTGCGCCGTGAGTTGCGAGTTGGTGCCCTTCGAATCGCATTGGAAGGGCACCAACTCGCAACTCACCGCACTTTCGCACGAGCGCGGAGGGCAGTGCGGATTCGGTACAACAGTTCTTGAGGGTCATCGAGGTCGTCGCGATTCACTTGCATCACGCGCCATCCGTCCGCCTCAAGGCGAGAGATGCGCGTCATATCCGCACGAAACTCCTTCGCCCCATCGTGAAAACGGCTTTGGTATTCGAGAATGAACTTGCGATCAGCGATGGCCAGGTCAGCACGGTATCGGAATCCGCCGGATGTGCGGATCGGATGATTCGCCGTAACACACTGCACCCCGCCCAGGATCACGATCGCGCGCAAGATGGACTCTTGAGGTGACTCGGAGCGTTCGTCGAGTAGCGGGAGTGCGGCTCGGAGCTGGCGGAGGCCCCGGCGACCGACGAAGCTATCCAGCGCGGCTGCCAACGCATTTCGGTTCGAGAGTGGCAGCCGGTGATGGATGAGGAAGTCGCCGGCGGCAATGAGCTCGGCCAACCCGAGCGTTGCTCCGAGGGTGCACCACGTGCTCTCGGGCGAACTGATGCGCAGACCGTCCCTTTCTCGAATGTCGTCTGGATCAATTGTGAGCGTGTGTCCTCGCACCGTGCGGCCAGTGGGGGCGCGGTTCCCCGGCGGGACAGCGACGTGCACCAGGGGCGACTGTTCGAGGTGCCACGGAAGGGGCACCTTCAAGAGGCGTGCGGCAGTGGGGCCGCAAAAGAAGGCGTGTGGCGGCATCCGCGTTTGGTAAGCGTGACAGCGTTCTAGGATCGGCAACGGTTTCGTGCTCGGTGCGCGCACGCCCCGGAAAGGTTGTTGCAGGTCGCGGCCGCGCATCCGCTTCGAACTCAGGCCAGCAGCGTGACCTTCCCGCGTGGTGAAGGGTGCGGACGCTAGCGGCTCAGGGAGGGGGATGCGAACCACGAGCCAAGGGTGCACCACAAGGTGTGGTGGCCGAGAACACTATCCACAAGGGCATTGACTTGCGGATTTCGGCCCTTCCGCTGAAGCGGGAAGGGCAACAACTCGCAAGTCGACGAGGTTCGCACGCGAAGGTGAGCAGATGGCGCCGTAAAGCTAGGCGAACAGGCGCTGAAGGCGCTGGATTCCCTCCAGCAAAGGGGCGTCGCCAAGCGCGTACGACAAGCGCAGGTACCCGCTCGGTCCGAAAGCCTCACCAGGGACAACCGCAACTTCGGCCTGCTCGAGGATGAGGTCGGCGAGTTCCAGAGACGAAGTTGCTGTCACTCCGCCCCAGGTGCGGCCAAGAAGTCCGGTCACGTCGGCGTAGGCGTAGAAGGCGCCCTGTGGCATGGGCGCGTGGAGCCCGTCGATTTTGTTGAGTTCGTCGATGATCACGTTGCGTCGTCTCTCGAACGCCTGGCGCATCTGCTCCACGGTGTCTTGTGGACCGGTGAGCGCCTCGAGCCCGGCGCGCTGGGAGATGTTGGAGACATTGGAGGAGAGGTGCGACTGCAGGTTTGCCGCGCCCTTGATGGCATCAGCCGGTCCCACCATCCAGCCGAGTCGCCAGCCGGTCATCGCATAGCTCTTGGCAACACCGTTCACGAGGATGGTCTGGTTCGCGAGTTCGGGCACAGCCTCCACAATGGAGACCGCTTTCACGCCGTCGTAGACCAGGTTTTGGTAGATCTCGTCGCTCATCACCCAGATTCCGTGGGCGAGTGCCCACTCGCCGATGGCGGCTGTTTCTTCTGGTGAATACACAGCTCCGGTGGGATTCGACGGTGACACGAAGATGAGCATCTTCGTTTTGGGCGTGCGTGCCGCCTCAAGCTGCTCGACGGTGACCCGGTACTCCTGGTCTGCGCCAGCAAAAACTTCAACGGGAACCCCGCCGGCAAGTTTGATGACCTCTGGATAGGTGGTCCAGTATGGCGCGGGGAGAATCACTTCGTCCCCGTCGTCGACAATCGTCGCGATCGACTGGTACACGGCCTGCTTGCCGCCATTCGTGATGATCACGCGGGAGGCGTCGACATCGAGTCCGCTGTCCCGTTTGGTTTTTGCTGCGACGGCTTCCCGCAACTCCGGGAGCCCTGCCGCGGGCGTGTAGCGGTAGTTTCGGGGGTCGAGCACAGCAGCGGATGCGGCTTCCACCACATTGGCTGGAGTGACAAAGTCTGGTTCCCCCGCAGCGTAGGAGATGATGTCGCGTCCCTCAGCCTTCAGCGCTTTGGCTTTCGCGTCCACTTTGAGAGTTGCGGACTCGGCGATCGCGGCGATGCGGCGGGAAAGACGAGAATCTTTGCTGGTCACAGTACTCAGCTTAAGGCACGGACACGGCCGGGGTCGGGAACCCCGGCCGTGCCGTTACCGCGGACGCTGAGTCGGCTTAGGACTCGAGCGTTGGATGATTCCGCAGGTAACCCTGTCTGACGAGCCATGCACCAGAAATCAGCAGCCCCAGCAGGATTGCGAGTGCCGCACCGATGGCGGTACCGGTGTAGGCGAGGAGCCCTCCAGTACTGGCCGGGTCGGTGCTCGTGGGGGTCAGTCCTGGTGTGCTGGGGTCACCGGGATCGCCCGTCGGGTCGCCCGGGTCTCCGGGGCCTCCCGGGTCGCCAACGTTGTCTGCTGTCACAGTCGGGGCAACCGATGCCGCGGCCAGGTTCAGTGTCGTGAGCCCGCCGGAACCGGCGGTAGCGGCTACGGAGACGCGCATGGCGGTCTGAGTGAACACGCTATTTGGGGCCACGACTTTCACGGCGCCACTTTGGTTCGACTCCTGCAGGTTCACCTTGATGGACAAGATGTTCGACAACACAGCTTGAATGCTGGTCGAACCCAGTAGTCCTGAATTCGCCTGCGACAGCAGAGGGCCGTCGAGCAGTCCTCGAAGTGTCGGCATAATTCCGCCAGTGTCGTAGAGGCGGTTGCCGAGTACGTTGCTCAGCGCGGTCAACACACGGCCAGTGCTGATGGATACCGGAATGCCCAGTACCTTTGCGGTAACTGTTGCCGGCGCTTGGCCGTTCAGTACCTGCGTGACCGTTCCGTGCACATCCACCGCGACCGAGGTCTGCAGTTTCGGCAGGAGCGTGGTGGTCGGGGTGCACACGAGTGTGCCGAGCAGCTTGCCCAATACCTCGCCCAAGATGTTCCCGTTGCTGTCTTCGTACTGGCACACCTCACCGATCAGGGGTGCCTGGTCCGTCAGCACGTTCAAGTCGACATCAACGTCCAGCTTCACGTTTCCGAGCGCCGCATTCAGGCGGTCAATTACCTGATCGGTCAGCGTTGTCACGTTCTGCGAGATGGTTGACACGATCTTGTTCACGGTCGCGCCGGTAAGGATCTCCGAGTTCACCGGTCGATTGTTGAGGTCTCCGCCGATGAGTGCGTTGAGATCGACAGTCACTTTGCCGGTGGTGACGTTGAAGGTCACACCGGACCCGCCCCACGTTTTGGTGAGGAGTTCAGCGACTACGGCTTGCAGGTTGTGGCTGAGGGCAATCGACACGGTCGCTCCTCCGCCAAGGCTGAGTGCCGGATTCGCGGCGACGAGCGCGGCATTGAGTGCCGCAGCGAGTTCGCCGTTCGAACCGGAAAGCACATCGAGCTCGGCATCCGCAGCCGCGACAGCCTTCGTCACGGTTGAGGAGATCCCCGCGAGAGCGGGACTCGTGAACGAGAGGGTGAGCCCATCAATGTAGTAGTCACCATCGACCGTCGTGAGCGTGCCTTCGGCGTTGGCTGCAATCGCGCGAATCGCGAGTTCCAGGTCGGAAATCACTGCGTTGTAGCTGTTGCCGATGAGGTGGTCGAGCGAAAGTGTCAAGGCGTTCGAAGGATTGGATGCGTTCGGGCCAATGGCGCCGCCGTCACCGACAGTTCCGCTAGCGCCCAATGCCACCCCGTTGATTTCCGCGCGAGCGTACTGCGAAAGCACCCCGCCAGAGGTCTGGGTCTGGAGGATGTCATCTGGGGTTACGCGAACCGAACCGATGTTGAGTACTTGGGTTCCGAGCAAACGCACCGCGAGAGGATCGATGGTCTCTTGGGTGGATTGTGTTCCGTCATTGAGGGCGGAAGCCGGGGTGAGACCTGCGATCGTGTCGAGGTCTAGCCCTGCAAGTGAGCCGGAGAGAAACTCCCCTTCTGCCCACGTTGCGTAGGTTGTTGCGTCGCTCGCAGCTGCTGGTGTGGCCATTGCTACTGCGCCGAACATGCCGATCGCGCCAATCATGGCGGTCGACCTGATTAATGCTGATTTCCCGACTGAGTTTCCAGTCCGTTTTGTTCCCTGGTTGAACACGGCTGGTACCTTCCCTTCATCCATTTCGGAGCCGGGAAGCTTAATTGGCGGTTGTTCGAGACAACTCGGGATATTGAAACGAAGGAGGCCGCCAAATGTCAGCTTCCTGGTTTCCTGTTTAGTTGTGTTGGTAGTTAAGCGGTGAAGGCTAGGGACCCCCTGAGCTTACTTACCTCGTTACTTGAAGAGACACCGCCGGTAGCCGATCATGACGCGACATTCTTAAGAAAGATTTCTCACTTTTGTGAGCTTTGCGAATGGGGGGCTGGGTCGCTTACACTGGGTCTTGGTAGTTGATATCTGCCATGATTTCGTGCGCCAATTTTTGGTTTACCCTTGGGGTCGCAGTTACGAACTTGTGGCGTTTGGCACTGCTTAGGGCGGTGGCTCAATTGGTAGAGCAGCGGTCTCCAAAACCGCAGGTTGCAGGTTCGAGTCCTGTCCGCCCTGCAGCTGGATACGGGCATCCGCCCGTGACAGTGCAAGTACGTCCGGTCACCGTGGCCGGGAGCGCACCATCCGGAAGGTTGCCAACGTGGCGAGAAGAGTAGCCGACGAACCCAGCGAGGACATCGTCGCCAATGCCAAAATGGACCGCGCCCTGAAACGTGGGCCGTTCGGCAAGGTCACACTGTTTCTACGCCAGGTGATCAATGAGCTTAAAAAGGTCATCACACCGACCCGCAAGGAACTCATCAGTTATACGGGTGTGGTGTTGGTGTTTGTTGTCCTCATGATGGGGATCGTCTCCGGTCTGGACCTGTTGTTCGGGACTGGCGTCGGATACGTCTTTGGAAACGGCCCAACCAGATAAATCCTTCGCGCGATCGCGTGACTTTGCACGTCCGACTTGGCCTCAGGGCTAAGTCCCAAGAAATGGAATGAGAATCAGTGCCTGACAGAGAGTCCGAAGAGCTCGGGGATGTCGACCTTGCTACCGAAGCGGTAGAAACTACTGAGGTTGTCGACGCCCCCGCAGAGGAGACCCCTTCAGAGGCTCCGGCCGAGGACAGCGCGACGAGTTCCGAGACTGACGGTCTTGACGTCGAGGCCGACCTCGCCGCAGCGTTGGATGCCGTTCAGGCCGCCGCTGATCCTGAGGCAACCGACACAGCTGATGCACCGGCAACCGATGCCCCCGCCGATGGCGAGGGCGAAGACGAGGTTGACCCGTACGCGGAGTTCCGTGCAGAGCTGAAAGCCAAGCCGGGCAAGTGGTACGTCATTCACTCCTATGCGGGCTTCGAGAAGCGCGTGAAGTCGAACATCGAGAACCGCCGAGTAAGTATGGCCATGGAAGACTTCGTCTTCGAAGTTCAGGTTCCGATGGAAGATGTCGTCGAAATCAAGAACGGCCAGCGCAAGCTTGTAAATCGCGTGCGGATCCCGGGCTATGTGCTCGTGCGCATGTTCCTCAACGAGGACAGCTGGTCTGTTGTTCGCCACACGCCGGGTGTCACCGGTTTCGTTGGCAACTCGCACAACCCGACCCCTCTGCGGTTCGAAGAAGCGTTCTCGATGCTGAAGAGCCTCGTTCAGATCGTGGAAGCACCGGTAAAGGCCGGCGTGAAGGGCGGCAAGTCAACGGCTCGCAGCATCCCGCAGGAAGTCGACTTCGAGGTCGGCGAGACTATTACGATCAAGGAAGGCTCGTTCGCGGGTCTACCCGGATCCATCAGCGAGATCAAGCCGGAGAGCGGAAAGCTCACCGTGCTCGTCTCCCTGTTCGAGCGTGAAACCCCGGTGGAGCTCAGCTTCGACCAGGTCACCAAGCTCTAACAACACAAAGCCACCGCCTACGGAAATGCCGTAACGCGGGAGAGCAGGACGGATATCCGTCCGGTTCGACAGAAAAGGAAACACAATGGCACCGAAAAAGAAGGTCACTGGGCTTATTAAGCTCCAGATTCAGGCCGGCGCCGCCAACCCAGCACCGCCCATTGGGCCGGCGCTTGGTCAGCACGGCGTTAACATCATGGAGTTCTGCAAGGCGTACAACGCAGCGACTGAGTCGCAGCGTGGAAACGTCGTCCCGGTAGAGATCACCGTGTACGAGGACCGCTCGTTCACGTTCATCCTCAAGACACCGCCGGCGGCAGAACTCATCAAGAAAGCGGCTGGCGTCAAAAAGGGCTCCGGCACGCCGCACACCGAAAAGGTGGGCAAGCTTTCCAAGGATTCACTGCGCCAGATCGCTGAAACGAAGATGGCCGACCTGAATGCGAACGACATTCAGGCTGCAGAAAAAATCATCGCGGGCACTGCTCGTTCGATGGGAATCACGGTGGAGGCGTAATTATGGCTACGAAATCTAAGGCATACCGCGCCGCCGCTGAGAAGATCGGCGAAGGCAAGTTTTACACCCCACGTGAGGCAGTTGCGCTGGCTCGCGAGACCGGTTCTGCCAAGTTCGACTCGACCATTGAGGTCGCGTTGAAGCTTGGTGTTGACCCCCGCAAGGCAGACCAGATGGTGCGCGGCACCGTCATCCTGCCGCACGGTACGGGTAAGACTGCCCGCGTCATCGTCTTCGCAACCGGGCCTGCGGCTGAGGCCGCGCTCGCAGCGGGTGCAGAAGAAGTTGGTGGCGCCGAGTTGGTCGAGAAGGTCGCTGGCGGATACACGGACTTCGACGCAGCAGTTTCGACCCCTGAGCTCATGGGCCAGGTCGGACGACTGGGTAAGGTACTTGGCCCCCGCGGCCTCATGCCGAATCCGAAGACCGGCACCGTGACCCCGGACCCGGCGAAAGCTGTTTCCGACATCAAGGGCGGAAAGATCGAGTTCCGCGTTGACAAGCACTCGAATGTGCACTTCATCGTTGGCAAGGCTTCGTTCACCGAAGACCAGCTTGCCGAGAACGCGGAAGCGGCACTGGAAGAGGTCATGCGTGTGAAGCCGAACTCGTCGAAGGGTCGCTACGTGCTCAAGGGCACGTTCTCCACGACCTTTGGTCCTGGCATCCCGTTGGATGTTTCGGTTCTCTAACGAACGATGTGTTCACGAAGGGTCTCGCCTCTGGCGGGGCCCTTCGTCGTTAAGTCGCCAGCTATTCGCTTGACGCAATAGAGAGCACGATTTTACCGCGGGTGTGCTCCTCCTCAAGGAGCGCGTGTGCAGCAGCAGCCTTCGCGAGCGGGAACACCCGATCGACATGAATGCTGAGATCGCCAGCATCAAGGAGCGTCGCAATCTCGGTGAGAGTTGCCGTGTTGGAGAGCGCTTTGATGTCTGTCGAGCGCATCCCGGCGGCTGACGCATCCGCTCGGAAATCGGGCCAGCTTCCGGTGGGAACACTGATGAGTAGCCCGCCGGGGCGCATCACCGAAAGCGAGCGCGTTCCCGTGGAGTCGTGAACGTTGCCGATGAGATCGACGACCAGATCGATGTCGCCGGTGGCTTCCTCAAATCGAGTGGTGCGGTAGTCGATGACTTCGTTCGCACCGAGTTCTTTCAGCCAACTGGCGTTCCGCTCGGATGCTGTCGTTACGACGTGTGCGCCGGCTAATCGTGCGAGCTGCACCGCCATGTGCCCGACACCTCCAGCCCCCGCATGAATGAGCACCCGCTGCCCAGGCTGCACTGCCCCAACCGAGTTGATGCACCCCCACGCGGTGAGGGCGGCGCAGGGGACCGCCGCTGCTTCTATGGAAGTCAGTGTGCGGGGTGCACGCGCAATCGCGATGACCGGCACCGAGAGATATTCGGCGTAGCTTCCGCCCACGCGGGGCACAGGGACCATTCCGTACACGTGGTCACCCGGTTGAAATTCGTGGGCGTCGAAGGCGGGCGTGACGATCGTTCCGCAGAAGTCGACCCCCAGTATGGCGGGGTAGTTCGAGATGAGGCCGGCGACTCCGCGGCCCGCGCGAGTTTTTGCGTCGATCGGGTTGATGCCCGCGGCATCCACCCGAACGAGTGCTTCGCCGATGCCGGGTATGGCTAAAGGAACTTCCTGGTCGACCAGCTCTCCAGGTTCGCCAAACTTTTCGATGACCATCGCCCGCATTGTCGTCATGACTCCACGCTAGCTGTGCGGGGACTAGTGGTGGATGATCTCCAGCAGCTGGTCGGCTAAACCGATGAGTTGATGGATTTCGTTGTCGTCGCGCTCTACCCACCGTACGCAGGGTTCGGGGCCGATCGGCACGAAGTCCACGTGCTGCTCCCACACCACAAGCGTGCGCTCTGCTCCCAGAACGTACTGTTGCCACCACACTTGGCGCAGATAGCTGCGAGGAATGCTGCGCCACTCTTTCGTCGTGGTTTTGATTTCTGCCAACTCGATGCCGCCGTTGCGCACGACAATGCCGTCGGGCGTTGCGAGGTGCAATGGATTGGATTCTGCGTGGAACAAATCCAAACTCGGGTGGATTCCGTGTTCGGCACGCACCCAACGGGCAATTTCGGGTTCCCTGGCTCTACCGTGATCGGTGTAGGCGTTGCCGAAGAAAGAGGAGCCGTGCAATTTTTCTTGAGCAACGATCTGAACTGCGCGCTCGCTGGAGAGTCGAGCGACATCGGTTGCGGTGACTCCGCCACTGCGAGCTTTTAGCCACGCCACCCGGTCTGTGGAGCTAGCGACAATGCGTGCGCGGTGATCCGGCACGGGGTCGCCCCACAGGGCTGGCTGATTGTTCACCTCCCCATTGTGCCTCGCATGCAGCATGGGCAATGCCGGTGGCGCTGCGTGGCGGGCCATCGCCTCTCGCATCCGGAGGCCCGCGCCAACACTCGCTGGCTGTCTTAGTGCCCACTACGAGTCCTAAGTGGCAGACTGGGTTGGCCCATGAATAAGACAGTCCAATTGTGAACAGGTCGACACTGCGGAGTGCAGCGATCGCGCTGGCCGCGTTCGCCCTTTCGGGGTTCTTTCTCGCCCCTTCGGCGCACGCTGCCGAGCAGCCGAAAGTTCCCGAGCAAGTGGCGGAGTACTTCGCGGACGGACTCGTTCCCCGACTCATTGATTTGTATGGTTCCGGAGACGGTGTCACACAAGGCATCGACTTTGATGCAACCACGGAAGTGGGTGGGATCTCTCGTGTCTTTGAGTGGACTCCGGATTTCCTCGTCAGACAGCCCACCGATGTTCGAACCCGTGCGACGAACAACTGGGTTGCCTCGGTCAGCGTTGGGGGTGAGGTCCTTGGCCTCGCGACCGTGTGGATTAACCCGGCCATCGAGCAGCCGGAGCTAGCAGCATTCGATTCTCGAGAGTTGGCGATTCAGCTTGCAGCTGCCCCCGCCGACGCTCTCCTCGTGCAAGATCCGTCGCGTGAAGCCTGGTTCGCCGTGGATGGAGATTCCTTGACACCCTTGGTTGCCGGCACCTCAGGGGTGACCGGAGAGACAAAGGTGCGCGCGTACCAACTGGTCATCTCGCCTGCCGAACAAGCCGTGGAGCCGGAATTCTCGGGTATCGCCGTGTCCGCGCTTGTTCTTGGCATAGTGATTCTGGCGCTCGCAATATTCGTACTCCTCCCGGTGGGGAAGCGTTCGCGACAGGACGACCCGAACGCGGATGAACTAGACGAGGACGACCTGGACGAGGACGAGCCAGACGAGCCAGACGAGGACGACCTGGACGACAACGAGCCAGACGAAGACAATTCACCTGAAGGCAAGCCGGGCGATGACAAAAAGGGCGATGTCAAACCGGGCGATGACAAACCGAGCAAGCCCTTGCCGAAGCCGAAGCCGAAGCCGAAGAAGCCTGCAAGCAACTGATTTTGTTGTGACGTCCTTGATGACGTAGTCTTATCGAAGCCAAAGACCGTTGGTCCGGCATGCCCGTAAGGGAATGTCGCGAAGATTCGCTCAAGCGAAGGCCCACGCAGGTGTGTGAAGTAGTTTTCCGGTTTCGGATTTCCCGCTCCGTGCGCTTGCGCCGGAGCTTTTTCTTTTGCCTCTTCGCCCGATGGTCACCGATAAAAGAGGAGTGCCATGGCGAACAAGGAAGCATCGGTCGCCGAGCTTACGGAGTTGTTCCGTAACTCGAGTGCCGCCCTGCTCACCGAGTACCGCGGTCTCACTGTCGCGCAGCTCAAAAACCTGCGTATTTCGATGAGTGAGCACGCCACCTACGCCGTGGTGAAGAACACGCTGACCAAGATTGCAGCGAATGCGGCCGGAATTAGTTCGTTTGACGACGAGTTAGTCGGTCCATCTGCAATTGCGTTCGTACACGGCGACACTGTCGCCGTTGCGAAGGCTCTTCGTGACTTTGCCAAGGCCAACCCTTTGCTCGTCATCAAGGGCGGTTACTTCGACGGTAACCACCTGAGTGCAGCAGAGGTCACAAAACTCGCCGACCTCGAAAGCCGGGAGGTGCTGCTGGGCAAACTGGCCGGTGCCTTCAAGCAGTCGTTGTTCGGCGCGGCTTACCTATTCAACGCACCGCTGTCGAAGACCGTTCGTACGGTCGACGCGTTGCGCGCGAAGCAGGAAGCCTAAATCGAAGTACCTCCGACGGAGAGTTCCGCCGGTTCTGTTTCACAACGTTATTAAAAGGAGAAACCCATGGCAAAGCTGACCACAGACCAGCTGCTTGACGCGTTCAAGGAGCTCACGCTCATTGAGCTGAGCGAGTTCGTAAAGAAGTTTGAGGAGACCTTCGAGGTCACCGCTGCAGCCCCGGTCGCCGTTGCGGCCGCAGGCGGCGGAGCAGCAGCTCCGGCAGAAGCCGAAGAAGAGAAGGACTCGTTTGACGTTGTCCTCGACGGTGCAGGCGACAAGAAGATCCAGGTCATCAAGGAGGTCCGCGCGCTCACGAGCCTCGGCCTCGGCGAGGCAAAGGCGCTCGTTGACGGCGCACCGAGCACCGTGCTCGAGGGTGTCAACAAGGAGAACGCCGAGAAGGCAAAGGCTCAGCTCGAAGAAGCTGGCGCCACCGTCACACTCAAGTAGTTCCCGCCCGCAAGGGCTTTCTGAGGGTGCCACCCGGTATTTCGGGTGGCACCCTCAGTGCGTTAACGCGAACAGTCGAAGCAGAATTCTTCTCAGAGTTTGGGGGCGATGTGGTGCGGATGAGAGTTCGTTCGTCACACCACCAACGCAACCTCCTGAATAATGAACCGTATGAGTGGAATGCGCGGAGGCGGCAGAGGTCGCATTAGTAGCGGGGATGCCGACGCGCAACGGGCGGCAAACGCGTCAGCACCGAAAGTCGAAGGACTGTTCCGGCGGATCGCAGCACTCTTTCTCCCACATCGCTTCGCGTTGATCACCACGGGCATCCTCGTGATCATCGGAGCCGGGTTGTCCGTGCTTCCCCCGTTGCTTACTCAGCAGGCATTCGACCGCGGACTCTTTCCTGAAGGTGGCCCAGACCTCCCCGTCCTTGGCGGCATCGTCGGCCTCATGGTGGCCATCTACCTTGCCTCCGGCGCGCTCGGGGTGTGGCAGACGTGGCTCACCTCCACCGTCGGGAACAAAGTAATGGGTGCGCTGCGCGTCAAACTATTTGACCATCTGCAGCACATGGAATTGGCGTTCTTCACACGCACGAAAACGGGCATCATCCAGTCGCGACTGCAAAATGACGTTGGCGGTGTGTCCGGTGTTCTCACCAACACGGTATCCAGTGTGCTGGGCAACACCGTCACGGTGATTGCGGCGTTTACCGCGATGTTGGTGTTGTCGTGGCAGCTCACCCTGGTTGCCGTCATTTTGATGCCTTTGCTCGTGATCGCCCAACGCCGAGTCGGGCAAGTGCGGGCCCGGATTGCGACAAAGACGCAGGAGTCATTGAGTGAGCTCACCGCGATCACTCAAGAAACACTGTCGGTTTCGGGAGTGCTTCTCGCGAAAAGCTTCAATCAGCAGCCGGCCGAGGTCGCGCGGTATCAAGAAGAGAATGACAACCAGGTCACGCTGCAGGTTCGCCAGCAGATGAGCGGCCAGTGGTTCTTCGCCACCGTTCAAATCTTTTTGGCGATCATTCCCGCCATTATCTACCTGTGTGCGGCGTGGCTGATTCTGGGTGACGTGCCGGTCACGGCGGGCACCATTGTGGCGTTCACGACGGTACAGGCGCGGCTCATGTTCCCGTTGCTCGGACTCATGCGGGTCGCCTTGGATCTGCAGACATCCGGAGCGCTCTTTGCGCGCATCTTCGAGTACCTCGATCTGGTTCCCCACATCATGGATTCAGCCGCTGCACGCCCAGTGCAAGTGCATAGTCGTGCACTCGGAAGGGTCGAGTTTGATGGCGTCACGTTCGGCTACCCGGATGACGCGGGTCAGGCGCACCCGACCCTCAAAAACGTCTCGTTCACGATCGAGCCCGGCCAGTTCGCCGCGTTCGTGGGCCCCTCAGGTGCAGGAAAAACCACCATTTCCTATTTGATTCCGCGCTTTCACGACGCAACTGACGGCCGAGTGTTGTTCGCGGGGGACGATGTCCGAGAGCTCCAACAGCAATCTTTGCTTGAAAACATCGGCATCGTCAGCCAAGAGACCTACCTGTTCCACGCGACCATTGGCGACAACTTGCGATACGCGAGACCAGGGGCGGATGCTGCGGCGATCGAGCGGGCTTGCCGCGCCGCGAGCATCCACGACACGATTGCGTCGTTCCCGGATGGCTACGACACGATTGTTGGTGAGCGAGGCTATCGCTTGAGTGGCGGGGAGAAGCAGCGAATTGCGATCGCGCGCGTGTTACTTAAAGACCCGGCTGTGTTGATACTGGATGAAGCAACCAGCGCCCTCGACTCGGTGTCGGAACGCGTCGTCCAGCAGGCATTGGACGCCGCCTCCAGGGGGCGAACCACGATCGCAATTGCCCACCGTCTTTCCACGATCGTTGCCGCCGACGTCATTTTCGTGATCGAAGCAGGACGCATTGTTGAGCACGGCACGCACGCCGAACTCATGGCTGCCGGCGGCGCCTACGCGCGCCTTTACAGTGAGCAGATTGAGTCGCGGTAGGCCCCATCCGTGACCGGCTGGCCTCGCTGGGCCTTGTTGCGGTGTTCTCGTATTCACTACAGTGAGTCAGACCTTGTATGCACGGCCAACCGGGAGCCCACGTGACGAACACAGCACCAGAGGTGCCCCCAACGACGGGGGTAGCGAGGACCTCGTCCCGCCGGGCAGGGCTCAGCATCCAGTCCGTGCTCCTCATTATGTTGCTGGTTGTCAGTCTTCTCTCCAGCGTCGTCGTCGGACTCATTGGTTACGTCAACGGCTCAGATTCTCTTCGTGATGCCGCATTCGACCGGCTCATCGGTGTGCGAGATTCACGGGCACGTGAAGTAACGAGTCTGTTCTCCCGCCTCGAAAGCACCATGATCGTGCAGAGTCGAAACTCAGAGACGATCGATGCGATGACGGCGTTCACGCACGGCTTCGACGAACTTCAGACCGCCGAGCTTGGCCCTGAAGACTTGGCAACCATTTCTGAATACTTCAGCGGTACCTTTGCGGAGAAGTTGGGTGCGGCAACCGGAACCACTGTCGACCCGACAAGTTTTGTTCCTTCGAGCCCAGCGCAAAGCTACCTGCAGCTTCATTACACGGTCCCGTTTGATGATTTCGACGAATCGATCGCTGAAGACGATGCCGGCGATGGGAGTGCCTGGTCGGTGGCGAATGCCGAGTACCAGGAGCAGTTCCGGCGAATGACCGAGCTTCTCGATTTTGAGGACGTACTGCTCATCGATACGAAAGGCAACGTCGTCTACACCGCGTATAAAGGTGTCGACTTGGGAACGAACCTTCTCACCGGACCATATTCCTTCAGCAACTTGGCTTCTGCGTACACGAAGGCGTTGAGTACGAACATCCTCGATACCGTCGAATTCACCGATTTTGGAGAGTATCCACCCTCTCTCGGTGTCCCCGCCGCGTGGGCGGTATCCCCAGTAGGTTCCGGGGGACAGGCGATCGGTGCCATCGCCGTCGAGATGCCGATCGACACCATCAACGCTGTTCTCACCGGCGACATGTCCTGGAGCAACAAGGGGCTTGGCGAGACGGGTGAAACCTATCTTGTCGGTGGTGACCAACTCATGCGGTCGACGTCGCGCGAGTTGGTTGAGCACCCTGATGCCTACCTTGAGAAGGCCATCGCTACGGGCATGCGAACAAATCTCGCTGAGCGGATCGTCGCCACCGGCAGCACCCTGTTGCAGCAAAAGGTGAATACCGTTGCGGTGCAGAACGCTCTCAACAGTGAAACCGGAACGGTGATTGGTGCCGACTACCTGGGTGAAGAGGCGCTCGCCGCGTATACGCCAGTGAGCATCGACAAACTCGACTGGGTCATTGTTGCCGAGATCAACACGGAGGAAGCGTTTGCGCCGGTGCGCGAATTCACGCGCAACCTTGTGCTCTCCACGACCGCGCTCATCATCCTCGTCGCCCTCGTGTCGTTGGTTCTTGCGCAGATCATTGTTCGACCTCTGCGCCGCCTCAAAGTAGCTGCCGGCCGGATCGCGGCAGGTGAGCAGGGCGTTCACGTCGATGCGGGCCGCAGTGACGAGCTCGCCGATGTGGGAACGGCATTCAATGACATGAGCAGGAGCCTTCAAGTGAAGGCTGCGTTGCTGGACGAACAGATTGCCGAAAACCAGCGACTGTTGCTGACGTTGATGCCGGAGGCGGTCGCCAAGCGCTACCGCGACGGGGATCAGAACATCGTTCAAGACCACAGCGAGGTCACCGTCTTGTACGCCGACATCGTTGGTTTCGACGAGTACAGCCGTCATCTCCCCTCCGACAAAGCGCTCGCACAATTGAATGATGTGCTCAGAAGTTTCGATGAGGCCGCCGATCTGCACTTCGTTGAGCGTGTGCGAACGAACCGCAGCGGATATCTTGCCAGTTGCGGACTCACGATCCCGCGGGTCGACAACGCGCGCCGCACGGTCGATTTGGCGCGGGAACTCCAGCGCATCCTCGACCGGTTCGGGGCGCAATTCGGCGCAACGCTCAGCCTGCGCGCGGGCATCGATACTGGCACTGTGACGAGTGGCCTGGTCGGCCAAGCGCACATGGTCTATGACCTGTGGGGGGATGCGGTGAGTCTCGCATTCCGGGTGCAGGGGGAGACCGATGAGGCGGGAATTTTCCTCACTCAACGCGTGCTCGACAAGCTTCCGGGCAGCCAGGATGTGACGGCGGCTGGCGTTGTGGCGACCTCAGCCGGCGAGCAGAAAGTGTGGCGACTGAACAACACGGGTGCTCATGGCTAGCTTCCTGAACCAGCCCTGGTTCTGGCCCGCGGTCATTATTGTCGTGGGCTTGCCCGTGGCGTTGCTTGTTCTCACGGAAATCCACAGCGCCCTCGTACGTCGGGGAAGCCGGGCGACAGGCATCGTCGTGCTGCTCCGGAACTTCGTAGTGCCGGTCGGGGCGCTGTTGTTGCTCATCAGCCAAACCAGCTTTCTGAAGGTGGACTGGAACTGGACGAGGATCGTCGCAACGGTCTTCGGGTTCCTGATCATCCTGTTGTTGGTGAACGGACTGAACCTGGTTCTGTTTGAATCGGCAGAGAAGGGTTCGTGGCGGCAGCGCGTTCCGTCAATTTTCGTGCAGTTGTTGCGACTCCTCGTGATCATTGTGAGCGTCGGCGCGCTGTTTGCTTTCGTCTGGGGAGCCGACATTGGCGGACTCTTCACGGCGTTGGGGATCGGGTCGATTGTGATCGGCCTTGCCTTGCAAAATGCTGTCGGATCAGTCATCTCGGGGCTCCTGTTGTTGTTCGAGCAGCCCTTTGAGCTTGGTGACTGGTTGGATGCCGACGGGGTGCGTGGCCGCGTTGTTCAGGTCAATTGGCGTTCAGTGCACATTCTCACGGATGACGGCATCCGCATTATTCCGAACGCAAATCTTGCCTCAAGTTCCTTCGTGAATCTCAGTCGGAGTGACGGGGCATTTTCGGTGGGATTCGTGTTGAAGTTTTCCACCGACGATCCACCACAGCAAGTGATTTCGGTCTGCCGGGAGGTGGCGCGAGGGCTTCCTCAGTCGGTGCCGGGCGAAGAGGCTCTTGTCACGCCGATGCGCAAGGGCAACTTCAAAGTCGCGCTCATGTTGAACTCGCCCAGCGACGAATTCAGCGGACCACGGCTATTCAAGACCCGCATTTGGTACGCGGCACGGCGCAGCGGACTGCACTATGACAACGATCTCACCGACAATCTGCAGAGCGACGAAAACTATGCGGAAGCCCTCCACGCGGTCGCAGCGCCCTTGCACCTCTCGAATGCTGATGCGTTGGCGCTTCGCAGCGAAGTGGCGCTCGAGCGCTATGGAGCGGGCGAAGTTGTTCAGCCACATGGTTCGATTCCTGGCGGGATGCGGTTCATCTTGCACGGTATGGCCACGCTCACAGCGCACGGGTCAGACGGATCGCAGGTACCAGTCGCGCATCTTGGTCGGCTGGAAATTATTGGCCTTGGCTCCCTCACCAGGCAAGCGGTCGCAGCCTCTGTGACCGCCGACTCTGATCTCACGGTGCTTGTGGTCCCGAATGCCGTGATCGATCGCTTGGTTGATGCGAACCCGCAGCTTGCTCTGGACATTGGCATGGAGATTGACAACCGTCGGAGGGAGACGTTGGCCCGGTTGAAGGAGTACGGACTCGGGCCGAACTCGGCTGGCAACTTCACTGCGTGACGCGCGTTACGGCGCAGAGACAGCTGTCGCCTCGATCGTGGAAACACGGCGTTCTCGTTGGGTCGCGAACGCGGTCGCGGCAGACACACTCACGAGGACGATCGCTGCGCCTTGGAGCAAGGAAAGATCTTCCCCAAGCATGAGCAGACCGAAAAGGGCTGCAAGAACCGGCGCGCAACTTGTGATGATGGCGTAGAGCCGGGGCGAGATTCGGCGAAGCACCACCGTGTCCAGGCTGTAGGGGATGGCCGAACTCAGCACGCCAACGGCAACCAGAAGGCCGAGCACCTGCCAGTTGAGGGCCGAATAGTCCACGACGGCGAGAGCAAGCGGCACAATGATGATGAGGGCGATGACGCTGGCGATGCTGAGTCCTTGCAGCCCGACAAATTTTGTGGCCACGATGCGGGCCACCACGATGTAGGCGGCCCAACCCGCCGCCGCAAACAGCGCGAGGAAAATGCCAAAGGCATCCAGCTGACCGTCGTTGCCTGCGAGCAAGTACACACCTACGCCGGCACCAAGCGCGCAGGCAACATCGAGCAATCGCCTCGAGGTTGCGAGTGCGACGGCGAGCGGCCCCAAGAATTCGATCGTCACGGCAATACCAAGGCCGACCCTTCCCACCGCCTCGTAAAAGCTCAGGTTCATGACGGCGAGGATGACGCCCAGGGCAATCACTGGCCACAGGGTGCGAAGTGTCTGCCCTCGGAGCCGGGGTCGAGCGACCGGGATGAGGACGATCGCGGTGACGAGTTGACGGATGGCAACCACCACGACGCTGCCCACGACAGGGATCAGAATTCCCGCTATCGATGACCCGAAATTGATACTAACCTGGCTGCCAAGTTGGGTTGCCGCACCGATGCTTCGGTCGCGCTGAGTGCTCACGCTACTGACTGTAGATGGTTCGCGAGACCACTCGTAACCGTGTCGGTTCCGCGCCGTGCCATTGGTAGGCTCGCTAAGTGACAACAGTCGTGCATCCGGGTGATTCGCTCTCGGGTCGACAGCGCCTCACTTACGTTCTTGTACTGGGTGCACTCACCGGGCTCGGCCCATTTACCGTCGATCTGTACTTGCCTGCCTTTCCCGCTCTCGAAAGCGAGTTCGGTGTTTCTACGGCGCTCATTCAACTCACGTTGACGGCGACTGCGGTGGGTTTCGGTGTCGGACAACTCGTGGTCGGGCCGTGGAGTGATCGAGTGGGTCGCCGTCTGCCTCTCATTTTGGCTACAACGGTGCACGTGCTCGCAAGTTTGGCTGTGGCGGTCGCTCCCGACATCGTATTTCTCGCATTGTTTCGCGTGCTGCAAGGCATGGGCGCTGCCGCAGGCGGAGTGGTGGCGATGGCCATGGTGCGGGACCTGTTCGGTGGATTCCCACTCGTGCGTATGCTCTCCCGGCTATCTCTCGTCACCGGTCTCGCCCCAATCCTTGCTCCGGTCATCGGCTCTCAACTACTGCTCATTGTGGATTGGCGCGGGATTTTCCTTTTCCTCGCCGCCTACGGGGTCTTAGTCGTCATTGCGACAATGGTGTTCATCGTGGAGACGCTGCCTCCTGCCCGGCGCATAGATGTCGGACACTCCACGGTGTGGGATCGCTACCGTTCGGTATTCAGCGACCGGGTCTTCGTCGGGGTTGCGATCATTTCGGGAATGACCTTTTCGGGGCTTTTCGCGTACCTTTCAGCATCGTCTTTCCTCTTCCAGCAGGTATACGGTCTGGACCCTCAGGAGTTTGGCCTGCTGTTCGCGGTGAACTCCATCGGCGTGGTGGCGGGCGTGCAGATCTCTGCACGCCTTGCCAAATATGTGGGACCGCAATGGATTCTGTCGGTCTCAATACCGGTGCTCTTGCTGTCCGCGCTCGCGATCATTGTGGTCGATCTTTTGGGACTCGGTTTGATTGCAATTCTCATTCCCTTGTGGGTTTTCATCACCGCGTGTGGATTTGGCTTTCCGATGGTTCAAGTGCTTGCCCTTGCGAACCATCCAAAAGAGGCGGGTACGGCGGCTTCCGTTCTTGGTGCGCTCAACTTCGGTCTCGCTGGTGCGATCTCGCCCATAGTGGGTGTGCTCGGTATCGACTCGGCGATCCCGATGGGTGGCGTTATGGCTGCGACAGCGTTGGTGTCGATCACCACGCTGTGGGTAATCGTTCGCCCGAAGACAGTGCCCGCTCTCGTTCGCTAGTTTTACGCTGTGATGATGGTCGACAACCCGAGCGCGCGTAAGCCTGGCACGGTGTCGCGGCGGTGGCCCTGGGTTAGCGGTGTCGTGGCGGTCGTGCTTTCCGTGTCGATGGGAGCAATCATTGCCATCCGGAGCAACGGTCCCGTTCTGTTGGACGATGTTTGGCTGGGTGTCATTGTTGAACATCGTGAGTGGTGGATCGAAGCCCCCGCGCTCGTTCTCAACTTTATTGGCGGTGGATGGTTTGCGGTGTTCGCGGTACCTGTGGGGATACTGCTCTGGTTAATCCTTGTGCGAAAGCGCTGGGCAGCCACCTACTTCGCACTTTCGGCGCTTGCCAGTGTTGCCGCGGTGCAGTTGCTCAAAGCCATACTGGGGCGCCCTCGACCCGAAGAAATGTTGGTCGCTGTTGATTCGGGATCGTTCCCTTCTGGGCATGTGGCGAATGCCGCCACCATTGTGGTGGTGCTCGCTTTGATTTTTGCGCGTACCTGGATCTGGTTCGTTGGGGTTGCCTACGTGGTCGTCATGGCGTTCAGCAGAACCTATCTCGGTGTGCACTGGCTGAGCGACACCGTGGGCGGTGCGCTGCTGGGGGCGGGAATTGCGGTAATCGTGTGGGCGCCGCTTGCAGAACGACTGTATCGGGAGCGAAATCGTCAATCCACAACGGATTCAGGGGATTTTGCCTAGTTTCTTGATGCCTGTTACGGCTAGCGTTAGCTCATGAGAATCCTCCTCGTTGGCGCCGGTGGCGTCGGCAACGCGATCGCGAAGATCGCCGCCCGCCGTTCCTTTTTTGAACTCATGGTTGTGAGTGACTATGACCTCGCCCGTGCTGAGGCGACAGTGGCGTGGGTGGCTGCGAAGCATCCGGCCCAGGCTTCCCGTTTTGTGGCGGCAAAGATTGACGCGTCGAACCCGGATGACGTGTCATCGGTCGCGCGGGAACACCAGGCCACCCATGTCATGAACGCGGTAGAGCCGAAGTTCGTTCCGACGATTTTCGCTGGCGCCCTCGCCGCAGGCGCGGACTACCTTGACATGGCAATGAGCCTGTCGGAGCCGCACCCCACGAACCCGCACGAAGAGACCGGCGTCAAGCTCGGCGATGACCAATTCGCACAGTCCGGCGACTGGGAGAAAGCAGAGCGGCTCGCGCTTGTGGGAATGGGTGTCGAACCGGGAATGTCGGATGTGTTCGCCCGATACGCCGTGGATCACCTGTTCAGTGAGGTCGATGAACTTGGCGTGCGCGACGGGGCAAACCTCGTGGTGCGCGATGAAGCCGGCAACGAAATTTTCGCCCCATCCTTCAGTATTTGGACCACGATCGAGGAATGTCTAAACCCTCCCGTCATTTGGGAGAAAGACAAAGGTTGGTACACGACGGCACCGTTCAGCGAGCCTGAGGTGTTCGACTTTCCTGAAGGCATCGGACCGGTGGAGTGTGTAAATGTGGAGCACGAAGAAGTGCTCCTCATGCCGCGCTGGCTTCCCGCGCAGCGCGTGACCTTTAAGTACGGCCTCGGCAACGAGTTCATTGGAATCCTGAAGACGCTCAACCAGCTTGGCCTCGACAAGACCCAGCCGGTGAAGGTTCGGTCGGCTGACGGCCCAGTGATGGTTGCGCCGCGCGACGTGGTGGCGGCAGGACTTCCTGACCCGGCCACCATTGGACCGCGGATGACCGGAAAGACCTGCGCGGGAGTGTGGGTGACCGGCACTGGCACGGACGGCACGCCACGCTCGACCTACCTGTACCACGTGAGCGACAACGAGTGGACGATGGCCGAGTACGAAAGCCAGTGCGTGGTCTGGCAAACCGCGTTGAACCCGGTGATCGCACTTGAACTGCTCGCGACCGGCGTGTGGACCGGGGCCGGCGTTCTTGGCCCGGAGGCGTTCGATGCGAAACCGTTCCTCGACCTGATGGCCGCCCCTGAAGCGGAGGGTGGCTACGGGCAACCGTGGGGAATGCAGGAGCTCCCGATCACCTAGCGCGTTCATACCCCCGCCTACACTTGAGGCCATGACTGATGCAACGGATGCGGTAGCCGCGGCGAAGAAAGCTGTCGACGAGGCGGAAGAGGCGCTCGCAACGGCGAAGGCCGCCGCAGCTGCAGCCGATTTGGCGGCAGACGCTGTGACTGCCAAGGGCGTTGCGGATGCGAAGGCGGCGAAAGCGACGGCCGTCAAAGCCCGCGACGAACCCATCCGACCGAAAGCGCCGCTTGCGGCGAAAGAGGTCGCAGCTATCAAATCCGGCTACGCGTTCGATGGGTCGGTTCTTGAGCTCGGTGCCCTCGTGAATGGCGTGGCAGATCCCGACGTGCAGGTACGAATCCCCATCGGAATGCTGAACCGTCACGGGCTTGTGGCCGGCGCAACCGGCACAGGTAAAACGCGCACCCTTCAGGTGCTTGCCGAACAGTTGAGTGCTGCGGGCGTGCCCGTGTTTGCCGCAGACATCAAGGGCGACCTCACGGGAGTTTCCACGCCGGGATCTCCCAGTGACAGACTCGTGGCGCGCACGGAAGGAATCGCTCAGGACTGGGCTCCCGGCAGCTTCCCGACCGAATACTTCAGTCTCGGTGGCGTGGGGATGGGGGTACCGGTGCGAGCCACAATCTCCGGCTTTGGCCCCACCCTGCTCTCCAAAGTCCTTGATTTGAACGACACTCAAGAGTCGTCACTCGGGCTCGTGTTCCACTACGCGGCGAAGGCCGGGTTGCCCCTCGTTGACCTCACCGACTTGCGCGCGGTGCTCACCTGGCTTACAAACGAGGGAAAGAGTGACCTCAAGGACCTTGGCGGGCTTTCTAATGCCACCGTCGGGGTGATCCTCCGCAACCTGATCGCGTTCGGTGATCAGGGAGCTGATGTGTTCTTTGGCGAGCCGGAGATCGACACGGCGGAATTCTTGCGCACCGCATCCGATGGTCGCGGCATCATTAGCTTGCTTGAGGTGCCGGGGGTGCGCGACAAGCCAGCGCTGTTTTCGACGTTTCTCATGTGGCTTCTCGCCGACCTGTTCAATGATTTGCCCGAAGTGGGCGACACCGATAAGCCGAAACTTGTGTTCTTCTTTGACGAGGCGCACTTGCTGTTCCAGAACGCGTCAAAGGACTTCTTGGCGTCGATCATCCAAACAGTACGGCTCATCCGGTCCAAGGGTGTCGGCATCGTGTTTGTGACCCAAACGCCGAAAGACGTGCCGGATGATGTGCTTGCCCAGCTCGGTTCCCGCATCCAGCACCAACTCCGAGCGCACACCCCGGATGCCGCGAGAGCGTTGCGCGCGAGTGTGTCCACGTACCCGATGTCGGGCTATGACCTCGAGGAGGTGCTTACCCAGTTGGCGATTGGTGAGGCGATCGTCACGGTGATGAGCGAACGGGGTGCGCCGACTCCGGTGGCCTGGACGCGGATGTGCGCGCCGCGAGGGTCGATGGAGCCTGCGCCTGCGGACGACGTGAAGGCGGCAGTGGCGGCGTCCCCTCTGCAGGCAAAGTACGGAACGGTGGTTGATCCGGAGTCGGCCCGCGAAATTTTGGCGAAAAAGCTGGCTGCGGCATCCGCTGCTGTCTCCGCGAAGGAGGAGGCGGAACAAGCCCAGGTCGACTTCGAGCGCATGAAAAAGGAGTGGGAGAAAACCGCGCCTCGGACTACGACCAAGAATCCAACGACTCGGTCGAAGACGAAGCGAAGCACTCGAAAGGAAACGAACCCGATTGTCGACTTTTTGGGTTCCCGAAAGGGAAAGTCACTCGTGACGACGATAGTCAAAGGGATTTTTGGTACTTCGCGTCGACGGTAGTGCCGCGCAAAGTATCTGGCCTTGAAGAGTTCTTAAGCGAGGCGCTTCTGCACTTCGGCCAGCGACGGGTTCGTGGCGGAGCTGCCATCCGGGAACAACACGGTGGGAACAGTCTGGTTTCCGCCGTTGATCTTCGCGACGAGGTCGGCGGTGCCGGCAACTTCTTCAATATTGATATCCGTGTACGGCACCCCAGCCTTTTTCAGCTGGCCTTTGAGGCGGGTGCAGTAGCCACACCACGGGGTACTGAACATGGTGATGGATCCCGTTTTGGGAACGAAAGAAGTCGCTGTTGTCATGTCTCCACAGTAGTTCGGCGTCACTGTTTTTGCTGCGCCACGTACACGGTGTTGGAGGACACTCTACCGGTGAGAGCGTTGTCGAAGTTGACGATGTGCGCGGTCGGCTCGCCAAACACGGCGGAAAGGTTGGCCATGAACTCGATGTCGGGCGGATCATCCGACCAGAGCGCGAACACGCCGCCCTCTTTGAGATGACTGCGTACCCGTTTCAGGCCATCCACTGTATAGAGATCGGAGTGGCTGGGGTCGAGTTGGTGCCTGGGTGAGTGGTCCACATCGAGCAGGATCGCGTCGTACAGGGCGACGGGTTCGCGGCGCATCACCGCGAAAAAGTCGTCGAGTACGAGTGAGGTTCGGGCGTCACCGGTCAACTCTGCCGACACCGGCAGCAATCCGCGTTCGTGCCAGTCGATCACTGCGGGAAGCGCGTCAATCACGTCGAGTGAACTCACCCGAGAATCTGCAAGTGCGGCAACAGCGGTGTATCCGAGCCCCAAACCGCCGACCACCACAGAGAGGTTGTCACCGCTCACCGCTGCGAGCCCCAGGTCTGCCAGAGCAACCTCCGCCACCGTGAACAGACTCGACATCAAGAACTCTTCGCCCAGCTTCACCTCGAATACGTCAACGCCAAGAGTGGGCTCGAGTCGACGCCGCAGAGTGAGCTCCCCCATGGGGGTCTCCTGAAAGTCGAGCTCCTCGAACCGAGAGTTGATCATGGTGTGAGCCTAGCGAGTGCGTCGGATCAGTCCAGAGTCGTCAACGACACGGTGACAGTGTCGTCGAGACCGATGGACTCCGCTGTACGAATTGCCTTCTTGACCGGCAAGACGTAGCAGCCGGATTCGCTGTCCGGAAACACGGAGGTTCTCCAGCGCGAAGCGCCGATCGCGACAGCGACCCGGATGGAGTCGAACCCACGCTTGAGTGGGCGTGGCATGTCCTTGATTTCGGCGGAGACATCGTCCGGGAGAGTGAGGAACACCCACGTGGTCGATTCCTTGGCCGACCACTGCCACAACGTTGCAGTGAACTCGTAGGTGGACTCCGGCATGGAAAGAGCCTAGATGGCCCAGCGCGGTTGGCGGAGAATGGGGGATTCGAACCCCCGAGGGCTTGCACCCAACACGCTTTCCAAGCGTGCGCCATAGGCCACTAGGCGAATTCTCCTTAGCCCCGGAGGGCCGTCGCCTATCTTACCTGCCCGGCCGCCCCACATCGACATCGGCGCCGACCGCCAAGAAGGTGCTGCCCTGACGTGATGTAGCCTCGGGAGGTGTCAACTCGTACAGTATTCATCGGTGGCCATGGCAAGATTGCGCTCCTTCTGGAGCCACAACTAGTCGATCGAGGTGACACTGTCACCGCCGTCATTCGCAATCCTGACCAGCAATCGGACGTTGCTGCCACAGGCGCCCAAGCGCATGTCGCAGACATCACGACGCTCGATGTCGCTCAGATCGCCGACCTTATTCGAGGCAGCGACGTGGTCGTGTGGTCGGCGGGCGCGGGTGATGGAGTTCCAGAGCGCACGAAAGCTATTGATCGGGACGCAGCAATTCGCTCAATTGATGCTGCCGTGGAGGCGGGGGTCCGTCGCTACATCATGGTCTCGTATTTCCGAGCAAAGACAGATCACGGAGTTCCGCCCGAGAACAGCTTCTTCGCCTACGCGGAAGCGAAAGCCGCTGCAGACACGCACTTGCGAGCGAGTGACCTGGACTGGACGATTGTGGCGCCGAGCGCGTTGACGCTTGACCCACCCACCGGTTGCATTGACGCTGAAGCGACAGAGTCGGGATCGGTGTCGCGCGCCGATGTTGCCGCCGTAATCGCGGCGGTGATGGCTGACCCCACCACCATCGGTCGAACGATCCGTTTCAATTCGGGAACCGTGCCTATTGAGGAGGCCATCGCGGCGCAGCCGTGATGATGCCCTCAATGCTGTAGTCGTTGGTAACGGCCATCTCGCCATTACTTCGGCACGTCTTCACCGATAGCATTGAGATGTGACTTCCGCCCTGCGGCCCACCGGCCAGGGGAGCGGAACCGGCTCGAAATATCGACCGGTTCTCGACCGAACTGCGCTGCGGTTGGTCTTCCTCATTCCCGGGGGACTCGCATTGCTGTTGGGGCTTGATGCCGCACTTCTCCTTCTTGGCGTGTGGGCACCGCTGTCGTTTTCGAAAGTGGCCGCACTGCACGCACCACTCATGGTGTTTGGATTTGTGGGCACCTTCATTGTGTTGGAGCGTGCGGTCGCCGCTCGCCGTGTGTGGGGGTTCTCTTCGCCACTTCTCCTCGGCCTCGGCAGCCTCACGATGCTTTCTCCGCTCGCGGAGGTGGTCGGTAAATCGCTGATCGGGCTTGGGTTCGTCGCACTGCTTGCCATCTATGTCGTCATCCGAAAGCGCTCGCCCGCCGCCGCCATCGACATTCAAATTCTCGGGGCCATTTCCGGGCTTGCCGCGGTCATCCTGTGGCTGGCCGGCGCACAGATTTCGGCGATGGTGCCCGGCATGGCTGTGTTTCTCATCCTCACGATCGCCGGGGAGCGACTCGAGCTCGCACGCGTCTCTCCCGCACTGGATGCGCGTGCAGAGTCGATGGGCCTTGGTGCATCGCTGATTCTTGTTGTCACTGCGGCGATTGCGCCGCTTTGGCCGGTGGCGGGATATCCGTTGTTGGGTGTCGCGCTCGCCTTGCTTATGGTGTGGCTGTTTCGCTACGACGTGGCCACGCGGCTCGTGAACGCGAAAGGGCTGCCGAGATACATGGCGGTGTGCCTGCTTGCCGGCTATGTCTGGCTGTTGGTGCCGGCTGCTTTGTGGGTTGTCGTCGGGCGCGTCGACAGCGGGCGAGCCTACGACGCCGCACTGCACGCGATCTTCCTCGGCTTCGTGATGTCGATGATCATGGCGCACGCGCCCGTGATCCTCCCCGCGGTGTTGCGCAAACCTCTGCCGTATCGCTGGTTCCTCTACCTTCCGGTTGCACTGTTGCATCTCACTCTCGCCCTGCGTCTCCTCGGTGGCGACGCCTGGGGCAACGTGGATGCGCTGCACTGGGGCGGGGGGCTCAACGTGGTGGCGATCCTGCTCTTTGTGGTGCTCGCGGTGACCTCCGCCGTGATGGGGCCACCGGAGCGCGCACCATCGGCCACCGCGCCGAGGAAACGAGACAGATCGTGAGTCGCAAACGCTGGTACCTGATCATGAACGGCCTCGTGGCGTTCTGGCTGGTGGCGGCATCCGTCATTGTCGTCGCCCACCGGTTTGTGCCAAGCGGTAATTGGCTCATGGTGCACCTGCTGCTCTTGGGCGCAGTAAGCACCGCGATTCTCATTTGGAGTCAACACTTCGCCGACACGCTGCTGCGTCGTGCCGCCCCCGGCGGTCGCGCCTTCCACGGAATTCGACTGCTCGGTCACACGGTGGGTGTCGCGATCGTGGTGGCCGGAATGATCACAACGCTGTGGCCGCTCGTGCTCGCGGGCGGAGTCATCGTCGGCGTGGTGGTACTCGCTCACGTGGTGGTACTCGTGGCGCAGTCCCGTGGTGCCCTGCCTGCACGGTTCGCTCCGCTCGTGCGCTACTACGTTGCTTCGGGCATCGCGTTGGCTGTTGGCGTGAGTATCGGGATCGAGATGTCCCATGGGGCGCTGCCGGTTGGCTGGCACGAACGGCTCTACTCGGCGCACCTTGCTTTCAACCTGTTGGGGTGGATCGGTCTCACGGTGGTGGGCACCGTCATCCTGCTCTGGCCCACCGTGTTGCACACGCGAGTTTCGGATGCCGTAGACGGTACCGCTTCGCGCTCACTGATGCTCATGATCAGTGGTCTCCTCGTGCTTGGCGGAGCCAGCCTGCTGGACCTGCGCCCCGTGTTCGTCCTAGGAATCGTCATCTACCTTGTGGGCGTCGGGCTCGTTGTTGCGGAGGGTGTGCGGCAGGCGAGAAAGTCAGCACAGTGGACTTTCGCGAGCTGGAGCATTGCGGCCGCCGTCGGATGGTTCGTGTTTTGCACAATTGCGTTCGGTGTTGTGGTTGTCGAGGCAGCCGACTGGGGGGAAGCGGCATCCGGTGTGGGGTGGCTTGTTGGCCCGTTCGCTGCCGGATTCGGCGCGCAAGTTCTGTTGGGTGCGCTCAGCTACCTGCTGCCTGTCGTGCTGGGTGGTGGTCCGGAGGCGAGCCGTCGCTCAGCGCGCGAATTGAACCGTGCCGCCCTGTACCGAGTGGCGGTCGTGAACTTGGGCATCATCGTTTACCTTTTGCCGGCACCGAGCGTCGTCAAAGTGGTGATCTCCTTTGTGGTGTTTGTCGTGCTGCTGGTGTTTCTCGTTGTGGCAGTGCGAGCGGTCCTGGCGACACGAGCTTCTGCTGTCACCACGCCAGTGGCTTCGACCTCGACATCAACACCACGTCGCGGCGGCGCACTCGCGGCGGCGGTTGCGACCGTTGTGCTTGCCATGACCGTGGGGGTGGCCATCGACCCCGTCGCGGCAGGGTTGCAACTCACTGGTCCGACCGCGCAGGTTGAGGTGACCCCTACCGGCAACACCACGAGGGTTCAGGTGAGCATGAAAGACATGCGCTTCCACCCCGACGTGGTTGAGGTTCCGGCCGGAGACTCGCTCGTCATCGTGCTCACGAATGATGACGATCAGGTTCACGACCTTGTGCTCGTGAATGGCGCGAGATCGGGTCTTCTGAATCCGCAGCAGACCGTGGACGTGGAGGTGGGAGTTGTCGGCTCCAGCCTGGAGGGCTGGTGTTCCATTGCCGGCCATCGTCAACTCGGCATGGTGATGACCGTGACGACAATCGGTGGTCCGGCAGCGGTGCCCACCCTAGCCCCGGATGTTGGCGGCCACGACCACGGTACCCAAGAAGGCCCGTCCGCTGCCGAAGATATCGACCTCATGACGCAACCTGCTGAGAGCTTCATTGCCCGCGATGCAGCATTGGCTCCCGCGTCATCCGCCACCGTGCACAAATACACGTTCACGGTGCGCGAGGGAATGCGCGAGGTGGCGCCGGGCGTGAAGCAGACACTGTGGACGTTCGACGGGATGGCGCCGGGGACGACTCTGCGCGGAAGGGTGGGTGATCGCTTTGAGATCACTCTTGTCAATGACGGAACAATCGGTCACTCGATTGACTTTCACGCGGGCTCACTAGCTCCCGATGGACCGATGCGCACCATTCAGCCTGGCGAGCAACTCACCTACAACTTCACCGCGACGCGATCCGGAATCTGGTTGTACCACTGCTCCACCATGCCCATGTCGCTACATATCGCCAACGGAATGTTTGGGACGGTCATCATCGACCCGGCCGGGCTAAGCCCCATCGACAAGGAGTTTGTGTTCGTGCAGTCCGAGTACTATCTCGGGCCACAGGGAGGGATTTCCGACCTCAATCGCATTCAAACCCAGCAACCAGATCTGGTCACGTTCAACGGATACGCGAATCAGTATGTATACCGGCCGCTAGAGGTTCGCGTGGGTGAGAAAGTGCGCGTGTGGCTCATGGATGCCGGCCCGAACGCGGCGGGTGCGTTCCACGTTGTGGGCGGACAGTTCGACACGGTGTTCTCGGAGGGCGACTACTTGCTGCGCGACGGAGGGAGCACCGGAACAGGGGGATCCCAGGTGTTCCCCATGCAGCCAGCGCAGGGCGGGTTTGTTGAGCTGGTCTTTCCCGAGGCAGGAACCTACTCATTCGTTTCGCACATCATGTCGGATGCCGAAAAGGGAGCGCACGGCGTGTTCCACGTCGTGCCGTAAATGCTTTAGCTGAGCGGTGGAAACTGGTGCGCGAAGTTGCGCGTTTCGAGGCGATCGAGCGAATAGTCCATGTGGCGTACTGTCGCATCGAACGCACTATCTGCGTCGGAATCGAGAATTGCATAGGCGATCTTGCCGTGGATCCCCACAAGAACGTCTGCTTCGCTGGGCAAACCCGGGACAAGTCGAAGATAGCGATCTGAAGCATCCAGCAGAGATCTCGTCATCGCATTCAACCGGGGTTGGGTTGTTGTGGCCACGATCATTTCATGAAACTCGCGGTGCAGAGAGTAAGCAGACACGTGATTGCTGTCGTGGTAGGCCTCTGACATCTTGGTGAACACCTTCTCGAAGCGGGCCTTATCGATGGCTTCCGTTTCTACAACAACCCGAACCGCGCCAGCCTCGACGATGCGGCGGGTTTCGTAAATGTCTTTTAGATCTTCTCGAGAAATTGGCGCCACGATCGCACCAAGATTCGGCTCAAACCGGACGAGCCGTTCGCCTTCGAGCCGACGAAGTGCTTCTCGAATAGGGACGGCACTGACTTCCAGACGTGTGGATGTTGCCGAAACTGAGAGTGAGGAGCCTGGGGGTTGGATTCCCTCAAGAATTTCTTTTCGAAGCTGAGCATGGACCGTGTCGACCATGGAAACTGCCGCGAGGCTTGGCTGAGAGCGAACTCGTTGGTGCCGCCTGTCCTGAACTGCCATCGAGTATCGCCTGTACCTTTCGAAGTGGATGACAAGAACAGTGAAAGTTCGTCACCAAATGCTACTCCACCTCAACTAGGTGTCGAGGGCCAAGTTTCCCTAAAAAATAACATAAATTTTGGCCGATGTCAGTAGGAAATACCGTATCTGTGGGCTTTTCCGAATGAGCTGATGTTGACAAGGCCACATCAAATAATATATTTTTGCCCGAACGCGGTTTCCGAACCTAATGACAAACGACTGTGAAGTCGGACCCGGAGAACCGCTGGTTTCATCCAGGAATGAACGACGAGGTTTGAGGATTGGATAAATGATGAGAGGCACAAAGTCGACCAGACGCGGTCTGACGACAATTACCGCAGCAGTTGGCGCGATGGTTCTCGTGGCCAGCATGGTTGGGTGTTCCGCAGAAACAACGCCACCAGTAGAAAACACCGATGAGCCGGCGCTCCTCACCGCGATGAAAGAGCGAGGAGCTGTGTTGGGAGGGATTGACTCCCCACCGAATTCCTTCGTCAATAGTGACGGTTCGCTTGGCGGCTTTGGGTTTGAAGTCATGATGGAGGTCTTGGGACGCATGGGCGTTACCGAGTTTGACGCCATGATCACTGACTACCCGGGAATGGTCCCGGCCCTTCAGGCAAAGCGTTCAGACTTGGTCGTCGCCGCAATGACACCCAATGACGAACGGTGCCCTGTGATGACCTTCGCCAATGCGGACCACGTATTTGGTTTTGCTTTCGCCGTGCAAAAGGGAAATCCTCTCGGGCTGAACAGCCTTGCCGACCTTAAGGCGGCAAACGCGAAGCTTGGTACGCAAGGTGCCACAACTCAGGAACGGGTTGCTATCGAAGTTCTCGGTGGCTCGGAGAACATCGTCATCCTGCCCGACCGTCAGAGTGGCGTCGATGCGCTTCGGACCAACCGAATTGATGCCTTCGTTGCGCCAAGCACGTCTCTCATTGCACTAATGGACAACAATCCTGACGTGTTTGAGATTACAAAGGTAGTGCCGGACCTGCCGATTCTTGCGCAGGCCACCGCTATGCGTAACGAGGACGCAGACTTCGCGAAGCTATACAACGAGGTCTTGGACGAACTTGTTGCCGATGGAACGCTGCAAAAACTGTCTGAGGAGTTCGGGTACGACTTTGATCTACTTCAGTCAACGGAGCTCGCAACCTGCGACTAGCGGCTGAGCGGTCACGGTCTGCCCACAGCGGCCGGCCGTGACCGCACTAGCGTGAACAACAACTTTTAGCAGCGAGAACACGGAAAGGGCCCAAGATGAACGCACCATGGGGAGAGTTCGTCGGCCCGTTGGCAGATGGCGTACTCACGACGCTCATGGTCTTCTTCGGGAGCATTGTGATCGCCACCGTAGTTGGAATAATCGTTGGTGCACTTCGACTTTCACGGTTTTCCTTGATTCGCGGAATCGCCTGGGTCTACGTCGAATTCTTTCGAGGTGTTTCCGTCATTGTGTTGATTTTCTGGGCGTTCTACGTGCTCCCTTTGCTCGGTGTCCAACTGACCACACTGGTAACAGCGTGGACGGTGATTGGGCTCAACCAGAGTGCCTTTATCGCGGAAATCGTGCGGGGTGGCATCCAGTCGGTCCCGCAAGGTCAAGTTGAGGCGAGTATCGCCATCAATCACAGTTCGTGGGCGCGACTGAGGTATATCGTCTTTCCCCAAGCACTGCCCATTATGTTGCCGCCGTACGCAAACCATTTGGTGAATACGTTGAAGGAAACGGCAGTCGTCTCGCTCATTGGACTCGCCGACCTCACCTTCCGTGCGAACGAGTTGCGGATGCGTGAGGGGAGCTCCCTCGAACTCTTCATCAGTATCGGAGTTGTCTATCTTGTGCTCGCCTATCTGTTGACCCTCGGGACAGCCTGGCTTGAGCGAAAGACCCAGGTAGGCCCCTTGCGCAAGGCGCTGCCTATCCGACTCCGTCGTAAACCAAGCGTTGTAGGGGGGGTGGACGCATGATCTGGGACTGGGCCTACGCGATAAAGATCTTCCCTGAACTCCTCAACGGACTCGGTGTGACAATCATTGTCACGCTAATTTCCTCGAGCTTCGGCCTCGTGGGTGGCCTGATCGCGGGAGTCATATCCACCATGCGAGTTCGCGTGTTGTCCGCGCTAGCCAACACCTACATTGTGGTGTTCCGGAACACTCCATTCCTCGTTCAGCTCTACTTGATCTACTTTGCGCTTCCCGAGTTCGGAATTGTGCTCTCTGCACAGGTCAGCGGAGTTCTCGGATTGGGCTTGTTTATCGGTGCGTACATGGCAGAAGTTTTCCGTGCAGGCATCGACTCTGTGCCCGTAGAGCAATGGGAGGCGTGCAAAGCGATCAACCTCTCCAAGTTCCACACGTGGACTCGAATAGTCCTTCCTCAAGCAATTCCGCCGGTGATCCCGATGCTCGGAAACTACGCAAACCTAGCCTTCAAGCTCAGCGCCTATGTCGCGGTCATTGGAACAGTGGAGCTCCTTGGCACGGCGCTGCGGTTGGGCGAGCAGTCCTATCGCTATGTAGAGCCATTCACGCTAGTGGGTGTGCTTTACCTGGTGGTCAGCGTGGCAGTCACAGTGCTACTGAGGCAGTTGGAGAAAAGAATTTCGCGCCACAGGCCACAGATGGCGATGGTGTAAAGATGCACGGAGACGGAGAGAATTGTGAGTGAGCCTAACAACTGGACCACGCCGGTCGTGTTGAACCCTGACGGGCCCATGGTGGAGTTCAAGAATGTCGTAAAAAAGTACGACAAGACCGTTCTCGATAACCTCAACCTCGAAGTCGGCGTCGGCGAGAAAGCCGTCATCATTGGCCCCAGCGGTTCCGGTAAAACGACGATCCTGCGGATCTTGATGACGCTCGTCAAGCCCAACAGCGGCGAGGTCTTGATTGACGGCACCCCGCTGTGGCACATGCAGAAAAACGGTCAGACCGTGGAAGCAAACGAAAAGCATTTGCGGTCGATGCGTAATTCACTAGGCATGGTTTTTCAGCAGTTCAACTTGTTCCCGCACATGACCGTCCTCCGAAACGTTACAGAGGGGCTGGTTCGTGTACGTGGCATGTCGGTTGAGGAGGCCGAAACCCATGCGCTCGCGAATCTGGAAAGAGTCGGATTGCGTGACCGCGCAAAGGACCGCCCATGGCAGCTTTCGGGTGGGCAGCAACAACGCGTTGCCATTGCACGCGCGATAGCACTCAAGCCGCGAGTTCTCCTGTTCGACGAAGTGACCTCCGCGTTGGATCCAGAGCTTGTCGGTGAGGTTCTTGAAGTGATTCGCGACCTCGCGTTCAACACCAACATCACGATGCTCTTTGTGACCCATGAGATGAGATTCGCGAGGGAAATCGCGGATCGCGTCGTGATGTTCGACCATGGTCAAGTTGTTGAGCAAGGTCCGCCTGCGCAAATCTTTGATGACCCTCAAGAGCAGCGCACGCGTGATTTCTTGAGCAAGGTGACCTAGGGGATAACCCCCGCTGGTCCACGACCAGAACATGAGCAGAGCGAAGGGAAGGGTGCAGAAGATGCCAACAGAAGCACGTCTCCTGATCAAGGATGTGAGGCTCGCTCGCGCGAGCGAGTCAGCGCGCGACATCCTCATCGAGGGATCGCGAATCGTCGAGATCGCACCCGCAATCGAGCAGCTTCCCGGCGATCAGGTTGAAAACCTGAACGGTGCGCTCATTTTGCCGGGGCTCGTGGATGCTCACTGCCATCTGGATAAGACCCTCATGGGCCAGCCGTGGCATTCGCATGTTCCGGGATCGAGCGTGGCGGAACGGGTTCGCATCGATCATGAGCTCCGTGGTGGGCTCGGCATGCCGAGCGTCGAGAACACGTCAGCCCTCGTCAAGCAGATCGTTGGTCTAGGAACCACGGCTGTTCGCACGCACACGGAGATCGATTCTGAAGTCGGGCTCAAGGGCGTCGAAGTCATCGCAGAAGTTACGGAACGATTTGCGGAGTCGCTGTCCATCGAGCAGGTCGCGTTTCCGCAATCGGGCATCCTGAGTGAGCCTGGTATCGAGTCTTTGTTGGAAGAAGCGGTTTCCCTCGGCGCGCGAGCCATCGGTGGCATCGACCCGGCGGGAGCGGAACGGGATCCCGTCGAGCACCTCAATCGAGTTTTCGGTCTGGCAGTCAAGACGGGCGCGGCAGTAGACATCCACCTCCACGACCCGGGCGAGCTCGGCGCATGGGAGATCGATCTCATTTGCGAGCGCACCCGTGTTGAAGGGCTTTCCGGCAAAGTCAACATCAGTCACGCGCTCGCGCTTGGCCAGGTTAACGAGAGTCGACAGCGGCAACTCATTGACATGCTGGCCATGTCGGGAGTCTCGATGACAACGTGCATCCTCCACAACGATGCGCCGCCTCCCGTTCGGGCCCTGGGTGAGGCTGGAGTTCTGCTCACCGCGGGCAACGACAGCATTCGGAACACCTGGTCACCATTTGGCACGGGAGACATGCTCGAGAGAGCGTGGCTCCTGGCTGTTCGAGTGGTCATGCGCACAGACGAAGAACTTGAGCAGGCGCTCAATATCGCCTCCTTCAACGGACACCGACTGCTCAACCCCGATGCGAAGCTTCCCCTGGAAGTCGGGTCGACAGCCGACTTCTTTGCCGTCAATGCTCTCAACATTGGTGACGCCATTGCCCGGCGGCCACCACGCACTTTGGTTGTCAAGCACGGAAAAGTTGTCGCGCAACAACCACATTCATGAGCCGTTCGCGGCTCACATTTCATCGCAATCAAGGACTCTGAAGGAGAGCAAACATGCGGAAGAACATTGCGGAACTCGATGGAGTCGCCCATATTGCACTGACCCCATTTGACCAAGGCGAACAGATCGACTTTGCCGGGATCACCTCGATTGTTGAAGCTGCGGTCGAGGCCGGCTGCACCGCCGTGGTCCCGCTGGGAATTATGGGCGAAGCCCACAAACTCCTGGACAGCGAACGCGACAGTGTGCTCAAAGCGTACGTCGACGCCGCAGGCGACCGGATGCATGTGATCGCCGGAGTGACCTCAGAGTCGACGGCTGTGGCTACAGCGCGCACCGCGGCTGCCGCAGCAGCGGGCGCCAGCGCGGTCATGATTGCCCCACCCCGCAATAGTGCAGTAGGTCCTGGCCTGCTCGAGCACTATCGGCAAGTGGCAATGGCCAGTGATATCCCCGTCGTGGTTCAAGACGAGCCCGTCACGACAAACGTGGTGATGCCGGGCGCCTTTTTTGGCGAGCTCGCTCAGATCGATGGAGTGTTCGCAGTCAAGGTTGAAGAAGCGCCCAGTCCTCCCAAAGTTTCCGCTGTACTGGAGAACGCTCCTGACTTGCTCTGCTTCGGCGGGCTGGGTGGTGTCAGCATATACGAAGAGCTGAACCGCGGCGCAGTGGGCATCATGACCGGGTTCGCTTTCCCCGAAATTCTTGCCAAGATCTGCACGCTGTTCCACAGTGGGGACCGGGATGGTGCTCGAAGCGTGTTCCACCAGTACCTGCCGATCATCCGGTTTGAAGCACAGCTAGGGGTCGGTGGGGTGTCGATTCGCAAGCAACTCTTCTTTGAACGTGGCATCATTGGCGCTCCGGTTGTGCGCACCCCGACGAAAGCTGTGGACAAGCAAACAATCGTGGAACTCAATGAACTGGTTGATCTATTGGATTTGAGGGCTGTACATGGTTGACATTCTCCGAGGCGCGCGGCCTTTCGCAGACCCAGCCCGCGGTCCCCTCGACATCGTTATTGATGGCGGTCAGATCGTCGAAATTTCGCGCGCGGGCGAGTCCGAGGGCGGCAACGTCGTCGACCTTGACGGCCTTGAGCTCATGCCTGGCAGCATCGACGCGCACGTCCATCCCATTCATGACGAGACTTCTGCCACCGTCGGAAATGCGGCAGTCTTCGGTGGCGTCACCACAATTTGCAACCAGCTCTATCCGGCAACAGGTGAGTCATCGGCCGACGCGATCGCGAGAATGTCCCGCGAGGGAGAACTCGGAACGGCGGACTTCGCCGCGCATGTGAGGTGGGACCGGTCTCGCTCAACCGAGGATGTCCAAGGGGCTGCAGACGCCGGGGCAATCTCCATCAAGGTCTTTCTCGCTCACCCCGACAAACAAATGCAGAGCAGCCTCGGAGATCTCACGACGGCCATGTCCTCCGCTAAAAGCGCGGGGTTGCTCACGCTCGTCCATGCCGAGCTCGGCGATGTTGTTGATGAGCTTCTTCGGGTCGGTGCCGGACGCCAAGACACTGCCCAGCAGATGAATGAGTGGCGCTCGTCAGCAATTGAAGGCGCGTCTGTGCGAGCGGCAAGCGTCATTGCTGGGGCGGTGGGTGCCCCACTGTATGTGGTGCACACGTCGTGCGAGAACAGCATGAGGGAAGCGACGGCGGCTCGCGAGGCCGGCGTGGAACTTTATGTCGAGACGTGCCCTCACTACCTTTTTCTGGACGAGAACAGTGCGCCCCCCGGAGGGCAGGGATTCGTCTTGCCACCGCTGCGTAGCCACAGCGACCGTGAGTTCATGCGCAGCATGACCGCGGCAGGGCTCGTGGATACTCTGGGCAGCGACCACTGCGGGCACGGCCCCGCCTCCAAGCCAGTCGACAAATTGGCGGGCGCGAAAGCAGGGCTCCCGGGCCTCGAAGCAATGGCGCCCTTGATCATCGATGCCGCGCTGGGGGATGACCGATGGTTGTCTCGTTCGCGTGCGGTTGAGGTGTTGTCCTCCAATGCGGCTCGCCTCTTCGGGCTTGCCCGTAAGGGGGCTCTTGATGTCGGGTTCGACGCGGACATCGTGGCTATCGATCCGGCGGGATCCAGTGTGCTGCACGCCGCTGATCTGCACGACGCCGCTGGATACAGCCCCTATGAGGGCGCAAATCTCCGTGGTCGACTCACCAACGTGTGGCGCCGCGGGGAACGCGTTCTCAGCGATGGTGCTGCGTCCGGGTCCGGGGGAGGCCAGTACGTTCGAGGCAGCGGCCGACTTCGCGTCAACGGTCATCCGTCGGTTGAATAGCTGAACGTCACAGCGAAAGGGAAACACTATGGATTTGGGCCTGAAGGAACGCGTTTACATCGTGACGGGTTCAACGAGCGGTCTAGGGGAAGCCTGTGCTTCTGCCCTTCTGGCCGAGGGTGCCCGTGTGGTGATTTCCTCGCGAGACCAGGCCCGAGTTGATTCCGCCGTAGCGGGATTCGAGAATAGCTATCCCGGCCAAGTCCGTGGTGTTGTGGCGGACCTCACCGACCCCGGTGCGCCGGCCGCGCTCATCGCGTCAGCATTGGAGGGCTGGGGGAAGATTGATGGCCTCTTGGTGAGCGGCGGAGGCCCGCCAGTGGCTGGTGTTCTCGCCGCCACCGACGAGCAGTGGAAGCAGTCCTTTGAGAGTGTCTTCTTGGGACCGCTTCGAATGGCGCGCGAAGTCGCCGCACACATGACGGACGGTGGGTGCATCAGTATGGTCCTGTCCGGGAGCGTGTATGCGCCAATTCCCGAACTTGCCCTCTCCAACGGACTGCGGCCGGGACTCGCCATGGCGCTCAAGACACTCTCCGACGAACTCGGAGGCACAGGGGTGCGAACTGTTGGCTTAGTCCCTGGCCGAATCGAAACGGCCCGCACGATTGAATTGGATTCTGCGCATCCCGATGTCTCCGCTCGCCGGAACAAGGCGATCCCCACGGGGCGACTGGGGACTCCGGAGGAGTTTGCGCGGGTCGCCGCCTTCATGCTCTCGCCGGCAGCGTCATATGTGAACGGATCGTGCGTTGTTATCGACGGCGGAGCAAAGCGCTCGCTGTAGCTGTAGCTGTAGCTGTAGCTGTCGTTGTTGCGTTGGTGACGCAACAACATCACAAACGTAGGGAAAGGAACAAACGTGGATCTGGGAATTAGTGGTCGCGGTGCTCTCGTGCTCGGAGGGAGCGGCGGGCTCGGTGGTGCCATTGCGAAGGCCCTGGCAAGCGAAGGGGTCAAAGTTGCGGTCGGGGCGTCAACCGAAGCATCCGCAGAGCCAACGGTCGCCGCTATTAGGGAGACTGGAGGCGTCGCTGTCGCTGTGCCGTGGGATCTCGCGGATCTCGGTGCGATGACCTCCGTCGTGGACGAGCTGGAAACGAAACACTGGCCAGTCGACATCTTGGTGAACATCACGGGTGGACCACCGCCCAGCCCAGTCAGCGGTCAGTCTGAAGAGCTCTGGAATGACCAGTTCAACAGCATGGTCCTGTCTGTTGTGAAACTCACCGACCGTGTTCTTCCCGGGATGAAGGAACGGGGTTGGGGTCGGATCATCACGAGCACAAGTTCCGGGACCGTGGCTCCGATTCCAAACCTGGGGCTTTCCAACGCTCTGCGCTCTGCGCTTGTCGGGTGGTCGAAGACTCTGGCGCGGGAAGTGGGCGGATATGGGATTACTTCCAACCTTGTCATCCCCGGTCGCATCGCGACTCGGAGAATTGTTTCTCTCGACGAGGCGAAGGCCAAGCGCGAAGATCGCGACGTCAACGACGTGACGGCCGAGAGCGTGGCCTCTATCCCAGTGGGTCGCTACGGAAACCCCGAGGAGTATGCCGCCGCCGTGGCCTTTTTGGCGAGTGCGCAAGCCTCGTACATCACCGGCAGTTCGCTGCGCATCGATGGCGGCTTCGTCCCTTCGGTGTGATTCTCTAGGCTGAAACAATGACGGACACACTGGCGTTTACCGGCACGATTGTGAACCCCGAGTGGATGCCGACTTGGTCGGTTGTCGAGATTCTGGGCTCACATGATTTCTTCGGGCACGGAAAGTCGGTCAAAGCCGAAGTGACTCTCGATGGCATTGCGGTGACCTCGGCGCTCATGCCCTCGGGCCAAGGACATCACTTCATTTCGGTGAGTGCCGCGCTGCGCAAAAAGCTCGGCAAGGGTGCAGGCGACGAGGTTGAAGTTCGCATCTCGAAGTGAGGTGACGAGCGGCATGGCTTTTGGTGGTCGCCTCGGCTGCTCACGAGGGTTACGTCACTAGTTGGCGAACACGTTCCGGGAGATCCGTCTCATGCCCTCTTTGTCTGGCGTCCCATCCGGATAGACCGCGTAGTGGGCTCCGGACCCCGAGTCGACCTCTAGCCCACTCCCACTGCACGCCACCGACCAACTCTGTTCATCGGGGTAAACGATGAGACAAATTCCGTATTTTTCTGCAGGCGCCGCGAGCCACAGGGAAACACCATCGTCCACACCGATGAATCGGCTCGAGCTGAAGGCAATCTCTGCATCGGAGTCCAGGACGCCGGCCGGGAGTGTATCGGTGGGTGTGGCGGCGCGATCAAGGACCGAGTATTGGATGACAGCCGAGCATGCGGTTAGCGTGAATGCGCCGAGCACGGTGATCAGGCCAAGCACGGTTCCCCCGCGCAGAATGCTTTTCAACACGGTAATCGATCGCTCCTGAATTTCTTTCACTTGCGAACTCATGCTACGCCAGCGACATCTCCTCCACAGGCGCTGCTAAAAGAGCTTCTCCCAAGATTTGGCTACTTCTACTCCTATCTATGTTCGATGATGGAATCATTGAAATGTGACTAGTTCCGAAGATACTTTCATTCTTGCAGTTGCCGCTGCGAGAGCAGCAGCTGTGCGCGTTTCCGACCGACTGACTGATGTCAGAGAGTTGGAAGACGGAGTACTCCTCGCCAGCCAACGCGAGCTGTCCGAGCTGAGGCGTGTCGTTGATGCCCGATCGTCTTTGGTGGCTGGCGAGATTGCCTACCGATCGCGGCGGGAGTTGGGATACGCGGGACTCGCCCAAAGCCAAGGGTTTCAGAGTGCCGAAAAATTGGTCCAGTCGGCGACCGGCTCCACTCGGCGGGATGCGTCGACGCTCGTCACAGCGGGAACTCTTGTGCACGAAGCCCTGATCGCCGGCTCGGCGGATCCAGAGACAGGCGAGATTCCAGAAGGGTTCGCCGTTCGGGAGCCTTGGCTCGCGGCGGTGGGAGCGGCTGTCACAAATGGGCTGCTCACTGTCGACGCGGCGCGGGCCATTCGTAGTGGGCTCGGCGAACCCAGTGACGATGGTGTGGGCGCCGACGAAGACGGCAATGACGACGGTGATAGCAGTTCAGGGGTGACGGCCGTGGCGCTCACGGATGCTGTCGCTGAACTCCTGCGCTCACACGAGCTTAGCCCCCATGGGCTCAATGCTGATGAACTGTATCGCCGGGCGCGGGACATGCGGGACGAACTTGATCAGGCGGGAGTTGCCGAGCGTGAGCAACTGCTCTACTCGCAACGCTCACTTCGTAGAACAGTGCGACCCAACGGGCTGTCCCGATACACTCTTGATCCCGACCTTGAGATGTCGGCGTGGCTGGATGACGTGTACGACAAGCTGACTTCCCCGCGCCGGGGCGGTCCGCGGTTCATCGACCCAGGCGACCGCGCGTGGTCAGAGATGATCGCGGCCGATTCTCGCAGTACCGAACAGTATCTTCACGACGCATTCCTCGGGATCCTCCACAAAGGTGTTGAAGCCGACCTCGCCGAGGCGCGGATGGCTGAGGAGGGTGCGGGCGCAGGTGCGGCCAGAACGGGTGCATCTGGGCCGGGTGCGTCACGATCGGGGCCGTCAGGTCGCCGCCACCCGCGCATCATTGGATCCCGGGTGCCTGCAGTGCGCGTTCTCGTCACTGAAGAGTCTCTGCGAAATCGAACAGGCCACGGCCAAATTGAGGGCATCGAGATTCCAATCAGCATCGAGACTGTCGAACGGACCGTGTGTGCCGGAGGGGCCATTCCAGTTCGGCTCGGCAACCAGGGCAACATCATTGATCTCGGCCGCGAATCACGACTCTTTACCTCCCACCAAAAACTCGCACTGTCGGTTCGCGATGGTGGATGCATGTTCGAAACCTGTGACCGGCGAGCAAGTTGGACGGAAGCCCACCACATCAATCACTGGGCGCGAGACGGCGGCAAAACTGACCTCGCGGATGGAATCCTGTTGTGTCGACATCACCACATGCTCGTGCACAACAATCACTGGGAAATCGTCCGGAAAGAATCCACCTATTGGCTCATTCCGCCGCCAGAGATAGACCCGAAACAGAAACCTCGAAAACTCGAGTCAAAGAGCGCCGCGATGAGAGACTTCTTGCGAGAACAGCGCCAGCGAGAACAGCGTGTGCCAGAACAGCGTGTTCGCGAGAGAGTGTAATCCTGACCCGGTTCGAGTGCAGTCATGTGTTCTGCGGGTTCGCCATCGTCTTCACCGGCGCAAAGCCGCGAAAATTACTCCAACTGGAGCGTCACTATTTGCGGGTCAGGCGCAACTTCCACACTTCAGGGCCCTCCTCGAGGTAGCTGACCGCGAACTCGCCGGGGTTGCGCTCATCGAGCTGCGCAAGCAACGGCAGAGGGTTGTGGTCGGCAACCAGATCGAGGCTGAATCCGGGCGCAATCGCGCCGATCGCACCAAAAATTGTTGCATGGCGGATCGCGTGCGGGATCTGCCGCACATCCAACACCAGCTCGTTTTCGTCGGCGTGACCACACGCGCAGCCGGTGCTTTCGGTGCGCGCAGGAGCGGACATCTGAATATTAATCGGTTCTGCAGCCATACCCTCACGATACTCCTGCCGTACCGTAAGTGTCATGGTGGAACAACGTGACAAATCGAATGCCAGCGTGAGGGCGCGCGTGATCGTCGTTTCGGACCGAAGTGCGAGCGGCGAGCGCGCAGATGCTTCCGGTCCCGCAGCATCCGCTCTGCTGAAAGATGCCGGATACGACGTGACCGTTTCCGTCATCCCCGATGGCGAAGAAAGCGTTCGCGAGGAGATCCAGGGCGCGCTTGTTGACGGCGCCCAGGTTGTCATCACCAGTGGCGGCACCGGAATCGGGCCGCGGGATCGCACCCCCGAAGGCACCCGTTCACTCCTCACCCGGGAACTCCCCGGAATCGCGGAAGAACTCCGCCGTCACGGCGCGAGCAAGAACCCGATGGCGGTGCTCAGCCGCGGGCTGGCAGGAATCGCAGACGGCCACGGATCCAGAGCCCTGGTGGCCAACCTTCCCGGCTCGGTGAAAGCAGTCGGCGAGGGTTTAGAAGTGTTGCTGCCCCTGATCCCGCATATTCTCGATCAACTACGAGGCGGCGATCACTAGCTAGACAGGCAAGCGTCAGGCGGGGCGATTCCAGTCGCCCGACTTCCCGCCAGACTTCGCCAACAGTCGCACGTTTTCAATCTCAACCGATTTGTCCATGCCTTTGACCATGTCCACCACGGCAAGTGCGGCGATTGACACCGCGGTCATCGCCTCCATTTCCACGCCGGTGCGGTCGGCGGTGCGCACCGTTGCCGTCACACGCACACCCTCATCCGTCACGTCAAGATCTACGCTCGCGCCGTGCACCCCAATGATGTGCGCGAGCGGCAGCAAATCCGCGGTGCGTTTCGCTCCCTGGATGCCGGCGATTCTGGCCACCGCGAGCACATCGCCCTTGGGCGCCGAACCCGAGCGCAACGCATCGATGATGGCGGAAGAGCAACGCACGAAACCCTCAGCAGTGGCCTCGCGCACGGTGGGAGTCTTGGCAGTGACATCCACCATGTGGGCCTGGCCCGCAGAGTTCAAGTGAGTGAAAGGCTGATCGGTCATGACACCAGTGTGACACTCACGAGGTCACCGGCGTGCACCTCGGTGACAGACTCGGGGATGATCGCAAGGGCGTTGGCCCGCGCGAGACTCGCCACCAAATATGACCCCGAGCCACCACTGCTGGCGGGGCGCACCGACAGGGTGTGGTCAGTATCCGAAACCGGTTCGACAAAAGCGGGCATGAACTGGGCCCGATCTTTTGGACTTCGCCACCCCTCCGCCACCACCGCCTGCACGGCTTCGCGGAGAACGTCGCATTGGCCCTGCATGGCGCGCAGGGCCGGCCGCACAAATGCCTCGAAGGACACGAACACACTCACCGGGTTTCCGGGCAGAGCAAAAATTGGAGTACCGGATTCCGCGCTGGGCATCGCGCGACCGTCAGCGGGCCACCCACCAAAGCCCTGCGGCTTTCCTGGCTGCATGCGTACCGGGCCGAACCAGATGCCCAGCGGCGCGAGCACCGCTTTCACCACGTCGTACGCGCCTACGCTGACGCCACCCGACGTCACTACGGCGTCGAGAGTTGGTGCGAACTCTTGCAAGACGGAGCGCAACGCAGATTCATCATCCGGCACTGAACCAAGCTGCACGGGAATCGCGCCGCACTCCGCCACGAGTGCGGCCAGCAGAGTGGAGTTCGAGTCGTGAATTTGACCGCGGTGAAGTTGCTCACCCGGCACGACAAGCTCGGAACCGGTGGAGAGCACTCCCACCCGCGGCGCGGGATGAACGAGGAGAGTGCTTGCACCGGTTGCTGCTGCAGCGGCAAGATCACGGGCGTTGAGGGTGCGCCCCGTGGTCAACACAGGTTCGCCCTCGCGCACATCCGTGCCGGTGCGCCGAATGTGTGCCGCAGGTGTTGGTGCGTGCAGGATTCGTACGTCTCCGAGGGCACTCATTTCACCGGCTGAACTGCCGTCGACTACGGGTACGTTCGGTTTCCCGAAGGTGGTGAAATCAGATTCCGTGTGTTCGACCGGCACGATGCAGTCCGCGTCATCCGGAATCGCGGAACCCGTCATGATGCGTGCCGCTTGGCCCGGGCCGAGTGGCGGGTTCTCGGCAGAACCCGCGGGCAGGTCGGCAATAACGCTGAGCGTGACCGGCGAAGTCGCGCTTGCGGTTTCCACGTCGGCGAAGCGCACGGCAAAACCATCCATCGCCGAATTGTCGAAACCGGGCACATCGATATCCGCTGTCACGTCAGCAGCGAGTACCAGACCTAGAGCTCCAGTGAGCGGGACCGTGACCGGGGCGAGCGCTGCAACTGTGGCGAGAATTCGCTCCCGGTGTTCGGTGACACTGATCGGCTGAAGCGGGCTGTCGCTACCGTGGGCCATGGACTCAACTCTAACCACGTGGAGGCGAACCGTCGCATGCAAAAATTACAGCCGCTAACGCGGTTGTAATGGCCTACCGACACCGCATTTGCGTTGATATAGTCAATTTTATGACGCACTATCGGATCGCAGAAGCGGCTGGGTTGCTCGGCGTCAGCGATGACACTGTTCGCCGCTGGGTGGCGGCAGGCACCGCGACGGCCTCCACCGACGCGGCCGGGCGGCACATCATCGAAGGGACCGAACTGGCACGGCTAGCCAAAGAAGCCGCGGTCACTCCGGAGGACCCTTCCGGCGTGGCCAGTAGCGCTCGCAACCGCATGGTCGGTTTGGTCACCTCGATTACGAGCGACACCGTGATGTCGCAAGTGGAGTTGCAGTGCGGCCCGCACCGGATGGTGTCGCTCATGTCCACGGAGGCGGTGCGCGACCTCGGGCTCGAAGTGGGATCCCTCGGAGTTGCCGTGATCAAATCGACGATGGTGATTGTCGAAACACCGAGCGGGCGAAGCTCGTGAGTGGCGGCGCGTTCAACACACTCAGACGGCCGGTAGTTGCGACCGTGCTCGCGATCACTGCGTCACTCTCACTTGCGACGTGCAGTCCCGCTAGCGATCCGGCACCGCTGGTAAGCGAGTCTCCCTCCGGATTGAGCGGTGAACTCACAATTTTTGCAGCAGCTTCGCTCACCGAATCCTTTACCGAGTTGGCGGCAGGCTTCAGTGCCGAGAACCCGGGTCTCACCGTGAACCCGATTTCATTCGACGGGTCATCCAGCCTCGCCACGCAGATCGGCGAAGGGGCACCCGCCGACGTCTTTGCCTCGGCGGATCAGGCGAACATGGATTCGGTCAGTGACTTCACTAAGGGGCAGCCCGAGCGGTTTGCGAGCAACGTGCTCCAGATCGCGGTGCAACCGGGGAATCCGCTGGGCATCACGAGACTTTCCGATCTGGCAAAGCCCGGAGTTCAGGTGGTGCTCTGCGCGCCTCAAGTCCCGTGCGGGGCAGCAGCGCATGCGCTTCTCGATTTCGACGGCGTCACACTTCGGCCGGTCAGCGAAGAGCAGAACGTGTCGGCGGTGCTCACCAAGGTGAGACTTGGCGAAGCGGATGCCGGGCTCGTGTACGTCACCGACGTGCATAGCGCGGCCGGATCCGTTCATGGGGTCCTTATTGCCGGGGCAGACCGCGCATTCAACTCGTACGTGATCGCGCCCCTCGCATCGTCAACAAACCCGGTAGCTGCCGCGGCCTTTGTTGAATATGTCCTGTCACCTACGGGCGCCGCGGTGTTGGCGCGATACGGGTTCTCGTCGCCGTGAGTGTAGCGAGGAGCGAGAGCGCGGGGGTGGTGATCCCACGCCTGCTCTATCTGCCTGCCGCCCTGGGCTTCGCGCTCCTCATCTTGCCGATCATCGGCCTTGTGATTCGGGCAGATTGGCCACGAGTCCCAGCGGCGATTTTTTCGGAGGAGGCGCTCTCCGCCCTCGGACTTTCTCTGCAGACCGCGCTTGCCGCGACAATTCTGTGCGTGATCGTCGGGGTGCCGCTTGCTCTCGTGATCGCCCGATCAGGGCCACGACTCGGTGGGCTCCTTCGCGCCCTCGCTACTCTTCCCCTCGTGATGCCTCCCCTCGTTGGCGGTATCGCCCTGCTGTATCTGCTCGGCCGTAACGGTCTTGTGGGCGGCATCCTGGATCTGGCCTTCGGCATTCGAATTCCGTTCACGACCGCCGCTGTCGTGATTGCGCAGGCCTTCGTAGCGCTACCTTTTTTGGTCATCTCCGTGGAGGGTGCGCTGCGCACCGCGGGGAGTCGCTTCGACACGGTCGCGGCAACGCTTGGGGCGGGTCCGTGGACGGTGCTCCGGCGCGTGACGCTTCCGCTCATCATGCCCGGACTGGCGGCAGGAACGGTGCTGTGCTTTGCTCGCGCGCTCGGTGAATTTGGCGCAACCGCGCTGTTTGCGGGCAATGCCGCCGGGGTAACGAGAACGATGCCGCTGGCCATTTACACCGCATTCAACGGTGCAGGGGTCACGCAGGATTCGGCTATCGCACTATCGCTGCTCCTGATCGTTGTTGCGGTGGTCATCCTTCTCTTGTTGCGCAGCTGGCGCCCCGCGTCGGAGCGGTAGCCGTGTCACTCAACGTTGACGTCGAGGTCCTTCGCGGTGATTTCGTTCTGGAGGCCGCGTTCGCTGTATCGCCGGGGGAAACGCTCGCGCTACTGGGGCCGAACGGTTCTGGTAAATCGACGCTGTTGGCGACCATCGCCGGGTTGCTGGTACCTCACCGTGGGGAAGTGACGGTGAACGGACGAACTCTCACCGAAGCCGATGGCTCCGGGCGGCTCCGTGCCACCCCGCCCCATCAGCGCAAAATGGGCCTTCTCGGGCAAGACCCGTTGCTGTTCCCGCACTTGAGCGCGCGGGAGAACATTGCGTTTGGAATGCGGGCTGCGGGAATGAAGACCGAGGGTGCACGGTCACGGGCACGAGAGTGGCTGGCGGAGGTTGGGCTGGATGGTCTGGGTGAGCGCCGCCCCGCGGAGCTTTCCGGTGGTCAACAGCAGCGCGTCGCCATCGCCCGCGTGCTGGCGACGGAGCCGGATGTGCTGCTGCTCGATGAACCGATGGCCGCACTGGATGTGGAGAACGCCTCCCTCGTTCGTTCTTTGTTGCGCGATCGCCTGTCCCAGTTGAAACTCGCCACCATTGTTGTCACACACGATGTGGTGGATGCGCTGGTCCTCGCCGACCGAGTGGCGATACTCGATGAGGGTCGCATTATTGACAGTGGTGTGGCGCGAGTGGTGTTGGGGCAACCCGTCAATCAGTTCGCGGCGAGGCTCGCGGGGCGGAACCTGCTGTGCGGTGAAGCGGGAGACGGTGCAGCGGGAGGCGGTGCTGCAGGAGACGGCGCTGCGGGAAACGGTGCAGCGGGAAGCGATGCAGCGAAATGCCGGGCATTCCCGCCGACCGCTGTGCGGCTCACGGCTCGAGAGGCGAACCCCGGGGCATCCGACGGCGCAACTGCCGTTGGCGCCACAAACACCGGCATCCTCGCGAACAGCGCAGGGCCGAACACGCTCACCTGGGACGCGACCGTGGCCCGGCTCGAACCAGCGGCGCGCGGCGTGCGAGTGAGCTTTGCCGGCGAGACGGTGGTCGCCGAACTTTCGGCTGCGGAACTGCTCGCAAGCGACATCCAGGAGGGAACCTCGGTCACCGTCAGTGTGGACCCGGCATTTGTCACCGTCTATACGGCTCGAAATCCGATTTCGGTCAGGGGAAGATAGAAGCGTGACTTCAACGCACGGTGACAGCACGGCGCTCTCCTCTGTTCCCACCGCCCCAGTGCAGCAGAATCGGGTACTCGCGTTCAGTCTGATCATTCTCGGTGCAATCGGCTTTGTTGCCGCGTTCGCACTCACCCTCGACAAGTTCGCCCTGCTGGAAAACCCGAATGCCGACCTGGGATGCAATTTCAGCCTCCTCGTCGGGTGCAGTACGAACCTGAATTCGGCACAGGGTGAAGTGTTGGGCTTTCCGAATTCACTTCTCGGGATCGTGTTCTGGACCGTGACCCTGACGATTGGGTTTGCCCTGCTGGCAGGAGCACACCTGGCGCGCTGGTTTTGGGCTCTCTTTGCGCTCGCCACAGCGGGCTCGCTCGCACTCGTGGTGTGGTTCGTCGGGCAAAGCCTGTTCGTTCTCCACGTGTTGTGCCCGTGGTGCATGGTCACGTGGGCGGTCACGATTCCAACGTTCTTCGTGGTCATCCTCCACGCTGTGCGGTCCGGAGTAACTCCGGGGTCGCCAGCGGTGGGAGCGTTCGCGCAGAAGGCGTTCGCGTGGATTCCCTTGGCAACGCTCGTGAGCTACCTCATCATTGCCGTTCTCGCGCAGTGGAAACTCGACGTCATCACCGCATTATTTGGATAGTACAGCAAAACCTGTATCATAATCGGATGGCCACCACCGCGACGCTGACACACACGGCTGCACTCTCGCGATTGGGCTATGCGCTCGCGGATGAGACTCGAGCGAGCATCTTGCTCTCGCTACGAGAGGCCCCAGCGTTCCCGTCCGATCTTGCCGAGGGGCTGGGAGTTTCCCGCCAGGTCATGTCGAATCAACTCGCTTGTCTGCGCGGTTGTGGGCTTGTCGAGGGTGTGAAGGTTGGTCGGAACATTCGGTATCGACTCGCTGACGAGCATTTTTCCGCCGCTCTGAGCGAGCTGTTGCGACTCGCGCTCGTGGTCGACCCTGACTGTTGCTCCGGTGAAGAGTGCACCTGCGCATGAGTGCCGTCACTGTGAGTTCCTCGTTGACTCCTGAACGGCGCGCAATATTGCAGCTTCGAATCCGGTGGATCGTTGGCGCGACGATCACCTACAACGTCATTGAGGCAATTATCGCCTTGTCGGCAGGCACGGTTGCGTCGTCGGCTGCGCTGATCGGGTTCGGGCTCGACTCCATAGTGGAAGTGCTTTCTGCCGCGGCAATCGCCTGGCAGTTTGCAAGCCCAGAGCCGCACCGCCGCGAACGCGTGGCGCTCAAGGTGATCGCACTCTCGTTCTTCGGCCTCGCCGCATTCGTCACTTTTGACGCCGTGCGCTCGCTCCTGGGGCTCGTTCAGGCAGAACACTCGACCGTTGGTATTGTTCTCGCCGCAGTCAGTGTGGTCATCATGCCAGCATTCTCACTCTACGAGCGCCGCACCGGAATGGAGCTCGGTTCCGCTTCAGCGGTCGCCGACTCGAAACAGACACTGATCTGTTCCTATCTTTCTGCGGCGGTACTGCTGGGGCTTGTGCTCAACAGCACGCTGGGCTGGGCATGGGCGGATGCCGTTGCAGCTCTAGTGATCGCCGTGTTCGCCATTCGCGAGGGCATCGAAGCATGGCGTGGTGACGCCTGCAAGCAACCGCTCGCCTCGCTCGTCACGGAGAACACGGAAACCAGTGAGTGCTGTTGACGAGTCAGCCGTGCTGCGTGCCCGCACGTGCGTGAGATGTCAACTCTCGCAATGATTGTAGAGGGAGCGTGACCGAAGCCACAACGCGACCTAAAGGGCGGGTTCCGCTCGCGATTGGTGCCGGCCTTGCGTTCTACACGGAGAAGGGCTCGTCTGCTGCGAGCCACCGGCATTGTGTGGTTCAGGTGGCGCGCAGCGTAGGAGCGACCATGCAGTTGGGTGTAGCAGTCCACGTGTTTGAGGTCACAGCGGCTCGGTTGGAACTGTACCGAATCGGTCGGCATGCCGTTCCAAGGGTTAGTCGTGTGGAGTCGGATTCGTCGTGTTGCGCTTGCGCCGAGCAACTCACACCGACCCCGATGCTCGACGTCGGCGACAACATTCCGGCCTTGAGTGTGCTCAATGACGGGTACGAACAGTGCACCGCGAAGTAAACGCTGTTGATAGCGCTGATGCGGACGACGGACGTGCCGTGCCGGTTCCAAGCCGCCACAATTCACAAGCGCCTCCAAAGAGTTGCCATCACCGGGATCTTCTACCGGCTCGCAGCCAAAAAGGTTTTGCATAGGTGTCTCGAGGTGTTACTTGGTGGTACCTGACGCCAAACTTGACATCCACGACGGTCCGGACGCCTTCTATGACTCTGTGGGAACGAATCTGTCGGGATTCAACGCCATCATGTACCGCCTAACTGTTCGCTCCATCATGAACCGCAAAGTCGCCACGATCAGGGGATGAGCGGGGTCGGGTGTCAGCGGATGCCCGAATTGTTCTGCGCCTAGCTCGGCATCGGGGCGTTTGGTCGTGCGTAGTACCACCACGCCAACCCGGTGCAGAACGCACACCACACGGCGCAAATGACGAAGAACGCGTACGGGGACATCGCCGAGAGCGACATTCCCACCAGGAACGGGCCGAAGGCACCGATCGAGGCCGTCCAGCCGATGGCGCCGCCTGCTTGACGCGGCGGGAAAATCATCGGCATCTGCTTGAACGTGCCCGCGTTGGCGAACCCGGAGAAGAAGAAGATGATTGTCATGCCGGTGAAGAACCCGGCGAACTCATCGACCGATGTGGGGCTGAGAAAGAACAGTGTCACCACGGTTCCCACCGTCATCCCGAGCCCGCCGACGAACGTGAACTTTGCGCCGCCGCCCACCTTGTCGCAGAGCGGCCCAACTCCAGCACGCACAAGTGCGCCGAGCATGGGACCGATCCACGCCCAGGTGAGCGGGTTGGGGGCATCCGCTCCGAATTGATTGCTGCTGTACACGTTCAGGATGATCAACCCGGTTTGGGCCGCGAGGCCACTGAATGCGCCGAAGGACATGAGGTAGATCGCGGTCATCACCCAGGTGTGCTTGAGTCGGAAGATATCCAGTTGCTGTCGGAAGTTTGCCTTGACCGGCACACTACGGATGACCAGGATCGCCAGTACGACGGCAAGAAGTACCCACGGGATGAGGACGAGCCCACCGTTGTGCAGCCAGACGAGTTTTCCCTCTGTGTCACTTTGTGGAGTGAGCACTGCCGTGCCGAACAAGCCGAAGCCGACCACCCAGGGGAGCAGGAGCTGCATGACTCCAATACCGAGGTTTCCGATTCCGGCCTGAATGCCGAGCGCGGTACCCGCGAGTCTCTTGGGGAAGTAGTAGCTCGTGGAGGCCATAAGCCCCGAGAAACTCCCACCCCCGACTCCGGCGGCGAACGCGAGAGACAGCAGAACCCAGAATGGAGTCGTGGTGTCTCGTGCGGCAAGCGCCCAACCGAACAGGGGAAGTACGAGGAGCGCTCCACTGAAGGACACCAGAACGCGGCTGCCCATGATGGGTGGAAGGAACATAAAGACGAGCCGAAGCGCTCCACCGGCGAGCCCGGGCACTGCTACGAGCCAGTAGAGCTGCTCCTTCGTGAGTAAATCAACACCCTCTGCACGAATGTCGTTGAGCCGGGGAGCGATTGCACTCACGAGGAACCACGCCGCGAAGGCGAGGATCATCGTGTACGTGGTCACCCACAGGGTGCGCCAGGCGAGCTTCTTATCCCACGTGGTTTCGTCTTCCGGGTTCCAGTTGGAAAGATCGGGTTTGAGCGCGGATCCAGCTGCTGAGGTCATCGTTTGGCTTTCGTTTTAGGTCGGACGCTGGGCTCCCAGCCGGGTCGGATCGAGCGAGCACCAACGTGCTGATCACGCGAGCGGTACACGACGTAGGGCCGGAACAGGTACATGAACGGCACGGACATCACGTGCACAAGTCGTGTGTATGGCCAGATCAGGAACAAGGCGGTGGCGGTGAGCGCGTGCAGTTGGAACATAAACGGCACACCGATCATGAGACTGGCATCCGGTTGGAACACGATGAGGCTGCGGCTCCACGGCGAGATCGTTCCTCGGTAGTCGTAGCCGGCGCCAAGAATTTGGAACTGGATGACGGCAATCGTGCCGAACACGATCGTGCTGACCAGGAACAGATACATGACAACATCCATCACGGTTGTTACCCGTGCGACGCGACGAATTGCACCTCGCCGTGACAACAAGATCACCATGCCAGCGATCGTGATCAACGCAACGATCGTGCCGATCCAGGTTGCACCGAGGTGGTACAGGTGTTCTGTGACACCAAAAAACTCCAACCACTCGCGCGGGATGAGCAGGCCAACCACATGGCCAGCGAACACCCCGAGGATGCCGTAGTGGAACATGGGGGAGCCCCACTTCAGCAACTTTGTCTCATAGGTTTGGCTCGACCTGGACGTCCAGCCGAACTTGTCGTAGCGGAAGCGCAGAATGGGTCCGACAATGAAACTCACCGCGGCAACATAGGGGAACGCCACCCAGAGCAGTACATCCACGTACGAGGGGTCAGTCATGCCCTCACTCCTTCACTCGCGGCCCCGCCGGGGCTGTACGGCGCAAGTGCGCCGAGGTAGGTGACGCCGACCATCTCGGTCGGCGGCCCGTCGTTGACGAGCGTCAAATAGCGTTCACGGGTCGCGTCATCGATCTCGGGAAAGGATCGGCACACAGCTGCGACAACGTGCGAGTACGGGCTATCGAACGACTCCAGCGCGGTGCGAAGTACCTCGATTCCCTCTCGGTGGGACGCGAGCAACTCTCCGGCGATGGGGGAGTCGCTGCGCGCCGAGAATTCCAGCACCATGGGCAGGTAGTCGGGAAGTTCGCCGTCTTCGACCTCCCAGCCGGCTGCCCGATACGCCTCAATGAACCTGACGAGTGCCATCCCGCGTCGCCGGGTATCGCCCGTGGAGTAGTAGCTGAGGTAGGGGCAGCACTTGCGCTTTTGATCGAAAATCGAGGTGAAGTGCGACTCGAGGTCCTGCTGGCTCATCCCAGACACTGCGGACAAGAACGACTGAAACTCCTCCGCAATTTCCTTCGGCAGCTTGCCGACGGCCTCGGCAACCTGGTCGAAGTGGGCCCGCCGGTCCGGTTGCGGATAGTCGAGAAGAACGGATGCCGCCATGTGGATGGTTCTGCGCTGTTCGTCCGTCAGTGCAGACGTCGCCATCTTCATCGGCGGTTTCGTGCGCCGACCGCCGGGAACCCTGCGTGCCTCGGTCACCGTGGTCATGCCGTGCTCCCGGATTCGGTGGGCGGCGGGAACATGCCGTTGGTGATGCCCTTGCCATTCCAGTTGAGCAGGTTCAGGCGCCCGGAGGTCGACGGCTCCGTTGGGTCGGTGTTGTTCTTGAGCGCTTCGAAGCTCTCCACCGTGGCGTCGATCGGGGTGCCGGGGATGCGCTTGGTTGTGGAGAGATCCGCTGTGGAGCTCGGCCCACCCATTCCTGGCCCACCGTCGGTGTCCAGGGAGCAGGCGAAGTCGTCGAGGTCGCGCGCCGACTCCACGTGCGCCTTCGGAATCACATAGCGGTCCTCATACTTGGCGATCGCGAGCAGGCGGTACATGGCCTCCATGTCCTCGCCGGTCATTCCGACGGCGCTCGCGATGTTCTCGTTCGCTTCCTTGCCCAGGTTGATGTCGCGCATGTAGGAGCGCATCGCGGCGAGCTTCTTGAGCGAGTACTCGATCGGAACGGTGTCGCCGGCGGTGAACAGGCCAGCCAGGTATTCCACCGGGATGCGCAGCTTGTCGATCGCGGCAAACAGGTTGCGCACATCCTCGCCGTCGTTTCCGCTGTTGGAGACGACATCGACAACGGGCGACAGCGGCGGGATGTACCAGACCATCGGCATCGTGCGGTACTCGGGGTGCAGCGGAAGGGCCACCTTGTACTCGCTAATGAGCTTGTAGATGGGGCTCTTCTGGGCCGCGTCGAGCCAGTCGTCGGCGATGCCGTCCTTCTTTGCTTGCTCGATGACGGCGGGGTCGAAGGGGTCGAGCATGACCGCGCGCTGGGCGTCGAGCAACTCGTGTTCGTCTTCGATTGCGGCAGCGGCAAGAACGGCGTCCGCGTCGTAGAGCATGAGGCCGAGGTAGCGCAGTCGGCCAACGCAGGTCTCCGAGCAAATCGTCGGCTTGCCCTGTTCGATGAGCGGGTAGCAGAGCGTGCACTTCTCGGCCTTGTTCGTCTTGTGGTTGAAGTACACCTTCTTGTACGGGCACGCCGAGACACACATCCGCCAGCCACGGCAGTCATCCTGGTCGACCAGGACGATGCCGTCTTCCTCGCGCTTGTACATCGCGCCGGAGGGGCACGCCGAGACGCAGGAGGGGTTCAGGCAGTGCTCGCAAATGCGCGGCAGATAGAACATGAAGGTGTTCTCGAACTCCATCTTCACGTGCTCGCTCATGTGGGCAAGGATCGGGTCATCCTGAGCGGTCTCCTGCGAGCCGCCCAGGTTGTCGTCCCAGTTTCCTGACCACTTGATGTCCATGTTCTTGCCGGTGAGCAGCGACTTCGGGCGCGCTACCGGGCCGTTCTTCGTCTGCGGCGCGTTCGTGAGCATGTCGTAGTCGTAGGTCCACGGCTCGTAGTAATCGTCGATCGTCGGTAGGTCGTTGTTGGAGAAAATGTTGGCGAGCTTCTTGAGGCGCCCACCCGACTTCAGCTTCAGTCGGCCGCGCTTGTTGCGTACCCAACCGCCGTTCCACTTCTCCTGGTCCTCGTACTGACGCGGGTAGCCGAGGCCGGGCCGAGTCTCCACGTTGTTGAACCAGACGTATTCCATCCCGTCGCGGTTCGTCCACACCTGCTTGCACGTGACAGAGCAGGTGTGACATCCGATGCACTTGTCGAGGTTCATCACCATCGACATCTGGGCCATAACACGCATCAGTACTCCACATCCTGGCTGCGGCGACGAATCACGGTGACTTCGTCTCGTTGATTCCCGGTCGGTCCGAGATAGTTGAAAGCGAACGAAAGCTGGGCGTAACCACCGATGAGGTGGGTTGGCTTGAGCAGAATCCGGGTGAGCGAGTTGTTGGTGCCACCACGCATCCCCGAGGTCTCCGCTACGGGCACGTTGATGGTGCGATCCTTCGCGTGGTACATGTACACGGTGCCCTCCGGCATCCTGTGTGACACGATCGCGCGAGCGACAACGACACCATTGCGGTTATAGGACTCGATCCATTCGTTGTCGCGCACGCCGATCTTGTCCGCATCCTGTGGCGACATCCAGATGGTGGGGCCGCCCCGCGACAGAGTGAGCATCATGAGGTTGTCCTGATACTCGGAGTGAATCGACCACTTCGAGTGCGGGGTGAGGTAGCGCACGGCAACCTCTGCGCGACCCTTCGAGCCCGTTGCCCCGGTAGCCGAGGTGGAACCGACGATGGAGTCATCGAACAGGCGATGCATGTCGAGCGGCGGGCGGAAGACGGGCAGCGCCTCGCCGAGCTCGAGCATCCAGTCATGGTCAAGGTAGAAGTGTTGTCGACCGGTGAGCGTGTGCCACGGCTTCAAGTGCTCCACGTTCACCACGAACGCGCTGTAGCGTCGTCCGCCGTGTTCGCTGCCGGACCACTCAGGAGACGTCAGCACGGGCACTGGACTGCCAGACACATCCTTGAACGTGAACTTTCTGCCCTCGTTGTCGCTCGCGAGCTGGGCGAGCTTCTGGCCAGTCTGCTTTTCCAAGGCGCGGAAGCCCTGGGTGCCCAAGCGTCCATTCGTCGTTCCGGACAGCGCGAGCACCATCTCGGCTGCCTTCACATCGGTGTCGAGCTTCGGGAGGCCCTTCGTTGGCCCGCTTGCCACCCGGCCGTTGCGATTTCCCAGATCCTCGATCTCGAGGTCAGGGTTGAACTTCACGCCTTTCGTGACCATTCCGAGTTTTGCCGTGAGTGGGCCAAGAGCCTTCATTCGTGCGCCGAAGGCCGGGTAGTCACGCTCCACAACGCTGAGCTTCGGCATCGTGACGCCGGGGATGAGCTTCGGGTTGTCAAGGACCACACCGTGCGGGGTGGACATGGCATCCGCAGTGTCGTGCAACAGGGGCGACGCGACCAAATCTTTTCGCACGCCCAAGTGCTCGACAGAAAGTTCGGAAATTTTGTCGGCAAGCAGGTTGAAGATGTCGAAGTCGGTCTTGGTCTGCCACGGTGGTGTGATTGCCGGATTGAACGTGTGGATGAACGGATGCATGTCCGTCGTCGACAAGTCGTGCTTCTCGTACCAGGTGGCCGGCGGAAGCACCACGTCACTGAAAAGCGTCGTGGAGGTATTGCGGAAGTCGCTCGTGACCATCAGGTCGAGCTTTCCGACCGGTGCGTCGTCGTGCCAGTCAATCGACTTCGGGCGGCGCTCCGGACCCGACTCCTCACCGCGGATGGCGGAGTCCGTCCCGAGCAGGTGCTTCAAGAAGTACTCGTTGCCCTTTCCGGAAGAACCGATGATGTTGGCCCGCCAGACGTTCAGCACCCGCGGGAAGTTCTCGGGCGAATCCGGGTCTTCGCACGCGTAACGCATGCCGCCGCTCGTGAGCTCATCCACGACGTACTGCGCTGGCTCCACCCCGGCCTTCTCGGCTTCATCAACAATGTCGAGAGGGTTTCGGTTGAACGTGGGGTAGCTCGGCATCCACCCGCGTTTTGCGGATTCCACGAGGCAGTCCGCGGTGGTCTGGCCGGCGAAAAGGCCGGTTGCTTTCGCACTGGAGAGAGTGTCGGCTGGCAGGCCGTCGTAACGCCACTGGTCGGTGGCGAGGTACCAGTACGCGGTGCCGATCATCTGGCGCGGCGGGCGCACCCAGTCCAGGCCGAACGCATATTGTGCCCATCCGGTGAGCGGCCGCACCTTCTCCTGGCCGACGTAGTGTGCCCAGCCGCCACCGTTCTTGCCCTGGCATCCGGTCATGGTCGTCAAGGCGAGGAACGCGCGGTAGATCGTGTCGGAGTGGAACCAGTGGTTGGTTCCCGCGCCCATGAGGATCATCGAGCGCCCGTCAGATTCCTCCGCATTTTTCGCGAATTCGCGACCGATGCGCTCGGCAGCCTGCGCTGGCACGGAAGTGATCTCTTCCTGCCATGCCGGGGTGCCTGGGGAGGAGGCGTCGTCATAGCCGGTCGGCCATTCGCCGGGCAGCCCGTCCCGGCCAACGCCGTACTGGGCGAGCAACAGGTCGAATACGGTTGTCACCGTGCGACCGTTGACCGTGCGTACGGGAACACCCCGGCGGACGGTGCCGGCGCTTCCTGCGTGTTCTTCGCCTTCGGTCGGCTGCAGATCGAACCGTGGAAGGTCGATGGTGACGGAGGCGTTGTCATAGTCCGCGGCATCCGCGACGGAAAGCAGCGGGTCGACGTCGCCGAGGTCGAGGTTCCAGAGCCCTGCATCCTTTTCCGAAAAGCGGTGCCCGATCGAACCGTTCGGCACGACAGGCTTGCCTTTCTGGTCGAGGAGCACAGGCTTGAATGCGGCGTTGTCCACTGTGGCTGCTGCGCCGGGAAGGGAATCTGCCATCAGGAACTTGCCGGGGAGCCAGGAGTCACCTGACTTTGTGAGTTCGATGAGGTAGCTGGAGTCGCTGAACTTTTTCATGTAGTCAACGAACATGGGCGTCTTCGCCTCGACCAGGAACTCCTTGAGGATGACGTGCCCCATGGCAATGGCAAGGGCGCCGTCCGTGCCGGGATGCGGCGAGAGCCACTCGTCCGCGAACTTGGTGTTATCCGCGTAGTCGGGCGAAACGACGATGACCTTCTGGCCGCGGTAGCGTGCCTCCACCATGAAGTGCGCGTCTGGGGTGCGGGTGACGGGGACGTTGGAGCCCCACATCATCAAGTAGGACGAGTTCCACCAGTCGGCGGACTCTGGCACATCCGTCTGGTCGCCAAATACCTGAGGTGAAGCGACCGGGAGGTCGGCGTACCAGTCGTAGAACGAGAGCATCGTTCCACCGAGCATCGTGACGAACCGTGAGCCAACGCCGTGGGACACGATCGACATGGCGGGAATGGGCGAGAAGCCAGCGATCCGGTCGGGACCGTATTTCTTGATCGTGTGCACGTGGGCGGCTGCCACGATTTCGGATGCCTCGTCCCAACTGGCCCGAACAAGTCCACCTTTACCGCGAGCCTGCTTGTATGCTTTCGCCGTCTCGGGATTGCCGGTCACCTCGGCCCAAGCGAGCACCGGGTCGCCGGTCTTCGCTTTCGCAGCGCGGTAGGCATCGAGTAGCACTCCGCGCACATAGGGGTACCGAATGCGGGTGGGCGAATAGGTGTACCAGCTGAACGCGGCACCGCGAGGGCAACCGCGTGGCTCGTATTCTGGCGAATCCGGGCCGACGAGCGGGTAGTCGGTCTGTTGGGTCTCCCACGTGATGATGCCGTCTTTGACGTACACCTTCCAGGAACAGGAGCCGGTGCAGTTCACACCGTGAGTGGAACGGACTTCTTTGTCGTGCGACCAGCGGTCACGGTAAAAGGAGTCGGCATCGCGCCCGCCGTCAAGGAATACGGAACGCAGATCTTCGGAGACTGTGCCCGGCCGTAAAAAGCGACCCAGTTTGAGGAGGGAGTCGGCCAAAAGACCGTCGGTTCCTGCGGGAGAGGGGCTGATCTTCTTGTCAGTGCTCACGGCGGCTCCTGTCGTACTCGGGGCGCCCCGCGGTCGCGATTGCGCCCTTGTGGGAAGTCTCTAAGACCCCCACCGTGCTGGCAACGTGAAAAGACCGTTAATAATGCGCCCGGATTCCGCGGTGTCGGCGGATGTGACGAGTGATGTCAGCATGGCGGCCTCCGACTTACGTGCGTAGATCGACGGTGCAGGTATTCGGACCGGAAAAGGGGTGCAATGCGCACGCGCGAAGAGGGCCTTCGCTGGAATCCACTGCCCCTTGAATGAGTGCGAAATGCACTTGGCACACTTGCGGATGTTCCTTTGCCAACGTGGCGAACGGGCAGTCGTGCATGGTCATGTTGGATGAGCCTGTCGCGGCGTCAGCGTCAATTTCGCTATCGAAGCCACACTGTTCCATGTGGTCATCCAGTGCATCCCACTGTCGTGACAGCGGTGAACTCTTCTCTGACACGTCATCGACAGGGAGGAGACGATGGACCAATGCTGTGCGCCGTTCGGATGCCTCGCGGCGAGAATGCAGAGCGGGGCTGTCCTTACCTTGAGCCGCGCGATACCGGAGCCGTGGTCGGCCTTTGCCAGCGCTCGGGATCGGGTCGGAATCAACGAATCCGGCGTCGATGAGTCGATGCAAGTGCTCCCGCGCTGTGTTGTGGTGCAGCCCAGTGGCCTCAGAGAGCTCCGCAATGGTTTGTGAACCATTTTTATAAAGTTCGCTGAGCAGGTTGATTCGGCTGAGCGAGGCCAGCGTCCGAAAATCTGTCGAGCGGCGGGTTGCCATGACTCTATTCAACGCCATCCCGCACGGGAAAGCCACAGTGAGCAGCGACGAGATTGGCAGGAAACATATTGGCGGAAATCGCTTTGGGTACAGTGTTTCGGGACGTGCTGAGCGAGACTGGCTAGGTTCAGTTGCGCTGCAGAGAGAACTCTCTTGAAGCGGAGTCGGAACAGAAAGGGTGTGCGATGGGTGACCCCCGGTCTACGCGAGCCGATGCTGAGCGCAATCGCCAACTCTTGCTGGACTCCGCGGCACGGGCACTCGCACTGAACCCAGAGGCGACCCTGGGTGAGGTTGCCCACGTCGCCGGGTTGACTCGCGCAACGCTGTATCGGCACTTCAACAATCGTGAGAACCTGTTGGAGGCGCTGAGAGAAGACGCACTCCTGTCTGCGCGCGCCGCGGTCGCCAGTGCGCACGGCGAGGAGGGTACCGCGTTAGAAGCCCTGCGTCGTGTCGTGGATGCGATTCTTCCCCTGGGCCCGCGTTTCCGTCCGCTCCTCATTGACGGTGCCGGCCAGGATCCAGAATTTGTGAAGCGTCGTGAGGAGGTCTTTGCCCCGGTCGTCGGAATTGTCGAGCGCGGGCAACGCGAGGGAGAAATTCGTGCTGACCTCACGGCGCAGTGGGTTGTCGCATCGCTCACGGCGCTGCTTGCTGCCGGGGTTCGTGCTTCACCCGGGGCTCCAAGCGAGCACGTTGCCGAGATGATCTTTGGAACACTCACGGGCGGGATACACAGCGATAGCAGTAAAACTAGACATTGATGTCTAGTTTATTTAGCCTTGAGTCATGACCTCCTCGCCCACACCCCACACCGAACCACTCAACACCACCGAGGTTGACGTCCTCGTTGTCGGAGCCGGTCCAACCGGGTTGACGGCAGCCGCAGAAGCGCTACGACACGGGATGAGTGTTCGCATCATCGAGCGACTGCCCACGCGTGGGACCTTCTCGAAGGCCCTCGTCGTGCACGCGCGCACGATGGAGGTGTTTGCGCTCATGGGCATCGATCGGAAGATTCGTGATCGAGGGCTGCCGTTTGCTGCCCTCAATCTCAATTTCAACAACCGCAAGCGGCGCGTGCGTGTTGACCTGCTTGACCAGCCGTGGGGGGACACTGCCTACCCGTACTGGCTTTCTCTACCGCAGCACGACACCGAGAACGTGCTTGAGAATCACCTCAACAGTCTCGGAGCAGAGGTGGAATGGTCAACTACTTTGCTCTCGCTCCACGAGAGCGGTGAGGTTGTTGACGCGAGCGTGTCGCGTGCAGGTGGCACCGAGCTGATTCGCGCACGCTGGGTGATCGGGTGTGACGGAGGGCGGAGCGTGGTTCGCGACCAGGCCGGAATGGCACTGAATCGCACCGGTGCCGGAGCAACCTTCTTGCTTGCCGACGTCAAGACCACGTGCGACCTCGTGGAGGATGAAGGACACATGTTCCTCGCCGCCGAAGGCTTGCTCATCATCGTTCCCATGCCGGAACCGAGACAGTGGCGCGTGATCGCCCATGTCGCCACTGCCCCTGAAGCAGCTCCCAATACCATCGATTCTGAATCGCTTGACCGCCTCATCAGCGACCGGGCGGGAATTCAGTTTGGGGCGCACGACGTGACCTGGACCTCCCAGTTTGACCTCAGCCATGGGGTGGCGGACCGGTTCCGTGCTGGACGCGTGTTCCTCGCTGGCGATGCCGCCCACATTCACAGCCCAGTAGGTGGGCAGGGTTTGAACACGGGGGTACAAGACGCCCACAACCTGATGTGGAGAGTTGCCCAGTCCAGGCACGCGACACCGGAAAGTCGCGAAAAGCTGTTCAACGACTACGAGGCTGAGCGCAGATCGAGCGCTCTCGCCATGGTGGGTGGGGTAGCTCGCGTGACCTCGCTCATGACATCCCGGCGACGAATAGTGCAACTGATGCGTCGGTCGATTGCCCCTCTCGTGTTGTCGCGTCGATTTGTGCAAGCGAAGCTGGCGCGGGGCGTGGGAATGCTGAACCTCTCGTATGCGAAGGGCGTGTCACTGGCGGGCGCCAAGAATGTGCGAGTGGGACAGCGACTGCCCAACCCGGTGCTTCGCGAAGGCGGACGACTCCACGATCGCTTGAGTGGTTCCGGATATCGCTGGGTGCTTCTGGGAAGCCCGGCGACGAGCGCGGATGCGTTGGATCCGGGACGGGAATGTTGGGTGGGGCTGCCCTTGGTGCGCGTACCTGATACCGACCTTGCGGATCCTGCGCGGGACGGAAACCGGAACCGGATTGTTCTCGTGCGCCCTGATCTTTACATCGCAGCCGAGGGAAAGTCGCCTACTCGTGCGCTGAAATCGCAGGAGGTCATTCAGGAGGTGACACGAAGCGTCGACCTGGTGAGGGAGGGGACCGGGCAGAATGGAGTGCATGCCCGCACCGACATCAACCCCTGACCTTGCGGCTCTGATCGCCGCGTTGCCCGCAGATTCCATCATCACTGACAGCGACGCGATGGGCGAGTATCGCCGGGACCGTGCTTCTGAGGAAAACGCGGGAACGCCTCTCGCTGTTGTGCTGGCAACCAGTACCGACGATGTCAAAGCCGCCGTCACCTTTGCTGCACAACATCAGATCCCCGTGGTTCCGCGCGGGGCGGGTTCCGGGCTCGCCGGGGGCGCTTCGGCGATTGACGGCTGTATGGTGGTGTCGCTCGAGCGCATGCGTGCGATCTCCGTGGATCCGGTCACGCGCACAGCGGTCGTCGAGGCGGGAGCGTTTAACGTTGACGTGAAGATTGCTGCCGCCGAGCATGGTCTTTGGTATCCGCCAGACCCTTCCTCGTTTGAGATCAGCTCCATCGGTGGAAATGTTGCAACGAATGCTGGCGGACTGTGCTGCGTGAAGTACGGCGTCACAAGTGACTACGTGCTCGGGATGACCGTGGTGCTCGCCGACGGCACTGCCGTCACACTTGGTGGACCTCGAATCAAAGATGTTGCAGGGCTTTCCCTCACCAAGCTGTTTGTTGGCAGCGAGGGCTCCCTTGGAATCATCACCGAGGTCACTCTGCGGCTCATCCCGGTCGGGCATCCCTCCTCGACCCTTGTCGCTACTTTCGCCTCGCTCCCTGGCGCAATGCAGACCGTGATCGATATCACGAGGGTGATGCGTCCCTCCATGCTCGAGTTCATGGATTCCGTGTGCATCAACGCCGTCGAGGACCTCACCAAAATGGGGCTTGACCGTTCAGCTGCCGGAATGCTCATTATTCAATCGGACGAACCAAGCGAGAGTGCCGCGACCGAAATCGACCGGATCAATGAGCTGTGTGATGCCAACAACGCCACCGAGGTGTATTTCACCCATGACGTGGACGAGGGTAAGGCGTTTGTGGCGGCCCGTCGGATGGTGCTTCCTGCCATCGAGAAGCTTGGCGCTGTGCTGATTGAAGACGTGGGTGTGCCGGTGTCCAAGCTTGGCGAGCTGGTTCTTGGCGTCGAGGAGATTTCGCGGAAACACACCGTGTCGGTCTCGATTGTCGCGCACGCGGGCGACGGCAATACTCATCCTCAAATCGTTTTCGATCCGGCAGATTCCGACCAACAAGAGCAAGCGCGGCTCGCATTCGGGGACATCATGGAGCTGGCGCTATCGCTTGGCGGAACGATCACCGGCGAGCACGGCGTGGGCCGGTTGAAGCAGCCGTGGCTCCACGCCTACCTTGGCGACGATGTAATGGAGTTGAATCAACGCATCAAGTCCGCGCTCGACCCCGCGGGCATTCTGAACCCGGGTTCCAAGTTTTCGCGTTAGCGCAGGCACATGGGCACTTTGCTGAGCAACTCGCCACGTCTCCGCATAGACTGAAAAAGTGAGCAATAGTGGAATCGTCGAGTGGCGTGGACCACTATCTGAAGCGTGGACCTTTCTTGTTATTGGGTCAGCTGCGATCTTCGGGGCGGGCTTGTTCTCTGCTGTCACCGCCAGAGCCACGACCTATCATTCGGCGTGGCTCGTCGCTTATCTCGTGTTGGTCGTGGGGGTGGCGCAGATCGCGCTCGGCCTAGGTCAGGCAACCATCGTGAGCGGGCCACTGCAGCCGTGGCGTGTCATGAGTGAGGTTGTGCTTTTTAACCTCGGCAACATCGGCGTTGTTGTCGGTACTCTCCTCGCGATACCTCTCGGCGTCGATGTGGGCAGTGCCCTTCTCGTCGCCTCGTTGATTCTCTTCGGTCAGAGTGTGCGTGGATCCGACCGGCGCCGAGTGGCTGTGTGGGGATACCTAGTTCTTGTCGTGCTGCTGGTGGCGAGCGTGATTGTCGGGATCTTCTTCGCTCATCGCTAGCCCGCGCCGTGCTGTCCCGACTACGATCACGAGTCGAGGTCGTTGATGGCTTTAAACGGTGTTCGGTCATGGTCTCGCTCAGGGGCCGGGGCTACGCTCAACAGTGTGACTACTGAATCGCACGACGAGCCAACCTCCCTCGTCGATACCCGCGGTCGCCCGCTGCGCGATATTCGGTTCTCGGTGACAGATCGATGCAACTTCCGGTGCGTGTATTGCATGCCGAAGGAAGTTTTTGGCCGAGACTACGCCTTCATGCCACGCGAGGAGTTGCTTTCGTTTGAGGAAATTACGCGGCTCGCGCGGATTGCCGCAGCGCACGGCGTGGAAAAGATTCGACTTACCGGCGGCGAACCGTTGCTCCGCAAAGGATTGCCAGAGCTTATTTCACTCTTGAGCGAACTGCGCACACCGGCAGGTTCCGAATTGGATATCGCACTCACGACAAATGGCTCGGCGCTCGCTCACCTTGCTCCCGCGCTCAAAGAAGCTGGGCTGAAGCGGGTCACGGTTTCTCTGGACTCGCTTGACAATGCCACGTTCCAAGCCATGAACGACATCCGCTTTCCCGTGCAGAAAGTTCTCAACGGGATCGATGTCGCGCACGATGTTGGGCTTGGCCCGATCAAAGTGAACATGGTGGTCAAGAAGGGCTACAACGACCAGGACATTGTGGCAATGGCTCGGCACTTCAAAGACACCCCCTACATTCTTCGGTTTATCGAGTACATGGATGTCGGGACGACGAACGGCTGGCAGCTGGGAGAAGTCGTTCCCTCGCACGAGGTCATCTCTCGCATCCATGCCGAGCTTCCCTTGGATGAGGTGGAACAGAACTATGCCGGCGAGACATCCAAGCGGTGGCGCTACCGCGACGGAGGTGGCGAAATTGGCGTCATCTCCAGCGTCACGCAGTCGTTCTGCCACGAGTGTTCGCGGGCGCGCATCTCAGTTGATGGCAAGCTGTACACGTGTCTGTTTGCCAACAACGGGCATGACCTGCGTGGACTTCTGCGCGGTGGCGCCACGGATGATGAACTGTCAGCGACGATGGCGGAGATTTGGCGTGAACGCACTGACCGGTATTCGGAGATTCGGTCGCTCCACACTAAATCCGCCTCGGGCGGGGCGAAGAGAATTGAGATGTCGTACATTGGCGGCTGACACGCTGGGGGAGGCGATTGTGACGGATGTAGCGGTAACGGTGCGTTATTTTGCGGCGGCGGCCGATGCCGCTGGCTGCGAAGTAGAACAACTGACGCTCTCTGAGGGCGCGCGGCTTGGCGGAGTGAAGGCTGCCCTGGTCGAGCGGTACGGCGACCTCATGCAACGCGTTGTTGACTCGGGTTCTTTTCTCATCGATGGTGTGGTGTGCAGGGACGACTCCACTCGGGTGGGTGAACGTGTCGACGTACTTCCGCCCTTTGCGGGTGGATAGGGTGACGTCGAGTGAACGGGTTGATCCAGAATCGCGAGAAACCCCCTATGCCGATGCGGTCGCTAAGAATGCGGCCGAGGATTTGCTGCGACTGAACATCCCGGGGCACAGCGCCGACAGGGATGCAGCACCAGCACTGTCAGAGTTTTTCGGTGACGAGGTTCTCAAGAGGGACATCGGTCCGCTACTCAGCGGAATCGACAAAGGCCCAGACAATCCCTACGATCGTTCGCTTGCCCTCGCGGCGAAGGCATGGGGAGCTCGGCGCACGTGGTTTTTGACCAATGGGGCCTCCCAAGCAAACCGGATCGGCGCTCTGGCGTTGGGGGCGTACGGGCGCGAAGACCAGCCGGTTGTTGTGCAGCGCAGTGCGCACTCCAGTTTCATTGACGGGATTATTCTTGCCGGGCTGGTACCGGTTTTTGCACACCCGGTAATCGGCGATCACGCTGGGATCGCTCATGGCGTCTCGCCCGCAGAGCTTGAACGAGCACTCGCGATGGCCACTGACCCCAAAGGCGTCTATGTGGTGACGCCTAGTTATTTCGGTGCGGTGGCCGATGTGCAGTCGTTGACACAGGTCGCCCACGCAGCGGGGGTGCCGATTATCGTCGACGAGTCGTGGGGTGCGCACTTTGGATTTCACCCGGAGCTCCCGCGCAATTCTTTGGCGCTCGGTGCTGACCTTGTGGTGTCGAGCACTCACAAACTTGGTGGCAGTCTCACCCAGTCCGCGATGCTGCACTTGGGAAATGGTCCCTTCGCCGATGTCCTTGAACCACTCGTGCACCGCGCGTTCTTGATCACAATGTCGACGAGTGCGAGTGCGCTGTTGCTTGCGTCGCTCGACATCGCGCGACATGCCTTGCAGAACGGTAGTGAACGCATCGGCGAGTCAATAGCGGCGGCAGCGCGCATCCGTCAGAAGCTTCGCGACGGCGGAAGGTTCAAGATTGTCAGCGACAGTTGGGGCCCCGACGACGCCGTGGCTGCCGATCCGTTGCGCGTGTCCGTGGATGTGCGCAGCGCTGGGCTGAACGGTCATGCTGTGCGCAATGAGTTGATCCGCGCAGACGGGATTTACACCGAGATCGCGACGGATGCGTGCATTGTTGCCTTCCTGGGCCCTGGCTTTGCGCCTGATGAAGACCGATTCGTTGATGCCCTCAATCGCCTCAAACCCGTCGGCTCCCTGGCCTATGCCGAAACCCTTACGCTCGCCTTGCCCCGGCCGGGCGCGCTGCATATCCGACCGCGCGACGCGTGGTTTGCCTCTGCCGTAGCCGTCCCTGCAACGGATGCGGTTGGTCGGGTTTCGGCAGACTCGCTTGCGGCCTACCCGCCCGGAATCCCCAACGTGCTGCCGGGGGAAATCATCTCAGCGGAGGTCGTGGACTTTTTGCGGAAAGTCGCGGCAAGCCCTGGTGGCCACGTTCGCGGAGCAAGCGACCCGGCGGTCGATTTCCTTCGCGTGGTGGACGCCTAACCCAAGCTAGGCCGCGCCCGTTAGGAGAAGGCGGCGATCCCGGTTTGCGCGCGCCCGAGAATCAGTGCGTGTACGTCGTGGGTGCCCTCGTACGTGTTCACCACTTCAAGGTTCACGAGGTGGCGCGCGATGCTGAACTCATCACTGATGCCATTGCCTCCGAGCATGTCTCGGGCAAGCCGGGCAATGTCGAGCGCTTTGCCCGCGCTGTTGCGCTTCATGATGGACGTGATTTCCGGCGCGGCCGTGCCTTCGTCTTTCATGCGGCCGAGGCGCAAACATCCTTGGAGTCCAAGCGTGATCTCGGTCTGCATGTCAGCAAGCTTCTTCTGGATGAGCTGGTTCGCAGCGAGTGGCCGCCCGAACTGCTTGCGATCGAGCACGTATTGCCTAGCCGTGTGCCAGCAATCTTCCGCGGCACCCAGCGCGCCCCAACTGATGCCATACCGGGCAGAGTTCAGACAGGTGAACGGGCCCTTGAGCCCGCGGATATCCGGGAATGCGTTCTCTTCAGGGCAAAACACCTCATCCATGACAATTTCGCCGGTGATGGAGGCGCGCAGCCCCACCTTGCTGTGGATGGTTGGTGTGCTGAGTCCGTCCCAACCCTTTTCGAGAACGAAGCCGCGAATGTCGCCCTCGTCATCTTTCGCCCACACCACGAAGACGTCCGCGATCGGGCTGTTGCTAATCCACGTTTTTGCACCGCTGAGGCGGTAGCCGCCGTCCACTTTGCGTGCCCGGGTGATCATGGAGCCAGGGTCTGAGCCATGGTCTGGTTCGGTCAATCCGAAACAACCGATGAGCTCACCGCTGGAAAGTTTGGGCAAATACTTTTGCTTGGTGTCCTCAGTGCCGAACTCGAGGATGGGAACCATCACGAGAGAGGACTGCACGCTCATCATGGAGCGGTATCCAGAGTCGACGCGCTCGACTTCGCGCGCAATCAAGCCGTAGCTCACATAGTTGAGGCCGCTTCCGCCGTACTCTTCGGGGATCGTCGCGCCAAGCAAGCCGATTTCACCCATTTCGCGAAAAATGGAGGGGTCGGTGTGTTCGTTGCGAAACGCATCCTGAACTCGCGGCGCGAGCTTCTTTTGCGCGTATTGCGCCGCAGTGTCGCGAATCATGCGCTCATCATCGGTGAGCTGCTCGTTCAGGTGCAGTGGATCTTTCCAGTCAAAACCATGTGCCATGGTCCAAGTCTGCCCTATGCCGAGAGGCGCATATGAACGGGAAACGTGACGAGAACTCGCTACAACACGTCCACGAGCTGGGTAAGCCAGTCGAAATGGATGATCGATCCCGCCGCGGCAAAGAACAACACGTTGAGCAAAACCGTGAGCCAAAAATTGCGCGCAAACTTCTCCTTGCGCGTTTTATGACGGAACAAGTTTTGCGCAAGGATGGCGCCCGGCCACCCGCCGACAAGCCCGAGGAGATGAAGTTGGGTCTCGGGAACCCGCCATGTCCCGGCCACCGCGGCGGCTTTGTCTTGCCAATAGAACACGAACGACACGAGGCTTGCGCCGCCGTAGACGGCAAAAACCCATGAGGGCATTCCCCAATAGATAACTTCCAGAATCAGGATGGGTAGGAAAAATACGATCGCAAAGTAGCCAATGACACGCGCGCTGACGCTGCGATTTGCCGGTGACCGCGACCAGCGTTCTCCCGTCACGATCACGCGCTCAGCACGCAGCCGGCCATCGTCGTTCGTGTGACTTTCGAAGGTCACCGACATTCCTTCGCGCGGCCGATCGATGCGAGGGTGAAACGCGCTCACGTGCAGAAACACGTCAGGGCCGCCATCGTTGGACTTGACGAAGCCGAAGCCGCGATCAACGTTCCATTTCGCTACGACGCCGCTATGCCGCATAACCCGGTCGGAGCCAAAGGGGTGTTGGGGGTCGGGAGGACATGAGTTGATGTTAATCAGGTTCGCTGAGATCGCCAAGAGTTCCGAGCGATCACGTACCAGGTTTGGCGAACTACGTCAGTTCTGAATGTCGATGGTGCCGTCGTCGCCCACGTGGAAGCCGGGAGCGAAAGCTGCCTCCCAGAGATGTCCGTCTGGATCAGCAAAATATCCCGAATAGCCGCCCCACTCTGCGCGTTGGGCGGCTTTCACGAGGTGGGCGCCTACAGCTACCGCATGAGTCAGAGCTGCATCGACTTCCCCCTCAGTGTTGAAGTTGAGTGCCAGTGTGACTCCGCGGAAGGCGGCGGGCGACTCGGCGGTCAGCCCAACATCCGCGGCAAGCGCGTCGTGGCCAAAGAGGCCGAGCCACGTTCCTGAGGTGCGAAACCAGGTAATTCCGGTGGAGGGGTCGCCGCGTTGCTCCCATCCAAGCGCCAGGTAGAAGTCAATGCTTCTCTCTAGGTTCGCAACACCGAGAGTGACGATCGTGAAATTAGGGGCGACAGTCATGAGCGTTAGAGCCCCACCCATTCAGAGGCGCCGTCGGTGAAATATTGGCGCTTCCAGATTGGGACGGTGGACTTGATGCGTTCGATCAGTAATTCGCACGCCTCAAATGCTTCGCGCCGGTGTGCCGCGGACACGGCTGCGTACAGTGCAACATCCCCAACCTCGAGATGTCCGATGCGGTGGGAGGCGGCAACGGAAAGACCCGTTTCGGTCGACACAGAAGTGCAGCACTCAATCAAAATGCGCTCCGCGTCAGGGTGCGCCTGGTAGTCGAGTGAACGGATGTCCTGCCCGCCGTCGTGGTTTCGCACTACGCCGGAGAACACGACGACCGCCCCAGAAGTGGGTGACTCGACACTCTGCCGGATTGAGTGTTCGTCAATCGGCTGGTCGGTGAGGACTCCTAAAACAGTGGTCATGGGTTAAGTGTGCCCGATCAGTATTTGGCCAGGTGTGGGGCCACGGTGGCTGAGTACGCGTCGATGCCGCCGGAAAGGTGGCGGACATTGTCGAAACCGGCGCTGCGCAACATCCGGAGCGCGGATTCTGAGCGGACGCCATGGTGGCAATACAACACGACGGGAAGATCACGGCTGATGTCGTCTAGGCGGTCGCCGAGCCCGCCCATTGGGTAGAAGTCGGAAGGCTCAATGGTAGCGATCGCCCGCTCGAACGGCTCACGAATATCGATCAGTTGCAGTGGATCGCCGCGCTCCAGCATGTGCGCCAGTTCGTCGGGGGCGACCGTGTCGTGATTAGTCATTGACGAGGGCTGGCTCTGGTTCACTGGGCTTGCGCCGCAGAACGCGTCATAGTCAATGAGCTCCGTGATGGGGGCAGCATCGTCGATCGTGCGGTAGGAGATCTCTCGGAATCGGCCGGACAGCGCATCGTACGTGGTGACCGTACCGATCAATGGCTCGCCTATTCCGGTGATGATTTTGATGCTCTCTGAGCACATGATCGCGCCGATCACCGCGCACACGCTCGGTAGTACTCCTCCTTCTGCGCACGAAGGAATCGAGCCGGGCGGGGGTGGGGATGGGAACAGGTCGCGATAGGTTGGCCCGTATTCTGCCCACGCGACACTGGCCTGGCCGTGGAATTGCAGGATGGCGCCCCACACGAGCGGCTTCCCGGAGATGGCCGCCGCATCGTTGGCAAGGTAGCGGGTGGCGAAGTTGTCGCTGCCATCCATAACGAGGTCGTAGTCGGCGAAGATCCGCAGAGCATTGCTGGAATCCAGCCGCTCATCATGGAGTTGAAGTTGGATTGCTGGGTCGATAGCTCGCACTGTGTCACTGATCGATTCCAGCTTTCGCCTGCCAAGGTCCGCGAGGCCGTGGGAAATCTGCCTGTGCAGGTTTGAGAGCTCAACGACATCGGTATCAATGATGCCGATCGTGCCGATCCCGGCCGAAGCGAGGTAGGGGATTGTCGCGCTTCCGAGCCCGCCAGCGCCAATCACGAGCACGCGAGCGCCCGCAAGTCGACGTTGGGCATCTTCGTCGAAGCCGGGCAGCGAAAGTTGGCGACTGTAGCGCGCGAGACGGACCGGATCTAGTGGAGCGCCCACTGGAACCAACGGACCACGAACCATCACGCGGACCTCCCTGAGTTAGCACCAGGTACGCGAATTTTCGCGGCCAGAAAACCTAGTCTAACGAGCCTTCGCGAGTGCGACCGCTGTTGCCGAGGCCTCGCGGATCGCCTCCTCAGGTGCGCGACCTGCGGCGGCGGCCACCCCTGCGGCGTACCCCACCAGGAAGGTCGAGACGGGAGCAGCAGGCCGCAGCACCGCTCGTGCAGCATCCCCGGCGAGGTTCAAAATTTGTTCAACGTCTGGGTGGAGTTCCTTCAGTCCAAGCGCTGTGGCGAGTTGCTCGGTCCACGCCTCAAGGTCCGCTCGTTCATCGTCGTTCATCATTCGCTCCTTCGCGCGTGTGGCGTAGTGTTGGCGGCTGTGCGCCGAGTTGTTCTGCATCGTCCCACGAATCGACATCAGTTGTGGCGCCGTCAGGAACCCGGACTGACACGAGGCTCAGCCCATCAATGAACCGAAAGACGGGCATCGACTCAAGCGAGCCTGGCTGGCGGTGCTCGGCAAGTGCTTTCGCCAGCGATGCGGTGCGGTACACGGCAGCGAGAGGTTGGAGCCGTTCATCGGTGTCAAGGGAGATCGCGCCGTCGAAGCTCTGGTCGGCTTCGAGCGCGCGCAGGATTTCGGGGACGGCGAGAGCGATGTGCGGCATGTCGCACGCGAAAACAAACGTGGCGTCGCTTGGCGCGCCTGGGCGCTCTGCGAGGGCCGTGAGCCCGGCAGCTATTCCAGCGACCGGGCCGCTAAACGGTGGGTCTTCGCGCGCAAACGCGACAGCGGTTGGCAGCGCGACACGAGACGCATCTGGGGTGAGGTCAGGACCGACAATCACGATGTGTCGCGCGACCTCCGCTGCCGCAACAGTCCGCTCGAGAAGGGTTGACCCCTCGAAGACAAACTCAGACTTCGACGTGAAGTCCAATCGCGACGAACGTCCACCCGTGAGAATGATGGCGTCGACTAGCACCGGATGGCCAACACCCTCTGGCCTACGATGCCAACAGTTGGCGCAGCACGTACTGCAGGATGCCGCCGTGCTGGAAGTACGCGGCCTCTGCGGGAGTATCGATCCGCACCTTTGCCTGGAAACTGCGCTCACCGGCATCCGAAGTCACGGTCACCGTCACCGCGTCTGGAGTGCGGTCTTTGCCCTCGAGGCCGGTCACAGAGAATGTTTCCTCGCCGGTGAGGCCAAGCGAAGCGGCGGTGTCTCCGTTCATGAATTGCAACGGAAGCACTCCCATACCAATCAGGTTTGACCGGTGAATGCGCTCGAAGCCGGTCGCTAGTACTGCCTTCACACCGAGTAGAAGCGTGCCCTTTGCGGCCCAGTCGCGTGACGAACCAGACCCGTACTCCGCGCCAGCAATGACCATGAGCGGCACGCCGTCGTCAAGGTACTGTTTCGAGGCGTCGAAAATGGTGGTGTGTTCGCCGTCGGGGAAGTGCCGCGTGAAGCCGCCCTCCACCCCCGGTACGAGCAGGTTGCGCAGTCGGATGTTCGCGAACGTACCGCGAATCATCACCTCGTGGTTTCCACGCCGTGATCCGTACGAGTTGAAGTCTGCTGGCTTCACGCCCTGCTCCTGCAACCATTTTCCGGCTGGCGAGTCCCGCTTGATGTTGCCAGCAGGCGAAATGTGGTCAGTCGTGACGGAGTCCCCGAGTAGGGCAAGAACTCGCGCGTTTCGGATGTCGCTCAGTGGTTCCGGTTCTCGCGGCATGCCCTCGAAGTACGGGGGTTGGCGCACATAGGTGGACGTGTTGTCCCACGCGAACATGTCAGCGTCCGGGATTTCCAGCGACTGCCAGTTGTCATCGCCGTCGAAGACGTTCGCGTATCCCTTCGAGAACATGTCCGCTTCGATGACCTCGCCAATGACCGCTTGTACCTCTTCCGTCGTGGGCCAGATGTCGCGAAGGTAAACCTCTTCGCCATTCGATCCGGTGCCCAGTGAGTCCGTCATGAGATCGGTGTTCATTGTGCCGGCCAGCGCGTATGCGATCACGAGCGGCGGCGACGCGAGGAAGTTCATCTGGGTTTGCGGGTGAATGCGACCCTCGAAGTTGCGGTTACCCGAGAGCATCGCCGACACGTTGAGGTGATGATCCTCGACCGCAGCCTGCACTTCGGGGATGAGCGGACCCGAGTTTCCGATACACGTCGTGCAGCCATATCCGACCAGGTCGAAGCCGAGCGTGTTCAGGAACGGTGTGAGTCCCGCCTTCTCGTAGTAGTCGGTGACGACGCGCGAACCCGGCGCAAGCGAGGTCTTCACCCAGGGCTTCGAGCGCAGACCCAACTCCACAGCCTTCTTCGCCATGAGGCCAGCGCCAATCATCACTTCAGGATTGGAGGTGTTGGTGCAGGAGGTGATCGCGGCGATGACGACGTGGCCGTTGTCGATCGTGGAGTCCGTGCCGCCCATGGTGACGGTGGTTGGGTCGGAGAGCCAGGGGACTTCCTCCTGCGGCACCGAGCGGTCGATGGGCGGGATGCTCTTCTCCGCCGAACCGAAGGCGATCGGGTCGCTTGCGGGGAACGATTCGTCGGAGGCGTCGTCGAGTCCGGAAAGGATCTCCGGCACTTGCGAACCTTCGGTGAGAATTGTGCTCACGACCTTGCGGGCCTTTCGGAGCGGAATGCGGTCTTGCGGACGCTTGGGCCCGGCAATGGAGGCCTCCACCGAGTTGAGGTCAAGCTCCAATACCAGCGAATAGTCTGCTGCACTCTCCGGGGTGTGCCAGATTCCTTGTTCTTTGGAGTAGGCCTCGACAAGTGCGATCTGCTCCTCGGTGCGCCCAGTGAGGCGCAGGTAGCTGAGGGTCTCCTCGTCGATGGGGAATATCGCGCACGTGGAACCGTACTCGGGGCTCATGTTTCCGAGTGTGGCGCGGGTGGCGAGCGGGATGGCGGCGACGCCGGGGCCAAAGAATTCCACAAACTTTCCGACGACGCCGGTCTTACGGAGGAGCTCGGCGACCGTGAGCACGAGGTCGGTGGCGGTGGTGCCTTCAGGCAATGAACCGGTGAGTTTCACCCCGACCACGGGCGGAACGAGCATGCTCATGGGCTGGCCAAGCATGGCCGCCTCCGCCTCAATACCGCCAACGCCCCAGCCGAGCACGCCCAGACCGTTCACCATCGGAGTGTGAGAGTCCGTGCCCACGAGGGTGTCGCAGTAGGCCTGCGTCACGCCGCCGCGTTCGCGAGTGAAGACCACGCGGGAAAGGTATTCCAGGTTCACCTGATGGCAAATCCCCGTGTCTGGCGGAACGACGAGGAAGTCGTCAAAGGATTGTTGAGCCCAGCGCAGCAACTGGTAGCGCTCCTGATTGCGCTGAAACTCGAGATTCGCGTTGACTTGGAACGCGCTGGGTGTACCGAAAGCGTCAGCAATGACCGAATGGTCGATGACAAGCTCAGAGGGGATGAGCGGGTTGATCTTTTGGGGATCTCCGTCGAACGCGGCCATCGCATCTCGCATCGCGACAAGATCCACGACGCACGGGACTCCGGTGAAGTCTTGAAGCAGCACTCGCGCCGGCGTGTATTGAATCTCCGCACCGTGCTCGGCTGCCGGATCCCAGTCCGCCACCGCTCGTACCTGATCTGCCGTGACGAGCGTGCCGTCCTCATTGCGGAGCAGATTCTCCAGCAAAACTTTGAGGCTGTAGGGCAGTCGTTCCGCTCCGGGCACGGCATCCAGGCGGAAAATTTCGTACGTCTTCTCACCAACCGCTAACTTGCTCTTCGCACCGAAACTATTCATGGTCTATCCCTCCGCCAGCTTGCTCCCCATGCTCCGCTGTTCCCGGTGAAGTGTCAACGTGGACGGCAGCGATCCGACGCGAGGAATAGGCTGGAAGGGAACGGTCTATCGAAAGTGAGGGACTGATGACGGGCACACGACGTCCGGCACCAACCAAGAAAGCGACGAAGAAGAACGGCGAATCAGCCGAGACGCTTCGCGGGTATTACGAGCAGATGGTTCTCGTGCGCGAGTTCGAATTGCGTGCGAGCGAGATGTACGCTCGAGCAAAAATCGGTGGGTACTGTCACCTCAATCTGGGCGAGGAAGCGACAGTCGTCGGCCTGATGGCCGCGTTGAAATCCACTGACTACCTGTACATGGGGTACCGCGACCACGGATACGCGCTCGCACGTGGCATGAAAGCAGGCCCCGTCATGGCCGAGCTTTTCGGCAAGTCCACCGGTGTGGTCGGCGGCTACGGCGGATCCATGCACATGTTCGATCTCGATCTACGAACGATGGGCGGCTACGGCATAGTCGGTGGACAAATTCCTCTCGCGACAGGCGCAGCGTTTGCCATCAACTACCGAAGCAAGGCAGGCAAGAACGCGGAAGCCGTCATGTGTTTGCTCGGCGATGGAACCACAAACATTGGCGCGTTCCATGAATCGCTCAACCTTGCGTCGCTGTGGAATCTCCCGATCGTTTACGTCATCGTCAACAACCGGTTGGGCATGGGAACTCCTGTCGACCACGCCTCGGCCGAACCTGATCTCTACAAGCGGGGAAGTGCGTACCGCATACCCGGCGAGCGTGTGGATGGAGACGATCCCGTGGCCGTGCGGGATGCCGCGCTCGCGGCACTCGAAAAAGCTCGAGTTGAACGGCAACCCATGATCCTTGAAACGATGAGTTATCGACTGAAGGGGCACTCGGTGGTCGATCCGGCCCGCTACCGATCAAAAGAAGATACGGAAACCGCGCAAGAGAACGACCCCGTGCCCGCGTTCCGCAATCGCTTGCTCACAGCGGGAACACTTGACGAAGCTGCTGTGGATCAGATTCACGATGCGGCCGAAAAAATCGTGGACGAAGCCGTGACCTTTGCTGATGAAAGTCCAGACCCTTCCACGGAGGGAATGTTTGACAGGGTCTATGCCACTCCCGTGGCGAACACGCCGCGTTCATTCCCTGGCGACCCTGTGGTGGTGCAGTCATGACCGAAATGACGTATCGACAAGCGCTCAACGAAACTCTGCGCGCAGAGCTCACTCGCGATGAAAACGTGTACCTCATCGGTGAAGAGATTGGTGTGTTCGAAGGTTCGTACAAGATCACCGCTGGGCTGTTGAAGGAGTTTGGCCCGAAGCGCGTCGTGGACACCCCGATCGCGGAAGAAGGCTTCACCGGGGTAGCTATTGGCTCAGCGATGCTTGGGCTGCGCCCAGTCGTTGAAATCATGACCATCAACTTCACGCTCATTGCGATTGATCAGATCGTGAACCACGCGGCAAAGATTCGCACCATGTTCGGTGGCGAAGTCAGCGTGCCGATGGTTATTCGAACCCCTGGCGGCGGCGGCCAGCAACTTGCGGCCACGCATTCGCAAAATCTGGAGGTCTGGTACGCACATATTCCGGGGCTCAAGGTTGTTGCACCGTCCAGCCCTGCGGATGCGAAAGCACTCCTGACCGCGGCTATTCGCGATGACGACCCGGTGTTGTTCCTGGAGAACTTGGGCCTCTACAACGTGAAAGGCGATGTTCCCGACGGCGAGCAGGTTGCCGAGATCGGTCGCGCAGCGGTGGTGCGCGAAGGAACCGACCTCACGGTTGTGAGCTACTCCCGCGGTGTTGTGACGGCGCTGGAAGTTGCTGCTCAACTTGCCGACGAGGGCATTTCTGTCGAGGTTGTCGACCTCCGCAGCCTTCGACCGCTTGACCGAGACACCATTTGCGCGTCAGTGCGCAAGACGAGTAGAGCAGTGATTTTCGAGGATGATCTGCTGAGCTACGGCGTCGGCGCAGAGATTGCCGCAACAATCGGTGAAGGTGCTTTTGACTGGCTGGATGCCCCGGTTCGCAGGGTTGCCGGTGCTGAAGTTCCCCTTCCGTACGCAAAACCATTAGAACGAGCAGCCATGCCTGATGCGGCGGCGCTGACAAAAGTTGTGCACGAAACGCTTGCCGCATCCGCTTTCAAAGGAGGCCACAATGCCTGACGTCGTGATGCCACGCCTGTCCGACACCATGGAGGAGGGCGAGCTCTCGAAGTGGTTGAAGAATGAAGGCGATCAGGTCGCCAAGGGTGACGTGCTTGCAGAGATTGAAACCGACAAAGCCACAATGGACTTGGAGTCGTTTGAGTCTGGCGTTCTGGAAAAGCACCTCGTTGAGGCCGGAGCGGTCGTCCCGATTGGTACCCCCGTTGCTGTGATCGGTGACGGAAGTGGCTCGGCTGGCTCCACGAAAAAGGACACCTCGAAAGCGGATGCTGCAAAAGCAGAATCGGTGACCGCCGAGGTTCCCGAAGCGGACGCGCCAAAGGCAGCTCCTGCAGAGAAGTCGGCACCAGCGGAGAAGCCATCACCGGCTGAGGCGGCAAAAAAGGTCGAGGCAGTTGAGGAGTCCGAGTCGGCAGAAATTCCGGCAAAACTTCGAATGTCTCCGCTCGCGCGTAAGGTCGCGAAAGATCACGGGCTGGACCCGAGTGCGATCAGCGGATCAGGTCCGCAGGGTCGAGTAGTTCGGGCCGACGTGGAAGCAGCAATCTCCAGCGGTGCGTCTGGCGGAGTTGCGGACACACCAGCGACGACGTCGGCAACTCCAGCGGTTGCTCAGGCAAGTCTGCCCGAGGCTGACGAAGAGATTCCGGTCAACCGCATTCGTAAGGTGGCGGCACGTCGACTCACGGAGAGCCAGGCGGTGCCGCACTTCTTCCTGACGAGTGTCGTCGATGTGGAGAAGCTCTTGGCTTTCCGTGTCGAGGTGAATGAGAGTCTCGAATCGCAGGGGCTGAAGGTGAGCGTGAACGACTTGTTCGTGCGCGCAACCGCTGTAGCGCTGAGGCAACATCCGGAGGCCAACTCTTCGTGGGGAGATGGTTCGCTGATCCGCCGCGCGCGCGTCAACATCGGTATTGCTGTCGCAACGGATGTTGGGCTGCTCGTCCCTGTCGTGAAGGATGCAGATCACAAAGGTCTCGCCGACATCGCGCAGGAAACAGTGGCACTCGCCGGAAAGGCGCGCGACGGAAAGCTCAGCCCAGACGAAATGAGCGGTGGAACGTTCAGCATTTCGAACCTGGGAATGTTTGGGATCGACCAGTTCACGGCCGTCATCAACCCGCCGGAGGCCGCAATCCTCGCGGTGGGCGCGGCAAGCCCCGTGCCCGTGCTGCGCGATGGAGTGCTCGTCGACGTTCCCAAGCTCAAGATCACACTCACCGTCGACCACCGCGTGATGGATGGTGCAGTGGCCGCCGGATTCTTGCGCGATCTTGTGGGGATCCTGGAAAACCCGTTGCGAATCATTCTCTAGCCCGCATTTTTCACTGGATTTTCTCGTAGCACCCGCAGGAGCGCGCGCGTAGCCTTCCTGCATGGCAACGGTGCAGTTGACCCAACGACTCGCCACGGCGGTGCGAAAATTGCCGCCTGGCGCGTTCGCGTTCGTGATGGCTACCGGAATTGTCGCGGCCGCATTCTCGCTTGTCGGCCAATCAGCGATCACGATGGTTCTGCTGGTCGTCGCCGTCGCAGGCCTCATTGCGCTCCTTGGCGCGTTGGTGTGGCGGATAGTGCGCCACTGGGATCTCGTTTACGCTGATGCGCGCAACCCGGCCATTGCGTTCGGGTACGCCACGATTGTCGCCGCCATGAACGTGATTGGCGCACTGTTTTTTTCGATCGAACCCCTCGTGACCGTGGTGCTTGTGTGCTTGAGCGCTCCGTTCTGGCTTGTCCTCACCTACGGCATCGCGGCGGCCATGATGCTCGGGCCGCAAGACGGTCCTCCGTCGCTCAAAGCCAACGGAAGCTGGTTCATCTGGGTCGTCGCTACTCAGTCGATCTCTGTTGTCACCGGCATCATCGATCACGGGCTCGAGGTGAACATCCTCGGGGTTATCGCTGTGGGCATGTGGAGCATCGGCGTTGTCTTGTACATCGTGTTGACCGTCATCATCACGCTTCGACTTTTGACTACCACCCAGGATGCCTTCGGCATTCGACCCACCTACTGGGTGTACATGGGGGCGACCGCCATCACGGTCTACGCGGGCTGGTCGATTCTGAGTCTCTTGAAAGACCTTCCGATTATGCAAGCGACCCACGGATTCATTTCAGGGTTCACCTTCATGCTGTGGGCATTCGGAGTGTGGTGGATTCCTCTCCTTGTGATTTTCGGACTGTGGCGTCACGCGGTAAAGCGTTACCCGGTCAAGTACGAATCTGAACTGTGGAGCATGGTCTTTCCGCTGGGGATGTTTTCGGTTGCCAGTATCCATCTCGGCCAGTTGCTAGGGCTTCCCGTGGTTCACGACATGGGTGCTATCTGCACCTGGATTGCTGGTGGCGCGTGGCTTGTGGTCACAGCAATGATGCTGAAGTCGGCCACGCAGAAGGCAGCTTCGGAACAAACGATGACGGAAAAAATCGCCACCACTCTTTAGTCGCCGAGGTTCCGTTTCATCGGCTTTCGGTTCAGACGGGTACGCACGGCGAGCGCCGCGCACGCGATCACGGCAATCCCGCCAACAATTGTCGCCCAACCGAGCTGCTCGTGGAGGAGGAGCGCAGCCCACGCAATACTCATGACGGGTTGCACAAGTTGGGTTTGACTGACCTGTGCCATCGGCCCGATCGCGAGTCCGCGATACCACGCGAAGAATCCGAGGTACATGCTGACGACCGCGAGATACGACAGGGCGAGCCATGCGGTTGGAGTCCCGACAGGGTGCTCTTGTGCGACCGAGACAATGACGACCACGATCATGAGCGGGGCAGAGAGAATGAGCGCCCACGAGACGGTTTGCCACGCACCGAGTTCGCGCGCAAGAAGCCCGCCCTCCGCATAGCCGATGGCGGCAGCGATAACCGCTCCAAAGAGGAGCAGGTCAGAGACATGAAGCTGACCGAGGCCCCCATTCTGTAGGGACGCAAAAATTAGTGTTGCGAGTGCGCCGAGTATCGCGAATACCCAGAATGACCGTGACGGTCGTTCTCTGCCTCGGAGGACCGCCATGACCGCAGTGGCCGCGGGAAGAAAGCCGATCACGACGGCACCGTGACTTGCAGGAGCAGTAGTGAGGGCAAAGGAGGTAAGGAACGGGAACCCGATCACGATGCCACCGGCAACGACGGACAGCCGCAACCACTGGGACTTCGATGGCCAATGTTGGCGGGTGATGGAAAGCAGGATCGCCGCAAGGGCGGCAGCGATGACGGCCCGGGATGACGCGATGAACAAGGGGGAGAGCGAACCGACGGCAATCCGCGTAAACGGGACGGTGAAAGAGAATGCGGTGACGCCCAGCAGCCCCCACCACAAGCCTGCTCGGCTTGATAACGCTGTCGCACGAGAATGGATAGCGCTACTCTGTATTCTCATGACAAACGATAGCACCGAAAGAATTGCTTCGGACCTGCGAGCCTGGATTTCCACTGCCCCGCCCGGGGCCAAGGTGCCGTCGAATCGAGCTTTGACCGCACAATACGAGGCGAGTCCGGTGACCGTTCAAAAGGCAATGCGCCAGTTGATCTCGGCCGGGTTAGTCGAGGCCCGCCCCGGAGTGGGAACCTTCGTGAGTGCCGCGCGCCAGTCTCGGCCCGTTGATTACGGTTGGCAGACCTCCTCACTTGGCGCACCCCAGTCGCGGGTTTCTCTCATGTCATCGACCCAACGCGCGATTCCCGCGGATGCGATTGGGTTGCACTCCGGGTATCCCTCCCCAGAACTCCTCCCTCAGCGCCTCGTCCGCACAGCGATTGCGCGCGCATCCCGAACGGATGCTTCGACCACACGATCTCCTGTGGCAGGCAACCCAGAATTGCAGGCGTGGTTCTCAAATGAGCTAGCCGCACGAGCCCCAGGAGGAGCGACACCGGCAACTACACGCGACGCGATCATCGTGTCCGGGAGCCAGAGCGGACTGAGCTCGATCTTTCGCGCCGTCGTGGGGGTAGGGCAACCGCTTCTCATCGAATCTCCCACCTATTGGGGAGCCATCCTTGCCGCTGAGCAGGCTGGGGTCACCCTCGTGCCGATCACCGTGGGGGCTGCCGGACCGGACCCCGAAGACCTCGAGCGAGCCTTCGCCGAAACCGGTGCGCGGGCGTTCTACGCGCAACCAACCTTCGCGAATCCGACTGGGGTGCAGTGGACTCGCGAAACTGGCACCGCCGTATTGGAAATTGTGCGTCGGAACGGTGCCTTTCTTATCGAGGACGATTGGGCGCACGACCTCGCAATCGATTCAGAACCACACCCCGTCGCGGCCCACGACGACGACGGTCACGTCATCTACCTGCGGTCACTCACCAAAAGCTTGTCGCCATCGCTTCGCGTTGCGGCCGTCATCGCGCGGGGGCCGGCGCGGGAACGAATTCTTGCCGATCGCGCTGCCGAGTCCATGTACGTCAGCGGGCTGCTCCAAGCTGCAGCGTTGGACGTCGTGACACAGCCCGGCTGGCACAGCCATCTTCGAAGCCTTCGCCAACGATTACGGGAACGCCGGGATCTTCTCGTTGACAGCATCCATGAGCATGCACCGTCCGCGCACGTCGGCGCTATCCCCGCTGGAGGCCTCAATCTCTGGGTTCGACTTCCCGAAGGATGCAGCGTTGACGCGGTCGCGCGTGAGTGCGAACTCCGCGGCCTCTTCATCGCACCCGGTAGCGAATGGTTCCCGGCCGAGCCCTCCGGACCATTTATTCGCGTGAACTATTCCAGCGAGAACCCGGATCGGTTCCCGGCCGCAGCACGAATCCTCGCCGACGCTATCGACGCCGGTTTGGCCGGTTAGACTAGTCACGGTCCCTCGTGTGGCGCCACCTCAGCCAACTCCCCCAGGACGGAAACGTAGCAAGGGTAACTGTGCTCTGGCGGGTGCGCGGGGGGCCGCTTCAGTTAAAGCGATGGTGTCCACGTAGGCTGGTGTGGTGGCGCGCTCGATATATATCACCTCTGCTGAAGGCAGCACCGGCAAGTCGACCGTTGCGCTCGGCGTCCTTGACACGCTGACTCGGTCGATCGAGAAAGTCGGCGTATTCCGACCCATCGCTCGTTCCAGCGTCGAACGTGATTACGTTTTGGATCTGATGCTCGACCACGACGGCGTCGACCTTGACTACGACTTGTGCGTTGGTGTGGACTACGACGACGTTCACAATGATCCGGATGCGGCGCTGGCCACCATCGTCCAACGCTACAAAGCCGTCGAAGCCCTGTGTGATGCCGTCGTCATTGTTGGTTCGGATTACACGAATGTGGGGAGCCCCACCGAGCTTGAGTTCAACGCTCGCATCGCGGCAAACCTCGGCGCGCCTGTCGTTCTCGTGCTGGGCGGGCGAGTGGGGGAGCGGTCGGAGGCGCGCACCCCTGAGGCGCTTCGGCAGTTGGCCGAAATCACCACAGCCGAACTTGAGCAGGAGCACGCCACTCTGCTTGCGGTCATTGTCAATCGCACTGACCCTGAGCGGGAAGAAGACATTCGCACCGCCATCGAAAAGGTCACCCCCGGCGTTCCCGTGTGGAGCATCCCTGAGAACCCGGTACTTGTCGCGCCAACGATGCAGTCGATTCTGGACGCGACGGCAGGCACGCTCGTCAAGGGCGATCCGGAGCTACTCAGCCGGGAAGCGCTTGGCGTAGTGGTCGCCGCGATGGGCATGAACAATGTGCTTCCGAGGCTCATCGAAGGATCAGTCGTGGTGGTGCCGGCCGATCGAACGGAAGTGCTGCTGGCCGTGCTCATGGCCAACGAGTCGGGAACGTTCCCCTCTGTCGCCGGCATCGTTATGAACGGTGGCTTTGAGCTGCCGGAGCCGATCGACCGCTTGATTGAAGGAATTCGTTCGACGCTGCCAATCATCCGAACGGAACTTGGCAGCTATGACACGGCCGTGCGTATCACGCAGATTCGACCGCGCCTCGCCGCAGACTCGCAACGCAAACTTGACACCGCACGCGCCATGTTCGAAGAACACGTGGACGCGGCCAAACTGCTCGGTCTGCTCGACGTCGAGCGCACGCTGGTCGTCACTCCGCTCATGTTCGAGTACGGCCTCATTGAGCGTGCCAGAGCGAACCGTCGGCACATTGTGCTGCCCGAAGGCGAAGACGACCGAATTTTGCGCGCCGCCGCGACCGTGTTGAGCCGCGGGATCGCTGATCTTACGATCTTGGGCGAAGAGATCGAAGTGCGCTCGCGGGCCCTGGGGCTGGGCATCGACATTCAAAAAGCAACCGTGCTCAGCTCGTTTGATGATGTTTTGCGCCTCAAGTTTTCCGAAGAGTACTTCCGCCTTCGCCAACACAAAGGCGTCACGATGAATCGGGCGCGTGACACCGTCACGGACCCGTCCTACTTCGGCACCCTCATGGTGCAACTCGGGCTCGCCGACGGCATGGTGTCGGGGGCAGCGCACACCACGGCGCACACGGTACGGCCGGCGTTCGAGATCATCAAGACGAAAGAGGGCGTCTCGATTGTCTCGAGCGTGTTCCTCATGGCTCTCGCCGACCGTGTTCTCGTCTATGGCGACTGCGCAGTGATCCCTGACCCAACCGCGGCACAGCTGGCAGATATCGCGGTGTCCGCTTCCGAAACGTCCAGGCAGTTCGGCATTGAGCCGCGAATTGCGATGCTTTCCTATTCGACCGGTGAATCCGGCACGGGAGCGGATGTCGACAAGGTGCGGGAAGCGACAGCCATGGTGCGCGAACGGCTGCCCGATATTCCCGTTGATGGCCCGATTCAATACGACGCGGCAGCGGATGCGGCGGTCGCTCGCGCGAAACTGCCAGACTCCGAGGTTGCCGGCCGTGCCACCGTATTCATCTTCCCTGACCTCAACACCGGCAACAACACCTACAAGGCGGTGCAACGGAGTTCTGACGCGGTAGCGATCGGGCCGGTTCTGCAGGGCCTTCGATTGCCGGTCAACGACCTTTCTCGCGGGTCGACAGTGCAAGACATTGTGAATACGATCGCGATCACGGCAATTCAGGCGCAGGCCGCGCGCACATGAGTGATGCACCGCGTGGGCGGGTTCTCGTCATCAACTCTGGGTCGTCGTCGCTTAAATACCGGCTCATAGAAGTGGAGTCAGCGAGCACCATTGCCGCAGGTCTCATTGAGCGTATTGGCGAAGACTCGGGCCGCGTTCCGGACCACACGGCGGCATTCCGCGTGATGCTTGAGGAACTCGCGACTCAGGGAATTGACCCGGCAGATCAGCTTGTGGCGATCGGGCACCGCGTGGTTCATGGCGGTGAACGGTTCGTTGAACCGACTCTGGTGACTGACGACGTCAAGCATGAGATTGACGAACTCACCGCGCTTGCCCCTTTGCACAATCCACCGAACTTGGCCGGAATTGTCGCGGCCGAGCGCACCTTCCCCGGGTTGCCGCAGGTGGCGGTGTTCGACACCGCATTCCACAGCACGCTCCCTGATGCCGCGCGCACGTACGCGATTGATGCCGAACTGGCGAGGCTGCACGGTATCCGCCGGTTTGGATTCCACGGAATTTCCTACCGGTACGTGGCGGGCAAAGCCGCGCACGTCCTCGGTCGGCCACTCGACGAACTGAAGCTCATCGTGCTGCACCTCGGAAATGGTGCTTCCGCGTGTGCAATTTCCGGCGGACGATCGGTCGAAACTTCAATGGGCATGACTCCGCTCGAGGGCCTCATGATGGGCACGCGTGGGGGAGACATCGATCCGGGTGCGCTCATTCACTTGCAGCGCGAGGCGGGTCTCACCGCGGATGACCTCGACACGCTCCTCAACCACGGAAGTGGTTTGTTGGGGCTCGGTGGGTTTGGGGACCTGCGGGATGTGCAAAGTGCTGCAGCCGAGGGGGATGAGCGCGCGGCGCTCGCCGTGGAGGTGTACGAGCACCGCATCCGCGGGTACGTGGGTTCCTATCTAGCCCACCTTGGCCGGGCAGATGCGATCGTGTTCACCGCGGGGGTCGGTGAGAACAATGCCGCTCTTCGCGCTGGGGCTCTTGCGGGGCTCGAGGGCTTGGGAATCCACGTCGACCGTGAGCGAAATGAGTCTCTGTCCCGTGACGCGCGGAGCATTTCCACCGAGGGTGCTGCGGTGCCGGTTCTGGTGGTTCCCACGAACGAGGAACTTGAAATCGCCAGTCAAGCTTTTGCACTCGTAACGCAGGCACGATAGGCCTAGCGCTCGCTCGCCTGGGCATCGACAAAAGCCGCACGGCGGCCCATCGGTCTTGCCAAGTAGCATGGGGTGGTGGTTACCGCCTTGTATCGCCGCTACCGGCCCGAAACGTTTGCCGAACTGATCGGCCAGTCTCAAGTGACCGAGCCGCTCATGACGGCTCTGCGCACGAATCGGGTGAATCACGCCTATCTCTTCAGCGGCCCACGCGGGTGCGGCAAGACCACCTCGGCGCGCATCCTGGCCCGTTGCCTTAACTGTGCAGAAGGCCCCACTGATACCCCGTGTGGAAAGTGCCCAAGCTGCATCGAACTCAGCCGCGATGGTGGTGGGTCTCTCGATGTCGTCGAGATCGACGCGGCGAGCCACAACGGCGTCGACGACGCTCGCGACCTGCGCGAACGCGCCGTGTTCGCCCCCGCTCGCGACCGCTACAAGATCTTCATTCTTGACGAAGCGCACATGGTGACGCCGCAAGGGTTCAACGCGCTCCTCAAGATTGTGGAAGAGCCTCCGGAGCACGTGAAGTTCATCTTTGCGACAACGGAACCAGACAAGGTCATCGGGACGATTCGTTCGCGTACTCACCACTACCCGTTTCGACTTGTCCCTCCCGCGCAAATGCTTGAGTACACCCAAACTATGTGCGACAGCGAGAATGTGACCGTTGCGCCAGGCGTACTTCCTCTCGTCGTTCGTGCTGGTGGCGGATCCGTGCGCGATACCCTCTCGCTTCTGGATCAACTGATTGCCGGCTCCGAGGGCGACTCCATTGAGTACGAACGTGCCGTGGCCCTCCTCGGCTACACGCACTCCACGCTCCTTGGCGAAGTTATCGACGCAATTGGGGCGCGGGATGCCGCATCGGCTTTCTCCGCGGTCGACCGAATTATTCAAACCGGGCAGGACCCGAGGCGATTTGTTGAAGACCTTCTCGAAAGGTTGCGGGACCTCATCGTTGTGGCCGCGACCGGGGGCGGGGCTGCGGCCGTGCTTCGCGGAATTCAGCAAGACGAACTCGACGAAATGACCGTTCAAGCGTCCCGGTTTGGAGAAGCAGAACTCAGCCGATCAGCAGACTTGGTGGGTGCTGCACTCACCGAAATGACGGGCGCCACGTCGCCGCGACTTCATCTCGAACTCATGATCGCGCGGATTCTTGTTCCGGCATCGGATGCCTCCGCGCGGGGAACACTCGCGAGGGTCGAACGGCTCGAGCGACGTGTTGGCGTTGACGGCGGAGACTCCTCGTCACGAGACACTGTGGAGGCACCGCCCGCGGACGCTCCCAAGACGGCTGTTCCGAAGGCACCTGCACCTCGGGCAGAAGCACCGGCGACCGAGCCTTCCCACGCTGAAGCTCCGAAAGCAGCCGCTCCGCCACCACCTGACCCAGCACCCTGCGATCCAGCACCACGCGACCCAGCCCCGAGTGATCCCGCCCCGAGTGATCCCGCACCGAGTGATGCCCCTCCGGCCGCTCCTCGAGGCGAAGTGACCTTCCCGCAATTTGTCGACTCGTGGGCGGAGATCCTGGAAGTCGTCGGTAAGAAGAAGCGCGCAGCGTGGGCGGTGGTGTTCACCGCGAAGCCCATGGGTCTTAAAGACGATGTGCTTGCTCTTGCCTTCCCGAGTCAGATCGATGTCGAGAACTTCAAGAAGCCGCAGTCGTCAGAGCAGAGTGTGAGCGAGATTCTGCGACAGGCGATTATCGAAGTGCTCGGGTTGCGGGTCAAGTTCATTGCGAAACCGGATGCCGCGGCAGCTGCCTCAGTAAAGGCGGCGCCGCGCGAGCAAGCAGAGCCGAACGGTGATTCGTCAGCGCCAACCTCGCAAGCGCCAACCGCACAAGCACCAGGCTCGCCGAGCGACAGTGGCGGGTGGGCAGTAGCTTCCATTCCTCAAGGGGACAGTCCTGCGCCCACCGAGCAGGCGGCGCCGCGTGAACCGAAGACGCCGCGAGAACCACAGGCACAGCCTGAGCCGAAGGTAGAGCCCGAACCGAAGTCCCAGCCTGCACCGAAACAGGATTCGGCGCCACCACAGAAGTCGTCTCCCTCGAGTCCGCAGTCGCACGCTGGTGGAAAGCAGCGCTACGGAGAATCCGTCGTGCGTGAAATTCTTGGTGCGAACTTCATCGAAGAGAAAACCGTGGAACCCCGAGTGACGCCGACGCAGGAGGCTTAGTCCGTGTACGAAGGCATTGTTCAGGAACTGATTGATGAGCTCGGCAGGCTGCCAGGCATCGGTCCAAAATCGGCACAGCGCATTGCGTTCCATATTCTCCAGACCGAGTCCTTTGATGTGTCTCGATTGGCTGAAGTGCTCGTCGAAGTGCGAGACAAAGTGAGATTCTGCGAGATTTGCGGCAACGTCACGGAGCAGGAACGGTGCCCGATTTGCCGCGATCCTCGCCGCAGCAACACCACGATTTGCGTTGTCGAAGAGGCAAAAGATGTCGCTGCCATCGAACGCACTCGCGAGTTCAAAGGCCTTTACCATGTGCTCGGTGGCGCGATCAGCCCGATCGACGGTGTGGGTCCAGACGACTTGCGAATCCGGGAACTGATGGAACGCCTAGGAGACGGATCGGTGACCGAGGTCATCATCGCGACTGACCCCAACCTTGAGGGTGAAGCCACCGCAAGCTATTTGAGCCGCTTGCTCGTGCAGCCAAACCTTCGCGTGACCCGATTGGCATCCGGACTGCCCGTCGGTGGCGACCTCGAGTATGCCGACGAAGTAACTCTCGGCCGCGCCTTTGAGGGTCGCCGCGTAGTACAAGGTTAACGACCGGTAGAATTCAATTTCCGCCTCTGAATTTCCCGGGAGACCAATGAGCCTTGTTGTGCAAAAGTATGGCGGCTCCTCTGTAGCGGATGCCGTGAGTATCAAGCGCGTTGCCAAGCGCATCGTCGAAACGCGCAAGGCCGGCAACGAAGTTGTTGTTGTTGTCTCAGCCATGGGCGACACGACGGATGAACTTGTTGACCTCGCAACCGAGGTCGCGCCGATGCCATCAGGCCGGGAATTGGACATGCTGCTCACCGCGGGAGAGCGGATCTCAATGTCTCTTCTCGCCATGGCCATCAGAGCGATGGGGTTCGAGGCGCGCTCATACACGGGCAGCCAAGCAGGTATGGCTACCGATGCGCGTCACGGAAGCGCCCGGATCGTTGAGGTGAACCCCGGTCGTATCCGCGAAGCGCTTGATGCGGGCGCTGTCGCCATTGTGGCCGGCTTTCAAGGGTTCAATCGCGGTACGGGCGACATCACCACGCTGGGACGCGGCGGGTCAGACACGACAGCGGTGGCACTAGCCGCTGCCCTCGGCGCCGACGTGTGCGAGATCTACACGGATGTTGACGGGGTATTTACCGCCGATCCACGTATCGTGCCTGCCGCACGCAAACTGGCGAAAATCACGAGCGAGGAAATGCTCGAACTTGCGGCGGGCGGTGCGAAGGTTCTCTACATTCGTGCGGTGGAGTACGCCAGGCGGCACGGGGTGACGATTCATGTTCGGTCGTCGTTCAACAATAATGAGGGGACGCTTGTCGTCAATCCGAAGGACGGAGAAACCGTGGAAGAGGCCATTATTGCGGGCATCGCAGTAGATCTTGGCGAGGCAAAGATCACGGTAGTCGGTGTTCCGGATATCCCGGGCAAGGCTGCCCAGATCTTCACTATCGTCGCGAGCACCGAGGCGAACATCGACATGATTGTGCAGAACGTGTCGGCGGCGGCAACCGGGCTGACAGACATTTCCTTCACACTGCCGATGGCGGATGGTGCACGTGTCATGCAGACGCTTCTGTCACAAAAAGAAGCTGTCGGGTTCGACAGTCTTCAATACGACGACCAAATCGCGAAACTGGCTCTTGTCGGTGCGGGCATGCGCACCAGCTCCGGAATTTCGGCCAAACTTTTCACCTCACTTTTTGAGGCGGGAGTCAACATCGAGATGATTTCCACAAGTGAGATTCGCGTTTCGGTCGTGACCCGCGCCGATTCGGTCGATGACGCAGTACGAGCCATTCACACAGCATTCGAACTAGATGGCGACGAGCTCGCCGTTGTACACGCAGGGACAGGTCGATGAGCCGCAAGGTAAATATTGGAATTATTGGTGCCACCGGGCAGGTTGGACACGTCGTTCGGCGTTTCCTCGAAGAGCGAGACTTCCCGGTAGGGACCATTCGATACTTCGCCTCCGCGCGTTCCGCAGGGTCGACCCTGCCGTGGAAGGGCCACGACATCACGGTGGAGGATGTCGCAACGGCAGATCCGTCCGGTCTGGATGTTGCGATTTTCTCGGCCGGTGCCACTGCCTCTAAAGCGCAGGCTCCTCGCTTCGCTGAAGCGGGTGCCATTGTCATCGACAACTCTTCGGGTTGGCGGATGGATCCGGACGTCCCACTCGTGGTGAGCGAGGTCAACCCTCACGCCATTGCACAGGCACACAAGGGGATCATCGCGAACCCCAACTGCACGACCATGGCTGCGATGCCGGTATTGAAAGTGCTGCACGCGGAGGCAAGACTGAAGCGACTGATCATCAGCACCTACCAGGCGGTTTCCGGTGCAGGGCTTGTCGGCGGGGATGAACTCCTCTCTCAGTCCAAGGCGGCGCTGGAACAGGACACGGTCGGACTCGTTCACGACGGATCGTCCGTCACGTTCCCTGAGGCCACGGTGTTCCCCAAGACCATCGCCTTCGACGTTATCCCGATGGCGGGTGACATCGTCGATGACGGGCTCTTGGAGACAATCGAAGAAAAGAAGCTGCGCGACGAAAGCCGCAAGATTCTCGAGCTTCCCGATCTCCTCGTGAGCGGAACGTGCGTGCGCGTACCCGTGTTCACCGGACACTCCCTCTCGATCAACGCCGAGTTCGACCGACCGATCTCCCCAGATCGGGCGATGGAACTTTTGCGGGGCGCCGCTGGTGTCGAGCTCATTGACGTTCCGACCCCGCTGCACGCTGCGGGCAAAGACCCAAGCTTCGTCGGTCGTATCCGTCAAGACGAGGGTGTTCCAGACGGCCGGGGACTTGCTCTTTTTGTCAGCAACGATAATCTGCGAAAAGGCGCGGCGCTGAACACCGTGCAGATCGCCGAACTACTCGCCGCGAGGGTCACCGCAGCTTAAAGAAACTGGCGCGTGGCGGGGAAGACTAAACTGGAGTAGTGAGTTCAGCTAATCCGATCGGCGTCGTTCTAATCGGCGGTGGCATCATGAGTGTCACCCTTGGAGCAATCCTCAAGCAGGTGGAGCCAGAGTGGAGTATCCATCTCTACGAGACGCTCCCCGAGCTTGCACTGGAAAGCTCAAACCCCTGGAACAATGCGGGCACGGGTCATTCGGCGCTCTGCGAGCTCAACTACACGAAAGATCTGCCCGATGGCACGGTGGATATCTCCAGTGCAGTAAGCATCAATGAGCAGTTTCAGGTTTCGCGGCAGTTTTGGTCGTACCTCGTCAAGAAGGACCTTCTTCCTGAACCGGAAAACTTCATCAACGCCGTACCGCACATGAGTTTTGTGTGGGGCGACGACAATGTTGCTTTTCTCCGGCGCCGCTTTGATGCTCTCCACGAACACCCGTTGTTCGCGGGAATGGAATACAGCGAAGACCCGGCAGTGATCCACTCGTGGGCACCGACCATCATGTCTGGCAGGCCAAAGTCTCAGCGTTTCGCGGCCACGAGAATGGCAGCAGGGACCGACGTCGATTTTGGTTCATTGACTCGAAACCTTGCCGACTACCTTCAAGCAAATGATGTGGCCATCAGCACAGATGAAAAGGTGACGGGCCTCTCCCGCCGCCGTGACGGGGTGTGGACCGTGCGGCTGCGCCGCAATATTGGCAAGTCCACGTCGCAAGTTCATGCGCGTTTCGTGTTTGTGGGTGCCGGTGGCGGCGCACTACGACTTCTTCAGAAGTCTGGGATTCCCGAGGCAAAAGGCTACGGCGGGTTCCCGGTAAGTGGGCAATTCCTGCGCACCGACAATCAGGATCTCGTTGCAAAGCACTTGGCAAAGGTCTACGGCAAGGCTTCCGTTGGGGCGCCTCCCATGTCGGTTCCCCACCTTGACACGCGAATCATCGGCGGCACGGCAAGCCTGATGTTCGGCCCCTACGCAGGCTTCACGCCCAAATTCCTGAAGTCGGGTTCGTGGCTCGATCTCTTCCGCTCGGTCCGGTTCGGGAATATCATTCCGCTCCTTGCCGTGTTCAAAGACAATCTCGATCTGTCGTGGTACCTCGTCACTCAACTCCTCGCGAGCAAGCGCACCAAGTTCGATGCGTTGCGCGAGTTCATGCCGGATGCGCGGCCGAAGGATTGGCGCTTCATCACAGCAGGCCAGCGCGTGCAGGTCATCAAGAAAGACGCGAAAAAGGGCGGCGTTCTTCAATTCGGTACTGAGGTCGTGACGGGCGCCGACGGCACGATCGCGGGGCTCCTCGGAGCGTCGCCAGGAGCGTCCACCGCGGTGCCGATCATGCTTGACGTTCTGAGCCGCTGTTTTCCCGATCGACTTGCGGAGTGGACACCGACCATCCGCACGATGATTCCCAGCTACGGCAAGAAGTTGTCATCCTCACCGGCGCTCGCTCAGAAGACGCTGGCGGATACCGCGGGAAAACTGGAAATCGCTTAACCGATATAACCCCAGTAAGGGGGACGAGTGCCCCGGAAATTAGGGCTTCTCAAGGCCGGATAGGACTTTTCGGGGTACAGTCGTTCGCTAATCAATGACATACTCGGTTTCACGCGTTACCCGAGCGAAAGTCTTAACCCGTGCCACTTGGCCTGCCTGCCCACATAGCACCACAGGTTGTGCGGCGCGCGCTCGTGAATGCGCAGCACACGATTGCGTTTAGCTTGTTGATGATCGCGATCGTTTCCACTCTTGTTTTGCAGGGGTCGCGTCCGGCTGACCCATTGTGGCCTGCAGCACTGGCCCTCGTGCCGTCACTTGCTCTCTTGCTCTTGCGCAGCACAATTACTCCAGTGTTGTGGTGTTCGGTGTACTTGCTGGTGTCGGGGCTGGCCCTCCATCTCAATGCGCTCGTGCTCTTGAGTCAGCCCATTCCGATTAATGGGAGCGACGGGTTCTCCTTTCTCGCCGTGAAAGTCTCGATCATTATGGTCGGAGGGGCGATGCTCGGGATCACCGCGGGAATCTCGTGGTCCATCGCCGGTTTCGTGGTCGCAGAGCTCGCCGTGGGACTTGCGAGAGCGTCCCTTGGCCTGCCCGCGCTTCTTGACGTGCCAGCGATTGTTGCTTTGGTAGCCACTATTTCCGTGATTCCCCTCATTGCCTACAACAGCCAGCGGCAGCGGCGAGCTCAACCACGGTTGCATAGAGCTGCCGAGGAGGACCAGGTAGCTGATCTTCGGAATCGCATCGAGGTGAAGGCCTCGACATTGATGCACGACACGGTTCTCAACCACCTCGCCGCCATCGCCGAGTCGGCGGATGACAAGATCGACCCTGCACTTCGCGAGAGCATTCAACGAGATGTTCACGCGATGGTGGGGGAGGAATGGCTTACCGAACCAGCGGACGCGGTGAATAAGAAGGCGCGAATCGACTGGCAACACAGTGGCCTGTTCAACGCGATCCAAGAGACCAGGCTTCTCGGGCTGGATGTGGAGACTACGGGAGATCTCACATCGGTCGGTCGACTCGATCGGGAAACGTCAGTGGCGTTGGGGCTTGCAGTGAAACAGTGCCTCGTCAACGTGGTCAAGCATTCAGGTGTGCTCCATGCTGAAGTGGCGGTGTACGGAACAGCAGACAGCGTGTCCGTGATGGTTGTGGACAACGGACGCGGTTTCACCGAGACCGCGGCGGGCTCCGATCGATTGGGCCTGCGGTCGTCGGTGCGCAAAAGAATGGAACTCGTCGGGGGCCGGGTGAATGTGTGGTCAGCGCCCGGTCGAGGTACTTCTGTCATGATCAAAGTTCCGTTGCCAAAGGCAGAGAGCGTCGAGCTATCCGATGAAGTGGTGGGGTCATCGTGAACCCGATAGAGCGCACGCGACAACAAGTCGATCCGGTCGGAACTTTGGGGAACCGCCCACTCACCGTAGTGCTCGCTACCGGCGCATTCATCTACGGGCTCGTGATGACCATTCGGGGGCTTGACCAGGTTTCCAATATTTTACTCGCGGTTTTGGCGTTGTTGTGGCTTGCGGCCGCGTCGCTCACCGTTACGGTGGCGACGTCGCCGGATCGGGCCCCTTTCACCCAGTCAACTCACTTTGCGGTGCAACTCATGGCACTCGGGGCCGCCGTGCTCTCGGTTGCGAGTCAGTGGGGATCTAATCAAGCGGTCCAGGACGATTTCGGTCCGACGTCCCTTGGGCTGTTAATGCTTGCGTTGGGGCCCTACCGTCCCGCCATTGAACTCGCTTCCGCTGGCGTACTTTCTGCGGTTTTCATTGGCTTTGTCACGCTGCTCGAGGTCCCGGAGATCAATACCGTGGCCCCACCAGTTGCCTTCGCCCTGGTGGGAATGACCCCGATACTCGCATTGTCATTCGCGGCGGCGAGCTATTCAAGCAGCCTGATAGACGCTCTTGAACGCTGGCAGCGCCGTGCCCGATTGACCGTGGAGAAGAAGACGCGTCGGCTGCGAGCGAACATTACCCAGTCGGTTCAGGACGACCGAATCATGATCCTCAATCAAGAGGTGCTTCCGTTCTTCAGCCATGTGCTGGAGCGCGACACCCTCGATGACGACGATCGCGATCGTGCTCGCCACATCGCGAATGCGATTCGGACCCTCATGGTTGCCGAGGCTGATCGAACCTGGCTTGAAGTTGCCGCAGGGGATGACGGTGTATCGAGCGAGATGATGAGCCGCACCGTCGTGGATAAAATGGGTCGAGCCGCGGACATGGTGGCGGATCAACGAACGGCATTGCGAGCGCTGATTGTGGCACTCGCTGACGAGCACTCTTTTGTCGACGGAAGTATGAAAATTGTGATTACCGGAACGAAAACCGTCAGCAGGGGCGTGCTGACGGCATCGTTTGGGCCAGAGGGGACTGACCTCCGGGCAGCGTTTGCACCATACTTCGCCGTCATGCGCGTGCTGTTCTCATCATTCACTGTTGAACTCTCCCCGCCAACACTCACACTAAGGTTCTCTTATGAGCAGCGCTGATCAAACAACGCCTGCAGCTAGTGGACCCACTAGCGATCGTGCGCCCATCCGATTGGCGATTCTCGACGATCATGAAGTGCTCCTGGACAGCTTGAGCAGTTGGATCCAGTCGAATGCACCAGACTTTTCCCTCGTCTTAAGCGCACAAACATGGCTCGAGCTTGTCCACAGCGACAACTTTCCGACCGAGTTGGTTTTCATTGACTTTCAGCTCAAGGAGTCAATTTCGATCGAAGCCCGCGTGCGCACGTGCCGGGCCGCCGGTGCGAAAGTCATTGTGCTGAGCAGCTTGGACACACGCGAAGCAAAAGATCGCGCCCTTGCCGCTGGTGCTGCAGAATTTCTGTCCAAGTCCTTGCCGATGCAAGAAGTCATGGATGGCGCGCGCCGTGTCATGGGGATGGATGTAGGGCTGACGGGGCCCAAGGACTGGCGCCCCCTGCCGACGGGGGCTGCGGCCCAAGTGAAACCGAAGCTGAGCCACGGGGAACAAGAAGCATTGAAGTTGTACGTGTCAGGCTTGAGTACTGCCGAAGTGGCAGGCATCATGAATGTGCAGTATGAAACAGCGAAGACGTACCTTCGCCGCGTACGTGAAAAGTACGCGAAAGTGGACAGACCAGCGAGCAAGAAGGCGGAGCTAATCCGCCGGGCTGCCGAGGACGGGTATCTGGAGTAATGGCCAAACTCTATTTTCGCTATGGAGCGATGAACAGCGGCAAAAGCACCAACATGTTGCAGGCCGCGTTCAATTACGAGGAGCGCGGGCAACAGGTACTTCTCACGAAGCCACAAATCGACACCAAAGGCGATTCAGCGATTGTGTCGCGGCTTGGCGTTCGGAGGCCCGTTGACTTCCTCATTACCCCACAAGACAACCTGTGGGACTTGTTTACGCTCAAGCGCCGCGAGTTGGAGGAGACGTCCGGAAAGCCGCTCAACTGTCTCCTCGTGGACGAGGCTCAGTTCCTGACCGAGTATCAGGTCGATGATTTGTTGCGCATCGCAATTTTGAAGGATGTGCCAGTGCTCGCCTACGGTATTCGTACCGATTTCCAGACGGTGGCTTTCCCCGGCAGTCGCCGCCTCCTCGAAATTGCGCACTCCCTCGAGGAGCTGAAAACCATTTGCCGTTGTGGTCGCAAGGCCGTGTTCAATACGCGAAAAGTGGATGGCGAATACATCTTCGACGGCGATCAAGTTGCCATTGAAGATGGTGTGGATGTCGTGTACGAGTCGCTGTGTGGTGCGTGCTATCTCGAAGAGAGCGGTGGGGCATTCAACCACTTTCAACGTGTGCTCGTTGATCAGCTTGGGACTGCGTATGACAGCGCGCCGGATGCCGACTTCACCTAAGCAGAATCCGTCGCCTGCGACTGCCTAGCTCGTCAGACCAGTCACGCGGGAATTCTCACTGGTTCACATGGTCGGGGTAGCGGGATTTGAACCCACGACCTCTTCGTCCCGAACGAAGCGCGCTACCAAACTGCGCCACACCCCGATACTTCTTCCGGTTAAACCGTAGAGGCCAACCGGACCTGATCAAGAATAGCCGATATCGTCAGCGGTTAATGTCACGAGAACCGCTTCAGGGGGGCACGAGAACCGCACCGGAGCGTAAATGGACGTTCCGATGCCCGCCGAAACCTCGAGATAGGCGGCGTTGAACGCGTGATGCCACACGTGAAAACCGCTCGCGTACTTGCGGGGAAGGTCGCAATTCGTGACGAGGGCGCCCAGACCAGGGACTTGAACCTGCCCGCCGTGGGTGTGTCCGGCAAAAATAACGTCAGCACCGTGGTTCACGAAGGAATTGAGGACGCGTTGGTACGGCGCGTGGGTGAGCCCAATGGTCGTTGGCTGTGGTCCCGTGCGGTCATCCTGCCAGCCGACGTTTTCGCGCATTTCGTCGAGCGCACCCGGGATTTGGTCAAGTCGATCCCAGTCGCGGTGGGCATCGTTGACTCCGAGGAACTCGAATCGTGAACCATTGATCGTCATTGCCCGAGCCGTGTTGTTGAGGTTGAGCCAGCCCAGTGAAGAGAAGTACTCCTCTAACCGTTCGGTGTCGAGTCGTTCCGAGGGGGCCGCTTCGTCAGCACTCGTGCGAAAGTAGCCAAACGGGTTCTTGAGCCTCGGACCAAAGTAGTCGTTTGACCCGTGAACGTACACGCCGGCAACACCACGGAATGGTTCTAGCGCGCGTTCGATTCCCTCGAGGCCGCGAGAGTGGCCGAGGCTATCGCCGGTAACCACAATCAGGTCTGGTTCGTAGTCCGTGAGCGACTTCACCCAGTCCTGTTTGGCGGTCTGCCACGGAGCCATGTGCAGATCCGAAAGATGCAAGACAGTGACGGGACGCGCAGCAGGGTCAAGGATCGGCAACGATTCTCGCCTCACCCGATACTGATTGCGCTCGACGAGTGCGCCCCAAGCAAAAGCGCCAAGAGCGGCAGCGCCGAGGGTCGCGAGAGCTGCCCCTGCGACCCTCGCGCCTCCAACTCTGAGGGGGCTCACGGGGTTGGACAGCCGGGAGGTGGCGATCCGTCGACGTCGGAACCCACAGTCAAGGTGACTGCGTTGAGTTTCGAGGTTCCCTCGCCGCTGGCCGGATTTGAACTTATGACCTTGCACTGTTGGCCTGGCCCACTCAGTACCCACTGGTAACTGATTCTGCTGCCGCGGAAGCCAAGCGCAACAAGGGCGTTTGCCGCATCAGTCGGACTCTGACCGGTCAGGTTCGGCATTTCGACGTAGAGAGTTCCATCACTTGAATAGATGGTTACTTCGTAGCCCTTGCCGACCTTCGTGCCGCCGCCGGGGTTGGTGGCAGCAACCGTGCCGATGGTCGCGTGTGACGCAACGGGAGTGTCTTCGACCTTGACAGCGAAGCCGAGTCCTTCGAGCTGTGTTTGCGCGTCACTGATGCTCATTCCGAAGAGGGATGGAACCGTGACGTTGTTTCCGCCTAGCATGCTGGCAGGAGGCGCGGGGAAGGCATTGCCACCGTATTTGGCGGTCAGCGATGCCATGATCGGCTTAAATATTCTGTGTCGCGCGAGCGCACCGTTTCCGCCGGGAAGCGAGCTTCTCCGGAGCGATACTTTTCCGACGATGTTTCCAACCCACACCGCCAAGGTGACCTTCGAGCTCGTACCGAGCATCCAGGTGTGGAACGAGTCGTCAGTGGTTCCGGTCTTACCAATAATGGGGACGCCATTGTTTGGGTTTGAGGCCGAACCGGTACCGCCGTTGGTGACTCCAGCCATGGCGCGTGCCGCACCGGCGGCGACTTCCGCGGTGATCGCACGGTGGCAATCCGGCTGCTGCCCGCCGAGGTCAGTACCGTCTGAATCGACGATCTTGTCGACCGAGATCGGCCCGCAGTAGGTCCCTCCGCCGGCAATTGTCGCCACGGCGAGAGCCATCGTGAGTGGCGCGATTTCATTGATGCCAAGAATTGCCGACGGTTGGTGAACCAGTTCAGCCCCATCTGCACGGTGCACGCCCATGGACTCGGCTACGTCGCGGATTTCACACAGGTCCAGTTGCTGCGCCATAGACATGAAGGCAGCGTTAATCGAGCCCGACGTCGCACTCGCGACACTGACCGGTCCAGCATCGCCACCAGAGTCATTTCGAGGCTTGTACTTGCCGATCCAGGCGCCACCATCACACTGTGAGGGGAAACTGGTGAATTCTCGTTGATCACCGTTGACGATGTCGCCTAGTCCTCGACCCTGCGAAAGCCAATCGACCAACGTGAAGACCTTGTAGGTAGACCCGGTCGGGAATCCGGAAGATCCACCATAATCGCGGTCGGTCGCGAAGTTCACGGCTGTCGTGGTGAGAGCGTCGCCTTCACCAGTGTCGTTGAAGTTTTTGTTCTGGGCCATGACGAGAATTCGACCCGTGTTGACCTCCGTAGAAACGGCTGCCGAACCAAGTTGGAGACTCGTGACGTTGGCCGGTGCGTACTCCTGGACCATGCGCTGGGAGTAGTTTTGGCGGTCCAAGTCGATCGTCGTATAGACGTCGTATCCTCCACGTTCCCAGTTCGCTTGGCGCTCTTCTGGAGTGGAACCCAGCATCGTGAAGTCCTTGACCGACTTCACAACGTAGTCGCAGAAAAGTTTTGCCGTTGAAGCGTAGGAACAACCGCTAGTGGGGTCGTGGTAGTCCACATAATCTTCAACCGGAGTATTCACGGCCTCATCGTGCTGCGCTTCCGTAATCATGTCGAGTTCAAGCATGCTGTCGAGAATGTAGTCGCGGCGCAACTTGTTCTCCGGATATTTTTCGGGATCGTCGAGGTTGCGGGTGTTGGGCGACTGCACGATTGCGATGAGGCTCGCGGCCTGCACGAGGGACACTTTGTCTACCGTCGTGCCGTAGTACTCCTTGGCCGCAGACTGGATGCCGTAGGTGTTGCCTCCAAACCCAGTGATGTTCAGATAGGCAAGAAGAATCTGGTTCTTCGTATACGTCTTTTCTAGACCGATGGCGTACTTGGCTTCGCGAAGCTTACGATCGATCGTTTGAACCTGAGCATCCGCAATTGCCTTGTTCCGATCTTCTTCATCAGGAAGAAGGAGTGCTTCCTGAATATTGATGTTCTTGACCAGCTGCATGGCGAGAGTTGACGCGCCACTGCCGATTTCGTTCGACGAGAGGTTTCCAATGGCTGCACGAATAATTCCCTGAACGTCAACGCCACTGTGTTCGTAGAAACGGCGGTCTTCACCCGCGACGACCGCGTCTTTGAGGAAGGGTGAAACCTCCGACCAAGAAACTTCTTCACGATTGTGCTTGTAGATGTCAGCAAAAGCGACGTACTCACCGCCCTGCTGCGCCCACAACGTGTTCTTCTGGGAAAGCTCGCCGATCTCCATGTAATCGGGGAGCGCTTCGAACACACCGATCGAGGCGTTGGCCGTCATGCTCGTGACAGCAAGCGCTGGCGTAACCATCGCAGTGACAAGGACACCGGCTACAACGCTCAAGCTAACTAGTCCACCGATGGCAGAAAGCACGCCGAGAGGCTTGGGAATTTTGCTGGGCATAGGATACAGAGTAACGGGTGAACGCCCCGGGAAACCTGAATGGATGCCGTGATGCCGCGCTGGGAATACCTAACGACTCCCCTGATCATTCACAACACCACTGCGATCCTCAACAATTGGGGTGAGCAGGGCTGGGAACTGGTGCAGGTGGTGCAGGGCCCTGAAGGCGGCCTCGTTGCCTACCTCAAGCGCGAAGCGGCATCCGAAGAAACGAATGGGAAGCCTTAATGTCAGAACTGGATGACCGCCTCAACGAACTCGGTCTTGTCATTCCCGAGGGCTCAAAGCCCGTCGCCGCCTACATTCCGGCCGTCGTGAGTGGCAACTTGGTCTATACCTCGGGTCAACTGCCTTTTGTGGATGGCGTACTGCCTGCCACGGGCAAGGTCGGGGCTGAGGTATCCGCAGAAGATGCCAAGAACTACGCGCGCACGTGCGTTCTCAACGGCTTGGCCGCAGCGCGTTCGGCTATTGGTTCTCTTGACCGCATCACCCGCGTCGTTAAGGTTGTCGGGTTTGTCGCGTCGGATCCCTCTTTTACCGGTCAGCCCGGTGTAATCAACGGTGCGTCTGAACTGCTCGGTGACATCTTCGGTGAGTCGGGCCAGCACGCACGTAGTGCCGTCGGAGTCGCTGTCTTGCCCCTCGACACTCCGGTCGAGATCGAATTCCTCTTCGAGTTCGCCTAGATCGGCACCCAACAAAGGGTTTTGATTTTCTCGCGAGTTTTGAGCTGAATATCAAAACCCTTTGTGGCGGGCGTTACTTCAATTTGTCGGTAATCACTTGCATGACCTGAGTGTCGGCGAGAGTTGTGGTGTCGCCAACCTCGCGGCCTTCTGCCACGTCGCGCAGTAGTCTCCGCATGATCTTGCCTGAGCGGGTCTTCGGTAGCTCAGTAACGATGTAGATCTTCCGCGGCCTGGCGATCGCGCCGATCTGCTCAGCGACATGAACCTTGAGAATGATTTCTGCTTCCTCTGCGGTTTGTGCTTCGGCTTGCTTCGCGCGAAGGATCACGAATGCGACAACGGACTGTCCGGTCGCGTCATCCGCTGCGCCAACCACCGCTGCTTCAGCGACAATCGGATGCGATACGAGCGCGGACTCGATCTCCATCGTGGAGAGGCGGTGCCCTGAAACGTTCATGACATCGTCAACCCGGCCGAGAATCCATACGTCACCGTCGGAGTCAAGGCGGGCGCCGTCACCAGCAAGGTACATGCGACGGTTCGGGGAACCTTCGAAGTCGAACTTCTCCCAGTACGTCTCGATGAAACGCTCGGGGTCACCCCAAATTCCGCGCAGCATCGACGGCCATGGCTCCGTGACGACAAGCAGGCCACCGTTTCCATTACCGACTTGGTTTCCGCTTTCGTCAAGGACATCAACCGAGACTCCCGGCAACGGCACCTGAGCTGAGCCCGGTTTTGTGGAGGTGACACCGGGGAGGGCGGAGACCATGATCGCGCCGGTCTCGGTCTGCCACCACGTGTCGACCACGGGAGTCTTGTTTCCACCAATGATTTCCCGGTACCACATCCAGGCTTCGGGGTTGATCGGCTCACCTACAGACCCGAGAACACGCAAGGAACTGAGATTAAATTTCTGCGGGTATTCGCGACCGGTTTTCATGAAGGCGCGGATGGCGGTCGGCGCAGTGTAAAGAATTGTTACGCCATATTTCTCGATGAGTTCCCACCAGCGACCGGGGTGCGGGGTGTCTGGCGTGCCCTCGTACATGAGCTGGGTGGCGCCGTTTGCGAGCGGACCGTAGACCACATAGCTGTGGCCGGTCACCCAACCGACGTCTGCTGTGCACCAGAACACGTCCGATTCTGGACGCAGGTCGAACACACTCTTGTGAGTGAACGCGCTCTGGGTCAGGTAGCCACCGGAGGTGTGCAGAATTCCTTTTGGCTTCCCCGTTGTGCCGGAAGTGTACAAAATGAACAGGGGGTTCTCCGCCTCGAAAGGCTTTGCTTCGTGCTCGGCGGAGGCGCTGCCGACAACGTCGTGCCACCACAGATCGCGACCTTCGGTCCACTCGACCTCGTTCTCGCCGCGCTTGACGACAAGCACGTGTTCGATTGTTGTTTCAGCGTGCTCCGAGTCTGCTGCGACGGCGGCATCCACGGCGTTTTTGAGCGGGAATACTTTGCCTTTGCGCCAGCCGCCGTCCGCGGTGATCACAAGTTTCGCGCTGGCATCCTCGATGCGCGAACGCAAAGATTCGGCACTGAATCCGCCGAAAACTACCGAATGTACGGCGCCAATTCGAGCGCACGCGAGCATGGCGACCGCGGCCTCAGGGATCATCGGCAAGTAGATGGCAACCCGGTCACCGTGTTTGATGCCGAGAGCTTCGAGCGCGTTCGCCGCCCTCTTCACCTCGTCGGTGAGCTCCGCGTACGTGATTGAGCGACTATCGCCTGGCTCACCTTCCCAGTGGATGGCGACCCGGTCACCGTTGCCGGCCAACACGTGGCGGTCGAGGCAGTTGTAGGCAACATTGAGCTGGCCGTCAGCAAACCAGCGCGCAAACGGCGGGTTGTTCCAGTCCAGAGTCTGGGTGAAGGGCGTGTGCCAGTGCAGGAGTTCGCGGGCCTGATCCGCCCAGAATCCGAGCCTGTCGGCCTTGGCCTGTTCGTACAGATCGGCCTTGGCCGTTGCGGCCGCCGCAAACTCTGGGGTGGGCGGAAACCGCCGGTCTTCGTGGAGCAGGTTGTCAATGGTGTCGCTCATGATTCTCCCGTACGCGTCTTTGCCGTGGTGTGACATGCGTGTCCACACCGAAACTGACACTACCGCTTCAGAAAGTCTCCACCCAAACAGGGGTGGGCTGGGCTAGACTTGTGGGGCCAGACGAAAGTTTGGTCAGCAATGAGCAATATGATTCCCCCCAATCAGCTTGTTGCCGTGGCGGCGCCCGTTCCCCCCAACAGGCGCCGCCCCTCTCGTTAATCGGTCGCTGCTCCTCCTCCACAAGCGGCCTGTGCGTCTCGGTGCCCCACGTCGAGCGCTGTGTGGCGATGCCTACGCGCTAGCTTCTCTACCGTTGCCGCATGGTCTCGGATGCCCCAGCCCGGTTTGTTGCGCAGCGGTCAGTTGCCGTGGCGGATCCCGCTCTGCCGGCGGTGGCGACTCCGATCGTGCGCTCCCGCCCTGGCCGTGAGTTGCCAGAGTTCGGCGTTCTCGCGCCGCTTGTCGCGGATGCGGAAGTGACCGACGTTTTCGTGAATGGCTCGGGCGACGTGTGGGTTGATCGGGGCAGCGGCCTTGAACGCCGCGACGGACTCCCGTCCGACGAAGAAGCGATTCGCCGACTTGCCGTGCGCCTGATCGCGCTGGGCGGTCGCCACATTGACGAGTCCACGCCGTGCATCGATGTGCGGCTTCATGACGGGATTCGGGTACACGCGGTACTGCCGCCGATTTCGCCGCGCGGAACTCTTTTGTCCATTCGCCTGCCCAGAGTTCAACGGCTGCGTGTTGACGACTTGGCTGCTGGCGGGTTCTTCGACCGTGTTCCGTTGGAGGAGGTGCTTGCGTATATTTCCGCGCGGGCCAACATCCTCGTGACCGGCGCAGGTGGCTCAGGCAAGACCACTCTGTTATCCGCACTTCTGGCCGAAGCGCCGCCGACCGACCGTATTGTCGCGATTGAAGACGTTGCGGAGTTGCAGGTCGAGCATCCGCATTTCGTGTCGCTCGAGGCGCGCCAGTCCAATCTCGAAGGGGCAGGCGAAGTGGGTCTCGTCAGGCTGGTGCGCGAAGCCTTGAGGATGCGACCGGACCGGCTGGTCTTAGGTGAGTGTCGTGGCGCAGAGGTGCGCGAACTGCTTGCCGCTTTGAATACCGGGCACGACGGTGGAGCCGGAACGCTGCACGCGAACTCGCTCGACGACGTGCCTGCCCGCCTAGAAGCGCTTGGCGCACTAGCGGGGCTCGATGTCGTCGCTGTGGCCCGCCAAGCCGTGAGTGCGATAGACGTGATCCTCCATCTGGAGCGAGAAGATGGAGTGCGGCGTATTCACGCGATGGGCAAGCTCGTCGTCGACGATCACGGTCGCCTGAGCACGCATCCCGTTGACGGCATCCCGAGTCGCGATGGGTAGGGCAGCAACTGCGTGGACACGCCTTGACTATGTTGCCGCGGTGGTGGAACGACTCGCTGTGCTCTTGGCCGCTGGAGTCTCGCCAAGTGCGGCGTGGGGATACCTCGCGGAGGCGGAGGCAGAAGGCGCGCCAGAAAGCGACGGTACTTCTCACGTAGTGCGTGCCGTGGCCCTGGCTGGCGTGGGGCGTCCGGTTGGTGAAGTAATTCTTGAGGCTGTCACACCGCGAAAAACGTTGGCGGACTCTCGACACCGCCGGACGAAGTTAGCGAAGGCGACGTCGGATTCCGAGGACTCAGCGTGGCGCGGACTGGCGGCGGCGTGGATCGTGGCGAGTGACGCCGGTGCCCCGCTTGCCTCTGGACTTCTGAACTTCGCTGGGGCTTTGAGAGCTCTTGCGCAAGCCAGACGAGATACGTCCGTCGCGCTCTCCGGGCCGGTTGCTACGGCGAAGCTGGTGCTTGTACTGCCCATCATTGGAATTCTTTTTGGCATGGCTCTGGGGTTTGACACGCTTGGCACGCTCGTGACGACGGTGCCGGGCATGGTGTGTTTGGTGGGTGGCGGGCTGCTCCTTCTGGCCGGACGAGCGTGGAATCGCAAGCTTGTGGTTGCGGCAACCCCGACGAATCTCACGCCAGGGCTCGTGCTTGATCTCTTCGCTATCGCTGTCTCGGGCGGAGCCTCCCTGGACCGGGCGCGGAACGCGGTGACGAGTTCCGTCGCACGGTGCGGGATAGAAGGAACGGTGGCGGATGCGGACGCCGTGCTGTCTCTCGCCAGCCGCGCCGGTGTCCCTGCCGGGGTTCTCCTGCAGAGTGAGGCGGATCGCGTGCGTCGGGACGCCACGAGCGACGCAGATCGCAGGGCAGCGAAACTCGCGGTCACGCTCATGATTCCGCTGGGGCTCTGTGTGCTCCCGGCGTTCATGCTCGTCGGGGTCGCGCCACTCATGATTGCCGTCCTCTCGTCAACAGTGGACGTGTTCTGAGCCAGCCCACGCATCCCTTCCGTTCGCGCGAGAGCGCATGGCCACGTCAGCACACTGGGGAGAAAGAGAGAGGACAACACCATGAACCGAAACCTCATCCGGCGATTGCGGCGGGAGGCAGGAGCGGCTACCGCCGAGTATGCGATCGTCACAATGGCTGCCGTCGCGTTTGCCGGACTGCTCGTCGCAATTCTGCGCAGCGACGAAGTGCGCGGAATTCTCTTGGACCTCGTGCAACGTGCGCTGTCGTTCGGCGGCTAAGGACGTTTCAGAAGTTGGCAGCGTGACAGCCGAGTTCGCGACCGTGATCCCGGCCGTTGTCGTGGTCCTGGCGATGAGCCTCGGTGGAATTCAACTAGCGACACGTCAACTACAACTACACGATGCGGCAGCGCTCGCCGCGCGAAGTGCCGCACGAGGCTCTGACGCCAACGTCGTTGTGGGGTCACTTTTGAGGGGAGCGAGAGCCCACACCGAACTTCGAGGCAACTTGGTGTGTGTTTCTGTCGAAATTGAAGGCACGTCGCTTTCTGTTGTTTTGGGTGCGGTGACACTCACCGCAACCAGTTGTGCTTTAGCTGGTGGCCAGTGAGTGATAGCCAACGTGGGGCGGGATCTATCCTCGCAATTGGACTCCTCGCAGCGATTCTTGCCTGTATCGCGCTCGCAATTCCGTTGTGCTCGGCACTGATCGTTCGATCCCGTGTGGTCGGGGCCGCGGATGCTTCGGCACTCGCCGCGGCCGACGTTGCGGTGGGTATTGTGCCGGGAATTCCGTGTGCGGTAGCGGCATCCCTCGCCACGGCGAACCGAGCCCGGTTGCAAGAATGTCAGGTAGATGGGGTTATTGTGACCGTGAGAGTCAGTACGGAGATCTTTGGGTTTCCTGTTGCGGCCACCGCCACGGCGGGACCTGCCGACGCAGTGCACTAAAGCGGTGTTCGCAATGATTCTGTGTGTATGGTGTTCCCTGCTGCAGTAGTCCTACTTGCCGCAATTCAGTCTTAACAAAGAGGAGCCGCGTGCCTGGCACGAAGAAACTGGTTATCGTCGAGTCGCCGGCGAAAGCCAAGACGATCGCGAAGTATCTGGGAGACGACTACGAGGTGCAAGCCTCCGTCGGCCACATCCGCGACCTTATCGAGCCGAAGAACCTCCCGCCGGAACTCAAAAAGGGCTCCCTTGGCAAGTTCTCCGTTGACATCGAAAACGGCTTCGAACCCTACTACGTGGTGTCAGAACAAAAACGTAAGACCGTTGCTGACCTCAAGCGCGCGCTGAAGAGTGCCGACGAGCTCTACCTCGCAACTGATGAGGACCGCGAAGGTGAAGCAATCGCGTGGCACCTTTTGCAGGTCCTCAACCCCAAGGTCCCCGTCAAGCGCATGGTGTTTCACGAGATCACTCAGGACGCCATCGAACACGCTCGCGACAACACGAGAGACATCGACATCGACCTCGTCGACGCCCAAGAGACTCGGCGAATTCTCGACCGTCTTTACGGTTTCGAAGTCTCGCCAGTGCTGTGGCGCAAAGTTGGCCCCGGTCTTTCCGCCGGAAGAGTACAGTCAGCGGCAACCCGCCTCGTCGTGGAGCGTGAGCGTGAGCGGCTCGCCTTTGTGAGCGCCGACTACTGGGATCTCATCGCAAATCTGGTGCCAAAAGAGTCAACCGAGAGCTTCGAAGCAAAGCTTGTGCGCCTGGACGGAACGCGAATCGCCACCGGTCGTGACTTCGACGACACCGGAAAGCTGAAGTCAGCTGCGACAGCGCTTGACGAGAAGGCCGCGGCGGCCCTCGCCGAGGCCTTGCGTCTGGATTCGACCAACCTCACTGTCGCCTCAGTGGATTCCAAACCATACACTCGGCGACCGGCTGCACCGTTTACAACCTCAACACTTCAGCAGGAGGCCGCACGCAAACTGCGCTTCACTGCTCGCCAAACCATGAGTGTTGCCCAGGGCCTTTACGAGAACGGCTACATCACTTATATGCGTACCGATTCGCCTGCGTTGTCCCAGCAGGCCATTACGGCGGCGCGAGCTCAAGCAGCAGCGCTGTACGGCCCAGACACGGTGCCGGAAAAGCCGCGAGCCTATGTCGGGAAGTCCAAGAATGCGCAGGAAGCGCACGAGGCAATTCGTCCTTCCGGTGAAACCTTCAGCACCCCAAGCGAGCTTGAGGGAACACTGCGCGGAAACGAGTGGAAACTCTACGACCTCATTTGGAAGCGCACGGTTGCCTCACAAATGGCAGACGCGAGAGGCTCCACCGCGACAGTAACTATTGCGGCGAAAACCACTGACGCCCTCGCTGAATTTTCGGCGAGCGGAACCGTCATCACGTTCCGAGGGTTTCTCTCCGCCTACGAGGAAAGCCGCGACGAAGAGCGCAACGAGACTGCCGCCCCGGTCGAAGCGAAGTTGCCTCAACTCGCTGAAGGACAGGTTCTCCAGCTTGCCGACGTCGAGGCGAAAGGCCACGAAACTTCACCGCCACCGCGCTACACCGAGGCGAGCCTCATCAAAACGCTCGAAGAGCTTGGTATAGGTCGTCCGTCGACCTTCACGTCGATCATTTCCACGATCATTGATCGCGGGTACGTCACCCCACGAGGTACCGCTCTCGTGCCGAACTGGATTGCATTCTCCGTAGTCCGGTTGCTTGAGGACTACTTCACCGAGCTCGTTCAGTACGACTTCACCGCAGGGATGGAGAGCGACCTCGACCGCATCGCAAGCGGACAAGAAAAGCGCGTCGACTGGCTCAATAGCTTCTACTTTGGGGGCGACAACTACAAGGGCCTTCGTAAAGTAATCGACAACCTGGGTGAAATCGATGCGAAGTCGATCAACTCGATCAAACTCGATGACCGCGCAACCCTGCGCATCGGCCGGTACGGTCCGTACCTTGAGGTGACGGATCCGGATGCCGACCCGGAAGCGAAGCCTCGCCGAGTCAACGTGCCTGCGGAACTTGCTCCGGATGAACTCACGATAGAAAAGGCGCACGAACTCATCGATGCTCCCGTCGTTGTCGATCGTGTGATTGGAATCAACCCGGAAAACGGCAAGGAAATCGTCGCAAAAACCGGTCGGTTTGGGCCATACGTCACCGAGGTAGATCCCGTCACTGAGGCGGAAAAGAATGAGATCGCCGCGATCGCTGAAGCACCGGCTAAAGAGATCGTGGATCCTGTAACGGGCGAGGTCACTGCGGCCAAGCCGGTCAAGAAGCCAGCGAAGAAAAAGGCCACGGGCCCCAAACCTCGCACGGCCTCGATTTTCGCATCCATGGATTTGGCAACAATCGACTTGGAAACCTCGTTGCGACTGCTCAACCTGCCGCGCGTTGTCGGTGTAGACCCTGAGTCAGGCGAAGAGATTACCGCGCAGAATGGAAAATTTGGGCCGTACCTGAAAAAGGGCACAGACTCGCGTTCCATGACAAGCGAAGAACAGATTTTCGACATCGATCTCGCCGGTGCGTTGGAGCTTTTTGCCCAGCCCAAATACGGCGGCCGCCGTCAGTCGAGCGCACTCAAGGAGTTTGCGGAGGATCCGGAAAGCGGGAAGCCGGTAAAGGTCAAAGATGGACGATTCGGTCCCTACGTCACTGACGGAATAACGAACGCCACAATTCCTCGCGGCGAATCCGTCGAAGATGTGGACTTCGAGCGCGCACTGCAACTGCTTGCCGACAAGCGCGCAAAGGGGCCAGCAAAGCCGAAAGCGAAAAAGGCACCGGCAAAGAAGAAGGCTCCAGCGAAGAAGGCAACAGCGGAAAAGCCTGCAGCGAAGAAGCCTGCAGCGAAGAAGCCGGCGGCGAAGTAGTCGTGGCCAAAGGGCTCTTTCTCACCCTTGAGGGAGGGGACGGTTCGGGAAAGTCGACTCAGCTTTCCCTCCTTGTGGCGTGGCTAGATGGTCTCGGCCATTCGGTTGTGACTACCAGGGAGCCCGGTGGCACTGACCTCGGCAAAGAACTGCGCGAAATTGTGTTGCACAGTCGCGGGCACATCACGCCGAAATCTGAGGCGCTCATTTACGCAGCGGACCGTGCGCACCATATTGCTACCAAAGTTCGACCGGCGATCGACGCAGGCAAGATTGTCGTGCAAGACCGCTATGTGGACTCTTCGATCGCGTACCAGGGCGTCGCTCGGGACCTGGGCGCAGATCAGGTGCGCGACATTTCGATGTGGGCAACCGAGGGGCTTCTCCCCGACCTCACGATTCTGCTTGATATTGACGAGAGAGTCGGACGGGAACGACTCGACTCATCGCGGACCCGTTTCGACCGTCTCGAATCAGAAGAGCAAGAGTTTCACGCCAGAGTCCGCGCTGCCTACCTTGCGGCTGCGAAAGCTGAACCGGAGCGATTCCTTGTTGTGGATGCCACCCTGCCCGTCGACGAACTTGCTGCCGCTATTCGCAGCCGCGTTTCGTCGCTACTAACCTGACTGCACTAGCGTCGTCGTATGTCGATCTGGGACGAGTTGACCGGGCAGTCGGAGGCCATCGCGGTGTTTCGCGCTGCTGCCGCTCGCGATGCAGCGCCAACAGCGGAATCACCAGACGCCACGTCGGATGCATCGTCGATGACGCACTCGTGGTTGATCACCGGGCCGCCCGGATCCGGCCGTTCAAATTTGGCGTATGCCTTTGCCACCGCGCTGCTGAGTCCAGGCGGCGCCGAAGGAGATGAGGCCACGAGCCGCCAGGTCGCCGCACGGACGCATCCCGATCTTGGAGTGCTCAGCACCGAGCGGGTAATTATTTCCATCGACGAGGTGCGCGCTCTTGTGACGAGTTCGCAATTTTCTCCGTCGGTTGGTCGCTATCGGGTAATGATCATTGAAGATGCTGACCGAATGACGGAGCGCACGTCGAATGTGCTGCTGAAAGCGCTGGAGGAGCCGCCGCCACGAACAGTATGGATTTTGTGCGCACCAAGCGAGGCAGATCTCATCCCTACCGTGCGGTCTCGCGTGCGCAGCGTGCGGTTGCGCGTGCCAGCGATTGCCGATGTCGCCGAACTCATCGCGCGGCGCAACGGTGTGGATCCGCAGATCGCGGAGCGGGCCGCACGAGAAGCGCAGAGTCACATCGGGATGGCCCACCGGTTGGCGACGAACGAACAGGCTAGGGCGCGCAGAGAGCGCACACTCCACGAGGCCCTCGGAATCCGCACGGTATCCGATGCCGTTGTTGCCGCCGGGGCTCTCTTGGAAACCGCTGCCGATGACGCGAAAGCGATTACCGAGGAACGCGATTCCGAAGAGCGTGAGTCAGCGCTGCGCTCGTTGGGGGTTGAGTCAGGCGGCACCATCCCTCCCGTGTTGCGTTCACAACTCAAGTCGCTGGAGGAGGATCAAAAGCGTCGCGCGACGAGGAGTTTGCGGGACGGCCTCGATCGCATCATGGTCGACCTTTTGTCGCTGTATCGGGACATCTTGCTCGTACAGTTGGGCGCGGGCGTCGAACCGATCAACTTGGAGATTATCGATCGAGTGCGCGCAGCGGCGGGCAGTTCTACCCCCGCACAAACACTCGCTACGCTGGATGCGATCGCGACAGCGCGCCGCCGGATAGACAGCAATGTCTCACCTGCCCTCGCACTTGAAGCCATGCTCATCACCGCCAGGAGGACCGCCGCATGAACCACCATCACAAGGTCGGAGTCCGGAAGCGTGGGGCTCGCATAGTTCTGATTGCCGCGAGCATGGCGTTGTTGATGCCACTCACCGGGTGTGTTTCGCTGTTTCTCCCCACGCCAGAATCGACAACCTCGGTTCCCACCGGAGAAGACGTCGCGCCCGAACTTGAACCGTTCTACTCGCAAGTCTTGACCTGGTCGGCATGCGAGGGCGGATTCCAATGCACGACAGTGACAGCGCCGATGGATTGGAACGATCCCTCGCGCACATCGATCGATCTCGCACTCATTCGCGCCACGGCCACTGGTACGGGAATGGGCTCGCTTCTGGTAAATCCGGGTGGCCCGGGTGGATCCGGCTATGACTTCATCCGGGACAGCCTGAGCTACGCGGTAGACACGAAGTTGAACGAACACTACGACATCGTCGGCTTTGATCCACGTGGAGTGAATAAGTCCTCAGCGGTGAAGTGCTACAGCGACCCAACCGAGATGGATGATTTTCTGTATGAAATCCCGTCGGAGCCGGTCGGATCCGACGCGTGGATCGATGCGATCGAAGAATCGAGTGCTGTGTTTGGCGCAGCGTGTCTTGAACACACCGGCGAGCTGCTCGGGTTCGTTGACACGGTGAGTGCTGCCCGGGATCTTGACCTGATGAGGGCCGTCCTCGGGGACACCAAACTCAACTATCTTGGCTATTCCTACGGAACATTCCTGGGGGCAACCTATGCAGATCTGTACCCAGAGAAGACCGGCAGGCTCGTACTCGATGGCGCCGTCGACCCGGCAACTTCCGACTTTGAGGTGACGGAGACTCAAGCGGTCGGCTTTGAAAATGCAGCACGCGCGTATCTCAGCCACTGCCTCGCGGGGAGTGATTGTCCGTTTACGGGGACAGTTGATTCCGCCATGGACCGAATTCGTGCGATTTTGGATCGCCTCGACGCGAGTCCGCTTCGTGCGGAAGATGGTCGGATGCTGGGAAGTTCGGCAATGTTCACGGCGATCATCCTGCCTCTCTACAGCGAATCGAACTGGCCATACTTGAGCGACCTGTTTACCGATGTCTTGACCGGGAGCGCGGACTACGCGTTCCAGCTTGCGGATGCCTACTACGGTCGTGACATCGACGGAACGTACCTCGACAATTCGACCGAGGCGTTTATCGCCATCAACTGTCTCGACTACATGTCGGAAAGCACCCGTGATTCTCTGCGCTCTGAGGCGGCGGAACTCGCGGCGTCAGCTCCGACGTTTGGGCCACAGATGTCCTACGGCGGAACCTCGTGTGACGCGTGGCCGTTCCAGTCCACCCGAGTTCGAGCGCCCATCGCGGCGGTCGGGTCAGCACCGATTTTGGTTTTGGGAACAACAAATGACCCGGCGACGCCGTACCAGTGGGCGGTCAATATGGCCGATCAATTGGAAAACGGCCACCTGGTCACTTTCGATGGTGAAGGGCACACGGCCTACAACAAGTCGAACCAGTGTGTAAACAACGTGGTTGATGATTTCTTCATCACAGGGACCGTGCCCGACGCAGATCCGAAGTGTTGAGGCCTCAGATAGGTGGCGAGGTTGTGCCCCTGGACAGAGATCACCCGCGATTGCGCCGAATAACTGGTGCAAAATTGCACAATCTGCAATAATATGGCTATGACGACTGGGGCAGAAGATTCCGCGCCCGGCCTGCGCGAGCGCAAGCGAATCGCGACGAGGCGTTCCATCCAGCAGGCCGTTCTTACTCTCGCGTCTGAGCACGGATATGACCGAATCACGATCGAAGAGATCAGTGCGGCGGCCGATGTGTCTCCGCGGACGTTCTTCAACTATTTTGCGTCCAAGGAAGAAGCGGCGGTGGGCGACGGGCCTTCACTGGACGGCCTAGCCGCAGTGCAGGACTTTATTGAGGAAGGCCCCGAAGCGCATCTCTTCGACGGGCTGGGACGCCTGCTTGAAGCCGCCAGTCGTGCAATTGTTGACGACCGCGAAGAGGTTCAGCGTAGACGGTTGCTGTTGCGTGAACATCCCATGCTGTTCGCGAAACGAATGGCAGTGCTGCACGAGTTCGAGGATGAACTTGCCGAAATTGTCAGTCGGCGACTCGCTATGGACGATCCAGACAGCAGTGGCGACCCGGATTCCTTAGAGCAACGCTCCCGGCTCGTGGCGTTGATTGGGTACGCCACCATGCGACACGCCTACCGACGGTGGATCGAGGCGGATGGCCAAGGGTCGATGGCGGACAGCATCCGACAGGCCTTCGAGCAACTCGACACGACACTGGCGACTACGTACCGCTCGTGATCGGCTAAGCTTTCTAGCTGTGTCGCCGGTCTCCGGCGGCCGGCCGCCTTAGCTCAGTTGGTAGAGCATCTCACTCGTAATGAGAAGGTCGTCAGTTCGATTCTGACAGGCGGCTCCCTTCCGCACTTCTAGTCCGCTTTTTGGGGGACCGACTGTTTAGTCCATCCCCCGGCCGCGTGACATTTTCCTGAACGTCAGCCCCCAGTACGGGGGCAAACGGCGAAATTTTTGACTTCGCGCATTGCAATCGACGATCTTCCGGACATAGCGTTGAAGGAGCACGCCGTTGGGGAACGGCTGCAGAACCGGGCCCGGGGGGAACTGACGTGAAGCGTTCTGCTTTTCTGATTGCCGTATTTACGGCGGTACTGACGTTGGTCTTGCCCTTCGTTGGTGGCAGCGGCCCATCACTGTTTGGTAGTCCGGCTTCCGCTCATGCTGAGCAACAGACTTCTCTTCCTGTTTTCGCCACGGCACCGGACGTTGCCACCGAAACGGCGGGCACCGCACTTCAAGTGATCAACCCAAGCGAAGCGGTTGTCGCGGCACAAGCGAAGGCCCGACTCGCTGAGCTTTCTGTCGACTACGAACACCTAGCGCAAAAGCCGGTTCCCAAGCCGGTCATCAAGATCTCGGCGGCAAGCCTCGCGAGCGGTACCGCTGCGCGCCGGGCGGCCGTTGAAGCTGCGGGCGGTAGCTGCCCCTCCGCAATTGGCGGATCGCCCAGCGGTGCACCTGGCCGGGTATCGGCAGGCGGCGTGAAGGGAACAACCAGTGCGGACTTGGCTTCCTTCGCCGCCACCTACAACGCCATCCGCGTTGCAAACTGCTTGCAGCCCATTGCGGCAAGCCACATTCGCTACGACTCCTGCATGGAGACCCGTCTGTTTTGGATGGCGGAAGACCCAAGTACCGACCCGAGCAGCGCATGGGGCCACATGGGCTCGCAGCGCAGCGACGGTGTCCCCAGTGTTGGCTGCGATGGAAACCTCGCGGGCGGCTATGGCAACTCGGGAGCGACAGTCGCCACCAAGTGGTGGAACTCGACCTCTCACCGCAACTCGTTGTATCGCCCAAGCTACGGCGGCGGAGTTGGCGGCGTGTGCATTTACTTCGCTATGACGCACGGTGGAGTCCCGAATGAGCCCTACTCGTTCACTCGCGCCGCTGCGCGATGGGGCGGCTGCTAAGTTTCTGCTGAAACCTCTGGCAGGCGACACCCGGCTTGCGCCGTTATCATGGGCAAGTGAGTGATGAACAACCGCTGACTAGACGGGCAGCCAGAGAAGCCAAGGGTTCCGCGCGCGCTGCGCAGGCGCCGGCAACTGAAGTGCTGGACGCTTCCAATGGTTCCGAAGCTAAGCCAGAGAAGGCTAAACGTCCCGGACTCGCCGCAGTGATTGCTCGGCATCCCAACGCCTGGATGTTCTCGGCACTGGGGGTAATTTTCTTGCTCCTGGGCACTGGCGCGGTATTTACCGGTGCAGCGTTCGGGTCGAGTGCGCCAGTGGAAGTGGTTGAAACGTCAACACCGACACCGGAGCCCTCAAGGGTCATTCCGATCGATCCGGCTTCCGCGTCGGCGCTGCGAACCTGCACGATCGATGCAGCGACGAAAGATCCTCGGCTGCTCACCTTCGAAGGCTCAGCAATCAATGTGACGACCGGCGAGGTGCTGTTCGACCGCAATGCCGAAACCCCTGCACCACCTGCGAGCGGGCTCAAGGTCCTCACGGCCGCGGCGGCTCTCGTGACGATCGGCCCAAACTTCCGGATGACCACTCGCGTCTTTGAAGGAAGCGACCCTGGGACCATCGTGCTGGTTGGTGGCGGTGACCCCACCCTCAGTGCACTTCCCTCGGGAGTGGAGAGCGTGTACGCGGGAGCGCCAAAGCTAGTTGACCTCGCGGCTCAAACAAAGACAGCGTGGGAGGCGAGCCATCCAGGCGAGCCGATCACCAACGTGATTCTCGATGCGAACTATTGGAATCCTGCTGACAAGTGGGACTCGACCTGGCAGCGAAGTGAACAGACCATCGGCTACCACGCGGAAGTTACCGCGCTCATGGTGGACGGTGACCGGGCTAACCCGCAAAAGGCCACGAGCCCACGGAGCACCGACCCCGTCGGCCGGGCTGGTGCAGCCTTCGTTGCCGCGCTTGATCTCGGAACACCGGTGGATGTCACGAAAGGCAACGCGACGCCTGGGATGCCGAAACTCGCTGAAGTGTCATCGCAGCCGATCAGCACCCTCATTACTCAAATGCTTCCCAGTTCCGACAACACACTCGCCGAAACTATCGCGCGAGTGGTCTCCAAGGAATCGGGTGGCGGCGGAACCGCTCTCTCCCTGAACTCGATCATTCCGGGCGCACTCGTGAATCTTGGGCTCAACACCACCGGTCTTTTTGTCAAAGATGGATCGGGGTTGAGCGACAAGAATGCGGTACCACCGTTGCTGATGGCCCAACTCATGGTCAAAGTTTCCACGGGAGCTCAAGGCCTGAGCGTCATTAAATCGTCCCTTCCGATTGCCGGTAAGACGGGCACGCTGGCCGGACGGTTCACCGGCGACAACGCTGTCGCACGTGGTCAGATTGTGGCGAAGACCGGGTGGATCAATTCGTCGAGGACTCTTTCCGGATGGGTCACCGCGAGTGACGGAGCGGTATTGTCGTTTGCTTTGTACGCACTTGGCCCGGTGAAGTCGGACGCCATGGAAGCACTCGATACTGTTGCGACCGGGCTGTACAACTGTGGCAACAACCTGTCCAATAACTAGCAATCCATCAACGAGATACCGCCGGGGAGAAACACAGCATGAGTAGGGCGCTCTTCATCATCGACGTGCAGAATGACTTCACGGAGGGCGGTGCGCTCGCCGTGGAGGGCGGAGCGGCCGTTGCGCAGCGAATTACCGACTTCCTCGCCGCGCATTCCGGCTACTACGACGAGGTGTTCGCCTCGCGTGACTGGCACGACGCTGACAACGACAACGGTGGGCACTTTGCCACAACACAGCAGCCTGACTTTGACTCAACCTGGCCTGTGCACTGTGTGGGTGGAACGCAAGGTGCTGAGTACCATCCCGCTCTGAATATCGAGCCCATCACGGTTCCAGTTCTCAAAGGTCAAGGCGTTCCTGCGTATTCCATTTTTGAGGGAACGACCGGCGACGGCAGAACTGTGGCGGATGTTCTCGAGAACCTCGGCATCATCGACGTTGATGTGGTTGGACTCGCCACCGATTATTGTGTGCGGGCATCCGCGCTCCACGCGCTGGAACACGGCCGCCGCGTCAGGGTCTTCACCGACCTCGTTGCCGGCGTGAACCCGGTGAGCACTGAGGCTGCGCTATCCGAACTCGGCCACGCCGGCGCAGAAATCGTGGAGTCCACATCCCTCGAGTGAATCGGGGTGGGGTCGCCTTCATGGCGTCCTCCCACCTCATCGATGATCTTTATCAGGGGGTTGTCCCCGCACTTCTGCCATTTCTCGTACTGGAGCGTCACTACAGTTATGCCGCGGTGGCTGGGCTGGTTCTCGCCGCGAACATGCTCTCCTCTGTCGCGCAACCCGCATTCGGTTGGTGGGGTGACCGCAAGCCGCGTCGGTGGCTGATCCCCGCAGGCATGCTCACCGCCGCGATCGGCGTGGGCTTGGTGGCATTCACTCCCGACTATTGGCTGACGTGGGTCGTGATCGCGGTTTCCGGCATCGGGATCTCGGCATTCCACCCCGAAGCCGCCCGCGCCGCCCGCGTTGCTTCCGGCAATAGCAATCGGGCGATGAGCATTTTCGCGGTGGGTGGCAACCTCGGGTTTGCTGTCGGATCGCTCGTGACGACCCCGTTGCTCCTCGTGACGGGGCTCGGGGGCACTCCGTTCCTCGTGATCCCGGCCGCGGTAATGGCAGTGCTCATTGTGTTGAAACTTCGCCGCGTCCTTGACGGCCCGGCGAATGCACCAAAGCCGGTGAAGCACCCGCCGGGGCGGGACAATTGGCCCGGCTTTCTGCGCTTGACCGCAGTGGTGGTAGTTCGCTCCATCGTGTTCTTCGGGGCAGTGTCGTTTATTGCGCTGTTCTTCATTCATGACTTTGGTACCTCGCCAGCTCTTGGCGGTGCTGCGTTGACCGTGTTTCTGTCGTTCGGCGCAGTGGGGACGCTGTGTGGCGGATGGCTTGCTGACCGCGTTGGTCGACTCCGGAGTATCCGTATCGGATTTGTTACGGCGATTCCTTCGCTACTTGGGCTTGTCCTCGCTCCGAGCTGGCCGATCGCGATGGTGTTCGTTGCCTTGTTCGGGATAGCAATTTTCGTGCCATTCGCAGTTTTTGTGATCCTCGGTCAGGACTATCTTCCCAACCGGATCGGCATTGCCAGCGGTGTCACGGTGGGCCTCGCTGTCACCGTAGGAGGCTTGTTTAACCCGCTCCTGGGGTGGATTGCCGACCAGTCGGGTCTCCATGTCATGTTTGCCATCCTGGTGGGGTTGACGGCAGTATGCCTTGGTCTCTCGTTCTTCTTGAGGGACCCATCCGCAACTCCGCGCCACCCGAGACCCCTCGGTGACACCACGGCCGAAGCGGCAGGCGAGGGCGTCCTCTAGCGCCGCTGCCGGCTAACTTCTATAGCTGGTTACCCAACTTGTATTCCGGCATTGCTTCGCCCTCGCGAGTGTAGGAGAAGCCGTCAGCGCCGATGGTGACCGCTGACTCTTGAGTGTCAACCCGCTCCACAAGCTCTAACCTGACGATTTCTTTCATCTGTACACGCATGTAGATATGCTCACTCCCAAGAGAAGGAGCATTGTGAAAATCGAATCTGAGGATATTGACGTAGAGAACCTACTATCTGGTGGCTACTTTAAAATCCCGCGATTCCAGCGTCCCCATTCTTGGGACGATGAGAATATCCAGGATCTCTGGGACGACGTGATGGCTGCGCGTGACGACGACTATTTCATCGGGTCTATGGTCGTCTACAAGACTGGAAAACAGGAGTTTAACGTCGTCGACGGTCAACAGCGGCTAACTACGATTACCGTCCTACTTTGTGCAATTCGCGACGCGTTCTCTGAACTTGGAGAAGACGATTTGGCGGAAGGGGTACACCAGTTGGTCGAGCGGAAAAACCGTTCGAACCAAAGTGAGTACGTGCTTCAGACTGAGACTTCGTTCCCGTACCTGCAGGAAAACATCCTTAAGTTTGGCGAGCCAGATTTGACGGAACTTGTGGAAATGGCGGAAGAAGACGCCCTAAAGTCTGCGCATCTGCTTCTCCGACGCCAAGTTCAAACGATAAGTGAAGCGGTTGAGGTCAATGCCTCGATACCCTCTGAGGACAAGAGGGCACGAAAGGTTTCCCTCCTGATCAAACTCCGAGATTCAGTATTCAATCTCAAGGTCATCTTCGTCAAACTTGAGAATGAGGATGACGCTTATCTAATTTTCGAAACACTGAACACACGTGGCAAGGACCTAGCGGTCACCGATCTAGTCAAAAATCACTTCGCGAAACTACTGAGGAAAAAGAACACAGTCGATTCGGTGAAAATTAAGTGGAGCAAGGTACTGGAGACGATTCACGAGTCTTCTGCGGACATTAACTCAGATTCCTACATCTACCATTTTTGGGCCTCTCGGCACGAAGCGGTCCCAGTAAAGAAGCTCTACCCGGTATTCAAAAAAAGGGTGGAGGCAAAGAATGCAATGTCGTATCTAGACGATCTTGTAGCAGATAGTAAGTACTACAGGGCTATCCACGAGCCTTCGTTCATGTGGGACAAGAACGAGAAAGCCATTGCTCGTTCACTGAGCGCTATCCAACTATTTCGACTTGTCCAGCCAACTCCTGCGCTACTTTCGCTCGTTCGCGCGTACAAACAGAAAAAGATCAAACTGTCCAAACTGGTCGAAGCTCTGGTTGCGATTGAGAACTTTCATTTCGCATTTACAGCAGTCACTTCATCGCGAAGCTCCGGCGGGATATCTGGGATGTACTCGTCGTTTGCGCGCAAGCTCTTTGAATCAGAGGATGCGAATTCTGCGGCCAATGAGATCCGAACTCTCATCGTCAAACTGCAAGAACGGCGCCCGCCGCTCGATGAATTCTCAGTCTCCTTTCGACAGATCCAATTCACTAATGCCAACACGAAACAAAAGGGTCTCGTGCGCTATATCTTGCAGAAGTTTGCAGAAAGAGACGGCTTTAAGTTCGCAGTCGATTTTGATGACCTAACAATTGAGCACTTGACTCCGCAAAGCTTGATTGGCAAGGGAGACTGGACCGCTGAGAACATAGGGGAACTGGGAAACTTGTTTCTCCTCGACCCGTCGATGAACGGCAAACTTGCGGCGAAGCCCTTTCCCGAAAAAATGTTGATGCTGCAAGATGGTGGTTACAGTGTTCCTGCTTTTGTGGCCTCAAAGCGCGAGTGGTCGGCAAGCCAAATTCGTGATCACACCAACTCGATGGCTGTAGTTGCACACAACGCGATCTGGTCTATACGGTGAGTCACAAGCAAAAGCATGTACTACGGGATTGACCTATAGCTGGTTACCCAACTTGTATTCCGGCATTGCTTCGCCCTCGCGAGTGTAGGAGAAGCCGTCAGCGCCGATGGTGACCGCTGACTCTTGAGTGTCAACTCGCTCCACTAGCTCGTTCGGCGCACCGTCGAGGCCGAGAACAAGTGACCCTTCCGCGTACCAACTCGGAACCACAGGAGTTCCCCACCAATCGCGACGCTGGTTGTCATGGACATCCCAGGTGAGGGTGGGGTTGTCAGGGTCACCCGTGTAATAGTCGTGCGTGTAGATTTCGATGCGGTGGCCATCCGGATCGCGAAGGTACAGGTAGAACGCGTTCGAGACTCCGTGGCGACCGGGACCGCGCTCGATCATGTCGCTGCGACGCAGAGCGCCAAGGTGATCGCAGATGTTCAAGATCTGGCCCCGCTCGTGGGTGGCAAACGCGATGTGGTGCATCCGCGGCCCGTCGCCGCCGGTGAGCGCGATGTCGTGCACTGTCGACTTTCGGTACATCCAGGATGCGTACACGGTGCCTTCATCGTCCTGGATGTCTTCGGAGACGCGGAAGCCAAGATTTTGGTAGTACTCCTGGGCGAGAGGAACGTCGGGGGTCATGATGTTGAAATGGTCAAGGCGGGAGATTGCCCCCGCGCCGTGAACGTCGTACCGGCGCGTGAAACGCTCCACGTGTTCTGCGTCGTAAAAGAATTCAATGGGAAAGCCGAGCGGGTCTTCCACGCGCACCGCTTCGCCGACGCCGCGCGTCGCTCCAGCTGCTCGATTCTCGACAGTGCAGCCGAGTTCGCCGTAGTAGGTGGCGGCCGCCGCCACCTCGGCCTGTGAGCGAACCCGGTAGGCGAGGGCAGCGAGGGCAGCGACTGGGCCTTTGCGCAGCACGACGGAGTGGTGCAAATACTCCTCGAACGCGCGCAGGTAGATCGCGTCCTCGTCCTCGTGCGTGACGACGAGACCGAGAACATCCACGTAGAACGCGCGGCTTTTGGCCAAATCGGTGACGACAAGCTCCGCGTAGGCGGCGCGGATGATGTCCGGTGCGCTGGAGCTATGGACGGAAGCCCTGTCTGGCTTTTGCTGCGACGCCAGCGCTGACGTGCGCTTCGAAGGTTGGTTGTCTGAATGACTCATGATGCGGCTCCAAAACGGGGAGTGTGGACCGGTGACAGTGAAATATGCATGGCCTGCTGTTCTGTATAGAAGTCAAGCGAACGGTAGCCGCCTTCGTGACCGAGCCCGCTCGCCTTGACCCCGCCAAAGGGTGTGCGAAGGTCCCGAACATTGTGGGAGTTCAGCCACACCATGCCCGCCTCAATGCGATGAGCAAAATTGTGAGCGCGAGTGAGGTTGCTTGTCCACAAGTACGCGGCCAGACCGTACTTCACGGCGTTGGCAAGCTCGAGTGCTTCCTCATCGGTGTCGAAGGGGGTGATGCACACGACCGGTCCGAAAATCTCCTCCTGGAAGATGCGCGCGTCGGGTTTCACGTCGGCAAACACCGTGGGAGAGACGTAATTTCCCGTCGTGAGACCGTCTGGGCGACCACCGCCTGCGACGAGTCGGCCTTCAGATTTCCCAAGTTCGACGTAACTCATGACCTTCGCGTAGTGCTCAGGATGCACGAGCGCACCGACCTCGGTTGTGTCGTCGTGCGGGTCGCCAACCACGATGTTTGCCGCTCGTGCCGCATAAGTTTCCACGAACCGGTCGTAGATGCTGCTGTGCACGAGAATGCGACTGCCCGCTGTGCACCGTTCACCGTTCAGAGAAAACACCCCGAAGAGCGTCGAGTCGATCGCGGCATCAAAGTCGGCGTCTTCAAACACGATTGCCGGTGACTTTCCGCCAAGCTCCATGGAAAGGCCCTTGAGGTGCTGTGCGGCGTTGCCGAAAATGGTTTGGCCTGTTGTGGTCTCCCCGGTGAACGAGATGAGCCGAACATCCGGATGCTTCACGAGTGCGTCGCCCGCGTGCTCGCCGAGGCCGTTGACGAGGTTGAACACGCCCTTGGGGAGTCCTGCCTCCTCGAAGATTCCCGCCCACAAGCTCGCTGAGAGCGGAGTGAACTCGGCGGGCTTCAGCACGACGGTGCATCCGGAGGCCAGCGCTGGGGCGAGCTTCCAGCTCTCCAACATGAACGGTGTGTTCCACGGTGTGATGAGCCCCGCGACCCCGACCGGCTTGCGGTGCACGTAGTTCACTTGGCTGCCAGGCACTTGGTACGTGTCATCGCGCTGGGCGACAACGAGGTCGGCGAAGAACCGGAAGTTCTCGGCGGCGCGGTGAGCTTGACCACGCGCTTGAGTAATGGGCAGGCCGGTGTCGAAGGTTTCGAGCTCGGCAAGTTCATCGCTTCGCGCTTCCACCTGATCGGCGATTCGGTTCAGGATGCGGCTGCGTTCGCGATTCTTCATGCGGGGCCACGGCCCGGTGTCGAAAGCGTGTTTCGCGGCGGCCACGGCCCGCTCAATGTCGGCGTGCTGGCCGGCCGCGGCCTGAACATAGGTTTCGTTGGATACGGGGTCGAGCACGTCGAACGTTGCGCCATCAACGCTGTCGACAAATTCGCCATCAATGTAGTGACGGATTCTCTCGGGAAGGTTCTTGGGTACGAAGTGCGTCATTTATTTGCTCCCTGCTGTGTCGTTGTTGACCGTGAAGCCCTCGGCCGAGGTGAGGTATTTCTCGCCCGCGTTCATGAGCTTTTTGATCGTGACGAGCCCGGCATCCGTTGGTTCGATGAGAGGCGAACGAACGTGGCCGCTTTCGATGAGGCCACGCTGTTCGAGCACCCACTTGCCGGGAGCGGGATTCGTCTCAACAAAGAGGAGATCGACGAGCGGGTGAAGCCCGTAGTGGATTTCGCGCGCCGTCTCGAGGTCGCCGGACTCCCACGCTTCGAACATGTGGGCGACAGCGGCTGGGGCGATATTCGCCGTTGCGCTCACAAACCCGGCGCCCCCGAGCGCCATGAGCGGGAGGCAGAGCAGTTCGATGCCGCTCCAGACAAGCAGATCGGGTCCGCACTGGTGAAGCACGCGCGAGAAGTGTTCGAAGTCCTTGGTGGTCTCCTTGACGCCCACAAAATTCTCGACGCCATGGAACAACCTGGCCACGGTCTCTGGCGCAATGTCCACAGCGGTGCGACTGGGGACGTTGTACGCCACGATCGGCAGGTCAGGGAATTCGTCAGCCACTGTTTTGTACCAGCGGTACAGTGCCTCCTGCGTGGGGCGCGCGTAGTACGGGGTGATGATGAGCGCGGCGTCGACCCCGGCGTCACGAGCGGCAGAAGTGAGCTCCAGAGTTTCGTCGAGCTTTGCGGATCCGGTCCCCGGCATGAACGGAACGCGGTCGTTCACCGCTGCCGCGACCGTGCGAATGGCCTCGGCGCGCTCGGCGATAGTTTGCGAACTTGGTTCGCCAGTGGAACCACCAATCGAGATGCCGTGGCTTCCGGATGCGAGCTGCCAGTTGACCAAGTTCGTAAGGCTCGCGTGGTCTGGCGCGCCATCACTCGTGAACGGCATCATGAGCGGGGCGATGGACCCACGGATTGAGGCGGGGTTGCTGCGGAACTTCATGCGGACTCCTGTGTCGGATGGGTGTCGTTGTGGTGGATTCTGGCGGCCTCGTGTTCGAGGAATGCGTCGAGGGTGGCGAGCCGGTGGCGGCGGGCGGCGAATTCAAGTTCCACCGCATCCGCGCCGCTCTCAATGAGGTCGAGAATGTGGGAGTGCTCTGAGACTGATTCGCGTGCACGCCCCGGTACAAAACTGAACGTTGACTCGCGGAGCGCGCGTAGCCGCGCCCATCCACGGTCAACAAGATCGAGGATGTGTGGATTCGGGCAGTGTTCGAACAGCACCGAATGAAAATCGAGGTTCAGCCGAGTAAAGGCCACAGGGTCGAAGTGGTGCAAACTCGCGGCGAGCTCATCGTTGATTGCCCGCGCGCGGGCCACATCATCCGGAGTCATGAACGGTGCGGATGCGGCGGTCGCCCACCCTTCTACGAGGCTGAGCGTTTGCATGGTGACTTCGTATTCGCGCGGGTCCGCCATCGCGACCTGCGCGCCAACGTTGCGTTCGAACTGAACAAGCCCTTCCGCTTCGAGCCGACGAATGGCTTCTCGGACGGGAACAACGCTCACTCCAATTTCACTCGCGATGGCGCTGAGCACCAACCGGTAGCCGGGGGAATAGCGGGAGTCTTCGATGCGCGCTTTGACAAAGTCGTAGGCTCTCTGCGACTTGCTGATGCTTGAGGTGGGTGGTGCGCCATCGCCCCGAGCTGCGGAGGTCGGTGCGAGAGGAGTGGTTACGGCCGCCATTTCTCGTACCGCGCTTTCCACTCGGAGTTCATCGGGTAGAGCCCATCGACACTCGCGTTGTTTGTGACTTGTTCGGCGATGAAGGTTTCTTGGCGCTCTTGCTCGAGGGAGTCCTCGAGGAGTTCGTCGAGTAGTGCCGGCGGGATGACGAGCACACCATCAGCGTCACCGACGATGATGTCGCCCGGTTGCACCGCCGTGCCGCCACACGCGATCGTTTCGTCGACGGCCCACGGCACGTGACGGCGTCCGAGAACAGCCGGATGGGCGCCGGAATGGTAGGTGGGAAGGCCAAGGGCGGTGACGGCATCGAGGTCGCGCACGCCGCCATCCGTCACGATTCCCGCCGCGCCGCGAACCTGTGCGCGGAGGGCAAGGATGTCACCGACGGTTCCGGTTCCGCGCTCGCCGCGCGCATCAATCACGAGCACTTCGCCGTCGCTGAGCGAGTCGAATGCCTGCTTTTGCGCGTTGAATCCGCCGCCATGGCTCGTGAACAAGTCTTCGCGGCCGGGAATGAAGCGCAGGGTACGCGCGCGACCGACAAGTCTTTTGCTCGGCTGAGTTGGGGTGAGTCCGTCGATGGAGACGGTGTTGAGTCCGCGTTTGCGGAGCTGGGAACTTAGAGTGGCGGTGCCGACCGAGTTGATCTTCTCGATCGTCTCGTCGCTGAGCCGTGCGTGCGTGCTCGTTCCTTCTGCTTCTGCTTTGAGTGCGGCGCTGGATTTTGGCGAGTGGCCGAACTCAGCAAACGGCACTGTTCCTTCGATCACGGGCGTGACCAGTCGACCGGTGGAACGGCCTTCGGAATCTTCCGCGGCCACCTCGACAATGTCACCAGGCTGCACGGTGGTGGAACCCGCTGGCGTTCCCGTGAGGATGATGTCGCCCGCTTCCAAAGTGATCAACTGCGACAGGTCGGCAATGAGCTGCCCGAAGGGGAAAAGGAGGGTTTCGGTGCTGTCATCCTGCACGAGCTCGTCGTTCACCCACGTGCGGATGCGCAGAGCATTCGGGTCGATGAGGTTGGCTCCCAAAATTGATGGGCCGAGGGGGGTGAAGCCATCGCCACCCTTGGAGCGGAGGTTGGAGCCCTTGTCGGCGTACTTGAGGTCGTAAACACCAAAGTCGTTGGCGGCGGTGACTCCGGAAACGTGGCTCCAGCCTTCCTCTGGCGATACGCGCCGAGCATCCTTGCCGATGATGAGGGCGATTTCGCCTTCGAACGCGAGCAATTCGCACCCGGCGGGGCGCTCAATGGGAGTGCCGGAGGGGGAGAGCGAACTCGCCGGCTTTAGGAAGTATCCGGGCTGCGCGGGGGTGCGCCCGCGTTGGGCTGCCCGGCTCGGGTAGTTGAGGTGAACGGCAATAACTTTGCCAGGGCGTTGGCCGATCATGATCTCGATCTCGGGAACGCTACTGTCGCGCACGATACCTCCAGTGGTGTACGAAATAATATACGATCTCACCACAGGAGTGAGCGTTGAGTCAAGCCTGACGCTCTCCGGCGAGCGAGACGAGTGCGCAGTATCCTGTAGTCGAGGGAGTGATTGCAGTCGTGGATTTTTCTGAAGGTGAGTGTCAACAATGATGGCGAAATCCTCCCGTGGATTCGAGCCGGGCTCGCGACTGTATCGGCCCCCAGCGCAGTATCTCCGCGGGAGCTTCGGCCGCTTCGCGACTGGCGTCGCGGTCGTGACGTACATCGGTTCGGAAGGTCGGCACGGGATCACCGTGAACTCGCTCACGTCGGTTTCGATGGAGCCTCCACTTGTGCTCGTGAGCATCGCCCGTGACTCGAACTCTCACGACGAACTCGCGGGAACTCCGTTCACCGTGAATGTTCTTGGAGCCGAGCAAGAAGACATTGCGATGCACTTTGCTGGCAAGCCAAACAACGAGCCGAAGTGGGTTGACGGTGACATCGCGCCGCGGTTGAGCGGAGTACTTTCATGGTTTGCGTGCACGCCGTGGGCCGCATACGACGGCGGAGATCACACGCTGTACGTCGGCGAAGTCCAGGATCACGACTACCGCAACGGCGACACTCTTGGATTTGTGAGTGGACGGTTCACCGTCATCCCCGAATATATGCCGGGCCACGAAGACCTGCTGTAGTCCCCTAAAACCTCACGCACACCAGTCAAAGGAGTCACCAGTGGGCGCACGTACCGGCCAGCAGTACCTCGACAAACTTAACTCGATGACACCGCACATCACCATTGACGGTGAAGTGGTGAGCGAGAACGTCGCAGAGCACCCGGCCTTTAGGAACGTGGCACAGACATACGCGAAGCTTTTCGATCTTCAGCACGACCCGAAGTACAAGGACAAGCTCACGTACCCCTCGCCCACCACAGGCGACCCGGTGAACGTGTCATTCCTCATCCCCAAAACCGTGGAGGATCTGGAAAGGCGCCGCGCCGGGATTCAAGTGTGGGCTGAGTTTTCCCACGGTTTCCTCGGCCGGTCCGCCGATTACATGAACTCTTCCCTCACGGCGCTCGCCGCGGCAAAGAAGTGGTTTGAACAGGCCGATCCGATCTATGGCGAGCGGATTGAGGCGTACTACGAGATGGCGCGGGAGAACGATCTTCTTGCCACACACACGTTAATTCCGCCGCAAGTGAATCGATCGGTTTCCGGAAGTGAGCAGCTCGGTGGCCAGCTGGCCGCACGCATCGTGGAGGAACGCGAAGACGGCATCGTCATCGCGGGCGCCCGGATGCTTGCGAGTCTCGCCCCCATGGCAGACGAGCTTCTTGTCTTCCCGTCAACCGTGCTTCGTGGCACCCCAGAGGATGCGCCGTACTCGTATGCGTTCGCTATCCCGAATGACACCCCAGGTCTGCGGTACCTGTGTCGTACCTCTTTGCACAACGGCGGTTCACACTTCGATGAGCCGCTCGCGAGCCGCTTTGAAGAAATGGATGCGGTCGTGGTGTTCGACAACGTGTTCGTGCCGAACGAACGAGTCTTCATGCTTGGGCATCCCGAGCTGTGCAACAATTTCTACTCGGAAACCGGCGCTACGGCGCTCATGACGCAACAAGTCGTGACGCGCACGATCGCAAAGAGCGAGTTTTTCCTGGGGCTGGCCGCTGAGGTCGCCGAGGCAATCGGTATTGAAGGTTTCCTCCACATTCAAGAAGCGCTCGCCGAGCTTGTGATCGATGTAGAGATTGGCAAGGCGCTGATGCGCGCGGCCGAGGTGGATGCAAAGCTGAATGAGTGGGGGATGATGACCCCGCACTGGCCGACGTTGAACGCCGCGCGCAATTGGTATCCGAAGGTTGCCCAGCGGTTCCCCCAGATCATTCGCACGTTCGGCGCGAGCGGGCTCATGGCACTCCCAAGCGAAGCGGATCTTGCCAGCGATGCGCTACCCGACATCGAAATGTACTTGCAGGGCAAGACGCTGACCGGGCCAGAGAGGGTAAAGCTGTTCAAGCTTGCCTACGATGCCTCGATTTCCGGCTTCTCGTCGCGACAGGCGCTCTACGAGTACTACTTCTTTGGCGACCCGGTGCGGATGGCGGGAGCTCTCGTGAAGGCGTACGACACTCAGCCGATGCAACAGCGCATCCGAGACTTCCTCGCTCGCGAAGACTAGGGACGCAGTCTCGCCCGCGAGGATCAAAATTAGTGACGCTGAGGAAGCTCGCGACACCGCATGCTTCGCCATGGCATCCGCCCGCGCCAATCGCGCGAGCGCGGGCGTAGCGTGGGAGGATCGTGCGTTCCCGTTATCTCTGGCTAGGCAATTGACACTGACCCGCGGAATGGATAGATTTCGTAGGCAGTAAAGTTTCCTAACTACGCTGGAGGAATAGGTGTCAACGCTTTCTTCAGAGCGGCCACGTCAGGGCCCAACGCATGCTCCGATTCCGGCGACACCCGGACTGATCCGGTCGATCAATGACCGGGTGGTCCTCGATCTTTTGCTGGAGCACGGCACGCTCACGCGAAGCGACGTCCGTAGGCTCACCGGCGTTTCCAAACCCACGGCGTCACAGTCACTAGCCCGTCTTGAGGCAAGCGGTCATGTCCTTCAAGTGGGCGTTGAGCAAAATCACCGCGGTGGACGTGCCCCAGTCGTCTATCAATTGAATCCTCGCACCGGTTTTGCCGGGGCACTCGACGTGACCACCACCGGAGTCCGGGCCCAGATCGCGGACCTTGTTGGCACGGTCATCGGGGAACACTTTTTGACCAATTCCGCAGATCCGGACAGCGCGATCCAAGCGCTTCAGCGCGCCCTCGATGAGGCGCGAATGGACATTTCAGAGCTGTCGTCCATCGTTGTCGCGTTGCCTGGTTCCTATGATCCTGGGGTCGACATGCTTCGTTTTGCCGGCGACCTCCCGCTGTGGCAAAGGCCAGGGCTCCTTGCTCATCTCGAGCAATTGACGGGTGTGCCGTGCCATGTCGAGAATGACGTGAACCTGGTCGCGGCGGCCGAGCGGCGCTTTGGCGTTGTCAGGGGAGAGGACAACTTCTTCCTAATGTGGGGTGACCTCGGAGTTGGCGGCGCCCTCGTGCTTGACGGCCGGCTGCATCGTGGAAGTAGCGGCGGTGCTGGCGAAATTGCCTTCTTCCCGATCGCGGGCGCCCCTGTGGTGCACAACCCGGTGCGACAAAACTACGGTGGCTTTGACGACCTGGTCGGAATCGATCGCATTGTCGAACTCGGCAAGGAACACGGTGTCGCTGGAGACACTGCCGTCGACATCGTCGCCAATGCTGTTGATTCAGGGCACAACGAGTTCCTGACCGAACTCGCCGGGCGCTATGCCGCTGGTCTCGCAGCGGTCGTTGCCATCATCGATCCTTCGACCGTTGTGTTGGCCGGAAGTATTTTGACCGCTGGGGGAGAGCCACTGCGCTCGGCGATCGAAGCTCAATTGCTCGACGTCGCGATCCGAAGTCCACACTTGTTGCTCGGTGAACTCGTTGACCAGCCGGTGATGGCGGGTGCGCTGTTGGTCAGCCTGGACAACACCAGAGACAGAATTTTTGCAACATGAGTAGTGCGGTGATCGGACTTCCGACAGCGCGCACCATCATCGCCATAGACGGTGGGAACAGTAAAACTGACGTTGTCCTGCTTTCTGGCGACGGTACTGTGCTCCACAGAGCTCGTTCAGGGCCATTCGCTCCACACATGGTCGGGGCAGAAGCCGCCGTTGATTCACTCACCGAGGCCCTCGAAGAAATCCTCGCGCACACGAGCTCTGGCACGGTCGACCACATCGCCGCGTATCTTGCCAACGCCGATCTCCCGATCGACGAAGAGAATATTCGTGCTGCCATGCTCGCGAAGGGCTGGGCCAGGGAAGTGGTGGTCGAAAACGACACCCTTGCGCTCCTTCGCGCTGGAACGCGTTCCACGAATGCTGTCGCCGTGGTGTGCGGCGGCGGAATCAACTGTGTCGGCGTATCCGAATCCGGAGACCGCGTCCGCTATTCGGCTCTCGGCCGGATCACCGGCGATTGGGGTGGGGGGATCGGTCTTGCCAAAGAAGTGCTCTGGCACACCTCACGCCACGAAGATGGTCGAGGTGCACCGACTGCGCTCACCGAGGCAGTAGCCCAGCACTTCTCACTCCCCACTGCTGTGGCTGTCGCCGAGGCAATGCACCTCCGCGCAATTGACTACGACCGGATGCACGAACTCGTCCCCGTGCTGTTCACGGTTGCTGAGGGTGGAGATGCCATCGCCGCGGGGATAGTGCAGAGGCAGGCCGAAGAAATCGTCGCTCTTGCCTGCGTGACGCTGCGCAAACTTGGATTGCTCGACCAACCAACGGACGTCGTACTTGGCGGCGGTATTCTCGCCGCGGCCAGACCGATCTTGCTTGATGCCGTCACTAGTGGCATCGCCGAACAGGCGCCGCTCGCTCGCATCATCATGTTTGACGGTATTCCCGTCGTTGGTGCAGCTCTGCTCGGCCTGGAACAGGCGTGGGCAGGTTTCGACTCAGACCACCGCGATGCGGCACTCGCTCGCTTGACAACACTCATGGGAGAGACACGTGAATGACCTGAGATTCGGCCTGGTTGGAACGGGCTACTGGGCACAAGAAACACACGCGACAGCGCTCGTCGCAACGAACGGGATCGAACTCACCTCGGTGTGGGGCCGCAACGCCGACTCCGCCGCGACGGTCGCCACGAGGTTCGACGCAGAAGCATTCAGCGACTTCGATGAGTTCTTGGATTCCGTTGATGCTGTGAGCTTCGCGGTTCCGCCGCACATTCAGTCAGAGCTGGCCTTGCGCGCGGTGACGGCGGGAAAGCACGTTCTGCTCGAGAAGCCCATCGCCACGACGCTTGCCGCCGCTGAAGAGTTGGTTGCCGCTGTGGAGAAATCCGGCGTGTCCTCGATGGTGTTTTTCACGCTGCTGTTTGATCCACGAGTCCGCTCGATTGTTGCCGACGCCGAAACGGCGAACTGGTCTGGCGGCAACGGACTGTGGCTTGGTTCTGCCCTCATGGATGACAACCCCTTCAACACCCCGTGGCGGCACGAGAAGGGCGGACTGTGGGATCTTGGACCGCACGCGCTTTCGGTGCTCTGGCGCACGCTCGGGCCCATCACTGACGTGGATGCCGTTGCTGGTGCTCGCGACCTCGTCCATGTCACCCTGCGCCACGAAGGCGGTGCGTCGAGCACGGCAAGCATGACGCTGCAGGCCAGTGACGCAGCCGATGGCTTTTCGACTCTGCTGTGGGGTCCTCGAGGACGCCAGCCCATGCCCGTCGACGACGTGGATGAAGGCACCGTTCTTCAGGTCGCACTGACCGAGCTTGTTGCGAACGCCCATGCCGGCGTGGGCGAGCACGAATGCGACGTGCGATTTGGCCGCGACATTGTCAAAGTCATCGCGCAAATGGAAGCAGTTCTTGCCGGTAAGGCGGCAACAAAATGACCACGACCAGCAACATCATGTTCCCGAAGCCCGACAGTGTTGTCGTAGACACCGTCGACACTCCGAGCCCAGCTCCAGACGAGATGCTGTGCGAGGCGCGAGTGTCGCTGTTGAGTACCGGAACCGAGACGTTTTGTCTTGGCGGCGAGTTTGATCCGGGCACATTTTGGGAGGAATGGGTGAGTTACCCGTTCGCGCCAGGCTACTCGATGACGTCCGTGGTGCTCGAGGTCGGTAGTGAGGTGACCGACTTCGCTGTCGGCGACCGTGTGGCGACCCAGACTCCGCACGCGGAGCGCTTTGTCACGCCAGCCGCGGACGCCATCCGAATCCCGGACGACATCACGAACGAACAGGCCGCCTGGATGTCTCTGGCCTGCACCACGCAGTTGGGCATTCGCCGTGCAGAACTTCAACTCGGGGAAACTGTCGGCGTTGTCGGACTTGGCTTGCTTGGGCAGCTTGTTGTGCAGTATCTCCGGGTGGCCGGAGCTGGCCGTATTATTTGCATCGACACGGTCGACGCCCGACTTGAGCTTGCCCGCGAGAGCGGAGCGACCGACCTTATCTTGGGCACCGCAGCAGAGGCGAAAGCCCAGATCGCGGAACTCACTGACGGCGAGATGCTCGATGTCGTGTTCGATATCACCGGCCACCATGCCGTTCTTGCCGATGCTTCGACGCTGCTTCGCCCGATGGGAAAGCTCGTGCTTCTTGGCGATAGCCCGTCTCCAAGCAAACAACGGCTTGGCCCGCGCATCGTGGGGGATTCGCTGACCATTCTGGGAGTCCACGCCTCTGTTGCCCCGGAGGTCGCGACTCCTCGTGACCGCTGGACCATCGCGGCCATGACCAAGCTGTTCTTCCTTCTTGTCAGCACCGGAAGAATGGATGTCGACAGGCTCCTTTCCCACCGCTTTTCCCCGCGCGACGCCCCAGAGGTTTACGAGGCGCTGCAACGAGACCGGTCCCCGTATCTCGGGGTACTTTTCGACTGGACAGGAGAATCCAAGTGACTGATTCAACGGCAGCCCCGGTACGTTGGGGAATCCTTGGCGCCGCAAGCATCAACGCCGCCATGGCGCCCGCGATCGGCAATGCCCGAAACGCGCGACTTGTCGCCATCGCCAGCCGCACCGCCGAGAAGGCAGCGGCCGCTGCAGAGCAGTACTCTGCCGAGCGGGCAGTCACCGGCTACGACGCGCTTCTTGCCGACCCGGAAATCGAGGCGGTCTACATCCCGCTGCCGAACGCGTTCCACGAAGAGTGGGTTCTTCGCGCCGCCGCAGCGGGCAAGCATGTGCTGTGCGAGAAGCCGATGGCCATCACCGCCGATTCTGCACGCGCCATGATCGAGACCTGCGAGAGCGCAGGTGTGCTCTTGGCCGAGGCCTACATGTACGCCCACCACTCCAGATACGACAGGGTCAAGGAGATCATTGGTTCCGGCGAAATCGGCACAGTTCGCTCGATCGTGACCACGTTCTGTTTCGACGCCAGCGGCGAGCTCGATCACTCGCTGTTTCAGGGGATGCCGGGCAGCGGCTCGACCTACGACATTGGCGGATACGCGATTCACTCCGCTCGCCAGATCCTGGGCCGCGAACCGATCGCCGTCACTGCGAACGCCGTGGAGTCCGCACTGCACGGCGACATTGACATGTCGGTCTCCGCCCTTGTGGAGTTTGGTGACGGAGCAGACCTGCTGTTCCACATTGACATGGCGGCTGCCGATACCGACCGGATCGAAATCCTGGGTACCAAGGGCCGCATCCTGATTCCGCACGCCTTCATTTGCAGCCCAGAGGACGGCGACTTCACGGTCACCGTTGATGAGATCAGCCGCGTCGAAGTTGCCGATACCCTCGACCACTACGTCAGCCAGGTCGAGAGATTCAGTTCGGCTGTTCGCGGAGAAGGCGATCTCCGCTACGACCGCGACGATCCCATCAACATTGCGACAGCACTGGAAGCAACCATCGCCTCCTGGAAGTCACACACTCGCGTCACGCTGTAGCAACGAGCGCAGGGCTGGTTGCCGAGCTTGCTCGTTGACTTCGCGAGTCAGTCCCGCTGAAACTCGTGGGCGAAGTCCGAGAGGAACATGTCGACCAGGTCGCCGTGCACCCGCAGGCGATGCGAGCGCAGTTCGGTGAGGCTGGCCATGACGGTCGCCCGTGCCGCAGCGTCGATGGGGCCTGCGGCGTAGAACTGCGCGCACTGGGCTAGCGCGGCGGTCGCACGCTGATATTGCTCAATCCACGGTGCGATCTCGTCCGCGAGCTTCGCATTGCCGATGTGTGGCATAGCTGCGCCAACTGCGGCGAGGGCGTTCACCGCGGCGATCAGTTCACGAGTTGCGGCATCCGCAGCCCCGAACTCATGGTCGAACGTGAATCTGGCGAGCACGTCGCCGAGTCTGGGGGAGTCGTCGATGCACAGCGGCGAACCTCGGAACGCATCGGCAAACTCGCGTACCAGCGTCGCGTCGTCACCCGTGACGAGCGCAATGGCCCGGTCCCAGCTTGGCTCCTGCTCGAAGCCCTTCGGGTCGGCCAGAAAGTCGGCGGCGGTCGCAAAACCGATCTTGGAGGCTTCCGCGAACGGCATCCCGTTCAGAATGATGCCAGAGCTCCACTCGGCAATACCCGGTTCACGACCGGCGTAGGGCCCAAGGTGAAGTTCATGCGTCATGGCAACGTCGTTGACCGGAAAGTTGTCCCAGTAGAGCGGGCGGTGCCCTGTGGCCTCGGTGAACCTTCGAGCGTCAGCGGTATCCAACTCAGCGGAGCAAATTGCGCGCCCGGTCCAGAAAATTTCGATGTCGTCGGGCAGTCCGCGGCCAAGCGTCGTGATGTAGTCCTCGTCACCCTTGCCCCAGTATTGAGTGGGCGCAACCATGAGTGCGGTAGGTCCTTGAGCGCTCAACGCCGCGTGGAGCTGCGACACGAGCTCGATCTGCGCAGTGACGAGCGATGGGAAACGTTCGCGGTCTTGCGCGTGCTGCAACTGGCCGGGAATGTCGTCGAGAAGCAGCGAGAAACTTGTCACTCCGAGCGAGCGCACCTGAGCGAACTTGTCGAGAAGGCGATTGATGTCGTCCGAATTCGAGTACCGCATCGAGAGCCCCGGCGACAAGGCGAACGTGAAAGTGACCTCGTTCGCCGCGCAACGCTCGACGAGCTCGGCCAAATCGCGCAGCGCGTTTCCGTCGTAGAGCTCCCGCCAATCGCGGCGCAACAACAGGTCGTCTTTTGGCGCGTACACAAAAGCGTTCATGCCGAGGCCCGCAATGAAGTCGATCATGTCGAGGCGCTCGTCGTGGGTCCACGGGGCCCCGTAAAAACCTTCGATGATGCCGCGGATGGCAAAGGGAGACGTCACAGCGACCGCACCCGATCCCGATAGCGATCCAGCGTCGCGGTGTTCGCCTCGTCGCCTCCCGGAACGTTGCTGCTGGTAAAGACGTCAGGCGCAACTCCACGCGCGGCAACCTTCTGCGCCGCCGCCATAGCGAGGATGTTGGCGATGGCCGTACCCAGCACCGTTGAGGTCGGGCCCATGGGCTGATCAACCCCCTCGACTTCGATAGCCGCGTCGCCAGGGATGCCCCCGTTGTCCAGCACGATATCGGCGAGCGCGTCGATGCCGGGTGCTGCCGTGCCGGCTGAACCAGCACCGCGTGATGCCGCGTGGGCGCGGCTGACCAACGCGATCGTGGTCATTCCGTGTTCGCGGGCCAGACCGACGAGTTCGCGAGAAATGATGTTCGCGCCAGAGTTGGACACGACAAGCAGGGTATCGGTCGGCTTCGCGTTCATCCGGTCAAAAATGATCCGTCCGAGGCCGGGTGTGCGCTCCATTGACGTGCTGAGTTCAGCTCCCGCGTGGAGAAGGAGGCCTTCGATCAACACGGGGTTGACCGCACCGAGCCCGCCTGCGCGATAAAACAGTTCTGCGGCGATGAGGTGGGAATGCCCGGTTCCGAACACGTGCAACAACCCGTCGGCAACAATGCTGGCCGCAATTGCTTCGGCCGCAGCGTCGATGGTCTCTTCCTGGTTGGTGAGCGCAGCCAACTGTTCGCTCACGGTGCTCAGGTAGGTTCTGAGCGGATCGGTGGTTCGGATCATGACGCCCTCCAAGGGGTGATCAGTCGGTCATAGGGTGTTGCGGTATCCGCGGCAGCAAGCGCGCAGGCGCCCTCCAGCGGGGAACCTGCTGGCTCGACCAAGGTGAGAGCCTTCTCGTGCGCGAGCGCTCGCTCTAGTGCCTCCCGCAACACAGTGCCGGGAGCGGCCGCCCTGCCCAGAATTGCGACGGGAGTGGGAGCGAGGTCGGAGGCAGTCATGATCGACGCGGCGGCACGCACGGAGGCGACAATCTCTCTCGAGGCGGATGTCACAATCTGCCCGGCAATGCTGTCTCCTGCGCCAGCATGCTCCTGCACCACTGCAGCGAACTGGGCGATTTCGTTCACGGGACGGGCCTGAGCATGCAGCGTGGCGGCGAGGGTGGCGATCGGTCCAAATCGCTCCACCGCGGCAGCCAGCAGGCTCGTCGGCCCACCACGACCGTCGGCCGAGGCGAGTGCGGCAGCGATTCCGTGACGCCCCATCCAAAATGAGGCCCCGTTGTCACCCAGCAGAAAACCGTCTCCGTCCACCCACTTAGCTTGCCCGCTCGGACCGTCCACCGCGAGGCAGGCAATTCCGGTCCCGACGACCATGACAACGCCGTGTCCGGCCGGTAGGGCACCCGCGTGTGCAACAACAGCATCGCCGGTGAGCCACACCTCGTTGGCACCGGTCGCCCGAGCAATTTCTGCCCCGAGCCGAAGAATATCGTCGTCGGCGGCCGGAAGCGTCGTGAGCCCGAGCACGATCCGCGCGAGGTTGTCAGCGCCTTGAAGAAGTTGGTGGCAGGCGTCGGCGACACGATCGACAACGAGCGAGATGGTGTCACCGTCACTGTGTGCAACACCATCAACCGTGACAACAGCCTCGCGTCCGCACACGGCAGCGCGAATTTGAGATTGGCCGCCATCCACACCGATGTTCACGAGCATGAAGGCACCTCGCTAGGCTGGAACTCCCCAACCAAGGAGTGCAGATGGCTCACGTTCGCCCCTTTGACATCGGCGACACCGCCGCGCTGTACGAGGTGTGCCTGTCCACGGCAGACAACGGCAAAGATGCCTCCGCGATGTTCATAGACCCCAAGATCCTGGGAGAAGTGTATGTCGGTGCATACCTGAAGTTTGCCCCCGAGGGAGCGACTGTGGTGGATATTGACGGTGTTGCGCGCGGGTACACCTTGAGTGTGGCCGACACGGCGGAGTTTGAACGCCTCTGCGACGCCGAGTGGTGGCCCGCACTTCGTGAACGCTATCCCTTGGGAAGCTTCCCTGCCGGATCGGAAGACGAAGCTGTCGTCGGAGTCATCCACAACCCTCCGCACCGTGACGCGACGATCTTGAACGACTACCCCGCGCACCTTCACATCGACCTGATGGAAGAGGTCCAGGGCCTCGGACTCGGGAGCAGCATGATGAAGACCCTGATTGAGACCTACCGCGCTGCGGGAGTGCGGGGCATTCATCTTGACGTGTCCGCGACGAACACGAGAGCGATTGGGTTTTACAAGCACCTCGGATTCACCGACCTTCAATACCTTCACGATTCGACGCTCATGGGCATGCGGTTCGCCACGGACTAGTACGTCGGCGAATTAGTGCACCGAGCCCTCGGTGATTCCGCTGATCACTTGCTTGTGGAAGATCACGTAAATTCCGATCATCGGAATGGTGACGATCGACAGCGCGGCAAACAGCGTCGGGTAGTCCGTTGAATATTTTCCGGTGAACGCCAACAACCCAACCGGGATTGTGCGGAGGTCGTTGTCGTAGATGTACAGGGTCGCGAGCAGGAACTCGTTCCACGTGCTCAGAATCGAGAAGGTGGCGACCGTCGCAAGGCCTGGCCTCATCAGCGGAAGCACGATCTGGATGAGGGTGCGGAAATCGCCGGCACCGTCGATCTTGGCTGCCTCGAACAACTCGCGGGGCAGGGTATCCAGGTATCCCTTCAGCAGGAAGACCGCGAGAGACAGCCCGAGGCCGGCGTAGGGCAAGATCAGCGCCCAACGCGTGTCGAGCAGGTAAAAGAAGTCCAGCCAACGGCTCTGCGCGGTCAAGTAAGACTGCACGGGGAGCAGAAGCCCGAGAATGAACGGGAACAGCAGCCACTTGCTAAACCGGAACTTGAATCGGCTGAACGCATACGCTGCCAGCAGGCCGAACACGAGAATGAACGTGACTGACGCAACGGTGGTGATGACACTGTTGAGTGCGTACACACCAATGTCGCCGCGCTCCCACGCGTTGGTCCAAATGCTCAAATCGATGGAGGTCGGCAGGGCGAACGGAGCATCAAAGATCTGCCGCTTCGTCTTGAACGAGGAGGTGATCATCCACAACAACGGCAAAATATAGATCATCGACACGACGATGAGAACCGTATGGTAAATCGTCGAGCTCATCGTGGCCGACATCCGTGGACGTCGGCGCTTTGCCGTTCCTGGGGTGTTTCGCACCAGAGTCTTCGCACTCACTGTGTCAGTACTCAATGTTCGACCCTCCCATTCGTGACCGGATTCGGGTGAACAGGTATCCGAGAAGCAGCACAGCGACAGTCATGATCGTGGCGAGCGCAGCGCCGTAGCCGAGGTTGTTGAATCGGAACACGACTTCCACAAGATAGGTGGTGATGATTTCGGTCTGGTGATCTGGTCCACCGTTGGTCATCACGTAGAACAGATCGAAGCTTTGGAATGCCCCGGTAACGCACAGCAGTACGCCGATTTCGATGATCGGCCGAATCATCGGCATCCGAATGGAGAAAAATGTCCGCCACTGTGAGGCGCCGTCCAGTGTCGCGGCCTCAATGATGTTTGTGGGGATGCGCTGGAGTGCCGCGTAGAAGATGGCCATGTAGAAGCCGGCGTAGATCCAGCCGGACACAACGCTCACCGCGATCAGCGCTGTTGCGGGGTTTCCGAGCCAGACGAGAGCGAGCTCATCGAGTCCAGCGGAGCGGAGTGCGGTGTTGATCAAGCCAATGTCATCGCTGTAGACGAAGGACCAGAGCACGGCGATGACGACCATCGGAAGCATGACCGGCACGAAGAATGCGATGCGGTAGAAAGCGGTTTTGCGACCGCGCATGGTGACCAGGCCTGCCATCACGAGCCCGACGAAGACCTCAAGGATCAGCGTCAGCACGATATAGATGAAGGTGTTGCGGTAGGCAAGCAGGTAGATGTCGTCGCGGAATGCGCGGAAGAAGTTATCTAGCCCGACAAAGACCATTTGGTCGGTGCCGGACCACTGCATAAAGCTCAATGCAGTGTTGAACACTGCGGGGATGAGCACTACGAAGGCGAAGACCGCAACTGCCGGAGCGACAAGAATGTACGGCGTCCAGCGCTTATCGGCTTTCACTCGTCAGGCCTCTCTGAGTGTTGGATCAAGGGGTCGGGTTCGGGTCCCGACCCCTTGAGTCACGTTGTCTTACTGAATTTCGTCGATGCGCTTCTGCGCGGTGTCGAGGGCATCCTGCACATTACCGCCACCGATGATCGAGGCGACTGCATCGTAGAACGCCGCGGCAACCTCAATGTCGTAACCACTGTCTGACGGAGCGACAACCGTGGAGGCTGTCGACATCATGGTTGCGAGCGAGACCGTACGTGGGTCAGCGTCGACACCCTTGAACGGGTCGATCGTCATCGGCGAGAGGCCAACTTCGGCCCACATCTTGGTGCCCTCTTCCGAAGAAACCAGTGCGAGGAAGTCGATCGTCTCCTGGATGTGCTCCGACTTCGCGTTCACCATGAATCCGGTGGAGATTCCCAGAACACTGGTCTGGTCACCCGCACCCTCAAGGGCTGGCGTGTTGAAGTAGTCGAAGTCCAGGCCCTCGGCGTCGGTGACGGCGTCTGCCATCAACCAGCTACCGATCGTGATCATGGCGGCCTTGCCGAGGAAGAACTGGGTGTTCGCCTCGTCGTCGGGCAGCGCGTTCACGCTGTCGTTGATGTAGCCGTTGTCTGCGATCTGCTTCAGGTAGTTCATCGCTTCAACCATCTCGGCCGAGTTCATGGGCGCATTGCCGTTCATGGTCTCCGCGTAGACATCCTCGCCAAGAACGCGCGAGGAGATCTGGGAGGCCCAGTTACCAACGGTCCACTGGTCCTTGTTTCCGGCAACCATGGGGGTGACGCCGGACTGCTTGATGGCTTCGGAAACGTCCATGAGCTCATCCCACGTGGTGGGAACGCTGAGTCCAAGGTCGTTGAAGATCGTCTTGTTGTACCAGACGACGTCGGTGACGTCACCGGTCCACGGCACCATGTAGATTCCGCTGCCTTCAACATCCATACCGGTGAACGCGCCGTCGTCGAAGCGACCGGCAAAGGCATCGCCCTTGACGTATTCGCTGACGTCTGCGCCGTCGCCATCAGCGACGTGGTTGCGCATACGTGGTCCTGACCACTCAAAGTACGCGTCAGGTGCTTCGCGGCTCGACAGCAGTGTCGGCAGGCCGGTTGTCTGGTAGACATCGTCCTCTTGGACGATGATCTCCACCTCGCGGTCCGGGTACATCTCCTCGTAGGTGGCCTTGAGCTCCTGGAACTTCTCGTCGACGGCGTCGCCGGAAGCTCCCATTGCGATGCGGATCTTTACGTCCGCGTCGGAGGTGGGGGTGCAGCCGGTGACCGCGAGCAACGCGGTCGCTCCAATCGCCACAGCGGCGATGAGATGTTTACGGTGGCTAGTTCTTGCCATGGGTTGACCTCTATCTCTTGGGCACATCCCGCCGATGACGTCCCCGAAGCAGTTGGTGCCTCTTCGCGGTTCGTAATCGTGCTGTCTGTGCGATGTCAGTAAACTTTACTTCCCTCTAGATGAGTGAAGTGGCAAACGGCCTCAATGTCAACATTTTCCGAAGGTTTGCAACAAAATTGTGGCTAACTTGGCCGCGCATTCCACTTGGGCACCGTTCAGGGCGTTGGGTCGGCTCATCGCTCGATCGAGGCGTCTACGGGGGTAAAACGGTGCCCCACTTGGCGTGAGGCCTGTGACCCAGAAGCGCAGAAGCTGCGTTTGTGATACTCAAATTAGTTAGGACGTGATCTTGAGTTCTTTCCGCGCCGATTCGCAAAGTAGCTGCCGCAGTGCCGGTGAGTAACTACGCTTGAGCTATCACACGAAGGAGTAATTCCATGAGCGATGCGCGCGAGGCCGAACTGCTGGGGTCTGTCCCCGACAAGCTGTTTATTGCAGGGAAGTGGGTTGCCGCGACCGGTGGGGGAACGCTCGATGTTCAGGATCCGGCGACGGGTGCCGTGATCCGTTCGATTGCGGATGCCACAGCCGAAGACGCGCAGAAAGCAATGGACGCGGCCGCTGATGCGCAGGCCGGATGGGCGGCGACCGCTCCGCGCGAGCGAAGCAATATCCTTCGACGCGCCTTCGACCTCCTCATGGAGCGCGCAGATGATTTCGCCCTCCTCATGACGCTCGAAATGGGAAAGCCGCTCGCGGAGTCGATGGGCGAGGTGAAGTACGGCGGCGAGTTCCTTCGCTGGTTCAGCGAGGAAGCAGTGCGCATCCAGGGCCGCTACGGATCAAACCCCGAGGGTACCGGCACGATGATCGTGACGCAGCGCCCAGTTGGGCCGTGCTACCTGATTACACCGTGGAACTTCCCGCTCGCGATGGCGACGCGCAAGATCGCTCCTGCGCTGGCTGCCGGGTGCACTGTCGTGGTGAAGCCCGCAGCACTCACACCGCTCACGACGCTCGCGTTCGTGAAGCTTTTGGAAGTGGCCGGGCTTCCGGCCGGCGTGGTGAACGTGCTGACGACGTCATCGTCAAGTGCGGTATCGAAGCCGATCTTTGCTGACTCTCGGCTGCGTAAGCTCAGCTTTACCGGCTCCACTCCCGTTGGCGTCGCCCTGCTCAAGCAGGCGGCAGACGGTGTGCTCCGCACGTCGATGGAGCTTGGTGGGAATGCCCCGTTTATCGTGTTCGACGACGCGGACCTCGACAAAGCGGTCGATGGCGCGATGATTGCGAAGTTCCGCAACATCGGTCAGGCTTGCACCGCCGGAAACCGATTCATCGTTCACGAATCGGTCGTCGCCGAGTTCGCGAAGCGTGTTACCGAGCGAGTGAAGGCGTTCACGATCGGCCGCGGCACAGAGGAGGGCGTCACCATCGGTCCTCTCATTGACGCTAAAGCGGTAGCCAAAGTGGGCGATCTTGTCGCCGATGCGGTGAAACGCGGAGCGACAGTGCACACGGGCGGCGCCGCCATTGAGGGGCAAGGAACGTTCTTCGAGCCAACGGTGATCAGCGACGTACAACCGGGCAGCGACATCCTCACCGAAGAGATATTCGGACCGGTGTTGTCCATCGCCTCCTTCACCGACGAAGCGGATGCCGTGCGCATGGCTAACGAGACAGAATATGGCCTCATTGGGTACGTCTTTACGAAGGACTTGGCGCGCGGACAGCGGATGATCGAGGCAATCGACACCGGCATGATGGGACTGAACGTCGGAGTGGCCTCGAACGCGGCGGCACCTTTCGGTGGCGTGAAGCAGTCGGGACTGGGGCGTGAAGGCAGCGCGGAAGGCATCCACGAGTACCTGTCGACGAAATACACGCTGACGCCCACACCATAGGCACTTCGGTAGGCTGGAGCAATGCATGAAGCAGTCATTGTCGATGTCATCCGCACACCAAGTGGCCGGGGTAAGCCCGGGGGTCAGCTTTCTGGCACGCACTCGGTCGATCTACTCGCGGGGGTGCTTGACGCACTGGTGAAGCGCAGCGGTCTTGACCCCGCGCTCATCGACGATGTGATCGCTGGCTGCGTTTCGCAAATCGGCGAACAGGGCTACAACGTGGCGCGCAACGCGTTGCTGGCCGCAGGATTCCCCGAGCACGTTCCTGGCACCACAGTGGATCGGCAGTGCGGCTCAAGTCAGCAAGCAGCAATGTTCGCCGCACAGGGTGTGATGACCGGCCAATATGACATCGCAATTGCGTGCGGCGTCGAGTCGATGAGTCGTATTCCGCTCGGCACCTCGGCAGCAGGAATGGACCGCTACGGGTCAAAACTGCGCGCGCGGTATCCGGAAGGCCTCGTCAACCAGGGCGTCTCTGCCGAGCTCATCGCCCACAAGTGGGAATTGGACCGGACCACACTCGATGAGTTTTCCGCCCGATCCCATCGACTCGCTGTGGAAGCGCGCGAAGCCTTCGCCACCGAAATTGTGGAAACCAATGGTCGCACCGTTGACGAGACGGTGCGCGACTCCACCACCGTGGAAGGGCTCGCCGGACTCAACCCGGCTTTCCGTACAGACGAATTGGCCGCGCGTTTTCCAGAGATCAACTGGAGCGTCACTCCGGGCAACTCGAGCCCGTTCACCGACGGAGCCTCCGCCGCGCTCATCATGAGCGCAGAGCGCGCCAAGAGCCTCGGGCTCACCCCTCGCGCACGTTTTCACGCCTTCTCGGTCACCGGAAGCGACCCACTGTTCATGCTCACGGGCGTTATTCCAGCGACAAAAAAGGTTCTCGAACGTGCGGGGCTCAGCATTGACGACCTCGACGCCTACGAAGTGAACGAAGCGTTCGCCTCCGTTCCGCTCGCGTGGCAAAAGGAACTTGGCACCGACCCCGACAAATTGAATCCGCGCGGTGGTGCGATCGCGCTTGGGCATCCGCTTGGCGCCTCCGGTACGCGGTTGTTGACAACGCTCGTAAACCAATTGGAAGCCACCGGCGGTCGATGGGGGCTGCAAACAATGTGCGAGGGTGGCGGCATGGCCAACGCCACCATAATCGAACGGCTCTAACTCTTCATACTGCCTCAGGCCGGTTCACACCCAGAAAGGGAATGACATGCAGATTTCCGGATGCTCGGCGCTCGTCACTGGGGGAGCTTCAGGGCTGGGCCTGGCCACAGCTCAACGGTTGGTCGCTGCAGGAGCCGAGGTCATCATCGGCGACCTTCCGAACTCGAATGGTGCAGAGATTCCCGGTGTGACCTTCGCGCCAGCAGATGTCACCAACGAGGAACAGATACGCGCAGCAATCGCCATGGCGACAAAGCCTCTGCGGATTGTTGTGAACTGTGCCGGCATCGCCACGGCCGAGCGCACCCTTGGCAAGGAAGGTCCACAGCCGCTCGACCACTTTGAGCGAGTCATCCGCGTGAACCTCATTGGTACGTTCAACGTGATCCGGCTTGCCTCCGAAGTGATGGCAGCGACTGATCCGGTTGGCCCAGAAGGGCAGGGCGAATCCGAACGCGGAGTAATCGTGAACACCGCTTCGGTAGCCGCTTTCGACGGCCAAATCGGTCAAGCCGCCTACTCAGCATCAAAGGGTGGGGTGGCCGCGATGGCGTTGCCACTTGCGCGCGAGCTCGCGCCCCGGCTCATTCGGGTCATGACAATCGCCCCCGGAATTTTTGATACTCCGATGCTGGCCGGGTTGCCCCAGGCCGCGCGGGATTCGTTCGGCCTACAAGTACCGCACCCGGCACGGCTTGGCAGGCCTGAAGAGTATGCAGCGCTCGTTCAGCACATTGTCGAGAATCCGTTGCTAAACGGCGAAGTTATTCGCCTCGACGGCGCAATTCGTATGCAGCCCAAGTAGCGAACGCCCAACGGATGCCGGTCATCTCAATTACGGACCTCGCCGACCCACGGTTGGCGGACTTTGCACACGCGACGGATGTACTTCTCAAGAATGGTCGCGGACCGCACGGCATCTACATTGCCGAGTCTGCACTCGTGCTTGAGAGGGCTCTCAACGTTGGTCACCGGCCACGAGCCGTGCTGTGTCTGGGCGGCAACGTGGAGGAAGCAGTCGCGCTCGTCGGGGATGAGGTGCCGGTGTTCTCTGGTCCAGGCGAGCTTCTTGCAGACCTCACAGACTACGTTCTGCATCGAGGGCTCATCGCGTCAATTGAACGCCCCGCTTTGCCCGACCCGGCCGAACTTCTCGCTGATTCCCGGCGCGTGGTGATCATTGAGAACGTTGTCGACCCTACGAACGTCGGCGCCATCTTTCGTTCGGTCGCGGCAATCGGCGCGGATGCCGTGCTCATTACCCCGCACTGCTCTGACCCGTTCTACCGCCGGGCGATACGGGTGTCCATGGGTACGGTCCTGCAAGTGCCGTGGACGCGCGTGGGCGACTGGTCTTCCACGCGGGAGTCGCTCACGGCATCTGGATTTCACGTTGCGGCGCTCGCGCTCGCCGAGGGCGCGGTGAGTTTGCGCGATTTTGCACAAAGCCCCCCGGACCGGGTCGCCCTGGTATTGGGAACAGAGGGTGCTGGCCTCACGTCGGAGGCGCTCGATGCGGCTGACACGATCGTCCAAATCCCTATGCTGCACGGCATCGATTCGCTGAATGTGGCGGTGGCTTCAGCGGTCGCGATGTGGGCGCTCGCCTAAAGCGCTAGGCGTCGGTCGGCTTACTCTGCTCCGCAGGGGACGCCATGTGATGCCACGACGTGCGGCGCTGATACGCGTCGCCGATTTTAAGCAGCTGCGCATCGGCGAACGGCTTGCCGGCAAGCTGCAGGCCGACCGGGAGGCCGTGCACTGCTCCTTCGGCTGGCAGCATGCCCATCGGGACAGAAAGCGCGGGCATTCCGAGAGCGTTCCACCTGCTGGTGAGCAGCGCCCCGGACTTCACGCGCGACAGTTCCTCTTCGTCGTCCATGCGAGGAGCAACCGAGGGCAAGGTGAGGGTGGCAACGGCGTCAACGCGCTCGAACAACTGAAGGTAGTGGCTCTTTGCCTTTGCGATAAGGCGTTGCGAACGCACGAAGTCTGCGGCACTCGGGAATGCGCCGGAGGCCAAAAACATTCGAGTCTTGGCACCGTAGTTCTCCCACTGCCTGCTCAGATTCTCTCGGTGAACGTCAAACCCTTCGCTCGCGATCGTGATGTGCGTTGCGGCGTGGATTTCCTCGATGAAGGGAAGCGAGAAATCAATAATCGTCGCGCCGGCATCCTTCAGTTGTTGGATCGCTGTCTCAAAGAGCTCCATGAATTCTTCCGGCGCGTCGACAAGCTCATGGATTGCGTGATCGATTCCGATCACCATTCCGGCCAAATCGCCCGTGAGCTCGTTGGCAAAGCTGGCGCACGAGTCGGCGTCACTCAGGGACGCCTCATCGCGATTGTCGCTTCCGGCCAAGCTTTCCAGCATGAGTGCACAATCGTAGGCATCGCGGGCCATGGGGCCAATGTGATCGTTGGTTCGGGAGAGCGGAACGCAACCGAAGCGCGAAATCAATCCGCGCGTCGGTTTCAGACCGGTGACTCCGCTGTACGCCGAAGGTCCCCGGATGCTTCCCCCGGTGTCAGTGCCGACCGCGCCGAGAAAGAAACCGGCGTGCAGGCCGTTCGCGCTTCCGCCGCTCGAACCGCCCGTGGCGCGACGTGAATCCCAGGGATTTCGGGGCAGAGGAAACGCACGGGTCTTGTCAACCGGTCCGCACGCGAATTCGGAACAGGTCGCTTTGGCCAGAATGATCGCGCCGGATTCGCGAAGGCGCGAGGCGGCAGCGGAATCGAACCCTTGGAAACCATCCAACATTGCGTCGCTCTGCGCAGTCGTCGGTAGGTCGCGAGTGGCGAGGATGTCTTTGAGCCCGACCGGAATACCGTGGAGTGCGCCACGATCAGTGCCGTTCTTGAGTTCGGTGTCAGCGAGTTCGGCCGCAACGAGTGCGGATTCTTCGGCATAGCTCAACACGGCACCCCACTGGGAGTTCACACCCTTGATTCGCTCGAGGGAGTTCTCGACAAGTTGCACGCTGGTCAGGTGACCGGAACGCAGTTTCTTTGCCGCTTCGGCAATCGTGGTGGGAAAGCCGCTCACAGGGCGAGCAATCGGTGCGCTTCGGGAGTGTGGATGAGCGCACTGAGTGACGCAACGCTGTTCTGAGCGACGGCGAGTTCACGGGCTTCAACGTCGCCAACGGGAAGGTTCAGCGCAGCAATTGTCTGCAAGAGATGAGCGACATCTGGGGGAGATTCGGTGCTCGGCATTGCTACTCCTTGAGTGTTTTGTGAAGAACGGAACGAGTCAGACGAGAAGCTGGTGCTGGGCCAGCTCCTTGTAGAGCGGGGTGGTGGAAACAAGTTCGGCGTGGGTTCCTACTCCGACGACCCGGCCATGGTCGAGCACCACAATTTGATCGGAATCGACAACGGTGGAGAGCCGATGCGCGATCACGAGAAGTGTGCGGTTCTCCGCGACCGCATCGATGGCTTTGCGCAACAGTTGCTCGTTCAGACCGTCGAGGCTGGAGGTTGATTCGTCCAGAAGCAGGATTGGTGGGGCTGCCAACAGTGCGCGAGCAATGGCGAGTCGTTGGCGTTCACCACCGGAAAGCATGACGCCGTCCTCGCCCACCGGCGCATCCAATCCAAGCGGGTTTCGTTCAAGCACTTCGGTGAGGTTGACCGCGTGGAGCACGTCGATACAGTCTTGGTCGCTCGCGTCTGGTGAGGCAAGCGTGAGGTTCTGGCGGATGCTACCCGCAAGCACCGGCGCGTCTTGCTCCACGTAGCCAATCTGTGCGCGCAGATCCGCGCGATCAAGGCTACGGATGTCGACACCGCCAAGTCGCACCACACCGGCGGTGGGGTCATAGAAACGCTCGATGAGGGCGAGGATTGTGCTCTTGCCCGCACCGGAGGGCCCGACGAGTGCGGTGCGCTTGCCCCGCGTGGCGGCAAAGGTGACCTCGGTGAGGGTGTTCACTTCCGGAGCGGTGGGCGCGTAGTCGAAGGTGACCGCGTCGAAGCTGATGGCCGCGTCTGACTCGACGGTGGGCTCGTGCGCGATCAGGGAATCCGATTCGCCTTCTGCCGGGAGGTCAATGATGGCTTGAATACGCCCGAGCGCTCCGAGTGCTGCGTTCACTGAGGTGACAGCGCCGAATGCTTGTCCAAGCGGCATGATCATGAGAAACAGGAACAGGATGAACGCCACGAGTGATGCGACCGTGATCGCCCCACTTGCGACCCGGAATCCGCCAACACCCAGTACCACCAGGAACGATACTTGCATGGCAATTCCGGCGACCGGCACGACGAGGGCCGAGATCTTGGCGACCTGAATGCCCATTTTCCAGGCGCCAACAGCATCTTCCTCGACTGCCGCAACTTCGCGGTCTGTGGCGTTCGCGGCACGCACGGTGCGCACGGCGCTGATGGCCCGCTCGACGGAGGCGGCAAGGTCGCCGACGCGATCCTGCGCCTTCTGACTCGCTACACGGATGCGTGCGGAGAGCAGGGTGACCGTGACGACGGAGATCGCGATCACGAGCACCGTGAGTCCAAGGAGCACAGGGTCGATGATGAGCATCGCAATGAGAGCGCCGAGGAAAGTGAGTGAGCCACCGATCGCTTCGACGAGCCCTTGAGTCAGGACTGCGCGCAGCAGCGTCGTGTCGCTCCCGACACGAGAGACAAGGTCGCCGGTGCGGCGCGTGTCATATTCGCTGATCGGAAGACGCAGCATCCGACCCACGAGCCGTCTGCGGCTGGAGAGTACGACTCCCTCGCCCGTGCGCTGAAGCAAGTAGTGCTGGTATCCGGAGATAAGCCCAGTGGCGACAACGAGGCCGACGAGCACCCAGACAAGTGGGCCGAGCCCCTGTCCCTTTTCGACAACGGTAATTACTTGGCTGACGAGAAGCGGCTGGGCCAGGGATGCGGCTGCGCCGAGAATGCTCAACACGGTGACGAAGGCGAGCACCTTCTTGTGTTCGAGCAGGTAGGGCATGAGCTGACTGAATCGGGCGCGGGGCCCTTCTTCTTCGCTTGATTCGCCGCGGCTTCGCTTTCGTGAGCGTGCGCTTGGGGGTGTTGTGCTCATGGGTGGCTTTCCGGTTTGTTCCCTACCCGGGAGGGATGTGCCCGGGCCGTAGCCAACGTGACCTACTTCGACGTGATGGGTGAGGCCACTATCTCGTGACTGTCGCGCGACGGGTTATTCGCCACGCGACAGTAGCCTCTGATGCTGCTTAGTGCCAGAGCACCGCGATGGCAATATTCGTGATCGTGAGTGCGCCAATGAGCCAGACTACCCACGAGACCATCGGCTGCTTCTTGCGGTACATGAACACCAAGACAGTGATGAGGAGCACGACGGCGAGCTTCACAGCGATCTTCGTGTTGTTGACGTCATGGCCGGCCATTTGGATAAAGCCGACGAGCATGACTCCGGTAACAAGTTGGGTGAGTGCACCGTGAACCATCGACGCGACAATGCGAGCCTTACCAGCGAAGGTGTCCTTCAACTGAACGAGAACGCCGCCAAGGAGCGCTGCGAGACCAATGAAGTGAAGGATGAGGGTGATGCTGATGAGGATTGTCATGCCCCCATCATTCCAGATTTAGCGCTGGAAAAAGACGACGTAGACCCACATGCCGGCGAGGGCGAGGGAGGCGAGGCTGACGAGGGTCAGGAGCACGCGAGAAAAGTTGAAAGTCATGCTTCCACTGTACCGGTTGGGGTCGAACGGATTTCAGTGAGGTAGGTCTGGTACCCGGCGACATCCAGAGTGTTGGCCACAGAATGAATGCGATCGGGTTCGGCTATCGCGATCATGGCGCCTCCACCGCCTCCACCGGTGAGTTTTGCGCCGAGAGCACCAGAACGCCTGGCCAGATCAACGGCGGCTTCCAGCTCCGGGCTCGAAACCTGCAGTGCATTCAGCAGCCCGTGGTTTAGGTTCATGACCTCACCGAGGGCAGGGAGGTCTCCGCGCTGCAACGCAGCTACCCCGGTCATCACGAGGTCATCTATTTCGGCGAAGATCGCGTCATAGTGCTGCGGGTTTTTCTCCCATCCCGCGTGCACTCTGCCGACGGTCTCCGCGGTAAGCGAGCGCACTCCGGTGAGGCCCACCACGACAGGGATGGGCTTTGCGAGCGTGAGATCGGTGATCGAGTTGCCTTCGTCCGTCTTTTGGAACAGGATCGTGCGCCCAAACGTGGCCACCGTGTTGTCAATTCCGGACGGCGTGCCGTGCACCAATTGTTCGCACTCGAACGCGAGTTGCGAGATGTCGGCTTCGGAGACCTGCAGATCGAAGCGGTGAACCATGGCGCGAATGACCGAAACCGCCAGAGCCGCCGACGCACCGAGTCCACTGGCGCGAGGGAGCTCCGGATACACTTCCACCCGCACGGGAGTGCCATCCACGCCGAGTCGAGAAGCGATGAGTTCGGCAACGCGCGTGGCCAGTTTTGCACCAGCGGGATTGTGCGCAGCGGGGTCTGCATCCCAGCCGGAAATCGCGAGCTCGTTGTGGGCGGTGTCCCCAGTAACCTCTGCCCGAATCGAAAGGTTCAGCGGGGCTGCGACAGCGCGATACCCATACACAACAGAGTGCTCGCCCAACAAAATGATTTTTCCGTAGCCAATGTTCTTGCTCGGATCAACCGTTGTTGTCTCGGTCGGTGAGAGGTCGATGGTGCCGGTGACGGTTGCGCCACCCTTGAGTTCTTCGATGATCCGCTGGGCCTTCCATACTTTGATGTCTCCGCTTGCGACAAGCCGTTCGACCACTTCGTCAAACTCATCGTCACTCGCGCCCGCCGCCACCGCAACGCTACGCGCGTGCAGCCGCATATGCCCAGGCTGGATTCCCTCAGTGGAGAGTGCCTTGAGAGCCGCCAGATTCTGGGCCAAACCTGCCGCTGCCATCACTTCGGCAAGTTCCTTGGCGGTGTGTGTTCCGAGGATGTTGTAGGCAATTCGAACAGCGGGGTTGGACTGCACCTGGCCGCCGACCGTTCCCACCTTCAGGGGGAGTTCGATTTCACCGACGAGATTGCCTGCATCATCGGCAGTCCATCGCGTGAGCGGCTGGTACGAGCCGGTCGTGGACGCGAAGGCGTGCGCGGCCGCTTCGATGGCCCGCCAGTCGTTGCCGGTGGCGATTGCGACAGCGTCGATGCCGTTCATCACACCTTTGTTGTGTGTGGTCGCGCGGTATACGTCGAGCTCGGCGAACTCGCCAGCGAGAATGATGCCGTCCCGCACCTCCTCGCCCCCAAAATGTTCGGTCGCGAGATTCTTCGCGGGAATCACCGCTCGAGCACGCACCATCGCGCGGTCGGTGAGATTGGACAGAATGCGAAGAAACACCCGCCCGCCGCTCAGTTCCTCGATGAGGGGTGCAACCGCTTCGCACATGGTGTTCACCAGGTTCGCGCCCATCGCGTCGCGACTGTCCACGACGAGGTGCACGACAAGAAGTTCGCCGTTTCTGGCGCTTTGCCCGCGCAAGTGGACCTCGACGTCGAGTGCCCCGCCACCGCGGGCCACCATGTTCGGGTGCGTGCTGTTGGCAAGGTCGAGGATGCGCTGTGTGGCATCCAGAATGCGGGTGCGGGCGGAATCCGGGTCACTGACGTTCAGTACTTGCACCTGACCGATGATGAGCGGGTCGTCTGCCTCGCTCGTGAACCCGCCGGAGTTGCGAACAATAAGGGCTGCCGAACTCACCGCAGCGATAATCGACGGCTCCTCGACGACCATGGGAACGAGGTAGTCGCGGTCGTTGATGGTGAAGTTGAGGCCAAGCCCCATTGGCATCGAGAACACGCCAACCACGTTCTCGGTAAGTTGGTCCGCTTTCATGGCGGTCAGAATGTAGGAGCCGGTGCTCAAGGCTTCGAAATCTGCTTCGCCGAGCACGCCCCGGTCGCGTAGTTCCCGCAGCCTTTCAGCGACGCTTAACTGGTAAAATCTGGGGATTCTCGAATCCGTCATGATTGCTCAACCCTCACGCCGTCGGAACTGGTCGGCAGGGGGATCACGTGTGCTCCGGCTTCGGTGAAGGCGGAATGGAGTGTCTCCGCACCCCCAAGCTTGGCAAAGACTAGGCCAAGGTCGCCACCTCCCGCTCCGCTCGGCTTGAAAACAGCTCCGGATGCTGCGGCGAGAGTGCGGAACTCGTGGTGTCTGGGCGTGACAATTCCGGCACCGGAATGGTGGTCAAGCGATTCCAGCGCGTGAAAGTAATCATCAACGAGAGTGAGGAACGTTGCGGGTGAGGCGAGCGCCTCCGTCGCGGACTCAGCGAGGCGGGCGAGACGCTCAAGGTCGAGCCGGAATCCGCCTGGGTCTCGGGATTGGTAATCGTTTACTCGGCCCACGAGTTCGACCGTGCTGCTTCCGGATCCAGTAGATACGGCGAACACTGTCAGTTCTGTAGGCCATTCGACCGGCACGACGATCGGCATCGCCGTACCGTGGCGCGAATACGTCATCACCCCACCGTGAACACTCGTGGCAACATCGCCCCCGCTGCCGGATCCGCCCTGGGCGGCTTTGTGAGCTGCCTCGGCAAGAGAGAACACGGTGTCGAGTTCCAGCTCACCCCCACGCGCACTGCACAGAGCGGCGGTAAGGGCTACTGCGACGGCGGCGCTGGAGCCAAGCCCAAGTTTGTGCCCATCGTTCTGAAAGGAACTGCTGTCGATGCGCAGCTCGAGTGCGGGGCCTGGACTGTCATAGGAACGCGCGACGTGATCCCGCACGAAATCCACGAGAGCAAGGCGCTGCGCGACAGGCTCGCTGAGGTCGACTGGGAGAGCGCCGTGTGGGCCGAGTTCGAGAGCATCAACACCGATCCCTTCGGCGGTGAGCGTCCACGAGGTGGCCTCCTTCGCATGAACGATGACGCGCTGGTTGACGGCCGTGAGTAACGCGGGTGCGCCGCCGAGCACGGCGTACTCGCCGAGCAGAAAAAGCTTGCCTGGCGCGGAGGTGCGGATGCTCGTCACGACTGACCGGCCGGGGCAGCAGGGCCCGAGGTGCCGCCGGTGGGCCCTCGCAGCACTTGCGCAGCGGGGCCAAGCCCGCTGTGAATAACCTCGCGAACGCCGTCGACTTTCGCGAGTGCGTCCGCTACGGCGTTCGCATCGCTCGGCTGGCAGAGTGCCTTGACCTGTGGGCCCGCATCAATCGTGAAGTACACCGGCAGGCCGTCTGCCCGAAGCGAGCGCACAGCGTGAATCGCGGCGACCGTGGCGGGATTCCAGTACATGAGAGCGGGACGAGTTGTGAACATGAGTGAATGCAAGGCGAGGCAACTGTGTTCGGTGAGTTCGCCGACGGTGTCGAAATCCCGATCCCGGATGGCGGCTCGCATTCGGTCAAGGGCCTGGCTGGAGGATTCCACCCAGGCTGGATAGAACGGCGAACTCGCGCTCGTGGCGTTCATCCCCGCCGTCGACGACACCGTTTTTGCCGACGGGTCGGTGATCGCGACAACGACGGTGAGCGGCCACTGGCTTCGGTCAAGCAATTCCTCAGCATACGAATCGTTCCCGTGCGTGGCATGGCCGGCATGGAGCTCCACGAAACCGCCGAAGATCGAGCGGGCCGCCGAAGCAGAACCGCGTCTGGCCAGAATGGAAAGCTCGCGCGGAGTCGCGGTGACCCCTGCCGCAGCGCACGCGGCGACAACAAGTGCCGCGAATCCGGAGGCAGACGAGGCAAGGCCTGCGCCCGTGGGGAAATTGTTAGACGAGGCGACACTGGCACGCAGATCAATCCCGGCACGCTCGCGCACAAGATCCACAACGGCACTGACCCGACCGAGTTGCGGCGAGTCCGCCTCGAGTGGCTCGCCGTCTAGGTGGAGTTCATCGTGAGCGAGGCCGGAATCAAAGCGCACCGTGGTGTCGGTGTAGAGGGCATCAAGGGTCACCGAGATGGAGCCCACCGCGGGAATGTTCAGGGCGACATCGCGCTTGCCCCAATACTTGGCGAGAGCAATGTTGCTGTGGGCTCTAGCCGAAGCAGAGAGGTCACCGCCGTTGGTAGTGTCCACAGTGGTGCTCCGATCCGGTCGGGGCTATTTTAGCTGGCTCCCAGCTTGCTAAAATTGTGAGACTGCCCGAGCGACCTCAACGTAAGGAACCGCGTGCTCCCAGGAATTAGCGGATTTTCGCTCTCATTGCCCCCATACCGCGTGCAACTTCAAGATTGGTGCGGCTGGAACGACGAATCGTGGGAGAAGACCCGCAGCGTTGTTGGGCGGAGCTTCCGAATGCGTGGCCCAGCGCAAAGCGTCTATACCCTCGCCGCCAATGCCGTACTGCGGCTCATCGAAAACTACGACCTCGACCCACAACGCATTGGCATGCTCGCCCTCGGTACCGAATCCAGCAGCGACAACTCTGCAGGGGCAATCATTGTGAAGGGCATGATCAATGAGGCGCTTGCCGCGAAGGGGATGCCGCTTCTTGCCCGCGACTGCGAGGTTCCGGAGTTCAAGCACGCGTGTTTGGCCGGGGTGTACGGATTGAAGGCGGCTCTGCGATATTTGGCGTCGGACGGCGTCGGTCGACAAGCCGTTGTCGTCTCGGCGGACATCGCAGAATATGCACTGGGAAGCACGGGTGAGCCAACACAGGGCGCTGGAGCGGTTGCCATGCTTGTGGATGATGAAGCGCGACTTCTCGAAGTGGACCTGAAAGCTGGCGGCAGTGACTCCGACTACCGCACTGTTGACTTCCGTAAACCTTTCGCCAGGTTCCGGCAAGCCCCGCGTGATGATGGCCAAATGCAGGATCTCCCCGTCTTCAACGGCAGATACTCTACGAGCTGCTATATCGACGCGACCCATCACGCCATGGCGTCCATGCTCGCCAAACGTGAGGGCACGCCAGTTGACTACTTCGCTGAGGTCGATCGGGTGTTTATGCACCGCCCGTACCACCAGATGCCAACGACGGGATGGGTGATGGCGTACCTGTTCGCGCTCGCCACCGACCCGAAGGGCCGAGACCAATTGCGTGAGTATTGTGCGGCATCCGGAATCGATGCGGAGGACCTGCTTCACGAACTCGACAACACGTCCGCCTTCGACGAATCAGTTGTCACTGGCGAGAGCGACGGAGATGTGTTCCCGTTGTCCCGCAAACTTCGACAGCATTTGCGTGGACTGGATCTCTGGCAATCCCTCGTCGTCGACAAGCTGAGCCTCGGTTCCGACGCCATGCGCGACCTCGGAAACCTGTATTCAGCAGCGCTCCCCGCATGGCTAGCCTCCGGGTTGCGCGCCGCCGCCGACGAAGATCTCGACATTGCTGGGCAGAGTTGGTTGGCGCTCGGCTACGGTAGCGGTGACGCTGCGGAGGCCATCCCCATGAAAGTTGCAAAAAACTGGCGGGAAGCCGCGAGTCGCATCAATTTTGCCGAGGCGCTCGGAACACCGGTCGATCTCACCGAAGCTCAGTACGTGGCACTTCATGAGGGTCACCCGAGTGACCTTGTGCCCGTTCCAGCTCAGGGCGAATTTGTGGTGGAGTCGGTCGGCACTCAAGATAGCCCCGAGTTCCAAAACCTCGGCGTGGAGTACTACCGTTACGTGCCTGCGGTCTCGTGAAGCCAACGCTCGCGCACGCCGACACCGCTGAACGCCCGCGTTTTGCACTCATCGGTGCTGGTCCATCCGGGCTTGCCGGCGCGCGAAACTTGAGCAAGTTCGGGATCGACTTCGATGGCTTCGAGTCGGCGAGCGAGGTTGGCGGCCTCTGGAACATCGACAATCCGCGCAGCACCATGTACGAGTCTGCGCACCTCATCTCCAGCCGCACCACAACGCAGTTCACCGAGTTCCCGATGCCGGAGGGCACTCCGGACTATCCGGACCACACGGCGCTGCGAAGCTACTTCGCGGCCTTCGCGCGCGAATTCGACTTGCTCAAGCACTTTCGGTTCAACACCGAGGTGACGTCAGTGGAACCTGCCGACGGCGGCTGGCGTGTGACGTGGTCTGACGGAACAGGCGAGGGCAGTGCGGTGTACGCGGGAGTCATCCTCGCAAACGGAACACTTGCCGAGCCTTCCCTTCCGAGCTTTCCAGGAAAGTTCGCCGGCGAGATCGTGCACAGCAGTCAGTACAAGTCGGCCACGATGTTCCATGGCAAACGCGTGCTCATCATCGGCGCGGGCAACAGCGGGTGCGACATTGCCGTCGATGCTGTTCACCACGCGACGAGTATCGACCTGAGTGTGCGACGAGGCTACTATTTCGTCCCCAAATACCTGATGGGAAAACCAGCAGACACTCTCAACGAGGGCAGACCCCTCCCTGCGCGTCTCAAACAATGGCTTGACTCGAGAGTGTTGAAGCTATTCACGGGGGATCCGGTGAAGTTTGGCTTCCCCAAACCTGACTACAAGATTTATGAATCTCACCCCATCGTGAACACCCTCGTGTTGCAGCACCTCGGGCAGGGCGACCTTCGAGTCCGCGCCGGAATCGATCGGTTCGACAAACACACGGTGTACTTCACCGATGGAACGCACAACGATTACGACCTCATCATGTTGGCGACCGGTTATGTCTTGAACTATCCGTTTCTCGATCGCAAACACCTCAACTGGACGGGAATGGCCCCGAAGCTGTTCCTCAATATCTTTGGGAGCGACACCGGCAAAGCTGGATTCAATGGGATCTACCTGCTGGGTATGGTCGAGGCCGCCGGGCTCGGATGGCAGGGGCGATACCGGCAAGCAGAGCTGCTGGCCCGCTATCTCGCGGCCGAGCCGGCAATGCAACACAAGTTTGAGGCACTGTCCACGAAAAAATGGCCAGACCTTTCCGGCGGGTACCATTACCTCGAACTTGAGCGCATGTCGTATTACGTGAACAAGGACGCGTACAACCGAGAACTGAAGAAGAACATCCACACACTGAAAAATTAGGCCCGACCTTCAAGGAGTACGAGTGAACATCGACGAAGTTGTTCTGAACTTTAATCCCACATCTTTGCTGGCGCTTGATATCGTGCTCGCGCTCATTATGTTCGGGATCGCGCTGGCGGTGAAGGTGGAGGACTTCAAGGCCGTGGTCACCATGCCCAAGGCGATCACCGTGGCTATCGCGGCTCAATTCATTCTGTTGCCCGCTGTCACGTTCGGGCTCACACTCCTGCTGCAAGTGCAGGCATCCATCGCGCTCGGGATGATCTTGGTGGCGTGCTGCCCGCCAGGCAACATTTCGCAAGTGCTCACGAATCAGGCGCGCGGCAACGTAGCGCTTTCGGTCTCCATGACCGCGGTCGGCAACCTGCTTGCCATCTTCCTGTTGCCACTCAACTTCGCCCTCTGGGGGAGCCTGCACCCGACCGCCTCCAAAATTCTTGAAGCGGTGCAGTTGGATGCCCTAGATATGCTGCTGAAAATCGTGCTGATCATTGGGCTGCCGTTCGTGCTCGGTATTCTCATCGGAAATCGTTGGCCAAACTTCACGGCGAAGGTACAGCCCTGGGTTCGCGGAATCAGCCTCGTCGCGCTGCTCGCGTTCATCGTGATTGCGCTTATTGGCAACTGGAACTACTTCATGGCCTTCATTGGCATTGTGTTGCTTGCGGTCTTCCTTCACGACGCGGTCGCTCTCGGTATTGGATACCTGACTGCACGCGCGAGTCGTTTGGATACGCCAAGTACGAAGGCAGTCACGTTTGAGGTGGGTATTCGCAACGCAGGCCTCGGGCTTGGACTCGTGTTCGCGTTCTTTGGTGGGCTCGGTGGCATGGCGGTCGTGGCCGGATGGTGGGGCATCTGGGATATCGTCGCCGGCCTCATTCTTGCCACGCTCTGGTCGCGCCACACGGTGCGTAAAGAGAAGAAGTCGAAGGAGCCCGTCGCGGTATGAGACGCGTCTACGTCACCGGCGGCAACGGATTCCTCGGCAGTTCCGTCGTCGCGGGGCTTGCTGCCTCGGACGACACCGAACTCGTGGTGAGCGGAGACGTTCGCGATCCGGTGCGAACCGTGTCGGGGGTGGTGTACGAACGAGCAGACATCACTCAGTCACGGGATCTCGAAGAGCAGTTCCGCAAACATCGAATCGACACGGTTGTGCACCTTGCGGCCATCATGAACCCCGGGCCGCACATCACGCGCGAGCAGGAGTACGCCGTCGACGTGGGGGGCACACGCAACGTAGTGGATGCCTGCCTCGCCACGGGAGTGAAGCGCCTCGTCGTGTCGTCGAGCGGAGCCGCCTACGGGTATCACGCTGACAACCCTGAGTGGATTACCGAAACGGATGCCATACGGGGAAACCCCGAGTTCGCGTATTCGGACCACAAGCGCATCGTGGAGGGGCTGCTTGCGGAGGCGAGGGAACTGCATCCGGAATTGGAGCAGGTGGTTTTCCGAATCGGCACCATTCTCGGCGCCACCGTGGACAACCAGATCACCGCGCTTTTTGAACGACGCCGGGTGCTCGCGGTCGCCGGTTCGGCAAGCCCGTTCGTGTTCATTTGGGATGCGGATGTTGTCGGTTGCATGCTGCGCGCCGCCACGGATGGCCCGGCCGGAATTTACAACGTGGCCGGCGACGGGGCCGTTGATGTTCATGAACTCGCCAGCGTGCTGGGCAAAAAGCTCGTGACGGTGCCGGCCTGGCTGCTCAAAGCAGCACTCGCTCTCGCAAAACCATTGCGGCTCACTCGGTACGGACCGGAACAAGTCGGCTTCCTCCGCTACCGTCCAGTGCTCAGCAACGCCAGACTGAAAGACGAGTTCGGTTACACCCCGGAGAAATCCAGCAGACAGGCCATTGAAGCGTGGAAGGCAGCGCGCGCAGCGCGGGCGCTAGGCGCGTAGGTCTCGGAGAAGCACTGCCGTTTCCAGGGCTGCAGACGCCGCTTCGGCGCCCTTGTCCTCGTTGGAACCGGGTAGGCCAGCGCGGTCGAGGCCCTGCTGTTCGTCGTCCAGCGTGAGCACGCCAAAGCCGACAGGTTTGCCGGTATCGAGAGCGACGCGGGTGAGGCCGTCTGTGGCCGCATTCGACACGAATTCAAAGTGCGGGGTCCCGCCTCGGATGATCACGCCGAGAGCGACCACGGCATCCGCGCCGGCGTCTAAGGCGGCCTTGCAGGCCACCGGCAGTTCGAAACTACCGGGAACGCGAAGCTCGGAAACGTGCGCCCCCGAAACATCAAGTACGCGATGTGCCCCGGCGAGCAATCCACGGGAGATTTCATCGTGCCAACGACCGGCGATGATCGTGACGTTCAGCCCGGTGCCATCCACGACCGAGTCCTCTGGCTGGTTCGGTGATCCTGCACCACTCATGACGCATTTCCTTCCGCGGGAATCAGTCCCTCTAGATCAGTGGGCAACGAGTGGCCCATGCGCTCGCGCTTGGTGTCCAGGTAGCCGTGATTGAACTCACCGACACCAACGAGAAGCGGGAGCACCTCGTTCACCACGATCCCGTGTGCGGCGAGTTGCTGCGCCTTATCGGGGTTGTTCGTGAGGAGACGCACGGACGCGATGGTGAGATCTTGCAAGATCGCCACCGCCGCGCCGTAGTCGCGCTGGTCGGCGGGAAAGCCCAGCGCAACATTTGCGTCGAACGTGTCGAGCCCACTTTCTTGCAGTTTGTACGCGCGCAGCTTATTGACCAACCCGATGCCCCGACCTTCGTGACCGCGCAAGTAAATCAGTACGCCACCTTCGTTCTGAATGAGCTCGAGGGATTCGTGTAGCTGCGGTCCGCACTCGCACTTGAGGGAACCAAATATTTCGCCGGTAAGGCACTCCGAGTGCACCCGGACGAGAGCGTTCTCGCCTGGTTCGCCAGCGACTACCGCGAGATGATCAACGCCGGTCATTCTGTCGCGGTAGGCGCGCATCCGAAAGCTGCCGTAGACCGTGGGAACAGTGGTCTCCACCTCGAAGATCACCCGGGAAGTCTCCGGGACAGCGATCGGTTCGGAATCGATGCCGTCGCCCTTGCGGGAAAGAAAGTCGATGAGGTCGGCGATCGTGATGACGACAACATCCTCCGCTTTCCCAAATTCCAGGAGTTCGGGAAGACGCATCATCTCACCAGCATCGTGAACGATCTCACCGATCACTCCCACGGGAGAGAGCCCCGCAAGTTTCATGAGGTCGACTGCGGCCTCGGTGTGGCCGTCGCGCTCCAGCACGCCGCCGTCCATTGCTCGCAAGGGCAGGATGTGGCCTGGCCGTTGAAGGCTTGCTGCTGTCGATGACGGGTCAGCAAGTACACGAAGAGTGTGTGCTCGGTCTGCGGCGCTGATGCCGGTAGTCAAGCGGTCGGCGGCATCCACAGACACGGTGTAGTTGGTTCCGCGCGGATCCTCATTGTCTGTGACCATGACGGGCAAGTTCAGACGGTCAGCCAGGTCGTTCGGCATGGGCGCGCACAAGTATCCCGACGTGTGCCGCACCATCCACGCAACCCACTCTGGAGAGGCAAGTTGCGCAGAAATGATGACGTCACCCTCGTTTTCACGACCTTCATCATCAGCCACGATCACGGGCTTACCGCGCCGCAACTCCTCAAGAGCCGCGGGGATGGTAGCGAGACTCATTGCTCGCTCCTTTCAATAGGAAAGTCGAGAAGGCGTGCGACGTGGCGGGCCAAGATATCCGTTTCGACGTTCACGAGGCTACCCGGTTGCGTCGAGCCGAGGGTTGTGACGGCGAGGGTTTCAGGGATCAGGGAGACTTCAAACCAGTGGGCATCGTCCTCCTTGCCGATTGCGCTCACGGTAAGGGAGACCCCGTCGAGCGAGATGGAGCCTTTGCGCACAATGAGGCTCGCAAGCTCCGAATCAATACTGAGGCGCACGACCCGCCACGCGCTGCCCTCGGTTACCGCGAGAACGGTGGCGGTTCCGTCAATGTGGCCCTGCACGATGTGGCCGCCGAGCCGATCACCCACCTTTGTTGCACGCTCCAGGTTGACTCGGTCGCCTGGGACCGGATTTGTGAGCGTACTCATGCGGATTGTCTCGGCCATCACATCCGCGGTGAACCAGTCGGGACCTTGGTCGACGATGGTGAGGCAGGCGCCACTCACCGAAATGGAGTCGCCGTGGGAGGCATCCGAGACGGCGAGGGGAGCGCGAACGGTGATGCGGGCAGAATCGCCAGACAGCTGCCAGTCGACGACCTCGCCGAGTTCTTCAATTATTCCGGTGAACATGGTTAGCCTTTTCTTTCGTGAGTGGTCGTGCGCGCACAAGGATGTCGTCGCCAAGATGCTCAAGGCCTGTGATCGTCAACAGTGGAGCGTCAGAAAGTGTTCCGACTCCGAGGTCACCGAGGGCAAGAATGTCGCCGCCGAGGAGCTTCGGTGCAAGATACACGAGGTATTCGTCGACGAGGCCGGCCGCAACGAACGCGCTAGCGAGCGTGGGGCCACCCTCAATGAACGCGCGGCGCACACCACGCTCAAACAGATTGTGAAGCACCGTGCCGAGGTCGCGCGTTCCGGTTTCGATGAGTTCCTGCGGATGGCTGTGCAGTAGTGCGCCGTGCGGAACGGACCTCTCGCCCACGACAACCGGAATGGGTTGATGAGTCAGGAGGCCACCGGAGGCGTCTCGCGCCGTCAGGCTGGGGTTATCAGTGAGTGCGGTGCCGGTGCCGACCAGGATCGCATCGGCTTGGGCGCGCTGGTGGTGAACGTGTACTCGCGCTGCGTCCCCCGTGATCCACTGGCTCGATCTGTCGGCCGCGGCCACTCGCCCGTCGAGGCTCGATGCCCACTTCAGGGTGACGTGCGGACGCCCAAATCGCATGGCGGTAAGCCAGGGCCAAAGAAGCTCCGAAACCTCGCCGGACAATACGCCACCGGTCACGACAACTCCAGCATCACGCAACCGGGAAGCGCCGCCCTTTGCTGCCGGATTCGGGTCGTCCACTGCGTAGAAAACGTGAGAAACCCCCGCGGCAATGAGGGCGCTGCTGCAGGGCCCGGTGTGCCCATAGTGATTGCACGGCTCGAGGGTGACAACCGCGGCGGCGCCGCGGGCCTGGTCGGCAGTGAGTTGGGAGAGCGCATCGACTTCGGCGTGAGCGGTTCCGTGCCCGCGGTGCCAACCCTCGGCGATCGTCTCGCCCGCGGGGGAGAGGATCACGCACCCGACTTGGGGGTTCGCTCCCGTTGCCGGGCCACGGGTGGAAAGCTCGAGGGCGCGGCGCATCGCACTGTCGATCAGCGGGGTTGAGCGCTGTTCTTGTGATGCTGCCATCCGGTTCCTCACGTCTGCTTGAGACGGACTCCGGGAACGCAGGCTTGTACACCAAACGTTGTGCGCGCTCGCGCGAACACTCGTGCTACCTCTCATCCGGACTGAGAACCACAAGTGGTTCATAACCGTCGGTGCTGGAGTTCCACCAGCTCAACCGTTCTCGGCCTTGGCCGATCGCGGGTCGCGGACTATCACCGCCGGTTCGGAATTTCACCGACCCCGGAGCACGTACTCCTCACAGTCTACCGCCGTCGTTCTGCGCCCAAGCCACCGAGTGTACGGCTGTGACAGGGCACGGACTCCAGCGCTAAACTCTCGGCAGCAGACCGACGCGGTCGTACACCTTTGCCAACGTCGCGTTTGCGATTTCCGCTGCGCGGTCGGCGTTTCCGGCAAGGACGCGGTCAAGTTCGGCAGGGTCGTCGAGCAACTCGAGCGTGCGAGCGCGGATCGGGCCAAACGTCTCGGTGACAACCTCGGCGAGGTCCTTCTTGAGGTCGCCATAGCCCCTACCGTCATACTCGTTTTCGAGTTCCACTATCGACTTCTTTGCGAGCACAGAATAGATGGTGAGCAGGTTTGCGACGCCGGGCTTTTCGTCGCGGTCGAAGCGCACTTCCCGGCCCGCATCTGTCACCGCCGACTTGATCTTCTTTGCGGTCACGGACGGCTCATCCATCATCCAGACGACGCCGGATTCCGTGGAGGCCGATTTGCTCATCTTGGAGGTGGGCTCTTGCAAGTCGTAGATGCGCGCCGTTTCCTTGAGAATGACCGCCTCCGGAATGACGAACGTGTCACCGAATCGCGAATTGAACCGACCGGCGAGGTCGCGGGTGAGCTCCACGTGTTGCCTCTGGTCACCGCCAACGGGCACCACTGCGGCGTCGTACAACAGAATGTCCGCCGCCATGAGCATGGGGTAGGCGAACAGTCCGACCGTCGTGCCGTCGTTTCCCTGCTTTGACGACTTGTCTTTGAACTGGGTCATCCGGCTTGCCTCGCCGAAAGCGGTGATGGTGTTCAACACCCACGCAAGCTGCGGGTGCGCTGCAACGTGAGACTGCACAAACAGGGTCGACTCTGCTGGGTCAATTCCGGCAGCAATGTATTGCGCAGCGGTGCGGCGAGTGTTGTCGCGCAACTGGGCAGGATCCTGGGCAACGGTCAGTGCGTGGAGATCGACGATGCAGAACACGGCGTCATAGGTGCGCTGCAGCTCTTTCCACTGCAACAGAGCGCCAATGTAGTTGCCGATCTGGAGGCTACTTGCGGAGGGCTGCATCCCGGAAAAGAGGCGCTGTTTGGAAGTCATGGTTGATTCTTTCAGTGAACGATGGTGTGGCGGGACGTTAGATGTTGTAGTCGACAACGACGGGAGCGTGATCGGACCATCGGGTGTCCCACGCGCTCGCGCGATCGATGGCGTAATTCGTCACACTCGCCGCCAAGGGTGCGGTGGCCATGTGATAGTCGATTCGCCAACCGGTGTCGTTGTCGAAGGCCTGGCCACGCTGCGACCACCACGAGTATGGCCCGTCAACTTCGCCGGCCCACGTGCGACCGACATCCACCCAGCCGAGGCCGGTCCGCGAGGTGCCGTCGTTGCATTCCACGTTTTCGCCGAGCGGCCCAAAGAAACCGTCGAAGTAGGCACGCTCATCAGGCAGGAACCCTGACTTTTTGCGGTTGCCGCGCCAGTTGCGGATGTCGAGCTCGCGGTGCCCAACGTTCAGGTCACCCACGACGAGCGCGAGTTCGGAATGAGCGGCCAGTTCGGGAAGACGCGTAGTCATGGTGTCGAGGAACTTGTACTTCTCAACTTGCTTTGGTGTGCCAACTTCACCGGAATGGACGTAGGTGCTCACGACCGTGATCTGTCGATCGCCAACACGATAGTCGGCTTCTAACCAGCGACCGGCGCTATCAAAATCGCTCGCGCCAAACTCAACCCGATGCGCGGTGGCCTCCGTGCGGCTCAGTAGCGCGACGCCGGCCCGCCCTTTGGCGGTCGCCGCGTCGTGGAGGATGTGCCATGTGGAATCAACGAGGTTCTCAATATCTTCCGTCGCGGCGCGCACTTCTTGCAGTGCGAGGATGTCGACGCCCCTGGCATCGAGCCACTCGCCCATCCCTTTGCGGAACGCAGCACGAATGCCATTGACGTTGACGGAGACGATACGCAGAGGTGTAGACACCCCGACAGTTTATCGGCGGCTACGGACGCGGCGGTCGCCGAAAGAGTTTGGCGACCCAACTTCGCTGCTCGGCAGCAAGGGCTGCGCGTTCAGCTTCCAATCTCTTTCGCTCAAGTCGATCCGCTTCTGCGCGTTCTGCCGCGATCTTCGGGTCAGCGGCGATTCCGGCATCCGACATTCCCACGGCAATCCAACTGGCGCTCAGCAAAATAACGACGCAAATGAGGTTGAACCAGATCAGTAGACCAATAATGATCGTGAAGGAGGCCAACAGGGGGTTGCGTCCAGCACCGCCAAGGAGCGCCGTTCCGAGAAATTTGAGGATCCCGAGCCCGGTTGCGCCTAGCATGGACCCGACCATGAGGCGTCGCACAGGAATCTTGAGCCCCGAGAGCACGCGATACAACATGACAAGAATGATCGTGTCGAGAACGAACATGAGTGCGAAGGCGGTTGCGCGGCCAGCAATGACAGTCAAGGGCGAGTCTTCGCCAATGTCGAGCCAGGTGAAGATGGTCTCCAAAAGCTGCGATCCCACCACGGCAAAAGCGGAGGAAACGAGAAGCGCGACGCCGAGACCGATGGTGAGTCCGAGATCTTTGAGCTTCAGCAGGAAAAAGTTGAGGCGTTCGCCAGGCAACTCGAACAGGGCTCGGATCGCGTCCCGGGCCGAGGAGAGCCACCCGACGGCGGTGAAAAGAAGTCCCACGGCGGCAGCACCACCGGTCCAACTCAGGATTTCAACCTGGAGGAGTTGCTCAGGATCGACAACCCCTTGAGTTCCGTTCCAGGTGAGAAGTCCTGGGACAGATCGGGCGAGGGTGGTGAAGAACGCATTGCTGAGTTCTGTGTTGCCTTTCAAGATCAATCCGGCCGTAGCGAATCCGACCCAGATCCCCGCAAAGACCGCAAAAATCGATTGGAAGGAAAGCCCAGCGGCAAGCAAGAAGCCACGGTGCTCCACGAAATGGATGACGACGCGCACGGGTTGAAGTGCGCTCACCCATGCAATGGACTTCTTCACCAAGGACATTCTCTGAGCCTACCCAGCAGGGGTTGGCCGAAAAGTTCACCTCGCGTTAAGCCCGCGATTGCCAAGGGTTCGGGTCTGGACGAATTCGCTAAAGTAGTCTTTACTAGAGAAAACGGGGCGGTATACCGGGAGGGTTCGCTCCACGGATGCGTGCGGGGGTGCGTATGGACCAGAAGGAAACGGCGGAAACCGAAGTTTCCGACGAGGACCTCATCCTTCTCGCGCGCAGCGGAGATAGTTCCGCATTCGGCGAACTGTGGTCGCGCCACGCACAATCAGGCATCGTTGTGGCGCGAAGCTTCACTTCCCGCATCGATGCTGATGACCTTGTTGCCGAAGCGTTCACCCGGATTTACCAGCGGGTTCTCGACGGTGGCGGCCCCGATGGCGCCTTCCGTCCCTACCTCTATACGACGATCAGAAACCTCGCGAGACGGTTGGGTAGCGGCCGCAACGACATTCAGATCGAAGACATCGAAGACATGCGGGATGACAACATCCCGGAAGACCCAACCACGGTGGCATTGGACGCTCGCCTCACGGCCAGCGCGTTCAAGAGTTTGCCTGAACGCTGGCAGTCCGTTCTTTGGTACACCGAAGTTGAGGGGATGAACCCGCAAGATGTTGCTCCTCTTCTTGGCCTTACCGCCAACGGAGTGTCGGCACTTGCCTACCGCGCGCGGGAAGGGTTGCGCACGGCATGGTTGCAAGCCCATGTTTCGGATGCTGGTGCAACGGCGGATTGCCGTTGGGTCACCGAGAGGCTGGGCGAGAACGCCAGAGATTCGCTGACCAACAACGAGAAGACCCGCTTTGATACTCATCTTGCCGCGTGTGAGCGTTGCGGCATCGTGGCGTCTGAAGTGCAAGAAGTCGGGTCGGGCATCGCCGCCGTCCTGCTTCCACTGATTCTTGGAACTACCGTGGGTGGCGCGCTGCTTGCCACTGTTGGTCCGGCCCAGTCTGCTGCAGCAGTAGCGTTGCCGGCCGCACCAGTTGCCTTTCACGCGGTCGCCGCAAGTGGTGCGCCGGCAGCAGCGGTAGTCGCTGCGGGAACCGCGGCGACCACCGGGGCTAGCGTGCCGTTTCTTGCCGGAGCGCTCGCCGTCACTGTTGTTCTTGGTGGTGGCACTGCCGCGTTGCTTCAACCCACTCCCGCTTCGGCACCAACGCTGTCCTCGCAGTCTGCCGAGCCCTTTGCCGCTCCCGAAGCCGAGGATCTTGAACAGGCCAGTGACACCACTACGAATGGCGGCGGAACCCCCGGCGACCCGGTGGGTGACGTGGTTGGCGGCATTACCGAGCCAGTCGGCTCTCTTCTTCCCAAGCTTCCCGTCGGTCCCGTTCCCGACCATGTGGCGCCAGAAGGCCTTGTCGGCGCCGTCGTCGACCTGGACTTGAGTGGCACCGGGATGCCCGGCGCAACGGTGTCTGCCCAGGTTGCCGGTCAGGTCTATGCGACTGTCGTGGCCGCCAACGGAACCTGGGCGCTACACCTCACCGCACTGCCCGAGGGTGTCGGCCCGATCTCCCTGAAACAGAACTTGAAGGTTCTCGGAATCACGGTCCCGATCGATATCCCGCTTGCTCTGCTTTCGGACACGCTGGGGATCACTGTCGACCTGTTGAACTGATTAAAAAAAACTTTTGCAAAACCGCGTCACGAACCGACAGGTACTGCGTCTCTCTTAGTAAGAGGGAATAGCAGCAATATCCACAGGGGGATACAACGGCGGCAGCTCATCGGGTGAGCTGCCGCCGTTTCTCGTTTAATGGCCGAGTGCAAAGCAGAAATAGTGAGCTGAATTAGCAGCTCACATCGCGCGCTTCGCTACGGCTTGCCGCGCAGAATTGCTTGCTTGACTTCGGCGATCGCCTGGGTGACCTGAATCCCGCGAGGGCAGGCATCCGTGCAGTTGAACGTGGTGCGGCAACGCCAGACACCTTCCTGGTCATTCAGGATGTCCATGCGGACTTGTGAGCCCTCGTCTCGCGAGTCAAAGATGAAGCGGTGCGCATTGACGATCGCGGCCGGACCGAAGTACTGACCGTCGGTCCAGAACACCGGGCAGCTGGACGTGCACGCGGCGCACAGGATGCACTTCGTGGTGTCGTCGAAGCGGGCGCGCTCTTCGGCGCTCTGTAGGCGTTCCTTGCCGTCCTTTGGCTTGCTGGCAGCCATCAAGAACGGCTGCACGGCACGGAAGCTATCGAAGAACGGCTCCATGTCGACGATGAGGTCCTTCTCCAGCGGCAGACCCTTGATGGCTTCCACGTAGATCGGTTTGGAGACGTCGAGGTCCTTGAGCAGTGTTTTGCAGGCGAGCCGGTTGCGCCCGTTGATTCGCATCGCATCCGAACCACACACGCCGTGGGCGCAGGAGCGGCGGAACGCCAAAGATCCGTCAATCTCCCACTTGATCTTGTGCAGAGCATCGAGCACGCGGTCTGTGCCGAGCATCTCAAGGTCATAGTCAACCCAGCGCGGTTCCTCATCCACTTCGGGGTCGAAGCGGCGCACAATCATCGTGACCGTGAAGGTCGGAACGGCATCGTGTGAGCGAGGTCCGCTCTTTTCGAGAACGTCGGTTGCCATCAGTACTTTCTTTCCGTCGGCTGGTAATTCGTGACGACGACCGGTTTCCAGTCGAGTTTGATGTGATCGTCCGCCTCAGCCGACTCGGCGTCTCCGGCGAGGTAGGCCATGGTGTGAACCATCAGGTTTTTGTCATCACGATTTGGGAAGTCTTCGCGCATGTGAGCTCCGCGACTTTCCTTGCGGTTGCGCGCCGAGAATACGACGACCTCCGCAAGGTCGAGGAGGAACCCAAGCTCGACAGCTTCGAGAAGGTCGGTGTTGAAGCGCTTGCCTTTGTCTTGCACTTGAACGTTGCGGTAGCGAGCGCGCAGCGTTTTGATGAGATCGCCAACCTCACGGAGGGACTCATCGGTGCGGAACACCTGAGCGTTGCGGTCCATCGCCTCTTGCAGCTCGCGACGGATCACGGCGATTCGTTCGCTACCGTCTCCGCTACGAACGTGATCGAGAAGGTTCCGCACACCGGAAGTCGGATCTTCTGGAAGCTCCACCCAATCGGCCGTCTTCGCGTAAGCGACCGCGTTGTTCCCAGCGCGCTTGCCAAAGACGTTGATGTCCAGAAGCGAGTTGGTTCCCAACCGGTTTGAACCGTGAACACTCACACACGCACATTCACCAGCGGCGAAGAGTCCTGGCACCGTTTCAGTGTTGTTGCGAAGAACCTCGGAGTTGTTCGTCGTGGGGATTCCCCCCATCGCATAGTGCGCGGTCGGAAGAACCGGCACTGGCTCCGTGTACGGCTCAACACCGAGATAGGTACGGGCGAACTCGGTAATGTCCGGAAGCTTTGCATCGATGACAGCCGGCTCAAGGTGGGTGATGTCGAGGTAGACGTAGTCCTTGTATGGTCCGGCTCCGCGGCCTTCGCGAATCTCGGTTGCCATTGACCTGGCGACGATGTCACGCGGTGCGAGGTCTTTGATGGTGGGCGCGTAGCGCTCCATGAAGCGTTCGCCGTCCGCGTTGCGCAGGATTGCGCCCTCACCACGTGCCGCCTCTGACAGGAGGATGCCGAGTCCGGCAAGTCCGGTCGGGTGGAACTGGAAGAACTCCATGTCCTCCAGAGGAAGTCCTTTTCTCCACACGATCCCCACACCGTCTCCGGTGAGGGTGTGCGCGTTGGAGGTGGTCTTGTAGATCTTTCCGAAACCGCCGGTTGCGAAAATGATCGACTTGCCTTGGAAGACGTGCAACTCACCAGTGGCAAGTTCGTACGCGACGACGCCGGCGGGGCGGCTGACACCGTCAACCTCGTTCATGAGGAGGTCTAGTACGTAGAACTCGTTGAAGAAGTTAATTCCGTGCTTCACGCAGTTCTGGTACAGGGTCTGAAGAATCATGTGACCGGTGCGGTCAGCGGCGTAGCAGGCGCGGCGAACGGGGGCTTTTCCGTGTTCGCGAGTGTGACCACCAAAGCGGCGCTGATCGATGCGTCCCTCTGGCGTGCGGTTGAACGGAAGGCCCATGTTTTCGAGGTCGATAATGGCGTCGATGGCTTCTTTGGCCAGAATCTCTGCCGCATCCTGGTCAACCAGGTAATCGCCACCCTTGACGGTGTCGTAGGTGTGCCATTCCCAGTTGTCTTCCTCAACGTTCGCAAGCGCAGCAGCCATGCCACCCTGTGCTGCTCCGGTGTGGGAGCGCGTCGGATACAACTTCGAGATCACGGCGGTGCTCGCTTGCGGGCCCGCTTCGATAGCAGCACGCATGCCTGCACCACCGGCACCCACGATGACAACATCGTGCTTGTGGTAGTGAACTCCGTCGATGATTTCGCCCTGATCTGTCTTCGTCATTGTCAACCTGCCGAACAGATGGTCGAGAGCAGCTCTGTTGGTGAGCCTGCAGGACAGGGGTCGAAGGTAAAGATCACGAGAGTTCCCAAAATGATGAGCACGACGGTGGCCGCCAGGATGGCGCCTTTAAGGATGACCCCCACAAGTCTGTTGTGGGCGTAGTCGTTGGTGATGGTGCGCATTCCATTCGCACCGTGGATGAGCGCTAGCCAGAGCAGGAGCGTGTCCCACACTTGCCAGAACGGGTTGGAAAGTTTGCCTCCGACGAAGGCAAAGTCCAAAGCCTTCACGCCGTCGCCCAACATGAGGTTGACGAAGAGGTGCCCGAAAATCAGCACGACGAGCGCGACGCCGCTCACGCGCATGTAGATCCAGCCCCACTTCTCCCAGTTGATGCCTTTGCGGCGAACTGTGCGCGGAGCGCCTGGTGTTTCGATGGTGGTCGTCATGGCGTTACTCGCTGAACACGTTGATGAGGTGGCGTGGCACGAAGCCGATGAGGAGCAAGACCCACAGGATCCATACGATCCACTGAAGGGCTTTTTGATGCTTTGTGCCCCACGCCCAGAAGTCGATGAGGATGATCCGAAGCCCGTTGAGTGCGTGCAAGCCGATGGCAGCCACGAGGGCAACCTCGCCGACACCCATGACGGGGTTCTTGTATGTGCCGATGACCGCGTTGTACGCCTCAGGGCTTACCCGAACGAGCGCGGTATCGAGGATGTGCACGAGGAGGAAGAAGAAGATGGCAACGCCTGTGATGCGGTGGAGAACCCACGACCACATGCCAAGATTTCCTCGATAGACCGTTCCCGCTGGCGCTTTTGGCTTCGTCAGCCTGGGGAATGGGTACTTACCGCCTCGTGCCGGAGACGTTACTGTTCCCGCCGATTTGTCAGGCACGACCAACCTTCCTGCAGATTTCCGAGCGAATGTTCAGCCTCACCTTATGCGCTGCTGACAAGGCCAGTCTATTCCTGCGTTCGCTAGTCTGAACGACATGGCCAGAAACGCGGACGGACTTGCACGCTTTTATAGCGTCATTCCTGCGGGGGGAATCGGGTCACGATTGTGGCCGTTGTCGCGAGCGGATGCACCGAAGTTTCTTCACGATCTCACCGGATCGGGGAAGACGCTGCTCCGTGCAACGTGGGAGCGGTTGGAGCCCATTGCGGGCCCCGATCGGATCATGGTCGTCACCGGACGGGCGCACAGAGCCGCCGTTGAGGCGCAGATTCCGGAGCTTGCCGACCTCAACGTCGTTTTGGAGAGCGAGCCGAAAGACTCCTCTGCTGCGATCGGACTTGCCGCAGCGATACTTCACCACCGCGAGCCGGACGTCATCATCGGTTCGTTTGCGGCCGACCACGTCATTACGGACACGCGAGGATTTCACCGTGCGGTTAAAGAGGCCATTGTGGCGGCCGATGCGGGATACATCGCCACGATCGGAATCACGCCGACGGAACCGGCGATCGGGTTCGGCTACATCCACTGCAGCGGCTCGCTCGAGATCCCCGGGGCGCCGCACGCGGTGCGTGCTGATCGTTTTGTAGAGAAGCCGAACGTGGAGGTCGCCAGAGAGTATCTGGACGACGGAAACTATTTGTGGAACGCGGGGATGTTCATTTCTCGCGCCGACCTCTTGCTTGAACAGCTGGGGAAGACCCAGCCTGAACTACTCGAAGGCCTGACTCAGCTCGCTGAAGCGTGGGATACGGATCGTCGGGGAGCCGTTGTAGATAAGGTCTGGCCACGACTGGCGAAAATCGCCATTGACTACACAGTGGCAGAGCCCGCTGCGCTCGATGGAAAATTGGCGGTCGTCCCCGGCGACTTTGATTGGGACGATGTTGGTGACTTCGCTGCCATCGCGAAGTTGCACTCCGGAGGACGCTCATCTGATCTCGCCATTCTGGGTGAGAACGCGCGGGTTCTTGCAGATTCGTCCAGCGGAGTAGTTGTCAGCCAGACGGGCCGATTGATCTCTCTCATCGGGGTTACTGACATCGTTGTTGTGGACACTCCGGATGCTCTTTTGGTGACAACGAGCGCGAATGCGCAGAGGGTGAAGGCGGTTGTCGACGCGCTGAAGGTATCGGGACGCAGCGACATCCTGTGAACAGCATTTTCGCTGCAGTTGCAGGTTGATAACCTTTCGGCACTGTGATCGGTTTTCTGTTGTCAACCCACTCGTAACATTGGGTAACCTGTACGAATATCGCCGTGACACCGAGTTACGGCCGCACCTTGGAGGTCACCTTGAGAATCACCTCGCGAAAGTCCGCTCTCAGCGGTCTTGCGCTCGCCGGGATCAGCACTTTGCTGCTCGCTGGCTGCGCAGCAGCACCTGAGTCAACCGGCGGCGACGAAACACCAGCAGTGTCAGACTTCCTGCCCTGCATGGTTTCCGACTCCGGCGGATTCGACGACAAGTCGTTCAACCAGATCGGTAAGCAGGGCCTCGACGAAGCCGCGGCGGCCCTTGGGGTCAAGGCAAACGCTGTCGAGTCCAAGACTGAGACTGACTACGCCTCAAACATCAACAACCTGGTAGACCAGGGCTGCAACATCATCGTGACTGTTGGCTTCTTGCTTGCAGACGCAACGAAGGCAGCGGCTGAGGCCAACCCCGACGTCGACTTCGCCATCATTGACGACTCGTCGATCGATTTGGACAACGTCAAGCCGATCGTCTTCGACACGGCCCAGGCCGCGTTCCTTGCCGGTTACGCAGCAGCCAGCTACTCGAAGTCCGGCATTGTCGGAACCTTCGGTGGCATCCCGATCCCGCCCGTCACCATCTTCATGGATGGTTTCGTTGACGGCGTGAACCACTACAACACCGTCAAGGGTGCCAGCGTCACGGTACTTGGCTGGGATGTTGCAGCACAGGACGGCGCCATGACCGGTGGCTTCGAGGCGAACGATACCGCGAAGAGCACGGCTCAGAACCTCATCGACCAGGGTGCAGACGTTATCCTCCCGGTTGGTGGACCGATCTTCCTGAGCGCAGCGGAAGCCATTCGCGACTCCGGTAAGGACATCGCCATGATCGGCGTTGACGCCGACGCATTCGAGACGGCACCGGACCTGAGCGACCTGTTCCTCACGTCCATCATGAAGGGCATGCAGGTTGGTGTCGCTGACGTGGTCAACGGATCCGCTGAAGGCAGCTTCGACAAGTCCCCGTTCGTGGGAACGCTGGAAAACGGCGGTGTCAGCATTGCCCCGTTCCATGACTACACCGACAAGGTGAGCGCGGATTTGCAGGGCGAGCTTGACGCCCTCAAGGCCGACATCATCTCGGGTGCGGTCTCAGTCGAGTCGCCTTCTTCACCGAAATAGGCTCGAACTAGCACATTAGGGATCGGGGGGACTGGCTCGGCCAGTCTCCCCTTTTCCGTGTAGTCTTCCTAGACATCTTCAGCGCACGACCGTGGGCAGCGCTGCCGCACAGCAGAGGATAAGAATCAGTATGAAGCTCGAACTTAAGGGCATCACCAAGCGATTCGGCACACTCGTAGCGAATGATCAGATTTCGCTCGTTGTCGAACCAGGTGAGATCCATTGCCTTCTCGGTGAGAATGGTGCTGGCAAGTCCACGCTCATGAACGTGTTGTATGGCCTCTACCAGGCCGACGAGGGGCAAGTCCTTCTCGACGACAAGGTACAAAAGTTTGCTGGTCCCGGCGACGCGATGGCGGCCGGAATTGGTATGGTCCACCAGCACTTCATGCTCATCCCCGTGTTCACGGTGGCCGAGAACGTCATGTTGGGCAATGAGCCAACCCATGGCGCAGGTCGATTGGATTTGGCGAAGGCGCGCGAGCGAGTGCGCGACATCTCGGAGCGGTTCGGCTTCGATCTTGACCCAGACGCCATCGTTGGTGATTTGCCCGTTGGCGTACAGCAGCGCGTGGAGATTATCAAGGCGCTTTCCAGAGACGCGAAGGTTCTTGTGTTCGACGAGCCGACCGCTGTGCTCACCCCGCAAGAGACTGACGAGCTCATGCTCATAATGAGGCAGCTCAAAGAGTCTGGAACTTCTATTGTGTTCATCACTCACAAGCTTCGCGAAGTGCGGGAGGTCGCAGACAAGATCACCGTGATTCGCTTGGGCAAGGTCGTCGGAGAAGCATCCCCGACCGACACCAACGAAGAGATGGCCTCCATGATGGTTGGCCGTGCCGTGGACCTCACCATCGAGAAGGACCCGGCAAAGCCTGGCGAGCCGGCGCTTGTCTTCGACAGACTCTCCGTCATCGACCCGATCGGTCAGTTGGTCGTGAACCACATCAGCTTCGACATTAAGGCCGGCGAAATCGTCGTGATTGCCGGCGTGCAAGGCAACGGTCAGACCGAGCTGGTTGAAGCGATCATGGGGCTGCAGCCCAACGTCACCGGCACAATTTCGCTTGATGGTAAGCACCTTACGAATCGTTCGGTTCGCGAAATTCTGGATGCAGGGGTCGGCTTTGTCCCCGAAGACCGCAACGAAGACGGACTGATTTCCGAATTCAGTGTCGCGGAGAATCTCATGCTGGACCGCTCGGAGGGTGAGCCCTTCGTGAAAGCGGGCAGCCTCCAGCTTGCGACTCTCGCTGAGTTTGCGGAAGAAAAGATCGTTGAGTTTGACATTCGGGCGCAAGGAATTGGCACTCTGGCTGGAAAGCTCTCCGGCGGAAACCAGCAGAAGGTTGTCCTTGCGCGTGAGCTGAGCCGTGAGCTTCGACTGCTTGTTGCCGCGCAACCGACCCGAGGTCTCGATGTCGGTTCTGTGGAGTTTGTCCACACGCAGATTGTTGCCGCGCGCGACGCTGGAGTTCCCGTGCTCGTCGTGTCGACGGAGCTGGATGAAGTGGTCGCCTTGGCAGACCGAATCGTGGTCATGTACCGAGGAGGAATTGTGGGCATCGTCCCAGCAGATACACCGAGAAGTGTCCTTGGTTTGATGATGGCTGGCGAGGCCGCACCTGCGGACGGGAAGGCAGCATGAGCGAGTCCAACACTCCCGAGGGCGCCACGTCAGCTGAGGAGACAACTCCTGACGAGTCATCCCGGTTCTCCATTGCGATGCGGGAGATTCTCTCCGGCAGCGCCGTGATGTCCGTATTGGCTGTCGTGCTTGCTCTCGTGGTTGGTGGCATCCTCATTGCCCTCACGGATCCTCGGGTTCAGGACACTGCGGGATATTTCTTTGCTAAACCGTTGGACACGCTGGGTGCAATCTGGGATTCTGTGGCGGGCGCCTACAGCTCGCTGTTCCAGGGTTCCGTATACAACTTCCGCAGGCCGGGGTTTGAAAACGGCATTAAGCCGCTGACCGAGACCCTCTCGTTTGCGACGCCTCTGATCGTTGCCGGATTGGGTGTCGCGCTCGGTTTCCGCGCTGGTCTTTTCAACATCGGTGGCCGCGGCCAGATGCTCTTCGGGGCAGCAGCGGCTGGCTGGGTTGCGTTCTCGTTTGAGCTTCCCTATGGACTGCACCTCGTGCTCGCCGTTGTTGCTGGCGTTGTTGCTGGTGGGCTCTGGGGCGGCCTTGCCGGACTGTTGAAGGCGAAAACCGGAGCGCACGAGGTCATCACGACCATCATGCTCAACTACGTGGCGTTCTACTTCGTGTTCTGGCTGCTCAGCACGCCTGGCCTGCTCCAGGCACCTGGCTCAAACAACCCGAAAACGCCAGCCATGATGGATACGGCGATCTTCCCCAATTTGCTCGGGCCCAAATACAACCTCCACGTGGGGTTCCTGCTGGTGATTGCCGCGACCATCTTCGTCTGGTGGTTGCTTAACAGGTCCAGCCTTGGTTTCAAGTTCCGCGCCGTTGGCGCCAACCCCAACGCGGCAAGGGTCGCCGGCATCAACGTCGACAGGATGTACGTCTACGTGATGCTCTTCTCCGGTGGCTTCGTCGCTCTTGCTGGTGTGTTTCAGGTGCTCGGAACCGTAACAACCGGGTTCAGCGCAGGAATTGACGCAGGAATCGGATTCGACGCCATTACCGTCGCGCTCCTCGGGCGTTCCAGACCGTGGGGTGTGTTCGCGGCGGGCATTCTGTTTGGTGCCTTCAAGGCCGGCGGATTTGCAATGCAGGCTTCGGAAGGTATCCCGATTGACATCGTCCTGGTTGTGCAGTCCATGATCGTGTTGTTTATTGCCGCACCGCCACTGGTGCGTGCGGTATTCCGACTCCCCAAACCCGGCCTGCTCGAAACCGTGAAACAGGTCAAGGTGCAGGGAAAGAAAGCTGTGGTGACCAAATGAGCGTCGCAACCACCCCTTCGGCATCGGCGCGTATCGTGCTCGACACAACCGTCGTGAAAAGCTGGAAAGCGCCGATCGCGTTCGGAATTTTCGCGCTCGTTGCGCTGGTCGCATTTGGCATCTTCGGGCGACCGGGCACGAGCCAGTTCCGGTTGTCCACGACCGCTGATTTTATCCAGCTCCCCGACGTCTACCTGCCAACGCAAGCCACCGGATGGGTGCTCGCAGCCGCACTCATCGTGCTCGCGGCATTCTCGGCGTGGCGTGTACGCAACGACCAGAAGGTGCCGCTCTGGCTCATCGTCCTCTACGTTGTACTGTTTCTGGTGGCGTTCTTAACCTGGGTATCCGCAGACGCGCTTATCCCGGTTCCTGGACTGCTGATCGGAGCAGTGAGCTTGAGCGTTCCGCTGATCTTCGGTGCTTTGAGCGGCGTAATTTCTGAACGCAGCGGTGTTGTGAATATCGCCATTGAAGGCCAGCTGCTCGCCGGGGCCTTCGTTTCCGCGGTCGTCGCGTCGGCAACTCGCCAGCCTTTGCTGGGTCTTGCTGCGGCCATGATTGCGGGCATGCTCGTGTCGTTCATACTGGCCGCGTTTGCCATCAAGTACGTCGTGGATCAGATCATCGTCGGTGTCGTGCTCAACGTGTTGGTGGCGGGGCTCACTGGGTTCCTGTACTCACAGGTGCTCACGAAAAACGCGGAACTGCTGAACTCTCCGCCCAGGTTTGACCGTATCGATATCCCCATCCTTGGCCAGATTCCGATTATTGGTCCCGTGCTGTTCAACCAAACCATCATCGTGTACTTCATGTACGCGGCGGTGGCGCTGGTGGCCTTCGCACTGTTCCGCACACGCTGGGGTCTTCGGACTCGTGCGGTTGGCGAGCACCCGCAAGCTGCTGACACCGTCGGTATCAAAGTGAACCTGCGCAGATTCTGGAACGTGTCACTTGCCGGGGCGATTGCCGGGTTCGGTGGTGCGTACTTCACACTGGGATCGGTCGGTTCCTTCACCAAGGAAATGACGGCGGGTGCTGGCTTTATTGCTCTCGCGGCCGTGATCTTTGGACAGTGGGACCCGATTAAGGCAACGCTCGCCGCGCTGCTGTTCGGTTTCGCGACGAACCTGCAGAGCGTGCTCGGCATCATCGGTTCGCCGGTGCCCAGCCAGTTCATGCTCATGCTGCCGTATGTGGTGACGATCTTCGCTGTCGCCGGTTTGGTTGGCCTCTCCAGGGCTCCCGCCGCCGACGGCAAGCCGTACATTAAGTCTTGACCGGGACAGCACCGGCATCACCGGTGCGGCCGGTCGCCGGAGGTGTGTGGGCGGCAGTTGCCGTCGTGCTGCTCTCACTCAACCTGCGCCCGGTTATTGTTGCCGTTTCTCCGCTGTTCGACACGATCAGTGCAGAACTGTCGCTAAGTTCATTCCTTGCAGGCTCGCTCGTTACGCTTCCCGTCTTGTGTTTTGGCATACTCGGGCCGCTGGCCCCTTCGCTCGCTGCTCGGATCGGGTTTGAGCGCAGTCTGGTTCTGGTGCTCCTGGCTATCGTGGCGGGATCAGCAGTTCGGCTGGTGCCCACGGTGTCTGCCCTGTTCTTCGGCACGCTCTTGGTCGGTGCAGGGATCGCTATTGGCAACATCCTTCTTCCCGGTCTGATCAAACGGGACTTTTCCCACCGGCTTGGCCTGATGTCGGGGCTTTATTCGATGTCCCTGACTGCGGGGGCGACGCTTGCGGCCGGCATCACCATTCCCGTGGCGAAGGCCGCAGGGTGGGAATGGAATGAGGCCATCGCTGCCTGGGGGCTGTTCGCCCTATTCGCTGTGCTGTTCTGGCTACCTGGGCTCTGGCGCTCACGCGGAGCCGCAGGGCATCCTCGTGGTCCGCAGATTCGGCTCGGGAGCGATCGGGTCGCCTGGTATGTGACCGCGTTCTTCGGTTTGCAGTCGTTCAACTTTTACTCCACTACCGCGTGGTTGCCAAGCATCCTCATCGCCGCTGGCCATGATCCCGTATTCGCGGGACTTATGCTTTCGCTCGTGAACCTCGCCGGCGTGCTTCCCGCGCTCGTTGTGCCGCTCATCCTGGACCGGATGCGCAGCCAGGCGGCGTTTACCGTTGTCGTTTCGGTGACGTATTTTCTGGCGTTTGGTGGATTCCTGCTTGTGCCGGACGCGGTGATCTTGTGGATGGTCTTGCTCGGCCTTGCGCAGGGGGCTGGCCTTGGTCTCGGTCTCACGTTCATCGTGTTGCGTTCCCCGGATGCCGCGCACGCGACAAAGCTTTCCGGAATGTCCCAGAGCTGGGGCTATTTGTTCGCCGCGATCGGGCCTCTCGCGCTCGGTGCGCTGTATGACGCGAGTGCTTCGTGGCTGATTCCTCTTTTGCTGCTGACTGTCATGCTTATCCCGCTGGCGGTCACCGCATTCCTTTCCGGTCGGCCAGGTTTTGTCGGTGGGACTGCCCTCGGAAAGCTGCCAAACTAAATGGGAACCTAAGGAAAGGCAACACGATGACCGACATCAATTGGGACGAATTGCGCGAGGTCGCGAAAGAAGCAAACGCCAAAGCGTACGCTCCGTACTCAGAATTCCCCGTGGGCGCTGCCGCAATCGTCGATGACGGTCGAGTAATCTCCGGTTGCAACGTGGAGAACGCCTCATACGGTGTGACGCTGTGTGCTGAGTGCACCCTCGTGTCCAGCCTGCACATGACAGGTGGAGGCAAGTTGGTGGCGTTCACGTGTGTGGATGGTCACGGGCGGGTCCTTATGCCGTGTGGGCGGTGCCGCCAATTGCTTTTTGAACATTCCGCACCTGGCATGCTTCTTGAGACGATTTCGGGCGTGAAAACGATTGATGAAGTCCTCCCTGACGCGTTCGGGCCGCGCACGCTGGAGGAGTACAAGTCATGAGCGTAGTTGAACCATTCGACACTGTTGACCTTATTCACGCTAAGCGCGATGGCGCGAAGCTTTCGACCGCACAAGTTTCCTGGCTTATCGACGCCTACACGAGAGGCTATGTCGGCGACGAGCAGATGGCCGCGATGGCGATGGCAATCTTCCTTAACGGTATGGACCGGGACGAAGTGCGTGATCTCACGCTCGCGATGATCGGGTCAGGCGAGCGGATGTCGTTCGATGGCCTGTCCAAGAAAACGACGGACAAGCACTCTACGGGTGGGGTTGGCGACAAGATCACGCTTCCGCTTGCACCTCTTGTCGCCTCGTTCGGGGTTGCCGTTCCGCAGTTGTCCGGGCGTGGCCTCGGTCACACCGGTGGCACGCTCGACAAGCTCGAGAGCATCAAGGGTTGGCAAGCAGACCTCAGCAGTGATGCACTTCAAGCTCAGCTCGAATCCGTGGGAGCCGTTATCTGTGCCGCGGGCGCGGCGCTCGCACCAGCAGACAAGAAGTTGTACGCGCTTCGCGACATCACCGGCACCGTGGAGTCGATTCCTTTGATCGCATCCTCGATCATGAGCAAGAAGGTCGCAGAAGGTACCTCGGCGCTCGTTCTCGACGTGAAGTTTGGGTCGGGTGCGTTCATGCAAGACCCCGAGCGCAGTCGAAAGCTCGCGGAGACGATGGTCGCGCTTGGGACGGATGCGGGAGTGACGACAACCGCGCTCCTCACCAACATGAACGTGCCCCTCGGTCTCGCAATTGGTAACGGCAACGAAGTGCGTGAGTCGGTTGAAGTGCTGGCCGGCGGTGGGCCAGCGGATGTCGTTGAGTTGACGCTCGCGCTCGCGCGGGAGATGCTCGCATCGGCCGGTCAACCAGACGCCGACGTTGAGAGCGCGTTGAAAGATGGACGCGCGATGGACACGTGGCGCGCCATGATCGCCGCCCAAAACGGTGACCCCGATGCTCCATTGCCCGTGGCAAAGGAGACTCACGTGGTTGTCGCGGAGCGCGACGGCATCCTTGTGGAGCAACAAGCGCTCCCGTTCGGCATTGCGGCGTGGCGGCTCGGTGCCGGTCGCGCCCGCATGCAGGATCCGGTGCAGCATTCGGCGGGCGTGGACTTGCATGCCAAGCCTGGCGACGCGGTCACCAAGGGGCAACCGCTCTTCACCCTCAGTGCGGATGAGCCGGCACGTTTCGCACGGGCGCTTGAGGCTCTCGAAGGTGCCTACCGCATTGGAGCGAAGGGCGACGAAGTGCACGATGGTGGCCCGCTCATCGCCGACCGCATCACCGCCAACTAGACCCTTGCCGAGCGAAACGACGCGTTAATTTGCGGGTGTTGGGTTGCCAATGCGCTCGAGTGCGTCAACGATGAGGGACCAGAACCTTGGGCGGTCCAGGTCGGTCGCGGCGTACGTTGTGCAGCCTTCTGGCGCCTGAGCACGGAAGTCGGCAACCGTCATGCCGAGTGTCAGAGAGCCGGTCAGTTCGATATCGAGGGGCACGCACACGGTCTTCATGACGGAAGGGTCGATGACGAGGGCAACCGCGCAGGGGTCATGCACTGGCGGAAATTCGAACCCTTGCGCATCCTTGTAGCTTTCGGCAAAAAAGTCGAGCAATTCGACGACAAAACGTGCAGGGGCTGTGTCGATGGCAGCAATGGATGCGACAACATCCGGGGTCGCGAGAGCCTGGTGCGTGAGGTCGAGACCGACCATAGTCAGCTTCCACGGCTCGTTGAACACGATGTGGGCAGCCTCTGGGTCGATCACGATGTTGAACTCGGCGGCTGCGCTCCAGTTTCCGACGTGGTACCCGCCGCCCATGAGCACAACTTCCTTGACCCGCTCGGCAATACGTGGCTCCTTGCGAACGGCGAGAGCAATGTTGGTGAGTGCGCCGGTCGGCACAAGAGTGATCGTGCCTGGTTCGTTTTGCATCACGATATCGATGATGAGGTCAACAGCATGCCGCTCGTCGGCCTCGAATGCCGGCTCGGGCAGTTTTGGTCCGTCAAGCCCGGAGTCACCATGAATTGACTCGGCAACTTCCGCCACGCGAACGAGCGGGCGCTGAGCTCCCGCGGCGAAAGGAACGCCTGTGATTCCGGCGACAGTTGCCACCGCGAGAGCGTTGCGAGTGACCTTCTCTAGGGTCTGGTTTCCGTGAACCGTTGTGACGGCGACCAGGTCGATGGAGGGATTCCCGTGGGCCAAAAGGAGTGCAATAGCGTCATCGTGGCCGGGGTCGCAATCGAGAATTATCTTGGAAGTCATTGTCGAATCTTACGCGGTGGTACGGATTGCCAAACACGGCAGAAGCGAGCAAAAAAGTGCCTCATATATGAAAATCATGTTCATATGGGTTGCGATCGGCTGCAGTGTCTGTCTATAGTGGAGCGACCCGGCGCCTCCGATCAGCGTCAGAGCATTTCAGTCCATTTTCTGCCAATCACAAGGAACGACAGCAAAAATGAAACGCACTGTAGTCATGAAAACCTCTGCCCTCCTGCTCGCTGCAGCCACTGTTCTCAGTGGGTGCGCCGCGGCAACAACGCCGGATCAGGCCGACCTCTCCGGGTCGCCTCAAAACGGCGGAACCTTTCATATGGCGCTTTCGAGCGACCTGCCGACCCTCGACCCGGCACAGGCTGGCTACGACGCGACGTCGTGGGCGGTCTCGGTTGCAGTCTTCTCCGGTCTCGTCGACTACGGAGAAGGCATCGACCTCCAAGGTGACCTCGCCGCGGACTGGGAGATCAGCGACGACAAGCTGACCTACACCTTTGCGTTGCGACCTGACCTCGTCTTTTCCGACGGTTCGCCGCTCACCTCGAGTGACGTTGCCTTCTCGCTCACGCGACTTGTCGACCCGGCAACCGCTTCCCCAGGTTCCTACCTGTACGACAACATCGCGGGCATCGAAACTCCCGACGAATCAACCGTCGTGTTCCAGCTGGCTGAACCGCAGCCCTACTTCCTCAACATCCTCGCAATGCCGTACGCGCGTATCCTCAGCGAAGCGTTTGTGACGGCAACTGGCGATGTGAGCCAGAATGCGCTCGGCTCAGGACCGTTCATTGTTGAATCCCTTCAGGCGGGTCAGCAGGTTGTACTCGCACGCAACGCCGAGTACTTCCTTGAGGGTCGGCCATACCTTGACGAGGTTGTTATCGATCTGAACGTCAGTGATCAGACCCGCGTGCTCGAATTCAAGCGGGGCGACCTGAGCATCACCGACGTGCCAGCCGCTGCGTATCAAGAATTTGTTCAGGGTGACACGTACTCTCCGTACCTCGTCGACAGCGAAGACGCCACCACGTACTTCCTCGGCATGAAGAACACGCAGCAGCCGTTCGACAATGTAGAGGTCCGCCAGGCCCTCAACCACGCGGTGAATAAGGATCGCCTAATTCAACTCTTGAACGGCCGCGGTACTGTTGCGAACCAGCTCACGCCGCCGCCACTGCCCGGCTTCGATATCGACGCCCCCGGCTATGAGTTCGATGTCGAGAAGGCCAAGACCATGCTCGCGAATGCCGGATATCCGGATGGATTCACGAGCGAGATCCTTACCGTCAACGACGACCAGAGTGTGCGCATTGTGCAGTCGATCGCTGCTGACCTCGCTGAGGTCGGAGTTGATGTTGAGATTCTTGCGGTAGACCAGAGCACGTTCTATTCAACGGTGGGTGCCGAAGATAAAGCGCCCATGTTCTTCACCTACTGGTTGAACTACTACCCGGACGCGTACGACTTCTTCGCGAGCCTGTTGTTGCCGGAGAACGCGGGTGGATCGAACATGTTCCACTACTCTGACGATGCTGTGACGCAAAAGATCCGCGAACTGTCGACTCTCTCCGAGAACCGACCAGGAGCGATCGAAGCGCTCGATGCGCAGGTTACTGAGACTGCACCGTTCGTGTACCTTTACCACTCCATCACCCAGAATGTGCGCCAGCCTGATGTCTCGTACTACATTCACCCGGTGCACCTGTGGAGGTTCGCGGACTACTGGGTCGCCGCCGAATGACCTTGGCGCGTCCGCGCGCAACCTACCGGCTCCCCGAGTTTCCCCGGTTTCTCGCAGGGCGCCTGGTATGGCTCGCCGTGGCGATCGCGGTCGTCGTTTCGATCGCGTTCCTCCTGATCTACATCGTTCCTTCTGATCCGGTCTCCGCAATTCTCGGAGGCCGGATCCAGGCGGACCAGATTGCCGTCATCCAGGCTAGGTACGGTTTTGACCTGCCGATCTGGGAGCAGTACCTACGCTTCTGGGCGGGCCTCTTCCACGGTGATCTCGGGTTCAGCTTCGCCACGCAACAAGAGGTTGGCCCGGCTGTCCTCTCCCGCATTGGAGCTACGGCAACGCTCGCGGTCGCAGGGCTTGGGCTGAGTCTAGTCATCGGTGTTGGTGCGGGAGTTTTCGCAGCGGTCAACCGAGGTACATGGAAAGACCGCACCGCGATGGGCGCCGTCGTGTTGGGAATGGGAGTGCCGCCCTTCCTGATGGGCCTGATCTTGGTCTACATACTTGCGTTCCTGATCCCAGTCTTTCCGGTGAGCGGATACGGCACGATTTCGCACCTCATCCTTCCCGCTCTCACGGTGGGCCTCACAGGTGGTGCTTACTACGCACGCCTCTTGCGTGGCGGCCTCGTCGAGGCGATGGATGCGGACTTCGTTCGCGCCAGTCGAGCGCGGGGGATGAGAGAGCGGTCGACGTTTGTGCGGCACACAATGCGCAATTCGTTCCTGCCGGTCCTGACCTGGATGGGAATGGATCTCGGGTACTTTCTTTCCGGCATCATCGCGGTCGAGGCGATCTTCGCCTGGCCAGGTATTGGCACTCTCGCGTATCGCGCGATCACCAATTACGACACTCCGATGATCGTTGGCACGGTGCTCGTGTCCGCTGTCGCCATCATCACAATCAATCTCATCATCGACATCATCTACCCGTTGCTTGACCCGAGGATGGTGCGCCGATGAGCCTCATAAACGTTCGCGTCGCCGGCAAGCGCGCTACAGTGCCAAGTCGTTCCCGATGGGTGACGGTGGGAATCGTGTTCACGGTGCTCGTCGTGCTCTTCTACGCCATCCCAACCCCTTTTGATCCAAACGCGCAGCTCCCGGATGGCCTCAGTCCAGAGGGGTTTCCTTTGGGGCCGAGCTTCGAGCATCCGTTCGGCACAGACCCACTCGGGCGAGATGAGTTGAGTCGAGCGATCGTCGGCGGGCGACTGTCGCTGTTGATCGGGTTTCTCGGCAGCCTTGTTGCCACCCTCATCGGAAGTGTCATTGGGCTCATTGCGGGATCAACGCGAGGTTGGCTTAGCAACGGACTCATGCGCTTCACCGACATTTTTATGGCGTTCCCTTACCTGCTGCTTGCTGCGGCGCTGCAATCAGCGCTCGGCCCTGGCATTGAGAATCTCCTGCTCGTCATCGGTGCGGTGACCTGGGTCAACGCTGCTCGCGTCGTAAACGCGTTGGCGCGTTCCGAAAGCAGTCTTGACTATGTGCTCTCATTGACAACGCTCGGGGTTTCACGGTGGCGAATTCTGTGGCGGCACATGCTGCCGAACATTTCCGCGCCGGTAATCGTTCTGTTCACGACGGGGATCTCGTACACGATTCTGCTTGAGGCAACCTTGAGTTTTCTCGGTCTGGGCATCCAGCCGCCTACGGCGACCTGGGGCAACATGATTCGTGAGGGGCAGGCGTACTTCACCAGCGCGCCGTGGCTCATCCTGGCTCCTGGGCTTCTCCTCATTGCGGTTGTGACAGTAATCAGTTTGGTCAGTGACGCCGTGTCGGATCGCGCGGCGCGAGGAGAGGGAAAGTTCACATGATGCACGTGGAGACACACGCCATGGCTTACGGCGCCACCAGAATCAGTATTCGTGGTGAACACGGAGCGCGAGTTGCGGATTTTACCGCCCATGACTCAGCGGTGACGTTGTGAGCGCATTGACTACCCGCGAGGTTATCGATGGCATCTTCGCGGATGCCGCCACCGGTGACGTTGAGGCGGTGCTGCGGTGGTGGGCCAATGACGGAGTGCTTGAGGACGTCACTATCGGTCGTGCTTTCACGGGAAAAGACGAGCTGCGGCCCTATTTGCTGTGGTACTTTGCAGCACTGCAAGACGTCAAATACACCCCTGTCCGCATCCTGATCGATGGTCCAGGGGCCATGGTCGAATGGCGTCAAACCTCGCTAGTTTCAGGTGTTTTTGATGATGTTCAACCCAGCGGTCAGACTCTCGACATCCGCGCGGTTGATGTGTTTCATGTCGTCGACGGGTTGGTCGTGCACGAGTCTTCTTGGTACGGGGACGGATGGTTCCGTCAGCGACTCGAGGGTGTGCAGGGGCTGCCAGAGACGCTACCCTTGACGCCGCCACTTGACGCATCGGGAATCCGGTTCGCCCCGAAGGGGTAACTTCTGCTCACGATTCGCACACGTGCGATATTGCGAGTCGTGCGGTCTTGGCTATCGACCCCGAAGAGTGGGGACGGCATCCAGGAGTTCGCGTGAATAGGGGTGCGCAGGCGCCGCGAAGAATTCGTCGGCGGATGCCACCTCAACGAGGACTCCGTTCTTGAGAACGGCGACGCGATCCGCCAACTGGCGAACCAGCGCAAGGTCATGACCGATAAACAGCATTCCGATGTCCAGCCTCGTTCTCAGGTCGGCAAGCATTCGCAGGACTTGCGCACGCACACTCGCGTCGAGGGCGCTAAGAGCTTCGTCAAGAATCAGGAAGGCTGGTTCGGAGGCAAGCGCCCGTGCGATGGCGAGTCGTTGCTGCTGTCCGCCGCTGAGGTATCGCGGTCGCGAGTCAACGAGATCTGCAGGGAGACCAACGAGATCGAGCAACTCGAGCATGCGGTCGCCTTCATCGGCGCGCTCCACCAAATTGTGCACCCTCAGGATTTCCCGGATTGCTCGGGCTCCGGTGAATCGGGGGTCGAGACTGCCAAGAGGGTCTTGAAACACCATGGCAACGGGGCGGCGTCCCCGCCGAGGTAGGGGTTGGCCGTCGATGTGAATTTGTCCGGAGGCAACGGGCAAGAGCCCCACGATTGCGCGGGCAAGTGTGGACTTTCCACTGCCGCTCTCGCCGATCAGCGCGACGATCTCTCCCTTTTTGACCGAGAGTGACACGTCACTGAGTGCCGCAACGCCCACTCCTTTGCGGATGAAGTTGACACACACCGATTCGACGGAGAGGACGCTCATGGGATATCGACCTTTACGCGGTCCTGTGGGTCGATCACGCACGCCGACCGGTGGTCTGGGGCAAGTTCACTCAACGTGTACGGGGTCGTGCGGCAGATGTCCTGTGCAAACGCGCACCTGTCAACGAACGGGCAGGCATCGCCTGCCATCCAGCCAGGAACCGCATGCCCGGGAATAGGCACGGGCATGGTTGCAGGAGCATCCATATCCGGGACCAAAGCCAGAAGCGCTTTCGAATAGGGGTGGTGTGGCTTTGTGGTCACTTCTGCGGTCGCGACCGTCTCAACCACTCGGCCGGCGTACATGACGACCATGCGGTCGGCGATCTGTGAAGCTACGGCGAGATCGTGTGTGATCATGAGCAACGACAGTTGGTTCTCGGTCGACAATTCACGCATGAGGTCGAGCACTCGGGCCTGCACAGTGACATCAAGTGCTGTAGTGGGCTCGTCGGCGACGAGCAACGATGGGCCAGCGGCAAGAGCGGCTGCGATCATCACGCGCTGACGCATGCCGCCGCTGAACTGATGTGGATGTTCGCTCGAGCGCTGGGCCGCGTCACGAATACCTACTCGTTCGAGGAGCTCGACAATCTGCTTTTGTCGGGAAGAAGAGGTTCCGATTCCGTGGGCGAGGAGTGATTCCTTGGCTTGGCTGCTCACTCGCATCAGTGGATCCATAGAGGACATGGGGTTCTGAAACACGTAGCCGATGTGCTGGCCACGAATTGAGCGAAGGGTTTCGTTGTCGGCAGTGACCATGTCGACGCCGCCGAACAGGATTTCGCCATCGGCAATACGAACGCCGTCGGGGAGTAGTCGCGCAATGCTCATGGCGGTGAGCGACTTGCCGCTGCCGCTCTCGCCGATAATCGCGACGCGTTCTCCGCGGGAAACGTGGAAGGACACGTCTCGAACCGCGGGCCGCCATACACCGGACCGTCGCACTTCGACAACGAGACCGCGCACGTCGAGATCGCCTGCGAGCGTGTCAGGGCCCGGCGACGCTAGCGTGTTTGCTTCGGATCGGCGGAACATTTGGCCAATACTACCCTCGAGTCGCCATATATGAAAACTATATTCATATGAGTAAGCTGGTTCCATGAATGAACTCGAAGAAAGTGGTCGCAACCGAGTCGATTGGATTCGGTCTCGAATGCCGCTTCTCGCGGCGACACGAACTCACTTTGCTAAGACGTTACCGTTCGCAGGACACCGCATAGGCATGTCCCTGCATTTGGAACCCAAGACGGCCATCCTGCTTGAGACTCTTGCAGCAGGCGGCGCAGAGATCGTCGCCACCGGTAACCACGGATCGACCCAGGACGACATCGTCGCGTACCTCAGGTCCCTGGGCATGACTGTGTTTGGCAGCAGGTCAGACAGTTCAGAGCAACACGAGAACAACGTCGCAAGCGTGCTCGACCTTGAACCAGACATACTTTTGGACAACGGAGCGGACCTTGCTGCAGGGGTTGTCGGGCGGGGGTCTCACGCAACAATTCTTGGTGGCACTGAAGAAACCACGACGGGGGGAGTGAGGCTACGCAACGAGTTCGCCGACAGCATCCCCTTCCCCATCCTTGTGATCAACGACAGCATTTTGAAGGCCATCGGTGAAAACAGGCATGCGGTAGGCCAGTCGGTGGTTGAGAGCTTCATGCGCATCACCAACCTCATGGTGCCAGGACGCAGGTTCGTAGTGGCCGGGTACGGGTGGTGTGGCAGAGGGGTGGCTCAGTACCTTCGGGCGCTTGGCGGCAAAGTTGCAATCGCGGACACTGATGAATTGAAAGCGTTCGAGGCCGCCTTCGACGGATACCGCGTCGATTCGATTGAGAATCTTGCCGGCTGGGGCGAAGTGTTCATTACCGCTACTGGCCACCCGAATGTCATTGGGGCCGACGTGTTTCCGCTTCTGGGAGACGGCAGCATTCTCGCAAACTGCGGACACTTCCCATGGGAAATTGACGTGTCATCGCTCAAGAAGACTGCGGTTGAAACGCGCGTTCTCGGTGATGCGATTGAGCAGATCGAGCTTGCCGATGGCAGAAGCATCATCCTCATCGCCGATGGGCGCATGATGAATCTTGCCGGCCGCGAGCCAAAGGGAAACTCGATAGAATCAATGGACTTGGGATTTCTGCTGCAGACGCTTTCCCTAGAACGTATCGCGTTGAATGCAGAGAGCCTTCCAGGTGGAGCGCAGCCGATTCCGGATGATCTGAACCGCGAGATCGCTCGTCGGATGCTTGCAGAAATGGGAGCAGACAGGTAGTGGCCGAAGACTCGTACGCGACTGCGGCACCGAGCTATGCGGTGCCTGCCCTGGACAAAGCCCTCGACATTCTGGAGTTTCTCGCTGATCAAGCCGGGGGCCGAAGCCAGGGCGAAATCGCGCACACGGTCGGTCGAACGCCGAGCCAAATATTTCGAGTGCTCCAACGGCTGGAACGCCGCGGCTGGATCGTGCGGGAGCGGCCATCCGGTCTCTACCTACTGTCTACCCGAATGCTAGAGCTTGCGAATCGGCAGCCTCCGCTCCGCGGACTTATCGCTCTGGCGATTGGTCCTATGCGAGAACTCACCGAATCAATTCGTCAGTCTTGTAACCTCAGCGTGCTGGACGCGGGGCGCGTCAGGATAATCGCCCATGTGGAGAGTCCGGAGGATTTCGGATTTCGGATTCGAGTGGGCGCGGAATTCCCCATCGACACTCCGGCTGGTCAGTTGCTCACCGACGGCGCGCCCTCCGGCTATCTGCGCATAGATGATGCGCTCCAACCCGGAATCACTGACCTTGTCGCTCCAGTTGTTGACAGCAGCAATAACACGGTTGCAGCAATCACAGTGCCGTACATTGCCACCACCTTTAGTACTGTCCCTATCGATACTGTCGTCGCAGTGGTGCGGGAGCTAGGGGAGCGCGTCAGTTCGCGATTGCAAGGGAACGCGGCGGAAAAGAGCGGGTAGATTTGCTTCATGAGCACACCACGCTATGACGAAGCGGCCAGTCGCGAATTCACGCTGAACGGTGGTGTCGCCATCAATCAGCTCCCTAAGGTGTCGCTCCACGACCATCTTGATGGTGGACTCCGCCCACAGACGATCATCGACATTGCCGGCGAGCTTGGCTTGGAACTTCCCGCAACGGATGCGCAAGCGCTCGGTGCGTGGTTCGCAAGTCAGGCGGACTCCGGTTCCCTGGTGGAGTACCTCAAGACCTTTGACGTGACGATTTCCGTGATGCAGTCCGCAAAGGGACTTGCTCGCGTCGCGAAAGAGTTTGTCGAAGATCTTCACAAGGATGGCGTGATCTACGGTGAAATCCGGTGGGCCCCCGAACAGCACCTGCGCGGAGGGCTCAGCCTTGAGGAGACCGTAGAAGCGGTACAGAGCGGAATTGACGAAGGTATCGCTGCGGTTGCACTGGCAGGCGGACACATTCGAATCGGTCAGCTTGTGACGGCGATGCGGCAGGCCGACAATGCCCTCGAGATTGCCAAGCTTGCCGTAAATTATCGTGATCGCGGCGTGGTCGGATTTGATATTGCTGGCCCGGAAGACGGGTTCCCACCGAGTCGACTACGCAGCGCATTTGACTATCTTGCTGAACACTTCTTTCCCACGACTATTCACGCCGGCGAAGCTGCCGGACTCGACAGTATTCAAAGCGCGCTACTGGACGGCCGCGCCTTGCGACTCGGACACGGTGTACGCCTCGCTGCGGACATTGCCGTGGAGGAAGCGCAGGGCGCGAACAGCTATGTGACGCTCGGAGTGCTAGCGCGGTGGATTCGAGATCGGGAGATTGCCCTGGAACTCAGCCCATCCTCGAACCTGCAAACCGGTGCAACCACCCAGTGGGGACCGTCGCTCGCGGAGCATCCGTTTGATTTGCTGTACCAGTTGAACTTCCGGGTTACCGTCAATACCGACAATCGGCTCATGAGCAATACGACGCTCAGTCGCGAACTTGCCCTTCTCGCTGACACATTCGACTACGACCTCGGGGATCTCGAAACGTTCCAACTCAACGCGGCGGCGGCAACGTTCTTGTCCCTTGAGGATCGCGCAGAGCTTGAAATACGCATCATCGAAGGTTTCGCTCGGGCCTGACGTCGCGTGTCGGCAGGCCGTAAACCGGCGAGCTAGATTGTTGCTTTGAGGCGCAAGTAGATCGGGTTTCCCCAGATAGCGCGGTGCTCAACGTAGCGGCCAGCGCGAGGTGAATCCACCATCATTCCGGGGCCGGTGTAGATTCCGATGTGCTGACCGGGGTACCAGACCAGGTCACCCGGACGAGCATCGGCTGCAGAAATCCGGATGGAGAGAGCTGCCTGGTTGCTGACAACTCGCGGAAGGCTGATGCCAAAGTTCCCGAACACGTACTGGGTAAATCCATCGCAACTGAAGCTAGTCGTTGGGCTGTTGCCTGAACCGTAGGGGACAACTCCGACGAACTGCATCGCGAAGTTCACAACGGCTTGTCCGCTATAGCTTTGCGCTGGCGGGTTGAGAGTGACGAATTTGTTGACCGCTACTGGAATGATCCGCGGCTTCACCGCAGTGTAACCATCCCGCGAGACGGAGAGCTCGACCGAGGGAGTCGAGGCGAGCGTCTGAACGACGACCTCTTTTGCCTCCTGCGCGGATGTACTTTCTGGTGCCGTTTCGTCATTGTTGAAGGCGTATGCCGGGAGCGCGAGGGTCGCGACAAGTCCACCAGAAACCGCAATAACTGCCAGCTTCGCAAACCGTTGACTCGTCTTAATCGTGCTCAAACCTGACAAACCTTTCTATCGGTCCGCGGACCCCGTTCAACACAGCTGTTGTGACGGGAGAAGGCGAACAAACCAGACACTAATCGTACAGGCTCCTCGGCCCACGCCCAATTGAAATAGCCCGACTCAGGACTTTCCCAGCAGGGACCGAAAAGGGACGACTACCTGCTGTGCAGGTCGAAACGGGCAAGCGCGTCGGCATCGCGCGAATAGGTGGCAGAACTGCGTGCCGAATCAAGCGCGGCCACCGGATCCGACTCCGCCTCGGCAATGGCAAGGAGCCGTTCGGCTTCAACAAGCCGAGTTCGGGCACTGGAACCCACGCCGCCCCTGCGAGTGTCAATGAAGTTTCTCGTGGAGGCAATTTGGCTTCGGGCGCTCACGAGAGCTCCCACGAGGGCCGTTCGCGCTCCATCCAGCCGTTGTTTCTGATTTCGTGCGCTTGCCATGCTCGCATCAAGGTCAGCGTTTGCTGAACGCAAGACTTCGAGAGTGGAAAGCGGGTCCTTGGTCTCGCTGTCTACTGCAAGTGCTGCCTCTACCGCTTCAATCGCGCGGCCAACCGCCTGGCCGACCGCCGCATCCGACGGTGCATCCCGAACGGCTCTCGCCTCGGAGAGGCTCGCGCGGGTTGCTTCCCTCAGGGTTGTGACCGCATCACGGGCTTTGCCCAATTCCTGCACGAGCGCGTCCAGTGCGTCAAGGAGCTTGCCGGCACGGTACGAATGCTCTCCGGCAGAGCGGATGAGGTCGACGGCAGAATCGCCGTGGCCGTTCTTCGACGGCGCAGCCAGAAGATCTTCTGCCTTGTCGGCATCGGCGGTGGCTGTGGTGAGTAGGGTCTTCGCCCGTTCGACGTTGTCGGCGACGGAGGCAATAGCGCTACCGGCATACTCGCTGCGGAGCTTGGTCAAGGTTGTGGCGGCGTCAACGCTTCGAGCGCTCACCGTGTCGATGGAGCGGCGGGCAGCGGCGAGATTCTCTGGTGCGTTTTTCTCTAGCTCGCGAAGCCCAGCAAAAGCACTCTCCTGCGCATCGAGGGCCGCTTGCGCGGTGTTGCACAGGTGAATGATTCGACCGGTCCATTCGCGGCGTTGCATCTGCGTGTCTTCATACGCGTCATCAAGCTTCTGTTGAAGACCGAACGCTTCCCTGAGTTGAGCCTTCGCGCTCACCAACACCGCTTCAAACTCTTGCGACTTAACGTCGCCGAACTGGGCGATCGCATAGCCGAGCTCATCCTCGCTGTTCTTGACCGCATCATCGACGCGCACGAGAAGGATGTTCGCTTCTTTGAGGCGAGCCTCCAAAGCATCCGGGGTGTTCCCCCGTCCTTTGGATTTGCGACGGGCGACGAGCCAAAAGCCGACACCGACGAGCACGATGAACACAACGACAACAGTGATGGCGGCAGTGCCAGCGGCATTGAGGAGCTGGGATTCCATGCACGCAAGTTTAGGGGGCGGGCTAGGTGGCGAGGGCGCTGAAGAGTGAATTTTGGCCAATAAAGCGGTGCAGGGTGGGCGAAAACGGCCTTGCCTCCGCGGTTTTGGCCCATCTTCTGCTTAAGGTGGCATCGTGTGGCGTGCCGGCAATCATGAAGACGACTTCCTGGAAGACCCAGCGGAGAACTTCACCGACCCCTCGCATGCCGAGGCTCAAGTCACCTCACCGCATGCTCTCAGCCTCGGTGACCCAAGCTTTACCGCAATGAATGTTGCTGAACCAACGTGGACAGGGTGGCGTAACAAACTTGCCAGCATCGGCGGGCCGAACCCGCTCGTGCATTTCGTCGACGGCCCCCTGACGCGGATCGAGCTCGGGGCTACGCATCCGGGTGGACTCGCGCAGTTCATCACCGGCAAGACGACACTGCTTTCCAGCTTGATTCGCGACGACATGGCGCTGCGGGCAGCGAAGCTTGCGGCCGGCGAGATTGCGGCGAAGTCCAGTGAACTTTCCACCACTCGCGGCATCGATTCCGTGCACCTCGGAATCGGGATCGTTGAGTGGCAATTTGAGGGGACCGACTATCGGGCCCCGGTGCTGCTGCGCCCTCTCGCAATCCGCCGCTACGGCAATGATTTTGAGTTGCGACTCCGGGGCGAAGCTCAACTAAACCCCGCGCTCGCACAGATATTGGAAGAGCAGTTCAATATTGTGTTGGATGCCGCCGGATTCGTGGCCTTGGCCCAACAGGACGGCGCATTCAAGCCCAACCCGGTGATTGATCGGCTTCGCGGCCTCACCCGCCACCTCGAGTGGTTCAATGTGCAGCCACGACTTGTCGTGTCCACGTTTGAGGATGTGGCCACAAGGCTGGTGGCTGATGCTCACGAATTGGAGCATCCAATTTTGGATGCCCTCGCTGGCAACCCAAGTGCAAAGTGGGCGGTAGAGGAAAGCTATACGGCCGCTGAACCGCAGCATCCAGACGAGCGGTCGCCGGAAACCGACACCCTACTTTTGGACGCGGACTCCGAGCAAGAAGGCGTCATCGCGCAAATCGAGGCGGGCAATTCGGTTGTCGTAAAGACCCTTCCAGGAACCGGGGGCACTCAGACGATCGTGAACGCTATTGGGTGCCTGCTTCAGCAGAACAAGCGTGTTCTCGTTGTGAGTCCGCGACGGTCGACGCTGCACGGGATTGCTCAACGTTTCGGTGACATTGGATTGGGCGGATTGCCTGTAGCGCCCGCCACACTGCAACGCGACGTGATTCGGGCGATTAGCCGCAACGAAAAAGCGGAACAACCGCAGCTTGGCGATGTTGATGAAGCGCTGGTACGGCTGCGCAAAGTGCTGCTTGACTACCGCGGTGCCGTGTCCTACACCGACCCAGGCTTGGGAGTGTCGGTGCTGGATTGCCTCACCGAGCTCTCACGCCTTGCGTTACTGCCCGAACCGCCGACGACAACAGCGCGGCTCAGCCGGGCATCCGTTGAACGACTTGCGGCAGGCCGAGAGCGTGCCGCCGAAACCATGATCCAGGCGGCGAGCCTTGGTGAGTTCAAATACGGTCCGGGTGATTCTGCCTGGTACGGCGCAAACTTTTCCACCAGTGAACAGGCGGAGCGCGCGCACGGTATCGCCAAGCAGTTGTATCACGTGGAAGTTCCGCGACTCCTCGAGCGTGCCAACCAACTTATTGCGGGAACGCGCATGCGCCCGTTCGAGTCGATCGCCGAACTCGGCGTCTACCTTCGACTTCTCACCGACATTCGCGACTCGCTCGACAAGTTCTTGCCCGTTGTCTTCGAACGTTCTTTGAGCGACCTGATTGCGGCCACCAGTTCACGCAAAGAGTCGGCACACATGTCGTCTGCGAACCGTCGACGGATGAAGAAGCTTGCTCGGGAGTATCAGCGTCCGGGCTCGCACGTGAGCGATCTCAACGAGGCGCTGCGCCGAATTCAGCAGCAGCGATTCTTGTGGCAGCGTTTTGTGCCGGAGGGTGTGGCCCCCGAAATTCCAGTGGGAATCGCGGATGTTCAGGTCGCGCACCAGCAGGTCACTCAAGATCTTGCGGCCCTGGATGAACCACTGGGGAACCATGCGGTGTCAAGCCAACTCGCAAACCTGAGTATCGACGATTTGGCTACCAAGCTTTCCGGACTGAGCCTTGAATCGGATGCTCTACAGAACCTTCAAGAGCGCACTGCGCTGTTGTCCGTCATGCGCGAACTCGACGTTGAACCACTGCTGTTCGATCTTTCAGCCCGGCACGTGCCGGAGTCTGCGGTGGCTGCTGAACTTGAGCTCGCCTGGTGGCGCTCGGCACTAGATTCCCTGCTTGAGGGCAATCGCGCGCTACTCGGTGCGAACACCGAGGTGTTGGATCGACTAGAAGCAGACTTCCGGATGGTGGATGAAGCGCACGCCGCTGGCAATGCGCAACGTCTGTCGTGGCAACTTGCCGAGAACTGGAGTGTTGGTCTCGTCGACTGGCCAGATGAGGCAGTCGAGCTCAAAAAGCTCTTGCGTGGCCGCGGCGTGGATTCGCGTGCTTTGCAAGAAGCTGCGCCGCACTTGTCGCGTTCGATCGCGCCGGTCTGGATTGCGTCACCCTACGAAGTTCCCGACATCACCGATTCGCTGCGGTTCGACTCCGTGATTCTCGTGGATGCCGGTGCAATGTCGGTCGCAGAGAGCATTGGCGCGATTCGCCGCGGAAAACAGGTTGTTGCGTTCGGAGACCCGGTTACTCAAACCCCCTCGTCGTTTGAGATCGCGTTGCACGATGGTGCACCCGTCGACAGCGTTGCGGAGGATCTCGATGAAATCCACGCGTCGTCGGCGTTAGCCACCCTCGCAACTCTTCTTCCTACGCTTACGCTCACGCGCAGCTATCGGGCAGGCGGCGAAGATCTTGCTGAGCTGGTGAACCGCAGGTTCTACTCCGGGCGGATCGAATCGCTTCCGTGGGCCGGCAGCTTTCTCGGACACGGCAGCATTCGGATTGACCTGGTCGAGAACGGAACGGGCATGCCCGATGAGGCCACCGGGGCGGTGGAGAGTGTCGACGCAGAAGTAGACCGCGTTGTGGAGCTCGTCCTCGACCATGCGGCGAATCGCCCGCAAGAGTCCCTCATGGTCATTACGGCCAGCCTGCGTCACGCGGTGCGCGTTCAACAGGCCGTGTTGCTGGCGCTCACAACGAAGCCGGAACTGCACGAGTTTGTGCTTGGGGACCGGGCCGAACCGTTTACGGTTGCCACGATCGAACAGGCCGAGGCAGAAAGTCGTGATCGGGTTATTTTCTCGATCGGTTACGGCCGCACCCCGCACGGCCGCGTGCTCAGCGACTTTGGTGCGCTTGGCAGGCCAGGCGGCGAACGATTGCTCGCTGCGGCAATGACGCGTGCTCGTCGCGCGATGGTCATTGTCACGTGCTTTGAAGCATCCGATATTGACGAAGACCGCATGGAGCATGGCGCGGTTGCCCTCGCCGAGATTCTCACCGACGTCACCGCTCGCACCCGCATTGAAGCAGTGCCGGACGACAGCGAACCTTTGCTTGTCGATCTTGCCCGGCGGCTCGAACAGCGCGGACTGCGCGTGGCGCTTGGTCACCGAGGCAAGCTTGGGTTGGTGACGAGCCACAAGGGCATGTGTCTCACGATCGAAACCGACACCGTGCTGCGCGGCACCAGCATGCGTGAGTCTCTTCGACTGAGACCGGAACTCTTGCGCCGCCTGGGGTGGCACTACCTTCGTGTCTATGCGTTCGAGCTGTTCAGTAATCCGGATGCGGTTGCCGACCGAGTCGTACGGATGCTCGGCGCGGAGAACTCGCCGGTCACAGAACCAATATCGGTTCTTGGCGGGCAAGGCTGACGGTGTGTAAGCGTCGTACCGACCGAGACAAATCCGAAGAGGCGGAAGACTTGGTTGGCGGGGAAGTTCGGGCCGCAGGGCCGCCCGGGCGCCGGGGGCATCGGCGCGTGACAACGCAGGCAGTGCCGGGTAGTGATCCGCGACCGCAGCCGGAACCACGGCGTCACTCTGAGAACGAGAATGACGAACGGCTGAAGGATGACAAGCCACCGCACTGGGGCTAGTCGATGAAGCACCCGATCGCTGCCGGTGGTGCGCCGTGCGTTTAGCGGATTACGACGTACCAAATCAGTAGCATTGTGGCGGCAAACCCGACCGCGTAGTTGATCCACAGGAACTTTTTCCACCCGCGCGTGGCAATCCCCGATGCGTCGTCGGTGACGGAACGATACGGGGCGGCCGCGGCAAGGTAGGGCAGAGCGAGAAGTGCGGCGAGAGGACCAGGCCACGCGGAAAACACCATGAGAATTCCTGCGGCGGTCCAGAGCCCAAGCGCGAGGCGGACGGTGGTTTTTGCCCCCAACACTGTTGCGATCGAGTGAATGTTTGCTGCACGATCCGGAACGACGTCTTGCACGGCGCCGAACGCGTGGCTCGCCATGCCCCACAGGAAGAAGGCAACGATCACGGCCACGAGGGCAGGCGTGGGGGTTGCTTCAGTGAGTACGAGAGCGTAGATCGCCGGGCTCACAAAATGAAAGCTGGAGGTGATCGAGTCCAGGAACGGGCGTTCCTTGAATCGCAGCCCTGCGGCGGAGTACGCCACGACCGCAAACATGCTGAGCGCCAATACCACCCAGCTCCACACCCCACCGAACGCGACGAGGGCGATGAGAAACGGGATGGTGGCCACAGCGGACGCGATCAGGATTGCGCGGTGTCGCTCTCGGGGGATTACTGCGCCTTGCGCTCCACCTTTTCGGGGGTTGGCGAGGTCCGACTCATAGTCAAAGACGTCGTTGATTCCGTACATCGCAAGGTTGTAGGGGATAAGGAAAAAGAGGGTTCCGACGATGAGGGGGGCATCGATGCGGCCGGTTGTGAGAAGGTACGCGGCGGCGAAAGGGAACGCCGTATTGATCCAACTCAACGGCCTCGATGTGAGGAAAAGGTGGCGGGCAAGGGGGGCGTCAGTCACGAGAGGCATCCGAACGGTGAGGGGTGAAAATCACCCAGAGAGCGGGAAGCAGCACGAGCCCGGCAAGGGGATAGCTGAAGTCTTCAAGCGGTGCGAGTCCGATAGCGAGTCCGGTGGTGTGGGCATCTGAATAGACCATGAATCCGAGCGCAATCATGATGTTGTCAAACACCGCGGTAAGCACCATGAGGGCCGCGCCAGTGACTGCGAGCGGAACAATCCAGCGACGAATTCGGGTGCCGCGCTCGTGTGCGGGGGTACTCACTATGGCGATCACCGCCGCGATGCAGGCGATGCCGAGAAACACTGTGCTGAGCACGACGTAGATCACTGGGTATTCCTTGACGTAGTGCCTGCCGTGCGCAGTCGAGCGAGGACGTGCTCTGCGCCGAACAACAGCACCATCGTGAGGTAACACAGGAAGGTGAGGAAGAACAGCTCTTCTAGTGGGAACTCTGGGGCAAGAAGAATCCCAGACATGAAGGAGGTTTCGCCGCGTTGGAAAATACCCAGTCCAATGCCGAAGAGATCCCACGCCACGAAGAACGCAACGCCAGAGACGAGAACGAGGGCGGCACGAACCGGCGCTCGCCAAAAGTAGAGCCGAAATCGCCAATCGAGAAGGACCATGCAGCCCAGCGTCGCGAGGAGCGCTGCGAGGTAGGCGTAGTTCACAGTGGTTCCTTCAGGGGGCCAGAGGATGCGTCGCCACGGAGTCGCTTGATGACGAGCTCAGCACTGATCAGGCACATTGGTAGGCCGATGCCAGGGACCGTGGTCCCGCCAGCATAGTAAAGGTCAGTCACCTTGCGGGAGTGGTTGCTTCCACGCAGGAACGCGCTTTGGCGGAGGGTGTGCGCTGGGCCGAGGGCGCTGCCCGACCACGAGTTCAGGTTGCGGGCGAAGTCTGTCGGCCCGTAGGTGCCACGGACCACAATGCGTTCGGCAAGATCGGGGATGCCGGCCTTCGATGCGATGAGTTGGATGGCGGCATCCGCTGCTTTCTCCACCTGCGGGTCGCCTGCACCCCCGAGGGTGATGTCGGCAGGGACGGGGATCAGCACGAAGATATTCTCGTCGCCTTCCGGGGCGACGGAGGGGTCTGTGGCGCTCGGCTTGCATACGTAGATCGATGCGGGGTCGGGAATTGTGGTCGGCGACTCGAAGATGTCCGAGAAGTTCTTGCGCCAGTCTGTGCTGAAGAACAGCGAGTGGTGGGCGAGTTGGGGGAGAAGCCCGCGCACTCCCAGCGTGACCAGAACGGCACCGGGGCCAGCAAGACGTCCCTCCCACCACGACTCTGGGTACGTTTGAAGCGAGGGCGGGAGCAGAGTGGTTTCGGTGTGGTGCAGGTCTGCAGCAGAGACCACGATGGAGGATTCGAGAGTGTGTACTGTTCCTGCCTTGTCGCGATAGCGCACACCCGTTGCCCGTGGATTGCGCCCCGTGCTGGTGAGAATCGTTTCGACGCGTGCGTCAGTGTGGAGCTCAACACCGTTCTCACGTGCCAGCGTTACCATGCGCTCGATGATGGTGCGGAAACCACCCATCGGGTAGAGCACGCCCTGCTCAAGATCAAGATGGCTCATCAAGTGGTACAGGCTCGGGGTGAGATATGGAGATGACCCGAGGAATACGGCAGGGTAGCCAAGCAGCTGCCGAAGCCGGTTGTCGGACACCGTGCGCGCGATGAGTCGATCGAGCGGTTGCAGGAGTAATCGGAGGAGGCGTCCGCTTCTGCGCAGCACGTCCTTCGTCACCATGGTGCCCAGTTTTGTGAAGTTGCTGTAGAGAAAGCGAGACAGCGCGATCCGGTACGTGTCGCCTGCCGAGGCGAGGTATCGGCGGATCGCTTTGCGGGCCCCTGGTTCCATACGTTCGAAGAGCTCGAGATTTGTTTCGAGATCGGCAACGACTTCTACTGGATCGGCGTGGTCTTCATAGAAGATGCGGTAGCTGGGGTCGAGTTGTACCAGGTCAAGCTGTTCTTCAGCACTCGTGCCAAGTAGGTGGAAGTAGTGGTCAAACACTTCTGGCATGAGGTACCACGAGGGTCCGGTATCGAACCTGAATCCGGAGGCAGAGAGTGTCCCCACTCGCCCTCCCGGCTGAGGTTCAGACTCCAGCAGAATTACTGCGTACCCTTCCTTCGCGAGAAGAGTGGCGGTGGCTATTCCGGCAATTCCAGCACCAATGACTGTTGCGCTGCGAGGGGTGTTCTCGAGAGTCATCTGTTCTTCCTTATTGCACCGGATGCGGCGGGGCGCGCAAACTTCGCCCGCAACAGTATTGCTGCCTTTGTCGCAGTCGGGACTCGCACGCGGGTGGTGAGTAATTCGTTGGCGGGAGTCGCTCGGATGCGCCGTGTCAGTTCGCCAAAGAGCAAGTGAGCGGCTGATACCGCGGACTGGCAACCGCGCGGCAGTGCCCCAATTGTCTTTGCGGCTTCGTCGAGGTCGGATTCAATGTCCAGCACGAGCGCGAGTTTCTGGGCCTCTGTGAAGTTTGTCGGATCGATCCCCGGAAAGTAGCTTCGACCAAGGTCTTGCCAGTCCGCTGCCAAGTCGCGGAGAAAGTTGATTTTCTGAAATGCCGCACCGAGCCGCCGTGCGCCGTGGACGAGATCGTCACTCGGCGGTGTCGGCGACGGTCCGAGGAACACGTGCAGGCACATCACCCCCACCACTTCCGCTGAACCGTAGACGTAGGCATCAAACTCTTCTTGAGTGAATGTGATGGGCGAAAGATCTCGGCGCATGGAGGCGAAGAACGGTGCAGTGAGATCGGTTCCAATGCTGTGGGTCCGCGCCGTTGCGGCAAACGCATGCACGACAAGGTTCGTACTGTATCCAATCGATACCGCCCGGTTCACCTCGGCCTCGAGGGAATCAAGCGTCTCACGCTGAGTGGCAAGATCGAGGCCTGCCTGTTCTGCTGCACCGTCAACCACTTCATCGGCCACTCGCACGAGAGCATAGACGTCTTCGATGCCGGGACGAATGGTGCGATCCAGCAAGCGACTGGCCCATCCGAAACTTGTGGAGTAGTCGCGAATGATCCGTGAAGCACTGCGGTGGGCGGTGTGCGAGTACAGGTCGAGTTCTGCCGATGATGGGGAATCAGGGGTTCGTGCTGACATCACGCATCCCGGTCTGCGCTGGCGTGCGCGACGGCGATCAAGCCGTCTCGAAGGGTGGCGGGGAGTGAGGACGCCGCGATAATGCCACAGGCGTCTCCGACGTGTCCGGAGATGAGAACTTCAACGTACGAGCGTGCCCCACACAATTCCAACATTCCTCGCAGCAGGTTGGCTTCCTCCTCCGTGAGGTTTGGTTCTCCGAGCAAGTGCTCGACAGAACTCCATGAGGCAGTGGTACGAGCGTAAGCGACGAGTGCCGTTGCTTTATTTTCTCGGAAGTCATTGAGCGCGCTCTTGCCTGTTGCTGCTTCGTTTCCAAATACTCCCAAGAGGTCATCCCGAAGCTGAAAGGCGACTCCTACGAGCGCGCCATATTGGTCGAGGAGTTCGAGGGTTTCGCTACTGGCACCGGCAAGAATGGCGCCCGCGCGTAGCGGTCCTCGGAAGGAATAGCTCGCAGTCTTGTGGGAACTCATAGCAAGCACCCTGGAGAGGTCTGCGTTCTCGAGCCCCGCGCTTAGGGCGACGTCGGCGAGTTCGCCTGCAGCAGTGACGAAGACGCTGTCGTCGAAACAATCAAGCAGGGCAAGCCGCTGAGGATGGGGGAGATCGATTCTCGCGACCATCGACTGCGCAAAGTGAATCAAGAGATCGCCCGCGAGAATTCCGGAGGTTTCCCCCCACAATTCGGATTCAGTGGTGGCTAGGCCTGCTGCTTGGCCCCTGAGAGATTCTCCTCCGGCGAGGTTGGGCAGGCCACGTCTGGTGTCGTCGTGATCAATGAGGTCGTCGTGTACGAGGAACGCGGTGTGCAATAGCTCGAACGCCGTGGCGACCTCGATTGCTGCCTCGTGATTTTTCCCACCGAGTTCATCATGGGTTCGCATGACCAAAAGTGGGCGAAACCGCTTTCCACCTTCGCTGGCCCGGCGAGCCGCATCCCACAGCAGTGGGTACTGAGCGCCGTAGCTTCTGGCGAGGGTAGTTCGCTCCGTGAAGAACTTCTCAAGGCGCGCATCCACGTCGTCAGTCACAGTGTTGCTGAGGAATCCTAGTGCCGTGGCAATCATCCGGTGGCTCGTTCCTTTAGTTGTGTGATGCTATCAAAGTTGCGGGGATCGCCCCCAAAAAAGGGCAAGTACATGGCGTGGGTTACTAAAAGTGGGCTGTAGTCGCCAGGGTTTCGAAGGGCGTGCTGTCCCGTGGCAATCGGGTCACACCACATCGTCTCTAGGTGTGGAGGCATTGTCGGGTTCTCGTCACTCTCGACCACGTAGCTGGGGTGAGCCTCGGACGGGAAGGGGCCTGACTGCTGTTCGGCAGTAAGCAATGGCCGCAAGGCCGTGACCTCCATTGACTGGATGCCCAGTTCGCTTTCCGCGCTCCGTCGCACGGCGGTGGGCAACGGCTCGGCCTGGCGTGGTGCGCCGAAGAAGGAATGACTCCACACGGGTGAGGTGCGTTCGGGCTCGATGCCACCAAATGTCGGACGAGTCAAGAGCACCCAGTTGTCCGCGCGCTGCAACATTCCCGAGAACGAAAGATGTCGTGCACGTCGTTGTACGTAGTCAATCATTGGGGGCCTTCGACTATCCCTAGGTTGGAAAGATGCTAGCCTAGCATGCATCATGCCTATGTACTAAGATAAGGGCCATGTCCACAACACCCGAGCCGCGTCACCCAGCTGACCCGCTCATTGATCCGCGAATGATTGACCCGAAACAAGAGTTGATCAACCGGGATGCCATGAGTGAAGAAGCGTTGGAGGAAGCAATGGCGGTGCTCGGGGCAGTGAAACGGTGGCGCGAAGCAGAACAGCGAATGAGTGATGCGTCGCGTCACACCATGAAGCTGGGAGACAACGACATGAAGGCGATGCGGTACATCATCGTCCTCACGAACCAAGGAAAGGGTGTCACCCCCGGAATGATTGCGGCACACCTCGGAATCTCAACAGCTTCCACAACTAAACTCCTAGATCGCCTCGAAGTGGCGGGACACATCGCTCGCGCCGCGCACCCGACCGACCGACGCGCAATGGTCATCACGGTGAGCCCAACCGCTCATGCCGAAGTGCAAGAGAAAGTTGGGCGACTACACGCAAAGAGATTTGAGGTCGCCGCGCGCCTCACCGCAGAAGAAAAAGCCACCGTGATTCGTTTTCTAGACGAACTTTCCGCCACAGAGATTGCCGAATGATGCCCAAAACACACCAGTCGACTGACAAAGCAGTAGCCCGCCCGCCGCGCAAATGGCTGCGCATATTTCTCCCCACCATTTTGTTGCTCGTGTGGTTCGCTGCCGCGGCATTTGGCGGCCCAACCTTCGGCATCCTCTCCTCAGTGTCGAGCAACGACCAGGCATCCTTCTTGCCGGCGACCGCCGAGTCCACTGCGGCAATCGAGTGGCAGCAAAAATTCACCGAATCCGGATCGATCCCCGCGGTCGTAGTTGTTGTATCTGACACGACCATTGAACGAGCTGATCTCGAGACCTTTGTCGCGCTCGGCGACAAACTCAGCACTGTCGAGGGCGTAGAAAAGCCAGAGTCGGGTGAGTCGTCATCAATTGCCGGGCCCATTCCTTCTGAGGATGGACTGGCTGTCGAATACATTGTTCCGATTTCCGATGAATTCGCCCTGCGCGAGGTCATCACTAGTGTTCGCTTGGTTCTGGATGAAGAGCTCGCTACCGGGTTGACCGGTTACGTCACCGGTCCTGCTGGGCTCACCGCCGACCTCGGCAACGCCTTTGGCGGGATTGATGGGTTGCTGCTTCTCGTGGCAGCAGGCGCGGTATTTCTGATCCTCCTGATTGTCTATCGCTCGATCGTGCTGCCAATTCTGGTCTTGTTAACCTCAGTGGTTGCCCTGTGTGCCGCGATTCTGCTCGTCTACGCGTTTGCCAGTTGGGGCTGGATTTCCTTGAGTGGGCAAAGCCAGGGAATCCTATCGATCCTTGTCATCGGTGCCGCCACGGACTATTCGCTGCTCCTGGTCGCGAGATATAAGGAAGCGCTTCTTCGAATCGAATCGAAATGGGCTGCGGTGCGTCAAGCGCTGCGGGCAGCATGGGAACCGATCGTCGCCTCCGGTGCGACAGTCATCATCGCCCTGCTCTGCCTTCTGTTCTCCGATCTCAACTCCAATAGAAGCCTCGGTCCGATCGCCGCTATTGGAATCGTGTTCTCTCTCTTGGCAGTGCTGTCCCTCTTGCCCGCACTTCTTGCGATCTTTGGCCGGAGTGCGTTCTGGCCCATTCGACCGAAATTTGGCCCAGCCAAACTGGACGACGACGTCGATGGCGTCGAGGCGAAATCTATCGAGGTTCGTGGGCTTGCCGGCGTGAGTGGCGTGTGGAAGCGGATTGGCACCCTCATTGCGCGCAGGCCACGTGTGACCTGGTTGCTTGCTCTCGCGGTTCTCGTGGCCGGAGGGTTGGGCACGCTTCAACTCCAGGCGAATGGTGTTGCCCAAACGGATCTTGTGCTCACCGCATCAGATTCGGTTGCCGGGCAAGACGCCCTCGCCGAACACTTCGATGCCGGTTCCGGAAGTCCGGTCACGGTTGTTACCCAGGAGGGCAGCGCTGAAGAAATTGTTTCTGCTCTTGAAGACACCGCAGGGATCAGCTCCGCATCGGTTTACGTCGGGAACGTTCGCCCGAGCCTGGACCCGAATGCAACGCCACCGGCTCCCATCGTGCGTGACGGACGCGTGCTCGTGAACGCCGTGCTCGATTATGAAGCGGACTCGGATCAGGCAGAGTTGGTCGTTCGGGATCTTCGTGCCAACTTGACCAGCATCGACGACACCGTGCTCGTGGGTGGTGTCACCGCGATTGCCTTGGATACCAACGACACGGCTCAAGCCGACTTAGTGAAGATCATCCCCATTGTTCTCTTGGTGATTTTGATCATCCTGATGCTGTTGCTGCGCGCCATCGTCGCTCCGATCATTCTGATCGCAAGCGTGGTGGTTTCGTATGCGACCGCGCTGGGGGTATCGGCGCTCGTGTTCAACCACATCTTTGGATTCCCAGGAGCGGATGCGGCTGTGCCGTTGTTCAGCTTCGTGTTCCTGGTCGCGCTCGGGGTGGACTACAACATCTTCCTCATGACGCGAGTGCGCGAAGAGTCACTTCGTTTGGGAACTCGGGCTGGCATATTGCGCGGTCTGGGAAAGACCGGAAGTGTGATCACTTCGGCAGGAATTGTGCTCGCGGCAACGTTCGCGGCCCTGGCCGTGATCCCGATTTTGTTCCTCGTTCAGATCGCGTTCATCGTGGCCTTCGGGGTGCTCGTCGACACGATCATTGTGCGCTCGCTACTGGTGCCGGCTCTGTCATACGACATTGGACGAGCAATCTGGTGGCCGTCGAAGCTCGGCAAAATCGCCGACTAAGGATTGCAGTTGCCGAAAGGTAGCGGCTGCTAGTTTGAGCGGTCGCTACCGGAGGAAGACTTCGCGAGCAGGTCGCGGATCTCGGTCAGCAGTTGAAGCTCGGTTGGCGGCTCTTCCTCGTCGACAACGCCGGCTTTGCGTTTCTCTTCGGCACGCGCCTTCATTCGGTTGATCGGCAGCACGAGTGCGAAATACACTGCGGCGGCGACCAGCACGAACTGAATAATGGCGGCGACGACGGCACCGAACAGAATTTCTGCCGATCCGCCGGACAGTGTCGGAATGGACACAATCCACGCTTCGTCGAGGTTCTCCGCATTGAATAGTGCGCCAAGCGCCGGGTTGAATATTCCGGTGACGAGCGCATTCACGATGGCGGTGAATGCTGCTCCTATGACGACCGCGACGGCGAGGTCTACGACGTTGCCGCGCAGGATGAACTCCTTGAATCCCTTGATCATGGCTCTCAACCTTTCTTCGAAATAGTGCTATTTGTCAGAAGATTTTCCTGCGGGCTTCGCGGAACTGCTGGAACTGCTGCTGCTAGAGCTACCGGAGCTACTGGAGCCAGCGGAGGCAGCCGCTTTCTCCTTCGTCGCGGTGGAAGGCTTTTCGGATTTCGACCCACCGGATGACTCTGTGGCGCTGCTCTTTGAGGCGGAGTTACCAGAATCTGGCTTCGCGCGAGAATCGTTGCGATAGAAGCCTGAGCCGGTAAAGGAAACCCCTACCGGGCTAAACACTTTGCGAAGCTCGCCGCCGCACGACTGACAAACGGTGAGGGAAGCATCCGAGAACGACTGGTGAATATCGAATGCGTCGCTGCATGCCCTGCAGCGGTAGGAATAGGTGGGCACGAGGCTCCTTAGCTGGATATTTCGGAAAAGCTGGTGATCCCTGCGGGCGTGACGACGCCGTCCACGCTCTTGTCGTGGAGTTCGGTGGGAACAGAGCCGACGAGTTCATCTTCGAAGATGATCGCAAACACCGGTGGGCATTTCTCCATCGAGCCAAGCGTGCGATCAAAGTACCCGCGACCCCAACCCAGGCGCATTCCCGCGCTGTCGACGGCTGCAGCAGGCACCAAGATGAGATCGACATCGTTGATGGCGATCGGCCCGAGAAGGTCGCCAACCGGTTCCGGCATCCCGAACAGGCCCTCTTGTTCCGCGTCGCCGGAAACGGCCCAATCAAGGAGCCCGTCGTCGCGGCTTACCGGGAGAAGAACGCGAATTTCTTGGGCTTGAGCCCATTCCAGAAAAGGGCGGATGTTTGGTTCGTCTTGGGCTGGAAGGTATGCCGCAACATAGTGCGCGTCCAAGTCGGTAACCAGATCTATGAGGTGTTGCGTGAACCCTGCGGTCGCGCTTTCAATTTCTGGCGCCGTCATCGTTCGGCGTCGCCCCCGAAGCTCAGCTCTGAGCGCTCGCTTCTGATGGCCTTCGTCACCGCTCATTCAGCCAGTTTACGTTGGCCGGGCGGGTAACCTTGCCCCATGGCATTTCAGATCACCAAAGCGGTCATTCCTGCGGCTGGCCTTGGTACCCGTTTTTTGCCTGCGACCAAGGCGATGCCGAAGGAAATGCTGCCCGTCGTCGATAAACCGGCCATCCAGTACGTAGTGGAAGAAGCGGTTGCTGCAGGCCTCCACGACGTGCTGATGGTGACCGGTCGAAACAAAAGCGCCCTCGAGAACCATTTTGATCGTGTGGGCGAGCTGGAAGCGGCGTTGCTGCAAAAGGGCGATAGTGCTCGCCTCAAGAAGGTCAACTATGCGACCGACCTCGCCGAGGTGCATTATGTGCGCCAAGGCGATCCGCTCGGACTTGGCCATGCAGTATTGCGTGCACGAATGCACGTGGGGCGGGAACCTTTCGCGGTGCTTCTCGGAGACGATCTCATCGACGAACGTGATCCGTTGTTGGCACGCATGATTGAGGTCCAGGCCAATCGAAATGCCTCGGTGATCGCCCTTATGGAAGTTGATCCGGCGCTCGCGCACATGTACGGAATAGCCACGGTCGAGGCCACAGAGGACGACGGCGTGGTTCGCGTGACGGGGCTCGTTGAAAAGCCAGCAGAGGGCACGCAGCTTTCCAACTTCGCGATCATCGGGCGCTACGTTCTCCGGCCAGAGATCTTCGATGTTTTGGAAGACACAAAACCGGGCAAGGGCGGGGAAATCCAATTGACGGATGCCCTGCAGGAGCTTGCTGAGGATACGGCTCGGGCCGGTGGCGTCTACGGTGTTGTGTTCCGTGGACGCCGGTACGACACCGGAGACCGGCTCGACTACATCAAAGCGATCGTGCAGCTGGCCGTTGCGCGGGAAGATTTGGGCCCCGATCTTCGCCCGTGGCTCAAAGAGTTTGCTGGCGGGTTGGAGTAGATCATGGTTGTTCCCACTCTGGGCGAAGGTGCTGTGACTCTGCGCGGGATTCGCGTGCGGGATGCGCGTCGGCTGGAGCGCGAGTTGATGGAGAACCGTCGCTGGCTGCGAACCTGGGAAGCGACAAACCCGCGGGGCCCCATGAGTTTCGATGTGCGCTCCAGCATCCGTGGCCTCCAATCCAACGCTCGTGCTGGCTTTGGCCTCCCGTTCCTGATTGAACACGAGGGCGAACTTGCTGGACAACTGAATGTGTCCTCCATCTCGTGGGGGAGCGTTTCTTCGGCCGCGATTGGCTATTGGGTGGCCGAACGGTTCGCCGGCAAATCGATTACGCCCACAGCCGTCGCGCTCGCCACCGACTATTGCTTCACCCAGCTCGGGTTGCACCGGATGGAAATCTGCATTCGACCAGAGAATGAGCCTTCGTTGCGCGTAGTGGAGAAACTGGGGTTTCGCTACGAGGGGCTGAGGCGTCGTTTCATCCACATCAATGGGGACTGGCGGGACCACTTTTGTTTTGCCCTCGTCGCTGAGGATGTGCCAGTTGGTGTGTTAAAACGGTGGCTCGACGGCACGGTGCCCGCTGGTGCCGGGGTGGTTCCTTTGGCCGACCGCGAAGCCGCAGCAGTCCCCTCCGGGTAGCCCCGGCGACGGCGCGCCAGAGACTCATTAGCGCGCAGCCGCTCTAGCGTTAACGCTATGGGAATTGACGGTATCGGCTCGAGCGTTATTATCGCGCTCGCTGCAGTGCTGTGGTTCCTGTACCTCGTGCCCACGTGGCTGAGGCGTCAGGAATATCTCGCAACCGAGCGCAACGCGGTTCGACTTCAGCAGACCATGCGGATTCTTGCGGAAAGCGCAGAAGTGCCGTCGGTTGTCCGCGTGGAAGCCACGGCGCGTACGGTCGCTGCTCAACAGCGTGCGCTGCGCAAACAACAACGTAGATCGACTTCGTCCTTCGCAAGGTCGTTTCCTGAAGCACCCGCCGCTAGTGAACGCCTCGACGGGAGCGCTCGTGCGTCCCGTCGGCTGAGGCGTTCCCGTGCACTCGCCTCACTTGTGTTGCTGGGGGCGTTGGTTGCGGGAGGTTTCGGGATTCAGGCACTCATGACCACGGGGTCCTGGGTTCTGATCGCAGGGTCAAGCGTTGTCGCGGTGGGGTCAATCGCCTTGTTGGGTCAGGCTGCAGCCGTTTCGCGAGCACGCGCCGAATTGCGACGTGCGGCGCTCGGGGCAGTGCCGGCTGCCGCGCCATTGCACGATCACGCTGACTACGAAGCACCGCGCCAAACAAGCTGGAGTCCAGTACCGGTGCCGAAACCGTTGTACCTCTCGCACTCCGCCCGCGCGGGCCTGGCCGCTCAGCAGGATCAGGCCACGGAGCTGGCGCGCAGCGCGCAGCCGAATCATGCCGCGCTGCTCAAAGCGGCTTCTGCGGAGGCGGAACACGCATTGCGTGTCGCGCACGCCGAGCCGGAAGTGGCGCGGATTGCACCACCTGCCGCCGAGTCCGCAACCGAATCGGCGACGAACACACCACGGCCGAACCGGTTTGCACGGATGGGCGTCGTCGAGGAGTCAGATTCCGCACCGGCCGATCTCGACGAGATTCTGCGCCGCCGCCGAGCGGTGGGCTGATCGCTTCGCGTGATAACGTAGCTACGCAGTACCCGGGGCTATGGCGCAGTTGGTAGCGCGCTTCGTTCGCATCGAAGAGGTCAGGAGTTCGAATCTCCTTAGCTCCACCAGAACTGCATTCATCAATGGTGACCTGTCACACGTAGCAGGTGTCTGTGGAGCCGACTACCGTTGGGAGACGAGCCCATAATGTGGGCAGGCCCTGCTAAACTAAGTCCATCATGATCGGCCCGCTCGCCTCACGGCTCGGGCCGATTTTCTTTTCCAGGAGGTGCGAATGGTGGACTACGCCAAGCCGTGGCTGTCCATCGATGATCAGATCGAGAGGCTAGTCGCACGCGGCATCCATGTCCCCGACCGCGCGGCAGCGTCCGAGCTCCTCAGGACCGTTGGCTACTATCGACTGACTGGCTATCTCTATCCGTTCCGTACCTCCGAGATGTACGTCGACGATGATGGGCGTGATCGCATCCGCGTGCTGAGCGACTATGGCGAAGGGACTTCGGTCGAGAACGCCGCACGGCTCCTTGAATTTGATCGAGAGCTTCGATTGATCGTGCTTGATGGCGTTGAGCGTATCGAGATCGCGTTGCGTACCCAGATCGGTCACGTGGTCGGCCGAGTGGGCGCGTTCACTCACGAACACCCGGGCACCTTTGTCTCAGCTTTCACCGATCCGCGGGCTGATCCGGTCAGCGGTTCGCCGGTTCCCAGCAGGCAGGTTGAATGGCTCACACGGGTGCAGGAGCGTCGTGACAGTTCAGACGAGGCCTTTGTTGCTCATTTCCGAACGAAGTACGACGACCAAATGCCAATTTGGGCACTTACTGAGCTTCTAGAACTTGGGCATCTTTCCCGTCTTTATGCGGGGCTACGCAACGACCTCGCGACCGAAATTGCGTCCGCCTTTGGTGTCCCAACGAAGCGGCTGATGGAGAGTTGGATTGCAACTATCAACTATGTCAGGAACATCTCTGCCCACCATGCCAGGCTTTTCAATCGAAAGCTGGTCGCTGCGCCGAAGCGGCCAAAGCCCTCACAAGTTCCTCTCTTGGCGCATCTCAGCCAGTCGGATGCTCCGAAGCAGTTCGGCTCCTACAGCGCGCTTGCCGTTATGGCGTATCTACTTAGAAGTATTAACCCAGACGGAAATTGGCCCAGGCGTGTCGCGAGCCATCTTCATCGTTTCCCAACGAGCGCGGCACTTGACGTGGGCTCAATGGGAGTCGCGTCAGACTGGCTCGATGAGGATCTCTGGCGAGCCTGAGGCCCCCAACTTCAGTACCTTGCCAATAAGGTTGATTCCACCCGCGGCTCGTACAAGGTTTTCTCCGCGGCCAGGCTTAGCCCGCACCACCGTTCCCAGCGGCGGCGGCGGCCGTCCGCGCAATATGGTCGCGCGCGTGCGCAACGGCGGAATCGAGATCCGCGAACACGTGCTTGTGGTGGCGCAGGGAGGTAATGATCCCGACCCGCGTGGCGACCTTCCGGTGGTTGAGCCTGCAGACACTGCGCCTGCGGGCCTCGACGAGATCCCTCGCCGCCATGCCGTCTTCCAAGGGCTGCGCACTATGCTGTCGGAAATCAGACAGAAGGAGACCACATGGAACTCGGAGCTTCCTCAATCAGTTTGAACGTGAAGGACATTCACGCGTCTCGTGATTTCTACGAGAAACTTGGGTTCACAGCGTTTGGTGGCGAGCTTGAGCAGGGCTGGCTCATGCTCAGAAACGGCGAGTGCGTGATTGGGCTATTCCAGGGAATGTTCGATCGGAACATCCTCACGTTTAACCCCGGCTGGGACAATTCTGCGAACGAACTCGACTCGTTCACGGATGTCCGAGACGTGCAGCGAGAACTTCGGCAGAGCGGCCTCGATGTGGGCGACGACATCGAGGAATCTACTACCGGACCCGCGAGCTTCATGGTTCACGACCCGGACGGCAACCCAATCCTGTTTGACCAGCACCGCTAGGTCGGGAACGCCACGCTCCTAGCCTTCGGGAATCGGCTCCTTCGGGAGCTTGCGCACGCGCGTGCGGCGTTTGCGGCGCTCGGGGATCATGGAGCGCATTTCTTCGAGCTTGCCGAAGCACAGCAGCCGGTCGCCGGCGGCAAGCTCAACGCCCGTTTTCGGGTTCGGGATGACAGTTTTTCCGCGGTGCAACGTGAGCACCGTGATATCGCGTTCCCACAGACCAGACTCTCGCATTGTCTTTCCGACCAATTCGGCACCCGAGTGCACGAGGAGCTCGGCAACGCCGTACCCGGTCGACACGCTCAGTCTCTGGCGCACATCGACCTCAGGGAACGCCACCTGGTTGTCAATGTGGTCGATAATCGCGCCCGCAACATCCAACCCTGTCGCCCGCTCGATGCCTTCCAGCCCAGGCGAAGAATTAACCTCCATCACGAGGGGGCCATCCTTGCCCTCGAGCATGTCAACACCCGCCACGCGTAGTCCCATAATTTGGGCGGACCGAACAGCAGCCTGCTCGTACTCGGGAGTGAGATCGACAGACTCCACCGTTCCGCCACGGTGCACGTTTGACCGGAACTCGTCACCCACCGCCACCCGCCGCATCGCCGCCACGACGCGGTCGCCGACAACAAGGGCGCGGATGTCTTTCCCCCTGCTCTCCGAAATAAAACTCTGAATGAGCACGTTCTGTTTCGTCGAATGCAGGGTTTCGATGATCGCCTCAGCGGTCTTCTCGTCCGGGGCAAGAATCACACCGATACCCTGGGTGCCCTCCAGCAGTTTGATGACGACGGGGGCCCCGCCGACGCGTTCAATTGCTTGACGCACATCCGCACGATTGTGCACGAACGTGGTTGCTGGCATGCCGATGTTGTGTCTGGACAAGATCTGGGTCGCACGCAGCTTGTCTCGCGAGTTCGTGATGCCGTTAGCGGTGTTCGGCGTATAGACATCCATTTGTTCGAACTGGCGCACCACCGCCGTGCCGAAGTAGGTAATTGAATTGCCGATGCGGGGCAAAATTGCGTCGTAGTCCGAGAGCAGTTTCCCCCGATATTGCAGGTCGGGTTCCTCGCCGGAAAGGTCGATAGCGAAGCGCAGCGTGTTCAATACTTTGACCTTGTGGCCACGCTGAACCGCGGCCGCGCGGAGGCGCTGCGTTGAATACGCGTGAGGCGCTCGCGAGAGAATGGCCAGTTTCATCGTGTTCCCCTGCAAAGATAGTCAAATGAGTGAGGAAGACCATTCAAACACCATCGTCGGGTGGCGTGAATGGGTGAGCCTTCCCGGAATCGGAGTTCCGTGGCTGAAAGCCAAGCTCGACACCGGTGCACGCAGCTCCGCACTCCATGCCATCGACATCGAAGAAGTGGCGGGCGGCGAGAGAGTGCGTTTCACGGTGCACCCGCTGCAACGCTCGAAACGCGACGACGTCACCGTCGAATGCCCGGTCCACGACCGCAGGACCGTGCGTAGTTCCTCTGGCCACACCGAAGTGCGATACGTCGTACTGCTCGAAGTCGAGGTGGGCGGACGACGTGTGATTGCGGAAACAACTCTGAGCAATCGCGACCAAATGGGTTTTCGGATGCTCGTAGGTCGCGAAGCCCTCAAGCAGGGGTTCCTCGTGAACCCGAAGAAATCATTTCTGGCTGGTCGGCCGTCGAAAGAGGTCCGTCGGAGTCACCGCTCCCGCTCGTAGCGCGCTAGGTGAGGTGGTCGAAGTCGCCGCGAACCCACGCGATGTAGCGGTCGGCGGATCTGCGTACCGCGGCGCGAGCATCGGATCGTAGAGCCCGACCGAAAGTGCCGTACATGCGGTCATAGTCGAAACCATTGACTGAGGTTACGACGCGCTCGACGACGGCCGCCGAGAGCGGAATGCTGTTGGGATAGCTGCGAAGGAACGTGACCCACTTTTCTGTCGGGCCAGGAAAGACGGTGTCTCCGGAAAGTACAACACCTTTGCCATCCGCCCCGGTGAAGTGCAGCACTGCACTTCCCGGGAAATGGCCGCCCACCGTGCGCAGTGTGACCCCTGGTAGAGGTTCGAGATCTCCAGTCCAGCTACGAATGACCGCGTCCTCGCGGCTAAGCCACGTGCGATCGGCCTGCGCTACCAGCACCTCGGCATTGTCGAACGCTCGCGACCAGGAAACCTGAACGCCGAACATGTGCGGATGGCTCGCAACAATCATCGAGATCCCACCAAGACTGCGAATCCATTCCACTGCGTCGTCATCCATGAACCCTGGCGGGTCCCAGAGTAGGTTTCCGGCCGGAGTTTGCACGAGGTGACCGTGCTGACCAATGCCGACTCTCGGTTCGGCCCACAGCGCGTGGAGACCCGGCTCGGACTCGGTGTGCTCGATCCGGTGGCCATCTGCCGTGAGTTGTTCCAGCGAGGTCCACTCTTGGCCAGAAGGCGGGACAAACTGCCTTTCGTCCTCGCACATGACGCAACGCTCCGGTGCATCAACTGTTTCCGGAAACTCCACGCCGCAGGTGTTGCAGATCCATAGAGGCATCCTGCGACGGTATCAAACCCGAGAAAACAGGGCTACGGCTGGCCTAGCCCGTAATCGAGTGCTCGAAGTCGGCAATCGGGTCGTACCAGCCTGACTCCAGCACAAAGGTCTGGAACTGCTTGTCGAGGCCGAAAATTACGGCAATGCCGACCACCACCATCAGAATCCCGATAGTTTTGCGCAACCAACCCGACGGGTTCGCCAGCCACCCGAGCTTTTTCACGAACGTCCGACCGAGCAAGCCGATCAAGAACAAGGTCGCCGCGAGCCCGAGCGCGTACACAATGATGTAGGTCACGCCTTCGGCAAACGACACCGGCAATATGACCGCGAGGATCAAGGCATACGTGGGGGAACAGCTACTGAAGGTTGGCCCGAGAGCGGCACCCAACAGGATGTCGCCGCCGACACCACCGCGCTGGTAGGACCGGTCCATGGCAGAGTTCGCACGCGACTGTATCCGCGTTGCCGTCATGATTTTTTCCCACACTTGCGGGAACAGCATCGTCAATCCGAAAATCAGAACAATTCCACCGGCGATGACCTGCCACACCAACTGCGGTACCCCAAGGAGTGCCGTTGTTGCTTTCAAAAGCAGTGTGAAGACAACGACCGAACCGGCAAGGCTCAGCGCAATGACGAGGGGTCGCAGCCAGGTGCGTTCCTTGCGCGTGGGATTGGCATCCGTTCGCACTATCGACCCGCCAACAATGACCGGGAGAAGCGGGAGCACGCACGGGGCCGCCACCGTCAAGATGCCAGCAACGAACGAGAGCAGAAGCAAGCTCAGCATGGGAATGCCGGGCTAGGCGAGCTCGTCAAGGACAAGCTGGAGTCCAAGGTCGCCGCCGTACGGCACGAACTTGGCAAGCGACGTGCCGGAGGAATCCACCTTTACGAACGTGGTTTGAACAGTGACGCCATATTCTTGGCGCAAGTCTTGGTGGCTGTCGTAATCAACCTTGATGATGGTCACGCCATCCGGCAAACCGTTCGCGAGGATCTCCGACTCAATTTGCCGACAGGACGGGCACCATGACGCGTGGAAAAACAACAGGGTTGTTCCCTCCGCCTCGGCGATAGCGGTCGGAGAGTACTCCACATAGCTGCCGGAACCCGATGCTGGTGTTGTGCTTTCACCACCGGACGTCGTTGGCGACTGCGATTGGGAGTTTGATGACGATTGGCCCTCGGTGTTGGCGGTCGGCGAGGGGTTCAGAAAGAGCACGTAGCCCACGATCAGGGCAATGACGACGACAACAATCGTCAACAGGAGGAGGAGTCTTCGACGATTCATGTCCAAAAGCATGACAGATAAGCATGGAGTTGGCTGAGAGCGAGCGTGCAGGTTTGCCCGCGTTCGACGCCGTGTCCCCTCGCGGGAGAGCCGGGCACCACGCATACTCGAAGGGTGTCCACGGAATCCGAAGCCCCTAGCCCGCTCGACGCGCTCAGTCGCGAGATCGAATTACTAGCGAACACCGCACTGGAACGACCCAACACCTCGGACGAACTTTTCGACCGTGCCGCTGTCCTTCGCGACAACGCGATGGGGATCATTTACGACGGCGACGGTTCCACTGATGAAGAACGCATTGGCCGACTGATCGCCCTGGTGCCTGCCCTTCTCACCGTGGTTGACGAAGCTCGCGACACGATCGGCAGGCTGCGTGAGGTTGCGGGGGAACAAGACCCGGCAAAGGCGATTAGTCCCTACGACGCGGCAGGCCAATCGGCGCCGAATCGGCCCGACTGGAACCGTTAGAGTTCCACGCCGGGCCGACTAGGCAAGCGGGCTACTCTGGCTGGCTGCGCGCTGCGCGGCGACGACGGGCGAGCTTCACCCAGACGAGCACGATGGTGGTCACAATGCCGGCCGAGAGAAGCCAGGGGGCAAGTACTCCAAGGGCAACAAGCATGGCTGACCAGAAGGCAACGAACGCGCCCCATCCGGCCGCAAGCCCGCTCCAGAACGTATCTGGCGTCTCCGCGGGGGTGTCCCGCTCAGAGACCAGGTAGAGATTCACCGTCGAGAGTTGCACTTGGCTGTCCAAGTACCGCTTCTGCGATTGAAGGCTTTCCAAGTTTGCTTGACGATCGGAGAGCGCCGTCTCGATGGCGAGCAGGTTGTCCGTCGACGTCGCCCTCGACATCAGGTCGAGGAGCCGATCAACGGAGGTCTCTAGTGCTGTAATCCGCGCTGCCAGGTCTTGGGACTGCGAGGTCACATCGGTCGAATTGATCATGGTGTCGCGCGCAATTCCCAACTCCTTCAACTGCGCAAGCGTTGTCGTGAGCTGGGCGGAAGGGATGCGCAGGGTGAGTTGAGCACTTCCCGGATTGTTCCCGGATTCGCGCTGTTCGCTGCGGTTTTCCACGGAGCCGCCAACGCTGCCGACAATTCGCGACGCCTCGTCTGCGGCATCAATCGGTTCGTCTACGGTGACCGTGATCTGGACAGTGGTGATGATTTGCGGCCCGATAAGCGTTTGATTGCCTGATTCGAGGGCAGCGGAAGGTGCTCCGCCGTCGATCGAATAGTTCGCGTCGCGACTTGCGGGAGCTTCAGCCTCAGCTACAGAGTCTGCAGACATGCCTCCCGCCGAGCATCCGGCAAGTGTCGCCAGTGAAAGTGCCATAACCGTGGTGATCAATATGCGCCTCATGCCGCAACGATAGCTCCGTGGCAGTCATGAGCAACACCCAACGTTTTGTACGACATGTTCGTCAGTGTCGGAGGGACCGCGCCCGCTTCGTTTCTGTGCTCTTAGCTTCCCGGGGGATACTGAAGGCATGGGATTCTTCGATCGATTCCGCCGGAAGCGAGCACCGCTCCTCCATATCGCGGGCGACGAGGGCAACGGCCCACCGGTAATCCTTGTGCACGGGATCGCCTCGTCCTCTGTCACCTTCGAACTGCTGGTCCCAGAAATTGTGGAACGACATCGGGCAATCTCCATTGACCTTCTCGGGTTTGGGGAGTCTCCTGCCCCCGAAGATTGTGACTACACGATTGAAGATCACGTTGCGGCGCTTTCTCGCACTATCGACTCGTTAAAGTTGAAGGAAAAGTTCGTTCTGGTCGGGCACTCGATGGGGAGCTTGATCTCCGCCCGCTACGCGGCAACGCATTCGGACCGGCTGAGCAAGCTCGTGTTGGTGAGCCCCCCGGTCTATGTGGCGCCTGCAGCAATCGGTGACCCACTCGATCGGGCCGCCATGGACCTGTATTTGAAGGCGTACGAATATCTGAGGAACAACAAGGAGTTCACGATTCGCAACGCGGGGATTCTTGCGCGGATGTCACCGATCAAGAATGTTCTCGACGTGTCGGAGCGCAACTGGAACCCGTTCGTCCGCTCGCTGGAGAACCTCATTGAATCGCAAACCACGATCAGCGACCTTGCGTCCGTCACGGTTCACATCGAAGTTGTCTATGGCAGCCTGGATCCGTTCCTCACCCCTGGCGGCTTGCGAATTGTCGGGCAATTGCGCAACGTCACCATGCACAAGGTTGAGGCAAACGACCACGTCATTCGCCCACGACTTGCCAGGGTGGTCGCTACCGCCATCGGGTGATGTGCTTCACCGGCGTTGCCGTCAGCAACTCGCTGTCGAGGTGTGGGCTACGAAAATACGGTCTGGATGGGCTCGGTGTCGGGGATAGGGCTCGAGTCGCGGCCGCGCAAGTCCGGGTGAGAACCGCGGAAGAGCAGCGCCACCACAAACCCGAGGAACACCAGTGTCGCGCCGACCCAGAACGCACCGTGCGCATCGTAGGCATCGATCATGAAGCCGGCCATGGCCGAGCCGAGGGCCGCACCGATGAGTTGGCCGGTGCCAACCCAGCCGTACGCTTCGGCGGTTTCGCTGAACTTCACGCTCGCAGACACGATCGTAAACATCACGGCAAGGGCGGGAGCAATTCCGAGCCCGGCAATCGCGAGTGTGAGAGAAAGCCACCAGAAGTCCAGGAATGCTGCAGCGAGAGCGATGCCCGCGAAGACGCTGAATATGCGCACCGTGAGGGCCCACGGTCCGATTGGTCTGTGCCCAAACACCAGCCCGCCGACCAGTGAGCCGAGGGCGAAAATTGCGAGAACAATGCCGGCCTCCGGTTGCCCTTCGCCAAACGTCGCGACGACGCCTGCCTCGACCGAAGCTGCACCGCCAATCAAGAGAAAGCCGGTTGCCGTCGCGAGCAACACGGGCGGGCGAGTAAGCACGGCACCGAGCTTGCGCCGAGATAATGGGATGCGTACTTGCCCCACTTCTGGCGACGTAATGAACCAGATTCCGCCTCCTACCATGAAGACATTCGCAACAACGATGGCCAGCACGGGGCTGGCCTGAGTGGCGACAAGCGTGGCGATTACCGGTCCGGCAATCCAAATGATCTCTTGGGCGGAGGCATCCAGCGAGTACAACGGAGTGAGCTGATTGCTGTTGACGAGCTTCGGGTAAATCGTCCGGACAGCCGGCTGAATTGGCGGATTGCTTAGCCCGGCGATCAACCCGACCAGCATGTATACGGGCACTGGCAGTTTGGGGGCGAACGCGATGATGCTGACGGCGCCCGCGCACACGATGAGCGTGAGGATGAGCACTCGGCGCATTCCCCAGACTCCCATCCACCGACTTGTGAGGGGACCGGCGACGGCTTGGCCAACGCTGGTCGCAGCCAGAACCAGTCCGGCGGCGCCGTAGGAGTGGTAAATGCGTTCAATGTGGATCAGAAACGCGAGTGAGAGCATTCCCGCGGGGAATCTGGCGAGCAGTTGGGACCCCATCAATCGCGCGACGCCGCGGGTTTTGATGAGTTCTAGGTAACTGTTCACGAGAGCTCAAGTCTACTGTCGGTGGGTCACGAAATAATGCACTAACAGGCTGTGCAAAACTCGGACAACTTATGCACAATTGTGGATGACACGCCCACTACATGTTGGGTTAGCGGAAAGCTGAATACCCGCTATATAGTGGTGAGACTGCGCGAGAGTGAACCGGCTAATTGTCACAAAAACGGCCGAGAAGTGCGAAGTTTTACAGTGTAAATCAGGCCCGGTCTGGGTTTGACAGGGGATAGATTGCCGCCGGTCGGAGCGGCTTTTGTGAAAAGTGTGGGAGTAGTGGCAATGGGCATTACAGTCGTCAAGCGCGATGGGGCACGCGAACCGTATGACGCGAACAAGATTAACCTTGCGATCGAGAAGGCCAGTGCGGGCCTCGACGAGAACATCACCTGGGTTACGCAGATCGCGAGCGAGCTTGAACTGACGCTGTTTGATGGCATTACTACCCAGCAACTTGATGAAGCAGTAATCCAGGTTGCGCTGCAAAACGTAAAAGACGACCCGGCGTTCGACACGGTCGCCGCGCGCCTTCTCCTCAAAACGATTTACAAGCGCGTTCTTGGCGACTACGAGTCGGACGAAGAGTTGCGTTCCCTCCACGTACAGCACTTCCCCCTGAACATCGCTCGCGGTGTGGAGGAAGGGCTGCTGGATTCGCGGCTCATGGAACTCTTCGATCTCGAACTTCTTGCCAAGACACTTGAACCCACCCACGATGACCTACTCAAGTACATCGGCGTTGTGACGTTGAACAACCGTTACGGCATCAAGGGGCGCAACGGCGACTCCCTCGAAGTGCCGCAGTACTTCTGGATGCGCATCGCCATGGGGCTCTCGCTCAACGAAGCAGACCCGAACGCGCAGGCGATCAAGTTCTACGAGAAGATGTCGAAGCTGGAGTACCTTGCGGCTGGCTCCACACTCGTGAACGCTGGAACGAGCTACCCGCAGCTTGCCAACTGCTTCGTCATGGAAATGCAAGACGACATGGAGCACATCGCGAAGACCACGCGCGATGTCATGTGGCTCACGAAGGGCACGGGCGGCATTGGCCTCTCGGTTACCAAGTTGCGCGCGCAGGGCTCGCCCATCCGCTCGAACAACACGACCTCTACCGGCCCGATCCCCTTCATGCACACGATCGACTCGGTGCTACGCGCGGTCAGCCGCGGCGGTAAGAAGTTCGGCGCGTTGTGCTTCTACATGGAGAACTGGCACATGGACTTCCCGGAGTTCCTGGATCTCCGCCAGAACTCCGGAGACCCCTACCGCCGTACGCGCACAGCCAACACGGCCGTGTGGATTAGCGACGAGTTCATGAAGCGCGTGCAGAATGACGAGGACTGGTACCTGTTCGACCCGCTCGAAGTCACCGACCTCAACGAGTTGTACGGCAAGGCCTTCTCCGAGCGCTACGCGCACTATGTTGCCGAGGCTGAAGCCGGCAACATGCACATGTTCAAGAAGACGACCGCCCGCGAACAATTCAAGGCGATCCTGATTTCACTCTCCGCGTCGAGCCACCCGTGGCTCACCTGGAAAGACACGATCAACAACCGTGCCTTGAACAACAACACCGGCACGATCCACCTCTCCAACCTGTGCACGGAGATCACCCTCCCGCAGGATGAAGACAACGTGTCGGTGTGTAACCTCGCGTCGATCAACCTGTCGCAGCACCTTCTTGAGCCAACGGAAGCTGGCGGGCGACCCACCGTGGACTTCGCCAAAATCGCCGAGAGCGCGCGTATCGCGGTGCGTCAACTCGACAACCTCATCGACATCACGAAGTCGAGTGTTGCCGAAGCTGACTTCTCGAACAACCAGAACCGCGCGGTCGGACTAGGTGTTATGGGCTTCACCGACATTGTCGAGCGCCTTGGGTACAGCTACGAAAGCGAAGAGTCTTACGACCTCATCGACGAAATCATGGAGCACGTCTCCTATGCAGCCATCGGCGAGTCCGTTGAGCTCGCGAAGGAGCGCGGCCCCTACACGAACTTCGAAGGCTCCGGTTGGTCGAAGGGCATGGTGCCGATCGACAGCATCGCGAAGACCGAAGAGGACCGTGGGGTGCCGATCAAGGTGAACCGCACGACGCGCCTCGATTGGGACGCCATGCGTATCAAGGTCAAGGGTGGAATGCGCAACGCCACACTCATGGCCATCGCACCGACGGCATCCATTGGCCTTGTTGCCGGTACGACACCCGGGCTCGACCCGCAGTTCACCCAGATCTTTAGCCGCTCTACCTCTAGCGGAAAGTTCCTTGAGGTGAACCGCAACCTGGTGAAAGACCTGCAGGATCTCGGGCTGTGGGGGAGCGTGCGGGAATCAATCCTGCGCAGCCAGGGCGACGTTCAGATCATCGATGCCATCCCGGACCACCTCAAAGAGGTGTACAAGACCAGCTTCCAGCTGTCGCCGTATTCCTTCCTCGAGGTCGCCGCGCGCGCGCAGAAGTGGATTGACCAGGCCATCAGCCGGAACATGTATCTGGAGACTCGCGACCTTGGCGAGATGATGGACATTTACTACGGTGCCTGGGAGCGTGGAGTGAAAACCACGTACTACCTGCACATGAAGCCGCGACACCAGGCAGAGCAGTCCACCGTCAAGGTGAACAAGTCTGAGTCGCTCACCTCGAACACAGGTCAAAAACGCGGCTTTGGTGCCGCGAGTGCGGCAGTCGACCCGGCGGCGAGCACCTCGCCCGCGCCGGCCCGCAAGGGTGTCGGTTTTGCAGGACTCTCCAAGAAAGACGGTGAGTAATCGTGGACGAAGAATTCTACGTACCCGTCGACCCCATGGATGAGCTGCAGTGCGACAGCTGCCAGTAGCCATCAACTAAGAAAAGGAAGCGATTTACATGTCAGGGATTCTCGGTACGGGCGTGCAGGAAGGCCTGCTGCTCAAGCCGGTCAAGTACCAGTGGGCTATGGACCTCTACGACCAGGCGGTAGCCAACACCTGGTTCCCCAACGAGATTCAACTCGACCAAGACATCGCCGACTTTAAAAAGATGACGGATGAGGAACGTCACGCGATTACGTTCCTCATGAGCTACTTCAACCCGAACGAGCTGCTCGTGAACAAGGCGCTCGCCTTCGGCGTGTACCCGTACATTAATGCGGCAGAGTGCCACCTGTACCTGGCGAAGCAAATGTGGGAAGAAGCGAACCACTGCATGAGCTTCGAGTACGTTCTTGAAACGTTCCCGATCGACCGCGAGGCCGCATACAACTCCCACGTTGATGTGCCCTCGATGGCGCGCAAAGAAGAGTTCCAAGTCAACTTCATCAAGCGGATGACCGAAGAAACTCTCGACATCACCACCACCGAGGGCAAGCAAGACTTCGTGCGCAACCTCGTGGCGTACAACATCATCCTTGAGGGAATTTGGTTCTACTCCGGGTTCATGGTCGCGCTGAGCTTTCGGCAGCGCAACCTCTTGCGCAACTTCGGTTCACTCATGGACTGGGTGATCCGTGACGAATCCCTCCACCTCAAATTCGGGATCAACTTGATCCTCACCGTGCTGGAAGAAAACCCAGAACTGCAGACTGCCGAGTTTGCCGCGGAGATCAAGCAAATGATCATCGATGCTGTCGAGATGGAAGAGGAATACAACCGGGACCTGCTGCCAGGCGGCATCCTCGGGCTGAACTCCACGTACATCAATCAGTACGTCAAGTACTTGGCTGACCGTCGCCTTGAAGAACTCGGATTTGAGCCCGAATACAAGGTGTCGAACCCGGCCAAATGGATGGCGACGGCGAACGACACTCTCGAGTTGGTCAACTTCTTCGAGTCAACCAACACGTCCTACGAAGCGAACGCGAAATCCGTGTCGGGCGCAAAGCCTGAATAGAGGCCGCTGCCGCTGAGATCAGGGCTCTAGCTGAGTTCAGCGAGAAGCTTCGAGATTCTCTTGAGGCTGACCGGCTCTGCCGTGGGTAGGTGCTGCGCAAACAGTGACAAACGCAGCTCCTCAAGGAGCCAGCGGGCGTGGGTGAGTTCCGGAGCGGCATCCGGGTGCTGCGGAAGTGCGCCGCCGACATTGGTGTACCGCTCCGTGGCGGTCTGAATCTCGGACAGCCACACTCGGTCTCGGCCAGGATTCTCGGCGAGCTTCGTCACACGATGAATGATGCCCGCGAGGTAGATCGGCACTCTGCGCAACTGCGCGAGGCCAGTACGGCTCACAAATCCTGCGAAAACGAGAGCTTCGAGTTGCGCACGGGCATCGGCGAGTGGGGCGATGAGGGCAATGTTTGAGGCGGCACTTATCGCTTTTTCGGCATCTCTGGCGGAGGAAAGAACAGTGCTGACGAGTCCGGTTGTGGCGAAGAGTGCGTCCACAATGGTCGACGAAAACTCCTCGCGGACCTTCGCAAACTGCTCGGGTGTTCTGATGTCGCGTTCGCCGACGACCGCGTCCGCACACGCCAGCATGCAATCGGCAAAGAGCGCATTCGTCGACGAGTATGGGCTGCGGGCGAGTGCTAGCTTCTCTGGCGCGGTGAGGTGCTCTTGCACGTAACCGGTTGGGGAAGGGACGGCGAGCTGTAGCATCCGAACCACGCCTCGACGATGCGCTCTGGCTTGATCTGTTGGCGTCGCCATCAACTGAATGGCCACGCTGGAGCCCTCGTCGACGAGGGCAGGGTAGGCCCGAATCGTGTTTCCGGACTGGGTGGTGTCGAGGGTGCGAGGAAGTTCGCCGAAATTCCACTCGGTGATTCCCTTGCGTTCCATCGCGTTGGGGGTGCGGATGTGGGCTTTCGCCACTGACTCGCGCGTGCGGGTGCTCAGTTTGTGTTGCAGGCTTTCGAGATCCTTCGATGAGGCGACCGGCTTTCCGTTTTCTCCGATGACCGCAAACGTCATGAGGAGATGGCCGGGGATTCGGTCGAGATCGAAATCGTCGACCGAAACCGGAGTGTAGGTCTGGCGTTGAATTTGGGTGGCCAGATACTCGCGCAAACTCAGTTCTTCGGAGCCCTCGTCCGGAGCATCCTGCAAAAGTCGGCGGGCCCAGTCGGCGGCGGGGACCACGTTGCGACGAATCGACTTGGGAAGCGATTTGATGAGGGCGGTCACGAGGTCTGCCCGCAAACCGGAAACCTGCCAGTCAAACCCGGCAGGGTTCAGCCGAGGCAACAGAGCGAGGGGTACCTGCGCGGTCACCCCATCATCATCGGCGCCGGGTTCGAATCGGTAGGTGAGGGTGAGGCGTTGATCACCCTGATGCCAGAACTCGGGGAAGCTGCCCTCAAGTTGGCTTTCGGCTTCCGCGGGGAGCGGGACCTCGGCCAGCAGGTCGTCGCGTCGCAGTGTGAGAAGTTCGGGTGCTTCGGCTCGCGCCTTCTTCCACCAGGACTCGAATGCGCGAACATCGGTTGCTTCCGGGGGCAACACTCGGTCGTAGAAACTGAACACCGCTTCGTCGTCAAACAGGATGTCGCGCCGGCGGGTACGTTCCTCTACCTCTGCGAGGTCATGGCGGAGGGCATCGTTCGCGCGCAGGAATGCGAGTGCGCTGTTCGTGCGGGAGCGGTTTGCGCTCCACGCATCCGGGGCGCCATCGCCGTCGACCAGTGCGTGCCGGATGAACAGTTCGCGAGCAAGTTCACGGTCGATGCGGGAAAGCTGTACGCGTCGCCTCGCCACAATGGGAACCCCATAGAGAGTGACCCGTTCGTACACAACGGCCGAGCCTTGCTTCTTCTCCCAGTGCGGCTCGCCGTACGTTTTCTTCGCGAGGTCTCCGGCGATGGGCTCGGCCCACGACAGGTCGATCGCGGCGTTCATGCGGGCGAAGAGTCTGCTTGTTTCCACGAGTTCGGCACTCATGAGCTCTGCGGGCTGTTTCTTCGCCAACGCCGACCCGGGAAAGATCGTAAATCGCACTTGGCGTGCGCCCAAGTAGTCACCGCGCTGTTGCTTCTTCCGGTCGCGCTTCTGTTCGTCGCGGATGCCGATCTGGCTGAGCAGGCCGGCCAAAAGTGAGCGGTGGATGGCTGCGGCATCCGGCCCCTTAGCGCTTCCTGCGCCGTCGTTCACGGCGAGCCCCAACTGCTTGGCCATCTTGGTGAGCTGCCGGTACACATCCCCCCACTCACGAATTCGTAGGAAGTTGAGGTACTCTGCGCGGCACAATCGCCGGAAGGCGCTGCTGGAGAGCTCTTTCTCCTTCGTTTTGATGTAGTTCCAGAGGTTGAGGAGAGTGAGGAAGTCGCTGGTCTTGTCTGTGAAGCGAGCGTGGGACTGGTCGGCTTGTGGCCGCTTCTCCAGTGGACGTTCGCGCGGGTCTTGGATGCTGAGACCCGCGACAATCGCCATGACCTCGCGGGTGACCCCGTGCCGGCCTGATTCGATAACCATGCGCCCGAGTCTCGGATCGATGGGCATCCCGGCGAGCTGCCTACCGGTTTTCGTGATCCGACTTTCGGAATTGATGGCGTGCAGTTCGTGGAGAAGGTCAAGCCCATCCTTGACGCCGCGGGAGTCCGGGGGTTGCAAGAAAGGGAAGCGTGAAATGTCGCCAAGGCCGAGTGAAATCATCTGCAGGATGACAGCGGCCAGGTTTGTGCGCAGGATCTCTGGTTCGGTGAATTCAGGGCGTGACTCGAAGTCGTCTTCCGAGTAGAGGCGAATGGCGATGCCGTCGCTGGTGCGGCCGCTTCGCCCCGAACGCTGATTCGCCGAGGCCTGAGAGATCGCCTCGATCGGGAGGCGCTGAATCTTGGAGCGCACGCTGTACCGGCTGATGCGGGCGGTGCCCGCGTCGATGACGTAGCGGATGCCGGGCACGGTGAGGCTGGTTTCCGCCACGTTCGTTGCGAGCACGATGCGGCGGGTCGTCCCGGCGGGCCGCGCTCCGAACACGCGGTGCTGGTCTGCGGCGCTCAACCGGCCGTACAGCGGCAGTACTTCTGTGCGCGGGAGGTTCCGTGCTTTGATCGCGTCTTCTGCGTCCCGGATTTCGTTCTCGCCGGAGAGGAACACGAGCACGTCGCCCGGTGACTCGCGCGCGAGTTCGTCTAGTGCGGCGTTGATCCCGTCGAACAGGTCAAGACCGCCCTCGTCGTCGTCATCGCTTGGCGGGTCTGGCTGCAGCGGGCGGTAGCGGATCTCGACCGGATAGCTGCGTCCAGAGACTTCGATGATGGGCGCAGGGGCGCCTGAGACATCCGCAAAGTGTTTGGCGAAACTCTCGGGGTCGATGGTTGCCGAGGTGATGATGACTTTGAGTTCGGGACGTTTCGGCAGTAGCTGGTGCAGGTAGCCAAGCAGAAAGTCAACGGTGAGGCTGCGCTCGTGCGCCTCATCGATGATGATGGTGTCGTATTTTTTTAGCATCCGGTCGCGGTGAATCTCGTTCAACAGGATGCCGTCGGTCATGAGTTTGATGCGCGTATCTTTGCCAACTTTGTCGGTGAACCGCACCTGGTATCCAACGACTCCGCCCAGCTCAGAGCCGAGCTCGTCGGCAATGCGCTCGGCGATCGTGCGCGCGGCGATCCGTCGCGGTTGAGTGTGCCCGATCATGGTTCGGCCCAGCTCGAGGCAAATTTTGGGGAGCTGAGTTGTCTTGCCCGAGCCTGTCGCGCCGGCGACAATCACCACCTGGTTGTCGCGGATAGCGTCAGCAATGTCATCACGCCGCTGGCTGACCGGCAGGTCAGGCGGGTACGTGATGCGGCCGTTGGACGGGCCGGGGCTGGTGGCGGGAGTCATGAGCCTTCCAGCCTATTGCCCCGCAGAAGTGTCAGTGCGTGGTCGCGCTAGGCTGTGTCATTCTGCTGAGCGAGGTATGCGTCTGGTCCGAGATTGGACGCGTCCGGATCCATCCAGAAGGCGTTGAACAGGTTGCCGTCCGGATCCTCGAAGTCGCGCCCGTACATGAAGCCGAAGTCTTGCGCTTCACGATGCTCCCGTCCGCCGGCGGCGATCGCCTTGGCGATGATGGCATCGACTTCTTCTCGGGAATCGTAGCTGAGTGCGGTTTCCACTTGGATGGCGGTGTGCGGATCAATGATGGCCTTGTCGACGAAGGTCGCGAAGAAGTCGCGAGTGAGCACCATGAGGTACATGTTTTCGTCGATCACGACGCACGTGGCGTTCTCGTCGGTGAACTTGTCGTTGATCTCCCAGCCGAGCCCTCGAAAGAACGCTTGAGACCGCGAAAGGTCTGTCGTGGGGATGTTCACAAAAATTCCGGTGGCCATGCTGACTTCCTGACGTGTGAGGTTGTGCAAGATCGTGAGTGTGACTATTCTCCGCTGTGTCTTCCCCTGAGGCAAGACACTGTGCGCTGCCCCGCGCTAGTCGACGAGTTGTATACATACTTGTGGGCAAACTGAGAGTTTTGCGCCCATACTGCAGAATCGCGATAGTGTTTGTATACAAATTGAAGGAGGTCGACGCATGCGAGCAAGTGATACCGCTTACGCGGTGCTCCGCGACGACATCCTGCACTGGAAAACACCTCCGGGGACTGTGCTTGCTGAAGTGGAGCAAGCAAACCGGCTTTCGATCTCCCGCACACCCGTCCGTGAAGCATTTGCGCGGCTGACCGCTGAAGGCCTACTCGTTGCATTGCCCGGACGAGGCCTTGTGGTTAGCGAACTTTCGCGGGACACCATCATTGAACTGTTTGAGTTGCGGATCGTGCTCGAATCCGAGGCGGCCAGGCTCGTCGCGCACCGTCGCGACCTCGACACCTTCACCAAACTCCGCGACGAATTCGCCACAGCATCCGGCCTGCTCGAACGCGACGACGACCGCCATGCCTACTACGCGCTCGTCACCCGACTAGATGCGGCAATGGATGATGCTGTGCAGAGCCACTTCCTGCTGAACGCCATTCGTCAACTACGTCCGCACCTTGTGCGAGCGCGCAGACTCGCGCGAGACAACCGCGAGCGGCTTCTCGCCGCCGCAGGCGAACACCTCACCATTGTTGACGCCATCGTGGGTGGCGATGCACGGCTCGCTGCCGATGCCACGGCCGTCCACCTGAAGAAGAGCCTGAAGAACATTCTCGAGTCGATGGATTCCACCATTGACTCACCACGCACACCGCACCACAGTTAAGGAAATCATGAACCAGCACGACGTTCGCGTACACAAGAGCGAAGAGAACCTCTCCCGCAAAGACCAACTCGCGTGGAAGATCGCTGAAGTTGCCACCGACCCGGTGGAGGTATCAGCAGAGGTCACCGACATGATCATCAACCGGATCATTGACAACGCGGCAGTGGCTACCGCCTCCCTTCTGAGGGCACCGGTCGTTTCAGCTCGCAGCCAGGCATCTGCTCATCCCGTGTCGATCGGCGGTTCAGGAGCAACAATCTTCGGAAGAAACCTTGATCGTCGATTCAGCCCCGAATGGGCTGCCTGGGCAAACGGGGTTGCCGTGCGCGAACTCGATTTCCACGACACGTTTCTTTCCGCCGAGTACTCGCACCCCGGCGACAACATCCCACCGATTCTGGCTGTTGCGCAGCACGCCGCACGAAATGGCAATGACCTTGTGCGTGGAATCGCCACCGGCTACGAGATCCAGATCGACCTCGTGAAGTCGATTTGCCTGCACGCGCACAAGATTGACCACGTCGCCCACCTCGGCCCGTCGGCCGCAGCTGGCATCGGCACACTTCTCGGCCTCAACACGGAAACCATCTTCCAGGCCATCGGCCAGGCACTCCACACCACGACCGCCACCCGACAGTCACGTAAGGGCGAAATTTCCAGTTGGAAAGCACACGCTCCGGCCTTCGCGGGCAAAATGGCGATGGAAGCGGTCGACCGTGCCATGCGCGGCGAAACGAGCCCGACCCCCATCTATGAAGGTGAAGACGGTGTGATCGCGTGGATGCTCGATGGCCCGGACGCCAGTTACACAGTGCCGTTGCCCGCTCAGGGCGAGGCGAAAACCGCCATCCTCGATAGCTACACAAAAGAGCACTCGGCCGAGTACCAGGCACAAGCGTGGATCGACCTCGCTCGGAAACTTCACAACGAACATCCGGAACTTGTCGGAGCGGAGGGCGAACAGCGAATTGAGCGGATCGTTATCCACACGAGCCACCACACCCACTTCGTGATCGGCTCCGGGGCGAACGACCCGCAAAAGTATGACCCGAGCGCGAGCCGTGAAACTCTCGACCATTCGATCCCGTACATCTTCACCGTCGCGCTTCAAGACGGCGAATGGCACCACGAACGCTCCTACGCACCCGCGCGGGCGAATCGCCCAGAAACGGTGGCGCTGTGGAACAAGGTCACGACCGAAGAGGATGCCGAATGGACGCGTCGCTACCACTCGATCGACCCGGCAGAGAAAGCGTTCGGCGGTCGGGTGGAAATCACCCTCACTGACGGCACGACCATTGTCGATGAGATTGCGGTCGCGGATGCGCACCCTCTTGGCGCTCGCCCCTTCGCCCGCGAACAGTACATCGCCAAATTCCGCACCCTCGCCGAGCACGTGCTTGACGAGGCGGAAATTGAACGGTTCCTTGCCCTCGTGCAGAGACTGCCAGAGCTCAGTGCCGCGGAGTTGGGTGGCCTCACCGTTGTCGCGAAGACGGGGCTGCTGTCCTCAGTCAAGAACCCGGAAGGACTCTTCTAATGTTGTATTCCACCGTCACCGCTGCCACCAAGCGGCAGCTCTTGCGGGAGCGGCTCGCCAGTGGCGACCTTCTCCGATTCCCCGGCGCGTTCAACCCGTTGAGTGCCAAGCTCATTCAAGACAAGGGTTTTGACGGCGTCTACATTTCTGGAGCGGTGCTTTCCGCTGATCTCGGCCTGCCCGACATCGGACTCACCACCCTCACCGAGGTTGCTCAGCGCGCGGCGCAGATCGCGCGAATGACGGATCTGCCGGCGATCGTCGACGCAGATACCGGATTTGGCGAACCGATGAACGTGGCTCGCACTGTTCAAGCACTCGAAGACGCCGGGCTCGCAGGGCTTCACATCGAAGATCAAGTGAATCCGAAACGTTGTGGGCACCTTGACGGCAAAGCGGTCGTGAATTCCGAGACCGCCATCAAGCGCATCCGGGCGGCGGCTGACGCAAGGCGTGACCCCAACCTGCTCATCATGGCGCGCACCGATATCCGTGCTGTTGACGGACTCCAGGCGGCCATTGACCGGGCAAACGAGCTGGTGGAAGCCGGCGCTGACGTGATCTTCCCCGAAGCGATGAAGGATCTCAGCGAGTTTGAGGCAGTTCGAAAGGCGGTCAGCGTTCCGGTGCTCGCGAACATGACCGAGTTTGGAAAAAGCGAACTCTTCACGAACGAACAGCTCGCGAGTGTCGGCGTCAACATGGTGATCTACCCGGTGAGCTTGCTGCGCCTGGCGATGGGTGCGGCGGAGCGAGGGCTAGACACGTTGGTGGCCGAGGGTACGCTGAAACCAGTTGTCGGCGACATGCAGACGCGTGCGCGGCTCTACGAGTTGCTGGACTACGAGTCTTACAACACCTTCGATTCCGGTGTCTTCAATTTCACCCTCGAGACGAACAAGGACTGACATGACTGAGACGGAAATCCGCAAAGGCCTCGCAGGAGTAGTCGTCGACACGACGGCGATTTCCAAGGTCAACCCCGACACCAATTCGCTTCTCTACCGCGGATATCCGGTGCAGGAACTCGCTGCGAACTGCCAGTTCGAGGAGGTCGCCTATTTGCTGTGGAACGGTGAGCTGCCAACCCCCGTGCAGCTAGAGGAATTCCACAAGCTTGAGCGTTCGCTTCGCCCACTCGACCACCGCACCAAGCGCATCATCGACGAGCTTCCGCTCACCGCTCACCCGATGGATGTTGTGCGCACCGCTGTCAGCTCGATCGGTGCCCTCGACCCGACACTGTCGGAGACGGACGGCATCACCGACCGCAATCTCAACATTGGTCGCGCGATCTATCTGCTCGCCCAGCTGCCCGCGATAGTTGCTTACGATCAGCGGCGCCGACGCGGTCTCGAGCTTGTTGAACCGCGGGATGACCTTGCGTACTCCGCAAACTTCCTGCACATGACGTTTGGCGACGTTCCGGACATCACCGTGGTGAACGCGTTCGACGTATCCATGATCCTGTACGCCGAGCACTCCTTTAATGCCTCCACGTTCACGGCGCGCGTGGTCACGAGCACCCTGTCCGATCTCTACTCGGCCGTCACCGCGGCGATTGGTGCTTTGAAGGGCCAACTGCACGGCGGAGCGAACGAGGCCGTGATGCACGTCTTCGAGGAGATCGGCTCTGCAGACAAGGCGGAAAGTTGGTTGGAGAAGGCACTCTCCGAAAAGCGAAAGATTATGGGCTTCGGCCACCGTGTCTACAAGAGTGGTGACTCGCGCGTTCCCACCATGAAGGCATCGCTCGACACCCTCATCAAGGAATATGACCGTCCAGACCTGGCCGAGCTGTACGACACCCTCGAGAAGGCAATGGATGACCGTAAGGGCATCAAGCCGAACCTCGACTACCCGTCCGGTCCGGCATACCACCTCATCGGGTTCGATACCGAAATGTTCACGCCGCTGTTCGTCATGGCGCGCATCACTGGCTGGACTGCGCACATCATGGAGCAACTTGCCTCGAACGCGCTCATTCGCCCGCTGTCGGCATATGACGGCGTAGACGAAAGGCACGTGGTCGCAACATCGAAGTGAGCCGCGCTAACCTCGGTAGGTGATGCAAAACCGGGGCAGGATTATTCGACTTGCCGTAATTGGCCTCGTCGTCGGATTCTTCTCCGGACTATTCGGGGTCGGTGGCGGGATCGTGCTCGTCCCACTGCTCATTGTCGTTCTCGCGTATAACCAACGACGTGCGAGTGGTACTTCGCTCGCTGCTGTTTTGCCCACTGCGATCGCCGGAATGATCGCGTACGCCGCGCACGGCTCTGTCGACTGGATTGCGGGTGGGCTGCTCGCCGCGGGAGCAATCGCCGGGTCTCTATTGGGCACGTGGCTGCTCCACCACATCCATCAGATGGTATTGCGCTGGATTTTCGTCGGCTTCCTTCTCCTCGTGGCCGTTCGCGTGTTCTTCCTTGTCCCAGATCGATCGGTGGAGCTCGACTTCACCCCGTGGTTGGTTGTCGGATTGCTCGTTCTCGGGTTTGTGACCGGAACGCTGTCTGGGTTGCTCGGAGTGGGTGGCGGAGTTTTTATCGTGCCAGCCATGATGCTCGTATTCGGAGTCGGGGATCTCGTCGCAAAGGGGACCTCCCTGCTCATGATCATCCCCACCGCGATCACCGGCACCATCTCGAATGTGCGCCGCGGGCACACGAACTTGGGCGCCGCCGCTGTGATTGGCCTCCTCGCCGTGCCTGCATCCATCGGGGGTTCGGCACTGGCCTGGGTGGTCAGTCCCGCTGTGAGCAGCGTGCTCTTCGCCCTGCTGCTGTTGTACTCGGCAGTTCAACTGGCATGGAGTGCGCTCAGTTCCCCACGCGACAAGTAGTCGTTCTAGGCTGGGGCCATGGACACGATCACGCTCAACGACGGAACCACCATCCCCCAACTCGGCTTCGGGGTTTTCAAAGTTGATCCGGCCGAGACCGAACGCATCGTGTCCGAAGCGCTCGAAGTCGGGTACCGCCACATCGACACGGCGACCATCTACGGGAACGAAGAAGGTGTCGGGCGGGCGATTGCCGCCTCCGGCATCCCGCGTGACGAGTTGTACATCACTACCAAGTTGTGGAATGACCGGCAGTCGGATGCGCCGACAGCGCTGAAAGAGAGCCTCGACCGGCTAGGCCTCGACCGCGTTGACCTGTACCTCATCCACTGGCCGGCACCGGTACACGACAACTACGTGACGGCATGGAAATCGCTGATCGAGTTGCGTGAGGCCGGACTCACCACCAGCATCGGGGTGGCAAACTTTTTGGTGTCACACCTACAACGACTTGCCACGGAAACGGATGTTGTGCCCGCCGTCGATCAAATTGAGTTGCACCCGGCACATCAACAACCGGAGACCATCGCGTTTGCTCGCAAGCAGGGCACCGCCATTGAGTCATGGGGACCGCTCGGTCAGGGCAAATATCCGCTTCTGGAAAATCCGGTCATTACGGCTGCGGCGGAAGCACACGGAAAGTCGGCAGCGCAGGCGGTCATCCGCTGGCACCTGCAAAACGACGTGATCGTGTTCCCGAAGACCAACCACCGTACTCGTATGGTGGAGAACTTTGACGTGTTCGACTTCGAACTCACCGATGCCGAGTTTGCCGCGATTACGGCACTCGAAGCCGGGGGAGAGGGCCGAGTCGGCAACAATCCGGACGACTCGGTCTAAGCCTGGTAGACGATCGCGGACCTTGCCGGGGAGCGAAAACCCCGACGGCTAGGGATACAGGCGTTCGTTATGCCAGCCGGCATCGTCGCGGAAATAGCGCAACCGCCGATGCATCCGGTCAGCGCCGCCGTGCCAGAACTCGATTGAATCCGGACGCAACAGGTATCCGTTCCAATCCTCCGGGCGCGGCAGCGGGGAACCCGGCGCGGCGAGCCGTGCAGCATTCGCCCGGTACTCGTCGTCATCAGGCAGCGGTGCACTTTGTGCGGATGCCGTGGATGCGGCTTGCGACTGGACGGGCCTATCCGCCCAAATTTCGTCCGAGTCGACTGCGGCGAGCAAGTCAACGGTGCCGGTCAAACGCAGTTGCTGGCGAGTTTCACGCCAGTAGATTGTCGCGGCCGCACGCGGGTGCGTGCGGAGCTGGTGGCCCTTCGCGCTGCTCGTATTTGTGGCGAAGGTCATGCCCTCCGGAGTGAAAGACTTCGCAAGAACGAACCGGTTTGTGACGTCGCCATCGTTGTCGGTCGTGGCCAGCGCCACGTTGTAGGGCTCAAGCACTCCACAGTTTTCCGCGGTGTCGACCCACGCCGAAAGAAGTGGCATTGGGTCAGCTGGCGGATTCTCGAACTCGGGAAGATCTAGCTCAATATTGCCGGTGACGGAAGGGCGGGACTTCATGACTACAGAGTAACGCTGCGGTGAGCCGATCCCCGGCGTAGCGTGGAACCATGTCGAATTCCCTCGCGGAGGCCCTCAGTCCATACCTGCGTCAACACGCCGACAACCCGGTTGACTGGCAACAGTGGGGCGCTGAACCGTTCGCCGAGGCAGTCCGCCGCGACGTTCCGCTTCTCATCTCGATCGGCTATTCGACGTGCCACTGGTGCCATGTGATGGCTAGGGAGAGCTTCAGTGACCCCGACATTGCCGAGGTCGTGAACGCAAACTTTGTCGCCATCAAAGTCGACAGGGAAGAACATCCAGAAGTCGACGCCGGCTATCTCACCGCGGCCAGTGCTTTCACCCAAAACCTCGGCTGGCCGCTCAACGTCTTTGTCACACCGCAAGGGCACGCGTTCTTCGCCGGCACGTATTGGCCGCCGAGGCCGATGAGTGGACATCCGTCCTTTCGGCAGGTGCTCGATGGGGTCACGGATGCGTGGTCGAATCGCCGCAGCGAGGTGGTGGCGAATGCTGCGGATGTCGCGGCGGCTATCCGCGATCACAGCACACGTGACCCGGCCGCACTGCCGGACCGGGCGGCACTGGATGTCGTGGTCCAGTCGCTGGCGTCCCACGAAGACCCCCAGTTCGGTGGCTTTGGTACCGCACCAAAGTTTCCGGTTGCCCCGGTCGTGAACTTTCTTCTTGACCACGGCTCGGCAGAATCGGTTGCACTTGCCGACCGCACCCTCACCGCGATGGCAAAGTCGGACTTGAGGGACCCGGTTGAGGGCGGCTTTTTTCGGTACGCGACGCGCCAAGACTGGACCGAACCGCACTACGAGCGAATGCTCTATGACAATGCGCAATTGCTGGAGGCCTATGCGCGACTGGCCATACAGGTTCCCGAGCGTGCCGAACTCGCGCGCGCGACTGCTGCCGGAATTGTGAATTTTCTTCTCACCACACTGCGGCTCCCGCGTGGCGGATTCGCCTCCGCACAGAACAGCGAAAGCATCGTGGATGGTCAGCTCACTGAGGGCGACTACTACGCTCTCAACGCACAGGACCGAGCGAAGCAGCCAGCGCCCGCACTGGACGAGAAGGTACTCACCGGCTGGAACGGCCTCGCCATCGGCGCGCTCGCGACCGCTGGGTTTCATCTCGGACGAGCGGACTGGGTGACGGCGGCACGCGACGCTGCCACCAGCATCCTTGCGTTGCAGCGACACAAACCGCACCCGCTGAGTTCCGAACTGCAGAGTTCCGAAACGCACAGTTCCGAAATGCAGGAGTCGAGCGAATTGGTTCGGGCGACCCTCGATGGCACGCCCTCCGCCGCAAGGGCCACGCTCGAAGACTACGGCTTGTTGGCGCGGGGACTCCTGCACTTGGCAACAGCCACGGGGGAGGCGCACTGGGCGCTCGAGGCACAGAAACTTGTTGACGTGTGCACGAGCGATCAAGGGTTTGCCATTCCGGGCGGTGGCGACCCGGTTTTGGCCGAGTTCGGAATTGACGCGGATGTTGATCCGACCGAGGGCGCGTTGCCCTCTGGATTGAGCGCGCTCGCGGCATCCGCCAGGGAGCTCTATTTGCTTGGTGGACGTCCTAACTACCTCGAGCAATCCGAACAAGCAATGCAAACCCTTGCGGCGGTGGGCCCCGCGCAGCCGCTCGGGTTTGGATCGGCGCTGGCCGTGATGTCGACGTTGGCGTCCCCGCCCACGCAACTCGTCGTGGTGGCAGAGGATCCAGATGCCGAGCTCGCCGTCACGGCGCGCGGGTGGTTTGCTCCCGGAGGACTTGCGCTCACGGTGACTGCCGCCGGTGCGAGGGAATGGGCTGCGGCAGATTTTGAACTATTCGAGGGTCGAACTTCTCCGGAGGGCGTTGCCACTGCCTATTTGTGCAGTGACTTTGTCTGCCGACTGCCGGTAACGGACCCCGTCGAACTCTCCTCGCTCGGTTCGGCTTCAGCCTCCGGGTGAGTGGTGAACCACCAATACACCCCGATGCACAGCGCTGCAAACGCGAGTAAGACGATCGCCCACGCCCAGAACGTCTCATCGATGTCGCCCCAGAGCGCACCGCTCGGCACCAAGATCACGAAGAAGGCGATGAGCGTGAGCAGGTAGCTCCCGATCCATTGCCAGCCCAAATGGTGAACCGCGGAAGTCAGGACGAGACCGGCCAGAGTGGTGAGTGCGAGTCGGCCCATGACGGTAGTGTGTTGTGGCTGCTTGCCGCCTGCTTCGGCAGCGTCAGGGTGAGCGGGTTGGCGAGGACGCTCCGAAGTCTAGGGGCAGGGTTACGCAGCGAGTTCGGCGAGAGCGCGCTAGAGCCAGGTGGGCAGCCAATAGTGCAATTGGATGAACTGGAGGGGAACCTGCATCCCCGTCCAGAGCGGGTAGAAAAATGCGCTCACAAGCACCATCGCAATGAGGACCACGGCGATCAGTCGAATGCCGTTCAACCGCCGCCATGACTCGTCAGTTCTCTTGCCCAACAGCAGCCCGACAACGTACACAAGGGCGAGAATCAGGAACGGCTCGAACACGATTGTGTAGAACTGGAACACCGTGCGGTTCAAATACATCAACCACGGGAGATAGCCGGCGGCAACCCCGGTGAGAATTGCCCCGACCTGCCATTCGCGGTACCGCACGACGCGGTAGACGAGGTAGAGCGTTGCCGCTACTGCACCCCACCAGATGAACGGGTTCGCGATGCCCGTGATGGATTCGCCACAGCGCGTAAACGCGCATCCGTCTTGCCCAAGATCGCTGCCCTCATAGAACATCGCGGTCGGTCTGATCATGAGTAACCACGTGAGCGGGTTGGCTTGGTAGCCATGGTGTTGGTGCTCGCCGATGTGGTACGCGTAGGCGCTGGCTTGGTAGTGCCAAAAGCTTTGAAGATCGAGCGGCACCCATGCGAGCAGGCCCTGCCACGCATTGCCCGCTTGGTCTGCCCAGTGCCGGTAGTACCCGCCGTCGGTGGCAAACCACCCGGTCCACGACACAAGGTAGACGACAAACGCGATGGGCACGGTGAGCAGGAACGTGACGGGAGCTTGTTTGAAAGCGACACCACTGGCAAAGAAGGTGACTCCGGCTCTGCGGCGGGCGACCGCGTCCACGACGAGCGTGTAGATCGCGAACCCGGCCAGGAAGTAGAGGCCGTTCCACTTCACAGCGGATGCTGCCCCGAACGCCACCCCGGCCGCGAACAGCCACGGTCGCCACCACAGCGCGGGGCCCCAATCAAGACTGCGGCCGGCGTCCGACCTTTGCCGCCGCCATCGTTCTAGCCGCCTGGCGCTGTGGCCACGATCAAGCAGAATTGCGCCAAAGCCGAGCATGACGAAGAGGGCCAGGATGCCGTCCAGGAGGGCAACCCTGGACATCACGATCGCGTTGCCGTCGATGGCGAGGAGGCCACCGGCAATTGTCGCAAGCAGGGTGGAGTGAAATAGTCCGCGAGCAATCACGGTGACGAGCGCCACTAACAGGATTCCGGTGATGGCAGTGCTGATGCGCCAACCCACGGCATCCTGCGCGCCGAACACTGCAAGGCCCAGGGCGATGATCCACTTGCCAAGAGGCGGGTGAACGACAAAGGAGCCGTTCGTGGTGTAGCCGTCAACATCACCAACATTGAAGGAGGCGTTGGCCTCCGCTGGCCAGCCGGATTCATAGCCGAGGTTTAGGAGCGTCCACGAATCCTTCACGTAGTAGGTCTCGTCGAACACGAGGGAGTGCGGGGATCCAAGGTTCCAGAGGCGAAGGATTGCCGCGAGGAGAGTCACGGCGATGGGGCCGCCCCACGCCCACGCTCGTTGCCTGGCCGGGGTGGACAGCATCCGCGCCCACCAGTCGTCGAGTCGGGAACCGCGTGGCTCCTCATAAATGGGCTTCGAATCAACGGTTGTCGCCGCGCGAGCGCCAATCATCTCGTCGAAGTCGCGCTCACCGGTCACTCCGCAATGCTAACCACCCGCGCGTTGAACGAAAACGAAGGAGAACCGCGTGTAGCAGTGCCGTTCAGCGCAAAAGTGACCGCTGTAGGGCGTTTCTCCTTCGTTTTCGTTCGGGCGGGAGCAGCGGGCAGTGCGAAGATGGGGGCGTGATCATCCTCGCCGCCACCCCGATTGGAAACCTCGGCGACGCGTCTCGACGACTCATTGAGGCGCTCGAGAACACCGAAGTGATCGCGGCAGAAGACACTCGCACAACCGTGCACCTGTTGCGGGCGCTCGGCATTGAGAACCGCCCGCGCCTCATCGCGCTCCACGAACACAACGAGATCGAGAAGGCCGACGAATTGGTGGCACTCGCCCGCGACACCGATCTGCTCGTGCTCACGGATGCCGGGATGCCGGCGATCAGTGACCCAGGGTTCCCACTCGTGGCCGCAGCCGCAACTGCTGGTGTGACAGTCACCGTGATTCCTGGGCCGAGTGCCGTGCTGGCCGCGCTCGCGGTCTCTGGCCTGCCCACCGACCGCTTCACGTTTGAAGGCTTCGTCCCGCGCAAGTCCCGGGTCGCGTGGTTTGCCGCGCTCGCACGGGAGGAACGCACGATGGTGTTCTTCGAATCGCCAAACCGGCTCGCGGAATCTCTTGTCGACCTGGCCGCTGCGCTCGGGGCGGAGCGTCGAGTCGTCGTAGCGCGGGAGCTCACCAAGATGTACGAAGAGGTGCGGCGTGGGACGGCCGCTGAACTGGCTGCGTGGGCGGCATCCGGGGTTAAAGGCGAAATTTGCATTGTCGTGGCGGGCGCTGAGCCGGCCACCGCGAGCCTTGACGAAGGAATCGCGCAAGTGTTGGCTCTCGTCGCGGCGGGCAGCCGGCTCAAGGAAGCGGCGGCCGAAGTGGCGGAGGCGACCGGGCTTGGTCGACGGAATTTGTATCAAGGAGCGCTTGCCGCGCGAGGTTGACGACACCCTCCATCGCAGGAACGGTCGGCGCTAGCGTTGCGCGGTCGAGGTGCGACCGTCATAGCTCCAGCGCGCAGATTAGGATTGGGCGTATGGCCGCCGACCATTCCTTCTACATTGCGACACCCATCTTCTATGTGAACGATGTGCCGCACATCGGTCACGCCTACACGGAGGTTGCTGCCGACGTGCTCGCGCGCTGGCATCGCCAGTCCGGTGACGACACGTGGTTCCTCACCGGTACAGACGAGCACGGTGAAAAAATCCTGCGCACGGCCGCCGCAAACAACACGACCCCCAAGGCGTGGGCGGATGCCCTCGTGGAGAGTGCGTGGAAGCCGCTACTGAAGACGGTCGACCTTGCCAACGATGACTTCATCCGCACCACGGATGAGCGCCACGAGACAGGCGTCGTGCTGTTCCTGCAGAAACTGTATGACGACGGCTACATCTACCTTGGCGAGTTCGAGGGTTTCTACTGTGTTGGATGCGAAGAGTACAAGCAGCAGAACGAGCTTGTGCCGGGCACGGCGGTCTTTGAGGGGCAACTGGTGTGTGCCATCCATTCGAAGCCGGTGGAGACGCTCAAAGAGACCAACTACTTTTTCCGGTTGAGCGAGTTCGGACCGAAACTACTCGAACTCTACGAGTCGAACCCGAACTTCGTTCAACCCGACAGCGTGCGCAACGAGATCATCCAGTTCGTAAATCAGGGACTCCGTGACCTGTCGATTTCTCGCTCCAGTTTCGACTGGGGTATTCCGATCCCCTGGGACAACACGCACGTTGTGTATGTCTGGTTTGAGGCGCTCCTCAACTACGTCACGGCCATCGGCTACGGCACTGACCAAGTGCAGTTCGACCGACGTTGGCCAGCGGTGCAGCTTGTCGGAAAAGACATCGCCCGCTTCCACGCGGTGATCTGGCCCGCCATGCTCATGGCCGCCGGTGTCGAAGTGCCCAAGCAAGTGTTCGGCCACGGCTGGCTTCTGGTCGGCGGCGAAAAGATGTCGAAGTCAAAGCTCACCGGTATCTCACCGTCCGAGATCACCGACACCTTTGGGTCGGATGCCTTCCGCTACTACTTCCTCAGCGCCATCAACTTTGGTCAAGACGGTTCGTTCAGTTGGGAAGACTTGACCGCTCGCTACCACTCGGAACTCGCGAACGGTTTCGGCAACCTTGCCTCGCGCACGATCGCCATGATCGGCAAATACTTTGATGGGCTGGTCCCCGCGCCGAGTGGCTACAACGACGATGACCTCGCTATTCAGCGGGCGCTCGCCTCGGCGGTGAAAAACGCGGATGCGGCCATGGAGCGGCTCGCCATTCACGAAGCAATCGACGCGATCTGGACTGTCGTGGACGACTTGAACGGCTACATTACGACGCAAGAGCCGTGGGTGCTCGCAAAGTCGGAGGCCGACCGTGAGCGCTTGGGCACCGTCCTCTACACGGTGGCGGAGGGGCTGCGTGCGCTCGCCGTGCTGCTTTCTCCGGTGACTCCGGTGGCCACGGCGAAGCTGTGGCGCGCAATTGGCGGGGCGGGCGAACTTGGCGACCAAGACATCCGAAGTGCCGGTACCTGGGGGCAGCTTTCCCCTGGCAGCGCGGTCACCGCGATTGAGCCCTTGTTCCCGCGCATTGAAACTGCGTCCGCGTCGGAGTAGCCGATGAGTGAGTCGAACTACATCCGGCAGCGTGAGTCTCGCGCCGAGCACGGCCAAACTCGTGACCTCACCTACCCGCCTCTTCCGGAGGCGCTTGTGGTGGGCACGTACGACAACCACACACACCTCGAGATCGCTGACGGCGACAATCCGATGGACTACCGCGAACACCTCGACCGTGCGAGCGCCGTCGGTGTCCTCGGTGCCGTGCAGGTGGGTGGTGACCTAGAGACGTCGCGGTGGTCGGCTGAGGTCGCCGCGCGGGAGCCGCGTTTGCTTGCCGCAGTGGCGATCCACCCCAACGAAGCGCCCAACTATGCGGCAGCAGGCACGTTGGATGAGGCGCTAGCCGAGATCGATGAGCTTGCGTCGCGGCCACGTGTGCGGGCGATCGGCGAGACCGGTCTCGACTTTTTCCGCACAGAGGAAGACGGCCGTGAGGCTCAATTCCGTTCGTTCGAAGCGCACATCGGCATGGCGAAGAAACACGATGTGGCGATGCAAATTCATGACCGGGACGCGCACGACGAGGTCATCGAAACTCTGCTGCGCGTGGGAGCACCCGAGCGCACCGTGTTTCACTGTTTTTCCGGAGATGCGGAAATGGCAAAGCTGTGCGCAGACCACGGTTGGTACTTGTCGTTCTCCGGCACCGTCACGTTCAAAAACGCGGTGGCTCTGCGTGAGGCACTCTCGGCGATCCCGCGCGACCGCATTCTCGTCGAAACGGATGCTCCCTTCCTCACCCCGGTGCCGTATCGCGGGCGACCGAATTCGCCGTATCTCATCCCGACCACTCTGAGGGCGATGGCCGATCACCTCGACACCGATGTCACGATGCTGGCCGCACAGGTCACCTCGAACACGGAAGCTGTCTATGGGTCGTGGGATGCCGAACCCGTAACTCAGCCGCTCTAATGGGGCTCTGATGGCCGCGACGGGTGGTTTCCTTGGACCGGCGGAGATACGGGATCTCGCACAGCTTCTAGATCTCCAACCCACGAAGAAGCTGGGCCAGAACTTTGTGGTCGACGCGAACACGGTGCGACGCATTGTCACAATCGCTGGAGTTTCGGATTCCGATACCGTGTTGGAGGTCGGCCCGGGCCTTGGCTCGCTCACCCTCGGACTGCTTGCCACAGGCGCAACAGTTGTCGCAGTCGAGATTGACCGGCGACTGGCAGAACAGTTGCCAAGAACCGTGGATCTTTTGCAACCAGACGCAACGCTCACGGTGCTCACCGCTGATGCCATGACGGTCACCGAACTGCCGGCAGAACCGAATCGATTGGTTGCGAATCTGCCGTACAACATTTCCGTGCCGGTGTTGTTGCATTTGCTGGAAACTTTCCCCTCGTTACAAACCGGCCTCGTGATGGTGCAGGCCGAGGTGGGTCAACGCATCGCTGCTGGGCCCGGCTCGCGGGTATACGGCGGGCCGAGCGTGAAGGCCGCGTGGTACGGCACGTGGCGCGCGGCCGGTCAAGTGAGCCGACAAGTGTTTTGGCCGGTCCCGAACGTGGATTCCTTGCTCATTGGGTTCGAGCGGCGCGGTGAACAGCTGGGAACTGAAGAGGAGCGTCGGAAGGTTTTCGCACTCACCGACACTGCTTTCGGTCAGCGCCGCAAAATGTTGCGGCAGTCGCTTTCTGGAGTTTTTGGGGCTGAAACCTCGACCGTACTTGAACGGGCAGGCATCAATCCGACCCGCCGCCCAGAGGAGCTGAGCGTCTCTGACTTTCTTGCGATCGCCCGCGTCACGTAAGTCCAGCTGAGTCGACTAGGTTGATGAGATGACCTCCGAGGCGGGCCGGGTGGTGCACGCGAAAGCACCGGGCAAAATCAACGTGTTCCTCGGTGTGGGGTCCCTCGGTGAAGACGGCTACCACGAGGTTGCAACTGCCTACCAAGCGGTGTCACTGTTCGAAGAAGTCCGCGCGAGTCACGCGCCTGACTTCTCGGTGGAGTTCACCGGCAGCGTTGATCTCTCCGACTTGGGAACGGATGGCTCGAATCTTGCGATTCGTGCGGCTACCCTGCTTGCGCGCACCACCGGGTACCGTCGCGGGGTGCGGCTAGAGATCGAGAAGAACGTTCCCGTTGCGGGTGGGATGGGCGGCGGCTCAGCCGATGCTGCCGCAACTCTGCTTGCCTGCGATGCGCTGTGGGGGACTGAGCTTGGTCGCGAAGACCTCCTCGAGCTTGCCGCAACCCTCGGTGCCGATGTGCCCTTTGCTTTCACGGGAGGCACTGCTGTGGGCACCGGTCGTGGCGACCAGTTGAGCCCTGCTTTGGCGAAAGGCAGTTTTCAATGGGTGTTGGCTATCGCCGACTTCGGTTTGAGCACTCCGACCGTCTACAACGAGTTGGATCTTCACCGGGAGCGCCATGCGCTCGATATTTTTCCGGCGGAAGTGCAACCGACGGTGGACGCGAACGTGCTGCAGGCGCTGCGCGCTGGCGACCCGCACATGCTCGCAGAAAGCCTGCACAACGACTTGCAGGCTCCAGCGCTCCATTTGGAGCCGCGACTTTCTCACGTGATCGAGTTGGGCGAGGAGAACGGCGCGCTTGCCGGGATCGTCTCCGGATCGGGTCCGACTATCGCATTCCTCGCTGCGGATCTGGACAGTGCGCTAGAACTTCAGATTGCTCTGTCGGCATCCCAGTACCACGTGGTGCGTGCCACGGGCCCCGTGCACGGGGCCCGCATCGTGCCCGAGTAACCTTGTGACAGATGGCACACCTCCTCGGCGCTGAAGCGCTACACCTCGAATACCCCACCCGCCGCATCTTCGATGCCGTAACCGTGGGGCTCAATGACGGCGACCGCATTGGCATTGTCGGCCGCAACGGCGACGGCAAGTCCAGCTTGCTGCGACTGTTGGCCGGTCGTCTCGAACCGGATTCTGGGCGGGTAACGCGCAGAGGTGGCATTCGAATCGGGATGCTCGATCAGGCCGATGAGCTGCACAGCGAACGCAGCGTGCACGAGGTTGTTATCGGTGACATCGACGAACATGTGTGGGCGAGCGATCCCAAGATCCGGGATGTTATTGCCGGGCTGATCGCCGACATTCCGTGGGAAGCCAGGGTTGATGATCTGTCGGGTGGCCAACGCAGGCGAGTGGCGCTTGCTGCGCTTCTCATCGGCGACTGGGACATTGTGTTTCTTGACGAGCCAACCAACCACCTCGACGTGGAAGGAATCGCCTGGCTGGCGCGGCATCTGAAGAATCGTTGGCCGCGCAACTCGGGTGCTCTTGTCACCGTGACTCACGATCGCTGGTTCTTGGACGAGATCTGCACCGCCACGTGGGAAGTGCACGACCGCATCATTGAGCCGTTTGAGGGCGGGTATGCGGCCTACGTTTTGCAGCGTGTGGAACGCGATCGCATGTCGGCGGCCAGCGAGGCGAAGCGCCAAAACTTGATGCGTAAGGAATTGGCGTGGTTGCGGCGCGGTGCCCCGGCACGCACCACGAAGCCAAAGTTCCGTATTGATGCGGCCAACGTGTTGATCGAGAATGAGCCACCCATCCGAGACAGCGTTTCGCTTGCCCAGATGGCGATGCAACGGCTTGGCAAAGTTGTGGTCGACCTCGAAAATGTTTCAGTGACGTACGGCGACACGACCGTGCTTGACGACGTGACGTGGCGTATCGCCCCCGGTGAACGCACCGGAATTCTCGGGGTGAATGGTGCAGGAAAATCCACACTGTTGAATCTCGTGTCTGGTGCTTTGCAGCCGACAAGCGGGCGGGTGAAGCGCGGTACCACGATCAAAGTGGCGCAGCTCACCCAGCAGTTGGCGGAGCTCGCGGATGTCTGGAATGACCGGGTTAGCGATGTACTTGCGCGCCAAAAGAGCAGTTATATTGCTGGCGGCAAGGAACTCACTCCGAGTCAAATGTTGGAGCGGGTCGGTTTTCAGAGCGCCCAGCTCAGTACCCCGGTAAAAGACTTGTCTGGCGGCCAGAAGCGTCGCCTTCAGCTACTGCTCATCTTGTTGTCTGAGCCCAATGTTCTGATCCTGGATGAGCCGACAAACGACCTCGACACCGACATGCTCGCGGCCATCGAAGACCTCCTGGACACGTTCCCCGGTACTTTGCTTGTGGTGAGCCACGACCGCTACCTGCTGGAGAGGGTCACGGACCAGCAATACGCGGTGATGAACGGAAAGCTCCGGCACTTGCCCCGCGGTGTCGACCAGTATCTGGAGCTTCGCTCTGGCAAAACTTTTGACCCGGATGCCGTGGGAGGCCGCACAACACCCGGTTCCGAGTCGGCGTCGGCCGCAGCCGCTCCCAAACTTGCTGGCGCGGAACTTCGCAACGCGCAGAAGGAGTTTGCGGCTGCGGGGCGCAAACTCGAGAAACTCAGCGGGCGAATCAAAGACATTCACGAACGGATGGCCGCTCACGACCAGTCCGACTATCAGGGCCTCGGCGAACTCTCGGCCGAAATTGCGGCAGTGGAGGCGGAGCGAGGAACCTTGGAGACCCGCTGGCTGGAGCTTGCCGATTTGCTTGGCGAGTAGCTGAGTGAAGTCTCGCTAGTTGCTCAGTTCGGCCAGTTCGGCCGTGACACTGTCAGCACCTGGCCGCTCCGACGCTAATTCTTGTTGGATTTCGCGCGCCTCGTCGAGCCGTCCCAGTGAGCGAAGGCACCTGGCAAACGCCCAACGAGACTGAAACCGTTGGTCTTCGTCGCCAAAGCGAATTGCGGCGCCCTGAGCGAGGGAGAACTGGGTGAGTGCTTCCTCGTAGTTCGCCGTGTCGTGCAGGTGCCAGCCGAGGTCGGTATGGAGGGTGACTGCCCAGCGTTGCGTGTGGTCGTCGGCTGACGCCTCCGCTACGGCCAAGGCTTCCTCTGTCCACTGCGCAGCGTTGTTGGTGTCCGCGAGGGCGAGCATGTGCAGCGCATCGATTTCGAGGTAGGCAAGCCCGGCGCGCTGCGCTGTTGCCCGTGCGCTGGTGAGGTGAGCCATCGCTTCGACCGGATGTCCCGAACTGTGGTGTATCCGCCCGAGCTCCAACAGCACTCGGCTTGATACCGGTGGCGAGTCAAAAATGATCCGGTTCAGTAGCTGGCGTGCCTCATCGAACCGGGACTGCATCCCCATTGCCCTAGCGACTTGCGTTTCAAGTTCCGCCCGAGCTTCCGGAGCGGAACGCTGCTCACGCGCAGCTTCAGCGAATCGTTGCTCGCTCCCTGCGGGGTCGGTGTAGTCCCACAACTCATCAAGTTGTTCTTGGGTCACCATACGTTGCGGTCCTCAGTTTCAGTCGAAGTCAAGAATCAGCTTGCGCAAAAGCGCGGCAAGCCGCTCGCGGTCAGCGGGGGGAAGTCGGTCCAGAAGGTTTACCTCTGCGTCGACAAGATTACTAATTGCTGAGTCAACGCGCTCGCGACCTTCCTGTGTCATCGTGACGAGGATGCCGCGACCGTCATCCGGGTCGGTGTGACGGTGGACGAGCCCTCGCTTGACGAGACGGTCAATGCGGTTCGTCATGGTGCCGGAGGAAACCAGTGTTTGCTGCAGCAGCGCTTTGGGGCTCAACTGGTATGGCGCCCCCGCGCGGCGAAGCGCGGAGAGCACGTCAAACTCCCACAACTCGAGTTTGGAGGTCGAAAAGGATTCTTTGCGAGCACGGTCGAGGTGTCTGGCGAGTCTTCCGACCCGGGAAAGAACCTGCAGCGGAGCGAAGTCTAGGTCGGGCCGTTCACGGGTCCACGCCTCCACAATTCGGTCGACTTCGTCGTGAATGGGCATATGGCTATTATCGTGGCATCGCGCAATGCGCGTGGGAAGTATCGCGGCATCTGGCAGACTTGACTCTGCGCAGTACGCGTAATCCGCCTTGGTGTAACGGCAGCACGACAGCCTTTGGAGCTGTTAGGTCCAGGTTCGAATCCTGGGGGCGGAGCGCAGGTCGGCGAAGCCGGCTCAACTGTGGCCTGTGAGCTAGCGCCACCGGAGAGGGAGAGCAGAGAAGATGACCGACCAGAACCTCGCGGTGATTGTGCTCGCAGCAGGCGAAGGTACACGGATGCGGTCCTCCACTCCGAAAGTCCTGCACACTCTCGCCGGTATCCCGTTGGTTGGCCACGTGTTGGCGACGGCGCGTGAGTTGCAGCCTGCGCACATTGTTGCGGTCGTGCGTCACGAGCGAGATTTGGTTGCCTCAGTAATCGGCGAGGTCTTGCCGGAGACGGTAATCGTTGATCAGGATGACGTGCCAGGAACCGGCCGCGCGGTCGAGGTGGGATTGAGCGCGCTACCGGCGGATTTCGTCGGAGACGTTGTGGTCATCAGCGGCGACGTTCCACTTCTGGATGCCGATACGCTCGGGCGTTTGCTTGCATCGCACCGTGCGGCACACAGCGCCGCAACCCTGCTTTCTGCCGTTCTGGATGATGCCACCGGGTATGGCCGCATTATTCGCGGTACCGACGGACTCGTGGACCGCATCGTGGAGCAGAAAGACGCGAACGACGCTGAACTTGCCGTGACCGAGATCAACTCCGGAAGCTACGTGTTCGCCGCTGCGCACTTGCGCGAAGAATTGTCGAAGGTGGGTACCAATAACGCGCAGGGCGAGAAATACCTCACCGACGTTGTGGGTCTCATGCGCTCGTCCGGTAAGTCGGTCGACGCCGTAGCCGTGACACACAGTTGGATCGTTGGGGGAGTCAACGACCGGGTACAACTGGCCGAGGCCGCGGCGCGGTTGAACGCACTTATTGTGCGCGGATGGCAGCGTGCGGGAGTCACCGTGCAAGACCCTGCGACAACGTGGATCGATCTGAACGTGACGATCGGTGAAGACGCGGAAATTCTTCCCGGCACCCAACTGAAAGGCGCCACGACGATCGCTCGCGGCGCCACGGTGGGGCCGGATACCACGCTCGTGGACTGCGAGGTTGGGGAGAACGCGGTGGTGAAGCGCACGGATGCGACCCTCGCCGTCATCGGCAAAGGCGCGACTGTCGGGCCTTTCTCCTACCTTCGACCGAACAGTGTGTTGGGCGAGGAGGGCAAGATCGGTGCGTTCGTGGAGACCAAGAATTCCACGATCGGCTTCGGTAGCAAGGTTCCGCACCTCAGCTACATCGGTGACACGGAGGTCGGGGTGCAATCCAACATCGGAGCTGGCACGATCACCGCAAACTACGACGGAGTGAACAAGCACCGCACCACTGTCGGGTCGCACGTGCGAACGGCGTCGCACAACGTGTTCGTTGCGCCGGTTAGGATTGGTGACGGAGCCTACACCGGTGCGGGTACCGTCGTCCGAAAGGATGTTCCGGCCGGCGCTCTCGCCATCTCTGTGGCTCCTCAACGAAACATGATGGGCTGGGTCGAGGAAAAACGTTCTGGCACTGCAGCTGCTGAAGCGGCTGCGGCGGCAAACGAAACCGACGGCAAATCCGAGAACTAGCCACTAACGTCGGGCGAGCCGGCAGAGAGCGGGAGACGTGTCCGGCATTAAGATCACCGGCCAGAAAAAGCTCGTCCTCGTCTCCGGGCGTGGATACCCGGAGCTGGCCGAGCAGATAGCCGACGAGCTCGGTAGCGATCTGGTCCACACCGATGCGCGCACGTTCGCAAACGGTGAGATTTATGCGCGGTATGACGAGAGTGTTCGCGGATGCGACGCATTTGTCATCCAGTCACACACGACGCCGATCAATGAGTGGCTCATGGAGCAGCTCATCATGGTGGATGCCCTGAAGCGAGCATCCGCGAAACGCATCACCGTGGTGGCCCCGTTTTACCCCTACGCACGCCAAGACAAGAAGGGCCGTGGACGGGAGCCAATTTCTGCGCGCCTTGTCGCCGACCTGTTCAAGGTTGCCGGCGCGGACCGGATCATGAGCGTTGACCTTCACGCCGCACAAATTCAGGGATTCTTTGACGGCCCCGTTGACCACTTGTTTGCCATGCCGGTGTTGCTTGAACACTTTCGCACCACGCTCGACACCTCGAATCTCACCGTCGTTTCACCAGACATGGGGCGTGTCAGGGTCGCGGATATCTGGAGCCAGAAGCTCGGCTCGCCGCTTGCGATCATCCACAAGCGCCGCGATCCGCTCGTCCCCAACAAGGTGTCCGTGCATGACATCGTCGGTGAGGTTGAAGGCCGGGTCTGTTTGATCGTTGACGACATGATCGACACCGGTCGCACCATTGTCAAAGCATGCGAAGCGTTGAAGCAGGCAGGGGCGCTCAGCGTTGTCGTCGCCGCCACACACGGTGTTTTCTCCGACCCTGCGACCGAGATTTTGCAGTCCGAGTTCATCGACTCTGTCGTTGTCACCGACACGCTGCCGATGCCGGAATCCAAGAGATTCTCAAGCCTTACGGTGTTGTCGATTGCACCATTGTTGGCCAGGGCCATTCACGAAGTGTTCGACGATGGCTCCGTCACGTCGATGTTTGACGGCGCAGCGTAAAAGTTTGTTGAACATTTTCCCGAGCCGTTCGTACACCGGGTGCCGGTCATGACGACGCTCGCGCTCATTCGCCACGGCGAAACCGAGTGGAACAACCGTGGGCTCATGCAGGGAATCACGGACATTCCACTGAATGACACGGGTTTGGCTCAGGCGTCGAATGCCGCCGAACTGTTGAGATCCCAAAATGTGGTCGGCAGTTGGTCTGCGGTGGTCACCTCACCACTCGTGAGAGCTGCAGCGACCGGCAAGGTCATTGCCGACGCCCTTGAGATTCCCCTGCTCGACGCCATGCCTCAACTCATTGAGCGGGATTTCGGGTCGCTCGAAGGAGCGGAGGTGACGCGCGTGGACGAGCTGTATCCGACCGGGAACTTTCCCGATGCGGAAAGCAACGAGATTGTGTTCGACCGCGCGCTGCGCGCGATCAACGACCTTCGTGACACCCATGCAGAACGCTCGCTTGTCGTGGTGGCTCATGGCGGCCTGCTCAACACGCTGCTCAGTCGACTTCACGGAACACAATTGCCGTGGCTGAGCAATGCGGCAATGAATCTTGTCGAGCATGACGGGGACCGCTGGAACGTTCGTATTGTCAACGGGGAGGCTATTTAGGCCCGCGATTCGACTACGTCCGGATGCCGGAAGGCACCGCAACTTCACCCGGGATGAGGCCGAGTGAAGCAACGTGGCGGTCGCCGCCGAATGCTCCGACGGCGTAACACTCCCAGCCGATTCCGCCAGCACCGAACAACTCGAATTGTGCCGAGGATGCTGAGGCATCCGGTGCCAGGTAGGCGACTGCGTTTCTGCAGGCATCCCCGGCCGTCGCCAGAGTGACGGTATAGAGGTTGGCCACGATAGGAAGCACCATCACGACAAGGCCCACGAGAACGACCAGACGCAGAACGGTCTGGCGGCGTTTGCCGTAGAGGGGCCGTTCGTCTGGTTCGGCGTAGTGGTCAGTCACTTCCCCATCCTCCCATCGCCTGCTTGCCCTGTGTGAAATTCGGGAAACTGCGCGGGTATCGTGTGAACGTGACCATGCTTCAACGCCACCTGGGGATGGGCGGCGCCATCATGATCGGCCTGGCCTCGATGCTCGGGGCCGGCGTGTTTTTCGTGTGGGCTCCCGCCGCGGAGGCCGCCGGTAGTGGACTCCTGATTGGCCTCGTGATCGCCGGTGTGATCGCCGTGCTGAACGCGCTGAGCTCCACGCAATTGGCCATTGTGCATCCGGTGTCCGGCGGGACATACGCGTATGCGCGTGCGACGGTTGGGCCGTGGACCGGCTTCGCCGCTGGCTGGCTGTTTCTGGCCGGCAAAACCGCATCGGTCGGGGCGATTGCACTGATCGCCGGTAGTTACCTCTGGCCCGAGCTGGCACGCCCCGTCGCAATTGCCGCGGTCGTGGTTCTCGCACTGGTGAATATGACGGGCATCCGCAGCACCGCGGCGGTGAGCGCGGTCATTGTCACCGTGGTTCTCCTTGGGCTTGCCGCCGTGATTGCCACCGCCATAATCTCGTCGCCCAGCGCACCGGCGTTACCCACTGCGCGGGGTGGCAGCCTGTATGGCATCCTGCAGTCGGCGGGGCTCTTGTTCTTCAGTTTTGCGGGCTACGCCCGAATGGCAACGCTCGGCGAGGAAGTGCGTGATCCTCGGCGCACACTTCCGCGCGCGATCGTTGGCGCGCTCGGTATCACCCTCGTGATCTATCTGACCCTTGGCGTACTGACCACAACCATTCTGGGCACGGATGCGCTTGCCGCATCGAATGCCCCGCTCGCCGACCTGGTGGGCGCATCGTCGCCCCTCGCGCCAGTCATCCGCACGGTGGCGGGTATCGCCTGTCTTGGATCCCTAGCCGGGATTCTCGCCGCGCTCAGCCGTACCTCGCTCGCCATGGCGCGCGAGCGGGATATGCCAGGAGCCCTCGGCTACATTTCACCTCGCACGTCCGCACCGATCGTGGCCGAGGCGCTGTTCGCCATTCTCGCGATTGCCGGCATCGTGTTTCTTGAGCCCGCTCGACTGGTGGGTTTTTCGTCGTGCGCCGTGTTGATGTACTACGCAATTGCTCACTTGTCTGCGCTGCGGCAACCAGCGGCAGAGCGGTGGTTGCCTCGCAGTGTTCAAGTAGTTGGGCTACTCGGATGTCTGGTTCTCGCGTTGACGCTCGGCTGGCTGCCGATTGCCTATGCGCTCGGCGTGCTCACGCTCGGGCTCGCGGTGCGCGCCGTGCTGCTGAGGCACCGGCCCGGAAGCGTGCCGACAGCTCGCACCAACAGTTAGTGGCTGACGGTAGCGTCGATTTCGCTGCGGTCACCGCTCCACAGTGTGTGGAACGTGCCATCCATGTCGACCCGCTTGTAGGTGTGTGCACCGAAGAAGTCGCGCTGCCCCTGCACGAGTGCCGCAGGAAGGCGGTCGGCCCGCAGTCCGTCGTAGTAGGCGAGCGAGGAAGAAAACGCGGGAGCGGGAACACCGGATGCCGCGGAGGCGGCAACCACTCGACGCCAGGAATCTTGCGCACCGGCCACCGCGTCGCGGAAGTAGGGGGCGGTGACGAGGGCAACGAGTCCTGGGTCGGCCTGATATGCCTCAGTGATGCGGTTCAGAAACTGTGCCCGGATGATGCATCCGCCGCGCCAGATCTTCGCGATGTCGCCCTTGTGGATGTCCCAGTTGTATTCGATCGCGCCAGCGACGATCTCGTCGAAACCTTGGCTGTAGGCGATGATCTTCGAGGCGTAAAGTGCGAGTCGCACATCTTCGATGAAAGCGTCGGCGTCTGCCTCTGCCACCTTCGACGGCGTGGGCCCCGGCAAGTCGGCTGCAGCCTCTCGTTGGGCTGGCTTCGAGGAGAGGGAGCGAGCAAACACGGCCTCCGCAATTCCGGAAACAGGTACGCCAAGGTCGAGCGCCGTCTGCACGGTCCACGCCCCGGTGCCTTTTGCTGCGGCCTGATCGAGGATGACATCGACGAGCGGCTTGCCGGTTTTTGCATCCGTCTGACGCAGCACCTCTGCGGTGATTTCGATGAGGTAACTCTCGAGTTCCCCCTTGTTCCACTCGGAGAAGATGTCTGCGATCTCGGCGGGGCTTTTGCCGGTGCCGTGCCGAATCAGGTCGTAGGCTTCGGCAATCAACTGCATGTCCGCGTATTCGATGCCGTTGTGGATCATCTTCACGAAGTGGCCAGCGCCATCGGTTCCGATGTGGGTCACGCACGGCTCACCGTCAACGACGGCGGCAATCGACTTCAGGATGGGGCCAAGCGTTTTCCACGCGTCAGCAGAGCCCCCCGGCATGATCGATGGCCCGAGCAGGGCACCCTCTTCGCCACCGGAAATTCCCGCGCCAACAAAGTTGATTCCCGTTTCACGCACCGCCTTTTCGCGGCGGATCGTGTCGCCAAACAGAGCGTTTCCGCCATCCACAATGATGTCGCCCGGCTCGAACGCCGCCACGAGCTGGTCGATGACTGCATCCGTTCCGGCGCCAGCCTTCACCATGATGATGGCGGTACGGGGCGTGCTGAGGGATGCGGCAAAGTCTTCGATGGTTTCGCTTGCGACAAAGCCCGCTTCGGGATGCGCCTCAAGGAGATCGTGCGTGCGTCCGGCCGAGCGGTTGTAGATCGCCACCGTGTTGCCTTCACGGCTTGCGAGGTTGCGCGCGAGGTTGGAACCCATGACGGCGAGGCCGACCACTCCGATGTTTGCGGTGGTTGCTGGGGTGCTAGTCATGGGGTTTCTCCTCGTTCGCGGACGTGTTAAGGCTAGCGTGAGTGCGTGACACCTTTTGTGAATGCGTCGGACACATGACGCCGCTGCTCGTGGTCATGGGGGTGAGTGGCTCCGGCAAGTCCACTATTGGTAGGTTGCTGGCCGAAAAGCTTGGTGTTCCCTTTACGGATGCCGATGACCTCCACCCAGAGGCGAACACACGCAAGATGGCGGGAGGGCATCCGCTCGACGACGAGGACCGCTGGCTGTGGCTGCGCCGCGTAGGCGAGGAACTGGCGAATTCGCGCGATACCGGGCGGGTGATGGCGTGCTCGGCTCTCAAACGCAGCTACCGCGATGCCATTCTTGCCATCGAACCGAGGGCGTTCTTCGTTGAACTTGACGGTAATCGCGCGCTACTTGAGGAACGGTTGCAAGCTCGCCGGGACCATTTCATGCCAGGAAGCCTCCTGGGCTCTCAACTAGACACCCTCGAATCGTTGCAGGCGTCTGAGCCAGGAGTCGCGGTTTCGGTGGCGGCTGCGCCGATTGAAGTGGTCGTCGAAATACAACGGAAACTCGCCGCGTTGTAGGGTGGCGTCATGCGCCCACTGCAGCAGGAAATCATCCGGGACCTTGGCGTTTCGGCGGTCATTGATGCGCGCAAAGAGATTGATGCGCGCGTTGACTTTCTCATCGATTACGTGACGTCAGCACATGCCAAGGGCCTCGTGCTGGGCATTAGCGGCGGCCAAGATTCATCGCTGGCTGGCCGACTCTGCCAACTCGCCATGGAAAAGCTCTCCGCAGCCGGGACAGAAGCAGAGTTCATTGCGGTGCGCCTGCCCTACGCGGTGCAACTCGACGAAGCGGATGCGCAGCTCGCGCTGGAATTCATCCAGCCACAACGCACCGTCACCTACAACATCCAGCGTGGGGTGGAAGGTTTCGAGCTCGAATACCTTGAAGCAATTGGCAACGATATGGCCGACTTCACGAAAGGAAACGTGAAGGCACGCTCACGCATGATCGCCCAGTATGCGATCGCCGGCCAGCGTTCACTCCTCGTGGTTGGCACGGACCACGCTGCCGAAGCGGTCACCGGGTTCTTTACGAAGTTTGGTGACGGAGCTGCCGATGTTCTCCCACTCAGTGGTCTCAGCAAACGACAGGGCAGAGCGCTGCTTGAGGAGTTGGGTGCGCCAGAGCGGCTGTACCTGAAAGAGCCGACTGCCGACCTTCTTGATGACAATCCAGGCCAATCCGACGAAGCAAATCTGGGCGTGAGTTACCAGCACATTGATGACTTCCTGGAGGGACTCGCAGTGCCTGATGCGGTGGCTGCGACGATCGAGGCGAAATACCTTGCGACTCGCCACAAGAGGAACCTTCCGGTTACCCCGACGGACACCTGGTGGCGTTCGTAGCAGCAATACATTCGGCTTTGCGGCGGTCTGACCGCCCGCGGGTGTCGACGTGCACCGCAGTGCGCTAAACTCGGGGATTGAACTTCGGCGAGGGACGTTCAGCGCCCGGTCATTCGGGCGTCGGGCATCCGTAATCGACGCAGTGAGCAGGCAGGGTCTTCACAGGCCGCACAGTCTTTCCTCACGCGCAGGCGTTCGAGTTGACCATTACGAGACACGCGGGCCACAGCCTGCGAAGGAGACAGACATGAACGACAAGACAGTACACGGCGAGAAGAAGGCCGAAGTCGACAACCACCTCAACGCTGAACTGCGTGAGAACTTCGGCAAGGGCTACGCCCGCCGCCTCCGGATGGCTGGCCGCATTCCCGCGGTGATTTACGGTCACGGCTCAGCAGTCCAGCACGTGAGCCTCCCGGCCCACGAAGTGGGACTCCTGCTTCGTAAGGCAAACGCTATTCTGAACCTGAACGTTGCGGGAAAAAAGCAGCTGGCGCTAGTGAAGGATGTCCAGAAGGACCCCGTGCGCCAGATTATCGAGCACCTCGACCTCGTCACCGTTAAGAAGGGTGAGAAGGTTCAGGTTGAGGTTCCGATCCACCTCGAAGGTGAGTCGTTCAGCGGCACCATCGCGATGCTCGAAGTCAATACCATTCGCCTTGAAGCGGATGCCACGAGCATTCCTGAGCGCATCCTCGTTGACATTGAAGGTGCCGAAGAGGGCACCAAGATTCACGCAGCCGAGGTCACGCTTCCTGACGGCGCAAGCCTCTTGGATGATGCAGAGCTCCTGCTTGTCAACGTCATTGTTCCGGCCGCTGTCAGCCTTGACGAGCCGACCGAGGGTGAAGAAGTTGAGGGCGAAGAAGGCGACGCCGAGGGTGACGCCGGCGACGCGGCATCCGATGGCGACTCCTCCGACTCCTCCGCTGAGTAGTCGACTGGCGTGACCGCCGTCTCATGAACACTGATTCGTGGTTAGTGGTCGGGCTCGGTAACCCCGGGCCCGGCTACGCCGCGAATCGTCACAACGTGGGCGAGATGGTTGTTGCCGAACTGGGTAACCGCGCGTCGGCGAAATTTAGGCGCCATAAAGCAAACGCGATGGTGTCTGAAGTTCGCGTGGGCGCAGGCGGTATCGGCGGGCCGAAGCTCGTGTTGGCCGGGACAAATACGTTCATGAACCTTTCTGGTGGCCCAGTCGCAAACCTGCTCAAGTTCTACAAGCTGGCCCCTGAACAACTGATCGTTGTGCATGACGAGTTGGACATTCCGTTCGATGCGGTGCGGCTGAAGTTTGGTGGCGGCCACGGCGGCCACAACGGTATCCGGGACATTATTTCCGCCGTGGGTACTGGCGATTTTGTACGGGTGCGCGTCGGAATTGGTCGCCCTCCCGGTCGTCAGGATGCGGCCGACTACGTGCTCAAAGATTTTTCTTCTACCGAGAAGAAGTCGTTGCCGTCGGTGCTTGCCGATGCGGCGGACGCGGTCGAGTTGACCGCCACTGAGGGGCTTGCCGCTGCGCAGCTTCGGTTTCATACTTCTAGTGAGTAACTTGCGGTTGGTTTTCTGAGGCGGTCACTGAGGTTGGGTTTCCGAGGGCCGGGACAGCCGTTGGCGTCGCGGTGAAAGCCAGAAAGGGCCTTCACTTATCGCTCCAGCGCGCTCGCGTAGACTTGGTTGGTGATACTTGAGGGCTTAAATGCCAGGCTTCTGCACGCCCGCACGTTCGAAAGCGCCCTCACGCATGCTCGTCGCAGCGCCGACTTTTCCCTCGTTGACGGGCTACGCGCACCATTGCTGGCGGGATTGCTTGGCGAGCGCAAGGGCCCGCAAGCCCTGTTCGCGATCGTGGCAACCGGGCGTGATTCCGAGTCCCTCAGGGACGCGCTTGCGTCAACAATTCCGGACGCCGAGATCCTCGAGTTTCCGGCGTGGGAGACACTGCCGCACGAGCGCTTGAGTCCGAGTGCTGAAACAGTGGGCAAGCGAGTGCACGCGTTGCGCCGGCTGCACCAGTGGCAGGAGGGCGAGCAGCAGCATCCGATCGTCGTCGTGGCGAGCGTGCGCGCCGCACTGCAACCGCTCGCCCCAGGACTTGCCTCCCTTGAACCGGTGACGCTCACGCAGGGTGGGCGCGGATACAACATGGCCGAGCTTTCCGAGAAACTGGTGGCCCTCGCCTACACGCGCGTGGACATGGTCACACGGCGCGGCGAGTTCGCAGTGCGTGGCGGCATCCTCGACGTGTTTGCTCCCACTGACGACCATCCGGCACGCGCGGACTTCTTTGGCGACGAACTCGAACAGCTGCGGTTCTTTTCCGTGGCCGACCAGCGCTCGCTAGACACCGAGGTCACGACGGTGGAGCTGCAGCCGAGTCGCGAGCTGCTCCTCACCGACGAGGTTCGCCAACGCGCGAAAGAAATGCAGCACGAGTTTCCGAGCATCAGCACGATTCTTGCGAAAGTGGCGGAGGGGATCCCGGTCGATGGGATGGAGTCGCTCGCGCCCGCGCTTGTTGACCGTCTCGTGCCGGTGACCCACTACCTCCCCGCAAACGCCGCCATCGCGGTGATTTCGCCCGAGCGCGTGGCGACGCGTGCGGTGAGCCTGGGGGAGACGAACCGCGAGTTCTTGGCCGCGGCCTGGAATGCGGCAACTGCGGGAGCGGAAGCACCCATCGATTTGGATGCCGGCGACTTCCTCACCGTCAACGAGCTGAAGCAGGCCGCGGGCGCCCGCACCTGGTGGACGCTGAGTGCTTTCGATGCAGGCGCGCTGGAACTTGAACCTGAGGTCATTGCTGAGATCCCCGGCGACGACACCGACTACCTGCGCATCGACGCGAACCCCGCCCCCAGTTTTGCGGGAACTCCGGAAGGCGCCATCGAGCACATTGCTGAGCTTCTGAGCGCGCAGTGGGTTGTGGTGATTACCGCGCAGGCGGCCGGGCTGATTGAGCGTGCCTCCGATGTTCTTACCGAGCGTGGACTTGCCGCACGCATCACCGACGACTTGCCCGATGTTCTTGAACCGGGAGTCGCCTATCTGGTGAAGGCCGCTGTGGAGGCCGGGTTCGAGTTGCCGGAGTCGAAGCTCGCCGTGTTCAGTGAGTCGGAGTTTTATGGCCGCACCGCCGGGTACGAGTCCCGTCAGGTGAAGAAGCTCGCGAGCCGACGCCACACCGTGGTGGACCCTTTGCAGTTGAAGGCCGGCGACTTTGTCGTGCACCAGACTCACGGCATCGGCAAGTTTGTGGAGCTCGTGCAGCGTGAGGTGAGCACGGGCGGCCGCAATCCGGTGAAGAACAGCCGCGAATATTTGCAGTTGGAGTACGCCCCGAGCAAGCGCGGCTACCCGGGCGACAAATTGTATGTGCCCACCGATCAGCTCGATTTGCTTACTCGGTATGTGGGTGGCGAAGCCCCGGCACTCAGCAAGATGGGCGGCAGCGACTGGTCTGCGGCAAAGGGCAAAGCGCGGCGTGCGGTGCGCGACATCGCGGTCGAACTTGTGAAGCTGTACAGCGCCCGGATGGCGAGCCGCGGGCACGCGTTTGGGCCGGATTCGCCGTGGCAGCGGGAGTTGGAGGAGGCATTCCCGTTTGTGGAAACCCCCGATCAGCTCGTCACGATTGACGAGGTGAAGGCCGACATGGAGCGGCCCATCCCCATGGATCGGCTTCTTTCCGGCGATGTCGGTTACGGCAAAACGGAGATTGCGGTGCGCGCGGCGTTCAAGGCAATCCAGGATGGCAAACAAGTGGCAATGCTCGTGCCCACGACGTTGCTCGTGCGCCAGCACATGGAGACTTTTGTCGAACGGTTCGCCGGATTCCCGGTGCACGTGCGCGCGCTCAGCCGATTCCAGACTGACCGCGAGGCGAAAGAGACGATCGCGGGCCTCGCGGATGGCAACGTGGATATGGTGATCGGCACGCACCGCCTCCTCACGGGAAGCATCGTGTTCAAAGACTTAGGGCTCGCGATCATCGACGAGGAGCAGCGGTTCGGTGTTGAGCACAAGGATGCGTTGAAGAAGTTGAAGACGAACGTGGATGTGCTCGCGATGAGTGCGACACCGATTCCGCGCACGCTGGAGATGGCGGTGACCGGCATCCGCGAGATGTCGACGCTCGCGACACCACCGGAGGATCGGCATCCGATTCTTACCTTTGTTGGCCCTTACAGTGACAAGCAGGTGGCCGCAGCGATCAAGCGGGAGTTGTTGCGCGAGGGTCAGGTATTTTTCGTGCACAACCGGGTGTCGAGTATCAACCGGGTGGCGACCCAGTTGGCGGAGCTCGTGCCAGAGGCCCGCATCGCGGTCGCGCACGGTCAGCTGCCGGAGGGTGTGCTGGAGCAAGTGATGGTGGACTTTTGGGAGCGCAAGTTTGATGTGCTCGTGTCGACGACCATCATTGAGACCGGGATCGACATTTCGAACGCAAACACGCTCATCATCGACCGGGCTGATAAGTATGGGCTCAGCCAGTTGCATCAGATTCGCGGCCGTGTGGGGCGTGGGCGCGAGCGCGCGTACGCCTACTTCTTGTATGACGAAAACAAGCCGCTCACCGAGACCGCGCACGACCGGCTCGCGACGATTGCGGCCAACAATGAGCTCGGCGGCGGAATGCAGATCGCGTTGAAGGATCTGGAGATTCGTGGCGCGGGCAACCTGCTGGGTGGCGAACAGTCCGGTCACATCGCGGGTGTCGGCTTCGACTTGTACTTGCGGATGATTGGCGAAGCGGTCAGTGATTTCCGAGGTGAGGTGGCTGAGGGGCAGACCGAGTTGCGGCTCGAGTTGCCCGTGGACGCGCACATCCCTGAGGACTATGTGGAGAGTGAACGGCTGCGCCTGGAGGCGTACCAAAAGCTCTCCTCGGCGAGCGGCACTGCCTCCACTCCCGAGCAATTGACTCTGGTGCAGGAGGAGTTGGCGGACCGGTACGGGCCGCTTCCGGCGCAAGTGGAGAACTTGATCGCGGTGTCACGGTTGCGGCGTGCGGCGCAAAAGGCGGGGCTGTCGGAGCTCGTGAGTGCGGCGGGCAAGGTGCGCATCGTGGGCGCGGAGTTGCCGGATTCGATTCAGGTGCGGTTGCAGCGGATGTATCCGGGGTCGCGGTATTTGGCGCAAACCCGCACCGTGATGTTGCCGTTGCCGCAGGTTGAGGATGATGCGGCGCTCATCGACTGGGCCGCCACGTTGCTCGCTGCGATCTACCCGCCACCTGCCGCGGACGCTACGCCGTAGTGGGGGCGGTGCCTCAGGGGGCTGCCACTACCGGCTGGCGCAGTATCGTCTTCAGTTTCGCGGCCTCCACTTTGCGTGGGTCGCTGAGGTAAATCTCGTGGTGCTTGCCGGTGAAGGTGAGATTGTGTTCTGGCATGTACTCGTGATGCATCCGTTTCAGCACGGGGCCTTCATCGTCGTAGGAGCCCACGTGGAGTGTCTGCACGCTGAGCCCTTCGGTGAGGGTTTCGAAGCGCAGGCGATCCAGTGCGGGAAGTGCCTTCTTTTTCCCGGCCGCGGCGATCGACTCGCTGACCAGGTCGGGGCTGATCCATTCGGGCTGGTAGATCATCATGGTCCAGTCCCAGTCGTCTTTGGCGCGTGCGGTGAACGCGTCCATGTCATCCGCCCACCACAGTCCTTCGAGTGGGCCGACGACGTGTACTCGCCCTAGCGCTTTCTTGGCGGCGAAGCGGATGGTGTACGACACCGAGTAGAGCGCTTCGAGTGCTTGCTGGTAGGCGACGGCGGTTCCGGGGTTCCCGTGGCCGTCGACCATGAGATAGGCCTGCTCCGGGACGTCCAGGAGCGTAAATTCACCCACTTTTCCGCTGTAGAGAGCGGAGCGCGCCTTTTTGATGTCGAAGGTGTCCACGAGTGCCTTTCTGTGCGGCTACGGGCTACATCAATCCTGCACGCGACCACCGACAAGTATGCATAACTTGACATCATGTACAGAATTCTTTACAGTGAGTAATGTCAAATAAATCATACACAAGGAGCGGTTGTGACTTCGGAAGAAAAGAGCGCCTGGATCATGGGCGTCGTGGCGGTGGCCACGTATGGAATATATCTCAGCACGATTTTTTCGCTCGCTGACGGCCCGCTGTATGAGGTCGCTTACGCCTGGCCGATGGCGTGGACGATCATTGGCGCAATCATCGTGTCGATTGTTTTGCACATTCTCGCGGCGGCGATCTGGCCAAAGGATGCCAACAAGCGAGACACCCGGGACAAGGAGATTTCCCGTTTCGGCGACTTCGTCGGTAGCGGTTTGGTTTCGGCGGGGGCTGTCGCGGCGATGATCCTGGCGATGCTGGAGTGGGACCTGTTCTGGATCGCAAATGTGATTTATCTCGGTTTCATGCTCTCGGCCGTCGTCGCAACGGTGGCGAAGGTTGTCGCCTACCGCGGAGGGTTTCAGCGGTGGTAAAGCCCACGATGGTGACCAACAACATCCGTGCCCTGCGATTTGCTCACGGTGAGTTGACGCAGGCGGAGTTGGCGGAGCGTGTCGGGTTGACCCGGCAGACGATCATTGCAATTGAGCAGGGCAAGTATTCGCCGTCTCTTGAGGTGGCGTTCCAAATTGCACAGGTGTTCGGGGTTGCCCTGGACGATGTGTTCCAGTACCCAGATACCGAGGAGGCAGGCAAGTGAAAGCGGTAGTTCAAGACAAATACGGTTCGGCGGATCTGCTGGAGCTCGCCGAGGTCGAGCGGCCCGTGCCGAAGCCCAACGAGGTGCTCGTGCGGGTGACGGCAGCCGGCGTGAACATGGCCGACTGGCACTTGATGGCGGGGAAGCCAACGATCATGCGGCTGTTCGGACTGGGATTCCGTGGGCCGAAGCAGCGCACACGTGGTTCGGATGTGGCGGGCGTCGTGGAGGAGGTCGGCTCCGCGGTGACGCAGTTCGCGCCGGGCGATGAGGTCTTTGGTTCCGCGGATGCGGCATTCGCCGAGTTCGCGGTCACGACAGAGAAGCGCTTGGTGTCGAAGCCCGCGAATGTGCCGTTCGAGCAGGCGGCGGCGGTGCGGATGGTGGGCGACACCGCGTTGAAGGCGCTGCGTGCGGGCGTCGGCGGGGAGCTGGAGGCGCTCGCTGGCCAACGCATCCTCGTGATCGGGGCCGCCGGTGGCGTGGGAAGCATGACCGTGCAGCTCGCGAAGCATTTCGGAGCGACGGTGACGGGGGTGTGCAGCACGGGGAAGGTCGACTTCGTGCTCTCGCAGGGCGCGGAGGACGTGATCGACTACAAGAAGTCCGCGCTGTTGGGCACCTACGAGGCGATCATGGACACGGCGGGCGGACGCTCGCTCGCCGTGCTGTGGAAGCGGCTCGTGCCCAAGGGCCGACTGGTGATTGTGGGCGCGGAGGGCGGCAACGCGTTCCTCGGCCTCCTGGGCCGCAGCCTACGTGCCGCGGTGCTCGGACCCTTCGTCCGCTACAAGACCATCACTCTCGTGGCGGTCGAAACCCCGGATGACCTGGCCACCATGCGCGACCTGCTCGCCTCCGGCGCGATCACCGTCCCCATCGAGCGCACGTTCCCGCTCAGCGGGGTAGCGGATGCGATCCGGCATCTTGAGGCCGGGCGTGCGATGGGGAAAGTGGTTGTCGTTCCCTGAGGCCGCGAAGGGGTCGTGAGGTTAGTCGGTCACCATGGGATGGAAGTAGTTGTAAACGCCCGGATCGATCGGTTGATCGAAATGGAGGTGCATAGTGACTACTGACTCCCCACTGCCCATCGCGGTTTGCTCTGCGTGTTCCGCGCGCGCACGACCTAGGTAGTAGAAGTCCTTTCCGTCCGCATCATCCTTTTTTGAAAACACGTGAAGGTCGACACTGTTGCTGACGATGGCTTGAACTTCGGCGCTGGCCAATGTTCGTCTACTTCGGGTATACCAAAGCATCATCGACGAGTCGATGATCTCGTCTTCGTACGCCGTGCTGGATGACACTTCATCAGACTTGTGGAGCGTGACAAAGATCGGGCAGGTTTCGGTCACTTTGTCGACGCGATAGCCATATATCGTCGACGACATATTGGTTGACCATGACAGCAGACGGCTGGCGTCCTTGCGCGAGTATTGACGAGCTGGAGTGAACGGCCCCCTAGTGTCATATCGATCAAGAATGAGTCGTTCAGCCGTGCGGAGGAGATCGTCGACTTCGGCTCGGAATGCAGGCGAAGACTGGTAAGAAATCGCAAGGCCAGGTGACGCTTGTACGGCCCCTTCGGAAGTTCGTTCGGCAAGCGCGGCATCCTTGTAGGAGGTCTTCTCGGGTTGCGTGTTAAATTCCAGGGTCAGAGTTCGGATGACGCTCTCAACGCGATGACTGTCTACTGGGAGCCCGATCTTGACAAACAGTGACTCTATTTCAGACGTCGACATTGGTGAACTTCGAAGCAGGGCGCCGAGTAAGACAGCTTCGTGGAGCCGCCTCGCATTGAGAACCTCACTAGACATCACCGTGAGCAGGTCAAGTTCTTCGGCATCCAGCCCGTGATCGATCTTGAAAAGTTTGCTGAGAAGCGCGGGGTAATTGCGGAGCCTAGTTGCGAGCACGACAGGATCGACGGACTCGAAATGTAGGAAGTCTTCAAGGCGCGGCGTTCGACCGACTCGGTTGCTTACAGTTTCGATTGACGCTTTGAGGTTTTGGAAGCTATCGAGTTTCGAAGTAGCGAGCGACTTGAGAACGCGCTCTTGCGCTATCCGATCAAACTGGATGCTCGACAACCCTGCGATTGCGCCACGCTCTTCGGCGTCGACCAATGCGCGGCGGATTGATTCCTTGTTGAGCGAGTCATCGCCGAATAGCGCGATCGGGATGAGGTAGTTGTTCGCGTAGTTGCCAATGAAGTCGATGACGACGACATATTCCTTGCCGGGGGCTTTTCTCAGCCCACGACCTAGTTGCTGAACAAAGACGATGCTGGATTGGGTCTGCCGCAGCATAATGATTTGGTTGACCGTGGGGATGTCAACGCCCTCATTGAAAATGTCGACAGTCAGGATGTAGTCGAGTTCGCCACTTTCAAGTCTTCTGACCTGCCGCTCGCGTTCGGCCGCATCGTCGTCGCCGGTGAGCACAATCGTTCGAAGAAGGCGGCCTCGAAAGCTTCGCTCGTTGAGGCTTCGCGAGAGTTCCTTGGCCTCGTCTTTGCGACTGCAGAAAATGAGTCCACGTGGGTCGACTCCAGCTTGACCGTATCGTCCGATCGCCTTCAGAAGGTGATCGATACGTTCTTTCTCCACCAGTCGGAAGAGTGGCGTTACGTCTGTCGTTGTGGTGCCGTCATTGAAGGTGAAGTCGGCCACACCGTAGTAATGGAATGGCGCCAGCATGTCCTGTTTTAGTGCCGCATCGAGCCTGATCTCGTAGGGGACATTGAAATCAAAGAGCTCAAAAATACTCTTGCCATCAGTTCTCTCAGGGGTGGCAGAGAGCCCAAGTAGGAAGTCGGGTTTTAAGTGATCGATCAACCGTTGATACGAAGGGGCAGCTGCCCGGTGAACTTCATCAATCAGTACGTAGTCGAAAGTAGCCGGGTCAATCTGACTCAGCAGCTCTTCTTTTGACAGTGTCTGGACTGTCGAGAATACGAACTTTCTGTCGAGCTCACGACTCGATCCGACAACCTTTCCGTACTCACTTTGATTGTTGCCGAGAACGAGGGAGAACTCTTCGATCGCCCGGTCAAGAATTTGCTCCCGATGAGCGACAAACAGCACCCTTTGAGGATTGGCTGCTTTGACATCGAGCGCCGCCAGAATCGTCTTGCCGGTGCCTGTTGCTGAAATCACTAACCCACGCGCGGCGCCCGACGTCCTCAATACAGATATTTGCGCTAGGGCATCGACCTGCATCGCGTTTGGTGTGATCTCAGTCGCGGGCAGTTCGTTCGTGTTTGCCTGCCCACCCAGTAGGAGAGGGGTCGCATTGTTTTTAGGAACCCAGCTCAGTGCATACTGGTCAACCCACTCTTGCGTTAGTGGAGTTGAATATTGAATTCCGATATCGAGCAGATTTGTGAACTGGTCTGAGAGATCGCTTTCGCGGGCCGCGCTTACCCTGATATTCCACTCGTGATTGGTAACCAGGGCTGGCTTCGTGAGATTTGAACTGCCCAGGATGGCGGTGATGCCGTCGGGCCGATTGAAAACGTATCCCTTGGGATGGAAGGCGCCCTCGGTGTGACGGCGAACTTCAATGCCAAGATCGCGCAAAGCCAACAATTCTGCGAAAGCATCTGGCGAGTTGAAGCCCAGGTAATCAGAGGTAATGATTTGGCCAACGCCGACGAAGTCGATCAGTGCTTGCTTGAGGAGCGCGATTCCACCCGCAGACACGAAGGCCACAGAAAATGTGAATGATGATGCGTGCTTGAGTTCAGATCGAAGTGTCTGCAGGACAGTGCTTTCGGGACTGTTGAGAACCAGCTTCGGGTTTAACTGCTTAGGTGAACTGAGCTCTTGATCAAGGTATCCAAAGCCGACGTCACGCCCCAGGGCGCCGTATTTGTCAAACGGCTCGATGGTCACGGTGTCACGAATCGCTTCATGATGGCTTGCACGGCAGGAATATCCGCCGGCGCCCATTCCAAGCGTTCTAAATCTGCCGGGGCAAGCCACTTCACCGCTTCATGCTCTGTGAGTGTGAGGTCACCGGAAAGGAGCTCGCAATAAAACGTGGTGAGTGTGACCTCCCCGAATGAGTATTCGTATGTTGTCGAAGTCACCTGGTCACCAACCACAACGTCTGCATGGAGCTCTTCGCGAATTTCGCGCACGAGGGCTTCTCGTGGTGTTTCGCCGGCTTCGATTTTTCCGCCTGGAAACTCCCACAGCCCTGAGAGACTTGTCTCTAGCCCGCGCTGTGCGCAGAGTATTAGGCCATCTTTGATGGTTACAGCGCCGACGACCTTGATCTGTTTGAGCACGATTCACTCTCGCACATTGCTCACACCACTTGTGGTTGGCCACGCAATTCGCCGTTGTTGTGGCCCGGATAGGGGGCCGCGCCCGCCCTCTGTTGCCGACTAGCATCTGAGCAAAGATACATGAGGGGAACTCTGGTGGGAAACGATGGTGGGCGGGGCCCGGCAACGATGAGTCTCCGGTTCGCAGGGAAATGCCAGGGCTGTGGCGTGGCACTTCCCGCGGGCACCTTGGCGATTTATGACCGCACCAGTAAGACTGTGACCTGCAGCGAGTGCAGCACCGAGCCCGCAGCGGGACCAGTATCTCTCTCAAGGGGTGTCGAGGCGGATGTGGCGCTGACAGTACCGGGTGCCACTGAGCTGAAACCAGAGCCAGAAATCTTCGCCGGAGTAGCTGGCGCATCCGCGAAGAGGGAGTTTCAAAGGCGCAGCGCAAAACGCGAGGCCCGCATTCGTGAAGCGCATCCGAAGATCGGCGGGCTAATGCTTGCGTTGAGCGAGGACCCGCAAAGTACGAAGGCGTGGGCGGTGGGTGCGGTCGGTGAAGAGAAGCTAGGGCGCCGCCTCGACGGGATCAAGAGCGACAACATCCATGTGTTGCATGATCGTCTGATCCGGGGCACGAAAGCCAATATTGACCACATTGTGGTGTGCCCATCCGGCGTCTTTGTCATCGACGCGAAGAGGTACAAGGGCAAGCCGAGCCTTCGCGTCGAAGGCGGCTTTCTTCGTGAACGTACCGAGAAACTCATGGTCGGCTCGCGCGATTGCACGAAGCTCGCGGGGGGTGTGCACAAGCAAATGGCACGGGTTACTGCGGCACTGGCGAACGCAAGCCTTGTCGACGTGCGGGTCGCCGGGATGCTGTGTTTTGTGGAGGCCGAGTGGCCGGTCCTCGGAGGAGAGTTTTCGATCTTCGGCATCGATGTGCTGTGGCCCAAGAGAGCGGTTCACCTGATTCGTAAACCCGGCCCGATCGACGCGGCGAGTTCGCAGCAAATTTTCCGCACACTCGCGGACGCGTTTCCCGCCGCGTAACCCCTTGAGCTCGCCTAATTCTTTGCATAGCGCTCGCCGATTCACCGGCGCGAGTATTCACCTGGTGCCTTTCCGTGATCCGCTCCGCCACATACTCAGCATCCCGCCCCACCCCGCCGAGCAACTGCGAGGTGAGCCCGAACTGGAACGGCATCCCGACGAAGAACAGGCCGGGCATGCTCGCCACCACGCCGCGCGGCGCATTCGGCAGGCCGCCCGCATCCAGCGGCAGACCCTCGATCCACTCCAGGCCGGGCCGGAACCCGGTCGCCCAGATCACCGTGCTGGGGCGCGGAACGCTCACGCCCTCCCGCATCGGCGCGCCGCCCTCGACACCGGTGAGGCGAGGCAACAACGCATCTGGTTCGCTAGTTCAGGGGTTTTTGGCTGGCCTAGCCCAGTCGATCAAGCAGTTTCGTACCGATCAGCTCGGCGGCAATGTCGAGATCGTAATCATCCGGCCAGGCAGTGACCAGCGGGTCGAGATCAGTCCGAAATCCGCGTTGGGCGAGCTTACGGGCGAGATTGTCGAGGGCCTTGGCCGAGGTCATGCCATCCGGCCGGTATGGGCCGAAGGCGGCGAGGATCGCGGCCGGGTCGAGCTGGAGGTGCTCGAGCGCGAGCCAGAGATCGAACAGGTCGCGGCCCTTCGACCTCTGAAACAGGGCGCGGATCTTCGTGGCGACCAATTCGGCAGGCTGGAATGTCTGTACGAGCGCACTGCCGCTCCACCATGTGGTGTCGATGGAGTGCTCGTGGCGGATCAGCGGAAGGGCGGGGGAGCGCTCATGCGTGTTGATCTCGATCTTGATCCGCAGGGGCACCCCGCTGTCCGCGGTCGTGCGCCAGTAGATCTTTGGATGCTCGCTGATGCGTGTATTCACCGTGAACCCAAGTGCGGCGCCCAGCCGGGAGAGAGCCTGAGTGAGCGGGACGATTCCGCCCGCCGTGCGGCGGACATAGTCGAGATCCTCGCTGTAGCGGAATGGGTGGTCGAGGTGCAGCTTGTGCAACGCGGTGCCGCCACGGAACACGAGCTCTTCGCCAAGGTACTCGTCGGAGGCAATCGCGCAGATCGCCCGCGAGAGCAGCAAGTCCTGTTCGACCTGCTCCGGAGTCGGCCAAGTGCGCTGTACGCCCCAGGCGGTGATCGCAGTTGCCGGGATCATGACTCGTCCGTCACGTCAGTATTTACCCTAACCATCCAGGTAGGGTCGAGGAAACCGCGGTCGGGACTCGCTGGATCGAGTCGCGATGGCGACGGCACCGCGTCGCGTACAACTAGTCGTAGAGGCTCCAAGTCGAGGTCGTCGCTCCACCCGTGGTGCTCCAATAATCGGCCGACCCTGCGTCCGGCCGCGGCGGGGAACCGCGGTGCCAGCTGGGCGAGATCTGCGACATCGAAAGACTCGTGCTCGACCAGCTCGAGGATGACGGTCGCGACGTTGTCGAGACCTGCGGCGCGCTCGACGTCGTCAGCAACGTCGAACATCGTTGCGGCGACGCTTGAGACGCGTGTCGAACCGGATCGAGTGGTGTGGTCGGCCGTCGGGATGCGGCCGACATCCCGCTGCGCGAAGACGAAGCGAGTCCGGCCGATCTGCCGATCCCTCATCTGCCGGTTGACGGCGACCTGGAAGACCTGCGGCGCTTGGTGCCCGGCTCCGTACAAGGCCGCCGCGCTGAGCCATCCGACGTAATAGTCGATCTTGCGGTGCCGCATCATCGCGTCGACGATCTCGATTCCCGGCGGTGCGCCCCAGGAGCGGTACTCGGGCGGGACCGGAACCCATAGTCCGCGGGTCGGCGTCACCCACTCATGCCGGCGGGCCGGCGCATGTAGCCGACGGCGGACCTGATCCTCCGGAACGTCGAGGAGTTCTACAATCTCGGCGCTCGTCAGCGACGCACGACCGTGGGCGAGAGCCCAGTCCGCGAGTTCAGGAGCTCGCAGCACCGCCCTCGATTGACGTTCCATATTGACAATCGTCACAGAAAATATGACGTTCTGCAATATTGAGCGAGAAAAGTTGGGTGCCTTGGCGGGCCGTCAGCAAATCATTGAGCCATACAAATCCGTTCCGCCACATACCCGGCATCCCGCCCCACCCCACCGAGCAACTGCGAGGTGAGCCCGAACTGGAACGGCATCCCGACGAAGAACAGGCCGGGCATGCTCGCCACCACGCCGCGCGGCGCATCCGGCAGGCCACCGGCATCCAGCGGCACGCCCTCGATCCACTCCAGACCGGGCCGGAATCCGGTCGCCCAGATCACCGTGCTGGGGCGCGGAACGCTCACGCCCTCCGCCATCGGCGCGCCACCCTCGACGCCGGTGAGGCGCGGCAACAGAGACACTCCGGCCGCCTGCACCTCCTTCATCGAGATCCGGATGAGCGGCCCACCTCGCGAATGAATCTTCGGCCCGGCCTTGCGCCCGATCGGGGTCGCGATCGTGAGCACACGGTAGATGAACGCCCAATACAGTTCGCCGGCCACAGTGAGCAGAGCATCCGGGATGTGCGGTGTCGGGCGTCCGGCAAGGAACACCGGATGGCTCGTCGCCAGCTCGAGCGCGATCTCCGCGCCGGACGTTCCCGCACCCACCACGAGCACCGTGCCGGGCGGCACCGAGCTCGGGTTACGGTATTCGCTCGAATGCAGCTGCCGGATGTCCGCATCCAGCTCCGACGCGAAACCCGGCACGGCAGGCGCTGTCGTCGCCCCGGTCGCCACCACCACATTGTCCGCGGTCAGCACCCCGGCGCTCGTCGTGACGGTGAAACCCGCGTCCGAACGCGCCACCGCGCTGGCTGCCAACCTAGCGACTGCCACCCCAGTGACAGTCACGCCATGACGCACGGGAAGCTCGAACTTCTCGGCGTAGCGCTCCAGGTAGTCGGCAACCTCGTCCTTGCCTAGAAAGCCACGCGACTTCTGGTGCGGCAGCCCGGGCAGGCTCGAATGACGCGTGGGGGTGAACAGGCGAAGCGAATCCCAGCGACGACGCCACTCATCGCCGACGCGCGCCTCCGCGTTCAGGATCACGAAATCTTCGCTGCGCTGAGCGAGGTGATACCCAGTCGCGAGCCCGGCCTGGCCGGCGCCAATCACGATCGTGGAGTAGTGCGTGCGCGAATCAACCATGACGAGTCTCCTGACCATCAATGAGTGGTGATTAGAATAGCATTCTAGTCAGTAGAACGGTAGTCTAATTTCATGCCTGCGACGCCGCCTTCTGCCACGACACCTCCTGCCACGACACCTCCTGCCCCCTCACCACCCGCCGTGCCCCTCAGAGACACGCTCGCCGCCGCGACCAGGGCGCAGATAGTTGACGCGGCCACCACGCTCTTCAGCGAGTCCGGTTACGTCGGCACGTCAATTGGCGCGATTGCCACGCGCGCGGGGGTTGCCGTGCAAACGATCTACAACGCGATTGGCAACAAGGCGGCGGTGCTGTCCGCTGTGCTCGATGCCGCTGTATCCGGCCCGAACGCGCCGACACCCGTGCCGGAGTTCATGGCCGAACGCACCGGTGCAGCGCAGGATGCAGCGCAGTTCCTCGACATCCTCGCGGACTGGCTGCTCGAGGCCAATGAGCGCGCGGCATCCATTCACTGGATCATCCGCCAGTCGATCGCCGTCGACGAGGATGCCGCAGAGCTTGAGCGCACGCGCTCGCAACAGCGCCTCCGCAACTACGGCCTCGCTGCGGCCGGGTTGCGGGAGCGCGGTGGCCTAGGCAACGGCATGACCGATGATCAAGCAGCCGCCACCATCTGGTCGATCGGGCATCCGTCCACTTATCGCGCACTCGCCATCGACGCAGGCTGGACGCCCGAGGCGTACCGGGCTTGGTTGCGGGCGGCGCTCGCGGGGTTAGAGTAACGCCCTAGCTATTCCTCGACGATTCTCGGTGCGGTTTCGTCGACGGGCGGCACGGGGACTGGCTGCTCATCGCTAGCTGTGGGCTCCCCGACCGCCACAACTTCCTTCACCGGCCGCTCCGCCTCAGGCAAATGCACCTTGTACACGACCACCGGTATCAGCACGAGCGACCGAAGGTCGAACACGATGTGGGCAATGATCGGCCACACGATGTTGCCGGTCGCCAGGAACAGCAGCATGAGCACGGTGCCAATCACGAAACTACCGATCATGCCGGCAACACCCTGGTAGACGTGCAATAGTCCGAACACCGCGAGGCTCGCCACAATCGCCAGCAACGCGTTGCCGAACACTCCGAAGATGAGCGCAGGCAGCGCAAGCCGAAACAGCAACTCCTCCACGAGGCCCGCGTTGATCGACAGCAGCCAACCGAACTTCAGCTCGGCGCGGTTGCGGGGGAGCAGCGCGTGGATGTCGCCGATCGTGGGCACCTCCGTCGCGTTGCGTCCCAAAAACACGAGAGCGAGTGCGCCGATCAGCAGCCCGATCGAACCGCCCACCACAAGACCAGAAACTAGCCCGCTTTCCGCGAGGACGCTCCGGAAGCCTGCCATTGCCGGCCACGACTCCACTTGCTCTAGCATCCGGGGCACGAAACCCCACACGAGCACGAGCACCACGAGCGCCGCGCCGCCAAACCAGCTAAACGACTCCCGCAACCACTTGCGGTACATCGCCTGCCGGCGCGTAGTCGTGCGGTACCGCTTGAACCGCTGATACTCGCGGCGATCCTTCGTGACCGCTCGCCACACCAGCATCCCGAGCAGGGCAGCCAAGAGTGCACCGAGCACCCACTGGGCATAGGGCGCGTCAACAAGAATCACATCCTCCATCCTGCCATTGCTCGCCTGGGTGGGAAGATGGGGCATGGCCTCACCGCACCCCAAACTTGATGAACTGATCACCGTGCTCGCAAGGTTGCGGGCGCCAGGCGGATGCGCGTGGGACGCCGACCAAACCCACGAGAGCCTCGTGCGCTACCTCACCGAAGAAACCCACGAACTCATCGAGGCCATCGAAACCGGCACGCGTGAGGACCTCATCGAAGAGCTCGGTGACGTGCTGTACCAGGTCATTTTTCACTCCGACATCGCCGCGCACACCCCCGAGGAGAACTTCACGCTCGAAGATGTCGCCGCCCACATGACGGCCAAAATGATTGGACGCCACCCCCACGTGTTTGGCGACGATGCCGAAAAAGCGTCGATGAATATCCAGAGCGCCGACGACGTGATGGCCTACTGGGACGACCTGAAAGCCACCGAGAAGCCGCACCGCTCGAGCGTGCTCGACGGCATCCCCCAAGGCATGCCCGCGCTTGCGCTCGCCGACAAGCTTGTCGGCCGCGCCGAGAAAGTCGATGTCGCGATCGGCAAGCACACGGATGCCGTGCCCGCCGCTGAAACCGAGGACGCACTCGGCGTGCAACTCCTCGGCATCGTGGCATCCGCACGCGAGGCCGGCCTCGATCCGGAGCGAGCACTGCGCGCCACACTTCGTGACCTGCAGGCGAGCATCCGCGATAAGGAAGCACGCAACGCAGGCTAGCCTTGCCTGTCTGGAAACAGTCAGTCGTCGCGAGTAGCGTCGAAGTATGACCAAGACAAGTTTTGACCACCTCCTCAGCGAGCAGATCGGCCACGAGTTTGCCGCCTCGCAGCAGTACATCGCCATTGCCGTTTGGTACGACAATCATGACCTGCCTCAGCTTGCCAAGCACTTTTACCAGCAGTCCATTGAAGAGCGCAATCACGCCATGATGCTTGTGCAGTATCGGCTTGACCGTGATCTGGGCATCACCATCCCCGGTGTCGCGACCGTCATCAACGACTTCACCGATGAGAGTGCACCGATCGCCCTCGCGCTCGACCAAGAGAAGCGCGTCACCGAGCAGATTGAGGCATTGTTTGCTGCCGCCCGCGCCGAAAGCGACGCGCTCGGTGAACAGTTCATGCTCTGGTTCCTGAAGGAACAGGTCGAAGAGGTCGCCTCCATGTCGACCCTGCTCACGATTATGAACCGCGCCGAAAACCTGTTCGACGTCGAAAACTATCTTTCACGCGAAAGCATCGGTGAAGGCGAAGACCCGAGCGCACCCGCAGCAGCTGGCGGCGCCCTCTAGCTGAAGATGGTGCCCGCACCAACCCGAATGGGGCGGGCACCAGGCCCGAACCGTGGCTCTGCTCGAAAGTAAGCATCACGGCCGGACAGTGGACAGCGCATCGTTTCTGACGCACCGAACCTAGGCAGAATCGAACTCTAAAAGAGACGACTCTGTGAACTGATATGTAGCGGCGCGCCCCTCAAGTTTCCCCCCGGATCCTCTTCGGCAGAGCAACGACGCTACTCAGTAACCCTAATTCATAACACTTGTTAGTGCAAACAACCGTTATGGTAAGGAGATGAGCCGAAAACCGGACCCGACTCGCAAACCGGAGCTTCTCGCCCAAATCCTCGACTACCTCTTGGATAAGCCCTTAGCGAGCCTTACCTTTCGCTCCGCTGCGTCGGCGCTCGGGGTGAGCACCTACACGCTCGTCTACCAGTTTGGAACACGTGCCCAACTGGTGAGCGAAATCCTGCGCGCTGTAACCGCCCGCCAAGCGTATGTCGAAGAACTCATCGCCTCCGCCGCTAACACCCTCGACGCCTATTACGAAAGCCTCAGAATCTCGTGGAATTGGGCGCTTGTTCCACAGAACCGTCAGTTGCAACGACTGGAGTTCGAAGCGGCCATGCTCGAAGCGGTCGAACCCGGCAGTCACATCTACAGCCGTGAGCTCTACCGCGAATGGCTTCGCGTTGGTCGCGAAGCACTGGAGTCATTCGGTCTCGACATCGACTCTGCCGAAGTGGAAGCGCGCATCATGATGGACGCGTTCTACGGCCTTCAATACGATCTCGTCGTGAACGGCGACGATGAAGGTTCCACTCGAGCGTTCAATCAGCTCATGGAACATCATCGAACGCGCGTCGAAAACCTCGCCATTGGGCGTGTCCACTCCTAACACGTGGTGTGCCCGGCGTCATCGGATGCCGCGAGGTGCCAGAATCGATGCATGGCAACCCCAGTGAACCCCCCGCGTGGGATGCGAGACTTCCTCCCTCAAGAGAAAGCGCGCCGCGAACGGGTGCTCACCATCATTCGCGACACATATCGCGTCCATGGCTTCGACGAAATCGAAACACCGGTTGTTGAAGACAGTTCCCGACTCCACGCGGGACTCGGCGGCGACAACGAAAAGCTGGCGTTCGGCATTCTCAAGCGCGGGCTCACCGCGGAAGACATGGCCGCTGCTACCGACCCCCTGGACTTGGCAGACCTCGGACTACGGTTCGATCTCACCGTGCCGCTCACGCGTTTCTACGCCACGCACCGGGCAGAACTGCCGAACGTGTTTCGCTCGATCCAACTCGGTTCGGTGTGGCGGGCGGAACGACCGCAGAAGGGTCGCTACCGCCAATTCGTGCAGTGCGACATCGATGTGATTGGTGAGGCCTCCGGCCTTGCCGAAGCAGAACTCCTTGTCGCCTCTCTCGCCACCTTCACGGCTCTCGGGCTGACCGGCGTGACCATGCGGATCAACGACCGCCGCATCCTCACCGGACTTCTCGACCACCTCGGGTTCGCCCAGGCCGAGCACGCAGCGGTGCTCATTACCCTCGACAAACTCGACAAAGTCGGGGCAGAGGGAGTTGTCGACGAACTGACCCGCAACGGTGCAACCGCAAATGCCATCGAGGCTCTTCGCGCGTACCTCACCCGGCCGCAAACGAAAGAGTTCACCCCGTTCGGTGAGAGCCAGATTCGCGCAGGACTTCCAGAAGGGTTCGAGTCGCCAGCCATCGCCGACCTGATCGCCCTCGGCGAGACTGTGGCAGGGGCACTCGGCCAGAACGGCGCCGACAACGCCGGCGGCATCCCGCTCGTGTTCGACCCCTTCCTCGTGCGCGGCATGGGGTACTACACGGGAATGATTTTTGAGGCGACGCACCCCTCTGTGAGCTATTCGCTTGGCGGCGGCGGGCGCTACGACGGCATGATCGGTCGTTTCCTTGGCACCGAGGTGCCAGCCACCGGGTTCTCGATTGGGTTCGAACGCATCGTCGACCTGGTCGAGCTTGCCGAGAGCGAAGCAGCGGAAGCTCTCGTACTCCTCCATAAGGACGACGTCGACCACGCTCGCCTCGTCGCGCTCAAAGCCGAACTGATCTCCCAAGGAAAGCGTGTGCGCCTGGAGCGGGCGCCCCGCAACCTCAAGGGATTGCTCGACTCTCTTGCGGCATCCGGCTATCGGCAGTTCGCCCACATTGGCGACGCCGTCACGGCAGCAGACCTCACCGTTAAGCCACTCAGCGGTAACTCGTAGACTGGCACACGATTCACGCTTAACCGATTCACGTCTAAACGAAGGAGAACCCCCGTGGCTTTGATTGAGGCTGTTGGCGCCCGCGAAATTCTGGACTCCCGGGGAAACCCGACCATCGAGGTCGAGGTGCTTCTGGATGACGACACCGTCTCGCGCGCGGCCGTGCCCTCTGGCGCATCCACCGGGGCATTCGAAGCGTATGAGCTGCGCGACGGCGACAAGAAGCGCTACGGCGGCAAAGGCGTGCTGAAGGCTGTCGACGCGGTCATCGACCAGATTGGCCCAGCAATCGAAGGCTTCGACGCGGCAGACCAGCGGATGATCGACGCTGCCATGATCGAACTCGACGGAACCGACAACAAGAAGAAGCTCGGCGCGAATGCGATCCTCGGCGTTTCCCTTGCCGTAGCGAAGGCGTCTGCCGACTCTGCAGATCTGCCCCTGTTCCGCTACCTCGGAGGACCGAACGCGCACACCATGCCCGTGCCGATGCTCAACGTCATCAATGGTGGTTCGCACGCGGACACGAACGTCGACATTCAAGAGTTCATGATTCTGCCCATTGGCGCATCAAGCTTCGCGGAGGCACTGCGTTGGGGGACCGAGACCTACCACGCACTCAAAGGTTTGCTGAAGGCAAAGAAGCTGAACACGGGCCTTGGCGATGAGGGCGGGTTTGCTCCCGACCTCAAGAGCAACCGTGCGGCCCTCGACCTACTCGTGGAAGCAATCACTTCTGCCGGGTTCAAGCCGGGCAAAGACATTGCCCTGGGGCTGGATGTTGCCGCATCCGAATTCTTCGCCGGCGGTAAGTACACGTTCGAAGGCAAGAAGGTCGGAACGAAGCACCTTCTCGACTACTACGCCGACCTCGTGAAGTCCTACCCACTCGTCACGATCGAGGACCCTCTCGCCGAAGACGACTGGAAGGGGTGGGCTGAGCTCACCGCCGCTCTGGGCGACAAAGTCCAGATCGTCGGCGACGACCTGTTCGTCACGAACCCCGTGCGACTGGCCAAGGGCATCGAGTTGGGTGCCGCGAATTCGATTCTGGTGAAGGTGAACCAGATCGGCACGCTCACCGAAACATTGGACGCGGTCGCACTGGCCCACCGCAGTGGTTACACCGCGGTCATGTCTCACCGTTCAGGCGAAACCGAAGACACCACAATCGCCGATCTCGCGGTCGCCACCGATTGCGGACAAATCAAGACCGGTGCACCGGCCCGCAGCGAACGCGTGGCCAAATACAACCAGCTTCTGCGTATTGAAGAGGAACTCGCAGGCGCTTCGGTGTACGCCGGTCGCGGCGCGTTCCCCCGGTTCAAGGGCTAGACCAGGACAGAGCCTTAGGGTTAAAGAATGGTCCGAAGGCAGAAACCCGAGCGCGTAGCCGTGCGTCTGCCCGAGCAGAGTGCGCGGGCAGGCTGGTTGCGCAGCATCCGCCTGTCCGGATTCACGATCGCCACCTTGACTGTGTTGATTCTCACCGTTGTCGTGCTGGCGCCGTCGGTACGAATTTTCGTGCAACAGCAGCAACAGCTTGCGCAGCTCCGCGCCGATGTCGAAGCCCAGAAAGCTGGTGTGGAAGTGCTCACCGAAGAACGTGCGCGGTGGGACGACCCGCGCTACATCGAAGCGCAGGCCCGTGAACGCCTCAACTACGTGTACCCGGGCGAGTACAGCTACCTCGTGATTGATGATGGCAAAACGGTCTCCACGAGCGATGGGCAGCCGATCAGCGCGCAAGTGCAGACCACCCAGGTGGATTGGGTCCGATTGATGCTCTCTTCAGTGCTCACCGCCGGTCTCACTGAAGAGAAGCAGGGCGAGATCGAGGCGCCAGTGATTAAAGGGTCGAACGGATGACACGGCCACCCTTTCCAGAGCCTTCAGAGGAAGACATCCACATTGTGTCCGCCCAGCTGGGTCGCCCGGCACGAGGCGTGATCGGTATTGCCGCACGCTGCGTGTGCGGAGCGCCGACTGTGGTTGCTACCGCTCCTCGACTGGCGGATGGCACCCCGTTTCCCACTCTCTACTATTTGAGTCATCCGGCCGCCACGGCTGCGGTGTCGACGCTGGAGGCAAACGCGGTCATGGCCGAACTCCAGGCTGAACTTCGGCAGGATGCTGAACTGCACGCGAGCTACGCGCGCGCCCACGAGTCCTATTTGGCCGACCGGGACGGAATCGACGACGTTCCGGAGATTGCCGGAATCTCTGCTGGCGGGATGCCTGACCGGGTGAAATGCTTGCATTCCTTGGTTGCGCATTCGCTTGCGGCCGGGCCCGGTATCAATCTGATCGGGGATCGCGCACTCGCGCTCGCCACCTGGTCGCCCACCGTGTGCCAGTGTGCCGACTATTCAGCTGAGGAGCCCGTGGTCGGGTCGCCGGCGACGTCAGGGTCAGCGACATGAGACGGCTCATCTCGGGCAGTGCGGTGCTTGCGCTTGTGGCATCGGTTGTCCTGATTGCGGCACCAGCGTCGGCGGATTCCATTCGCGACCGCGAGTACTGGCTCTCCCAGTACGGCATCTCCACCGCGTGGAACACGACAAAAGGTGAAGGTGTCACCATCGCGATCATCGACACCGGTGTTGACGGTTCCCACATCGACTTGACCGGTGCGGTTGTCGGAGGGACCGATGTTTCTGGTGTGGGTGCCACAAACGGCCAGCAACCGATCGGCGACAGCAGCGAACACGGAACCATGGTGGCCTCCCTCGCCGCGGGGCGCGGGCATGGCGGAAACAGCGGAGTGATTGGTTCTGCTCCCGCAGCCGACATTTTGGCCATCTCGATCGGATTCGGATCGGGCAATCGCAGTTCGGATGACCAGATTGCTGACGCCGTGAAGTGGGCCGTCGACAATGGGGCCGACGTCATCAACATGTCGCTCACGCGCAATAGCTTGGAGTGGCCGACAAGCTGGGACGATGCCTTCCTCTACGCCTTCGAGCACGACGTGGTGGTGGTCGCTGCTGCGGGCAACCGGGGTAGCGGAACCACCGAGGTTGGCGCGCCGGCGACAATCCCCGGAGTGCTCGTGGTGGGTGGTGTGGATCGCAACGGCAAAGCCAGCTTCGACGCCTCCTCGCAGGGGATTACCATTTCTGTCGCCGCCCCGAGCGAGGACCTCGTCGGTGCAGCGCCAGGCGGCGGCTACTACTCGTGGGCGGGGACGAGCGGGGCCACCCCGATCATTTCGGGGATCGTTGCGCTCGTGAAAGCTGCGCATCCGGAACTGGATGCCGGCAACATCATCAACCGCATCACGGCGACCGCAACGTCGCCGGGCGTGGCCGTTCCAAGCCCCATCTATGGCTACGGGCTCGTGGATGCGGCAGCGGCAGTTTCAGCATCCGTCCCGTCAGTGTCGGTCAGCCCTGCCCAAGACTTGAAGGACTGGATCCACTTGCACCGACGCGCCGAGGTCACCCCGACCCCGACGCCAACGGAACCTCCGACAGTTTCCCCGACGCCAACGCCGGTGCCGCAGGCAGGCCCCGTCACTCCGCTCGGTACGCTTCTTCCGACCATTGCCCAGTTGCGTGATGTGGGCGTCCCGCTCCTGGTTTTTGCCGCGTTTTTCAGTTTGCTCACGGTGTGGTTAGTGAGCTTTATTCGACGTGTCAGAGGTTCTCGGCTGAGGTAGTACATTGGTCGGGTGCAAAAAATCCTAATCGTTGGCGGCGGATACGCCGGTTTTTATACTGCTCTGAAGCTCGAGAAGCGACTTCGCCGTGGCGAAGCCGAGGTCACCATTGTTGATCCGCTTCCGTACATGACGTACCAGCCGTTCCTCCCAGAGGTCGCAGCTGGCTCGATCGAGCCACGCCACGCGGTCGTGAGCCACCGTCGACACTTGCGTCGTACCGAGATTCTCACTGCGCGCGTGACCGGGATCGACCACGCGTCAAAGAAGGCAACCATCAACCCGGCCATCGGCGACTCGTGGGAATTTGAGTACGACACCATCATCGTCACCGCCGGTGCGGTGTCGCGCACATTCCCGATTCCAGGTGTTGCTGACTTCGCCATCGGACTGAAGACCATCGAAGAAGCGGTCGCTGTGCGCGACCAGGTCATGAGCAACTTTGACAAAGCGGCAATGTTGCCCGCTGGCCCCGAGCGCGACCGACTGCTCACGTTCACGGTGATTGGTGGCGGATTCGCTGGCATCGAGATCTTCGGTGAACTCCGTAGCCTCGCGACTAGCCTGCTTCGCTACTACCCGACCATCACGTTCGAGGACACCAAGTTCCACCTCATCGAAGCGATGGGTCGGATCATGCCGGAAGTGTCGCTCAAGACCAGCCACTGGGTTCTCAAAAACTTGGCGGCACGCGGTGCAGAAGTTCACCTCGACACTCAGCTCAGTTCAGCCGTTGACGGCAAGGTCGAAATGTCGAACGGCGAATCGTTCGAGTCCGACGTCATTGTGTGGACTGCAGGCGTCATGGCAAACCCGATGGTGAAGAACACTGATCTTCCCATCGAAGAGCGTGGACGACTGCGTGTGGGTGCCGACCTTCGCGTGCGCACCGAAGACGACGAAATTGTTCCGGATGCCTGGGGCGCAGGCGACGTGTGCGCCGTCCCCGACCTCACCGGTGGCGGAGTGGGCGGTTTCTGCGTGCCGAACGCTCAGCACGCGGTGCGCCAGGGAAAGCTCATGGCGAAGAATGTCGTCGGTGCTTTGCGCGGCGATGCTCCTGCCGAGTATTTCCACAAGAACCAGGGTGCTGTTGCCGGTATCGGCCTCAACCACGGCGTATTCCAGTCGGGCTCCTTCGCGGTGAAGGGTTTCGTCGCGTGGGTTATGCACCGCGGCTACCACGGCCTCGCGATCCCGCTGTGGGAGCGCAAGATTCGCGTGTTCGGCAACTGGGCATTCAACTTTGTGTTGCGTCGCGACATTGTTTCTCTGGAAAACCGCGTGACACCACGCGCCACATTCGAAGAGTTCGCTTCACGGCCGAAAGCCTAAATTTCTGTACCTGACCATCTAGGCTGGGCGCATAAAGGGCCCCCGTAGCCCAATTGGCAGAGGCAGACGACTTAAAATCGTCACAGTGAGGGTTCGAGTCCCTCCGGGGGCACGCAAAGCGTGGCCCCTTCGGGTCTCGCCGTCTGTCTGAATCTGCTTGCGCAGATTCGGTTCGAGTCCCTCCGGGGGCACGCAAAGCGTGGCCCCTTCAGCGGAGCAGAACCTAGTGGCCGGCGCCGAGCCCGCCCGTGAGTCGTGAGTGCAGTGCGGTTGTCGCGCGGTTCATCCCGACAAGTTCGACGGTTTTGCCGCGGTCTTCGTACTTGGTCACGATCGCGTCGAGGGCCGCAACTGTTGAGGCATCCCAAATGTGGGACAGATTCATGTCGATGACCACCCGCTCCGGATCCTTGCTGTACTCAAACATTGTCGTGAGGTCGTTGCTGGAGGCAAAGAAGAGTTCCCCGGTCACGGTGTAGTGCGCGGTACTCACGCCAAAGTATTCGGATACTTCCCGCTCAACCGACACGAAGTGCGCAACACGTCGCACGAAGAGAACGGAGGCGACAAACACACCAACGATCACTCCCACGGCCAGGTTGTGGGTGATGACAACAACGGCAACGGTCGCGAGCATGACGAAGGTTTCGCTTTTCGGCATCCGCTTGAGCGTGGACAGCTTGATGCTGTGCCAGTCAAACGTGGCCACCGACACCATGATCATCACGGCAACAAGTGCGGCCATGGGGATGACCCCGACCAAATCGCCGAGCACGACGATGAGGATCAACAGGAACAGCCCGGCAAGGAAGGTGGAGATGCGGGTGCGGGCACCCGAGGCCTTCACGTTGATCATGGTTTGGCCGATCATGGCGCAACCGCCCATGCCGCCGAACAGGCCGGAGAGCACGTTCGCAACACCCTGAGCCCAGCTTTCGCGAGTCTTGTTGGAGTGGGTGTCGGTGATGTCATCCACAAGTTTCGCGGTCATGAGCGATTCCATGAGGCCGACTAGTGCCATCGCAAACGCGTACGGCGCGATGATCGTGAGCGTCTCCCACGTGATGGGGACGTTCGGGATGAAGAGTTCAGGCAGGCTGCGCGGCAACTCGCCCTGGTCGCCGACATTCGGCACGTTGATCGCGAAGAGCACAACGACGCCGGTCACGAGAAGGATAGAGACCAGGGGTGCCGGGATGATCTTCGTGATTCGCGGCATCAGCACCATGATGATGAGGCCAATCCCTACCAGCGGGTACACCATCAACGGCACTCCGAGCAGGTGCGGTAGTTGCGCGATAAAAATCAGGATCGCGAGGGAGTTGACGAATCCGACCATGACGCTGCGCGGAATGAACCGCATGAGCTTGGCCACTCCGGCAACCGCCAGCAGCACCTGGAGGAGGCCGGCAAGCAACACAGTGGCAATGAAATAGTCAATGCCGTAGTCGCGGGCGACCGGGGCTATCACGAGTGCGATAGCACCGGTTGCTGCCGTGATCATGGCGGGGCGGCCGCCGAGGAAGGCGATCGAGACCGCCATCACGAACGAGGAAAACAAACCCACTCGAGGGTCGACGCCAGCGATGATCGAGAACGAAATTGCTTCCGGGATGAGGGCGAGCGCAACAACAAGGCCAGCGAGCACCTCTCGGGTGAGGATGCGTGGCGTCCTCAGCGCGGTCAGCACTGATGGTTCGGGGGTGTATCGAGATTTGTTTTCTGCGGGTGGGGTGACCACGGCCATGGAAAGCCTCCGTTTTGGCATGAGTGCGCTCTACATTTGAGCGCGGGATGATGTCGGTGAGCGCTTCGTCGCGCAAGAACGCCGGAGAAAACTCGGCGAGGGAGAAGCCCAAAACTGTTGGGCGCAAGTAGTAAGACTAGCGTGCGCAGGGGAACCATCCGGGTGACGGCGCAAACTTAGCCCGATCGTTAGGTTGCCTTTCCCTGGATTAAAGGAAAAAGAATTCGAGGGTTGACACGTGCCCGCCCGGTGCAAGAGACTCACTTAATCGAGAGTCTTGGACGCTTGACCCACTTCATCGGGGAAGGGAGGGTGCGGTGCGTATTTCGTCGGATGAACGTCGCGAAGCGATCATCGATGCCGCCCTCCGAGTCATCCAGCGAGAAGGTGTGCACGCAGCCACCACGCGCGCCATCGTCGCGGAAGCCGACATGCCGCTCGCCAGTTTCCACTACGTGTTTCGCTCCCGCGACGAGATGATCAGCGAACTCATTTCCTACGTTGTCGAGAATGAGGGTCGAGCAGCAATTGCCACCCTGAGTGTCGGGCGAGACATTGAGAGCACAGTTCGCGCGGGGTTGCAGGCCTACTTCGACACCCTTACCGCCAATCCGGGCCACGAACAGGCAATGTTCGAACTGCTGCACTACGCGCTGCGCACGGAGGGACTTGGTGGCCAGCCCAAAGCTCAATACCTGATGTACCGGCGCACGGTCAGTGAGCTGCTTGCGGCTGGCGCCGACGCGGCCGGAGTGAGGTGGCGACTGCCGCTGGATCAGGTGTCCCGACTGCTCGTCACGTTCATCACCGGGCTTACCCTCGCCTGGCTCGCTGACCGCGACAACGAGGCAGCAGCCCTCAGCATGGACTTCGCCGCACAATCTCTTGCCGCGCTCGCCGAACCCAACCCCACACCCACCTCAACCACCCCACCCCGAGACCATGCCGCTGGAAGCAAAATCAAGGAGAAAACGCCATGACGCAGAACACCTCCGCCGCACCCGCGGCACTCACGGAACCCACGCGGCTCGTATCCGCTGGGTGGATCGCCCTCTTTGCGACCGCCTGGTTTGGCATCTGGATGGCGCAGCTCACGCCGATACAACTTCTCCTGCCCCAACAAGTTGAGGCGCACGTTGCCGCCGATGCGCACTGGGTAGACAAAGTCATCGCCTTTGGGATCATCTCCGGCATTGCCGGATTGTGCGCGCTCGTGGCCTACCCGCTCACCGGGGCGCTCTCGGATCGGACGACAAGTCGCTTCGGTCGCCGTCGTCCGTGGATACTCGGCGGGGCGCTCGTGTTTGCTGGCTCGCTCATGGTCCTTGGGTTGCAAGAGACCATGGTGGGCGTTGGCGTCTTGTGGTCGATGACCATCATCGGATTCTGCATGCTTACCTCGGCGCTTACCGCCACAATCTCCGATCAGGTCCCGGTGAATCAGCGCGGACTCGTTTCGGGGTGGCTCTCCGCACCGCAAGCGGTCGGCACGATCGCGGGCTTGCTCCTCATCATCATGCTGGGGCTTGGTCAGGTCATCGGATACGCGCTCATCGCCGTTCTGCTTGTTCTGTTCGTACTGCCTTTCGTTCTTCGCATTCCGGATGCGGTGCTTTCCCCAGAGGATCGCCCGCCGTTTACGATGCGTGCACTCATCGCCGGTTTCTGGATCAGCCCACGGCAGTTCCCCGACTTCGGATGGACTCTCCTCAGCCGCATCCTGGTGAACTTCGGAAATGCTTTCGGTACGAGCCTGTTGCTGTACTTCCTCCAGGACGGTCTCGGGTTCGAATCCGGTGAGCCGGCCGAGGACGCACTGCTTCTGCTGACTCTCGTGTACATGGTGTTTGTCGTGCTGGCCTCGCTGGGGTTGGGCTGGCTGTCCGACAAGATCGATCGCCGCAAGATTTTCGTCTTCGTTGCTGCGGCGTTGCAAGCCGTTGCTGCGCTCATGCTCGCGTTTGTTCCGTCCTTCGACGTTGCCCTGGTCGCGGCCGGGTTCCTCGGGCTTGGCTACGGTTGCTTCCTGTCGGTTGACCAAGCTCTCGCCACCCAGGTTCTTCCCTACGCGGCGGCCCGCGGAAAAGACCTCGGAATCATGAACATTGCGACAACTGTTCCGCAGGCAATCGCACCCCTCCTTGGTGCGTTTGTGGTCGCGGCGCTCGTGGGATTCCAAGGCTTGTTCCTACTTGCGGCGATCTCCGCACTCGTGGGTGGGCTCGCAGTAGTCCCGGTCCGGTCAGTGCGGTAGCGCCCTCATGAACCTCGACACTCCTGCAGAAACCCCGTGGACAAATCCACGCGAATACTGGCCGAGGCTCTCGGCGGCAACGGCAGGCTTGGACACGCCCTACGGGGTGCTCTCGCAAGCCGCGCTCGCGCACAACGTGCACGACCTTCTCGCTCGGCGCACTCCAGAGGGTGGCCCGACAACAATTCGTGTGGCCAGCAAATCCCTTCGCGTGCGCAGCGTGATCGAAGCAGTGGAGGCGTTGCCCGGCTATCACGGAGTTCTCGCCTACACACTTCCCGAAGCGCTGTGGCTGGCGGAGACGATTCAGGATGTCGTGGTGGGTTATCCGAGTGTCGACCGGGCAGCCATTGAGACGCTCGGTCGGGATGAGAATCTCGCTTCCAGGGTCACCGTCATGGTGGATTCTGTCGCTCAACTCGACTTCATCGATAGCGTGGCCAAACCGAACGAGCGGTCAAACATCCGGGTGTGCCTCGAATTGGATGCCTCGTGGAATTCGAAACTGCTCGGACACATGGGTGCGTGGCGTTCCCCCGTGCATTCACCGGAACAAGCCCGCACCCTCGCCCAGCACATTGTGGAACGCCCAGGATTCACCCTGGTCGGCCTCATGGCGTACGAGGGGCAGATCGCGGGCACCGTGAATCGACCAGAGGGCAAGCCGCTCTATGGCGCAGTCGTACGGTGGATGCAGAAGCGCTCTGCTGCCGAACTTGCGGAGCGCAGAGCTGAGGCGGTGAGCTCCATTCGCGAGTGTGCTGATCTCGAGTTTGTGAACGGGGGAGGGACGGGTTCGATCGAGTCGACGAGCGCTGAGCCTGCCGTGACCGAGATTGCGGCAGGAAGCGGATTGTTTGGACCACACCTGTTTGATCACTACACACAATTCAGCCCGGCACCTGCTGCGGCCTTCGCGCTTTCGGTTGTGCGTAAGCCACGCCCAGACACCGCAACAGTGTTGGGTGGCGGTTGGATTGCCTCCGGACCGCCGGCCCCCGACCGGTTGCCAAAACTTGTGTGGCCTGAAGGGGTGCGGATGGTTCCGCGCGAGATGGCGGGAGAGGTCCAGACTCCGCTCACGCAAAGCTATGCGCTTGAGGTGGGGGATCGCGTGTGGTTCCGCCACACGAAAGCGGGGGAACTCGCTGAGCACCTGAACGAGTTCGCGCTTGTCGAGGTTGACAGCATTGTCACCATGCTCCCGACCTATCGGGGCGAAGGAAAGGCGTGGTTGTGACCGCAGAATCACAGGGTCGAGCGGGTGGCCCCGACGCACTATTGCAGCGCGGACATCGTTGGCAAAATTGGGGGCGCGTAGAAACGGCCGAACCCATCTATGTGGCCAAACCGACAAGTGTCGACGACGTGGTGGCTGTCGTACTGCGCGCGCGTGAACAAGGACTCCCGGTGAAGGCAGTCGGGGCTGGGCACAGCTTCACCGCCATCGCAGCAGCCACCGGAGTCTTGGTGGATCTCGCGGGGCTCGATGGACTCTTGAACGTTGACTCGAAGCGCGCTCGCGTGACTCTCGGCGCCGGAACGAACCTGTATCAACTTCCTGCTTTGCTCGCCCCGCACGGTCTCGCCATGGAGAATCTTGGCGACATCGACCAGCAAACCATCGCGGGAGCCACTTCCACCGGAACGCACGGCACGGGTGCGGCGTTCCGTGGACTTTCCGCGCAACTGGTGGCAGTCACGTTTGTCACCGCGGAGGGCAGCATCCTGCGCGTGAGCGAGACGGAGAACTCCGATCTTCTGCAGGCAGCCCGCCTTGGGCTCGGAGCGCTCGGCATCCTCGTTGACGTCACCGTGCAGTGTGTTCCTGCGTTTGTTCTGCACGCGGTGGAGCGGCCAGAAGCTTATGACGACGTGCTGGAGAATTTCTTGCCCCGTGCGGCAGAAAGCGACCACTTCGAGTTTTACTGGTTCCCGCACACCGACACCGTGCTCACGAAAACTAACACGAGGCTTCCGGCCGACGCGCCTCTGCGACCGCTGACCTCCCTCTCGCGCTGGGTCGACGACACCCTCATGGCCAACGGTGTGTTTCGCGCAACATGCGCGACAGGCAACACGATCCCTGCGGTCATTCCCGGGATCAACCGACTTGCGAGCACGCTCACCGGCGACCGCGAGTTCACGGACATCTCCACCTCTGTGTTTACGACGAAACGCACGGTCCGGTTCCGCGAAATGGAGTACGCACTACCTCGTGAGGCGGTGCCGGATGCCGTCCGCAGTATCCAGAAACTCATCCAGGACCGCGGATGGCGTATCTCTTTCCCGATTGAGGTTCGGGCGGCGGCCGCAGACGACTTGTGGCTTTCCACCGCACACGGCCGCGACACCGGCTACATCGCGGTGCATCGGTATTGGCGCGAAAACCACCTCGAGTACTTCCACGCGGTCGAGGACATCATGCGCAGCCACGATGGCCGACCGCACTGGGGCAAGATCCACACGCAAGATGCCGCCTCGCTTGCGGCACGCTACCCGCGCTTCGACGACTTCGTGGCTGTGCGCAACCGCCTCGACCCTGACCGAGTGTTCGCGAACGCCTACCTGGATCGAGTCCTGGGAGCGTGAGGCCGAACGAACTCGACCCGACCGCTTTCGCACAACGCATTCCGAACGACTTCACCGTAGGGGTGGCCACCTCGGCGTTTCAGATTGAAGGTGCGGTGCGAGAGGGCGGACGAGGTGCCTCCACGTGGGACACGTTCATGGCGCAACCCGGTCGCATCCTCGACGGGAGCAGCGCGGCGGTCGCAGACGATCACGTGCACCTCTACCGCGACGATGTCGCGCTGATGAAGAACCTGGGGATCGACGCGTACCGGTTTTCACTTTCGTGGCCGCGCATCCAGCCCGGTGGCAAAGGGGGAGAAAGCCGCGAGGGCATCGCGTTCTATGACCGGCTCCTTGACGAATTGCTGGCCGCAGGAATTCGTCCGATGGTGACGCTGTATCACTGGGACACTCCAGAGGAACTCCAAACGGCGGGCGGGTGGCTCTCCCGCGACACCGCGAAACGCCTCGGCGACTTCGCGACGCTCGCCGGAGAAGCATTCGGCGACCGCGTCGACAACTGGGTCACGATCAACGAGCCCGCCACGGTCACGCTGAACGGGTACGCACTCGGGCTGCACGCGCCGGGCCACGAGATGCTTTTTGACGCATTGCCCGCAGCGCACAACCAGTTGCTTGGGCACGGCTATTCCGTGCAAGCATTGCGCGCGGCAGGGGTAAGGGGCGGTATCGGAATCACGAACGTGCACTCGCCCGTCGTGCCAGCGCGCGATCGCGTCACCGATCGCTATTTCGCAAAACTGTTCGACACGATTCACAACCGGATCTTCGCCGACCCGGTGCTCCTCGGCCACTATCCGAAGCCCCCGTTCGCGTCAGGGCGTTTGTTCCGTGCGCTCACCGAGGTGGATGATGCCGACCTTGCGATCATCCATCAGCCCCTCGACTTTTACGGGTTGAATTACTACATGCCCACGCGCATCAAGGCGGGCTCGTCGAAAGGCGGAGAGACTCCGGATGGCGACGCTGAAGCCATGAAGGGCGTACCGTTCTCACTCGTTTCCTTCCCCGAGCACGAGGAGACGGGTTTCGGCTGGCCGGTAGCGCCCGAATACTTTGGTGTTGCGCTCGCCGAAGTTGCTGAACGCTACGGTCAAGCGCTACCTCCCGTGTACATCACCGAGAGCGGTGCGAGCTTTCCGGATGTGCGCGATAGTGATGGCCGCGTCCATGACCCGCAGCGCATCCGCTACCTTGCCGACCACCTTGCCGCCGCACTCCACGGCGCCCCCGGCATTGACGTGCGCGGTTACTTCGTGTGGTCGCTTCTCGACAACTGGGAATGGGCGGCCGGCTTCAGTCAGCGGTTTGGGCTCGTGCACGTGGACTTTGATTCGCTCGAGCGGACACCCAAAGACTCGTACCGTTGGCTGCGCGAGGTGCTTGCGTCTCGCGAACGTGTTCGCTGACGTCGAACACAAACTTTGTGCGCCTGTGTCCCAGATCGCAGAACAATGCTGTGGGCCGGACCTACCGTGGGGTCATTGTTCCACTACTCATGTTCTGAAAGGAAAATCATGGCTACCTCAACGGTGACAGCCTCCACGACAACGCACGATAAATCCATTCGAGGTCACGCAACGTTCGGGACCCGCGTTCTCGCGGGTATTCTCGGCGGGATCGGCGGCGGGCTCATCTTCGGAATGCTCATGGCAATGATGGGGATGTTGCCCACGATCGCCTCCATGGTTGGATCTGATTCGCCGATCATCGGGTTCCTCATCCACATGATGATGTCGATTGGCATTGGACTCGGACTCACTGTGCTGTTCGGCAACAGCCTGCTGACCAGCTACCCCCGTGGTCTGCTGTTCGGAATCGGCTACGGAATCATCTGGTGGGTACTTGGGCCGCTCATGGCGATGCCCATGATATTTGGCATGGCACCGTTCAGCTTTGACGCGACCACCCTGCCGTCCTTGATGGGTCACATGATCTTTGGCGCGATTCTCGGTACAGTCGCCGTCAAGGTGTTGGCGCGACACTCCAAAGCAGCGTAACGACTTAACGATTCACGAAACACGATGACAGAAGGTTGGTGGAGGCCATGAACGCACCCTTAGGAAACCAGCAGAGCGCAGCACCCCAGAAACTCGAGTTCTCCGGATCACAAGGGGCACAGCTGGCTGCGCGTCTTGATCTGCCGGAGGGCGAAGTGCGGGCGTATGCACTCTTCGCACACTGCTTCAGTTGCAGCAAGGATGTGTTCGCGGCCTCCAGAATCTCCAAAGCCTTGACCGCATCCGGCATTGCCGTTTTGCGGTTTGACTTCACCGGACTCGGGCAGTCTGGCGGAGATTTCAGCAACACGAACTTCACCTCCAACATCGACGACCTCGTGAACGCGGCGGACTTCCTCCGGGCGAACTACCGTGCCCCTGGCCTCCTGATCGGGCACTCGCTCGGTGGTGCCGCAGTTCTGGCGGCTACACATCGGATTCCCGAAGTGCAGGCTGTCGTGACCATCGGAGCGCCTTCCGATCCTCACCATGTCGTGAATCTCTTGAAGGACGACGTCGCGGCGATTCGAGCTCAAGGGTTTGCGCGAGTTGACCTGGGTGGCCGCGAGTTCTGCGTTCGGGAACAGTTTCTTGATGACGTTGCCGAGCAGCCGCAGACCAAGCGTATTCACGACCTGGGAGTGCCACTTCTCGTGATGCACTCTCCCTCGGACGGGACTGTTCCCATTGACAACGCGCGAGCGATATTCGACCGCGCGCAGCATCCGAAGTCGTTCGTGGCGCTCGACGGTGCCGACCACTTGCTCACGAAGCGCGCTGACGCGGAGTTTGCGGCAGCGATCATCAGTGCGTGGTCGAGCCGCTACGTCGCCGAAATGGAATCGCGTGACACGAACGCAACGTCGCCACAGGCGGCGGTACCGGATGTGGCCGTGAACGCTTCCAGCGGCGACTCGATCGAACGAAACCCGGGCGTCGTGACCGTGGAGGAGACCAGAAATGGCGACTTCCAACAGCGCGTTATTTCCGGCGCTCACACGGTGTTTGCGGATGAGCCGGACCCGGTCGGCACCGACACCGGGATGGCTCCATACGAGTTCCTTCTTGCCGGTCTCGGAGCCTGCACCTCCATGACTTTGCGCATGTACGCAAACCGAAAGCAGATTCCGCTCGAGAAGGTGTCTGTGCGGCTTGCCCATTCACGCATTCATGCCGACGATTGCGAAAACTGTGAGACAACTACGGGTCACATCGATCACATTGAACGCGAGATTACGCTGACCGGAACCCTCACCGACGAGCAGCGTGCAAAGCTTTTGGAAATCGCGGACAAGTGCCCGGTGCATCGCACTCTGCACTCCGAAATCAATATCTCGACGGCACTGGTCGAGTCGACACCCAACACAGCACAGCACAGTTGAGCATGAACACTACAGAGGATAAATCGACGTCACAGTCGAACCTGGGGGGTTCGCGAACGCATTCTTTCGGCCGGTTGCTTCTGACCGGAGTCGGAGTGACACTCATCATCTCTGCGATGTGGGTCGTGATCGCTCTGCTCAACCCGACGGTCACCTACCACTTGTCGCCACTATTGGTGGCTGCGGCGCCCAGCGTTGTGGCTCGACTTCAAGCCGAGCGAGCACTGCCGTGGCGACAGGCAGTGATCGCTGCTGCGGTTGGCGGGCTACTTGCCGGAATCACCACGCTAATTCTGGTGTTGGCGGATGCTCTTCGTGGCCCGGTGATTACCGCCGAGTTCACCGCCGTCCCGGGAAGCGCGCTGGCTGAAACTCTCGTGGTGTTGGCGATGGGGGCGGTGCTCGGAGGCGTGTTTGCCGCCATCAACTTGCGACGTCGGCACACCCCCACGTCGACCTAGGGCGTCTTGCGGCGAAGCGTGATGGAGCCAAGCACGATGGCTCCGATGATGAAGGCTCCGATAATCAGCAGCTTCACCCACAAGTAGGAAGCATCTTGGTCATCCCGTGCCACCGCATTCAGCGCGTCGATAGCGTGCGACAGCGGGAGCCAGTCCGAGATCGCGTACAGCACGTCCGGCATTTGGTCGCGCGGGAGAATAAGGCCACCGAGCAGCATTTGCGGGAACACGAACGCGGGCATGAACTGGGCCACTTGGAATTCGGTATTCGCAAAGGCGCTCGCGAGCAAACCGAGTGCGGTCCCGAGTAGGGCATCCGTGACGGCGATCACCAGCAGCCACCAGACTGATCCGCTGACTTCCAGCCCACACACCCACACCGAGAATCCGACGGCGATTCCCGCCTGGAACACCGCGAGCAGACCAAACGCGAGCGCGTAACCGAGGATGATGTCCAGCTTGCTGATGGGCAACGTTAGGAGGCGCTCGAGCGTGCCAGTGCGTCGTTCGCGCAAGGTAGTCATGCTCGTCAGCACAAACATGATTGTGAACGGGAACAGTGCAAGAAGCGCGGGCCCGACCTGGTTGAAGATGGGTGTGTCGTTGAAGATCCACGCCATGAGGCCGATGAGAGCGGTCGGGACCACAAGCAAAAGGGCAATCGTGCGGGGGTCGTGACGAATTTGGGTGAGAACCCGACCCGCTGTAGCAAAGGTACGCCGAACACTCATGATGCCTCCTTGCTCGCGGAGCCTGCCGGGGGAGGGTTCGCCGAGAGATGCTTCGGATGATGCTTGATCAGCGTGAGAAACGCCTCTTCCGCGTCGCTCGCGCCGGTTCGGTCGAGCAAACTGGTGGGGGATTCGTCGGCAAGAATCTCGCCATCTCGAAGAAGAACGAGCCGGTCACAGCGCGTGGCCTCATCCATGACGTGGCTTGAGACGAGCAGCGTGGTTCCGGCGTCCGACAGTCGGCGAAAGAGCGACCACAACTCCACGCGCAACACTGGGTCGAGTCCTACCGTTGGTTCGTCGAGAACGAGCAGTTCGGGGGAGCCGAGCAGTGCGACGGCAAGGGATGCCCGACTGAGCTGGCCGCCGGAGAGCGAATCCACGAGTTGGTTGGCCTGCTCGCTCAAATCTGTGGCGTCGATAACCCGGTCAACGTCGGCGCGATCGGCTTTCAGAACTGCGGCGAAGTAGTTGAGATTTTGGCGAACGGTGAGGTCGCCGTACACGCTCGCGTCCTGGGTCACGTACCCCACGCGGTGGCGTAGTTTTGGGCTTCCGGCGGCATGATCGAGCACCGTGGCAGTGCCGCGCACCCCCTGCTGTACGCCCACTATTGCCCGCATAAGGGTCGTCTTGCCTGAACCGCTTGGGCCGAGTAGCCCCACGAGGGAGCCGGTCGGCACGTCGAAGGTAACTCCGTGCAGCACTTCTTTCTTGCCGCGGCGCACTCGAAGGTCGTCAGTATGGATCGCGTAATTCACCATGTGATGAATTATTCTGCAGGACTCGACTCTGTGTCAAGAGGAGCCGGGTATCCGGTGAGGTGCCACTGAATGGCCGGGCCGATCCGGCGGGCGACCTCGGAAATCGGTGCGCTGGCCAAGGGCTCTGCTTTGATCCCGTACCGCACGAGAAACAACCCGACGAGTTGAGAAGCAACCGCGGTTGCCCGCAACTCGCCATCCTCAACTTCAAGATCGTCAGCGACCTTGTGCAACACTTCCCGCACAATGTACTGACGCAGCAACGTCGCAGCAAAGTCATGACCGAGAGCGGTTCGGATGAGCGCAATAATTCGATCTTTCGCCTTGCCCTCCTCCATTGCGGTCAGGGCGACGGTCACAAGGTTCACGCCCATCTGGTCTCGGGGCCCGCGCAACACTTGTCTCACGATGAGGTCCGGCCGAACTGGCACACTCACCGCTTCAGCGAAGAGGGCCGCCTTGTCTTCGAAGTAGTGGTGCACGAGAGCTGGATCGACTCCGGCCTGGCGCGCAATCGCTCGCATCGAGGTTGCGTCGTAGCCCTCAGCAAGAAACGCTTTGGCCGCTGCAGCGACAATCTGGCTACGAGCATCCGTGTCGGTGCTCCGACGGCGGCCGCGGCCCCGCAGCGGTCTCTCGTGATCTGGGGCTGCTGCCATAACGACAGGCTAGCCTCAACGCCCCCGCAGCTGGTGGGACGGTTCGCTCCGAACAAGAGGAATTCCCAGTGAGTCAGCAGCCGTGTTTGGCTATAGTTGACTGCAACACGGCACGCCGTCGGCGGGCATTGTGCACGTCAGGCAGCACCCAAAGGAGTTTTCAGTAATGGATTCACTCGGAATCGTTATCGGCATCATCGTCCTTCTGGTCGTCATCATCGGTGTCTACCTGTGGTCGACCTACAACGGACTTGTCCGGTTGAACGTCCGCGTTGACGAAGCATGGAGCGACATCACGGTCCAGCTCAAGCGTCGCGCCGACCTCATCCCGAACCTTATTGAGGCAGTCAAGGGCTACGCAGCGCACGAAAAGGGCGTGTTCGAAGCTGTCACGAAGGCTCGCGCTGAGTCGCTGAGTGCCGGAAGCCCGGCCGAAGCGGCAGCAGCCGAGAACCACATGCAGTCGGCATTGAAGAGTATCTTCGCGGTCGCCGAGGCGTACCCGCAGCTCCAGGCCAGCCAAAACTACCTGCAGCTGCAGGGCGAGCTTGTTGACACTGAAGACAAAATTCAGGCGTCACGTCGGTTCTACAACGGCGGCGTTCGCGAACTCAACACCAAGATCAAGGTCTTCCCGAACACCCTGTTCGTGCGTAGCCTCGGATTCTCGGAGCGCGAGTTCTTCGAGGTTGCGGACTCTGCGGCAATCGCGGAGCCGCCACGCGTGCAGTTCTAGTAGTACAGCTTTAGTGCATGTATAGAGCTATTGCGCGAAACAAGCGCAACACCGTGTTCATCATGGTGGGTTTCTTCGTACTCATTGCCGTGCTCGGATTCGCTGTCAACCTCATTTGGGGTGACCCACTGGGTACCGGCGACTGGACAATCACGATCGCCACGATCATTGGCGTAGGAACCTACGTGATCATCCAGTACTTCGCCGGCAGCAACGAAGCGCTGGCGATGAGTGGCGCCCGTCAAATCCAAAAGGCCGACAACCCTCGGCTCTATCGGGTAGTAGAGAACTTGGCGATTACCAAAGGCATGCCGATGCCGAAGGTCTACATTGTCAACGATCCTTCCCCGAATGCGTTTGCCACTGGTCGCAAGCCGGAGTTGGCCTCCGTCGCGGCAACGACGGGGCTTCTCGACATCATGACCGACACCGAGCTTGAAGGTGTCATGGCTCACGAGATGGCCCACATCGAAAACTTCGATATTCGACTCAACACGATCGTGTTTGCTCTCGTGGTCGCGATCGGCATCATCGTCGACATCTTGATGCGGATGATGTGGTTCGGCGGCGGAAGGCGCAACAACAACAATGGCGGCAACCCCATCATGTTGATTGTGGGCATTGCTGCGCTCATAATTTCGCCCATCCTCGCCTCGCTCATCCAGGCGGCCGTCTCGCGGCAGCGCGAGTACCTCGCGGATGCCACGGGCGCGATGACCACGCGTCACCCTGAAGCCCTCGCGAGTGCACTCGAAAAGCTTGGCGCGAACAGCCAGCCAATGATTCGACAGAATTCGACAATGGCGCACATGTGGTTCGGAAACCCTTCCAAGCCAGGCATGATGGGTCGGTTGTTTGCCACTCACCCGCCCATCGGCGACCGCGTAGATCGACTGCTAAAGAACGCCACCAAGTTCTAGAGCCGCGATTGCTTTGGCGAGGTTCCCTCGGCCGGCAACGGCGATGGAACTCAATCCTTGCCATGCGGCGGTCGATTGCAGCACCGGGCCAATGCGTTCAGCAACACCGTGCGGATCGGCATGGGGTTCGTGCCACGCCGACTGCACGCGAAGAACACCGGCCTTTCGATCATTCTTGAGGTCGATGCGGCCCACGAGTGTGTCGTCCACGAGAATGGGCAGGCTGTAGTAGCCGAACACGCGCCGGTGCGCGGGGGTGTAAATCTCTATCCGATAGTGAAAGTCGAAGAGTCGCTCGGCGCGATCCCGGTGCCACACGATCGGGTCGAACGGCGAAAGCAAGGCCGCGGTCTCAATTTTTCGGGGGGCACGGGCCTCCCGGTGGAGCCAAGCCGCGTGTCGCCAGCCTTCCACCGACACGGGCCGAACCACTCCCTGCTCGGCAAGTTCGCGCAGCAATTCTGCAACGGGTACTTTCTTGAGCCGAAAATAGTCTGCGATGTCGGAAGTGGTAGCCACCCCGTATGCCCGCGCGGCGTGCGTCACGAGCTGCTTTTGTGCTTGTCGCGGCGCAATATCGCGGTCGAGAACCGTCGGCGGCAGAACCTGTTCCGCGAGACCGTAGACGCGCTCAAATCTGCTTCGTCCCGCGCTCACGACCTCACCCCACCGAAACAGGGTTTCCAAACCGATCTTCACGTCAGACCAACCCCACCACGGCCCCGTGCGGGTGTTGGCATCGTGTTCAACTTCGCGGGCGGCGAGTGGACCCTTCTCCGCAAGTTCCTGGCGCAGCCAGTCCAACATGGGCTCGTTTGCCGACGCCCATGACGAGGAGTCCCTCTCAGCGTCGCGGCGGTATTCCGCCATCCGCCAGCGAAAGAGCGACCAGGTTTCGACCGGGATGAGCGCAGCCTCGTGCGCCCAATACTCCACGTAACGACCCTTGCGGGTGAAAGTGAGGTCATCAAGTTTGGCCTTGTCGTAGGAGCCGAGACGCGCAAACAACGGAAGGTAGTGGCTGCGTTCAAAAACGTTCACTGAGTCGATTTGGACAAGGCCGAGGCGGTCAATGGCGAGATTGAGCTGGCGCGTACCGACGACATCCGGCAGAGGCTGAGCGAAGCCTTGCGCCGCGAGCGCAATGCGACGAGCGCGCGCCGCTGAAACAGTCTCGATCATCATGCTCGAGGATACTCGCGACGTCGGACACCGTGATTTTGGATGCCAGTGAAGGAATATGAGTTCTCTGGCATATGCCCCCGATTAGACTGAAGCGTGATCTTTCGCAAACGACACCCGCAAATTGATGTGCGAAACCGTGCCATCGAGGACGCCGTGCCCGCAGGGATGCGTATTGCTGGCGCATGGTCGTGGCGTATCTTGGCGCTGGCCGGAGTTATTGCTCTCCTGATTTTCCTCATCATCCAGTTGAAGCTCATCGTGGTGCCCTTCATGGTCGCGATTCTGCTCGCCGCCCTGCTCGTGCCCTTCGTTCAGTTCCTTCAGCGACACCGGTGGCCCAAGTGGCTCGCGGTCACGATCGCTGAAGTAGGGCTGATCGGAATTGTTACCGGCCTTGTCTATCTGGTTGTCACTCAGATAATTCGGGAGTTCCCGGACCTCCAAGACCGTTCAGTCGCGTTTTACGACGGGCTCAAAGAATTCCTACTTGCCTCGCCTTTGCATTTGACGGACGCGCAAATCAACGAGTACCTCGGGCAACTGTGGGCAGCAATCCAGGAAGACAGCGCGGTGCTCGTGACCGGTGCGGTCTCGGTCGGGTCATCCTTTGGGCATTTCCTTGCCGGGATTCTGCTCGTGTTGTTTGCCACCCTCTTCCTCCTCATTGACGGTCAACGAATCTGGGCGTGGACTGTGCGGCTGTTTCCGCGCAGAGCACGGCCCGCCGTTGACGGCTCCGGTCGCGCAGGCTGGAACACTCTCACGAACTTTGTGAAAGTCCAGATCGTCGTCGCCTTCATCGACGCGGTAGGTATTGGCCTCGGGGCATGGATCCTCGGCCTCTTTTTCGGCGGGTTCCCGCTTCTTCTTCCCATCGCGATTGCCGTGTTCTTGGGCTCGTTCATTCCGGTGGTGGGTGCCGTACTGACTGGCGTCCTCGCGGTGTTTATCGCTCTCGTCTACCTCGGCCCGATTCCCGCCATCATCATGCTCGGAATCGTGCTTGCTGTTCAGCAACTCGAGGGCCACTTCCTTCAGCCCTTCATCATGGGCAACGCAGTCAAGGTTCACCCACTCGCGGTCGTGTTTGCGGTTGCGGCGGGTGGGTTCCTCGCGGGAATCACCGGGGCCCTGTTCGCTGTTCCCGTTGTCGCCACCCTCAACGTCGTGGTGAATTACATTGCGCGTGGTGAATGGCGTGTGAAGCGTGACCACATAGTTCAGGGTGGACTCAGCAATGAGTGAGCCAGCAACGAGTGAGTCTGTCGTGCCGTCTCTCGCCGACATCGAGGCTGCCCGCGAACTGGTTGCCGCGGTCGCGAGCGTCACTCCGATGGAGGATTCGCGGTTTCTCTCGAATGCCCTCGGCTCTGAAGTGTTTCTCAAGTGCGAGAACCTGCAACGCACTGGTTCCTACAAGATCCGGGGAGCATACAACCGGATTGCCAGACTGAGCCCTGAAGAGAAAGCTCGCGGGGTTGTCGCCGCGTCCGCGGGAAACCACGCTCAGGGAGTGGCTCTTGCCGCGCGCGAGCTGGGTATCAAAGCCACCATCTTTATGCCTGTCGGAGTTGCCTTGCCGAAGCTGCAGGCAACCCGTAGCTATGGGGCCGATGTCATCCTTCGTGGGCACACGGTCGATGAACCGCTTCGGGCGGCCGCCGAATTTGCCGAGACCACTGGCGCAGTTCTCATCCCGCCATTCGACAACATCGACATCATTACCGGTCAAGCCACGCTCGGCCTGGAGATTTTGAAACAAGTCCCGGATCTGGAGAGCATCATCGTGCCCATCGGCGGCGGGGGACTCATCTCCGGGGTCGCCAGTGCGGTCAAACAACGCGCAGCGGTGGAAGGCCGCAGCATCCGAGTAATTGGCGTTCAGGTCGAAAATTCGGCGCCGTATCCGCGTTCGATCGAAGCCGGCGAGCCGGTCGAGATTCGCATCAAGCCGACCATTGCCGACGGAATTGCCGTAAGCAAGCCCGGTGCGTTGAACTTCGCGATCATTCGCGAGCTCGTGGATGAGATTGTGACGGTCAGTGAAGACGACACGGCTCGTGCGCTACTCATTCTGATGGAGCGCGCGAAACTGGTTGTCGAGCCGGCCGGAGCTGTCGCGGTTGCCGCAATCGTCACCGGCAAGGTGAAAAATCTGGGCAAGACGGTGGCGATTCTGAGCGGTGGGAACATCGATCCGCAGGTCATGGAGCGCGTTATTTCGCTCGGGCTGGCCGCCTCCGACCGCTACCTCAAACTACGGGTGAAACTTCCAGACAGGCCAGGCCAGCTCGCGAGAATCGCCGAACTGCTCTCGGATGCCAACGCCAACGTCGTCGAGGTTTCCCACGCTCGAAATGGCCGCGGGTCCCTCTTGGGCGAAGTCGACCTCGAACTGAGTCTGGAAACCCGCGGGCCCGAGCACGTTCAGCGCGTTCTCGAACACTTGCGCGAAGCCGACTACGACCCACGCACCGAGTTCTAAGCGCGGTTCAGGCGGAGTTGATTTCCAACACCGCGAGCCGTCGTGGGAGACCTAGATCTTGTAGGTCTTCACGGTGAGCAGTTCAACAGTGATGTCTTTGCCGTTTGGCGCGGTGTAAATCACGGTCTCGCCCTCTTTGTGGCCCATGATGGCCAAGCCGAGCGGGCTTTGTGAGCTGTACACATCCAGGTCGCTATCGCCGGCCATCTCCCGGTTTCCGACCAAGAACTCGCTTTTGTCTCCGGCGATCTTCGCGGTCACCAGCATGCCGGGTTCAACCACTCCATCGTCGGGCGGGTTGCCGACCTTCGCGGCGCGCAACAGTGCTGTGAGTTGGCGAATCCGGGCCTCAATTTTGCCCTGCTCTTCTTTCGCCGCGTGGTAACCACCGTTCTCCTTGAGGTCACCCTCTTCTCTGGCTACCTCAATTTTGTGGGCGATCCCAGTTCGACCTTCACTACTCAGGTGCTCAAGCTCGCTCGTGAGTCGATCAAACGCCTCCTGGGTGAGCCAGGATTCGGCACTCGTGTCAGCCATGGTGAACTCCTTCGGTGAGGCCGGTGTGACCCGGTCATCGCCAGTCAAACAAATGAGACCGGCCAGACGACCGGTCTCGTAGCAATTCAGTCGATCCTACGCGAGCCAGCAGCGGTAGATCAAGCCTGTGACCGCGTTCTGTGACGTGCGGATTGTCTCGCTGTACTGGGTGTTGTAGGTCGGGGACGGGGGTAGTTCAACAATCTTCCAACCCACGATGGCGTGCGCTTCATTTTGCGCCTCGACGGCGCACGCTACCGCGGTGCCGGCATTGGTTGACACTTGCCATGTGACGCTCACCGTTCGGTCGTCGATCACCTTGTGCGCGAGGTCCTTCGCTTCGAGGCTGCCCTGCGGATTGCCCAGTCCTGCCCAGGCGACCCACGCACCCAACACAACGACGAAAACTGCCCCGGCAACTATCGCAATGATGCGGTCGCGTCGCTTTTTCTGTGGAGTTCGGCCATATCTGGCATCCAAAGCAACAGCGCGCACCGTGGCGGCGTCATTCGTCATCGTGCTCCCCGATTAGTCTTGTATCCCAAGGCTAATCGTGATTCCTAAGGAGAACGGTGTCTCACAGACTTCTCGCCGTGCATGCACATCCCGATGATGAGTCGAGTAAGGGTGCCGCAACCTATGCGCACTATGTCCACGAGGGCGCGCAAGTGCTTGTGGTGAGTTGCACAGGTGGTGAACGCGGCGATGTTCAAAATCCGCACCTTGCCGAGCTGGCGATGGCTGAACGCGACATCGCGGGGTTGCGTCGACGCGAAATGGCCAACGCTCGGGCGGTAGTCGGGTTCGACCATGCCTGGCTCGGATTCGAAGACTCCGGACTACCAGAGGAAGGCGAGGCGATTCCGCCACAGTGCTTCGCACTCACCCCGCTGGAGATTTCCGCGGCACCCCTCGTGAAGATCATCCGAGAGTTTCGCCCGCAGGTGATGCTCACCTATGACGAGGCAGGCGGATACCCGCATCCTGACCACGTTCGCACCCACGAACTATCGATGTACGCGATGGAAGCGGCCGCGGATCCGACTCGCTACCCCGAAGCGGGCCCGGCATGGCAAATTCAGAAGGTCTACTACGACCGCATTTTCAATGGACCGCGAGCTAACGCTATGTATGACGCGCTCCAGGCCAAGGACCCAGAGTCACCGCTCCTGGAACAACTTGATGGAATGCGAGCGTGGATGCGCGATCGACCAGACCTCGCGACCACGCACGTGGAGGTCGGCGCTTTCTTCAATCAGAGGGATGACGCGCTTCGCGCGCACGCGAGCCAAGTATCACCCGACAGCAGCTTCTTCTTTTGGCCCAACGACCTCCAGCGCGAAGCCTGGCCGTGGGAGGACTATCAACTCGCGCACTCCCTCGTTGAGACCGACCTGCCCGAGACCGACCTGTTCGCCGGCATCGCTTCTAATGAGGAGAACGATAAATGACCTCCGTGTTAACGTCGTTGTTTTTTGCGGTCACGCCGACCCCGACACCGCCACCCGAGTTTGACCCCAACACGGTTACTCCCACGTGGGTCGGGTTTGCGATCACTTTCCTTGTCGCGGCCGTCACCGTGCTGCTCATCATGGACATGGTGCGCCGGATCCGTCGAATTCGGTACCGGGCTGAAGTGCGGGAGCGCCTCGACGCCGAACGCGACGCCAACGACGAAACCTAGGTCAGTATTGGCGGGTTGGTTGCCACGAGCAGAATCGCAACCCAGTGGCACAGAAATGCCATGAGAGTCAGCGTGTGAAAGATCTCGTGGAAGCCGAACGTTCCAGGAATCGGGTTCGGGCGTTTGAGTCCGTAAATGACAGCGCCCACGGTGTAGCACAGGCCTCCCGCGAGAATCAGAGTCATCATGATCGCATTAGCTTGGAAAAAGTCAACGATAAACATGACGGCGGCCCAGCCGAGCAGCACGTACAGGGGAACGTAGAGCCAGCGCGGGGCTGAGATCCAGAACACGCGGAACCCGATCCCGAGCAGTGCACCGCCCCAGGCCAGCGATAGCAACAAAATCGCTTTGTCTTGCGGTAGCGCCAAGACCGTAATCGGCGTGTAGGAACCGGCTATCAAAAGGAAAATGTTCGCATGGTCGAAGCGCTTGAGAAGTGTCTTGGTTCGGGGGCTCCAATTGAACCGGTGGTAAAGCGCGGAAATGCCAAAAAGGAGCAGCGACGACATCACGAATACCGCGGAGGAGACCTTGGCCAGGACGCCGTCAGCGAGCACGATGAGCACAATACCGAGGATGATCGCGAGCGGGAACGTCGCAGCGTGAATCCAGCCGCGCCAGGTCGGTTTGACGTCGGCGTAGTCAGTTGCCTCGTCAAGGAGCGGGATGTTCGGAAGATCGATGCCGGTGACTTCTGAAGCCACCGAACCGTCAGCATCGGTTGTCATAGTGCGAGTTTATGCGTGCGACGTAGCGTCGCGCTGCGAATCAACGGCGACAAGTGGACTAACGTAGCCCTGTGCGAAAGCAGGAGAAGCCCTTTGGTAGCGGAATCCTCTACGGGCTATACCAAAAACGTCTGCGGCGTGAGATCGCGGAACTTCCTGTGCCCGGGCACATTGCCATCATCCTCGACGGGAACCGACGCTGGGCGAGAGCAAACGACCTCGAGACGGCGGGTCACGGATACCGTGCTGGTGCCGCGAAGTTTCGTGAGTTCCTCGTGTGGAGCGATGATCTTGGCGTCAAGGTGACAACGCTGTATCTGTTGTCGACCGATAATCTTTTGGGCAGAGCTGCGGATGAACTCTCCGATCTGTTTGAGGTCATCGCTGATCTCGCCGACGACCTCTCGCACTATCGCAACTGGAAAGTGCAGCACGTTGGCTCCAGCGAGCGACTCCCCGAAGCGCTCAAAGCGAGCCTCGCCGCGGCAGAATCCCGCACCGCGAACAACACCGGAATGCACATCAACCTTGCCATTGGCTACGGGGGCCGGCGTGAGATTTCGGATGCGATGCGCAGCATCGTGCACAAGCACGCGACCGAAGGCAAGTCTCTCGAGGCGCTCGCCGAAATCCTTACCCCTGAGCTCATTGGAGAGCACCTCTACACCGGGGGTCAGCCCGATCCGGACTTGGTCATCCGAACTTCGGGGGAGCAGCGGATGAGCGATTTCATGCTGTGGCAGAGCGCCTACAGCGAGTTCTACTTTGTGGAGGCGCTCGGACCGGACCTGCGCGAGGTCGACTTTCTGAGGGCCATCCGAGACTTCGCAGGCCGGCAACGCCGGTTCGGGCAGTAGCGCCCGCGACCGGACAGCACAGCTTGCCGTGGCACACTGAACGTCATGTTGACGATTGACGAGTTCGCACTCACTTTTGACGATGAGCCGGGCTACCTGAATTTTGCCCGCGTGGGCCCCTTGGCGCGGGTTGTGGTTGACGAAGAGCGCGCTCAAGTGGAGTTGCTTCGGAAGGCACGATTCGGCAGCTTAGATGGACTCCAGGAACAGGGTGCCCGGCTGCAACGTGCTGTTTCTGCCATCACCGGTTTTCGTGAACGTCACATCGTGTTCCAACCCAATACGAGCATGGGTCTGATGGAGGTGATGTTCGGGCTGCGCGGAAAGCTCCTTCTTTCCCGGAACGAGTTTCCCAGTGCCGCGTTCGCCGCTGTTCGGGCTTCCGAAGCAGTGGGATCGCTCACGCTTCAGTGGCTTGAAGACGACTACGGTCGGCTCACCCCTGGCTCGATCAAGCAGCAGCTTTCCAACGACGTCACCGCGGTCGCTGTCAGCCTCGTGGACTTTCAGACTGGCCACCTCGTCGACCTGGAGGGGATTCGCCAGGTGATCGGCGACCGGCTTCTCATTGTGGATGCGATTCAAGGGTTCACCGTCACCGAGACCGATCTCACGCTCGCGGATGTTGTGGTCTCTGGTGGTCAGAAGTGGGTTCGCGCCGGATGGGGCACCGGATTCCTCGCCATGAGCGAGCGCGCCAAGGGGCAGATCTCGCCGGTGCTCTCCGGCTTCAACGCGACGGATGCTGGCCCCGTGCCCACCGGCTCAGTTCCCGCGCCCACGCGCGACGTTCACGCGTTCCAGATAACCAACCCGAGCCCGATTGCGCAGGCGCGGTTCTCGGCTGCTCTTGAGCAGCTCGCCGAAGTCGGAATTCCTGCGGTCGCCAAACGGGTTTCTGACAACGCCACCAAGACAATTGACCTGGCAGACGAGTTTGGAATTCCCGTTTCGTCTCCGCGGAGCGTGGAAGACCGGGCGGGCATAGTCGTGCTGACGCCCGCCGCCGACCAACTCACCGCACTCGTGGCATCCCTGCACAATCACGGGGTTACGGTGACGACTCGTGAAGATTCAGTGAGATTGAGCGTTCACACGACGACGACAGAGGAAACGCTAGACCTTGTGCGGGCCTGCTTCCAGAGCTTCGCCTCGGTCACTTCCCGGTAGACCAGAACCGCGAGGAATCAGGAGTTGACGCGGATTCAACCGCGTGTCGTGCCCGGCAGCGCACGCCAAGCACGTAGCGTCAAAGCATCAGGTATGGTGCCTGACCGAAGCGGCCACGTAAGTTCGCTTCCGACCTTGAGTTGGCCGTGACGGACATGATCCGAGCACCTGCGCTCGGGGACGGAGTCGCCAGTGGCCACGACCAGCACCTCCCAGCCGAAGTCGGCACACTCGAAAGATGTGGGGGAGGTGGTTCCCCAGGCCGAGAAAACCTACGTGCTTGACACATCGGTTTTACTCTCCGACCCCAAAGCGATTTTCCGCTTTGCCGAGCACGCTGTCGTGTTGCCGGTCATTGTGATCAGCGAGCTGGAGTCGAAACGGCACGATCCGGAGATTGGCTACTTTGCGCGGCAGGCGCTGCGGAACTTGGACGAACTGAGGATCAAACACGAGCGGCTCGACTTCCCCGTCGCCGTTGGCGCCGGGGGCAGTCTGCGAGTCGAACTGAACCACACGAGCACGTCGATCTTGCCGTCCGGTCTTCAACTCGGTGACAATGACTCGCGAATTCTTGCGGTCGCTCTCAACTTGGCCGGGGATGGCCTCAACGTCACCGTGGTGTCCAAAGATTTGCCTCTGAGAGTCAAGGCGGCCTCCGTCGGGTTGGCGGCGGAAGAGTATCGTGCCGAACTTGCGATCGACTCTGGCTGGACGGGAATGACCGAGATAGACCTTGGTTCGAACGAGATGGCCCAGCTCTACGACGACGAAGAACTTTCGACGGAGCTCGTTGCTGACGCGACCATGAACACGGGTTTGGTCATCCATTCGGATCGCGGGTCGGCGCTGGGACGCGTGACCGTTCCAGGAACGCTGCGTCTCGTGCGAGGAGATCGCGACATCTTCGGAATGCACGGGCGTTCGGCGGAGCAACGCTTCGCCATCGACATGCTTCTGGATGAGAGCCTGGGCATTGTGTCGCTGGGCGGCCGGGCTGGTACCGGTAAGTCGGCACTCGCGCTGTGCGCCGGATTGGAGGCGGTGCTGGAGCGCCAACAGCACCGCAAAATCATGGTGTTTCGGCCGCTTTACCCGGTTGGTGGCCAGGAACTCGGCTACTTGCCTGGCGACGCCGCGGAGAAGATGAATCCGTGGGCGCAAGCCGTGTTCGACACCCTCAGTTCGGTTGTGTCGCAGAATGTCCTTGATGAGGTGATGGACCGAGGCCTTCTCGAAGTCCTACCCCTGACCCACATCCGAGGTCGATCCCTCCACGATGCCTTTGTGATCGTCGACGAGGCACAGTCGTTGGAGCGAAATGTGCTCTTGACGGTCCTTAGCCGCATCGGCCAGAACTCGCGAGTGGTGCTCACTCATGATGTGGCGCAGCGGGACAATCTTCGGGTTGGCAGGCACGATGGGGTGGCCTCGGTGATCGAAACGCTCAAAGGACACTCGCTGTTTGGGCACGTGACTCTCACGCGTTCCGAGCGAAGCGATATTGCCGCTTTGGTGACCGAACTCCTTGAAGGAAACGAAGTGGCCTGAGCAACCTGTTAAAGTCTAGGGGTGCCTACCTTCCTCCTCGTCCTTCTGGTGAGCTTGGGGGCGCTACTTCTGTGGGCGTTGTTGGCGCCGCGAAGCCAATGGTTGATGTTTGCGAGTTGGAGCTACCGCGACACCCTTTCCCATGAGCCAAGTGATGTGACGTACTTGCTGTATCGGGTTGTTGCCGCGCTCGGGATCGTGGCAACAGCGGTGAGTGGCATTGTGGTCTACCAAGCCAGCCAGGAACCGGACATTCCTCCTCCCGCGCCGCCGACGCTCGTGGAACAGATGTGGGGCAGCCCAGAGCCGGTTGTCGTGAACCGGGTCATCACGCCGGTGGCAAAAGCGCCACAGGGACTAATCGACCAACCCATTCTCGGCTATCAGTTGCTCGATGGGCAGACACGCCAACCGCCCTACCTCTTTGACCTGGACACGTTCGACCTCGAAACGGCCACGACCGAAAACGGGTTCGTTGGCACGGAACCGCAAGTGGGGCTCGTCGCGCTCGACACGGCGCAACTTGTCGTCCGTGTGGAAGGGGATTCACGGTGCTTCCCCCATGCCGCTCTCGTACGTGAAAGTACTGAGACGATCACAGTTGCGATCTACTATGGCCAGCCGAACCCGCCAGACGAATCAAACAGCGAGCGAATTATGGACTGTAGTAATCACGAATTGTCGGCGAACGTTTCCACGCTCATTCCGCTCCCGCTTTCGTCATCCCTTGGCGAACGGAAAATCGTGACAACGGATGGCACGCCCATCCGCGCCATTCCACTGCGAAAGTGACCAGGCTGGACTAGCCGGGGTGCGTCATGCTGAGAACATCCAGCAGCGTGTCGAGCTGTTCCTCGGTGATCTCGCCACGCTCGACAAACCCAAGTTCGACGACAGATTCGCGCACGGTAATTGACTTGGCGACGGCGTTCTTGGCCACCTTCGCGGCTGCCTCGTAGCCGATCACGCGGTTGAGGGGAGTGACGATGGAAGGGGAAGATTCGGCAAGCGCTCTCGCCCGCTCAACGTTTGCTTTCAGATCATTGATGGTCTTGTCGGCGAGGAGTCGACTCGAGTTTGACAGCAGTCGGATCGATTCGAGAAGTGCGGTGCCCATGACCGGGATCGCGACATTTAGTTCGAACGAGCCACTTGCCCCGCCCCACGCAATCGTCGCGTCGTTACCGATGACCCGGCCGCACACCATGAGCACAGCCTCCGGCACAACCGGGTTGACTTTACCCGGCATGATCGATGATCCGGGCTGAAGGTCGGGGAGGTGCAGTTCGCCGAGTCCGGTGTTCGGTCCGGAGCCCATCCAGCGCAGGTCGTTGCAAATCTTGGTGAGACTCACCGCGATCACGCGCAAAGCGCCGGATGCTTCGACCAGGCCGTCGCGCGCGCTCTGCGCCTCGAAGTGGTCTTTGGCTTCGGTGATCGGCAAACCCGACTCTTTGGCGAGCTCTGCGATGACCTGTTGGGGAAAGCCTGCCGGGGTGTTGATTCCAGTGCCGACGGCTGTACCGCCAAGGGGTACTTCGGCCACGCGAACGATAGTGGACTGCACTCGCTCGATGCCGAGACGAATTTGGCGAGCAAATCCGCCAAATTCTTGGCCGAGCGTGACCGGGGTCGCATCCATCAGGTGGGTTCGGCCGGACTTCACAACACCGGCCCACTCCTTCGCCTTGACTTCAAGGGCCGTCGCGAGGTGGTCGAGGGCAGGAATCAGGTCGTGAAGAAGCGCGCCAGTGACGGCAACATGCACGGAGGTGGGGAATACGTCGTTGGATGACTGGGACGCGTTCACGTGGTCGTTGGGGTGTACTGGTGAGCCAAGTGAGGCGGAGGCCAGAGCCGCGAGCACTTCGTTCATGTTCATGTTCGATGAGGTGCCGCTACCGGTCTGGTAGACGTCGATCGGGAACTGGTCGTGGTGGGCGCCGCCAATGATGGTTTCGGCCGCCCCCTTGATCGCGTCAGAAATCTTGGCGTCGAGGATCCCGAGTGACCCGTTGACTATGGCTGCGGCGCGTTTGACGCGGGCGAGAGCCACGATCTGGCTGGGCTCGAGTCCTGATCCCGAAATGGGAAAGTTCTCCACCGCACGCTGTGTCTGGGCCGCATAGAGCGCGTTGGCGGGAACCAACACTTCGCCCATCGTGTCGTGTTCGGTGCGAAATTCGCCTGCAGTATTCACGGGGTCGCCGTCCTTAAGTGCTGGGATGGATTATTCACGTCGTGCCGATATCGCCGATGACGACATCGGGTACTGCCATCCCCTCAAGGAGGCGGTAATTTGCTCCGACAATAGCCAGCGTACCCTTGGCAATCGCATCGCAAATCAGTTCTGAGCTCGCGACCATGGTGGTGATCGTGTCGCGCAAATGTTCACGCCCCACCACAGTGGCATCGGGGGTTGCTCCTGGCTCCAAAGTTTCCTGAACTTTGTTGACCGCAACCATGATCGGTTCGATGAGATTGCGGATATGCGGCGGGATCGCCGGGGCATTCTCTGACTGACTTTCGATGGCTGCGCGAACAGCGCCACACTCGTCGTGACCGAGAACCACGATGAGAGGTACGCCGAGGATCGCGACCGAATACTCCAGAGAACCGACCACAGAATCGGAGATCACCTGGCCCGCGTTGCGGACTACGAACAGATCGCCGAGGCCCTTGTCGAAAATGATTTCGGCGGCTAGTCGAGAATCGCTGCAGCCGAAGAGAGTCGCGTGAGGGGCCTGGTTTCCGATGAGTTCACCGCGGCGTTCAACATCTTGGCGAGGGTGCCGGGGTTTTCCCGCCATAAACCGCTCGTTGCCCTCCACCATTTCTTGCCAGGCTCTGGCCGGGGTCGTGGTTGTTCCGGTCATCGTGTCACCCTTTCTCGTGCTGCTAACCTACGACCTCCGCGAGCGCAGACACGAGTGTGTCAAACTCCTCGTCGGCGGCAGTACCAAAGACGACGAAACTACTTGATTCGTTGGTTGTCGACAGTGCATGGGCGAAGTTTCCGACATCGTTGGTTGTTCGGTAGTCGAACACCTGCCACGAGACACCGGCAACCGTTGTCGACCCCGTCGCTGTGCGGGACATCAGCTGGTTCGAAAGCCATGTTGGGTTTGCGTCAATTCCCTGACGCACGCCAATGAACTGTTGCTGTGGCGTGATGAATCCGATGTACCACGTGGCGACACCGTCGGGGGGCGAGCCGTTGTATACGGCGGAATTAGCCGACCACCCCTCCGGCAGGACGGGTGCTACCAACGGCACGGGCGAGTCGGTAGCGGCGGCGATGGATTGGTAGTCGACGGGGGGCGCGGCAGGAAGGTCCGGCCGGACCACGACAAGAACGGTCACGAGCACGATGGCAAGAGACGCAATCAGCGCCATAACGAGGTTCAGAAACGTTTGATTTGCACGATGCTTTCTGGACGTCTCGGATTTGCGCGCGGCCGTCTCTTCGGGAGTTTCTGGTCTGCCTAGCTCGGCAACGATCGGTGGTTCGTTCCGCGCGTTCATGCCGAGGGCGACGCGGGGTCTGCGCTATCGGAACTGGACTGCGTGGCGGTGCGCGCGGCGTCGAGACGTGCCTTCGCGCCGATCAGCCATTCTTCGCAGCGGCCGGCGAGGGCCTCGCCTCGTTCCCACAGCGCAAGAGATTCCTCCAGCGTTGAGGTGCCCTGCTCCAGGGCGTTGACGACCTTCACAAGCTCATCTCGAGCGACCTCGTAGCTCAGATTTGCAACGTCTGTCTTGTGATCTGTGCGGGGGGTTTCGGTAGCCACGATGTCAGTTTATCCGGCCGTGTGCTTCTCGTTGGACTCGGCATCAACCGTTGCATCCACTGTGCCGTCCGCGAGGGTGAGAACGAGGGGAGTGCCTGGGGTGACGTCTTTATTGCTGCGTAGCACCGCCCCGCCAGCCAGCTGGGCGATGGCGTAGCCGCGGTCTAGTGTCCGTTGCGGCGAAAGCGCCCTCAGCTGCCCGGTGAGATCGGCCACTGCTGTCTTCTCCCGCTCGATCGCGCGGTCGACCAGCTCCACGCCGCGCGCCACCCAGCGGGTCAGCTCCTCCGAGCGTTCCTCGACAATCCAGGAGGAGCCGGCGAGCACGGGGCGCGAACGCAATTGCCCAATCCGGTCAATCTCGTGGGACAACAGCCCCGTCATCCGTGTTCCAATGCGTGAGCGTGCCTGGTGAACTCTGCTGAGCTCTTCGGCAACATCGGGCACCACGCGCTTGGCCGCATCTGTCGGGGTCGACGCGCGAAGATCGGCGACGTCATCCAACAGTGGTCGATCTGCCTCGTGGCCAATGGCGCTGACGATGGGAGTGGAGCACGCGGCAGCGGCGCGCACGAGGGCTTCGTCGCTGAACACGAGAAGATTCTGAAAGTCTCCACCACCGCGCGCCACAATGATCACGTCAACGTCGGGATCGGCGTCGAGCTTCGCTAGTGCCGACATCACCTCGCCAACCGCACGTTCGCCCTGCACCGCCGCGTGCTGCACGCGGAATTCCACCGACGGCCACCGCAATTGGGCGTTGCGCAACACATCTTTCTCGGCGTCAGAGTCTTTGCCGGTAATGAGCCCGATGCACTGAGGCAGAAAGGGAAGGGGCTGTTTGCGGTCGGCATCGAACAGCCCTTCCGCTGCGAGCTTCTTACGGAGTTTCTCGAGCCGCTCCAATAGGTCGCCAATACCGATGTGGCGCATCTCGAACACCTGCATGGTGAGGGTGCCGCCTTTGACCCAATAATTGGGTTTCAGCAACGCGACCACCCGGTCGCCCTGCTTGAGGTCATCCGGAAGCTTGGAACGAACGGATGACCAGATCGTGAACCCGACCGTCGCGTCGACGTTCAGGTCCTTGAGTTTGCCGTAGACGTTGCCGCCTGAGCCGCCCCACTGGGTGATTTCTCCCTCCACCCACGCAGTGCCGAGCCGATCGATCCAGCCTTTGATTTTGTCGGAGAGAACGGAAACGGGCCACGGCGTATCCGCGGTCGGAAGGGAAGCGGGGTCCGTCACTACTTGCTGACCTCCTGGAATCCAGAAATGTACTCGTTGATGGAAGGCATTCCGGTGAGTTTCTCGCGGTAGAACGTATTGACCACGTTTATGACTCGACTCTTCGCCGCCTCAATATCCGCTCCTCGCGTGGAGCCTTCCTCGTGAGATTCAAGTGCCTGGCGAAGTTGGATGATGGCCTTCACAATCTCGGTTTCTTCATCGCCTTCCAACGCCTCAACCACGTCTAGGACAAGAGCATCGGCCTGAGTCTGAACGGCAGCAATCGGGATGGATGATCCTGGCTGGGTCGCGTTGTCGAGAGTCGAAATGAGAGACCACACCTGATACAGAATGGTGGCGGGTTCGTCAAAGAGTTCGCGAACGTAGGCGGCCTCCGGGTGACGACCCGATAGACGGAAAATGTTGTACATGCGTTTTGCGGCTTTGCCGTAGTTGAGATGGTCTGTGAGGTACTTGCGTACTTCACCTTCCAGTCTTTCCACGTAATCCCCGAGAGCATCCGTTGACACGAATTTCGCGACTTTTGCAAATGTGGGAACATCTTCGGCGTCGAGATAGACCTCTTGGAAGAACGCGTCGAGATAGCCGTCGAGAGAGACAATCTGACCGTCTGGATCTTCCCAGGTGACGTCGATGACGTTGCTGGCGTTGGACAACTGGCGACGTTCGGGGTCGCTGACGACCCAGTCGAGTTTGCACCAACCGGGATCGAGTGACACGTCGGCCCAACTCAGTGAGACCGGGCCCTCTGGGCCTTCGAGCTCAATTTCGCCGGCAACAATCTCGTCATAGGTCCAGGAGATCGGACTACCTTTGCGAACCTCAGCATTGCCGTGGGTCGCGTCAAACGGATAGCTGCCGAGCTTTGCCTCCAAAAATTGATACGTGTCACCGCGATAGGCGGTGAGAACCTTATCTTTCAGGAGCTCCGCCATGATCGCGCACGCTTCATCCCGCGTCGGCGCCTTAATATTGAGCCGCTGGAAGTAGTCGCAATCGCCCGGGTAGGACTGAATCTTGGATTGCGCAGCGGAACCGGAAATCGCCAATGCGCTCTCCACCTCCGGGGAGGTGCCGGTCACCTCCACAATCTTCCCGATGTTGCGGAACCGTTCGAGATCTTGCGGGCTGAAGTCCAGCATGGCCACTCGATGCCCGAACGCCCCGCTTGCGGTGTCGACAACGACATCCCCGCTTGTGGACTCTTGAGTGATCGACTCCAACCATCGGGCAGTGGACTCCTCATCGAGCTCAACTCCCAGTCGCTTCGCCGACTCCACAATGCTGTGCAGCTCGGCTGAGCGATCGCCGGATGAAGTGGTCATGGTGTGCTCCTTGTTGTTGATGAAGGAAGTCGTCTGTCGGCCGCATCCTTGGCAATTGCCGTAAACAGCACTGCCTGGTCTTGGGCATCACCGAGTGCGTTGTGGGATAGCGTACGGCCGTCGAGGTAATGAGGCGACAAAAATCGCAGACTCGTTTCAGCCCAGCTTCCACCGGCCATGCCGAGGAAGTACGACTTGATATCGAGCGCGGAGTGCCCGAACGGGTTGCGTCCGAGAAAGCGTTGGAAGTAGTCGCAGACAAACATCCAGTCGAACGCCGCATTGAACCCGACGAAGACTGGTTTGTGGGTGGACGGTGCGACCGAGTTGATCCACTCTTCGAATTGAGCCATCGCTTCGGCTGGGTCAACTCCGTTTGCTTCGAGATGCTCGATGGTGAGGCCGCCGATCGAGAGCGCTTCGTCTGTTATTGACTGATTGATGGGCTTCAGCTCGACATAGAAACCCTGTTGCGGGTCATCGACAAGGCACGCGCCGATCGACAGCATCGAATAGTCACTCGGGTTGGGACCCGCGGTCTCCACATCCACACTGATCAAGAATTCGCGCATCGGATTCCCCTCGTCATCGCCTCAGGCTACGGGATGCCGCGGACACGATTCCAGACCCGGGAGGTTCAGGCTCCTCTCGTACACTGGGTGCGTGACCATCTCCAACGGTGCAGCGCCGGCGTCGACGACAATTGATCGTCCCGCCGTGCAGCGTGGGCGGCTGCGCAATGAACCCGCCTCCGGCAACAAGCGTGTGCTTCTTGCTGCACCACGCGGATACTGCGCAGGGGTGGACCGGGCGGTTGTGGCGGTAGAAAAGGCGCTTCAGAACTACGGTGCGCCAATCTATGTGCGCAATCAGATCGTTCACAATCGTCACGTGGTCGCCACTCTGGAAACTCGGGGTGCGGTGTTCGTGAGTGATCTGAAACAGGTGCCCACCGGGTCACGGGTAGTTTTTTCCGCGCACGGTGTCAGTCCGGCCGTGGTGAATGAGGCGGCCGACCGTGGACTTCTCGCGATTGATGCCACGTGTCCGCTGGTGACAAAAGTGCACCGGGAGGCGATCCGCTTCACGAAAGCAGCGCGAGAAATTTTGCTTGTGGGCCATGAGGGCCACGAAGAGGTTGAAGGCACGATGGGTCATGCGCCCGACAACACCATTCTGGTGACAAGTCCTGAACATGCGGACACCGTCGAGGTGCGTGATCCAGACAACCTAGTGTGGTTGAGCCAAACCACTCTCAGCGTTGACGAAACGATGGAAACGGTGCGACGCCTTCGCGTCCGATTCCCCAACCTGGGTGACCCGCCGAGTGACGATATTTGCTACGCGACACAGAACCGGCAGGTTGCGGTCAAGAAGATTGCCCCGGACTGTGATGTGGTGATTGTCGTGGGTTCGCTGAACTCCTCCAACTCCATGCGACTCGTGGATGTTGCGAAAGAGAATGGCGCTCGCTCAGTGCATCGGATCGACTATGCGAGTGAGATTGAGCAGAGTTGGCTCGCAGGTGCGATGACAGTCGGTGTGAGTTCTGGGGCATCCGTGCCGGATGAACTCGTGCGTGAGGTGCTAGATCAGCTCTCGGATGCGGGCTTCGCTGACGTTCAGAATGTGGTCACCGCAGAAGAGGATCTCATGTTTTCTCTACCGAAAGAGTTGCGGACCGACGCCAACGGTAGCCCTGACGATCGTGGCCTAGGTGGACGCGCTCGCCGATTGGATTGGCAGCAATGAGCACCGACGACCGTCCGCGGCCCGAATACGGAGAGTACGCGAGCGAAAGTGAATGGGCATCCGCAGTGAAGCGCTCGGGTGCGGAACTGCCAGAGAAGCAGTTGGAACCGGTTGCTCCCACTGCGAAGAGCCTCCCCGCTCCGCGGCAAGGTCGCGCCGCAGGAAATGTCGCTGATCGGTTCGTCACCATCTTCTTGTTGGCTTTCGGTCTGGTGTACGTCATCAGCGGCGTGCCGGGCTACTTCACGCTGGCGGAAACGATCCAGAACATGTTTGACCAGTTGGGGGCCGGGGCCTACACGCCAACGGAATTGACCTCAGTCGTCGGCGGCCTCATTGTTGTGAGCCAAAGCATCCTGTGGATTGCCGCGACCGTGTGGTCATTCTCGCGGCTTCGCCAAGGTCGATTGGCGTTCTGGATTCCCCTTGCTGGTGGCGTGGTGAACTTCCTCATTTCTGCCATTTTGCTTGGTATGTTGCTCATCTCCGATCCGGCGTTCCTCGCTTTCGCGACCGCGACCTAGCCAGAATTGGGCCGCAGTCAGCCTACGATTGCTGACAGATGAGTCAATTGTCCATTCGGAGAGTCATTCCGCCGCGTGACCTCGCGGCGACCATTACTGCGCGTTCAGTTATCCGTGCCGGCTGGGCGGTGGCGCTGGTCTACCTGTGCATTGCCGTGATTGCACTTCTCAACGTGTGGGTGTCTCGAGGGTACGGGCCGACCATCGCGGTGTCTTTTATTTCTCTCGCCGCCACTATTGCCGCCCTTAGCGCGGTCATCAGGCGTCCGACTCCGGCGCGCGGAGCCGTCTATCTTGCCGTGGGGACGGTTGCCGGTTTTATCTATGACTACGGGCTTCTTGCCGCGGACCCCGACATGAACGACACAGGAATGTATCTCCTCACGCGTGTCACCGCGGCAATGCTGCTCATTGGTGCGATCGGGAAGGGGCTTCTTCACGGAGTTCTTTGGTGTTCGGCCGGTTGCTTCTTGGGGATGGGCGCCACGATTTCAGCACAACTGTCTTTGGGCATCGCCCCCAACCCTGGTATTGGGCCTTTGATGTTGCTCACTATCTACATTGTGATCATGTTGATGTTCGCCTTGATTCGTCGCAACCAGCGTCGTTTCACTCTTGATTTTTCTGCGGTGGAAGCGGAGACGGGGCGCATGGCGGGGCAGCGCGAGCTTGAGGAACGTGCGGTGGCGCTCGTGCACGATACGGTTCTCAACGATTTGGCGGCGCTGATCAGCGGACGCGATGAACTTGACGATCGCATGCGAGATCGAATTCGGCGGGACATTGACGCGGTAACGAATGCTCAATCCGATCCGGAACCTGAACGGCCGACGGCGGGGGGCGACCTTCGTGACGAACTTCTCGCCCTGATGCGGGAGTTTCAGTGGCGCGGGCTTACGGTTGATGTCAGCGGGGGCGAGGCTCTCGCCGTTGATGTTGCCCCGAACGTCGCTTACGCACTCGTTGGTGCGGTTTCTGGGAGCTTAGAGAATGTGCTGCTCCATTCTGGGACGGACTCTGCAGAAGTTTTTGTTGACGTGATCGAGGACAGTCTTTCGGTGATGATTGTCGATCAGGGTGGCGGTTTTGATCCCACCACGGTTTCGGAGAACCGGCTGGGGATTCGCAGCGTTGTGGTCAAACAGATCGAAAGCTGCGGTGGATCGGTGCGGATTTGGTCGGCACCGGGCTCAGGCACTTCGGTCATCCTCAACGTTCCCTTTGAGGCGCGCGATGAGTGAGGCGATGCATCGAGCACCCCACGAAGCTGATCCTCTCAGTTGGTTTTCGGGTGCTCTCGTCCCCGCAGTTTTTGGTGGACTTGCGATGACTTTCGGTGTCGTAGTTACTCTCACTGCTCACCGCCCCAATTTCACTCCGTGGTTCGATTGGGCTGCTCTTGGAGTTTTGCTGTTGGGTTTTGGGGTGCTTTGGTATTTCTCTCGGTTAGAGGAAGGCATTCCGTCGCTGGGGGCGACATTTGTCCCGGCTTTGTTCGGGTGGGTGAGTTTTCTGCTTTCCAGCATCGGGCACATCGACGGTTCTCGAGTCACCGTTGAAATTTGGTGGGCACCAATTGGGCTTGCGTTCCTCGTCGCCTCGTTGACGCCCTATTCTTCGGCGACTCGACTCCTTGTTGTGGGCTCAACCACCGCCATTTTCACGTTTGCCGTGATTTTATGGGTGCCCTTCAACCGTGCCGAGCGTTGGCCGCCGTTCACTGAGGCGCTGATCGGCTCGGGCCCCGTGCTCGTTGCGGTTGCCGCCGGGAGCGTGTTTGCCTATCAAGTTTCCATGCGCATCGAACGTTGGGCTTTGACCGACCCTGGCTCATCCCTCACCAGCGGAGTGTTGGGCGAATCAGCGAAACTTCTCATTCTGAGAAATGAGGTTGCCAGCGTGGTCGATCGGGTCGTACCGTTGCTGCGTAAGGTCGCGGAGTCCGGCGTCGTCACCGCTGAAGACCGGCTTCAAGCACAGCAGCTCTCCGAGGAGGTCCGTGCCGAACTGGTTGAAAAGTCGAACCGAAGTTGGCTTGATACTTTGGCACCGCGAATGAATCTGTCGATTCTCGACACGGAGCACCGCGCAGACCAAATGACGACACACCAGCGTGCCGCGCTGCTTGGCCTCTTGAAGGCGGCGACGGAGAGTGCTGACGGGGTGCGTTCCGCGATTGTCATCCAGTTGCGAGGCGAGCCGGATGGTTCTACCGCGGTGGCGCTGAGCACCGATGTTAATTTTCCGGAAGGACGACGCATCACGCTACTCGCGCCACACTATTTCACGTTGAAAGCCACAGTCGACAGTCTCAAGTGGGCTGATGGGGAGCAACTCAGACTGCGATTCCGGCTGCCGCCGACATCGAAGCTGCCCGGAAAGAACGCCGGCGACGTCGACTAGCTCGCGCTGATGGAGTGTCTGACCGACCCCAGCTGCTTTGTCGCCTGGACGACTCGCTGTGCCATGGCGGACTCGGCAATTTTTCCCCACGCGCGAGGGTCGTACTGCTTTTTGTTTCCGACCTCACCGTCGACCTTGAGGACGCCGTCGTAGTTCTTCAGCATGTAGTCGGCGATGGAGCGGGTGAACGCGTACTGAGTGTCTGTGTCGATGTTCATCTTGATCACGCCGTTGCTCACCGCGGTGGCGATCTCCTCATCGCTTGAGCCAGAACCACCGTGGAACACGAGGTCCAGTGGCTTCGCATCGGTGCCAAACTTCTTGGCGATCCCGGCTTGAATTTCGGCGAGAAGCTCTGGTTTCAGCTTGACGTTGCCAGGCGCGTAAACCCCGTGGACGTTTCCGAACGTGAGCGCAGTCATGTAGCGGCCATTTTCGCCAAGACCGAGTGCCTCCACCGTTTTAATTCCGTCCTCGATAGTGGTGTACAGGTGCTCGTTGATGTCGTGACTCACACCGTCTTCTTCGCCACCAACAACACCGATCTCAACTTCAAGAATGCTGTTGATCGCTTTCATTCTGGGCAGGATTGACTTGGCAATTTCCAAGTTCTCGCCGAGAGGTACAGCGGAGCCATCCCACATGTGGGACTGGAAGATGGGGTTGCGTCCAGCTTTGACCTCAGCCTCGGATGCTTCAATGAGCGGCATCACAAAGCCGTCGAGAGCATCCTTGGGGCAGTGGTCAGTGTGCAGCGCAACGGTGACCGGGTAATTCTTGGCTACCTCCGTGACGAATGCCGCGAAGGCAAGCGCACCGGATGCGCGAGCTTTAACGCTCTGGCCGGCAAAGTAGTCAGCGCCGCCGGTGGTGACCTGAATGATGCCATCGGATTCCGCGTCACTGAGTCCTTGGAGCACTGCGTTGATTGTCTGAGAAGACGAAACGTTGAATGCGGGGTAGGCATATCCGTGTGATTTCGCCTTGTTGAGCATCTCGGCGTACTGGTCTGGGGTGGCAATTGGCATGACTACTCCTCGACGTATTGCTGACTGTTCTCTGAGTCTACCGATCACAAGTCCATAGAATGGAGTTGTGAATGAGTCGACGGATACTGGCACCCTGTTTCTCCACCCCGATCGCAACCTCGCCATGGAGTTGGTGCGCGCAACTGAAGCTGCCGCCATCCGGGCGTGGCCGTTCATCGGCCGAGGCGACAAGCTCGCGGCCGATGGTGCGGCGGTGGATGCGATGCGCAAGTTCCTCGGCACCGTCAACTTCGACGGTGTTGTTGTCATTGGTGAGGGTGAAAAAGACCACGCCCCCATGTTGTTCAATGGCGAACAGGTGGGGAACAAGCGGGGTCCCGCGTGCGATATCGCGGTTGATCCGATTGACGGGACATCCTTGACGGCGGCCGGCCGCCAGAACGCGATCTCGGTGATTGCCGTGTCTGACAGAGGCAGCATGCTCGATGCTTCGTCCGTGTTCTATATGGACAAGATTGTTGCCGGTGCCGCGGGCCACGGTGTGCTTGACCTTGACCGACCAATCGGCGAAAACATCCACGCGCTCGCAAAAGCGCTTGGGAAACCGGTGGGGGAGATGACGGTGGCAGTGCTGGACCGCCCGCGCCACATCCAACTTATTGATGAGATCCGGGCAACCGGAGCGGGTACCCGCCTCATGCTCGACGGTGACGTTGCTGGCGGGATCAATGCGGCGCGCTACGAAACACGAATCGACATGTGCGTGGGAATTGGCGGAAGCCCAGAAGGAATCACGACCGCGTGTGCCATTAAGGCACTTGGTGGATTTATGCAGGCCAGGCTCGCACCGGGTACCGACGACGAGCGACAGAAGGCGAAGGATGCCGGCCTCGACCTCGACGCGGTGATGGGCGCCGACGACATGGTGAAGGGCGACAATTCGTTCTTCGTGGCGACCGGCGTCACGGATGGTGGGCTTGTCGATGGCGTTCGCCGCCGGGGTCCGATCATTCGTACGGAGAGCATTGTGCTGCGGTCACGTTCGGGAACGATTCGCCGCGTCATCGCTGAGCACCTTGTGGAGAAGTGGCTGGGCGAGTAGCCCTTTAGTTTGATCCCTCTTTTCGGATCGCCGGTTTCATCGCAGCTCGTGACGAGCTGTGCTTCGTGGGATGTGCTAGCTGCGTTGAGCGTCTTCCTCAGGCACGTGCGTACTAGAGAGCATCGTCAGTGGTCGCATCCGAATCCAGCGTCGCGTCCGAGGTGTTCGAGGTGAGCTCGAAGGCGGTCAGCTCGCGCGGGGCCTCTTCAATGCCGGTGAGGCTGCCCAACACTTTGGACTCGTCGAGCGCGCTGAGTTGGCGGGCACTGGGTAGCACCTGGCGCTCAAGCGAGCCGACAAAGGAGTTGTAATCTTTCACGCTTCGTTCGATGGAGCGGCCGAGTTTCTCCACGTGCTCGGAGAGTGTGGAAAGTCGACGGTAAAGCTTCTTGCTCACATCGAAGAGTTGCTTGGCGTCTTCGGTCAGCACATTCTGCTGCCAACTAAATGCCACCGTCTTGAGCACTGACCACAGGGTGACCGGAGATGACAACGCCACCCCTTTGCCGAACGCGTAGTCCATGATCGACGGGTCGGCTTCCATGGCGCTGGAAATCAACGACTCGCTCGGGATGAACGCGATCACGAGTTCGGGTGACGCTTCGAGTCCGTCGAAGTATGCCTTGCTTGCGAGAGTGTCAATGTGGGAGCGAAGTGCCTTGACGTGCTCCTTGATGAGCCGCTCACGCTTGGCCCCCTCGTCACCGGTGGCGGTCACCGGAATGCCACTGGCTTCCAGATAGGAGTTAAACGGCACCTTTGCATCGACAGCAATGTTCTTGCCGCCTGGAAGGTGCACGACCATGTCGGGGCGACCGGCACCGGCATCCGAATTGATGCTCGACTGCACATCGAAGTCGACGCGTTCGATCAGGCCGGCGGCCTGCACGACGTTGCGAAGCTGGGTTTCTCCCCACACTCCACGTGTGCTGTTGCTCTTGAGTGCCGAGGCGAGTGCTTCCGCAGTGCTGCGCAGACGTTCCTCGGATTCGGTTGCTGACTTGAGCTGCTGGCTGAGCTCGCCGTGTTGCTGTTGGCGCTGCGTTTCGAGTTCAGTGACTTTGTTTTGCATTGCCCGCAGGTTCTCTTGAACCGGCGTGAGCATTTGCAGCACCTTGCTTTCGGCCCGTTCGCGTTCCTTCTGGGTCTCTTGCTCGGCCCGCTGACGCTCAATAAGGTCGCGGTGCTGCTCCTGCAAACCCCCGACCTGCTCTCTCAGCGCTAAGGCGGTCGCCTGCACAGCGGCGAGTTCGGCGACAAGCTTCGCTTGGGCGCCCTGCTCTGCCGATCGAAGTTCAGCCAGCGCGGTTTCGTGACGGGCCGCGAGGACCGCTGGGTCGTCGCCTTCGGCGGACGTTCGGCGCATCCGGCCGATCAACCAGCCGATGAGCGCGCCGAGCAGAAGTCCGGCGCCAATTCCGACAATGAGGGCGAGCATGGGGTCCATGGTCCCAGTGTGGCAGGCAGGGGTGACAGTGTGGTCGCACTGTCACCGGTCGAGTCAGCCGAGCGCCATGCTTCGCTGGTCGCGGGATGCGGCAACCGCCGCCGGTCCGATGGCCCGCATCCGTTGGTTCGTGATTGTCGCGAGGTGTGTCACATCGGCGGCGTCGTGTCGGTTCGCGGCGTGGACGATGATGGCTGCGCAGGCTTCAGCATCCGCGAGCGCATTGTGGTGTTCGAAGTCTTCGAACCCGGCTGCCATCGCCGCGACCGGCAACCGATACGAGTCGAGGTTGTAGGTGCGGCGCGCAACCTGAAGGCTGCACAGATAGCTGAAATCAGGGCATTCGATGAGGCTTGCCGCGCAGGACGCTGTGATTACACCCATGTCGAACCCCGCATTGTGAGCGACGAGAGCATCACCAGAGGCGAAAGAAACGAGGTCGGGGAGTTGCTCGTTCCACAGCGCGGCCTCTTCGACATCCTGAGCAACGATGCCGTGGATACGGGTGTTCCACTCGTTGAATGCATCAAAGCCAAGCGGAGGTCGAATGAGCCAACCGGCCTTGTCGACGACTTTCCCGTTTCGCACCTTCACCATTCCAACCGAACAGACTGAGGCACTGTGCGAGTTGGCTGTTTCGAAATCGATAGCGGTGAAGTCGAGGCCCATCACTGCATCGTCTCACGTGCCGCTGACAGTCAGCCGCGCCACGCCCCGCTGAACTGAATGGCGCGGGTCTATCGAGCCTGAGCAGTCGAGGCGCGTGCTTGAAGGTGTGTTTGCATGGTGACGTTCCCGCTTCGCTGCCCCTGGATCGCATCAAGCAATTTCTTCCCGGCGAGACGGCCAAGTTTCTCCCCATCAAACGTGATCGATGTCAATGGGGGATTGAGTAGGCGCGCGAAGGCGATGTCGTTGTAGCCGGCAACGCTGAGGCGCTCCGGGATGGGGATTCCGAGGGAATGCGCTTCCCCCACAACGCCGAAGGCGAGAATGTCGTCGGCGCAGACGACCCCGGTAACTCCGAGCGCATCCCACTCCGGCCAGACGGATCGAAAAACGGAGGAGCCTTCGGCAACGCTGAGTTCGCCGGCAAGGGCGGTCGCGACAAGGTCGGCACCGTTGGCGCGCAGGCTCGACCTGAGCGCTTCGCGGCGTTGCTCAAAGGTGTCCTTCGAGCGGCTGACGTCGAGATACGCGATCGACCGGTGGCCAAGTGTGGTGAGGTGCTCGGCGATCTGTTGGGAAGCCCCGCGGATGTCGATATCTACGCGGTCGTAGGGTGCAGGGGCATCAGGTGAGTCAATCAGCACCGTTGGGCAGGTTCCATGGAATGAATTCAAGACGTCGTGAGAGGGGTTGGCGAGGACGAGTCCCGCAATATTGCCGGCTTGTGCTTCACGAACGGTGACCGAGTCATAGTCGGCCCCACCGGGTCCGACCCGCAGGTCCACTCCGTACCGTCCCGCCAACGATTCGACAATGCCGTGGTACACGTCGCCGAAGTAGGGGTTGCGCACATCCGGGCAGACGAGAACAACGTTGGATGGCGTGCGTGTGGCGAGACTTCGAGCGCTCTGGTTTGGGCGGTAGTCGAGAACGTTGATTGCGTTGAGGATGCGCGCGTGAAGCTGTTTGCTAATTCGACCTTCGTGTTGGCCGTTGACGACCAAGGAAACAGAAGCGACCGAACAACCGACATACTCCGCCACATCGCGTGACGTGACTCGTTTCATGCGGTTGGACTCGCTTTCGTTGCTGCCCGGTTGTGTGTCAATTTACGGTACTCCGGGGACGGGGTGGTGCTATCTAGCAAGCGCACCTGGTTGACCCAGTGCAATCGAGGCTAAGTTTGATCCTGAACTGACGGCATCGTTGACGCTTCTTCCCGCGATGATAGCGGAGAGGAAACCTGCGGCGAACGCGTCGCCAGCGCCTGTCGAGTCGAGAACCTCGGAAAGTGGTGGCACGGCGACGAACTCTGTCCCTGACGCTGTGTGGATCTCGACGGGTGCGGGGCCACGTTTGACTATGTACGTGCGCCCTTCCGGTGGCGCTACCGAGTCGAGCTTCAGGTAGTCAGACTCGTCTGAGTTCGCGAAGACGATTTTTGGGCCGAGTTCGTCGAGGAGCTCCATGGTGGAAGAGATGCCGAGTTCACGGATGACCGAGACCCCGGAGACATCGATACTCGTGGGTATCCCGCGCTCGCTCATATGCCTTATCATTCCGGCAATTGCGAGATTGGCCGAGGGTGTGGTGAATCCGTAGAGGGGTGCATGGAGCCACCCGAGACCCTCGAGCCAGAGTGGGTCTACCGCATCGAGTTCACCGGCGGCTGCGCGGTCGGGAAACATCGTTCGTTCGCCGTCCGGATCGACGAGCACCACAACGGTTCCGGTTCGGCCTGCCCGCTGCACTCGAACATCGATCCCTGCGCTTTGCATTTCGGCCACGAGTTGGTCGCCGAGCGGGTCCTCGCCAAGCCGACCGATGAAGCGCACGTGGCTATGACGGGCGGCCGCCGCAGCTACGTTCGCAGCGCTCCCACCCCGCGAACGGAATACCGTAGCTGCGTTGTCGTCACCACGCTCGATTTGTCCTTGAGTCCAGATGACGACATCTTCAAGAAGGTCGCCAACGACCGCGAGAGTGTTCGCCTCCACTGTCATGTCAGTTGGTCCAGCGCATGGCCGGCATTGTCCGAATGATGTCCTGTGCGATTTCGAGGTCGATGTCGCGGGGAACAAGCTGGTCCCCTGGCACGAACTTTGCCAGGTCCTTGGCGAGTTGGTAGACCGAGTGGCCTTGGAGTGCGAAGCCCACATCCATGACTTCAATCGGATGACCGGTCGCCGCGCTGAGGTTCAACATTTCCCCACGTGCGAGGAGCCGGATCGCCTTGCCCGAGTCGAGCGTGTACTCGACAACGTGTGGTGCGAGCCGGGTTTCGGACTTCGCCGCACTCTGCAGTCCCGGTACGTCAATCTCGGTGCTGAAGTGGCCCACGTTAGCGAGCATCGCCCCGTCTCGAAAGAGTGGGAAGTGTTCTGGGCGGATAATTCCGGGGCGCCCTGTAATGGTGATGACCGTGTCCGCGATGGGGAGCGCTTGTTCGATCGGCATCACGAGCATTCCGTCGTAGGCTGCCTCGAGCGCGCGGATCGGGTCGATTTCTACGAGCAACACGGTGGCATTGAGCGCGCGAAGTGTGCGCGCCAGGCTTCGGCCGCATGACCCGTAGCCGACTACGCAGAACGTGCGTCCACTGACGATGGTGTTGGTTGCTCGCATGAAGCCGTCGAGTACGGCCGGCCCAATTCCCTTTTCATTCTCGACGATCTGCTTGAGGGGGCTGTCGTTGATCACGACGACCGGGAACGGAATCTTCCCCGCGAGTTCATTTCGCAGTCGCAACGCTCCGGAGGTGGTTTCTTCCGTTGCCGCGATGACCCGGTGTGAATCGGCTGCGAGGCTCGCGGCAATGAGGTCGGCTCCGTTGTCGACGAGGATGTCCGGCTTGTTCTTGAGGAGGGCGGAGACGTGCTCCAACTGGTCGGCGTACGTGCCGGACCGTTCTCCGCGGACTTCGATGTCGAGATTGGCGCGCAGTGCGGCTGCGACAGAGTCGTCGGTGGTCCCAGGGCTGCCCACCATGGAAAGCGAGGCGCCACCAGCGACCAGGAGCTCAGCAAGCACAGCTGTTTTCGATTCGACGTGCAGACCCATCGCAATGGTGTGACCTTCCAACGGCCGTTCGGCTTCAAAGGTGGTCCGAAGTCCCGCCAGCAGTGGCATGTTCCGTCGAGCCCAGTCGATCTTTTCAGCGCCTTCGTTGATGAGGCTCATGGTCTGGTTCTCCATTCAGTGCGAAATCCGGTCTAGGACAGGGTGAGCTACAACGCGTCGATATGTCAAGCGCTTGACGCGAGAATCTGTCGGTCAATTGAGTGTCGTTGCCAAAAATTCGACCGAAGATCGTCAAGCGCTTGACGTAGAGCGCTTAACGTGCAATTCTCTTACACACTCAAAGCGAAGGAGCTACGGTGACCAGCACCAGTGGGAGCATTATTCTCGGCAGCGGCTATATCGCGGGGCGTCACGCGACGGCTCTGCGTGAAGCCGGTCACCACATTGTCGGCGTTTCTAGTCCGACCGCCGCGAACGCTCAGCGTGCGGCGAAGGCCTGGGACTCTACGGCCTACTCTTCCTTCGAGGAATTGCTCGACGCTCCCGGTGCTACCCATTTGCATGTTTGCACGCCCACGACAAACCATGCGGAAGTCGTTACGGCGGCAATCGAACGTGGGCTCACGATCGTGTGCGAGAAACCCCTCACCGTCGATGCCGTGACAGCACGGGAACTCGCCGACAAGGCCTCTGCTGCTGGGATCGCAAACTATTTGACCTTCAACCGTCGCTTCGACGGCGGAATTCAGCTCATGAAGGAGCGCTTCGCCGACGGTGAGATCGGGAAGGCGGTCGCGGTGTACGGCTACTACCAGCAGGAATGGAACGCGCCAGTTTCCACCCGGGACTGGAGATTCGATCCCGCCATGATCGGACCAAGCCGGGTTGTGAGCGAAATCGGGTCGCACTGGTTCGATCTCTCCCGCTACGTGCTCAACACCGACATTGCGTCCGTCAGCGCACTCACGGCGTCGATGGGGGAGCGCGAGTATCTCCAAGGAGATGAGTCAGGTACCTTCACACCGGTCAATGAGGACCTCTTCGCCTCGCTCTTGCGATTCGAGGATGGCGCGGTCGGGAGTTTGCTCGCCACTCAGCTTGCCCAAGGAACGTGGGACGACATCACACTTCGGATCGATGGAACCGCGGGATCTCTTGCGTGGGACAGCCGCGAGCCAGGGCGCGTCAGCATTGCGCACAAGGGGGTTGGCACACTCTCTATCGGTTCCGGCATCGACACCAGTTCGATCGAAGACATGATTGCCGCCATCTACCGCGGCGACGACACAATTTGTGCCAGTTTTGAGGACGGTGTGGCTAACTGCGAAGTGCAGGATGCCGTGCTTTCCTCCGCCGAATCCGGCCAGTGGACACCAGCGAAGGGGACAGCATGACAATCAAAGGTTCAGTAGCACTCATCACCGGAGCAGCTCAGGGGATGGGACGCGCGTGCGTCGATGCCCTTCTTGACGCCGGCGCAGAAAAGATTCTCGCTGTCGATTTGAACCCCACGGAAAGCCAGGATCCTCGTGTAGTCCCGATCCAGTGCGACATTACCGATGAAGATGCAGTGCGGGAGCTCTTGGCCGGGACGGAAGAAGCAGTGCAGGTTCTTGTGAACTGCGCGGGAATGTACCGCTTCCGCGAAGGCCTGGACATCTCCACCCAAGATTGGGACCTCGCGTTTGCGATCAATCTTCGGGCGCCCTTCCAACTCATGAAGCACACCTCGAAGCGACTCATTGACGAAAAGCTGCCAGGTGCGTTCGTGAACTTTGCTTCCATCGCCGGCAAGCGCGGATTCCCGAATCAGGCAGACTACTGTTCGTCCAAAGCGGGCCTCATCGGTTTGACTCGCGCGGCGGCACTGGATCTTGGCCCCCACGGAATCACCGTCAATGCTGTCGCACCGGGTACGGTCGACACCCCGATGATGGATAACGTCATTACCGACCTCATGGCGATCACCGGTCTTGCTGAGCAAGATCAGCGCAATGAACTGACCAAGGACATCCCGATCGGACGGATGCAAACACCTCAGGAGATCGCCTCGGCGGTCGCCTTCCTAACTTCGGCCCCAGCTCGCGCAATCACTGGCGAAACTTTGGTCGTCGACGGCGGTCTCACAAGGGACTGACCACAACCCTAAATGCACCACACAGGAGAAGAGACATGAAGAAGTATTTGTCCAGTCCGCGGCGCGCGATTATGACCGTGGCAGTCCTTGCAACAGCAATGACGCTATCCGCGTGCAGCACCACCACTGACGAGCCAACCGGTGGAGGAGACGAGGCGATTTCGGTCGCGTTCGTCAGCCCACAGAAGGCCGGCGACAGCGGCCCGATCGATGACATGATCGCCGCACTTGATCGGCTCGAAGCCGACTATGACGTGACGACCAAGTACGTCGAGTTGAGCGACCCATCGACGTACGAAGCCACGCTCCGCAACCTTGCGCAGGCTGGAACGGACTACATTGTGACTGCGTTCGGCGGAATGCGCCAGCCCATTCAGACCATTGCGCCCGAGTTCACCGACACGAACTTCGTGCTCATTTTTGGCGACAAGTTCGAGCCGGAACTGCCTAACGCACGCTCGGTCGCGTACGACGTCTACCAGGCGATGTATGTCTCCGGAATCACGGCAGCGAACGCCACCACCTCGGGAAAAATCGGCTGGATCGGTGGCGCGCCAGAACCGGCGCTCAACGCGAATTACCACGCCTTCGCCGAGGGTGCCATGTCCGTCAACCCTGACATCTCAGTCATTGGCGCATTCGTTGGAAGCTTCGATGACGCAGCCAAGGGCCGCGACGTTGCCGCATCGATGATCGCTGAAGGTGTTGACGTCATCCAGACCGACGCTGCCGCAGCATCGCTTGGTGTTGTGAACGCTGCTGAAACCGCAGGCATCCTCGTTATTGCCGACTCCTCCGGTGAGGTCGCAGCACAGTACCCAAGCACGATTATCGGTACGACGTTCCTCAAGTTCGGTGATTCGCTGTACCAGCAGATCAGCGAAGCCTTGGACTCATCGTTCGAATCGGGTTTCACCACGAGTGGACTTGCTGACGGCATTGTGGGGCTCAACCTCTCCGACGCATTCCTGAATGGCGACAGCCCCAAAGCTGAGACCATCAAGGGGATCGTTGGTCAGCTCGATCAGGTGATTGAGGATGTATCTTCCGGTGCGGTTACCGTGAACTTCGACCCCAGTGGTATTTGATCGCGATTGAGTGAGTGGGAAGGACAGGCTTATGGTCGACGCAGTGGAGGTACGCAACCTCACCAAGCGTTTCGGAGAGTTTGCCGCGATCGATGACGTGAGCCTCTCCTTCCCCCGAGGCAAAGTACATGCAGTAGTGGGGCAGAACGGCGCAGGGAAAACCACTTTCTCTCGCTTGATCTGCGGACTCTACGAACCAAGCGCGGGGGAGGTCCTGCTCGACGGGACCCCCTTGCGTGTTGGCGATATCAAATCGGCACGCCTTCAAGGCATCGATATGGTGCACCAAAACTTTTCACTACCGCCATCGTTTACCGTTGCAGAAGCGATGCAACTGTTTGATCCGGAGGCTCCCGCGTTCAGCGGTCGTCGGGCGATGGAACGCCACTGGCGCGAAGCGCTTCGCCGTCGGGGAAGTGCCATCGATTCGAAACGGCGCATTCGTGACTTGTCGGTCGAAGCGCGGCAGTCGCTGGAGATTATTCGCGCTCTCGAGGGCGACCCGACTGTGTTGCTTCTCGATGAGCCCACAGCGGTGCTCGCGCCATCCGAAGTGCAAGGACTTTTTGAGAAGGTCAGGCAGCTTCGTGACAGTGGGCTCACGATTCTGATCATCTTGCACAAGCTTCCGGAAGTCTTTGCGATCGCGGACACCATCAGTGTGTTGCGAGAGGGCCGCGTTGCGCTCGCAGTGACCCCCATTGACGAGGTCACGCCAGAAGAACTCACGAGACACATCATTGGTCCCGACAGCGAGTTCCCCGCGGCGCACTCCCGGGCGGAAAAAGCCGTCGAGAGCGCCACGGGAGCGGATCACGTTAAGGCAGAGACTGGCACCGTCCTCACCCTGGATTCGGTGAATGCACCGGCCAGCGCAAGCGACCGTTCGTTGGAATCCGTGAACCTCACAGTCAAGGCGGGAGAGGTGCTTGGAATTGCCGGAGTAGAGGGGAATGGTCAAGAAACACTCCTCGATGTCCTCTCGGGATTCGGCAAGACCACTTCTGGAACAATTCAGCTGGACGGTACGGACGTGACCGGCCTCGGGGTTCTCGCCCGGCGTCGGCGCGGAGTGCGTTACATTCCGTCCGACCGAAACAGTCAGGGAATAAGCAGCACCACTTCTCTGTGGGAAAACATCGCCATCACGGACCTCTTGCTTGAAGGTCGTCGGTGGTTTTCGCCTCGCAAGCGAAAGGCGGAAGCCTCAAAGAGACTTGAGACGTGGAAGGTCCGGTATCGCCGAGTTGAGCAGCTTGCCGGCGAGCTCTCCGGCGGAAACGTGCAGCGCGTCATCCTTGCGCGGGAACTGGCTGACGGAGTCCGGCTTGTCGTCGCAGGTAATCCCACGCGCGGACTCGACCTCGCTGCCACCGCATTCGTGCGGGCAGGACTCACCGCTCTGGCCGACGAAGGCGTTGCCGTTGTCATAGTGTCAGCCGACCTCGAGGAGATCAGGGACGTGTCAGACAGGATCTGCGTGATGAGAGGCGGGCAGATTGTCGCCAGCCTGGAACGCAATGCGCCACTGTCAACGGTGGGCGCCGCGATGGTGGGGGATGCGTCATGATCGGCAACAGCAACGTCATGCTGAGAAGCGTCGTGATGATCGTGATAGCGATCGTGGCGAGCTCCATCATCTTCCAACTTTCCGGTTACTCAGCGTTTGAGGCGATGACCGGTTTCGTCGAGGGAGCGATCACCGGCACTGGTTCACTCATGACCACCGTGCGGTGGGCGCTACCGCTCGCACTCATTGGTATTGGCACTTTGTTGTGTTTCCGTAGTGGCTATTTCAACGTGGGAGCCCAAGGCCAGCTCTACATCGGGGCCATTGCGGCTGCCGCCCTTATTCCGGTTCTCCCGGGTCCGGCACCTATTCGAGTAGCAATTGGCCTGATCGCAGCGGTCCTGGCGGGCATGCTGTGGGCGCTCATTGCGGCCTGGCTCAAGACCGCAACCGGGGCAGACGAACTGCTCACGACGCTCATGCTCAATTTCATCGGTGCACTTGTGCTCCAGTACGTGACCAATGGTCCATTGCGTGACCTCTCCGGGTCGGGCCAGGTGGCCTCTGCTCCGCCGCTGCCGTTGGACGTGCGAGTAACCGGTTCGTCTGGTGTCGCGCCCGTCAATGTGATTCTCGTGCTTCTTGTCATCGTGGGATGCTGGTTCCTGGTCAACCGCACAACGTTTGGTCTTTCGGCCACCATCGTCGGCCGCAACCCCCAGGTCGCGGCCCGCCAGGGCGTGAATCCTTCGTCGACAGTCTGGACAACGTTCGCGCTTTCCGGGGGCCTCGCTGGTCTCGCCGGTGCGCTTGAAGTTCTCGGCCCGACCGGGAGACTCATTCAAGGTTTCAGCCCCGACGTAGGTTTCACAGGAGTTCTGGTCGCTCTCGTCGGTGGCCTCACCGTTTTGGGCGCTGTGTTCGCCGCGCTTTTCTTCGGCGCACTGTCCGCCGCCATCGGGTATTTGCCTATCGTGACGGACCTTCCGCGCTCTGCACTGGAAGTCCTTCAGGGAATTGTGGCCTTGCTCATCACGGTGCAGCTTCGGGCGCGATGGAAAAAGCGTTCGTCAGAAACAAAACCCGATCCCGCACCGAAACCTGAACCTGCACCCGTGCAAGCCGAGGGCCCGAAATGATCCCTAAATTCACGTTGCCCAAATTCGACTGGAGGTGGACCCACCATGTGGCAGTTTCTTGAGACGAGTCTGCAGGATGCGACACCGATTGCTCTCGCGGCGCTTGCTGGCACCTTCGCCGCACGTGCCGGGATTTTTCACCTCGGACTCGAAGGGCTGATGATCGTTGGTGCGTTCACCTCGGTCGCGGTGACCATTGGCACCGGCAACGTGGTGACGGGTCTTGCCGTGGCATCCCTTGTCTGCGTGCTGTTTTCGATACTGTTTTGGGCGATAACGGTCAAGCTGAAAGCCGACCCCATCATCGCGGGCCTTGCGCTCACCACTTTCGGCCTCGGCGCTTCGACCTTCGCTCAGGAGACGATCTTTTCGACGCGGGGCACGATTACTGCGGAAGACGGCCTGTGGCAGCCCTTTGCCGGTAGCGACTTCGTGATGCCCAGCCTGTCAATCATTGTTCTCATTACTCCACTGATTGTGATTGCGTCGTGGATAGCGCTGCGTCGGTCCCAGTACGGGCTCTCCATCTCGGCGATCGGTGAGTTCCCCTATGCCGCGAGAAGTGCGGGAATCAACATTGATCGAACCCGGCTTACTGCGCTCATGATTGGTGGGGTGTTGTGTGCGCTCGCGGGCGCCCAGCTGGCGCTTGGCGGACTCACGTCGTTCTCCTCAGATATGACGGCGGGGCGCGGGTTCATCGCTTTCTCCGCGGTTGTTCTTGGCGGCACCCACCCGCTAGGCGCGGCAGCGGCGAGTGTGTTCTTTGGTGCGGCCAATACTTTGGGAATTCAGGCGCAACTCGCGAAGTGGCCGGTGCCGCTGGAGCTTGTGCTGATGTTGCCGTACATCCTCACGATCGTTGCGGTTGCCTTGACCGGGGTGATGCTCCGCAAGGGGGCTGCAGCCCAGTCGGCCTTCGGCGAACTCCGGCGCTAGCTCGGGAATTTCCTTAGTCCTCGACCGCCACCCGGCGGGCGAGTTCCACGAGCGCAAGTACTGCGCCCCGTGGTTCATCCCCGAGCCACGCCACCGACATCGGGAGCAACTCGGGCTGCGCGAGGGGGACGGTGGTAATTCCTGGGACAACGACGCGCGCCGTCGATTCAGGAACGAGTCCAAACGCACGCCCTTCGGCGATGAGGTACGAGCGAGCTCCGATGATTCGGGGACGGCTCACGAGCACAAGCGGGTCTAAAGAGGCACGCGTGCAGATGTCCAGCAGTCGGTCGTAATACTCGGGATTTCGCTCACGGGGCCAAAGCAACAGTGGTATTTCCGACAGCTCGGCAAGGTGCACGGAATCCGAACTAGCGAGAGGGTGTGTAGAGCTAAGGGCGACAAACACGGGTTCTTGCTGGATCAGTTCGCTTCGGAATCGTGCTGGTGCCTCAATGTAGCGACCGATTCCAATATCGGCTCGACCAGAGGAAAGCGCTGATCCAACTTCGCCGGTCTCGACCGCGATCTCTTCGACTGACACACCTGGCAGTTCCTTCTCGGCCGCGCGCAGCATCTTGGGTACGAGGCCATTCATGGCGCTCGGCGTTGCCGCAAGCCTGATGCCGGCATGAGCGGGGCCGGCAAGTTTTGTCGCGACCTCGCCAAGACTCTCGCTTGCGTCAAGCAACGTGCGAGCAAGGGGGAGCAGCGCTGCCCCCGCGGAAGTGAGCTCAACAGAGCGGGTAGAGCGATCAAAAAGCGCGAGCTCCAGATTTCGTTCAAGCCTCCGGATCTCTTGGCTGACCACTGGCTGCGAGACGAAGAGCGCTTCGGCAGCCAGACCGAAGTGCTTGGTTGCGGCGACCGCGGAAAAAAACTCGATCTGGCGAAGAGTAAATTTCATAGTGTTACGTTATCAAATGTGTAATTTTTCGTCTTGTTCTTATGAATATCCACGCCTACGGTTAAAGGAAACACCCCACCAGATAGTGAAAAGGTTCCTATGACTCGCCCGCCCTTTGTCGTTTCCGCTGAAGTTGCAGACTCACTCGCCGCAGGGCGCCCAGTGCTCGCGCTTGAGTCGACCATTTTTACTCACGGCTTGCCGCGTCCGCGAAACCTCCAGGTCGCTCGCGAGGCGGAAGAGAGCCTGCGGGCCTCCGGTGTCACGCCCGCCACAATTGGTGTCGTCGACGGGGTGCCGACGATCGGTATGTCGGATGCCGAAATCGAGCGGCTTTCACTCGACGATGCGGTCGTCAAGGTGAGCTTGCGCGATCTCCCCATCGCCGCAGCCAAGGGGCTCAATGGTGGGACTACGGTCGCAGCGACCGCCTACCTCGCCAATCTCGCAGGTATCACCGTGTTCTCCACCGGTGGCCTCGGCGGGGTGCACCGCGGAGCGGAAACATCCTTCGACGAATCGTCTGACCTCGGCACGCTCGCTCGAGTGCCACTCATCGTGGTGAGCGCTGGCGTCAAGTCGATTCTCGACATCCCCCTCACTCTTGAGCGCCTTGAAACCCTCAACGTGCCGATCGTCGGATACAAAACAACCGACTACCCGGGTTTCTACGTCTCCGACTCGGGCTACGACATCGAGTACTCGGTCGATAGCCCAGAGGAGATCGCTTCGATCGCCAAGCACCGCAACGCGATCGGCTTCGACTCGACACTTCTGGTTGCGAACCCTGTCGCGGAGGACAAGCAGCTTCCGCCCGAGGTTCACGTCGCCGTGCTGGCGGAAGCCATCGAGGCATCCCACGCCGCAGGGATCTCCGGCAACGAGACAACCCCGTTCCTTCTTGACTACATCCAGAAGGCAACGAAGGGCGCGAGCCTTGACGTTAACGTCGAGGTATACCGCAGCAACGTTGCTCTTGGCGGCCGCATCGCCACCGCGTGGCAGAAGATTTGAGTGCTCACGCCCCGCGCCGTCCGGTGAACTTTGGAGGAAAGCCCTCCCGCGACTAGCGGGTACGCTTAACCCCCGTGGCCCTCACTATTGCAATCGTTGGACTCCCGAATGTCGGCAAGTCCACCCTGTTTAACGCCCTGACAAAGAACTCGGTGCTCGCCGCGAACTACCCGTTCGCGACGATCGAGCCCAACGTCGGGATCGTGAACCTCCCCGACGAGCGCTTGAAAGTGCTCGCGGGCATCTTCGGTAGCGAGCGCATCCTTCCCGCCCCAGTGTCGTTCGTCGACATCGCCGGCATTGTGAAGGGCGCGAGCGTCGGTGAGGGACTGGGCAATAAGTTTTTGGCCAACATTCGCGAGGCGGATGCGATCGCTCAGGTGGTGCGCGGTTTCAGCGATTCAGACGTGGTGCACGTCGACGGCGCAGTGAACCCGGCCTCCGATCTTGAGACGATCAATACCGAGCTGATTCTGGCCGACTTGCAGACGCTCGAGAAGGCTATTGAGCGTTACGAGAAGGAGCTCAAGACCAAGCGCGTCGAGCCGATCGTGCCGGAGACGGCGAAGGCCGCTGTTGCCTGGCTGAACGACGGCAAGCCGCTCAGCGCACACACGAAGCTCGACTTGGAGCCGATCCGTGAACTGGGACTGCTCACCGCAAAGCCGTTCATCTACGTGTTCAACATCGACGAGGAGATTCTCGGCGACGCGGCGAAGCTCGCTGAGCTTGCCGAACTGGTTGCACCGGCGAAGGCAATCTTCTTGGATGCCAAGCTGGAAAGCGAACTGATCGACCTGGATGCCGAGGATGCTGCAGAGCTTCTCGCGTCCACCGGCCAAGAGGAGAGCGGTCTTGACCAGCTCGCGCGCATCGGGTTCGACACTCTTGGACTGCAGACCTACCTCACGGCCGGCCCGAAAGAAACTCGTGCCTGGACGATTCACAAGGGCTGGAAAGCGCCGCAGGCCGCTGGCGTCATCCACACCGACTTTGAGAAGGGCTTCATCAAGGCCGAAGTCATCTCGTTCGATGACTTGGTCGCGGCCGGCTCTGTTGCCGAGGCGAAGGCGAAGGGCAAGGCCCGCATGGAAGGCAAGGACTACGTCATGCAGGATGGCGACGTCGTGGAGTTCCGCTTCAACAACTAGCAGCGAACCGGCGCTCTCACTTGGCTGGGCGAGCACTCCAGCGCGGTGGTGCGAACTCGGTCGTGACCCCAGCGGAGTACAGCACGGAGTCTGGTGTGCGATCCGCAAGGCCATCGAAGCCGGCGAGAGCGAGTAGCTCGTCGTCTAAGTGCAGCAACTCGGCGCGCTGAAGCGGCCACGGTTCGTGATGATTGCGACTGTAAATGGTGCGCCCGAAGTGTGTTTCGTGGAAACCCCAGCGCGCGGTCAAAAACCGGGCTATCGGATCTGTGGCGAGCGCAGCATTCTTCTCCACGTCATGGTCCGGACGCACGATGATGTGGGATGACGCATCGGGCGCTCCGTGGCGCTTCGTGCGGTACGCAACCTTGCCGTCACGGTGCCCCAACTTCATGGACGCCCACCGATAGTTGAGCCCGAATGCCGCCCGCGCGACGATCACGGGAATGAGGTGGGATGCCTCAAGGCTGAGAAAGACGACCCCTCGTTGGCCGCGCTCATCGATCGAGTAAAGCCGTACGTTGACTTCGGGGAAATCTCCGAGCCACGGGATGCGTGGGCCGCCGAAGAACGAACTTCTCGACATCTGGAACGCGATGAGCCCCACCCAGGCACTCCCGTCGATCACATCGGGTGTGCAGCCAGCAGGCAGGTGGGGCGCGACGACACTCGGGTCGATTCTCCAGTGCAGAAAAGTCACCGAACTCCACCGCTGCCGCAGAATGGCGCGACCGCCTAGCGGGGGAGCGTCCGGCGCAAGCGCGTCAGAGTTCATAGCGAAGCCAGAGTGCCGAGCCAGAGCTCACGACAGGGCTCGAAGCCGAAAATTAGATGTCGCCGTAGTCGTTGTCGAGAAGAACGATCTGCTTGACGTTGCCGCTTTCCATGAAAAGCCCAATGAAGTCGATACCGACCGTGCCGGGGTTCATGAGAGAGTCCATGCCGGGGACCGGGCGAGGATCCAAACCGTAGCGGTCGGTAAAGCCCGGGTTTGAATTGAAGCCGCCCGCAGCGGTCACACTCGCAACGCTCGAGCCGACGGTGATGCCTCCCGTTTTGGTGCGGATGGGCACGCCGTTAGCTTCGGCGGCCTTGATTCGAACAATGCTTGCCCCGTTGTGAATGAAGACGGTCACGTAGGCAAAGCCCCAGTCGTATCCGGTCGCATACGGAACATCGTCTGTGAAGGGTTGTGGAATGAATTCGCCGGCCGGCGTTGAGCCAGTAATGGTGGAGAAGAGAGACACGATCTGTGCGCCATTGTTATACGAATACACCTGCGTGGTGTCATCGTGTGAATACTCGATGCCGTCAACTGTGAGCTCCAACAGAGGAGCCGCCGCCGGTGTGGACGAAGGATCGGGAGAGTCGGAGGCCTCAGCAGGGGTCGATGCTGGGGATCCCGCGATAGGGCCTGTATTGATGGTGATGCAGCCCGAAAGCGAGACGGTACAGAACACGGCAAGAGCCAAGAGCAGTCGAGATCTCATACCGTGGAATATAGCGCGATGCGTGGGAGAGCGCACTAGTAGATTGGTTTTGCCGCAGAATGCGCCTCACGAACCGAAAGCGACTCATGTCCGACGCACTACCTCTTTGCCCGAACTGCTCCAGCGATCTCGCCTACGAGATGGGTGCGCTCCTTGTGTGCCCGATGTGTGCGCACGAATGGTCCCCGAGTGAGGCGGATGCCGCTGCCGAAGCTGAGCGCGACGCCGCCATTGTGAAGGATGCGTTTGGCACCCCGCTCGCTGACGGCGACACCGTGAGTATCGTCAAGGACCTCAAGGTGAAGGGCAGCCAGACCTCGATCAAGGTCGGAACCAAGGTGCGCAACATCCGCTTGGTGGACGCTGTCGATGGTCACGACATCGACTGCAAGGTTGATGGTTTCGGTCAGATGAACTTGAAGTCCAGCGTCGTCAAGAAGGTTTAGCCGTGTCTGCCCAGACTTTGATCAGCCTGCCTTGCTAGTTTTTCTGTAGAGCGTTTACCACGCTCCCGGACGAGGGATCAGTACCCGGCACGCGACAAGACTGGCCAGTTGGAGCTGTCATGTCCTGGGTCATCCTTGTTCTCTCCGGTCTGCTGGAAGCAGTCTGGGCCACCGCGCTCGGCAAAAGCGAAGGTTTCACCAAGCTGTGGCCGAGCGTCATCTTCACGGTAGCGATCATCTCGAGTATGGGCGGACTCGCGTTTGCCATGCGCGACATTCCGATCGGCACCGCCTACGCCGTGTGGGTCGGCATCGGCGCTGCGCTCACTGTTGGCTACGCGATGGTGTTCGGTGGCGAAGCAACATCCGTCATCAAAATCCTGCTGATCCTCGGGCTGATCGGCTGTGTGATCGGTCTCAAGCTGGTCGACACCCAGCACTGAAAAAAGCAACCCCAGGCGACAGCGGCCGCGAGTACGCTTGCGGCATGATGAGCGAAAAAGACACACTTAAGCGCTACTTGCAGGAGTCTCGTGAGGCGCTGTTGTGGAAGCTCGACGGCGTGAGTGAACGTGATGTGCGTTGGCCCATGACGCGCACCGGTACGAACCTGCTCGGCATTGTGAAGCATGTTGCGAGCGTCGAGATCGGATACTTTGGCGACTGCTTCGGTCGGCCGTCTGGCGAGCCGCTTCCCTGGTTTGAGGATGATGCTCCAGACAATGCCGACATGTGGGCTACCGCGGAGGAAACCCGCGAAGACATCATCGCGCTCTACCACCGGTCGTGGGTGCACTCCGATCGCACGATCGACGAACTCCCGCTCGACGCTCCAGGCTTCGTGCCCTGGTGGCGGCCAGAGTCACAGAACGTCACGTTGCACCGCGTATTGATTCACATGATCAATGAGACCGCGCGGCACCTCGGACACGCGGACATTGTTCGGGAACTCCTCGACGGGTCGGTCGGTCATCGCCCTGACAACGGCAACCTGCCGGACCACGACGAAGCGTGGTGGGCGGAGTATGTCGCGAAGCTCACTCAGGCGGCGGAAAAGGCCGCGCGGTGAGCCCCGAATTTCCACAAGCACCGCAGCTCCCGATCGAAACTGAACGACTTATGCTGCGTGCGTTCACCGAGGCGGATGCGCAGCGCTACCATTCCTACCGCAAGCTGCCGGAGACACTGCGTTACATGTACCAAGACCCGATGACGATGGAACAAGCTATTGAACGGATGCCGCGGTACGCGCGCCTTGAGTTCCAGAACGACACCGATATCTTTGTCCTCGCAATCCAGCCGAAAGTATCTGACGAGCTGGCGGGCGAGATTCTGTTCAAACTGGAGAGCACGCGGGCAATGCAAGCCGAAATCGGGTGGAGCCTGCATCCGGATTCCGTCGGCAACGGTTTCGTCACCGAGGCGGCCCGTGCTCTCCTGAAGTGCGGTTTTGAGCACTTCGGTTTCCACCGAATCTTTGCGCGCATCGACACCGAGAATGCGGCCTCGATCCGAGTGGCAGAACGACTGGGAATGCGCCGTGAAGCGCACCTGATTGAGAACGACTACTTCAACGGCCGGTGGGGCAGCGAATACATCTACGCGACCCGAGCGTTAGGCTTAAATTGACACTCGATCGACACGTAATGACAAGGAGGCCTCTCGATGCGTGAGTATTCCTTCATCAGTGTGGCCGCGAAACGTCGCCGCGAAGGCATCTACCTTGAGGACGACTACCGCGAGATCATCCGCGAACGCGCAGCCGACGGCTGGGAGTTTGTTCAGGCGATCCCCTTCGAGTCGCACACCGAACCACGCTTAGATCTGATATTTACCAGGAAAGGTGACAGTTAATGAAACATCCACTTCGGCTTCTCCAGTCGTTGACCCTCGCTATGGCGGGCCTCTTTGGGCTGTTCGTATTCGCGGGCAACCTGATGGACTACGACTCCAACTTCCAATTCGTGAAGCATGTGCTTTCGATGGACACCACGTTTGAGGGCAATGCGCTCATGTGGCGAGCCATTGATAGCCCGGTCTTGCACAACATTGCCTACATCGGCATCATCGTTGCCGAGGGACTCTTTGCAGCCCTTGCGCTCATTGGCGCAGTGAAACTGTTCCTTCTTCGCAACGCCGACACCGCCACTTTCAACAGTGCACGAAGCTGGGGTTTCGCCGCTTACGGCCTCGGATTCCTCATCTGGTTCGTCGGCTTCATCGTGATTGGTTCCGAATGGTTCGCCATGTGGCAGTCCTCCATTTGGAACGGCAAGAGCACCGCGATGGGCATCTCAACTCTGTGGGCCGGCTTCGCCGTGCTCCTCGCACTCAACGAGCCGGAAGCCGTCTCCAAGAAGTAGCGTGTCGCGGCATCACTGCCCGCAAACATCACAGTCTCGCCGCGTCCTGCATCAGGGGCGCGGCGAGACTGCGTTTAAGCCAACATCGGGTCTAGGCCAGCGCGGCGGCATCCAATGCGAACACGTCATCCTTGCCAGCAGTGGTGGCACCCAAGAGTGCAGTGCCCTGGGGCAGCAGCTGTTCGGCGTAGAACCGCGCGAGCACTAGCTTCTCTTCGGCCAGTGCCTTGTCGCCCAACTCGGCGGCAGCGAGAGCGCCCTTGGCGAGCAGCCAGCCGCCGAGAGTGACGCCCCACATCCGCAGGTACGGAGAAGACCCGGCAAGAACCGAGTTCGGGTCTTGGAGACCGTGGCGCAGCATCCAGCCGGTGGCCTTCTTGAGCGCGGCAACACTCTCAGCAAGGTTCGTGCGGATGCTGGCGAAGTTCTTGCCGGCTTTCGCGAGTTCCTTGTCGAGCGAACCGATCTCTGCGATGTATTCGTTGAACGAGGAGCCACGGCGCACGCCGAGTTTGCGGCCGACGAGGTCAGCTGCCTGAACGCCGTTGGTCCCCTCGTAGATTGCGGCGATGCGAACATCGCGGTAGTGCTGGGCGGCACCGGTTTCTTCAATGAAGCCCATCCCGCCGTGAATCTGCAGGGCGATCGAGGTGAGCTCGTTGCCGAGATCCGTACCAAAGCTCTTGCAAATCGGCGTCAGGAGTCCCACGATTTCGTCGGCACGCGTGCGCACCGACTCATCTGGATGATTCGTGCTGATGTCTACCTGTGCCGAGTTGAGCAGCATGAGGTGGCGGGCCGCCTCGAGGTAGGCCTTCTGGGTCATGAGCATGCGACGCACATCAGGGAACTCGATGATGGCCGAGTCTTTTCCGGTTGCACCGATCGCGAGCCCCTGGCGACGCTCTTGAGCGTAGGCGAGCGATTGCTGGTACGCGCGCTCTGCGACGGCGATACCCTGCATTCCGACGGAGAGCCGGGCACTGTTCATCATGACGAACATGATGCGCATTCCCTTGTTTTCTTCGCCGATCAAGTAGCCGGTGGCATCCTCGTAGTTCATGACGCACGTGGGGGAGCCGTGGATGCCGAGTTTTTCCTCAATAGAGAGACATTCGACAGCGTTGCGGTCGCCAAGCGAACCATCGTCGTTGACCATAACCTTGGGCACGATGAAGCAGGAGATGCCTTTGGTTCCTGCCGGCGCGCCAGGCGTGCGTGCCAAGACGAGGTGCACAATCTGTTCGCTCAGGTCGTGCTCGCCGAACGTGATGAAGATCTTTTGGCCGGTGATCGCGTAGGTGCCGTCCTCATTCTTGACGGCGCGGGTGGTGAGTGCGCCAACATCGGTTCCGGCTTGTGGCTCGGTGAGGTTCATGGTTCCGGCCCACTCGCCGGTAACCATCTTCGGCAGGTACGTCTTCTTCTGCTCGTCGTCACCGTAGTTGAGGAGCGCCTCGATGGCGCCCTGGGTGAGAAGGGGGCACAGCGCGAACGCCATGTTCGAGGAGAGCATCAACTCCTGGAGGATGAGTCCCACGGTGCGCGGGAATCCACCGCCGCCAAACTCTTCCGGAAGTGGGACGCCGCCCCAGCCAGCTTCGACGTACGCGTCGTAGGCCTTGATAAATCCGGGAGGTGTTGTGACGGAACCGTCCTCATTGCGGTGCGCTCCAACGGTGTCGCTCTCGCGGTTGGTCGGGGCCACCATCGTGGACATGAAGTCACCGGCCTCGGTGAGGATGTCGCGCACGGTCTCGGTATCCGCGTGCTCGAATCCGGGCAGCGCAGCAACGCCGGGATACCCGACAACGTGCTCAAGGGAGAACATCAGGTCTTTGATAGGTGCTTTATAGTCGCTCACGTTCGCCAGCGTACTCGCGAGTACCGCGCGTTTCCCGGGCGTTGTCTCCAACCGCTATTCGAACGCCCAGAACAGCCGCTTTCGTTGTCGGTCGCAGTGAATTCTTCACTTTTTGGCAGGATGGGCGCGCGGTGACGGAGGAGTAGTGTGTGGCCCATGGCCAGCTCGCTGATGCTCAAAATGTTCAAGAATCGTCGACTCGTGCGTGCCCCGATCGGGCTGTATCGGATCGGATTGGGGTGGATCTTCGGACGTCGGTTGATGTTGCTTGAACACACCGGACGCACCTCGGGTGCTGCGCGCTTCGTCGTTTTGGAGGTCGTCACCATGCCGAGCGTGAACGAAGTAGTGATCGCCTCCGCTCTCGGCCGACGCGCTCAGTGGTTCCAAAACCTGCTCGATGAACCCGTGTGTCATGTCAGCATCGGGATGCGCAGGCGAGTGCCGGCTGTAGCTGACGTGTTGGAGCCGGCAGCGGCGAAAGAGTTTCTCGCCGTCTACCAGGAGGAACATCCGGCGTTGTGGAAGGAATTGGATTCGGTCATGACCTCACTGCACGACGGTGATCCCGATTTTGAGCTCCCGCTAGCGCGACTGACTCTCCAGCCCCCAAAGGCCGAACGCTAGTTCCTGCGGTCAGGGCATTTTCGCTTAGTCTTCGGCGAGGACAATGACCTTGTCTGCGGGAGAGAACGTGATGCTGTTTGTCTTCAGCGGATTGAGCCGTATGCCGTAGTTGCGTGAAGAGTCGAACGAGTGCTCCGCAACTCGGTAGCCAATGGCAGTCTCGCCGCGCTGGCGTGCCGCTTCTACAACCGCATAGAAGTCGACCGTTGATCCTGGCTGGATATAGCGGCCCGCTGGCTTGAGGTAGATCTCGCTACCCTCACTGTCGAACAGCGTGTCAAACACTCGGGAAAGCTGGCGGTTTTCGGAAAGCTGGGACAACGCCAAACTGATGAGTTTGTCGCTCACGATGAAATCGTCGGCCTTGGTAACTTCGGCAATTTCACGGTTGCGGTCATCCAGCATTTCGCTCACGATATTCAACGTTGTTCCAGACCTTTCGCCAATCTCGCGCAAATGCAGGAGGGTGACAAGAGTTTTCGCGTCGGCTCGTTGATTGTCGCCGAGGCCTTTGTAGGCCAGCACGATGATGTGGTCGAACGACGGGACATTGAGCGAGTCGAGCACTGCGCGGCTCGTCGTGTCGCCTCGCACAAACTCAACGTCCATGTTGTCGCGGGTAGAGAATTCTGGCGGGTCAATGTCGGCGACGACCGTCGTGTTCGACCCTGCAGACACGTACTCGTCAAGTTCGCGCATGATGGTTTTGAGGTCGTTGTTGAACCCGAGGATGAGCGTGCGCTCGGGCTGAGTAGTGTAGTCAGCGTCGTTGCTCATTGCCGAGTCATCCGGAATGCCGGGGGTGGCGAGGTGGATGGCGCTGTCGTCGGCGGCGATGTGGATGAGCTGATCATCCTCAGTGATGATCGTGTTCGGGTCCGGGTTCATGGTGACAATGTCTCCGGTCATAATCCCCATCACGCACGAATTCACAAAGGAAAGCTGTGCTTCGAAGAACGTTTTGCCCACGAGCGCTGGGTTGCGATCAAAGTAGATTTCGTCGCCCGCAAAATCGAGGAGATCGGTGTACACCCCGCTGAGTCCGCTTTGGCGGCAGGTTTGCACAGTAATACGGCTAATGAGGTCGCGAGTGAGAATCCAACTCACTTCATCTCGACCAACGAGAGTGGCAGCTTCAAGGTTTCGGGCTTCTTGAAGCTCGCCAACGATGTCGAGTTTGCGTTTGCCACGTCGCGGGTTGTTGGTGAGGGCGAGCGCCATCTTGATGACGATGGAATCTGGGTCCTCTTGGTCCTCAGGCGCGAGAAGAATAATGCTGCGCGCCTGGTGCGGATTGCCCAGCTCAAGGTCTCCGAGATCCATCGGGTCTCCACGCCGCACAATAATCCGTGTGCGGTTGCGCTTGGGAAGTTGAGCCTTGAGTTCGTCTTCCATCTCGACTTTGTCGCGGTCGGCAAGCACCACGATGACCGGCCGCTTGCGAGATTCGTTGGCAATACACAACTCGCTCACGATGGGCAAAACTTTGGGGCTCCAACCGAGGATGAGCGTGTGCTGCGACTCGAGTACGCGCGAGCGGCCTTTGCGGAGTTCCTCAACCTTGGAGTCGAAGGCGCCCGAAATAATACCGATGAGGCTTGCCACCATGATCAGCCCGCCAATGGTGACGACAAGCATCGCGGCACGGAAACCCCACCCGGCATCGCCTCCCATCGTTCCCGGGTCCAGGGTGCGCATGAGGTTGCCCCACACCAACTCAAAGAAGGAGAGCTTTTCCACGCCATCATCTGCCGGGGGAAAGAGCCCGAAGATCATGATCACGAGCGCCACAAGAGCGATAAACACGACGGTGGCCAACCCGAGCAGACCCATCACCGCAATCGTGCCCTTGGCCATGATCGTGTCGAACGCGTAGCGGAACTTCTCACTGAGCGCGGGGCGTGTGGAACCTCGGTTAGACATGGCCGTTAGCCTAGTGGTGGCACGCGCATTCGGCATCTGGTTGATAGGCTGAGCCGACAATTGAATATCGGGCCGCAACACAATGCGGGAGAGCCGTCACACCACTTGTACGGCACCGAAGGAGCAAGCCTCCCCGCCAATCTCTCAGGTCACCAGTACCGCATTGCAAGGGCCACTCTGGAGAGCGAATCGCACCTGTGATTCCGCCCACGGTGAAAACCGACGATCGTCGGTGAAACTCTCAGGCTCAATACAGAGGGGGAGTTCCACCGCCATAGCGCCAGGAGAACTCGTGTCCGATACGTCAATTACCGAACGTCATTCGCCGCTGTATCAACTTCATGTTGATGCCGGGGCGAGCTTCACCGACTTTGCCGGATGGCAAATGCCGGTGAGCTACGGTTCGGATCTCACCGAACATCATGCCGTGCGCAAGGCCGCTGGCATTTTTGATATCTCACACATGGCGGAAGTGAGCGTGACCGGGCCGGATGCTGCGGCGTTCCTCGACTACGCCCTCGCTGGCAAAATGTCCACGCTTGTTCTCATGCAGGCCAAGTACAGCCTCTTGTTGGATGAGAAGGCTGGCATCATCGACGATCTGATCGTGTACAACACTGCCGAAGGCGAGTACCTGGTTGTCGCGAACGCGGGCAACCACGTTGTGGTGGTGGAGGAGCTCCAGAACCGCGCATCCGGTTTCGATGTGACGGTTACTGACCAAAGCGATCAGACCTCTCTTATTGCCGTTCAGGGGCCGAAGGCCCGTGAGATCCTCGAATCCACCGACGGGTTCGCCGTTGCCGACGGCCAACAGTCGCTCGCCGAGCTCAAGTACTACCGGTCAACGGGAGCGCACTTCGGGGATGCTGCCGTTTTTGTGGCGCGCACTGGTTACACCGGTGAAGACGGATTTGAACTGTATGTCGACACAGCGGTTGCCGCAGATCTGTGGCGGGCCCTCCTCGTGGCGGGCGAACCTCTCGGCCTCATTCCCGCAGGGCTTGCCAGCCGGGACACCCTGCGTTTGGAAGCCGGAATGCCGCTGTACGGTCACGAATTAGGCCGCGACATTTTGCCCGCGCAGGCGGGCCTTGCACGGGTCGTTCACTTCACGAAAGAAGGCGACTTCGTTGGACGCGCTGCGGCCGAGGCCGGGCCGAAGGAGGGCGCTCGTGTTCTCGTCGGGCTCGTCTCAGACGGGCGTCGTGCCGGCCGGGCAGGGTATCCAGTCGTCGTAGACGGGGACGTTGTCGGTGAAGTCACGAGTGGAGCGCTGTCGCCCACGCTCGGACATCCGATTGCCATGGCTTACGTAGACCCACAGTTTTCGGAGCCGGGAACCGTGCTCAACCTTGACATCCGGGGCACCCTGCTCCCGGCGACCGTCACCGCACTGCCCTTTTACAAGAGAGAGAAGAACTGACATGGCTGACAAGACCACCTTCAAGTTCACGACCGAGCACGAATGGCTTGACATCGATGGCACCACCATCACAATTGGGATCACCGACTACGCAGCGGAGAAGCTTGGCGATGTTGTCTACGTTGAGTTGCCGAAGGTAGGAACCGAGATCCAGGCCGGGAAAGTTGTCGGCGAGATCGAATCCACCAAGTCCGTCGGGGAACTTTTCGCACCCGTGGACGCGTCGGTCACTGAATCCAACAGCGCGGTCACCGACCGGCCAGAGCTCGTGAACGAAGACCCGTTTGGAGCCGGGTGGCTCATTAAGGTCGAGGTGTCAGATGCGAGCGTGCTCGACAATGTTGACCTTCTCGACTTTGCGGCGTACACCGCACTGGTAGGGGAGTAATGACAACGTCGCTGGCCGCAGGGTCCGACGCGTTCGTCACGCGTCACGTAGGTACCGGTGTTGAAGCTCAGGCCCAGATGCTGAAGGTTTTGGGTTACGACTCCGTGCCAGCGATGCTCGCGGCAGCGGTTCCGGATGCCATCAAAATTGTCGACGACGCCTCTGTTTTGCCTCCAGCGGCAACAGAGCGTGAAGCGCTCGCGGAACTGCGGGGTTTTGCTTCCCGCAACCGCGTGCACCGCGCCATGATCGGGCTCGGCTACTACGACACCATCACTCCCGCCGTAATCAAGCGCAACGTTCTTGAAAACCCGAGCTGGTACACCGCGTACACGCCGTACCAGCCGGAGATCTCTCAGGGTCGCCTTGAGGCGCTCATCAATTTCCAGACCATGATTGCCGACCTCACGGGTCTCGATACCGCGAACTCGTCCATGCTTGACGAGTCGACTGCGGTTGTCGAGGGGATGCTGCTCTCTCGTCGCGCGTCAAAGTCCGAGTCGAACGTGTTCCTCGTCGACACCGATGCCATGCCCCAAACGAAGGCACTCCTTGCCCATCGTGCTGAGGCTGTCGGGATTGAACTGGTGGAGACAGATTTCGCCTCGTGGGGTGCAACCGAGACCCCGGACGCCCAGAGCACTCCGGCCGACTATTTCGGGGTCTTCTTGCAGTATCCCGGCGCGTCAGGTCGCGTGTGGGACCCGAGCACGGCCATCGAGGCTGCCCATGAGCGCGGCGCGCTCGCCATTGTTGCTGCCGACCTCCTTGCCGTCACAATTCTCACAAGCCCGGGCGAACTTGGCGCGGATGTCGCGGTTGGTTCGTCGCAGCGATTCGGCGTCCCGATGGGGTTCGGTGGCCCGCACGCAGGCTATATGGCGGTGCGCAAGGGATTAGAGCGTCAGATGCCCGGTCGGCTGGTTGGTGTCTCGAAGGATGCCGACGGGAATCCGGCCTACCGACTGACGCTTCAAGCGCGGGAGCAGCACATCCGTCGCGAAAAGGCGACATCCAATATCTGCACAGCGCAGGTTCTCCTCGCGGTGATGGCGGGAATGTATGCGGTGTATCACGGGCCTGCTGGGCTCAAAGCCATCGCTGAACGCGTGACGTCGGCCACTCGCTTCCTAGCTCACGCGGCGAGCGAAGGCGGCCACACGATTGTGCACGGTAACTACTTCGACACGCTCACGTTGGAGACGGACCGTAGCGCGAAAGAGTTGGTGGCACGAGCATATGACGCCGGGTTCTTGTTCCGTCGTGTCGACGACAACCGGGTTCAGTTCTCGGTAGACGAGACCACGAGCGTGGATGAGTTGCTTGTCTTGGCCGAACTACTCGGCGCCGACCGTTCCACGCTGGAGGGGACGGCTGTCGGCCGCACTGAGTTGGGTGGTTGGATCCCGCAGGGGCTACAGCGCTCAAGCGAGTACCTGACGCACCCGGTATTCAACACGCACCGCTCGGAAACGAGCATGATGCGCTACCTCAAATACTTGGCTGACAAGGATTACGCGCTGGATCGCGGAATGATTCCGCTTGGTTCGTGCACCATGAAGTTGAACGCGGCGACCGAGATGGAAGCCGTATCTTGGCCGGAATTTGCCGGGCTTCACCCATTTGCACCGGAAGCTGATGTTGAGGGCTACCTCGACCTCATCGAGCAACTCGAGTCCTGGCTTGCGGATGTGACCGGCTATGACACGGTTTCGCTGCAGCCCAACGCGGGCAGCCAGGGTGAACTCGCGGGGCTCCTCGCGATTCGCGGCTACCACCGATCGCGAGGGGAAGCGGACCGCACCGTGTGTCTTATTCCCTCCAGCGCGCACGGCACGAACGCGGCAAGTGCTGTGTTGGCCGGTATGCGCGTCGTCGTGGTCGGCTGCGATGAGCTTGGCAACGTAGATCTTGACGACTTGCGAGCAAAAATTGCCGAGCACTCGACCGATTTAGCCGCGCTCATGATCACCTACCCTTCGACGCACGGAGTGTACGAGCACGAGATCCGCGCGATTGCGGATGCCGTGCACGAAGCCGGTGGACAGGTCTACATCGACGGTGCAAACCTCAACGCACTTCTCGGGTACGCCCGTTTCGGTGAGTTCGGCGGAGATGTGTCCCACTTGAACTTGCACAAGACGTTCTGTATTCCGCACGGTGGTGGTGGACCGGGTGTTGGCCCGGTCGCGGCAAAGTCGCATCTCGAGCCTTTCCTGCCCTCGCACCCCCTCGCGCAGCGAAACCCGGGGAAGAGCCCGGTGTCTGCTGCGCCGTATGGAAGCCCAAGTATTCTGCCCATCACGTGGGCATACATCCGGATGATGGGTTCAGAGGGACTGCGCGATGCGACCGGCGCTGCTGTGCTTGCCGCAAACTATCTTGCTGTGCGACTGCGCGAGCACTTCCCGGTCTTGTACTCGGGGGAGAACGGTCTCGTGGCGCACGAGTGCATTATTGATTTGCGCCCACTCACCGACGCGACAGGGGTGACGGTCGACGACGTCGCGAAGCGGCTTATCGACTTCGGATTCCACGCTCCGACGATGTCATTCCCGGTTCCGGGGACCCTCATGATCGAACCGACCGAGAGCGAAGATCTCGATGAGCTCGATCGGTTTGTTGAGGCAATGGTCGCGATCCATGCAGAAGCGGAGGCTGTGGGCAAAGGTGAATGGCCTTCGGACGACAATCCGCTGTGCAACGCGCCGCACACGGCGCGCTCTGTCATCATTGGTGACTGGGAGCACGCTTATGACCGCGAGAAGGCCGTGTACCCAGTTCCGTCAATTCTGAAGAACAAGTACTGGCCTCCCGTGAGCCGCGTGGATCAAGCCTGGGGTGACCGAAACTTGATGTGCTCGTGCCCACCGCCGGAGGCGTTCGCGTAACTCGTGTGTGCCGCGGTGACTACAGCCAACTGAAGGTTGCCGCGGCCCAGGGGTACCCGATGAAGATTGCCGCGTCGAGAATGAAGTGTGCAATCACGAGCGGCAGTAGTCGCCCGTAGCGGGTGTACAGCCAGCCGAACAGCACGCCCATTGCGATGTTCCCGACGAACGCGCCAAACCCCTGATACAGGTGGTAGGTGCCGCGCAAGAGTGCGGTCGAAAGGATGATTGTCCAGCGACCCCAGCCAAGGTCGCGAAGTCGCGCGAACAGGTAGCCGATGACAATGACCTCTTCGGTGATGCCTGCGCGCGCTGCAGACAGCAGCAGAATGGGAACAGTCCACCAGTATTGGTCGAGGGCCGTGGGGATCACCTGAACAGTGATGCCGATCGCGCGACCCGCGAGGTACAACCCGATACCGGGGAGCCCAATGACGAGTACGAGCGCGAAAGCGGATGCGGTGTCTCGCCCTGGTCGACGAAAGTCGATTCCCAAAGCGGAGAGGTGCGGCGAGGCTGCTTTCCACAGGAGGAACCCGACAAGGGCGACCGGAACGAGGTCGAAGAAGACCGAAAGCAATTGGTAAATCAGGTCGAAGATTTCGCGATTGCTCAGTGACGTATTGAGGGTCGCAGTCTGTTGGGAGAGCGCAGTTTCCCGCGTGAGACGGTTGATGATGGCGATGACGGAATACACCGCAGAGGCCCCAAGCGAGAGCCCAAGCACGATGAGGACTTCAGCCCACAACCGGCGACGCGAACTAGGCGCTCCGAGCACGTACTTGTCGTTCATGCGTCGTTGTTGACCTTGCAGGCGGGGGTTGCCCCGGGAAGCAGGTAGCGAAAACGTGCCACAAGGCGGTAGCCAAGATTGGCGAATAACGAGAACGGCGGAGTGTCCATCAGTATGCCGAGGAAGCGCCACCCAATCGCCGGCTGGTGGCGCAGCAACACCGAAATCGCGAGGTAGCCACCGTACTGGTGACTGGTTCCCTCTGGATCCGTCGAGACGATCCACACCATCGCTGCGGTCTCCTCAGTGGTGAGCCCGAGAAGCTCGAGGTCTGCCCACTGATAGGGCTGCACTGGCGGGCACGCCGGAAGCACACGTTGTAGCCACGTGACGGAAGAAGTGCAGAAGCCACAATCTCCGTCAAAGACCAGTGTTGTGCGTTCACGGTTGGTCGGCGCGATGGGTGGCATAGCCACGATGGTACGCGGACAAATTCGGTGAGAGCAGTGTGTGCTTCAGTTCTTGCGAACGTTTGGGCCTACAGTTTTCACAGTGGAGCTGACCCGAGCAGCGGCCACGTTCGGCTCGATCAAGCCCAGAATTGGGTTTTTGCCCAGTTCGACCATCTCGCGTCCGCAGGAGGAACGTTGATTTTCAGACGTAGTGGGGCAGGTATCGCGGTTGTGGTTGCCACTGCAATGGTCCTTGCGGCTTGCACGGTTGGCGGAGACGTTGATTCTGACACCAACGGGGGAGTAATTACCGTTGCCGAATTGGGAACGTTCAGTTCGTTCAATCCCCACTCGGTCAGTGGCAACTCCGAAATCAACTCCACGGTTGCCAAGTACACTCGCTCCAGTTTTTTCTACCTCGATGACCGCCTCGAACTCGTGCCGGATACGAGCTTCGGTACCGTCGAGAAAGTGAGTGACAGCCCGCTCACCGTCACGTACACGCTGGCCGAAACCGCCATGTGGTCCGACGGCACGCCGGTCACAGCAGACGACATGTTGTTTGCGTGGGCTATCCAATCGGGCTTCTTTGACGACGCGGTCGTGAACGACAACGGCAGAGTGAGTTCGGGCACCGCGTATTTTGACTACGCGGGCGACTCGGCTGGGCTTAGCCTCACGGACCGACCGGTGATTAGTGATGACAACAGGTCCATGACCTTGATCTACCGCACTCCCTATGCGGGCTGGCAGCATGTGAACCCGATCGATGCGCCACTTCACGTGGTCGCACGTCACGCTAATGTCACCGTCGCGGACGTGATTTCTGTACTCACGACGCTGCCACGCGGAGTACAGGCAAAACCCGCTGAACCCAGCGAAGAGCTCAAAGCCATCGCAGATTTCTGGAACACCGGGTTTGATGCAAACCAGCTTCCGTCGGATGCGGGCCTCTATGTGTCCTCTGGGGGCATGGTCGTTGACTCGTGGGAGCCAGGTCATTCCGTCACACTGGTGAAAAATCCTGAATACCTGGGGGATCTGGAGCCCAAGGTGGACAAGATCGTCATCCGCTTCATCGATGATTCTTCTGAGCAGGTGACGGCACTGCGAAATGGCGAGGTCGATGTGATTTCGCCGCAGTCCTCTGTCAGTGTGGTCTCCGCACTCGCCTCGCTGGAGAACGTCACGATGTTGACCGGCAACCAGCTCGACTACGACCACCTCGATCTTTCGTTCAACGCTGCGGTGTTTAAATCCGCAAGTGTGCGACAGGCGTTCCTCCTTACGATTCCTCGACAACAAATTCTCGACGAGATCGCAGCGCCGCAGGATCCTTCGGCCAGGTTGGATAACTCACTCGTGTTCGTCCCCGACTCGGCGGGATACGACAAGTCGACCGCAACCAATGGGTCAGACACGTACGCGACGGTAGATATCGAGAGAGCGAAGGAGTTGCTCGACGGGGCAACGCCCGAGGTTCGTATCTTGTACAACTCGAAGAATCCACGCAGAGTCGAAGCCTTTCAGGCGATCAAGGCCTCGGCGGAGAAGGCAGGGTTCACGATTGAGGATGCCGGTGCTGAAAATTGGGGTGCGCTCCTTGGCGGAACCAGCTACGACGCGGCAATTTTTGGGCAAGACGCTTCCGAGCTTGATTTTGACGGTATTGCGTCTGTTTTTGGGAGCAAGGGCGGTAAGAATTACAACGCATATTCCAACTCGAAGGTCGACGCGCTAGTGAAGTCCCTTCTAAGTGACGTTGATGCGAACGCTCAGGAAAGCGCCATGATTCAGATCGACACGCTGCTGTTCGGCGATGGCTATGGAGTGCCGTTGTACTTTGCGCCAGGAGTGGTGGCGCATAGCAATACCGTTTCCGGTGTCGAATACTCGCCGACTCCTAGGGGAACCGGTTGGAATTATTGGCTGTGGTCCAAGAAGAAGTGACCTTTTTCGCTGGATAACGATTGTGTTTCCACTTGCTGAATCGAGGGGTCTACCCCGCAACTTCTCTTAGCATCGGACAGGGGCAGGATGCAAACATCGTTGCTGCCTATCCATATCTCACAGGAGGAAAAGTGAAACTCAGACGCGTAGGTTTGGCGGCGGGAGCGATTGCTCTCGTCTCTGCCATGGCTCTGACCGGGTGCGCCCCGGCAGACGATGCGGGCACCGGTGACAGCGATGGGAACGCTACGGCGATCATCACCGCCAACAGTTCCGAGCCGCAGAACCCCTTGATTCCTACCAACACCAACGAAGTTGGTGGCGGAAAGATTCTTGACTCCATCTTCGCTGGATTGGTCTACTACGACGGCAAGGGTGCTCCGCACAACGACGTCGCTGAGTCGATCACAACCGACGACAACATGAACTTCACCGTGAAGATCAAGCCGGGACTGACATTCACCAACGGTGACCCCGTCGATGCCGACAGCTTCGTCACGGCATGGAAGTACGGTGCTCTTGCGAGCAACGCGCAGCTTTCCAGCTACTTCTTCGAGGACATCGAAGGCTTCAGCTATGAAGAGGACACCGAGCTCACCGGTCTGAACGTTGTGGATGACACCACGTTCACGATCAAGACGACCTCGGCGCTGTCGGACTTCCCGCTGCGTCTGGGATACTCCGCGTTCTTCCCGCTGCCCAAGTCGGCATGGGATGACTTGGATGCCTTCGGTGAGAACCCGTCAGGTAACGGCCCGTACATGCTGGCCGGAGACGGTGCCTGGAAGCACAACGAAAAGATTGACCTCGTTGTGAACCCGGACTACGACGGTGACCGCAAGGCCCAGAACGGTGGACTCACGTTCACGTTCTACCAGAGCCAGGATGCAGCCTATGCTGACTTGCTCGGTGGAAACCTTGACGTCTTGGACGCCATCCCGAACAGCGCATTCGCAACGTTCGAGTCTGACCTCGGCGACCGTGCCGTGAACCAGGCTGCAGCGATCTTCCAGTCCTTCACCATCCCGGAGCGCCTCGCGCACTTCAGTGGTGAAGAGGGAAACCTTCGCCGCAAGGCACTGTCGATGTCGATCAACCGCCAGGAAATCACTGACGTGATCTTCGAGGGAACTCGCACCCCAGCCTCCGACTTCACCTCACCGGTGATCGCGGGTTGGAGCGACTCACTCAAGGGCGCAGAGGTACTGGCGTACAACCCAGAAGAGGCGAAGAAGCTGTGGGCCGAGGCCGACGCTATCTCCCCATGGACGGGCGAGTTCCAGATTGCGTACAACGCGGATGGTGGACACCAGGGATGGGTTGACGCAGTTCTGAACAGCGTCAAGAACACGCTGGGTATCGACGCTGTTGGCGCACCGTACCCGACGTTCGCCGAAGCGCGCACGCTCATCACAAAGCGGGAAATCCAGACGCCGTTCCGTACCGGATGGCAGGCGGACTACCCAGGTCTGTTCAACTTCCTGGGCCCGCTCTACGCAACCAACGCCGGTTCCAACGACGGTGACTACTCGAACGCTGAGTTCGACGCGTTGCTGAAGAAGGGCTCGACGGCAGCATCCTTGGACGAGGCTAACGCCGACTTCCAGGCAGCTCAGGAAATCATGCTGGAGGACCTTCCGGTCATCCCGCTGTGGTACTCCAACGTGACCGGTGGATACGGCACTGACGTATCCAACGTGCAGTTCGGCTGGAACTCAGTTCCGCTGTACTACGAGATCACCAAGAAGTAACACCGGTTCATAACTGGTGAGTGCGAGGGGTGGCGAGAACATCGTCACCCCTCGTACTGCGTCTGGCGCCCTCCGCTCTCTGGTAGCGTCGGAAAGTAACCCAAGGCAAATAAAATTATGATCCAGATCTTTGAGATCCTCATCGGCAAGGACGCCGCGTGACACTCTATATTTTCCGCCGAGTTCTGCAGGCGATCCCTGTGTTCTTCGGTACTACGCTTCTCATCTATTTCATGGTGTTTGTCATGCCGGGCGACCCGATTATCGCCCTGTTTGGCGATAAGTCGCCGAATCCGGCCGTGATCGAACAACTGCGTGCGCAATACCATTTGGACCAACCGTTCTTTGTGCAGTATTTCCTCTATATCGGAGGGCTGTTCCAAGGCGACTTCGGAGTCTCCTTCTCTGGCGAGGCGATCAACTCGATTCTGCAACGCACCTTCCCCGTGACCGCGCGACTGGCAGTCATGGCGCTGGGCTTTTTGACCGTCGCGGGAATTGTGGTCGGACTCGTCTCGGGTCTTCGCAAAGGAAAGTTCTTCGACAACGCCTCACTTGGGGCCAGCCTCGTGCTGATCTCCCTTCCGATCTTCGTCATAGCGTTCGTCGCGCAGTACGTGTTTGGCGTGTGGCTAGGTTGGGCACGCACCACGGTTGGTAGCGGTGCTCCAATTCAAGATTTGGTGTTGCCTGCTCTTGTGCTGGCGAGTGCGAGTTTTGCGCAGGTCATGCGACTTACGCGCTCCTCCACGATCGAGACCATGAACCAAGACTTCGTGCGAACCGCATACAGTAAGGGGCTCAGCCGTCGGCGAGTCATCCCCGTACACATCTTGCGGAACTCGCTGATCCCGAGCGTGACGTATCTCGCCACCGACTTCGGCGTGCTCCTGGTTGGAGCAACGATTACCGAGGGAATCTTCAACGTTCCCGGCGTCGGTAACACGCTCTATCAAGCGATCATCCGTGGTGAAGGCCCCACGGTCGTGTCATTCGTGACCGTGATGGTGTTGCTCTATTTGGGAGTGAACCTCATCGTCGACTTACTGTATGGACTTCTGGACCCAAGGATTCGTTATGTCAAGTGAAACTGAACCCGCCTCGCGGGCCGATTCCGCCAATCAGAGCGAAATCCCACACTTTGTCGCACCCACTACCGGTGACGAGAGTTTCGGCGTCGATGCTGTAAGAGTCGCCGAGAAAAAGAGCAATCTGTGGCTTGACGCGTGGCGCGACCTGAAAGGTCGTCCGTTGTTCTGGATTTCGTCTGCCATGATCTTCGCGCTCGTCGTTATTGCGTTGTTCCCGTGGTTGTTCACGGATACCCCGCCGAACGACAACTGCCTACTCAGCCTCAGCCACGATGGGCCTGCCGCTGGGCATCCCCTCGGCTTCACGAAGCAGGGTTGCGATATTTATTCGCGACTGCTCTACGGGACGTCGACGTCGTTGGCTGTTGGGTTCATTGTTATTGCGTTGACCACGTTCCTCGGCCTGGTCTTCGGTGCACTTTCCGGGTTCTATGGCGGCTGGATTGACTCCGTTCTCTCCCGCGTCGGCGACATCTTCTTCTCGATTCCTTACATCCTGGCCGCGGTCGTCATCATGTCGGTTCTCTCCCAGTACCGGAGCGTGTGGAGCATTTCGCTCGCAATTGGACTTTTTGCCTGGCCTGCTACTGCGAGAGTGTTGAGGTCTGAGATATTTAGAGTCAAGAACGCGGACTTCGTCATGGCCTCTACCGCTTTGGGGATGTCGAGGTTCAAGATTCTCCTCAAGCACGTGCTGCCGAACTCGATCGCTCCGGTGATCGTGATCACAACGCTGTCGCTTGCCGGCGCCATTGTTGCCGAAGCGAGTCTCTCCTTCCTCGGGGTTGGTATGGGGTCAGACATCATGTCGTGGGGTAATGACATTAACCAGGCTCAGACCTACCTGCGAACCGCCCCGCTCACCTTGATCTACCCCTCTGCCGCACTCTTCATCGCTGTGTTCGCCTTCATCTCGCTTGGCGAGCTTGTGCGAGATGCGCTCGATCCGAAAGCGAGGGCACAACGATGAGCTCGATGGAATCCCGCGGAGAGTCCGAGTTCTCTGCTGCGTCAGGTGTTCGTCCCTTGTTGGAAGTCAAAGACCTCCACGTTGGGTTCCCGAACCAAGACGGCATGGTGATGGCGCTTGACGGTGTCAGCATGGCGCTGATGCCTGGTGGCACCGTTGCAGTTGTGGGCGAGTCCGGTTCCGGCAAGTCGACAATGGCGCACGCAATTATCAACCTTCTCCCCGGCTCAGGACAGATTACGGGCGGCCAGGTGCTTTTCGACGGCCGTGATTTGACCGCGATGTCTCGCGACGAGATTGAAACCGTTCGTGGACGTGGAATCGGATTCGTTCCACAGGATCCGATGTCGAACCTCAACCCGGTCTGGAGTGTTGGCTTCCAGATGGAAGAGGCCGTTCGCGCGAACGGCGTTGCGACCGGCCGGAAAGACATCAAGCGTGAAGCGACGAAAGCGCTTGAACTGGCCGGGCTGAAAGATGCGGAAAAGCGACTTAAGCAGTTCCCGCACCAATTCTCTGGTGGCATGCGGCAGCGCGTGCTCATTGGGATGGGGCTCGCGGCGCGTCCGAAACTCCTCATTGCGGATGAGCCAACGTCTGCGCTCGACGTGACAGTGCAAAAAGTCATTCTCGATCACCTTGAAGTGATGACACGGGAGTCCGGTACTGCCCTGTTGTTCATCACCCACGATCTCGGATTGGCTGCCGAACGGGCAGAACAACTGGTCGTCATGTACCGTGGCCGAGTTGTGGAGTCTGGGCCGTCCGCGGAGATTCTGGCGAACCCGCGTCACCCCTACACTCAGCGGTTGGTCGCTGCGGCACCGAGCCTTGCCTCACGCCGGATTCAGGCCTCCCATGTGAAGGGCAAAGTCGGAGGAACCGACTCTGAAGTGGCAGGCACAGCGGCCAAAGCGCGCACCGCGAGCGATGGTCGTCAAACGATATCGGGCGGCTCTGAGTCCCCGGTGATCGTTGTTGAGAACCTCACCAAGGTGTTCAAAATCCGTGGTGGCCGCGGCGACGAGCGGTACTTGAAGGCTGTAGACGACGTGAGTTTCACTGTCGAACGCGGAACTACGATGGCGCTTGTTGGTGAGTCCGGTTCCGGAAAATCCACTGTCGCCAAATTGTTGCTGCAGTTGGAAGACTCCACGAGTGGCACGATCTCGATTGCTGGCCAAGACACCGCGGGACTTGGTAGCAAGGCCCTTTTTGAACTCCGGAGCAAAATGCAGCCGGTGTTCCAGGATCCGTACGGCTCTCTCGATCCTCTACGCAATATCCGGAGCATCATTGCTGAGCCGTTGGTGATTCACAAGGCTGGCGATCATGAGTTCCGGAGTAAGCGCGTCACGGAGCTACTCGAACAGGTCGCGCTTCCTGCGAACTTGGCCACGCGGTACCCGGGAGAACTCTCCGGGGGCCAGCGTCAACGCGTTGCGGTAGCGCGAGCGCTTGCGCTGAAACCCGAAATCGTGATCCTCGATGAGGCTGTTTCTGCGCTGGACGTCTTGGTGCAGGGCCAGATCCTGTCGTTGCTGGCCGAGTTGCAATCGGAGCTTGGGCTCACCTATCTCTTCATCACTCACGACCTCGCTGTCGTGCGGATGATCGCAGACCGGGTGTGTGTCATGCGGCAAGGCCAAATCGTTGAAGCAGCGACCGTCGACGAAGTCTTTGATAACCCCAAGACCGAGTACACGCGCGAGTTGCTCAATGCGATCCCCGGCGCGAGCCTCAAGCTTGGTGTCTAGCAGGGGCTGAGACCGCCCACGGCGACGAAAGTTGGGTTGGTCAAGTAGTATGGACTGTTCCCCAAAAGATTTAGGACGGTACGGCTATGCCTATTGCCACCCGCAACGACTTGCGCAATGTGGCTATTGTCGCGCACGTTGACCACGGAAAGACGACCCTTGTTGACGCCATGTTGCGTCAAACAAACTCGTTTAGTGAGCACGCGCACGTCGACGAACGCGCCATGGATTCCGGGGACCTGGAGCGCGAAAAGGGCATCACAATTTTGGCCAAAAACACGGCCATCAGTTATTCCGGACTCCACGCGACCGACGGGCCCATCACGATCAACGTGATCGACACCCCGGGCCACGCCGACTTTGGTGGCGAAGTGGAGCGCGGCCTTTCCATGGTTGATGGCGTTGTTCTCCTGGTCGACGCGAGTGAGGGCCCCTTGCCGCAGACGCGCTTCGTGCTGCGCAAGGCGCTGGAGGCAAAGCTTCCCGTCATCCTTCTCGTGAACAAGACCGACCGGCCAGACGCCCGAATCAGCGAAGTCGTTGTCGAAAGCCAGGACCTGTTGCTTGGTCTCGCAAGCGACCTGGTCGACGATGTGCCAGACCTCGATATTGATGCGATCCTCGACGTTCCTGTTGTCTATGCCTCGGGCCGCAACGGTGCCGCCAGCCGCAACGAACCCGCCAACGGTGAGCTGCCAGACAACGATGACCTTGAGCCGCTGTTTGAGGCCATCCTCGAACACATCCCGGCCCCCAGCTATGACACAGAAGCGCCGCTGCAGGCGCACGTCACAAACTTGGACGCGTCACCGTTCCTCGGCCGTCTTGCTCTCCTGCGTGTCTTCAACGGCACGCTGAAAAAGGGTCAAACGGTTGCCTGGGTTCGCCAGGACGGTGAAGTGCACAACGTGCGCGTTACCGAGCTGATGATTACGAAAGCCCTCGATCGCTACCCGGCCGAAAGTGCAGGCCCAGGCGACATCGTTGCGGTAGCCGGATTCGCCGACATCACCATTGGCGACACGCTTGCCGACCCCGATGACATTCGTCCGCTTCCCTCCATCACTGTTGACGACCCGGCAATCTCGATGACCGTGGGAACCAACACGGGCCCGCTCGTTGGCAAGATCAAGGGCCACAAGCTCACCGCCCGCATGGTGAAGGACCGACTCGACCGCGAGCTCATCGGTAACGTCTCGCTGAAGGTGCTGGATATCGGGCGCCCCGATGCATGGGAAGTGCAGGGTCGTGGAGAACTCGCCCTCGCCATCCTCGTTGAGCAGATGCGTCGCGAAGGTTTTGAACTCACCGTGGGCAAGCCGCAAGTGGTGACCCGCCAAATCGACGGCAAGGTTCACGAACCGTTTGAACACCTCACGATCGATGCGCCCGAAGAGCACCTCGGTGCGATTACCCAGCTCCTCGCGGCACGCAAAGGCCGCATGGATGGTATGAGCAACCACGGCACCGGGTGGGTGCGCATGGAGTTCATCGTTCCTTCGCGTGGGCTGATCGGGTTCCGTACCGAGTTCCTCACCATCACTCGCGGCACCGGCATCGCGAACGCGATCTCACACGGCTACGGCGAGTGGACTGGCGCCATTGTCACTCGCAACTCGGGTTCAATCGTGGCCGACCGCGCAGGTGCTGCAACGCCGTTCGCCATGGTCGCGCTCCAGGAGCGCATGTCCTTCTTCGTCGAGCCGACTCAAGAGGTCTATGAAGGAATGGTTGTCGGCGAGAACTCGCGCGCAGAAGACATGGACGTGAACATCACCAAAGAGAAGCAGCTCACGAACATGCGGCAGTCAACCTCCGACTCCTTCGAGCGGATGACGCCATCCAGGCAGCTCACCCTCGAAGAGTGCCTCGAGTTTGCTCGCGAAGACGAGTGTGTTGAAGTGACGCCAGAGTTCGTGCGAATCCGCAAGGTTGAGTTGGACCAGAATGCGCGTGCACGCAACACGGCAAGCCTCAAGCGCGCAAACGCGTAACGCCGATTTCTGAAGTGAAGTAGCCGCCGCGGAGAACTAAGCGCGACCGACCGATCGTTCGGTGAGGAATGCACGCTGTTGCTTGCTCTGTTGGGCGCGTAGTACGCTAACCGGGACCACCGACCTATGAAATTCACAGGGAAGAGAACCAACCCCCATGTCTACTGCTCGCAAAAAGATTCTCGTGCCGGCCGCAATCCTGATGTCGCTCACTCTCGCCCCGATGTTGTCCGGGTGTATGGGGAATCCGATTCAGGGTCTTGTTGAGCAGGCGACCGGTGGCCAGTTGGACATTGGCGGCACCTCCGTTCCTGATGATTTCCCGGCGCAGATCCCCCTCATTTCCGGAAATGTGATTTTCGGTACCGGCCTTGGAAACGATGACGGCAAGGTGTGGAACGTGGCCATCGAGGTTGCCGGAGCTTCGGCAATGGACAGCATCAAGGCGCAGCTTGAGTCGGCAGGTTTTGAATCGATTGGCGAAATGGACTCGTCGGAGGAAACGTCGTCGGGTATTTTCACTCAGGATCCCTACGGAATCCTTGTCGTTGTTGCACCGAACCAAGACAAGAACGGCTTCGTAGCGAACTACACGGTGACCTTCACAAAAGAAGGCTCCTAGCCGATTAGGCCTCGCCGAAAAGGCTAGCGCCGAGATAGCTTCCGCTCTGGCAGCCAGGTGGTACCGCGAAGATTCCGGAACCGACGTGGCGAATGTACTCATTCATGAGGTCGTTTTTCGCGAGCGCCAACTGAATGGGAATGAACTGCGTTCGCGGATCCCGCTGGTAGGCGAGGAAAAACAGTCCGGCATTGAGGCGACCGAGCTCGTCGTTACCGTCGACGTAGTTGTAGCCGCGGCGAAGTAGCTGTGCGCCGTCGTGGCCGCTCGGGTGAGCAAGGCGCACGTGAGCTGCCGTGTCGATGAGCGGGGCATCCCCTCGACCGACACTTTCAAAATCTGGTTCCGTGAACTCGGTACCACCGGACAGGGGAGCGCCCTCGCCTTTGTTGCGACCCATGATGGTCTCCTGCTCGCGCAGTGAGGTGCGATCCCACGTCTCCACGGTCATGCGGATGGTGCGCGCAACCAGATAAGAGCCGCCAGCCATCCACGGCGCACCGTCTGCGGAATCCGCCCACAACTGTTGGGCAAGGGCGGAGGTGTCTTCCGCCTTCAGGTTTGCGGTTCCGTCTTTGAAACCGAACAGGTTGCGCGGGGTTGACTGCGCGCGGGTGGTGGAGGAGGTGCGTCCAAATCCAAGCTGTGACCAGCGAAGCTGCGCGCGTCCGAACGCGATTCGCGAAAGGTTGCGAATGGCATGCACGGCAATCTGTGGGTCGTCGCTGCAGGCTTGGACGCACAGATCACCATTGCTGGCACCCGCGTTCAACATGTCGCCCGGAAAGTGGGGGAGATCAACGAGGGCCGGTGGGCGGCGTGACCCGAGACCGAACCGCTCGTCGAAAAGACTCGGGCCGAAGCCGAACGTGAGGGTGAGGCCTGCTGGCGGTAAGTCGAGTGCTTCTCCGGTGTCATCCGGTGGGGCATCGTAGGGCCCGCTGGCGGGACCAAACTCGCCAGGAGTGCTTCCCGCTGTCATTCTGGATGCCGCTACTGTCCAGTCCTGCAAGAGCTCGATAAGTTCGGCTTTCGTGATGTCGCCAACATCAAAAGCGGCAAAGTGCAGGCGGTCTTGCGCCGGAGTGACGATTCCCGATTGGTGGTCGCCAAAGAACGGGTAGGTTGCAGCAGCTCCGGATGCTGAACTCGCCGTATCGGTAGCAGCAAGTGCCACCCGGTCGCCGGCAACCCCGAGCGTGGCACCGGCAATCCCGGCACCCGCCAGTCCAAGCAATCCGCGGCGGGAAAGCCCCTTCTCTGGAATGGTCACAACAAGACCGCAGCGGTCAGGCGCGAAAGGGGTTCGGCCAGGGCATTCACTTGGTCCGAAAGTGCCCTGACCTCAGAATTGGAGAGTTCAGTGTAGAGGCGGAACCCTTCACCAACGCGGTGAGAATCAAGAAGCACTTGTAGCGTGAGGAACTCGTTGTCGAGAGTGCTGGCGAGTTCCGCATCCTTTTCGTCAAGCACGGGGCGGATGCCGTCAAACAACACACGAGCTCCGTCGATGTTCGCCTGGAAGTCCCACAGGTCGGTGTGGGACCAGAACTCCTCTTCTCCAGTAACTTTGCCGCTGGCGACCTCGTCCAACAGGCCTATCGCTCCATTGGTTTGCTGGTCGAGGGTGAACTCGAGTGATTGAACTTTCGCGTGCAAGGTCGCGGTATCCGCCACCAAGCGCTCGGCGAGAGCGCGGCGTTTAGTGGGGGAGTATGCCGCGAAACTTGGCTCAGCGTCTTCTGGCCACAGATCTTTTTCGATCGCGTGCCAGCCTGTCCACTCCTGACCTTCTTCCAGGTCTGCCTCTCGCAAGTCCATCCGAGGGTCGAGATCGCCGAAGGACTCCGCAACTGTTTCGATTCTCTCCCAGTGCATACGCGTCGGTGCATATAGCGCTCGAGCGGCATCGTCGTCGCCCGCGATGTAGGCCGCTGCAAAAGCATCGGTGCCGGTGACGAGCTGTTCTACCTGATCTCGGACATAGGCCGAGTAGTTGTCGTTTGCGGTTTCCACTTGTTCTGCAAGGTCACCACTCAGGGCAAGATGGTCCCCGGAGTCGGTCACTGTGAATTCCTTTTTCCCAACTCCGGCACCCACCATCCCTGGTTTGCACACCGTGTAATAGGTGCCCGGGTAGGCATTGACGACAAGGTCGCGAGTGATCCCCGGGCCGACGTTTTCAACTTCGCCAACAATGCGAAGTCCATCGTCGGCAAGAAGATAAAACTCGGTGACCTGGTCACCGGAGTTTGACACCGAGAACACGAGACTTCCGCTTGGCGCAGAGGATGAGGAGATCACGCAGTCCGCTGCTGTGCTGTCCACCGAGAGGGTCAGCACCCCGGAGTCCGTCGGCTGGTTGGGGACGCACCCCCCGAGGCTGAGCGCGGTAAGCGCGGCAGTAGCGATCAGGACGACGGTGGAACGGGTCATCAGGCTCCTTGTGCGGTGGATACTTGTGTGGTTTCGGTGTTCACCGAGTGGGCGGATTGGTGGGGTCGGCGCAGCGCACGGATAAACAGAATCGTGACCGGGAGGGTGTACAGAACCCACACGCTGGCTTCAAGCCACGTCGTCGCTGGCGAGAAATTCACTGTCCCCTTGAGCAGGGTGCCGTACCAACTGTCGGGCGGGATAGCGGCGCTCACGTCGAAGGCGAGCGCGTGAAGTCCGGGGAGCACTCCGGCTTCTTGGAGGTCATGAACGCCGTAGGAGAGCACTCCTGCTGCCACGATGATGAGGAAGAAGCCGGTCCAGGCGAAGAATCTTCCGAGATTGATGCGCACCATTCCGCGATAAATGAGCCAGCCGATCGCCACCGCGAGGCCGATCCCGATGGTGGCACCGAGCAGCGGGAGAGTCGTCTCGCCCGTTGCCTGAGCTGCGGCCCACAGAAAAAGTGCCGTTTCGATTCCTTCACGACCTACCGCAAGGAACGCCACGAGAACGAGTCCCCATCCTGCCCCAGTGAGGTGGCGGTCCACGTCGTGGCGCAGTGCCGTGCCCAGGGTGCGCGCGGTGCGCAGCATCCAGAAAATCATCCAGGTGACGAGAGCTGTAGCGAAAATCGAAAGAATGCCGCCGATGAGTTCCTGCGCTTCGAAACTCAGGCCGTACGCCCCAAAGGTGAGGAGGGCGCCGAGGCCAAGGGAGAGTGCCACTGCGAGCCCAACCCCCATCCAGAGCCTCGGCAAGACGTCCCGCCTGTTCAGCTTGACGAGATACGCGACGAGGATGCCCACCACGAGGGCGGCTTCGAGGCCTTCGCGGAGGCCGATGAGGAGATTGGCGATCACAATTCACTTCTGGGTAGAGGGCGCAGTAGCTGGCAGACGTAGATTACCAATGTTGGTAAGGCTACCCTTACTCAGCAACCCTACCTCTGCATGCGTATCCTGTCCACTGTGACCAAGTCGATGCCCCGCGAACACGTTCTCTTCGTGCACGCACATCCGGACGACGAAACAATCGCGACCGGCGGGACCATAGCGACGCTTCTCGACGCGGGCGCCTCGGTGACTCTGCTCACGTGCACAAGGGGAGAACTCGGCGAAGTAGTACCGAGTGAATTGCAGCACCTCACCGGTGAAGCGCTCGGCGCCTATCGAGAAACGGAACTCGCCCTGGCGATGGCCGAACTTCATCTCACAGACTTTCGATTCCTTGGCAACGAAAATGCGTGCGCGAAGGGGGCGCCACCGCACCGCTATCTCGATTCGGGAATGCAGTGGGGGCCGGACGGCGCCGAGCCCTTGGCGGCCGCAGGCCAGAGCGGTGCGCGCGAGCATCCTTCGCTCACCGAAGTCGACCTCGATGCGGTTGTGTCCGACATTGTTGAGGTCATCATCGAAGTGCAACCGACCGCGATCGTGAGTTACAACGAAAACGGCGGTTACGGGCATCCGGATCACAAGAGAGCGCATGTGGCCGCCGGCACTGCCGCCTACCTGACGGACGTGCCCTTCTACATGATTGTTCCGGATGGCCAGGAAAGTCCGAGCGACATCAGGGTGGATGTGCGTGAGGTATTGGATCGCAAACGCCGCGCCTTGGCCCAGCACAGAACCCAGCTCACGGTGCACGGGGACACTATTGTTCACTCCGGCGGCCAGTCGGAGCCAATCAGTCAGGCCGAAGTGTTTCGCCCCATCGCCACGCCTCCCGACGCTGTTGTCGACTGGGCGAGCCTCGGCATCGTCGGTCGAATCCTCGCGTGCCTGACCGCCGCGGCACTCGGCGGAGTCATCGGCATTATCGGAACAGTGAACTATCAGATCGCCTGGTCGATCATCTCGCTCGTGATTGCCGTCGCTTTCTTCACCGGGTTGCGATTGTTCTTTAGGACCCGAATCGTGGCCGCGTTCGCCGCTGTCGGCCTGCTCGTTGCCGTATCGGCCCTCTCGCAGACGGGGCCAGGCGGATCCGTCCTCATCCCGGCGAACACGATCGGGTATGTCTGGGCGTACGGCCCCTTCGTCGTGTCGTTCCTTGTGCTCGCCTGGCCTCAGTTCGGCTCGGCATCCCGGGCTACGATGGTTAGAGGCTCAGCAACAGGGAAGGACATCGACTCACCGTGACCTACGTGATTGCACTTCCCTGCGTTGATGTGAAGGATCGCGCTTGTGTTGACGAGTGCCCAGTCGACTGCATCTACGAGGGTGACCGGATGCTTTACATCCACCCTGATGAATGCGTGGACTGTGGTGCGTGCGAGCCCGTGTGTCCGGTTGAGGCAATTTACTACGAAGACGACACCCCTGAGCAGTGGGCGGACTACTACAAGGCCAACGTCGAATTCTTTGACGATGTGGGTTCGCCCGGCGGTGCCGCAAAGGTCGGCGTTATCCACAAGGACCACCCGATCGTCGCCGCCCTTCCGCCGAACGTCAACAACACAGAAAACTAGCCGCACTGGCGCAGTAGCGCCGCCATACTGATGGGCACCCCATGTCGTTGAACCTCCCAGACTTCCCGTGGGACGCTCTCGTCCCCTACGCTGAACGCGCTCGAGCGCATCCTGAGGGCATGATCGACCTCTCCGTCGGCTCACCAGTGGATCCCACACCCGCGATCATTGTGGACGCGCTCGCTGCAGCAGGGGATGCCCACGCCTACCCGCAAGTCATCGGGACCCCCGAACTCCGTGAGGCGATTGTTGACTGGTTCGCGCGCCGGCGAGGCGTTGACCTCGGAATCGCAAACGTGATGCCCACAATCGGTTCAAAAGAATTTGTCGCGGGCTTGCCGATATTCCTTGGATTGGGTGCTGGCGACACCGTCGTGCACCCGGCCGCGGCCTACCCCAGTTATGCACTGGGGGCCGCGGTTGTTGGTGCTGACGCGGTGGCGGAAGACAATCCAGCGCTCTGGCCAGAAACCACAAAACTGATCTGGCTGAACAGCCCTGGCAACCCGGATGGCAGAGTCCTCGGTGTCGAGGAGTTGCGGGCGGCTGTAGCCCGCGCCCGAGAACTTGGCGCAATTATTGCCAGCGATGAGTGTTACACCGAGCTCAACTGGGTCGAGGATAAGCCGACCCCCAGCATTCTGGATCCGCGTGTGATCGACGGTTCGCGTCACAACATTCTCGCGGTGTGTTCGCTCAGTAAGCAGTCGAACCTGGCCGGCTATCGCGCCGGGTTCGTGGCGGGGTGCTCGCAAGTGATCGGCGAAGTGGTCGGCGTTCGCAAGCATCTCGGCCTCATGAGCCCTGCCCCGATTCAGGCGGCCATGGTCGCCGCGCTTGCCGACGAGAAACACGTTGACGTGCAGCGCAAGGTGTATCGCGCCAGGCGCGAGGTGTTGCGTGGCGCGCTGGAGCGATCCGGGTATCGCATCGACCACAGCGAGGCGGGACTGTACTTGTGGGCCACGACGGGAGAACCAGCCTGGGACACCGTCGGTCGGCTCGCGGATGTCGGGATCCTTGCGACTCCGGGCACGTTCTATGGTGACGACACCCACGTGCGAATTGCGCTGACCGCGAGTGATGAAGCGATCAAAACCGCCGTGGAGCGCTTGGAGGAAGTCTCTAGCTAAATCGCAGAAACGTTAGACGGTTCCATGATCGACTCTTCCTCCAATTAGGCTGTAGGGGTGAATGACGCTGTACCTGATGACGCAATGGCAACCCTCAGCTACCCAGGGGGGAGTGCCCAGTTCCCTATTGTGCCGAGCACCGAGGGCGCGAACGCCATCGACATCTCGACACTCACCAAGCAAACCGGGCTGACCGCCTTCGATCAAGGCTTCGTAAATACGGCCGCGACGAAGAGCTCCATCACCTACATCGATGGTGATGCTGGGATTCTTCGCTACCGCGGCTACGCGATTGAAGATGTCGCCGCGAACTCCACGTTCCTCGAAGTGGCCTGGTTGCTCATCTACGGCGAGCTGCCCACCGCTGTTGAACTCGACGTGTTCGAAGAGAAGATTCGGCGCCACACTCTGTTGCACGAAGATCTCCGCAGGTTCTTCGATGCTCTGCCGCACAGTGCGCACCCCATGTCTGTGCTGTCCAGCGCCGTTGGTGCGCTCGGCACGTTCTATGAAGACTCCCTCGACGTGCGCGACCCAGAGCAAGTGGAGATCTCCACCATCCGGCTGCTCGCCAAGCTTCCGGTCATCGCCGCCTATGCGCACAAGAAAGCGCTCGGCCAAGCGTTTCTCTATCCGGACAACAGCCTGAGCTTCGTCGACAATTTCCTCAAATTGAACTTCGGCAACATGGCGGAGCCCTACGAACCCAACCCGGTACTGTCGCGAGCACTAGAGCGACTGCTCATCTTGCACGAAGACCACGAACAGAACGCCTCCACCTCCACGGTGCGGCTCGTCGGGTCTACCGAAGCGAACATCTTCTCTTCGATCTCAGCAGGCATCAATGCGCTCTACGGTCCGCTACACGGTGGCGCAAACGAAGCTGTGTTGTCGATGCTCGGGGACATCAAGGATTCCGGCGAATCGGTCAAACGGTTTGTTGAGCGTGTGAAGAACAAGGAAGACGGCATCCGGCTCATGGGCTTCGGCCACCGGGTGTACAAGAACTTCGACCCGCGCGCGACCCTTGTGAAGGAAAGTGCCGACGAAGTGCTGGAAGCTCTCGGCATCCAGGACGACCTTCTCGACATTGCGAAAGAGTTGGAAGAGGTGGCGCTCGCCGACGATTACTTCATCGAACGCAAGCTTTATCCCAACGTCGACTTCTACACCGGAGTTATTTACAAAGCGATGGGCTTCCCGCCGCGGATGTTTACGGTGCTGTTCTCGATCGGGCGCCTACCCGGGTGGATCGCCCATTGGCGCGAACTGAACCAGGACCCGCAGACCCGCATCGGACGCCCACAGCAGCTCTACGTTGGCCCAACAGCCCGCGAGTGGCCGCGCCGCTAACCTGCCCTGCTCCGTCCCCGTCCCCCCTCCGCCGTTTTCGAAATGCAGGAGTTGGGGAGCTCGCGTCCCCGTGACTACTGGCGGGAGCGCGTGCGAATCGCCATATCTCCTGCATTTCGTAAATGGCGGCGTGGCACATCGCGAAATTATGGTCAGTCTCAGGCGCAGTGATCGCCACGAACTACTGCTGCGACGATGGCTCGATTTACTTCAGTCGCTCGTTCGGTGACCTGGCGGTAGCTGAACCGAAGTACTCGGAAGCCGCGAGCACTTAGCTGCGCATCTCGCCGCCGATCAGTTTCGAACTGTTCGCGGTCAGAGTGGTACTCCCAGCCATCCAATTCAATGACGAGTCGGTCTCCGAGCATCAGGTCAACGCGCCCAACGCCGGCAATGTTTACCTGCAAACGTGGAGCGAAGCCAAGCTCATGGAGCCGAAACCGAGCGAGCGACTCGATAATCGACTCGGAGTTCGGGTCGACGCGTTGCAGACCTTTGGCCAGCGAAGGAGGGAGTTCGCGGATGTCATCCGACCACTGCCTCAACGAGATGACCCCGGTTCGGATGGCTGAGTCGGCGGCGGCCACAACCTCCTCGGCAGGCAGGCAAAGGGCCATCCGGCGAAGGCAGTAGCGTGCGCTGACAGCCAACCTCGTGCCCGGCGAATTGGTATCGCACCAGTGAACGACAGTGTGTGACTGTGAAATTTCGGATAGTCGAATGTCTTTGTCCCTTTGGCTGCGCAATCGCGAGGTATTCGGTGTTACTTCCACATGCAGCTCCGTTGGACGAAGGACCCACAATGAATGAAAGTAGGCGCCTGAAGTGCAGCTGAGGCGCCCGCCGACTCGGACGGCCCGGATTGCGTCCTCGTGGATACCAGGCAACCCGTACCATCCCTGTCGAATTCGGATGATCAGACCCGAACTCACCGCGCAGCTGAGCTCATACTGTGTGTGCCCCGCCGCGAGAAGTTCATGAGTTGCGGCGAGTCCGCCATGTCGGGCGAGGTCGTTTAGGATTGCCATCCCGGAATGGTCGCGCAACGGCATATACGCCTGCGGTGGCAACTCCGCCCCAGTGGAAACTTTCCCGCTGTTGACGAAATGCAGGAGTAGAGCGGTGCCACCGACAGTTGACTCCCGAGCCACCGGCGATAGAGCAGCTCTACTCCTGCATTTTGAAAACAGACGGGCGCGGGGAGCGGGCGGGGCGCGGGGAAGGTGATGCCGTGTGTGGCCGCTTGCGGTGGGCTAGGCGTGTAGTGCCTCGTTCAGGCGCACGCCGTCCCCTGAGCGCTGCAGGACCTCCACGGCGCCCGTGAGCGAGTTGCGGCGAAAGAGGAGCCCACTGCGGCCGGAGAGGCTTTCGGCCTTGACCGTGGGCTGTGTGCCGGATGCTTCTGGCGCGGCATCCGCTACGACCACCTTCGTGCCAGCGGTCACGTAAAGGCCAGCCTCCACGACGCAGTCGTCGCCGAGCGAAATGCCAACTCCGGAGTTTGCGCCGAGGAGGGCACGTTCGCCAATCGAGATGCGCTGGGTGCCGCCGCCGCTCAGCGTGCCCATGATGGAAGCGCCGCCGCCAATGTCAGAACCGTCGCCAACGACAACACCCTGAGAGATGCGGCCTTCCACCATGGAGGCGCCGAGCGTTCCCGCGTTGAAGTTCACAAAACCTTCGTGCATGACCGTCGTTCCGGGGGAGAGGTATGCCCCGAGTCGTACACGGTTGGCGTCGGCAATGCGCACCCCAGCAGGCGTGACGTAGTCCACAAGCCGTGGAAACTTGTCGACCCCGAGCGCGCTGATTCCGGCACGATGGAGGCCGGGACGCAACCGCACAGCGTCATCCGGATGCACCGGGCCGGCATTCGTCCAGACCACCGTGGGGAGGAGCCCGAAGATTCCGTCAAGGTTGATGGCATTCGGTTTCACCAACCGGTGGCTGAGCAAGTGCAAGCGAAAGTAGGCGTCGACGGTGGAGGAGGGCGGGGCATCCAAAACGGTCTCGACGGTCACGAAGTCCAGCCGTACTGCCCGACGCGAGTCTTCCCCGAGGAACTCCTCAAGCTCCTTCGGTACGCCTCGTGGGTCAGTGTCCTCGGGTAGCGAACCGAGGTGTGGCGCGGGAAACCACGCGTCGAGAATGGTCGCATTGTCGGCAACCGTTGCAATTCCGTGCCCCCAGGCAGCCGTGTCTGTCATGTCTCAAGGTTACTGGGGCGCGCGGCAGTCGATAAACTGAGCCAGTGCCTCGCCTTGACTTGACCGCCACTTCCCCCGAACTCACTCAGGCTTTGTGCGACATCGAATCGGTGTCGGGCAACGAGAAGCAGATTGCGGATGCTGTCGAAGCCGCAGTTTCAGCGTACGACCACCTCGAAGTGTTTCGGGATGGCGATGCCGTCGTCGCTCGGACGAACCTGGGTCGTGACAAGCGGGTTGTGATTGCCGGCCACCTCGACACTGTTCCGGTGAACAAAAACCTCCCTAGCCGACTCGTGGACGGCGAGATCATCGGGCGAGGAACGGTCGATATGAAAGCCGGTGTCGCCGTGCAGTTGAAGCTCGCTGCCGAACTGACATCGCCCTACATCGACGTCACTTGGATTTGGTACGACCACGAAGAAGTGGCCGAAGAGTTGAACGGACTTGGCCGGCTTTCACGAAACAGCCCCGAGCTTCTTCACGGTGATTTTGCCATTCTCGGTGAGCCGACCAACGCGGTTATCGAGGGCGGGTGCAACGGTACTTTGCGCATCGAGGTCACATCGAAGGGGGTGCGTGCGCACTCGGCACGCGCCTGGGTCGGCCGCAACGCTATCCATGCTTCGGCGCCCATCCTGACGGCGCTTGCTGCGTATGAGCCGCGCAACGTTGAGGTCGAGGGGCTTGTCTATCGCGAGTCTCTCAATGCGGTGAACGTCTCTGGTGGAGTGGCCGGCAACGTGATCCCGGATGAGGTTGTCATCAGCATCAACTACCGTTTTGCCCCGAACCGCACGGGCGAGGAAGCGATCGAACACGTCAAGGGCTTGTTCGCGCACCTTGACGACCTCGAGTTTGAGGTCACAGACCTCGCGGAGGGTGCTCGCCCCGGACTTGACGCCCCGCTCGCGCACGCGTTTCTGGAGGCGGTCGGCGGCGAAGCTTTCCCCAAGTACGGCTGGACGGACGTTGCCCGTTTTTCGGCTCTGGGAGTGCCCGCGGTCAACTACGGCCCCGGTGACCCCATGCGAGCGCACACGGACGACGAACGAGTCGACGTCGCACAGATCACAGAGTGCGAGCGGGGTCTGCGAGCGTGGCTGACCGGGGCGTGAGCCAGCGGCGAAGTAACCCGCGGGCCACCCAGAATCGGTCTTCCGATACGAGGGCCGCAAACCAGCCGAGCCTGGCCCGCCAGCCTCTTGGCAAGATTCTGCGGATTCGCTACCGCATGACACCGTGGTGGCTGCGCGTCGTCGTGGTGTGGGCGCTTTCTCGCGTGGTGACCACAACGATCCTCCTGTGGTTCGCTGCTCGACAGGGGGCGAACCCGTGGACGGCGGCGAACCCGGATTACCTTTCGTTCTCCCAGTTGTGGGACAGCACCTGGTACCACATTGTCGCGGTGGCGGGTTATCCCTCAACCCTTCCGGTCACGGCGGCCGGGCACGTTGGAGAGAACGCGTGGGCGTTCATGCCGGGGTATCCGTTGCTCGTGCGGGGACTCATGCTGATCACCGGGTTGCCCTGGGCGCCAGTCTCGGTGTTTGTTTCAGTTGCGTTCTCTTTGGCTGCGGCACTCATGCTGTACCGCCTGCTTCGGCTTGTGCTGCCAGGCGAAACCGCATTGTTTGGTGTGGTGCTCTTCTGCGTGGCACCACTCTCCCCGATTTTGCAGGTCTCTTACGCCGAGTCCATGCACGTGTTCTTGTTGACGTTGGCGCTCTACCTGCTTGTGCAACGCCGCTATGTTGCGTTGGTTCCCGTGATTGCACTGATGGCGATTACCAGACCAAGCGGGCTGGCCTTCGCGCTCGCGTTGGGGCTTCACGGGGTGCACCGCTTCGTGACCAGAGCGAAAGATCCCTTTCCTGCCTGGGAGAGAATCCTGTTGCTCGGTGTCACCACGTTCAGTGGGCTCATGGGTCTCGCCTGGCCTTTTCTGGCCTGGATGGCGACGGGATCGATTACCGCGTACACCGACACCGAGCTTGCCTGGCGCTCCTCCTACGTAGGCAATCTCGAACTGGTTCCCTTCACGTCATGGGTGCAGGGCGCACAGTTCTGGCTGCCGGGCCCGGTGGGAATCATTGTGCTCATTGTGCTGGTTGGCGGTTTCTTCGCGTTCCTGTTTTCGCCGTTGGCGCGTCGACTTGGTCCCACCCTGCGGATTTGGGCCGCCAGCTATGCACTGTATTTGTTAGCAGTGTTCTTTCCTCAGTCGAGTACGTTCCGACTGCTGATCCCGTTGTTTCCCCTTTTGGGGGCGCTCGCGGTGCCCCGATCGCGCCACTACCGAGCATTTCTCGTGGCAGCGTTTATCGCGGGCCAGTGGGTGTGGTGCTACTACTGTTGGTGGTTCGTCGGAGCCGACTGGACGCCACCGTAAACAGGCGTAGACGACTTCGGTTTTCTGGTGTCGTAAAAATACGGGATAATGGTAGTTGATTCCATGAAAGGGGACCACCAATGGCAGCCATGAAGCCGAGAACCGGTGACGGACCAATGGAGGCTGTTAAGGAGGGTCGGCTCATTATCGTGCGTGTCCCGCTTGAAGGCGGAGGACGACTTGTCGTTTCGGTCAATGACGCCGAAGCGAAAGAGTTGCACGAAGTACTTTCCGGAGTTGTCGCGGCTATCAAATAGCCAGCAACGTCACGAGTGACGTTCGCGTTCTAAAACCCGAACGTCACTACCGGTTTTAGAGTTTTAGCCCTCAACTGTTCGAGGACGAACAGTTCGTGCGGCACGACCGGATGCGGAAGCGCCTCCAACGAGAACCAACCAAGGTCTGCGGCCTTGTGCGTTTCCACGAGGTGCGGTTCGCCGGTCCACTTCCTGCACTCGAAGAAAAAGTCGACCCGTTCGTCGACGGGTGCGTGACCACTCGCTGTGCGATGCATCGTGGTGAGAGGCGTGAGCGCGCTCGCGGCGACGGTCACACCGAGTTCCTCTGTCGCCTCACGGCGTGCGGCATCGAAGACGGATTCGTGTTGCTCAACGTGCCCGGCCGCGGCAGCTGCCCAATGACCATCCATAAAACCGGTTCCGGCCCGAAGTTGAAGAAGAACGTCGCCGCCTTTGCGAAAGAAAATGTACGCGGCGGGAACCACCTGGAAACGGTCCATTCTTAGCTCTCAACGTTGGTGATCTGGAGCAAGCCGTCGCCGATCGGGGAGAGCGCGCTGATCACGGCATCCGATTCGGAGAGCTCGCGCAGCAGGCTGCGGAATCCGGCCACCACATCGTCTCGATATGCGGGGTCGGCGACCCGGCCATGCCACAGTGCGTGGGCGACTACCACGGTTCCTCCGCTGCGCACGAGGCGGAGTCCGTGTTCCACGTATTCGATCACTGACTGAGGGTCTGCGTCAACGAAAACAACATCGTAGGCGCGCTCGTTCATTCGAGGAAGGACGTCTCTCGCGCGACCGGTAATGAGGCGGAAGCGGTTGGTTGCGTGCCCCGCGTCGAGAAAGGACGCGCGTGCGTGCTGTTGATGGTCTGCCTCAATGTCGATCGAGGTGAGTGTGGCCTGGGGGGCTCCGGAGAGCATCCATAGCCCGCTCACGCCAGCGCCTGTGCCGACCTCAATAATGTTGGTAGCGACGGTCGTCGCGGTCAACAGCGCAAGTTGGGCTCCCATGGCAGGCGTGATCGCCTCCACACCGAGTTCGAGCGAACGCGCGCGTGCACGCGCAATGTCTTCGGGTTCGACGACGAAGTCCTCAGCGAACTTCCAGTCTGTTTCTTTTCCGGCCACCATTACTCCTCGCTCCCACAACTCTAGAGCGAATGGCTCCGAAGAGCGGATAGTCTGAACTCGTGTTCGGGTTGACCTTTGAAAAGCTGCTGCTGATAGCGGTGCTTGCCGTGTTTCTGCTCGGCCCAGAACGGTTGCCTTATTACGCTTCGCAACTGGCTCGCCTCGTGAAAAATTTGAAGAAAATGGCGGACGGCGCGAAGGACCGAATGCGCGAAGAAATGGGCCCGGACTTCGACGATGTTGACTGGAAGAAACTGGATCCCAGGCAGTATGACCCGCGGCGCATCATCCGGGAAGCCCTGTCCGAAGACGATGTGGTGCCAAGCGCGCCGCCCGTGGCCGAATCGGCATACCTGCGACGCAAACGCAGGCTCGAAGAAGAAGGCAAGCCTGCGCCCTTCGATGCGGAAGCAACCTAGCTCACCCTCATTGTGTGGCGAGCGCGAGTATCGCGTTGACGCTTCTCAGATTGCGCGCGGTTCCGGCCGTATCAAGGCGTTTCAGTAGCGCATCGAGTTTGAGGCTCGCGTTGCCCATTCCGTTCGCGTACCGCAGGTGCAGGTCCGAACCAAGAAGGCGCCATTCGTCTGTGCCGGTGGAAAGCTCCGCCGCGCGAGCAAGCCGCTCTGGCTTCGGCTCTGACGCAAGAAACGCGATGTAGGACCATTGTGGGTTCTGAATATCAAACGGGTGCGCAGCAAGTGAGGCCTGCACATCGTCGATACTGCGCGAGATGACGTCGCGGTGAAAACCGAATCGGCTTTCTAGTTCCGTCTCCACCGCGCGGTCGAACTGCGTCCATTCGACCGCTGTCCACGCGCTCGGCAGCGAGACTACGGCGTTGCCCGAGGCAATATACGTGCGTGCACTTTCGGCACCCACGTCTGTCAATAACTGACGAAAGTCGGCCATCGGCAGACGGGCGGTGCCACCCACGTTGACCGCTCGTACGAGCAGCACTCGTGTTGTTGAAGCGTCGTGTTCCTTCACGCTTCCACTGGAGCTCATCGGCGGCGGATGCCTTTGAGTACCCGCAAAGCGAGCACCATCATGCCACTGAGTTTCGCGAATTCCACGCCGGTTAGCGGGAGTGTCATGAGGCCTGTCGATTCGGCGATCGTGTGGGAGTCGGCGAACCGCAGAATTCCTTCCCGGCCGTTGCGTCGCCCGAGGCCTGACTTCTTTACTCCGCCCATCGGGGCATCAATGGAGGAGAAGGTTGCTCGATACCCCTCGTTGATGTTGACGCTTCCTGCATCGAGGGCGTGCGCAACCTCGCGGGCGCGCCGTGTTGATCTGGCGAACACTGAGGCGTTCAGGCCGAACGGAGTGTTGTTCGCGGCAATGATCGCTTCCTCCACGCTGTCGACAGGAGTGATGGCAACGACGGGGCCGAACGTCTCTTCACCTGAGCACTTCATGGCGTCTGTGACACCGGTGAGCACGGTTGGTTCGTAGAACAAAGGGCCAAGATCTGGTCGGGCTCGGCCTCCGGTGAGCGCGGTGGCACCCAGCTTCACCGCATCCTTCACATGTTCGGTCACACGAGTGAGCTGGCTTGGCAACGTGAGAGAGCCTGCATCGGCCGAGTAGTCGAAAGCGGGGCTCTGCACGAGCGCAGCAGTGCGCGCGACGAATTCTTTGGTGAAGGCGTCTGCGACGGATCGTTCAACGTAAATGCGTTCGATCGACACACACAACTGACCCATCGAGGAGAAGCAGGCGTAGACGGCATTTCTCGCAGCTTTCACTGGGTCGACGTCCCCGAGGACAATCATCGGGTTCTTGCCGCCGAGCTCGAGTGAGGCACCGCGCAGTGCTTCTGCGGCGCGGATCCCAACCTGAGTGCCGGTGGCGGTTGAGCCGGTGAAGCACACGTAGTCCGATTCATCGTTCACGGCGTTGCCCACGACTTGGCCTGGGCCGGCAACAACGCCCCACACTTCTGGTGGCACGCCGGCGTCGATGAAGGCACGACGAAGAGCAAGGATGCTGAGCGCACCCTGGTCGTCGGCCTTCTGCAAAACAGCATTGCCTGCTGCGAGTGCCGGAAGCGCATCCATCGCCGCCAAACTCAGAGGGTAGTTCCACGGCGTGATGATGCCAATGAGACCCTTCGGGCGATATTCCACCCGGGTTCGGATGACGGTGGGGATTCCGCCTCGTCGAGAGTGTGTGGCCAGTGCTCGCCGAGCGGAGATTGCGTAGTACCGCGCAACATTTGCGGCCTGAAACACCTCTTCGAACGCTTGGCCCCGTGTCTTGCCGGTTTCCGTTTGAACTGCGTCTAGCAGCAGTTCGCGTCGCTCCACGATCAGGTCGTGGGCTTTGAGAAGCACCGACTTGCGGTGATTGAAGCCGGCCAGGTGCCAGGCGAGTTGGGCTGAGCGCGCTCGTTGCGCCGCATCCGCCACATCTTCCAACGAACTGTGCGGGAGGTCATGGATCTTCTTGCCGGTGAAGGGCGCATCGACGCGCTGGTGTGACGTGCGTGAGGTGCTGAGATCACCGACGAGGTCTTCGATGACATCGTGTTGCAGGTGTGTACCGGTCATACGCCCAACGCTACACTCGGAATCATGACCGCAACGGAGCGCTCGACTAGTCCAACCCGACTTCCTCGCAGAACCATCGCCAGCTATGCCATTGGCTCAATCGGCACTGGTGGTTTCTCTGCCCTCCCCGGCCTCGTGCTCGTGTACTACTTGACGGACACTCTGGGAGTCACAGCTCTCATCGCTGGCCTGTTGGTCACGGTCGCGAAAGTCTGGGATGTGGTGATCGACCCGATCATTGGTGGTCGGAGCGACCGCAGTCTCGCCCATACAGGCTCGCGGCGGCGATTCATGATGCTCGGCGCAGTTCTGTTGCCCGTGTTCTTCATTCTCACGTTTGCCGTGCCAGAGGGAATGAGCCCGTTGGTTTCGGGAGTTTGGGTGTTTGTGGCCTTCGTTCTTGCGGCCACCGCGTTCAGCCTGTTCCAAGTTCCCTACATCGCGCTTCCGGCTGAGCTTTCGGACAACTACGACGAGCGCACGCGGCTTCTTACCTGGCGCGTGGTGGTTCTCACGTTCGCGATTTTGCTGTTCGGGGCCGGCGGTCCGGCGCTGCGCAGCATCGGCGGCGGGAGCACGTATCTCGGATACCTGCTGATGGCAGTGATTGCTGGCCTCGTGATCGGTGGTGGCCTGTTTGCCTCCAGCTTCGTTGCGAAGAAAGGCCTCGTGCCCACGTCGATCCCGAAGCCGGTGTCGATTCGAGAGAACTACGCGGCAGGGTTCCGTGCGCTGAAGCGCAGTCAGCCGTTCCGTGCACTGCTCTTGACCTTCCTGCTTCAGGGACTTGCGACGGGGCTCATGCTTGCGGGTGCTCAGTACATCGCCACCTACGTGTTGAAGAGCGAAGACGCGGTCACGTTCTTGTTCGTTGCACTCATCGCACCGGCACTTCTCGCCGCTCCGTTGTGGGGCAAAGTCGCGAATCGCATCGGCAAGGAACGCGCGTTCACCTACGCGACCATCCTCTACGCCGTTGCTGCTCTCAGTCTGGTCGGCCTCCTCTGGGCTCCAGGCGACTGGGCATACATCCCGGTTGGGCTCGCGGGTGCGGCCTATGCGGGCATGCAGTCGCTCCCGATGGCAATGCTTCCCGACGTGATTTCGCACGATGCTTCCTCGCACGGTGACGGGCAAGCGGGGACGTTCGGCGGCATGTGGACGGCGGGGGAGACAACCGGGATGGCACTGGGGGCAACGGTACTCACGATCGTTCTCGCCATATCGGGATATACGGAGTCTGTTGCCGGTGTCGACGTTGTGCAGTCTGCTGGCGCGATCGCCGGCATCATCGTGAGCTTTAGTGTTGTACCGGCGGCACTTCTCGCACTCAGCCTCATCTCGCTGGCTCGGTACCGCCTTCGGAAGGAATCGATCGGCCAATGAAGTTTCAGCAAGAACCCGCGGAAATCCTCGCCAACCTGCAGGAGCTCCGCGACGCGGATGCGCCCACTCACGGCGGCCACGTGCTCTCCTATGTCTACGACAGCGGCTTGGCCGAGCTGGATGAGCTCGCAGCGGCGGCCATCCGCATGGTTCAGCCGGTCAACGGTCTCGACCCGACCACGTTCACCTCTGTGGCGACCATGGAACGCGAGGTGCTCGGGTTCGCCCGCAGCATGTTGCACGGGGACGACGAGGTTGTCGGCACCGTCACGAGTGGGGGAACCGAGAGCTGCCTTCTCGCGGTAAAGACGGCACGCGACAATTGGCGCACCGCGCATCCGAAGGGCGGAATTCCGCGGCTACTTGCCCCGGTCACGGTGCACGCTGCTTTCCAGAAGGCAGCGCACTATTTCGGACTGGAACTTGATCTCGTGCCGGTGGACGCGACGGGCACCTCTGCCGCTTCCGCGCTCATCGATCGGATGGGTGACGACGTGGCTCTCGTCGTCGTGTCGGCCCCGAGCTACCCGTTTGCCGCGCTCGACCCGATCGCTGAGGTTGCCGCCGCAGCCGCCGAGCAGGGCATCGCGTGCCATGTTGATGCGTGCATTGGCGGCTGGGTGCTTCCGTGGCAGGCCAGCGCACCCTGGGACTTTGCGGTGCCGGGTGTCACGAGCGTGAGCGCCGACCTGCACAAGTTTGGGTATGCCCCAAAGGGTGCCTCGGTGCTACTTCAGCGCGGCCGCGACCGGCAGCGCGCACAGTATTTTGCGACGACACGTTGGTCGGGCTATCCGGTGGTGAATCCCACCATGTTGGGGTCGAAGTCTGCCGGGGCGCTCGCGGCGAGCTGGGCGATCATCCGTGCTCTCGGCGAAAACGGCTACGCGGAGCTGGCGGCGAATTGCGAGCGCTCCACCGCTGCATTGCAGTCTGTCGTGAATGAGATCGAAGGTCTGCGCGTTGTGGGCGACCCGGTGGGGCCACTGTTCGCGGTGGCGACCGATGAGTCAGTGCCGGAGGATCGCCGTGTCGACCCGCACCACTGGGCAGATCAGGTGCGCACGCACGGCTTCTTGATTCAGTTGCAGCCCGGATTCACTCAGTCCGACGGAACGCGGTTGCCACCCACCACTCACCTCACGATCACTCCGGTGACCGAGTCGGTGCTGGGGGAGCTCTCGACTGCTCTTCAAACCTCGGCAAACGAGGTGCGCGGGGTTCCGGCGGTCGCGGTCGCTGATGTGCTGGCGGCCTTGCCCGCTGGAGTGTTGGAAACTTTGCAGGCACCGGATGCTGCGCCGCTCGACTCCGCCACGGCCGCCGCGCTCCTTGCCGGGTTCGGGTTGGCGTCGGAGGCTGGACCTGCTCCGCTCCCGGACCGAATGGCGCCCATCCTGGCACTCGTGGAAGCTCTGCCTGCACCAGTGACAGAGCGGTTGCTCACCGAGCTATTGGCGCGACTGATCGAGCCGCAGGGTGAGATCTAGAGCGTGAGTTTTGCCACGCCGCGATCCCCGAAGCCAGCAGTGCCGTCCTGGACTAGTTACCAACAATCGATTGGCGATCGGTCCGGGCTATTTACGGCAATTGCGTCGGAGTGGAACCCGCAACGAGCGCTCTACCTCGGCAGCTATCTCGATCTCTCGCCGTCAACGGCGATCCCCTCCGTGACCTATGTGGATACCGACCGCAGGGCGCAACGCTACTTTGACAATCGGGAGCTCGTCGCATCGGAGTTGCGGGGGCGCACTCTCGACGGGGCTGGCGTAGAAGTGGACTTCCTCCAGGCTGACTTCACGGCGGCCCTTCCCCTCGCGGACTCCTCTTTTGACTTGCTTATTTCTCTCTACACGCTTCCCGTGACCGACTCGTGTTTGCGGTACCTGAAGCCACGCGGGCTGCTTCTGGCGAACACGAGCCATGGGGATGCGAGCCTGGCAGCACTGGATCCACGCCTTGAGCTCGTCGCGGCGGTCCTGCACAAAGGTGATGCGTATCGGCTGGTGAGTACCGGCCTGGACACATTCCTTATTCCGAAAAAGCCGGCTGCTGCAGACCCAGAACTCATCCGAAGTTCAGGCCGAGGAATTGCCTATACGCGCAGCGCTTTCGCGTACCTATTCCAACTGAAGTGATGCTTGGATCCACCTCGGCGTGAATGAGGTGGGGTCGGCGGGCTACCGTTGTGACGCTCGCGACGTAGCCAGTTGTTCTGCAACGGCAAGTATCGCCGCCGCGGCCGGGTCTTCCGGGTGCGCGAGCACGACCGGTTCTCCTGAGTCGCCACCCTCGCGAAGTGCAAGGCTCAGCGGGATGGATGCCATGAGAGGTACGGGTTGCTCCGGCGTGGTGAGCCGTGCTGCAACATCCGCACCGCCACCCGAACCGAACAAGTCGAACGCGGTACCGTCTGGCAGGGTGAACCCGGACATGTTTTCGATCACGCCGACCACACGCTGACCGGTCTTGCGGGCCACAATCGCGCTGCGCTCGGCGACATCGGCTGCCGCGGTCTGAGGTGTCGTGACCACAATGACCTGCGACTGCGGGAGCAATTGTCCGACCGTGATGGCAACGTCCCCGGTGCCGGGCGGCAGATCGAGCAGCAGGATGTCGAGCTCGTCAAAGTAGACCTCGCTGAGGAACTGTTTGATCGTGCGGTGCAGCATCGGCCCGCGCCACGAGACTGCTGTTGCCGGGCCCGGCAAAAACATGCCGATCGAAATAACCTTCACCCCGAAGCCGATCGGGGGGAGCATGAGTTCGCCCACCCGTGTGGGCTTCTCTTCCGAAACACCCAGGAGGGCAGGGATTGAAAAACCGAACACATCCGCGTCGACAATGCCGACCTTCAGCCCCCGGGTGGCCAAAGCAACACCCAGGTTTGCGGTGATCGTCGACTTACCCACGCCGCCTTTGCCGCTCGTGATCGCATAGATTCTGGTCGGCGAATCCGGGCCGAACTGCACTTCGCGTTTGCGCGCGCCCTGCAGGCGTTCGGTGAGGGCCGTGCGCTCCTCAACACTCATGACCGAGACGTTCACGACGACCTCGGTGACTCCAAGCACGGATGCGGCCGCATTCCGAACATCCTGTTCAATCCGGCCGGCCGCAGGGCACCCGACAATCGTCAATTTGATGTCGACAGTGGCAAGGCCGTCGGCGAAATTAATTGAGTCGATCATCCCAAGATCGGCAATGGGTCGGCGAATCTCCGGGTCGATGACGGCCGCCAGCGCCTCAGTTAGCTTCTCAATCATGGGTGTAGCGCGAACACTGATTAGTCAACGGACTCACTCTTGGCATCGCGGTCCCGATCCAGTTCTTCCACAAGGGAACGCAACTCGTTTCGAATGAAGTCTTTGCTTGCGAGGTCTTTTACGACCAGCCGCAACGCAACAACCTCGCGCGCCAAATACTCGGTGTCGGCGAGGTTGCGCTCGGCACGCTGTCGATCCTGCTCAATCTGCACCCGGTCGCGGTCATCCTGACGGTTCTGCGCCAAAAGAATCAGCGGGGCAGCATAGGAAGCCTGCAGAGACAGGATGAGGGTGAGAGCGGTGAACCCTAGAGCGGCAGAGTCGAAGCGCCAGCCATCCGGGGCGAGCACGTTGTAGGTGAGCCAGACGATGCAAAACACGGTGAGGAAGAACAAGAACCACGGCGTGCCCATCGCGCGGGCGACACCCTCAGTGAACCGGCCGAACCGGTCACTCGGTGCGCCCATCCGGGGAACGAAGTAGCTGCGAAGGCCCTTCGGCGAATCGAGTCTGTTGTCATTTCGACGGGCCATGGGCCTTGCTCCTTCCCGGTGTGGTGGTGTGGATTATTTCCAGCGGGCTCGTATCAGCCCGCAAAAGTTTCGCTGGTTCGCTTTCGTCGTGACTTCGCCAATCATCAGGCAAGAGGAAGTCGAGCACGTCGTCAACCGTCACGACCCCGACCAGGCGGTAATTGTCATCCACGACGGGCACAGAGACGAGGTCGTAGCTGGCAAGAATTCGGCTCACTTCGGCCGCTGACGTATCGGCGTGCACCGGATCAAGCTTCAAGTCGAGAAGCGTGCCGAGGCGTTCCATGGGCGGAAAACGCAGCAACTGCTGAAAATGAACCATGCCCAACAGGCGCCCGGTCGGCGGTTCGTAGGGTGGCAGCGTGACGCACACGGCGGCGCCCAGTGCTGGTGCAAGGTCTTCACGACGGATGAGTGCAAGAGCTTCCGCCACGGTGGTATCGGCGGGAACAATGACCGGCTCGGTGGTCATCAAACCACCGGCAGTGTCTGGCGCGTAGGCGAGCAGCATGCGCACGTCTTCGGCTTCCTCGGGCTGCATGAGCTCCAGCAGCGCTTCACCACGCTCTATCGTGAGCTGCGCGATGAGGTCGGCAGCGTCGTCCGGCTGCATCTGGTCAAGCACGTCTGCAGCGCGATCGTCTTCAAGGTGTTCGAGAATCTCAACTTGTTCGTTCTCGGGCATCTCCTCGAGCACATCGGCGAGACGCTCATCGGTCATTTCTTCGGCGACTTCGAGTCTGCGGGCATCCGGAAGGTCAAGGAGCGCGTTGGCCAGGTCGGCGGGTAGCAAGTCTTCATACGTGGAGAGGAGCTGGCTCGCCGACTGCGGCTCGCCCTTCTTCACATCTTCGGCAACATCCGACCACGCGGCGAACACGGTGTGACCTTTCGCGAACGGCGAAGCACTCGTTTTGGCGCGACGCACAAAAAGCTCGCGCACCTCCCAATCACCCTGCGGGGTTTTCTCGATCGAGACATCTTCAATCGTGGCGCGGCCTGAACCGTCCACGAAGTTCACCACTCGGCCGAGGATCTCGGCAATCACCCGCACCTCGCCACCGCGCTGCTCGAAACGGCGCAGATTGATGAGTCCGGTGGTGATGATCTGCCCACTGCCGATGCTGGTCACGCGCCCAATCGACAGGAAGATTCGGCGACGTCCTGGCACCTCGACCACGAACCCCACTACTCGGGGGGAGTCTTTACGCCGGTACACAACCAGGACATCGCGAACGCGGCCAACCCGGTCGCCCAAGGGGTCGAAAACGGCGCACCCGACTAGTCGGGCGACAAAGACTCTTGCGGCGCTCACGCTACAACCCTAGTCGTGAGGTGCGAGAATGGACTGGTGAGCAACCAGAGACCTTTTTCGAGTCGTCCCGCGACCTTTCCTACGCTTCCCAAGGGCGATGTGCTCGGAACGTACGACACGTACGACGAAGCACAGGCTGTTGTCGATCGGCTTGCGCGAGACGAGTTCCCGGTGAAGCAGATCGCGATTGTTGGGAGTGACCTGCGCACAGTTGAGCGCGTCACCGGAAAAATGACCTACGGGCGTGCCGCCTTGGCGGGCGCAGCAAGTGGCATGTGGTTTGGCTTGTTCCTTGGGCTGTTGCTGTTCATCTTCTCGCCGTCGCAAGACGGTGTCGTCTACGTGGGGGCGGCAGTGTTGATCGGCGCCGGGTTCGGGATGCTGTTCGGCATCGTGAGCTACGCGCTCAATCGCCGACGCCGCGACTTCACGTCCATCCATCAAGTGATTGCTGGCAAGTACGAGATCATGATCGATCCGTCCCTCACCGCGAAGGCTGAGGCTCTCCTCGCAAAGCCGCAGGACGATTAGCATCTAGCGCAATTCTCTCTTGCCCGCAGCGTTGACGTCCGAGTCCGCTGCGAAAAGGGCTTGACACATTCTCGGTTCTATGGTTCATTAGTCAAGTAACTAACCAACCAACACGATTTCTGGACGCCTTTTCGTTCACTCGGTACCGTCGTGGTACTCACTTTCACATCGTGTTGTTCTCATCAACGTGAAAGATCGGAAACCACTATGAAAGGCACTCGAGCCATCACCCGCGTGGTCGGGACGCTCGTGCTCGCGGTCGCCTCCCTTTCTGGCATCGGTGCAGTCGTGCCAGCGACGTCGCCTGACAACACGATAGAAGACTTCATCGATAGCGCTATGCCCGCCTCCGCTGCGCCCGGAGTGGCGTACGCCGTCGTTCGGGACGGCGAAATCGCCTCAGCCGGAGCGCGCGGAGTGGTCACGCTTGGAAGCGACATTCCGGTGACGCCAGACACTCCCTTTGTGATCGGCTCCATCTCCAAGAGCTTTGCAGCGTTGTCCGTCATGCAACTCGTCGAGGCAGGTGAGCTCGATCTGAGTGCCGAACTCTCGCGTTACCTCGACGAATTCGCGGGCAAGCCTGCTGGGGCGATCACCATCAGGCAACTGCTCAGCCATACGAGTGGCTACTCCACCTCGCAAGGAAACGCCCGGCATCCTGACGTAACGGGAGAGAAAGACGAACTTGCCCGCGGGGTTGATCAGTTAGCCGAGGTGGCACCAGCGTACGGTCCCAATGAAAAGTGGGAATACTCGAATGCGAACTACGAGATTCTTGGACGAGTGATCGAGGTCGTGAGCGGGCAGGAATACCAAACCTATGTGGCGCGGCACATTCTGGAGCCGGTGGGCATGGACCACAGCTTCGTTGCGGATGGCGAGGTCCATCAGGACATGGCAACCGGGCACGTCCCCTGGTTCGGCACCAAGCTCCCGCTGACTGGCGGAATGACCGATCGCGCAACTGCCCCGCAGGGGGGTGTGATTGCCAGCGCCAGTGATTTGGCTCTGTACCTGAACATGATGCTGAACGGCCAGGATGACGTGCTGAGCGCAAAAGGCAAGGCGCTCATGTTGCGCCCGGCGAGCGAAGTATCGCCGCACTACGGGTTCGGCTGGTACGTGGACTCCGACAGCGGGGTTGCCTGGCACGCCGGGATCAGCCCCGGCGTCGAAACGCTCGCGACGCTGATTCCCGCAGAGAACAAAGCGGTGATTGTGCTCGTGAACAGTGGCAGCGGTATGGGCTTCGGCGAAACGGATCAGCTGCGTATTGGCATTTCTGATCTGGCGCTCGGCCTAAACTCCTACGACCCTGGGGCAACGTGGAACCGGCAGGCACTGAGTGTGGGCCTGCTGATCCTGCCGGTCTTCTACCTATTCAGCATGGTCTGGGCCTGGCTTCGCCGAGCCAAGGTTCGCGCCAAGAAATCGAGCATTTCCGGCAAATTCAGCTTGTGGTTCCCGTTGCTCAGCACACTCGTGGCGGCGTGGATTCTGCTCGTCATGGTTCCAAACCTGAACGGCACACCGCTCAACCACTGGGCCGTGTTTCAACCCGATGCTGTTCTCACGTTCGTCGTCGCGGCGGCCACCGGAGTGTTGTGGGCCGGGTTCCGGCTGGGCGTGGCCTACGCGGGCAAGTCGAGCCCGGCGTAGTCGCTAGCGCAGCCACGCCTCCACGTCATCCGCAGTACGTGGGATGTTGACGGAGATGTTCTCTGCGCCATCCGCGGTCACGAGGATGTTGTCTTCGATGCGAACTCCGATGCCGCGGTACTCTTCCGGCACGCTCAGGTCATCGGGCTGGAAGTAGAGACCGGGCTCGATCGTGAACACCATGCCTGCTTCCAGTACGCCATCCATGTACATGTCACGGCGCGCTTGAGCGCAATCGTGCACGTCGATACCCAGGTGGTGGCTCGTTCCGTGCACCATGTAGCGGCGGTGGTACTGCGCGTCGGGCTTATTCGACTCTTTCGCGCTGACCGGGAGGAATCCCCACTCAGCGGTCCTCTCAGCGATAACCTTCATGGCCTCCGCGTGAATCTCGCGGAACTTGATTCCCGGCTTCACGATCGCAAACGCGGCGTCGGCAGCTTCCAGCACCGCCTCATAGACCTTGCGTTGGATCGGTGAGAATGTGCCATTCACCGGGAAAGTGCGTGTGATGTCTGCGGTGTAGTAGCTGTCGAGTTCGATACCGGCATCCATCAAAATCAGGTCGCCGTCGTTCACTTCGCCACTGTTGCGCGTCCAGTGCAGAATGCACGCGTGAGCGCCAGATGCCGCAATCGTGTCGTAGCCGACCGTGTTGCCCTCTGCTCGCGCACGGCGGTTGAACGTGCCCTCAATGAGTCGCTCGCCTCTCGGATGCGCGACGATGGCCGGGCGATCGGCGACAACATCATCGAAGCCTTGCTTGGTGGCGGCGACGGCTTTGCGCATTTGGTCAATTTCGTACTCGTCCTTGACCAGGCGGAGTTCCGCAAGGTCACGCGCGAGAATCTCGTCACCGGTGCGCTCTTCCGACTCTTCGTCAATAGAATCCGTGCCGGCGGAAAGCAGTCTGCGGCCATCGATCTGGTCGGTGATGTCGCGATCAGCTTCGCGCACCAACAGGGTGTGCTGATCAACCGAATCCAAGACCGCATCAAAGTCAGCAATGCCTTGCGTTGGCAGCGCGAGGTCGCCGGCAACCTGGGCGAGGGACGGGCGCGGCCCGATCCAAAACTCGCCAATGTCGGGGTTCGCGTAAAACTCATCTGAGTCGCGCCCGGCGCGCTCGCGGAAGTAAAGGGTGGCGTCGTGACCGGTTGACGTGGGCTCCATCACCAGGACGGCCCCCGGCTCGGAGTCTGAACCCCATCCGGTCAAGTGCGCGAAAGTCGAGTGGGAACGGTAGGGGTAGTCAGTATCGTTTGAGCGCACTTTTGCCGCTCCGGCGGGAATAATCAGTCGCTTGCCAGGGTGCTGTGCAGAGATCCGTTCGCGGCGGGCCGCAGCGTAGGAGGCGTGTTCACGCGCGGCGGGGACCACATCCTCACGGTCTGCCCAGTTCGAAGCGATGTAGTCCTTGAACGCATCGGACCCCGGAGTCGTCGAGCGGTTGGTGGTGGCGCGCGGCGCCGGAGTTGTCGATTCAGCCATGCTTCTATTCTCCACCCTCCTGTCTGATGACGCACCCAGATAGACCAGCGCAACCAAGTGCTCTGGTCGCGAATAGAGTTGAGGAATGCCGGGTCCAATCGATCTCCACACGCACAGCACTGTGTCGGATGGCACCGAGACGCCTGCGGAACTCGTGCACGCGGCGCTATCGGCTGGGGTTGGAACGCTTGCACTCACCGACCATGACTCCACTGCCGGATGGCAGGACGCGTTTGCCGAGGCCGAAGGCACAGGGCTCACCATCATCCCCGGGATGGAATTCAGTACCCGCCACGGGTGGGCGAGCGTCCACTTGCTCGCGTATTTGATTGATCCGGAGAATGCCGCGCTGCGGGACGAAACCTTGCGTATCCGCGAAGCACGGCTCACCCGTGCCGAGTCCATCGTGGCGCGATTGGCCGCCGACTTCGATATTTCCTGGGCGGATGTGCTGGCGACCACTGCGCACGGAGCGACGGTGGGGCGGCCCCACATTGCGGATGCTTTGGTGGCACGTGGAGCATCTCCCGACCGCAGCGCTGCCTTCCGCGACATCTTGCACCCGAAGTTTGGGTACTACGAACCGCACTATGCGCCGGATCCGCTCACCGCGATTCGGCTCGTACGTGCGGCAGGCGGGGTGCCCGTGTTGGCCCATCCGGGAACGCGCGGCGTGGACAATGTCGTCACAGAAGAGAACCTGGCAGACCTTGTGGATGCCGGGCTATTTGGCTTGGAGATCCACCACCGCGAGAACACGCCGGATGCCATGGAGCGACTCTTTGATCTAGCCGCCCGCTTCGATTTGGTGGTCACCGGTTCCAGCGACTACCACGGAACCGGAAAACCGAATCGGCTGGCCGAGAACACCACAACGCCAGAGGTGCTTGACCGGATCCTGTCTGAAGGTACCGGTTCCGCCCCCTCGCGTTAGGTTTCTCCTCGCGAAGGACACTCAACTCACGTGTCGGCCGTTCCCGCTAGTTCGAGGGTGGAGTACTTCCGGTGCTCGGGCGGCGCGTGCGGTTGCGACGACGACGCGTGGGACCTGCACCATCGTGCGTTCCCGCGCCTTCTGCCTTCTGACCCGTTTCAGACTGCTTCTGTCCACCGGAGTCAACGGCGTTGCTGCCGCGCGTGCGCGTACGCTCGCGACCCTGACCCGAACGACCCTGGCCAGAGTTGCTCTGACCTGATCTGCTCTGGCCACCGCGGCCACCCGAACGGCTTGCACCGGCAGTAGCGGAGCGGGGCTCGCGCTCGCGGGCTGGACCGGCTGACGCCAGGCGGCCCTTGGCATCCGTGGGGATATCGAGGTCGGAAAACAGGTGTGGGGACGAGGAGTAGGTTTCCACCGGATCCGGAATACCCATTTCGAGCGCGCGGTTGATGAGGCCCCATTTGTGCATGTCTGCCCAGTCCACGAAGGTGACCGCAACACCGGTCTTGCCCGCGCGGCCGGTACGCCCGGCGCGGTGCAGGTAAGAGTCGTGGTCTTCGGGGATGGTGTGGTTGATCACGTGGGTGACGTCGTTGACGTCAATACCGCGGGCGGCAACATCCGTCGCAATGAGGATGTCTTTCTTGCCTGCTTTGAACGCAGCCATGGCGCGCTCGCGCTGCTCCTGGTTGAGGTCACCGTGAACGGCTGCCGCATTGAATCCGCGGTCGTTGAGTTCTTCAACAAGTTTTGCAGCGGCACGCTTCGTGCGTGTGAAAATGACGGTCTTGCCTCGGCCCTCGGCCTGCAAAATGCGAGTAACAACCTCATCTTTGTCGAGGGCGTGTGCGCGGTAAACGACGTGCTTGATGTTTGCCTGCGTGAGCCCCTCGTCCGGGTCTGTGGCCCGGATGTGGATGGGCCGGTTCATGAAACGACGAGCGAGCGCCACAATCGGGCCTGGCATGGTCGCCGAGAACAACATGGTGTGACGAGCTGGCGGGGTCTGGGCGAAGAGTTTCTCGATATCGCTCAGGAATCCAAGGTCGAGCATCTTGTCGGCCTCGTCGAGCACCATCACCTCGACGTCTTTGAGGGAGAGCATCCGCTGGCTGGCAAGGTCGAGGAGACGGCCGGGCGTTCCAACGACAACCTGCGCACCATCCTTCAACTGCTCAATCTGGCCTTCGTACGCTTTGCCGCCGTAAATCGCTGCAATCTTCGTGGAGCGATTGGAGGCAGCAAGCACGAGGTCTTCGGCCACCTGAACACACAATTCACGGGTGGGGACGACGACAAGCGCCTTCACGCCTGGTTTTGGATCGGTACCCAGCGCCTGCAATAGCGGCAGACCGAACCCGAACGTTTTGCCGGTTCCTGTTTTGGCTTGACCGATGATGTCTTGGCCGCCGAGGCCCATTGGAATGGTTTGCGTCTGGATCGGAAATGGTTCGATGATGCCTTTAGCGGCAAGAGCGTCGACCATGTCTTGGTCGACGCCGAGATCTGAAAATGTCAAGTTATATAACCCTGTCTTGGGTGAGGCGATTACGCCCGTTTTCTCCCAGGGCGTAGGGCTCCGCCAGAGTGGGAGCCGTTATTAGTTTAGAGGAGTGCAGTACAAACTGCTCACACTGGCGTGCGGCCAGTCGGCGGGCAGGGCAATCCTTTCGACTTTTTGCCCCAAGGGCCTAAACGGTCAACGGTAGGATAACTCTGTGGCTTCCCTGATTCCTCGTCGCATGAAACGCCCGTCTCCGACGCGCAGACGTTCGCGACGCCCAAATCCTGATCAGGCTGTGAACCGGGTGGGGCTCCACGAGCTCACCCCAGAATTGTCACGATTCCTCGGCCAGGCTGCCTACCTCCAATTGTCTTTCTTCGAAGGGCTCTCTCGGGCTGTGACTTCGGCACCGACGACGGCGTCAAAGGAAGTCGTCAGTCGAGTCGCTGGGATCGCTCTCGCGCGGCATCACGCGTTTGTGGCTGAACTGAAGAAGCTCGGTAAAACTCCCAGCGAGGAGATGGAGCCGTTCGTTTCGGCCATCGATGCGTTCCAGCTGAGAACTCAAGGGGACGACTGGTGCGAATCGCTGCTGGCCTACTACGTGGAGTCGGGAATTCTCGATGACGCGTTCGTGAGCATCGCGCAAGGCTTCGAAGACGCCCATTCGGATCGAATCGCTACGGTGTTGTCCGATGATGAACCGCGACGACTGATCGCGACGGAACTGAGCTCGGCGATCGGCGAGAACCCTCGGCTCGCGTCGCGCCTTGCTCTCTATGGTCGCCGGCTGGTTGGCGATGTACTGCTGTTGACGCGTTCGGCGCTCAACTTGCCAGAGAACACTGCGCCGGATGACGAGCGCCTAGAACCGGTGGTGACCGAACTTATTGCCGATCACACGCGCCGAATGGACGAACTGGGTCTGACCGCGTAGCCGTTCAGGCTTTGAGGAGCCGTTCGAAGAGTTCCTCATCGTGGTTCTTGCGACGCTGAGTAATAACAAGCGGAACCACGATGGCTGCGATGAGGCCAGCACCAAGGCTCACCCACCAAATCCAACCGCCATCGAACGTCCAGCCAAGCCAGGTAAGCCCTGCCCAGACGATGGACGCAACGGCACCGCTCACGGCAGGCAACAGGGCGCTCCCGTAGGTGTCGCGGTCCGCGAAGAGGTATCGGGGGATTAGCCCAAGAAGTACTGCGCCCAAGACGACGAAGAGAAGCTCCATTAGGCCACGAATCCGACCCGGCGGGAGCTTTCCGTGCCCACCTCGACATAGGCGAGGCTTTGGGCGGGTACGAGGAAGACGCGACCCTTATCATCGGTAAGTCGAATGAACTTTGCGTCGCTCTCTAACGCGGTGGCGACAATTTTTTCAATGTCGGCTGCCGACTGGTCAGATTCAAAGCTCAGCTCACGAGGGCTGTTGGTGATGCCAATGCGAATGTCCACGTGCCCAGATTACGACAGAACGTGCCGCGGAGTTTGCCGGTTCGTTGTCAGCGGAACCTTTCGTGTCGGCGGTGTGGGATACCTTTGCTGTCGTGACGGTCAAGGGTTTCACTCCTGCGAGTGCGCTAGGCACGGGCGTGAACGAGTGCCGTCTAGATCCTTCGCAGGCGGCCGTCATCGCGCTAGCCGATGATGCATCCGCTGTGGTCATTGGTGCTCCAGGCACAGGCAAAACGACCACGATCCTCGAATTGGTGGCGGATCGGGTTCTCGATCGAGGCTGGTCGCCCAACGATCTGGTGGCCATCGCACCCAACCGGGCCTCCGCAACCCGACTGCGTGATCGGCTGGCCCTACGGCTCGCCGTACCCACGGAAGGGCCGCTGGCTCGCACAATTAATTCCCTTGCCTTCGAGGTGGTGTCGTTTGCTCGCAAGAGCGCGGGGGATTCACCACCCCGATTGCTGACCGGTGGCGACCAAGATAGCGACATTGCGCAATTGTTAGATGGTCACCTTGCCGAAGGAACAGGGCCCGCGTGGCCGGAGCCGCTCGATGAGCGCGTGCGCGCGTTGCGGGGGTTCAGAACCGAACTGCGCGAGATCATGATGCGGGCAACCGAGTACGGTGTGAGCCCCGATCGTCTGCGTTCTTTGGCGAAAGAGCATGAGCGGCCCGAATGGGCAGCTGTCGCCGACTTTCAGACTGAATACCTGCAAATTTTGGGAGAACTGCGGCCGGACCAGCTTGATGCCGCCGAACTTGCCGCGGCCGCTGCGCGATCGATCGATGCCGGAATCATTCCAGAGTCGATAGCTCGCCTCCGCCTTGTGCTTGTAGACGACGTACAAGATGCGACCCAGTCCACTGTTGCGGTGCTTCGCGCTCTTGCCGGTCGAGGGGTACGAATCATTGCCTTTGGCAATCCAGATGTCGCGGTGACTTCGTTCCGCGGTGGTGAGGCAGATCTCGTCAGTCGGTTTGGCACTGTCGTGGGAATCGACAACATTCCGACCTTGCGGTTGGCTCACTCGCATCGGCAGGCACACACCGTCTTGGCCCTCACCGATGCCGTGACCAGTCGGATCGGAACAGCGCAAACCGTCGGGCACCGCAACCCGCAGGCGACTGAACAGGATGCGGGAAAGAATCCTAGCCGGGTGGCGGTGGCCACAGCGCCCACTCAAGCGCGACTCTGGGCGGCACTCGCATGGCATTTGCGGGAACGACACCTACTCCACGGCCTTGCCTGGAGCAACATTGCGATAGTGGTGCGCAGTGGCGCGCAGGTACCCGAAATTGCGCGTTCTCTCGCTCTCTCTGCAGTCCCGACTCGCACCGTTTCGGGAGGGATTCCGCTTCGCGAAGATGTGGCGGTGCGTGGCGTCCTCACCGTGGTCGATGTGGGAATTGGTCGAACTGCCCTCACTCCAGAGCTTGCAACCGAGTTGCTCGTCAGCCCCTTTGGCGGGCTCGACCGGCTTGCCCTTCGACGGTTGCGGTTGGCGCTTCGTGCGGAGGAGCTAGCTGGTGGTGGAAATCGGCCGAGTGACGAACTCCTTGTTGAAGCGTTAGAAGCGCCCGGTCGCTTGGTCACGATCGACCATCGGGCATCGCGAGCGGCGGCACGGCTAGCGGAAACACTGGCCCTAGTGGCACGCGAGGCGCAACATGGGGCGACAGTCGAAGAGCTTTTGTGGCTCGTCTGGGAGCGCAGCGGTCGCGCTGAAGCGTGGCGGTCGCAGGCTCTGGGTTCTGGGATTCTCGCGGCCGAAGCCAACCGCAGTTTGGATGGCATTCTCGCGCTCTTCACGGCAGCGAAACGATTTGTGGAGCGTGAGCCGGCCGCCCCGGCCTCCACATTCCTTGCGGGGGTGCTCGACGCTGAGGTTCCCGAAGATACCCTTTCGCCGCAGGCGACAGCCGACTCAGTTCTCGTGACCACGCCAGTCGGAGTTCTTGGGCTTGAGTTCGACACGGTAATTGTCGCGGGGCTTCAAGATGGGGCCTGGCCCAACATGAGACTTCGCGGTTCGATGTTCTCGCCCGACCTCCTGGTGAGAGCAGTCACACGCAACGACAGTGCCGGGATCGACGACCGCAAAGCGGTGCTCGCGGATGAATTGCGAATGTTTGCACTCGCGGTCTCCCGAGCGCGTCGCGAGGTGATTCTTGCCGCTGTTGCTAACGAAGACGAAGCGGCGAGTGTGTTCTTTTCCCTTGCCCCGGAAAACTCCGAAACGTTCACGATCGAAACGCAAGCGCCCTTGACTCTCCGAGGGCTTGTTGGCCGGCTTCGGCGCAGACTCACCGCCGCAGAAGGGGATGACCCGCCTGCTGCGGCGAACCTCGCGTTCCTTGCCGAGCAGGGAATTCCCGGGGCGCATCCGGATGAGTGGCACGGACTGGCGGAGCCCTCCACGAGCGGGCCGCTCTATTCCGACGACGAGCACGTGCCGGTGTCTCCCTCCAAGTTGGGAGCGTTCGAGGAATCGCCGCTGGACTGGTTTATCGACTCCGTGTCTGGCACCCAATCCAGTACCGCAATGGGGCTCGGCACGATCGTGCACTGGGCGATGGAGACGACCACCGACCCCGATGTCGAGTCGGTGTGGGCCGCCATTGAAAGCCGTTGGAGTGAACTTGTGTTTGAGTCGCCCTGGTTGGCTGAACAACAAAAGCGGGCGGCGCGAAAGCTGGCGGGAGCGGTGTCCGAATATCTCGGAGACTTTGTGCGGGAGAACAAGAAGTTAATCTCTGCAGAAGACCGTTTCACGCTAGAGGTTGATCGCGCAAAGATGAACGGTTCGATCGACCGGATTGAGCTTTCCCCCGACGGCGGAATCGTGATTGTGGATCTGAAGACCGGGCGGCCAGAAACAAGTCAGGCCGTGATTGACGAGTTTCCCCAGCTCGCCGCCTACCAACTCGCCTACGCATCCGGGGCCCTAGACGAACTGCTCGAGGGCGTCGATGAACACCATGCGGGCGGGGCGAAGCTCGTCTTTGTGAAAGAAGGAGTGCGGGGAAAGTCGTACCGCGAAGGAGTTCAGGCGCCGCTAAGCGAAGAACAGTTGGAAGGGTTTCGTGAGCGCATTCGTCGGGCTTCCATCGGAATGGCGTTGGGGGTTTACCCCGGTTCGCGCGACATTGACCCTTACGGAATGGGCGACGCAGCAGTGCGCGCACTGCACCGGATCCAGGCGGTGACGAGTGACTGAGTCAACGATCGGAGCAGAGGCCCTTGCGGAGGCTCTCGGCTTGCACGAGCCGACCCCTCAGCAGAAGGCCATCATTGAGTGCGAGCAATCACCGGCGCTCGTGATTGCGGGTGCTGGCAGCGGTAAAACAGAGACCATGGCGGGCCGCGTGGTGTGGTTGCTCGCGAATGGGCACGTGAAGCCCGGGGAGATTTTGGGCCTCACCTTCACTCGAAAGGCCGCGGGGGAGCTCTCCGAGCGCATCCGAACGCGGATCGGGACTTTGGCATCGACCGGCCTGATCAAGGCGGATGTCGACGAACTCGATCCACCCACCGTCACGACCTACAACGCGTTCGCGAACACCATTTTTCGTGACAACGCGGTGCTCCTCGGTCAGGAGAGCGACGGCACAGTATTGGGTGAGGCCTCTGCGTGGCAACTCGCGAGAGCGATCGTCATGGAGAGCCGAGACGAGCGACTTGCTGCACTGGACAAAACCCCCGACCGGATCACCACGGCGGTGCTTGACCTCAGTCATGCACTGAGCGAAAACGTGGTGGACCCGGCGAAAGTACACGCCATGGCGGCGCGATTCGCACAGCTCATCGAGCTGCCCCATGGCGGCCGGGGCGAATACGCGAAGGCGCTCGACATTGTGTCCTCAGTGTCGTCGCTGCCACTCCTTCTCGACTTGGCTACCCAGTTTCAGGAGGCCAAGTCTCGGCGGGGACTTGTGGAGTATGCCGACCAGGTAATGCTGGCGCTTCAAGTCATTCGGCGCGTGGACAGCGTGGGGGCTGAACTCCGCGAGCGGTACAAAGTCGTCCTTCTCGACGAGTATCAAGACACCAGCGTTGTGCAGACCTGGCTGCTCTCCGAGCTTTTCGCGGGACATCCGGTAATGGCGGTCGGCGACCCGAACCAGTCGATCTACGGATGGCGTGGCGCGAGTGCCGCGAATCTTGAACAGTTTGCTGACAGTTTTGCTGCGGGACAGCCGGGCCAGAAGTTGCCGGTGCAAGAGTTCGCATTGTCGACGAGTTGGCGAAACGGCACCAGCATTCTGGTATCCGCGAACAGGCTCGTTGAGCCGCTTGTTGCTACGACATCCGTTCGGGTGCAGGAGTTGGAGCCGTCAGAGGTGGCCACAACCATCCCCGTCGAGGTGTGTTTTGAGGAGTCCATTGTTCAGGAGGCCGAGGCCACCGCGCGGTGGTTGAAGCAGCGGCTCACAGTTCCGCGCGGAGTGGACAAGCCCACGGCAGCCATGCTGTTTCGCGCGAGACGCACTCAGTCGGTGTTCATCGAAGCACTGCGTGCTGAGGGTGTTCCTTTCCACGTGCTCGGTATCGGTGGTCTCCTCGACGAACCAGAGATTGCTGATCTCGTGTGTGCGCTCACGGTCGTGAGCGATCCGAGCGCCGGATCAGAACTGGTGCGGTTGCTTTCCGGTTCACGATGGCGGATTGGTGTGCGCGACCTCCACGCGCTGAGCCGTGTGGCGTCGTGGCTTCGGGATCATGACTATGCGCACAAACCTCTGGATGAGGAGATCAAGAAGAAGCTTCGAGATTCGGTGGCCGAAGGCGAAGGTGGCTCGATCATCGATGCGCTCGATTTTGTGGCGCACGCTGCTCCAGGCCACGGAGTTTTGGAACGATTCTCCGAGGTGGGACTTGCTCGCCTGAGAGAGGCTGGCGCCCTGTTCGCGCGGCTGCGTTCGCGTGCATCCCTTGATTTGCTCGATTTTGTTGCATTGGTGGAGCAGGAACTCAATCTCGATATCGAAGTGATCGCAAATGAGAAGCGATCTGGCGCGCAGGCGAGCCGGGAAGCATTCTTCAATGCCATGGGAACGTTCCGGGCCGTGAACGAGGGCGGGAGTCTCTCCAGCTTTTTGGCCTGGCTGAGAGAAGCCGTACGTCGCGACGACCTCGCGCCACGGCCAGAAGACCCCGAGCCAGGTGCCGTGCAGCTGCTGACGATTCACGGATCCAAAGGGCTCGAATGGGATGTCGTGGTTGTGCCGCGAATGGTCACGAACGAATTGCCCGCGAAACCTCGAGACTCCAGCGGATGGACCGCCTTTGGCGCCCTTCCGTACGAGTTCCGCGGCGATGCCGAGAGCCTTGCCGTTTTCGATTGGCAGAACGCCGAATCGCGCAAGGATCTACTCGCCCGCCACGCGGATTTCGCTCAGGGGGTGAAAGATCGACACGAGCGCGAGGAACGGCGCCTCACCTATGTTGCGGTCACCCGAGCGAAGCATTCGCTTCTGCTCACCGGATCCTTTTGGTCAAGTCAGGCCGGGTGGAGAGCGCCAAGCCCGTACCTCGTTGAACTCGCCGAAGCTGGACTCATCCCGGAACTCCCGGAGTCTCCTGACGGGGACGAGAAACCGGAGATCCGTGACGAGACCCCCATGCTGTGGCCGGAAGACCCGCTCGGCGGTCGTCGTGATGCGGTGTCCAGGGCCGCCGAACTCGTCCGGAAGTCGGAACCGGCGGCGGGAGGTCCCTTCCGCGAACACCTTGAACTGTTGCTGGCAGAGCGGGAGAGCCTGGCGAAGGCGGCGGAAACAGTGGGCTTGCCACACCGGATACCAGCGAGCCGGTTCAAAGACTTCGTGACAGACCCAGCAGGAGTTGCCTCCGACATCCGGCGGCCGATGCCGGAGCGTCCGTATCGCGCAACACGCTTGGGGACCCTGTTCCATTCGTGGGTCGAAGAACGCTCCGTCGCGACCGGTTTTGGCGAGACCATCGATGCGCTTCCCGACGAAATCGATCAAGAGAACGCGGCGCTCGATAGTGCGGAACTGGCGAAACTGCAAGCAACGTTTGAACGCTCACCGTGGGCGAACCGAAAGCCCGTCGAGGTGGAACGTGAGATTCATCTTCCCTTCGATGGCCACATCGTGATTTGCAAAATTGATGCGGTATTCGAGCACGACGGTCGGTACCAGATTGTCGACTGGAAAACCGGAAAGACCCCGAGTAGCGCGGACGAGCTCGCCGAACGGCAATTGCAACTTGCGTTGTACCGTCTCGCCTTCGCGCAGTGGAAAGGCATTGACCCCGACACCGTCGATGCGGTGTTCTACTACGTCTCAGATGACCGCACCATTGAACCAGACCGAATTTACGACGAGGAAGAGCTTCTCGCGCTCTGGCGCAGCGCTACTTAGGGGACCGGCCGAAGCTGAACCGGTTTGCCCATAATGGCGGACGCAAGCGCTTCCACGGGTTCTCGAGGTGCTGCCGGGTTTTCCACGAGCACGAAATCAACATCGCCCACTTCCGGCAAGTCCATCGACGAAGGGAGTTCGATGAGGTCAGTCGGAATGAGTGATTGTGGGAACACGGCAACCCCGATTCCCGCACGCACCGCCGCGAGCACCCCGTTCACTTCCTTCACGTTGCAGGTAATACGCCAGGTGCGCCCCACCGATTCGAGGGCGCGGATGGCGAACTCCCGCGTCAGGCTGGGCGCCTGATACACGATGAGAGGAAGTGGCGCCGCGGCATCGAGAGTGATGCTTTGGTGGCCGACCCACACCATTCGGTCACGCCGAACCAGGCGGCCAAGCTGGTCACCAGACTCCTGTTTCACAAACACCAGGTCGAGCTGGCCCGCACTCAGTCGCCTCATGAGAGTCCCACTCTGGCTCACCGTGAGTTCAAGGTTGATCTGCGGATACAGCTGTCGGAATTCGCGCAGAACCCTGGGGAGCTGGGTGAGGGCTAGGTCGTCTGCGGAGCCAAACCGAAGTCGACCCCGCATCGCGGACCCGGTGAAATAGCTTGCTGCTTCGTCATGGGAGGCCAGAATCGTGCGGGCAAACCCGAGCATGGCGTCGCCGTTGTCGGTGAGACGCACGTCCCGAGTGTCCCGCGTAACGAGGTGGCGACCGGCGGCAATCTCAAGTTTGCGAATGTGCTGGCTCACGGTCGGCTGACTCAACCCCAGCAGTTGCGCCGCATGGGTGAAGCTCAGTGTCTCAGCGACGGTCGCAAAAGTTTTGAGAAGCACAGGATCAAACACGAAACCAAGTATTACAGAAGCTGATGAGAGTTATAGGCTCGATAATAAGTCTCAATGCGGCTATTCCACGTACGGTAGACGATGTGACACCGGATCAGATAATGGATGAGGCAGCGACAGCGCCTCTGCCTGTCATGGTGCGGCGCCCTCGGTGGCGAGACACCTTCGCCTCATTGCGCATTCACAACTACCGGCTCTACGTATTTTCTCAAGTGGTGTCGAACACGTCGGCGTGGGCCATGCGGATCGCCATCGACTGGCTCGTGTTTGAGCTCACCGGCAGTGTTGCGCTCGTGGGCATTACGGTGGCGCTCCAGTTCGGGCCCATGCTGTTCCTCGGACCCATCGGCGGGGTTCTTGCCGATCGTTACCCTAAGCGGCGACTGCTCGTCGTCACCCAGTCGATAAACGCGATCGTAACCTCCGCATTGGCGGTCTTGGCGATCTCCGGGGTTGTTACGGTCTGGCAGGTGCTCGCGACAGCATTCATCATGGGCTGCGTTGCCGTTGTCGATTCTCCGGCTCGAGCCGTGTTCGTGAACGAGATGGTTGGTCACGGTCGACTGGGCAACGCCATCAGCATCAACGCCTCGATTTTTCACCTCGGCGGACTTGTCGGGCCCGCAATTAGTGGTGTCCTCATCGCCCTCGTGGGAGCCGGGTGGTCAATCGCTGCCAACGGACTTGCCGCCTGTGTGGTTGTCGTGACTCTCCTCAGCATGCGCACCTCGGAACTTCTTCCCTCGCTTGTTGCGAGGCGAGGCAAGGGGCAGATTCGGGAAGGCATGCGCTATGTGATGTCGAAGCCGACGATCTTCTGGCCTCTCGTGATGCTCGCGTTTGTCTCCACGTTCGGAATGAACCTTCCGGTGATGCTGGTGGCCTTCGCCGATCACGTGTTCAATTCCGGCGCTGCAGGCTACGGTCTTTACAGTTCGGCGGCAGCCTCGGGTGCGCTTGTCGGGTCCATCGTTTCCACCCGCAGGATGAGCTACCGCCTGCGCACCATTATGTTTGCGGCCGGTTGCTTTGGGCTCACGATCGTCGCTTCCGGTATTGCGCCGATTGTGAGCGTGTTCCTTGTGTGTCTTGCGGGAATCGGCTTCACGAGGTTGCTGTTTGCGACAACCGCTGAATCAATCGTGCAGATGTCGTCGAACCGGATCATCCGCGGTCGCGTCATGGCGATCTACGCCATGGTCGTTCTTGGCGGCCAAGCCATTGGCGGTCCGCTCATGGGCTGGGCAACAGAAGTGTGGGGCGTACGTCCCGCCATGATTGCGTCGGGAATTGTTCCCGCGATCGCGGCAATTGTGATCGCAATCCTGTTGGCGAGGTCCGGAAAGCTGTCGCTGCGAGTCAGGATGCAGCGCAGTGTGATTCCGTTCGTGATCGAAGTGCGCGGTCAGCTCGGCTGACTTAGGCTCTGCGCTGATCCAGCATTGCTTCGACCTCATCAACATTGAGCACCGGCATGGTGTCGTGGCTGAGGCTGCTTCCGGAGTCGTCGTGGACTCGGTCCGCTAAGCCCTGGAGCAACTCCACGGCATCGTCGACAATTTCGGTGGAGCGCTCTTGTGTACCGTGCAGGAGCCACTTCGCCAGCTCTAGTTCGGAATACAGTCTGGCTCGACGCCTCAGTTGGCGATCATTGGATCCGCGGGCCTGCTGGTAAGCCTCGATCGCGGAATCCGCCACACCATCGCGCGGTGACCCCAGAAGCCAGAACAAGTCCCGAGCGGGATCGCCCACGCTCAGTCCCTGCCACCCGAGAACGCCGGTAACCTCATCGCCGTTTCGCAGTATGGAGTCCGCGGAGAGGGCACCATTCACAACGGTGGGCGCAAACTGCCAGAGGGCGGAATCTTCGCTTGCACCTTCCCAGCGTCCGAGCAGAGCTGCGGGAACGAGCCCGGTGGCGGCGGCGCGGTCCATGATCACGAGGCAGGCGCGGCGAAGTTCGGCGCCGCTCAGCACGGGGAGCCCGGCATCGGCAACGAAACTTGTCGGCAGTGAGTGAATGGCCGCGATGGACTGGCCGATTGCGCTGGCAAGACCTGCGCCAGGAGCAATGTCCTCGAGCGCGATGCGTTGCCCGTGCACGAACGCGTAGACGACGGCGCGCGTTCCACTGACGGGAACCTGCCCGGCATAAGTAGAAACGGCGAACGGCAACCGAGCACGGATACCGGTGCTCAATGCGCGCAGTGCCACCAGATCGGCGGACTGTTCCGACTCAGCGCGTTCCGAGGTGGGAATGCGGATAACCCAGTACGCACCGTCTGCTCCAGTGACGAGCGCTGACTCGAAGTCGCCATGAGTTCCGGAGCCGATGGCCATTGCGCCCGCGACGTCCAGGCCCGCTACCGCGGAGCTCGCCAGCGCTGCGAGGGTGAGATGAGATCTGGCCATAGCGTCAGGGTAAGTCGAGCAGGTGAGGGCGTGGCCGAACGCCACGCACTTCCCGGCAAGCTCTCCTGCGATGATAAAGGTGTGACGATCCCCGGTAAGAGCCCCCTCAACGCGAGCGCACCTCTCTCAACAACCCTGTCTCGAAGCGACATCGACCGGGATTATTTGTCTCGTGGACGTCCGAATCTGTTTGCCGAACTGCGCTCGGAGCCGTCAACACGCGTCCTGCCGCTGTGGAAGGGGCGTGCCCTGTGTGTACCGGGCGACGTGACCGCGCTTCGGCTGATTAGCTACGAGGACGCTCCTGACCCGCTTGTTCAGCTCTACCTTGGCCGTTCCATTTCGGACACGAGTGACGTTCCGCAAGGCACCGCGTTTGTAGGTTCCGTTTTGTCAGAATCTGCTGCACTCGAACTTGCTGCAGAGGAAGAGTGGCTGGGGTTGCGCGAACTTGGTGCCGTGCTTGGCGACCGTGATGCGGGCTTGCTTGTGGAAGCGGTGGCTCTTGCCGGTTGGCACGATTCACATCGGTTCTCGCCGCGCACGGGTGAGCCACTGGTGTCGGAGCAGGGCGGGTGGGTTCTTCGCTCGGAAGGGGACTCCGCAGAGATTTTTCCACGCACTGACCCGGCGATCATTGTGGCGGTTGTTGACCACGACGACCGGTTGTTGCTTGGCTCGAATGCGCTCTGGAAAAACAACCGGTTCTCGCTACTGGCCGGGTTTGTGGAGCCGGGGGAATCCCTTGAGGCCGCCGTGGCGCGGGAAATCTTTGAGGAGTCAGGGGTCCGCGTCGTTGATCCGCAGTATTTGGGTTCGCAGCCGTGGCCGTTCCCCGCCTCCCTCATGCTTGGGTTTCAAGCCCTCGCGGACCCGGATGATGAGTGGGAACTGACCCCTGACGGTAACGAGATCCTTGATTTGAGATGGTTTACGCGTCAGGAGTTGCGTGACGATCCCGAGTTGATCCTGCCAGGGCCCACCTCAATCGCAAGGGCCATCATCGATCGATGGCTGGGTGCTGAGTGAGCGCCGAAAAACTCCTGGCGGGCCTCGACCCAGAGCAGCGCATTGTTGCGCAGTCGTTGCGCGGCCCGGTGCGCGTGCTCGCTGGTGCCGGTACCGGAAAGACTCGCGCTATTACCCATCGCATTGCGTATGGGGTGGCCACAGGTGCATATTCCGAATCGAAAGTTATGGCCCTCACGTTTACGACGAGGGCAGCGTCGGAGCTGCGCGGTCGTCTCCGACAGCTTGGTGCCGGGGGAGTGTCGAGCCGCACGTTTCACGCCGCGGCTCTCGCGCAACTTGGTTTCTTTTGGCCACAGATCGTCGGTGGCACGATGCCGCGCATCCTGGAAGGCAAAGCCCGTCTTCTCGGCCAGGCCGCGGAGTCTTTGCGAATCCGAGTGGATACGGCAACTCTGCGCGATCTGGCAGCAGAAATCGAGTGGCGAAAAATCTCGGCGTTGAGCATCGCAGAGTATGCCACCAAGGGTCGACCAGTGCCGCAAGCGCTCGACTCGGAAAAGGTGGTCCGGCTTCAGCAGGCCTATGAGAATCTCAAAGACGACCGCCGTCAGTTGGATTTTGAGGATGTGCTTCTCGCGTGTGCCGGCATGATCGAATCCGAACCACGCGTCGCACAGCAAGTGCGAGAGCAGTACCGGTTTTTCGTTGTCGATGAGTATCAGGACGTGTCACCGCTGCAACAGCGCCTACTCGAGTTGTGGCTTGGCGACCGCCAGGATCTGTGCGTCGTTGGCGATGCAAGCCAAACTATTTACTCCTTCACCGGGGCAACGCCCGACTATCTTCTCGGCTTTTCCAAAAGGTATCCGGAGGCATCGTTTGTGCAGTTGGAGCGCAATTATCGCTCCACTCCGGCCATCGTCGACATCGCGAACCGGCTCATGCGTGATCAGCGTGGTGCGCTGAGCCTGGTTGCCGCAGAGTCGACGGAAGTTGGGGCGACGCCGGCGGTGGAGGCGTACCGCAGTGATGCGGCGGAAGCGCGGGAAGTCGCGGCGAAGATTGCCGACCTCGTTGCTTCAGGTGTGAAGCCACAGGATGTGGCCATCCTGTATCGAATTAATGCCCAGTCCGCTGTGATTGGTTCGGCGTTGGACGATGCCGGGGTTGGCTACCACGTACGCGGGGGTACGCGATTTTTCGACCTTGCCGAGGTGAAGCAGGCGATCATGATGTTGAAGGGTGCCACGATCGTCAAAACGCAGGAACTGTTGTTTAAGACGGTGAGCGATGTACTCCGATCACTGGGCTGGACGCAAAGCCCACCGGAGGCAGGCGGCGCCGTGCGTAGCCGATGGGAGTCGCTGAACGCGCTCATGTTGTTGGCGGAGGAGCAGCCGGCAGGCACTGGACTCAGCGAATTTGTGGCGGAACTTGTGGAGCGTTCTGCCGTGCAGCACGAGCCGACCCTGTCTGCGGTCACTCTGGCAACGTTGCATTCGGCGAAGGGGCTGGAGTGGGACAACGTGTTTGTGGTCGGTCTTCAAGAAGGCCTTCTTCCCATCAGCTACGCAACAACCGATGCAGCGATAGAGGAGGAGCGCCGGTTGCTGTACGTGGGGATTACGCGGGCACGGAAACGGCTGCAGCTCTCGTGGGCTGCGTCGACGGGCCAGCGGTCTGGTACAAACTCGCGCTCTCGTTTTCTCGCAGATCTAGCGCGCTAGCGTCAGCGATTCCTGCACACGCGCAGTCGGGATGACGACTGTGCTCATTGCGTGTTTGGGCGCCGGTGGTGGCGTTCAGTGTAAGTGAGAGTGCTGCACCTGTCTCGGTGCTGGGTGACGAACTCCTGAGTCGGTTGAGGATCATCCGGGTTGCGAGGGTTGCCACTTCACTGGCGAGGAACGGCGTCTCGGTGGTGCTGCGTGAGCCAAGCAGTTGCACAGCCAGGGCTGGCCAGGCTGAATCCGCATCGCGGTGGTGCAGTTCGAGGCAAAACAAGCACGGTCCGTGTCCCGGCTCGATTATCGGTCCAATTGTGACGCTCGTGTCGCTGTAGACGATCGGTAGGTGTGGAACGTCTCGACGTAGCCAGACGCTGCGAAACTCGGGGTCGAGAACAAAGTGCCCGACGATGACTGCGAAGTCTGCTGAGCCAGAATCGGATGTGGTGTTGCTGATCGGCAGCACCGCCTCGTGAGGGCGCTGGCCCGTCGCGTGAGTCTCAATTTCGGCCTCGGCGAGACGCCAGCCAAGTCTGTCCACGGTGGGGCCGACCCCGGCCAGAGCAACCCGTGCGCACGGAGAGGCTTGCCGAAAGTCCAAAGCAGGGTGGATGTTCTCGCGGAACTCCTCGACCTCATGCAAGGTGAGTCCGGATTCGGTTCCGACAAGCGCGAGTCCTTCGGGGGTGAGCCCAACCGTGAGGGCGGCGAGCATTCGTTCATGGCCGAGCGTGACAGAACGAAGCGTGACCGGAGGGTTGTCTACGCCAATCTGAAGACAAGTGGGCGTGCGCCACACGAGGGGGTAGCGGGGGTCAAGCGTGAGCGTCATCCCGACAGGATGCCTCGCCCGCGAGAGCAGCGGGGGAATCCCTCCACAAGGGATCCCGTGACACTACTCCTCGGTTGGTCGTTCAGAGTCGTCGTCGTTGAGGAGGTCCTCGATGGCGCGGTCCACGTCGTCTAGTTCGGGCTCCGGATTAGTGACGCGCGAAATGAACGCTGCCGGATCGTCGATGTCGTCGCTCGTGGGCACGAGGTCCGGATGCGACCAGAGTGCGTCGCGCTTTTCTGCACCGACGGCATCCGTCAACTGCTGCCACATTGTTGCGGCTTCGCGCAGTCTGCGTGGACGCAACTCAAGGCCAACCAAAGTGGAGAAGGCGGACTCTGCTGGACCGCCGGAGGCGCGTCGGCGACGCACCGTTTCGGCAATAGCACCCGACTTCGGGAGTCGTGTTGTTGCTTCAGCCGTCACCACATCCACCCAGCCTTCGATGAGGGCGAGGGTGGTCTCAAGTCGACCCAGTGCGGCACGTTGTGATTCGCTCTTGGGGGCGAGCAACTCGCCGGCCGAGACCGCATGTTGGAGCGCTTCTGGGTTGCCAGGGTCGAAGTGTTCGGCCAGCTCTTCCAGCTTGCTGGTGTCGACCGTGATCCCGCGCGAGATTTCCGTGATGGAGCTGAGGAGTTGCAGTCGCAACCAGCGGGCGTGACGGAAGAGCCTGGCGTGTGCCAGTTCGCGCACGGCAAGGTAGAGGCGAATCTGATCGGGTTCAATGTCGAGCCCAGCGCCAAACGCGGCCAAGTTTTGCGGAATGATGGCTGCTTGAACGTGCGCATTCTCTTCAGCACCAAACAGCGGAATGCCGATGTCGCCGCCGGAGACAACCTCGGTGGAGAGTTGGCCGACAACCTGCCCAAGCTGCATGGCGAAGAGGGTGCCTCCCACGTTGCGCATGAGTTTGCTTGCGCCGGCGATCATGTCGCTCATCTCTTCAGGCGACTGCTCGCGGAGAACCTGTGTCAGCGCGTCGGCGATACTCGTTGCCACCGGCTCCGCTAACTGAGTCCAGATGGGCATGGTCGTCGAAACCCACTCGGTGCGGCTGATGAGTCGCGGTGTGCTGGTGAGCTCGGCAACAAAGGTGGCATCATCCAGCCACAGGGCCGCAACGCTAAAAGCTTGTTCCAGGGCTGCGCGTTCCGCAGGGAGGGAGGGGGTGCGTTCGCGATCCGCAACCGCTTTGGCCTGATTGAGCGAGAGGCCCCAGTTGATTCCGTCGTCGCTGCCTTTGAGTGCATCTTGCAGTTGGCCCATGAGCTGGGCAAGTTGCGCAGGGTCATTGGGGAGGCCCGCAGCGCTAGCAAGTTTGCTGGGATCTATTCCTGCATTTCCCGCCAAGAATTCGCTAATCATGTCGCGCAGTTCGTCGTTGGGTTCCGCATCATCAGCGGGTTCGCCGGAACTCGGGTGGGAATTATCAGGCATGAAAACTACGCTAGCCGGTGCACGTCCGTAGTCGCTGGGATTTCGCCTAGGCTTGTTGTCTGCGCTGTGCGCCTGTGGCGAACAGGGAATCACGAAAGGAAGAGCGTGGCTCTCTTTAACGGCGTTGATCTCGAACCGGAAGACCGTTCAGGTCGAGGTCGACGACTTGGTGCTTGGCTCATCACCATGGCCATCTTGTCTGCCAGCATTTTTGCGCTCGTGCCGTCCCCGTACGTCATCGAAAAACCTGGCCCGGTCTACAACACGCTCGGCGATGTTGAGATTAATGGCCAGGACGTTCCGATGATTGAGATCGCTGACGAGGCGACATACCCCACCGATGGTGCGCTGAACCTGCTCACCGTGAGCGTGGTTGGCAACCGATCAAACTTGCCCAACTGGTTCGAAGTGATTTCAGCCTGGTTCGATCCGAGCAGAGCGGTAGTGCCATTGGACTCGGTGTATCCGGCCGGATACAGCCTTGAGGACTCCAATTCGGAGAGCCGGATCTTGATGGCGAACTCTCAAAAGGATGCGGTCGCGGCAGCGCTTATTGAACTTGGTTATGACGTCCCCCGCGTGGTCACCGTTGGGGGGCTCACCGATGACTCTGCTTCGAAAGGGATACTCGAGCCGGGCGATGTCATTGTCTCTGTGGACTTTCAGGAAGTCACCAGCGTTCTTGACATGCGCGAGATCATTGCAGCATCCGGAGCGGGTACGCCGTTGACAATTGTGATCGAACGCAACAAAGAGAAGAAGACAGTGTCGATCATTCCGAAAATGAGTGACGAATCGCCGCCCGCCCCGGTAGTGGGGGTGTACCCCTCCATCGACTATGCCTTCCCGTTTGACGTGACGATTCAGCTTGAGAATGTGGGCGGGCCGAGCGGCGGGCAGATGTTCGCACTCGGCGTCATCGACAAGCTCACTCCGGGCGAATTGAACGGTGGCGAAAAAGTCGCTGGAACGGGAACGATTGACGCGACGGGAACCGTTGGCGCGATCGGTGGGATCCGCCAAAAGCTCTACGGGGCGCAGCAAGCAGGTGCCACCTGGTTCCTTGCGCCGAAGTCGAATTGCAGTGAGGTTGCCGGAAATGTGCCGGACGGACTCAGCGTGGTTGCGGTGTCGACACTCAAGGATTCGCTGGCGGCGCTGAAGGCGATCGTCGCTGGAACCGGGCTCGAGACATTGCCAACCTGCTCCATCGGCTAGCGGGTACCATGGTGTAACCCCGTTTCTCGATCTTGGAGTGGTTTCTTGACCTCAACACAAGCTGAGCGCCAACCTGCTCGCCGTTCACGCACGCCCTTAGTAGCTGCTATCGCGGTGATCGCGGTACTCGTGATCGGGTTCTTTACGTTCGCCGGACTCTATACAGAGTGGCTGTGGTTCTCGCAGCTCGGCTTCGTGAGCGTTCTCACAACCCAGTGGATCGCTACGGGTGTGATGTTCCTCATTGGATTCTTCGCGATGGCGATTCCCGTGTGGATCAGCATCGAGGTGGCATTCCGCTGGCGGCCCGTTTACGCGAAACTCAGTTCGCAACTCGACCGCTACCAGCAGGTCATTGAGCCCCTGCGTCGGCTAGCCATGTATGGCATCCCTGCTGTTCTTGGCCTCTTCGCCGGGTTCGCCGCGAGTGCGAATTGGAAGACCGCGCTGGAATGGCTCAACCGCACTCCAGCAGGAACGACGGACCCGCAGTTTGGTCTGGACGTGTCCTTCTATCTCTTCGAGCTGCCGTTCTACCGTTCGGTGCTCGCGTTCGCCTCGGGTGTCGTCCTCATCTCGATCCTTGGTGCGCTTGCCACTAGCTACCTTTACGGTGCTATTCGGGTGAACGGTCGCGAGGTTCGTATTTCGCGCTCTGCACGCATCCAGTTGGCCACCATGGGCGCCCTCTACCTTGCAATCCAGGCCGTCAGCATCTGGTTCGACCAGTACGCGACCATGGCGTCGCAAACCTCCACTGACCTCTTCTTTGGTGCATCCTTCGCAGATGCCAATGCGGTTATTCCTGGACGAGCGATCCTTGCCGGCATTGCCGCGTTCGTGGCGATCTTGTTCATTGTGACGGCGATCATCGGGCGCTGGCGGTTGCCGATTGTTGGTACCGCATTGCTCATCATCAGCGGAATTCTGATTGGCGCGGTCTACCCGTGGATCATCCAGAAGTTCCAGGTTGACCCGAGTGCGCGAAGCCTTGAGTCAACATATATTGAGCGAAACATTGAGGCCACGCGCGCGGCGTACGGTGTGTCCGATGTTGAAGAGACGCCGTACAAGGCGAAAACGGATGCCGAACCGGGAGCCCTGCGCAACGACGCTGAGACGACCGCGAACATCCGTATTCTCGACCCAGCTCTCGTGACGGACGCGTTCGCCCAGCTTGAACAGATCAAGCAGTACTACCAGTTCGCTCCGTACCTCGATGTCGACCGGTACACGATCGACGGCGAAACTCAGGACACCGTGATTGCCGTTCGTGAGCTGAACCAGGATGGAATCGGTAGCTCAAGTAACTGGGTAAACGACCACATTGTTTACACCCACGGTTATGGTGTGGTGGCCGCATACGGCAACCAGCGCACGGTCGACGGCCTGCCTGTGTTCCTCGAGTCGGGCATTCCCAGCAATGGAGCACTTGGCGACTTCGAGCCACGCGTGTACTTCGGTGAGAGTTCTCCGGAATACTCCATCGTCGGAGCACCGGAGGGTGACGAACCGGCAGAGCTCGACTATCCGTCGGGTTCAGAAGAGAACAGCCAGAACGCAACTACAACCTATGTCGGTGATGGCGGGCCCAAGCTCGACAACATCTTCAACAAGCTTGTGTATGCGATCAAGTTCCAGTCCGAGCAGATCCTGCTCTCCAGCGACGTGAACGAAGAGTCGCAGGTTCTTTACGACCGGCACCCGCTCCAGCGAGTACAAAAGGTTGCACCGTATCTGACACTGGACACGGATCCGTACCCTGCAATTGTTGACGGCAAGATCCAGTGGATCGTTGACGGCTACACGACGAGCGATCAGTACCCGTACTCCACCGTGGAGCAGTTGTCGGGAGCGATTGCCGACACCTACACGCCGACCCCGCTGTTTGCGGTTGACGACATCAACTACATTCGCAACTCGGTCAAGGCCACCGTAGACGCGTACTCGGGCGAGGTGACACTGTACGCCTGGGATGATGCAGACCCGATCTTGAAGACGTGGCAGAAGATCTTCCCGACGACGCTGAAGTCGATGGATCAGATGAGCCCCGACCTGATGAGTCACGTGCGGTACCCATCCGACCTGTTCAAGGTGCAGCGCGCAATTCTTGGCACGTACCACGTGACGGACACGAACTCCTGGTTCTCGAGCGACGATGCGTGGGTTACTCCGCCAGACCCGACCCAGTCGTCTGCGACGGCGAAGCTTCAGCCGCCGTACTACCTCACGATGAAGGTTCCGGGAACTGTTTCTTCGGCGTTTACTCTGTACTCCACGTACATTCCGAAGGAATCCGGGGATAATGCGCGAAGCATCCTCACCGGGTACTTGGCGGTGAACGCGGATGCCGGGTCCACTCCAGGAAAGGTGTCACCTGACTACGGCAAGTTCACACTGTTGACTCTGCCGAAGGCGGAGACCATGCCGGGTCCCGGACAGGTGCAGAACAACTTCAACTCCGATCCGACGGTATCCACTGAGCTCAACCTGTTGAGTCAGGGTTCGACGGACGTCATCAAGGGCAACCTGCTGACGCTTCCGATCGGTGGCGGTCTGCTCTATGTGCAGCCCGTGTACATCCAGTCCACGGGTGAGACCAGCTACCCGCTGCTCAAGAAGGTTCTCGTCGCGTTCGGTGACAAGATTGCGTTCGAGGCGACACTTGATGCCGCCCTGGATGACATCTTCGGCGGTGACTCTGGCGCTTCGGCCGGTGACAATGACGCCGAGGGCCCGACGACTGAGCCGGGCACGGACGAGCCAGGCACGGACGAGCCAGGCACCGACGAGCCGGGCACGGGCGAGCCGACGACACCGACCGACAATGCCGCGCTTTCAGCAGCGCTGCAGGATGCGGCGGCGGCGTTGAAGGAACGTGAAGCTGCGTATGCGGCCAACGACCTTGTGGCGGCGGCTCAGGCTGACCAGAAGCTGCAGGACGCAATTGAGCGGGCGATTGCCGCAAGCCCGTAAGAGCCAAGACACGATTGCCGCCGGTTTCATTGCCGGATGGCTCGCCGAAGTCGGGTGAGCATCCGGAGGACGGAACAGGCGGCATCGTGCGTTAACCGGTGCAGAGGTCGCTCGATCGGCCAAGTGGTCGCGCAGCGACGTTGCGCTTAGTGTGTCCGACAACACCAACCGAACACAGTGCGGAGTGGTTATCTTGGAACATGTCGATCACTGAAGCGTTGCGCCGATTCGAACGGGACACGAGACCGATACTCCCGGAGTCTCGTCGGGCACTGGACGAGCGCTGGGCAAACCTGCCGGAGCATGTCAAAACGGACAGCCAGCTGCTCGGACGCTGTGCAGTGGGGTGCGAAGGTACACACGGTGTTTTTCCCAAGTGCAATCTGACCTGTTCGCCGTGCTACCACTCTGCTGATGCGAACAAGGTGCGCATCGATGGCAACCACACGATCGACAACGTGAGGATGCAGATGGATTTTCTGCGTGAGCGGCGTGGCCCGCGCGCGCATGCCCAGCTCATCGGGGGTGAGGTGAGCCTGCTGGCGGCGGAAGATCACGCCGCGGCGTTGCTGGCGATGCGAGCGGCAGGCCGCGAGCCAATGTCGATGACGCACGGAGACTTCGACTACGACTACCTCTTGGACGTTGTGCTTGATGCTGACCGGCATCCGCGGTTCGACAAGGTGTCCTTTGCCGCGCACTTTGATTCACTCATGCGTGGTCGGCGTGGTGCTGTGCGCCCACGTAGTGAGGCAGAACTGGAACCATTTCGCGCGGAGTTCGCTGAAATGTTTGCCCGGTTACAGCAGGATCACGGAGTCAGTTCCTACCTTGCGCACAATATGACGGTGACACCCTCCAACCTTGATGAGGTGGAGGAAGTGACCCGCTCGGTGCTCGGGATGTCGTTTGACATGATGTCCTTCCAGCCGGCGGCGTTCATCGGTGACGAGCGGCGGTGGAAAGAAGATTTCGATGACGTGAGTATTGATGACGTCTGGGAGCGAATTGAGGCCGGGGTCGGCCAGAAACTTCCCTGGAAGGCGACCCAGTTTGGGGATCCGCGCTGCAACCGCACCACGGTCGGCGCGTGGGTGGACAACCGCTTTGCGCCACTTCTGGATCCGGACGATGCGAAGGATCTTGCGGCACGGGACAGGTTCCTTGATCACTTTGGCGGCATGATTTTTGGCGGTACTTCTCGTCCGGTGTTGGCGATGAAGGTGACGCGGGCTCTAGCGCGTCACCCGGGCGATATCGTGCCAATTCTGGGCCTCCTTTCCCGAGTCATTCGGCGAGCGGGTGGAGTACGCGCAGTGTTGCGAGCGATGCGTCACAAAAAGCTGTCATTCAGAACGTTTGTCGTGCACAACTTTATGGATGCCGCTCAGGTGGCGCCAGCGTGGGAGCTCATGGAGAAGGGTCTCACCAGTGACGATCCGCTCATTCTGGAAACGCAAGAACGTCTTGGATCGTGCATGTACGCGATGAGCCACCCCGAGGATGGCCGACTTGTCCCTGCGTGTGTGCAGCACTCGGTGCTTGACCCGGTGGAGAATGAGGGCCTTCGCCGACTGCTGCCTCTCACCGACCGGGCAACCGGGCTCACCAACGAGTTGGTATCGCGGCCATCAGGTTTGACTCCGACACGTCCAACCGGGCCCCGCGTCGCGCACTGACGCTGACGCCGGCGGCATTCAACGGCCGATCCAGGTCGGCGCCTACGGGAACGCCTGGGTCAGGCAGCGCCTCTGGCCGGGTAGGAGTTTTTGTTGGCAAAGACGATCCCGGCGATGACGTCGTCAAGGGGTGGGCGACCAAACGGCATGCTGGCCACATTGCTCCAAAACACCGTGCCGTCAGAGTCAAGAATGAACATCCCCGGTTCGCTGAATCGGGCTGGTTCCTTTTCTTTGATTGCGGTGGAGATAAACAATCCCCATTCGCGAGCTTCGTGTTCCGGAAGATCGTAGGCCACGGGTAGCTCCTTGAGACCCCAGCGGTCAACGACTTCGCGACTGCGTTCCGCGGTCTCCATGCTGACAGCTAGGACTCGGCCAACTCCGACCTCGCGGAGGTCGTCCAATCGCGAATCCAACTCACCCAGCTGCCGCTTGCAGACGGGGCAGTGCAGCCCGCGGTAGAAGACAACCAGCGTGAACCGTCCGTCTGTCCCCGTTCCGAGCTGAAGATCTTCGGTTGATCCGCCGCCGGTGAGGGGGAGGCTCAGTCGTGGGGGAAGTGTTCCAGGTTTCAGGTTCATATGAGGGAAAACGTGTCTGGGGTACAGAAATATTCCCGGGAGCGCATTTGCGAGTGGCTGCGAGACCGCCGAAGTGGGCCTACGAGTGGGCCACAACCCAGAGGGATTCGCGCGGCACACTCACGGTGACGGTGTCGCCCGGGGAAACGGGACGGCCAGGGCTGGCTTCGGCATGAATGACTGCGCCCCCGAACTGCACGACGATTTCCTGTCGCGGCCCGCGCCGAACGGTATCCGTGACGGTTCCCTCCAGCACGGTCGCGTTTCCCACGGTATTGACGCTGCGTCCTGCAGAAACAGTGACTGCTTCGTGCCGAAACACGAGCGTGCCTGGTCCGGGGTGATGGTGTGCGGTGGACTCGACGTCAAGGTCGAATGTGCCCAGCGCGGAGTGGTGCTGGCCATCCTGGACGACACCGGGAAACGCATTTCTGCCGCCAAGGAGTCGCGCAACGGAAAGAAAGGCGGGACGGTGGTAGACGTTGTAGACGGTGTCGTGTTGCAGCAGTTGGCCGTCCTCCAGTACGGCGATCCGCTCGGCCATCGTGGTGGCCTCGTCACGGTCGTGGGTGACGAACAAGATTGTCGGATTGAGTGCGGCGCGGATATCGATAATCATCGCCTGCATCTCCTCTTTGAGCGACGGGTCGAGTGCGCTGAACGGTTCATCGAGGAGAAGCACTTCCGGTGTGGCAGCGAGTGCCCTGGCGATGGCGACGCGCTGCTCTTGGCCACCGGAAAGGGACTGGGGCGGGCGGGAAGCGAAGGCAGACATTTGCACCATGTCGAGATATTTTTGTGCGCGCTCCCTTGCCTTCGCTCGACCCATTCCCGCCGCGCGATCCGCGAACGCGACATTGTCGAGGACAGTGAGGTGGGGAAAGAGCAACGGTCGCTGGAACACCATGGCAATGCCACGCTGCTCGGGAAGTAGTGCAGTGACATCGCGCCCGGCGAGTCGCACCTGGCCACCGTTCGCATCTTCGAGCCCGGCGATGATGCGCAGAATGGTGCTCTTGCCGGAGCCGCTTGGACCCACTATCGCCGTGCTTGTGCCCGGCAGAATATCGAGGTCAACGCCCTGGAGCGCGGGAGGCGCGGTGAGCGAGTAGCTCTTGGTGACCGCAGTGAGCGTGATGGCAGACGTCATTGTGTACTTCCTGATTTCATGGTTCGGTTTCGAGCAAGAATGGCGAGGAGGATCAGAGGTGGGATGACCGCGGACAGCGACATTACGGCGACGCTCGCTTCGTTTCCGATGCCGGATGCGCTGGAGGCGATGATGAGAGGAAGCGTGATGATGTTTCCGCCTCCCACAACCAACGTGATGAGGTAGTCGCTCCACCCGACCAAGAACGCGAGGAATGCTGAGCGAGCGAGTGCTGGAGTAATGAGCGGAACATGGACGCGCCAGAGTGTGCTGCGGGCGCTGGCACCGAGCGTGCGCGCTTCCTCATCGAAGCCGCTGTCGTAGGACGCGTAGGCGACCCGCATTGAGAACGTGGTGTACGGGATCGCGACCGCGACAAGCACGAGCACCACACCGACGGTGGGGGGAATCCACGCGCGAAGAAGCACGATGTTGATACCGAGCACGGCAGCGAATGGTGGCAACACCACGGGAGAAAAGAGTATTGCGGTGACGAGCGTTGCATGCCTGACTTTGCCGCGGGCGAGAGCGTACGCGGCCATCGCACCTAGTGGGGTGGCGATTGCCGCGACGACGAGAGCAAGCAGAAGCGAACGAACAAACGCCTCTATCGCACCGTTTTGCAACGCCGCGGTGATTCCGTCCACGCCGAAGCGTGAGGCAAGAAGGTCCGGGTACGACCAGTTATTCGCAAATGCCCACAGCGCCAGAGGAAGAAACGGTAGTGCAAACCAGAGCGAAATGAGCACGGTGGAAACAATCCGCATGTTCCGCCCGAGGCCACGCGAGCGAGTGAGGGGACGGCCGGGGTCCCCTGGTAGTTGTCGTTGCTTCTGGTTTTGTTCTGCTCGACGCGGATCGATGCTGGTTGTTGAGATCGTCATCGCCACGCCCTCACTCTGCGAAGGCCGAGCATGGCCACACTCACGACGGCCGCCGCCACAACAACGGTGACCACGGCGACTGCTGCTGCTTCCGGCCGCGACGTGAGGCTCGCCGAATTGAAAAGGCGTAGTGCCATGACCGAGAGAGGCTCGGGATAGGTGCGACCAAGGAGCCATGCAACCTCAAAAGAGCCGAGCGTGTACACAAATGTGATCGTGGAGGCGATGATCAGCGAAGGAGTGGCGAGTGGCAGCAGCACTAGCCGAAGCCTGGTGAATCGACTCGCGCCAAGTAGTGACGCAGTTTCGTCGTACGAGGTGATGCGTGTGGCGAGGGTGCCCACGATGATGAGAGCGACGAAGGCTGACTCTTTCCACGCGTACTCGAAGATGACGGCGAACCAGGAGGGGCCGGCAACGAGGGCCGGCCACGTGTCCGCAGGAATACCGAGTAGTCGGGGGAGAACGCCAGCATCGGAGAGCAACAAACCCACCGTCGCGGCACCAATCAGGTGTGGCACGGTCACTACTGCTGCCCCGAGCGTCGCCACGACGCGACCACCCCAGTTGCCCGAGATGATGAGCACCGCCGCAACGAAGCCAACAGTGGCGGCGATCACGGTGGAGGCTGTCGCAATCCACAGCGACAGCAACGCAGAGTCGAGGAGCTCGCCCCCACTACCAAATACACCGCTTCCGGTGGTGCCATCCCAAAAAGCTGCGCCGCTCAACTGTGGTGAACCGACCACGGGCATGAGCCCAATGCTCTGCAGAACGGTCGTTCCAACTCCACCGGTCACTACGAGCGCAGCGGGAATGATGGCGGGCAACACGAGTAACCCGGCAGGGTTACGTTTTCGCGTGCGAGCTTCGGTCATTGCGTGGCGGCGATCCGGGTGCGCCAACCGTCATCGAGGGCAGGAACCCAGTCTGCGGAGAGTTCCGGATTTGCGTTGCGCGAAAGCACATCGAAGCTCGGAACGACAGTTGACTTGGGCAGGTCGGCGAAGCGAGCCTGGTCGGCAGCGGAGAGGGAGTTCAGATCCAGTACGGTGAACTGTCCCCACACGGCCGGGTCGGCCTTGGTGAGTTGCTGGTCGATGGAGAGCGCGACATTGGCCACTACCATCGCGCCCGCGCGGTGTGCGGCGTTCGCGGGGATGCCAAGAAAGCTCGCGTTGCCGAGTGTTCCGTCATCCACCGTCAAGACGGTGGTTGCGGCGGGAAATGTTCCGTTCTCCACTAGCGCGGTGAGTGTTGCTGGCCCGTAGGTCATCGTCATATCTATTTGGCCGTCGGCATACAACTTGTTCAACTGCTCTGAGTCGGCCGGATACGTGGAGCCGTTTCGCCACAGCGAAGGGGCGAGGGTGTCGAGGCGGTCATACAGCGCGGGCGTCAACGTGTCGTAGGCATCAGGGCTGAAGAGTGATGGCACGTTTTCGTGACCGCCGGAGACGCTGTAGAGCACTTCTCGCAGGAACGCCGAGCCGGTGAAGTCTGGGGGAGCGGGGTAGGTGAATCTTCCAGGGTGTGCTTCAGCCCAGTCGAGAATGCCAGCAACACTGTGTGGCGGGTTCTTCACGACGGCAGAGTTGTAGGCAAAGGAGAACTGCGCTTTGTGCCACGGTGACTCACACCCGTCTACGTTGGTCCCGAAGTCTTCCGTGAGCAGGGGATCTGTGGCGGAGACGTACTTCATGTTGGGCAGGAGGGAGGTCCAATCGCACAGCCACGCGTTCGCGGCCTTCCCGGTTCGGAAATTGTCTCCGTTGATCCACACAAGGTCGACCGCGCCATCACTCGTGCGTCCAGCCTGCAACTCGGTCAGTACGCGGTTTAGGGCATCCTTCGTGTCCGCAATGGGTACGCGTTCGAGAGTGACCCCTTGCTCCGCAACGGCCGGGGCAAGGATGTCGTCAACGTAGGCATTGCCTTGGTCATCTCCACCCCACATCCACAGCTTGACGGTTTGTCCTTGAGCTTCCTCATGCACATCAGCCCACTCGGTAAATCCGGGACCTTCGGTATTTGCGGCAGGCGCCGCGCATGCCGTGAGCGCGAGTGCGCTAAAGGCGAGCGTGGAGACGACGGCGAGTGCGCGGCGACGCGCGGTGCGGATTTTGGGGAAAGGGGACGATTTCCGGCTCTGCACGCGGGACTCCTCGGCGTTTGATGGTGACGTGTTTTTGGCCGCAACATATTCCGCCTGCGGCTACGACAACGCTACGAGAGGAGGAACTCCTTCGTCAGTGAGCCACATTACATTCGCGCAGCCGCCCGAGACTTAGCATGGGTGGAATGAATAAGTCCCGTGCCTCAATTCTGTGGCGTGCAGGCACGCTTGTCGTTGTCATTGCGGCGGCCATTATTGTCGCGCTTTCAGTTCAACTGCCGTCGCTGGAGGAGATTCGCTCCTGGATTGACGCGGCCGGTTTTTGGGGAGCAGCGGGATTTGTTGTCGGCTATGCGCTCGTGACGCTGACACCGGTGCCCAAGAATGTGGTGAGTATTGCGGCGGGCTTCGCGTGGGGTCTTGCCTTGGGCGTCGGCCTCGTCATGCTCGGGGCACTACTTGGGGCCGCGCTCGCGTTCATTCTTGGCCGCTTGCTCGGACGTGACGCGGTGGAACGATTCACCGGCGCCAAGGTGAAAGTGATTGACGACATGCTTCGGCGGCGTGGCTTGCTGTCCATGATTGGGGTCCGCCTCATTCCGGTGCTCCCGTTTACGGTCATCAACTACGTTGCGGGCCTCACAGCAGTTCGAATTCGCGACTACGCTCTCGGTACAGTGATCGGCATGATTCCTGGCACGATCTCCTATGTCGCGGTTGGCGCGTACGGGGCAGAGCTAAACGGTGGGTTCTTTGTGGCTTTGGGCGTGCTCGGGGTGCTCACGGTGGGCGGAATTGTCGTGGCATATCGTTGGCGCAAATCGAGGGCCGCCACCGAGACGGACCCTGTAGAGCTGCCGTCATGATGGACGCGCCACTTCGGCGAATCCTGACGAAACCCCTGAACGGCATCGCGTCGGTACTGGATGTTCGCTGGATCACTCCCGACCGCCTCACGATGGCGGGGCTCGCTGTTGGTGTGTCCAGTGCGGTGTTTGCTGCCGTGCAGTGGTGGCCGCTCGCTGTGATTGCGTGGCTTGTTTCTCGCCTGTTCGATGGATTGGATGGCACCCTCGCACGCAGACGGCGTTCGCACGCCCTCGACGACAGCGACAGCCACAGCGAGGCCGGTGGGTTTCTCGACATCGTCGCCGATTTCGTGGTGTACGGCGCGACCGTGCTTGGCGTGGCGATCGGTGCAACCAGTGCCTTTGGGGCTCCGTGGTGGCCGTTCTTGCTCGTGATGTTCAGCTACTACCTCAATGGCGCGGCGTTCCTAGCATTCTCTTCTATCGCTGAGCGCACTGGGCGAACTACCACCGTGAGCGACAACCGTTCGTTGTTCTTTTTGGGGCGCATCGCCGAAGGGGGCGAAACAATCCTGGTGCACTCGCTGTGGCTCGTGTTGCCGTTTTTTGCGTGGCAGATCGCGGTGGTGTGGAGCGCGTTCGTGTTGGCGAGTGCCATCCAGCGGATGGTCGTCGGCTATCGGCTTTTGCGCTAAGCCCGTCCGACGACTGCACTCCTGATTTTTGCGAGCATCCGAATGCCCAGAGCGACCGCGCCGTGCTGTAACCGGTACTGCACGTCTGCGATGGCGGCATTCCAGAGCGAGTCGCTGAAGGTTGGATACGCATGGGTCGTGCCGGCGAGCACGCTCGTGGAAAGTTTCGCGGTGACAGCGACGCTCAGTTCACCCAGACTCTCTCCCGCGCGCGGGCCGACGATGGTTCCACCGAGAATGCGCCCGCGCTTGTCGACCACGATTTGGGTGAACCCGTCCGTTTCGTCTTCCGCGATCGCACGGTCGGTGGCGGCATGTTCCGCCGTGTACACGCGATGCGTGCCCTCGACTGCTTTCGATGGGGCCATTCCGACGGCAGCAACTTCGGGCGAGGTGAATGTCACGCGCGGTACAAGCTGATCGTCAAACTTTCGTCGCAGCCCGAGAATGGCATTCGTTGCCGCCACACTTCCGCTCACGCCGGCCACGTGGCTGAACTTTGGCAATCCTGCCGCATCGCCTGCAGACCAGATCCGCTTATTGGTGGTGCGCAGGGAGGCGTCAACGGTGATGTAACCGTCCTCGGATGTAGCAACACCGGCCGACTCCGGGGCCAGCGACTCCACGTGGGTAACCCGACCCACGGCGGCAAGGATGCGGTCAAAGGGCACGCGAGTTCCATCATCCAGGACCGCGTCTCCGGACAGACCGTCAGTCGATACCACTTCGGTCACGCTGCGCCGATGCAACACGTGGATTCCGTCCCGATCGAAAGAAGCCTCGAGAACAGCACTGGCCTTCTCGTCTTCACGGGCCAGGATTCGGTCGCCTCGATCGACGATGGTCACGTGGGAGCCGAGGCGAGCCATGGCTTGGCCTAGTTCGCTTCCGATCGCGCCGCCGCCGATCACGAGAAGTCGTTTCGGTAGTTCGTGGAGTTCCCATATGGTGTCGCTTGAGAGGATGTTCACGTTTTCGGCGCCGGGGATTTGTGGAATCCGAGGCCTGCTCCCGGTAGCGATCACCGCTTGCCCGAACACGTGGGGGATGCCGTCAACTTCCAAAGTGTTTCGACCGGTGAATGTGGCGTCGCCCTTGGTTACCTCGACGCCGAGTTCCCCCAGAGCGTCAGCGGAATCATGGGGGGCAATTGTGCCCACGGCGTCGTGCACATGGCCCATCGCGCGAGAAAAGTCGATGGTGACCTCGCCCGTATCAATCCCAAAACGTTCTGAGTTTCGTGCGACGTCCGCGACGTGCGCGGCGGCGATCAACGACTTTGACGGTACACAACCGGTCCACAAGCAGTCCCCGCCGAGACGGTCGCGTTCGATGAGGAGTACCCGGGCGCCAAAGCGCGCGGCGGTTCGGCTGGCCACGAGCCCGGCGCTGCCGGAGCCGATAACGATGAGATCCCACACGGTGGTCATTCTGTTTCCTTTCGGGCCGAGGAATTCGCCCAGTACTGTTTACCAGTCAACGATCTGAGAAACCGTGTGCTCGATCACAGTCGAGATCGGCCTTTGACGCGTAGCATCTGGGCATGGGTACTCACACTGCGAACGATTCGCCTTCTACAGAGAGCTTCTCCTTCGAGGGGCTGAAAGCTGTGTTCATCAATTGCACGTTGAAGAAGAGCCCTGAGGTCAGCAACACTCAGGGGCTCATGGATACGAGCATTCGGCTCATGCGTGAACATGGTGTGCACGTCGACAACATTCGCCTTGTTGATCACGACATCGCCCACGGGGTGTATCCCGATATGCGGGAGCACGGCTGGGAGACAGATACTTGGCTGGCGGACGTATGGCCTCTTGTCGCTGAGGCGGACATCCTTGTGGTGGGTGGCCCCATTTGGCTTGGCGATAATTCGTCGGTCACACGCATGCTTATTGAGCGTCTCTACGCCATGAGCGGTGAGACAAATGAGAAGGGCCAATACATTTACTACGGCAAGGTTGGCGGCGCGATTTTGACCGGCAACGAGGATGGCGTGAAGCACTCGTCAATGTCGATTCTTTACAGCCTGCAGCACATTGGATACGTGATTCCTCCTGCGGCGGACGCCGGATGGATCGGACCGATTGGCCCTGGCCCCAGCTACCTTGATGAGGGTTCCGGCGGTCCGGAGAACGAGTTCACGAACCGCAACACCACTTTCATGACATGGAATCTCATGCACGTGGCATCCATGTTGAAGAGTGCAGGCGGGATCCCCGCCTTCGGCAATTCGCGCACGGCATGGAACGGTGGCGAACGGTTTGGCAACGACGCAAACCCCGAGTACCGCTAGTCGGTTCGCGAAATGCCCTGGCACAACTATCGCGTCGGGACGAGGTTTTACGATCTGCTTTCGGGGGAGCGGTGCGTGTATTTGGCGGGCCGCACAGCTGGAGTGGAACTTTTGGGGTTGCGTGCGGGCGACACTGTCCTTGATCTCGGTTGTGGCACCGGCCTGAGTTTTGAGCTCCTGGTGCGTGCGGTCGGCCCGGCCGGCCACGTAATTGGGGTCGACGCGAGCAAGCAAATGTTGCGAGTCGCGTCGCGTCGCGCTAAGCGCAACGGGTGGGAAAACGTGCATCTTGTGTTGGCGGACGCGACGGCCGGGTACACGCTCCCTCGTCAGGTCGATGCCGTGTTCTCCGCTTATGCGTTGAGTGTGATGAAGGATGCAGATTCCGCATTGGAACGCGCCGCGACTTTCCTGGCACCTGGCGGCAGGGTCGGAATCGTCGATATGCAGCGGCCGACCGGGGCGGCACGAATCTTCACTCCGTTGGCTCGGATGGCCTGTGCATTCGGTGGTTCCGATATTGACGCGCATCCGTGGGAATGGTTAGAGAAGCGCGGGCTGGACGTGCGGCGGGCGAGTCGATGCGGGGGCCACATCCGCATCGTGTCGGGTGCCCTGTAGCCCTGTCGCCCTATAGCCCTGTTGGTGGCCAATTGTGCGTTGTGTGCTCTGCATCGCAGTAGTCGACGACGCCAAAGACTACCGTTTTCGATATGGAACCCCGAAAGCTGACGAGCGGTGAGGCTGTCATGATGGAATCATGCGGTACGCAAGTGTCGTCTGCGTCGATGGGCAGCGAAAGCCCATGGTCGCCAGAGCGAAGGGATCCAGAACCGTTGAAGTCTCCTGACGAAGGTTCGTTCAGTTGTTTGAGCGAAGTCGATTTGTTCGCGGACTTGTCCCGCGACGAGATTCTGGCGATGGACCGGATGGCGCCCGCCAGTTCGTATTCTTCAGGCGAACTGGTGTTCAGCCAGAGTCAGCCCGTGACCGCCTTGTTCATTCTGAAAAAGGGGCGTGTGCGCATCTTCCGCGTCACGGAGGACGGCAAAGCCCTCACCATGGCCATTTTGGAGCCGGGCGCCGTGTTCGGCGAAATGATGATGGTCGGCCAGCGGATGTATGACAACTACGCGGAGGCCATCGACCAGGTGGACCTGTGCCTTATGGGTGTTGCGGATGTCGAGCGGTACCTTTTGTCGGATCCGCGTATCGCAATCCGGATTTCCCGTCATCTTGGTGAACAGGTGGTGCGCTTGGAGGAACGGCTCACCGACCTTGCGCTGCGACCGTTGCTGTCACGTGTTTCCAGCACGCTCGTGCGATTGGCTGAGTCAGCGCGCATGCCGCGGTTTTCCCATCCGACTATTCGGCTCACACACGACCAATTGGCCGGCCTGCTCGGGGCGACGAGGGAGTCCACGAGTAAGGCGATGGCCGAGCTTGCGGCACGGGGCATTATTCGGCAGGGTCGTGCCCGTGTCATCATTCTCGATCTGGACGCATTGGGCATGCTCGCTCGCCAGTCCGCCTGAAGCCTCACGCAGCCTGTGTTAGAGTTGACTTTCGTAACGCGGGGTGGAGCAGTTCGGTAGCTCGCCGGGCTCATAACCCGGAGGTCACAGGTTCAAATCCTGTCCCCGCAACGCTGTGCTTGTCAGGTTCGCCTGAACAAGCGACAATTGGCCCGGACTCGGTGAGAGTTCGGGTCTTTTTGTTTCGGCGCAGATCGGTGTGACGCAGGCAGTATCGATGGAGATCAGGAGCCAGTGATGCGGATAGTGATTCTTGGTGCAGGTTTCGGTGGGCTGGAGCTCGCAACCCGTTTGTCGGAGGACTTGGGAGACACGGTTGATGTCGTTCTGATCGATAAGTCCGACACGTTCGTGATGGGGTTTTCGAAGCTCGATGTGATGTTCGGGCGGGCCACGGCAGAGTCGGTGCGGCATCCGTACGCCTCGATCACGAAGCCGGGCGTGCAGTTCGTGCAGACCGAGGTGCGCTCGATCGACCCGTTGGCGCGACGGGTGGAGACGGATGCTGGCTCGTTCGATTCCGACATCCTTGTCGTGGCGCTCGGGGCTGATCTCGACGCTGCAGCAACGCCAGGTCTTGTCGAAGGCGGGCACGAGTTTTACACGAATGAGGGTGCTTTTGCGGTGCGCGAGGTGCTCGCCAACTTTGCTGGCGGTCATGTGGTGGTTGCCGTGACGTCGACGCCGTTCAAGTGCCCGCCGGCGCCGAGCGAGACCGCGCTCATGCTGCACGACTACTTGGTTGAACGCGGGCTGGGCGACTCGTCGAAGGTTTCCCTGGTCATGCCGTTTGGCGCGCCTGTGCCGCCGTCGCCTGAGGCGTCAGCGGCGTTCCTCGCTGCGTTCGAAGCGCGAGGCATCACGTGGTTTCCGAACCGCTCCGTCGCGTCGCTGGATCCCGCGCGCAACGTCATGGTCATGCAGGATGGCGAAGAGATTCCCTACGATTTGTTCCTTGGAGTTCCGGTGCACAGGGTGCCCGCGGTCGTGGCCGAATCTGGGATGTGCAAAGACGGGTGGATTCCGGTCAACTCGCTCACCCTGGAGACGGAGTACCCGGGTGTCTACGCGATCGGCGACGTGACGAGTGTCGGCACGCCCAAAGCGGGCGGCTTCTCGGAGGGGCAGGGTGCCATTGTGGCCGACGAAATCAGCTCGCAGTTGCGAGGCGAGCCGGAATCGGGCAGCTACGGCGGACGAGCCGTCTGCTATGCCGAGTTCGGGACCGACGGTGTCGGAATGGTGGATGTCACTTTCCTCAGCGGGGAGCAGCCGACGGGGCTCTTCAGCGGGCCGTCCCACGATTTCGAGACGACCAAGAAAGAGTTTGGTGTGAGCCGCGTCAAGCGCTGGTTCGGGCGCGACTGGTCGTAGCATTGCCGCGTGTAGGTTCGGTGCGCAACCACTTGGCCGCGCACCGATTGCTTAGAGTGAGGAATCAATGCCGATGGGTTCGCAGCCGAAGGTGAAAGAGACTTCTCCTTCGCTAGCCTCGGCATGGTTCTCGGCAGCGCTTCTCCTGTTGTTTGTGCTTGGGCAGGTTTACCTCGTTCACTGATCTTCTAGCTCTGGGTGCGTTGGTTATCGTTGCAGCGGCGACATTGCTGGCCGTCATTGCTTTAGTCTTTCGGGCGCTCGATTTGGTCCGAGAACGCGCGTTGTTCAGGCAGCTTCACCACGCGTACCGATTGCCTGTAATGAGGACAGAGCAGCTGAAGTCAACACTAAAGCCACTCTTGAACCGCCCCTCCGAAGAAGGCTCGCCGCCCTCGGTGCCGGGTTACTTCACGGCGACCTGGGGCGAAGTGAAAAGTATCGGAACAGGCCTCGCGCAGGACCGAATACGGAAATTCGGTGCCGTGTCGATTGTGCTGGACCGAGGCGAGGCTGAGTCGGCAGAACTCCCCTTTACTTTCATTGGGGAGGGGCCAGTTGGGGCGTTTCCTCAACGGCGCAGTGGGCTCGAGAAGATCGTGAAGGAGCTGGGTAGGCTCCGCCACGAGGCGACCGTGCCGGACTGAGACTGCACCCGTATTCGTCCTCTGTTTTCTGGATGAAGCTACAGGGATCAGGACATCTCTACTCTTGTGGACAACCATTCCTTACTAATTAGTATTTGGTAAGATCTAGCACCTTTTGAAAAGGAGCAACCATGGCAACCGCGACGATGACAAGCAAGGGCCAGATCACCGTGCCCAAAGAGGTTCGGGATGAGCTCAATCTGACGGTCGGCTCGAAGGTGATGTTCGTCAAACTCCAGGAGGGGCAGTATCGGCTCGTTGCTCGCACAGGACGAATCCAGGATCTTGCGGGCATGCTGCACGACCCTGATCGCCCAGCCCTCAGCATCGATGAAATCAATGACGCGATTGCGGAGGAAGGCGCGGCCAGTGGCATGCGCGGGCTGAAGGGCTGATGGCGCTATCGCGAGCCGGCGCAGTGCTGGGGCGCGATGCTCGACTCACAGGCATCGACACGAACGTGCTGCTTCGATTCCTTGTTCGCGACGATGAGGCGCAGTTTGCCGCGGCCGAGCAGTTTCTTGGCCGGCTGACGCCAGCGTCGCCCGGTTTTGTAACCCAACTGACTCTTGCCGAGGTGGTGTGGGTGCTGTCCCGTCGGTATCGATTCCCGAAGGACGCCTGTCTTGCGGTAGTCCGCGGACTCATCGAGACCGAGGTGCTTGAGTTCGACGACGGAGAAACCGTTGTGCGCGCGCTGGCGCTCGCCGAAGACGGGGCCGACTTCGCGGACGCGTTGATCCAGGGCACTATGGAACTTTTCGGCGCGGAGGAGACCGTCACGTTTGATAAAGACGCCGCCGACCGCCTCGGGTGGCGCCTGCTCGTCGACGCCTGACAGAGGGCTACTCCGTGTCTTCGGTTCCTTCTTCATCATCAGTAACGCCCTGGTTTTCCCAGTCTTCAAGTAGCTGCGGGTCAATGCCGCACTCGCGTACTTCCTGAGCCAACTTCTTGGTGAGCCGTGACTTGCCGGCGGCCACAGCATCCTGTGTTGAACCGACGAAGATTTGGCCGTCCGCGGACTTACGGTTAACGTCGGAAGCGTCTTGGCAGAGGTGGTAGACGCTACCGGACTTGGTCCACGTGACCTCGTCTGCCCCGGTAAGGAACACAACGGCGTTCCTGTCCTGGTCGTACCCTTCCTGCGAGGGCGCATTCCAGTCGACGCCGAACGCCAGGACCGCAACAAGCCCGATCACGATGGCGATGCTGCCCGCGATGCCCTTCTGCTTGCCGTCCATGTCCTTGTTCAGGAAGATCATGATGATGAGCGGCAGGAACGCAACGATGGTCACGATCGCACCGAGCTGGTTCTGAACGAAGAACCGGAACTTGTCCTTCTTCGACGCCGGATCGAGACGGTTTGCCTTCTTCCACAGCACGGAGCCGACAGAGGCAAGAACGCCGATGACGACGAGCAGGCCGATCAGCAGGATGAGGTGCCAGGTTTCGAACGGGCTCTGGCGCAGCAACCAGAAAATGGCAAAGGCTTCAGTGCCGATGGCGAGAACCCACAGTACGGCGGCAATAATCCGGAACCGGACCGCCTTCGACTTGGATTCGGCTGTCGGAGTCCAGACTTTCTCTTTACCCGACGTGTTTTTGGCATCCGGAGCCGACTCGACCCGGACGACCTTTTTGCTGCTTTTCGCCATGACTATCCTTCTGTTTCAGAACTGATCCAGCATATCGGGCGCGTCAAGTTCTGTCGCTTTGATAGCTCAGACCGCCGTGTGCCTGGGGGATGGGAACAGTAGCGTGACCAGAGCGAGCCCGATGGCCCCACCGATCAGTTGCGCGAGAACGAATGCGGGCGCGGAGCTCGGGGCGATGCCGGCGAACGTGTCGGAGAGCATCCGACCAATCGTGATGGCCGGATTCGCAAAGCTCGTCGAACTGGTGAAGAAGTAGGCGGCGCCAATGTACGCTCCCACCGCGGCCGGGATTGCGCTCAATTTTTCCAGCCGCACGAGCGCGAAGATGATCAAAATGAGGCCCGCGGTGGCAATGACCTCGGCAAGGAATGTTCCGCCGGTCACCCGCTCCTTGGTGCTGATGCTCACGGCGGGAAGGTCGAACATGAGGTTCGCCGCGATAGCGCCGGCGCTGCATCCGAGAATCTGGGCAGGGATGTAGGCGGCGAGTTCACGCCAGGGTCGATTGCCAAAAATGCCGTCCACGAGGGACACGACCGGATTGATGTGTGCGCCGCTGACCGGGAGGAACACGAGGATGATCACGAACAGGCCGAGCCCCGTTGCTGCGGCGTTCTCCAACAGTTGCAAGCCGGTGTCGCTGGGGCTCAGGCGGCTTGCTGCGATGCCGGAACCAATGACGACCGTACACAACAACGCACTGCCGAGCATTTCGGCACCAAGCCGACGAATAACGGGGGCCATTAGGCGGCCACCTCGTCAATCATGGTGCGGAGAAGTGGAGCCGACATGGCCATCCCTTCGATATATAGACAATGATCAATATCATGTACGCTAGTGCACGAAATCATGACAACCAATTCTTGAGGATCAGGAAAGAGGGCTTGTGTCCGAAAAGCCAAGCGTATTGTTCGTCTGCGTGCACAACGCAGGTCGATCCCAAATGGCGGCAGGATACCTGCGGTCGATCGCCGGGGACCGCGTTGAGGTACGCTCAGCCGGTTCAGAGCCCGCGGCAACCATGAACCCCGTTGCTGTCGCGGCGATGGCGGAAGTCTGCATCGACATTCTGGGCAACGAACCCACCATTTTGACCGTCGAAGCGGTGCAAGAATCGGATGTCGTCATCACCATGGGTTGCGGCGACACGTGCCCCATCTTCCCGGGCAAGCGCTACGAAGACTGGGAGCTCGAAGACCCGGCCGGGCAAGGCATTGAGGCGGTACGCGTCATTCGGGACGACATCCGGGCACGGATCGTCGCCCTCGTGGCTGAACTGCTTCCGGGCGAAACCGCCTAGGCGCAAAACTGCTTGAGGCCGGCCGGACCTTCTAGCGTTCGAGGACGACCGCGAGGCCTTGACCGACACCGATGCAAATTGCGGCAACGCCCACGCCGCCACCACGGCGGGCCAGCTCGTGCGCAACATGACCGATGATGCGCGCACCGGATGCGCCAAGCGGGTGACCAATCGCGATCGCGCCGCCGTGAATGTTGACCTTCTCGGGGTCGAGTTCTGGCCAGAGTTTCAGGCAGGCGAGACTCTGTGAAGCAAACGCCTCATTGAGTTCGACGACGTCGACATCCGCCCAGGTCTTTCCCGCGCGGGCGAGAGCTTTGTTGGCGGCCTCGACCGGGGCGATCCCAAAAATGTTCGGGTCAACCGCGTGAACGCCGCGACCGGTGATGCGGGCCAGAGGCTCGGTGTCGAGGGCGTTCTCCGCGCCGATCACGAGGGCGCCTGCTCCGTCATTGAGTGGAGACGAGTTGCCGGCCGTGACCGTCCCGACCTCACGGAAGACCGGCTTCAGCGCGGCAAGCGAATCGAGGGATGAGTCGGCGCGGATGCCCTCGTCGCGGGCGAGGTCGACGCCCGGTACCGACACCACCTCGTTGTCGTAGATGCCGGAATCCCACGCGGCCGCGGCGAGCTGGTGGCTCCGCAGCGCGAACGCGTCTTGCTCGCCACGAGTGATGTTGTGAAGGTCGGCCAGAATTTCAGCTGTCTCACCAAGGGAGACACTCCACTGCTCGGGCATTTGTGGGTTCACCATGCGCCACCCGAGGGTCGTCGAATGCATGGTTTCGTGGCTGGCCGGGTACGGCTTGGACGGTTTGAGCACAACCCACGGGGCGCGGCTCATCGACTCAACGCCGCCCGCGAGCATCAGGTTGGCGTCCCCGGTTTCGATCGCACGGCTGGCCTGCATGACCGCTTCAACACTGGAGCCGCACAACCGGTTCACGGTGGAGCCCGGCACCGACGTGGGGTAACCAGCAAGGATGGCGGCCATCCGGGCCACGTTGCGGTTGTCTTCGCCCGCGCCGTTCGCGTCGCCCAAGATGATGTCGTCGATTGTGGCCGGGTCGAGGGAAGGGTTGCGCTCGAGGATTTGCTGGAGCACGGTGGCGGCGAGGTCATCGGGGCGGGTGCCAGCGAGGGCCTTCCCGAGACGTCCAAAAGGTGTGCGTACGGCATCGAACACAAAACTGGCGGACATCCGGCTCCCTAGGTTTGCGGCGCGCGACAGGCGCCACTTGCAGGTTATCCGCGTCGGACACCCATCGGCAACGTGAGCGGTCTCTTCTAAGCTGGAGTCATGGACGACCACTCGATCGCAATCGCTGTTGCCCAGTTCGCGCCCACGGATGACACGGCAGCGAACCTCGACAGCATCCGCACCCTCGCCACCATTGCGGTGAAGCGTGGCGCGAAGCTTGTGGTGTTCCCCGAGTATTCGTCCTTCTTCGTGCCGACGTTGGGGGAGCGCACGGTCGCTGCGGCAGAGCCGCTTGACGGCCCTTTCGCTAGAGCACTCGCGGCGCTCGCCACCGAATTGGGCGTGCACCTGGTCGCGGGGATGCTCGAAAGCACCGACGAAGCTGCGCGCTGTTCGAACACGCTTGTCGCGTTCGACAGTTCCGGAACTCTTGTCGCGAAATACCGCAAGATGCACCTATATGACGCGTTCGGACAGAGAGAGTCCGATTGGGTGGTGGCCGGCGCCATCGAAAAACCGGAGACGTTTGAGCTTGACGGGATGACGGTGGGTTTGCAGACCTGTTACGACCTCCGATTCCCCGAGGTGACGCGACGCATTGTGGATGCCGGCGCCGACCTCATCCTCGTACCCAGTGAGTGGGTGCGTGGTCCGTTGAAGGAATACCACTGGCGCACTCTCGTCACGGCGCGCGCCCTCGAAAACACCGTGTTCATTGCCGCCCCGGACCAGGCTCCGCCGATCGGTGCAGGCAACAGCATGATTGTGGACCCGATGGGGGTCGAGCTCGCCACGATCGGCGAGAACACGGATGTCGCCCTCGCCTGGGTCTCACCGGCCCGCATTGCTGAAGTGCGCGCCATCAACCCTGCGCTCCAGTTGCGGCGGTTCCAGGTGACCGAGCGCAACTAGGCCGCGTCCGTAGCTAGCGCTTCAGCTCGGCCAATTGCGCGGACGCCCGCTCCAGCACGTCAAACTTTTTGCAGAACGCGAACCGAATTTTCGTAGCGAAGTCTGCGTGGTGTTCCGGACGCACGAAGGCGGTGACGGGCACGCCCACAACACCGGCGAGCTCCGGCAGCTTGCGGCACATTTCGTCGGAGCTCGCGTAGCCAAGAGGGGCTGCGTCCGCGATAACGAAATATCCACCCTGCGGGGATGAGACGGTAAACCCTGCCGCGCGGAGGCCATCCGAGAGCAGTCCACATTTGGTGTGCAGGCCTTTGGCAAGGTCGTTGAAGTAGCTGTCCGGCAGGCCGAGCCCGACTGCGGTGGCCGGTTGGAATGGGGCACCATTCACGAACGTGAGGTACTGCTTCACCGCGAGGATCGCTTGCAGGAGTTCGGTGGGGGCGGTGAGCCATCCGATCTTCCAGCCCGTCGTGTTGAACGTCTTGCCTCCGCTGGAAATGCTCACGGTGCGTTCGCGTGCGCCCGGGAGGCTTGCGATCGGTACGTGCGCCACCCCGAAGGTGAGGTGTTCATACACTTCGTCGGTGACGATGATCGCGTTGTGTTTGTGGACGAGCTCGACAATCAGTTCGAGAGTCTCGCGTGTAAGCACAGTGCCGGTTGGGTTGTGCGGGTCGTTGACAAGGATGAGTCTGGTGCGATCGGTGACGGCCGCACGCAGTTCGTCGTGGTCGGGCTGGAAGCTTTCTCCGCGCAATGGAACGGTCACATGGGTGGCGCGACCGAGTCCGACGATTGCCGCATAGGAGTCGTAAAACGGTTCGAAAGTGACCACTTCGTCACCGTCATCTGTGAGAGCGAGAATTGTGGCGGCGAGAGCTTCTGTGGCGCCGGCGGTGACGAGTACTTCTTTATCTGGGTCAACGGTGATCCCGTAGAAACGTTGTTGGTGCTCGGCGATGGCATTGCGCAATACCGGCAAGCCAAGCCCTGGTGGGTACTGGTTGATTCCGTCGGTGATGGCTTGACGTGCTGCTTCAAGAACGGCTTCGGGCCCGTCTTCGTCGGGAAAACCCTGCCCGAGGTTGATCGCCCCGGTCGAATCCGCCAGAGCAGACATTTCCGCAAAAATTGTTTGCCGCTGTTCGCCGTCATCGCCGAGGAGCATGGCTCCTCGCGCGGCCCTTTGCCACGCACCGTGCACTGTCATGTCACCACGCTAGCGCGAGTTGTGGATAACTACTGCGACTGTCGGCGCGGCTCACCTATCGTCGTGCTCTATGAGGTTACGGATGCTGCCCCCCGCAGCCGCGCTCGCCACCGTTCTTCTTCTCGCCGGATGCGTGCCAACGGACCCCATCATCACCCCAGAACCGGCACCGGATGCCACCCCCATTTTCGCCTCCGACGAGGAAGCGCTCGCGGCCGCCACAGAGGCCTACAAGAAGTACCTCGCTGTTTCTGACGCAATTACTGCCGATGGAGGAGCGGGTGCTGACAGAGTTGTCGACTACGTAAGTGCAGAGCAGCTTCCTATTGAACTTGAATCGTTCAAGAAGCTGGAGGAGTCGCATCGCCGAACAGATGGCACTACCAATTTTGATGTGACTTCATTGCAGAAGTACGTTGACGGCAAAGACGGAACCGCGTCAGTGGTGGTTTATGTGTGTGTGGACGTATCAACAGTTCGAGTTGTAGATGAGACAGGAGCGGATGTCACCCCCGCAAATCGCGTCGACCGGGTTCCGCTTGAAGTCGAATTTCAAGTTACTTCGAACGAGCCTCGAGAGATCTTGATAGCTAGGAGTGAAACATGGTCGGGCAACGACTTCTGCCAGAACTAGTCTCAGTCGGCACTTTGGTTGCGCTGCTAATGCTTCTTGGAGTTTCGTCGGCTGCAGCAGCGGGTTCAACATGCACACCGACGGACATTGCTGCAGGTACATGCGACGTATCTGCAGGACACGATGGCCGCGTCGTGACCGTCGACGGCAAGGCCAAGGTCCCTGCGGGGCCGGGCTCGAACACGCCACCGTCCGACCCGAAGCCTGCTCCTTACAATGGCCGACCCGGCTACACGGTGACTTTGCCGGTGACGCTTGTCGACATTGCAAAGTTTCGCCCCAACCCCGGCGTTGACCGCATGCAGCCGGATGGTTGGATGATTGTTGGGCTCCCGACCAACTTCTATGCGCGGGCATCACAACATGTAAAGTCGGGCACCCTCCTCGACGAGAGTGCGTACGTACGATTCACACCGGCCCGATATGCCTGGACCTACGGGGACGGTGCCACGCGTACATCCTCCACCGCAGGCGCGACCTGGGAAGCGCTCGGCCTCCACGAATTTGATGCGACCGCCACGAGCCACATCTATCGCAACCCGGGGCGCTACTTCATTGACCTTGAAATTGGGTACTCACCCGAATACCGGTTCGCCTCCTCGACAGACTGGATACCCCTCGCCGGATACGTCTGGGCGCCAGCTAACCGCCTGGTCGCAATCGCCGCCGCAGGAGCTAAAACGGTGCTCGTCGAAGACGAATGCACGGCGAACCCGCACGGCCCTGGTTGCTAGCAAAACCTCGGTAGGGCAACCCATCGGCAGGCTCACAGCGCAGACAAATACAATGTTCAGGTTACGGATGGAAGCTGTCCGTGCTTGGAAGGAGCGCCTGATGACTGACAATCACGAACCCATACACCCACTACCCGTCGAAAACCTCGCCGAAGAACCCGCAAAAGCGAAGAACAAATCGACCGGAACTCTCGGCCTCGTCGCCGTCCTCGCGGTTGGAGCACTCGTTGGAGGAACAGCCGGGGCAGGCGTTGCAACGTGGGCAATCACCAGTAATAACAACAACTCGCAATCGACGGCATCCGGTCCCGCCGTCCCCGCCACCATCACCGTCAACGACGCAGCGAACGCCACGCAGATCACCGCCATCGCGGCATCCGCAGGGCCCTCCGTCGTCACCGTGTCAGTAAACGGCGGAACCGCGGCAGGAACAGGATCCGGTGTGATCCTCACCGAAGACGGCTACATCCTCACGAACACGCACGTCGTCACCCTTGACGGCGAAAGCGCGCACCCCACCATCTCCGTTCAGACCTACGACGGTCACATTTACAGTGGAGAGTTGATCGGCACCGACCCGATAACCGACCTGGCCATCATCAAAATTGACGGCACGTTCCAGCCACTCCAGTTTGCTGACTCCAGCAAACTCAACGTCGGAGACGACGCGGTAGCGATCGGAGCGCCACTCGGCCTCTCCAACACCGTCACCAGCGGAATCGTCAGCGCACTCAACCGCAGCATTACCGTCTCCTCCTCCGCGGCACCGCAAGACGGAGAAAGTCAAACACCCAACGACAACAACGGCTCAGGCCCGTTCAACTTCTGGGAATTCTCCACACCGGACGACAACAGCGAGCAGCAGCAAACGCCAACCGCGGCGCAACAAGCCAGCATCTTCCTTCCGGTAGTGCAGACGGATGCCGCAATCAACCCAGGAAACTCGGGCGGAGCACTGCTGGACATCGACGGCAAAATCATCGGAATCAACGTGGCGATCGCCGGGACCCAGTCCACAGTGGTTGGACAATCAGGCAACATTGGTGTCGGATTCGCTATCCCCTCCAACCTGGCAAAGCGTGTCGCCTTCGACATCATCAATGACGGTGTCGCAAGCCACGGTCTGCTGGGGGCCACCGTCATGGACGCCCTCACCGACAGTGCCATCGCAACCAAGACAGTTGTCGGCGCCAGCGTGCAGTCGGTGACCAACGGCGGGGCCGCCCAGAAAGCCGGAATCCGCAAAGGCGACGTGATCACAAGCTTCAACTCGTTGCCCATCACCAGCAGTACCGACCTCACCGCACAGGTTCGCGCGGCAGAAGCCGGATCCAGCGCCACCGTTACCTATCTGCGCAACGGAAAGGCAACAACTGTGACGGTTACCCTCGGAGAACTCAAGTAATGCCATAGTTGACCGTATGAACAACAAAGAGACCCCCACGCCGGGGGTCTCTTTTGTTATCCCCGTGCTCAACGAGGTCCGCTATATCGAAAAAGCGATCGAGACGGTACTGAACCAGAACTACACTGGCGACAAAGAGCTCGTGCTCGCCCTTGGCCCTTCCTCCGACGGAACCACCGAACTTGTCGAGGAGTTAGCCAAAAAAGATCCGCGCATCCGTACCGTCAACAACCCGGGTGCCGACATCCCGGTCGGCCTCAACCTGGCAATCAAAGCCAGCACGAATCCGATCGTCGTGCGAGTCGACGCCCACTCTGAACTCGAACCCAACTACACGGCCGCAGCGGTGGCCACGCTGCAGCGCACCGGAGCTGCCAATGTCGGCGGGGTTATGCTTGCGCGCGGCGCAACACCATTCCAGTCGTCCGTAGCCCGTGCCTACAACAGCCCGTTCGGGTTGGGTGGCGCCCGGTACCACGGTGGCGACAAAGAAGGTCCAGCAGAATCCGCCTACCTTGGAGTGTTTCGACGCGAAGCTCTTGAAAAAGCCGGATACTTCGACGAGACCATCCGTCGAGGTGAAGACTGGGAGTTGAACCTTCGTATTCGCTGGGGTGGCGACATTGTCTGGTTCGACCCCGATCTCAAAGTAACCTATTGGCCGCGAGAGAACTGGGCAAAACTCGCCAGACAATTCTTCGCCACAGGAGTGTGGCGTGCCGAACTCGTTCGGCGCATCCGTGGCCGCAACCCGTGGCGTTTCTACGCACCGCCACTGCTCGTGCTCTCGCTGGTCGCCTGCGTCGTTATCGGCGTCCTACAGCTCACCGGTGTACTGCACGGACGCCTTGGCCTTGTCGCGAGTGCCGTGTATTTGGCGCCACTTCTCTACCTCGCCCTCATCGTGTGGGTTGCCCTCACCAAAGACGTAGTGAAACCGTGGCGGGACCGATGGCTGTTCCTCATTGTGCTCCCCACCATGCACATCAGTTGGGGAACCGGGTTTCTGCGCGGACTTATCCGAGGTGCCGGAAACACCAACGACACCTCGCGTACAGAAAACTAAAAGCTAGCTGCGCGGGGCCTTAGGTTTCTTCGGTTTGGGCGCGGGCAGGATTTCGGCGGTGCGTTGCACCAGATCCTGGAACCACTCGCGATTCTCAAGGCGGTCGCCCGGCACGGCGTAGTACAGCTTCGAGCCCGGGTACGCGGGCGCCATGGTCTCGGCCCCAAGGAACTTTTCGGCAACTTCAGTAGGTTTCATGAACACCGTGTCATCGCAAATAAACGCCACTGTTATGTCGTCGAAGTACAACGCATATTCACCAAACATGGCCCGGACACGCACCGGCAAAGGGTCAAGCTGGTCGAGAATAAATTCAGTGGTTTCTTTGCGCGTAGACATCTACCAACGATAGGACCTGACACACCCGAACGGTTAGCGAAGTGGATCCAACACAATCACGCGGTCCGCTGCGCACTCTTCGGGGAAGTCAGCCTGATAGCTGAGAGTTGACGACCTGAGGATACGACCAGGGCCCTGGTAGTGGTCGTCGATGGCCAGCGTGCCCCACCCCGGGATCTCCACCTGATCGGTGCGTTCAATGATTCCGGAACCCTGAGGAAATACGGCAACGAAATCACCGAGACCCGTATCGAAACCTAAGCAGGAACCAACGAGCGTGAGGGTTCCCTCGATCTCGTCGTCAGACACTGCGTCGGCATGGCGCGACTCCGACAACAAAATGTGGCCAACCTCATTTGATTGGGCCACAAGCGTGCTGCCTGTCGAACAGCCAGCCAGAAGCGAGACGGCGAAACCCGCTACCGCGATTCCGGTCAACACGGTTCGCAGTTTCTGGGTTCGCATTCTCAGATCTTTCCCTCTCGGATGAGCCGGGCAACAACGCGCGCGGCAGCGTGGCCGTCGTCGCGTGGATTAAATCTCTCTCGCCACGCCTCGTACTTCGCAGCGTACTCTTTCTGCGCGGCCTCCGGATTCCGCACCAATTCCACGAGTTCGCTCGCTTCCTGGACGACCGGACCCGGCGCAACAGGCAACAGGTCGAAGTAGAACCCACGCAACACTTCCCGATATCTGTCGAGGTCGGGAGTGAAGAAATAAATGGGCTTACCGGTGACGCTGAAGTCGAACATCACACTCGAATAGTCGGTGATGAGAGCGTCGGCGGCCAGAAACAGGTCCGAGACATCTGGGTAACTTGTGACATCGATCACGCCACCGCCGTGGACATCCGTGCCGGGTTGCAGGGTGCGGGAGTGGCCACGGATGAGCGTGACGAACCCGTCACCGAGTTGCTCGGCAAAGTGCGAGACGTCGAGGTGATCAACGTGGTCGGGTCGATCATCGCGCCAGGTGGGCGCGTAGAGCAGAACATGGGCGGAATCCGGAATTCCAAGGCGGCTGCGTACCGCCGCGCGATCGCCGGTAATCAGCACGTCGTCGCGCGGGTAGCCCTCATCCCAAATGGGACCGAAATACGCATAGGCGCGCCTGAATATGTTTTTCGCGTAACCGTTCTGGGCAAGCAGGATGTTCCAGCGTGAACGCTCGCGAAGGGTGGCGAGGATGGGACGCAATCCGAGACGTTTGCGTGACAGCGCGAGTTTTTTGAGCATGGTGCCGTGCCATGTTTGCAGCACCGTCTGGTGGGAGCGCGAACGAAAACGGTTGCGTAGCCAGTCGTTCACCACGATGAGGCGGGCGCCGGCCCGAATCCGCCACCATTCTTCGCTGCCCTCCACAAGGGCGATCGCGCCCTCCGGCACCGCGACCGAAGCATCAGCGACACCCCAGTACCGCACGATGTCGGGCCGCGCTGCGGCAATCGCCCGATCGAGCGCGAGGGGGTTGCAGGATGCGTTCTGGCCGTAGAAGCTTTCAAAAAATACGGCATCGAGTGGTGCGGGTTTGGACGAGCGGTAGTCGGCTTCCAAACGGCTCTGATTGGCGGCGCCGTCTTCCTCTCCCGTGAGCGGTGGCGCGAACACCACCTTGACCCCACCGGCATCGATGCGGAACGCGAGGCGAAAGAACCCCGGAACGAGCTGTGCCTCGGGGAGCGCCGCCTCAGAGATCTGAAGATCAGCGGAGTCTGCGGAGCCAGTTACCGTGGCCACAAACCGGTAGCTGCCAGAGGGTGGAGGCAACTCGGGGCCTCCCCAGCGAGCGGCCACCAACGGAATGGTGGCCTGCCAGCCGGGGTCGTCGGCGTCGAGAGTGGTTCGCTTCTTCGCTTCGACAACGGAACCAGACAATCGCAGCCGTGGGCCCACAAGTTCCAGGGAAATTGGTGCCTCGCCCGACCCCCGAATGTCGAGTGCCGGTCCGTCAACGAGAGTAATGCCCTCGACGGTGATGTGGCGCGGCGCCGATGCCGTGGTCATGGTTGTTCTCCCAGTCGGGTGCGGAGTTCTTCGTACACTCTTTCAGTGTTGCGGCCATCACGGTACTCGTGATGGGTTGCCGCGAGGTGAACCGCGTGGGCGGCAAGCTGATCGAGGGCGGCGGTGTTCGCGAGTAGTGTGCGCAATTCTGCCCACGTGGAAATCTCGCTTCCACCGCTGAACTCGGGGAAGGGCTCGTACAGGCCACGCGTTGCGGTGTAGCTTTCGACATCCGGCGCGAGGAACGCAATGGGGCGGCCCAGCAGAGAAAAGTCGAAGGCAATCGACGAGTAGTCGGTCACCAACACATCCACGGCTGGGAGCACCGGATTGATATCACTCTGGTCGCTCGCGGGAAGTATCCGGATGCGCGGTGAATGTTCTGGCCCAGAGCCATAGTCGCCCACACTGTGTGGGTGCGGTCGAACGACGAGAACGCTTGAGCTTGCGTTGAGAAATTCTCCAAGGTCACGCCACTCATCGGATCGTGGCACAACGGGGTCAGCGTCGCCGTCACGCCACGTCGGGGCGAACAAAATGATGCGATCGTCGCTGTCGAACGCTCCGATGCTCTTTGCGAGCAACTCGCGTGCTGTGCTCGCGTCACCGAACACCGCATCGTCGCGAGGGTCGCCAGTGACGACCACGCGAGCATCCGGAAGCCCAAAAGCACTGCGCAGTCGACGAGCTGCGGTTTCGGATGCGGCGGGAACAAGGCTGATCGCGGAAGCGCTCCGGCGGTAGAGGGCACGGACCACACTGGGCATTGCACCGCGAAAGGTTGCGGGGGAGTCGAGTTGGATTTTCTTGAGCGGGATGCCATGCCACAACTGCAGGATGAACGCACCATGCGTGCCAAAACGGTTGGCATCGCCGAGACCGTGCGTTACGACGATCACTTGAGCACGCAGGGTGAGTCGAAATCCCCGCCAACTCGACCGCAGCGTGGCCGTGAGGCCGCTCCTTCGTGCCTCGGCCAGTTCGTCACGGTTGCGCGCGAGCCACACCAACCGCAGCGAGGGGTCCGCTTCGCGGGCGAAACGGTACAGTTCGAGAGCTCCTTCGCCAAGTCCGGAACCGCAGGCGAAGACCCACAATGAGTCGCGACGCTGAACGAACAGGCTCGCAACCCGCCCGAACGCATAGAGCGGAGCGGAGAGAAGCTTCAATGCATTCCCTCGGGCGAACGTGAAGCTGGGCACCGGAGGGTCGCACCTTTTCGTCGTGGAGGTCTGTTTGGGTGAGCCTAGCAGCGTGCTGGGACCCAGTATCGGCTGGATAACGGTCGAGTTGCGTGGCAGGTGGCACACATCCGTGACTGGTTCAATTGGAGAGTGGCCATCCTGAAAGATCTCAAGACTGCGCGGCGCATCGTCCGCAACCTCGTTCGCGCGCGCAGCAACAGACGAAACCTTGCGGAACGGCTAAAGACGGTGGCCATCCCGGAGCCTGGTCGCATTCAGATTGCCGTGTATTTTGCGGACACAAAAGTGAATTTGTACCAGATTCGCCAGTGGTATGCCCCGCTCGCCGAACTCGACAAGACGTGGCCTGTCGCAATCATTTCGCGGTCGCCGAGTGCGACCCTGGCAATGCTGGATGAGTCGCCTGTGCCCGTGGTGTACCGCCGCAAAGTCACTGATCTTGAAGAGTTTGTCAACGATCACGAGTTGCGCATCGTGTTCTACGTCAATCAGAACACTAAGAATTTTCAGATGTTCCGTTATGGCCGCATGTGGCACGTCTTCGTCAATCATGGCGAGAGCGACAAAATGTACATGACCACAAACCAATTCAAGGCCTACGACTACAGCTTTGTTGCCGGGCAAGCTGCGCGAGATCGACTGAGCAAAAAGTTGTGGGGCTTCGACACCGAGACGCGCACGCTCATGATTGGTCGGCCCCAGGCAGACCATTTTGCGGGCGAGCTGCCCTACACCCCGGATGAGCGAGTAGTGGTGCTCTACGCGCCGACCTGGGAGGGTGACCGCGACGCGGCAGCGTACGGATCCATTGCCTCACACGGTGTCACGCTCGTGAAAGCACTCCTGGCTACGGGAAAACACCGCGTTATTTTCCGCCCACACCCGCGCAGCGGTGTCGTGGATGAGGAGTACAAGCGCGCCAACGACGCGATTATTGCGGCGATTGCTGCAGCGAATGCGCGTGACCGCTCGGCGAACCACATCTACGACGACGGCAAAGCGATGGGGTGGCAACTTGTCGCAGCTGATGTGGCAATTTCGGATGTCTCAGCAATGGTTTACGACCGTCTCGCCGTCGGAAAACCACTTCTCATCACGCGCCCGGTCAACCCGGCTGCGGAGATCGACACGGAAGGCTATCTCGGTGCAGCCGAGTGGCTGGATGCGGCGGAAGCCGGTGACATTGTGGCAATCGTGGACCGTGTGCAGCACAGTCCGGAAGCGCAAGAGCGCCTTGAACATTGGGTCACACGACACTTTGGTGACACGACACCCGGTGAAGCGACGAAACGCTTCCACGCGGCGGTCGAAAAGCTTGTGGGCGAATGGGATCGGCATGCACGGCTACACGCTGGCGATCCTCGAGTGAGCGAAGCTGATCCGTTCGACGGTGAAGGCGACGATGAAGATGACCCCTCTACCGTGGACGCCTGAGCTAGCTTTCGTGGTACGGCAGAATCTGTCCGCGCTTCTTTCCCGATGCCAATTGCCCAAGCTGTTTCATGGGGCGCAAAATTGCGGCCCCCGTGGTGCTCGCGGCTTTGACCGGCTTCGCAGCTTTCGGGCGCGGTTCCAGATTCGGCGGGAAGAAATCCGGCGCTGGACCGAATGCTGCGCGTGAACTCGTGACAACTTTGCGCCCCAGCATGTTGTTGGCAGTTCCCCCCACGACCGCTCCGATGCCAAAGGGCAGGAGTCGCCCTACCGCGCCGGTGGCCGTATTCCGTGTGAAGCGCCGCAAGAACGACTTCTGCATCTTGTCGGCGATCTGCCCGACAAACGCTTGAGGCACGTTTTTGCCGATGACGTCACCCCAGAACTTGGTTTGGGGTACGCCCTTGCCGGTGGCTTGAGCCGCGAGGTTGCGCACGAGATCTGCTCCCGAGGTTCCGAGCATCATCGCCATCACGATCGTGCGGGCACGGTCGGGGTCCGTCACCGCAATGCCGTGAATCTCCGTTACCGATTGCGCGAACAGTGCGGTGGTTTCCAAAAATCCGGCCGTCTCGACTCCGGAAAGTACAAAACTGATGCCGGTTCCAACCCCGGGAATCACTGCGGCAGCGCCCACTCCCGCGCCCCCCGTCGTGACAGCGGCCAGGTAGCGTCGTTCCAAAATTTGCACGATGCGCGCCGGTCCAGCTTCGGGATGCCGTTTGCGGATACCGCGAATGTGCGCAAGCACAACGGGTCGCTGCGTGGTGAGCAGTCGGTCGAAACCTTTGACGGCCATAGGATGTTGGGCCGCCTCAACAGGCTCGATCTTTTTCACTGTGTTCCCCTCTCGCCCGGGGTAACCATCATAGATGAGGGGGAGTGGGGAGTGCTGTGAGCTACTTGGTGGTGTCGATCTGCAGGCGTGCGACTGGATCATTCTCATAGTCGACGATCGTGAGGGTGGTCTTCCCGCGCGGAATGTCGATCGTGAACACGCCACTACGCGTTTCGCCCGAGTCAACGCCACCGTTCCGGAGGCGGTCCTCCATGAAGGCCGTCGCGCGGCCTTGTTCGCCGGAGTCGAGCGTAGCGAGGATGTAGTTCTGGTTGCTCTGAACTGACCCCTCGACGTTTTCCCAACTGAGGGAGAGAACGAGAACACCGTTCTCCAGCTTGCTCACGTCGGTGCCCGCGGGCAGATCTGCTGTGTCGATGTAGTCGAAAGAATGGATGGTGACGCGTTGGACGTCTTCTTTGCTCAGCTTGGGGTACGAGTAGTAGGCGACGGAATCACCCAACTGCAGGTTAAGTTCTTCGCCGGGGATTGCGTATCCGTTTTCGTCCAGTTGGGCGGCGTCGGTGCTTTCTTCTGGCGTGCTGGGCTCGCTCGACTCGCTGCCTGATTCCTCGTTGGGTGTGCTCGACGGGGGCTCGGCGGCACAGGAGGCCAAACCCAGCGCGAGTACGAGGGCGAGCGGAAAGGCGAGAGCCGATTTTTTGCTGATCACGTTGTATTTCCCTTTTCTGCGAAGCCCGGATGGCGGGGTCTACCTTGAGTCTCTCAGGTGGAGCAATCCTTAGCCAAAGCGGCTATTTGGTGACCAACCCGTAGTCAGTGTTGTAGCGGTCAAGGACTTCGCCAATTCCGGCATCCAGGACGAGCGATCCACCGTCAAGGTAAAGCCCGCGGGTGCAGAATCGCTTCAAGTCGCGCTCGTTGTGTGAGACAAAGAACAGGGTTCTTCCGCCGGCAAGGAGCTCTTCGATGCGGCGATAGCACTTCTCTCGGAACGCCTTGTCACCGACCGCGAGCACCTCATCTACGAGCAGGATGGGCTCCTCTAGGCGGGATATCACCGAGAACGCGAGCCGGACTTTCATGCCGCTCGAAAGGTGCTTGTACGGGGTGTCGAGAAAATCGCGGATCTCAGCGAAATCGATGATCTCGTCAAACCGGAGAGCGATCTCGTCTCGCTTCATGCCGTGCAGCCCGGACATGAGGTTCACGTTGTCGCGCACGGTGAGGTCTTCGACAAAGCCGCCCGTGATTTCGATGAGGGGGGCAACACCGGCGTGTACCTGCACAGAACCCTCATCCGGGAGCAGCACGCCTGTGACGAGTTTGAGCAGCGTTGATTTGCCTTGGCCGTTGCGTCCGACGACACCGATGGCCTCGCCTCGGTTCACCGTGAACGTCACATTGCGCAGCGCCCAAAACTCGCTCGGGCGGAGGCGGCGATTGCGTCCGGCAAACAAGTCCTTGAAGTTGCGACGGGAACGTCTGTTTCGGCGAAACCGGATGCCGGCGTCGGCAACTTCTATGACGCTTGGCGCGCTGGTGTGAACCTTGCTCGCCATCAGATCTCCTTCAACACGGAATGTTCGGTGCGTCGGAACACGACAATACCGATGACCAAGATCGCGAGGCTCACCCCGGTGCCCACGAGCACGGCGTACCAATCCAGTTGGTCCGGGAAGAACGCGCTGCGGTACAGGGCGAAGATTCCGGCGAGCGGGTTGAACGCGGCAATCCGGTCGAGTCCGTGGGGCAGATCGCTCAGCCCATAAATAATGGGGCTCGCGTAGAAGAGGAAACGCAAAATGAGTTTCACGGCGCGTTCCAGATCTCGGAAGAAGACCACGAGTGGAGCGACAATGAGTCCGATTCCCACGAGAAGCATCGTTTGCAACAGGATGGCAAGCGGAACGAACACCACTTGCCACTGCACTTGTGCGCCGGAGAAAATTGCGAACACCGCAAGCACAGGGATACTTGCGACAAACTCGATCCCTTTGGAGAGCACGAGGCGATTGATCCAGATCGTGCGGGGGATTTTCGTTGACCGGATGAGTCGCGCTTCGCGCAGGAACGCGCGAGTGCAATCGCCTACGGCTCCGTTGAACCACATCCAGGGAAGAAGCCCCGCGAGCAGGAACACGATGTAGGGATCTTCGCCCACATTTCGGTCGAAAACCTGCGTAAAGACAAACCAGTAGATCCCGGCCATGACGAGCGGATCGAGAATCGACCAAAGATACCCGAGCACAGAGGTGGAGTACCGAACCCGCAGGTCGCGCACGGTAAGAAGCCACAAAGAATGCCGGTAGCGGTCAAAGGGAGACCACGCCGGTCGCGGCGTTACTGTGGCAGACACGCCCCTATGCTATTGCCCCAGCGATGAATGACCAGTGTTACACGAACAGGTTCGCGCGCTCCAGGTCCTCAGCGAAGTCAATTTCGACCGCGTACAGGTCAGAAATGTCGAGGGGTTCGACGCGGAGACCGTCTTCTTCGATCGCCAGTTCAAGACCGCGTTCGAAGTAGTCCTGGTCGTTTACGCGACCAAGCTGGCGCAACAGCGCAGCCTTGCTATCGCGGGAAATGTAGTTGATGCCAACCGCTTCGCCGAGACCGCCCTTGACGCTCTTGGAAAGCTCACGAATGTAGCCGTTGGAGTCCGTCGTGTACTTGACCTCTTCATCCGAAACCTTGGCGGTGTTGACGGAAACGAAGGACTGATCACGGGCAACAAGCAGTGCAGCGCGTTCGAGAGCTTCTGGATCAAACACGACATCGCCGTTCATCCACAAGACGCCACCTGGGTTCGAGGCGCGAAGAGCGCGAAGAAGGCTCTTGGAAGTATTGGTTTGGTCGTACTGTTCGTTGTAAACAAACGACGCATCGGGGAACGCTTCGATGACGTACTCGAGCTTGTAGCCGACCACGATCGTGACCTTGGCGTTGGCACCAAAGGCGTGACCGATGTTGTCGAACTGCTGACGCATGATCGTGCGACCGTCGTTCAACTCGGTGAGAGGCTTCGGCAACGAACGGCCAAGCCTGCTGCCCATACCTGCGGCGAGGATAACGATTTGCGTGGTCATGCGGTGCTCCTTGAAGGTCGTGTGTTGTCGCAAGTGATCCCGAATCCTTCAGGCGCGACAAAATTTCAGACACTTCCTTGTGCGGTTGTTACTCTATCCGGCGAAACAGTAAACAAACAGGAGATATCGGTGTTGTGGCCATTTCGTAATGGATGCGTGTCGTGATGGCGCGTGGCGAGCGTTCAGAGAGCAACCCGGGGGTTGATACGGTGGACACCGTGCAGAACGCCGAGAACATCCTCGCCAAGTTCGACGTGCTGATCGAGAAATTCGAGGCGGACACGGCGAAAGAGAAACGCGAAGTCAAAGCTGCCGCTCGCGCGGCCAAAATTGCTGCGGAAACCGAAGCGGAGGTTGCCGCCGCTAAACCGGCCGAAGAGATCTTGCGAGTGCAAGGCCTTGCCAAGCACTTTGGCGACACCACCGCAGTTGCTGGCATCGACTTGAGCGTGCAATCGGGAACGATTCTTGGAATCGTTGGGCCGAACGGCGCAGGAAAAACAACCACACTCTCCATGATCACGGGGCTTCTTCGCCCCGATACCGGCACGGTTGTCGTTCACGGACTCGATGTGTGGCAGGACCCCGCAGCAGCGAAACGTCATATGGGAGTGCTGCCAGACCGCGTGCGACTCTTTGATCGCCTCACCGGACGGCAGCTCCTCTACTACGTCGGGATTTTGCGCGGACTCACCGCGACAACCGTGCGCGAGCGGATAGGTCAACTCGCGACTTCCTTCGGTTTGGAAGAAGCGCTCAGCCGTCTCGTCTCCGACTATTCGGCGGGCATGACCAAGAAACTTTCGCTTGCGGCCGCACTCATTCATTCGCCGCGACTCCTTGTGCTCGACGAACCGTTCGAGTCTGTGGACCCGGTTTCTGCGGCGAGCATCATCGAAATCTTGAGAAAGTACGTCGCTGCGGGTGGGACGGTCGTTCTTTCCAGCCACAGCATGGACCTCATCGAGCGGATGTGCGACTCTGTCGCGATCATCGTCAACGGTGCTGTTCTGGCATCCGGCACTGTGGAGGACGTTCGCGGCACGGGGTCCCTCGAGGCGAAGTTCGTCGAACTTGTGGGCGGCCGGACAGACATGGGGGGCATGGAGTGGTTGCACAGTTTCTCGGACTGAAACTGCGGCTGCTCGGCAATCTATTCCGACGCAGCCCCTGGCAAGTGTTCGGAATCGTAGTTGGACTTCTCTACGGGTTGGGCGCCGCGTTCGCCGCTGTCGTGGGTCTCTTCGCGCTGCGACTTGCCGATATCGATTTGGCACGCAGTGTTGTGGTGACAGCGGGATCGCTCATTGTGCTCGGGTTCCTTTTGGTGCCTTTGGTGTTCGGAGCCGACGACACGATCAACCCCCGCAAGTTCTCCTTGCTTGGTATTCCGAATACGAAATTGGCGTTCGGTCTCGCTGCTGCAGCGTTTATTGGAGTCCCTGCGCTCGTGATGGCGATCATCGCGGTGGCGCAAATTGTCACGTGGAGTCGAAGCGGAGCGGCCGTATTTTTTGCTCTCGTCGCTGCAGTTTTGATTGTGGTCACGTGCATATTGGGATCGCGAGTCACGACCGCCATCGCCACGATGCTGTTGGCAACACGTCGAGCTAGAGAAGCCACCGGCCTTGTTGCTTTGGTAATTGTGAGTGCGGTCACGCCCTTTGTTGCTCTTCTTGTCACTGTTGATTGGCAGACGCAGGGCCTATCGGTTTTGCACTCGATTGCGGATGTCGCAGCGTGGACTCCTCTCGGTGCGGTGTGGGCGGCGCCGGCGCTCGCCGCGTCAGGTGAGATCGCGGCGGCCTGGGGAACGATGGCCATCGCTGTCGGGTTTGTTCTCGTTTTGTGGTTTGCGTGGCGTGGTCTCATTGCACTGATGTTGGTGACTCCCGAGCGAGTTTCGCCGATTCGCGCGTACAGCGGCCTTGGCTGGTTCGCTCGCGTCCCTTCGACGCCCGCTGGAGTGATTGCCGCACGCAGCATCAGTTATTGGATCCGAGACGCGCGGTACCGTTCAGCGCTCGTCATTGTCCCCATCGTGCCTGCCGTCATGATTGGCGCGCTCGCGGTCGCGGGCGTGCCGCTGCACATTCTTGTTCTCCTTCCCGTGCCGATTATGTGTTTCTTCCTCGCGTGGAGCACCGTGCACAATGACGTCGCCTACGACAACACGGCAGTGTGGATGCACGTGGCGGCGAGCACGAACGGCGCAGCAGACCGTATCGGTCGACTCGTGCCCCCTCTCGTTCTCGGGCTCATCGTTATTGGGGTTGGGACGCCGCTCACCGCGTGGGCGTACGGCTCGAACGATGTTGTCCCGTCGGTTATCGGTGTGGGGCTGTGCACGTTGTTGGTTGGCCTTGGCCTTTCCAGTGTGATCTCTGCCCGGTTCCCGTATCCGGCCGTGCACCCAGGCGACAGCCCATTCGCACAACCGCAGTCCAGCGCGAGTGGCGCTTCCTGGGTTCAAGGCCTCTCACTTTTGGGAGTGCTCGCCGTCACAACACCAACGGTGTATCTGGCGATTGTCGGGCTTACCAACGGCGGAGGTTGGCCGGTTGCCGCACTCTTCACCGGGATACTGACGGGTGTTTCGGCTTTGGCGGGTGGAGTCCTGCTCGGCGGTCGTATCTTCGAAAAGCGTGGCCCCGAATTGCTCGCCTTCACCGCGCGGTACTGAGTCTGCGTATCGCGGGAGAGCGCACTATTCTAGAGCCATGACTCCCACTGATACCGAGCACACCGGGGGTGGTACCTCCACACTGGACCGTGAACTTGAGGAACTCCTCAACCAGGAGCAGCTAGAAGAGGGCGACCACGAGCGCTTTTCGCACTACGTTCCGAAAAACAAGATCATGGAATCGGCACTGACTGGCAAGCCTGTGCGCGCACTCTGCGGCAAGCTGTGGACTCCGGGTCGCGACCCCGAGAAGTTTCCGGTGTGCCCGAGCTGCAAAGAGATCTACGAAAAGATGAAAAAGTAGAGCGGTCTACTCGTATTTTGTCGGGATGACCGGCCCGCCACGGGCGAGACGGAACGCATCCACCGGAAGTTCCGCGACAGCTACGGCCCGGTGTTCCCGTGCGAGCGCGGTCCCGGCAGCTCCGAGATAGCGTTCCTCTGGGATTCCGTCGACGACGAGGGGTACGAGCAACGCTCGTCCCGCATCCGCTTGTGCAGTGGGGGAGTCGGGATCGTCGGCGACATGCAAATTCTCTGACGTGGCCACGCCGCCGTTGAGCCCGCGCACGGGAAACTTGCGCCCGCCAACCGACATCTTCGCTGTGGACTTTTTTGCCACCGAGACCCATTCGCCGTCGCTACCTGTGCGGGCGACGAGCTTGTAGACCATGCCCGCTGTCGGCGATCCGGAGCCGGTGACGACCGAGGTTCCGACACCGTAGGAATCGACGGGCGCTGCGAGTAGGGCTGCGATGGCGTACTCATCAAGGTCGCTTGTGACCGTGATTTTTGTGTTGGTGGCGCCGAGCCCGTCCAGCTGCTTGCGGACGGCAGCGGCCTGCCCTGGCAAGTCACCACTGTCGATACGCACGGCACCGAGTGAGGTTCCGGCCACGCGGATCGCAAGATCGACTGCGGCCGTGACATCGTAGGTGTCCACAAGCAGTGTGGTCTCCGTGCCCAGCGCCGCGACCTGTGCGCGGAAGGCATCTTCCTCGGAGTCGTGCAGAAGAGTAAACGAGTGTGCAGCGGTGCCCATCGTGGGGATGCCCCAGCTTCGACCAGCTTCGAGATTGCTGGTGGCGCTGAATCCGGCAATATAGGCGGCGCGGGCAGCGGCCACCGCTCCGCGTTCTGTTGCACGGCGTGAGCCCATTTCCGCAAGAGGTCGACCGTCTGCGGCACACACCATGCGTGTCGCGGCGCTTGCCACAGCAGAGTCGTAGTTCAGGATGCTGAGGGCCAACGTTTCGAGCACAACCGCCTCGGCGAAGGTGCCTTCGACGATGAGGATCGGCGAACCCGGAAAATAAACTTCGCCCTCCTGGTAGCCCCACACGTTGCCGCTGAACCGGTAGTTGGCAAGCCAATCGATGGTGTCGGCGTCGACAACATTGTTGTCGCGCAGCCATTCGATCTCCGCATCGTGGAATCGAAACTGGGTGAGTTGTTCGAGAAATCGACCGGTGCCGGCGACGATCCCGTAGCGGCGTCCGTTGGGGAGGTGCCTGGCGAACACCTCGAAAACACTGCGGCGGTCTGCCGTTCCGGCCTTTCTGGCCGCTTCGACCATCGTGAGTTCGTATCGGTCGGTAAGGAGAGCGCTAGTCACCCCACGAGCCTACCTGCGCGTTGGAGCTTTGAGCGAAGGCCATTTCTGGCCTCCGAAGCGACGCCAGCGCCGATGCTCGTCTCGGGCGTCGGTAGACTCGTTAATTGTGACCGACGCACCGATTGGCATCTTCGACTCCGGCGTTGGTGGGCTCACGGTGGCTCGGGCGATCATCGATCAGCTTCCGAACGAGTCGATCATCTACGTCGGTGATACCGCGCATTCGCCGTACGGTCCCAAACCGATAGCGAAAGTGCGCGAATACGCGCTCGCCGTCATGGATGACCTTGTCGCCGAAGGCGTGAAGCTTCTTGTGATTGCCTGCAACACGGCATCCGCGGCGATGCTTCGTGACGCCCGGGAACGGTTCACCGACGGGTACGGCATTCCTGTTGTTGAAGTGATCCAGCCTGCGGTGCGTGCCGCTGCACGCCAGACTCGCAACAACCGGGTCGGTGTCATTGGAACCGAAGGCACGATCAAGTCGAAGGCGTATGAAGATGCGTTCGCGGCGGCATCCGAACTCAAGATTTTCACTCAGGCCTGCCCGCGGTTCGTCGAGTTCGTGGAGGCTGGGGTGACCTCAAGCCCTGAGCTGTTTCGTGTTGCCGACGACTATCTTGCGCCTCTCAAAGAGGCGGGCGTCGACACGGTGGTGCTTGGCTGCACCCACTACCCGCTCATGGCCGCTGCCATTCAGTTCACGCTGGGTAACACGGTCACTCTTGTTTCCAGCGCAGAAGAAACAGCGTTCGACGTGTTTGATACTCTCGTCAACCACAAAATGTTACGTGATTCTGCCACGCCGCCTACCTACCGCTTCGAAGCAACCGGGGCTAGTAAGACTGAGTTTCTTGCTTTGGCCAGGCGGTTCCTTGGCCCCGAAGTCTCCGCAGTCCAACTGGTCGAGACGACCACAAGCACCACCAATTCGCCAACAAAAGAGGACAACTCCTGACATGCCAGAAGCATCCAGCACCGCCACGCGTATCGACGGACGCGCCGCAGACGACCTTCGACCGATCACGATCGAACGCGGCTGGAGTGACCAGGCGGAAGGCAGCGCCCTCATTTCCTTCGGTCGCACCAAAGTGCTGTGCACGGCTTCCTTCACCAATGGTGTGCCGCGCTGGATGACCGGCAAGGGCAAGGGCTGGGTTACCGCTGAATACTCGATGCTTCCGCGTTCCACGAACGAGCGAATGGGGCGCGAATCGGTGAAGGGTCGCATTGGCGGTCGCACGCACGAGATCTCGCGGCTCATTGGCCGCAGCCTGCGCGCGGTGGTGGATATGAAAGCGCTCGGCGAGAATACGATTGTGATCGACTGCGACGTGCTCCAGGCGGATGGCGGTACCCGCACGGCAGCCATCACGGGGGCCTATGTGGCACTCGCGGACGCCCTCGAGTGGGGTCGCACGAAGCAGTTCATTGGCAAGAACGCGAAGCCACTTTTCGATAGCGTCGCGGCCGTGAGTGTCGGAATCATCGATGGCGCCCCGATGCTCGATCTTGCCTACACGGAAGACGTTCGTGCCGAAACTGACATGAACGTTGTGGTTACCGGCCGTGGCCTGTTTGTTGAAGTGCAGGGGACCGCCGAAGGTGCACCGTTTGACCGAAGTGAACTGGATGCGCTTCTGGATCTGGCATTGGGGGGAGCAGCAACGCTCACCGGTTTTCAGACCTCCGCGCTCGCCGAAGCGTAGGCGTACCCATGAAGCTTGTTCTCGCCACCCACAACGCACACAAAGTGGTGGAGTTGCGGGACATTCTGGGTCCGCTTCTCGATGGGATCGACCTCATCGGTTACGACGGTCCGGAGCCGGTCGAGGATGGCACCACATTCCAAGAGAATGCCCTCATCAAGGCGCGCGCTGCGTTCGCGCATACCGGGTTGCCGACGATCGCGGATGATTCTGGTATTTCCGTGGCGTCACTGGGCGGTGCGCCTGGCATTCGCTCTGCGCGGTATTCGGGCACTCGAGTTGATGCCGACAATGTCTCTCACTTACTTTCCGAGCTGGCGGCTATCGGTGCCACGACGCCGGCCGCCCGCGCCGCTGAGTTTTGTTGCGCGTCAGCGTTCGTCACGGAGGGTTTCGAACACGTTGAGCTCGGAGTGTGGCCCGGTGCGGTGCTGAGTGAACCGGTAGGCGCTCACGGGTTCGGCTACGACCCCGTGTTCCAACCGGAAGGGTACGAGGTCGCGTCGGCGGAACTTACTCCCGATCAAAAAAATTCGATCAGCCATCGTCGCCGCGCGTTCACCGCGCTCTTGCCCATCGTGCGTGAGCACCTGCTGAAATCGACAATCGTTCCCGACTAGCCAAAACATTCGCGGTTGGCAGCGTGCCACCGTACGGTGGTGGTGTGGCCCATGATCATCATTCCGGAGTGAATCGCACCCGTCTGTCGATCGTGCTCGGCATTGTGGGCGCGGTCCTCATCATCGAGATCGTGGGCGCGCTCCTTACCGGCTCGTTGGCCCTGTTGGCGGATGCCGGCCACATGTTCTCGGACACCGTCGGATTGACTGTGGCCTTGGCCGCGACGGTGATCGCCGCGCGGCCGGCAACAGACCGCGCCACTTTCGGATTCCAACGCGCTGAGGTCTTTGGCGCTCTCATCAATGGCGGAATCCTTCTTGCCGTGGCCATCACCGTGGGAGTGCAAGCGGTGTCTCGGCTGGTGTCACCGGGTGACGTTGAGATTCAGAGCTTCCCCATGCTCATCGTGGCGGCCATCGGCCTTCTCGCAAACATTGTGGCGGCTCTACTTTTGCGCCCTCAGGCCGCTTCGTCGATCAACATGCGTGGCGCCTACCTGGAGGTGCTCGGCGACCTGCTGGGATCGGTGGCCGCGATCGTGGCCGCGGTCATCATTCTTACGACCGGGTTCATGCCTGCGGATGCGATTGCCTCGCTCGCTATCGCCCTCATGATTGCGCCGCGAGCGGTGCTCCTGCTGCGGGATGCGGTGCGTGTGCTGAGCGAGTCTGTCCCGGTGGAAACGAGCGTTGCGGAGATCCGCGGGCACATTTTGGCAACGCCTGGCGTTGTGGATGCCCACGACGTGCACGTCTGGGCAATCACGTCTGGGCAACCGGTGTTTTCAGCACACGTTGTTGTTTCCGATGAGGTGTTTGCCAATCAGGCAACGGGTCAGCTGCTGGACGAACTCGCTGAGTGTCTGGCTGACCATTTTGATGTCGACCATTCCACGTTCCAATTGGAACCACTGGAGCATGCGCACCACGAGGATCATCTGCACAAATAGACCTGTTGTTGCGTTTTTCACGGTGACGAGGGTTGTCGCAAACAGAATGATGCGGTTAGAGTTTCGGTATGCCGAAATCATCCGAACCGTTAATCCGAAAAATTCCGCGAGCAGCTCACACGCGCTCGTGGATGCTGCTTGGTCCCGCGTTCGTTGCCGCCATCGCGTACGTCGATCCCGGCAATGTGGCGGCAAACCTTACCGGTGGTGCCCGCTACGGCTACCTCCTGGTCTGGGTTCTGGTGGCCGCCAACTTTATGGCCGCGCTCGTGCAGTACCAATCCGCAAAACTCGGCATCGTTACCGGGCGCACAATGCCCGAACTTCTCGGCGAACGACTGCGCACGGGCAAACGCCGAGCCTTCTGGGCACAAGCTGAGCTCGTGGCCGTCGCGACGGATCTGGCCGAGGTCATTGGCGGCGCGATCGCACTTCAACTTCTGTTTGGAGTCCCGCTGTTCTTGGGCGGGCTCATCGTCGGCGTGATCTCCATGACCATTCTCACGATGCAGAACCGACTAGGCCAACGACCGTTCGAATCGGTCATCATCGGACTCCTCGCCATTATTTCGGTCGGATTCCTCGCCGGGCTTGTCGTGAACCCACCAAATGGCGTAGAAATGGCGCGCGGACTTCTCCCCATGTTTGACGGCCCTGACTCGGTTCTTCTCGCCGCCAGCATGCTGGGAGCCACAGTGATGCCCCATGCCATCTATGTGCATTCGGCGCTCGCGCGCGACCGGCACGGTAAGGCCACCGGAGAGGGCCTTCGCCGCATTTTGCGAATGACGAAATGGGATGTGGTGATTGCGTTGACAATTGCCGGCGCAGTGAACCTTGGAATGTTGTTGCTGGCCGCAGTGAACCTTCGCGGAGTGGAAGGCACAGACACCATCGAGGGAGCGCACGCCGCGATCGAAGCATCCCTTGGGCCCGTCGTAGGGATCATCTTTGGGGTCGGGTTGTTGGCTTCAGGATTGGCGTCAACATCGGTGGGGAGTTATGCGGGTGCCACGATCATGGCGGGTCTCCTGCACAAACAGATTCCCTTGTTCACCCGCCGCGTCATCACGTTGATTCCCGCGCTCATCATTCTCGGATTCGGCATTGATCCCACGTGGGCTCTTGTGCTCAGCCAAGTGTTCTTGAGCTTCGGGATACCGTTCGCCCTTGTCCCGCTGCTGCGACTGACGAGCGACCGCGGTCTCATGGGAGAGGCGGCAAACACTCCGCTCATGCGCTGGACACTTGGCGGTATCGTTCTACTGGTGATCGTGTTGAATCTTGCCCTCATCGTGCTGACCGTCACCACCGGGAACGCGGCATGAGCGCCGGAGCGGTGCCGACTGCCGTCGTAGAGGACTACGTCAAAGTCATCTATTCGCACACCGAGTGGCAGCCGGAACCGATCACGTCGTCCGTGCTTGCCCAGAGGCTCGGGCTCGCCGCGTCATCCGTGACAGAGATGGTGAAGAAACTCAGTGCATCTGGACTCGTGACGCACGTGCCGTACGGTGCGGTCACGCTCACCCAGGAGGGGAAAGTTCTCGCCTTGCGGATGCTGCGCCGCCACAGACTGATGGAGGCCTGGCTCGTCGAGTCGTTTGGCTACCGCTGGAATGAAGTGCACGATGAAGCAGAAGTGCTTGAGCACGCCGTGAGCGACAGGCTGTTGGAGATGATCTCCGAGAAGCTGGGGAATCCGCTTCGCGACCCACACGGAGACCCTATTCCTCGAGCAGACGGCACGGTTGTGCAGCCGGACGCGGTGCTTGTCCGTGAAGCTCCTGATGGTTTCAGCGGCACGGTAGTTCGCATTAGTGATCGCGACCCAAACCTGCTCCAACACCTCGGAGAGCAAGGATTTGCCTTGGATGCTCTGGTTGAGGTCGTGGAGCGCCGACCGTTCGGTGGGGCGCTTTGCGTGCGTGTTGCCGGATCAGAAGTGGATCTCGGCGATGAGGCGGCACAAGCCATCTGGATTTCTGCGGGTTAGTAGTGCAGAGCCAGCGCCCGTGGCGCGCTTGCTTCGAGCCTCATTAGCGCTGCTGCGACTCGTCTTCGGCTGGGTCGTTGCTCGGGTCGTTGTCGAAGTACGCCGGGTCGATCACCACTTCGTCCGCGGTGAGCGGCGCGACTCCCTCGCGTTGTGCGCGCCGTGCTTTGCGGCTCGACTGCACGTAGTGAAACACGGTGGGGATGAGTGTAATGGTGACCGCTCCGAGCAAGATCACGTCGATGTAGTTTTTGACGAAATCTGCCACGGGCGGGATATAACCGATCAGGAACCCGAAGAAGGTGAGGCCGAATCCCCAGATCGCGGCGCCAATGAGGTTGTACAGCGAGTACTTCTTGTAGTTCATGTGGCCGACGCCGGCAGCCACCGGAACGAAGGTGCGAAGAATGGGCACGAATCGGGCAAGGATTACCGAGAGTCCGCCAAACCGCACAAAGAATTTGTTGGTTCGTTCGACGTTTGCCCGACTAAAGAGACCGCTCTCTTTTCGCTCAAAAATGCTCGGCCCGAACTTGTGTCCGATCAGGTAGCCGACCTCGCCCCCCGCGAACGCGGCGACACCGATGAGCACGCCGACCCACCAGATGTTCACCCCAAAAACCAACGAGGTGTGAGTGAGGAGGCCCGAGATGACCAGCAAAGTGTCGCCGGGGAGAAGGAATCCGACGAGAAGGCCTGTTTCAGAAAACACGATGAGACACACGACGAGAAGCGCCCACGGGCCAGCGTTAGTGATGAGCGTCTCGGGATCGAGCCAAGGAATCAGGGCAGAAGGAACCAAGCGGGACTTCTCCAGTCAGGTTGATTGGGCAGGTGTGCGCTGGTGCAAGAGTACCGGTTGAGCCTAGGGTTCTGTGCGGAAGGCGGGACTTGAACCCGCACACTCGAAAGCACAGGAACCTAAATCCTGCGTGTCTACCAATTCCACCACTTCCGCTGGCTGATCCAGTCTACTTTCCTCTGGCTACCCCTCGTGAACCCGGGTCTTGTGGATAACTTTCACGTTCGTGACGCCGGTTCGCGCATGATTCTCGAGTGCATTCAGCTGTGTCCCTCATCGCCGATCGGGTGCGCGAGCGCGTCCGACACGATGGGGTGGATCTCGGTGCTGATAGCGCTCTCGCCGATGGCTATGTGCGGGAGGAGATTCGCCGCTACAGCGAGCGGGCACTTGGCGGTTCATTGCCGCTATTGGCGGATGAACACCAGGCTGAACGAGATGTGGTTGCCTCGATCACCGGGTTCGGACCATTGCAACAGTTCTTCGACGACGACACGGTTGAGGAGATCTGGATCAATGGACCTGAGCAGGTTTTTCTTGCCCGCAGCGGCATCGCCGAACTCACGAACGTTAAGCTCACCGCGACCCAAGTGCGTGACCTCGTGGAACGGATGCTGCAATCCACCGGGCGCCGGATACCTAAGATAGGAGCATGTCCGCTTCTAGTGTCAAGTCAGCCGCCATCTACCTCCGCATCTCTGAAGACAGAGAGGGTGAAGGTCTCGCCGTAGACCGCCAACGGGAGGCGTGCCTCAAGCTCCTGAAAGACCAGGGCTGGACCCTCTACCGAGAGTACGCAGACAGCGTGAGCGCGTCCAAGGCTCGGGTGCACCGGCCTCAATATGAGGAGCTACTGGCAGACTTCCAGGCTGGCCGATTCAGTGCGCTCGTCTGCTGGGACCTGGACCGCTTGACGCGCCAACCTCGGCAGCTTGAGGACTGGGTAGATGCCGCTGAGCGTGACGGTCTGGTAGTAATCACCGCCAACGGTGAGGCAGACCTCAGCACAGATGGTGGCCGCATGTACGCCCGAATTAAGGCAGCGGTTGCGCGTGCCGAAGTAGAGCGCAAGAGCGCCAGACAGAAGGCCGCGAACGTCCAACGGCTGGAGGCTGGCAAGCCGCTACCTGGAGGCAAGAGGCGCTTTGGGTACGAGAAGGACCACAGCACTCCGCGTGAGTCGGAGGCCACCTACATCCGCTGGGCCTACGCAGAGGTGGAGGCTGGACGCTCTCTCTACTCGCTAGCCAAGGAGCTAAACGCGGACGGCATCAGAGCGCCCTATGGTCACACCTGGGATGGCTCCAAGCTCCGCAAGGTGCTCCTCAATTCGCGCAACATCGGAGTGCTCTCTCACCAAGGGATTGAGCAGACAGACAGCGCCATCACTCCGCTGGTTGAGGTGGAGCAGTTCGAGCGCGTGAAGGCAATACTCATGGACGAGGCTAGGACCATGACCCCAGGCCCCAAGGTGCGCGTTGGACTGGTCAACGGGATTGCCACCTGTGGAGTGTGTGGCACCAAGCTCAAGACATCGGCCAACACTCAGAAGGGCAAGCTGGTACTCCTCTACAAGTGCTCGGCACCAGCGGAGGCACGGAAGGCCGGACAAACTCACCCCGCAATCCGTAGGGACCTCATGGACACCGCTGTCATGGAGGAGGTCTTCCAGTGGGTAGTGGAACACCCTGAGGCTGAGGAGTCCGCTGAGGTCTCGCCGCGCTTGGGTGCGCTCCTGGCCGAGCGGGACGAGGTAGACCGGCAGCGCAAGGTTGTGCAAGCCCTGGCCAAGATGCCTGGAGCGGACCTGGGCCAGGTTGCCAAAGACCTGGCCGACCTCGGCAAGGAATCTGACCGGCTCGCTGCCGAGGCTGAGCGTGAGCGTGGGGCACAAAGTCGCACTGGACTCTTGGAGGCTGTGCGTGGTGAGTGGTGGGCACGGAGGCACATTGCCGAGTACACCGAGCTAGAGCAGGAGGCCCTGGACGCTTGGCCCGGATACTGGGAAAGCCTCGGCCTGGACAAGCAGCGTGAGGTTGTGCGTTCTATGTTCAACATCACATTGCATCCAGGCCGAGGCCCTGAGCGGGTGGAGATAACTGCCTTATAGCTCTTATAGATGTTATGTACGGGCAGGACGGGCAGGCAAAACGCTAAACCTCTTTTTATACGGCTCCCTTATATATATATTTTTTTTCTCTTCTCCCTGCCCGTAGAAAGAAAAAGAGAGAGAAATATCAATAGATATAAGGGAAGCAGGCACTATAGCAGGCTGCCCGCAACCCCTGCCCGTAGCCTGCCCGTATGGGCACCCTAGCCTGCCCGTTGGACACAAAAAAGGTGCCCGTAGAGGTTATTCACCATCTACGGGCACCCTAAGGCACCACTGACCTGCCCGTTACGAGAGCAACGCAGCGTAGTCCGTGGACACCATACGGACATCAAGACCAAGGACGAACCGGTCAGAGTTCTTCACCTGCTTGAAGCCAATGGCTGTCAGCCGCTTGAAGAACTGGTCAGCAGAGAGCGGGGACTTGTGCCCGTTGTCAATCGACCAAGTGCGGTAGCGACGGTAGACCACGGAGCGCTTAGTCCGCACCAACTCAGAGCCAGCCTCCTGGAACTGAATAGCGTCATCCTCAGCAAGCCAGAGGCGCACAATGTCGGACTCCTTACGGAACTCGTCACGGAGGCTAGCCAGTGAGCCAGCAATCTCAAAGTCACCGCGTGCCATCAAGTTGCGGAGGTGATGCATGGCCATGTTAAAGACACCTGGGGCCTCCTCGTAGAGCGCCTCCATAGAGAAGTCATCGTCCTGGAAGCGTCGGTCCTTCGGGAAGCTCAACACCGTGAAGCGCTCCAGGTAGGCATCCGTGGTGTCACCAGTGCGCCAGAACGAGTTAGAGGAGAAGATGGGGGTAGCCCATATCAGTGCGTTCTTCGGGTCCTGGTACTTCTGCTCAACCTGGATGGTGTCAGCTCCTGTGATGGCCTTGAAGAGTGAAGGGTCCTCCAAGTACTTGGCATCAATGTCACCCATGATGTTGGCAACCTTCCCCACCATCTGAGCAACACGGAACCGAGACCCAGCCATATCTCTCAGCGAGACGTGAGAGACATTGCTAGAGCCAACCATGTACTCAACCATCTTGAGGTAGGTGCTCTTACCAGAGCCTCTAGGACCATGCAGGAGGACAGCGCGCTGGAGCGGGTTACCGAACAGCAGCGCGTACCCGAGCGCCTCCCAGGTGGTCTGGAGAGCATCAGAGGGGACAGCCCCAGCGAGCCAAGAGGAGAACTTCGGGCAGGTGGCCTCAGCATCATAGGAGACATCCAGCCGAGCTGTCATCCGATACTTCGGGTCATGCTCAAACAGGTGGCCGGTGCTCCAGTGATAGATGCCGTTGGCCAGGTTAATGACCTCGGAGTCTGGCACCTCGGGAAGCTCAGGCAGCACCCGCCGAGAGATGAGGTTGTCCTGGACCTCTGCCGCACGGTTACGAGTCCAGGAGTTGCCAAGCGCTCGGGTGGTCCGGTACTTGACCTCATCAGGCGCTGGGGTAAACACACCGTCGGCATAGACCCAGATGTTGCCATCCGGTCCCAGAGCGAGACCGTCACTAATGGCATCACCCAGAATCTCAACCATGAGCTTGCCATTCTCAAAGTAGCTTCCGTTGTTGGCTCCGTTCATGCCCGGAAGCTGAGTGATGAGGTTGTGCATGTCCAAGGCGCTCAGAGACTGGGCACCAGAGATGGCCTGGATAATCGCTTGCTTGTCTTCTTGTGTGACGCTCATTCGGACACCTCGCGCATGAGTTGTGCGTGGGAGAGGTAGAGGATGCCGTCACCTTGAGCCTCACGGAAGAGCTTCCGAGAGAAGTACATCTGTGCACCGACACCCCAGGTGTCCGGGTCCATGTCAACCAGATTGGAGCACGGAATCACTTCATCGGAGGTAATGCCGTCCGTGCCGGTTCTCTTCCAATGGGCGTAGCCAAGAACTGGCCAGACATCGTACTGGTGCTTGGTGTCTCCTACTCTGTGGTACGCCGCAACCCAACCAGGTTCAACTGGGGTGAAGCGGACGAGAGTTTCACTTTGGATTGCGTCACTTGGCCCGGACGCTGGGCTAGTAGATAGTTCAGACATGCTTGTATTCCTTCCCGGCGCTATGCCGGATAGTTGGCCCCTGCCTTGTGCAGAAGCTCTGGAGGTAGCAGGAGGATCAGTCGCTCAGACGAGGCTTCGCGTCCTGCTATGTATCTAGATTAACAGGGATGGCGGGGCATTATCCGGCTGCTCAGCCACTTTGTCAAGTCTAAAATGCGAACACTGGCACCCTGACACAACAAAAACCCTGGTCAGGGGATGATTCCAGTGACAAGAAAAACCTTGAGCCTGGCGCAAAAACTGCTTCAAGACTGCCTGCCGCACAATCCCGAATCAGTTTTGCAAACAGCGTGACCCCCTGAAACAACGGGCCAACCAGGGCATCGAGCGCCTGGGCCAGCCAGCTCACCCAAGGCCCCAGGCCTCAAACTCAAAACATGAATGAAACACAACTAGCCTGCTGGGAAGCCACCGGGCACACAGAACTCACCGTCATCCAACGCACCAGCAAGGAACTCTTCCGCGCTACCTGGACACCAGAAGAGCAGTGCGCCTACTGGAGCCTTGAGCATGACTGAGCTGACCCCTCAAGACCTCCGCAACCTGGCCGATATGGGCGCTTCTATAATGCTGACCTCCTCGGAGCTGGTGGTCTGGCCAGAGGCACTCTATGGCCGAGCACCAGGGTCACCAGACCCCTCCGCTGATAAAATAGATACCGAGTATTCAATTAAAGGTATCTAATGGAACAAGGAACAACAACCGGGCCAGGACGGTGGGGTGAGAGCACCCCCGAGATAGACGAAATCTGGGCCTTCCCAGGAACCTGGGCAGACGCAACCCACGGAGTCCAGATTGACTGGTCAGGAGTGACCGCCGTCCTCGTCTGCCTCCACCCAGGGTGCGGGGTCCAGTTCGGTCCAGTCATGAACCTTGAGGATGTCCCCGAAGCAAGCCGACACCACCGAGAGGGCTACCACGCCAAAGCAATCACCCGCAATGGCCACACACGCATAGAGACCGGGGTCACCCCCGAGTCCAAGGCCGCAGCCCGAGCAATGAAGACCTGCTGGAACTGTCAGAAGGTAGTTCGTGGACGGCTTTCCACTCGTGGCGTATGCACGACATGCCGCCGAACAGTTGCCCCCGCCTGGGCCATCGAACTCGGCTACCTGCCAGAAGGCTCCCAAATGGCTGACCTCCTCGCACTCGTCAAGCGCCTCCGCACAGAAGCCAACCAACCAGCACCCCCTCAAGGGCCAACCCCAATCCATGGCAACCGCAAGCTCCAGAAGCGCGCCCAACTGCCCTACAAGGCCAACCACGGCACCCGCAAAGGCTACAAAGCAGGATGCCGCTGCCACGACTGTGCAGAAGTACAAAGCGCCTACGCAGCAGAGGCACGCAGAAAGCGCCTAGAGAGAGGTGCCGCATGAGCACAGACCTAGACCAAGCCCGTAAAGACCTAGAGGCAGCGATAGAGACCTACTTCCGCGCCGAGGTAGCCGACTTGGACAACGAGGCCGTCCAAACCGCAGTAGTCACCTCATGGGTAGTCGGCTACGAAATATCCAACGTTGTAGACGACTCAATCGGATACGCCAACCGAAGCATTGAGTCACTCGGAAGCCCTAACACTCACGCCAACCTAGGCGACTGGATAGCGCGCAACCAGCGCCGCTTCATAGGCGGGGAAGAGGAGAACGATGATGACTACTAACACTGCCCCTCACCAGGAGGCCGCATGAGCGCCCACTCATCTAGAGGCCCTAAATGGGAGGCCCTACGCAAGGCCTGCCTAGAGCGTGACTCACACATCTGCACTCACTGCGGAGGGCACGCAACAGAGGCTGACCATGTCATCCCCAAGTCAATGGGGGGTAGGGATGACCTCTCCAACCTCATTGCCTCATGCAAGCCATGCAACGCCAGTAGAGGCAACAAAATGCTTGTCCGGTCGGCCTGGTGGCACCCCGAGCTACTCGATGGCCTCCGGTGACTCGTGGCTTTTCTGTCAGGCCCCAGAGCACCCCGCCCCCAACTGCCCTTTACACGTACCAGGTCCGAAATATTCGTCAATCCCAAGGAGTTCCAAGTGAAATCTTTCACACAAGCTGTTACCGAGTTCTTGAAGTCTGCTGAAGGCTGGCTGCTTCCAGAGGACTACCCCGCCACGGTGTCCCTCCAGCACATGGCCGCTGGCCTGGACGAGGAGATGACCCCCGCGCTCCTCTCTCAGTTCGGTCTCGCCTACCGGAGCCTTCTCAAGAAGAAGCCCGGTGACCAAGGAGATGACGGTGACGAGCTAGATGACCTCATCCCCAACACCTAACACCCAACACCCAAATAGAACAGGAACCAAAATGAAAATCAACCAAGCAATATCTGCCGACCAGCTCGACGAATACCTGGACGAAGAGCAGCGCATCCAGGACTTCCTCGGAGAAATTGAGACGGCTCTTCGGGAGGGGCGGCCAGTGGTTGCAGACTTCCGCAATGCCCGTCTCAGTTGGGTCTCGTATACCGGAGCCTTCTCAAGAAGAAGCCCGGTGACCTCGTCCCCAACAGGAACCAAAATGAAAATCAACCGAGAAATGTCTGCCGACCAGCTCGACGAATACCTGGACGAAGAGCAGCGCATCCAGGACTTCCTCGGAGAAATTGAGACGGCTCTTCGTGAGAGTCGGCCTGTGTGTGTAGATAGCCGCCGTGCCCGTCACAGTTAGCTCCTGGCCACCGCCTCGATACTCGGAGCCTCTGTCCCTGGACTTCCCTTCGGACGGTGACTGGCTCCTCAAGATTGTGGACCTGTGCTGGCGCAACGATGACGGCTCCAAGATGGTCCTCGACCTTTGGCAGCGGACCCTCATCCGGCACGTCCTTGAGCTGTACCCAGAGGGTCACGCCAAGGCTGGTCAGCTCCGTTACCGGGAGTGCTTTGTATCCGTAGCGCGTCAGAATGGCAAGTCTGTCATTGGGGCAATTTTGGCTATGTACGGACTGCTCCGTGAGAAGGGTGCCCTGGTCATTGGTCTAGCCTCGAACGCTGACCAGGCAAACATCATCTACCGCCGAGTCCTGGACATCATCCGTGCCGACGCTCGCCTAGCTAAGCGCTTCACCAAGGCCTCCGAGACTCGTGGAATTGTGAGCAAGGACGGCTCCCTCTACCAGGTGAAGGCTTCCAAGTCTGGAGCTGTCCAGGGTCTGGCCACGTCCTTGGGAATCATCGACGAGCTGCACATCACTTCACCAGCTCTCTGGTCAGACCTGGTGAACGGTACCGCTGCTAAGCCTCGTGGCTTGGTCTTCGGAATCACCACTGCCGGTGACGAGGAGTCGGAGCTGCTCATCCGTCTCTACAAGGTTGCCGAGGATGCCCCCGAGCGCTTCGGCTACTTCATCTGGGAGTCCCTGGAGGCTCGCGTCCCTGAGGATGACGAGACCCTGGCCGAGTTCATCATGCAAGCCAATCCGTCCGTGGCCGAGGGGCGCAGACCTATCCAGGACGAGCTTGCCGCTGTGCGCTCACAGCCGCTGTCCGATGTCATCCACTACCGTCTCAACCGCTTCGTGGCTTCGCTGAATCCCTACATGCCTGGGGACAGTTGGCAGGCTTGCCAGGCTGGTGGAGAGTACGTCTTCCCGACCGAGGGTCCCATGGTGTTCACCGTGGACCAGACCCCTGAGGATGGCTTTGCCTCCATCACCCAGCAGCGCAAGACGGAGGACGGTGTGACTCACTCACGTCTTGTGGCGAGCATCCCTAACCCAACCTTTGAGCAGCTCCTCAACATCATGGAGCACCTCTGGATGCACAACCCCAGCATGTTCGTTGGTGACGGCTACAAGCTCCGTCCTCTCCTCATGGAGATGAAGAAGCGAGGCTATCCGGTCCACATCGGCACCCAGTCCGATGCCATCAACTCGGCCTCCATGCTTTACGCCAAGGTCCTCCGTGGTGACTTCGTTCATGTCGGTGACGAGCTGGTGAATATGCAGATGACCCGAGCTGTCCGCAAGAACAAGGGTGAGGTCTACCGCATCGACCGAGCCTCCAGCTCTGTGGAGATTGACGCTGTCCTGGCCACCGCCTTGGGCACCCTTGTCATTGAGTCTGTCCAGGAGGAGTCCGTCCAGGTGTTCTAAAGCACTATTTGCAGTCCGTCAAAGTCCCCGCATCCCTGTAATTGCGGGGACTTTTGCGTTGTCCAGGTTCGATTCATCTCTATCAAGCTTTTGTAGGTTTGGGACAATGTTTATAACAAATTGTTGTCAATATCGTCAAACTGAAGGAAGCCTTTGGGATTCATCGACTGGCTAATCGGACCTGAGTTGAGCGCTCCATCTGCTGGAGAAGCTCCTCAGGTTCGTACAGACGAGCCTGGACCGTCTGACCCGAGCAAGGCGCTCGTAATCGCAAGACGAGAGAGCGCAGCCAACAGCGTCTCCGAGAACACAGCCCTGGGCCTCATCTCCGTCTACCGGGCCGCTCAGATTCTCTCCACGGCTGGGATGCAGTGCTCCCTCGATGCCTTCCGCGACTCCGAGCAGATTGAGCCGAAGCCCCTCCTCCTCCGCAAGCCAGACCCTGACGAGCCACTCAACGCCTTCCTTGAGAAGACCTACCTCTCACTTGTTCTCAACGGGAATGCCTTCTGGCGCGTCTTCCGTGACAACCAGGGACGAGTCACCGGCCTCCGTGTCCTCAACCCCAACGAGGTGACCATCAAGGTTGACTCTGACGGTTCAGTCCTCGGCTACCAGTACGGAAAGAACGACCGCACCTACACCAAGGCCGAGGTCAAGCACCTCTCCCACATGCGCGTCCCAGGAGACCCTCGTGGACGTGGACCTATCCAGGCAGCTCAGGCCGAGCTACGTGGAACTCTCGACACCCGCGACTACGCCTCCTACTGGTTCACAGAGGCTGGCATCCCAACCGGTGTCCTCTCCTCTGACGCACCTCTCACCGCCGACGCTGCCAAGGCCGCTAAGGACCGCTGGACTGAGACCCAGGGCGCAACCCGAGGCGTTGCTGTCCTCGGTCACGGACTCTCTTACAGCCCCATCTACCTCTCCCCTGAGGACGCTCAGTTCATCCAGGGTCAGCAGTTCAACACCACCGCCATTGCTCGTCTGTTCGGCATCCCTGCCGGTCTCATGCTCGCCGCTGTTGAAGGCAGCTCACAGACCTACGCCAACCTCTCCCAGGTTGAAGCTGGCTTCGTCAAGTACACCCTCATGCGCTACATCAGCGAGGTTGAGGCCGCTCTATCAGACCTCATGCCTCGTGGCACTGAGGTCAAGGCCAACCTCGAAAGCCTTCTGCGTCCCGACGTAATCAGCCGCTACTCGATGCACAAGATTGCGCTCGGCGCTGGGTGGATGACCAAGGACGAGGTGCGTGACATCGAGGGCCTCCAGCCGCTCCCTGAGGGACTCGGCAAGCCCCAGAAGCCCGTTGACGTGACCCCTGAGGCCGCGCCAACCGAAGAAGAAGAGGACACCAATGTCTGAGCTAGAAACCCGTGAGCTTGAAATCCGTTCCGTTGAGGAAGACGGAACCTTCGAGGCTTTCGCTGTCCGCTACGGAGAGGTTGCCAACATCGGTGGCCGCTTCAAGGAGACCTTCGAGCGTGGAGCTTTTGACGGCTCTGAGGACATCAAGGTCTACCGGGACCACAAGGAAATCATCGGCCACGTCTTGCAGACCGAGGACCGGGATGAGGGCTTCTGGTTTAAGGCCAAGGTTGCGCTCTCGTCCCTCGGCTCGGACACCCTCGCCCTGCTCCGTTCTGGGGCGCTCACCAAGGTCTCAGTTGGCTTCATGCCAGTCCAGCAGCGAGATGACAAGGGAGTCATCGTCCGCACCAAAGTTTCGCTGAAAGAAATCAGCGTCGTAGAACGTCCTGCCTATGCAGGCGCATCAGTCCTCACAGTCCGTGAGGAATCACAGGACCCCTCGGTCCCCACATTTAAGGAGAACACAGTGGATGAATCCACCGTTGACCCGGGCCTTGTAGAGGTCCGTGAAGAAGTACAAGAACTATCTCGCCGTTTCGACAGCTTCACCCCAGTTAAGGCTGAGGTTGAGACCTTCGACACCCGCTCCGCTGCTGAGTTCGTGAAGGCTCTGGCCTCCAACGACCAGGCAACAATCGAGAGCTACAACCGCTCCATGGAGCACCTCCACAGTGAGGCACAGTACCGCGCTTACACAGGTGGAGACTCTAGCGATGCTCCAGTTAAGGCTGGCTGGGTCGGAGACCTGACTGACATCTTCGATGCCAGCTCCGGTGTTCTGTCCCGCGTCTTCTCGACTGGTGTTCTTCCTGCTACAGGAAACACTGTTGAGTACGCCCAGCTTGCCTCCAACACTGTCCAGGTAACTGAGCAGTCCAGTGAAGGTGATGACCTCGACTACGGTAAGGTCACCCTCGAACTGAAGACCGCAGCAGTCAAGACCTACGGTGGCTACACACAGCTCACCCGCCAGGCCATTGAGCGCTCAACTCTTCCAGTACTTGGTCGCTCTCTTGAGGCAATGGCAGTAGCTGCCGGTGCTCGCAAGAAGGCTGTCCTTCGTTCCGCTGTTGAAGCTGCTGTAACCGCTCGTGAGGGCATTGCCGCTAACGCTGGTGTTGTTGTCCTCGGTGCTGCCCTCGGTTCGGCAACTGCCAGCCAGTGGGAAGACGCTCTTGTCAGCGCCGCCATCATGTATGACGGTCTGAACGCCAACCCTGAGGCTCTCATCGTTGACGCTACCGTCTTCAAGAAGCTCCGCAGCCTCACCGTTTCAGGAGAGCGCGTCTTCACCGTCTCGAACGGCAACCACTCGGGAAGCTTGAACCTTCCTGGCCTCACAGGAAACCTTGCTGGCATCCCGGTCTACCTCGATGCCGGAGAGTCCACTAGCTCTGCCTACTTCGTAAACAGCCAGGCTGTGCGCCAGTACGACTCAGCTCTTGTCAGCCTTCAGGACGAGAACATCATCAACCTGAGCAAGGACTTCTCCGTCTACCGCTACGGTGCCGTTGCTGCTGAGAAGCCTCAGCTCATCGTGCCTGTGAAGTTGGCTGCGTCCTAACCATGCCTGAAGCCACTCCTCTCATTGACCGCCTGACTGCCTACGTCAAAGGTGGTGCCACCTCGGTGAGCACCGCTGACGCTGGGTACATTCAGGCGTGCCTTGACGAGGCTATGGCTCTGGTTGACAACGAGTGCGGGACTGCATCTGAACAAGTTCCAGATGCAGTCCTGGACCGTGCCTATATCGAGGTCGGCTCCGAGCTGTACAACCGCCAGAGTGCCCCTAACGGCATCTCGCAGTTCACTGCCGGAGATGGCTCGGCTATCCGCGTAGCTCGTGACCCGATGGTTGCAGCTCGCCCGATGCTCGCTCCGTTCCTCCCTGGAGGTTTCGCATGAGCACCCTCGGTGACCTCCGCTCAGAGATAGCAGACGCGCTGTCCTCGATGAACCTCAACATCTACACACACCTCTCAGGCCGTGCCGCTCTACCAAGCGGCATGGTCCTGGCTGGGTCTCCCTACCTGGAGTCAGGTCAGACATTCGGTGAGCACCTTGTGCGCTTCGAGGTCTGGCTCTCTGCCCAGAAGGGGGACAACAACTCGGAGACCGACCAGGCCGACGAGTTGCTAGAGACCGCCATGGGACTCCTCCAAGCCGATGGATGGGTAGTCGAACAGATTAGCCAGCCCTTCGACTTCGAGATTAACAACGGTCACGCCTTCACCACATCAATAACAGTCACGTCCTCCGTGACCATTTAGCAAAGGAAAATACACATGGCTAACGCCCGTATCAAGGGGAACGTCGTTCCCGTCCTGACGCTCGGCTCACCGGGCACGGACATCTCAACCGACCTAATCTCGTGGACCATCGAGAACGAGGAAGCTGACTCGGATGTAATCACATTCGAGGATGCCGCTTCGGGTGGGTCTCGTCAGTTCTTCCTCCGTGGAAGCGCTATCCAGTCCACAGCAGCAAACTCCTTCTGGACCACTGTGTGGGAGAACTCGGGTGACACCGGAATTGCCTACACGATTGCACCTCACGGCAACGAGACGCCAACCGCTGCTCAGCCTCACTTCGTGGGGACGCTGACCTACGGTCCTAAGCCATCCATCGGTGGAGAGGCTTCCACAAGCTCCTCCAGTGCCTTCACCTTCGACTTTGAGTTCGAGATTGACGGCATCCCAACCTTGGATGACGGCGAGGCCTAACAACCATGGCCAAAAACATCGGGTCCGACTTCCACAAGGACAAAACCATCCTTGTGCAAGGTATCGCTGACATCAACCGGAAGCTCTCTGCTGCCGGTAACGATGCCACCGACATGCGTGACCTCATGCACCGCCTCGGAAACCTGGTCATCTCTCACGCAAACGTTCCGCGTGACAACGGAACGCTGGCGGCAACGCTCCGCTCGGGCCACGGCAAAACAAAAGCTGTGGTCCGGGCTGGGTATGCCAGACAAGCCGCTTATGCCGGTGTAGTCCACTACGGAGACCCGCACCGGGGCATCAAAGCACAGCCCTACTTGACTGACGCACTTGGGCGCAGCCGAGCAGAGGTCGTTGTCGAACTAGCGTTCGGCCTCGACCAAATCCTAGAAAACAACAACCTGAAATAGAAGCGAGAAAACCAATGATTGACCTCAGCACCCTAACCCTCGGAGAAGTCGCACGTATCGAAGAACTCTCCGGCCAGTCCATCTCCAGCATCGGTGTGACCGAAGCTCCCAAGGGCAAGGCCATGGCTGCTATCGCCATGACCATCAAGCGCCGCAACGGTGAGCCGAACTTCACCTTCAACGCTGCCCTAGCGCTCTCCATGGATGAAGTGAACGCGCTTCTCGGTGTGGATGACGACGAGGTAATTGAGGACCCAGAAGAGGGAAAAGACGAGCGCTCCGCAAAGAGCGCAACCAAGTCAAAGCGTCCTTCATCGTCCACCTCGGCGTAAGCCCCTCGGAGTATGACCAGCTAACCCTTGGCGAGCGAGACGCAATCGTCAAGGAAGCGAGCAAGAAAAAGAAGTAACCAGCCACCTGGCCCCTGAACTCGCAGGGGGCCAGGTCCCATTTAAGGAGGTGCCAGATGGCAAAAAACACAGTAGTTGTCTCGGTGACCTCGAACGTCAAGGGACTCCAGAAGGGCTTCGGCTCAGCGCAGTCAACGCTGGCTAAGTTCGGCAAGGTTGCCGCAGTGGTCACCGCTGCTGTGGCCGCTGCCACGGTTGCCATTGGTGTCAAGGCTGTCAAGTCTGCCTCCCAACTTGAGCAAGCTATGGGTGGTATGGAGTCGGTCTTCAAGGGCTCCTCTGGGCAGATGGAGAAGTGGGCTAACGCTGCCGCTGACTCTGTAGGTCTGGCTAAGAGCGAGTACGCCCAGCTCTCCACCATCCTCGGTGCCCAGCTCAAGAACATGGGAGTGAGCACTGACAAGCTCGCTGGCCAGACCAACGAGCTGGTTGGCCTTGGAGCTGACCTTGCTGCCACCTTCGGTGGTACCACTTCAGATGCTGTCTCAGCTCTGTCCTCTCTTCTCCGTGGAGAGCGTGACCCTATTGAGCGTTACGGTGTGAGCCTCAAGCAGGTTGACATCAATGCGCGTCTTGCAGAGAAGGGCATGACCGGCCTGACTGGGGAAGCCCTCAAGCAAGCCACCACCATCGTGACTCTGGAGCTGCTCTACGAGCAGACCGCTGACGCTCAGGGTCAGTTCGCTCGTGAGTCCACCACGCTTGCCGGTGCCCAGCAGCGCCTATCTGCCGGTATGGAGAACCTGTCCGCCACCTTCGGGACCGCGCTGCTCCCTGCCGCCACTGCCGTCACCGCTGCCCTCGGCTCCCTGGTCAACACACTGTCTAACTCCGAGTGGTTCACCTCTCTGACTGCCTCTGTCACCGAGGCCTCTAACAGCTTCGCTGACTTCATCTTCAAGCTGCTCAACGGTGAGAAGTCCCTGGCTGACTTGAACCTGGGCCAGCTCCTGGTTGACCAGTTCTTGAAGCTCGCTGACTGGCTTGCCGGTGGTGGCTTGGAGACAATCTTCACCACGCTTGCTGCCTCTCGTGAGAAGTTCCTGGGCGCAATGCTTGAGGCTCTCCCAGGCATTGTGGACGCAATCGTCACGATTGTTCCGGCGGCGCTCAAGGCTCTCCTGGACTTCGTTGTCCAGGGTGCCAGCCTTCTCATTGGTGCAGCTCCCAAGCTGGTTGACGCTGCAATCATTCTCATTGATGGACTCGTTGAGGCTGTCATTGATGCCATCCCTGCTGTCATTGAGGCCGTGGTGGACCTGGTTCCTCCGCTCCTCCAGGCTGCTGTCAAACTCTTCTCTTCCTTGGTTGATGCAATCCCTGTGATTCTCCCCAAGCTGATTAACGCTGTCGTCACGCTGCTGCCTACCCTGGTCACCGCAATCGTTGGGATGATTCCGCAAATTATCCTTGCGGCCATCCAGCTCTTCACCTCTCTGGTTGAGGCGCTGCCGGTGGTCCTCCCGATGCTCGTCACCGCCATCGTTGAGCTGTTGCCGGTCATCGTGGAAAGCCTCTTCAGCATGCTTCCCGCCATCTTCGATGCAGCCATTGACTTGTTCGTGGCGCTGGTTGAGGCCATCCCGGTAATCATTCCGCTTCTCATCCAGGCCATCTTCGACCTGCTGCCGGTGCTCATCACCACCATCATCGGTCTGGTCCCCAAGCTGTTCCTCGCAGCCATTGACTTGTTCATTGCTTTGGTGGAGGCAATCCCCAAGATTATTCCGCCACTCATCCAGGCATTCAACGACCTCGGGCCTGTCATCGGTAACGCCATCATCAAGCTCATTCCGAAGCTCATCGAGGGTGGTAATGACATGATGCAGGGCCTCATCAATGGCCTCATCGACACTGGTGGGAAGCTCGGCTCCTCGCTCATCAAGATTGCCCAGGACGCTATTGGTGGCTTCCTGTCCTTCCTCGGTATCCACTCACCGTCCACCCTGTTCAAGGGCTTCGGTGACAACCTGGGTCAGGGTCTGGCTTTGGGTATCGACAAGTCCGGCAAGACCGTGACCAAGGCTCTGGACGGAATGTCCTCCCTGGTCTCGGACGGCTTCAACGCTTCGATGACCGCGCCTGAGATGTCCCTGGCTGTGTCCGGTAGCGGGTCCGCTGCTGGGAAGGCTCAGGCTGCTCCGGTCTACAACGTCTACCTCAACACTCTCAACCCAACCGCTGAGACTGGCCGCGTCATTGTCCAGTCCATCCGTGACTACGAGAAGGTTGGAGGCCGACTGTGATTAAGGAAACTCCTCTCTTCGGCAAGGTTGATGTTCAGGTCTTTGCTCCGTACTCGATTGAGCACTCTGAAGAGGTCATCTACTCCCAGGGCTTTGAGTCGAGCACTGACGGCTGGACCCCAGACGCTTACTCCACGGTGAGCACCAATAGCACCTACAAGCGCACCGGCTCTCAGGCTCTAAAGGTCCTATCCTCCAGTGACAACTACTCGAACGTCTATCGGACCATCACCGGCCTCACCATTGGCGTTGAGTACACCATCTCTGGGTACGCAAACGGTGGAGGCTCGGGACCTGTCCCCATCGTGATTGGAGTCACCGGAGTCGGCGTAGGTACCGGACCAGGCTCCGCTCCTGGTGCCTTCGAGTTGCGCTCGTACACCTTCACCGCCACGGCAACCAGTCACGAGGTCTACCTCAAGCACTCGTTCGGCACCGCCTGGTGGACTTCGGGTGACGCTGTTTGGTGGGATGACCTCACCATCACCCAGAGCGCCTGGACTGACTCCGGTGAGTCCTGGTCCTCGGTAATCCCTGACGCTACTGGCGTGACCATCCACCGTGGCGGAATCCGTGACGGTCTTGCCATCCGCACTGACGTTGGCCTCTGCACGTTCACCCTGCACAACGCAGAGGACCCAATGGATGGCGGAAGCCTCAAGCCTGGTCAGGCTGTCCAGGTCCTGGCCGAAGATGACGCACCTATCTTCACCGGCAAGATTGCCAACCTGAACTCCGTCTACCCCATCAACAAGGACACTGGCGAATCTCGCGCCAAGGTGGAGGTCACTGTGGCTGACGCTGTGCAGATTCACACCACCACACCCCGCTACGGAGTCACCATCCCTGACCCGTACTTCGAGACGTTCGAGGAGCGCATTGACCGCCTCGATGGTTCCGCACGAGCAGAACTAGACGTGCCCGAAATCGGCGCGCCTCGGGAGGTGTACGCCTTCTAATGACCAACTTTGATAAGGCCGCTGGGGCGGGGACACTTCGCCTCAGCGTCACTGTTGCCTCCCAGAACATTGCAGCCAACACCTCCGTGGTGGACTGGCAGCTCCTTCTCTACTGCTACAACGGTGCCTCCTACCACCTCGACAACACCATTGCGTGGAACACCAAGATTGGTGGCAACAACTACTCCGGCACGTTCAGCTTCGACTTCCGCAGCTCCACCGTCAAGCTCATTGCCTCCGGCTCCACCACCATCACCCACAACGCCTCCGGTTACTCAACCATCTACTCCTCAGGCTTCAAGGGCGTTGACGCGACCTCAATCACCAACAACGTCACCACTGGTGGTAACTACACCCTGCCGAGAATCCCCAAGGCTCCGCTAGCTCCGAGTGGCCTCACCAAGGGCACCGAGACAACCTCCTCCGTTGCGCTGTCCTGGACTGCCCCAGATGACATGGGTGCCAGCATCACCGGCTACCAGGTTCAGTACGCCACAGACGCTGGCTTCACCACAGACCTGGGCACACAGACCTTCGCCAGCACCTCGGGAACTGTCACCGGCCTGACCCCTGGACCGGCCTACTACTTTCGAGTCCGCGCCGAGAACTCCCGAGGCTGGGGACCGTACTCCACCTCTATCACCGGCTCACCGGCCCTGCCAGCTCCTACCTTCAGCTCCTGGGCACAGAACGATTCTGGAGGTCTCGTTGGAACCTGGACAGCTCCAGGAGTAGCTACCGGACTGACCGGTTACCGTCTCCAGGTTGCTCGTGACGCTGGCTTCACTGTTGGCGTTCAGAACATCGACCTTGGCAACGTCCTCACCTCGACCGTCACCGGTCTTGCTGGTGGGCGCTTCTACTTCGCTCGGGTGGCAGCTCGCACCGCTGGAGGGGTGAACACCTACAGCGCTAGCCGCAACACCATGCTGGTCCTCAGCGCTGGTGACCTGGACGGCTGGACCCGAGTTGGAACCAAGCCAGCAGAGATTAGCTACTACACCGCTGAGGGTCTCCGCCGTGGTGTGGTCGGCTCCACCCAGGCGCTCTGGTTGGAGTCCCTCTCCACCGGCTCCGTCACCCTGGCCACGGACACCTACGGCATTGAGAAGACCGTCACCGGACTGACCCCTACCAAGACCTACCGCTTCGAGGCCAAGGCCTCACTGAACGGCACCCCGCTGGCTGACAGCTACCGGCTCTCGATTGTGTCGGAGTCTGACGGTACTGCCGAGACGGTCACCGCCAGCACTGAGCTGCCCTATATCGAGTTCGTGGCCGACTCCAGCTCCGTCACCTTCCGCATCATGCTGGCCGAGGAGGTCACCGTTGTCGGTGCCCAGGAGTCTGTTGAGCGCGTAGCCATCCACGGCATCAAAGTCCTGGAACTATCCACCGACTACCCTCAGCGTCTCCGAGAGACAGTCTTTGAGTCCAACCTGGCCAACCACTTTGACATGGCTTGCAACTCGGTTGGTGCGTCCTGGTACGTGGCTAAGGACGGCATCACCCGCTTCCGTCTGCCTGGAGCTGCTCTCCCTGTAGCGGCCATCTTCTCTGACGACAACACTCCTGGTGCCAGCTCCTACGTGGACATCGTGGCAGGATACGACACCCGCTCTACTGTCAACCGCATCGAGGCCACCAACTACGGTGTGGACGCTGAGCGCGTGAACGAAGAGAACCAGACCGTGGTGGTTGAAGACTCGGAGAGTGTGACCGCCTACGGCACCCGCTCCGTCTACTTTGACCTCAACCTCTGGGATGAGTCTCCCTATGACGAGTCCTTCGATGACCGTCTAGCTGACCTGCTGGAGAGCCACTCGGAGCCTGAGTTGCTCATCTCCCAGTTCCGTTGGAACGCCCAGGAGGACACCGAGCTGGCTAGTGCTTTGGAGGTCGGTGACCGCCTGACGGTCATCTACCGAGGCACCACCCAGGACTCACAGATTGTGGCAATCAACCACGACATCACCCCTACCCGCTGGATGGTCACTATCGACCTCCAGAGCCTTTAGGAGCTGACATGGCATTCCGTGAACTAGAAGATTCAATCCGCAACATTCTCAAGCGCCTCGGTGTCCTGGAGAACAATGTTGTGGAGATTCCTGAGACCCCTGACGCTTCAACAACCGTCAAGGGCATCGTGGAGCTGGCTACCGCTGCTGAGACCAAGGCCGGAGTGGATACCGAACGTGCCGTCACCCCCGCTGGTCTTGGGGCGCTCGCCAGCGTGAGCCTGTTCAACGGTTCCGCTGACGGTGGGAGCAACGTCACCCTGTCCCAGGACCTGACGGACTTCACCTCCCTGACCGTCTACTTCAAGGACAACGATGACCAGCATGCCTCGATGAACATCTGGGTAGCGGACTGCACCATCAACACATCGAGTGCCACGGCAACCAACTACGGACTCTACTCAGAGGGTGGAGCTACGACCGCCTATATGAAGCGCCGCATCATCTACTTCTACTCAGCAACCTCGCTGCGCAACGTAGGCACCCAGTACGTGGCTGTCTCAGGAAATACGTGGACCTCAAATAACAGTCAAATCTCCATCACTCGTGTGGTCGGCCACTACTAACAAGAACCAACAGGAAACAACATGAACCAACTTCTCTCACCAACAGTCCGCAAGTACATCTACGGCATCTGCATTGCTGCCGTACCGGTGCTGGTCTACTTCCAGCTCCTGCCAGCCGAAGCCGCGCCAGTGGTGCTGCCGCTCGTCATGGCAATCCTCAACGTGAATGACTCTCCGAATGAAGGCCACCAGTGACCACCGAAACCACTGACCTGACCGAACTCTTTGTTGCAGTTGGGCGAATTGAGGAGAAGCTCAACCACATGAGTGACCGTGAGAACAAGACCAACGAGCGCCTGGACAAGATTGACAATCGACTGTCAACGCTGGAGCTGAACATGGCTAAGAACGTCAAGCCGAAGACTCCCTGGTGGGTCATCGTTGGTGGCCTGGCCGGTGTCGGCTCCGTGGTCACGTTCATCATCTTCATCCTCAACATCCTGGTTCAGATGTCGGAGACTCTGGGCTAACTTGACGCCGTAGGCGAATGCTCCTATTTGGACTATTCGTCGCCGAGTTGATCTGTCCAGTCCTTTCGTTGATGCCTCGCTTCCCGACGGTTCGCGGCTGCACGTCGTCATTCCCGACGTGACACACAAACATTGGGCTGTGAACGTTCGCAAGTTTGCGAAGCGCATCAAGGAGTTGCAGCAACTTGTTGCGCTCGGCTCCCTGAGTCGCGAGGCATCCGAGTTCCTGCGGATGTGTGTGCTTGCCGGGCAAAACATCCTTGTGTCTGGCGCAACGCAGAGCGGCAAAACCACGTTGTTGGGCGCATTGCTCACCGCGGCGAAGGCGTCAGACCGCATTGTCACAGTCGAGGAGACGTTTGAGCTGAGTTTCACCGCGAACGACTCTGTAGCACTGCAGTGTCGCCAGCCAAGTCTCGAGGGAACGGGTGAGATCACGTTGAGGCGCCTTATCAAGGAGGCGCTTCGGATGCGACCAGAACGCCTCGTGGTGGGGGAGGTGCGCGAAGCAGAGTCACTCGACCTGCTCATTGCCCTCAACAGTGGGCTGCCTGGAATGTGCAGCATCCACGCGAACAGTGCCCGCGATGCCCTTGCCAAACTTTCCACGCTTCCGCTCCTGGCCGGCCGCAACATCGACTCCTCCTTTGTTGTGCCCACCGTCGCGGCGAGTATCGACATCGTCGTGCACTGTGCAATGGAACACGACGGCAGGCGGCGCATTGTCGAAATTTTGGCGGTTACCGGGCAGGTGACCGACGGCTCAATAGAGGCCGACACGATTTTTGAGCTGCGGGGTGGGTCGCTGGACCCGACAGGGGCCCATCCCGCTAGGTTGGCAAAGTTCCGCGCGGCCGGGTTGGATCCTGGCCTCGTGCTACACCGCGGAGCGGCAGCGGGTTCTTTCACCGAGCAGGCCGCTGCCACCCCGTTGGCAGTCACGTCGTGATCCTCCTGTTGGGATGCGCCCTCGGGCTTGGGGTGCTCCTCGCTGCCTCCACTTTTTTGTGGCCGGCAGCCCGGCGGGCACCCCACCGGCCGAATCGGGTGGCCTCGGCGCTCACTGAACGAATGCGGCAGGCGGGCCTTCGCACCGTCCCCCTTCCGGTATTTGTGGCCGTGTCTGTCGTCGTCGCCGTGGCGGTCGCCGCGTTCGTATACGTGATGGTTCCAGTGATGGCGTTGGCACTCGCCGCGGGTGTCGTCGGACTGTCACTCCCGGCCGTCATCATCGGGTGGAAAGCGCGAGGACAACGGCGCGCCAGGCGAGTGCTCTGGCCGGATGTGGTTGACCATCTCGTATCCGCAACCCGCTCAGGACTGGCCCTGCCGGAAAGTGTGGCAGCGCTCGCAGACAACGGGCCTGCTGCCACGAGGGAGGCGTTCGTGGCCTTTCGTGTCGAATATGAAGCATCCGGCAACTTCGGTCGAAGTCTGGACAGGGTGAAGGAACAATTGGCCGATCCAATTGCTGACCGCATTCTCGAGACGCTCCGGATGTCCCGAGACGTCGGGGGCACCGAATTGCCGTCGGTTCTTCGAGCACTTGCCGCGCACCTTCGGCAGGAGTCGGCCATTCGAGGCGAAGTGGAGGCGCGGCAGTCGTGGGTCCTCAACGCTGCGCGACTTGGTGCAGTGGCACCGTGGGTGATTTTGGCATTGCTTTCAACGAGACCTGAAGCGGCCGCGTCCTACAACTCTTCTGCGGGTGTCGCTCTCATCATTGGCGGGTTCATCGCCACTCTTGTGGCGTACCGAATCATGGTGGCGTTGGCGCGGCTACCGGAGGAGCGGCGGTGGTTTCGGTGACATCGACGGCGTGGGCGGTTTTGTGTGGCCTGACGTTGGGAGTTGGTCTGTGGGCGCTGGCGAGCGCGACTCCGAAACTGACGCGCCCGCGCCTCGCCCACCGCGTGGCTCCGTACCTCACTGATGTTTCTCCGGGCGCTCGTACTTTTGTGGAGCGACGACAATCAAGCCCTGTCCCAGTTTTTGGTGCGCTCCTCGGGCCTGGGGTTGAACGGTTCCGCTCCCTTGTTGGACCGCTGATCGGCAACACGGCAATTCTTGAACTGAGGCTGCGCCAAGCTGATTCTCGCGACACCGTTACGTCATTTCGTTCCCGACTTCTCGTGTGGACGATTGTGGGAACGGCGGCAGGGGTTGTGGCATCCATTGCGGTCGGTCAGATACGCCCACTGCCTATTGCGCTTCACGTGGTGCTCATCGTTGCCTTCGGCGCAGGCGGTTACGTTGCCTGTGACCAACGGTTGGCGGCGGCGGCACGGTCGCGGGTGAAACGCATGACGTCGGAACTTCCGGTCATCCTCGAATTTCTCACCCTCAGCTTGTCGGCAGGGGAGGGGGTCCTGGACTCGTTTCGCCGAATTTCGATGACGAGCAATGGCGAACTCGCGAGCGAACTGGGGCGAGTAGTTTCCGCAGTGAACAGTGGGTCCGCTGTTGCCGCGAGCCTGCATGAGTGTGCGCGTGGTATTCAGATGCCCGAGTTCACCCGTTGTGTCGACCAGATTGTCGGCGCGTTGGAGCGGGGCACTCCGCTCGCCGATGTGCTCCGCGCCCAGTCTCAGGATGCCCGCGAAGAGTCAAAGCGTGAACTACTGGAAGTCGCAGGAAAGAAGGAGGTCGCGATGATGATTCCGCTCGTGTTCCTGATCCTGCCGGTGACAATCCTGTTCGCGGTGTTTCCTGGCCTGTTCGTACTGCAGTTGGGGTTTTAGGTTCCGGCGAATTTAGCGCCGGGCAACCTCAAGTGCGGCGGACACCGCACGCGCTCGGTCGAGTTCGCTCGACACCGGCGTCACCACGTCGTGCTGCACAACCTCGTTGATGGAGGCAAGGAGGCGTCGGCGGCTGCTGCGTCGGCGCCCGGCGGCGGTGACGGCGCTGAATACGCCCGACAAAAGGCCGAGCAACACTCCGACCAGCACGGCGGCAACGATCAGCAGTGTGGGAATAGCCCAGCCTTCGAGGGGCGCAGTCTCCACGCGCGGAATGCTGAGCGCAGGCAACCCAAAGGTCGGAAGGAGCGCAGCCGCCAGCAGCCACAGGCCACCCACCACGCCGGTCGCAATTGCGACCCACTGCACAATGCCAACGAGCGCCCACCACCACGAACCGCGGGCAGGCAGATTCGTGCGAGCGATAGCGAGATCGAGGCCGGCCGGCAAGGTGTCGAGAGCCTGTTCTGCGGCTGTACGCACTCCCGCACGCCACGGGGCAGACACGCCGGAGCTGGCCCCGTCAGCGAACGTGCGCACCGCCATCGACATGCGCGCCTGTGCCCCGGCGCTCATCAACGGCAAGCTCGTGCGGTGCACATCGGGGTCGTCGCCACGACGTTTCGGGCCAAGGCCGAGTCGTGTGAGCGGATCGGCGCGAAGTCGACCAATCCAGGACACCAGCGGCCAGCCGGTCGCCTGCCCGGCGCGCTTGCGATACGAGCGAGCGACGGCAGACGCCACGATGTCGACTCCAGCAGCAGTACCCACGTCATCCCGCAGGCGAGCAGCGTTCTTCGTTGTGAGCCGTGGCGTAGAGCCTGGGTCATCGATGCGTGCGGCGAGAGTTTGCACGTCGGCGGTGAGCCGGGCATCCCGAACGGCACGGGACGCGGCGAGGTCACCAATCGCCGTGCGGAGGTCCTCGATGCCCTCGAGCGTTCGGGCGCTCACCGGGAGCACCCGCGTGCGGGGCAGCCCGTCGCGCTCAATGATGGACTGCAACGACTTCATGACGGCGGTGCGATCTGCGGCGCTCAGCAGATCAATCTGGTTGAGAACGATGAGCGTCACCGCGGCGTGCCGGGCATGGGGGGCAATGAACTGGGCGTGCAACACGTCGTCGGCATACTTTTGCGGATCGACGACCCAGATGAGGGCGTCCACCTGCCCCGCCAGTCGTTCGGCGATCGCGCGGTTGCCTGCCTCGACAGAGTCGACGTCGGGCAGATCGATGAGCACGAGTTTGTTGGCGTGCGTGTCGAGCGGTGTCTGGCGTTCAACACGCTCGCGCACTTCGAGCCAGTCCAGCAACCCTGCAGCGCCCGGCCCATCCCACATGACGGCGAGAGGCTGCGAAGTGGTGGGGCGCCGCACGTGGGCGACCGCAACATCCTCCCCGACGAGGGCGTTGACCAGGCTCGACTTGCCTGACCCTGTCGCACCGAAGACACCGACCACCGTGTGCTCGGGGGAGCGCGATCGTCGAGCTTCGGCCTGGTCCAGCAGCGCCTGCACTTCGCCGGCGATGGCGCTGGGGATACGCCCGGCTCCCGCCTCGGCCACCGTGCGCAGTGCAGCGATTCGGTCGTCGAGGGTGGGCTTCGCGGTGCTCACGAGTCACCCTGTGCTGCGCTCGCCACGTCGTCGACCAACGCTTGTGATTCGCGGATAAGGGAGCTCGGCGTCGAGCCGAAGCGCAACGGCTCCAACGCCGTGCCCAGTCGCGCGACCTCAGAATCGAAGAGAGTTTGTACACGCTCCTGAAGGTCGCGGCGCGCTTCTTTGGCCAGGGCACGCACCGCGTCTTCGCCAAAGATTGTTTCGAGAAGCTTCTGGCCCAGAACGGCCGACCCTCCCGCGATCGCGATCTCGCCGCCGGTCAATCCGCCAGTCGATGCGAACACCATAATCATGAGTGCCACCGTGGCAACGTTGAGGCCGAGCGAAAATATCCGGGCCCGCATGCGCTTGTTGCCCGCTTTGCTTTGGATGAGCTGCATGAGAGCGCCCTGCCACTCACGAATCATGGCCGTCGTGGCACCGCGCAGTTGAGGGCTCTCGGACGCGAGCGCCGGGTTCTGCTCAGTGATCACGCGCCCTGGCGCACTGCGTTCGAGATCCGCCCAGGTTGCGGCTGCTGCTCGCCCGGCTTGATCGATGATGACGGCGTTCAGGCCCGTCTCGATCTGAGTCTCAACTTCGGTCACTGGGCTCGGTGCACCGGTAACCCAGGAGGCCACTCGGTCGCGCGCGCGGGAGAACCACGAATCAACTTTGCGAAAGAAGTCCGAAGTTCCGACGAAGTCTTGCCAGCGTGCGAGAACCTCGCCGCGCATGAGCGCTCCGTCTCGAGTGGCGGCATCCACCGCTTCGACCGCGGCGGTGTAGCGCGCGGCGGCGGCCGCGTGCGCGCCGTCAAGCCAGTCAAGTTGCTGTTGGCGGGCATCCGCAATCTGTGCCACTCGTCGGTCGAGGTCGCTGATCGCGCCGCTCAAGGTGCGTGCAGCAATGCGTGCACGTTCCGCGCGGTCCCCGGCGATTCCTTCGAGCCAGGCGCGGGGCCCGGTCACGGCCTTGGGCGGAAGCATGCCGAGCTCGTCGAGGGGCTGCTCGTCGATCGTGAACACGGGTGCGTCAGGCAGACCCCGGTCGGCGAGCATGGCGTGCAAATCGGGCAACACGTCATCGAGTGCGTCTGGGGGCACGCGGTTGAGCACGATGCCCACGGTGATCGATCGGGCTGCGGCGCTTTCGAGCAGGCGCCACGGAACAGCGTCGGCGTAGCGATTCGCGGTGGTCACAAACAACCAGAGGTCTGCGGCGGCGAGCAGCTGCGTGGCGAGTGCGCGATTCTCGTCGGCGACCGAGTCAATATCCGGCGCATCAATAATCGCGAGTGAGCGCGGAACGCTCTCGTGCTCCAGCAGCATGAGCTCGCCGATGCGAGATTCCTCTGGCGTGTCTCCTGCGCTGGATGCGGGCGTGCCCGGAGCGCTGATCCGCCCGCGCACCCGCGCGAGCCCTGGCAGAATACGATCGCTCGCAAACCAGCCAGCGTCAACGGGAGCGTGCACGAGAATGGGCTGGCGGGTCGTGGGGCGGATGACTCCCGCGCGTGTCATCGCGACGCCGAGCAGGGCGTTCACCAGGGTCGATTTGCCCGACCCCGTTGATCCGCCGACCACGGCAAGCAAGGGGGCGTCAAGGTCAGCAAGTCGGGGACGAATGTAGTCGTCGATCTGGCGAACAGCAGCCGCCGCGGCCTCGCGCTGCGCCACGATGCCGTCCAGCGGCAGGGTCAGCCCGACATCGGCGAGCGACGCGCGCAGGCGCTCGAGCGACACTGTCGCGGGCCCACGGTTGTCCGTCACACCTTAAGCATGCCGGGTGCGAGGCCAGTTCGCTAACTCTCGTGACGGACCTCACGTCGATACTCGGCCTCCTCGTTTGCCTCCTCACTTCCTGGGAGGTACCTAGAGGTGTTAGATACCTAGCACTGGTAGGTATACGCTGACAATTGTGAGGAACCGATGAACATCGACAAAGATCTCGTCGCCGCGATGGCGACTCCGCTCGTTCTCGCCATCCTGGTGGAAGGCGAAAACTACGGGTACGCCATCTTGAAGCGCGTGCGCGAACTCTCCGGTGGCGAGCTCGAATGGACCGATGGGATGTTGTATCCACTCCTGCATCGTCTCGAACGGCTCGGCTATGTCCGTGCTGCCTGGGCGGTCTCTCCCGAAGGCAGACGCCGACGCAATTATCGGATTACCGACGAGGGAAAAGCCCAACTCGCTGAACAACGCAAGCAGTGGGCCACCGCAAATCGCACTCTGGGAGGCCTCTGGGGCCTCACGACACCTCTGGGAGTATGACCGTGAACACAGTAGAAACTCGAATTGGTGAATGGCGCACAGCCATTGTGCGAAACCGTGCTGTTTCCGAATCCGATGCGGATGAACTCGAAAGCCACTTGCGCGAACAACTTACCGACCTGGAAACTGCGGGACTGTCCGGCGAAGAAGCGTTCCTCATCGCGGTACGTCGACTTGGCGAAGTTGACCAGATCACCGCTGAATACGCTCGTGAGCACAGTGATCGGCTGTGGAAACAACTTGCCCTGCCGAACGCCACTTCCGGTGAGGTGCTCTCGCTTCCGGTAATGCTCGGGTTTGCGGCGTTCTCCGCGGTGCTCGTTCAGGTCTTCCGCATCCTTTCGGAAGCCGAGATCATCAGCACTGCCAGTTTCATCGTGAACCTCAGCTCTAGCGTTCTTGTTGTTCTCGCCGGCTACTTCATGGTGGTGCGGCGGATGCGGTGGCAGCGTGCAGTGGCGGGTGTCGCCATCGTCGCAGTGTTAGTCGCGGCGGTGAATCTGTTGCCCTCGGATCTAGAAAACGTGACAACAACTCTCGCTGCCATTCATCTTCCTGTGGCGCTCTGGCTCATCGTCGGGTCTGCGTACCTTGGCGGAGACATCCGTTCGTCAGCAAAACGCATGGATTTTCTTCGGTTCTCCGGCGAATGGCTCATCTACTACACGCTCATCGCACTGGGCGGCGGCGTTCTGTTGTCGCTTGCGGCACTCGTGCTGACGCCACTGGGAATGGACGCCGTGAATGGCGTGTATATCTGGGTATTCCCGTCGGGAGCGGTGGCCGCAGTGATCGTGGCCGCGTGGCTTGTCGAGGCGAAGAAGAGCGTCATCGAAAACTTAGCCCCCGTGCTCACCGCGATCTTCACCCCACTGTTTGCGGTCATGCTCGTGGTCGCGGCAACTGGTTACGTGGTCGCCGGTGTGTGGCGCAACTTCGATCGTGAACTGCTCATTGGGTTTGACGTGCTGCTCTTGGTCGTCGTCGCACTTGTTGTGTACGGGATTTCGGCCCGCGACTCGAACCGCGGCCCTGGAGCGATGGCTGTCATTCGGCTCGTCACGGTGTCGGCGGCCATCCTCCTTGATGTGCTGATTCTCGTGTCGCTGTTCTCGCGTATCGGCGAGTACGGCTTCACCGCGAACCGTGTCGCCGTGCTCGGGCTTAACCTCATTTTGCTCGTGAATCTTGCGGTCACGGTGTGGCATCTCACCCGTCTAGTTCTCAAGAAGGCACCTGCCGAGAGACTTGACCGCTGGCAGACCGGATACCTCCCGGTGTTTGCGGTGTGGGTGTTGTTTATTCTGCTTGCGCTTCCGCCAATCTTTGGGTTTGCCTAGTTCCTAAAGTTGTCCGTGTGTGGGCTGTGGAAAACAGTCGACGAGCTTTCGTCAGATGTCCAATACTTTTCGGATGATGACTTCGCTTCGCTGTATCCCGCGATGGACTAGAGCCTGGGCCGACGAGCGCGGTGACGTGCCCGGTTGGGTGCTCATCACGTTGATGACCGCTGGGCTTGTGATTGTGATTTGGGCCGTCGCTGGGCCAGCCCTCAGCGACGTGTTTCAACAGGCCATAGACCGGGTTACCGGCTTCTGACCGTGCGCCTTCCGGTGCGCTTGCGATCGGGGCGGTTGCGCGGCGAAGAAACAGGGTCAGCGGTCGTCGAGTTTGTCCTGGTGGGCACGCTTCTCACCGTGCTCACGCTGTCCGTCATCCAACTCGGGCTCGCTCTGCTCGTCCGCAATACCGTGCAGGATGCGGCGGGGGAGGGCGCAAGGTTCGCGGCACTCGCCGACAACGGGCTGGCCGATGGCGTAGCGCGGGCACAGGAACTTGTCACTGCGGCGATCGGGCCCGCCTACGCGCGCGACGTGACCGCGAGCTGCGGAAGCTACCTTGGTCACTCCGCCGCGGTCGTGACGATCCGCGCGTCGTTGCCCCTCATCGGGCTGGTCGGAATCGAACACGGGCTGGAGGTGAGCGGTCATGCGGCCGTGGAGACTCTCGACTAGCGAGACCGGCTCAGCCTCTCTCGAGTTCATCACCGTAGGGCTCATCCTGCTCGTGCCCCTTGTGTATTTGGTGCTCGCGATGTCAGCGATCCAAGGGGCGGCCTTTGCCGTGGAGGGTGCTGCTCGGCAATCCGTGCGGGTGTTCGTGCAGTCGGGGAGCGATGCTGAAGCGGCGGCGCGAGCCGAACGCGCTATCCGGTTTGCGCTAGCTGATGCGGGACTGGAGTCGGTGGAACCGCGCGTGTCCGTGTCGTGCTCACCAAAGCCGGGAGACTGTCTCACCAGGCTTGGGAGTGTGACCATCTCCGTGGCCGTCACCGTCCCTTTGCCGCTTGTTCCTCCATTTCTCGACGTTTCGGTGCCGCTGGGTGTCCCTCTGCACGCGCGGGCCACGGAGCAGGTATCGCGGTTCTGGGGCGCCGGATGAGTTCCCGTCACCGGCTCATGAGTGAAAATCGCGGGTCGATACTGCCGCTCACGATTTTCTATGCGTTTCTCAGCCTTGTGCTCATACTTCTGGTGGTGGCCACCACTTCTCTCTATCTAGAACGCAAACGCCTGTTCACTCTCGCGGACGGCGCTGCTTTGGTTGGGGCGGAAGCATTCGAACTCGACAGCGTCACACTCACACCAGACGGCCCGCGGGCCACGCTTGAGTCCGCGGATGTGGCGCGCGCGGCAGCGGACTACCTCGCCACAGTGCCCACGTCCGGTCTTGAATCGCTCACGCTCGAGCGTGCAGAAACCGTGGATGGCCGCAGTGCAACTGTCGCACTCTCCGCATACTGGCGCCCGCCACTCGTCACCGCACTCGTGCCCGAAGGCATCCGCATTGAGGTGACAGCGGTGGCCCGCAGTGTTTTTTCTCGCTGAGAGGTGGTTTTGACCGGTCAGTGGCCCACGAACAGCACCGCAATACCCACGCCGATCATGAGCACGCCGCCGGTCGCACCGAGGGCGGCGATCCGCTTCGAAGACTTGGCAAACCAGTCGCGAGCGGAGCCAGCCGCAAGCACCCACACACTGTCTGACAGAAGCGCAACAACCACGAAGACGAGTCCGAGAAGAAAGAGTTGCAGAGGAACATTTCCGGTCCCACGATCGACAAACAAGGGCAGCACTGCGGCCATAAACACAATCGACTTTGCGTTCGTGATGCCGACACCGAAACCTTCCCACACCGTTCGCCAGCCGCTGCGACGAGAGGCGGGCGCGAGCATCGCATCCGCTTTCTCTTTGCGATGCCGGATGGCCTGGATTCCGAGGAAGATTACGTATGCCGCGCCGACGAACTTCACGATGGTGAAGAGCACCACGGATTGCTCAAGCAAGGCTCCCAGGCCGAAGGCAATTGCGACAGCAATAACGAGGGCGGCCGACACGTTGCCGACCACGCTGAGGAATCCACCAACGCGGCCGAGCGCAAGCGAGCGCCCGATCGTGAACAGCACGCTGGGCCCTGGGATCGCAATCAAGGGGATACACGCCAACCCAAAGGCGAGAAGGTTGGCTGCGGGGATCACCCAGAAATGCTAACCCGTTTGCGCGCTAGCGCATGGCCGGGACTCAACTGGCCGGTGTGCAGGGCGTGCGCGCCTCAACTGCAGGGTGTGAGCGCCTCAACCGCGGGGCTCAAAACACCCGTGCCGCCAAGAAGAACCACTTTCGTGATACCCAAGCGCAGGATCTCCGTTATCACGTCGTTCGGTACACAATTGCCTGGCACGAGATAGAGGGGGTAGCCGGATTTTCCGGCCAGTGCGGCACCGGCGAGTGAATCCGCATAGCCCGTTCCGACGGCAAGGTATGCCGTGTCGATGGGGGGAGTAAAGGAGCTCCCATTAATCGCAATCGAAGTCCCATACCTATTGGAACCCCACTTCCGCACCACAATGCCCACTCCTGTATTTGCTGTGGCGCTAGCTTCGATCCCGTCGCTGAGTACAGCCGAGCCTCCAGCCAGCGTCACACTGATAACACCGAGTTTGAGGTAATCGTCCAGAGGCGTCGGCAAAGCTGCAAGCCCGCCATTGACGAGGGCGACAGGTCCACTAACTTTCGCGGCAGCGGATGCGGACGAGAGCGCGTCAGGAAAGTTTCGGCCGTCGGCAAGAAAAGCGCTGCCAATGGCTGCGCCCGGCCAGAAGGTCTTCACTACTTCGAGTGACGTCGAGTATCGATTGCTGCCGTATACCCGGAACACATCGGTACCCAGTGGCTTGAGCTCGTTGAACACCGCCTCCGACACAACACCGGTACCGCCAATGACCCAGATGTAGTCAGGGTTGAGGCGTTGAATCTGAGCCTTCACCTCCGCGGGGAGATAGTCCCGAGCAGTGAGTAGGAGCGGACCGTCCATGAGTGCCGCGGCGGGTGCCGCGCTGAGTGCGTCGGCGTAGCCGAATCCGTTGGCGACAAACACCACATCGGCGCTCGTGTACTCGGCGGCGATCACCGCGGAGGTCTGAAAACGATTCGCGCCTGCGAGCCGGGTGACATCAATGCCGGGAGAGGCAGAGAGTTCAATGTCGATCCCCGTTGTGGAAGCTCCACCGGCCACAGTGATGAGGATGGCATCATCTGGGTCGTACCTGTTGGTGTAGTACTCATCAAGGAAAGTACCAGTCCAAGTCGGGTCGTAGAAAACAATGACGTACTGCCCGGGTGCAAGGTGCTGTACGGAATAGCTTCCGTCATTGTTCACCGGGCCGCTGGCGATGTTCGCCCATCGCGAATCAGCGGCGACATACGCTTGCACGAGATAATTCGTCTCGTGGAAAGTGCCGTCGAACGAAACGTTGCCCTCGATGCCACCGCCCCTGACCATGGTGTAGTCCACCGTCGTCTCCGTCGAGTTGCTGAGAGAAATTATTGCAGCATCAGCATTGTCGAGCCTTCGCGGGTAATACTCCGACGCATAGTTTCCGGGAAGGTGAGCGCCTGAAAAGTACAGCTTGTGGTCGCCGTCAGCTAACACCGAGTCGAACTGGTAGTGGCCGCTCGCGTCAGTGGCTTCGACTGGTGCGCCAAAGTTCCCGGTGGCGACTGAATACAGGTACACCCACACCTCCTCCAGGGGCGCGCCAGAAACGTCGTCCGTGACGGTGCCGCTCAGCACGCCTTCGGGAACCGCGTAGGCGGGCGGAGTCGCTGAAATGGTGCCCAGAACGGCGAGCAAAGCTACTGCGAATGCTGCGACGAATCGATGCGTCCGGGTGAGGAAAACTTTCTGGCGGCTGGACTGATCAGTGTGCGTCGGCATGGTGGTGGCCTTTCCAGCGGGATCGCTCCACTGCAAACCCCTATTGGAGCCACTCACGATAGCGAGGATTTTTGCCGAGCGCTACCCTTTGCACCCGTATACCGGCGCCCATCCCAAGAAATCCTCACTTGCCTTAGCGACGCGCAGCTCAGCTGGCTGGGCTGCAGGATGTCAAATTCTCGACCGCGGTACTAAGTACTCCAGTTCCGCCCAGCAAGAAAATGCGCGACGTGTCCAGGCTGTCGATGTTGTCGAGCACCTCCTGTGGGATGCAGTTGCCTGGGATGATGTACAGCGGCCCGTCCTGTACTCCAGCTAACGCTGCCCCGGCGAGAGCGTCGGCGTAGCCAGTGCCCACCGCGAGGAACGCAGAGTTCGTGCTCCCGAAGAATTCGTTGTTGATCTGGAAGGAGGTCTCATAGCGGTTGGCGCCGAAGTATCGGTGAGTTTCGATTCCATCCAGGTTGCTGGCGGCGGTCTCAATGCCGCTACTCACCACAGCTATTCCGCCGGCAATCGCCACATGCGTGGTGTTCGCGGACTGCAGGAGCGCACTCAGGCCAGAGGGGAGGGACGAGCTGTCACCGTTACCAACACCACTGGCCCATTTGTGTTGTAGAAAAATGCTAGCGCGTGGTCGCGCTGTCAAAGTTCAGCTGGGTTACGTGCACGGGGTGAGGCTTTCGACTGCGGGAGTCAGCACGCCGGTGCCGCCGAGCAGCACATATCGGTCCACATTGATCGTCACCATGAGGTCGAGCACGTCCTGAGGGATGCAGTTGCCTGGAACGAGGAAGAGGGGCGACGCAGTGCCACCTCCCGCGACCGCGGCACCCGCCAGCGCGTCGGCGTAACCGGTGCCGACGGCGAAGTAGGCCGAGTCCTCCCAGATGAAGTATGCCTCATTGATTTTGTAGGAGGTGTCGTACCGGTTGGTGCCGGCATAGCGAGTTACGTTTCCGTCGCCCAAGAGGCTGGTGAGAGCAGTCTCAATTCCCGCGCTGACTACGGCAGTTCCGCCGGCCAAAACGGCGTCGGTGGTGCTGTGGGAGCCCAGTTCTGAACTGAGATCAGCCGGAATGGTGGAGGATGCGCCATTGACGAGAATGACAGGGCCACCCGTGCTCGCTGCAGCAGCGGCAGAGGAAAGTGCATCGGGGTAATTGCGCCCATCGGCGAAGAATGCAGTGGGCGCGTCTTTGCTCTTCCACACGGTCTTAAACACGTCCAATGACGTGGCGTATCGGTTGGAGCCCCACAGTCGCTCTATTCGTGGAGTGAGAGTGCTGAGTTCGTTGTACACGCTGGCAGACACCACACCGGTTCCCCCGACCACGTAGATGGTATCGGGTTGAAGCCGCACGATCTGATCCCTTATTACCGAGGGCAGCGAGTCCTTTTGAGTTAAGAGCAGTGGCGCGTCCAGGTAGGCGGCTGCCGGGGCCGCACTCAAGGCATCCGGGAAGTCGAGACCGTTCGCCACGAAGACTGCGGAGGACTCGGCGAAGGAATGCGCGATGCGCGCGCTTGTCGCGAACCGATTCGAGCCTGCGAGCCGAACAGCGGGGTCTGGCCCTTCTGGAGTGAGCTCAAAATCAATGTGGGTGGTCGTGACACCCCCCGACACCGTGACGAGTTCAGCATCCATCGAGAGCGTCACATCGTCGTAAAATTCGTCCTCGTAGACGGTGGGCGAGGCTGGATCGTAGAGGTAGACCTGGTAACTACCTGGCGGGAGGTACTGGACTTCCCAGTCCCCGGAGACGGTGCCGCCACCAAGGTTCTGCCACGACGACGTAGTCCGGTTGTAAGCCAAGACTTGAAGGCTGAATTCGTGACCAGGATCGGAGGCCGTGATGTGCCCACTGATCCCACCGCCTCGCAAGAGACCATAAGACACTTCGACGTTCGACGATGCGCTCAAGGCAATCAGATCTGCGTTGAACAGAAACGGGGTGTTGGGGTAGTACTGCGTAGCGTAAACGCCATCGTAACCGCCAACTATCTCGTCAGCTCTGAACTGAATGGTGTAATTACCTGTGGGCAAGCTGCCGAACAGGTAGTTGCCGTTGTCGTCGGTATACACCCAAGTTGTGTCAGCGGTATTGGCATCCCGCACTTGCACTCGAACGTTCTCCAGAGGCTGACCACTTGTGGCATCTGTGACCTGCCCAAACAGTGAGGGGTCTGCAGCGTGGGCTGGTTCAGATCCCAACACGAGGCCAGTGATCGCCATGAGACTCACGGTGAAGGCTGCGATGAGCGTTCTGGCGGAGTTTCTCTGTGGCTGGATGTTCGTTTCGAGCGAATACATTCTAGACATGTCGAACTCTCCCGTGAGGCTTCTGCTAGGTTCTCGCGCTGAGGAAACCCCACGATAGCAGCCGACGAATGCCAGCGCCAGAGCAGAATCATGTTTCCGCGACTGAAAGCCAGTCGGGCAGTTGAAGCCGGGTTAGCGACTTTCCGTGCGGGTGTGCGGCGCAAACCTGGGCAGATAACGCACCAAGAATCCTGCACCGACGAGCCCCAAGATTCCCATCACGCCGCTCGCGAACGAGAGAGAAATGAGCGCGGTGAGTGCGGAAATGGTCAGCGGTGCTGCAGCGCTACCGACATCCGAAGTAAACCTGAAGGCACCGAGGAAGGGGGCCGGGTTACGCGGGTCGGCAAGGTCGGCCCCGAGTGTCATGAGGAGCCCAGTACCGAAACCATTGGCAATCGCGAGCACCATGGCCAGAACAATGAACCAGGTGGTAGCGGCGGGGAGGTCGTGCGTGAACGCGAGTGCTAGGTGGCCGAGACCGAGACCAATCATGGAAGGAAGTGCTGTCCACATCCGGCCCCATCGATCCATGATCTGGCCGGTCGTATAGAACAGGGCGAAGTCGAGGCCACCGGCGATACCGATGATGAGCGCCGTAGAAGCATCTGGCACTCCGATACTCACCGCCCACAGAGGCAAAATTACTTGTCGGCTCGCGCGTAGTGCGCCAATAATTGCGGCGCCGGTGCCGAGGCGAAGCAGAACTGCGCGGTATCGGATGAGCGTCTGAGCCAGCCCATCCGAAGGCGTCGGAGCCGCGCCGTCGCTACTGTCGGCTGAAAGGGTGCGCCTGCGGAAAGTGGCTTCCGGGTCTTTGAGGAACACCAGGAGCGCGGCCGCAATCGTGCACCCCGCCACGTGAATCCAGAATGCTGCCACGGTCGAGCCGGTGAGATGGATAACCACGGCAGCAATAAACGGGCCAATGAAGTAGCCCAACCGAAACGTGCCTCCGAGCGTGGAAAGTGCACGAGCTCGGTACCGATGAGGCACGAAGCTGGTCATGAACGCGTGCCTGGCGAGACCAAACACGGCGGTAGACAGCCCGATCAAAAAGACAGCGAATCCCAGCACCCACGCATTGGCAGAGAGCATGGCGACACTGAGACTGACGATCGACAGGAGTGCGGCGTAAATCATCGCCGCGCGCTCGCCGATGCGACTGATTACCCAGCCACTCGGAATATCCCCGACGAGGTGGCCAACCGTGATCATGGCGGCGACAAGGCCAGCAATCGCCAATTCCGCGCCGAGGTTGTGCGCCACAATCGGGATGATCGGGATGATGGCACCCTCGCCGATTGAGAAAGCCAACGTGGGCAGGATTGCCGGGAGTGCAATCGACCGGAATCGAAAGGGGAGAGGTTCGGCGGTCGACATTGAAATCGATGTTACCGCGACGCATCGCCGTGCGCCGGTAGTCTTGAGCGGACATGAATGAACTGGACATTTCCGAAGACCTCGCGGCGCTGCGCTCGACCTTCGCCGACATCCGGTCAGTTGTCGACGTAGATCGACTCAAGGCCGACATCGTGAGCCTCAGCGAACAGGCCGGAGTCCCCGACTTGTGGGACGACCCCGACGCTGCGCAAAAAGTCACGAGCGCACTCAGCCACCGTCAGGCCGAATTGGCCAAAATCAACAGCATCGAGCAGCGCCTGGATGATCTGGAGATCATGGTGCAACTGGCAAACGAAGAGTCGGATGAGGCCGCCGCGGCCGAAGTGCGCTCGGAGTTGGCGAGCATCAAAAAACTGCTCGGGGAGTTGGAAGTGCAAACTCTCCTCAACGGTGAGTGGGATGCTCTGCCGGCCGTCATTACGATTCGGGCCGGTGCCGGAGGGGTCGACGCTGCGGACTTCGCCGAGATGCTGCAGCGCATGTATCTGCGTTGGTCAGAGCAGCACAACTATTCCACCCGGGTGCTCGACACGAGCTACGCAGAAGAAGCCGGGATTAAATCCACCACGATTGAAGTGGATGGACCGTTCGCGTTCGGAACGCTCAGCGTGGAAGCGGGCACGCACCGCCTCGTGCGGATGAGCCCCTTCAACTCTGCAGGCAAGCGCCAGACCAGTTTCGCCGCGGTGGAGGTCATCCCGCTCATTGAAGAGGCCGGCGAAATCGAGATCCCAGAAACCGACATTCGGGTGGACGTGTACCGATCAAGTGGGCCAGGCGGCCAGTCGGTAAACACGACAGACTCCGCGGTGCGCCTCACCCACATTCCCACCGGCACGGTCGTGTCAATGCAGAACGAGAAAAGTCAGATCCAAAACCGTGCCGCAGCAATGCGCGTGTTGCAATCACGGCTTCTCGTTCTTCAGCGTGAGCAGGAAGCCGCAACCAAAAAGGAACTCGCCGGTGTCATCACAGCGAGTTGGGGCGACCAGATGCGCAGCTATGTTCTCGCCCCGTACCAAATGGTGAAGGATCTCCGCACCGAGCACGAAGTGAACAACCCCTCTGCCGTCTTCGACGGCGACCTTGACGGCTTTATCTCCGCAGGGATCCGCTGGAGAAAACGCCAGTAGCTCCTGTGGTGAGTCGCTACGTGGCATCCGGCACGTCATGCTTAGGCTCAAAGGGTCATGATTCTTTTCGACCAGGTCACCAAGCTCTACGCTGGCAACACTCGCCCGGCACTCAACACGATCACTCTCGAGATTCTGCGCGGCGAGTTTGTCTTCCTCGTCGGCGCCTCCGGTAGTGGAAAGTCCAGTTTCTTGCGACTCGTGCTCAAAGAGGAAGACCCCACCAGCGGCCAGATTCATGTTCTCGGTCAGAACCTGGGCAAGCTCACAAGCCGAAAAGTTCCGTACTTTCGACGCAACCTCGGAGTTGTGTTCCAAGATTTTCGACTTCTCCCGCAGAAGTCGGTGTTCGACAATGTGGCGTTTTCCCTTCAAGTGATCGGCAAATCGAAAGGGTTCATTCAAGAGTCCGTTCCGGATGTCTTGAAAATGGTGGGCCTTGCCGGCAAGTCGAGCAGACTGCCACACGAACTCTCCGGTGGTGAGCAGCAGCGAGTAGCGATTGCCCGCGCGATCGTAAACAAACCGTCAATCCTTCTTGCGGACGAACCGACCGGAAACCTCGACCCGGCCACCAGCGCCGGCATCATGACTCTGCTTGAACGCATCAGCGGCGGCGGCACCACCGTGCTGATGGCCACCCACGACGCGGGCATCGTCGACAAGATGAAGCGCCGTGTCATTGAGTTGGTCAGTGGCCAAATTGTGCGTGATGAGCGCCACGGCGGGTACCAAACTCAAGCGCTACCCGTGCACCACCAAGCAGCCCCGCCGACCGCTCCGAGCCTGGGGACGCAGTCGTGAGGTTTGGGCTGATTCTTTCCGAGGTGGGTCAAGGCCTCCGTCGCAATGTGTCGATGGTGGTGTCCATCGTCTTGGTCACGTTCATTTCACTCACGTTTGTGGGTGCGGCGATCATCCTTCAAATGCAGATCAACCAGATGAAGGGGTACTGGTACGACCGTGCCCAAGTGGCGGTGTACCTCTGCACGCAGTACGACGAGGGCGGCACGTGCAATGCGGAAGAAGCAACGACCCAGCAGAAAGCCGAAATTGAAGACGTCCTGAAGTCGGCGGTACTTGCCCCCCTCATTCAGCAGTACGAATTCGAAGACCACGACACCGCGTTTGCCCGCTACCAGGAGCAATTCGCTGGCGCAGAGGGCACTGGGTTTGTGACCCCAGACTTCCTTCCCGAGACCTTCTGGGTAAACCTGAACGACCCTTCCCAATCGGATGCCGTCGTGGAGCGCCTCGCAGGAGTCCCCGGCGTTGAGGATGTGGTCGACCAACGAAAATACCTGCAGCCCATCTTTGATGCGCTCAACGCGGCGAGCATCACCGCCGTCGGAATCGCGGGCCTCATGCTGATTGCCGCTGTACTGCTGATCGCCACAACGATCAGGTTGAGTGCGTTTAGTCGAAGACGCGAACTCGGGATCATGAGGCTCGTCGGTGCCTCCAACCGCTTCATCCAAACCCCGTTCGTGCTGGAAGGGGTAGTGGCGTCTCTCATCGGTTCAGCGCTAGCAAGCGGCGCTATCGTGGCGATCGTCCACTTCTTCGTTCAGGGCTATTTGAATGCAACCCCGTCAGCAACGCCATTCGTCGACCTGAGCGATGCCCTCATCGTCGCACCCATTCTTATCGTGGGCGGCGCAGGGCTTGCCGCCATCTCGGCGGCCGTCGCAATCCGGCGCTACCTGAAGGTCTAGCGCTCGCGCTAGACTGGACGGCTGCGTGCGCGACCTGCACACGCGCATCCGTCTTCAACATTCAGGAGTTGCACCGTGCCAAGGGAGCGTGGCGAAAAGGTTGTTGCCACCAACCGCAAAGCGCGGCACGATTATGCCATCGAAGACACCTATGAGGCCGGACTTGTTCTGACCGGCTCCGAGGTGAAGTCGCTGCGCGAAGGCCGAGCGAGCCTCGTGGATGGCTATGCGTTCGTCGACGGGGGAGAAGCGTGGCTGGATGCCGTGCACATTCCCGAATATGTGGGCGGTACCTGGAACAATCACGCCCCGCGCCGCAAGCGCAAACTCTTGCTGCACAAGGCGCAGATTGTGAAGATACACAACAAGGTAAAGGCGGGCGGATACACGATCGTGCCGCTGCGCCTGTACTTCAGTGATGGTCGTGCCAAGGTGGAGATTGCCGTGGCCAAGGGTAAGCGCGAGTACGACAAACGACAGACGTTGCGCGAACGCCAAGACACGCGTGAAGCACAGCGGGCCATCTCGGCGCGCAAAAACCTCGGCGACTAGTTCGCCGCCACGTCTGCGGGCTTCCGGGGCGGAAGCTCAGTTCGCGATGAACTTCGCGTCCACGATCGCTGACACTTCGATGTCTTGCGGCGTGAACGAGAGTTGTGGCGTGCCACCATCACGCATGAGCCCCCGAGCGGAAACCAGCTCAAGCCCCCCAGCGGCCGCGGTGGACTGGTTGCCGAGCATCCCTTGGTCTGCAATCGACGTCGCCGTGACGCTGCTCAAGCCGAGGGCCTGCGCGTAGGTTTTTGCCTTGGCGATCGCGTCGTGTACAGCACTCGTCCTTACCTCGGCAGTGACACTTTCCGTGGTTTCGCGCGAGAGCTCCCACGTGATGCTGCCGATGTTGATCCCCGCGGTTTCGGCGACGCCCTCCAGGAAGCGGGCGAGAGCGTCGAAGTCGGTGAAGGTTGCTCTAAAGTCAATGTTCGCGTGGTACACGATGGGCATCCGTTTGCCGTCGCTGTTCCACGGCCGATCACCCCACACCCGCACGCGGTCGCTTGACCAGGTGATAACGGGGCCGATGCTCTCGTTGTGGAGAGTGACAATTTGAGCGCGCACGTCGTCGGCCGTGTGGCTGGCCTGATTGAACACTTCGCTGCGCTTCGCACCGTCAAAGTTCACGGCGAGTTGAACGGTGGCGTGCTCAGCCGGGAAGGTCGCAGTGTGCTGTCCACGCACGGTGATGGTGGTCTCGGTCATGACGAAAGACTATCGGCGTCACGACCGAGACTCATCAGAGAATTAGTCGGTGACGCGAATGAGCTTCTTGTTCACGAATTCTGCTGCGCCAAAGCGACCCATTTCGCGGCCCATGCCGCTACGTTTCACGCCACCAAAAGGCAACTCGGCGCTGTCAGCCAGCACGACGTTGATGTACACCATGCCGGCGTCGATCTTGTCTGCCATGCGAAGCGCCTGCTCCTTGTCCGTGGTGAACACGTAGGAGCCGAGGCCGAAGGGAGAAGCGTTGGCCACGGCGAGTGCTTCTTCTTCTGAGCTGACACGGTAGATGGAGGCGACCGGGCCGAAGAACTCTTCGTGGTACGCATCCGCATCCGGCGAAATGTCGGTGATCACCGCTGTGGGGAAGAAGGCACCGTCGCGCGTTCCGGATGTGGTGACGGTGGCACCCTGCGCTTTCGCCCGTGCCACTTGCTCGTCGAGACCTTCGGCGGCACCGAGGGACGAGAGGGGGCCGTAATCCGCGCCCTCCTTCGTGGGATCAGACGGTTTTGCGCCGAGCATTTTGGCGGTCATCTTGTCGCGGAACTCTTCGTACAGGTCGTCGATGATGATGAAGCGCTTTGCCGCGTTGCAGGACTGCCCGCTGTTATCCATGCGCGCCTCGTAGGCCGCATCCACCGCGCTATCGAGATCATTGGTGCTCAACAAGATGAACGGGTCGGATCCGCCAAGTTCCAGCACGACCTTCTTGAGGTGACGTCCGGCCACCTCGGCGACCGCGGAGCCTGCTGCTTCGGAGCCGGTGAGGGACACCCCCTGAACCCGCGGGTCAGCGATGACTGTCGCCACCTGGGACGAGCTCGCGTAGACGTTCGTGTACACGCCGTCTACCGCTCCGGCGTCTTCAAAGATCTGCTGAATCGCTGCGGCCGATTCTGGGCACTGCGATGCGTGCTTGAGGATGATGGTGTTGCCCACCACGACGTTGGGTCCCGCGAAACGTGCCACCTGGTAGTAGGGGAAGTTCCACGGCATCACACCGATGAGCACGCCAAGCGGGTTCGTGCGCATGAACGCGATTCCATCATCGCTCAGGATGTCGATGGGTTCGTCTTTGAGAAGCTCCTGCGCGTTGTCGGCGTAGTAGCGGTAGATGTCGGCGGCGAAATCAACCTCGCCGAGGCACTGCTCAACGGGCTTACCCATCTCGCGAACGATGATAGCGGCAAGTTCGTCGCGGCGCTCCAGATGGAGGTCGGCGACCTTGCGAATGAGGGCGGCCCGCTCGTCGATCGTGGAGTTGCGTGACCATGAACGGTACGCGTGCTCTGCTGTGGTGATGACCTGTTCCAACTCGGCATCAGAGATCTGATCGAACGTCTTGACGGTCTCGCCGGTGGCGGGGTTGGTGACGGCGTAATGGCTCACGAGCCATCTCCTTTCGGGTGCTCCAGCAACGCTGCTGAGGCACGATTGCGAATCGTGTTAGTTATACTCAATCACGTCCTGAGGCGAGTTGGTGACCCGATTTTTGTGGTCACTGTCACGGAAACTCGTGGTGGTGATCGGGGCATTCTCAGCGTAGAATGAGAGGCTGCCTACGGCATCCGTGCCCGGCAGTTTGATAACTTCACAGCGCGCGACAGTGGCCAGCTTTTCAGCTCGGGGATGATCGGTTTCGACATTGCCTGCGAGACTGTGAGAAGCGGGTCGAGGATGCAGGGTTATCTCGTTAACGATCCCCGCAAAAAACAAGTGCAAACAAATCACGCACTGACTTCGCCCTCGCTGCCTAAGCGAGCGCACTAAAGAAGTCCGTCAGGCCGGGGATGCTCTCTACCCGGATTTCTGACGTCATCTAGAGAGATTGCTTCTACGTTTCGTCTGAGGGCGTAGAGGGACTCAAACTCAGACTGGGCTCGTCGGATTAGGTGCCAGTGGCAAATTCCGGAGCCGAGTAGAACGCCTGCACTGGCTACACCCGTAGAAGGCACATGACCACAGCAGTGGACGGGGGTTCAATTCCCCCCATCTCCACCACGCACCCTGCTCTGCAGCAGGGTGAGCAGACCACTGTCGCGCATTGTGAGGTTCGAAAAATGTGGTGTCGACGATAAGCTACGGCGCTTCTTTCGTCGATCAGAGGGTGATGTCATTAGCGCCACAGAACCAATCCCGTTACCCCAGGTAGAACACGACCCAACACCGCACCGACGAGGCGGCATCACTGCGGCCTGGGTGATGACGGTTGTCTCCGCCGGGGTGATTTCGATCATGACTGCCCCAGGTCAAACCGCGGGGCTCTCTGTGTTCACTGACCCGCTTATTGACGAACTCGGCATTGACCGCACGGCGATTTCCCTGAGCTACCTCATCGGCACACTCTTGGGTGCGCTGGCGCAGCCGATCATCGGTCGAGCATCCGATCGTTGGGATGTGCGGCGAGTCATTATTGTCATTGGAGTCGCGTTTGCGGCAATTCTGTTTGCGGCAAGCTTTGTCACCGATGTGTTCGGGCTGACGTTTAGCTATATCGGCGTTCGGATGGCAGGGCAGGGTGCGCTTGGCCTTGCCGTGACTACGGCCGTGTCCCGCGCGATCGTGCATCGGCGTGGGCTCGCGCTCGGCATTTCTGCGGCCGCCGGATCGGCGGGAATTTCCTTGGCCCCCTTGGCCCTTGAGCGCCTCGTCGCATTCGTTGGTGTGCACGATGCGTGGCGCTGGGAAGCTCTGGCCGTCCTCCTGATCGTCATTCCTGCTGCACTGCTGTTACCGAAAACGAACAGCCACTCCGAGAATCAGAAGACGCTGAAGGGCGCGAACGGTTTCACACTTGATCAGGCCGTTCGCACCGGGATGTTCTGGGTGATATCTGCTGCTGTGGCGACGACGTCCATGCTGGGAACCGCTCTCGGGTTTCACCAAATTGCGCTGCTGGGGGAGCGTGGTCTCTCCCCGTTCGAAGCCGCATCCAATTTTCTCCCGCAAACCATCACAGCGCTCCTGGCCACTCTCGCCGTCGGCGCATTGATCGATCGTTCGGATCCACGCATCTTCATGGTTCTCGCGATGGTCGCAACGGCTGGTTCGCTCGCGCTCGTTGGCATCGTAGAACCTGGCTGGTCGGCAATCTTCTACGGCCTCGTGATCGGTTGCGCGGGCGGAGCCGTGCGCGGAATGGAAGCGGCAACGTTCGCGCGGTTCTACGGGGTTGCCCACATTGGCGTCATTCGCGGTGTGTCGGGATCGATCGGTCTCGCGGCGTCGGCGCTCGGTCCCTATGCCCTCGCGGTCGGAGCCGACTGGTCAGGGAACTTCGCGTTTCCGTCGCTGGTACTGGCGTCGATCCCTGTTGCCGTGATGGTTGCCGCGATCGTGGTCAAAGCTCCACAATTGCCTTCCGATATGGTCAAGGCTCCGATGAGCGTTTGAGCGGACCGGACGTTCACACGGCGCCGTCGTGACTACTTCCAGTAGTCGTTTGCCGCGGCAACCGTCTGGAAATTGATGGCAATCACTTGTGAGCTCGCAATGAGTGCGTCCGAGTTCTCGGCGTATTCTGGGCGCAATTTGTCGCGAACTTCTGCCGAAGGCTGAGTGACCTTCACACCAATGCGCGACATCTTAACCGCAAGGTTGAAACCGTCTTCAGGGGTCGCGGTCTTCAGCGTGGGCAGCCATGAATCTGACATGAGAACTCCAAACATAAATTATTGTCGCTTCTATCGTATGCCCGGGTGTCAGGGTATTTCGATTACGGTCATCCCGGGAAGTGAGTTCGAGCCCATGGCCGCGAGGGCTTCTGGAGCGTCCGAAAGTGAAATCGTTCGGCCGACGAGTGCTCGCGGGTCGATCTCACCATTCGCGATGTGGGCCAGCATCGCTGGGTACGCATGGGCTGCCATGCCGTGACTGCCGAGAATCTCCAGCTCATTCGCAATGACCAAATCCATCGGTACTCGTGCGAGAGCGTTGTCGCCCACCATGAGCCCTACCTGCACGTGGCGTCCACGTTTGCCTAAGCATCGGATCGAGTTGTCGCTCGTCACGCGTGAGCCAAAGGCGTCGAGAGAGAGTTGGGCTCCGCCGCCAGTGAGCTCGCGGATTGCGGCGGGCACATCCGCCTCACTAGACAACGCCGTGGCGCCGAGTGCGGTAGCGCGTGCGAGCGCGTGCGGTGACACATCGATGGCGACAACGCGCGCTCCAGCCGCCCGCGCGATCATGACCGCCGACAGGCCGACACCTCCGCAGCCGTGCACGGCAACCCAGTCGCCTTGTTCCACGCGCCCCTGCGAGACCACCGCGCGATAGGCGGTCGCAAAACGGCATCCGAGTGCAGCGGCAGCCACAAAGCTCAGTTCCTCCGGCACCGCAACAAGGTTCGTGTCGGCAGCGTCAACCCTCACAAACTCAGCGAACGAGCCCCACTGGGTGAACCCTGGCTGCACCTGGTTATCGCAAACCTGCTGGTTGCCCTGCAGACATTGTTCGCAGTGCCCGCAGGCGCAGACGAAAGGGGCCGTCACTCGGTCTCCCGGTTTCCAGCCAGTGACCGACGAACCGACTGATTCGATCACGCCGGAAAACTCGTGCCCTGGAACGTGGGGGAGCACGAAGTCACTGCTGTGGCCCATCCAGCCATGCCAGTCGCTGCGGCATAGCCCCGTTGCGCGCACTCGAACTATGGCGCTCGTTGGCGTGCACGCGGGCAATGGCACGTCAGTGAGTTCGGGAACAACGGCGAACTCACGAAAACGCACTGCCTTCATGCTGGTCGTAGGCGGGAAGGAGCAATTCGGTCACTCAGCTCGGTCATGAGGCCAGCTTATTCGCGCACTGCCTCCGCGATCTGACGCTCTCCTTCGGTCTCTTGCGAAGTGATCACGATATTGCCTTCGCCGAGGGCATTGTCCAACACGTCATCGCGATCAATGGTTGTGGCCAGCGGGACCTCTTCCACAAAGAGCAGCAAGACGAACGCGGCAAGCGCCAGCGGGACCAGCCAGAGGAACAGCGGCGTGAGAGCGTCGCTGTAGGCCTGGTCAATGATGATGCGAATCGGGTCTGGCAGGTTCTTCACCGCATCAGGGGTGAGGCTTTGGGCTCCACCCTCCGCGAGACCGGCTGCCGCAGGCAACCTTTCGTCAAGCAAGTCGAACAGCCGTGTCGCAAACAAACTTCCCACAAAGGCGCTACCGAGAGTCGCCCCGATTTGGCGGAAGTAGTTGTTCGATGCGGTTGCCGTTCCCACCATGCGAATGTGGAAAGTGTTCTGCACGATCAGCACCAGAATTTGCATGATCATTCCGAGCCCCATGCCCATAATGCCGAGGTAGGTGCAGAACACCCACAGCGATGTTTCTGGAGTCATCGTGCTGAGAAGGAATAGGCCGAGGGCCATGAACAGCGCGCCCGTCGCCGGCATCCATTTGTAGCGGCCGTACTTTGTGACGAGCGCCCCCGTCACCACCGAGGTGATCAACAAGGCACCCATCATGGGGATCATCAGGAGTCCGGCAGCCGTCGCTTCCTGACCGAACGTCATTTGAAGGTAGGTGGGCAGATAGCCGATCGTTCCGAACATGGCTACGCCGGTAAACAGGCCCGCTGCGGTGGTGAGCACGAAATTGCGTTCCCGGAACAAACTCATCGGGATGATGGGTTCTTGCGTGTTCAATTCAACAAAAACGAACGCAACTCCAGCGACAACGGTTCCAGCGAGAAGTAACAGGATGGTCAGCGAGTCCCAGTCATAAGCGCTGCCGCCCCAACTGGCAACGAGGACGAGACACGTCGTCGCGATGGTGAGAAGTGCCATCCCGAGAGCATCAATTCGTGGCTTGGCAGTCAGAGTGTGTTTCGGGAGGTGCAGGAAGGCGATAGAGGTCACGAGCGCAAGAATGCCGAGAGGAATGTTGATCCAAAACGTCCAGCGCCAACCGATGCCTTCAGTGAACCAGCCGCCGAGGAGAGGGCCGGCAACCGAGGCGACGGCGAACACGGCGCCCATGACACCCATGTACTTGCCGCGCTCGCGGGCGGGGACGACATCCGCGATGATTGCCTGCGCCAAAATCATGAGGCCGCCGCCGCCGATTCCCTGGACAACGCGCGCGACAATGAGCATGTTCATGTCACCAGCGAGGCCGCCAAGCACGGAGCCGACCATGAACGCGCTGATGGCGAACAGCAAAAGCCCTTTACGCCCGATCAAGTCGCCCACTTTGCCGTAGATGGGCATCATGATCGTCGAGGCAAGGATGTAGGCGGTCACGACCCACAGCATGAGATCTACACCATTGAGTTCGCCCACCATGGTTGGCATTGCTGCGCTCAGCACCGTCTGGCTGAGGGCCGCGAGCAGCATGGAGAGCATGAGCCCGACGAAGAGCAGAATCAACCCACGCTTTGACTCGTGTGAGCGAGCCCGTTCGGTTTTGGGCGCAGATGTAGCTCGAGAATTTAGCGGCACTCAGCTATTTTTGCACATAATGCAAAAATGCACAAAGTAAAGCTAAATGTTGAGCCTCGGACTCAGCTTGCCGCGTTCTTCAGGGTGCCGACTGTGTCACCATTCTGGTCATAGGCGTAACACAAGATCTCACGATCGCCGCCGTCCCAACTTTCTTGTGACGGGTAGAAGAAGCTGAACGTGAGGTAGCCCTCGTATTCCAAGTCAGATCCGATGAAGTCCAAGAATCGACCCAAACATTCGTCCTGGCCTTGATTTCCCGCGATCTCATCGCCCGGAAAGCTGTCGTCCGTCATGAGAACGCTCGCGTATGCCTCGTTATCGTGTGCTTCGGCGCAGTCGGCGAACTCAACATCGCTCACCAGCTCATCCGCGCCCATGTCGGGCTCTGAGAAGCAGTCACCAACTTTGATCTGGAACGCACTCGAATCGTTGACTGACCCGCTGCCGACGACCTCTTCGAGAATCCCGCTGATCGCGCTACAACCGCTGAGAGCAGTGCTCGCGGCAAGAACCAGCGCGATGCCGGCGATTCTGAATTTGGATTTCTGCACGGTTTCCCCCTCGTCAAAGCCGGGAATCGGTGCCCGGAACTTTGAGAAGGGTATCGGTTGCGGGGAGGTTTCCGCGACTTTGCGCTACGACTAATTTCCCAGTAGTGCACGAACTGAGTCGTGCAGCAGGCCGTTCGTCGCCAACGCAGAACCGCTCCATGGGCCGGACTTTCCGTCCATGCCGGTGAGCGTTCCACCGGCTTCCGACACGATGGGGAAGAGCGCTGCCATGTCGTAGGGCTGCAAGTCATATTCGCCAGCCACGTCCACGACGCCTTCGGCCAACATCATGTACGGCCAGGCGTCACTGTAGTCGCGCGTGCGCCACACCGCCCTCGAAAACTCCAAGTAGTTCTCCAGTCGACCCGCCTGCTCAAAGCGGTCGAGACCGCTGAGCGAGGCTGAGGCATCAGCAAGATCGGAGACCCCGGAAACGTGAATGTCGCGCACCGAGCCGTCTATATCGCGTGTGTGTGCCCCAAGGCCAATAGCGCCCCACCAGCGTCGACCGAGCGCTGGCGCACTCACGACACCCAGCACGGGAACTCCGTCCACCGCAAGAGCAATGAGGGTTGTCCACACCGGCACCCCGCGCACGAAGTTTGCCGTCCCGTCGATTGGGTCAATAATCCATTGCCGTGACGAGTCGCCCACCGTTCCAAATTCTTCCCCGTAGAACGAGTCACCCCGACGGTTCGCAGCGATCGATTCGCGGATCGCTTGTTCCACCGCTTTGTCGGCATCCGTCACGTGCGTCATGTCGGGCTTCATCGTCACCACGAGATCTGCCGCGCGAAACCGCGCATGGGACAGTGAGTCTGCGAGGTCGGCGAGCTCAAGAGCGAGGGTTAAGTCGTCGGAGAGGGTGTGCTGAAGCGGGGCGGAATTCTCGGTCATGATCCAAGGCTAGCGAGCAAGCGCTGCAGAGAGTCGAGCCGCATTGCCCCTGGCTCGCCAAGGTTGCCCGCTCGCACCCCCTCGATGATGGCGCAGTCCGGCGCGTCCGGTAAGTGGGTGCAGCCGCGTGGACAGTCGTTCGCGAGTTCCGCAAGATCAGTAAATGACTTCAGGATGTTGTCGACGTTGACGTGGCCAAGCCCGAAGGAACGCACGCCGGGAGTGTCAATGATCCACCCGGTTCCCACCCGGTAGGAGATGCTCGATGAAGATGTGTGGCGCCCGCGGCCGGTCACCGTATTTACTCGCCCGATCGCGCGGTGTGCGTCCGGAACGAGAGCGTTTACCAGGGTGGATTTTCCGACCCCGGAATGGCCGACCGCGACCGACGTGTGCCCGTCTAGCACCTCGCGAAGTCGGTCGAGCGGAAAGTCGCCGTGTTCGCTCGTGACAACCGTGAGGTCGAGGCCAGCGAAGTTTGCTAGGAATTCTGCCGGGTCGGCGAGGTCCGTTTTGGTGATGCACAGGATGGGGGTGATGCCGGCATCGAATGCTGCGACGAGGTAGCGATCAACCAAGCGAGGGCGCGGTTCGGGGTCGGCGGCGGCAACCACAATGAGCATTTGGTCGGCGTTGGCTACGATGATGCGCTCAACTTCATCGGTGTCGTCGGCACTTCGGCGCAACATCGTTTTGCGGGGCTGGATTCGGACGATGCGCGAAAGCGTGCCCTCGTCACCGCTTGTATCTCCGACGAGATCTACGCGATCACCGGTGACAATGGGTTGTTTGCGCAGCTCACGTGCGCGGGATGCCGTTGCTTCGCGTTCCTCTGGCGTGCCCTCGCCAACCAGAACGGAGTAGCGCCCACGGTCGACTGTGAGCACTCTGGCGTCGACCGCATCCGCGTGTTCCGGACGAATTTTTGTGCGCGCTCGATTGCCTTTGGGGTTGGGGCGAGAGCGCGCCTCATAGTCCGCGTACTTGTCGTCTTCGTCGTCGTCTGTGAGCCAGCTCATCGCGAATGACCTGCCTTAGTGCTCATGCGCGGATCTCAGTTGAGTCCGAGGGAGAAGGGGTCGATGGTTGCACGCGCCTGCGGGTGCACAAGTGACTGCCAGAGCTCGGGAAATTCGGGAAGGGTTTTCGCCGTAGTGGCGATGTCTTCGATCTCGATCCCGTCAACGGCGAGGCCAATGATTGCCCCGGCCGTGGCCATCCGGTGGTCGCCATAGGTATGCCAGAGCCCGCCGTGAAGGGGCCTCGGGTCAATCTCGAGACCGTCATCGAGTTCAGTCACCGCACCGCCGAGAGCATTTAGCTCAGCGGCAAGGGCAGCCAGACGATCAGTCTCATGGCCGCGCAGGTGCCCAATCCCGGTGATGCGGCTTGGGCTGGAGGCGAGAGCGGCAAGTGCGACGAGTGCTGGCGCCAACTCCCCACCTTCGCTCAGATCAAGATCAATGCCGGGGAACGTGGCGCCGGAAAGTATGCCTGCTCCACCATCAATTGTGAAGCTTGTTCCCTCAAGTTGAGAAGTTGCACCGAACAGTCCGAGTAGTCGGCTCAACTGGGCACCGACCTGAGTTGTCGACTCCGGCCAACTTTCGATAGTGACGGTGCCGCCGGCGACGACTGCGGCGGCGAGGAACGGGGCAGCGTTCGAAAGGTCAGGCTCGATCGTCAGCTCGCGGGCAGCAATCGGCCCGGGGGAAACTTTCCACACACCGGGAGAAGGCGTCTCGACGCTGACTCCCCGCGAACGAAGATTCGCGATGGTCATGTCGATGTGGGGGAGGCTGGGAAGCGTGTGACCCGTGTGGCGAAGGGTGAGCCCCTTGTCGAACCGCGCGGCGACCAAGAGCAGTGCAGAGATGAACTGACTGGAATCGCTTGAATCCACCTCGAGTTCACCGCCAGCCACAGATCCAGTGCCGTACAGGCTAAACGGGAGTGAGCCTCGGCCGTCGTCAGTGACGTCGACACCGAGCTCACGCAATGCAGTGATCGTTGCGCGCATCGGGCGTTTGCGCGCGTGTGGGTCCCCGTCGAAAGCGACAGGTCCGAGCGCGAGTGCTGCCACCGGTGGCACGAAACGCATAACGGTTCCTGCGAGGCCGCAGTCAATGGACGATCCACCGGTCAGTTCTTGAGGCGTTACACGCCAGTCGGCGCCAAAATGACCTTCGCCAGGCACCTCATCAATCATGACTCCGAGTTCACGCAGCGCTTCCGTCATCAGGATGGTGTCGCGCGAATGCAGAGGTGAACGCAGGAGAGATGGGCCATCAGCGAGAGCGGAAAGCACTAGCTCGCGATTGGTCAGAGACTTGGATCCGGGGATACTGAGCGTGGACGACAGAGGTCCTGAGGCGCGTGGGGCTGGCCATGGGCCGTCCGGAGTCTCCAGCACGAGGTCATCGTTCTGGTACGGATCAAACTCCGGATTGGAATAAGGGGAAACTAGCATCGGTTACCAGAGTATCGGCAGTTAACAGTGTCGGAATGGAGGTAGCAACGTGCACGCAGTACTTGAGGCACCGAAATCCGCAAGTTCTTCACGGAATCGGGAACTAAGCTGGGCCACAATGACGACCACACGAGCACGTCCAGCGCCCGAATCGAGTGACCTCAGCGCCCTTTTTGAGGAACAAGCGATGCCGTTCATGGACCAGTTATACGCCGCGGCCATGCGGATGACACGCAACCCTGCGGATGCCGCAGACCTCGTTCAAGACACGTATGTCAAAGCGTTCGCGGCGTTCGCCAAGTTCGAACAGGGCACCAACTTGAAGGCGTGGCTGTACCGCATCCTGACGAACACGTTCATCAATATTTATCGCAAGAACCAACGCAACCCGTATCAGGGCACGATCGACGAACTCGAAGACTGGCAGTTGGGGAACGCGGTATCAGCAACAGCCACGACAACTCGTTCGGCCGAGGCTGAAGCAATCGATCATCTTCCCGACAGCGCGGTGAAGGATGCCCTTCAGTCGATTCCGGAAGATTTTCGACTCGCCGTGTACTTCGCCGATGTCGAAGGATTCGCCTACCAAGAGATTGCCGACATTATGAAGACGCCAGTAGGGACCGTCATGAGTCGTCTCCATCGGGGTCGAAAGATGCTCCGAGAAATGCTGTCGTCCTACGCCACTTCAGGAGAAACACGATGACCGATTCTGGATGCGAGCGGGCGCTCGCCGAACTCGAAGAGTTTCTGCACAATGAGCTCAATCCGTCGGACTATGCCGACATCAAAGAGCACATGGAGAGTTGCGAGAATTGCGAAGGCGAAGCACACGTAGGAGTTGTGCTCACCAAAGCGGTTCAGCGCGCATGTAAAGAGTCAATGCCGGAGGAACTGCGGATCCAAGTTCTCACTCGGATCCGCGAGATCCAATCGACTCACTAGGCGTGTGCAGTAGAACTACTCGCCACTGTCCGAAGGTGCAGGCGTATTCTGACCCGGACCTTGCCGTCCTTCACGAACATCTTGAATTCGCTCGCGGATGCGCTCCTTGAGCTGTTCGCGAGGATTCGACTGCTGATGTTCGATAGTGATGTGCGCTCCTGGCCCACGGTCCTGGGCTGACGGATGTCCGGAATGTTGGCCGATGAGGACGCCACCGAGTAGGCCTAAAGCGAGAAGGCCGACACCGGCAATCGAGGTGAGAATCCACTTGGACGCTGTGGAAGGCTTTGCCCCAGCAACGACGGTGTGTTGCTCGGCGGCCACAGCTGGCGCTGCCGTTTCCGGAGTGGTCTCGCTAGCGGGTGTTTCGTCGGCGTTTGGTTTTTTCGCCATGATGTGTACCTTTCCGCACGGTGACTCAGGTTGGAGAGGCCGTGCACAATTTAGAGTGGCGAAGCCGGCTATGCGGAAACACTGTTGAACCTATGTTTTTGCCGGGAACAAATGTTCTCGGTCAATTCATAGGATGGACACAGCTAACGCGGGAGCACTCGTGAGAGGAATGGTGTATGACTGAAACAGCCAGACCGGAGCAACTCGTACGTCAAGATGGTTCGCCCATCCGTGCGCTCATCGTTGACGACGAAGCATCGTTGGCCGACTTGCTCACCATGGCACTGCGCTACGAAGGCTGGGATGTTAAGGCGGCAATGTTGGGCCACGACGCGCTCACCCTTGCCCGCGAATTTAGGCCAGACGTCATTGTGCTTGACATCATGCTCCCCGATATTGACGGTCTCGAAGTCTTGCGACGACTTCGCCACGACGGATTCGATGGCCCGGTGCTGTTCCTGACGGCGAAGGATGCGGTTCGCGATCGGATTGCCGGGTTAACGGCGAGTGGGGACGACTACGTCACAAAACCGTTCAGTCTTGAGGAACTCGTGGCGCGGCTTCGAGGCCTCCTGCGGCGCAGCGCCCTTGCCATGAGTGCTGTTGAGGATCCGGAAGTTCGAGTCGGTGATCTGCTCCTCAATGAGGAACGTTACGAAGTGTCGCGAAATGGTGTTCCTATCGATCTGACCGCGACAGAATTTGAATTGCTCCGTTTCCTCATGAGAAATCCGCGACGAGTATTGAGCAAGGCGCAGATCTTGGACCGCGTCTGGAGCTACGAGTTTGGCGGCCGCGCCAGCATTGTTGAACTGTACATTTCGTACCTCCGCAAGAAAATTGACTCGCTTGGGCCCCCCATGATTCACACAGTTCGGGGCGTCGGATACACGATCAAAGCGACCGCAACGTGAGCGGAACACGCGCGTCGTGGTCACTCCAGCGGAGGCTGGTGGTGAGCATTGTGACGCTTCTTGCCCTCATCAGCATTGTGATTGGCGCCGTGAGCGTTCTCACTCTGCGTCAGAACCTTCTTCAACGGCTCGACATTCAACTCTCCGCTGCCATGGCACGAAGCCAGACCTTTCTCCCGCAACTGGGCGGTGAACCGGCGGGGGACCCGCCTGGTATCGGCAGTGGCCAAAGCGCCGGCACGATCGGCCTCGTTGTGAGGAACGGCCGGATTCTCAACCCTCGTTACCTTGACGACGACGCAACCGTGCAAACGTTGACCGCGTCGCAACAAGAGCTGTTGCTTGAGACGGACTCCACCTCGCCTGTGACCCTGCAGTTGGGCGGAGAGTTGGGTGCGTACCGCGTGGTGAACGTCATGACGGACCGCGGCCTCGAGTTGCTTGTCGGCTTGCCGATGCGCGACCTCAACGCGACCACGGGGCAACTCCTGTTCATCATTAGCGCGGTCACCGCCCTCGGCATGGCTCTTGCGGCGGTGGCGGCCACCTTTGTCGTCAAGTTTGCACTTCGGCCCTTGTCGAGCGTGGTGGCGACAGCTACCCGAGTTTCCGAACTGGAGCTCGACAAAGGGGACGTCGCGCTGGCCGAGCGAGTGCCGGTGACCGACTCCAGTAGTGCCACAGAAGTGGGTCAGGTCGGGGCGGCGCTCAATCGAATGCTGGAGCACGTCGCGTCCGCGCTTCGTGCCAGGCAAGCAAGCGAAAGCAAAGTGCGTCAGTTCGTCGCGGATGCCAGTCACGAGTTGCGTACTCCGCTCGCCTCGATCCGGGGGTACTCGGAACTCACAAGGCGAAGCGGACACGAACTCCCGCCAGACATCACCAAGTCGCTTGCACGAATTGAATCCGAATCTGTGCGCATGACGGCACTCGTCGAAGAACTGTTGTTGCTCGCGCGACTTGATGAAGGAACTGAACTCAGGCTGGAGGAAGTCGACCTCGGAGGCATCGTGGCGGATGCGGTTGACGACATCCGCGCGAGTTCACCCGATCACGAATGGACTTACCTTCCGGATCCCGGTGCGCCAACCATCATGGGGGACCCGGCACGGCTTCAGCAGGCCATCGCCAACCTGCTGGCGAACGCGAAAGTGCACACGCCAGCGGGCACTGCAGTGACCGCGACAGTGAGCGCAGAGGCGGATCGAGTGTGCGTGACCGTCGCCGACAACGGCCCTGGCATTCCCGAAGCGCTGCTTCCCACACTGTTTGAACGATTTGTGCGCGGAGATAGTTCCCGCTCACGGAACGCCGGAAGCACGGGACTAGGGCTGTCAATCACCAAAGCAATAGTCGACGCTCACGGCGGAGAAATCACCGTCTCCAGCGTTCCGGGCACCACCCGGTTCACACTGTGCCTTGATGCTAAACCGACTAGGAAATCGTGAGTGCGCGATCCAGGATGTCTGCCTGCTCTTGAGCGCTGCGCTTGCTTGATCCAGTTGCCGGCGAAGCGGACGCCGCTCGAGACACCACGGAAACATCGCGCTTGTTCTCGCGCAAGAGCTCGAGGCAGATAAACGGCCACGCACCCTGATTCTCTGGTTCGTCTTGCACCCAGACAAGTTCCGCATCCGGATAGCGGCCAAGCACGGACACAAGTTCACGCAGCGGCAGCGGGTAATACTGCTCTACCCGCACGAGCGCAATGTCGTTGATCTCACGCTTGTCGCGCTCGGCAAGGAGGTCGTAGTGCAATTTTCCGGAATGCAACAGAACTCGCTTGACTGTTGACCGGTCCTTGATTGTTTCGTCGTCCAGCACGGCTTCAAACTTGCCTGACGTAAAGTCAGCGAGCTCGCTCGTCGCGCCACGCAAGCGCAACATTGCTTTCGGGGTGAAGACGACAAGCGGTCGACGTGGCCGAGCGTACGCCTGGCGCCGGAGAAGGTGGAAGTACGAGGCGGGAGTGGAGGGTCGCGCCACGGTCATGTTGTTCTCCGCGCACATCTGAAGGTAACGCTCGATGCGTGCCGAGGAGTGGTCCGGGCCCTGGCCTTCATAGCCGTGTGGAAGCAGGAGGACAACACTGGAGCGCTGACCCCACTTCTGCTCGGCACTGGAGATGAACTGGTCGATGATGGTTTGGGCACCGTTCGCAAAGTCACCGAACTGGGCTTCCCACAGCACCAAGGCATCCGCACGTTCGACCGAGTAGCCGTACTCAAAGCCCATGGCTGCGAACTCGCTTAGGAGCGAGTCATAGTTCCAGAATCTGGCCTGAGTGTCGGAAAGGTTCGCCAGTGGCAGCCACTCCTGGCCGTTCACCCTGTCGTGCAACACAGCATGGCGCTGCACGAAAGTGCCACGGCGGGTATCCTGACCTGCCATGCGAACGGGTGTTCCTTCAAGAAGCACGGAGCCGAGAGCAAGCAACTCAGCGAACGCCCAGTCGATAGAACCATTGCGGCTCATGTCGAAGCGCTTCTTGAGAAGAGCACTGACTTTCTGGTGCACAGTGAAGCCAGCAGGAGCGTTTGCGTGCGCGTCACCAATTGCGGCGATAACGCTCGAGTCGACTCCTGTGGTTTCTGGCTCGCCCGATCCCTCATCCTGCTGGGATCCGGGGCGTTCCAAGTCGGAAACGGGCTTGCCGTCCTGCACGACAATCGGCATTGACCCGGTTTGCGCAGCGTGTGTTTCCGCGAACGCCCGCTCCAGACGATCCTGGAAGTCGGCGTGGGCGGCTTCATACTCTTCTTGAGTAATGTCACCACGACCGACGAGGGCTTCCGCGTACAGCGTGCGAACACTGCGCTTGGCCTCGATCAGGTTGTACATGAGCGGCTGGGTCATCGAGGGGTCATCGCCCTCGTTGTGACCGCGGCGGCGGTAACAGACCAAGTCGATGACGACGTCTTTGTGGAATTCCTGACGGAAGTTGTAGGCGAGCTCAGCGACTCGCAACACCGCCTCAGGGTCATCCCCGTTGACATGGAAAATGGGGGCCTGGATGGTCTTGGCGACATCCGTGGCGTACACGGAGGTTCTGCCCTCGTCCGGCGGCGTGGTGAAGCCCACCTGGTTGTTCACGACAAGGTGGATGGTGCCGCCAATGCGGTAGCCACGCAACTGTGACATCTGCAGAAGTTCGACAACGACACCTTGACCGGCCATGGCCGCATCACCGTGCACGAGGATCGGCAGAATCCGGAAACTGCCGATGGGCTTGCGGTCTTGCTTCGCTCGGACAATTCCGGACAGAACGCTGTCGACCGCTTCGAGGTGGGACGGGTTCGCCGCGAGATACACGGGGATCTTGTCGCCGTTGCCGGAGGTGAAGGTTCCCTCCGTGCCCAGGTGATATTTGACGTCGCCAGAGCCCTGCACGGTGCGCGGGTCTTGGGTGCCCTCGAACTCGCGGAAGATTTGCCCGTAGGTTTTGCCGGCAATGTTCGTCAGAACGTTGAGTCGACCACGGTGGGCCATCCCAATCGCAACTTCTTCGAGCTCTTGCTCTGCCGCGGTCTGGATGACAGCGTCGAGTAGCGAAATCATGGACTCCGCACCTTCGAGACTGAAGCGCTTTTGACCGACGTACTTGGTCTGCAGGAAGGTCTCGAACGCCTCTGCTTCATTCAGCTTCGCGAGCACACGCATCTGCTCGTCATGCGTCGGCTTCGTGTAGGGAGTCTCGACGTGGTCCTGAATCCATTGGCGCTCCGCCGGATCCTGGATGTGCATGTACTCGATACCGATCGTGCGGCAATACGAGTCGCGCAGGATGCCAAGGATCTCGCGGAGAAGAGCCGAGCGTCGCCCACCGAAACCACCGGTGACGAACTCCCGGTCGAGGTCCCAGAACGTCAAACCGTGGCTGGAAATCTCCAAGTCGGGGTGGGTGCGCTGGCGGTATTCAAGCGGGTCGATGTCGGCCATGAGGTGACCGCGAACGCGGTACGCGTTGATCAGCTCTTGAACTCGTGCCGTCTTGTCGACTGAGTCTGCAGTGTCGACGTGGATGTCCGCTGCCCAGTGGATCGGGTCGTACGGAATGCGCAAGGCGGCAAAGATCTCTTCGTAGAACTGGTGTTCGCCGATGAGGAGTTCATGCACTATTCCTAAGAACTGGCCTGAACCTGCACCCTGAATGACGCGGTGGTCATAGGTCGAGGTGAGCGTAATTGTCTTTCCCACACCGAGGTTGGCCAAGGTGGTCGGAGACATCCCCTGGAATTCGGCCGGATACTCGAGAGCGCCGGCTCCAATGATGCAGCCCTGGCCCTTCATGAGGCGAGGAACCGAATGCACGGTTCCGATGCCGCCCGGGTTCGTGAGAGAGAGCGTTGTTCCGGCGAAGTCGTCTGCCGTGAGCTTGTTGGCCCTGGCTTTGCCCACGAGAGCTTCGTATTCGGCAACAAACTCTGCGAAGCCCATGGTGTCGGCGCGCTTGATGCTCGGGACTAGCAACGCGCGGCTGCCATCCGGCTTCGGCACGTCGATGGCGATACCCAAGTTGATGTGCGCAGGGGTAACGACCGACGGCTTTCCGTCGACCTCTTCGTAATATACGTTTTGACTTGGCGACTCTTTGATCGCCTTGACGAGTGCCCAGCCGATGAGGTGTGTGAACGACACCTTGCCACCGCGCGCTCGCTTGAGGTGGTTGTTGATGACAATGCGATTGTCGATCAGCAGTTTGGCGGGCATCGTGCGAACGCTGGTCGCAGTGGGAACGGCCAAACTTGCATCCATATTGGCGGCGAGGGATTTGGACATTCCCTTGAGCGCCTGGACCGTCTTCTGGGGTTCTTCTGCTTGTTCTACGTCGACTTGCTCGATGGGTTGCGTCTTGGGCGCCTCAGCAGGGATCGGCTGTGACTTCGGAGCAACGGAGGTCGTTCGCGCAATTGGTTGGGTCAACGACATTTCTGACGTGTCAGTGCTGACGGTCGTGTCGTTGGATTCAGTCGCGGGTGAAGCGGGGGCACTCGCCTCAGCGCTGGGAGCCGGCGCAGCTGGAGCTGCGGGCGCTGCGGCTTCGGCTGGCGTGGCCTGTGCGGGGTCCGGGGTGACGGCGGGAATCACATCGGTCGTCTTGACCCGGTGATAATTCTCCAGAATCGGCCACCACGATTGGTCAACCGAGTTACGGTCCGCCAAGAATCTTTCGTACATTTCGTCAACGAGCCATTCGTTGGCTCCGAATTCGCCTGAGGATCCGTCCTCGGGTGCTCCGGTGGTTTGGCTGGACACGCCTGACCGCCTGCTTTCTGTGTTGTAAAACTCAATTGGAGTGCGTTGATAGGAAGCGCGAACACAACCTGCACACCAGCTTAATCGCAATAACTGGAGAAGACCGTGCAACACCGCAACGACTACCTTTAAATTTATGCGGTTTTATGACTCCACCCCATCCAATGACCTGACCTATTCCGACGTGTTCTTGGTTCCCAGTCGCTCCGGAATCGCCAGTCGCCTTGATGTCTCCCTCGCACCGGACGACGGAACGGGGGCGTCAATACCGCTCGTCTCCGCGAACATGAACTCCGTGACCGGGGCGCGACTGGCCGCGACGATGGCTAGGCGGGGCGGACTGGGAGTACTTCCACAGGACATGCACTTGCAAGATCTTGATACCGCCATTCGCTGGGTTAAGAACCAGCCGGCGGTCTTCGACACTCCCGTGGAGCTACCGCCAGATTCCACCGTCGCCGACGCACTTCGACTACTTCCGCCGCTCGCCGGCCACGGCATTGTGGTGCGAAATTCTGACGGGGACTACCTTGGCTGCGTTGAGGCGCCAGCGCTGGCGACGGCCATGCCCGATGCCCCACTGAGCGACCTCCTGCACAGTGCTGTGACGTCCATCGATGCTGATGATGTGCCAGACCCGAGGAGCGCCTTCGATGTGATGGTCGCAGCGAACCTTGAGTTCGCTCCCGTGGTGCGACACGGCGAAATCATCGGAACGCTGAGTCGCAAGAGCGCTCTGCGGTCGACGTTGTACACGCCAAATCTTGACGATGATGGTCGACTGCGAGTTGCCGCCGCTCTGGGAATAAACGGCGATGTGGCCTCCAAGGCGAAAGCGCTCGTGGCGGCAGGGGTGGACACTCTTGTGCTCGACACCGCGCACGGGGACCAAGATTCCATGTTGCGGGCCATCACCACCGTCGCGGGGCTCGGCCTCGGTAAGCCACTGGTCGCCGGAAACGTAGTCACGGCGAGCGCCGTCCGCGATCTCGTTGGTGCAGGCGCAACGATTATCAAAGTGGGTGTTGGGCCCGGGGCAATGTGTACGACGCGCATGATGACCGCGGTGGGTCGACCACAGTTTTCCGCGGTACTCGAAACGGCCGTAGCCGCCCGCGAAGCCGGGGCCACGGTGTGGGCGGATGGCGGAGTCCGTTATCCCCGAGACGTGGCACTCGCGCTCGCGGCAGGTGCCGCATCCGTCATGATCGGTTCGTGGTTTGCCGGAACGATCGAAGCGCCCGGAACTCTCGAAACCGACGACGACGGCAAACTGTATAAGGAAAGCTGGGGGATGGCGTCGACGAAGGCCGTGCACGACCGCTTTGACCGGCTGGACCCGTACGAGTTGGCCCGCAAGACTCTGTTCGCCGAAGGCATCTCGTCGTCCCGCATTTACCTTGATCCGCTGCGGCCTACCCTCGAAGACCTGATCGACATGATTATTTCGGGGGTTCGATCCTCCTGCACCTATGCCGGGGCCCGAAACCTTGCGGAATTCCGGGACCGTGCACTGGTCGGTATTCAGTCTGCTGCAGGATACGAAGAGGGAAAGCCGTTGCCTGTCGGTTGGTAAAAGCCACAAGCGGCGAAGCACGGTTATACTCGATCAGATAATGGACGACCCCCCACCGGCGCGAACCAACCGCCTGATCGATACTGCCCAGCAGGTACCGTGCCCGAATTAATTATGCTCGGGGCCGGTCTGCTTTTGACGATCGGTACCGGGCTCTTTGTCGCATCCGAGTTTTCACTCGTAAATCTTGACCGCTCTGAACTTGAAGCGCGTCGCAAACGCGGTGAGCGCGGCCTCAACATCACCATTGGTGCGCTCAAACTGACGTCAACGCACCTTTCCAGTGCGCAACTGGGCATAACCCTGACCACGCTTCTCACCGGGTACATGTGGGAGCCCGCCGTGAGTAGCCTCCTGAACGCTCCTCTGAGCGACTTCGGGTGGCCAGAAGCGGCCGTTACCTCAGTGGCGAGCATCGTGGCAATCCTGCTGGCGACGCTCCTGTCCATGATCGTGGGGGAGCTCGTTCCCAAGAACTTTGCCCTCGCGCTACCGCTTCATACCGCAAAACTTGTACTCCCGTTCCAGGTTTCGTTTACCTGGCTGTTCCGCCCCACGGTGAAGTTGCTTAATAATTCGGCGAACATGATCCTGCGGATGTTTGGGATCGAACCCAAGGAAGAGTTGTCCTCGGCGCGCACCGCTGAAGAACTTCGGTCCTTGGTGCGGCGCTCCGCAACCGAGGGCACGCTTGACCTGGATACCGCCACACTCCTGTCCCGCACGCTCGTGTTCGCTGGGCACGACGCCTCCGATGCGATGACTCCTCGACCAAGGGTCGCCAGTGTCGACAAATCTGACACCGCTGACGCCGTGATTGCGCTCGCCAGAACCACCGGGTTCTCCCGGTTCCCGGTTATCGACGACAGCATTGATGAGGTCGTGGGACTCGTTCACGTGAAGAACGCGGTAGCTGTTCCCCTCGACCGCCGCGCCGAGGTTCCTGTCTCCGCGTTGACCTCCGACGCATTGAGTGTTCCCGAGACCATGAAGCTTGACGCGCTCCTAGGGGAGTTGCGCGGCCGAGGGTTCCAGATGGCGATTGTGCTGGACGAGTACGGCGGAACCGCTGGTGTTGTCACGTTGGAAGACCTCGTGGAAGAACTTGTCGGCGAAGTTGCCGACGAGCATGACCGCTCTCGAGCCGATGTCGTGTCGTCTCGCAACGGTGTGACGTTCCCCGGAATGCTTCGCCCAGACGAACTGCTGGACCGGGCAGGGGTCACAATTCCGGAAGAAGGGCCATACGAAACAGTGGCCGGATTCATCATGAACGAGCTCGGGCGCATCCCTGTCGTCGGGGACACGGTCACCTTGCCGAGCGGCGTGTTCCGGGTTGAACGGCTTGATGGCCGTCGGATCGACCGCGTACGGTTCACTCCGGAGCTGGGCGGTGATACCGAATGAGCGACTGGTGGGGTATCGCATGGCTGGCAGTCCTCTTGCTGGTTAATGCCTTCTTTGTCGCGGCAGAATTCGCTGTCATTGCAGCACGGCGATCGCAGATTGAGCCCAAGGCGGAAGCCGGAAAACTGGGAGCTCGAACGACGCTGTATGCCATGGAGCATGCCACGCTCATGCTTGCGACAAGCCAACTCGGTATCACCGTGTGCTCGCTGCTCATCCTGAATGTGTCAGAGCCAGCGATCCACCACTTGCTGGAGGTTCCTCTGGGTCTGACCGGATGGCCGGAACCGGTCATCGCCGGTGTCGCGTTTGCGATTGCACTTATTCTCGTCTCGTTCCTTCACGTCGTGCTTGGCGAGATGGTGCCGAAGAACCTGTCATTCTCGGTTCCGGACCGTGCAGCGCTCATCTTGGCGCCACCGCTGGTGTGGATTTCGACCATTTTCCGCCCCGTGATTGTGGCGCTCAATGCCACCGCAAACGGAGTATTGCGACTGTTCCGGGTGGAGCCCAAAAGCGAAGCGAACAGCAGCTTCACGATCGACGAAGTTGCCAATATTGTCGCCCAATCTCGCAAGGAAGGCGTGCTGAAGGACGACATCGGTGCGCTCACGGCCGCGTTCGAGTTCAGTGCGAAGAAAGTGAAAGACATCGCGGTGGGCATGGCCCAACTCGTGAGCCTGCCCGAAGGGGCAACTCCAGAACAAGTGGAGCGGGCGGTAGCCCAACACGGCTTCTCTCGATATGTCCTGCTGAATGGTGCAGGGGAGCCGACCGGGTACTTGCATTTGAAAGACGTGCTCGACCTGGAAGAAACTGACGAGTTCACGAAAGCCGTTCCGCAAAAACGTGTCCGTCGCCTCATCTCGATCTTCCAGGAAGCGGATCTCGAAGATGCTCTCGCGGCGATGCGGCGATCTGGAGTGCACATCGCTCGCGTCTTTGACGAGCACGGCAGCGCTCAAGGTGTGCTGTTCCTTGAGGACATTATCGAGGAGTTGGTCGGCGAAGTTCAGGATGCCACTCGCCGCAATCGCGGTACCGCCAACTATCGTTAGACCATGATCGAGTTCTCGGAGTGGAGCACTTCCGAGGCACATCGCTGGATTGCGATCCCTCGGGAATCGGATGACAAGTATTCGCGCGGAGTGCTCGGAATGGTCACCGGTTCGGAGGATTTCCCCGGCGCTGCGGTGCTCGGCGTTGACGCAGCACTACACACCGGTGTGGGAATGGTCCGCTATCTTGGCCCTGATCGACCAACCGGTCTCGTTCTTGCGCGTCGTCCGGAAGCGGTCACAGTCGATGGCCGTGTCCAAGCGTGGTTGCTCGGCTCCGGAACGAATGATTCAGACCATGATCCGGTGACGGCCGCGAGATTTTCTACCGCGCTAGGTTCTGGACACCCACTTGTGCTGGATGCTGGGGCGATCGGGTTGGTGGCGGAGGCGCAGGGAGCGGTGGTGATTACCCCGCACTACGCCGAGCTCGCACGAGTGCTTCATGTTGATGTCGCCGAAATTGCTGCGGAGCCAGAAAAGTGGGCCAGTAGGGCCAGCGAGAGCCTTGGCGTCACAGTGGTTGTGAAAGGACACACCACTCTCGTGTGCGGGATCGGTGGAAATTTTGCTGTCACGTCGCCGACCACATGGTTGGCAACGGCGGGCACTGGTGACAGCCTCGCCGGAATTCTGGGCGCCCTCGTCGCCACACACTCGAATGAGATTGGCGTTGACCCGGGGATACTAACTCAGCTTGCCGCAACGGCGGTGCTACTCCACGGACTTGCTGCCGATCGCGCAGGTGCGGGAGGGCCTTTCACCGTCCTCGACCTCAACGCTGCTGTACCCGCGGCCATTGCTGCCGTGCGGAACTGAGTGACTTCCGTCCGTTACGCTGAACCGTGATGAGGAGAATCGGCAGCAACCCGCTCGCCCTGTGGTCAGCATTCTTTCTCGTGCACCTTTGGCTCGGCGCGATCAATCTTTATGGACCGGGTTTGCCACTCGGCGACGTCACCATCGTCTACAAGTTTTGGTCAGATCAAGTGTTCATTGGTGACTTTTGGGTGGGCGTTCAGAGCACCTGGGTGTATCCGATTCTGGCGATATTCCCGATGATTCTTGCGGGCCTTCTCGGGTCGGCCAAATATGCCGGGGCGTGGCTTACGCTGATCCTTCTCCTCGATGCGGTCGCCTTCGCCGTGTTGATCGGATTGAAGCGGCGCAGCAAGAATCCGGTAGCCGCATGGTGGTGGCTGCTCTTTCTCCTACTGCTTGGACCCATCGCCATGGGCCGAATCGATTCTGTGACCGTGCCGCTCGGGATTGTCGGGGTGCTCTTCATCGCGACGAGACCGCGACTGGCCGCTGTGATTCTCACCATCGCTGCCTGGGTCAAAGTGTGGCCGGCCGCGCTTGTTGGCGCGATGGTGGTCGCCACGAAAGAACGCCTGGCGGTTGCGGTCACGGCACTCGGTGTCAGTGCGGTCGTCGTCGCGGTCGCACTCGCATTCGGAAGCGGTACGAACGTCTTCAGCTTCATTACGATGCAGACAGGCCGCGGACTACAGGTCGAGTCCCCGATCAGCACCGTGTGGCTATGGATGGCCTTCGCTGGCGTTCCAGGAACCAACTTGTACTACGACACGCACATTTTGACGTGGCAGGTCACAGGGGACGGTGTGGGGGTCGCGGGCGCTCTGATGACGCCGATTATGGCACTGGCGGTCATCGCGATTGTTCTTGTCGCGGTGCTGGCGGTTCGACGTGGTGCTTCTCTGCAAATAGTGATGGCACCGCTGGCTCTCGCCCTTGTCTGCGCTCTCATCGCCTTCAACAAGGTTGGCTCCCCGCAGTTCATCGCGTGGCTTGCCGTGCCGATCGTGCTTGGTCTCGTGACGCGACGTGACGCCAGCCTTCGCTGGTGGAGTGTTCCCACAATTCTCGCGTCCCTTGCGGCGGCACTCACCCAGGTTGTGTATCCGTACCTTTACGGCTGGCTGCTCGGATTGCATCCGTACTTGCTTGCCGCCTTGACCGCGAGAAACCTCCTGGTGTTCGTGCTGATGGGCTGGGCGGTGGTGGCCCTGTGGTCGCTCGGTCGCGAAGACAGTGACGCCACAGTGCCGGATCGGGCATCGTCTACGCCAACAGCGTGGCCGCTCACCACTTCTGGTTAGATCAGAAGACGCCTGACTCGTCAGATTGAACCAGAATTCCGTCCTGGATGGCGCGCTTACGCAGCGCAACCTTCGTGCCCACATCAATTCCGGCAACGCGGTATTTTTCGCGGATTCTCTTGAGGTACGACTTTGCCGTCTCCTCCGAAATTCCAAGCTGGAATGCGACGGCTTTGACCGGCTCGCCGCCACCGTAGAGGGCCATCACCCTGCGCTCTTGAGCACTGAGTTTGGGCGCCCCGCCGATATCACTGGCGTTCAGCGCGAGGTCAAGCTCGGCGGAGATGAAGGATTCACCCTTGTGCGCCGCCCGGATTGCCTCCACGATCATGGCGGCATCCTCACTCTTGACCAGATAACCGAGGGCTCCGGCCGCCAACGCCTCACGAACGACGTTCGGCTCGGAATAGGTACTCATGAGCACCGTCTTCACCCCGGTGGTTTTTAGTGTCGAGATTTTGAGCGAGATCGGGAGGTTGTCTTTGAGGTCCAGGTCCAGAAGTACAACGTCCACTGGGAATTCAGTATGGGTGAGGAGTTCTGGCCACGTGGTGACTGCGGCAACCATAGAAATGTCGGACGCCGCGGCACGGATCCATTCGGTTAACGCCCCGAGGAGCATCCGATGATCGTCAACCAGTGCAAGCCTGATCGGAGGTTGGTCTGTTGTCACGGTGTAAGCCCCTAACTATGAACTGTCTGTTCTGCATGGTATTGGTCTGCAGGGTTCGTGACCAGACAATCGATCTCGACTCGCAGGCTTGAATTTTCAGTCGTATTGGTAAATGTGCCCACGCGCGCGATCGAACCCCACGTTGCCGGGTCGACGCGAATGCGTGGAATTCCCGTGGTCGACACCACAATCGGGACCGAAACCATCGACTGCTGCTCGTGAGATTCGGCAGCCAATACCGGTCCAAGAGTGAGGTGAACTGTCGGGCGATCTTTTTGATTGTCGTTGACCAAAAGCCAGACTCCCGAGAGCAGCCCATCGCGTTGCTGGGCATCCAGCAGTCCGGCCAAACTGCCGGTGTCGGAGAGAGTCACCGACTTTCCGAGTTGCTCGGATTCAGTGATGGCATGGTACAGCCAGGTTTCCCGGCGACCCTCGATGAGGTGAAGTCGCAGCTCTGTTGCGAGAGACGCAGCGATCGACGCAGTTTTCGGGTCGAGGGGAAGCTTTGTTCGCCCGCTGGCGACCGAATCAAACAATTCTTCTGCGGCCAGGTCAAGCCGGGCGAGCTCTTCCGAGGCAAGCATGCCCACCGCAAAGCGCGGGGCGGAAACCGTACTTTGCACGAGAACCCGATCAAGTTCTATTTGAACGATCCGGCGAAAATGCACCACTATCCACAAGGCGAACAGTGTCGGGAACACGACGGTCGCCACCGTGATCAACTGGGCGGGAAGGGTTTCTGGTGTGAGCGGGGTCGTGATCAGGATGGCGGCGAGGAAGGCCGCCCCGAAGAGCCCGACGGCCACAAGAATTTCGCTTGTTCGCCTGAGCGTGACCGTGACGAGAAGTCCGAAACTGGCCGCGATGGATGCCGTCGCATTTTCGCCGATGTTGTGCAGCGGCCAAATTGCCACGAAATCGAGGGCAATGACACTCGCGAGCGAGGCGAGGAAAACAGCAAACAGCCAGTGCGGCATCCGTTCGCCGGAAATGGCAATCGCGACGCCGACGATGATCAAGACAAGAGCGTAGATCAACCACGCAAACGACGACGGTAGTGGGCTGACTTGAGTGCCAAACCGAAACAGGAACATCGTGAAACAGGCGATAGCGGCGATCACCGCGGCAATTCCGGTACCTACACCGAGATAGCCCGTGCCAAGACTGGCACCGCCGGCACTTGCCTGTCGAAGGGCCTTTGCTGCGGGGGAGGACATCGGCTTGGATCTGCCCCGTTTGCCGACGATGGCACCAAGAGTGTTTTCGTCTGGTCGTGCGTAGCCGCTCACTTGGGTACCTCCAACACCACTGTCGTACCGGAACCGGGAGAGGAAAATAGGCGCGCAGTCCCTCCGACTTCCCCAAGGCGCGCGATAACTGAATCCTTCAATCCGAGCCGGGCGGAGTCGATGTCTTTAACGTCGAATCCGATCCCTGAGTCGGTGACCATCGCGCGCACGGTGGTCGCGTCATCGGTGATGGTCACATGGGCTTCGGTGACCCCGGCATGACGTCGAACATTCTCCAAGCATTCAGCGAGGGCGAGAAGAAAGGCGTCGAGGACTTCGCCGGGGAGGAGCACTTGGCCCGTTCCGTGCCAGCTGACTTCCAGCCCAATGCGACCGAAACGTTGTTTCACAGATTCCAACGTCGTTCCGAGAATCGCGTCGTCGTTGGGAGGCAGGGCAATCGAACCCGTGTCTGTCTTTTCGGGTTCCTGCGTCGCCGGGTTTCCCCCGAGTCGAAGTTGGCGCAGGAGATTGGCATCGTCTTCGGCTTGAGCGCGCAGTGCACCGGCAGTGACGCCCACTCCCGAATGGGCCATCAGAGTAAGAGTTGCCAAGACCGTATCGTGCAGGAGCCGCGCGGATTGGCGCCGATGCGCCTCAATCTCACTTGCCTGGCGTTCGGCCCGGTGGGCACGACCAATGCTGTTAATACGACGCGCTGCCCTCGGAACGCTTGCCGAAATCCACAAGCCGGCCATTGTAAAAATGATCCAGCCGAACACAACTGCACCATTCGGATAGGTGAACCACTGTCCTGAGCCTGCCGCGAGAAATATGAGCCCAATCGCGCCAAGAAACCCGAGAACCAAGATGATGATGCGGGGAATGCTCTTCGTTAAGACCAGAGCAAACGAGGCAAGTGCTCCTCCGGCAAACGGAGTTAGTGCGGTGGCAAGGCCGCCGCGGTTCTCCGTCGCAAAGGGGAGCTGCACAATCGTGAGGATGGCTAGCCCAGTGGTGAGACCAAGAATGATCCAGAGGAGCGAATGGTCGTTGCCAACCCGATAGAGGCAGAACACGAAAAGGACACCGAGGAGCACCGCGGCCATCAAACTGGTCTCGTCAACAAGTCCGGGAATGACTAAACTGAGGAACGACACCACGGTCATGGTGATCCCGATCATCCGCACGGATCGGTGCAGAAGGCGGTCGCGCTCCTTTGTGATTAGTTCCACGGTTGTAATGGTCACACGCTTGTACCCAGAAGTGGGGGTGCGACACTGTGGTGATGACACACTGATTACCGCGCAATTCTCAGCTGATGTGCTGAATTCGCTCAGTTAGCGTCGAACCAGCCTTCACGGACTCCGTGAGTCCGGAGTTTTGAGCGTGTGCCCAAATCCACGCCGACTGCCAGATATTTTCGTCGCGCGCGCTTGATGTAGGACTTGATCGTCTCCTGGGTCGTGGACATCAGCTCCGCGACCTCACCCACTGTCGCGCCTCCGGCATAGAGTGCGAGCGCTCGATGCTCCTGGCTGCCAAGTTTGGGGGAGGGAGTGTCTCCCATCTCGGAGAGCGACTTTGCGAAGTGGTCGGCTAAGTATTGTTTGCCTTGCGCCGCGCAGCGAATGGCGTGCGCGAGTTCTGCAACGCCTTGAGTTTTTGGAATGTAGCTGAGAGCGCCAGCTTTGATCACCATTGATACGGTTGCCGGGTCGGAGTGCCTGCTGAGGATTACCACTTCACTGCCTGCGGACCGCAGCACCTGAATCTTTGTTCCGATGGAGATGGAGTCGTTCAGATTTAGATCGAGCACCGTCACTTGCGGCGGGTACTCCGCGTGCGAGACCAATTCAGGCCACGTGCTGGCTTCAATGACGACGTCAAAGCCAAAGGAGTTCTGCCGGAGATGGGTACCGAGACCTTCAACGACAAGTTGGAAGTCATCAACGAGCGCAATTCGGGTTTTTGAATTGGGCTCAACTCGATGGATTGCCGCGCGTCCTGCTGACATGGCGTTCGAGCTCCCTTAGCTGTGACGCCATCCTAACCACAGCAGGTGGGGCATTCCTAGAGAAACCGTGACAATGACTCATTCACGAATTCAGGAGCCGAGTGAGGTGGGGTCCAACAAGTTCGTCCTCGATGAGAAAGCCGTCGTGGCCGAAATCGGAGGAAATGACGACAGCTTGATCCCCATCGATTCCGTTCGGAAGTAGCGCTGCGAGATCTTGCTGAGTGGAGACCGGGAATAGTCGGTCACTGTCTACTCCGAGTACAAGGCTCCGCGCGGTGACGCGGGAAAGCGCCTCCTCCACGCTTCCTCGGCCTCGACCGACATCGTGCGAGCTCATCGCGTTGACAAGCGTGATGTAGCTGTTGGCATCGAAGCGCCTGGCGAATTTGTTTCCGTGAAAGTCGAGATAGCTTTCCACGGCGAAGCGCCCATTGCTTCCGAGAGGGCTGACCTCGCTTTGCCAACTTCGCCTGAACCGCTGATTCAGTTCGCTAGGGGAGCGATAGCTCAGGAGGGCGAGTCTGCGCGCGAGGGCGAGACCTCGATGCGGGCCGTCACCGTCTTTGGCATCGTAGTAGTCGCCGCCGTTGAACCCCGGATCCATGGTGATGGATTCGAGTTGAACAGAGTTCAGCGAAATCTCGTCGGCATCGCTGAGCGCCGGTGCGGCAAGAATCGCCACGCGCTCGAGGCGCTCCGGATATCCGACCGCCCACTCGAGTGCCAACATTCCGCCCATAGAACCGCCGACAACGGCGGCGAAACGCTCGATTCCCAGCGAATCGGCCAGAGCCACCTGTGCGGTCACTTGGTCACGAATGGTGAGGTAGGGAAATCGAGATCCCCACTCCTGCCCGTCAGGTCCCGAACTCGCAGGGCCGGTGGTTCCCTGGCACCCGCCGAGAATGTTGGGGGCAATCACGCACCACTTGTCCGTATCAATCGCCAGGGAGGGCCCGACAACCTGAGACCACCAGCCGCTCGTCTGATGACCGGGACCGGCAGGGCCGGTGACGTGGCTATCGCCCGTCAACGCGTGGAGGACGAGAACCGCGTTGCTGCGATCCTCATTCAGTTCACCCCACATTTCGAAGGCCATTCGCACCGCTGGCAGGATCCCGCCAAACTCAAGTTCTTGCGGAGGCAGCGCAGCAAAGTGTCGAGAACCGACCGGGTCGCCATCCCGCCACGCGCCCGTGGCGGGAGGCTTGCCGAGCAGCGAACGGATGTTCACCTCGGTGATAAATCCCGAGGGAACGGAATCCGCTGCTGTTTGCCAATCCATGGTGTGACTATTCTCTCCCGTGCGCGACGACGGGAATGCCGTGTTACGCGGAAACTGCCGCCCGCGCTGCCGTGAGACCCGTCTCAAGGTCAGCAATGATGTCGTCAACGCTCTCGAGTCCCACTGAGAGTCGAACGAGACCGGGCGTGACTCCCGCGCTCAATTGCTGCTCAGGGGTCAACTGTGAGTGAGTCGTTGAGGCGGGGTGAATGATCAGGCTTCGCACGTCACCGATGTTGGCGACGTGGCTGAACAACTCAACACTGTCCACAAGTGAACGACCCGCGTCGACTCCACCCTTGAGCTCAAAGGAGAGAACGGCGCCCGTTCCGAGCGGGGCGTACTTCTTGCCTGCCTCGTACCAGGGGCTGGAAGGGAGTCCCGCCCAGGCAACGGAGGCAACATCAGGGTGCTTTTCGAGCCACTTGGCAACGGCTTTCGCGTTCTGCACGTGGCGTTCGACGCGCAAACTCAGTGTTTCAATACCCTGGATGAGCTGCCATGCGCTTGCCGGGGCAATCGCTGGTCCGAGGTCGCGCAACAGTTGCACGCGCGCCTTGATGATGTACGCGATGGCGTCGCCGAGAACGGTGGTGTAGCTCGCACCGTGATACGACGGGTCCGGTTCGGTGAGACCGGGGAACTTTTCGACATTCTTGCTCCACGCGAACTTTCCACCGTCCACGATCACTCCGCCCATGACTGTTCCGTGGCCACCGAGGAACTTCGTTGCCGAGTGCACCACGATGTCCGCGCCATGTTCGAAGGGACGAATGAGGTAGGGGGTTGCGATGGTGTTGTCGACGATCAGAGGCACGCCGTTCTCGTGCGCAACGTCCGCTACCGAGCGAATGTCGAGAATGTTGACTCGGGGATTTCCGATGGTCTCAGCGAAAAGCAACTTGGTGTTCGGCTTGATGGCCCGCCGCCATTCCTCAGGATCGTCTTGGTCTTCGACGAACGAGGTTTCGATTCCAATCTTCGCGAGCGTGTACTTGAACAGGTTGTAAGTGCCGCCGTAAATCGAGGATGAGGCAACAATGTGGTCGCCGGCCTCGGCGATATTCAGGATCGACAGGGTCGTTGCGGATTGGCCCGAGGAGAGAAGCAGCGCGGCCGTTCCTCCTTCGAGCGCGGCGATCCGCTGCTCGGCGACGTCCTGGGTGGGGTTTTGGATGCGCGTATAGATGTTGCCGAACTCGGCGAGAGCGAACAGGTTTTTGGCATGTTCTGAGTCGTTGAAGACGTACGCCGTCGTTTGGTAGATCGGAGTTGCACGTGCATTAGTCACCGGGTCTGGCTGTGCGCCAGAGTGGATCTGCTTTGTTTCAAACTTCCAATTCGATTCCGTGGTGGCCATAGTGCGTCTCCCTCGATGTGAGCGGATCGAGCGGTTGTCGTTCCGTGTTTCGAGACTAGAAACCGCTGGCTGTGTGGTCAACGTGCGTCGAAACACTCGGTAACGAAGACCATTGGCGCACTGGTAGTGCGGGGAAACGGGGGCAGGGCACATCGCGGAAGTTGTGGTTTCGGCTATGGAGTTACCCGGCCAGGTGAATCCTGACCTGATTACGGTGAAGCCAGTAGCGCACGCTTCCGCTCACAAGGTTGCGAGGGTGCCACTCACTCCGAAATTGTGAGCGTGCTCGTTTCTTCGTCAACTGCGACATCCGCGAACGCCATTTTGGGAACGAAGAACAAGAGCAGTGCGGCAACAAGTGCACCGACGCCACAAATAGTCCACACGAGGTAGTAGCCAAAAAGGCTCCCGGCGGTGGAGCCCGCGACCTGCACTGCCCCGATGGTGAGCACGATCGCGAAAACCGAGGACGCGAACGATCCACCAATTGTCTTTGTGGTGTTGGTCAGTGCCGCAGCAATTCCGGTCTGGCCTCGCGGTGCTGCTGCGGCTGCGGCAGCGGGAAGCGCCCCGACGAGAGCACCACTTCCCAGTCCCGCGATGATCATGTTCATAAAGACCTGCCACGTCTCAAGGTGGAACGGAATGAACATGAGGTAGCCAATGCCGACAAGGACGGCGGCCACAATGAGCGCGAACCTTGGCGTGCGAAGTCGTGAGACGAGCGGGAAGAACAGGGCGCCAATGATCATCGAAATGAGATACAAACCGATGAGAATCGAGATCATGCCGGAGGGCAGTCCGAGCCCGTAGCCAAGAGCCTCCTTGTCCGTGCCAGCGTAGGTGGCCAACGGTGCCTGAGCGCCCAGAAGGCTGAGCCCAACAAGAAACGCGGTGAGCTGCACAGGCCACATGTTGGGTTGCGCGAAGACTCGGATGTCGATGGCCGGGTCCTTCTGGCGCAGTTCGTAACGGACGAACGGCCAGAACGTGAGCACTCCGATGGCCATGACGGCGTAGGGCCACCACTGGTCATTGTTGAGTTTTAGGAACGTCAGTCCTGACGTGATCATCAAGAGACCGATCGTCAGGATCGAGAAGCCCACCCAGTCGAGACTCCGGTCTGGGAGGGATTCAGATTCTGGAACCCCGAACAGAATGACAAAAAAGACGAGAGTTACGGCGATTGCCGGCACCATCATGGTGGGGATGATCGAGCTCTGAAGGTTTGCGGGTCCGCCAAACGCCTCGAATACCGCCGAGCCGCCCAATGCTCCGGCGATCGCGCCGGACTCGAGCCCGACAATGAGCAGGCCAGCTGCCTTACGTGTTTCGGATGCCGCCCGGCCGCTTCGCCGCCCTTTGTCAAAGATGAGGGCAATCTCCAGTGGCAACCACACGACGTAGAACGCTTGAAGGGTCCACGCAATCATGAACGACGTGAAGTCGCCCGCAAACGCGAGCCACCAGGTCGCCCCAGCGGTGAGCACCGTGGCAACGAGAAGAATCTTCTTGTGGCCATACATGTCTCCGAGCTTGGCCATGATTGGCACTACCAGGGCGGAGAGCAACAGTTGGGCGCCTTCGAAAAGGTTGAAGTCCGCATCATTGATGCCGAGATATTTCACGAGGTCGGGAATGAGGGGGATGTAGAAGCCCTGCAGGATGCCGCTCACGAATTCCACAAAAATGAGGTAGCCGATGAGCCCTGCGGTTACCGCGCCCGCCTTGCCGCGAAGAAGAGTCATGAAGGCACACTAGCGCCTCCCTCGCACGTAGTCTGCTGTTGTGGCCACGTCGAATCCGATCGCAGAGTTGATGGACCCGGGCTGGGCGAAGGCGTTAGCACCCGTTGCGGATCACTTGGCCGAGGTGCAGACGTTCTTGGCTGCGGAGTCCGAGGGGGCAGGCTACTTGCCTTCTGCGGCCAACGTGCTGCGTGCGTTCCGCTATCCCTTCGATGCGGTTCGCGTGCTGATCGTCGGTCAAGACCCGTATCCGACGCCCGGCCATTCGGTCGGGTTGGCGTTCGCAGTGGAGCGGAGTGTGCGCCCGTTGCCTCGAAGCTTGCAGAACATTTATCGGGAGTTGCACGACGATCTGGGAATTCCTGCTCCAGATCATGGCGACCTTTCGGTCTGGTCGGAGCGGGGCGTCATGTTGCTCAATCGTGTACTCACGGTTCGACCTGGGGAGACGGGTTCACACCGCGCGAAGGGGTGGGAGCAAGTGACAGAGTGCGCGATCCGTGCGCTAGTTGATCGTGGCAGACCTCTCGTAGCGATCTTGTGGGGCCGAGATGCTCAGTCGTTGTTGCCTTTGCTGCACGGCGTTCCCACCGTGTCCTCTGCTCATCCGAGCCCGTTGTCGGCCTCTCGCGGCTTTTTCGGCTCCAGCCCGTTTAGCCGAGCGAATGAGCTGTTGGCGGATCAAGGCGCGGAACCCATGGACTGGCGCCTCGCCGACGGCTAGCGCGCACGAAAATCTTCTGACATACTTCTGCTATGTCAACTAGCACAACTATTGAGATCGATGGACTCTCCAAAACCTTCGGAGGAGTGCGCGCAGTCGACAATCTCAGCTTCAGTGTGAAGCCGGGAGTCGTGACCGGATTCCTCGGACCAAACGGTGCAGGCAAGACGACAACCCTGCGGATGCTGCTCGGGCTCGTCCGCCCCACCGCGGGCAGTGCCACGTTCGGCGGTACTCCCTACCGCGAGCTTGCGCATCCGCTCAGCACAGTCGGAACCGCGCTCGAAGCCTCCAGTTTTCATCCAGGGCGATCCGCCCGAAACCACCTCACGGTCTATGCGCTTGCCGCAGGGATTCCCCAGTCGCGAGTGGACCATGTGCTCACCCAAGTGGGCCTTATCGACTTCGCGGACCGTCGTGTGAGCGGCTATTCGCTCGGCATGAGGCAACGCCTCGGGCTCGCATTCGCTCTCTTGGGAGACCCAGAAGTTCTCGTGCTTGATGAACCGGTTAATGGTCTCGACCCGGAGGGCATCAAGTGGATTCGGTCGTTCCTCAAAAAACTTGCTGCTGATGGCCGGACCGTTCTGGTGTCTTCTCACCTGCTGAGCGAAGTGCAACAGAGTGTCGACCGCGTGGTCATCATTTCCCACGGAGCGTTGGTGTACGAAGGCGGCCTCGCTGAACTCGAAGGTGGACCTCGGGTACTGACTGATTCTCCCGACCGAGCCGCTCTTGAGGCTGCACTTTGGGCAGCCGGAGCAGACGTCGAAAGTACGGCAGAGGGCCTAGCCGTAGTCGGGATGTCTCGTGAACAAATCGGTGCCATTGCGATGACTGCCGGTACTCCGCTCAGTCTGTTGGCTTCCGAGCAGAGCGGAATCGAAAACGCATTCCTTGAACTTGTTGGAGATGGGGGATCGCTATGAACCTGATTGCTGCGCTCCGCGCCGAATTCTCAAAAATCCTTACCGTGCGTTTGTGGTGGGTACTACTCATCGTGCTCGTGGTGTACGTCGGTTTTACTGCTGGGCTACTCGCTTTGGTCTTTGGCGGCTTCGGGAGCGAAATTGCCGGTGCCGGTGGTGACGTTCCGCAAATTCCCGATGCAGCGCTCCCGCCGATTATTTACAGTATTGCTTCCAGCATTGGATACGTGTTTCCTGTGCTGTTCGGAACGCTTGCGACGACGGCCGAAGTCCACCACCAGACCCTCACGCCTACGTTCCTGGCGACACCGCGCAGGGGCATCGTGCTAACCGCGAAGTTTGTCGCGCTCGCAGCGATGGGCGGTCTCTATGGAATTGCCTCACTGGCGGCATCCGTGGGTCTTGGCGCCACAATTTTGTCGGCCACGGGTCATGACACGGGTCTTGGTGATTCGGAAACGTGGTTGCTTCTCGCGCGAGTCGTGCTCGCGATGGCAATTTGGGCGGTAATCGGGGTTGGCCTCGGCGCCCTCATCCCCAGCCAAGTGGCCGCCATTGTCATCGTGCTCGCCTTTACCCAGTTTCTCGAACCGATTTTGCGTCTCGTAGCACTGTCGTGGGAGTGGACGGCGGCCCTGGGGCAGTATCTTCCTGGAGCGGTGAGTGATGCGCTCGTGGGTGCCAGTGTCTTCACCACGATGGGGTCCCCCGCAGGCCAGTCGCAGTCGCTGGAGTGGTGGAGTGGTGGACTCGTGCTGTTGGCCTACGCCGTGGTTGCTGGCGTGTTTGGCTACTTCACGAGCTGGCGCCGTGACGTGACGTGAGTCTCTTCCGCTTCAGAGAGCGACTAGCTCGCGCGAAAGAGTTTCATCGACGTCGGTGACATGGTGATCGTGGATCCGGGGGCGTGATCACTGTGTTCACGCCAGCCGAACGCGCTATCGAATTGGAGCGAGTATTTCGCAACGCCCGAGCGCTGGGGGAGAACCACTGACTCCTCAGTTTCGCGTCCATGCACGACCAACAGGATCCGGTTGAACCCGTCGCTCTCGTGAGTGGATGCCGCAAGAAATTGCAGGGTGCGCTGTGCGGGGGAGTCCCAGTCCTCGATTGACATCGATGTGCCCGCAGAGTTGTACCAGTCCATCTGGGTTGCCGTGTCAAGGGCTTCGCCCCAGAGGCCAAAGTCGCGAGGACGCACTGCCGGGTTTTCGCGTCGAAACCGGATGCCCGCCCGGGTGATCGCGAGAATCTCCCGTTGCCACTCCTCCAAATCCCAGGACAACCAACTCAGTTCATCATCGTGGCAATACGCGTTGTTGTTGCCGTGTTGACTCCGACCGACTTCGTCGCCCGCAGTGAGCATGGGGGTACCGGCGGAGAGCAGAAGCGTGGTGAGGAGGTTCCTCATCGCTTTGCGGCGTTGGTGGACGATGGCCTCATCGTCGGTGTCCCCTTCGGCCCCATGGTTGAAGGAGTGGTTGTTGCTGGTGCCGTCACGGTTGTCTTCACCGTTGGCGAGATTGTGCTTGTCGTTGAAGGAGGTGAGATCCCACGCGGTAAACCCATCGTGCGCGGTCAAGAAGTTCACGGAAGCGATAGGCCCACGGTCACGCGAGAACAGGTTGGAGGAGCCCGAAAGCCTGGTGGCGAGCCGCCCGATCCCGGTTTGCGCCTCCCCGGACTCGCGTGCGGCCGAGATGTCGCTCAGCCAAAACTGGCGTACGCGGTCGCGATAGCGGTCATTCCACTCCAACCAGCCGTCGGGGAAACTTCCGGTGTGCCAACCGTCGTGGCCCACATCCCAGGGTTCGGCGATGAGCTTGGTTCCAGCGAGGGCGGGATCATTCTGGATCGCAGCGAGCAACGGGTGCGCGGCATCGAAGACGCCCTCGGCATTGCGGGCGAGCGAAACCGCGAGGTCGAAGCGAAATCCATCGATCTGAACGTCGTCCGCCCAGTATCGAAGCGAATCGAGGATGAGCCTCTGAGTTGCGGGCATTGACGTGTTGAGAGAGTTCCCGCAACCGGTGGTGTCGAGATATCCGCCGTGTTCATCGTGTCGGTAGTATGTTGCGTCGTCTAGGCCCCGCAAACTCGTTGTGGGGCCGTTCGGGCCCTCCTCCGCAGTGTGGTTGTAGACGACATCGAGAAACACTTCGATGCCTGCTTCGTGCAGGAGCCGAACCATTCCTTTGAATTCCCGGAGCACACCCGCAGGTCCAGCGCGCCGCGCTTCGGGAGATGCCCACTCGGCGTGCGGGGCAAAAAACGTCAGAGTGTTGTAACCCCAATAGTTGCTCAAGCCCATGGAAGCAAGGCGTTGCTCGGTCACGAACTGGTGGACGGGCAGCAGCTCAACAGCGGTGATCCCGAGATCTTTGAGGTAGTTGATGGTGGACTCATGCGCGAGACCCGCATAGCTGCCCCGGAGGCGTTCGGGCACCGCGGGGTTGAGCTGCGTCATCCCCTTGACGTGGGCTTCGTAAATGACCGTGCGATCCACCGGAGTGGCTGGCTTGGAAACTCCACCCCAGTCGAAGGGGTCATCGATGATGCTCGAGCGCCAGCTGCCGTCGGGAGCGCGGACGACCCCTTTTGCGTACGGGTCAAGAAGATGTAGAGACGGATCGAACGGGCCCGTTCCCGTTTGTCCCACTGGGCCACGCGCACGGAGGGAATAGGTCCTGCCGGGGGAGAGCAACTCAGACGTAGCCGACCACACGTTGCCTGAATCTCGCTCCAAGGTGAGGGTATCGACGGGTCGTAGTGGGTCGGTGCTAGAGAACAAACACAGCTCGATGGCTGTGGCGTGCGCCGAGTAGACCCGTGCAATCCCCCCTGCAGGCGTGAGCGTGACGCCGAGATCGTGGAGGGGGTCGGTGGTCGGCACCGTCCTAGAGTAAGGGAGTGCAGTGTGTAGCTTGCGCGATGCTCGATGGGGAAGGTGAAGACGGTGACGGTGTATCTCGACCACGCAGCGACAACACCCATGCTTCCTGCCGCTCGCGATGCGTGGCGAGACTCGCTTGATCTCGTTGGAAATCCTTCGTCGATTCACAGCGCAGGGCAAAATGCCAAACGAATTTTAGAAGAGGCTAGGGAACATGTCGCGGCGAGTCTCGGCTGTGATCCCATTGAGATTGTTTTTACTTCCGGCGGAACCGAGTCGGTAAACCTTGCGATCAAGGGGATGTATTGGGCTGCGATTGCGGCAGATTTGGCTCAACGACGAATTCTCGTTCCGCGCGGGGAACACCACGCCACTCTTGACACCATCGAGTGGTTGGAGCGACACGAGGGTGCCATCATCCAGTGGCTGCCCATCGACGAAGTAGGACGCGTGTCACTCGACGCGTTCGAAGAAGCGCTTGATTCTCACGATGACATCGCCTTGGCCACGTTCTTGTGGGCAAACAATGAGGTCGGAACACTCCAGCCGATGGCTGAGATCACAGCGCTTGCCCGAAAGTACGACGTACCAGTGCACGCGGATGCTGTTGCCGCATACCGTCATGTGCCGATCGACTTTGCTTCGGCCGGACTTGCCGCACTGTCGGTATCTGCGCACAAGATCGGTGGACCACTGGGGATGGGCGCTCTCGTTCTTTCACGTAAAGCCACCGTGGTTCCGCTTATCCATGGCGGCGGTCAGCAGCGCCAGGTTCGCTCGGGTACCCAGGATGCGCCGGCGGCGCGCGCGTTCGCTGTGGCGGCCGCGCATCCGGTTGCCGACCTTTCAGGACTGCGGGATCGCCTTATTGCGGGAGTGCACAAGGCAGTGCCGTCCGCGATCTTGCGCGGTGACCCGATTGATCGGCTCGACAACAATGCCCACTTCACTTTTCCCGGGTGTGAGGGGGATTCATTGCTCTTTCTCCTCGATGCGGCTGGAGTGTCGGTGAGTACGGGTTCGGCGTGCCAGGCCGGGATTCCGGAAGCGAGTCATGTCCTGATGGGCATGGGACTTGACGAAGACGACGCCAGGGGTGCGCTCCGCTTCACTCTCGGTCACACCTCCACGATGTCCGACGTTGAGGCACTGCTTAGTGCGCTTCCGGCCGCTCACGCAAAAGCGCAGAAGGCCGGGTACTCCACGCGCGAGGTCGGTCACTAGCCTGCGCTGGCTAGAGCGAGCAGCGGCGGTCAGCTCTGCTATAGACAGCGTGACTCTTCATGTGTAATAATTTACTTACAGGTGATAGGAGTGGGTAAATGAATGCGGAAGAGCTGAGCAGTCGGTTGGCGGCTATCGCCAGCACGCAGCGGTTGCGCATCATTGCTGAACTGGTCGACGAGAAACTCCACGTCAGCGAGCTTGCTCGACGAATGGAAATGTCTCGGCCGCTTCTGTACATGCACTTGGCGAAGCTCGAGGAGGCAGGTTTCGTGACCGGTCACCTGGAATTGAGCGACGACGGCAAAGCGCTCAAGTTCTTTGAGTCTGTGCCGTTTGACATCAGTGTCACACCGGCCGTCATTGTGGCGGCGGTCAAGAAACAGAAAGGCGCATCGAAATAATGGAGATCTTTTGGAGCCTTTGGTTTTGGCTCGGCACCGTTGCCGTATTTGGCATCATCGCCGGCGTCATCACGAACGGAATTAATAAGTCCGCCGAAGCCCGCAAGTATGTGGCGGACGCCCAGTCTGGCGGCAACTACAAAAAACTCGCTGAGGACGCTTCGGCTGTGAACGCGAAGGTCATTGCTCGACTGGATGCAGTGGAGACTCGCCTTGCCGCGATCGAGAAGACGCTCACGGAAATCCCCTAAGAAGGGGGAGTGCTTAGACTGGTTCGGTGAAAGTTCTAGCCGCAATGAGCGGGGGTGTTGACTCCGCGGTGGCTGCTGCGCGCGCTGTTGATGCCGGGCACGAGGTTTTTGGCGTGCATTTGGCGCTCAGTCGCATGCCGGGAACTTTGCGCACGGGAAGTCGGGGTTGCTGCACGATCGAGGATTCGATGGACGCCCAACGTGCAGCGAACCTCATTGGGATTCCGTACTACGTGTGGGACTTTTCCGAAAGATTCAAGCTCGACGTGGTCGACGATTTTATTGCCGAATATTCTGCGGGCCGCACGCCCAATCCGTGCCTCAGGTGCAACGAGAAGATCAAGTTTGCTGCGCTCATGGAGAAAGCACTTGACCTTGGATTCGACGCCGTAGCAACGGGGCACTACGCCAATATCGAATACGACGCGAACGGCAATCGGGAACTTCACCGAGCCGCTGACTGGGCAAAAGACCAGTCCTATGTGCTTGGCGTCCTCACGGCAGAACAACTCGCTCACAGCATGTTCCCGCTTGGGGCGACTCCGAGCAAAGCCGAGGTTCGAGCCGAAGCAGCCGAACGCGGGTTCTCGGTCGCGAGCAAGCCCGACAGCCACGACATCTGCTTCATCCCTGACGGCGACACTCGCGGCTGGCTTGCCGAGCGTGTCGGTGCTGAGCAGGGCGATATTCTCGACCGAACCGGTGAGAAGCTGGGCACCCACGAGGGTGCGGCAGCATTCACTGTCGGTCAGCGCAAGGGGCTCAGCATTGGCTACCCAGCGGATGACGGCAAACCCCGTTTCGTGTTGGAAGTGCGGCCCAAGTCCAATGAAGTTGTTGTCGGTCCCCGCGAGGCGCTCGACCTCAAAGAGGTCGCCGGATCGCGTTTCAGTTGGGCAGGACTTCCTCCGTCGGGCTTTGAATCTTCAGGTGTGAACACCCCCATGGAGTGCATGATTCAAATCCGTGCGCACTCCGACCCGGTGCCCGCGCTACTCAGCCAGCAGGATGGCGAACTAAGCGCGGTTCCACACGAGCCATTGCGCGGAGTCGCGCCCGGGCAGAGTTGTGTGATCTACGTAGGAACGCGAGTTCTTGGGCAGTTCACAATAGATCGCACCGTCTCCGCGCACCCCGAACCTGCCGTTCCCGCTTCCGCCTTGTAAGATTGTCATGGCTTCAGGAACCAATCCGGGTTCGCTCGCCTCACCATCGACAACCCTGAGGCCAAGATTTTCAGTGAGACTCCAGTGAACGCCAACCCACTTGCACCAACCTGGCTGGTACCGCCAAGCGACGCGAACGCGCTCGCGCCGGGGGTGTGGCCAGCACACGCCACGCGCGGATCCGACGGCGAAGTGATGTTCGCGGGCGTTGCGTCTTCGACGCTCATCGCCGAATTCGGATCCCCCGTGTATGTGCTGGATGAGGCTGACGCTCGGGCTCGTGCTGCACGCATCCGCGAGTTGTTCACCGACGCTTTCGGCGCGATCGGTGCGAAGGTGACGGTGTATTACGCCGGAAAAGCTTTCCTTTCGGCCGAAGTGGTCCGCTGGATGACCGAGGAGGGCCTCTCCATTGACGTGGCGAGTGGCGGCGAACTCGCGCTCGCGCTTGCTGCCGGGGTCGACGCCGAATTGCTCGGGGTTCATGGCAACAACAAGAGTGCCGAAGAGATCGACAGTGCCGTGACTGTTGGTGCCGGTGCGATAGTCCTCGATAGCGAAATCGAGATCGAGAGAGTCGCCGAGACGGCGAAGCGTCACGGTGTAGTCCAGCGCGTCCGGTTGCGAACGAACACCGGAGTTCACGCACACACCCATGAGTTTCTTGCCACCGCCCGCGAAGACCAGAAATTTGGAGTTCCGCTTTCTGAGGTTGCAGGGCACGTCAAACGCATTCGCGCCCTGCCGTCGCTGGAATTTCTCGGCCTCCACTCGCACATTGGTTCCCAGATTTTTGAAGTGAGCGGTTTCGTGGAAGCCATTGCTCGCCTGATTGAGGTCCATGCGGGTTTGCTGGAAGGCGGCCCAGTCCCACAGCTAAATCTCGGTGGTGGTTTTGGAATCGCCTACACGAGTGTTGATGACGTAGTCCCCATCGAGGAAATGGCAGAGAAGCTTGCCGGGGCAGTTGCTGCGGAAGCAGAACGCCACGGCATTGCGGTTCCCGACATTGCCATTGAGCCAGGCCGCGCGATAGTCGGTCCGGCAGGTGCCACGCTCTACACGGTTGGCACGATCAAAGATGTCGAAGTCGCAACGGATGCTGGCGCGAACGGCACCCAAACGGCCGTGCGGCGTTATGTGAGCGTGGATGGCGGAATGAGCGACAACATACGGCCAGCGTTGTACGAGGCTGACTACACGGTACGGATGGCGAATCGGACTTCTGCGGCAGAACCCGCGCTCGTGCGCATCGCTGGCAAACACTGCGAGAGCGGCGACATCGTCGTCCACGCCGATTACCTCCCCGGAGACGTCACACCAGGGGACACCCTCGCGGTCGCTGCGACAGGCGCGTACTGTTGGTCGCTCGCCAGCAACTACAACTTTCTCGTTCGACCCGCGGTTGTCGCGGTGAACGACGGCACTGCACGCGCAATCGTGCGGCGAGAAACCATTGCCGATTTGCTCGGCCGAGATCTCGCCCTCACGACCGCACACTCGAATGACACCCCGGGCAAAGGAGCCACGCGATGATCGAATACCGCAACCTCAAGGTGGCACTGCTTGGTGCAGGAAACGTGGGCGCTCAGGTCGCCTCGCTGCTGATTGAGCACAGTGAAGAACTCGCCGAGCGAGTGGGCGCTGGGCTCGAGCTGGTCGGTATCGCCGTGCGCGATCTCGACGCTAAACGGACGGCAGATATTCCCAAGGAATTGCTCACGACCGATACCGAATCGCTCATCCTGAATGCTGACATTGTCATCGAGCTTATGGGTGGGCTTGACCCGGCACGGGAGTACATCCTGCAGGCGCTTAACTCTGGTGCCGACGTGATCACCGGCAACAAGGCACTTTTGGCCACCCACGGTCCCGAACTCTTTGAAGCGGCCGAGCAAGTGGGAGCCCAGCTCTACTACGAGGCGGCCGTCGCGGGTGCGATTCCCATCATCCGACCACTGCACGACAGCCTTGCCGGCGATCAGGTCAGACGCATTCTCGGCATTGTGAACGGCACAACAAACTTCATCCTTGACCGCATGCACACGATCGGGGCGACCCTGGACGAGGCGCTCGCTACGGCCACGGAGCTTGGCTTTGCTGAAGCAGATCCGACCGCAGATATTGAAGGCTATGACGCTGCACAAAAGGCGGCGATTCTCTCCAGCCTCGCGTTTCACACCGTTGTGCCGCTCGAATCTGTGTACCGCGAAGGAATCACCAAAATCACGCTTAGCCAGGTGGAAGCGGCGAAGCGCGGCGGGTACGTCATCAAGCTTCTCGCCATTTGTGAGCGACTCGTGGATGCCGAAGGCATCGAAGGTGTCAGCGCTCGGGTGTATCCGGCGCTGGTTCCAGAAGACCACCCCTTGGCAGCCGTCCACGGTGGAAAAAATGCGGTGTTCGTTGAAGCGGATGCCGCAGGGGATCTCATGTTCTATGGCGCGGGAGCCGGTGGGCAGGAAACTGCCTCAGCAATTCTGGGCGATCTGGTGACCGCAGCGAGACGCCATGTCATGGGAGGTCCCGGTATCGCAGAATCCCGCCATGCAGGCCTGCCCATCCTGCCGATGGCGAGCATTCGCACGCGCTATCAAATCACCCTCGCCGTCAACGACCGGCCTGGCGTTCTCGCCACAATTGCTGAGCTGTTCCGCGAGCATGGGGTTTCCGTCGAAACGCTCGTGCAGTCGGTCGCGTCGGAACCCGAGGGAGAGAATCCCACCGCTAGCCTTGTGATTGGAACTCACGAGGCCTCCGAATCTTCCCTAGCCGCGACTGTCACATCCCTGGCAGCGTCCCCGGAAGTTGAATCTGTAGTGTCCGTCTTGAGAGTTGAAGGACTGTAAGTATGTCTCAGCAGTGGCGCGGTGTCATCCGCGAATACGCCGATCGTCTTGATGTCAGCGAGGCGACTCCCGTCATCACGCTCGGCGAGGGCGGCACCCCGCTTATCGATGCGACGGCGCTCTCCGCTCGCACCGGCGCTAATGTGTGGATCAAATTCGAGGGCATGAACCCGACTGGTTCTTTCAAGGACCGCGGCATGACGATGGCGGTGTCCAAAGCCGTGGAGCACGGCGCAAAAGTGGTCGTGTGCGCGTCAACCGGGAACACCTCGGCTTCCGCCGCTGCCTACGCCGCGCGGGCAGGCATCGCCGCTGCAGTGCTCGTGCCGGAGGGCAAAATCGCCATGGGGAAACTCAGCCAGGCGATTGCGCACAATGCCCAGATCCTTCAGGTGCAAGGCAATTTTGACGACTGCCTGGAGATCGCGCGTGAGCTGGCGGAAAGCTATCCGGTTCACCTGGTCAACTCGGTGAACAATGACCGCATTGAAGGGCAAAAGACAGCAGCATTTGAGGTTGTCGAAGTGCTTGGCGATGCGCCAGACTTTCACCTTCTTCCGATCGGAAACGCAGGGAATTACACCGCATACCACCGTGGCTACAGTGAAGAGTTGGCGCGTGGCGCCGTCACAAAGCTTCCGCGGATGTTTGGGTTTCAGGCCGAAGGCAGCGCACCCATCGTGCTCGGCCATGTGGTGAAAGACCCAGAGACGATTGCCAGTGCTATCCGAATCGGCAACCCGGCCTCGTGGGAACAAGCTCTTGTCGCCCGCGACAATAGCGACGGATATTTCGGGATGTTCTCTGACGAGAAAATCCTGGAAGCTCACCGCATTCTGTCCGCAGAGGTCGGAATCTTTGTTGAGCCTGCATCGGCAATCGGGGTTGCTGGGCTTCTTGAACGCGCCGACGCGGGAATCATCCCGAAGGGTGCAACCGTCGTGATCACGGTTACCGGCCACGGACTCAAAGACCCCTCCTGGGCACTGCGCAAGCAGGACGGCACCGATGTTACTCCGACGGTCGTTCCCGTCGACACAGTTCAGATCGCTGGCGCGCTCGGCTTGACCGCCGCCAATTCCAACGGACAGGGCTAACGCCGATGGTCACCGCATCGAAGATTCCGGTTGGGACTTCCCTCTCGGTTAAAGTTCCGGCAACCACGGCGAACCTAGGGCCAGGCTTCGACACTCTCGGGCTTGCTCTCTCGCTGTATGACGAGCTCGAGGTCACGGTGCGCGCGGAACCCGGCGTCCACGTCACTGTTGTCGGCGTTGGTGAGGGAGAAGTTCCCACCGACGAATCAAACCTCGTTGCACAGTCGCTCGCACACGTGTTTGAACACTTTGGGATTCCGGTTCCTGGGCTCGAAATTGTGGCAAACAACGCCATTCCGCACGGACGCGGTCTCGGCTCAAGCGGTGCCGCCATTGTTGCGGGGGTGATGGCAGCAAAAGGACTGCTCACCGGAATCGTGGAACTTGACTCTGTGGCGCTGTTAGAACTTGCGACCGAACTCGAGGGCCACCCTGACAACGTCGCACCAGCCCTCTTCGGCGGGCTCACGATCGCGTGGGTCAGCGAGGATGGACCAAAGCACAAGAGGCTCATCGCGCACCGTGGGGTGTCTGCCGTGGTGTTTGTGCCCGAAGCGGCAATGTCGACCGCCCTCGCACGCAGTCTCCAGCCGGCATCCGTTCCTCACGAGGATGCGATCTTCAATGTGTCTCGCAGCGCGCTGCTGGTAGCGGCCCTCGTGCAGAGCCCAGAGCTTTTGCTTGCGGCCACCGAAGACCGACTGCACCAGAGCTACCGTGCTAGCGCAATGCGAGAGACCGACGAACTCATCCAAATGCTGCGTAAGAACGATCTCGCTGCGGTAGTTTCCGGGGCAGGCCCCTCGGTTCTCGTATTGGGTAGCGACCCGAGTCAGCGGCTCACCGCGGTGGACCTTGTCGAAAAAAATTCCAGCTCGGCGTGGCAAGCGCTAATGCTGGCCGTGGACTTCAAAGGTGCTACAGTGATGGTGCATCCGGTAGAAGGCTCCGCCTGAATTGGTGTTACCCCATCAGGGTTTCCTATTCACGGTAGAGGTCCCGGGTGCTATCACTAGCACTCAATCATCCCCGCCATACGCACCCGCGTAGCACTGGTGAGGACAAATGATTGACAAGCTCCGCTGCGGATCGCAGTGCACCGAAGGTGCAGGCACCGTCAGGGGAAAGGAATCCTCCCAGTGACAGACCAAAACGTTCGCGCCATGGGGCCGAACGACGGCGCTTCACTCGCCACTCTGCGTTTGCCTGAACTTCAGGCACTTGCTGCAGGGCTCGGCATATCTGGCGCTACCAAACTTCGAAAAGGAGAACTCGTGGACATCATCTCCGAGACCCAGGCAGGTTCAACTGCCACACCACAAACAGACACCGCAGGATCGTCAGAAGCTCAAGCGGAAGCGCCCAAGAAGCGCGCACCGCGACGGGCTACTGCTGCGGCTGGCGTTGTAACGACGACCAGTGCGGTCACACCAGACGCATCGACAACAATGGATGCTCCGGCAACATCGCGTGCGGCAAAGGCTGCTGCACCGGTCGTCACCTCGCCGGAAAAGAGCGCGACGGTCGAGCAACCGTCTGCCGCGCAAGACAAGGCTGTGCAAGACAAGGCCGCGCAAGACAAGCCTGAGCAGGGCGCTGCCACTCAGGGCAAGGCCGAACAGAACTCCACTTCCCAAGACAAGACGTCGCAGGACAACGCTCCTCAGGAGAAGGCCCCGCGCGAAAAAGCAGGGCGCGAAAAGGCGTCGGCCAAGAAAGAAAACGCTGCCGAGGGCAACGAGTCTTCAGACAAGTCGGACGATTCGTCAAAAGAGGGCGAATCCAATGGCCAGCGCAGCCGCAACCGTAACCGCAGTCGCGGTGGAGGCGACCGCCAGCAGGGTGACAAGCAAAACGACAAGCAAAATGACCGCCAGCAGGGCGACCGTCAGCAAAACGACGGAGACGACCGCAATGGTCGAGGTGGACGCTACCGTGACCGCAAACGTCGCGGACAGGGCGGAAACGACGAGATTGAGCCCGAAATCACCGAAGATGACGTTCTCATCCCGGTCGCCGGAATCCTCGACGTGCTCGATAACTACGCCTTCGTACGTACGAGTGGCTACCTGCCGGGCAACAACGACGTGTATGTCTCTCTCGGCCAGGTCAAGAAGTACAACCTGCGCAAGGGTGACGCTGTCGTTGGTTCGATTCGCCAACCTCGCGAGGGTGAGAACCCGGGTCGCCAGAAGTACAACGCATTGGTCAAGATCGACTCCGTCAACGGGCTTGCGTTGGATGCCACCGCTGAGCGCGTCGAGTTTGGAAAATTGACGCCGCTGTACCCGACTGAGCGACTGAGCTTGGAGACCGAACCAGGAAAGCTCACGACGCGCATTATCGACCTGGTGTCGCCGATTGGTAAAGGCCAGCGCGGACTCATCGTCTCCCCACCCAAGGCGGGAAAGACGCTCGTTCTTCAGGCCATCGCAAACGCGATCGCGAAGAACAACCCCGAGGTTCACCTCATGGTTGTTCTCGTAGACGAACGTCCAGAAGAGGTCACCGACATGCAGCGCACGGTGAAGGGTGAGGTTATCGCCTCCACCTTTGACCGCCCGGCAGAGGACCACACCACGGTCGCCGAACTGGCGATCGAGCGTGCCAAGCGTCTTGTCGAACTCGGCCACGACGTGGTTGTGCTGCTTGATTCGATCACTCGACTCGGCCGCGCCTACAACCTTGCCGCTCCGGCATCAGGACGCATCCTTTCGGGTGGAGTCGACTCCTCGGCGCTGTACCCGCCGAAGCGTTTCTTCGGTGCTGCGCGCAACATCGAGGACGGCGGTTCGCTCACCATCCTGGCAACAGCTCTCGTAGAGACCGGGTCCAAAATGGACGAGGTCATCTTCGAGGAGTTCAAGGGCACCGGCAATATGGAGCTTCGTCTCTCACGCCAGCTTGCGGATAAGCGGATCTTCCCCGCCGTTGATGTCAACGCATCGGGAACCCGTCGCGAGGAAATGCTCCTGAGTGACGAAGAGACGAAAGTCACCTGGAAACTTCGCCGTGCACTTGCCGGACTCGACACTCAGCAGGCTCTCGAGATTGTCTTGGGACGACTCAAAGACACCTCAAGCAATGTTGAATTCCTCATGCAGGTGCAAAAGTCGATGCCGACACCGGCCGGATCGAAGGAAGACTAACCGAGATGTTCGAGTCAGTGGCGGTGCTACTGGCCGAGCACGAGGAACTCCAGGTCCAGCTTTCAGACCCGGCAGTTCACGCGGATGCGGCTAGGGCACGAAAGATCAACCGGCGTTATGCCGAGTTGAACCGAATCAAGACCGCGCATGAAAACTGGATGCAGGCTGCGGATGACCTTCAGGCTGCCCGCGAACTGGCGAAGGACGACGACTCCTTTGCCGAAGAAGTGCCGGCACTCGAAGAGAAACTTGCCGTCGATCAGGAGAAGCTACGACGTCTCCTGATTCCCCGCGACCCGGACGATGGTCGCGACGTCATCATGGAGATCAAGGGTGGCGAGGGTGGCGCCGAGAGCGCTTTGTTCGCCGGTGATCTGCTTCGCATGTACTTGCACTACGCGGAGTCAAAGGGCTGGAAAACGGAGCTTCTCGACAGCACGGAGAGCGACCTTGGTGGTTACAAGGGAGTTCAACTTGCCATCAAGTCGAATGCCACTGACCCTTCGCAGGGCGTGTGGGCGCACCTCAAATACGAGGGTGGCGTGCACCGCGTACAGCGGGTGCCAGTGACGGAGTCACAGGGCCGGATCCACACCTCAACTACTGGTGTGCTCGTGTTCCCTGAAGTGGACGAACCCGAAGAGGTCGAGATCAGCCAGAATGATCTCAAGATCGATGTGTACCGCTCCAGCGGGCCAGGTGGGCAGTCAGTGAACACGACGGACTCTGCCGTGCGCATCACCCACTTACCTACGGGAATTGTGGTGGCGATGCAGAACGAAAAGAGCCAGCTGCAGAACCGGGAAGCCGGCATGCGCGTGCTGCGTGCGCGTATCCTCGCGCATCAGCAAGAGCAGCAGGCAGAGCTCGACTCGGCGGCACGCAAGAGCCAAATCCGCACGATGGACCGCTCAGAGCGCATCCGAACATACAACTTCCCCGAAAACCGGATTGCAGACCATCGAACCGGCTTCAAGGCGTACAACCTCGATGCGGTCATCAACGGTGCGCTGGACGCCGTGATTGATTCGTGTATTCAATTCGATGAGGAAGCGCGGCTTTCCGATCTTGGCGGCGACGCGTAGCGTTGTGGGATGTCTAAGTCACCACGCAGCGACGTCAAGACTCACGTGACCTCTGTTTCGGTCGACGAGTTCTTATCGACTGTGACCAAGGAGCGCCGGCTCTCCGATGCGCGACAGGTCATCGAGATCATGCGGCGCGTGAGCGGAGTAGAGCCCGTCATGTGGGGCCCCTCCATCATCGGGTTTGGTAGCTACCACTACCGCTACGAGTCAGGGCACGAAGGCGACACGATCGTGGTGGGGCTTTCTCCACGATCTGCTGCCATGTCGGTGTATGGGCTGTACAACGCGTACGACCCTGATCCGCGATTCGAGAAACTAGGGCCGCATCGAGTCGGGAAAGCGTGCCTGTACATCACCCGTTTTGATGCGATCGACCACGAGCTGTTCGAGACGCTCGTGCGCGAAGCGTGGGAGCGCCAAGGCGCACCGTGCCCCTAGACGCACGCTAGCTCCGTTCTCATCGCGAAGGGCGCGCAAAGGCAGGAATGCCCACCGCAGTGTGGTCGTCTGGAACATCGTGAACGACGACAGCGCTGGCTCCGACTAGGCTGCGGGCACCGATCGTGATGTCTCCCAGAACCTGTGCACCAGCACCGATGACCGCGCCGTCGTCGACGGTGGGATGACGTTTACCGTGGGTGTTGCCCATCCCGCCAAGCGTGACACCGTGAAAAAGCGTGACGTCATCTCCGATCACCGCGGTTTCCCCGATCACAACGCCCATCCCGTGATCAATAAACAAGCGGCGTCCAATCGTGGCGGCCGGATGAATCTCAATTCCGGTGAGGAATCGGAAGAACTGCGAGTTCATTCGTGCCAGTGTCTTTAGCCGTGCGCGCCACAGCACGTGCGACCACCTGTGCGCCCACACGGCGTGCAATCCGGACGTGGTCACGAACACCTCAAACCGGGTGCGCGCGGCCGGATCTAAGCGCCGAACGGTCGCGATGTCTTCGCGCATCCGTGCAAACAGTGGCACTGTCGCTCAGTCCAGGATGTCTTCGTACAACATTGTGGAGAGGTAACGCTCTCCGAAGTCCGGGATCACCACGACGATCGTTTTTCCAGCATTTTCCGGTCGCTGCGCGACCTGAACCGCGCCGATCACGGCAGCCCCGCCCGAAATCCCCGCCAGGATGCCTTCTTCGGCGGCAAGCCGGCGCGCCATCGTCAGCGAATCCTGAAGCTCCACGTCGACAACCTCGTCGTACACAGTGGTATCGAGAACTTCCGGAATGAAGTTGGCGCCGAGCCCCTGAATCTTGTGCGGCCCGGCGGTTCCACCGCTCAAGATCGGCGAGTCGATCGGCTCGACGGCAACGATCTGAACCGCGGGCTTCCGCTCCTTGAGTAGTTGCCCCGCTCCGGTGATTGTTCCTCCCGTGCCGATTCCGGCGACAAAAATGTCGACATCTCCGTCGGTGTCATTCCACACTTCCTCCCCGGTTGTCGCACGGTGGATGTCTGGATTAGCCGGGTTCGCGAACTGCTTGGCCCACACGGCATTTGGCGTGTGGGAAACAATTTCTGCTGCTTTGTCTACAGCGCCTTTCATCCCACCAGCGCCGGGGGTGAGAACGATCTCCGCGCCATAAGCACGCAAGAGAACTCGGCGCTCTTTGCTCATGGAGTCTGGCATCACCAGAATCACCTTGTATCCGCGGGCCGCGCCCACCAGTGCCAGAGCAATGCCGGTGTTTCCGCTCGTGGACTCCACGATCGTTCCGCCTGGCGCGAGTTCGCCCGAGGCCTCTGCTGCGTCTACGATCGCTATTCCAATTCGATCCTTCACGCTGGCGGAGGGGTTGTAGAACTCAAGTTTGGCGAGCACTGTAGCTTTCGCGCCATCCGTCACTCGGTTGAGTTGAACGAGGGGAGTCCTTCCGACCACTTTGGTGATGTTTGAGTAGACGTTGCGAGCCATGGTGTTACCTGTTGTTCCTCTTGAGAATGGGCGGTGAGTGGATTTTGCCCAGCATAGGTGGCGATTCTGCGGGGCGCCCGATTGTTTCGCTTGGGGCGCATTGCTGGGCATGCGTGGCGCGAACAGCGCCGGCCAACCGCGACAATAGAGTGATGTTCTCCACGTTTCGTGACCTGCGCGAGGGCGCCGTCACCGCGCTCACGGCAGCAGGAGTTCCCGACCCCGAGGTCGATTCCGAGCTGCTTATCGGGCATGTTCTGGGCATGAGCCGGGGAGAGGTTCAGTCCAGCGTCGCGATGGATGCCCGCGTCTCGCAGGACGACACGGCCGAGATTGAGACGCTCGTTCGCCGCCGGGCCACGCGTGAGCCGTTGCAACACATTACGGGGCGCGCACCCTTTCGAAACGTAGAGCTTGCCGTCGGACCCGGTGTCTTCGTTCCTCGACCCGAGACCGAACAAGTCGCACAATTCGCTATTGACGCGCTCCTGGCCACTGCTGAGCCTGCCCCAATTGCCATCGATCTCGGCACCGGTAGCGGGGCGATCGCAATCGCGCTTGCCACCGAGGTGTCGCATTCACGGGTTTTCGCGGTGGAGCTTTCGCCCGAAGCGCACGAATGGGCTTCGCGCAACGTCGTCGCTTCTGGCGCTGGAAACGTGGAGCTCAGGCTCGGAGACCTCGCCACCGCGTTCCCTGAGCTGGACGGGCAGGTCGCGGTTGTGATTTCAAACCCGCCCTACATTCCGGCGGAAGCAATCCCTCGTGATCTCGAAGTGCGAAATTATGATCCACCCACGGCGCTCTACGGCGGAGCCGACGGACTCGACATTGTGAAGGCGGTCTCCCGCACAGCATGGCGGCTACTGTACGCCGGTGGCACGCTCGTGATTGAGCACGGCGAGCTTCAGGGCGCAGCAATCAGGGCGCTACTGAAAGCCGACGGATGGCGGGCTACCGCCACGCACCCGGATTTACTTGGCCGCGACCGAGCCACTACCGCTCTGCGCTGACCTTGCGTCTTGGCGGTGGCTGACGCTCGATAGAGAATCGCTGTGCTTCAGCTGCGCGCTCGCGCTGCGAACACGGTGACGGCAGCATCGAGCTCGGCGGTCTGGGGCACGTCGCCGATCCACCCAATCTGGTGGGCGTGAATCCCAACGCTCGCTGCACCGGCAACATTGTGGGCAGAATCATCCGTGAAGAAGGTATTCGAGGCTTCGGCGCCGAATTTGGCTAGCGCACGGTGATAGACCTCGGGGTCCGGTTTGCGCACACCAAGATCGCTGCTGACCAGAACGTTCTCACCAACAATGTCGGCGACCTCCGGAGCCAAAATTGAAAAGGACTCTGCGAAAGGGGAGGGGTTGTTCGTGAGAATGCCCACGGTCCCGAGGCTGGCAGCTCGGCGGAGAGTCTCCACCGACGCGGGAATGGGTGTGCTCGCAAGCATTCTGGTCTCGCGCCAATTCTCTAGTGTCAACTGCGCATCGGTCTGCTTGTTGAATTCCGCAAGGTACTCCTCGGCTGTTGGCCACTCGCCAGCTTCTGCACGTCGCTCAAAGCCTGCCGCCCACCAATCCTTCGCGAGTCGATATTGGCTCACCCCGGTGACAAGACTCAGGGCGGGCAACCGGTAGCGGAAGTTGTAGTCGTACAGAGTCTCATCAAAGTCGAACAAGTACAGGTCCACTGGCGTCTCCTTAGGGCGCAGATCGCAACGCCACTGGAAGTCCAGTCTGCCCGAAGTAGGATGGCATTCGACATGGCGACCATTTACGACTGCTCGGATAGCGCCGAGCTCCTCACCGGCATGCGTCTGGCACGACAGGCGCTTGGCATGGGTGAGCTCATTGTTCTGCCCACAGACACCGTGTACGGAATCGGGTGCGATGCGTTTAATGTGGCGGCGGTGAATCGGCTACTCGACGCCAAGGGGAGAGGCCGTGACGCACCCCTGCCGGTGTTGATTCCGGGAATTCCCACTCTCGATGCGCTGGCGGAAGGGGTGCCCACCCAAGTGCGTACCCTTGTGAAAGCCTTTTGGCCTGGGGCGCTCACGATCATTCTGCCTGCCCGTGATTCGCTCCAATGGGACCTGGGTGAAACCCACGGAACCGTCGCGCTTCGGATGCCCAACAATGAGGTTGCTCTTGAGCTGCTGTCCGAATCCGGGCCCTTGGCGGTCTCGTCGGCAAACCTCACGGGTCAACCAGCCGCGACCACGGCGAAGGAAGCGTTCGATGCCCTCGGTGATGTCGTCTCCGTTTACCTTGACGGCGGGCCCGTCCGCGGCGCCGTCGACACTGAAGCGCAGCTGGGCTCGACGATTGTTGACGCCACCGGCATAGCGCTCGGGAGAGAGCTGGCTATCGTTCGACACGGAGCGATCTCCGATGAGGCAATTTTCGAGGCCATTCGGTGATCTTCTATATTCTCGCTGCAGTAGTTTCGGCTGCGGTCACGTACGGATTGTCTTTCGCCACATGGAAGCTTGGAACGCGCTTCCGGCTCTACCCGTCGATCCGTGAACGAGATGTGCACTCCACCCCCACTCCGCGACTGGGCGGAGTGGCAATGTTCCTGGGAATTGTTGCGGCGTTTATCGTCGCGAGCCAGGTGAGCTGGTTCCACTTGGTGTTTGCGAAGCCGGGTCAAATATTCGCGATCCTCGGTGCAGCGCTCATCATCGTGGTCATCGGTGTTGCCGATGACCTATGGGATCTGGATTGGCTCACCAAACTGGCAGGCCAGATTATTGCTGCAGGCCTCTTGGTCTGGCAGGGAGTGCAACTTCTCACGCTTCCCATTGGCGGGGGAGTCTTTGTTGTTCCTCCCGTCCTCGGGCTGATTCTCACGGTTGTGGCTGTGGTTCTGGTCATGAACGCGGTGAACTTTATTGATGGCCTTGATGGACTCGTCGCCGGGGTGACAATCATCGCGAACGGTGTTTTCTTCGTGTACAGCTACCTGCTGGCGCGTTCGGTCGGCGAGGCAGAATACTTCAACCTCGCGTCCCTTATTACCGCAGTGTTGGTTGGCGCTTGCGTGGGCTTTTTGCCACTCAACTGGCACCCGGCGAAACTGTTTATGGGGGACTCTGGAGCGCTGCTGGTCGGCCTTCTCATGGCGACTTCCGCGATCTCGGTGACCGGTCAGATTGACCCGAACTCGATTCAATCCGGTGGTGTGCTCGCGCCAGCGTTTATCCCGATCTTGCTTCCCATCGCAATCCTCATCGTCCCGCTCTTGGACTTCCTCCTTGCTGTGACGAGGCGGTTGCGTGCGGGCAAGTCGCCGTTTAGCGCCGACCGCAAGCACCTGCACCATCGCCTCTTGGACATGGGCCACACGCATTTTCAGTCGGTGTTGATTATTTACGGCTGGACTGCGGTGTTGTCGGGCGGATGCCTGCTGTTTTTGTTCCTTCCCGCGGCATGGGTCCTCGCGATCCTCGCCGTTGGGGTCATCATTTGCGCGATAGTGACGTTCGCCCCCATGATGTCCCGACGCAATCCGGTACCTGCATCGCCCACCAGTAAGGAGAAATTGTGAGCGCCATTCCCATCTTTCGACGGATCTTGATCTGGGGAGGCTACCTCGCGCTGGCCATCGCCGTCATCGGCGGTGGAATTGGCTTCCTCGTTTCGAATACTCCCGGTCTGGTCAGTGCGTTGCTCGGAACGGGGATGTCGGTCCTGTTCATGGGCATCACCGCCGGGAGCATTCTTCTTGCCAACAAGGTCGCAGGGGACCCTCCGTCGTTGGGAGTGTTTTTTGGAATTGTCACCGGTGGCTGGCTTCTGAAGTTTGTGGCGTTTCTTGTGATCGTTTTCTCACTGAAAGAGCAGCCGTGGGTAGACCCAACCGTGTTGTTCGTCAGCATTGTGGCCGGTGTTCTTGGCTCGCTCGTGATTGATCTTGTCGTGGTTGCCAAATCTCGGTTGGGCTACGCAAGTGATGCCACACTTCCTGCCGCACATCCCGATGCCGACTAAATCGGCTACGGATTCGGCACGGTAGTGGTTTATTGATAGAGTCATTTACGAACATTCCTGTGGCATATGCCCGATTGGAATGTCATGAAAAACACCCCTTTTCGTCGTTGTGAGCACTCTGCTCACCGCCCCAGGACCAGGAGAAAGCGCTGCTAGAGAACGCTGTTAACCTGTTGGTGATGGCCGCGTCCGATGAGGGCGGGTTCCATGGCCCTACGATCTATGAGTTCTTCCCCTCCGTGATCTTCTTCGAGGGAACATGGTTCGAAATCAACCGTGTCATCCTCGTGCGGTTTATCGCCGTGATCGCCCTCGTGCTGTTTTTCTGGCTCGGTACGCGCAAACTTTCGGTGATACCTGGCCGCGGCCAGAGCCTCGTCGAAATGGGGATGGGCTTCGCTGAGAACAGCATCGCGGTTAGCGTGCTTGGTCAAAAAGATGGCAAGCGGTTCCTTCCGCTCATCACGACAATCTTCTTCATGGTTCTGTTCATGAACCTCACCGGAGTTATTCCGGGGCTCAACATTGCCGGAACCTCAGTCATTGGTGTTCCCCTGCTGCTGGCGCTCATCGCGTATGGGGCTTTCATCTATGCGGGTGTCAAGAAGAGCCCAGGCGGATTCTTCAAGAATGCCTTGTTCCCTGCCGGAGTGCCGTGGGGGCTGTATTTCCTCGTCACGCCGATCGAATTTATTTCCACGTTCGTCATTCGGCCGGTCACCCTCACCCTTCGACTCATGATGAACATGATGGTCGGCCACTTGCTGCTCGTGTTGTTCTTCGCTGGCACACAGTTCTTCTTCTTCCAGGCCGGCGGTTTCTACGGACTGTTCGGGGTGGGCACGCTCGCACTGGGCTTCGTGTTCACTCTCTTTGAAGTTCTGATCGCTGTGTTGCAGGCCTTCATCTTCGGCATTCTTACCGCCGTTTACATCCAGCTCGCGTTGCTGGACGATCACTAACCACTAACTCAATAGAACCAACGGATGCGGCGTCCGCCGCATCCGACATCACGGAAGGAAACACAACTCGTGGACATTGCTGAACTCTCCGGCAACATCGCCACCGTCGGATACGGTCTCGCGGCCATTGGTCCCGGTATTGGTATCGGCATCGTCGTTGGCAAGACTGTCGAAGCAGTCGCGCGCCAGCCCGAACTCGCCGGTCGTCTCCAGGTGCTGATGTACATCGGTATCGCGTTCACCGAGGCGCTTGCGTTCATCGGTATCGCCACCTACTTCTTCATGAACTAAGTCTCCTGCTTCTCACTTAAGGAGAAACCATGCTTGCTGCTGTGATTAACCTCGCCACTGCCGTTCAGGCGGCAGAAGAGGCGCCGCCGAGCCCGCTGTTCCCAGCGATCTACGACATTATTTGGTCGGCAGTCTGTTTCGCCGTGATCTTGCTTGTGGTGTGGAAGTACGCACTGCCGAAGATGGGTGCCATGCTCGACGAGCGTTCAGCGCTCATCGAAGGAAACATCGAGAAAGCTAGTGAGGCGAAAGCCGAAGCCGATGCTGCGCTTGAGGAATACCGCGCACAGCTCGCAGATGCTCGTGGCGAAGCCGCGAAGATCCGTGAGCAGGCTAGGGCAGACGGAACGAAGATCTTGGTGGAGCTGAAAGAGCAGGCGCAGGCCGAAGCTAATCGCATCACTGCGGCAGCTCAAGCAACGATTGAGGCCGAGCGTCAGAGCGCGCTTGTCTCGCTGCGTAGCGAAGTGGGCACACTTGCCCTCAGCCTCGCTTCCGGTGTCATCGGTGAGAGCTTGACCGATGACAAGCGTGCAGGATCCATCGTTGACCGGTTCCTTGCTGATCTCGAAGCTGACGAAACGGCCAAGCCCGCGAAGGCCCCAGCGGCCAAGAGCAGCGCAGGCAAGTCAGGGAAGAGCAAGTAATGGGATCAGCGACCAGGGAAGCGATCGCCTCCGCGAAGGCGGCGCTTGCTGCACGCGGCGGCAGCGCAACGTTGGCCGCGGCCGAGGCTTTGTTCTCGGCAGGACACATCATCGGCGATTCCGCCCAATTGCAGACCGCTCTTGCCGACACGTCAGCTGACGTTGACGCCAAGAACACCCTTGTACAGTCCGTGTTTGGTGGGCTAGAGGCTGACGCACTTGAGCTGCTGTCCGAGTTGGTCAGCAGCCGATGGTCAGAACCTTCCGATCTGCTCGCCGGTATTGAAGAGATTGCGATTCGTGTCGCGGCCCTCTCGGTTGACTCCACCGTGGATATTTCCGCTGAACTCTTCGCGTTTGGCAGTGCTGTCAGTTCGAACGCGGAACTTGAGTTGGCCGTCGCAAGCAAACTCGGAGACCCTGCAGGTAAGGCATCACTTATTGATGCTTTGTTGAAGGGCAAGGCCAGCGGGCAAACAATCGCGATCATCCAGCACCTTGTTCGCCAGCCACGGGGCCGTCGCATCGGTGCGCTTCTCCGCTTTGCCGCTGGCGTCATCGCGGACCAGCACGAACGGGTCATCGCAACAGTGACTGTTGCTGCGCCCCTCAGCGATGCTCAAGTGAAGCGACTGCAAGCAGGATTGGCGAAAAAGTACGGTGCTGTTCGCGTGAATCAAGTTGTTGATGCGAGCGTCATTGGCGGAATGAGAATCGCGGTCGGCGATGTCGTTATTGATGACAGCGTCGCAACACGAATGAAAGAACTCAAGCTTCAGCTGGCTGGTTAGCGGCTGGGAACACCATCGGGACGTGATTGTCCCGCAATGCAGAGGAAAGACAATGGCAGAACTGACGATCAGCCCGGATGAGATCCGTGGCGCTCTCCAGGACTTTGCAAAGTCCTACGAGCCAAACAAGGCTGGTGCCACCGAGGTCGGCTATGTGATCGACACGGCGGACGGCATCGCGCACGTTGAGGGACTTCCCGGCGCCATGGCGAACGAGCTCCTTCGTTTCGCGGACGGCACGCTTGGGCTGGCTCTGAACCTCGATGAGAGCCAGATCGGTGTCGTCATCCTCGGTGACTTCGGCGGTATCGACGAGGGAATGGAAGTTACTCGCACGGGTGAGGTCCTCTCCGTTCCTGTCGGTGACGCATACCTCGGTCGCGTTGTCGACCCGCTCGGCAGCCCCATTGACGGACTTGGCGAGATCAAGACCACCGAGCGCCGCGCGCTCGAGCTTCAGGCCCCTGGCGTCATGGACCGTAAGAGTGTTCACGAGCCCATGCAGACCGGAATCAAGGCCATCGACGCCATGATCCCGATCGGCCGTGGCCAGCGCCAGCTCATCATTGGTGACCGCCAGACGGGTAAGACGGCGATTGCGATCGACACGATCATCAACCAGAAGGCCAACTGGGATTCGGGCGATGTCAACAAGCAGGTTCGCTGCATCTACGTTGCTATCGGTCAGAAGGGTTCCACCATCGCGAGCGTCAAGGGTGCTCTCGAAGAGGCCGGCGCGATGGAGTACACGACGATCGTCGCCAGCCCCGCATCGGATGCTGCAGGCTTCAAGTACCTCGCGCCCTACACCGGAAGCGCGATCGGCCAGCACTGGATGTACGCCGGAAAGCACGTTCTGATCGTGTTTGACGACCTCTCCAAGCAGGCCGAGGCCTACCGTGCCGTTTCGCTGCTGTTGCGCCGCCCACCGGGACGTGAGGCATACCCCGGTGACGTGTTCTACCTACACTCCCGTTTGTTGGAGCGTTGCGCAAAGCTTTCCGATGAGTTGGGTGCCGGTTCAATGACCGGCCTCCCGATCATCGAGACAAAGGCAAACGACGTTGCTGCCTACATCCCGACCAACGTGATCTCCATCACCGACGGACAGATCTTCTTGCAGTCCGACCTGTTCAACGCGAACCAGCGTCCGGCCGTTGACGTCGGTATCTCGGTGTCTCGTGTCGGTGGTGACGCTCAGGTCAAGTCGATCAAGAAGGTGTCGGGAACACTCAAGATTGAGCTTGCGCAGTACCGCTCACTTGAGGCGTTCGCGATGTTCGCTTCCGACTTGGATCCGGCTAGCCGTCGCCAGCTTGCGCGTGGCGCCAGGCTCACCGAATTGCTCAAGCAGCCGCAGTACTCTCCGTACCCGGTTGAAGAGCAGGTTGTTTCGATCTGGGCGGGCACGAACGGCAAGCTCGACGAGGTTCCGGTCGAAGACATCCTGCGTTTCGAACGTGAATTGCTTGACTACTTGGGCCGCAACTCGAAGGTGCTCGACACGCTTCGTGACACCAACGTGCTCGATGACGACACCGTCAAGGCGCTGGAGACGAACGTCGACAAGTTCAAACTCGAGTTCCAAACCGGCGAAGGCAAGCCGCTGATCTCGGCAGGCAAAGAAGAGTTTGAAGAGATTGCACCAGAAGACATCGCCCAAGAGAAAATCGTCAAGGGTCGTCGGTAACTAATGGGAGCACAACTTCGGGTCTACCGGCAGAAGATTAAGTCTGCCCAGACGACCAAGAAGATCACCAAGGCGATGGAGCTCATCGCTGCTTCGCGGATTCAAAAAGCGCAGCAGCGGGTTGCCGCATCCGGCCCATATTCGCGCGCGGTAACGCGTGCTGTTTCGGCGCTGGCAACCTATTCCAACGTTGACCACGTGTTGACAACGGAGCCCGAGAAAATTGAGCGCGCCGCTGTGCTGATCCTCTCGTCTGACCGTGGGCTAGCTGGTGCCTTCAACACGAACGTGTTGAAAGAAGCCGGCGAACTTGCCGCACGCCTGACCGCCGAGGGCAAAGAAGTTGTTCACTACCTCGTCGGCCGAAAGGCAATCGCGTATTTCAACTTCCGTAAGCGCACGATCGAACGTTTCTGGGTCGGTGGAACAGACAACCCCGATTCCGAGACCGCGCACGAGATTGGTGACGCCCTCGTCGAACGCTTCCTGCAGCCTGCCTCTGAGGGTGGGGTCGATGAGATTCACATCGTCTACAACCGACTGGTGAGCATGCTTACTCAGGTACCGGAAGTGGTGCGTCTTTTGCCGCTTGAGGTTGTTGAGGGAGTCGAAGAGCCGGGGGAGCGCGAGATTCTTCCGCTCTACGAGTTCGAGCCAGAGGCAGAACAGGTATTGGATGCCCTGCTTCCCGTCTACATCGAAAGCCGCATCTTTAACGCAATGTTGCAGTCGGCCGCCAGCAAGCACGCCGCAACGCAGAAGGCGATGAAGTCGGCAAGCGACAACGCCGACACCCTTATCAAGGACTACACACGACTGGCGAACAACGCTCGCCAGTCCGAAATCACCCAGCAGATTTCCGAGATCGTGGGCGGCGCAGACGCCCTCGCCTCGGCGAAATAGCCAACCAGGAGAAACAGGATAGCCATGACGACGACAGCTCCGGCAAAGAAGAAGCCCGCCGCGAAGAAGAGCGCCGACGCTAACAAGGCGTCGACGAAGCCCGGCGGAGTCGGCCGTGTCTCCAGGGTCACCGGCCCGGTGGTCGACATCGAGTTTCCGCACGATGCCATCCCTGAGATGTACAACGCGCTCAAGACCACGATCAAGATGGCGGGCGAGTCAAAAGAGATCACTCTTGAGGTTGCACAGCACCTCGGTGACGATGTGGTTCGTGCGATCTCGCTGAACCCGACCGATGGTCTCGTTCGTGGCCAGGAAGTTCGTGACACCGGGGCGGCAATCTCCGTTCCCGTGGGTGACGTCACCAAGGGCAAGGTCTTCAACGTCATCGGCGAAGTTCTGAACGCCAAGCCAGGCGAGAAGATCGAGATCACCGAGCGCTGGCCGATTCACCGCAAGCCCCCAGCGTTCGACCAGCTTGAGTCCAAGACTCAGTTGTTCGAGACCGGCATCAAGGTCATCGACCTTCTCACCCCGTATGTTTTGGGTGGAAAGATCGGACTCTTCGGTGGTGCAGGTGTGGGAAAGACCGTGCTCATCCAGGAGATGATCCAGCGCGTCGCCCAGAACCACGGTGGTGTTTCTGTGTTCGCCGGTGTTGGTGAACGAACCCGTGAAGGTAACGACCTCATCCACGAAATGGAAGAAGCCGGCGTTTTCGATAAGACCGCGCTGGTCTTCGGCCAGATGGACGAGCCGCCAGGAACGCGACTTCGCGTTGCGCTTTCCGCGCTCACGATGGCGGAGTACTTCCGTGATGTGCAGAAGCAGGACGTGCTGTTGTTCATCGACAACATCTTCCGGTTTACGCAGGCCGGTTCTGAGGTCTCCACACTTCTGGGCCGCATGCCCTCCGCCGTGGGTTACCAGCCGAACCTTGCAGACGAGATGGGTATCCTTCAGGAGCGCATCACCTCGACTCGCGGTCACTCGATCACCTCACTGCAGGCGATCTACGTTCCTGCTGATGACTACACCGACCCGGCTCCGGCGACGACCTTCGCTCACCTTGACGCAACAACCGAGCTCAGCCGTGAAATCGCCTCAAAGGGTCTGTACCCTGCGGTTGACCCGCTGACCTCCACGTCGCGAATCCTTGACCCGCGTTACTTGGGCGAGGACCACTACCGCGTGGCAACCACGGTGAAGCAGATTCTGCAGAAGAACAAAGAACTGCAGGAAATCATCGCCATCCTCGGTGTCGACGAACTTTCTGAAGAAGACAAGATCACGGTATCGCGTGCACGTCGGATTCAGCAGTTCCTTTCCCAGAACACCTACATGGCCAAGAAGTTCACCGGTGTTGAGGGTTCGACCGTGCCGCTGAAAGACACGATTGAGTCGTTTGACGCAATCTGCCGAGGCGACTTCGACAGCGTTGCCGAGCAGGCGTTCTTCAACGTCGGTTCAATTTCTGATGTTGAAGAGCGTTGGGCACAAATCCAGAAGGAGAACGACTAGTCATGGCCGTTCTTTCGGTGAGTGTTGTCTCGGCAGACCAAGAAGTATGGTCTGGCGAGGCGACGCAACTGATCACTCGAACGGTCGAGGGTGAGATTGGTATCTTGCCAGGTCACGAACCGATCTTGGCTATTTTGGGTGCCGGCGAAGTCCGCATCACGCTGGAAAGTGGCGCAGTTGTGAAGGCAACAGCGGAGGATGGTTTCCTTTCCGTTGCAAATAATGTTGTGACCGTGGTGGCTCGTAACGCGTCGTTGACAACTTCTGCTGCCGACGCGCAGTAGTGCACATCCTTCTTCCCCCTTCTGAAACGAAGCGGGATGGCGGCGCTGACGGCAGCGTTCTGGACCTCGATGCTTTGGGGTTCTCAAATCTGAATTCACTTCGTAGGTCCATGCTTTCGGCGGTGCGGACTTTAAGTAGTAACCGCGCGACTGCTGCGGCCGCGCTTGGTCTCAGCAAGGCGCAGTATTTCGAGGTGGACCGCAATCGGTCCCTACGCCGTTCTCCCACACTCCCGGCATTGGACCGTTACACCGGGGTGCTCTACGACGCGCTCGATGCGGCGTCGCTTCCCGAACCGTCTCGTGCGTTCGCTGCTGAACATGTGGTGATTCATTCTGCGCTCTTCGGACTAGTTCGAGCATCGGACCCGATCCCGGCCTACCGGTTGTCCCACGACTCGAAGATTCCTGACCACCCACTTGGACGAACCTGGCGCAACGCCATTTCGCACGAGTTGGATCAGCTTCCTGGGTTTGTCTTGGATCTACGCTCGGAGTCGTATGTTTCGTTGGGTGCAGCGCCAGCGGGTTCCCAGTTCCTTCGAATTGTCACTGAAGGGCCAAATGGCACTCGCCGCGCGCTCAACCACTTCAACAAGAAGGCGAAGGGCGAGTTCGTTCGCGCAGTGCTTCTCGACGAAGTCGACTTTTTGGATGTTGGTGCGCTGTTGGAATGGGCGAAAGGTCGCGGTATCCGACTAGAAGACGGCAACCAAGGGGAATTGCAACTCGTGGTTTAGGCAGTGAGAAGAACGCCCTCGTGTTCAAGCAACCACAGTTTCGTTGGAATCCCATTCCCACCGGTATAGCCGGTGACGCGCCCGTCTGACCCGAGCACGCGATGGCACGGAACGATGATGGGGATGGGGTTCGCACCGACGGCACCGCCCACTGCCCGGCCAGCGCTTGCTCGACCTGCGCCGAGACCAAGCTCACCGTAAGTCGTGACTTCGCCCCAGTGGAGGGCGGAGAGCTGATCCCAGATCGCGTGTTGAAAGGAAGTGCCGCGCGCTGCTAAAGAGAGCGAGAAGGATCGGCGTCGGTCGGCAAAATACTCACCCAATTGTTTGGTGGCGCGATCAAGGATTCGATTGCTGTTTTCCGCTACTGAATCAAAGGGGAGCGATCCCGCACGCTCGATCGTGAGTGAGGTGAGAGCTGTGCCGTCGCTCGTGAGCTCGAGGCGTCCAATGGGGCTTGCTATGCGGACGAGCCCCGCTGGAGTTGTGGTCGTGGTGGACATGACTCGACGGTAGCCCACTGGGCGAGAGCCACACTCGTGCGCCAGAGGAAAGTGTGGAACTGGGCAGGCCCACGGTTGTGCAGGAGGAGATCGACGCGATCTTCGCGTGAGTGCAGGCTAGGGGATCAGTAGAACGATTTTGCCGAGCCCGTGGCCGCTATCGAGGTCCCGATATGCGGCGACCACGTCGTCGATCGGATAGCTGCCCCTGATGGGCAACACGAGCTTGCCATCGGCCGCCTGCTGCGCAAACGCGGCCAGTTCAGCTGAGTTTTTCTTTCCGCCGCCAACCTTCTGGATACCTAGCTCGTCCACAGGCGCGTCGTCGGAGAGCGTGTTAATGCGGGCGGGGGAGATTCCGAGGGTCATGGCGCGGTCAAGTGCTGCGCCGCCCGTAGTGTCGATCGCGACGGTGTATCCGCCGGGTGCCGCTGCGCGGAGGCGGTCAACTTCGCTGGAACTGCCGGCGCTGACCGGCGCGTCACGGCGGTCATAGGCGACAGGAACTACTCCAATGCTGCGCAGAAAGGTGTGATTCTTTTCGCTCGCTGTGCCCACAACAATCGCGCCAGCGGCCAGGGCCATTTGGGACGCCATCATCCCGACGCCGCCAGCGGCACCGGTAACCAAGACGGTGTCGTCCGACGTGATCGCGAGAGCGTCGACGATTCGTCGCGCAGTGTTGGCAACGAGGCCAATCCCTCCGGCGACCCCCCAGTCCAATGCTGCCGGCTTCGCCGCCAGCTGCGCCTGCGGCACGACAACGTATTCTGCCTGAGCGCCGCTGCCGATCCAACCGAGCACTTCGTCGCCCAGCTTCCACTCGGCAACTCCGTCGCCCAGTTCATCAACGACACCAGAAAATTCGGTTCCCTGCCTGGCCGGAAGAGTGTGGCTTGGGAAAAGCTTGCGGTTGCGCATCTTGGAGTCGAACGGGTTGACGCCGGCAGCTCGAACAGCGACGCGGACCTCTCCAGCACCCGCGTGCGGTTCCGTCACCTCAATGGCGTCGAGGACTTCCGGTCCGCCGTATTCTGCGAAGCTGACTGCTTTAGACAATGTTGTACTCCTCGTTTGAACAGGGATGTTCTTCGATCCTACGGGGGCTCGTCGAACTGTGCTCTAGCGTGACCGGTGAGAGATGAATTTGCGGAGTGAGCACTCACTCACTTAGTATCGACGATGTGAATCTTCCCAAGCAGACGGCCGCATCTAGTGCGCGAGCGCGGCCTCTTTCCGTGGAAGATCGTCAGTCGTCCATCATCGAGGCGGTCATTCCCCTGCTCGTCCGTCACGGTAGAGACCTGACCTCAAAACAAATCGCGGAGGCGGCCGGTGTGGCAGAGGGCACGATCTTTCGGGCGTTCGGCGATAAGGACACACTCCTAGATGCGGCCATCGAAAAGTTTCTCGACCCGGAGCCACTGCGTCAAGATCTTCGATCGATTCCTTACGACCTTCCGCTTGCCGAGAAGGTGCACAGGATTGTCGTGTTGATGATGGACCGATTCGGTCATGTCTTCCCGGTCATGGCGGCGATTGGCGGGCCACCCGCGCAACGGCATGATCAGCGTCACTTCTTCGCAGAGATCATCGCCGAGGTTCTTGCCCCGGAGTTGAGTACTTTGAACTTCTCGGTGGAACGGGCGGCGTATGTCATCCGGCTCATCACGTTTGCGGGATCCTTTCCGCATCGCCACGAAGGTGTGGATTTCACTGCGCGCGAACTCACGAACATCATTCTCTACGGCATCGCGGGCAAACCTGTGCCGGGGAGCGAAACAGCAATCAACAACGCCACTTCCGAACGCTAGGACCAGAACTATGCTCGTCAAGATCCTTCGCAAGTACCTCAAGCCGTATTGGCCGATGCTTGTGGCCGTAGGAGTGTTTCAACTCGCGCAGTCCTTGGCCTCGCTCTACCTCCCGAGCCTGAATGCGGACATCGTCGACAAGGGGATCGCCCAGGGGGACATTCCCTACATCTTCACCATTGGTGCAGTCATGCTTGGCATCACCCTTGTGCAGATTGTGTGCGCGATTGTTGCGGTCTACTTCGCAGCGAAAGTGGCGATGTCCCTCGGTCGAGACTTGCGCAGCGGCATCTTTCACACGGTGAGCGAATTCTCGGAGCGCGAGGTATCCCACTTCGGCGCCCCGTCGCTGATCACCCGCACGACGAACGATGTGCAGCAAGTTCAAATGGTCACACTGATGTCGCTTACTCTCTTCATTTCTGCGCCGATGCTCGCCATCGGTGGAGTGATTATGGCGCTACAGCAGGACGTGGGGCTTTCCTGGCTTATGGCGGTCAGCATCCCTGTGCTCTTGATCGCCGTCGGGCTCATCATGGTGCGTATGGTGCCGCTCTTCCGTCTCATGCAGAAACGGATCGACCGCGTGAACCTCGTGCTGCGCGAACAACTCACCGGAATTCGTGTCATCCGTGCCTTTGTCCAGGAAGGCCACGAGACGCAGCGCTTTGCAACGGCTAACACGGAGCTCACCCAGACGGCCATCAGCGCCGGACGACTATTTGCTCTCATGTTTCCCACCGTGATGCTCGTGCTGAATGTGTCGACCGTTGCCGTCATTTGGTTCGGCGGGATTCGTGTGGGCGATGGCGACATTCAGGTCGGAACGCTTATGGCGTTCATGCAGTACCTCATGCAGATCTTGATGGGAGTCATGATGGCGACCATGATGGGGATCCTGCTCCCACGCGCGGCGGTGAGTGCTGACCGGATCGGCGAAGTACTCGACACCAAGACTTCAGTGACTCTGCCTGAGAATCCGGTAATGGAAGTATCCAAGGTTGGGACAGTGGAGTTCCTGGATGCATCCTTCCAGTATCCGGGCGCGGAAGAACCTGTCTTGAAGAACATCAGCTTTGCCGCAAAGCCCGGAAAGATGACGGCCATTATCGGAAGCACAGGTTCCGGCAAGAGCACGCTGATTAGTCTCTTGCCTCGACTCTTCGACGTCACGGGAGGCAAGGTTCTCGTTGACGGGGTGGATGTGCGCGAACTTGATGCTGATCTGTTGTGGAGCCTCATCGGTCTCGTGCCGCAAAAGCCCTATCTCTTCTCGGGAACCGTTGCAACGAACCTCCGCTACGGGAAGCCAGACGCTACAGATGAGGAATTGTGGGACGCGCTCGAAATTGCGCAATCCAAAGACTTCGTCCTTGAGATGGAGGGCGGACTTGACGCGCCAATTTCTCAAGGTGGAACGAACGTGTCTGGCGGCCAACGACAACGGTTGGCGATCGCGAGAGCACTGGTCAAGAAACCGGAAATCTATGTGTTTGACGATTCCTTCTCGGCACTGGATACCGGTACCGATGCGCGATTGAGACAAGCGTTGAGGAGAAAAGTGAAGGGGGCGACAATGATCGTTGTTGCCCAACGAGTGTCCACTATCGCCGATGCCGACCAAATCATCGTGCTGGAAAACGGGGAGATCGTCGGTGTTGGAACACACGATGACCTCACCGAGAACAACGTGACGTACGCCGAAATTGTGTCGTCTCAACTCGCGGCGGAGGAAGCAGTATGAGCGACGCAAAGCAGTCAGAGACAACGCCTCGGCCACCGGTGAGACGGGGCCCAGGCGGCGGACATGGTCCGTTCGGCGGCGGTGGCATGCCTGCCGAAAAGTCGTTGAACTTTGGGCCATCCGCAAAGCGACTTATCGGGCGGCTCCGTCCTGAGTGGATGCGGGTAATTTGGGTGCTCGTTCTTGCCGTAGGCAGCGTCGCCATGACGGTCATCGGGCCAAAGCTCCTCGGCAACGGCACGACTTTGATCTTCGAGGGGTCGATCTCCAAGTTGCTTCCGGAGGGGGCCACGAAGTCCCAAATCATCGACGGATTGCGCGCCAATGGCCAAGACGGCCAGGCCGACCTGTTGAGCGGAATGGATCTCACGCCAGGAATCGGAATCGACTTCCAGGCGCTCTCGATGATCCTGATTCTTGTCTTATCCCTGTACATCATGTCGTCAGTTTTCGGATGGCTCCAGGCCTACGTGCTCAACGACGTGGTGCAGGGCACGGTCTACCGGATGCGTGAGGACATCGAAAAGAAGATCAACCGACTGCCGCTCAGCTACTTTGACAAGACACCACGTGGCGAACTGCTCAGTCGTGTTACCAATGACATCGACAACATTTCTCAGAGTCTTCAGCAAACGCTGAGTCAGATCGTCACCTCACTCTTGACCGTCATCGGTGTGATCACGATGATGCTCCTCACTTCACCCATCTTGACGCTGATCGCCCTCGTCACGATTCCGCTTTCCATCGTGATCACGGTTGTCATTGCCAAGCGCTCCCAAAAGATGTTTGTTGACCAGTGGAAGCACACCGGTGAGTTGAACGCGCAGATCGAGGAAAACTTCACCGGACACGCTCTCGTCAAGGTGTTTGGTCGCCAGAAAGAGGTCGCCAAGGTCTTCGGTGAGAAGAATGAGGAGCTCTACAAGGCAAGCTTTGGCGCCCAGTTCGTTTCCGGCATCATCATGCCGTCAATGATGTTTGTGGGGAACCTTGTGTACGTCGCGATTGCTGTCGCGGGCGGACTATTGGTCGCAAACGGTTCGATGCGAATCGGCGATATTCAAGCGTTCATCCAGTACTCACGTCAGTTCACCCAGCCGCTCACGCAACTCGGAAGCATGGCGAACCTGCTGCAGTCGGGCGTAGCTTCTGCCGAGCGCGTGTTCGAGCTGTTGGATGCTGATGACCAAAGCACCGATATTGTCCCAGCGCAGTCTCCAACGGTCACCAGCGGACGGCTCGAGTTTGAGGACGTGTCATTCCGGTACACGGAGGACAAGCCGCTGATCGAGCACGTGGACTTAGTCGCTGAGCCGGGCCACACGATCGCGATTGTCGGCCCGACGGGTGCTGGCAAGACCACACTGGTGAATCTGATCATGCGGTTTTACGAACTGAATTCGGGTCGGATCACCCTCGATGGTGTCGACATTTCGACGATGACGCGCAACGACTTGCGCAGTCGTGTCGGCATGGTGCTGCAAGACACCTGGCTCTTCGCCGGCACCATCCGCGACAACATCGCTTACGGTCGTCCAGACGCGACGGAGGAAGAGATCATCGACGCGGCGACCGCCACCTACGTTGACCGATTCGTGAAGACGCTTCCGGACGGCTACGACACCGTGCTCGACGATGAGGCCTCCAACGTGAGCGCGGGGGAGAAGCAGCTTCTCACCATCGCGCGGGCGTTCCTCGCGCGACCGAGCGTGCTCATCCTCGACGAAGCAACAAGCTCCGTCGACACCCGCACTGAGGTGCTAGTTCAGCAAGCCATGGCGGCGCTGCGGAGCGACCGCACGAGCTTCGTGATTGCGCACCGGCTCTCCACGATCCGCGACGCCGACCTCATCCTCGTGATGGAGAACGGGCAGATTGTTGAGCAGGGCACGCACGCCGAACTGCTCGAAGCGGATGGCGCATACGCGCGCCTCTATGACGCTCAGTTTGCCGGTCCGGTGCTCACAGACGAGGACTTTGTCGAAGGTCTTCAGACGGGCAGCGTTCCAACCGTGGGGCCAGCAACGGAGAATTAGCCGCCCACAAGCGGCGACATGAGCCGTGCTGTAAGCGACCCACGCTTCGTCACGCGCTCTTCGAGATCGGCAATGTCCATGGCGAGAAGACCGAGGTTTGCGCCGACGAACCGCAGCGGCTCTCGCTCCCAGGTGCGCGAATAGTGGTTCACCCACGGAAGCTCGGTGAGCTCTGAGTCGGCGCCGGTGAGCAAGTCGGTAATCGTGCGGCCAGCGAGATTGGTGGTGCTGAGCCCGTCTCCGACATAACCGCCCGCCCAGGCGATGCCGGATTCCGCATCGAAGTTCACTGCGGCGTGCCAGTCGCGGGGGACGCCGATCGGGCCGCCCCAGCGGTGGGTTACCGCGGCATCCGCAGCCTGTGGGAAGAGCTCGATCAGAGTGCGCCTCAGGTGCTCAAAGACTCGCGGAACTCGGTCGTATCCGGGCTTGATCGCGCTGCCCCAGTGGTAGCGCGCACCACGCCCGCCGAACGCAAAGCGGTTGTCAGCCGTGCGCTGGCCATAAATGAGCAGGTGGCGGAAATCACTGAATGTTTGTCCGTGTTGGATGCCCATTTCATTCCACACCGCGTCAGGGAGCGGCTCGGTGGCAATCATGAGCGAATAGAGGGGGAGGATGCGACGGTGTGTTTGCGCGAACGATGCGCCAAAGCCCTCCGTTGCCACAACAATCTTGTCTGCCGTCACGGTGCCACGCGAGGTGGTTACGCTGTGCGGCTTCCACGAAATAACTTCGGTGTTCTCGAAGATGGTCCCACCGAGCGACTCGACAACACGAGAAAGCCCGCGAACCAGTTTTGCCGGGTGCAGCCGTGCGCACGACTCTTCGAGAAGGGTTGCGAGAGTTCCCCTCGGAGAGGGACGATCATCCACCCAACGGACTCGGTCTACGCCGTAGTGTTTGGCGTCGGCGACTTCCTCATGCGCGCGCGCCAACTGCGGTTTCGAACGAGCGAACAGGAGGGTTCCGCCACGCTCATAGTCGCAGTCGATACCTTCCGCTTTCGCGGCGCGTCCCACTTCAGTGACGGTCTCAATCATCGCTCGCCGCATGGCGAGCGCCGCATCCAGCCCGTGCCGGCGCTCCAACGTCGCCGTAGAGGAAGGAAACAGTGCTGAGCACCATCCGCCGTTTCGTCCCGAAGCGCCAAACCCGGCAAACTGCTTTTCCAGCAGGGCAATGCGAAGGCCGGGCGAGTGCTTCAGCAAGTAGTATGCCGTCCACAACCCGGTCAGCCCTGCCCCGACGATGGCAACGTCGAACTCACGATTGCCTGGCAACGCCGGGCGCGGCGCGAGGTCATCCAGTCCTGACTCGACGAGCGAATCAAACCAGAAGCTCACACCCCGTCCGTCGCGGGCTAGAGACGAGTCCACGCCTCGCTCAGCACACTGCGCAGGATTCCCTCGATCTCGTCGAACTCCTTCGGTCCGATCGTGAGCGGGGGAGCAAGTTGTACGACGGGGTCTCCCCGGTCATCCGCCCGGCAGTACAGCCCGGCGTCGAACAGTGCCTTCGAGAGGAAGCCGCGGAGCAGTCGTTCAGACTCGTCCTCGTTGAACGTCTCTTTCGTAGCCTTGTCCTTGACGAGCTCGATGCCGAAGAAGTATCCGTCGCCGCGCACGTCGCCGACGATGGGCAAATCCATGAGCTTCTCGAGAGTGGCGCGGAAGATCGGCGAGTTTTCCTGAACTCGTTCGTTCAGTTTCTCTTCCGCCATGATGTCCAAGTTCGCCAGGGCGACAGCAGAAGACACCGGATGTCCGCCCCACGTGTAGCCGTGGTAGAACGTCGTGTCGCCGTGCTTGAACGGTTCGTAGATCCGCTCGTTCACAATCGTGGCGCCGGAGGGGGAGTACCCGCTCGTCATGCCCTTTGCGCACGTGATCATGTCCGGGACGAAGTCGTACGTTGTCGACGCGAACGTGTTTCCGATGCGGCCAAACCCAGTGATGACCTCGTCCGCCACGAGCAGCACGTCATGCTTGTCGCAGATTTCGCGCACGCGCTGGAAATAGCCGGGGGGAGGCGGGAAGCAACCACCGGAGTTCTGTACCGGTTCAAGGAACACCGCGGCGACGGTCTCCGGGCCTTCGAACTCGATCATCTCTTCGATGCGGTTCGCGGCCCACAGTCCGAATCCTTCGGGAGAACCGGTGTATCCGGACTCCTCAGCGCGGTAATAGTTCGTGTTCGGCACGCGGAAGCCACCGGGGGTCACCGGCTCGAACATTTCCTTCATGCCGGGGATGCCGGTGATCGCGAGCGCACCCTGCGGTGTGCCGTGGTACGCAATGTAGCGCGAAATCACCTTGTGCTTTGTGCCGCGGCCCTGGAGTTTCCAGAAGTACTTGGCGAGCTTGAATGCGGTCTCGTTTGCTTCACCACCACCGGAGGAGAAGAACACGCGGTTCAAGTCGCCTGGCGCTTCAGCGGCCAAGCGGTCCGCGAGTTCGATCGCTGTGGGGTGTGCGTAAGACCAGGTGGGGAAGAACGCGAGCTCTTCGGCCTGCTTCGCGGCGGCTTCGGCGAGTCGCTTGCGGCCGTGGCCGACGTTCACCACGAACAGTCCGCTCAAGCCGTCGAAGTACTTCTTGCCCTTGCTGTCCCACACGTGGTGGCCTTCTCCGCGCACCATGATGGGCACGCCGTTGCCACTCTCCATGACGGATTGGCGAGTCATCGCCATCCAGAGGTGATCCTTGGCTTTCTGCTGCAGGTCGGCCTCGTTGTAGGTGGTCGCCGGAGTTTCGAGCATTGTCATTTTTCTTACCTTGTTCCCCAGTTGTAAAACTGCTTTTGTAGTTTCAGATACACGAACGTCTCGGTAGAGAGAACACCGGGAATGCTCCTGATTTCTTTGTTGATGACCTCGATCAAGTCATCGTCGTTCTCGCACACAATTTCGGCGAGGAGATCAAAACTTCCGGCCGTCATCACGAGATAGTCGACAGCGTCAAGACGGCCAATCCGCTCGGCGACATTTGTGGCGTCGCCGGTAACCCTGATCCCGATCATGGCCTGACGAAAAAATCCCAGTTGCATGGGGTCCGTCACGGCGACGACTTGCATCACGCCAGCATCGGTAAGCTTTTGTACGCGCTGGCGCACGGCGGCCTCGCTGAGCCCGACTGCTTTGCCGATCTCGGCGTAGGAACGACGGCCGTCAGATTGCAACTGTTCGATTATCGCTTTGGAGACGTCGTCGAGTTGAATCGGTTTGCTTGGGGGTCCCATGTATCGATTCTGTCAGTCAAAACGCTCTTTCACAAGCGATTCCGCAACTGAATTGCTCGAAAACAACTAATTCGGTAGAGATATTCCCTTAAACCCGGTTGCTTCCTACTATGCGAACATTAACGATGTGAACTCCATTGAATCCGACGACGAGGACACCATTCTCGGTCCCGTCAACTCCGCGAGTTCGCTCCCTGCCCTGGTTGAACCACGTGAAGCAGAAGCCGACACGATTATTGTTACTCGCGCGACATCAGGTCGTCGCCGAGCGCCTGACTATCGTGCGGAGGTTGTCGTGGCCCCCGTTGCGGCACGGTTTGCGTTAAAAATCGGCACGCACGACCCGATTCCCTTGGATGTTCCGGCATATGTGGGTCGACGTCCCAGCACACCGCGCATCACCAGTCTTCGAATGCCGCGACTCGTGATGGTGCCTTCCCCGAAACGGGAAGTGTCCAGTACCCACCTTGAGGTTCGACAAGAAGGGTCGGCCGTGGTGGTCACGGACCTGGGGTCAACCAACGGAACAATCGTCACGAGCAAAGGTTTTCCACCCCGAGGTTTGCGACAAGGCGAGTCGGTCGTCGTAGGGGTCGGTGCGGTAGTGGATATTGGTGATGGTATTCGGATTGCCGTGATTACGGCGCCGACCGAAACAACAGCGGAAGGCCCACAGTGACGGTGCTCGGCGAGAACAGTGACCGATTCAGCATTGCCGTTCCGGATCACGCCGACGAAACCATCGGCCTTGCGTGGGGCGTGGCGACCGACATTGGTCACAAACGCGACCACAACGAAGACAGCCTCGTTGCCAAAGGAACCGTCTTTGCCGTCGCGGACGGAATGGGCGGGCACGCCTCCGGTGACGCAGCAAGCCACGCCGTTGTGACGCGACTGGGCGAACTCGCTGATGGCGACTTCGTGCAGCCCGAGTCCATCGTTGAAGCGCTGCGGTCAGCGACGCTCGATATCTCCGACGTTGTCGGTGAAAGCAAACTGGGTGCCGGGACAACGGTGACCGGCGCTGCCTTGACTCTTCGCGATGGACATCCCTACTGGGTGGTATTCAACGTGGGGGATTCGCGCCTCTATATTTTTGAACGCAACGTGATCACGCAGATCACCGTTGACCATTCAGTCGTGCAAGAGCTGGTCACCGCTGGGCTCATTACCGCGGCCGATGCCGAACATCATCCGGATAGCAATGTGGTCACTCGCGCCGTGGGGTTCAATGCGGAGCCAGTCCCCGATTTTTGGCTGCTTCCCGTCACGCCAGGTTCTCGCGTGCTGTTGTGCTCCGATGGGCTCACGAGGGAAGTCAGCGAGCTTGATATCCGTGCACAGTTGGCCGCAGGTTTTAGTCCAGAAAAGACGGCAAACTCCCTCATCGCCGCAGCACTGGAATCGGGTGGTCGCGATAACGTAACGGCGATCGTGATTGACGTACAGTCGTCAAGCTCGGTTGGTGCAGGCGACACGGTCGAAGTGGAAGTCACGGCACCGCGACGTTAGCGAACGTGGCGCACCAGCGCGGCACCGGTTCGTTTCAAAGTCCCTAGAATTGGGGCGAGAATTCTACCAGTGAAGGCTGTCATACTTGGCAGGAGTTCATGGCCTGTTTGCCTAGAATGGGCTCGGGCTGAGCGTACGCAACCCGATGCGTCGTGCCCGCGAGTATGTAAGCGAGGGGGCACCTATGGCACGACGTTTGCCGTCCCAGCCCCCAGTCCTGCCCGGATTCTCACACGTGCACATTCTTGGCTCGGGAGGCTTCGCCGACGTCTTCCTCTATGAGCAAAATATGCCACGCCGTCAAGTAGCGGTCAAGGTCATGTTGAGTGAGATCGTCAATGATCAGGTTCGGCAGATGTTTCAGGCCGAAGCCAACCTGATGGCTCAACTCAGCGCGCACCCGTCAATTCTCACGGTGTATCAGGCCGGGGTTTCGGCAGATGGACGTCCCTACCTTGTGATGGAGTTGTGCTCGCCGTCGCTGAGCGAGCGCTACCGTCGCGAGAGGATTCCGGTTCCCGACATTCTGCAAATCGCGGTGCGGATCGGTAGCGCAGTAGAAACGGCACACCGTGCGGGGGTGTTGCATCGTGACATCAAGCCATCGAACATTTTGTTGACGGCGTATGGGCATCCGGTGTTGTCCGACTTTGGGATAGCTTCCACGCTGAGCGAGTCCGGGCATCGCGAAGCAATCGGTATGTCCATTCCGTGGTCAGCGCCTGAAGTGTTGATGGATGAAACCTCAGGGTCAGTTTCTTCGGAAGTATGGTCGCTTGCGGCCACTGTCTATTCGCTCCTCGCCGGGCGGTCGCCCTTTGAAATTCCCGGAGAGTCGAATACCTCCACAGACCTCATCAGTCGAATCAACCGAGCAAAAGTTCAACCCATCGGCCGCTCAGACGTTCCGGCCTCACTTGAAAAACTTCTGCAGAAGGCGATGTCTCGAAAGCCTGAAGCGCGTCCGGCAAACATCATGGAGTTTGTTCGCGCACTTCAAGCCATCGAAACTGAACTTGGCGTTGCGCAAACCCCCGTCGAGGTTGCCGTTGATGATTGGGCATTGGCGACCGTAGGCGAACTAGGGGAGCGCACGCGAATTCGCGGCGTTGCCGGGGCAAGCCAGCCCAATAGCTCACGACGACGCAAGCGCAGGCGGCTCGCCCAGAATGACTACGCCCCGGTCGGCACGGTCGTGAGGGAAACAGACTCGGCGCAGTCAAACCCGAATACGAAATCCGACCTCAGGGGTCGGGGAATGCAGATTTTGGCGTGGTCACTCATCGTGAGTGCGGTTCTGGTTGTCACCTTGGGCGTTGTCGCCACGATTGTGCTCTTTCGAAGCAATTCTGACCAGATTCCTCGCGTCACCGATATCCAGGCGAAGCAGTCCATCGACTCCATCGAATTCAGTTGGACAAACCCAGGGCTTTTGCCGGGGGACTCGTACCAAATCTCAGCGAATCAAGGAACCTCAAGCAGCATTCAACAGTCCACGACATTTTCCGTCGATTCGAACCTCGGCGATCGCGTGTGCATCACGGTGACAGTGAATCGCGAGGGAAAGACTGGCGAGCCGAGCAACGAAAAATGCGTGGAGTTCAACGGCTAATGGATGACCATGTTTAGGCGATGGGTTTCCAGCCACAAGTCACTAGCCGCTTCGATCACGAGCGGCGTGGCGATTGTCGCGCTCGTGGTGACCACCGCGGTTGTCTCTACGGGGTTTCCTGCACAACGGGTTCAACTGAATGATGCTTCAGTGTGGGTTGCCAATGGTGCACAGCAATTCATTGGGGGAGCCAATACGCAAATTCTTGAGCTCAATACGGTGGTGTCCACTGACAGCAGCGAGCTATCGGTCGTGCAAGGTGGCGCGAACGTGCTCGCCTTCGACGAGGGCAGTAGCAAGGTCGATATCGTCGACCCAGCAACCTCGACTGTCCTTGACAGCGTGCCCATGCCGACAAACGAGCCACGCCTTTTCCTAGCTGGAGAAAACGTTGTGGTTGCCGACGGGGACGGCTCCGTGTGGATTGTTCCCTCTGTCGAGTTCGAACACTTTGACCCGGTGTCCACGCCGACGCTGAGCCTTGGTGCCGAATCTGTCTTTGCTATCGATCCGAATGGTTTCCTGATTGCGTACTCTCGGAATGCGCAACTCGTGTACCGGATTGACGCTGCAGCTACGGCTACTGTCGTGGAGTCTCATTCAGTTTCTCTGGGTAACGCGGCCAGCGTGCTTTCCGTCACCTGGGTTGGTTCCGATTGGGCAGTACTCGACTCCACCTCCAGAACGCTCGTGATCGACGGAGAAGTCCTGGATCTCTCTGGCTCGCTCCAGATTGGCGACACCGTCAGGCTGCAGGAACCCTCGGCAACAGGAAGTGGTGTGCTTCTGGCGTTTTCGGGCGGTCTCTTGTCCGTCGCCGCGACCGGAAGTGCGCCAGAGGTTCTGGTATCTGACCGGTCAGGCAATCCGGCACCACCCGTTGTGGCGAACGGGTGCATCTACGCAGCGTGGTCTGACGGAGTCGGCTGGCGTCAGTGTGGCACGGAAGATCCGGTTGTCTTGACTCTTCCCGATATGCCGCAGGGTGCCGCACGGCTGGGTTTCAACCAAAACGGCGACAGGCTTGTGCTCAATGATCCGCGAGGCGGCGGCACGTGGGCTGTGCAAGCTCGCGGCGAGCTCATCGACAATTGGGAGGGACTCCAGCGCGTACAGGAGGAGCAGGAACAGGTTGTTGAGGACAATCTCGACACGCCTCCGGAATTCGACAAAGTTCAACAGCCGCCCGTTGCCATCGATGACGTGTTTGGTGCCCGACCAGGTCGAAGCACCATCCTGCCGGTGTTGTTGAATGACTACGATCCCAACGGTGATGTTCTCGTAATTTCGGATTCGAGCACGTTGGCCGAATCGGTGGGGCGACTTGATCTCGTCAACGACCGCCAACAAGTGCAGTTGACCCTTGCGCCTACCGCCAGTGGAATCGTGTCGTTTCGCTACACCATCACAGACGGTCGTGGCGGTGAGGCGAGCGCAGCCGTCACGGTGACGGTGCGACAACCAGAAGAGAATTCCGCACCAGTGCAGATGCGTCAAAGCAGAAGCAACGTCGCGCAGGGCGGACGCATGACGGAGACCGTTCTTGGCGACTGGGTCGACCCGGATGGCGATGCTTTTTATCTTGCCTCGGCGACAACGGCACCACCGGATGTGGTGAGCTATCGACCAGATGGCACTGTGGTCTTTGTTGAGGGTGGAGCCGCAAGTATCTCGCGATCTGTGGCACTCGTTGTCACGGATGGCACCGCTCAAGCCACCGGAAATCTTGCGATCACGGTCAGCGAGCCGGGCAAGGTACCGATCATCGCCGACCCGTTTGTCGTTCTCGCCTATGCCGGACAAGACGTGACGGTGAGCCCACTACTGCACGTGAGTGGCGGCACCGGAACGGTGCGCTTGAGCAGTGTTCCCTCGCGCACAGGAGCACTCATCACCGCGAGTCCCGACTCGGGCACGTTCCGATTCTCAAGTAGTCAAGTTCGAACATTTAGTCTGGAATACGTTGTCACGGATGGCGACCAGACCACCACCGGGACTATTCGCATCGACGTCGCCGCCCCACCGGATGTGAACACGAAGCCGATTACTGTTCCCAAGACTGTCTTCGTAAAGTCACTCAGTAGTGAGACAGTCGATATCGCTAATTCCGATATTGACCCTGCCGGCGGTGTTCTCTTGGTCACGGGCGTGACCGGCATTTCTCCTGAATCTGGCGTTCAAGCAGAGGTACTGGACCAACGCGCCATTCGGGTGACGCTCACCGCTCCCCAGGAGAACGGACCGCAAACTTTCGGCTACCTGATTTCCAATGGGCTCGCCGAGGTCAGCGGAAGTGTCACGGTGATTGAGATACCGCGCCCGGTCAGACTCCAACCACCGATTGCTACCGACGACTCGATTTCGGTGCGCGTTGGTGCCGCGATTGATATCCCCGTTCTCAGCAACGATGTTCAGCCCGATGGAGAAATACTTACCCTCGATCCGCAACTCACCTCGACGCTGAGGGGTGACTCTGGCCTGCTGTTTGCCTCCGGAAACATCCTTCGGTATCTCGCGCCGGAGAAGCCGGGTAACTTTACGGCCAGCTACTCGGTGAGTGGCCCCGATGGGCAAACTGCGCAGGCACAAGTGAACATCGCGGTGCGGGAGATTGTCACGGCGACGAACAACTCGCCTGAGCCGGCAACGGTTGTGGCGCGAGTTCTCGCGGGCGAGAGAGTCAACATTCAAATTCCGTTGAACGGCATCGATCCGGATGGTGACTCGGTTCAACTTCTCGGGCAAGAAACGAACCCGGAAAAGGGCTCGGTCACACCCAACGGAACTGATGGTTTTAGCTACGAAGCTGGCGACTATTCAGCGGGAACAGATACGTTCACCTACACGGTGATCGACGCACTTGGTTCGCGTGCTACCGGCAGAGTCAGAATCGGAATCAGCCCACGTGCGGGGGGCGCACACAATCCCGTCGCGATTGCTGACGAGGTCTCGATTCGGCCTGGTGGATCCGTCACGATCCAAGTGCTTGCCAACGATTCAGACCCCGACGGCAGTGCACTTACCGTCACCGATGTGCAACCGGTGAGTGATCTCGACATCGTTGCAGAAACGGATGGCACGGTCGTTACGGTAACGCCACCGACCCCGACCGGCCGCTATGGCCTGATCTACACGATTCAAAATGAGTTCGGCGGCACGAGCCAGAACTTTGTGACGGTGAATGTGTCACCAGACGCTCCTCGAGCGTTGCCGATCGCCCGCGACACGGTGTTGACCTTGACCGACATTCTCGGGCTCGAAACGATCCAAGTGAATGTGCTCGCCAATGTGTTCTTTGCCGACGGACCGGTGGGCGGGTTGGGCGTATCGCTGCTGCCCGGATACGACAGCAACGTGTCAATTACTCCGCAAAAACGAGTCGAGGTGAAGGTTGGGCAGAAGCGCCAGATCATCCCGTTCTCGGTGAGTAACCCTGACGACCCCACCATTGTCGCGTACGCATTCGTGTGGGTTCCCGGCTATGACGATGCGCTACCGCAGGTGAACCGAAAAGCCCGGCCACTCACGATTCCGAGCGAATCGACGTTGACCATTCCACTCAACGACTACGTCATTGCGATCGGTGGCAAACCGGTTCGACTCGCCGACACCACCAGTGTGCAGGCAACGCACGCAGACGGCGCAAGCCTCGTGCGGGACGATCAAACCCTCGTCTTCCGTTCTGCTGACAAATATTTTGGGCCCGCGTCGATCTCCTTTGAAGTCACAGACGGTACGAGTGCAACCGACCCCAATGGGCGCATCGCTACCCTCGTGCTGCCTATTGAGGTGACGCCGCGTGAGAATCAACCTCCCGCGTTCAACGGTGCGGTCATCGACTTCGAGCCTGGCCAAGAGAAGTCCATTGACCTCGTGAAGCTCACCAACTATCCGTACCTGGACGACATCGATGAGCTGGCGTACACGGCACTGGCACCTTTGCCGGTCGGGTTCAGCTACACCCTTACCGGTCAGTCCCTCACGATCGCAGCGAATCCCAGTGCGGTGAAGGGCACTTCGACCGCACTCGTACTTGGAGTGCGTGACGATCTGGTGTCAGGTAAAGCGGGAAGCATTCTGCTCAATGTGGTCGCCTCCAGTCGCCCGCTAGCCAAGCCAGGTGCAGACACCGCTATTACTCCGCGTGGCAAAACCACCTCGATTGATGTGCTCGCGAATGATGAAGCTACCAATCCATTCCCCGCGACACCACTTAAAGTGATCGGCATCCGTGGGATCGATGGTGCGTCGCTCCCCGCTGGGGTCAGTATTTCACCGAGCGAAGACCTGAGTACGCTCACCGTTGTTGTGTCCGACGAAGCACCAGCACAAGATATCAACGTGCAGTATCAGGTGGCCGATGCCACGAGCGATTCTGATCGGTATGTCTGGGGCAACGTGAAGCTGCAGGTTCAGGATGTTCCCGACCCGGTGACTGGCGTCAAGGTTGCCGCGTTTAGCGACAAGAGTGTGACCATTTCGTGGAGCCCCGGGTCCTTTAACAACTCGCCGATCACCGAGTATGAGGTGACGGCCACCAGGGTGGACACCGGCGCGCTGCACAGCGTGACGTCGTGTGTCGTAAACAACGGATGCGTCATCAAGACGCCGGGGAACGGCCCGACAAGCGCGTTGCGAATCTCCGTGGTGGCGATCAACTCCATCGGCCCCTCGGACCCCGCAGCAATTGGTTCCTCAATTTGGTCGGATGTTCTTCCCGCAGCGCCAGGCGGATTGACCGCGGTCCCCACTAACGCGGCTCCAGCCGGTGGGTCACTCGCGATCAATTGGTTGCCGGTGGGGGACCCACCAAACGGGTCTGCAGTTTCTGGCTACACGGTGCGAATTACGGGCCCAAGTGTGGACTTTTCTCGACTCGTTCCGGTGGGGACGACAAACCTTGACTTTGCCAATAGCACCAACACCCTTGCGCCGGGAGTTGCCTATTCCGTCAACGTCTATGCCCGCAATGCCGCGCAGGTTGCAAGCGACACCGTGTGGTTGCGAAATCCGGCCGTGTCAGTGACAGCGGTTGGTCCGCCAAGCCTGGCCGACGGGGGTGTCTCGGGCGTGGTGTATGACGCGCAAGGCCACGTCAGGGTCAGTTGGGGTGCGAGCAACCCCATGGGCGCACCCGGAGTTTTGTATACGGTCGGTCGCTTTGAGTCAGCGGTTCCTCTGCCTACCACCTGCCAAGCGCCGACACCGGGATCAGGGACACCGGGTTTCGCCGCGACGACCTGGGATGACCTCACCGTGCAAGACCAGCACACTTACCGCTATGTGGTCTACGCAGACAACGGCTATTACTGCACCCCGACCGCATCGGGAGAAGTGCTAACGATGCGTGCGCCAGGCAAAGCTTCTGGTGCGATTCAGCTTTCACCGCGTGGCGGGCAGTACGACATCCAAGTGGCTGGTGGGCTCTCGGTCGCTAGCTTGACCGCGGCCAAATTCCAGTACGACGTCAACGGTGACAACACGTGGCGTGACGTCGTCGCCGGACAATTCTTGACCTCGGCGGAGAATGCTTCGGTATACGGCTCCGCTCAGACGATTCGATTCCGCGGTTGTCGTGACCTCTCTGAACTCTTCTGTGGGCCACCCTCGGATGGTATGACGAGAACCCCGTTGAATGCGCGAGGAGCCATTGTCAGTTGTGTCATCGGCGCAAACGTGGTGGCAGGGCCTCCAGTGAACGGCGGAAATCCTGGTGTCTACCCGGTCACGTTCTCTTACGCCTTTAACACCGGGCTCGGCTTTGGATCGTATGGAGCCAGTAGCGCGGTGCCAGAGCCTGCGATTCCCCTCATCGGACAAACCCTCGTTCGGCTGAAAGCAATCATCGATTTCGGCGTTGGCGTTTCACCAGAACACAACAGCCAATTTTTCACCGATCCTGAATATGCAGAAGCGACGTGCACGGAGGCACCAGAATGACCCAATTAGCTAGTCCAAGAGCACCGCAGAGTGGCACTTCCAAGACCATGACTCCCGAGCAGGCGGCGTGGTTCGCGGAAATCTTCAATCGCCTGGTCGCCGGAGTAGACGAAGTTCTGCTCGGGAAGACTTTCGTCGTGAAGCTTGCGTACACCGCACTGCTGAGTGAGGGCCACCTTCTTCTCGAAGACTTTCCGGGCACAGGAAAGACCTCGCTCGCGCGAGCCATGTCCCAAACCGTCGACGGAACGAACAGTCGAATTCAGTTCACCCCAGATCTGCTTCCCGGCGATATCACCGGCGTAAGCATTTACGACCAGCGGACGGGAATATTTGAATTCCACGAAGGTCCGGTGTTTGCCAATATTGTTTTGGCCGATGAAATCAACCGGGCGAGCCCAAAAACTCAGGCAGCACTCCTTGAGGTGATGGAAGAGGGACGGGTCACGGTCGACGGTGTTTCCCACGATGTCGGGTCGCCCTTCATGGTGATTGCAACGCAAAACCCAATTGAACAAGCCGGAACATACCGATTGCCAGAAGCGCAACTGGACCGTTTTATTATGAAAGCCTCTATTGGCTACCCGGACCACGCTTCGACACTGCGAATCCTGCAGGGCGCAGGGACGAAAGCGCACGACATTGTGCTTCCGTCCATCGCCACGGCAAAAACCATTATTGAGATGGGTGCCCTGGCGCGGACGGTTCACGTTGATCCGTCAATCAACGACTATGTTTCGCGTCTCATAGAGGCCTCACGAAACTCTGATGAAGTGCGCCTTGGTGCGAGTGTTCGTGCCGCGCTCGCCCTCGTCCGTACGGCCAAGACGCTCGCAGCAGCAAGTGGTCGACACTATGTGATTCCGGATGATGTCAAGGTCTTGGCCGAGCCAGTGTTGGCACATCGACTCGTGTTGGATCCCGAGGCCGAATTTGAGGGAGTCACAGCGGCGAGCATTATTAGTCAGTTGCTTCTGGAGACCCCACCGCCATCGGATCGGCAAGCCGTGTGAGCGACGACAAACCCGCCCAGAAGCCTCTACCGTTGTCGACGCGGGGGAGGGGAACTGTGTCGACATCGCGGGTTGATTCGTTGACATCGTCGTCAACTCAAGGACTGACCAACGTCAGGACGAAGATTGTCGGCAACCGAACGGGACGCCTTGCCGACGCAATCGTCGCAATCGTTCGGGTAAGTCGAGACTTGGGCGGTACAGCCAGAACGTGGTTTACCCGAATTTCATCAGTGGTGACCACGCTGGGTTGGACGACTGTTGCTGTTGTCCCGCTCGCTTTCGCATTGGGCTATGCACTCGGATGGATGGAGCTGGTCGTCATCGCCTGGGCCGGGCTGGTCCTTGTCCTTGTTGCCGTGATCTACCTTGTCGGTCGGACGTCCTTTACCGTCGACCTCAGTACCGCACATTCCCGTGTGATCGTGGGAGAGCAGGCATCCGGCGTTGTGACAATCACCAACCCGACGCGCCACCGCATTCTCGGCGCGGCAGTCGAAGTACCCGTTGGCTCCGCGCTGGCGGCAATCACGATGCCGTCGTTGGCAAAAGGTGGTGCGTTCACGCATGAGTTTCCGGTACCCACCGCGCACCGAGGAGTACTTCAGATCGGCCCGGTCCGCACTGTAAGGGCAGACCCCCTCGGTCTAGTGCGACGGGAATTAATCTGGACCGAGGCGGAATGGATGTACATTCACCCCCGCACGATCGGCGTCCCGAGCACAACAACCGGATTTATTCGCGACCTTGAAGGTAACCCCACCCGTCAAATTTCTAACAGCGACGTGTCCTTCCATGCGCTCCGCGAATACGTTCCGGGAGATGAGCGCCGCTACATTCACTGGAAAAGTACGGCCAAGACCGGCCGCTACATGGTTCGGCAATTTGAGGAGACCAGGCGCAGCCACTTGGTCATTGCACTGAGCCTTGCCGCTGCAGACTACGCAACCGACGAAGAGTTCGAGCTCGCCGTGAGTGTTGCCGGATCTCTGGGCGTGCGCGCCATCCGCGATGCGCGCGAGGTTTCTGTGGTGGTCGGAGAGCGCACGCCGGACTTCGCCAAGCGGAAGGTTTTTGCGGTGTCACGGTTGAGTACCCTGACACGCAGTCGCCTTCTCGATGATCTTGCAGCCATCGAGCTGGATGAGTCTGCCCTAGATGTGCGGGATGTTGCGCGCGTGGTTGCCGAGCAAGTGTCGGGAGTCTCTGTGGCCTTTCTCGTGTGCGGATCGAAGACGACACCGGCGCAATTGCGTTCGGCCTCTGCCCTTTTCCCGGTCGATGTCGAAGTCGTCGCTATCGTCTGCGATCCCGATATCGTGCCGGGTTTCCGACGTGTTCCCGGCCTGAGCGTTCTTACCATCGGCTACCTCGCGGACCTGCAAAAATCCATGGCGAGATCGGCTGCCGCATGACCACTGCTGTCAGCACGTCGAGGCAGGGCCTTCGCGGCCGTGTCGGTTTTGTCGTGGGATCGACACTCATGTTGGGTGTTGCAACCGCGATCGCTTCCGTCACTCTGTGGTCAAGCTACTTGAGTGTTTCATTCATTATTTTGGTGGCCGTGACGTTTCTGGTTGGTGCGGCCGTCGCGATTCTGGGTGCGGCATTTCGCTGGTCAAGCCTCATCGTCCTTATTGCCACTCTTGCCGCGTACCTCATTTTCGGAGTGCCTCTGGCAATTCCGACGCTGGCACTGTGGCGTGTGCTGCCGTCGATTACTGGACTGCAGGAGCTGATTGTCGGCACGGCGACGAGTTGGAAGCAACTGCTCACAATCAGCATTCCGGTCGGCAACTATCAGTCTTTGCTCATTCCGGCGTTCATCCTCATTCTCGTCACGGTTGTCGTGTCCCTTTCCATTGCCCTTCGAACAACGTTTGCCGATGTGGCGGCTATCGGGCCTATCGTCGTGTTCATCGTCGGCATCCTCTTCGGCCCGGCGTCGGCACTGTGGCCGTTCCCCGTGGCGATGAGTTTGACGGCAGTAATTCTCTTGTGGCTTATTTGGAACCGGTGGTACCGCCGCCGCGAATCACTGCGAAAACTTTCCGCGACAGAACTGAGCGCGGACGGCGAACGTGTTGAGGAGGTTTCGGACGGCGGGTTCGTTGGCGCACGAACCCTCTTGAGCGCTGGCATCATTCTTGCGATTGCCGCCGCTGCCTCTTTCGGCGCAGCGCGCGTCTTGCCCCCAGTTCAGGATCGAGTGGTGTTGAGGACTACGATCGCGCAACCGTTTGATTCACGAGAGTACCCAAGTCCGTTGAGTGGGTTCCGCAAGTACGAGCAGCCTCTCTTGAGTAGCCGCACGATCTTCACGGTCACTGATCTTCCTGCGAACGCGCGGATCCGGATTGCGACCCTCGACACCTACAACGGGGTCGTGTACTCGGTGGGGCGAGGTGGCGTCAACAGTGCTTCGGGAGCGTTCACTCGAGTTCCTTTGAGCGTGGATCAATCGGGAGTTTCCGGCACAACAGCAACTGTCGGCGTCACGATTCTGAATTATTCGGGGGTGTGGCTGCCCACCATCGGCAAGCTAGAGAGCGTGGCTTTCGAAGGCGCGGGCGCGACAAACCTGTTTGGCAATTTTTACTACAACGACACCACGGACACCGCCGCGGTTGTCGGCGGGTTGTCGGCGGGTGATTCGTACACGCTGACGGCCGTACTGCCAGCCCAACCGGTGGCCAGCGACTTCGTCAAGTTGGAGCCAGAGTCCGTCGACCTTCCACCGGTCGCCGTCGTGCCGGATGGGCTTGCAGACACGTTGGACAGCTACGTTGAAGGGGTTTCCGGGGCGGGGAACAGGTTGATGGCCATGATTGATGGCCTTCGGCGCGATGGGTACGTGAGCCACGGCGTGGGAACCGACGACGTGGCGAGCCGTTCCGGTCATGCCGCGGACCGGATCACTGAGCTCTTGACGGCCCAACTCATGATTGGTGACCAAGAGCAATACGCGGTGACCGCGGCGTTGATGGCCAGGCAACTCGGATTCCCCGCACGCGTCGTTTTTGGATTCGCCCCTGACAACGCGGACTCCAGTGGGCCTACACAAGTTTCCGGTGACGATGTCTCGGCATGGATTGAAGTCAACACGACCCAGTTCGGATGGGTAGCCATCGACCCGACTCCGCCCATCAGGCCCATCCCTGACGCGGAGCCGGAAGATCCAACAAAAGTGGCGCGCCCTCAGTCGCCTGTCCAACCCCAACTTCCCGAAAAGGACACACGCGATACGCAGATTCCTTTGAACGCAAGCCAAGATCAAATACCGCCTGACAATCCAGTCCTGTCCACGATCCTTCGAATTCTCACGGGGATTGGTTGGGCGACCTTGGTGATGCTGGTTTTGCTGTCGCCATTCCTCACGATCGCGCTCGCGAAATGGCGGCGCAGGCGACTGCGACGATTCGCTGCAACGCCACTCCAACGAATTGCTGGTGGGTGGGAAGAATTTGAAGACAACGTGCTGGATCACGGCTTCACCCCTGGCCCCACACCGACCCGATTGGAAATCGCCCAAGCCGTTGGTGGAACCCAGCCGTTTGTTCTTGCCGCCGTCGCAGACCGGGCAATTTTTGCGCCGGGTGAACCTGACCTTGAGCAAGCCGAGCACTTGTGGAAATCTGTCGACGACCTTCGGTACTCGCTCGACTACAATCTGTCACGGTGGGAACGAATCAAGGTGCTCGTTTCCCTGCGCAGCCTCGGTGGCTATAGTGTCACGAGCCTGTTTAAACGAGGGAGGGCGACGCCGTGATCTGCAGCTACTGCGGTACCGAGTTGCCTCTCGACGCCATGTTCTGTGGCGAATGCGGGAGGGCGGTGACGGCGGCCAAGACTCAGGCGCTTCGCTCGATGATTCCGCCTCCGCTCACTAGGCCAATTCCGGAGCCTGAGCCCGCGAGCACTGGCGTAGTTGGCGGTCTGCCAGGCGCCGCGTGTCAACAGTGCGGTGCACCAACTGGCCCCGATGACATTTTCTGCGGGGAGTGCGGGTTTGTTGTCGAGGCAACTCCAGCAGTTCCCTCGCGACCGCGTGACACCAATGTTGTCGAGCGGCTCGAACAGGTCGAGGAAGACGACACACCTGAGCCAGAGCTTGAGCTTGAGCTTGAGCCTGAGCCAGAACCAGAACCAGAACCTGAACCTGAACCAGAACCAGAGCCGGAACTAGCGCCGGAACCGGAGCCGGAACCAGCGTTAGAAGCAAAACCAGAGCCTGAGCTTGAACTCGCATCCGAGCCAGAACCAGACCCAGAACCAGAGCTAGCACCGGAGCCAGCACCAGCGCCAGAACCAACCCCCGACGTCGGTGTCCATCAAGAGTCGTTTGACGACGATATCGAGCCCACCCGAATCATCACCAGTCATCAAGCAGGGGAACGGTTTGTCTTGCAGTTCAGCACCGGTGAGTCCTTCACGGTGTACGGGACCGGACTCGTCGGGCGTAGTCCACGAGCAGAACCTGGCGAGTATTTTGACCAACTTGTGCGTGTCGTGGACTCGAGCAGGTCTGTGTCAAAAACCCATCTTGAGTTTGGTCAGGAATCCGGCGCGTTCTGGGTGAAGGATCGTTTCTCGGGAAACGGAACGATCATCCGCGAACCGGATTCCAAACCCATCCGATGTCACCCGGAACGACGGTACCGTTTGGTACGGGGATCCAGGGTTGATCTCGGAGAGCAATTCTTTATCGTGAGCTAATTCACTACTTCCGGACGCGGTGAGCCCTGACGAGTTGTCCACGAAACGGCACTAGGTCGTGCTCGCATAACCGTCGCTCTGGTTTTCTGAGCGGGTGACGTTTTCGGCAGATTCACTCCCACTGCCACGAATTCCTGAACAACCACAGCGTTCACCAATACCGTTGTTCGCCACGTTCGCGCCTGTCGCAGCGGCTTTGGCGATATGGGCCGTCACCAGTTCACCGTTCGCGATGGTGTTCGCTCTCATCGGACCAGTGGTCGCCATAGCGAGCGTGGGCGATTCACGGAGGCGAGGTCGCGCAAACTCCCGCCGGGAGCACACTCGATTCGAGAGCGAGCTAGTCGCGGCCATTCACGCCGTTGATGACGCACATTCTCGTGAGCGCACGTATTTCGAACGACTGACTCCACGCGTCACCACGTTGGTGTCATTGCCGGTGCACGATCCCGAACGATGGCGTGGTGACCGCGCTCAGAACATGCAGGTTCGACTCGGCACGGGGCGGCGCGAGAGCTCTATCCAATTTCAGGGTGAGCCAAACCCCGACAGCGAGGGTTCGGTCGAGGCATCACTTTCGGCACTGAGGGAGCGTGCAGCGATGGTGGAGGGTGCTCCCATCACCGTCGACGCGTTGTTCGGTATTGGCGTGTGCGGTGCTCGCACTCAATCGGTGGCTGCGGCTAACGCGATACTTGTGCAACTTGCTCACACGCTGTCGCCAATGGATGTCGACATTGTGGTTGATGCTGAAAGTACCGACGGGTTCGACTGGGTTCTCACGTTGCCGCACTCACAAACGACACCGCACCAGTCTCGAGTTGATCGTGCCCATCCACGATCATCGTGGTGGGGTCGCGTCGAGTTTTGCTCTCGACATGGAGGAGGCTCGTTCGTTGTCGCGGCGGCGATAGACGAACAGTCGCTTCCCCTGGAATGCCGTGTGGTGGTGAGAACGCGTGGCGCTTTCGCGATGTTTGTCCGGCAGCCGGAAGGTGTCTCGCCGCTCACGTTTGCGCCAGAATTCGTGAGCCAGCGTCAGTTGGCGCGGTTCGCGCACGTGCAATCATCGGCCGCGCAAGAGCTTCTCAGACCACTCGAGAGCTCGCTCGTCAGAAGCATCTCGCTGTGCGCATTGCCGCAACCCACCAGCTTTGGCCGTGATGACTTGTCATCGTGTGTCGCGGTGGATGTGCACGGCAACGTTGTGATCGATCTCGTGAAAGATGGACCGCACGCCATAGTGGGTGGGACGACGGGGAGTGGCAAAAGTGAATTCCTCATCACCTGGATTCTCGCGATGGCGAGCACTCATCGTGTCGCGGAGATCAATTTTCTCCTCGTCGACTTCAAAGGCGGGGCAGCTTTTTCTGCGGTAGCGGATCTTCCCCACACGGTGGGAATGCTCACGGATCTCGACGAACGCGCCGCTGCTCGAGCGATCCTGAGTTTGCGTGCCGAGGTGAGTCGGCGAGAGCGCGTGCTCGCTGAAGCGAACGCGCGCTCGATCGAAGATCTTGATGGCGACATCGCTCTGGCAAGGCTCGTGATCGTCGTGGACGAATTTGCCACGCTGACGAACCAATTGCCCGAACTTCATGAACTATTCGCTGACCTTGCCGCTCGCGGTCGCTCGCTCGGAATTCACTTGATCCTGTGCACGCAACGACCGGCCGCCTCCGTGCGCGATGCGGTGCTCGCGAATTGCTCCCTGCGTGTGTCACTCCGTGTCACAAACCACGCAGACAGCATTGCCGTCGTGGGCACTTCGGCTGCGGCCCAGCTGCCACGTCACCAGTCGGGTCGGGCCTTGCTCTCGCGCGGAGGTAGCGAACCTGAGTTGGTACAGATTGCGATGGCTTCGGCTGCTGATATCGCCACCATCGTGAACGCACTTGCGCCGGCTGCGGCGCCACCGCATCGGCCGTGGTTGGATCCCCTTCCTAACACGCTGTTGCCGTCAGAAGTTTCGGCAGCGCCGGCACCAGCACTGGCATTCGGGTTGATTGACATCCCGGAGGAGCAGCGACGTGCGCGCGCGGAATATGATCCGGGAGCGCACGGGAATCTCGCAATTCTTGGCGGGCATAAGAGCGGCAAGTCCACCGCTCTTGCCGCTCTCGCACATCGTGCCGGCAACGTGTTGTTGATTCCCAGCAGCATCGAAGGGGCGTGGGACACCGTTGACGAGGTGCTGGGGGAGCGAAAGGAAGGGATGCGGCCGATGCTTCTTCTCCTCGACAACGTGGATGAGTTGCTCGGGAAGTTTGCGCCTGACTATGAATCAGCATTTGTTGAACGACTTTCCCGGCTGATGCGAGAAGGCCCAGGAGTCGGAGTGACCGTGGCGTTAACGGCGAACGGTGTTCGGGGGCGACTGCAAGCCCTTGTCGCTCTGTGCGAGTCGACTCTACTTCTGCGCACGCCAACCAAAGAAGAACACGTTCTCGCGGGAGGCGTACCGCGAGACTTCGAACCTGATTTACCTCCCGGCGCAGGATTCTGGCGCGGTCGACGTGTTCAAATAATCCACGACACGATGCCCCTCCAGGCTCCACGTGACGCAGTGCAAAAATTCTTCGTGGTGCCCGGAGAAACTCTCGCGGTGATCTCGTCTAAACCGGCAGCTCTTCGCTCCCGTCTAGAAGAACTGGCGACCGTCACCACGGTGAGCTCCATGTCGCCGCACACTGACGAACTCAGTGTAGAAACAGGCACCACTATCGTGTTGGGAGATCCGGACTCGTGGCAGGGCGCGTGGGCGCGACTGCCCGAGCTCCGCAGTAGATCCAGACTTGTGTTTCACGACTGCTCACTCTCGGACTTCCGCGCCATCACCCGCAGTAGGCACTTGCCGCCACCCGTGGAATCCACCGACACCGTTCTCATTGTTGAACCAACCGGTCGGTTGTTCAGGGCAGCGCTGGCACCGCAATGATTCCGAACGCCGTGAGGGCCCTATCCCAGCGCAGTGGCCAGCGGTACAAGTTCATAGTCGAGGGCAGTAGCGACCGGCTCGCTGACCACGTGGCCATCATGAGTGTTCAATCCAAGCCCCAGAGCACTGTCTGCCAAGAGCGCATCGCGCCAACCCTTGTTTGCCAAAGCGCGAACATACGGCATCGTCGCGTTCGTCAGCGCATAGGTTGAGGTATTCGGCACGGCACCAGGCATGTTTGCCACGCAATAGAACAAGGAATTGTGCACGGTAAACGTGGGTGCATCGTGAGTCGTGGGGTGCGAGTCTTCGAAGCAACCGCCTTGGTCTACCGCAATATCAACGAGCACACTGCCTGGCTTCATGCGCGACACCAAGTCATTGCTGACGAGCTTGGGGGCTTTCGCTCCGGGAATCAGAACGGACCCGATAACCAGGTCAGCCGCCAGCACGGCGCGTTCAATCTCGAATCCGTTCGACGCGATCGCGCGAATACGGCCCGCGTAGAGTGCATCCAACTCCTTGAGTCGCTGAAGGTTCGTGTCGAGCACCGTCACATCTGCTCCGAGGCCGACGGCCACGGACACGGCATTGGTGCCCGCGACGCCGCCGCCGAGCACCACAACTTTTGCGGGATAGGTGCCGGGGACGCCAGGAACGAGAAGTCCTGGGCCGCCATTGGGCTTCAACATGGCGTTGGCGCCGACGATGGCTGAAAGCCGGCCAGCAACCTCACTCATGGGAGCCAAGAGGGGAAGCGCGCGGTTGGGCAGCTGCACGGTCTCATAGGCAACGGCAGTGACGCCGGATTCGACCAACGCGGAGGTAAGTTCGGGTTCGGCAGCCAAGTGCAGGTATGCGAAGATCAACATTCCCTTGCGGAAATAGCCGTACTCGGACTGGATGGGTTCTTTCACCTTGAGGAGCATGTCTGCCGCTGCCCACGTGTCTGCCGCGGTGGGAGAAATTGTGGCCCCCGCCGATTCATACTCGGCATCAGTAATCGAAGAGCCAAGTCCTGCGCCGGTTTCAACGATGACGTCATGGCCGTTGGCGACGAGGTCGTGAACCCCCGCTGGTGTGATGGCGACCCGGAATTCGTTGTTCTTGATTTCCTTGGGGATGGCGACCTTCATTGTTCTCCTAGCAAGTCTGACTGTTGTGCAGCATCAAAAACTTTGAGGCGCAGGCAACGCTCCATTGCGTCGCTCCACGGTCTACTGTACTCGTGTCAGCACGATGGATTCCGCACGTGTTTTGGGCATTTTCGTGCTGATTTCGTGCAGTTTTGCAATAAAAGGCACTGTTTCAGGCTATTTTCTGTTTCCATTTGGTTTTCAATGTGGCAGGATCATCCCACACGGAACAACGATGTTCCGGCGGAGCATTACCCCAGTCGTAAGGAGTCGTGTTTTCATGACTAAACCACTGCCAGAAGACCCGTTCATTCGCAGCCTTGTTGTTCAAGCTCAGCGTGCTCAGTTCTCACGCCGCAGCATCCTTAAGGGTGCAGGAGTGGGCGCAGGGGCGCTCGCACTTGCCGCGTGTTCTCCCGGAGGCAGTGCCGCCCCCGAGGCCGCGAAAGACAAGTCTGACACCGATAAAATTGTTCGTTGGGACAACTGGGCCCTCTATCTTGATGTCGACGATGACGGAAACTACCCATCCCTCGACGCGTTTTCGGTCCAGTCGGGAATCAAGTCCACGTACACCGAAGCCGTAGACGACAACAACACCTACTACGGCAAAGTGAAAGACCAGTTGAAACTTGGTCAAGATATTGGCTGCGACACGGTCTGTCTCACCGACTGGATGGTGGATCGCTGGATCCGCTTTGGCTATACACAGGAACTCGATTACTCGATGATCCCCAACGCCAAGAATCTCGTTCCCGCGCTCAAAGACGTGGAATTCGACCCGGGGCGGAAGATGTCGCTCCCGTGGCAGGGCGGCTTCGCCGGTATCGCATGGAACAAGGATCAATTGCCCGGCGGGCTGACCTCGGTTTCCGACCTGTGGGATTCATCGCTGAAGGGCCGCGTTGGCGTGCTTTCCGAAATGCGGGACACGATGGGCTGCATCATGCAGGATCTCGGCACGCAAATTGACGGAACCTGGGGCGACGACGAATACACTGCGGCAATCGACCTACTTCAGAAGCAGGTCTCCGACGGACAAATCCGCAACATCAAAGGAAACTCCTACAAGGAGGACCTGCAGAACGGGGACACACTCGCAGCAATTGTGTGGTCAGGCGACATCACCCAGCTCAATTATGAAGCTGGCGACCACTGGGAGTTCGCGCTGCCGAGCAAGGGCGGGACGTTGTGGAACGACAACTTCCTCATTCCGATCGGCTCCGAGCACAAGAAGAATGCTGAGCGACTGATCAACTACTACTACGACCCCGAGGTCGCAGCACAAGTGGCCGCGTATGTGAACTACATTCCGCCGGTCGTGGGCACGAAGGATGCCATGATGGCGCTCGACCCGGAGCTTGCGGACAATCAGTTGATCTTCCCGACCGATGCCACTCTCAACAACGCGCATGTGTTCCGAAGCCTTAGCTCGGCTGAAGACCAAAAGTACAACGCGCAGTTCCAGGCAATTCTGCTCGGAGCCTGAGGTGGTATCAGGGACGTTCGCCGAGAGCGGGGCAGATCTCGAACTGGTAGGGATTCAGAAACGGTTTCCTGGTTTTACGGCGATCGAGCATCTGGATCTGATCATTCCTGCCGGGTCATTTTTCGCCCTACTTGGCCCGTCCGGGTGCGGAAAGACCACGACTCTGCGGCTGGTCGCTGGGCTCGAGGATCCCACTCAAGGTTCGATCCTGATCGGTGGGAAGGACGTCACGAGACTCAAGCCGTACCAGCGTCAAGTGAATACGGTGTTCCAAAGTTACGCGCTCTTCCCGCACATGACGGTGCTCGACAATGTTGCGTTTGGACTCCGTCGGCGCAAGATCGACGACCCAATTGGCAAAGCCCACGAGGCGCTCGTTCTCGTCGAACTGGATCATCTCGCTGCTCGAAAGCCGCAGCAGTTGTCTGGTGGGCAACAGCAGCGGGTGGCGTTGGCGAGAGCAATTGTGAACCGACCCGCTCTTTTGCTTCTCGATGAACCTCTCGGGGCGCTCGACCTGAAGCTCCGTCGGCAGATGCAGATGGAATTGAAATCCATCCAAGAAGAAGTGGGCCTGACCTTTGTGCACGTGACGCACGATCAGGAAGAAGCCATGACGATGGCCGACACGGTTGCGGTCATGAACAAGGGTGCGATCGAACAACTCGGTGCGCCGCAGGAACTGTATGAACTTCCACGAACTTCCTTCGTTGCAAACTTCCTCGGACAATCGAATCTCTTCACCGGAACTGTGATCAGCACCTCAAGCAACAGCATCACCGTGGAGATTACTGGCGCGAAAATTACGATCCCGACGAAACGGGCACAGCGTCACAAAGGCGAGGTAACGGTCGGAGTTCGCCCCGAGAAGCTCCACCTCCATACGGAAGCTCCAAAAAAGACCGCGGGGGTCAATATGTTGGGCCCCGGCCGCATCATTGACGTGTCCTTCAGCGGTGTGAGCACGCAGTACACGATCGCCGTTCCCGGGGTGGATGACATCACCGTCTTCCAGCAGAACACAACATTTGGACCCATCGCCGGCGAAGGCGCCGAAGTGTGGGTGAGTTGGGATGTCGATCACGGGTTTGGGCTCGAAGACGAGCCAGGGGCTTCTCCTCGGTTTCCGGCAGACACCGACACGGCAACTCTTGCGGTTCAAAAGCGGCGTGCACTCACGTCGGAGCTAGAGGAATCCTGACCGTGGCTTTTAGCGCATTCGCGACGGGGACCGTCAAGGAACAAGCGCCGAGGCGCAAGAGCCGAATTGCTCTGCTGTTGCTGCTGCCCGGCATCCTCTACCTCATGCTGTTTTTCCTGGTGCCGCTTGTCTCCCTGGTCCTCACCTCGTTTCAGGAGCCCATTCCCTACGGCGACATTGGTGAATACCAGATGGCGTTTAAGTGGGAGAACTACATCGAGGTCATCAACACCTATGGTGAACACATTTTCCGTTCGTTTGGCTACGCGATTCTCGCCACCATCTTCGCTCTGCTCTTCAGCTACCCGCTCGCTTATTTCATTGGGGTGAAAGCGCGGCGCTGGCCACTTCTGCAAAATCTCATGCTCGTGCTCGTGATCGCACCATTCTTCATCAGCTTTCTTCTTCGTACGCTTGCCTGGAAATCGATCTTGTCCGATGAATCCTTTGTGATCACCGGCCTCAAAGCCCTTTCGCTGATGGCGCCGGACGCCCACTTCACCGGTACAGCCGCTTCCGTCGTGTTCGGACTGACCTATAACTTCATCCCCTTTATGACGCTGCCGTTGTACGCAACACTGGAGCGGCTGGATACGCGACTTCTCGAAGCGGGCAGCGACCTCTATGCGAAGCCATCAACCACGTTCTTCAAAGTGACTGTTCCGTTGTCGATGTCGGGCATCGTGTCGGGAGTGCTACTCACCTTCATTCCGGCTGCGGGCGACTACATCAATGCGAGCAGGGACTTCTTGGGCGGTACCGGTACAGCCATGATCGGAAACGTGATCGAAAGCAACTTCCTCGTCACGTTGAACTATCCGGTCGCCGCGGCGCTATCCATCATTTTGATGGCCGTCATCATGGTGATGGTCACTGTCTACGTCAAGCGGAGCGGAACGGAGGATCTGCTGTGACACTTCACGAAGGCCGCGCCATTTCTGAGACAGTGGGTGCACCAGCCCCGGCCACCCGGCGAACAGTGTGGTTCGGCTACGGAAATTGGTTGCTTCCGCTCTACACGATCATCGCCTTCGTGTTTCTCCTCATCCCCATCGCCTACACGTTCGTGTTCTCGTTCAACGATTCAGTGAAATCGAACATCGTGTGGCGCGGGTTTACCTTCGACAAGTGGCTCAATTTTTGCAATCAAATTCAGGTGTGCGTGGCCTTTGGCAATAGCCTCATCATTGGAATCTCTGCAACGATTGCCGCGACGATCCTCGGTACCATGATTGCGATTGCGCTCGTGCGTTACCGCTTTCGGTTCCGCTCGGCGATCAGCCTCCTCTTGTTTCTCCCGATGGCCACTCCAGAGGTGGTGCTGGGCGCTGGCCTCGCGGCCGAGTTTTTGAGTGCTGGGGTTCAAAAAGGAATGGCCACCATCATCATCGCTCACACCATGTTCTGCGTGAGTTTTGTGGTGGTCACGGTTAAAGCCCGCGTGTCCACACTCGATCCGGCCCTTGAGGAAGCGGGTCGGGACTTGTACGGTTCGCCGAGGCAAGTGTTTTGGAGAATCACGTTCCCACTGTTGCTACCAGGCATCATCGCGGCGGCACTGCTGTCGTTCGCGTTGAGTTTCGACGACTTCATCATTACGAACTTCAATGCTGGTACGACAAGTACGTTCCCGAAGTACATCTATGTTTCTGCCGCGCGGGGCATTCCGGCGGAAGCGAACGTCATTGCCTCCGCGGTCTTTTTCCTCGCCATTATTCTCGTGTTGATCTCGCAAATTTCTTCCGCGATGAAGCGGAAGCGACTTGCCGCTGGCGCGTGACAGTCGGTTTTTCTCAACCCAGCTAGCGTGCAGGTTGGCCTGTGCCCCCTTTGGGTACTTGGGCTGACCGTGGTGGTGTGGCACGATCGTGGTGGCGCCGGAATCTCAACTCAGCGCCAACACATTGCCTCGGGGGAGTCAAGCACAGTGAAATCACTCGCATCGTCGTTACCAAATAACTCGTCGTCAGGTCTCAGTCGGCGCAGCATCCTTCAGGGCGCCGGGTTGGGGGCTTCGGCACTTGTTCTGGCCGCGTGCTCCTCTGGTGCTCCAGCCGCACCTACCGTCGCCGTCGACCTTTCCGACAAGCAGAAATCATTGCGGTTCGACAGTCGCGACACGTATCGCAACACGACGGGTGAGGATTACCCGTTGCTGGGTGAGTTTAGTGCGGCAACCGGAATCTCTGTGACGTATTCGAACGCCGTGAGCGACGACAACGTGTACTACAGCAAGGTGAAAGACCAGCTCAGAATGGGTCACGACATCGGCGCGGATGCTTCGGTGCTGAGTGAGTGGATGGCCGCACGGTGGATTCGATTTGGCTATGTTCAGGGCCTTGACCTCGAGCGTATTCCGAACCTGTCCAATATCCGTTCTCGATTTGCTCACGCAGCGAATGACCCGCACCGAAACCTCTCGTTGCCCTGGCGGAGCGGATTCACCGGAATTGCCTGGAATAAAGAGGAACTTCCAGACGGACTCAGCTCTGTCTCGGAGCTCTGGGATCCATCATTGGCCGGCAAAGTCGGCGTGATGTCGGCCATGCGCGACAGTCTTGGACTCATCATGTTGGACGCTGGCGTGGATATCCAAGGCTCAGAGTGGGGCGACGCAGAGTTCTCTGCTGCGGTAGAAACGTTGCGCACTCAAGTGAACAACGGGCAGTTGAGCGGCATTATGGGGAACAAGTACAAAGAAGACTTGAAGAGTGGAAAGACGATTGCGTCTATCGCGCGTGCCGGCGACATCATGCAGATCAACGCAGAAGCAGGCGACAAGTGGGGCTTCGCTCTTCCGGAAAAGGGCGGCGTTCTGTGGAGCGACGTCGTGGTGATTCCGAGTGGTTCGAGTCACCGCAGCAATGCGGAAGACTTCATCAACTTCTACTACGACCCGGAGATCGCTGTTCAGGTTGCCGCAGCGACAGATTTCATCTCGCCGGTGGACATCCGTCAGCTCGAGATTGATGTCTTGGACGAGTCGGTCGCTAGCAATCGAATGGTGTTTCCGACACCGGTCACGTTCGAATCGGCACGCACATTCCGCACTCTCAGTCAAGGCGAAGAACAGCGCTACGGAGCGCAATACCAAACGGTTCTGCTCGGCGCATCCTAATCGCCCGAGGCCACTCATACTGTGGGTGCTGATCCTTGGCAGATCGTCTATAGGGTGGACTCCATGATCGGTTCAGAGTGGTGGCGCTCCGCAGTCATTTATCAGGTGTATCCGCGCTCGTTCGCGGATTCGAATGGTGACGGACTCGGCGACTTGCCGGGAATCACCAGGCACCTTCCCGCGCTGCGGGATCTTGGGGTTGATGCTGTATGGCTTTCCCCGTTCTACACGTCTCCACAGAATGACGCCGGCTATGACGTGGCCGATTATTGCGACGTGGACCCCATCTTTGGCACCTTGGGAGACTTTGATTCCCTCGCGGCGGAGACTCATCGCCTTGGACTGCGAATCATTGTGGATCTCGTACCCAACCACACGTCTGATCAGCACGCATGGTTCCAGGCGGCGCTCTCATCACCGGAGGGTAGTCCCGAGCGCGCTCGATACCTGTTTCGGGAGGGGAAAGGGACGAACGGGGACGCCCCACCCAACAATTGGGAGTCGATGTTCGGCGGTCCGGCATGGAGCCGAGTCACGCGGCCCGATGGTTCGCCCGGCCAGTGGTATTTGCACTTGTTCGATAGTTCGCAGCCAGACCTGGACTGGAGCAATGACTGGGTAAGAGAGCAGTTCCGCGACATTCTGCGGTTCTGGCTTGATCGTGGGGTGGACGGCTTTCGGGTGGATGTCGCGCACGGGCTGGTCAAAAAGGAGGGGTTGCCTGACTACGTTGCGCCCGAAGCTGACGCCGATGTGGACGGCCCCGTCGAGCAGCCGCCGTTTTGGGTTCAGCCCGGTGTTCACGAAATCTACCGCGAGTGGCGGATGCTTCTTGACGAGTACCCGGGGGAGCGGGTCTTGGTCGCAGAAGCCTGGGTGAACCCACTATCTGAACTTGCGAATTGGGTGCGGCCGGATGAAATGCATCAAGCATTCAACTTTGCCTACCTTGCGACGGCGTGGGACGCGCCGGCGATCCGCACCGTGATTGCCGATTCACTATCCTCGTTTGGTCAGGTCGGCGCGCCCAGTACATGGGTGTTGTCAAACCACGACGTTGTTCGCCATGCCACGCGACTTGCCATTTCGTCGGAGAATCCGCACGGTGATGGAATTGGCCCACACTCCAAAGACAAACCCAATTCGGTTGTCGGGCTTCGTCGGGCTCGCGCCGCGTCCTTGCTCATGCTCGCCTTGCCCGGTAGCGCCTACCTCTACCAGGGGGAGGAGCTCGGGCTCCCGGAAGCGATGGAACTCCCAGATTCCGTTCGACAAGATCCCACCTGGTTTCGCACCAACCACGAAAAGTATGGCCGCGACGGTTGTCGCGTGCCCATCCCGTGGGAGGCCACGGCGGGGGCGTTTGGGTTTAGCCCGAGTGGGAGGAGTTGGTTGCCGCAACCGAGCGAGTGGGCTGGGTTGGCGCGGGATGCCCAAGAAGGTGTGAAGGGTTCGACGCTCGAACTCTACAAGTCGGCCCTTGCGCTGCGCGCCGAGCACACGCTCGGGTTGGGCGAGGTTGAGTGGCTGAGCGAGTATCCGACCGAGGTCGTTGCCTTCCGTAACAAAAGCGTGACGGTCGTGGCGAACTTTGGCACGCAAGCTCTTCCTCTACCGGCGGGCGCCGTCGTTCTTTCCTCCGAGCCGGTCAGCACTGAAATCCCTGGCGAGACGACCGTATGGCTGGTCTAAGCATCGATCCGTTTTCACGGGGGCGCTGAGCTCATGGAGTTTGTGATTGTCGCCGTCATGGGGTTGCTCGTCGTTGCTGCTGCCGCAGCACTCGCGCCGAAGCTGCGCATTCCAGCCCCGCTAATTCTTCTGGCATCTGGGGTCCTTGTCAGTATCCTGCCGTTCACACCGGAGGTCGAAATCGACCCAGAGTGGATAATCGTCGGCATTCTCCCGCCGTTGTTGTACTCGGCATCCGTGTCGATGCCGGTCATGAATTTTCGGCGGGAGTTCACGGCGATCAGCGGGCTTTCCGTAACGCTTGTCGTGGTTTCTTCCGTGATTCTTGGTGTGTTCTTCGCCTGGCTAATTCCCGATCTAGGTATTTGGTGGGGGATCGCGTTGGGGGCAATCGTGAGCCCTACCGATGCAGTCGCGGTGTCGATTGTGAAGCGCGTCGGAGTGTCGAGCAGGGTGGTGTCTGTACTCAACGGAGAAAGCCTGTTGAATGACGCCACGGCACTCGTGCTCTTGCGCACGGCCATTGTGGCGACAGCCGCCTCAATTTCGCTGTGGAGCGTACTTTGGACTTTTGCCTACGCGGTAGCAGTAGCGGGAGCAATCGGTGTGGCGGTGGGCTACCTGAACCTGTGGGTCCGCTCCCGAGTTACCGACTCCACCGTGAACACGGCCATCTCGTTTACCGTGCCGTTTCTCGCGTCGGTTCCCGCGGAATTGCTTGGCGCATCCGGGCTGGTAGCGGCGGTAGTCGCGGGTCTCATCACCGGGCACGGCGCCGCGCGATGGCTCACTGCCCGCCACCGGCTTTCCGATAGTCAAAACTGGCAGACGGTGGAGCTCGTGCTCGAGGGGGCAATCTTTTTGCTCATGGGACTGGAGCTTTCCGGAATTGCCGCACGTGTTCACGGCGAAAACGACGGTGTCGGTACTGCAATTGGTATCGCTTTGGCCGGGTTGTTGCTCACCATTTTGCTGCGTGCAGCGTTTATCGCACCACTGCTCATGGGGCTGGCCGCGCTATCTCAACGACGGTCGAAGCGTCGTTCACGCTTGAAAGGCTTTAGCGACAAACTGGATGCTCCCTATTCGGAAACAGAACGGTTAGGGCGTCGGCGGTCAACGCCATCGCCGGAGCGAATCGAATTCGCGAAAACGATCACTCGACGGGCACTGTTCGACATTGACTACTACCTTGCGGCACCGTTGGGGTGGCGGGAAGGTGGAGTCCTCGTGTGGGCGGGAATGCGCGGCGCGATCACGCTCGCTGCGGCGCAGACTCTTCCGGCGGATGCCCCACATCGGTCGTTGCTCGTGTTCATTGCTTTCACCGTCGCCGCCACATCACTCGTGGTGCAAGGCGGGAGCCTTTCCGCCTTCGTTCGGTGGATCAAGCCCGCCACCGCTGACGACGACGCTCGCGTTGACGAGCGAACACGATTGCTTGCGTTGCTCGAAAATGCTGCACAGGATGCTAGCGCAGCACAGGAACCCGCGGTCGCCGCGAGTCTCTCGCCGAAGGCGCGCGCCCTTGCGGTTGTTACCGCTCAGCGGGCTGCCCTTCTTGACGCACGCAACGTGGGTGCGTTTAGTTCAGAAAGCATCGCGCACGCACTCATGAACCTCGATGCCGATCAGATCAGTATTGATCTGAAAGGCGAACCTTACGCGTAGCGGGTCAGAATGCGACGCGGATGTGGCCGACGGGAACCCCGCCACCCAGCACCTTGTCGGTGACAAGAGCAGAAACCCGGTCAGCATCGGCACGCGTGATGGTGCCGGCGCGAGCGAGCAATTCGAGGGCAACGAGGCTTGTGATGCGACGGCTGCCATCGATCGACTTCAATGCGACCGCCGTTCCGTCCTCCGCACCAATAGCGATTACGCCTTCCGCGCCACCCTTGCAGATCAACCCGAGTTCGTCGATGACCGTCGTGTTCGCTCCGCCAGGCCCATCGATCGCCCACGCGTTTTCTTGAATAGCAGTGGCTAGTCGCGCGACATCAGCGTCCGGTCCAGTTCCGTTTACCCCGCGGGCAACCCGAGAAAAGACTGTGGCGAGTGCACGAAGAGTCACTGCGGATAGCGGAGCGCCACAACCGTCAACACCGACGTGGCCCACCGCCTCACCAGAAAACTCTCGGATCGTTTCGCGAATTTGCACTTGCAAAGGGTGCTCTGCATCCAGATAGGTTTCGATCGGCCAATCGTTCTTAACGCAGGCGAGAAGGAACGAGGCATGCTTGCCTGAACAGCCACCAGTGATCCGGCGCTTCTGGCTTGTCGTACGCGCGATCGCTGCGGCCTCAGCATCGCTCGGCCACTCGGGCGTGCACTGAAGGTCATTTTCCGTGAGCCCAACGCTGGCAAGCATTGCTTCGACTACCGCAACGTGAGCGGGCGTTCCTGTGTGACTCGCGGCCGCGAGGACGAGTTGCTCGCCTTCCAACGACACTCCTGATCTGACGACCGTGAGCGCTTGCATGGGCTTCAAAGATGAGCGTGGGTACACCAAAGCATCCGGATCGCCAAGTGACGCGAGTGTTTCGCCTGTCGCTGAGACGGCGATTGCAGCACCGAGGTGTCTGGACTCGTCGAGGCCATTGCGTTCGAGAGTCCCTAACTCAACGACACCGTCGACTCCTAGGGCTTGTTCGCTTAGCGTGCCAGTTGCTCTTTCTTTCACAGTGCTCCAATTGCTTCTTCGATCACGCTCATTGCGTCGTGGATTTGTGCATCGCTGATCGCGAGGCTCGGCAGGAACCGAATCACATTGCCGTACGTTCCCGCAGTGAGCAAGATTACCCCGTGTTCGAAGGCGTACTGGGAAATCGCAGTGACCGCCGCCGCATTTGGCTCTTTGGAGGTCTGGCCCGTACCAGGAAGAACGAACTCGATGGCGACCATCGCGCCGATTCCGCGCACATCCCCAATGATGTCGTGTGATTTCTGCAGACGGAGCAGTTCCGTCTTGAGTGTCTTCTCAATGCGGGTTGCCTCAGCAAGTAGCCCCCGTGACTCAATGGCTTCGAATACCGCAATAGAGGCTGCAGTGGCGACGGGGTTTCCTCCGAAGGTCCCGCCGAGCCCACCCGGGTGTGAGGAGTCCATGATCTCGGCACGACCGGTCACTGCCGCCAACGGCAGGCCGCCGGCGATGCCCTTGGCCGAGAGTACCAGGTCTGGCACAAGTCCAAAGTGCTCGCTCGAGAAGTACTTTCCGGTTCGGCCCATGCCCGCCTGGATCTCATCAGCAATGAACACTATGCCGTTGTCGGTGCACCACTTCTGCAAGGCAGGGAGGTAGCCATCTGCGGGAACCATAAACCCGCCCTCACCTTGAATTGGTTCGACGACGAGACACGCAAGATCGGATGCCCCCGCAGTTTTCTCAAGGAACGCAATCGTGCGTGCGGCCGCATCAGCCCCGGAAAGGCCATCGTGGTACGGGTAGGAACTCGGTGCGTGGTGGATGTCGCCAGCGAAAGGACCAAATCCGACCTTGTACGGCATCGCCTTATAGTTCATGGCCATCGTGAGATTTGTGCGGCCGTGGAAGGCGTGATCGAGAACAGCCACCGCCGTGCGCCCGGTGTATTTGCGTGCGATCTTGACACCGTTTTCGACCGCTTCTGCCCCCGCATTCACCAGAAGGGACTTCTTCGCAAAATCGCCGGGTGTGTGTTCGGCCAGAAGTTCGGCAACGCGAACATAACCTTCGTAGGGTGTGATCGTGAACAGTCCGTGGGTGAGTTCGCCCACCTGGTGGCGAGCTGCAGCCACTACCGCGTCGTCCGTGTGCCCGATGGTGGTGACACCAATGCCAGAACCGAGATCGATGAACTGATTCCCATCAACGTCAATCACGATGGCGCCATGCGCTCGCTCGACGTAGATCGGGAAACCGGAGGCCGCGCCACTGGCGACGACAGCATTGCGTCGCTCATGAAGTGCATGTGATTTTGGGCCGGGGATCGAGGTCACGACTCGGCGTTCACCGGGGAAACCCGGTTGGCCGGAACCAGCGGTTGCGGCGACGGAGGGAGCGAGCGTATCTGTCATAGTGCTCCCATTCTATCGACGGTGGTAGCGTGCTGAGCGTGCGAAATGAACATCATTATGTGACGAATATCGAGTGGCTCGGTAATCGCGGAAGCGGAACGAGCGGCTATCGCGACTACGGGCGCGAGGTGATCGTTACCGCCGAGGGAAAACATCCGATTGAGGGCTCGGCGGATCGCACCTTCCATGGCAACGCTGAGCGATGGAATCCAGAAGACATGCTGCTTGCCGCGCTGAGTCAGTGCCACTTGCTTAGTTACTTGCACGTGGCGGTGTCGCAGGGCGTGGTCGTCACCGAATACACGGATGTGGCGACCGGAATTATGGTGACTACGCACGACGGCGGGGGACACTTTGCCTCAGTCACACTCAAGCCACGCGTCACGGTAGCTTCGGCCAACATGGTCGAGCGAGCGCTTGAAGCTCACCGCGAGGCGAGCAAAAAGTGCTTCATAGCGAATTCAGTGAATTTTCCGGTATTGCACGAACCCACTGTTGTCGTCGGCTGATTCCGCGCGACAAGGGTAGCCTCGTCGGAGGAAACCTGTCAGGGGATCCTGAGCCAGAGGCTGCAGAATGGCCTTGCCCTCGATACACAAGAAAGTCGAACTGTGCCCAAACTCATTACTTCTCTCGCACTTGCGAGCCTCGTTGCGCTCCCACTTGTTTCGTGCGCGTCACCCAGCGAACCCGAATGCGTGGTGACTCCCGCGGGCACCCATTCCGACTCAATCGAGGTGTCCGGGCCGCACGGCGAACAACCCGAAGTGACGTTGCCGAATGCTTTCGACGTGACGACCACCGAACGAAGCGTTCTCATCGCTGGCGAAGGAACCCGGGCGAGCAATGACTACATTGTGACCGTGAATTACGCCGGATACAACGCCAGCACTGGAGATATTTTGGACCTCGGCGGAGGATCCACCTGGACGAATTCCCCGTTCCCGATTGACGCACTCGAAGCAGGATTGCCAGGACTGTACAAGTCCCTGCACTGCTCCCAAGCCGGCGAACGAATCGTCTCGGCGATTCCGCCGAGTGAGCTCTTTGGCGAGGATGGCCCCGCACTTTCTGGCGGTGCAATCGGTGCAAACGACACCGCAGTGTTCGTGTTCGACGTGATGTCGGTAGAGGTGGCACCCACGGAGGATCCTGCACCAGCGCCCAGTGTGGAGCCGGAGCCGCTTCCCACACCTGCAGCGTGGGTTGACAACGTCCCCACGGTAGATCTTGGGGGCGACGTACCGGTGGTGACGCTGCCGAAAACTGCCGCGTCAACCGAGCTGGAGTTGAAAGTCATCACCGAGGGGACCGGCGCGCTGGTCGCTGACCAGAACTCCAGTGTCACAGTCGACTATCAGGGCATTTCGTGGGAGAACGACACGATCTTTGACCAAAGCTATACGCGTGGGCAGCCGTCGTCGTTCCCGGTGAACGGTGTCATCACGGGATTTGCCGCGGCCATGGTCGGACAGAAAGTCGGCGCAACTCTCCTCGTCACCATTCCACCGGAGCTCGCCTATGGGGTCGCTGGATCGTCGTCGAGCGAACTTGCCGGGCAGACCCTCGTCTTCCTCATTCAAATCCGCGATGTGCTGAACGCCGAGTAGCGATTCCGGCAACACGAGAAGGGGAGCACCCGTGATGCGCAGAGTTATTGTGCTCGGATCGACCGGGTCGATCGGTGTGCAGGCGCTGGACGTCATGAGAGCGAACCCCGATCGATTCGACGTGGTCGGACTTGCCGCAGGCACGAACTCCACGTTGGTTGGCGAACAGTCTGTCGAGTTTGGCGTCGAGCACACGGCGATGGGTGCCGAGGAAGCAGAACAGCTCGTTCGCACGGTCGATGCCGATGTCGTACTGAACGGTATTACCGGGTCGGTCGGGCTTCGGCCCACGATCGCTGCGTTGGAGACGGGGCGCATATTGGCGCTCGCCAACAAGGAAAGTTTGATCGTCGGTGGAGCCCTCGTCACCTCGCGTGCGAAGCCTGGCCAGATTGTCCCGGTTGATTCTGAGCACTCGGCACTCGCACAAGCACTTCTTGCTGGCACTACCCGCGAGGTGCGAAGACTTGTACTGACCGCATCCGGCGGGCCATTTCGGGGGCGTAGCCGTGAAGAGATGGCGTCAGTGACGCCCGCCGAAGCACTCGCCCACCCGAGTTGGGTCATGGGGCCTGTCGTGACTACTAATTCGGCAACCATGGTCAATAAGGGGCTTGAAATTATCGAAGCCCACCTACTTTTTGGTGTGCCATACGATCGCATCGAGGCAGTGGTTCATCCGCAGTCCATCGTGCACTCGATGGTCGAGTTTGTTGACGGTTCCACGATCGCTCAAGCTTCTCCTCCCGACATGCGGCTGCCGATTTCTCTCGCCCTTGACTGGCCGAACCGAGTGCCCGGTGTCGGGGCGCCACTGGACTGGGCCACGCCGATCGAGTGGACTTTTGAACCGCTGGACGAGACGGCCTTTCCGGCAGTTGCGTTGGCGCGCAAGGTGGGCATTGCCGGCGGCGCCTATCCAGCTGTGTTCAACGCAGCAAACGAGGAAGCCGTCGAAGCGTTCCATCGGGGGCAAATCGGATTCCTCGACATTGTCGATACGGTCGATCGTGTGGTCAATGATTTTGCTCCAGAAACCACCCCATTGAGCGTCGACTCTCTTGCTCATGCAGAACTGTGGGCCCGATCCGCGGCCAACAAGCTCATCTCCAGCTAACGGCAGGTACTCTCACACCATGGAAACCGTGCTCCTTTACATTCTTGGCATCATCATTGTCGCCCTAGGGCTTGCAATTTCGATTGCCTTGCACGAGCTTGGTCACCTTATTCCGGCCAAGTTATTTGGCGTGCGCGTGGGGCAGTACATGATCGGATTCGGTCCGACAGTGTGGTCTCGCAAACGAGGTGAGACCGAGTACGGTCTCAAGGCGATTCCTCTCGGCGGCTACATTTCCATGGCGGGAATGTTCCCACCAGCCAGAGAGGGGGGTCGGGCACGTACGGCGAGCACCGGATTCTTCGACACCATGGTGCAGGATGCGCGATCCTCTAGCGCGGATACGGTGCGCGAAGGCGAGGAGCACCGCACTTTCTACAGCCTTGCGATCTGGAAACGCATCATCATCATGAGCGGTGGGCCCTTCATGAACTTGGTGATTGCGGTGGTGTTGTTTGCCGTTGTGCTCAGCGGTTTCGGAGTTCAACAAGTGAGCACCACGATCGGTAGTGTGAGCCAATGTCTCCTGCCGGCAACGAGTTCACAAACGGAATGTGCAGCGACTGACCCGCAAGCCCCTGGCGCGGTCGCCGGAATTCAGCCGGGGGACCGTCTCGTCAGCATTAACGGCGCGGAGGTGACTGACTGGTCATCAGCGACGGCCATCATTCAGAAGTCTCCGGCTCGGGAGCTGAACATCGTTGTTGATCGCGATGGGGAACAGGTGTCCCTTGACGCAACACCCGCTCTCACTCAGCGCTATGTTCCTGACGAAAACGGTGGGATTGCGCTGGACGACAGCGGCAACGCTCTCACGCAGGAGGTGGGAATGCTCGGCATTACTGCCGCGTACGAGTATGTTCCGCAACCATTAACTGCCGTGTTGCCCGCGGTGGGCGACAACATCGTTGGTGTGGCAAATATCATCCTGCATTTGCCGGAGCGAATGGTTGACGTGTGGAACGCGGCATTTGGGTCGGAAGCCAGGGATCCGAATGGGCCGATCAGCGTTGTGGGCGTTGGCAGGATTGCCGGTGAAGTGACGAGCATCAACACTCTTCCCGTTCAGGATCGTGCGTCGTACCTGATTGGGCTCATTGGATCGGTGAATGTGGCCTTGCTCGTATTCAACCTCATCCCGCTGATGCCCCTGGACGGTGGCCACATTGCGGGAGCGCTCTGGGAGGGGTTGCGTCGCTGGTTCGCGAAGCTCTTTAAACGACGCGATCCAGGGCCGGTCGACACAGCGAAGGTAATTCCACTCACGATGGCGGTTGTTGTGCTCCTTGGCGCGATGAGCTTGCTGCTCATTTACGCCGACATCGTGAAGCCGATCAGCGTGCTGTAACTGCCTCTAGCGGGAGAGCAGGAGAGCTTCACCTTGTCCGCCACCACCGCAGAGCGCAACAGCTGCACGGCCGCCTCCGCGCCGCTTCAACTCATAGGCGGCGTGAAGCGCGAGACGGGCCCCTGATGCGCCAATGGGGTGGCCAAGTGCGATCGCGCCACCGTGAATGTTCACAATGTCGTGGCTGATGCCGAGAGCGCGGGCGGAGTGCAAGGAAACAGCGGCAAAGGCTTCGTTGATCTCGACAAAGTCGAGATCGCTGGTCTCCCACTGTTCGCGTTCGAGCGCGGCAGTGATGGCGTGAGCTGGTTGTGCGTGCAAGGAGTTATCTGGCCCAGCAACCTGGCCTGGCGCGCCGACCACGGCGAGCCACTCGAGGTTGTGTGCTTCGGCGTAGTCGCGGCTGCAGATGATGAGGGCCGAAGCGCCGTCACTGATCTGTGAGGAGTTTCCCGCCGTGATCGTGCCATCGGGGTCGAACGCGGGGCGAAGGGTGCCGAGTGTCTCTTCGGTGCTTTCGGGGCGCACTCCTTCGTCTTCGGTGACGACGGTGTCGCCTTTGCGTCCTTTGATGGTGACGGGGGTGATTTCCTCCGCCATGACCTTGGCTGCTTCACTTGCCCGCTTGTGGGATGCTGCGGCAATACGATCCTGGTCTCCGCGGGAGATGCTGAGGGGCGCATTGTGGCGTTCGGTGGAAAGACCCATGGACGTGTTGTCGAAGGCATCCGAAAGCCCGTCGTTTGCCATGTGGTCAATGACGGTCACGTCTCCGTATGGCAGGCCCTTGCGGGAGCCCATGAGGAGGTGCGGTGTATTGCTCATGGACTCTTGCCCACCGACGGCAACGACTTCGGCTTCGCCACTGCGGATGAGCCGGGCGCCGTCGATGATGGCGGTGAGCCCGGAAAGACACAGCTTGTTAATGGTTGTGGCGGGCACGTTGAACCCGATTCCCGCGGCGACCGATGTCTGGCGTGCAGGGCCCTGGCCTGCGCCGGCCTGCAAGACCTGACCGAAAACCACTGCGTCGATGTCCGCGACGTCTACGCCTGAGCGTTCAATGGCCGCGCGGAGGGCGATGGCTCCAAGTTGCACTGCGCTGAGTGTTGAGAGGGAACCGTTGAGTTTCCCTTGAGGGGTGCGGGCTCCGGCGAGGATGACGACGTCGCGCTGATTCATTGTGTGCTCCATGGCGATTGTGGGGGAAGAGGTGATTCCTATTTGACACTCTAGCGTGGAACAGGCTACGTTACTGAGACCTGAATCGTCTGTCATGTTTGGACGGTTCCCCTCGCCAAAACAGCATGAAAGGCAGTCAAATGCGAGTAACAAAGAAGTACCTCGCTCCGGCCATCTTGGCCGTAGCCGGACTGGCGCTCGCCGGATGCGCGCCAACCGAACAGGTAGACACCGGTGGCGACCAGGCCGCCGTCAAAATCTCCATCATCACGTCCACGACCGGCCCGCTCGCGGGATACGGCAACGAATACCTCCAGGGCTTCAAAGCCGGACTGGACTACGCAACCGACGGTACGGGCGAGGTCGACGGACGCGCACTCGACATCACCTACGTCGACGATGCCGCCGACGCCGACAAGGCGGTCTCTGCTGCCAAGGAAGCAATCGGAAATGGAACGCAGATTATTGCGGGCACCGTATCCTCCGGAATCGCGCTTGCGGTGGCCGAACAAGCAGAACAGAACAAGATTCTCTACATTTCGGGTCCCGCAGCTGCCGACGCCATCACCGGTGTGAACGAGTACACGTTCCGCTCCGGTCGTCAAACAATGCAGGATGTCGCCACCGCAGGAACCTTCGTCGGGGATCTATCCGGCAAGAGCGTTCTGGTCTTCGCACAGGACACCGCGTTCGGTCAAGGTAACGTCGCCGGCGTCACCGCCGTGCTTGGCGCAAAGGGCGCCAACGTGACCGGGGAACTTGTTCCAGAGGACGCAACGGAGTTCACCCCGTTCGCGCAGAAGATCCGTGACGCAAGCCCCGACATGGTGTTTGTGGCCTGGGCAGGCGCATCAACAGGAGCCATGTGGCAGGCGCTCTCCCAGCAGGGCATCTTCGACCTGGTCCCGGTTGTCACCGGACTCGGCGACATTGCCAGCTATGGTGCCTACGGCGAAGCGAGCGAGGGAATCAGCTTCCTGAACCACTACTTCAGTGGCGCAGCGGGAACCGACATCGAAAAGACGATGATCGCCTACCTCGACGGCAACGGCGAGAAGGCTGACCTGTTCACACCGGACGGCTTCGTCGCAGCCCAGATGATCGTCCAGGCGATCAAGGCAGGCGGCGGCGATGACGTCCAGTCGATGATCGACTCCCTCGAAGGGTGGAGCTTTGACTCGGTCAAGGGCGAGGTCACGGTTCGCGCCGGAGACCACGCGCTGATTCAGCCGATGTTCCAGGCCAAGCTCGTGGCCTCCGGGGACACGTTCGTACCGGAGCTCATCAAGGTCGTCGACGCCGACACTGTCGCACCGCCGGCAGCCCAGTAGTATCAGCGAATTATGACCGACAACCAGCCCGTGCTCGACATTGAGCACCTCAGTCTCCAGATCGGTGGCGCACACATCCTTGACGATGTGACGCTGCAGGTCGCCGAGGGTGAGATGCTCGGGGTGATTGGCCCGAATGGGGCAGGAAAAACCACCCTGTTCAACCTGATTTCTGGCGTACTCACTCCCAGCAGTGGGACGATTCGCCTGAACGGGGACGACGTGACGCGCGATCAGATTCATCGCCGGGCACGGGCTGGTATCGGTAGGACATTCCAAACCTCAAGCCTGTTCAATGGGCTTTCGGCGCACGAGAACGTGAGGCTTGCCACCCAGGTTGAACTGGGCGGCAGCCTCTCGATCGTGCGATTCCCCAGCAAGCGAGATCATGCCAGCACACTGGCCTCGGAACGGCTGGAGGAAGTCGGACTGGCGCACCACTCGCACACCGACGCTGGAGTTCTCTCACACGGTGACAAACGCAAGCTGGAGATCGCGATGTTGCTTGCCACCAATCCGAAGCTCATTCTTCTTGATGAGCCAATGGCGGGAGTGGCCTCTGGCGATGTTCCCGGCCTTGTCGAATTGATTCGCGGCCTGCACAAAGACCACGGCCGAACCGTGTTGATGGTGGAACACCACATCGATGTCGTTCTAGGACTCGTCGACAACGTCGCGGTCATGCACCACGGGAAGCTGCTTGCCCACGACACTCCTGAAAACGTGATGGCGGACCCGGCAGTTCAGGGCGCCTACTTGGGGGATGCCGCATGAGCGCCAATGCCGTGACCACGAGTATTCTTACGGTGCGTGGCCTCAGTGCCCGCATCGCAGGTCAACAAGTCGTCGAAGACGTGAGTTTTGCTGTGCCGTCCACGGGCGTCACAGCATTGCTCGGTCGCAACGGAGTCGGAAAGACGAGCACGATCAAAGCGATCCTCGGACTCATTGAGCGCCGAGGCGAGGTCACTTTCTACGGCGATGCCAATGACACGAACGCTGGTGTACGTCTCGACCGGCAACGAACCCACCGGATCGTCCAGCGCGGAATGGGGTACGTGCCTGAAGATCGGGAAGTGTTCTCCAAGCTCACTGTCGCCGAGAACCTTCGACTCGCGGAACGGGATTCACACCCTCGCCGAGACTTCGTCGCGAACCTCTTTCCTGACCTTGTCGCGCGCTCGGGCCAACTCGCAGGAACCCTCTCGGGAGGCCAGCAGCAAATGCTCTCCTTGGCTCGTGCGTTGATCAATCACAACAAACTTCTGCTCGTGGACGAACCCACGAAAGGTCTCGCGCCGATCATCGTCGGCGAAGTGGCCGATGCCCTCGAAGAAGCAGCGAAAACTGTGCCGGTGTTGCTCGTAGAACAAAATCTGCAGGTGGTGCGACGCCTTGCAGCCGGAGTAATCGTGATCGAGGGCGGCCGAGTCGTTCACACGGGAGATGCTCGTGAACTCCTTGATGATGACGACATGACCAAGCGATTCCTCGGTGTCCACACGGAGGGTGCTGGCCACGACTCCGCGGCGAGTGATTCGGGGGCAACCTCATGAGTACTGTCGTTCTTCTCCTCATTACGGGCCTCGGGCTCGGTGCACTGTACTTTCTCGTCGCCTCGGGGCTCTCGCTCATTTACGGGCTCATGGGCGTCCTGAACTTTGCGCACGGTTCGTTCCTCACTCTTGGCGCGTATGCCGGGTGGGAAGTCGCCAGGCGGTTGGGCGCAGACTACTGGGCGGTGTTTGTCGCATCGCTATTGGTCGGGGCGATTGTGGGTGCAGCGTTTGCCGCAGCAACCGAGTTCTTCCTCATCCGAAAGCTGTATGAGCGGCATATCGAGCAAGTGCTGGTCACGGTTGGATTGGGCCTCGCGTCCGTCGCGCTGTTCGACGGAATTTGGGGAACCGACCCCATCTACGTGAGTGGCCCAAGCTGGCTGGGGGAGACGACCGAGATTCTCGGCGCCATGATCCCCAACAACCGCTTCATTTTGATCCTTGCGGCCGGGCTCGTGCTTCTGGGAATCCTCGCGTTCCTGAAGTTCACGAGGTACGGGCTCATCATCCGTGCCGGGGTCGAGAACCGCTCCATGGTTACGGCGCTCGGAATCGATGTGCGTCGTGCGTTTACGCTCGTGTTCGCGATTGGTGGTGCCGCAGCCGGAATTGGCGGTGTGCTCGCATCCAGCTATTACGGCTATGTCGCGTCGGGGATCGGTGGATCACTGCTGATCTTCGCCTTCATCGTCACCGTGATTGGTGGCCTTGGCTCGCTTGGCGGAGCAGCGATTGCCGCGGCACTGGTCGCAGTCTTGCAACAGTTCGCGAACTTCTATCTCGGCGGGACTGGTGACTTCGTTGTCGTACTCCTCTTGGCGGTTGTATTACTCGTGAAGCCCACCGGACTACTGGGGAGCAAAGCATGAACGGCGTAAAAGCGGTGCTCTCCCAACCGCTAGTCAAATGGGCGCTCGCGGGAATGCTCGTGGCGTTCCTCGCCGCATTGCCGATTCTCGCCATCGACATCCCCGGAATTTTCCCCGGCCCAACCTACACACCCGGAACTCTGCAGTTGCTCGCGTTCAGCATGTTGATTGCCTCGCTTGCGCTCAGCTACCACTTGATCTTCGGTGTTGCTGGGTTGCTCTCCTTTGGCCATGCCCTGTACTTCGCAATTGGTGCGTACGGGCTCGGGATCGCTCTTCGGCACTTCGGACTCGAACTTCTCCCGGCCATTGTCGCGACGTTTGTGATCGGACTGTTTGTTGCCGCAGGCGTGGGCGCTCTCAGCCTTCGCGTGACCGGTATCTCCTTTGCCATGGTCACGTTGGCGTTCGCTCAAGCAGGATCCGTGCTCGTGCGTAAAAACCCGGGGCAGCTCACCGGAGGCGATGAAGGGCTTGCGTTAGACACGACCCACATCCCCGACTTCCTCGTCGGCGTGCTTCAGACCAAGAACCTGTACTGGATGTGCCTCGCGGTTCTCGTGATGGTGTTTCTTGTGAGCTCGTGGTTCGAGAAGTCTCGTGCCGGCCACGTTGTCGCCGCCACGCGTGAGAACGAACTGCGGGTGCGTGTCATCGGCATCCGACCGTACTTCGTGAAGCTGCTCACCTTTGTGATCGGTGGAGTGCTCGCCACCATCGTGGGAATGGCGTATTTGCTTCTGCAAAGTAGCGCGACCGAGAAACTGGTGTCGGCGGACTTCACGCTCACCCTGCTCGTCATTGTGGTGCTCGGCGGGGTGGGTTATCGCTGGGGTGCGGTCATCGGCGGAGTGGTCTATACGTTCCTCGATCAGCGCCTTACCGCGTTCGCTTCCTCGGATGTCGTGAGCGGGTTACCGGACCTGCTTCGTATCCCGCTCTCGCAGCCACTGTTTATTCTCGGTACCTTGTTCATTCTGGTTGTCCTCTTCCTTCCGGGGGGACTTGCCGGTATCCCTGCACGAATTGCACGGACCCGGGCCAGGACGAATGAGCCGCGCAGTGCGGCGGAGGAACTCGAATGACCGATGGACTTCACACGCTAGGACGCTGGACGCGCGACCGAGCGGTCGCCACTCCTGATCGCGTTGCCGTTGACGATCGCGGCGTGGTGATCACCTACCGCGAGCTCGATTTGCGAGCGGGCGTCCTCGCCGAAGCTTTCCTCGCCCGCGGTTATGGGGTTGGGGACCGGATTGCGACGATTACCGGAAACAGTGCGGATCACGTTGTGGTGTTTTTCGCTTGCGCTAAAGCAGGGCTTGTTCTTGTTCCCCTGTCGTGGCGGCTTTCCCCGCGCGAATTGGCATTGCAACTGGAACAAGCAGATCCGGCGCTGCTGTTGGTAGAAGACGAGTTCACAACGTTGGCAACTGCTGCGCGAAAGCGACTTCTCAAGCCCCTTTCGGTGCAGGGCCTCGGTGCAGGGCAAATCGAAGTTGACGTGCCACACCCAACGCGAACGTCCCTTGAGGACAACCCGGTTCGCCGGGACGTGCGTGATGACGATCCGCTCCTCATCATTTTTACCTCGGGGACACAGGGCGCCGCTCGCGGCGCGATCTTGACCCACGCAAACTGCTTCTGGACGAACTTGGCGCTGTCCCGCACGGCCGAAATCACGAGTTCGGACACCGTGCTCGCAGTCATGCCGCAGTACCACGTGGGTGGTTGGAACGTTCAGCCGTTGCTGGCCTGGTGGGTTGGCGCGACAGTCGTATTGGAGCGGACTTTCGACCCCGGCCGTGTTCTGCAGCTCATCCAGGAACGCCGAATCACCACCACCATGGGCGTTCCGGCAAACTACCTATTTCTCTCCGAGCATCCGGCCTTTGCCGATGCCGACCTGTCGAGTTTGCGGCACGCGATCGTCGGGGGAGCGCCGATGCCGGAGCCTCTGCTCCGCACGTGGCACGCGCGAGGGGTAGCTCTGACTCAGGGCTACGGCCTCACCGAAGCAAGCCCAAACGTTCTGTGCCTCCCCGACGAGGATGCGCGCACGAAAGTGGGACTCGCCGGAAAACCGTATCCGCACGTCGAGGTCGCAGTGGCGGACCCCGTCACCGGCGAAGAACTGGACGGCAATGCCACGGGCGAGCTTCTCGTGCGCGGCCCGAGCGTGTTCCCCGGCTACTTTCGGGCACCGGAACACACCGCTGCGGCGCTGCGAGACGGTTGGTTGCACACCGGGGATCTCGTACACAGGGATGACGACGGGTATTTCCGCGTAGTGGACCGGATTTCAGACATCTTCATCTCTGGTGGGGAAAGCATCGCCCCAACAGAAGTCGAGGCAGTGATTGCCTCGCATCCGGCCGTTCTCGATGTTGCGGTTGTCGGCGTCCCCGACCCCAAGTGGGGCGAGGTGGGGGTCGCGCACGTGGTGCTTCGCCGGGGATATGTGACCGATGACGAGGAACTGAAAGAATTCTGCGCTGAACAGCTTGCGGCCTTCAAAGTTCCGAAGAAGGTTGTCTTCGTGAAGAGCATCCCTCGCTCGTCCGGCAACAAAGTGCTGCGTCGGATGCTCGGTGAGCAGCACACGCCCGCTTCGACAATCGAGGTCAGCCGATGAGCGACACACCCCGCACAGCGCGCGGGACCCGCACGCGCGCCAAACTGTTGGAAGCTGCAGAAAAGGTCTTTGCCGAGAACGGCTACAGCGAAGCCTCGATCGTGCGTATTACGGAGGCTGCTGGGGTTGCCCAGGGCACGTTCTACCTGTACTTCACCGGCAAGCTGGAAATCTTTGAAGAGCTGGTCGAAGACCTGAACCGCAGGGTTCGCCACGCGATGACCGAGGCTTCAGCTGGCGCACGCACGCGAATCGAATCCGAACGCGCAGGGTTCCGTGGCTTCTTTGAATTCACTGCGCAACATCCGGCCCTCTATCGGATCGTGCGCGAAGCAGAGTTTGTGTCGCCGAGCGCGCTCAAGTTGCACTACTCCCGCATTGTGGAGGGCTACATTCAGGGCCTCACTTCCGCGCAAGAACATGACGAGGTCGGTGAGTTCGATCCGGAGATCATCTCGTGGATTCTCATGGGCATCGGCGAAATGGTGGGAATGCGCTGGGTGTTGTGGGGGAACGGCGACCAGGTCGGCGAGGCCAGTGACCCAACGGCCAGTGGAACGGCCACGGTTCCGGACGAAGTTTTTGACCAAATGATGCAGTTTATTCAGCGTGGCCTCGGTGTGTCAGAAGACACCGGCGCTGCCAAGCAGGGGAAGAAGTAGAAAATGAAGGACCTCAGCGGACGTCGGGCACTGGTGACGGGAGGGGCAAGCGGCATTGGGGCTGCATGCGCTACCGCCTTTGCTGCCGCGGGCGCGCACGTAATCGTGGCAGATCTGAATGGTGACGCCGCCAAAGCACTCGCTGACGAGATCCACGGAGAACACTGGCAAGTTGACCTGAGCGACACGAAATCGCTTGCGGACCTGGAGCTGGATATTGACATCCTCGTCAACAATGCCGGGGTGCAACACGTGAGCCCCATTGAGGAATTCGACCCGGAGCGGTTCTCCTTCATTCTGCGCCTCATGCTGGAATCGCCATTCCTGCTGATTCGCGCTGCACTACCGAAAATGTATGAGCGTGAATTCGGCCGCATCATTAACCTGTCATCGGCACACGGACTCAGGGCCTCTCCGTTCAAATCCGCCTATGTGGCGGCAAAACACGGCCTTGAAGGACTGTCTAAGGTCACGGCGCTTGAGGGCGGCCCCCACGGTGTGACGAGCAACTGCATCAATCCCTCGTACGTTCGTACCCCGCTTGTGGAAAAGCAGATCGCCGATCAGGCCCGCATTCATGGAATTCCTGAGTCCGAGGTCGTGGAAAAAGTCATGCTCGCTGAGATCGCGATTCGGCGCTTGGTCGAGCCAGAAGAAGTGGCAGATCTTGCCCTGTGGTTGGCGGGTGACACGGCGGGGATGGTAACCGGTGCGGCGTACACGATGGATGGCGGGTGGACCGCACGATGACCGGCGTGCCCGACTCGGACTACCGACGTCGAACAGTTCCCGTGCGCGGAGGCGATCTCACGGTGGGCAGTTGGGGGCCCGAAGATGGTCCTACAGTTCTTGCGGTTCACGGGGTCACCGCAAGCCACCTCACCTGGCCGCTCGTGGCATCGTTCCTGCCCGGAGTGCGCCTGATCGCGCCTGATCTCCGCGGTCGTGGACGCAGCAACGAGCTACCGGGGCCGTGGGGCATGCCGCAGCACGCGGATGATTTGGCCGCCGTCATCGATGCGTTCGGGCTGGAATCGACCGTTGTGGTCGGTCACTCGATGGGTGCCTTTGCCTCCCTCGTTCTGGCTAATCGGCATCTGGAGAAGGTCAGTTCGCTTGTGTTGGTTGACGGAGGACTGCCCTTGCCCACCGCGCCAGAGCTCACCGATGATGAGGCCACCCGGGCAATTCTTGGCCCTGCAGCCGAGAGACTGTCCATGACGTTTGATTCGTACGAGAGTTACCGAGCGTTCTGGCGGGATCATCCTGCCTTCGTGAACGATTGGTCTCCGATGATCGAGGACTACCTCGACTATGACTTGGTGGGGATGGCCCCGCACTTGCGTCCGTCGAGCTCCTATGAGGCAGTCGCCGCCGATTCGATTGAGCTTCGGGGTGGAACGTCGCTGCTGAAAGCGCTCGCAGAACTGGCACATCCGACCACTCTGATGACGGCACCGCGGGGTCTCATGAACGAGGTTCCACCGCTGTATCCCGCCGACGCGATCGCAACTTGGAAGGCAAAACTGCCCACGGTGAAGACAGTCGAGGCAGAATCAGTGAACCACTATACGATCGTGATGTCGGAGGACGGCGCCCGATCTGTGGCGGCATTGGTGAGTGATGCGCTCGGTGCGAGCACTGTCGGAGCGAGGCAACAGGAGGAGGTCGAGCAGGCATGAGCATGGACAAATCAGTTGCGACTGCGGCAGAAGCCGTGGCGGACATCCGTGACGGGTCGAGTATCGCGGTCGGGGGCTTCGGTCTTTCGGGCAATCCAATGGTGTTGATTTCCGCCATTTTGGATGCCGGCGTGACGGACCTTTCGATCGTCAGCAACAATTGCGGTGTTGATGACTGGGGACTTGGTGTGCTGTTGAAGGCACACCGGATTGCCAAAATGACGTCGTCCTACGTGGGCGAGAACAAGGAGTTCGAACGGCAGTTTCTCTCCGGTGAGCTCGAACTTGAGTTGACACCGCAGGGCACTCTTGCTGAGAAATTGCGTGCCGGTGGGTCCGGAATCGCGGCCTTCTTCACCCCGACCGGAGTGGGAACTCAGGTTGCGGAGGGTGGTTTGCCTCGCCGCTACAATTCGGACGGAAGCATCGACGTCGCCTCTCCCGAGAAGGAGGTGCGCACCCTTGAGTTTGGTGGCCGCGAGCGTGAGTTCGTACTGGAAGAGGCCATCACTACAGACTTTTCTATCATTCACGCTCTGCGCGGTGACACGCATGGCAACCTTGTTTTCAACAAGGCCGCTCGCAACTTCAACCCGATTGCTGCGATGGCTGGGCGGGTGTGTATTGCCGAAGTCGAGGAACTTGTGGCACCGGGCGAACTTGACCCGGATTCGGTGCATTTGCCCGGCGTGTATGTCCATCGGGTTCTCGAGGTGGGGACTGATGTCGAGAAACGCATTGAACGTCGAACCGTGAGGGAGGCATAACCATGGCGCTCACACGAGACCAAATGGCCGCACGAGCCGCTGACGAGCTTGAAGACGGAACCTACGTGAACCTGGGAATCGGTTTACCGACTCTCGTACCCAACCACGTACCTGAGGGAGTGACGGTAATTCTCCAGTCGGAGAACGGCATCCTCGGTGTCGGGCCGTACCCGACTGAAGACGCGGTCGACCCTGACCTGATCAATGCGGGCAAAGAGACGGTCACTCTTCTGCCGGGCTCGGCATTCTTTGACTCCGCCACAAGTTTTGGCATGATCCGCGGAGGCAAGATCGATGCCGCCATCCTCGGCGCCATGCAAGTGTCAGCGACAGGGGATCTGGCCAACTGGATGATCCCAGGCAAGATGGTGAAGGGTCCCGGCGGTGCCATGGACCTCGTGCACGGCGCCGCGCGGCTCATCGTGCTCATGGAGCATGTCGCCAAAGACGGTTCCGCAAAAATCGTGAACAACTGCGCTCTCCCGCTCACCGGGCGAGGCGTGGTGAACCGAATCATTACCGACCTTGCCGTTATTGACGTCACTGATGACGGTCTGGTTCTGCAGGAACTTGCTCCCGGCGTGACGATCGACGAGGTCCGCGCCGCCACTGAACCACCACTCACGCTCGGAAAGGGCCTGTCATGAGCACCACACTTCTCAACGGCATCACGGCAACATCCATCACCACTGATCGTTTGACGGCAAACGTTCTCGAACGTGCTGGGGGCGATGCCGGCACCCTGGTGTTCGTTCACGGCAATGTTTCTTCCGCTTCCTTCTGGCAAGAGACCATGCTGCGGATGCCAGCAGAGTACCGGTGCATCGCCATCGACCTGCGGGGCTTCGGCGACAGCGAAACGCTGGATGTTGACGCGACGCGCGGCCTTGCCGACTACTCGGATGATGTGGCCTCAGCCGTGAAGGCGATGGGCCTGTCCTCAGCACACTTTGTTGGTTGGTCCATGGGCGGTGGCATCGTGCAGCAGCTCATGCTCGACCACAATGCCCTCGTGACGACGGCAACCCTGCAAGCGCCCGTGTCACCGTACGGCTTTGGGGCGACATCCGGTGCCGACGGTCAACTCGTGACCACGGATGCTGCTGGCAGTGGCGCAGGCGGAGCGAACCCCGACTTTGTGGCACGCCTCGCCGCGGGAGACACGACTGACGAAAGCCAGACTTCGCCGCTTACCGTCTACCGCACCGCTTATGTGAAGGCCGGTCTTGAATCTGAAAACGAGGCCCTCTGGGTCGAGTCGATGCTGTCGACCAAGACGGGGGAGGGCAACTATCCCGGGGATTCAGTGCCAAGCGAAAACTGGCCAGGGTTCGCCCCCGGCCCGCGAGGCGTGCTGAACACCATGGCGCCGATCTACTTCAACGCGGCAGGGATTGTCGACCTGGAACGCAAACCAGCTCTGCTGTGGATTCACGGTGCCGATGATGCGATTGTCTCCGACGCCTCGTTCTTCGATTTGAACTACCTGGGGCAGGTTGGCGCTATCCCCGGCTGGCCAGGCGAGAAGGTTGCCCCGGCCCAGCCGATGGTGACTCAAACCCGCGCTGTTTTCGAGTCCTACGCTTCCGCAGGCGGAACGTACCGTGAGGTCACGCTGGAAAACTGCGGACACTCACCGCACCTTGAGTGCCCGAGCGAGTTTGACGAAGCGCTACTGGCACATATTCGCTAGCTACACTGGCCTGATGCCAGCGATCAATCTAGGGATGCCCAAAGTCCCGGAGGTGCTTGCGCCCAGGCGCAAGACTCGACAGATTTCTGTGGGCAAGGTTTTGGTGGGCGGCGACGCCCAAGTGAGCGTTCAGTCGATGACGACGACGCAAACTACTGATATCAATGCGACGCTGCAGCAGATTGCCGAGCTCACGGCATCCGGTTGCGACATCGTGCGAGTTGCGGTGCCTCATCAGGATGACGCGGATGTATTGAAGATCATCGCCGCGAAGAGCCAGATTCCGGTGATTGCCGACATACATTTTCAACCGCGGTATGTGTTTGCTGCGATCGATGCCGGTGTCGGCGCGGTGCGCGTTAACCCCGGGAACATCCGGAAATTTGACGACCAGGTGGGGGCGATCGCTGCAGCGGCAAAGGCGGCAGGGGTAAGCATCCGGATCGGCGTGAACGCCGGATCGCTGGAGCCGAGCCTGTTGCAGAAGTACGGCAAGGCCACCCCGGAAGCGCTCGTGGAAAGCGCTGTGTGGGAGGCGAGCCTGTTCGAGGAGCACGACTTCCACGACTTCAAAATTTCAGTGAAACACAACGACCCGGTGACGATGGTTCGTGCGTACCGACTGCTCGCCGAGCGCGGCGACTGGCCTTTGCACCTTGGCGTCACTGAAGCCGGACCGGCATTCCAGGGCACGATCAAATCGGCGACCGCGTTCGGAATTCTGCTGGCGGAAGGCATTGGCGACACCATTCGGGTTTCACTCTCGGCACCGCCGGTCGAAGAAGTAAAAGTGGGCCTGCAAATTCTGCAATCGCTTGGACTTCGAGAGCGCAAACTTGAGATCGTGTCGTGCCCGAGCTGTGGTCGAGCTCAAGTGGATGTCTACACGCTCGCCGACTCGGTGACGGCGGGATTGGAAGGCATGACGGTGCCGTTGCGGGTCGCCGTGATGGGCTGTGTCGTGAATGGTCCAGGTGAAGCGCGCGAAGCCGATCTTGGCGTGGCGAGCGGCAACGGCAAGGGCCAAATTTTTGTGAAGGGCAAAGTGATCAAGACGGTTCCGGAGAGCGAGATCGTTGCGACTCTCATCGAGGAAGCGAACCGCCTTGCCGCGGAAATGCCTGATGCTCCGATCGGTGACCCGGTCGTCGTCACGAGTTAGCACCGCGTGCACCCACGGTAGGCGCAGTTGACCGTGTCCGGGCACCGTGGCATTCTTGACAGAACGAACGGTCAGTCAGTCGGTATTTCGACAGAAAAACAAAGGCGGAGCATGGCGCAGTCAGCCCTCAAAGTGGATGAGCGTGCCGATCGCGTCCACGTCACTCTCAATCGTCCGGAATCTCGGAACTCCATTGATCAAACAATGATCGATGAGTTCCACGCGGTCTGCGCCGAGCTTGAGGCTGCTCCGAAGTTGTTGATCATTTCGGGCGCAGAGGGAACTTTCGCTTCGGGTGCTGACATCCGGCAGATGATCGATCGGGGACGCAAAGAAGCCCTCGCCGGCATCAATTCGGCATTGTTCATTCGTGTCGCCGCGCTTCCCATGCCGGTCATCGCCGCGATCGACGGCTATGCGCTTGGCGGGGGAGCCGAACTTGCGTACGCGTGCGATTTTCGGATTGCCACACCCACGGCAAAAATCGGGAACCCCGAGGCCGGCCTTGGAATTATCGCCGCGGCGGGTGCCATGTGGCGCCTGATCCAACTGGTAGGAGAGCCGGTGGCGAAGGAGATTCTTCTCGCCGGACGCGTGCTGACCGCAGCCGAAGCCCTCGAACTTCGACTTGTCTCAGAGGTTGTGGAGCCGGATGGCTTGCTTGAGGCTGCTGATGCTCTCGCCGATCGGATTCTGAAAAACGATCCGGCGGCACTTATGGCGACGAAGCGTGCTCTTGCCGCGCCGCGCTCCGCGCATCCGCAGATCGATATGGACGAGCAGGCCGTGTTGTTCGAGTCAGAGTCAAAGCGCGCTCGAATGACCGCATTTCTCAACCGCAACAAGTCGAAGGAGCAGAAATGAGTTCGGTTCCCGCACTGGTTGGAGTGCTTGGCGGCGGTCGTATGGGTGCCGGCATCGCGCACGCATTCGCACTGGCTGGCGCAAATGTGGCCGTGATTGAGCGTGACTCGGAGAGCGTGCAACTGGCGCGCGGCCGCGTACTTTCCGCCCTCATGGCGAGCGTGGAGCGCAAATCTACCAAGGAATCCCTTGACACGCTGACGGCTCGCGTCGGGTTCGGTATGGACTTTTCCGCGTTCGCGGATGCGGGGCTAGTGGTTGAAGCGGTTCCGGAGTCGTTGGAACTCAAAGTGGACGCGCTTGGGCGTGCTGAAGCCGCCATGTCGCCAGACGCCTGGCTGGCGAGCAATACATCCTCGATTTCAATCACCACTCTCGGGCAAAGCTTGAAGCGCGCGGATCGATTCTGCGGATTGCACTTCTTCAACCCTGTCCCCTCGTCAAAACTTGTCGAGATTGTGGTGGGCGAAGATTCCGATCCTGAGCTCATCACTTCTGCTCAGAAGTGGGTCAAGGCGATTGGAAAAACCCCGATCACGGTCAAAGACGTGCCGGGATTTGCCAGCTCGCGACTGGGCGTCGCGCTCGGGCTTGAGGCCATCCGCATGCTGGAAGATGGCGTCGCCAGTGCGGAAGATATAGATGCGGCCATGGAACTCGGCTACGGGCATCCGATGGGGCCGTTGAAGCTCACCGACGTGGTGGGACTCGATGTGCGGCTCGGGATCGCCGAATACTTGCACGTGATGATTGGCGACCGCTTCGATCCACCGCAGTTGCTGCGCGACATGGTGGAGCGTGGTGAGACCGGCCGCAAGTCGGGCAAGGGTTTCTACGAATGGCCTAAGGAGGGCGCGTGAGCACGTTTGTTCCGAGCTATGTGAACGGTGAATGGTGGACCGCAACCGCGGGAACCGGATCCGCAATTCTTGACGCGAGCACCGGTGAGACCATCGCGTCGGCGAACGTGTCTGGCGTCGACATTCCGGGTGCGATCAATTACGCGCGCACTGTGGGGCAACAGGGTCTCGGGGCTTTCACGATTCACGAACGTGCGCTGCAGTTGAAGGCTCTTGCGCAGTTCTTGAACGGCAAACGCGACGAGCTCTACGCGATCTCCGCTCAGTCCGGCGCGACCAAGGGCGACTCGATGGTGGACATCGATGGCGGTATTGGTGTGCTGTTCACGTTCGGTTCGAAGGGTCGCCGCGAGCTTCCCAACTCCAACGTCGTTGTGGATGGTGCCCCTGAGGTGCTCTCGAAGGATGGCTCGTTCATCGGCCAGCATATTTACACGCGCTTGCCCGGTGTTGCCGTGCAGATCAACGCGTTCAACTTCCCGGTGTGGGGAATGCTTGAAAAGTTCGCCCCCGCATTCCTTGCCGGTGTGCCGTCAATCGTGAAGCCCGCGACACCGACTGTCTATCTGGCAGAGGCGGCTGTGCGCATGATCGTTGACTCTGGAATTCTTCCTGACGGTTCGCTTCAACTCATCTCCGGGTCAGCACGAGACCTGATTGATCACCTCGACTACCGCGATCTTGTCGGATTCACCGGGTCGGCATCGACCGCGAACGCCCTGCGCTCGCACCCGAACGTGGTGACCGGCGGCGTGCGGTTCACCGGCGAAACCGATTCCTTGAACGCGGCGATTCTCGGTCCCGATGCTGTGGTGGGGACCCCAGAGTTCGACGCCTACGTGAAGTCTCTTGTCGCAGAAATGACGGTCAAGGCGGGACAAAAGTGCACGAGCATCCGCCGGGCAATTGTGCCTGCTGCGCTCGTCGATGACGTTATTGCTGCGACGGCCGCGCGGATTCAGGAGCGGGTTGTCGTTGGTGATCCTCGCGCCGAGGGCGTGACCATGGGCGCACTGGTGAGTCGCGAGCAAAAGCACGAAGTGCGGGCGCGGGTTCAGGAGCTTGTGGATGCCGGCGGCAAGATTGTTGTTGGGTCCCTCGATGAACCCGAGATCCGTCGCGCGGATGGCTCCACGGGAACTGCCCCGGATGGCGCGTTCATGCAGCCGGTGCTCTTGCATTTCGCTGACGCACTTGCTGTCGCGGCCCACACGATTGAAGCGTTCGGGCCCGTCTCGTCGGTGATCGGTTATGACACCGTTGAGGAAGCGGTCGAACTGGCGGCTCTCGGCGGTGGCTCCCTTGTGGCTACCGTTGCCACTCACGATCCGGAGGTTGCTCGCACCGTCATTGAGGGCATTGCCGCTCACCACGGTCGTACGCTCATTCTCGACCGGGATGATGCTCGGTCCAGCACAGGTCACGGGTCACCGGTTCCGCACCTCATTCACGGAGGTCCGGGTCGTGCAGGCGGTGGAGAAGAGTTGGGCGGGATCCGTTCCGTGTTCCACCACATGCAGCGCACCGCGGTGCAGGGCTCTCCTGCAATGCTCACGGCCGTCACAGGCCAGTGGTTCACCGGAGCGCCACGCAACTTCGAAGACACCCACCCGTTCCGCAAGTCGCTTGTGGGCCTTCGGATCGGGGATGCGATTGCCTCCCCATTGCGTGAAGTGACGCTTGACGACATCACCGCGTTCGCGGAATCGACTGGCGACAAGTTCTACGCGCACACGAACGAGGAAGCGGCGGCAGCGAATCCGTTCTTCCCCGGCATCGTGGCGCACGGGTACTTGCTCGTGTCGTGGGCGGCCGGATTGTTCGTTGATCCAGAGCCCGGGCCCGTTCTCGCAAACTATGGGCTGGAGAACCTGCGGTTCATCACGCCCGTGTCGAGCGGAGACAGCATTCGGGTCACGCTCACGGCGAAAAAGATAACGCCGCGCGAAACGGATGAGTACGGCGAGGTCTGCTGGGACGCGATTCTCCACAATCAAGATGACGAGATTGTGGCCACCTATGACGTGCTCACGCTCGTGGCAAAGACCTGGCCGACCGCGGAATAGCTTCTAGCGCGGGCCCGGTCGGTACTAGTTCATTCGTCCGGTTTCGTAGGCCCACATGGTCAGCTCGACTCGATTGCGCACGCCAAGTTTGGTCATGAGACCTGCCACGTGAAATTTGACCGTACTCATGCTGATGTGGAGTTCCTTGCCGACCTCAGCATTTGTCTTTCCGCGCGCGACGGCCAGGAGCACCGCTTCCTCGCGGTCGGTGAGGCGTGCGAAAGGTTCAGCGGCTTGGCTCACCGTGTGGTTGGCAAAGTTTTCTAAGAGTCGAGCGGTGATTGCTGGGTCGATGAGCGCATCGCCGGTGGCTGCAGAGTGGATCGCGTGAGCTAGCTGGGTGGGTGAGGCACCTTTGAGAAGGAACCCTCGAGCGCCAGCTTTGAGCGCGCCGTATACGTTTTCGTCCGTGTCAAAGGTGGTGATCACGACAACGGCGATGGGGTCAACGATGTCCGGGCCAGCGAGCAGCCGCGTGGCGGCGATGCCGTCCAGGTTCGGCATCCGGATGTCGAGTAAGCACACGTCGGGGCGCAGCCGCTGGGCAAGGGCCACAGCCTCACGGCCATCGGATGCTTGAGCGACGACGTCGATATCGGCCTGGTCGTTCAGAATGGTGGCGAGTCCGGCGCGCACAATGCTCTGATCGTCGGCGATGAGAACGCGAACTGTCATGGTGTCCTCCGCTGGGGTCGGGGGAGCGTGGCCGTCACGCGCCAACCACGATCAGGATTGGGCCCTGCCTCCACGGTTCCGCCGAGCAAGGCTACACGTTCGGTCATGCCGATCAATCCGAAGCCGGGAGTTTTGGGTGGGGTGGTGCGGTCACCGTCATCGAGAATCGTCAGGTGCACGTCTGTCTCGCTGCCGATGACGGAGATTGCGACGAGCGTGGCGTGACGAGCATGGCGTGTGGCATTGGTCACGGCCTCTTGCGCCACGCGAAAGAGTGCGGCTTCAACACCGAGAGGTAGGCCAGTGAGGTCGCCGCTCATCTCCACGGTGACGCGCGACGAGTCACTGCTTCCAGTGGCCAGATTCCCGATGTCGCTGAGTTGGTACTGGGCAGGGTTTGTTGATGGACGGTTGCCATCCCGCAAAATACCGACCATGGCACGCATCCCCTCCAGAGTTTTCGCTGCTTCCTGGTCGATCGTCTCGAACGTGTCAATGACCGCAGGGTCTGCTGTGCGGGCGAGCACGAGGCCCGCTTGAGCTTGCACGGCGATGGCGGAGACATGGTGGGCCACACTATCGTGCAGTTCTCTCGCCAGGTGCTCGCGTTCTTGCAGCTTGACGTGTTCCACAAGTTGATGCCGGGCCATCATCCGGTACCGGATTGCCGCTCCCGTCGCCGCAGCGAAAAGGATCACCGCGGCGCCACCGATCGCGTCTTCCGCGCCGGTGAAGTCTGTAATGGTACTCACCGTGAATTCCAGTGCGACGACGCCCATTCCGAGTGTGATGTCGCGGCCGGCTCCCCACCTGAAGAGCGAGTAGATGAGCACTAGCAATACTGCGCCGCTGTACAGGATCAGGGGTGGAGCGTGGAGCACGGCGGTGCCGATGTCCACGACAAGCATCGCGCCAACAGCGAGGATCACTGCGCTCAGGCAACGCACTCGACGCACGAGGACGGCGACGGCAAGAGCCACCCCCACCCCGAGCGTGACGGGCCACCATCCCGGATCAAACCGTAGGAAAGATTCGACTGCTACCGCCACTATGACAACAAGGGCGAGCACCCGGTCACTCCAGCGGACTCCCGTTGAGGGCGAGGTCGCTGCAGGTTCGGCCCACATTTGTCTGACGGAGTTCCACATAGCTTTCAGCATAGGAGGCCACCGAAGCCGCAAGAACGGCCGAAGGGCCTCTCCTTGCCCGGCCGATCGGCTAGGTCAGCTCCGGCCCTTGGACCGGCGTGCTGCCGGGGGGTGCCGAGTCACGATGGAGTCCAATTGCTCAGATCGAGCTCCAGAAAGAGAGCCTTCCATGCCCAAGAATGACGCCACTGCCCTTCAGAACGTGGCAGTGAATGAAAAAATCGTGCTCAGCGGTTTGTGGACCAGCATGCTGTTCGTGTTCGCCTATGTCGACATTTTCGGATTCTGGCGGGAGGACGTCATCACCGGGGCGTTGACCGGCAAAATTCCTGGTGTCGGGCTCGCGATTGACCAGACGTTCCTCACGCTCACGACCGTGTACATCCTGATTCCGAGTCTCATGGTCGTCGCCTCCCTGCTCATTCCCGCGCGGGCGAATCGGATCACAAATATCGTGGTCGGCGTGCTTTACTTCGCCTCCATCGTGGCGACCGTGATCGGCGAAAGCTGGACGTACTACATCCTCGGGAGTGCAGTTGAGATGGTTCTTCTTCTCGCTATCGTGTTTGTCGCCTGGACCTGGCGGAAGCGAAGTGACTCCGCTCGTTAGGACTCTTTGCTGGCGAAGGCGAGCACCCCGCCGAGGCCAATCAGTAGAGCTCCTCCTGTGGCGCGGATCGCCGTGAGCCGACCGGGTGTGCGAACAAACCACGCCCGTGCGGTGCCGGCGAGAAGTGCCCACGCCGAATCTGCAGTCACTCCGATGGCCATCAGGACTAGCCCGAGAACCAGCATTTGGAAGGGGACTGCACCGGCGGCGATATCGACGAACTGGGGGATAACCGCGACCAAAAACACGATCGCCTTGGGGTTCGAAATTCCGACGATGAATCCTTGCCTCAGCAGGGTCAGGGAGGAATCCTTCTTGGTGCTCGACTGCGAATCATCATCGAGCCCTGCTCGGCGGTGGCGGATCGCCTGAATGCCCAAATAGACGAGGTAGCCCGCGCCGAGCAGCTTGATGATGGTGAACACCACAATCGACTCGGACACGATCACGCCCACGCCGAAAGCCACCGCCACGATCAGCGGAACTACCCCCAACGCATTTCCCAATACGCTCATGAGTCCGCCACGGCGCCCATATGACAAAGAACGTCCAATGACGAACAGAACGCTTGGCCCAGGGATCACAACCAGAATCACCGATGCGAGAGCGAATGTGGCGAGTGTCTGGGCGGAGGGCATTTCCCGACTCTAGTGCGCGAGCATCCGATCACAAATTTGCGCGTGCGGAGACGCGACTACTGGGTGCGCACGCCACCGAAGGCCACGGAGACGACATCGTTCGCGACGTCTTCTGCGGTGACCGGGCCATCTGGTCGGTACCAGTCAACGACGGAGCCGATCATTCCGAACAGCAGCCGTGTAGCGGTGCGTGGATCGATGTCGCTCCGGATGTCGCCATCCGTGCGCGCTTCATCCACGAGATCCGCGATGACGTGGTTGAAAGCGCGGCGACGCTCCAAGGCGGTGCGCTCCAACTCCGTGTTGCCCCGAAGTCGCAGCAAGAGCGTGACGAAGGGCAATTGGTCGGTGAGTACACCCACCGCAGAGCGGAGTACATACATGAGCCGGTCTATTGCGGGCCCGGTGGAGGCGAGGGGATCTACGAGCACGGCCTCCAGGCTGTCGAGTGCACGGTCAAGCGCGAGCTGCAACAGGTATTCCTTGCTGGGGACGTGGTGGTAGATCGCCGACTTCGTGATGCCGAGCTTCTCAGCGAGCATCCCCATGGAGGTGGCGTCATATCCGTGCTGGATGAAGACTTCAGCTGCCACCAAGAGGATCGACTCTTGAGTCTGGTTTTGTCGGGTTGGCGCCACGGTGTCGCTCATGATGTGTGTGCTTTCGTGGTCGGGGCTGCTCGCATCTTCTCCGGCGGTACCGTGCGGCTGTGCCCGCGGAACTCGGCGATGATGCCGTGCTCGTTGCGTACTTCCACGTCGCAAATGCCGCTGCGGCCACGTGTGGAACGAACCTTTGCGGTTGCGGTGAGGAGTTCGCCTGCGCGGCTTGGCGCGAAGAAGGTGATCTCGGCGCCGGAGGAGACGGTGACGCTGCCTTCCTCGTTGCACGCCATCGCGAAGGCGGTATCGGCGAGAGTGAAGACGAGGCCGCCGTGCGTGATGGCGTGACCGTTCACCATGTCGTCGCGCACAAGCATCGTGACCACCGCATGCCCTTCGCTCATCTCGACGACGGTCATCCCGAGCAGTTCGGTGGAGGCGCGGTCGTCGCGCAGCATGGTGTCGGGGCGCTGGTAGGTGTTAGTGGGCGCAGTGGTGCTCGTGGTGGCTTCGCTCATCGTTGACCGCCTATCTGTCGGATGTTAGCCTTGACCAAAGCCTAAACGAACGGTCGGTCAGTTGCTAGAGGTAACGTGGTCGGCACCCAAATCGAAGGTGATTCACATGGCGCCTGCCGCAACGAGCAAACCTAGCAAAACCGCTGAGCTTCCTGAGGACCCGGCCGGGCGTGCCCGGTTTGACGAGCTCATTGCCGCTGACCAGCGCGTAGAGCCCACCGACTGGATGCCAGAGGCGTACCGCAAGACTCTTGTGCGCCAGGTTTCCCAGCACGCGCACTCCGAGATCATCGGCATGCAGCCGGAAGGCAACTGGATCACGCGAGCTCCGAGCCTCAAGCGCAAAGCGATTCTGATGGCGAAAGTGCAAGATGAAGCCGGTCACGGCCTCTACCTCTACTCGGCGGCGCAAACCTTGGGAACTCCGCGCGAGCAGATGACCGAAGACCTGATCAGCGGCAAGGCGAAGTATTCCTCGATCTTCAACTACCCGACTCCCACGTGGGCTGACATGGGGTCGATCGGTTGGCTCGTGGATGGTGCCGCCATTTGCAACCAGGTGCCGTTGTGCCGCGCATCCTATGGGCCGTACGCCCGGGCGATGGTGCGTGTCTGCAAAGAGGAGTCGTTCCACCAGCGGCAGGGTTTTGAGATCTTGTTGCACCTCTCGCGCGGTACGAAAGAGCAGCGCGAGATGGCGCAGGAGTCGGTGAACCGTTGGTACGCGCCTGCGCTCATGATGTTTGGCCCGCCGGATGGCGATTCGCCGAACTCGGCGCAGAGCATGGCCTGGAACATCAAACGATTCAGCAATGACGAGTTGCGTCAACGCTTCGTGGACATGCTGGTTCCGCAGGCAGAAGTTCTCGGGCTCACGTTGCCCGACCCCGATCTCAAGTGGAACGAGGAGCGCGGTCACTACGACTTTGGCGATCTCGACTGGGATGAGTTTTACGAGGTGTTGAAGGGTCGTGGACCGGCGAACGCCATCCGTTTGGAACGTCGCCGCACGGCACACGAAGAGGGCGCCTGGGTGCGTGAAGCTGCGGCAGCGTATGCCGAGCGTCGCCGCGTTGCAGCAGAGAAAGTGAAGGCAGCCTGATGAGTGCGCCCGGATCCAACGACACTGAGCAGTGGCCACTGTGGGAAGTTTTTGTGCGGTCTTCGCGCGGGCTCTCTCACCTGCACGCGGGCTCCCTGCACGCGCCGGATGCCGAAATGGCCGTGCGCAATGCTCGCGACCTCTACACCCGCCGCAACGAAGGAGTGTCGGTCTGGGTGGTGCGCTCCAGCGACATCACGACATCCGACCCCGATGCGAAGGACGCTTTCTTTGAGAGCCCCCGTGGCAAGGAGTACCGCCACGCGAGTTACTACACAGAGTCGGAAGGGGTGAAGCACCTGTGAGCGAACTTTCGTTCAAGATCTCCGCGGGTGATGCACTTACTGCCGAAAAGATCACCGAGGCCGGCGACAAACCGACAGAGGCGGTAGCGACCTACGCCCTTCGCCTCGGAGACGATGCACTCATTTTGGCCCAAAGGCTGGGATGGTGGATCGCTCGTGCGCCCGAGCTGGAAGAGGATGTTGCGTTAGGAAATATCGCGCTTGACCAGCTCGGCCACGCCCGTTCTTTTTTGAGCTATGCGGCACTTGCCTGGGACACGACGGAAGACAAGCTCGCGTATTTTCGTGACGAGCCAGAGTTCGTGAATGCGCAGTTGGTGGAGCAGCCAAACGGCGATTTTGCGCACACCATTGCGCGACAGTTCATCGTTTCCTACTACCAGTTCGAGCTCTACCGCCGGTTGATGGAGTCGTCAGATGTCACAATCGCGGCGATTTCGGCGAAGGCGGCAAAAGAGGTTGACTACCACCGCGACCACGCGTCGCAGTGGGTGTTGCGTCTTGCTCTTGGTACGGAGGAGTCGCGCAAGCGGATGATCGCGGGGCTCGCGGTCATGTGGCCCTACGTTGACGAGCTGTTCCGTGACGACGAATTGGTGTCGTCCTTGGGCGCTGCAGCAGTGCTGCCGTCGAGCCTGCGGGAAGATTTTGATGCGTTGACGGGCGCCGTCTTGGCGGAAGCCGAGCTGGAGCGCCCCGAGGGCTTCGTGGCAAGCGGTGGAGGCCGTGAAGGTATCCACACCGAATTTTTGGGACCGCTGCTGGCAGAGATGCAAGTGTTGGCGCGGGCGCATCCGGAGGCGACGTGGTGATCATGGCCGTCGATTCTGAGACTGAAGCGCTGGCACGGCCGCGGCCAACTGAGGGCGAGGGTGTTCACTTGTGGGATCTCGCCGCAACAGTGTTGGACCCGGAAGTTCCTGTTCTGACGATCGAAGACTTGGGTGTGTTGCGTTCCGCCGAGATGGTGAACGGTCGCGCAGTGGTGACGATCACGCCCACCTATTCGGGTTGCCCCGCCATGGATGCCATTCGCGACGACGTGTTGACGGTGCTGCACGATGCGGGATATGCCGACGCCGAGGTGAAGCTTGTACTTTCTCCGGCGTGGACGACGGACTGGATGTCGGCGAATGGCAGGAGCAAACTTGCCGCGTACGGTATTGCCCCGCCGACCGGCAAAGCCGCGGTTGGTGGCCCGGTGCGCGTGGCGATGTCGGTGAAGTGCCCGCAGTGTGGGTCACTGGACACTCGTGAGACGAGCCATTTCGGGTCGACCGCATGCAAGTCGCTGTACACGTGTAACGCGTGCCACGAACCGTTCGACTACTTCAAGGTGATTTGAGATGGCGCTTGAGCCGGCACCACAGCGCAAGCGCGCCCAGTTTCATCCGTTGACCGTACGTGAAGTGCGGCGCCTCACCGAGGACTCGATCGAGGTCACGTTCGACGTGCCGGACGAGTTTGCCGACAACTACGACTACGAGCCAGGGCAGTACCTCGCGCTGCGGATGGAGTTGAACGGCCACGAGCTTCGCCGCAGCTACTCGATTTGCGCCGTGCCGGTGCCGGGGGAGTTGCGGGTGGCGATCAAGCGCGACCTCGGTGGCGAGTTCTCCACCTGGGCGAATGAGTCGCTCGAGGCGGGGGCTGTCATTGACGTGATGAGTCCGCAAGGCACGTTCACCACGGCGGTTGCCCCCGACACGAACCGGCACTACACGGCGATTGCGGCGGGCTCCGGTGTGACACCGATCATGTCGCTCGCTCGCACGATTCTGCATGCATCGCCACATTCGCGCTTTAGTCTGATCTATTCGAACCGTACCGCCAATGACGTGATGTTTTTGGAGGAGCTGGCTGAACTGAAGGATGCGTACCCGTCACGGTTCGCGCTGTATCACGTGCTCACGCGCGAGCAGCGCTCCTCCGAAATCATGTCGGGGCGATTGGATGCTGAGCGGCTGGGCATGTTCCTCGAGCATTTGGTGCGTCCGGGCGATGTGGATGAGTGGTTCATTTGTGGGCCGTTCGAACTGGTGCAGCTGGTGCGGGACACGTTGGAAGAAGCCGGCGTCGATCGCAAGCACGTGCGGTTCGAGCTGTTCACGACGGATCGCCCTGACCGGCCGGAAGGATCTGTCGGACGCCCGGTGATCGTCGATGAGGGCGACGCGGTGCGAAAGATCACGTTCACGTTGGACGGGCTGACCGCCTCCATCAACACGCCGGTGCACGGCCGGGAGACCATCCTGAATGCTGCATTGCGGGTGCGGTCGGATGTGCCGTTCGCGTGCGCGGGTGGCGTGTGTGGCACCTGCCGTGCGACGCTCGTGGATGGCACGGTGGAGATGGACGAGAACTACGCGCTGGAGCCCGAGGAGCTGGAGCGCGGGTACATTCTCACGTGCCAATCGCATCCGACGAGTGATGCTGTGACCGTCAACTACGACAGCTAGTTAGTAGCGAGTTCTTCGTCGAGCCCGTAGGCGATTTCATCCTCGGGTGGGACGGGCACGGAGAAGTGCGAGTGCACAATTCGCCATCCGTGCTCAGCATCATGCCGGACAACGTGGGACGTGCGCATATCCATGCTGAGGACTCCATTGGGCGTGTGGTACGTGCCCGTCATGACACCAATCGCCCAGCCCATGTCGCCGCGAACCTCGATCTGCGGGTCGCCTTCGGCCCAGACGTAGGACGAGGGGTCCGGCGAGGTTGCCATGGCATTGAACGGAGTCGAGAACGTGCTGAAACCAAGCCAATATTCTCGTTTGTCGGTACCGATGACGGTGCTGGATTCTTCGGGCTCGTAGCACGCGAGAATCTCGGCGGCGCTGTCGCCACCAAAGCTCACTCGAAGTCGTTCCAACAACTCACGGACTTGATCAACGGCCACGGAATCTGACGTGTGCGCCATGTGTTTCTCCTTACGCGCCTGAGCGCACTTTTGGGCTAGCGGTGTGAATTTGTCGCCGGGTCATTGCCTTGCCCCGCGCGTTGGCGAAGCGCGGAAGCGACATACTCTGCGATGAGAAGGTCCTGATACCCGACGCCCACTGACTTGTAGACCGTGATGTCTTTGCGGGGATCGTGTTCGGGCGACACGTTTCGTGAAAGCTCTTCGAGATCGAGGTCCATGTCGTCGCGGGTCATCAGTCCCTCATCAATCGCCATGACCACGTCGCCTGCCTCGGCAAGGGCAGAGTCCCGCGTCTCAACGACGACGCGCGCTCGATGCATGGTCGCGCCGTCGAGCTCACGACGGTTTGCGTGGTGACTCCCCACAGCGTTGATATGAACGCCGGGGCTCAACTCTGTGCCAAAGACAACAGGCTCTGCGCTTGAGGTGCAGCAACAGATGATTTCTGCCCAGGCGGAATCGCTGGGGGTGCCGACCGTAGCGACAATTCCGTCGGCGGCCAGCTCGTCCACTAACCTCGCGGCAGATCCTGGCGAACGACCAACAATCCGTATCTCATCGATGGGGCGCACAGCACGCATGGCCTCAACGTGAGCTCGAGCCTGTGGGCCCGTACCAAAAACCAATAGACGTCGTGCCGCGGGTGGTGATACCTGCTGTGTTACCCAGCCCGAGAAGGCGGCCGTGCGAATCGCTGTGAGGTTAGAGGCGTTGTAAACGGCAACGATCCCATGCGTTTCTTGGTCAAAAAGTGCGTAAACCCCTTGAATGCGCGGGGTCATTGCCGCTGCATCGTCGGGAGCTACCGAGACAAGTTTGACCCCGAACAACGACTGGCTCACGGCCGGCATGATGAGCAGTTCGCCCTCGCCAGTGCTCAGGACCTGTCGTTGCCAAGTTTTACCAGACGAAATCGTGCGCATGCCTTTGTCGACGGCCCGGATCGCTGAGGCAACTGTTGCGACCGAATCGATATCAGCGCTGGCAATTGTCGGAAAATCAAACGGAGTAGAAGCAAGAGTTCTCACGAGTTGATCGAGCTCGCAGTCGGCAGGCCTGCCTCGAACTCGCGGAGGAAGTTGCCTCCAAGGATCTTTGCTCGGTCATCTTCCGAGAAGCCCCTCGATTCCAGTGCATCTCGTAGGTTTGGGTAGTCGGCTGGGCCCACGAGATCGACGATCGCATCTTCCATCTTCACGCCGTCGGGCAGCAAAGCGTTGCCATGCTTTCCAATAGCGCCGGAACGGGACACTTGTTGAATAAAGTCCGCACCAAGTCCGACATGGTCGATACCCATGACGTTGGCAGCGTGCTCGATGTGGTCGACATAGTGGGACACGGACGGGTCCTCTGGGCCAACCACGAGCGGGTGTGCCATCAAACCGACGACTCCGCCGCGCTGTGCCAGGGCCCGCAGTTGTTCATCGTCGAGATTCCGAGGCGTCTCGTAAATTGAGCGACAACTGGCATGGCTGACAATGACCGTGGCGCTCTCTGGCGTTAGCTCCAGCACATCGTAGAAGGTCTTTTTCCCGGCGTGGGCGAGGTCGATGATGAATCCAAGTTCGACCAGGCGGTGAACGAGTTCCTCTCCGAGACGACTGAGCCCGCCGTTTTCGTTCTCACCGGTTCCGTCTGCAAAGGCGTTCCGATCATTCCAGGTGAGCGAGACCATCCTGACTCCGAGGTGCCAGAATGCATCAGCGAGGAGTGGGTCTGTCCCGAATGCATCAGCTCCTTCCATGCTGAGCATGAGGCCGAGATTGTTGGCGCTATTGAGCCCGGTCAGGTGTTCCTTGTCGGTCACCATTCGAACACCACGGGTCTCGGCTGCGATTCGGAAAACCGAGGCCTGTCTCAATGCTTGTCGCGTTGCACCTTCGGGAACCTGTGAACGCCCGACAAAAATTGGGCACACCTGCAACCCGACATTGCCTTCGCGAAGCTGGGGGAGCCAGCGGGTCTCGAATGAGTTTTCCTCTGGGTGAACAAATTCAAGCTCGGTGAGGAGGTCATTGTGGGCGTCGACGATCAATTGTGCACTTTCTTTGCGGGGCTGTCATTGTGATTGGGTTTCTCGGTTACCGGCAACTCAAGCCGAGATCCGAATTCTTCACCGATCCACACTGTATTTTCGGCAACACGCATCTCAGTCCGTGTGGCAATCGGTTCTGACGTATTCAAGCTGCGATCGTATTTAGGGAAAGCGCTTGAAGATATGTCGAGACGAATCTTGTGGCCTTTACGGAACACCTGTCCCGTGTTCCACAGATCAATGGTCACCGTTACCTTTTCGCCGGGCGAGACAAACTTCTCGGTCTCTACTCCGTCTCGATACCGAAGTCGGGCTATGCCATCGCACAGTCGCTGGGCGTAGCCATCCGGGTGAACATCCAGAAGCATGGCGGTGAAGTCGGTGTCTGGACCATCGGTGGACACGGTCAAAGTCACCGTAATTTGCCCAGCAACAGTGAGCTCATCCTCGATGACATCCGAGGTGTAGCTGAGCACGTCCTGTCGATCTTCGACTTCTCGGTAGTCATCGGGCCCGCCGATTTGAGCAGAAGTTTCGCCGGTCAGAAACGGTACTGGGTCATTGGGGTCATACCGGAACTGATCATGAGTGGCGGTCTTGGGGGCGGTCAAGTCGAGCTTTCCGCCACCGTGACGAGTGTTGGCTGCCGCGGTGTGATTCAAGTACAACGAAAGTCGCTGATTCTTTGGCGGCCAACATTCGGAGGTCTCCCAGGTATTCGCACCCATCGAGAAGTACTGAACGCGCGCTTCACGATCGGCGCCGTTGTCCACGCCTCGTACGTAGTGGTCGAGCCACGCAAGCTCGAAGGAGTCAAGGTCAAAGTGCGAATCAGGGCCGAAGTCAATGTCTCCGAGGCGCTGGTTTCGATCACGCGTGAGCTCGTGATCCCACGGACCGACTACGAGCCTCTGGGACGCTCTGGTCTCGGGGGAGGGAGCCTCCTCTGAAAGGATCGCAAAGTTGCGAATCCCACCCGGCTGTACATCGTCGTACCATCCAGTCACGTGCAACGCGGGGATGTCTACCGTGTCCAGTCGGTGCTGGAACGACATTTCTTCCCAATACTCGGTGTCGCTTGGCCCCCGGTGCAGGTCCTCTTGCCAGCGAGGGCTAGAAAATCCTGCCGCGGTATCCATAGTGATCAGGGGCAAATGCTCATAGACACGGTTCCAGTCGGTCGCCGACGTGTTTTGAAGCAGTCGACGTTGAATGAGCCGGTACCAACTGATTTCGATGGGGAGGTGCACACCAGTTGGCCAATCGATGAACGGATCCGATGGTGTGACGTACACCACCATGGCCCGAAGGTGCGGCGGATGTTCAATCGCCGTGAGCAATTGAATCGCACCAAGATAGGACTGTCCCCACGTGATGACGTTCTCATCGCACCACGATTGTTCGGCAATCCATTCCACGACGTCGTAGCCGTCTTTACCTTCTTGCCGGTAGGGGGCGAGTTCGCCGTCCGAGTCGCCTCGTCCTCGCACGTCCACCCAAACAAAGCCGTATCCCGCTTCTACGTAGGAAGCGGCCTTGCTGGCCGAGAAAGCATCATTTTTGTTGTACGGCGTCCGCGCGAGGACTATCGCTACTGGATCGGTAGAGTCCGGCAGGTAAACATCTGCCGAGACCTCTACGCCGTCACGAAGGGGGATCCGTTCATCGAATTTGGTTCTCATTGGTCAGGCTAGTTCCTGCCGTTGAGCTCAAGGGTTCCAAAGGACAGCGGAATCTGGCTCGATTCGCCTGGCACGTCAAACTGGACGGAAAGCCGAATGTCCTCGTGGGGTCCATCCGTGAAGACAATGCGTTCGTCAGCTTCTGTCTTCCACTCGTTTCCACTTCCCAGCAAGCCAAACCAGGAGGAGATGTGCTCTGCCCACCACTGGTAGCGCTGTCCCGAGAAGGTGATGGTACGAAGGCGAGCTTCGGCTTCGACACCTTTATAGGGCGGGTACACAGACTTCATGACGAAGGGGTAGAACTTGCCAGTGTGGGTCAGGGGGCCCGCGGCCCAAAACTCGTCGAGTGCATCATTGGGGTGGGTCTTGACGAAGCGTGCATTCCAAGAATCGGGCATGTCTTCCCAGGGCTTGACGAGTTCGTCGTATTTCTCAGTCGTGAAGCCGACGCCCTGAATCCGCGGGGTTTCGTTGAACCACATGTCGTGAGTTCCGGTGGTGTCAGTGGAGTGAAGTACTTCGATGAAGCCGCCACCGTGGAATGAAACCGCCTGGTTGACCAGACCAGTGCCCTTGACGATATCGTCCGACTCGCCGTTGCCGGGTGCTCCGACTGGGTGAGCGAAGAATCCTGCTGCGGACAGCTTTTCAACGATGGGGCCGTGTTCTTCTGCAGTGACAGCAAGAATGAGGTGGTCAATCGCGAGAGGCATGGGTACTCCCTTTCCAAGATGAGCGACTTCGCTCAAGTTAATTATGGTCTTACCATTAACATAGTCTATGGTTTAGCCATAAAACCATTCGGTGTTCAGTGTCTATTTGTAGTCGAACGCCACAGCCTCGGAAGGAAATCCCATGAGTCTCGCCAAAAGGCGGATCATCAGATACAGCGTCGTTTCAGTCGTCGCTGCAGCATCCTTGCTGCTCTCTGCCTGTTCTGCCCCCACCCCCGACAGCCAGCCCGATGAAGCACTGACTGTAAACTTCTCGTCTGCTCCAGGAACTATCGATCCTGCACAGGCATGTGAAGCAAGTGAAGTTGCCTTCACCGGTAACCTCTACACCCGACTGACCCAGTACGGTACAAAGCCGGGCCCCGACGGTACCCAGCAGTTTGATGCCTCCAAGATTGAACCGTGGTTGGCAAAGTCGTGGGATATTTCCGAAGACGGCTTGGTCTACACCTTCAACCTCGTCGAGGGTGCGGTTTTCCCCAGCGGCGAACCGATGGATGCCGAAGCAGTCAAGTATTCGTTTGAGCGCGTTCTCACGACCAACGGTTGTGGCGCGTACTTCGTTCTTGACGGGTTCTATGACCCGCCCATGATCTCGACCATTGAGGCCCCGGACGCGAACACCGTTGTCATCACCCTCAACAAGGCGAACGCCAACGCGCTCCAGGACTGGGCTCAGGCCGCAGCGGGGATTGTGGACAAGACTGTCGTTGAAGCGAACGGTGGCGTAGTCGCCGACACGGTCAACGAATGGATGGGTAGCCACAGCGCGGGCGGTGGACCGTTCCTTCTCGAGTCTTATGACCCGAGCACGCGTGCAGTCCTGGTTGCCAACCCCGACTATTTCGGTGAGCAGCCAGCATCCTCGAAGATCCTCGTGAACTTCGTTGCCGACAACTCCACCCTGCAGTTGCAGGCGAGTTCCGGTGCCGCCGATGTCACTGTTGGTCTCTCGAAGATTGCTGCGGCCGACCTTGCTGAGAGCGGGAAAGCACGAATCATCGCGAATGACAGCACGCAGTCGACTCAGATTCGAATCAACTCAACACGACCAGGTCTCGACAACAACCAGGTTCGCCAGGCACTTGCCTACGCGGTCCCGTACGACGACATCATCGAGTCTGTAGCAAGTGGCTACGCGACGGCATTCAACGGCCCGTTCACTCCCGTCATTCCGCAGTTCAACCCGGAGCTGGGTAAGGCACACGAGACCGACATGGAGAAGGCCAAGCAGCTGATGGCCGACTCAGGCGTAACCTTGCCGCTGTCCGTTGAGTTGCTGGTGAGTGCCGGAATTCCCGGAAGCGAGCAGATCGGTACGATCCTCCAGAGTGTGTGGGGCGAGATCGGTGTTGACGTCACAGTTTCGTCGCTTGCCGATGCGGACTTCTCGCAGCGCAACAGCGAGGGAGACTACGAAGTCGCCATGGGCCAGGACGGCCCGGGTGTTGTCGACGGTGGTTTCTACCTCGGCTACGCCACCGGTTGTGCTGACCCGTTCGCCGGATACTCAGTCTGTGTCCCTGGTGTCGATGAGATTCTGGCGGATGCCCGTGGAGCAACTGACCCGGTAGTACAGCAGGATCTGTACGACCAGATCACGACACTCTGGAATGACTACGCCACGATGATTCAGGTGTATGCCGACAAGACCGTTGTCGTGCTCAGCCCGGATGTCACGACGTACACCTATTCCCCTGTCTACGACATGCGCACGTGGGGGAAGAAGTAGTTAGCACATCGCGAAACTTCACCTAATGAAGAATCAGCAAAGCTCTCGCAGCGGGCTGCCCACAGTAATTACTGGGCGGCCCGCTGTGCGGACTAATCGAAACAAGCGGCGAGTAAGCGATCCGGTTTTGGCTCTGGCCATCGGAATGTTTGCTCTCATACTGCTTTCTGGCTTTCTCGGTCCCTTGGTGTGGACCCAGAGCCCCATTGATGTCGATATCTCGTCGACCCTCAACCCGCCGTCGTTCACCCATCCGATGGGAACCGATGACACGGGAAGAGATGTGTTTGCGAGGTTCTTGCAAGGGGCGCAAATTTCCATTCTTCTCGGCCTTGCGGTCGTGGCAGCAGGTGTCCTCATTGGCACGGTAATTGGGCTGCTGGCGGGAATGCTTGGCGGGTGGATCGACGCCATCCTCATGCGAGTAATGGATGCCGTGCTCGCATTTCCCGCACTTATTTTGGCGATGGCCATCACCATCGCGCTTGGAGCAAGCTTGCAAACTGCTGCCGTGGGCGTCGTGGTGAGCGCGATCCCTTGGTATGCGCGAGTTGTCAGGAGCGAAACACTTCGTTTGAAGTCGCATCCGACTATTGAAGCGGCGGAAGCTATCGGTGCGACACCAACGCGTATTGTGCTTCGCCACATCCTCCCTCACCTCGCTCCGACAGTGATCGTTCAGGCAGCATCTGCATTTGGTGCGGCAATCCTGGGCTTGGCTGCACTGGGTTTCATCGGGCTTGGCGCGCAAATTCCTGTGCCGGAGTGGGGCGCGATGATTACCTCTGGCCTCCAATACACGCTGACAGGTCAATGGTGGATTGGTGTGTTCCCCGGAATCGGGCTACTGCTGGTAGTCGTTTCGGCGGGAATCATTGCTGATCGGCTGCGCGACCATTTGGATCCCCGATCTCAGGTTGTGAGGTGACCGGCATGACTAGGTATCTTTCAGGGCGACTTTTGGGCGCCGCGGCTACAGTGCTGGGCGTCTCGATCATTGCGTTCATGCTGTTGCGGGTGCTCCCAGGCGATCCGGTCAGGCTCGCGCTTGGCCGTCTTGCTAGTCAGGATGCTGTCGATGCGCAGCGAATTCACATGGGGTTGGACCAACCGTTGGTCGTCCAATACTGGCGGTACATCACCGACTTCTTCTCCGGCAACTGGGGATTCGCCTACAGCATGGGCGCCCCAACACAGGACCTGATCGTGCAGAGGCTGCCCGCAACGGTGGAGTTGGGCGTCGTCGCATTCGTCTTGGCGTTCGTCGCCGCGTTGTTCGCGGTGTTGATTTCGACGTATCGCAGGAGGCCGTGGTTGGACTCAACAGTCCGTGGCGTCGCGTATGTCGGGTTGGGAACCCCACCATTCTGGTTCGCGTTGTTGCTGTTGTTGCTGTTTTCTCAGCAGCTCGCGATTTTCCCCGGGCCGGAGGGCAGGTTGTCCGCATTTGCGGCTCCACCGCCGCACGTGACCGGTCTGTACTTGGTGGACTCATTGCTCGTGCTGGACTTCGCGACGTTCGGCGATGCGCTGCTTCATTTAGTTCTTCCCGCAATTGCCCTCGGGTTCGCCCCCTTCGCGTTGCTCACCCGAATTCTTCGGGCCAACATGTTGGAAACGTCGCGTGACCCCTTTGTCGTCGTGGCCCGCAGCTTGGGGAACGGTCGATGGAGAGCCCACACTCACCACGTTCTTCCAAATGCGTTCTTGCCGACGTTGACCATTAGCGGAATCTTGCTGGCAGAGCTCTTGGTCGGCAGCGTTTTGATCGAGCGGATCTTTGGCTGGCCAGGCGTGGGTGCGTTGGCGATTGATGCGATTAGCAGGCAAGAGTATTCGGTGATCCAAGTGTTTATTTTGTTGAGCGCGGTGGGTTACGTCCTCGTGAATGTGTTGGTTGATGTGCTGAGTTCACTCATCGACCCCCGCATTCGAACACAGTTGGGAGCGGCGCGATGAGTGGCGCGAAAGCAGATACCTCATTACCGGTCTTGAGCGTTCGGAATGTTCAGACAGAGTTCCTCACCCCGGTGGGGTACCGCGCCGCAGTTCGCGACGTTTCGTTCGACTTGAAACGTGGAGAACGGATCGGAATTGTTGGTGAGTCCGGGTCGGGCAAGTCTGCACTGGCGTTGTCGATTTTGGGCCTTATCGAGCACCCGGGTCGCGTGACTTCTGGTGAGATCCTGCTGAATGGCCGCGATATTGCGGGGCTGAGCGACCGGCAGATGCGGAAGGTTCGCGGTAAAGAGATCTCCCTGATTTACCAAGATCCGATGATGGCTCTTGATCCGATTCGTACCATTGGCGAACAGCTCTCGGAGGCAGTTCAACTTCACCAGAAGGTGGGTCGAGCTCAAGCGCATCGCCAGGCAATTGATCTGCTTCGCGATGTTGAGGTTACGAACGCGGCAAGCCGGGTTGACGACTATCCGCATCAGTTCTCCGGCGGAATGCGCCAACGCGTCGTGATTGCAATGGCCTTGGCGAACAATCCGGACGTCTTGATTGCCGACGAACCAACGACAGCTCTCGACGTCACCACTCAAGCGCAGGTGCTGGATCTGATTGGACGTGTGGCCGACGACCGTGGTGCCTCAGTGGTCTTTATCACGCACAATCTTGGTGTTGTCGCCGAGTTCTGTACGAAAGTTATGGTGATGTACGCGGGGCGAATCGTCGAGCGGTCACCCATCGAGCTGGTGTTTAAGCAGCAAGCACACCCTTACACGCGGGCGTTGTTCGAATCGGTGCCTCGTGCCGGTGGGAATTTTGGCGAAAAGCTTCCCACCATTGCCGGAAGTGCGCCGGCGCTCGGAAGTGTCTTGCAGGGGTGTGCCTTTGAGCAGCGCTGTCCACTTGGGGCAGGGCGTGAAGATTGCCGCACGGTGACACCTGTGCCAACAGAGGTGGACGCACTTCAGGGCAGGGTCGTCGCGGAATGTCACCACATTGATGAGAACCTAGCTATGCGGAGCGAGAAGTCATGACCGAGACGGCAACGCCGGAGGCGATTCCCGGCATCCGCGATCAGGAAGATGCGCTTCTTCGCGTGACGGGACTCAGCAAGACTTTCTTCTCCGGCTCGGGAAGACGTGCGCGCGCGATGCACGCGGTGAGCGATGTCAGTTTTGACATTCTCCGCGGAGAGACTCTTGGTCTGGTTGGCGAGTCCGGGTCTGGAAAGTCGACGATCGGCCGCGCAGTCTTGAGATTGATGGAGGCAACCGCGGGAAGCGTCCAGTTCGATGGGGAGGAGATCCGGTCTCTTTCCAAGTCGGAAATGCGGAGTTTGCGTTCAAGAATGCAAATGGTCTTTCAAGATCCGCATAGCGCGCTTGATTCGCGGATGACGGTGGGCGAGATCATTGCGGAACCCCTTGTCGTGCATGGAATTTCGAATCCGCGCGAACGTGCGGAGAAGGTCCGGTCGATTCTGGATCTCGTGGGTATTCCAGCTTCCGCGATGGAACAGAAACCACACTCGTTTTCGGGCGGTCAGCGTCAACGAATTGCCATGGCTCGTTCTCTCGTATTGAACCCTTCGTTCGTTGTGCTTGATGAACCGGTAACGGCGTTGGATGTTTCGGTGCAAGCGCAGGTCCTGAATCTCCTGATGGACCTGAGATCGACGATGGATCTCTCTTACTTGTTTATCGTGCACGATCTGGCAATCGCGGAGAGGTTCTGTCATCGCGTTGCGGTTCTGTATCGCGGTGAGATTGTTGAGCTCGCGCAGAGTGCTGAAGTGTTCGCCAAGCCGCTTCATCCGTATACGGTTGCGTTGCTGTCGGCCGCACCCGTGATGGATCCGTCGCACGCGCGTGAACGTATTCTCCTTCGTGGCGACATCGCGGAAGACAATGAGTCCCAGGGCTGTCCATTTCGCGCGCGTTGCCCTATCGGCGCGAAACGTGAGCTTTGCGCTACTGTAAAGCCAAAGCTGCGGGAAGATTCAGAAGGGCATTGGGCTGCTTGTCATTTTTCAGGTGAGCTGAAGCAGGTTACCGGTTCCAGCCCCGAAAAGTCAGATAGCAAGTCCTAGTGATGGCGGGCCTAGGGAGTTGCGAACACTGTTTTAGTCAAGGAGTTCACGTTGATCGGTGAAGGCGCCGGAATCGTCCATACGGTAGTGCCGTTTAGCGCCGTCCATCGCGTGCGATCTTTCGAGGACATTGTTGAGCAGATCCGTGACGCAGTAGTTTCTGGCGCGCTACCACCGGGGTCGCGCCTCCCGGCGGAACGAGATTTAGCAGCGTCGTTCAACGTGAGTCGGCCGACGCTTCGAGAGGCGCTTCGTTCACTGGAAGCTATCGGGATCATTGAGATTCGGGCAGGCAAGAGCGGGGGAGTTTTTGTCATTGCGCCAAGCTCTGCCCAGGTGGCTTCTGCTCTTGACACCATGTTTCGATTTCATGGCGCGACTATTGGTGAACTGGCTGAAGTAAGAACTTCGTTCGAGGCAGAAAACGCGTTTTGGGCCGCCCAACGGGCTGACGACGTGGATATTGCGACTCTTAAGTCGCAGGCAGAAGAGTTTGAACGCCTGACTCGTATTGAGTCGACGGAATGGCGAGTCCTCAGTCGTCTTGATATCGAGTTTCACGAAACTGTGGCTGTTGCCTCGAAAAACCAAGTTCGGGTTGCGATTATGCGCGGTATCAATACCGCGTTTTTCCGCTTCTCTTCTGCCTTAGAGCCCGTGGCTTCACCTTCAGTGCGCGAAGATATTACGCGTGACATTTGGGGAGTCCACGACGCAATTGTTGCCCGGGATGCCGACTTGGCGCGGAAGCTCATGCACGCTCACGTTAACGAGTACAGCAAGATGGAGATGAATGTTCGCGAGGTTCCTCCCGTGAGCCTTGATGAATCGCTGAGCTAGGAGCACGGATGATCGACCTGCACGTTGCCGACGACGTGGCGGAAATCACGCTGAACATCCCGGAGAAGTTGAACGCTCTGGACGACGCGGCGCTTGCTGAACTAGGCGCGCGCCTGCACGAGGCCCAAGCCGCTGGTGTGCGAGCTCTTCTTATCCGAGGTGAGGGCCGAGCATTTTGTGCCGGCCGCGACATTTCTGCGGTGGATCCGGCGACCGATGACGCGCTCGCGTTCCTGCAGGATTCGTTCGGACCGGTCATGCGCATGCTCGCCGACTTCCCTGCTCCCACATTCGCGTCAGCGCATGGCGCATGCCTAGGTATCGGTCTTGGCCTGCTGATTGCTGCCGATGTCGTGTACGTGGCGGAGGGTGCGAAGTTCGGTTCCCCGTTCGCAAACCTCGGTGCTGCGTTGGATTCCGGCGGCCACGCCCTGTTCTTCGAGCGTCTTGGCGCACATCGTGCTCTCGACCTCATCTACACGGGCGAGCTCATTAGTGGCGCGGATGCCGTAGCGGCGGGACTCTTTAGTCGCGCGATCCCGGATGCCGAACTCCTCGACTTCGCCCGTGCAAAGGCAGCCACTGCAGCAGCTGGCGCGACCCAAGCATTCCTGGCGAGCAAGGGGCTGATTGCGCAGCTGCGAGATGATCGCGTAGGTCTCTGGGAGTCAGTGGCGGGGGAGAACGTGGAGCAAGAGCGTCTGCGCACGACCGCCGACTACCGCGAGGGCTTCGCCGCGTTCCAGCAAAAGCGCAAGGCGACATTTACGGGCGAGTAATGTCTGATGTGCACCGGCACATCTGAGTTATGTTGCTTATTCAATTAAAGGAGCGTCTACGACGCCAATCCAAAATCTGACTCCGCGAGTTCCACCAGAAACAACGCAGCGGTGAGAAGATCGGCTGCTATTTCTTGGGTCAGTTGTTTTGGCTTCTTCGAAGGGTGAGCAATCCTATTTCGCCGCGCGTTGAGGTCGTAGAGGAGTCGGATCAGGGTGGGAGAGAGTTCAGGGAGTCCTCCCAAATATCGAGCTGAAGCCAGCGACTGAATCTTTCCGCGGAAGCCCAAATCCAAATCGCCCTGCAGGTTACTTGGCGTGAGGGCATCTAGTTGGCGGCGAATCGTGTCCTCAAGTGCTGTATCGGCCGCGGTGTGAGCGTTCAAAATCGATCGCCTATAGTCCCCCTCACCGTGCGAGCGTATCGAATCCAACAAGAGTGCCCGATGAATTTCCCGTTGCTCCTCAACAAAATGAACATACAGATTGAACGTTCCTTCAACGGGAGGCGTCGGACCCACTGGTGCCGGGAAGATAGTCATTTCATGTTGCAGTACGCTCCTCGTAGGCACCGCGTTGCCGAACAGCATTGCAGGAAAAATCGAACTAAAATCGTCGCCCTCCTGCGCAACTTCTGATATGCCCGTGAAGTTGACCATAGTGACGATGTCTGTTGGCTCGATATCAAGAGTTCTTAGATCAAGATGGAAGAGTTCTCCCAACTTCAGGGTCAATGTCGAGATTGAGCTCTTGCCGCCAATTGGAGCCAGGAGGCTGAAAGTGGCCCCAGCCCCTACGAAGCAGCCCCGCACTAGATCCCAAGCGTCTACCGGAATCCCACAAACGCAAGAGTGCGGCGTTTGATCGAAGTACGTATGAAACAGCTCACGGGTTGGCAGTAGTGAATGTCCGCAGCCCGGGTTGAGCATTCCGCTATAGATGGTCATGCAACTGGTTCCCCCACTCTGCGATCAAGCCAATGATCGCAGAAATTAAATTCCCCGTCATCAATTTGGAGCGCGAGGCCACTTCCGCATGATGTGCGGCAAGATGTGCTCTTAACCAATTGCAACCGACGACGACTATCGGCACTTGGCCAGCGTCGGGCTCTGGTCGCGAGATCTAAAGCTGAGAGAATCTAGACATGGATGCATTCATGCAGAGCTTGGCCGGTCTAGCCTCACTGTCAATTCCGATTTCGTTTGTCGCACTCTTGTTGCTTTACCTGACCATTCGGGTCGCTGTGATGCATGCGCTCCGCGACCACGTGAAGTGGGTGGAGAAGCGGGGGGGGCGAGGATGACCTACTCGAAAGACCAGCGCTTCCCACCGATCACTTAGGGCCACCATTTTTAGTGGGTAATCGACCGCATCTGTTCTGACGTGAGGGTCCCGCCGTTCTCGGCAGCGGCTTGGAACATCGGGAGGTGCTGCTCTTGTGAGGCGCGCTGCAGGTTGGTGAACACCCGGGTCAGCGCGGTATCGGACGAAGCGGCCGACAACAGTCGGTCATAGAGCGCGACATTCGCGATCTCACCGTCGGCCCAGGCTTGGGCTGCGGTCGCCAAGTCGTCGGGTGCGGCAACGTTGCCCAGCCACGGATTGTCGGGCACGGTCACGCCGAGCCTCTCCAACTGGCGGGTCAGCGCGGCGATGTGCTTCTCCTCGGCTCCCTTGATGGAGACGTAGGGCTCCACAGCGCCGAACTCCTCGATGACGGCGGCGTACGAAGCTACAGCGGCGTACTCGCCATCCCAGGCCATGAGCGCCTCCCAGGCTGCGGCGGCGACAGGATCCGTCGGCGCGGGCGGAATGTCCACGCTCGGGATGGAGTCGGCGGATTCGGTGGATGGCGAAGGGCTGCTACTTACGCTCCCTTGATCCGACGCAACGAAAGAGCATCCGGAGAGAACCCCGGCAGTCGCAACGAGGATGGCAAGGCCTGCGATTAGGCGGGGACGGTGCTGGCGAAGTTTCACGGTGACTCCTCAAATTGGAATACCCCCTAGGGTATAGAGCGTTCCTATGGATTCACCATGAGAAGCTTCGGCACCGTGAAACATCGCCAGGCGACTACTCCTGGGGCGGCGACGGCATACAGCGCAGGAAGTTGCAATCAAGCGGGCAACGCAGGGCGCGTGCGCACGAGAGCGAGCGGGAACGTGGCGAGGCAAATTGCGGCGGTGACCAAAAGTGCGGGGGAGAACGAGAGCCCGGCGGCGATAGTTCCGACAAGCATTGATCCGATCGCGGTACCGGAGTCGTATCCGATGTTCCAGACGGCGCTAGCCGTGCCGTAGTCCTTGCGCGACACAACACCGAACGACAAAAGCAGCGTGAGATTCTGGATACCGCCGTAGGCGATACCGACCAGAGTCAGTGCGGCCAAAAACAGAATGACGCGGGTGTTGCCGGGGTCCACCACGGCGAAGGCGGCGAGGGCAAGGCCGGCGACCGTGAGCAACACGAGCGGCCACATAAAGACGCGGGTTCCGAACCGGTCAGCGTAGGCGCCAATCCGCCATCGGCTCACCGCAGTCGCAATGGTGAAAAGTGCTAGACCGCCCGCCGTTGCGAGCGGGGCTGAACTCATTTGGGGTGCGAAAGTGATGAGAGCGCCACCGGCAAGCGTGACACCCAACAGGAGGAATGTCGGTCGAGCCAGCCGAAGCAACACCTGCCGATGCGCCCGTCGAGCAGATGAGCCGGATGCTGTGTCTCCACCCGCAGTGTTGGCTCCTGCTGCACCCAACGCAGGGTCATCGAGCAGCAACCGCTCGACATCTTGCTTCTGCAAGGCTCGTGCGAGCCACGGGGCAGCAAGAATACCCAAGACGGAAGTCGCACCGAGTGCAAAAACTAACCAGTACCCGACAACGTCCACAAGCCACGGCCCCGCCGGAAGTAGCAGCACTTGCGGGATAGCGATCGACGCACCGTACGCGCCAATGGCAGCCCCGTGACGGGCAGGCGGAACAAGATGGGCGAGCGTTGTGGATCCGGTCACGGTGAGAATTCCGAAGCCAAAACCGCGGAGAACCGACATCGCGAGAATCCACTCAAGCTGGTCCGAGACCAAAAGCAGGAGGGACGGCGCACCCAAGAACAGCAGGCCCGCAGAAAGAACCGGGGCGGTGCCGAAACGGCGTAGCAGCCGTGGCACAAACGGTTGGGTCGCAATTGTCGCAAGCAGGAGAACCCCATTGACGAAGCCCGCTCCGGCCTCATCCGCCCCGCCGTGCACTGCCCACAACGGGGCGATCGGCACGAGGGCCGCGAAGCCAGAAAACCCGGCAGCGGTGAGCAGGAGAAGTGCCAACATTCCGGGTTCGCGCCACACCGGAATACGGGGTGCGGAAGTGGGTGGGCTCACGGAGTAAAACCCTAGCCGTCAAAACCGACGGCACTTTTCCTCGTCGCGTGCCTCACCCTGGGACACTCGCGATGACGCACTGAGGCAGGATGGAAGCGTGAAGCTGAAACTCGATCTGCACGACATCTACAACAAAGGTGTCGACATCGACCGAGCCCTCCGGGACATCATCGCGGAAGCGGCTGCGAAGAAAGCACCCCTCGTCGAGATCATTCCGGGCAAAGGATCAGGCGCGTTGAAGAAGCGCGTACTCAAGTTTCTCGACCAGCCAGAAATCAAAGCCCAGTACCACCGGATCGAAAAGGACTCCAAGAATTTCGGCCGCGTCTTCGTGCACTTCCGTTGGAAATAGTGGGCTTCGCGGCGTCCAAATGAGCTGTGCGACATACCAAGTTAGGCTGCGAGAGTGACCACCATCGACCTCAACAGCGACCTCGGCGAGGAAGTGGGGGATGACGCTGCAATGTTTGCGATCGTCACGAGCGCGAACATTGCGGGAGGATTCCACGCCGGCGGTGACGACACCATGCTGGGTAGCGCGCGACTCGCGGTGGAGCACCGTGTCAGCATGGGCGCACACCCCTCCTACCGCGACCGCGAGAATTTTGGGCGGCTCGCGCAGGACATCGACGTCACTCAACTGCGTGCCGACATCGAAGAACAGCTCGCGGCTCTTCGCAACCACGCGACGGCGGCAGGAACCCGCGTGCGCTACCTGAAACCACACGGCGCGCTCTACAACCGCATCGCCAACGACCCCGTGCAGGCGGATGTTGTCGCCAGCGCCGCGCGCGACGCGGGCCTACCGCTGCTCGGGCTCGCACACACCGCCATCCACGCCGCGGCCGAACGCCACGGGGTTGCCTTCCACACCGAAGCATTTGCGGATCGAGCCTACCTGCCGGACGGCACACTCGCACCACGCAGCCTCGCCGGCGCGGTGATTAGCGAGCCGAGTACGGTTGCTGCGCGGGCGGTGCAGATGGTCCTCGACGGCACCGTGCAGGCAATCGACGGCTCAATCCTGCACGTTCAACTCGACTCACTGTGCGTGCACGGCGACACCGCCGGAGCAGTGCTCCTTGCCGCGACGGTACGCCACGCGCTGTTGGATTCCGGTGTCGAACTGCGAGCGTTCGCATGAGAGTACTGCCCTACGGAGACCGTGCCCTTCTGGCCGAATTCGACACACTGGATGAGGCGATAGGCGCCTTCCGCGCGCTTGACGCGACCACACCAAACGGGGTCACTGAGCTTGTCCCCGCCGCACGCACCGTGCTCGTTCGCGTCGACCCCAACCGCTTGTCTTTACGAGCAGTCGAGGACTGGCTTCACTCAACACCACCGATGCATGCTCAAAACGGCATAGAAGCAACTGCCACTATCCCTGTGCGCTACAACGGACCAGATCTCGCCTCCACGGCAGAGCTCCTCGGCATCACACCTGACGAACTTGTGTCGCGACATTCCAGCACCTCTTGGCGCTGCGCGTTCATCGGGTTCGCCCCCGGGTTCGCTTACCTTGCGGGCGGTGGAATGGATGTACCGCGCCACGCCACCTCGCGCTCCAGTGTGCCGGCCGGATCCGTTGCCCTTGCGGGAGAATTCACTGCGGTGTATCCGCGTAGCTCGCCAGGCGGCTGGCAACTCATCGGCACAACGGATGCCGTGCTCTGGGACGAAACGCGCGAAACCCCGTCAAGGATTGCGCCCGGAATGTCCGTGCGTTTTGAGGTGATCGAGTCATGACCCAACTCACCGTTGTGCAGCCGGGCCCGCAGACCCTGATTCAGGACCGCGGACGCCCTGGCCTCGCCCACCTCGGCGTCGGCGCTGCCGGCGCAATGGACCGCGAAGCTCACGCCCTCGGCAATCGTCTCGTCGGTAATCCGGTCAATTCAGCAGGACTTGAAATTCTGCTTGGCGCCGCCGAGTTCACCACCGATAGCGCGGTGTGGATCGCCATCACCGGCGCGTGGGGGAGTGTCACTCGTGGCTCCAACCCCGCGCCCCCACATACGGCTGTGCTGTTGGAGGCCGGGGAAATCCTGACCTTCGGACCGGCCGAACACGGTATCCGCTACTACCTTGCGGTGCGTGGCGGCCTCGACGTGGCTCCGGTTCTCGGTTCCCGCTCCCGGGACACTCTTGCCCAACTCGGGCCTGAGCCTCTCGCTGCAGGAGACGTACTTTCGGTCGGCAGCGAGCCAGTCGTTCCGGTGCCCGCTGTCGACACTGTGCCCATCGATGCCCCACCGAACGGAACAGCGACACTCGAGGTGCGGCCAGGTCCGCGCCACGATTGGTTTGCGCCAGAGGTGTGGACCGCGTTCGTGGAAGGCGAATGGCACGTGTCCCAGCGAGCCGACCGGTCCGGGCTGCGGCTCGAAGGCCCGGCGCTCCCGCGCACGGTCAGCGGTGAGCTTCCGAGTGAAGGTATGGTGCCCGGCGCAATTCAGGTGTCACCCGACGGCGCACCCACCGTCCTCGCGGTCGACCACCCGGTCACCGGCGGCTATCCGGTCATCGCCGTCGTCACGGACGAGTCGCTCGACGCACTCGCCCAGTTGCGGCCGGGCCAACCCATCCGGTTCCGCCTGGCAACAGGCCGCTAACCTTCAGACCTTCTGGCAGCACGTACTGCCCACTCTTTCGCTGCAATTTTTACGAAATGCAGGAGTTGGGGTGGTTTTGGCGGTGACCGGCCCCGAATTTACGGTCGCGGATGCTGGCAACTCCTGCATTTCGCAACAACACAGTAGGTGGGGGCGAACCGTAGGCTGAGCGCATGACTTTGAGGCTGCAGGTGACGCGACTGCGCACCTACCCGGTGAAGTCGATGGCCGGCAACGAGGTGCAGTCCGCCACGGTTGAACCGTGGGGGCTCGCCGATGACCGCCGCTGGGCTCTCATCGATGAGGCAGGCAAGAACGTGACCGCCCGGATGGTGCACAGCCTGCTTGGGCTGCACGCGGAGCTAGCGGATGATCATGCTGGTACGACGGGCATCCGGATCACCGATCGCACGGGAGAATCCATCACCGTCCCGACTCCGCGAGGCGGGAGAACCGTGCCGGTCGGATTCAGCGGACTCGATCGGGCGACGCTGGCAAGTCCAGAACCCGATGCCTGGCTCACGTCACGATGTGATCGCCCGCTGCGCCTCGTCTGGCAAGCCGACCCGACGGCCAGACCTATTTCCCAAAACCACGGAGGACTGCCGGGGGAGTCACTGTCACTCGCTGACGACGGACCGCTCCTGCTTGTTACAGAATCGTCCATGCAACAGCTCAACGAATGGGTCGCTGCCGACACCGGGGCTGTTGAACCTCTGGACATCGTGCGGTTTCGACCGAATGTCATCGTGAACGGCGACGTACCGTTCGCGGAAGACCACTGGGCGCGAGTGAGAATCGGCGAGGTTGACTACCGCCGAACGGTCCTGTGCGACCGGTGTGTCATGACCACGATCGAACCCACGACGCTTACGGGCGGCAAAGAACCCATCCGCACGCTCGCGCGTCATCGCGGTTGGGGCGGCAAAACCTGGTTCGGCATCCGCCTGACCCCCGTGGGTGTGGATGCTGGCAGCAACCGCACGATCAGCGTGGGTGATGGCGTCGAGGTTGAGCTGGACTAAGCGCCCACTACAGCCCGCCGAGCAAAGCGATCGGGTTCTCGATGCACTTCGTGATGAAGCCCATGAATTCGCTTGGCACATCGCCGTCGCACACGCGGTGATCGAACACCATCGACAACACCATGATCTTGCGCACCACGATCTCGCCGTCAACAACCCACGCGCGGTCCAGGATGCGGCCAACGCCGAGCATCGCAACCTCTGGCTGGTTGATGATCGGCGCTGAGCCGTCCATGCCGAAACCGCCGTAGTTGTTGAGAGTGAACGTGCCACCGCGCAACTGGTCGTTCGGAAAGTTGCCGGTCTTGGCCGTTTCCACGAGCGAGACCAAGGCATCGCGAAGCTCGCCCGTGTTCATCTCGCCAGCGCCGTGGATGACAGGAACCATAAGCCCCCGTGCCGTTTGCGCTGCAAGCCCCAAGTTGATCGCAGAGTGCTGCACGATCTGGCCAGCAGCCATGTCGACGCTCGAATTCAAAATTGGCCATTGCTTCAGCCCCGCCACCACGAAGCGGGCGAGAAGTGCGTTCAAACTCCACCGCTCACCAGTGGACTTTTGAAGCTGCTCCTTGGCCGCGAGAAGCTCGGTGGCATCCACGTCAAGCCAGATAGTGGCTTCGGGAACGTCCCGACGCGATGCGCTCATGCGCTCCGCCACAACTTTCCGCAGGCCCGTGATGGGGATGCGAGTGTCGCCCTCGGCAACCGGAATCGAAACAGGAGAGGCAGTCGTGGCCGCTGCAGCGGGGGCGGAAGCGGTCCCGAGCTCAGCAATTGCGCGCTCGACGTCGGCGCGAAGCACGAGCCCACCGGTACCGGTGCCGTGCAGTGTTGAGGCCGCAATTCCATTGTCGTTGGCGAGCTTGCGCACGAGCGGTGAGACGACGGGGGAAACACCGGAGACAGTAGACTGTTCGCTACTCGTTTTCGGCTCGGGGGTTTGCGCTGGTGCCGAGGCCGCGGCATCGGTGGCCGCCGCTCCGCGTTTTCCGAATCGACCTGCCCGTGCCCCACGTGTGGTCTTAGTGTCGCTGGTCTTGTTGCTGCTGCTCCCGCCAGCATCCGCGCCATCAGGTGCAGCACCCTCCACACCGACGGTAATCACGGGCTGACCCGAGTGAATAGTGTCGCCCACCCCGGCGTGCAGTTTCTCCACAACACCGGCGTACGGACACGGCAACTCCACCACCGATTTGGCTGATTCCACTTCCATGATCGGTTGGTCAACGACCACCGTGTCGCCAACGGAAACGAGCCAATTCACGATCTCTGCCTCGGTGAGGCCTTCGCCGAGGTCGGGAAGGATGAAATCTTTGCTTGTCGTGGCCATCAAACTTCCCATTCCCAAGTGCTCATTGCGTTGAGGATCCGTTCCGGATGGGGCAAATAGTACTTCTCCAAGAGGGGAGCAGGGAACGGAATGTCCGCTCCGGTGATTCGCAGCACGGGGGCGGCGAGGTGGTAAAACTCGCGTTCGGTGACCCTGGCGGCGACCTCGGCACCGTATCCGCCAAACTGGGCGGCCTCGTGAATGACGGCGGCGCGGCCGGTTTTGCGAACGGATGCGCCGACCGTTTCATCGTCGAACGGGGAGAGGCTGCGCAGGTCGATGACCTCGATGGAGAGGTCCTCCTCTGCAGCAAGCTCCGCGGTCTTGAGTGCGACCGCCACGGTAGGGCCGTAGGAGATGAGCGTGACATCGGTACCTTCACGCGCGACCACCGCCTTGTTCATGGGCGCAGGAGTCGCAGTTGCCTCGGCATCCTGCTTCATCCAGTAGTGGCTCTTCGGTTCGAGGAAAATCACCGGGTCATCAGAAGCAATCGCTTCACGCAGCATGGAATACGCATCGGCAGGGTTGGACGGCGTGACCACCGTGAGCCCTGGCGTGTGCGTCCAGTACGCCTCCGAAGAGTCTGAATGGTGCTCTACACCGCCAATACCGCCCGAGGTGGGAATGCGGATGACAATGGGAAGCGTGACGCGACCGCGAGTTCGGTTCCGCATCTTCGCGACGTGGGAAACGATCTGCTCGAACGCGGGGTAGCTGAACGCGTCGAACTGCATCTCCACAATCGGCCGAAGCCCGTACATGGCCATGCCGATTGCGGTGCCGATAATTCCGGATTCGGCCAGCGGTGAATCCCACACGCGGTCTTCCCCGAAATCATCCATGAGGCCGCTCGTGATGCGGAAGACACCGCCGAGCTGTCCCACATCCTCCCCAAAGATCACGACGTTGGGGTCCTCCGCAAGCGCATCGTGCATGGCGGAATTGAGCGCGGCGGCCATGGTGAGTGGTTTAGCAGTGTTTGTCATCAGCCATTCCTCTCTTCGCCGTGGGCATCTTCCAATTCAGCGCTCAACGCGGCGCGCTGCTCCAGCAGTGCGGCACGCGGCTCGTTGTACACGTGCTCAAAAAGATCCATCGGGTTCAGAACGGGTTCCTCATTCATGGCGTCGCGCATTGCTGCCGCAATCCGCTCGGATTCGTCCTCGATCGATTTGCGCAGTTCGTCATCGAGGGCGCCCTCCGATTGGAGATAAAACTCGAGTCGAGCGATGGGGTCTCGGGTTTTCCACTCTTCGACATCGGCAGCATCCCGGTAGCGACTCGGGTCATCAGAGTTCGTGTGCGGTTCAATGCGGTACGTGAGGCATTCGATGATGGTCGGCCCACCACCGCTGCGTGCCCGTTCGAGAGCCTCGCTCACCACCGCGTAGACGGCGGCAACATCATTGCCGTCGACGTGGTATCCGGGAATCCCGTAGCCCACGGCTTTGTCGGCGAGCATTCGTGCCCTGGACTGTTTCGCAATAGGCACGCTGATCGCGAACTGATTGTTTTGGATGATGAGCACGGTGGGTGCCTGCCAGACTCCTGCGAAGTTGAAACCTTCGTGGGCATCCCCTTCGCTTGTCGCACCGTCGCCAATGAAGGCAACGGTGGCGATCAGGTCACCCTTCAGTTTCGCCGCGGTTGCTAGCCCGACCGCGTGCAAAGTCTGGGTGGCCAAGGGGGTGGCTTGCGGGGCAATCCGGTGTTCATTCGGGTCCCAGCCACAGTGCCAGTCGCCGCGGAAGCCGGAGAGAAGCTCTGCCGTCACAACTCCGCGCGTGCCGACGGCAATGCTGTCGCGGTAGGTGGGAAACAGCCAGTCTGTCTCCTGCATGGCGATGACGGTGCCGATCTCACTTGCTTCCTGGCCGCGCGCGGACGGATACGTCGAAAGTCGACCCTGGCGGGTGAGCGCGGTGACCTGGGTTTCCCAGCGCCGGGCAATCACCATGCGCCGGTACAGCTCTTTGAGCATGTCGAGATCGGGAAGGCTGTAGCCGCGCCGCTTGGCCTTGGGCACGGCTTTGCCTGTCGAGTCGATCAGAGTGAAGGGTTCTGCCTCGGGCAGCGACACGGGCACGCTGGAGTCGTCTGTTGTGCTCATGCATCTATGGTGCGCTCCTGAATTGCCGGGCAAGAACACATCACAGCGAATCGGCACGGTTGGCACGCGACCGCGGCCACGACGGGACAAATGGCGCGGTTAGGTGCTTTCTGGCTGCCATGTGTCCGCAGCGAGTTCTGGTGCCGTTCCGGCACGCTCCTCCAGGATCATGTACGACCGCGTCGATGCGACGCCGGGCATGTTTCGGATGCTGCGCAAAATGGTCTCCGACAGCACGTCATGGTCTGGAGCGCTCACGGTGAGCAGAATGTCAATGTCACCAGCCAACGCTTGAGCTTTCTCGACAAAGGGGAGCGCCGCAAGCGCTTCCGAAACGGTGGGCCAGTCCGCATCCACTTTGACGATGACAATGGCGGTGATGCCGAGCCCAAGCGCCTCCCGGTCAACGTTCGCTGAGAACCCGGTGATGATGCCGTTGTCGAGCAGGCGCCCAAATCGAAGGTGCGCGGCGGAACGCGAAATGTGTACTCGTTCGGCGAGGCCACGAATAGAAAGCCGAGCATCCTTGCCCAGTTCGGCAATGATTCGGCGGTCAATCGCATCAACGCGATACTTACCTTGCGTCAACGACGACCTCCTCGTGGCCTAACGGAAACCAGCGTACTGCCCGAACGCCTGCCGTGGCGCGGCGATTTGCGAAACCGGCAGGAGCGACAGGCACGCTTCAGTAGACTCGGATGCTGTGACGACACGCCTCTCTCAACTCTTTGTCCGTACCCTTCGCGATGACCCCGCCGATGCCGAAGTGGCGAGCCATCGTCTGCTCGTGCGGGCAGGCTACATCCGCCGTCAGGCCCCAGGAATTTTCGCGTGGTTGCCACTCGGCCTCAAAGTGCGCCGCAAAATCGAGAAGGTCATCCGCGAGGAGATGGAGTCGATTGGCGGCCAGGAAGTGCACTTCCCTGCACTTCTCCCGCGTGAGCCATATGAAATCACCGGACGTTGGACCGAATATGGTGACGGAATCTTCCGGTTGAAGGATCGCAAAGATGCTGACTACCTTCTCGCGCCGACGCACGAGGAAGTCTTCACTCTCACGGTGAAAGACATGTACTCGAGCTACAAAGACTTGCCACTCGTGATCTACCAAATCCAAGACAAGTACCGCGACGAAGCGCGTCCGCGGGGCGGGCTTCTGCGGGGTCGCGAGTTCAGCATGAAAGATGCCTACTCCTTCGACTACACCGATGCGGGGCTGGATAAGTCCTATCAAGACCAGCGTGACGCCTACGAGCGCATTTTCACCCGCCTCGGCCTCGAGTATGAGATTGTGCGGGCGGATGCCGGCGCGATGGGCGGTTCGCGTTCGGAAGAATTCCTGCACCCCACCCCGGTCGGCGAAGACACCTTTGTGCGCTCCGAGGGCGGATACGCAGCGAACGTTGAGGCGTTCCACACGAGCGCTGTTGAACCAGTTCCGTTCGAAAACCTTCCCGCCGCGGAAGTGTTCGACACCCCGGACACCCCCACAATTCAATCCCTTGTCGACATGGCGAATGCGGATCATCCCCGTGCCGATGGTGGCACCTGGACTGCTGCTGACACCCTGAAAAACATTGTTCTTGCGCTCACGTCAATCGACGGCACTCGTGAGCTGGTTGTTGTGGGTCTTCCCGGAAACCGCGACGCTGACTTGAAGCGTGCGGAAGTTGCCTTCGCGCCCGCAGATGTCGAGCCGGCAACAGAGGCAGACTTCGCCAAGCATCCGGGGCTCGTGAAGGGCTACATCGGTCCGTGGACGCCATCGGGCCCAGCCCTTGGCGAGAAGAGCACTACCGGCATCCGTTACCTCCTCGACCCGAGGGTCGCCGACGGCACGACGTGGATCACGGGAGCGAACGAAAACGGACGCCACGTGTTCGGTCTGGTCGCCGGGCGTGACTTTGGCAACGACGGTGTCGTTGAAATTGCCAACGTGCTTGCGGGGGACCCTGCACCGGATGGCTCTGGCCCAGTAGAACTTGCGCGCGGCATGGAGATTGGTCACGTATTCCAGCTCGGCCGTAAATACGCGGAGGCTCTCGGGCTGAAGGTTCTTGATGAGAATGGCAAACTGGTCACCGTCACGATGGGCTCCTACGGAATCGGCGTGACCCGCATCATGGCGGTCATCGCCGAAGCCAACAACGACGAGAAGGGGCTCATTTGGCCTCGCCAAGTCAGCCCGTTTGACGTGCACGTTGTCGCAGCGACCAAAGAAGAAGACGTCTATGCGGCGGCAGATGCTCTCGTTTCTGACTTCGAGACCGACGGATACGACGTGCTGTATGACGACCGCATCAAGGTTTCGCCTGGCGTGAAGTTCGGTGACGCAGAACTCCTTGGAGTGCCGCTCATCGTGATCGTGGGCAAAGGGGTCAAGGACGGGAATGTGGAGTTCTGGGATCGACGATCAGGCGAACGCAGTGCGGTGCCGCTGTCCGAGATCCGGGCGCGAATGTCCAGCGAACTCGGGTAGTTTAGAAACAACAGTCTGATCCGGGTTTACCGGGTGACAATCGAAGAAATGAATAGTGGAGGCACGCGGTGGATATCGACCTGGGCGAGCTTCGGAGGATGGAGCGCGAGCGCGAAATTCCTTTCGAGGAACTCGTCACGATTATCGAGCAGGCCATTCTTACGGCCTACTTGAAGCACACTGAGACGGTTGAGGAGAAAGACGGTCCTCCCGCCGCGCGAGTTGAACTGGATCGCAAGTCCGGGCATGTAGCCGTTTTTGTTCCGGAGCTGAATGACGAGGGTGAAGTCATCGGTGAAGCCGAAGACAATCCGGGCGACTTCGGTCGAATCGCCGCTTTTGCGGCCAAACAGGTGATCAACCAACGACTTCGCGACATCGCAGACGACCATGTTCTTGGCGAATTTCGCGGCCGCGAGGGCGACATTGTTGCCGGTGTCATCCAGCAGGGCCCTAATCCTCGGATGATTCACGTGGATCTCGGCACGGTCGAGGCGCTCTTGCCCCCAGAAGAGCAGGTTCCCGGCGAGGATTACAAGCACGGATCACGCATCCGGGTCTATGTCACCAGCGTCAGCAAGGGCCTGAAAGGGCCCTCGATCATGGTGTCCCGCACTCACCCCTCCCTTGTGCGAAAGTTGTTCGCGCTTGAGGTTCCTGAAATCGCCAGCGGAGCTGTCGAGATCGTGTCGTTGGCGCGTGAAGCTGGCCACCGGACCAAGATCGCAGTGAAGGCAAACGAGGCGGGCATTAACGCCAAGGGGTCCTGTATCGGCGAGATGGGTCAGCGCGTGCGGGCCGTCACCGCGGAACTCAACAACGAGAAGATCGACATTGTCGATTACAGCCCTGACCTGGCAACTTTTGTCGCCAACGCGTTGTCACCGGCGAAAGTCTCGAGTGCCTTCGTGATTGACGAATCGCTCAAGGCAGTGCGCGCTCTCGTACCCGACTACCAATTGTCACTGGCCATTGGCAAAGAAGGACAGAACGCGCGTCTCGCCGCAAAACTGACCGGTGCGCGAATCGACATCCAGCCGGACAGCATCCTCGAAGACTGAGTACCTCGAGTTAGCTTGTGCGTGAGGTCGAGGCTGCGCCTCGGGCAAAGGCGATGCTTTCCTGAACGATCGTGAGAATGACGGAAAGCTCCTCCCGGTCACGTGGCCCGTAGACCATGATGTCGTTCTCATGGTCGGAATAGTGGTGGGGTTCACCCCAGCCAAGTGCGCAAATTTTTCGGGCTCGCGCGGCCGGGAGACACAAGTGGAGACTGGTATCGAATACTCCGTGCAGATGCACGGGTTCTAGACGCTGGTCGAGGGGCGCGAGCGAGGTTTCTCTCGCGAGCGCAACGGGCATGTCGTCGAGAAACACCGCACGCGAACCTGCCGGGGCAACTGCGCTGTGCCCTTCAACCACATGGGGGAGACTGAAAATCGCTGAGACAGTGCGGCCCCACAGCCCCGGTGAGGCGACCTGGCTCACTTGGCGGTGCGGAGTCTGCGTCGTTGTCCTTGGTCGCGAGCCGAGCCGGGCAGGAAGTTCAGTCATGATTTCGAGCATAGGCACGTTGCCCTGCGCGGGACAGCGCGTCACACCGTGAGAAGGTCTAGTATGGAACCCGTTAGAACCTGCCTTGGCTGCCGTCAGCGTGCAAGCACCTCCACTTTGGTGAGGGTGGTCGCTCGTGAGGGCCAAGTGGTTGCGGATCGTTCCGCAATCCTTGTTGGCCGCGGCGCGTGGGTACACCCCACACGCAAGTGCTGTGAATCCGCAATCAATCGCAAGGCCTTCGGCCGGGCGTTGAAAACGGAGGTGCAGCTCCAGACCGGGCAAGTTGACAAACTCATCGAGGCTCTAACCGGAGCCCCAGAAGAACAGGCTGATTGACCTATGGACAACTAATGAGCGGCTCGAAATGAGACCCGTCAGCAACTAGGTCTGCTCCCGTGTGGGGTAGACCCCAGACAGGAGAATTGTGGCGAAACCACGCGTGCACGAGATCGCATCCGAACTCGGCATTGACAGCAAAAAGGCCCTTGAGAAACTCAAGGAGATGGGCGAGTTCGTCAAAGGACCGTCCTCCAGTATCGAACCCCCGGTAGCGCGCAAGCTCAAGGCGGCGCTCGAGGCAGATGGCATTACCGCTCCAAAGGCGCCTGCCGAGAAGGCCCCAGCGGCAAAGACTCCGGCAGCGAAAGCTCCAACACCAAAGGGCCCAACCCCGAAGTTGCCTGCCGCTATGGAAAAGGCGCCTGCCGAGAAGCCCGCAGAGGCGGCTCCAGCGCCAGCACCGGCAGCAGAAAGCGCAGCCCCAAAGGCGACCGAAGCTGCTGCAACACCGGCAGAGGCGGCAAGCCCGGCACCGTCCGATGGAGATATTCCTCGCCCGGGTGCTCCGCGACCGGGAAACAACCCGTTTGCGTCTACTCAAGGTATGCAGCGGCCAGGTGCTCCGCGTCCGGGTAATAACCCCTACGCGAGCAGCCAAGGCATGCAAACGCGTCCTCCGTCGCCGAGCGGAATTCCGCGACCCTCAGCTCCACGTCCAGGCTCACCTCGTCCCGGTGTTGGTGCAGGCCAGCGCCCAGGCGGCCCAGGTGGCGCAGGCGGCGCGCGTTCCGGTGCTCCCGGTGGCGCACGTACCGGCGCAGGAGGAAGGCCAGGAGGCGGTGGATTCCGCCCAGGCGGCGCTCCCGGTGGTGCTCCAGGCTCAGGCTTTGGCCCGAACCGGCCAGCCGGTGGTGGCGGCCGTGGTCGTGGACCCGGTGGTGGAACTGCTGGTGCGTTTGGTCGCGGCGGTGGCCGTGCAAAGTCCCGCAAGTCCAAGCGCACGAAGCGCGCAGAGTTTGAACTGAGAGAAGCTCCGTCGTTAGGTGGCGTGAGCGTACCCCGCGGCGATGGCAACACCGTTGTTCGGATGCGCCGCGGTGCTTCGATCACAGACTTCGCAGACAAGATTGATGCGAGTCCCGGAAACCTGGTCACTGTGCTGTTCCACCTTGGTGAAATGGCCACCGCGACCGAGTCACTTGATGAGGCCACGTTTGAGGTTCTCGGAGACGAACTGGGATACAAGATCCAGATTGTTTCGCCTGAGGATGAAGACAAGGAGCTTCTCGAAGGCTTCGACATCGACATCGATCAAGAACTCGAAGACGAAGACGATGACGAACTTGAGGCCCGGCCTCCCGTGGTCACCGTCATGGGTCACGTCGACCACGGTAAGACTCGACTGCTCGACGCCATCCGTAAGGCGAAGGTGCACGAAGGCGAAGCCGGCGGCATCACCCAGCACATCGGTGCCTACCAAATTATTGAAGAGCACGATGGCAAAGAGCGCGCCATCACCTTCATCGACACCCCGGGTCACGAAGCGTTTACCGCTATGCGTGCTCGTGGTGCGCAGGTTACCGACATCGCGATCCTTGTGGTCGCCGCCGACGACGGCATCATGCCGCAGACGGTGGAGGCACTCAACCACGCTCAGGCGGCAAATGTGCCGATCGTGGTCGCAGTGAACAAGATCGATAAGCCGGATGCCAACCCAGCGAAGGTGCGCCAGCAGCTCACCGAGTTTGGACTCGTCGCAGAAGAATACGGCGGAGACACGATGTTTGTTGACGTTTCGGCGCTCAACAACATCGGTATCACCGAGCTTCTTGACGCAGTGCTGCTGACGGCGGACGCGGGCCTTGACCTTCGGGCAAACCCCAACAAGGACGCTCGTGGTGTGGCAATCGAAGCGAAGCTCGACAAGGGGCGCGGTGCTGTTGCTACCGTGCTCATCCAGTCGGGAACGCTGTCGGTCGGAGACCCGATCGTGGCAGGTACGGCCTACGGCCGCGTGCGTGCCATGTTCGACGAGAACGGCGAAACTGTGGAGAAGGCGACACCGGCACGTCCGGTAGCGGTACTTGGACTCACGTCCGTGCCGCGCGCTGGTGACGTGTTCCTGGTCACCGACGATGATCGCACTGCCCGCCAGATTGCCGAGAAGCGTGAAGCCGTTGAACGCAACGCACTTCTCGCTCGTAGCCGCAAGCGCCTCAGCCTTGAGGACTTCACGAAGGCTCTCGAAGACGGCAAGGTCGAGTCTCTCAACCTCATCATCAAGGGTGATGTTTCCGGTGCTGTTGAAGCACTGGAAGAATCGCTCCTCAAAATCGATGTCGACGACTCGGTTCAGCTGCGTATTATTCACCGCGGTGTCGGTGGGGTCACGGAGAGCGACGTCAACCTCGCGACCGTCGACAACGCCATCATCATCGGGTTCAACGTTCGCCCCGACCCGAAGGCGCGCGAACGTGCGTCCCGCGAAGGTGTGGATGTGCGGTTCTACTCGGTCATCTACTCGGCACTCGAGGATGTGGAGAATGCTCTCAAGGGCATGCTCAAGCCAGAGTACGAAGAGATCCAGTCCGGTGTCGCCGAAGTGCGCGAGGTATTCAGCTCCTCCAAGATCGGCAACATCGCGGGTGTCATTGTGCGCTCGGGAACCATCACTCGAAACGCCAAGGCGCGGGTCATCCGCGACGGTGTCGTCGTTGGCGACAACCTGGCGATCGAGTCGTTGCGCCGGTTCAAGGACGACGTCACCGAGGTCAAGACCGACTTCGAGTGCGGTATCGGCCTTGGCAAGTTCAATGACATTCAGGTCGGCGACGAGGTCGAAACGATCGAACTGAAGGAAAAGGTCAGATAGTGGCAGATCCGGCGAGGGCGCGAAAGCTCGCCGATCGCATCAAGGTGATCGTGGCGAAGCGGCTCGAGAAGGGGATCAAAGATCCCCGGCTCGGCTTTGTCACGATCACCGATGTGCAGGTCACCGGCGATCTTCAGCACGCGAGCATCTTCTACACCGTGTACGGCACGGATGAGGAGCGCGCAGATTCTGCCATCGCGTTGAGGTCAGCGACCGGAATGCTTCGCTCGGAAGTGGGCAAAAACATTACGGCTCGTCTCACGCCAAGCCTTGAGTTCATTGCGGACGCGATCCCCGAGAATGCAAAGCTCATCGAGGAACTACTTGCGACGGCGCGTGACCGCGACACCGAGGTGTCGTCGATCGCGTCGACCGCGAGCTACGCGGGCGATGCAGACCCCTACGTGAAACCCAGGGAGTTTGACGAAGACGAGTCCGATTCCGAGGACTCAGCCGAGCGCACCGCCGAGTAAGGCTATTCCGGTAGTCGGTAGCTTTCGGGTGTTTCCCCGCTGATTGCCTCAATGAGTCCATCAGTGCGGAGCCCAGCAAGCGCCCGATCCCGTTGCGCATCATCGTGCCACAGGCCACGGAGGTCCTCTGCACTCACCGGAACTTCGCTCGAACGCAATTGGGCCAGGATGAGCCCGCGAACCTGTCGGTCTGAGCCTTCGTATTTTGCTTGAGGCTTTCGAATTGGACCCACGTGGTCTGGATAGCCTGCGGCCCTCCACGCGCAGCGATCCGCAATGGGGCATGCCGCGCACGACGGCGTCCGAGCGGTACACACAATGGCTCCCAGCTCCATCACAGCGGCACTCACGACACGCGCTTCGGCAATGTCGGTGGGGAGTACCGCTTCCATAGCGGCGAGGTCACGCCGGGTGGATGGCGGCGCCGGATGCTCATTCCCGTCGATCGCGCGCGCAAGAACACGACGCACGTTTGTATCGACAACCGGATGCCGGTGGCCGTAGGCGAACACTGCCACAGCACGTGCCGTGTATTCACCAACACCGGGTAAAGAAAGGAGCTCGTCGACGTCCTCCGGAACCTGCCCGTCATGGTGATCGGTGATGGCCACGGCACACGCGTGCAAGCGAAGCGCGCGACGCGGGTAACCGAGTCGACCCCAGGCGCGGACCGCTTCCCCTGCAGGCTCCGATGCAAGGGCGGAAGGGGTGGGCCAACGCTCCATCCACAACCGCAGCGGCTCAATGACGCGGGCCACCGGAGTTTGTTGAAGCATGAATTCGCTGACCAAAATACCCCACGCGCCAAACCCGTTCTCGCGCCACGGTAACGCACGGGCATTGCTTTGATACCACTGGGCAATCGCTGCGACCAGGTGGCTCGAATCATCACGGCCGGAAGCATTCTCGACTTCCTCCGGCGGCACAGTACTCACCGGACTACTCTAGGGATATGGCTCGATGGGCACCGCAACTGAAAGACCAATTGGAGTCCGTTGCGGGCGAAATACTCCACAACTACGGCAAAGGCCGCACCATGGTGGCCGTGGACGGGCGGTTCGGGTCAGGTCAGGCAGCGTTTGCTGACGGTCTTGCGGATGCGTTGACCGCTCGAGGCGCGAAGGTGTTTCGCGCTCGGATTGATGATTTCTTTCACCCACGCGCAGATCGCGAACGCGCAGGCTGGCTTAACGGCAAAGCTCATTTTCGGTCGGCCTACGACTACTCCCTGTTGAGGCGAGTCTTGATTGATCCGTTCCACACGGCGGGAAGTACAAGCTTCGTTCTCACCGGATTCGATGAAGTGCGCGATCAGCCGGTGTTTCAGCCGAAATGGATGTCTGCCGGGATGGACGCGATCCTCATCGTGGACGGGGTTTTTCTTCATCGCCCTGAGCTCTCGGGGGCGTGGAACTACTCGGTCTGGCTCACAACTCCGCCTGTCGAAACTGAGGACGCCGAGAGCGCACGAAATGTCGCCGCCGATGAGGCCTACCTTGCCACCACCACGCCGAGTGAAAAGGCAACGGCCCTTATCGACAACCGGGACCCCAAACACCCCAAGCGCGTGTTTGCCGACTCCTGTTAGGGGAGTCGCGCCACCACCTGATCGACCGTGAAGAACGTGCCGGTCGACTCAACATCGTGGACTAGCTCCACCAAGAGCGCATTGATTGGCGCTGTGGAATTCGCCTCGATCGCCGCGTTTACGATAGCGCCATTCAAATAGTCGATCTCGGTCTTCTGCCCACGGCGAATGCTCTGCAGAGTAGAGCCAGGATTCGGGGTACCGCCCATTCGCCACTTCATGACAAGGGGCAGGAACTGCGCGAATGCGAACGGAAGGCGGCTGAAGAGCCGAAGAATTCCGTGTGAGAGACCCTGCATCTTCTCAAACTTCACCCCGGAGGCAAGAGCGACGGCGACCGCCTCTTGCATGCTCAACGTGAGTACCCGTCGAAGCTGACGATCCGCAATGGTTGCTTGGGCGCTCAAGCCAGTCACGGCGGGTAACGCGTTGATTTGGTTGACGATCAGTTTCGTCCACTGCGCCCCAGCAAAATTTTGCGTCGTCTTCACCGGCATGATGGACTCCAGCACGCCCGCCGCATAGTCCACGTCAAGGCCGCTACCGTCATTCCCAAGGTACGTGCTCCCTGGAGTGGTGACCGCAATCGTGCCGGGGGAGAGGTACGAGGCGGCAAAGAGCGCAAGCCCACCGACAATATCGGAGCGAGGCAAAATTGCCTTGGCGGCGCGTACAGCCTGAATACCGTTTTGCACAATAACCACGGGGACACCCTGCATGATGTCTGCGTTCTCCCGCACTGCTTCGTCCGCATCGAGAGTCTTCGTCGCCACGATGACGAGTTCGGGAGCCTGTGTGAGCACTCGGTGCGCTGATACTGCAGCGGTGTAGTTCCCCCACGCACCGCTGAGGTGAATTCCCGAAGACTGAATGGAAGTGAGATTTTCTCCGCGTGCGGTGACTTCGACTTCATGCCCTTCGCGGTGGAGGAGCGCAGCGATCGTTCCTCCGACCGCCCCCGCACCAATTACACCGACTTTCACGTTTCTAGACTAAGCGCCGATGCCGACATTGGTAGCCTCTAGGGGTGAATCAGACCTCGGGCCGTAGCGGCATCCTGCTCGTTGACAAGCCGGTTGGCCTCACGAGCCACGACGTGGTTGCGCGCATTCGCAAACTCGCGGGAACGCGCAGGGTTGGCCACGCTGGCACGCTAGATCCGATGGCGACTGGTCTTCTCGTTCTTGGACTGAACAGTGCGACGCGACTCTTGACCTACCTCGTAGGGCTCGACAAGGAGTACCTAGCCACAATCCGTTTGGGAGCGTCGACTCCGACGGATGATGCGGATAGTGACGTAGACATTGTTGCCGACGCAGCGATCACTTCTGCTCTCACCGAGGACAAGGTAAAGAACGCCATTGACGCGCTCACCGGTGACATCAGCCAGGTTCCCTCGGCCGTGAGTGCGATAAAGGTGGATGGCCGGCGCGCGTACGAGCGGGTTCGCGCTGGTGAGCGGGTGGAGCTCAACCCGCGTGCTGTGACGGTTTCGGCGTTTGACGTTCTCGAAGTGCGGCACGAAGAGTTTTTCGACGTCGATGTTCGCATTGCCTGTTCCACCGGAACATACGTCCGTGCTCTCGCCAGGGATCTCGGCACTGATCTGGGGGTTGGCGGTCACCTTACGGCGCTGAGGCGAACGAGAGTGGGGCCGTTTGTGGTCACAGACGCAAAGACCATGGACAGCATTGAGGTGGCGCGTGACCTCACAGCGCCTGGTGAAATTGCACGCGCCCTGTTCCCTGTCCTTGAGCTCACCGACGAGGAAGCGGTTGATCTCGGACACGGCAAGCGACTCGTGGTGGCAGACCCTTCGCTGAAGGGACTTGAGGGACCGATAGCGGCAATTGCCTCGGATGGGCGGCTCGTCGGTCTCGTGGCTACGGTGTCCGGCAAGGCCGCTCCGCTTATCAACTTTCCGCCGGATGGAGTCTAGAAATGGTCGAATGGTTCGCCTGGGTGCAGATTGTCGCCGCAGTCGGAACTGGAGTGCTCTGTTTGGTCTTGGGAGCAGTCGGTCGGAAGCCGGATGACTACACTCTGGGTTCCGTGTTGTTTGTTGAGCTTCTCTTGGTCGCGCAGCTGGTGGTTGCGGTAATTGCACCGATGGTGGGCAACCCTCCCTCGGGAAGCCCGTTCGAGTTCTACCTTTACCTTGTTTCGGCCCTCATTTTGCTGCCCTTGGCCGGCTTTTGGGGTTTGATCGAACGCACTCGTTGGAGCACCATGATCCTTGGTGTCGGGGGACTCGCTGCTGCAGTCATGGTGTACCGGATGCTGCAGATCTGGACTATCCAATCGGTGTAGCCATGGCGGGAAGCGCCACGCGCTATCGCCTAATCTTGAAGCGATGGAAATTCAGTCGACGAAGCCCGCAGATAGCTTGCGTGGCTCCCGCGGTATCGGTGGCGTGCTGATTGCGGTCTACGGTGTTCTCGCGCTCGCAGCGACGGGGCGCTCGTTTTTGCAGATCGTCACGCGCTTTGACGACGCTCCTCTTGCTTACCTGCTGTCGGCGTTGTCTGCTGTGGTCTACGTAGTGGCGACGATTGCGCTTCTTGGGCGAAGTGCAGGATGGTATCGGGTCGCCTGGATCACCATTTCCTTTGAACTTGTCGGTGTTCTGGTGGTCGGACTCCTGAGTATTTTTGATCCACTGTTGTTTCCGAGCGACACCGTGTGGTCAGTTTTCGGTCGCGGATACCTCTTTATTCCGCTCGTGCTCCCCGTGCTCGGCATGGTGTGGCTCGCCAAGGGTAGACGTAAGGCCGTGACATGAAGATATTCACATCACTCGAACAAATTCCTGCTGATTTTGGTCCCTCGTCTGTCACGATAGGCAAGTTCGACGGCGTTCACATCGGCCATCGACGCATGGTGGATCGACTACTGGATGAGGCACGCCAGGAATCCCTCATTCCGACGGTACTCACGTTCGATCGAAATCCGTTGAGCATTCTCGCCCCGGCGGTCTGTCCGCCCGCGGTGGTGAGCAACGAACAGAAATGCGAGCTTCTCGATCAGCTCGGCGTTGATGCGACAGTCATGCTCACGTACGACCGAGACTTCAGCAATATGGCAGCAGAAGAATTTATTGAGCGTGTTCTCGTGAACGCGTTGCACACAAAAGCTGTCTACGTTGGACCAGATTTCCGGTTCGGCAAGGGTGGCAAAGGCAACGTGGCGCTGTTGGAAGAGTGGGGAGTTCGCGCGGATTTTGACGTGCGGCACTTTTCCATTGTGGAAAGCAACGGCAGCCGAGTGTCCTCGACCAAAGTTCGCGAGCTTCTCGCCGAAGGAGACGTTGCGGGAGCCGCTGCACTGCTGGATCGACCGCACGTTGTTCGCGGCACCGTCGTGCAGGGCGCGCGGCGCGGCCGCGAACTTGGCTTCCCGACAGCCAATCTTTCTCCAGACATGGAAGGGCTCATTCCTGCCGATGGCGTCTATGCGGCCTGGGCCGTGGTGGACGGTGTGCGGCATCCGGCTGCCGTTTCGGTCGGAAACAACCCGACATTCGAGGGGGTACCCAACCGCCAAGTTGAGGCCCATGTGCTCGGACCGAACTGTGAACCGATTGACCTTGACCTCTACGGCGCGCGTCTCGAGGTACGTTTCGTAGACCGCATTAGAGGCATGGTCGCATTTGCGGATGTGGAGTCATTGGTGGAGGGAATCACCGCAGACGTGAAACACGTGTGCGAGTTGCTCCGCAGCACTTCCGGCAACAGCGAATGACGATTCCGGCAGCGACACGGCCGGGCTCCCTCTCCGTCTGGACGGGGCGCGTCGTGGTGTTGCTCGGCATCATTCTGCTGTCGGCAAGTTTGCGAACGGCAGCGACGTCCTTGTCGCCCATCATCATCGCGGTATCGAATGACATTCCGTTGAGTGCACTCGGCCTTGGCGGACTGGGGATGCTTCCGCCGCTTCTGTTTGCCTTGGCTGGGCTGCTAGCGCCACGCCTCGTGCGAGGAATCGGTCTGGACGTAGCGACGATTCTTTCCGTCGTCCTCATGGTTGTCGGGTTTACTGCGCGCGTCTTTTCGGCGGACTACTGGGTACTGTTCGCGGGAACGCTGCTGGCACTCGCCGGTGCTGGCGCGGGAAATGTGCTCCTGCCTCCCATTGTGAAGCGCTATTTTCCCGACCGCATCGGTATGGTCACGTCGCTTTATGCGCTGTCGATTGCGGTGGGCACGGCATTGCCTCCCGCCGTGGCCTACCCGATTGCTGATGCGTCAAGTTGGCGCGTCTCGTTGGGTGTCTGGGCGGTGTTGGCCGTTCTCGCCCTTCCACCATGGCTCACTGTTTTCGTGCACAACCGTCGTTCTCGGCGAGCGGTAGCTGAAGATACGGTGCCGGAAATTGAACTGCCGCCTGCTGCCATGGTCGGACGAATCTGGCGCTCGAAGGTCGCCTGGAGTATCGCGATCGTGTTTTCGATCACGTCCTTTCAGGCGTATTCCCTGTTTGCGTGGCTACCGACGTTGCTCATCGATCGCGTGGGAGTGGATGCCGGAGAGGCTGGGCTGCTTCTCGCATTCTGGGGCGTACTCGGGATCGTCGCCGCCGTGATTGCTCCAGCTCTGGCTGCTCGATTGTCAAACGTCGGTTGGTTGCTCCACGTCGGTGCTACCGGATTCGTGCTGGGCTATCTTGGCTTGATTGTGGCGCCAGAGGTGTCCCCATGGCTGTGGGTGGGGCTGTGCGGAGTAGGCCAAGCGGTGTTCCCCACGTGCCTTGCACTCATCAATCTCCGAACACGAACGCACGAAGGGTCGATTGCTCTGAGCGGCTTCGTACAGGGGGTCGGCTACCTGATTGCGGCGCTCGGCCCGCTCCTGGTGGGGGTATTGCACGACCTCACTCAAGGTTGGAGCGCCTCCCTTGCCCTGATGGCGGCCACGGCTGCCGTTTTGGTGATTTTTGGGGTTCTCCTGCGCACTCCGCGATTCGTCGAAGACGATGTGGATTCTCGGCGCAGCTAGCGAGCTGAAGTCGCAAACGACATGGCGTAGTTCAGTTCAGCATGTCGGCGTGATGCACGAGCGCGGCGGCCCCGATGAGCGGGCCCTCGTCAGACAGCGATGACGGAACGACGCGTACCCGGTGTACAAACTCGAGAGAGCTGCTCTCGGTCACCCCGTTGCGAATGTGATCGAAGATATCCGGTGTGGCATTCGAGAAACCACCGCCAATGACGGCGATGTCGAGATCGAGAAGTGCGGTGGCCGAACCAATCGCACGACCGATGGCCACGCCGGCGCGCTCGATTGCGGCACGGGCAATATCGTTCCCTGCCTCGTAGCTTGCCGAGAGTTCTTCGCCGGTAGTGCCGTCCCAACCTTGTTCCCGCGCCCACGCAACACTGCGCGGGCCAGAGGCGATCGATTCCAGACATCCGGTCCCGCCGCAGGCGCACGGGGTTGTGTACCCGGCCACCTCGACGTGCCCAATGTGTCCGGCATTTCCGGTGCCACCAGCGACCGTGCGCCCGCCGAGGATGAGGCCACCCCCGACGCCGGTGGACACAATCATGCCCATGACGTTGTTGAATCCTTTGCCCGCACCAACCCAGTGTTCCGCGAGGGTGATGCACAGCCCATCGACCCGCATGGTCACCGGAAGGTCGGGAATGCACTGTGCTACCAGGTCACGAAGGAGGAAGGATTGCCATGCCGGGAGGTTGAGTGGGGATACCCGGCCCTGGTCTTGTTCGATTGGCCCCGCGGTGCCGATACCGGCGCCCAGAATTGTTGCGCCGTGGGGTGCGGCGGCCAGTGTTTCTGCGATGAGGTCGCGGACGTTGTCGGCAAGTTGCTCAGAGGAACTGGATGCGCCGGTCGGGTGTCGAAAGCGGCTGCCCGTCAGTACCTGGCCGGTCGAATCGACGAGTGCCGAAGCGACTTTCGTTCCCCCTAGGTCGATTGCGAGGGCAAGGTGGGGGAGCATCCTTCGAGCCTATTACGGTGGCTACGCGTAGGGTTGCAGCATGTCCCCCGACTGCGTTGAACTTGCGTTTGAACGAAGTTTGGAGTTTCCGCCAGCAATCGTTTTTGACGCGCTCATTGATCCGGACCTTCTCGGGGGCTGGCTTGCGCAAGCCAAGGTCGAGCCACATGTTGGTGGCGCATATGATCTGGTGTGGCTCAACAGCACGAGCTTTCCGCCAACACGCGGCACAATCAGGGTGGTTGATGAGCCACACGCGTTGGTGATTGATACCGACAATCGCGGTGGCTTTCATTTTGTACTTGAGCCGCAGGTTGGCGGTTCACGCGGCACAAGTACCGTGCTCACTGTTCGAGTCAAGGTTTCGGTAGACGAGGCTTTTGTCCCCCGGGTTACCGCGGACTGGCAAAGCAGTCTTGACCACCTCGATTCGCTATTGCGCGGACATTCGGTGGATTGGGCGAATTGGGATCGCGACCATTCGAGCGCGTGGCGGGAATACCTCAGCGCAGCCGGCGGACGCTGACCGCACGCTGCTCGTCGCCGGCGCACATTCGCAATGATCGCGCATCTGCAGGTGTTTGTTCCCAAAGCGTGCTCTTATGAGCAGAAACAGCAACACATGTTGAGATTCGCGGGGCTCGCACCTAACGTTGAGAATGAGGAGGCTGCCATGACATCGCGAACGCAAGCGGATACGGAGCTCCTCATGGTTCGCACCGCCGAGTTGTATTACGACGAGAACAAGACTCAGGACGAAATCGGTGCGTTGCTGGGGGTCACTCGCTGGAAAGTTGGCCGGCTCCTCACTCAGGCGAGGGAACGCGGAATCGTCCGCATTGAAATCATTCATCCCCGCGCCAGGAGGCTCGGGGTAGAGCGGGAACTTCGTGAGCGCTTTGGGCTTCACGACGCCATCGTGGTCCCGGCCTCGGAGGACATCGCCTCGCGGGTAGCGCAGGCCGCAGCCGACTACCTCACGGCTCTTCGACCGGTACCACGCACTCTCGGGATCAGTTGGGGTCGCACCCTCGATAGTGTTGCTGATCATCTCAACCACGGCTGGGCTGCTGGTGTGACCGTTGTTCAGATCAACGGGGGAGTGAGTCTCAATCGACGGCCGGGTACCGCATCAACTACGGCGGCGGAGATTGCCCAAAAGGGCAATGGCCAATCGATTCTGCTGCCGAGCCCCGCGATTCTTGAGCGACTTGAGACTGCCCGCGCAATCAGCACTGACCGAACTGTGGCTGCGGTGCTTGACCGTGCCACCACTGCCAATGCCTACCTCTACAGCGCAGGTGTCGCAGACTCATCATCAGTACTTGTCGACAGCGGATATCTCTCGACGAACGATGTTGCGGAACTGGTCCGAAAAGGCGCAGTAGGCGATGTCGTTGGCCGCTACATTGATGCGAACGGAAATCCAGTTGACCCCGGACTTGATGAGCGTACGGTGGGGCTTGGACTAGATCAGCTTCGCGAAGCAGAGACAGCAATTTTTGTGGTTGCCGGTGACACGAAGCACGATATCTCTCGCGCGGTCGTGACCAGCAAACTGTGCAGCATCATCGTGACAGACGAGGCAACAGCAGCAGCACTCTTGGAGGAACAATGACAATCGACCAACCCGTTGCACTGGCACCGGCGTCTCGTGCCGTGCAACTCATCGGAGCTGATCTCACGGAGAAGAGTTTGAAGCTTCACCTTGATGGGCTCGCTGGCGTAGATGCTGTTGGGCTAGAAGCACGTGCGGCAGATCTTGCCACCCGTTCGATCAAGACGAGCTCAAAAGCGTGGGCGCTGGATACGATCATCAGCCTCATCGACCTCACGACGCTCGAAGGGGCGGACACCCCAGGCAAAGTGCAGTCACTCGTTGCCAAGGCACTCAACCCGGATCCTTCTGACCTCACCACTCCTCGTGTTGCGGCAGTGTGCGTTTACGGCGACATGGTGCAGGGCGCCGTGGAAGCTCTCGGCAGCGCTCACGCAGCTGGAGGCACCACAGGCGTCAACGTTGCAGCGGTTGCCACAGCATTCCCGAGCGGTCGCGCTTCTCTTGCGATCAAACTTGCCGACACCGCCGAGGCTGTTGCTGCCGGCGCGGACGAAATCGACATGGTCATCGACCGTGGCGCATTCCTTTCTGGCCGCTACGGTCTCGTGTTCGAGCAGATTGTGGCGGTGAAGGAAGCTTGTCGCCGGGCCGATGGAAGTTTCGCCCACCTCAAAGTCATCCTTGAGACAGGTGAACTGAACACCTACGACAATGTTCGACGCGCATCGTGGCTAGCGATCCTTGCTGGGGCAGATTTCATCAAGACATCCACGGGAAAAATTCAGCCCGCTGCGACACTCCCGGTCACGCTGCTCATGCTGCAGGTTGTGCGGGATTGGCGCAACCTCACGGGGGAGCGAATTGGGGTGAAGCCGGCCGGCGGGATTCGCTCGTCGAAGGATGCCATCCGATACCTCGTAACGGTTGCCGAAACGGTGGGCGAAGAATGGTTGAATCCGCACTTGTTCCGATTCGGAGCATCGAGCCTCTTGAACGATGTTCTGCTGCAACGCCAGAAGCTCAACACCGGCCACTACAGCGGCCCCGACTACGTCACGATCGATTAGGAGCTTTTCATGTCATTCCTCGAATACGCCCCGGCTCCCGAGTCCACGAGCATTTTGCACCTGAAGAAAAGCTACGGGCTCTTCATTGACGGTGAGTTCCGTGAGGGGCACGGCACGCCGTTTGCAACGATTTCTCCGGCAGACGAGTCCGTCATTGCGAACGTCGCGAATGCGAACGCTGCGGATGTGGACACTGCGGTAGCGGCCGCCCGCCGCTCCTATGACAAGGTGTGGTCGCGAATGAGCGGCCGCGATCGTGGCAAGTACCTGTTTCGTATCGCGCGCCTCGTGCAAGAGCGTGCCCGCGAACTTGCCGTTGCGGAGAGCCTTGACAACGGAAAACCCATCAAGGAAAGCCGGGATGTAGATGTCCCGCTTGTCGCAGCCTGGTTCTTCTACTACGCGGGTTGGGCAGACAAGCTTGACCATGCTGGACTTGGCCCTGCACCCCAAGCGCTTGGCGTTGCCGCGCAAGTAATTCCGTGGAACTTCCCGTTGCTTATGCTCGCGTGGAAGATCGCGCCTGCCCTCGCAGCGGGAAACACGGTCGTTCTGAAGCCCGCAGAGACCACTCCACTGTCCGCTCTCATTTTCGCTGAGATCTTGCAGCAAGCAGACCTTCCAGCGGGTGTGGTGAACATCGTGACTGGGGCTGGTGACACAGGTTCTGCACTTGTTAACCACCCTGACGTGAACAAGGTCGCGTTCACCGGATCCACGGCAGTTGGTCGGGCGATCGCAAAGTCAATAGCGGGAACGTCGAAGAAGCTCACACTCGAGCTCGGTGGCAAGGCAGCCAACATCGTGTTTGACGACGCGCCCATGGATCAGGCCATCGAGGGCATTGTGAACGGCATCTTCTTCAACCAAGGTCACGTGTGTTGCGCGGGAAGCCGGTTGCTTGTTCAGGAGAACACCCACGACGAAGTGATTGACCGCCTCAAACAACGACTCTCAACCCTGCGGATGGGCGATCCGCTCGACAAGAACACCGACATTGGCGCGATCAATTCTCAAGCGCAGCTTGACCGAATTCGTGCACTCTCCAACGTCGGTGAAGAAGAGGGTGCGACGAGGTGGAGCGCGGACTGCGCAATCCCGGAGAAGGGGTTCTGGTTTGCCCCAACGATCTTCACTAACGTGGAGACGAGTCACCGCATTGCTCGCGAAGAAATTTTCGGCCCGGTGCTCTCAGTGCTCACCTTCCGCACCCCAGCGGAAGCCATTGCGAAAGCAAACAACACTCCGTATGGTCTTTCCGCCGGAATTTGGAGCGACAAAGGCAGCCGCATTCTCGGTGTAGCGGATCGGTTGAAGGCTGGCGTGATCTGGGCCAACACGTTCAATCGATTCGATCCGGCAAGTCCATTCGGTGGTTTCAAGGAGTCAGGATACGGCCGCGAGGGCGGACGCCACGGGCTCGGGGCCTACCTCCAGAGTGGATGGAACGCACAGACTCACAAGTCGCTTCCCGCGCGCGCCTCCACCACGAAAGATCGGGGCCGGACAAAGAACGCCACGCCGGCTCGCGCAGCAAAGAAGGGAGCATCGAAATGACCGCTCACCTCACCATTCCCAAGACTTACAAGCTCTACATCGGCGGAAAATTCCCCCGAAGTGAGTCCGGACGAACCTATGAAGTGCTCACACGAAAGGGCGCTTTCCTTGCGAACGCGGCACGGGCAAGCCGCAAGGATGCGCGCGATTCCGTCGTTGCGGCGCGCGCAGCGTTTTCTGGCTGGGCCGGGGCTACCGCATACAACCGCGGCCAAGTGCTGTACCGGATTGCCGAGTTGCTCGAAGGGCGTCGAACCCAGTTCGTTGAGGAGATTCGATCGGGAGGGGGGCTCTCCGAAGCGCAAGCCCACCGTGAAGTAGACACCGCCATTGACGTGTGGGTTTGGTATGCCGGCTGGGCCGACAAATACCTTCAGGTCACGGGCAATGCCAATGCCGTGAGTGGCCCGTACTTCAATATCTCAACCCCCGAACCGACAGGTGTGGTGGCGATTGTCGCCCCGCAGGGACCCGCAACCGAGGGGGCGGGACTGCTTGGACTCGTTTCAGTGGTTGCGCCCGCGCTCGTGAGCGGCAACACGGTGGTGGTGATTGCGAGCGAGTCGATTCCGTTGCCCGCGATCAGCCTTGCTGAAGTACTGGCGACCAGTGATGTGCCGGGAGGCGTTGTCAACATTTTGACCGGCTCTCCCGCGGATATTACCCCGTGGCTTGCAAGCCATGCTGACGTGAATGCGCTTGATTTGGCTGGCGCCGCTGACCTGGAGTGGGTGGATCTCCAAATCGCGGCAGCAGACACCTTGAAGCGTGTGCTCCCTCCCGAGGCTGGTGTTCCTTCGCCAGCGATCGACCGCATCCAGTTCTTCACGGAAACGAAAACTGTGTGGCATCCGAAGGGGATCATCTAGGCGGAAAAAACGCTGCGGGTAACGCCGTGGGGTGCCGAAGCACTGAAATTGGAGTTGAGGTAACGGAACGGTAACGGGCCGGGTATAGTGGTGGTCACCTGAATTTGGGACCAGCACGAACAACGAACGGCCTGTCAATGACGACTGACCACCAACCGACTATGCGCACACTGCGGCGCGGCGTCATCGTGGGCGTGCTCGTTGTCGGGTTTGTTGGTGCGATCGGCCTCGGGCCGGATACCACGAGAGTCGAAGCTACCGGACTGTTTGGTGGATTGCGTGCACCTGGTGATGCCGCCTTCATTGCAGGCCACCGCGGGGACCGCTCGGTTGCACCAGAAAACACAATGCCTGCGCTCACTGCGGCGCTGGACGGGCCGATGACGTTCATTGAGACGGACATCCAGTTGAGCAAAGATGGCGTTCCCGTGCTCATGCATGATTCGTTCCTGAACCGCACCACAAACGGCTCGGGTCGAGTAAGCGACTACACCCTCCAGGAGCTTGAAACTCTGGATGCGGGGGCGTGGTTCTCGCCCGCGTATGTCCGGACGCAAATCCCCACCCTGGAGTCGCTGCTCGCCGCGATGCAGGCCAAGCAAGCTTCCGGAACCCCTAAGAAAGCTCTCTTGGAACTCAAGGGATACTGGTCGACCGACGAGGCGCGCATCGTCACGGATCTGATCGCTAGCTACGACATTGGCAGTCTTGTGATCATGTCGAGTTTTGACACCTCCACGATTACCCATGTGAAGGAGGCGGATCCCACACTTCCGGTCGCCATCATCACGTCCAACCTTCCCAACGACTCGGTCGCCTTTGCGAAGCTTTATGGTGCGGTCGCGATCATCACGAACCGGGCGTCGATCGACAAGAATCCGTGGTTCATCGATCGGATGCATCGCGCAGGCCTCGGTGTCGTGCTCTACACCCTCAACTCCAAGTCGGCATGGAAAAAGGCGATTGACCTAGGCGCTGACGGCATCATCACCGACAAGCCACAGCGCCTGGACCGTTGGCTTGTTTCTGCCACGGGCTAGAAGCGAAACTGAAGCGAATCTCAGCGAAACCGACGAGAGTTGGGTCCCTGACGCGTTAGGGTCAGATCGAGGAAGGTTCAGATGAAAGAGACCGAGCAGCGACACCACGCTGAAGCCAATTCGAGAATCGCGTTTGTCGGCGACAGCATCACCGCAGCGGGTGATTGGGGAACCTGGTTTCCGAATGACTCGGTGGCAAATCTGGGGATCTCCGGTGACACTAGTGATGACGTCTTGGCGCGTCTTGCAGAAATTGTCGAATATGACCCGCACGAGATTTGCCTTCTCGTCGGGACCAACGATCTTGGGGCGGGTCACTCCGTCGAACACCTCGTACGCAACCTGGAGCTTCTCCTGGTTGAACTTCGACGCGAACTACCGGAAGTCAGGTTGCTCGTGCAGTCGATCATGCCGCGGGGCAAAGAGTTTGCGGATCGTCTTCACGAATCCAACATCCACCTGCGTCAGTTTGCTCCCACCGTTCACGCTCTATATCTGGACCTGTGGCCCGCACTGGCTGGCGATGATGGCGCGCTCCGTTCCGAATATTCCGACGATGAGCTACATCTGACGCGTAAAGGCTACGAGGCGTGGCTCGCTGTAGTGCGACCTGCGCTAGCCGAGCTGCGCACAATGCCACCAACAGGTTCTGCAGATTTCACAGTTTCCTGATGAGTCGAGAATAGAAACCCACGCCCTTCAAAAACGTGGTGACGTGAATTCGTTCGTTCTTCGCGTGCAGGGTTCCCCGCTCTTCTTTTGACATCTCAAACGGGCTGAATCGGTAGACAAAGTCACTAATGCGAGTGAAGTGCCGGCTGTCGCTTGCACCAAGCATGACGTAGGGGGTCACGATGGTTCCGTCGTAGATTTCCTCAATCGTGTTCTTGACAAGTGACCAGGCTCGTCCCGTCGTCGGTGAGACTGGAGACGGTTCTGACGGATGCAACGCGTCAATCGACACTGTCTCGTCCCGAATAGCCCGACGGACGTGCTCGATTGCTTCACTCACACTGGAATCAATAGCCACACGAATGTTCACGATTGCTTCAGCCCGCTCCGCCAAGGCATTCGCGGCGTGCGCCCCGCTCAACTGCGTCACGGCCTGCGTGGTTCGGACCATGGCGTTTGTTTCGTCGCCCAAGCGCGAGAACAGTCCAAGCAGGGGGAGTTTGGTGAGCCACAGGTTCGTAAAAATCCACTTGAGTGGTTGGCGCGCGTGCGCTCCGAGAGTTCGGATCATCTCCAAATTCGTTGCCACAAATGACTTGCGGAATGGTGTCCGGTTCAGCCGGACTATCGCGCGCGCAAGCCGCGCTGTGGCGGCAAGTCGAGGAGGAGTGGAAGCGTGACCGCCCTGTTGCGCCACGGAAAGGCGAAGGCTGAGGATCCCTTTCTCGCTGACACCGACCACGGCAATAGGTTTTGTCACCCCAGGGAAAATTCCCTCTACGACGGCGCCACCTTCATCAAGCACGAGCGCTGGTCGGATTCCGCGGTCGCGCAAGTGGTCCACCACCATGCCGGCACCCGAGCCAGCGGTCTCCTCGTTGTGCCCGAAACTGAGGTAAATATCGTGTTCGGGAGTAAAGCCAGCAGCAACGTGTGATTCGATCGCTTCGAGGATTGTGACGAGAGAGCCTTTATCGTCGAGTGTTCCTCGGCCCCACACCGTTTGTTCTTCACCGTCGCCGATGAGTTCCGCAGAGAATGCCGGATGCTCCCAGCCTTCGTCATCGGCATACACAACGTCGTAGTGCGCCATCAGCACGGTCTCCTCGCCGGGTGCGGCTCCGGCCCAGCGAAAGAGCATCGAGTGCCCGTCGATGAGTTCGAGGTCAAGCGCATCGTGAGCCTTCGGGTACAGAGCGGCAAGTGTCTTCCGAAACGCGAGGAACTGTGCCCAGTCCGTCTCCGACTCGTCGAGGTGAGAGATCGTGGGAATTCGAATGAGGGTACGAAGGTTTTCTACCGCACGTATTCCGTCTATTTCTGGTTGCACCCTTTGACTCTATAAGCCGGATAGCCTTGATTCGATGACTACCTATCCGACTCCTGCTTTCTCGCGGCCCGCGCTCGCGCCAGGTCTATTGGGCGCAATAGTGCTTTTTGCTGGACTCGCGTTGTTGGATGACGCGAGTGGCTACTTTTGGATCCAAATGGTGGTTGCCGTTCTTGCCGTCATCGTGGCGGTGTTTGCGTGGCAAGCTCGCGCACCGTGGTGGATTTTCGTCATGGCACCGATTGTTGTGGTGTGGAATCCGGTGTGGCCATTCGACTTCGATGGTCAAGCGTGGGTGGCGGCACAGTTTGTGGCGGCATTGGCCTTCATCGTCGCTGGCATCCGAATCAAGGTTAAAAACCCAGAGGATCGCAACCAGAGGTAGCCCTACACGCGGGAGAGTTCCCACGTGATGGCGTCGTCAAGAACGCCCATCGAGTGAGACGCAAGGAGTTCCAACTCGTCGTTCGAGGCAGCGGGAATCACAATTCCTTCTGTGGCCAAGATGTCAGCCGTGTGCTCGGCCGAGACGTAGTCGACTGTTGAAGAATCCCCGACAGGAACCACTGTGTGCATGATGGTGTGGTCGTAGACATGGATCATGTTGAACGCCTGCGCGCCGTCGCGTGCTCGCGTCGCGCCCACCGGGGCAACGAGATCCTGGGTGTAGCAACTCGCGGAAGCTACCGAGACCGGGATGCCGGCGAAAGTGGCGTTGGTTGAGTAGTGGAGGTGCCCGGCAATAATGCTGCGGACGTCAGTACCTTTCAACACTTCGGCCAGAGCCCCCTGCTCCCGCAACTCCGAAGTAACGGCGAGGTCCAGCACGCAAGGAACTGGTGGGTGGTGCATGGCGAGAATTGTTCCGTGCGGAGCGTCGAGAGCTAGTTCGTCGGCGAGCCAATCGAGTTGGCTGCTTTCGAGCTGACCGTGTTGTTGGCCCGGCACGCTCGTGTCGAGGGTGATGATCCGGAGTCCGTTGATGAAGTAGACACGGTCGACCGGGTCAGTGGAAGGCGATTGGCCGAGCATCGTGGAACGAAACGCTGCGCGATCGTCGTGATCACCCATCACCCAGATCGCTTGCGTTCCAAGACGCCTGGCTACAGGGTCGACGATCGACCGCAATTTGCCGTACGCGACGGGTTCACCTTTGTCTGCAAGGTCGCCGGTGAACACAATCGCTTCCGGTCGGATTCCTGAGGCTTCCAGATCGTCAAACACTTTTCGAAGACGTTCTTCACTGTCGAGTCGCCCATACAGGTGGCCGTTTGCGAGCAGATGAGTATCACTGAGATGCAGGATGAGGTGGTTCGGCCTCGAATACTCGGCCGTCCTGAGAGCCATGGGTCAAGCAAACCGTGTTTAGGGCGACGGCGTTCGTTTTGCGTCGGCGAGTCGAACATCAGGTCGCCATGTCGCGATTAATCGACAAATGCCCTAAACTGGTGGAGCATCGCGAGGATCCAATCGCGACCTGACCTTGCCACTGGCAAGTTGCTCGGGTTCGGTTCCCCGCCATTCACGTCGAGCAGCCAGAAGCCGCTGGCCAGCAGCCTCAGCATCACGAGCGTGGATGGAGCACCGCACGGCCCTCGTGCGGTGAATACTCAGGCGCTTGTCCCAAGGAGGAACATGGCTCGATCGGGCCAGAAGACCACGTCAGCCGGACGAAAGTCCACAGCTGGCCGTTCAGCGACGGGCAAAACCTCGCAAAAGAAGTCCGCGAATCGTCGAACACGACCCGGCGATGACGTTGGCATCATCCCCATTCTTGCTCGTGCCGTCCGCGAGGTGGAGAACGCCGCTGCGCGCGGCAAAGTCTCACCCGCGAATCGCACCAAGTTTTTAGTTTCCGCACTTCTTATGCGCGACGAGCGCGCTCGCGCAAAGGCGGACACCGTGGTGTCCGATACCGAACGGGTCGAGCTTCTTAAACGCCTCGACGGAATTGCAACGATCCTCGCGAAGACCGCCGCGCGCGATACGACTCTCATCCAGTTGCTGGCCGAAGACGCCAAGGTTTCGGATGCCGCCAAAAAGCTTCGTCGCGACATGCTGATTGCGTCGGGTACCGAGCTTTCGGCCGATGAGCTCATCATTGTCAAAGAACCTGAGGCGGCAGCGCCTGCGGCAGAAAAGCAAGTTGTCCCTCAGTCTGTGCGGCAAGCACAAATGGCGAACCCGTTCTTGGCGCCCGATCTTTCCGCCCTTCAAACGGCAAAAACACCCGAAGCCAGCCGTCTCTCGAACTGGGAGCTCCTTGACCCGCTCTTCCGTGCCTTTGAGTACGGGGCCGGTGGCAAGGCCGCAAGCATGGACTTGCCAGAAGAGGTCTCGCTCACTATTCCTGGTAGCCCGGACCTCATGCGGCACCAGGCGCGGTTCTTGGCGGAAGTGAAGCAGGGGCATCGTACGTTTTTGATTGCTGACGAGCCAGGGCTTGGCAAGACGGCAGAAGCGCTCTTGGCGGCGTCTGTGTCGCACTCATACCCGATCCTCGCGGTTGTCCCCAACGTGGTTAAAACCAACTGGGCGCGCGAAGTGGAGTTGTGGACTCCGCAGCGCACCGCAACGGTGGTCCACGGTGATGGCAACGATGTGGACGCGTTTAGCGACGTGGTGATCGTCAACTATGAGGTTCTCGACCGTCACGTTGGATGGCTCAGCCGATTCGGATTCAAAGGGATGGTCGTTGATGAGGCCCACTTCATCAAGAACCTCGGCTCACAGCGATCGCGCCACGTACTTTCGTTAAGCAAGTCCATCCGGGCAGCGCAACCGAACGCGCTCATGATGGCGCTGACCGGAACGCCCCTCATTAATGACATCGAAGACTTCCGAGCCATTTGGCAGTTCCTTGGTTGGATTGACGACAAGAAGCCTCTGCCTCCGCTTATGCGCAAACTTGAAGAGGTCGGGTTGACCCCGGCCGATGTCGGCTTCTTCGCGGAAGCCCGTCGAGCAGTGATCGACATGGGAATTGTCCGCCGTAGGAAAATCGATGTGGCCGCCGACATTCCTGCACGGCGTATCGCTGACCTGCCCGTCGAACTTGACGACGATTTCGGTCGCGGGATTCGGCAGGCCGAGGCCGCACTCACAGCGCGACTGATGGAGAAGTACAAGCGAGTTCTTGCTGCGAAGCCGGATGGCGTGCAAGAGGACCTCATCCGTGTGGTCGCTCACGCAGAGTTGGAAGAGTCCAAGGCTGCGAAAACCGGTGAAAACGTATTCACGATGGTGCGCAAGATTGGTCAAGCGAAAGCCGTCCTGGCTGCCGATTACACCGCACAGCTTGCCCGTTCCGTGGGCAAGGTGGTGTTCTTTGCCAAGCACATCGATGTGATGGATGCGGCAGAAGAGCATTTCGCCAAGGTCGGGTTGCAGTCAATTTCGATCCGTGGCGACCAGACGAGCGAATTCCGGCAAAAGCAGATCGATGCGTTCACCAATGATCCGGATGTGTCGGTGGCAGTGGCTTCACTCACCGCGGCTGGGGTTGGGCTCAACTTGCAGGCGGCATCCAACGTGGTTCTCGCGGAGCTTTCCTGGACCAGCGCTGAGCAGGCGCAAGCAATTGACCGAGTACACCGGATCGGCCAGGCTGAGCCGGTGACGGCGTGGCGGATTATTGCTGCACACACGATTGACGCGAAAATTGCGGAGCTCATTGATCGCAAGGCTGGCTTGGCTGCTCGCGCTCTCGACGGTTCAGATGACGAGATCGCCGCTGAGTCCAACGTGCAGCTCGACGCGCTCTCAGCGCTCTTGAGGGACGCTCTGGCGGGCTCTGCTAGCGAGTAACGAGGGTCAGCATGAGTCGGGAGTCCACGACTGATTCGACTTCATGACGCAGGCCTGCATCTAGTCGCAATAGTCCGCCCGGGCGCAACGTGGTTTCTTGGTTGTCTGCGCGAACAAGAAGTTCGCCATCCAGCGCCTGCATGATGAGCGGAAAGGGAGTGGAGTGCTCTTTGAGCACGTGTCCTGCGGCGAAAGTGAGGACTACGACGCGAACATCTGAATGCGTGAGAGCCGTTGAGTGGCCCATCCCCGATTCTGGAATGGGGGAGTCCGCTCGAACATCGGGAATGATTGTGATGGCGGTGGATGAGGTCTCAGCAGACATACCTCTACGCTAGCGCTGCTCGCGTGACAGTGGGAGTGTTGTACTCGTGGTCGTACGAATCAAGCGCATCTATGAAGAGCCCGCCGAAGAGGACGGTTGCCGAGTGTTAGTGGACCGTCTCTGGCCTCGTGGCGTGAGCAAAGAGCGTGCCCAACTCGCCGTGTGGCTGAAGGATGTTGCCCCGACGACTGGACTGCGCAGGTGGTTCAATCATGAAGAACCGAAGTGGCACGAGTTCCGTGCGAGATATACGGCGGAACTTGAGCAGAATGATGCAGTGTCGAAATTGCGGGAGCTTGTCGACAGCCACGACGTGGTCACACTCGTGTACGGCGCACGCAGCGAGACGGAGAATCAGGCGGTCGTTCTTCGCGACTATGTATCGTGATCCGGTGGCGTCCGTTCCGTGCAGTTAAACCCTAAAAGCGCGCTTGTACCCCGATGTCAGCAATATGGGGGACACCCTCATGGGGGTGACCCGATCTGGGGGCAGAAGTGGGACATGCTCATGACTTATCTTTGAACTACGCAAGACGGGGGAATACCCGGAGGCGGTGGCGGGCTCACGCCGGCAGTGGAATTACGGGGGTAAATCCACAGCTAGTTAGCCCAGAGTTCCACCGCCTCCTCACCATTTAACGGGTGTATTTGTGACGAGTGAAACCTGCCGGTCTACAGGAACGGGAGCGAGTAGCCTTCGATGAGTTCTGGCGCGAAGGTTTGCGCTGCGAACCAACTGCCCACTACGAGCGCCACGCACAGAAGCCAGATCCAAAGCAAGAGTGAGTTTCTGCCGGTTTCGCGCTTGACCGCAATGGTTCGTACCAGCAAGTAGACCGGTGCACTCAATATCGCCCAGAACCAGTGCGCGGGCTGATGGTATCCAGCCCAATCAAGTTTGCTGCGGTCGGCAATTGCCAGAATGATGGTTACGAGGTACAGGACAGCAACAACACCGCCGGCGATCATCCACCATTCGATGCCAGCAGGGACATAGCGAGGGTAGTTCTCGGATCCTTTGACGCCCCCAGCAATCAACAGTCCCGCGATGAGCGGTGTTGTTGCAATGAACCATCCCGGCACCGTGGACTTTCGTGTGGCGGGAACCGCAAACAGCTCATCGGGGGTGGCAGAGGCAGCATTCGGGTCTTGTGCCCACGCGCTCGACGCCGCAACTGGTACTGAGCCGCTTTCGCTAGCGCCGAACACGCTGTCAATGCTCGGTTCGGCTGCGGCGGCTACTGGAGCGATTGGTTCGGCCGGGCTTGGCGCAGGTGTCGCGGGTGCGGTGGGCGTCGCTGCGGGCTGAGCAACTCCCAATGGCTGCCCGTTGCCAACATTCAGCCAATCGAAGGCCGTCGGGGTTGCAGAGTCTGGCACAACCGGAGTCGGAGTGGCTTCGGCCGGGGCAGGCGACGCGGCACCCTCCGGAGTCTCCACTGCGTCGGTTGCTCGAGCGCGCATCTCGCGACGAGACGGAAGGCCCGTTGCGGGAGCGGAGACTGACGGTGCGGCCTCGGCATTTTCTTGAGCCCCAACCGTGGCACTGGGCTCAACGGTGGGCGGCGCAGGGTCAACGGCCGGCGCAGTGAAAACAGGGGCCACTGTTTCGACGCTGGGCGCCGTCATAGCGGGCGGTTCCACGAGAGGTGGTGTTGAAGGCGGTGCGAGTGATTCAAGACCGGTAGGTTGCGCCGCAGCGACTTGCGGACTTGTGGTGGCGGGTGCCTGGGTGACCGGCTCCTGCACTACTGGTGCCTGAGCGACCGGTTCTTGAACCGCGGGCGCTTGGGTGACGGGTTCTTGGACGACTGGTGTCTGGACTACAGGCGCCTGAACTACGGGTTCTTGAACGACGGGTGCCTGAACGACAGGTTCCTGCGAAGGAAAAGTTTGGGCTGGAGCCGAATACGCGGGCTCAGGCTGTACTGGTGCCGTCTGCGTGTGTGAGACGGGTGCGGGGTCAGTTTGCGCGGGAACACTCTGGGCGTAGGGTGCCTGAGTTGCTGGTTCGTGAGCAGGTTCCGGAGTCGGAGCTACGGAAACAGGAGGTGCAGACACAGGCGGGACAGAGACCGGTGGCGCGGAAACGGGCGGCACGACAGGCTCGGGCACGCTCGGCGGATGAATCGAGTCCGTCCAGTTCTGGCCATCCCACCAACGCAGCTCGGAAGCCTTGTAGGGGTCGGGATACCAGCCAGCAGGTACAGGCGCTGCCTGGTCTGATGCCATAAGTCTGTTCCTCTCCTCTGATTTCGGGTTCAGACGGAATTCCGTCAAGTCTATTCATCCGAAACCAATGAATGGTCGTCACTGCGGGGGTGTTGCATTCTCGCCACTGCCCCGAGTGGGGGTAGGGGAATCTGTCCATCGTCGCAGTCGGATGTGGTGACTACGCACGAATCACGTCAGCTGCGTTGCGTGACCTGATGCTCCCGAATGCGACTTTGTACCGCTACTGGCACAAAGCACCTCATTCGAAATCCCTTAGGGTGCGGCTCATCCTCTCACGAAAGGGAGGCAAACGATTCAGGATGCTGAGGGTGCGGCAGTCGAAAGAGCCGTCTCGATCGCGCTCACGATTTCTGGCGCATCCGGCTTCACCTTGGGACGAAAACGTTGAATCGACCCATCGGGCGACACCAGGAACTTTTCGAAGTTCCATTGCACTTTGCCTGCGTCACCGTGAGAATCTTCGACAGCGGTGAGCTGTTCGTACAGTGGATGCTTGTCTTTACCGTTGACCTTCACCTTGTCGAACATAGGGAAAGTAACGCCGTAGGTCGTAGAACAAAACTCTTTGATGTCCTCGGCGCTTCCGGGTTCTTGGGCCATGAACTGATTGCACGGGAAGCCCAAGACGGTGAACCCGCGAGCTGCGTACTGTTCGTAGAGCTTCTCCAGGCCCGCGTATTGAGGAGTATGCCCACACCGGGATGCGACGTTGACCACCATCACCACTTTGTCGGCGTATTCACCAAACGTGGTCTCGGTGCCGTCAATTGTGGTGAGAGGAATATCGCGAAGTGTCATGTCTTTAGCGTACGACGATGCTGCGATTTTGGTGGAGGCTACGCGATGCCGAGCATTGAAGCGAAGACAGTGTAGAACGCTGCGCTAAACGCGACGAGCGCGATACTGGGCACAAGGGTGCACAACACATGCACGATCAGTGGCGCCCAGCCGTGCCCTACAGTGCGGGTCACGTGCACCCCGCGCACCACCAAGTAGAGCAAGGGGCTCAAAAGCATCCACCACGGCGAAGCAGTCGCAGTGTGCAATGAAGCTTTGAGGACGTGGCGGTCGTGAATAGCGAACATCACCGTTAGCGCAAAAATAAGAACACTGGTCAAGGCGATGAGAAAAGTTGAATAGAAATCGCCAAGAGTGATCATGAGGCCCAGCAACAATATTGTGGACCACAGCGGGGCAGTGGCGATTGCCCACACCGATTTCGTGTAGGCCCTAGTCGGCTGGAACTGAGTGACGGGTCGCGCCGACATCGACACGTGACCTTGGCTGTTGTAGCGCTGGCTCATCGGACGATACGGATCGATGGGTGGAAGGGTGGCGTCGGTGCGAATCGGCACAGGGGAGAAGTATCGGTTGCCCTGTTGCGGCGCAACCGGGTGTCGCGGTCGCGTGGTGGAGGTCCACTGACTTCCATCCCACCATCGCGCCTGAGCGTCATCGGTCGGGTCGGGATACCATCCCGCAACAATTACTGCATACCCCATGTCGGTTGACATCAAACCCCCAGTGGAGAATTCCTCAAGCCCCGCGCGAGAGAAACCGTCCCACTCTTGAATTTAGTTGTTTCGTGGGAGCCTTTCACGCCCCCCTTCGCGGGTAGCGGCCCGTTTTCGTACCCCCACTTGTGGGTACCCTTGATCATCATGAATATTGACTTTCGCCATCATCCTGTGGACGCAACAGCTGCCAAAACGCTTGCTGAATCACACTTCAGGTTGGGGCTCGTCGACACGACCGTTCCTGAACAGTTTCGGGCGTGGTTGCGGGCGGATGCGCGAGGCTTCCACAAAGAGATCCCGGACGACGCGTCGCTTGCTGCGAGTGTCGAGGGTCTCGCCTATCGCCGAACGACTGGAGTCTGGGCCGAAGGGGCCGAGCCCGATGAGGAGCCAGTAGGAACCATCAGCTCTTGGCCGGCAGAACTCTCGCTACCGGGCGAGCGTTCGATCGATGCGTGGGCGGTGAGCTCGGTTACTGTGTCGCCAGCGAAACGAAGGCGTGGCATTGCTCGCGCGCTTCTTGAAGCAGAGTTGGCGACCGCAGCTGAGCTTGGGCTGGCCGTGTCGATTCTTACCGTCACAGAAACGACGATCTATGGACGGTACGGATTTGCGCCAGCTGGTTTTGTCACCGACATTGTGATCGACCCTCGACGGGCCACCTGGGTTGGACCGACTCCCGCCGGGTCGATTGACTTCGTTTCGATGGAGGACGCGTGCGCTCTCTTGCCTGGACTGCACAATCGGAGTCGGCAATCCACACCAGGTCAGATCGACGTGTGGGATATGCGGTGGAAAGATCTTGCCGCGCTCACCCCTGACGAGAAGGAACGAGCCAAGAGGTTGCGAGCCGTGCGCTTCCTCGACGATGACGGAGACGTTCAGGGCCTCGCCCTCTATCGCGTTCTTGGCGGGGTTCATGACTTCGTTGAGCATCGCCTAGAGCTGGACTTTTTCCTTGCCACAACCGAGGATGCCTCGGCCGCACTGTGGCGTTTCCTGCTCGGGGTTGACCTGGTGAGCGAAATCCGTGCGGAAATGCGAAGTGTTTCTGAGCGCCTGCGGTGGCAGGTGGCGGATCAGCGTGGCATCAAAGAGACCGTCGGTGACCACCTGTGGGCACGAATCCTGGATGTTCCTGCAGCCCTTTCTGCGCGCGGCTATTCGAGTGACGGGCGAATTGGGCTAGAGGTTTCTGACCCGTTCGGTTACGCAGAGGGACGGTTCCTGCTCACGGTGAACAAAGGTATCGGTTCGGTTGAGCAAAGCGACCAGCCATTCCCGGAGGGAACGGCTTGCCTTGGGATGTCGGTGAACGAATTGTCGGCGCTGTATCTGGGCGGTGTGTCTGCAGGCGTATTGTCGGCTTCCGGCCGAGTTGTGGAGTTATCACCGGGTGCCGCACTGGCCGCTGATTTCATACTTCACTCGCCAGTGTCACCGTTTCCGAACATTTGGTTTTAACGAGGCAACCCTGATCTCCGGACTCGCGTAACGTGGTGGTAGCGGGAGCAAGCGCTCTTGCGCCATTTGAAGGGACCCTGTGACCACTGAGTGCATCCACGGTTTGGACATCGCTCGATGCGATCTGTGCTCGCCCAGAACTCCTCCGCCCACCGCTGGTGGTGTAGCTGCACCGGGAACGCGCGCACGACGCGCGCCAGCCAAAAAGCGCTCCACTTCCTCTCTCACTTCCGCTAAGCCGGCAACAGTGGATGCGGGAGCCCGTCGTATCTTCCACATCACTCATCGCCAAAACGTGGCAGCAATCCTCGCCGCGGGGAGGCTTCTCTCCGAGACAGCCGGCGCCGCCCCCGTAGTTGACATTTCCGCGTCAGACAACCGCGAGGTGCGCCGCGAAGTGCGGGTTGGGGCAGATGATTCCAGTGCGACGGTGGCCTCGCACGTACCGTTTTTTCTGGCTCCCAACGCGTTCTTGTGGGACAGGCTCCGTGGCAGAGAGACCGATATTCGGCTTGCTCCGGAGGCGCACACCACTCCGACATCTGACTTTGTGCTCTTTGTCAGTACGGTCCGCAGTGCGGGCGAACATGCGGTGATTGCCGATGGCGATGCAGCAGATCCGACAACGAGATTTTTCTCACTCGCCGAATCCTCCGGAAAGATGCCACGCAGGCTCACGGACGAAGAGGACGCTGTGCGCGATGCCGAACTTCTGGTACCAGACGAGTTCCCGTTCACGTCAGTGACACTCATTGGCGTGGCCAACGACAAGGTGCGGGCAGAAGTTCGGGCGGCACTTGCTGAACACAGCTTCAATCAGAAAGTCTCGGTCTACCCGCCCTGGTTCTTGCCTTCCCAGTTGTAGCCTCGACTTTCGGGACTAGCGTAAGGGGCGCCGCTGGCTAAGTGAGCCCTTGCGCAGCGCTAAGGCTTGGTGACCTCAAGCTCGTTCACGGTGACGCCGAGGCAGTTGTCTTCGACGAAGTTCATTCCGGCATCGCTTGCGAATTTCCGTGCCTCATCCGAGGTGATACCTAGTTGCAACCACAGAGTCTTGGCTCCGATGGCCGCCGCTTGTTCTGCAACGCTCGCCGCTTCCTCCGAAGGCCGGAAGACGTCCACAATGTCCACCGGTACTGGGATGTCGGCAAGTGTGGGGTAGGCCTTCTGGCCGAGAATTTCGTCGGCCGTTGGGTTTACCGGGATTACCGTAAATCCTGCTTTGATGAGCCAACGAGGAATCCGGTTTGCTGCCTTGCGTTCGTGCGTGGACGCACCTACCACCGCAATCGTTGTTGATGACTCCAGAATTGCCTTCAACTCTTGCGTACTCAAATTGATATCGGACGCCTGCGTGTCGGTCATTGATCCACCCCTTCGTTCGGCCTGCAAAGGCCTGAATAAAAACTATTCTCTGTGCTGCGTTGAGTCCTAGACGCCCTCCTGCGCTGCAACGAACTCGACCAGGTCGGCCAGTTCTTCTTGACTCACCGTGTGACCCATCGGATACCGGTGTGCCTCCACGCTCGAATGAGCGTCTAGCCATGTTTCGGTATAAGAGACCGCGCGGGCCGGAATGATTTCGTCGGAGTCCCCGTGCGCCCAAAAAACTGGCAATCGCGGTTCGCGTGCGGCAAGCACCGCGTCGCCCGAATGTTCGACCGGTGCGACAAACCCACTCAATTGAAGTGCAAAGTCGAATCGGCCAGGTGCCTCGCGGAGGAGCTGCAGAGTCATACATCCACCCTGAGAGAAACCCATCAGGCCAACAACCGGGGGAGTGAAGTCCAACTCGTCAAGCCACGCCAAGACTCCGCGCGCCGACGCATTCAGGAGCGACGCATCAAAATCCGGCGATTGTGACCCGGATTGGAACCACGCGAATCCGTCGCCGTATTCCAACGGCGCGCGAAGCGAGGCCACGACAAGGTGTGGTGGCAGAAACCGATTCAGTCCAAACAAGTCACCTTCGTGACTTCCCAGTCCGTGCATCATGACCAGTAAAGGTCTGCCAGCTCGTTCTTCTGGCGGAACATTCCACATCACTGCCCGCGAGTCAATTTTGTGAAAAGGCAGTGCCTCAGTGTGCTGCTCGCTCATAACTCAAGCCTAGGCGAGACCACCGAGATCGGTCGAGCGAGGACGCTGTTCAGAACTCTCTAGTGAGCCGCCAACACATTCGGCGCCCAGGAGGACACGGGAGCCACTGGCGTGGCAAATCCTGTATTCACGGTTTTCCATTCCTGAAGTCGTGGTGCAACCCACAAAAGGTAGATACCCAAGGTGATCACGCTGAGCAGCAACCACAACAGCCAGCGACCGAATAGGCCAACAGCACTGCCGTTGAAGATGAGTTGTTGACCGTCGATGTAGGTGTGCTTGCAGCGCCAGCGTTCCGTGAGGACCACCGCGAACGGGTAGCAGATTCCTAGGGTGAGCGTAGTGATGAGTAAACCGAGGATGGCCGTACCAATGTACGTGGCAGCACCACCGTCGAAACTGAATCGGGTGTTTTTGGGCATGCCTCCCTGTATATCGCTTTGTGCTCGGAAAATTCGAGTCCCACAAGTAGGCACGTCAGGGCAGAGATGCGGCCAAAAATTGTGTTTTTGTCCCTAGAACTGGGACGTGAAACCGATATGCCGGTGGCCTATTCTCGAAACTAAGAGATCTCGCTGAACCCGAATTCGGCGTCTCCACAAGAGATCGGCCCACCCGAGGGCGCGACGAGGTATCGACAGAAACACGCTGCCGCGCCGCGAACTGCGATGCACCCGATCCAGTGTGGAGAACAGGAAAATGGAAAGCTACCCGACCCGGCCCGAACCCGGCGAAATAAACGTTGAGACCCTAGCAACTGTTGACGTGCCGCAGAGCGAATGGTCCAACCACTCTCTTCTGCGGCACGCACAGCTCAACAGCATGGGCGATGCGCTCGAATGGCCAAGTGCCACCTTCGAACAGCTTCCGTTGCTAAGAGGGATAACGCTCGTCCTTGGTGGCAGCGAAGTCGTTGCTCGTTTCGCCGGACCATTCAACTTCGACTTTTTTGTCGACGCCACCACAGACGACGCTGGTCCGGCTCAGCCACTCAGACATGAAACCGATCAACGACGGTTTTACACTCGCGTCACTGCGAACGGATTCCATGTCGTAGGTGTGTTCACCGCGGCGACAATCGCCAATCGTCGCAGGTACTTCCAATGGCTCACGGGGGCCTGGGTTGAGATTGGGCTCAATGGATTTCTCTACGTTCGCGATGACTTCGATACACACTTTTCTGAAGTATCGAGCGCGCAACTCGACGAAACACAGCCTGGAGCGACGACCACGGCGCTCATCCCTGAAGAAGAATGGACAGTTGAGACCGTGCAACGCAAGTTTGTTGGCGAGCCAGCAGTGGAACCCGCCGCCCCAGTTGCTCGGCAATCAATGTTCGAACCGGTGATTGAGGCGTTGACGGTAGAAACGTTTCCGACAATTACGCCTCCCAACCCGGAGAGTGTTGTGGACCTCCAGCCCCCTCATGCGGCAGCGGTTGCTCCCAACGTCCCCGAGCCTGTCGTTGTGACTCCCCACACCTCAGTGCCAAAACACGTAGGCGGATCCGCAACTGCGGAAAGTGCGCTGGAGTCGATTGAAATCACCGCTGCAGTGCAGCGAGGAATTGCAGTTGCGCTCGCAACATTTGCCCACCGAGGGGGAGTCGACCTTGTTGGAGCGGCAACCATCGACCACGTCGCGCGAGTCGCGGAAGCGTTTGACCTGGCAAGTGACCACATTCGGCACTGCGCGGCCTGGCTGCACGATGTTCTCGACCGTAGTGACTTCACCGTGCAAGATCTTCTTGACGCTGGTATTCAGCCCGAGATTGTGGAGATCGTGTCACTACTCACCCAGCACGACGGTGTTGCTGCTGATGAGTGGCTTTGCACCATCGTCCAGAACCCGAGTGCTCGAGCAATCAAGTTGCAGGCGGTTACCGACAATGCCGCACCGTGGAGGCTGCGCAAGCTGGATGCGGCGACTCGTGCCAAGTGCGAACGAGAGTTCGCTCACGAGCTGGCAATCCTTCGAGGCGAATAATCGGCAGCTTCGTTCGTCAGGCGGGAAGGTCTGCGCTCACTGGGTTGCCGGCCCAATTGGTCAAGGTCCAGCCTTCGGAAACGGAACCCTCCAGGGTCACAATTCCCGTGTTGTCTAGCGCGTTCTCCGCCCCGAACGAAGGGTGGATGTTGTTCGCTCGACTCGACACCCACACACGAATTGCTGCCCCGTGGCTTACCGCTGCCGCGACACCGGCACCCGAGCCAGCAATCGCTTCAATGTCTGCATCGAATCGGCCGAAGAACTCGTGACCATCGGCTCCACCCGGCATGGTTGCGGAAAGATCACCCAGCCCCCACGCGTAGACCGTCTCCAGATAGCGGTGAATCGACGCTCGGTCGCTGTGGAGTTCTAGATCTCCTGCGCCGATCTCGTGCAAACCGGGGCGCACCTCCACCTCAATACCTTGGTCTTTGGCAAGTGGGGCTGCAGTCAACTGTGTTCGCACGAGCGTGGAAGCGAACAACGCATCGATACCGGATGTCGCCAAGGCTGGAACAAGCGCGTTAGCTTGGGACGCCCCAATTTCAGTGAGACCAGGGCCGGGGTGGGCGGTGTCAAGTTGCCCAAGTACATTGCCTGGTGTTTGCCCATGCCTAATCAGAAGTAACCGCACAGGTCGATCCTGTCATGGTGACGTGCGAGAAAAGAATCGCGCCGTGCCAGTCTTCGGGACCGGCACGGCGCGACGTGTGTGAGGCTGTGGGGATTAGCCCATCGTGTAGATGCCCCAGTCATCGACTCGCCACGCGATCCAACCATTCACGCGTTGCAGGCTGACCAAGATGTCGTAGGAGTCACCGGCGTCGTTGTAGACACCAGCGCACTCAAAGGTTTGTTCAATGAGAACAGGTGGGGTGGTTGGGCACGTGACATCAAGCGTCGAACCGATCACTGCGGCGTCCGCGGTGATGGACTGTTCCGCCTGCGAAGCAAACACGGCAGGAACTGTGGAAATAAGAAGACCAGGAACCGCCACAATCGCACCTACCTGCAGCAAGGAAAGTGCAACCCACACCAGCACCGGCCCAAAACCGCCACCCGATTCACGGATTGCCGCAATCGCACGCGCAACCAGATAAGTCGGTGCGCACAGGAATGCCCACAACCAGTGGGCAGTGATCTCGTGACCGGTTTTCTGCAGGTTGCGGCGATCAATCGCGGCAAGTGCAATTCCGATGGGGTAAGGGACAATCCAAACTGCGGCCATAACGGCCCACGCTTCTGACGTCCCAAAAGCGGTGAGAACGAGAAGGCTGATCACCAACTGCAGAATCGGCATCAGCGCAATCATCCACACGGCACCGTTATTTGTCGACTTGGAGTGCGGAGCGGTCTGCGCCTTCAAATAGGCCTGGTACTGCGGATCATTGAGCGGGTCAACACGAGGCGCCCAATTGAAGGTTTGCTGTTCTTGAGCGCTTTGCTGGGCGTGTTGCGTCGAGAAGCCAGAAAACACGGACTCTTCGGCCGGAGCTGTGGGAGCTGTGGGCTGCTGAGCTGGCTCGGCAAACGAGGTAGGTGCGGCCGGCTCGCTGAAGGAGGAGGCGGGGAACGAACTTGCCTGCGGCTCCTGGAGCGACGCGGCACGCGCAGCAGCCATCGGATCGGGCGTTGCCGACTCTGCGAGGGGAGCAGAACTCGGAGTTGGGTTGAACCGTGCGGGCTCTGGGACATCGACTTGCACGTCGGACTTCGACGGCGGCTCCAACTGAAGCAGTGTCAACGCAGTGGGGGGCGGAGTGTCGATTCCATCGCGGCGCTCGCGTTCACGCCGCTCACGACGGGTCAGCAAATCTTGCTCGCTGGGGTATTCATCCTGAGGTGAGTCATCGACTTCGTCCTCGGGCCAGGCGTAGGTCGTTTCCTGCATGACCATCGGCGCGCGCGCTTCAGCGGTCTGATGGGTCCACGCTGTGCTATCCCACCAGCGAAGCTGCGGCAGGCCTAGCGGGTCCGGATACCATCCGGCCGGTGCACCATAAAAACTATTGTCGTCCAAGGATCGACCCCCACAATCATGTCAACTTGGCTTCGCTATGAAGCTTAGAGCGTGACGACTCAGTTGAGAACACCCAATTTTCCCCCAAAGAAGGGGGGGGAAGTGGTTACGATCGTGCAACAAACCCTGATCAGGCGCGGTCCTTGCAACCTGACATTCCTCTCATATTGACCGAGACAATTCGGGGTGGAAGACTCGACCGCAGTGGACATCACACTTATGGTCGCGCTGGTCGTTGTGCTGGCTCTGTTCTTCGATTTCACGAACGGTTTTCACGACACGGCTAACGCGATGGCTACCCCCATCGCCACCGGCGCGTTGACGCCGAGGGTCGCTGTGTCGATCGCTGCCATCCTCAACTTGGTCGGTGCTTTTCTCAGCACTGAAGTCGCCAGGACAATTTCTGGTGGCCTCATCCGCGAAGGTGATGGCGGTATTCAGATAACCCCCACTATGATTTTTGCCGGCTTGATTGGCGCCATCATGTGGAATCTTGCCACGTGGCTTCTGGGGTTGCCGTCCAGTTCATCGCACGCACTCTTCGGCGGATTGATTGGTGCCGTCATCGTGGGTGCCGGGGTGGGAGCGATCGCCCCTAGCGTGCTCCTCAGCAAGATCGTTTTGCCTGCGGTGCTCGCTCCGCTCATCGCCGCCATCGTCGCGTTTGTCGCAACAAGGCTTGCCTACCGAATCACCCGTGGGCCCCACGCGCACCAGTCTCGTCAACGATTCCGGGTGGGACAGATCTTCACCTCTAGCCTTGTTTCTCTTGCGCACGGCACGAACGACGCACAAAAGACGATGGGTGTTATCACCCTCACCCTGATTGCTGGCGGCTTCCAAGCGGCCGGTACTGGCCCAGAGTTCTGGGTCATTGCCGTCTGCGCTCTCGCGATTGCGCTCGGCACCTACGTCGGGGGCTGGCGAATCATTCGCACCGTCGGCACGGGAATTACGGATGTATCGCCCCCTCAGGGTTTTGCAGCCGAGGCCTCTACGACAGCCACAATCCTTGCAAGCTCGCACCTCGGCTTTGCACTTTCCACAACGCAAGTTGCCAGCAGTTCCATCATTGGTGCTGGGCTGGGCCGCAACCGCAAGGGCGTGCGGTGGCGGGTAGCCGGCCGAATTGGTATCGCCTGGCTAGTCACGCTCCCGTGCGCGGCCATCATGGCGGCCATCGCGGAGTTGGTAGCCAGGCTTGGTCCGATCGGGATTGCCGCAGACGCGCTCGCGGGTGCGATCGTCATCATCCTGATGTTCCGCAGGGCGCGACGGAATCCGGTTAACCACAAGAACGTGACGGGTGAGGTTCCTGTTCACGATCACGCCCCGAGTGTCATGATGCCGAAGCCGCCTTTGAGTTTGGCCAGTGCAAAGCCACCGAAGTTTTCCGAGACCGAATCGACGCCTCTCGAGCCGGGCGTGGAATGGCGGGGCGAATCAAATGACGGCGGTGCATCGTGATCGACTGGGCAGCCTTCCTTCTCGTCGCAATCACCTCACTTGTTGGGGCGTGCGTCGTGGTCATCGTCGCGGCTCTCGGCATCCGGTTGTATGAACACGGCAGTGTCGCCCAAAAATTGGGCGGTAGTTCTGGGCGAGTGTCACTGGTGTTGGCGCGGGTGCTTTTCGGGTTCTGTGGAGCAGTGGTGCTGTTTGGTGTGTACCTGATCGTGCCTGCGTTCCACTGAGACTTTGTTGCGGTGCGCGGAGGTAGAGTTAGAGAATCCCTCGTCAAAGGAGATCATCGGATGCCTCAAGCGCCAAGTGCGTTGCCCGTCGACCAGCCAGTAGGCCCCACAAGGACTGAACGCGACACGGTTGGACCGCTCGAAATACCGGCCGATGCCTATTGGGGCATCCACACCGCAAGGGCTCGGGAGAACTTCCCGATTACCCGTCGATCAATCTCTGTTTATCCCGACCTTATTCGCGCTCTCGCGATGGTTAAGCAGTCCGCTGCTCGGGCAAACAAGGAACTTGGAGTGTTGAGTGCGGCCAAGGCCGATCTCATTGACCAAGTGTGCCAAGAGATCATTGATGGTGCTTTGCACAATCAGTTCTTAGTCGGCGTTATTCAGGGTGGAGCTGGCACGTCCACCAACATGAACACGAACGAGGTCATCGCAAACCGATGCCTCGAACTGATGGGCAAGCCGCTCGGCAGCTACGTGGATATGCACCCGATTGACGATGTCAACCGGAGTCAGAGCACAAATGATGTGTATCCGACTGCCATCAAAGTTGCCATGGTTCTCACCACCAAACGGCTTCTCGTCGAACATGAAAAGCTCACCACAGCTTTCGCCGTCAAGGGAACTGAGTTCGCTCACGTCCTTAAAGTTGGTCGCACCCAGATGCAGGATGCAGTGCCCATGACGCTCGGCCAAGAGTTCAACGGGTTCGCACACACCCTTGCTGAGGATCACGCCAGGTTGACTGAGACGCTCCCGTGGCTCAATGAGATCAACATGGGCGCGACAGCCATCGGAACCGGCATTACCGCCGACCCGCGTTACGCCGAAGCCGTGCGGAGACACCTTTCCGAAATCACCGGGAACGACATGGTGACGGCGCCAGACCTGATTGAAGCGACGAGCGACGTGGGCGTCTTCATGACCCTGAGCGGACACTTGAAGCGTTCAGCAGTGAAGCTCTCCAAGATTTGCAACGACCTTCGTTTGCTTTCAAGTGGACCCCAAGCAGGCTTTGGCGAAATTAATTTGCCCGTGCGGCAGGCCGGTTCCTCGATCATGCCTGGGAAAGTAAACCCAGTGATCCCGGAGGTAGTGAACCAGGTCGCCTTCAGCATCATTGGTGCGGATGCCACGGTCACTGCAGCCGCCGAGGGTGGGCAGCTTCAGCTCAATGCGTTTGAGCCGGTGATCGCCCACAGCATCCTGCAGTCGCTCGCCTGGATGACGAATGCGTGTTACACCTTGCGCGTCCACTGCATCGACGGGATTACCGCCAACATGTCGCGTCTCGCCGCTCAGGTGGAGTCATCGGTCGGAGTCGTCACGGCGCTCACGCCCTACATTGGCTACGCGGCGTCGGCAACTCTCGCCCATGAAGCACTTACGACGAACGCGTCGATTGCCGAACTCGTGGTCGAAGCGGGCCTCATGAAGGCAGAAGATGTCGCGAGAGTGCTTTCTCCAGAGCGATTGAGCGGACTGATGCCGGTCACCGGAGTGATGAGCATCATTCCGGACGCGTCAGCGAAACCGTAGTTACAGCCGACTACTTTTCGTCGTCGTCGAGGTTTACGTCGAGGGCTTCGTCGCGGGCTTGACTGGCCGCAATGATGACGCCATCAACGACTTCCTCGCCGCGGTCGAGCAACCGTGTGCGCACGTTCTTTGCCGTAGTTGACACGGCATCGGAGGCGTCATGAGCGGCTTGAGCCACCCGTTTTGACGCGTCTTTGGCCTTCGCGGAGGCGTCCTTCGTTGATTTGGCAACTTTGCCCGAAATATCCTTTGACGTTTCGGAGACCCGGCCGGAGACATCTTTCGCCGCTTCAGCTACTCGATCGGAAATGTCCTTGGAAGTTTCCGCGACTTTGCCGGAGAGGTCTTTAGCAAATTCGGTCGCGTGGACTGCAGCATCCTGAGCGCCAGCGACGGCTGCCTTTGTGCCCGAAACAACCTTTTCTTGAACAAGGGGGGCATTCTCTTTGACGAAGTCCTGTGTTTCGGAGACGGCCTTCTGCACTCGAGGGTCTTCCCAGACATCAGTTGCTTTCGCCTTCATCTGCTCGTAGCGTGGTCGCCCAGCTCGGGCTCCAAGCAGGTAGCCAACGCCGAGGCCGACAATGAACAAGATTTTGAGTCGCATGCCTTAACGCTAGCCGGTCACCCTGAGAGAGCGCACTAGGATTGCGCAACCCGCCAGAGGTGCAGCCCGGCGTAGCTGCGGTATGGCGCCCAACGCTCCGCATATGTGGCGATCTCCCGTGGTGTGTCCGGCAATTCAAGCCGAGAAGCGCCCTTGAGGAGTACAAGATCTGTTGATAACAAGATGTCGGTGGCGCCGAGTGCGCGCATGGCCAGATAGCCGGCTGTCCATGGCCCGATTCCGGGTAACGCCAGTACCCGTTGTGTCAGTTCCGCAACGGTGAGCCCGTCATGTATTTCCAGAGTCCCGGAAGCCAAGGCAAGAGCTACGCCATGGATCGCGGCAACGCGTCGTGCCGGACCCCGCAAGACCTCCAACCCGTGCTGCGCGAGCTGAGTGGCGGTGGGGAACAATCCTGTCCCGTCAAGTTCGCCCGCGAGGCGCCCAAGCACTGTGCGCGCTCCCGCAATGGAAATCTGCTGGCCGACCATGGTGCGAAGCAACTGTTCCTCGATGTCGAGGCTCCCAGGCAACCGGATTCCCGGGTTCGCGGCGACCGAGTCTGCCAACGCAGGGTCGGACGCAAGATGGTTGTCAATGGTGACGGAGTCGGCGTCGAGGTTGAGAAGCCGCCGAACCCTCGGAACAAGTTCTGCGGGCAGTTCGCGTCCTTCGAGCGTGGCGATAACGGCGTCCACTCCATCAAGGTGTACCTCGAGGGTGGCGACCCCTGCATCGGCTGTGCGAATGAGCCGTCGGTAGTGGGATTCATCGCCAAACTCCACGTTGTGAATAGCGTGCCCGGACAGGTAGCGAAGCAGACCACGCCCGTCAAACGGAGCAGCGGTCACCAATCGCGTTTCGGCCATCTGCCCACTCTCGCATGTGTCGCCCGCGCCGATACGCTGGAGGAATGAACAGTAGCTCGCAATCTGGAATCGCTTTGGTCGGTAGTGCCAACATGGACACGGTCTTCTCTGTGGAGCGAATTCCACTCCCCGGTGAAACGTTGTTGGCGAGCTCGGTGGCAAAATTTCCCGGAGGCAAAGGCCTTAATCAAGGTGTTGCCTGTGCCAGGTCGGGCGCACACACGACGTTCATTGGCGCCCTCGGTGATGATGAAAACGGGACAGCGCTTGCTGCCACAATGTCGGATTCAGGAATTGAGGCGGGGCTGGTCCGCACGGTGTCCACGGCTACCGGTCAGGCTTTCATCATGGTGGCAGAGACCGCAGAGAACTCCATCATTGTCGCGTCAGGAGCGAACGAGGAGCTCACCTCGCTTACCGAGGCCGAGCGTTCGGTAGTCACGGGGGCTGCTGTGTTGCTCATGCAGCTTGAGTCGCCACTGGATGTTGTCGTGGAGGCAGCTCTCGCAGCACATGCTGCAGGCACAACGGTCATGGTTAACGCAGCACCGGCCCGCGAGCTGCCCGACGAGCTGATCGATGTCATCGACTACTTGATTGTGAATGAACACGAGGCGTGTTTGCTTGGCGGATCTGAGGATCTGGGCACGGCATCGGACCGACTCGCACATCGCGTAGAACACCTCATCGTGACTCTGGGCGGGGAAGGCTCGGCAATCTATGAAGGCGGCAAAGAGGTGGCCCGGATTCCAGCGCTCACCGTGACCGCCGTAGACACAACCGGCGCAGGCGACACTTTTTGTGGTGCGTTTGCGGCAGCGATCTCGCAAGACCAGTCGGTGTCTGATGCCGCAACGTTTGCCACTGCCGCGGCGGCGCTCTCCGTGCAGGTTCTCGGTGCCGTCCCGTCTATCCCGATGAGAGCTCAGATTGACGCCTTGCTCGCGGAACCTGCGCAATGAGGCGTTCCCGGGGGATACTAAACCCAGTCATTTTTGTCAGCACCTAGTCGCACTACATCATTACCGAGGAATGTACATGGATACCCCAACGCTTTTCGTCATTCTGGCTTTCACGACGGCCGGGTGGGTTTTGGCATTCCTACTGCAGGTTGTGGATGTCATCACCGGCCATCAGGTGCGACGCGCAGGACGCGCAGCAGGCACACGGGATCGTGATCGCATTCTGGTGTGGACGGTAGTGGTCTGTTCGATTGTGCTCGTCACGGTGATTTTTGGAGTCGACTTTGCCGCACGACTTGTCTTGGATCAGTCTCAACTTCTCTGGGGCTCCCTTCTCTTCGTGGGGCTCATCGCAGCAGGGGCAATTACGGCTCTATTGGCGGCTCGTGCGCTACGACGCCCACAGACGGGTTACCAGATGATCCGGGACGAACTTCGCGGGTTCGTCGGGTCACGGCTCTCGAAGGGGCGACTCGCTGACTACCGAGTGTTGCTCGCCACCCTCGACGGGCGGAGAAATGATTTGCGGCGTCATGTGATTGCCGGGCGTTTGGTGCGGGTACTCCCGATTCTTGTGGCGCTCGCTGCATTCGGCGCCGCGTCCTGGCTCGCCAGTATCGGCGAATTGGAACCCTGGCATGCGGCGCTCTACATTGTGGCTGTGGTCGCAAGTGTGTGGCTTGCCGTGTGGGGGGCGCGCATTTCGCTTGCGCGCAACTTGGCGATCCATGCGGTGCACCTCAAGCAGCGTGCTGAAGCGATTCTGCTGTTGGACGACTTGGATCGAAAGATCCCTAGGAAGGTTGCAGGGCTGAGCGAGCGAGTCTCGCGCGCGCTCGCGATCTTGCGTGAGCAGCAGGGCCAGGAGAACCGCACGCACTAAACCCCACGCGTCACCGATCTCACAGGTGGATGCGAATTGGGCTCGCTCGCACAGGTAGACTTGCATGTCCGAATTCAAGGGGTGTGAACCTGGGTGTCATCGAGTGAGCTGGAACGCGAACGCGCTTTTGTTGGAACCCTTTATCAGCGACTGGATGACCTTCAGCGAGAAGCCGAGGTGCAGCTAGCCCAGGTTCGAGCGCAGAACGTCGGTGGCGGTCATCAGGCCAGAAGTGAGCGCGACAGTTTCGCGAAACTTTATGAAGATCGCATCGTCCAACTGCGGGACGTAGGGGAGCGGCTGGCGTTTGGGCGGCTCACAACGGACGCCGATGACGAGTCGCTTGTCCACCACTACATCGGCCGGATCGGGTTGCGTGACCCTGAGCGTGGACCGATTTTGTTGGATTGGCGGGTTCCGCAGGCCAGTGCGTTTTACCAGGCCACCGCTAAAACGCCGATGGGCGCACGGGCCAGACGGCATTTGATTTCGAGCGGTCGAACACTCACGCGCATCGAAGATGAAGTCTTCGACGCCGATCTGTTCCACGAATCGTCGGTTCAGTTACAGGGAGAAGGTGCACTACTCGCCGCCCTCTCTGCTCAGCGCACCGGGCGGATGTCCGACATCGTGGCGACGATCCAGGCCGAACAGGATCGCATCATCCGATCGGAACTCGGCGGAATCCTTGTCGTGCAGGGCGGGCCGGGCACGGGCAAGACAGCTGTTGCACTTCATCGTGCTGCGTATCTGCTCTATTCACACCGTGAGCGCTTGCGTTCGAGCGGGGTTCTCATTGTGGGGCCGTCCCCGTCGTTCCTGAAGTACATTGAGGCGGTTTTGCCGTCGCTTGGTGAATCCGGCGTGGTGTTGGCCAGTGTCGGCCAGTTGTATCCGGGACATGAGGCGACGATCGAGGATGCCCCACGGCGTGCAGAACTTAAGGGCCGCGCCGAAATGGCTGGACTGCTTGCGCGCGCTGTCGCTTCGCGCCAACGCGTGCCAGCAGAGCCGCAGCCAATCGACGTTAATGGCGAGACGATCACACTCGAACCTGAGCTCGTTGAGTCGGCGATGCGGCGTGCTAGGGAAAGCGGAAAGACCTACAACCGAGCGCGAGTGGTGTTTGTGAAAGCGGCCCTCACCGGTCTCACTCGCCAGCTCGCCGACCAACTTCGCGCACAGGGTAATTCGATTGATGATTCCGATCTCGCAATGCTGCGAGAAGACATCCGCAGCGCGTATGACGCGAGAGTGGCGCTGAACACGGCATGGCTGCCCCTCACCCCCGAAAAGCTTCTGCATGACCTTTACGCGCGCCCTCAGTGGCTTGCTGCCCTGACTCCTGGATGGTCGGAGGAGGACCGGGCCTTGTTGCGTCGAGACCGACGCGAACCCTTCACCGTTTCCGACATCCCTCTGTTGGACGAGGCCGCTGAACTTCTCGGAGAAGTGCCGGTCGAGAACGTCGCTGCCCAGCGTGAGGCAAAGCTGCAGCGCCAGCGCGACATCGAAAATGCTGAGCAGGCCATTGCGAACATGGACGTTGGCGGTCGGGTCAATGCCAAGACGCTTGCCGACGGGTTCGCCGAGTACGCGGATGCGGGCACCACTGCAGAACGGGCCGCGACCGACCGCACGTGGGCCTATGGCCACATTGTCGTCGACGAAGCGCAAGAGTTGTCTCCCATGCAGTGGCGGTTGCTTCTTCGCCGAGGGCCCTCGCGTTCGTTCACCATTGTGGGAGATATTGCCCAGGCCGACTCTGTTTCGGCGGCGGAAACCTGGCAACACGCGCTCGAACCACTTCTCGGTGGACGCGCTGAGGGTGACCGGTGGCGGCGCGAAGAGCTCACGGTGAATTACCGCACTCCCTCTCAGATTGCGGCTGCCGCGGAAGCGATGGCGCTCGCTCATGGCCTTCCCGTGACCCGATCAGTGTCGGTGCGAGAAAGCGAATGGCCGATCGAATTCGTGCCCGATGTTGTTGCTGCTGTGCGCCTCGCTGTGGAAGTTGACGGCACGGCGGCGGTGATCGTGCCGCAGGGACGCCTAGAGGCTGTGCGTGACTCGTTGGCAGCGCCGTTTGGCGACCGGGTGGAGTTCGGCACAGTCAGCCTCTCCGCCGACATTACGGTGCTCAGCGCGCAGCAAGCAAAAGGGCTTGAATTCGACTCGGTAGTGATCGTCGACCCGGCCTCCATCGTTGCTGAGTCGGAGCGTGGCGCGGCGGCCCTCTACGTGGCGATGACGCGGCCCACACAGCGGCTAATTTTCGCAGATGCCGAGTCGCTACCGGAGGGGCTTGACGCTTTTCGCCGTTAAAACCGCCCGACAGCAGGCAAGAAGTTGAGCATCCAGAGCGCAAACAGGACAACAAAGATGATGACGCCGGCAACGGGAAATCTTCGTGTGAGACGCCGGCCCTGAGGGGCGACCGTGTTGTTAACCATTCGCGCGTTGACTAGCGCGGCAGCTGCGGGGAGGTGCGAGTCGGTCGTGGCGCGGTCATCCGCGTAACGCTCTGTGCGGTCCACTGCCCGATCACCGACGGTGTCGATGATTCGAAAAATTCGGGCAAGTGTTGCCGCGTCCATGAGGTCCAGGGGGCGCGCTGAATACAGGAACATCCAGTCGTCCACGATTTCCACGTCGAAAAGCGCTGCCTCATCAATGAGGCGTGCCATCAAATCGGGTGTGAACACATACAGTGCGTCTCGTTCGTACTCTTGGGGGCAGTAGAGGGTGAAGTATCGATCAAAGTCGCCCTCGAGCGACAGCACCTGATTGCGAGAAAACTTAGCAGGCAGGTTCGTTCCGAAAAAGTTGTTCGACTTAGCGTCCAGAACCATCTGCGGGAGCTTGCGGTCGAGCTTGATCGCCAAATAGCCCCAGTTGTGGGTTTTGCGGTTCTTGCCAGAGCCGGTGACGTAGGTGAGGTTGCCCAAATCAACCGCCGGCTTCTCCGCGCGAGACAACCGTTCCGGCACCCGTCGCGATGAGCCAACACGGAATATCGCGCCCGGATAGTTCGGCACGATCCCATTCGACGTGAACGACAGACCGTTAGCTTCCGCGAACCTCGAAAGCCTGACCAGGCGTGCCCACTTCGATTGACCACCGGAGAGTCGAAAGGCAGTGAACACTCCCGCAGCAACGAGCATGGTCGCGATAAGAACGAAAACCGTCGAGCCGCCTCCGAAAAAACTCGAGTACAGCGACAGCAGGATGCTGAGCGCAATCAGGCCGGCAGCGATTGTCACGGCCAGGACCAAGCCGGAGTGTGTGACGGCGCCGACCGCATACCTGCCGGCCGAGGCGCGTCGAAAATCGGTGACTTCCTGCCGGGTGACCGGTGCGGTGAGCGGCGAGTAGTCGAACGTGGTCACGAGGGGTCTTTCCGATTCTGTGCGGCTGAAGTTCTCTCTCGGAATAGTAGTGGGGTGCAGCTCTCGTTCGCGTGTCGTCCTCGGGTGGTGAGCATTCTGAGCGACGATCTTCACGGTTTTGAGTTCGCACGAAGCGAAGGGCCTCGAATTTGACCCGGTGGTGCTCGTTGATCCCATGGCGATAATCGCTGAGTCGGAGCGCTCCCCGAAGGGCTTTAGAAGGACGCCAAGAACGGCACAAGGTTGAGGAGCCAAAAGCCCGCAACCAGTACCGCTACGACGATGCCAAATATTGGGATTCCTTTTCGTAGGCGTCTGCCCTGTGGAGCGATGGTGTTGGAGAACATTCGCCCGCCGAGAGCGGCGGTGCTGGCCGGAACATTCGGTACTGTTACCGCACGATCATCTGCGTATCGCTCAGTGCGATCGACTGCTTTCGCGCCGACCGTATCGACGATCCCGAACACGCGGGCAATTGTTGGTGCGTGTGAGATGTCAAAGGGGACTGAGGAGTACAGGAACATCCAGTCATCCATAATCTCCACGTCAAGCTTGGCCGCCACGTCGATCAGGCGAACCATCAGATCTGGAGTGAACACATAGAGAGCATCACGCTCATACTCTTGGGGACAGTAGAGGGTGAAGTAGCGGTCGAAGTCGCCCTCAAGCGAAAGCACCTGGCTTCGCGAAAACCTGATGGGCAGATTTGAACGAATGAAGTTGTTCGACTTTGCATCGAGAACCATGTGAGGGAGCCGGCGGTCAAGCTTGATCGCTACGTACCCCCAGTAGTGCGTTGTGCGGTGCTTGCCCGACCCCGTTGTGTAAATGAGGGTTCCAAAATCGACCGGGGGCGTGGCCGCTCGTGACAGTCGCTCGGGCACGTGACGCGAGGAACCAATACCGAAAATGGCGCCAGGATAGTCCGGCACGAACCCGTTTGCCGTGAACGTGAGACCATTTGCCTCCGCAAACCTCGACAGCCTCAATAGTCTTCTCCAGCGGGCGTGTCCGCCTGCGAGGCGATACACAGCGAAGATGCCTGCGGCAACGAGCATGGTCGCGATGATGACGAAAACAGTTGATCCACCATCGAAGAAGCGTTCATTGAGCGACAGGAGAATATTGAGCACAATGATGCCGGCGACGATCGTCGCTGCGAAAACTAGTCGCGATGTCGTCGTTGAACCTGGCGTGAACCGACCAGCGGACACGCGCCGAAACTCGGTGATCTCCGCTTGCGTGACCGGGGCGACCAGGGCCGAATAATCCAACGTGGTCACAAGTCTGCTTTCCAATCGAGCAATTCTGGGGTTCTCCCTCGGAATAGTAGCGGGGTGCAGCACTCGTTCGCGTGTCATCCTAGGGTGGTGAGCATTCTGAGCGACGATCTTCTCGCATCCATCCACGCCAGGGCGGCCGGCTACGACCGCGACAACTCTTTTTTTACTGAGGACCTGCAGGAGCTACGCGAATCCGGATACCTCACCGCGTTCGTCCCCACCCGCCTTGGCGGTTTGGGGCTGAGCCTTGGTGAGGTTGTGCACGAACAGATGCGGCTTGCCGCAGCTGCACCGGCGACTGCACTCGCCATTAACATGCACCTCGTGTGGAACGGCGTTGCCAAGGCGTTGCTCGATCGCGGCGATAGCGCCCTAGAGTTCGTGCTCGAGGAGACCGCGGCGGGCGAACTCTATGCTCTCGCCATCAGTGAAGCAGGCAACGATCTTGTCTTGTTCGGCAGCAACACGGATGCGGTCCCGCAACCCGATGGCTCCTACGAGTTCACTGGAACGAAAATCTTCACGAGCCTCTCGCCCGCCTGGACGCGACTTGGGCTGTTTGGGCTCGATAGCACGTCCGCAGATGCCCCCAAGCTTGTGCACGCCGTTGTGGCCCGTGACGCGAAGGGCATCACGGTAGCGAACGACTGGGACACACTGGGCATGCGCGCATCCCAAAGCAACAGCACGCGGCTTGACGGCGTGCGAGCAGAGCCTAGCCGCATCATTCGCAGGCTCGATCCTGGGCCAAACCCAGATCCTCTAATTTTTGCGATCTTCGCGAACTTCGAAATTTTGGTGTCTTCCGTATACGCCGGAATCGCGAAGCGCGCGCTTGAGCTCGGTGTGGACAACGCAACCAAGCGCACTTCCGCGCGCAACGAAGGAGCATCAAAAGCTCTCGACCCCGATGTGCGGTGGAAACTCGCAGACGCGGCCATCGCTTACGACGGAATCATCCCGCAGCTCGATGCGGTTGCTCGTGATGTCGACAATCGTGTTGACCGCGGTGATCAGTGGTTCCGTGGGCTCGTCGGGCTGAAGTTGCGGACCACCCAGATGGCCAAGTTCGTGGTGGACCAGGCCATTCGCGTGTCTGGCGGCGCCAGCTACTTCAGCGGGAACGAACTTGGTCGGCTGTATCGCGATGTGCTCGCGGGGGCGTTCCATCCGAGCAATGAAGACTCGGCGCATTCCACTGTTGCCTCGGCGCTCCTCGGCCCGTTGCCGTAGTCCCGAAGGCAATCGTTGACGTCCCGCCACAGACTCATCGCCCGGTGCGGCACTTGATGCGGCTCTTCCGGGCGATGAGTTGTTCTGCCTCCAGACTGCACCCAAATTCAGCCAAGTGCAAGAACTATTTGCGCGCCCAATGTGTGACTTTTTCGGATGCCCCCGGACTGGCGACATCCGAAGTGGGGGTCTCGCATTGGCGGCAAATTCAGTAGCGTCGACAGTGGGTGCACATTGCGCGCACTACGACATGACGACAAGGCCGATGCGCTATCGGCGCACGATAAACGGGGGTGGGCTCGATGCGCAATGACGCATCCGATGCGAGTCCACGAGTCGCCGAGCAGGCACTGGTCGCGGTTCGCGATTTTCTTTCTCTGCACGAGAACACGGCATCACCATCCTTCCTCGCACGGCTTTTTGGGCGCCGCCCGATCGCGCCCGAGTTGAAGGATCAGTTTCGACTCGCATGCGGGGAGGTTGCCGTTGTCGATGCGCTGTCCCAACTGGGCGCTGAGTGGATGGTCTTCCATACGGTGCCGGTCGGTCGCGGTAATCACGACCTCGAATATGTCGTGATTGGACCCGCAGGAGTGTACTCGCTGACGGTTCGCCAGCATCCGGGTGGAGCGCTCTGGATCAACGAGGGCGTTCTCTTGGTGGACGGTGAAGGGATGGCACACATCCGAGATGCCGAATTCGAAGCGGTTCGTTCCTGCCAATTGCTGTCAGAAGTTGTTGGTTCTCGAGTGGAAGTGGCCCCGTGCCTGGTCATCTCTGGGGCACGAAGCATCACGGTTTCGAAGCCTCCGAGACGAGTTGCGGTGCTCGCGACACGCAACCTGCGGTCGTGGCTCAGAGATTTGCCCCGGCTGCTCTCCACCGAAACTCTCGCGACATTTCGAACCGCAGCATCCGAGCAAGCTGACTGGCAAGACACCAAAAGCCCATCGTCCGACGTGGCGATTCAACTTGAGAGATTTCGCAAAGTTCAGTCCGAAATCAACCAGGCTCGCCACACAAGGTTGACGTGGGTCACTGGCGTGCTCGTACTTGCGTGGCTTGTCGCGTTTGTGTGCGTGGGCGGCTCGGCCACAAACCTTGTGGGCTAGTCGCGCAAACCCGCGGCCCCGACTACCGACTAGTGGGTCAGTAGTGAAACAATCCCGATGGTTGCCACGACCGCGGTGGCAATAAAGGCGACGAAACCGCCAATCAGGAGCGCGGTTGACTGATTCATCCGCTGGAGAGTTGTTGTGCTGTTTTTCTTGGCAAGGGCGTCTCGCGCTTCAGTGAGAGTGCGAAAGGTTCCTGCTCGGCGACCATTTCGATCGGTCGCACGGTACTTTCCGCGGGGGGTGCGGTCGATGGCACCGGCCACTTCGCCGTCGTATTCTGCAACCCAGCGGGTTGGAAGAACCGGAACCCAATCCGGGTTCTCGTAAGGTACGACTGATTTTGTGGCGCTCATTTCCCCTGCCTTCCTGAACTTCCAAAAGCGGTGGTTCATTTTCAGGCCCCTAGGAAATGTGCGAGGACTGAATTACGTGTTGAGAACACGAATAGTCCACTGCGACCCTAAAAGTATAACTAGCGTTACCTGAGCGTAAGTAGATAACGATTCGATCCTGACTTGCTACAGGGGTGTTCCTTAGGCCAAAACTGCACTACTGTCTATATCGCAGTTGCAGTACCTCGCAGATCTTGATAGCCAGTGACCCGGAGACGGGAATCTGATCCTTTCGGGAGCGGACGATGAACACCGCGACGTGTGGCCTCGAAAGTCGGGGACACCGAGCAGGACTCCTGAAGGAGAAGAAAAAATGGCAGTAGGAACAGTTAAGTGGTTCAACGCAGAGAAGGGCTTTGGATTCATTGCCCCCGAGGACGGAAGTCCTGATGTGTTCGCACACTACTCAGCAATCACCGGAAGCGGCTACAAGTCGCTCGATGAGAACCAGAAGGTTGAATTCGACCTTGCACAGGGTCCCAAGGGCCCGCAGGCGGAGAACATCCGCCCGATGTAGTCACTGAATTAGGCCGGTTCCGCGCAGCGCTTAAGCGCCGCGGGACCGGCTTTTTTTCGTGCCCGGAAAGACGCTTCCCGCCCATGACCTCTAGTCCGTGCGGATGAAGGCCCAAGTGCCACCAATTGCATTAGACGGGAACAGGTGCGTGTCCCAAGCGGTTAGTGTCAGTGATCTCGACAAGGATGGAACCATGACTGACACCCCACCGACGACCACTCCTGAGTCTGAACTTGCCACATTTCGTGCGCGACGGGACCAGATGGTGGTGCAGCCGATGGGCAGCCTCGCCTTGGTCAACACTCAGTGGGTTGATTCGGAACAGTCCGTCTGGGGTGTTCCCGGTGTGTGGGCGCCACTGCCTGAGGGCGAATCAGGGTTACGGCTCACTGCCGTGGCGGCGGATGGCATTCGGGTGAATGGCACGCTTGTCGATGGTTCAGTTGTGGTGGCAGGCAAGGATTCTGCTGATCCCGCTGATGTCGTTTTTAGTGACACCGTTCAAGGCTTTGTGATTGCCGGGCCCACCGGCAACTATGCGCTGCGCGTGTGGGACGCGAATTCGGACGGCATCCAAAATTTCGGTCGAATTGATGCGTATCCGTACAACGCAGAGTGGGTTGTCGAGGCTTCCTTCGAGGCAAAGCCAGGCATGTCTATCCCGTTCGAGCACAGCAAAGATGAGGGCGAAACCCGCGACGTCGAGGTGCCGGGAGAGATTTCCTTCACAAAAGATGGTGTGGACTATTCGCTCGCGGCGATTAAGTCCGGGCGCGCTTTGCAAATCGTGTTCGCCGATGCCACGAGTGGCGTTGACACCTACAGTGTCGGGCGATTCTTGTTCGTCGCGCCGGATTCAACCGGCCACGTCGTCCTTGACTTCAACCGCGCGATTCTTCCACCGTGCGGTTTCTCCTACGCATTCAACTGCCCCATGCCACCCAAACAGAATCGTTTTGCGGTTGCGATTGAGGCGGGAGAAAAGAACGTTCTCTCGAAGGACGGCACGCTACTGCACTAGCGCACGCGCCTTCCGGTGAGGAGGTTAGGTCCGACTGCTGCTACGCCCGACTGCCGAGGGACTCAACTTTGTCGCGCAGCTCGGCATCACTTGGCTCGACAAAGTGGGTGCCATCGTTGAAGACGACAACAGGGATATTGATGCGACCGCTAATCGCCTTTGCGCGATCAGCCCCGGTCGGGTCAGCGACAAGATCGACGTACTCGTAGTCGACTCCCATGTCGTCGAGGAGCTTCTTTGAACGGCGGCAGTCCCGGCACCATTCGGCACCGTACAAGGTAATTTCTTTGTCCATACTCAAAGCAACCGAGCTACAGTCCACGGCATTCCCGCGAGAACGAACCGGTATTCGGATGTCGCCGACACAGGGCAGACTGGTCGCGTGTACCAAATCCTTGACTCGAGTGGCGACGTCGTGACAATCACGGCCTTCACTGAAGACGGGGAGCAGACGGGCTCTCAGACCCAGTGCGCCGTGAGTGATCTGGTGGGAACTGTTGCCGTGATGGAGCGGGAGCACCCCCGGTGGGTGTGGAGCGATACGACAACCTGGTATCCGCGACTTCTCGAGGGAGGAGTGCGCGTTGAGCGTTGTGTTGACCTGAGGTTGTCGCACGCCATTGTGCGGAACTCTGTTGTGACGGCGGAGTCGGCACTTGCCCGCGCGGAACCGAGCAGTTGGGATGATCCTGCCCCCGACGCTGTGGCAAATCGGTCGACGCAATCGCGTCATCAGGGTGAAGGGCTTTTCGAACTTGACGAGCCGGTGGCAGACACTCCGGCCGATCCGGTTGCGGAGTTCAGATTGCAGCGGACTGCAATTGCCGCATCCGCGGAGCCTGCACGCATCAATCGGTTGCTTTCGGCAGAATCCGCTGGCGCACTCGTGGCGGCCGAAATGCAATTTGCCGGGTTGCCGTGGCGAACAGACCTGCACGAGGCGCTACTGAACGACTTACTTGGTCCCCGCCCCAAGCCGGGGGAGCGGCCAGCCAAGCTCGCGGCGGTGCTTGAGCGGGTGCGCGCCGCGCTGGATGCTCCAGAATTGAACCCTGACTCGCCCGCAGACTTGGTCAAAGCGTTGCAACGGGTCGGGCTCATGGTGTCGTCAACGCGATCCTGGGAATTGAAAAAGCTGACGCATCCGGTGATTGAGCCACTGCTTGAGTACAAGAAGCTTTCGCGCCTCGTGAGCGCAAATGGTTGGTACTGGCTCGACACCAACATCCGTGACGGACGTTTTCGCCCTGACTACGTGGTGGGAGGTGTCGTCACGGGCCGATGGGCGAGTAAAGGCGGTGGCGGAGCTCTTCAGCTGCCAAAGCAAGTGCGAGGCGCCGTCGTCGCAGACCCCGGTTGGAAACTTGTCGTGGCGGATGCCTCACAGTTGGAACCACGCATTCTTGCGGCGTTGTCTGGCGACCAGGCGATGGCAGAGGCGGGCCAGGCAAAAGATATGTATGCGGCGATCGTCGCCAGCGGCGCGGTGGACTCCCGCGACAAAGCGAAGATTGCCATGCTGGGGGCAATGTACGGGGCCACGACGGGGGAGAGCGGCAGGCTCATGCCTGCACTCACCAAGGCCTACCCGCGCGCCATTGGTCTTGTGGAGAGTGCTGCACGCGCAGGCGAGCGTGGCGAGATCGTCACGACCAGGCTTGGGCGCAGTTCCCCTCTCCCGGGAGACGGCTGGCGAGAGCTGCAGGCCGCCGCCTACGGCGAAGGATCCACTGACGCGGATGCCGGTCGCGCACGCGGCCAAGCGCGATCGTGGGGTCGCTTTACCCGAAACTTCGTTGTACAGGGCACGGCCGCGGAGTGGGCCTTGTGCTGGATGGCAACTTTGCGGCGCAGCCTTCGCGAACTGGGCGGATCCTCATGGCTCACTCAGGCTCCGCACCTGGTGTTTTTTCTGCACGATGAACTGGTCGTGCACGCGCCTGCGTCTACGACGGATGCCGTTGTCTCGGCGATTGAGCATGCCGCGGTCGAGGCCGGTCGCCTACTTTTCGGCGAAATTCCGGTGGAGTTTCCGCTGACTGTCGCTGTTGTCGAGAGCTACTCTGATGCGAAGTAGCGCTGCTAGCTGACGGGGTCAGCCGAAGGAACCAATTCGCCGGCAAAATGGCAAGCCGCGTTGTTGGGCGTTCCATCGCTTGTCGGCGTCAAAGTCATGCACACGGTCCGCTCAGGAAACACCGCTGGTCCGATTGGGCAGCGTGGGTGATACCGACATCCGCTCGGCGGATGGTGCGGATCTGCTGGTTCTACATCCACCGTGCGTTCGCCGGCAAGGTGAGGCGAGTCAAGGTCAGGGGCCGCGGCGAGCAATTCTTGGGTGTAGGGATGCTGCGGGTTGTTGTAGATGTCTTCGGCGGGACCGGTCTCAATGATTTGTCCGAGGTACATGACCGCAACGTAGTCACTGACATAGCGCACGACAGAAAGGTCGTGTGAGATGAACAGCATCGACAGCTGAAGCTCGCGCTGGAGATCACGAACCAGGTTGAGCACGGTGCCTTGAACAGAGACATCGAGGGCGGAGGTGATTTCGTCAGCGATTACCACTTCAGGGCGGGCGGCTAGTGCCCGCGCTAGTGCAACCCGTTGACGCTGCCCGCCCGAGAGCTGGCTGGGATAGGAGCGGATGCGTTCGGTACCGAGCCCGACTTGGGCGAGGAGACGTTCGAGCTCTGCTGCGCGACTTGCACGGTCCCGAAACATTCCACGGGGCAGTGCTTCTGCAATGGAATCGCCAATCCTCATCCGCGGATCCAAGGAGGAATACGGGTCTTGGAATACCATCTGCAGTGGTTGGTCGCGGCGACCGGCAGCATTGTGTTGAAGCGGTTTGCCGTCGAACGTGATCGCGCCAGCGCTGAGGGGATTGAGTCCCACTGCAGCGCGCGCGAGAGTTGACTTACCTGATCCTGACTCGCCAACAAGTCCGACCACTTTTCCGGAGGGCACCACCAAGTTCACGTTGTCCGCAGCGGTCATCCGCTTTCGGCCGGAGCCGAAGGTGATGGTGACGTTTTCGAATCGCAGCTCGCTCACGGGGTTACCTGTTCCTTGCCGGGGTTCATGACTTTGGCTTTGTGGTGACGGAAACTATGGGCAAGAGATCGGTTTCGTCAGCACGCCAGCACGCGACGCGCTTGCCGTTTCCATCACTTACGAGGGGTGGTTCTTCTTCGTGGCAGCGGTCAATCGCAAACGCACAGCGCGGGGCGAAAGGGCAGCCGGTAGGAAGACTGGAGGGATCCGGTGCCCGCCCGGGGATCACCGTGAGCGGCTGGTCTCGGTTCGCGTTCTTATCCGGCATTGCCGCGAGCAGAGCCCGAGTGTAAGGGTGTCGAGCGCCCGTGCGAAGTTCGCTACTGGGCAAATCTTCGACGATTCGTCCCGCGTACATCACCAGGACTCGTTCACACAGTTGAGCAACAACAGCGAGGTCGTGGCTGATCAACAAGATCGAAACATTCTTGTTGTTCCGGATGGATTGCAACAGTTCAAGAATCTGCTTCTGCACGGTCACGTCGAGGGCAGTAGTCGGCTCGTCAGCCACGATGATGGCGGGCTCGCCCATCATGGCCATCGCGATCATCGCACGTTGACGCATCCCACCAGAGAATTCGTGAGGATACTGGTGCGCGCGTTGTTCGGGCGACGGTATCCGTACTTCGGAAAGACGCTCGACGACTCGCGATTTTGCCTCGGCGCGGTCGAGCCCCTCATGCTTCTTCACGCCCTCGGAAAGCTGCTTGCCGATGCGAATAGTCGGGTTGAATGAGGACGTCGGGTCTTGGAACACAAAGCCGAAGTTGAGTCCAAGTAGTTTCGCCCGGGAGCCATCGTCCTGCGCGAGGAGGTCATGTCCGAGAAGTCTGAGCGTGTCGGCATCCGAATTGACCGGGTTCTCGAGGAGTCGAGCTATCGCGAGAGCGGTGAGACTCTTGCCGGAACCGGATTCGCCAACTACACCAATTGCTTCTCCTGGTGCAATGGAGAACGTGATGCCGCGAACAGCGTCGACACGACCGGCCGGAGACGGAACCGTGACGGTGAGGTTCTCGACCTCAAGAACAGGGGAGTCGGGAGTCGACTGCTTTTCTGCGCGTGCGGCGGAAAGCTTGTCATTGCGTTTCTGCACGGCGCGGGACACTGCGCTGATGGGGCTTGCAGCACTCAGTGCTGAGTTGAGGCCCACATTCTTGGCAATGACTTCACCGAGAAGGTTGAGCGCAAGGCCAGCAATGACGATCGCCAGTCCTGGCGCGAGAGCGTTGCTGGGGTAAATGTAGATACTGGAAAGCCCTTGATTGAGGAGCACTCCCCAGTCGTATTCGGGGGCTTGTACGCCAAGGCCAAGAAAGGAAAGGCCGGCAAAAGCGAGAAGAGCATTTCCTGAACTGATGGTGGCGCTGATGGCGAGGGGTTCACCGATGTTGGGGAGGATGTGTCGCGCGAGAATGACGGGCTTCTTGATTCCGGACACCCGAGCCGCGGCAATGAAGTCGCGTTCCTGAATGCCGGCGATGAGCGTTTGGGTCAGTCGCGCGAAGGTCGGAACAGTGGCAAGCCCAACAGCACCGACAGCACCGCCGATGCCGACCCCGAAGATCACGGCGAAGTAGAGAGCCAAGAGCAGGCTAGGGAAAGCGACCGAGATATTGATGACGGCGGTGGCCCAGCCTCCGAGTCGGCGGCCGAGAAGCCACGGAATCGTTCCACAGACGATGCCGAGGCTTACGCCAAGCACACTGGCGACAAGAGCGAGCATGAGGGAAAGGCGAGTGGCGACGAGTACGCGTGCAAGGAGATCTCTGCCGAGAGCATCCGTTCCAAGAAGGTGCTCGAGTGAGGGGCCTTGGGAGATTACATCCGTATTTATCGTGTCGGCCTGTTCGCCCCAAATAATGGGGGCGAATATTGCCAACAGGATCACGATGGAGAGCATTGTTGCCGCGGCGATACCCATCGGATTGCGCAGGGCCCGTGCCCAGCGCGCGAGAACGTTCGTGCTTGTTGGTGCCTGAGTATCAGGGGCGGTGATGATGTTCGTCATGGCTCAACTCTCCAAAACTGCTGATCGCGGGTCGAGGGCGGCCAAGATGATGTCGACGATGAGGTTGATGACAAGCACCCCAATGCCGTACATGAGCACAATTCCTTGAACGACCGGGTAGTCCTTGGAAAGGATCGACGAAACAACTGAGGAACCCAAGCCTGGCCATGCCACTGCGTTTTCCACGAGCACCGTACCGGCAACCATTGCGCCCAACATAAGGCCGCTCAAGGTGAGGGTGGTCGTGACTGCATTGGGCAGTGCGTGGCGGAGGTAGATCCACGCTTGCGAGAGTCGTTTGGCTCGCGCCGTGCGCACATAGTCGGTTTTGAGGACGGCGAGCATTTCCACTCGAAGAATTCGCGCGAGAATCGATGTCGCGCCGATGGAGAGAGCAAGAACCGGGGCAATGTAGGAGGCTGGCCCGCTTCGGCCCGCAACAGGAAGCCAGCCGAGCATCACGCCGAAGATTGCAACAATTCCGATCGCCATCAGGAAGTCCGGGATGGCCGCGACGATCGAGCTGGTTGAGGTGAAGCCGAGTTCGAGCCGACGTCGGGCACCGTTTCGAGTGGCCACTGCCATGACAACGCCGAGTGGAACAGCAATCGCTATGGCGAAGACAAAGGCGAGTAGCGCAATTTCGAGCGTTGCGGGAAGTCGTTGACCGATGATGTCAACAACCGGGATCCCGCTGATGAATGATGTTCCGAATTCCCCGGAGAAAAGATTTTGGAGGTAGTTCAGATATTGAAGCCAGAGCGGGTCATTGAGCCCGAGTTGATCACGTCGGGCATCAACGAGTTCCTGAAGAGCGGTCACGCCGAGCGCTGCCCGAATGGGGTCGCCGGGAATGAGGTGAATCATGAGGAACGCCGCCGTGATGACTACCCACAGCGAAACCAGAAAGCGGGCGCCACGCTTGACAGCGAAGCGAATCCACGGGCGGTCAAGAATTCGTTCTCGTGCCTGTGCTGTGTCTGTCACGGTGGCTCCTTGGAACTAAAGATGTGCACCTGGCGACCCCTCGACGTTGACAGTGCAACGTGGGGAGTCGCCAGGTGCTCATCGTGCTACTTGAGGAGACGGATGCTCGTGGGGAGCGGTGCCTCGTAGCGTTGGATTTCAACCTCAGCCTTGGACATGTACCACGGGACGATGCGGTTCGAGATCGGCGCGAGGTACGCGTCGTTCACGATTGCTGCTTCTGCTGCATCCCAGTACTGGCAGGCCTCTGGCGGAGTAAGGGCTGTGGCCTTCTCCACGTTGGAGTTGTACTCTTCGCTGTCAACACCAAGGATGTTGTTTCCCGATGGCGGGAGCGCACCGGAGAGGTACGGAACCATCTGGCTCGGGATGGCGAAGTCCCAACCGGACATCAGAACATCCCAGTTGGAGGTGGTGTACATGGAATCGATGTATCCGTTGATGTCCATCGAGTTCAGGGAAACCTCAATACCAAGTTCGCCCCACATGCTGGCAACGAGTTCCGCAGTCGGACGCTCAAGAGGCGAAGAGAAGTCAAGGTAGTGGAGCGCGATGGTCAGCGCTTCGCCGTCTTTGGAACGCTTGCCGTTGCTGTCGGCTTTCCAGCCGGCGTCGTCGAGAAGTGCCGCTGCGGCATCCTGGTCGAAGCTCGGAAGCAGGTCAACAATCGAGGTTGCTGGGCAGACTTTCGGCTCCATGGAGACGAGGCTGGTGGCCCGACTTCCGGAGTCGCCGGTCGAAACCTTGACGACCTGATCGAAGTCAAGACCCGCCAGCAGTGCTTGACGAACGTTGAAGTCGGTGGTCACGCGGTTGTTGATCTGGTTGAAGGACAGCCATGAGCCACCCACCTGCCAGTCAGAGTGCGCGTAGTTGCCAGCTTCGAGTCGTGCCTTGTCCGGGCCGGTGACCTTGGCGAAGTTCAGCTCTCCTGAAAGCAGGAGGTTTGCGCCGGTTGCTTCCTGGGGGATGACCTGAAGAACGATCTTGGCTGGTGTGCCAATTTCGCTCGTGGTCGCACCATTGGGGCCCCACGTGTAGTCCTCGCGCACGGTGAACGTGAAGCTCGTTCCGTTGACCTCGCTGAGGACGAACGGTCCGGTTCCTGATGACGTGGTCGCGAGTGATTCACGATCGGCCATTCCTGCTGCACACACGATGGGTGCGCGGCCAAGGGTCTCGAGAAGCAGACCGAAAGGCGCGGACAGATCAACCGTAACGATTCCCGCTTCGTCGTCGCCCGTCGCGGTGAACGGCACTGTTGGCACGTTGACGCCGTACTGGGGCGAGGAGTTTTCCGGGTTGTTCAGGTAGGTGAGGTCTTCTGCAATCTGGCTGGCGAGAAGGGGAGTTCCGTCCGAGCAGGTGATGCCCTCGTTGAGCGTGAAGGTTGCCGATGTCGGCTCTACGATCCACTCTTTGGCAAGCCCGGTCACGATTGAACCGTCGGGCATGACGTTGATGAGCGAGTCGTAGGCGAGCGATGAAAGCCCGAGAAGGCCACGGTTCGCGTACGGGTCAAAGCCACCAAGTTCGGAACCGAGGGCCATCGTGAAGGTGCCACCTTCAAGGTATTCGGCTGTCTCTCCGCCGGAACCACCGTCTGGCGATGTGGCGCATGCGCTGAGTAGCAAGCTCCCTATCGCGATCGGGGCCAGCATGGCGATTGAACGTCTCATGAAATCTCCTTGAATGGGTGTAAGACCGTGGTGCGTTGGGAAGGACGAGTAAAGCCGCATACCGCCCGGAGATTTGTGACCTCAAAAGGCGATACAGGATTTGTTCATGGATCCGCTTCGATAGATCTCATCGGATGCGATAACCATTGCAATTCTTGTATCAGGGAATATATATTACTCCAGCAGGAATGTACAACACGTTTATGTGTAGTCTCTTTTGTGTCTCGATTGAACGTGAGCGCGCCTTAACATTGGCCGACCGAGGCGAAAATGGGTGATTGATCGCCCTCTACAGACGACTTAATAAGTAGTCAATGCCGGTTACTGAATGGGAGCGGAAGTTTGGACGAAATTGCGGAACGCGCAGGTCGTCGGCTTCGAGCGCTGCGTAAAACGCGGGGGCTCACCATTGCTCAAGTGGCCGAAATGTCGGGCTTTTCCGAAGGCCACTTGTCGTCGCTCGAAACCGGGGCAACATCCCCCACTCTGAGTACTCTGGCAATCCTTGCCTCGGCAATTGGTACTGAAATGGCCGCGTTTTTTCCACTTCACGAGCGTGAGCCGGTCCACATTCACCGCGCGTCGGATTCAACCCAGGTGAGAATGGCGGCTGGCAAAGAGCTCTACACGCTGCTATCTGCTCGTTCAGAAGACCCCACGTACAACAGCGTGCTTGAAGTGCTCGCGGCCTCTCCCGAAGGAACCTCGTACTCGTTTGTCGGAGAACGATTTTTCTTGCTGTTGAGTGGGAGCCTTGAGATCCGTATTGCGGCAACAACCTACAAACTCTCTGCAGGGGATTACATTCACTACTCAACGCATCCGGACCATCTCTTGCGGATCACCTCGAGCGAGCCTGTCGCCATCCTCTGGATTATGACCCCGGCGGTGATCTAAATGACGCAGCCATCTCAGGATGATTCGACGCTCGCGGAGAGAGTCGGACTGATTTTGCGCTCTCACCGGCGTGCTCAAAACAAGACGTTGGCGGAGGCCGCGAAAGCGGCAATGGTATCCACGTCGTACCTGTCGGCGGTGGAAACGGGGAGAAATCTACCGTCTCTTCAGGTGCTCGGACGATTGACTGAGTCTTTGGGAACAAGTATTCAATCGGTTCTCGAGGGGGAGGGGCGCCCACTCGTCGATAGCGACAGCACCCCTACGGAACCCGGTGTCGTACGTTCGACGAACCAGATGTTCCACCTCAGCACCGCGGTTGCGCGCTACGAACCCGGGTTTTCGGGAGAAGCGCCGCTCGACTTGGACGCGAAAGATGTCTTCCTGTTTGTCAAGGAAGGCGAGATCGATCTCGAGGTGGATGGCGAAACATATTCGCTTGGGCCCTGCGATGCCGCTGACTTGGCGCAACCAGGCAACGTCCGTATTGGGACGTCCGACGGTGCGGTAGTGGTGTGGAGCACCTCTCCTCGGCACTTGCACGACTAGGACACGGCGGACCGTCGCAGTATTCGGACGATCCGATCACCACAACGATCGCCACCACCGAGCCACCACGCTAGAACCAGCAACACGAACCAGCAAAACTGAGGAGAAACGTCACATGGCGAACGCCCCGACATCCACCATCCGCTCGTACGACCTTGAGTCAGGAAGTGAAGAAGAACGGGTGTGGCTTGCGATGAAGGAGATCTACTCCCAGTCTCTCGCTGGCGAAGTGCAGCGCGTGACGGAGCTGATGCACGCGGATGTCACGCTGTGGGATTCCGAGACGGAGCAGCTCGCATTTGGGGTTCCGCACCTGTTGGAGTTGCGCAGCGGTCAGCCCCAGCGCAAGCCCAAGTTCATGCCGATTGCTTTGGACGCCAGTGAGCCTGTTGTTGACGTGTGGGGAGACGTTGCGGTGCTACGGCACCGACTCGTCGTTCGATTCGCTGACGGCGAGGGCGAGGAAGTTCGCATTCGCAATACGAGCGCGTGGCGGTTGACGGACGGCCAGTGGCAGCTCGCGCACAACCACGAAGACGTGCAGTAGAGGCGGCGTCTCGATGTCGCCTACCGGCTCCACCGAAAACCTCAGTGGGTTGCTCCCGTACTGGAAAACTATCGATACCGGGTTCGATACTCAGTTCCGTTCCCTCGCTGTGGTCACTTCGCGTGTTGTGTGGTTGGGCGGCTACGACGGAGTCGTTCTTCGCACCCTTGACGGCGGGCAGACGTGGGTCAACGTGTCGCCTGTGCGCGGCGAGGAGTTTCAGTTCCGCGGGATTGCCGCGCTCAGCGAGACGACGGCGATTGTGTTGTCCTCCGGGCCCGGCGAGAGTGCTCGGTTGTACCGGACCGAGAATGGCGGCGCGAGCTGGGATCTGGTTTTCCAAGCCCTCGAGGCGAACTGTTACCTGAACGCGGTCGCCTTCGCCGACGAGAACACCGGCGTGGCTGTGGGCGATCCGATAGACGGAGTGTTCTTTGTCCTTCGCACGATCGACGGCGGCCGCAATTGGTCTCAGGTCGAAGAAACTGCACCGGCAGCGTTGCCCGGTGAAGGGGCATATGCAGCGAGCGGAAGTTGTCTTGTTGCGTGCAGTGGTCACCTTTGGCTGGGCACGGGCGGTGCCGAGCGTTCCCGAGTGTTGCGCTCCCGTGACGGTGGACTTACCTGGCAGGCGTTCGAGAATGAGCTCAAGACTGGTGAGATGTCGGGGATCTTTGGACTTGCTTTTGCTGACACGGAGTCGGGAATTGCTGTGGGGGGCGTCTATGACTCGCAGGATCCTGCGGTCCCCGCGGTCGCGGTCACCGAATCCGGCAGCCAGGAGTGGCGAGAACTACTTGGCGACGCCCCGCGCGGGTATCGTTCTGGCGCGGCCTTTATTCCGGGACGGCCAGGAAGTTTTGTGACCGTTGGCCTCGAGGGAAGCGAGATCACTTCGGATGGCGGCGTGACGTGGCATTCGCTCGACGCCGCGTACGACGCGGTGGAGTGTTCAGCCGACGGCAGCGTTTGGGCCTCGGGTGAGGCCGGTCGTGTGGCTGTTCTTGCCGGCTACGAGGAGTCGTCGCTGCAGTAGGTGTCGGGCGACACCGACTTTAGTCGTTCGACGGCGGATGCAACACAATCTTACCGACGTGGCCACGGCGCGCGAGTTCTTCCTGCGCTGCTGCTGCCTGATCCAGCGGAAACGTTGCGGAGATGATGGGGTCAATCTCGGAGCGCCGCGCCATGCCCATGAGCAGGTCAAAGTGGGCTGGCGTGTACATCGAGGAGCCGATCAACTGCGCGTTGTGCAGGTACAGGCGCCGCACATCAATGCTCACGTCGTACCCGCCGAGCGCACCAGCGATCACCCACCGGCCGCCCTCGCACAGCAGGGGGAGCCCCTCACTCACGAACTCGCCAGCGACAACGTCGAGCACGACATCAATTCCATCTGGGGCAACCGCGCGCACTTGTTCGGCTACGTCCTCAGCGCGGTCGACAACGGCGTCGGCTCCCGCCTGGCGCACCGCATCAATCTTGGATCCGCTGCTGATGGCGATCACTCTCGCGCCGCGAGCGCGGGCAATCTGTACGAGCGCGATTCCGACGCCGCCGGATGCCCCGGACACCAGCACCGTCTCGTTCCGCGCGAGCCTGCCGCGCTCGATCATGCCGAGGGCTGTGCCGAATGCCGTGGGCAACGCGGCGAGCTGATCGTCAGTCAGTTGCGATTCTGTGGCGTCGTGCACGCGGCTTACCGGAGCGGTCACGTATTGGGCGTATCCGCCATCTCGTTCGCTCCCCATCAGGCCAATCGGGTTCGCATCCGGCGTTTCCGCGTCGTATGTAACGGGGTCGACAACCACTCGCCGGCCGATCAGGCTGTCATTTACACCGGTGCCCACCGCGACGACGCGACCGGCGACGTCGGCGCCCTGGATGCGCGGGAAGTCGAGTAGTCCGCGCCAACCGGCGAGGGCAGCGGGGTCTCCCGGGAGTCCGTATGCCCCCTGCCGCGTCCACAAATCAGTGTTGTTCAGAGCTACTGCGCTTACCTGAATTAGCGCTTCACCTCGGCCGAGAGTCGGAACGGCCACGTCGACCACCTCAAGCACCTCAGGGCCGCCGTGCTGCGTGATACGCACGGCCTGCATGGTCTGCTCGGTTGGGACTGTTCCCATCGTCGACATGATCTCCTCGGTCTACTGATCTCGCGTGCTACTGATCTCTGAACCCGTGCCAGCGTACGCTGCTCGGCCGACGGGCATCTGGCATCACTGGTGGTAGAGGTCTACATGCGCTCTCGAGAAGCGCCCCCTCGCGTCCACTCCCTCACACGGGTGCGTCCGCTCAGTTCCCGACCGGCGCTCGAGGGCCAGCAAGCCGTGGCCCGCGCGATGCTAGATTTTCGGTGAATTGGAGACGAGAATAGGAGCGTGATCGAGTTGACCGAACCGCAAGTGTGGGTGCTCATGGGCATCTTCGCAACCGCGATTTTTGGCATGCTCGGATGGCAGACCGCGAGTTTCAACCGCAACTTGATGGTTGTGCGGGACTCGCTCCGAGCGAGCATCGAGTCGCAGGGCAAGATCTTGGATGTCAGGTTCTCTTCACTGGAAGATCGATTCGACCGTCTTGAGCACAAGGTGGATGACCTGGACCGCGACGTCCAAGCCATCTCCCGGCACGTCTTCGGTGCAGACCCGCACTGAACCGACCCGCACTGAACTGACCCACCTACGCGATGGCCACCCGCCTCGCAGACACCCTGCTACGCGTCGCCAATAGCCAACTCCCGCACGCGATCACCACGGGCAAGGCGACCACGGCAATCCCGATGGGGATCCACGGCGGTACAAACGGCATCCCGACGGCTCCGAGTGCGTATGCAGGAACAAGTCCGGTTGCCGCCCCGAGCACGCTTCCAATCCCGGCGATGATGATGGCCTGCCAGAACGCGAAACTCCGGCGCACCACTCGCCCTGCACCCAGTGCAGAGAGCGTCGCATCATCCTGCCGTCCGTCAAATCTCGCAAGCCCGATCGCGATGGCGGAGGAGGCGAGGGCAATGAGCCCGGCAAGCCCGAGCAGTCCCCAGACCACTGCTGTGCCCAAGTCGGGTGGACCAGTCTCAAGGGTTGGGTAGATGTTTGCGCCGTTTTGGCTGTTGTTGTCGGGCAGGGCATAGAACGCCTGGCGCAGAGCGTCCTGCTGCGGCGTCGTCGGCATCGTCTTCGTCGAGGCGACGAGCGTGGAGTCATGGTAGTCGAGCCCCAGGTGATCCGCGGTTGCTGGTGAGATGAAAATGCCGAAGTACACCGGGTGTGCGGGAAGGTCGACCACGGCAGTGAGTGACTGCGTCTTGAGGGGAGTCCCCGGGTCGTTGGAGCTGAAAAGCTGGCTGGCCTGTTGCGGTGACCACCACGAGATAGAAACTGTGCCGTCGTCAACGTACCCCGGATAGAGCGACACTGCGCCGCCGCTGGCCAGTGCCTGCTGAGCGGCGGCACTGGGTTCGCGCCCCAGAACAAGGGAAAGTCCAGAAACATCGCTCACGTAGATATGGTCAATTCCTGGTTCGATCCCGCTGAAATACCAGCTGTTGCAACGCGGGTCATTGGCGGCCGCCAGGAGCGCGGGTTCATCGACGGCGCCCTGCTCCGACATGGAGTCAGGCGATCGAACATCCAACGGGCAAAGGTTCTGTGCGGGAACGTCGAGCGCGGGGGCTGGGAGGCCCCCCGAAGCGTCTGTCTCCACTGGCCCTGGAAGCGGGTCGGGCACCGAGGCGATGCGCTGCATCTGGTCAACGTCCAGGGAGGTGCGAACGGCACTCTCTACGGCCGCGGCGTGCGCATAGGGCGTTCTCGTCGGAGCAACAGTTCCATCCCCGTAATTGATGGCGTCGAGCGAGGCGCGGACAGAGCCAAGCGGCATTGTCCACTGCCAGTTGTCCCGCGTGGTTGCGTCGCTCCCTGCGGCAATACACATCCCGAACACGGCGACAAACACCGTGGTCATGACGGCGGCGAGTGCGGGCACTGCTCGGCCAGGGTTGCGGGCGGAGTCCCGTGCGGCGAGGCGAGCACCGAGGCCGGACCCGCCCAGAAGTCTCGCGATTCCGCGCAATATCAGTGGCCCGATTAAAATTAGTGCGAGCTGGGCGAGTATCGGGCCCACAATCAGCATGACGATCGGAACCCACATCAGCGGATGGCCGTAAGGCATGCCGCGACCGGCCTCCGTCAGGATGGGGAGAAGGACCCCACCAACAAGAGTGAGGGCAACACCGGTGAGGAGAAAAGCGAGCCCCACGATGGGCCACTTCGCGGTTGCTTCTGGCGGCTTCCGCGCACCGCGCAGCGCCGATACGATGTCGAAACGGCTCGTCGTGCGGGCGGGGACGAGTGAGGCCAGCCATCCGATGAGCACGGCAAAAGCGACGGCAGCCAGAAATCCTAGCCAGGGGAGATGGAATCCGAAGTACTGGGTGGCGCTTCCGTCGGCGGTCAGTGCCATGAAGATCGCCGCCGTGCCGATGCCGATGGCCACACCGACCAGCCCGCCGATCACACCAAGGACGATGCCGTTGGCGGCCAGAATGCGGAACAGCAACTTTCGCGGCGCGCCAACGCTCGCGATGGTGGCGAGGGTACGTTGCTGTTGGCGAGCCGTCACGGTGAAGGCTGCCCCGGCGAGCAGGATGACCTCGAACGCGGCAAACCCGGCGATAATCGCGATCAATCCGATGATGTTAGAGATCAAACTCCACTGGTTGTTAACCGGATAGCTACCGTCGTTCGGCGGTGGGTCGAGCATGACGGAACGGGAGAGCGCTGTGAGCCCCTCAGCGTTCAGCTCTTTGACCGTGTCCCAGCTGATCGGTGTGTCCGGGAGATAGTACGTGGTGTTCTGAAGTTCTTGTTGGGGGTCGTTATGGGACAGCGCGCCGGATCGCGCGAAGATCCATTCCTGCGAGTCAGCTTGCGTGTGGTCCTTCATGAGGCCGACGAGCGTCACGCTCGACACGACGTCACCATTGTGGTTGACAGCCCCCCGCAACTCAATCGTGTCGCCGACCTTTGCGCCTAGGCGGGGGAGCGCGGATGCCGTCACCATGACCTCGCGGTCGTTGCGCGGCGTACGCCCCGCGGTGACATCGTAGGTTCCGGACAGCGACGGATCCCAGGACTCGCCCTCCCGTACCGGGATCTGTGCGATTCCCGTTGCCGTCGTCGCGGTGACGCTCGTGGAGGTCAAGCCAATGATTCTGGTGCCCGCAGGAAGGGAATCCTTCGGCGATGACAACTCGCCTTCATTCCAGCGCGGCGCTTCAAACCAGTCCGCGCGGAGAGGGTCCTGCTTCAAGCCCGATCCTGGTGGGGTCGAGACGAGAATCTTTGCCTCAGTCTTGCCCAGCTCCGTGGTGATGCGCTGCTGAAGGCTCGGGCTGTACATGCTGTCGGCCACCACGGCGACCGCGACAAGCCCGGTCACCGGCAGGGCCACCATGGCGACGATGAGGGCGCTGCGGCCCAGTGCACGGGTGCTCGTGCGTGCCGCGATTTTGAGCGCGAGGCGCCAGCTGGCCTTGCGGTAGGCGCGTTCCTTCCACGCAGGTGTCGCGGGTTGCTCTTTTCGAGACGATTGTGCGTTGCCCGATCTATCAGGGAGCAGATTCTGCTCCCGTACCCTGCGATACCGCGGGCTCACGGCGTTGTCACCGAACGCAGCAATTGGTCAACGTTCCCGCCGGCGCTTTCATCCACGATGCGACCGTCGCGCAAAAACACAATCCGATCCGCCCACGCCGCGTGTCGGGCATCGTGGGTGACCAGGATGCCACCGGCGCCTGCGTCGATGCGCTTGCGCAGCATCCGGAGCACGACTTCACCTGTGGTGCTGTCGAGCGCGCCGGTTGGCTCGTCGGCGAGGATAAGTCGCCGACTACCCACGACAGCCCGCGCGATGGCGATGCGCTGTTGCTGGCCGCCGGACAGATCGTCGGGGTAGCGGTCCGCCCGGTCCTCCAGTTCAACGGAGGCCAGCGCGTTCAGACCTGCTGTGCGAGCCTTGCGGTGCTTCCAGCCATCCAGTTCGAGAGGGAGGGTGACGTTTTCGATCGCGGTGAGCGCAGGGATGAGGTTGAAATCCTGAAAGACAAACCCGAGCGTGCGGCGGCGCAACGCTGCGACACCGGCCAGGGACATGGTGGACAGCCACTTTCCCTGCACGATCACTTCGCCACTCGTGGGGGTCGTGAGTCCACCGGCGATCGTCAGCAGGGTTGACTTGCCGGAACCGGACGCGCCCATGATCGCGACTAGTTCGCCCGCGCGCACCGTGAGGTCCACTCCGGCCAATGCCATGATCGCCGTCTCGCCCTTGCCATAGTGCATGGAGATGCCATCGAGCTGGAGTAGAATCTCTGCGCCACCACCGTCGTTGGTCACTTTGCGACTACCTTCCCGGGTCGACCGCGCTTAGGTACCTCTGTGCTGAGCGCGAGGGCGGCGTCAAGCCCCGCAGCGGATGCCCGCTGTAGTCGCGCTTCGGAGTGATCGAGCCAGCGCACTTCAGCCTCAGCGTGGAAAATGAGTGAATCGACGACGAGTAGCCACGCCAGGTCCTCCGAAGTCTCGGGATCACCTGAGGCATTTTTCGTCTTCGTGAGCTCCTGAAGGTTGCGCAGCGTCGCGGTGCGCTGCACTTGAATGACCTGGACGATGTCTACGCCTGGGAGGGTCACAGCGATCGCCAGTTTGATCGCGAGTTCGTCTCGCGTCGCACCGGTGCGTTCAACGGGAGAGCCGAGCCAACCGGACACTTCTGCGCTGCCGGCCTCGGTGATGCGATAGTAAATCTGGCCAGATGTAGGTTCACCGCTTGAGTCAAACTCGACCTCATCACGCTCAGCTTTTTCGACGAGGCCATCTCGCTCGAGACGATCAAGGGTGTTGTAGATTTGGCCGACGTTGAGTGGCCACGTTGACCCGGTTCGTCTGTCGAATTCACTTCGCAATTGATAGCCGTAACACGGGCCCTGGTTGAGGATGGCGAGAAGACTTTGACGAACTGACATGGCGGCCTTTCAGTAAACAAATACCGAGTATGTATTAGCTGAGTATAGGCATACTGGGTATTTAAAAATCAAGCACTTCCGCGTGTCGAGAATCACACCCTTGTGATTTGCCAGCTTTGTCCGTCATAATGCAAGAGAAGCACCATAATTTAATACGTTACGAAATCCAGAATCCACAGGTCGATGGGGAAGTCGCACCTGACGGAATGGAGAAATCGTGACTGGAACACCTGCGCGCGGAGTGTTGTACGTTCACTCCTCGCCCAAAGCCTTGTGCCCCCACATTGAGTGGGCGGCCGGAGGCGCGCTCGACCGCGCCATCAACTTCAACTGGGACGTTCAGCCCGTGCTCAAAGGTGCCATGCGTGCCGAGTACTACTGGGAGGGCGCCCAAGGCACCGGCGCGCGCCTTGCCTCTGCCCTGCGCGGATGGGAGCACCTTCGCTTTGAAGTGACCGAAGACCCCACACCAGGCAGCGATGGTGGTCGCTGGCTACACACGCCAGACCTCGGCATCTTTTACGCACAGACGGATACCGCTGGCAACGTTGTCATCCCGGAGGACCGCTTGCGCTACGCCATGGAGGTCGCCGGATCCGATGCCTTCGAACTGCACCGCGAACTGCGCCTGGCACTCGGGCAAGCATGGGACGACGAACTTGAGGTATTCCGCCACGCGAGCGACGACAACCAGGTGGCCTGGCTGCACAAAGTTGGCTAGCGCTCGCTCACGCTAAACGCTGCGGAACGCCACAACGGCGTTGTGTCCGCCGAACCCGAACGAGTTGCTGATTGCAAACTGTGGACCGTCACCGAGCGGCCTCGGAGAGGTCACCACATCGAGCGGGATGGCCGGATCCTGATCATCCAGGTTGATGGTGGGCGGCGCCATACGCTCATGCAAAGCAAGAATCGTGAAGATGGCTTCCACCGCTCCCGTGCCACCGAGAAGGTGGCCGGTCGCGGCCTTGGTCGCGGAGACGGGGATGTCGTGCAACCTGTCTCCGAAAAGATTCAAGAGCGCGTGATACTCGGCGATATCGCCAACCGGAGTACTCGTCGCGTGAGCGTTGATGTGGGTGATATCTTCGATCGCCCCACCGGCATGCTCAATTGCGGATTTCATGGCACGGGCGGCAGCACTGCCATCCGGGTCCGGAGCGGTGATGTGATATGCGTCACTTGTGACAGAACCGCCAGCAAGTTCAGCGTAGATTCGAGCGCCGCGGGCAAGAGCGTGCTCCTCGGTCTCCAACACGATTGAGCCAGCACCTTCACCGAGAACGAAACCGTCTCGATTCAGGTCGTAAGGCCGGGATGCTGCCACCGGATCGTCGTTGCGCTTGGAGAGCGCCTGCATAGCTGCGAACGACGCGATCGGCAAGGGATGGATGGCCGCCTCAGCGCCGCCCGCAATGATGATGTCGGCAAGTCCGGCCTGGAGGTGGTCGTACGCGTTCGTAATCGACTCTGTGCCGGACGCGCAGGCCGAAACCACGGTGCGCGCACCGCCGCGTGCAGACAACGCCATGCTGATTGCCGCCGCAGGGCCATTCGGCATGAGCATGGGAACAGTCATCGGAAGTACTCGGCGTGGACCACGCTCGCGCAAAGTGTCCCAGGCATCCATGAGCGTCCAGATTCCGCCGATGCCTGTTGCATAGTCGACGGCAATGCGAAGTGGGTCAATGTCGGGGGAACCGGCATCTGCCCACGCCTCCCGTGCGGAGATGAGCGCGTGCTGGCTTGACGGGTCAAGACGTTTGGTTTCCACCCGTTCGAGCACTTCTGCTGCCGGAACTTTCGCTTGCCCTGCGAACGTGACGGGCAGCTCGTACTTTTCGACCCAATCCGCCTCGATGGTGCGGACACCAGATTCGCCGGCGAGCAAGGCATTCCAAGAGTCGCGGACATTTCCACCGAGCGGCGTACTCGCGCCCATCCCGGTAACCACGATCTTCTTCAATGTCATTGAGGCATCTTCCTATCGTTCACGAACAGACGGCGGTTTGCCGTTCCCCGCATGCACGCCCACGGTCGTCCAGAAACTAGTCCGGACGACCGGTGGCGAACCACAACTAGTTTTGAGCGTTAGTGATGAAGCTGACTGCATCGCCAACAGTCTTGAGGTTCTTGACCTCGTCGTCGGGGATCTTGACGTCGAACTTCTCTTCGGCGTTGACCACAATGGTCATCATCGAGATGGAGTCGATGTCGAGGTCGTCGGTGAACGACTTGTCCAGCTCGACCGTGTCGGTAGCGATACCAGTTTCATCGTTGACGAGCTCGGCGAGGCCGGCGAGTACTTCTTCAGTAGACAATGCCATTGTGATTTCTCCTTGGGGGTGTTGATGACCGGGGATAAGTTTAGGGCAGGACGACGACCTGTGCCCCATAAACGAGGCCGGCGCCGAAACCGATTTGTAGAGCGAGGCCACCCGAAAGCTCAGGATGTTCCTGAAGAAGTCGGTGCGTGGCAAGCGGAATTGAGGCTGCAGAGGTGTTTCCTGTCGACTGAATGTCGCGTGCGACGACAACTGACTCTGGCAACTTCAGCTGTTTTGCGAACTCGTCGATGATGCGCATGTTCGCCTGGTGGGGGATGAACGCCGCGAGATCATCGGCAGTAATTCCGGCCGCAGCCAAGGCCTCTTTCGCTACTTTGGCCATATCCCACACGGCCCAACGGAACACCGTCTGGCCTTCCTGGCGGAGGGTTGGCCAGTTGGCGTCCCCATCGCGAAAGTCGATCGTTGTCGCGTTCATGCCGACGGCAGCGGCCTTGGAGCCGTCGGAGCCCCACACTGCGGGGGAAATTCCGGGGAAATCGCTTGGGCCTATAACGACAGCCCCTGCACCGTCACCCAAAAGGAAGGAGATGGAGCGGTCAGTGGGGTCAACGAAGTCGGAAAGCTTCTCGGCGCCAATGACGAGCGCATAGTGGGCAGCGCCGGAACGAATGAGGGCATCGGCTTGAGTGATCGCATACGAGTATCCAGCGCACGCTGCGTTGGCATCGTAGGCAGCGGCAGGGTTTGCCCCGACCCGGTCGGCGACAACAGCTGCCATTGACGGGGTCTGCTGCACATTGCTGATGGTGGCAATGATCACAAGGTCGATTTGGCTCGGATCGATACCGGAGACTTCGATCGCTTCTTTTGCCGCATCGGTGGCAAGGTCGACCGCGAGAATTCCGGCCGAGGCGCGAGTGCGAGTGGCAATCCCTGTGCGCTGTTGAATCCATTCGTCGCTGGAATCGATGGCGCCAATAAGTTCCTCGTTGGGAACTACGCGGTCGCCGCGGGCAGCCCCAAAGCCGTAGAGGCGCGTGTATTTCACGCCTGCCGACTGCTTGAGTGTGGGGTGTGTCATGAGTTCTCCAACATTTCGATGGCGGCGTGGATGTCGTCAGGGGTTTTTACTGCAACTGTGGGAACGCCCTTAAGTGCGCGTTTGGCGAGACCAACCAGCGCCCCGGCCGGAGCGATCTCGATAATGCCGGTGACGCCAGCTTTGCTGAACGACTCCATGCACTTGTCCCATCGCACTGGAGAGGAAACCTGCCCGACCAAGAGGTCGAGAAAATCGCGCCCACCAGAAACGCGTCCACCATTGCTGTTGGACCAGATCGGCAAGTTCGGGTCATCCGCAGTGAGGGCTGCTGCCGCATCGCGAAGGCGCTCGACGGCAGGTCCCATGTAGCGAGTGTGGAAGGCGCCAGCCACTTGAAGCGGAATGACGCGTGCACCAGCGGGTGGTTCGTTCTTGAGGTTTGCCAACGCGTCGAGCGCTCCCGCAACGACAACTTGGCCGCCACCATTGAAGTTGGCCGGTTGTAGCCCGAGTCTGTCGAGCGCGGTAAGAAGCTCAGTCTCGTCAGCACCGATGACCGCGCTCATGCCGGTGGGCGTGAGGGCTGCGGCATCCGCCATGGCGCGACCGCGTTCGGCGACGAGAGCCATCGCATCAGCTTCATCCAGGATGCCTGCTGCTGCTGCTGCGGTGAGCTCGCCCACCGAGTGGCCGGCGATGCCGCCGACGTGGTCGCGGCGGCCCTGCAAGAGCACAAAGAGCGTGAGGAGTCCGGCGGCGACAATGAGGGGCTGGGCCACCTTGGTGTCGCGAATGGTGTCCGCGTCGGAAACCGTTCCGTGGGCAGCAAGGTCGAGGCCCGCTGCTTCGGAATAGCGGTCGAGGCGCTCAGAAAGTCCGGGTACCTCAAGCCAAGGGGAGAGGAAACCGGGAGTTTGGGAACCCTGTCCGGGACACACGACAACAATCACTTCTCTAGTCTCCCAATCCTTTGGCGGTTTGTACTGTGACAACCCCACCAACATTAGCCGGATCCGTTGTGGTGTATCGCAGTTCGCCTGTCAACGGCGGCGGCCGCCAGCCTCTGGTTCGGCAATCGAGCCGATAATGAGCGCAGCTTGGAGGATAAGCGATTCCCTCGCCCCGGTCGCGTCGTAGCCGATCACATCCGACACTCGTTTAAGTCGATAGCGCACGGTATTTGGATGAACGAAGAGTTCGCGAGCGGTGGCCTCGAGCGAGCGGCCATTGTCGAGATACGCCCACAGTGTGGTCAGAAGCTCATTTGAATGGCCTTGGAGAGGGCGGTAGATCCGGTTGATCAGGGCAGCGCGGGCAAGCGCATCGCCGGCAAGCGCCCGTTCCGGCAGCAGGTCGTCCGAGAGTGTCGGCCTCGGCGCATTGCGCCACGACTTCGCAACGGCAAAGCCGGCGAGCGCGGCCTTCGCGCTACGGTTTGCATCGACCAGGCTTGACACATCGTGGCCGAGAACGAGATGACCGTCTCCGAACCCTGGCTCCAGCGCATTCGCGATGTCGAGAAACGACATGGGCGGCTCTGAATCCTCATCGCCGTCCGCTGGCGCGGGCAACGCACGGCCAATGACAAGGACGAGTCGAGAACCTTGAACTCCGATGAGAACATCAGCGTCGAGGTGGCGCGCAGTGCGACGCAGCATGTCGACATCAAGAACTTGGGGTGCAGTACCGACCAGGACAGACACTTCGCCGTGGCCGTGCCAGCCAAGCGCGGCAATACGGCTGGGAAGTTCGTCGTCGTATTCACCACTCAGGATGCTGTCGACGACGAGCGCTTCAAGCCGTGCATCCCACAACCCACGCGCTTCGGCTGCGCGAGCATAGACATCAGCCGCGCCGAACGCGATCTCCCGTGAATACAGCAGGATGGCTTCGCGTAGCGACTCGTCGCGACCTTTGACACGCTCCTCAACCACCTCAACCGTCACTTTGATGAGCTGAAGCGTCTGCGTGAGACTCACTGATCGAAGAAGCTCGCGGGGAGCAGCACCGAACACATCTGCGGCAATCCACGGTGTTGATGTCGGGTCGTCATACCACTGGATGAACGACGAGATTCCTGCCTGCGCGACCATTCCCACCGCAGAACGACGCCCTGGCGGCATTTCGCCGTACCAAGAGAGCGTCTCATCCAGACGGTTGAGTGTTGCAGTGGCGAGTTCCCCCGAGACTGTTTTTAGCCATGCGAGGGTCATCGCCTTCGTTTTTGGCGTTGGCGATCGTGGCGCAGCAGTGTTCTGCGCGGCTGCGCGCGGCTTGGGTGTTGACGCAGTGGGTGGGGCCATTTAGCTCTCGCCGCCGGCGGAACCGGTAGTCCCTGCAGTGACATCGTGAAGCTGATACCGATCGATGGCTTGTTGGGCAAGACCGGCATCAATGCGTCCCTGTGCTGCCAACGATTCAAGCGTGCGCACAACAATTGACGGGCCATCGATCTTGAAGAATCGCCTCGCAGCCGCACGCGTATCGGAGAAGCCAAAGTCATCGGCGCCGAGAGTAGCGAAGTCGCCAGGCACGAATTTGCGAATCTGGTCAGGGACAGCATGCATGTAGTCACTCACGGCCACGAAGGGCCCCTCAGCGTCAGCGAGCTTCTGCGTGAGATAGGGCATGCGTGCACCCTCATTCGGGTTCATGAAATTCCACTCGTCTGCAGCAAGACCTTCGCGACGCAACTCTGTCCACGATGTGACTGACCACACGTCGGCGGCCACGCCCCAATCGCGAGCGAGCAGTTCCTGTGCCTCCAAGATCCACGGTACGGCGACACCGGAGGCCATGAGCTGGGCCCGCGGCCCGCCGGCATCCGAACGCTTCAACAAGTAGATGCCCTTCAGGAGGCCATCAAGATCGAGGTTTGTCGGCTCCGCTGGCTGCACCTGCGGTTCGTTGTAGATCGTGATGTAGTACATGACGTCGGGGTGCGAATGTTTCCCTCCGTACATGCGTTCCAGGCCTGCCTTCACAATGTGACCAAGTTCGTAGCCAAAGGCGGGGTCGTAGGAGACCACAGATGGGTTTGTAGACGCCAGCAAGTGCGAATGGCCGTCCGCGTGCTGGAGGCCTTCACCCGTGAGCGTTGTGCGCCCCGCGGTGGCTCCCATAATGAAGCCGCGCGCCATTTGGTCGCCAGCAGCCCACATGGCATCGCCCGTGCGCTGGAATCCGAACATCGAGTAGAAGACGTAGATGGGGATCAGCGGTTCGCCGTGGGTCGCATACGACGTTCCCACTGCGGTGAACGCGGAAAAAGCGCCAGCCTCATTGATGCCCACGTGCAGGATCTGGCCTTGCTCGCTCTCCTTGTACGCCAGCAACTGATCGCGGTCCACGGAGGTGTAGTTCATCCCGTTTGGGTTGTAAATCTTGGCAGTCGGGAAGTAGGCGTCCATGCCGAAGGTGCGCGCCTCATCCGGGATGATGGGCACAATTCGGTGACCAAAGTCTTCCGACTTCAACAGGTCTTTCAGAAGCCGAGCGAACGCCATGGTGGTGGCGATTTCTTGCTTGCCTGAACCGCGCCTCGCCACCTCGTAGGTGCTGTCGTCCGGAAGGTTGAGCTGCGTGTACCGACTGCGCCGTTCCGGCACGAATCCGCCAAGAGCACGGCGGCGTTCCAGCGCGTACTGGATCGTCGGGTCATTCTCGCCTGGGTGGTAGAACGGCGGCAGGTAGGGGTCCGCTTCGAGTACGGCATCCGTCACCGGGATCTGCATCGCGTCGCGGAAGTCCTTCAGATTCTCCAGCGTGAGCTTCTTCATCTGATGCGTGGCGTTGCGGCCTTCGAACGAGGGGCCGAGTCCGTAGCCCTTGATCGTCTTCGCCAGAATGACGGTCGGCTGGCCTTTGTGCTCGGTGGCCGACTTGAAGGCGGCATACACCTTGCGGTAGTCGTGCCCGCCCCGCTTAAGCTTCCAGACCTCTTCGTCGGTGTAGTCCTTGACGAGCTCTGCTGCGCGCGGGTCACGGCCGAAGAAGTGTTCACGCACGTAGGCGCCGTTCTCCGCTTTGTACGTCTGGTAGTCACCGTCTGGCGTCTGGTTCATGAGGTTGACAAGGGCACCTTCGGTGTCCTTCGCGAGCAGGTCATCCCATTCGCGACCCCAAATCACTTTGATGACATTCCAGCCGGCGCCTCGGAAGAAGCTCTCCAGCTCTTGAATGATCTTTCCGTTGCCGCGCACCGGGCCGTCGAGGCGCTGAAGGTTGCAGTTGATGACAAACGTCAGGTTGTCGAGATTGTGGTTCGCCGCCCATTGAAGCGCGCCACGGCTCTCCACTTCGTCCATCTCGCCGTCACCGAGGAACGCCCACACATGACTGTCTGATACGTCTTTGATTCCGCGGTTTGTGAGGTAACGGTTGGCTTCTGCCTGCCAGATCGCGTTGAGAGGGCCGAGTCCCATCGACACCGTGGGGAACTCCCAGAAATCCGGCATGAGGTGCGGATGCGGGTAGGAGCTGAGCCCATTCGGCGCTTTCGACTTTTCCTGGCGGAAACCATCGAGTTGTGTCTCGTTGATGCGGCCCTCGAGGAAGGCGCGGGCATACATGCCGGGGGAGGCATGGCCTTGGTAGAAAACTTGGTCGGCGCCGCCGGGATTGTCATGTCCGTGGAAGAAGTGGTTGTGACCGACTTCGTACAGAGCTGCGGACGAAGCATAGGTGGAGATGTGTCCGCCCACGCCAATACCCGGGCGCTGAGCGCGGTGCACAGTGATCGCGGCATTCCAGCGGAGCCAGGCGCGATACTTGCGTTCGATTTCCTCGTCACCGGGAAATTCGGGCTCATTCTCCGGAGCAATGGTGTTGATGTAGTCAGTGGTCGGCACCATGGGGACGCCGAGTTGGAGATCTTTGGAGCGCTTGAGCAAGCTCAGCATGATCTCGCGTGCGCGTTCGCGGCCGTGTGTGGCGGCGACGGCATCCAGTGATTCCTGCCATTCGGCAGTTTCTTCTGGATCCGAGTCGATGTGGTTCATCGAGTAAGGATCTTGGTCGTTGACTGTCACGGGGACCTCGCATGGTTCTTGGTCAACGCGCTTTTCGCGTCGAACTCTATGGCCAGCGCTCCACCACGACCGGTTTACGACCGTGAAGGGGCACGGGTGCTGGAGCACGCCAATTCTAGTGAGTCCAGCTTGTCATGATTTCGTAGCGGGCGAAGGTTGCGCTGACTTCCCGTCTTCAGGCAATAGCTGGCGGAGTTCTTCGATCATCACGAGCTGGCGCTGACTGAGCAATACCAGTTGCTCAATATCCGCTTTTGCCGCGATATTGGTGTCGTAATCGTGTTGTGCGAGAGCAGCGGCGATCCCGTCCTGGCGCTTGGCGGCGATCTACAGAATTGCCCCCTGCAGGCCAGCGAGCATGCTGAGAAACAGGTTGAGCAGGATGAACGGATATGGATCCCAGATGGCGCCCACCATGACGGAATTCACAATCGCCCACACGATCATGAATGCGATAAATAGCCCGACGAATATCCAACTACCCATGCCATTGCGCATGACATCCGCTGCGCGTTCGCCGATGCTCAAGTTCGCTTTTTGTTTCTCGTGCCAGTTGAGCATATTTTCATTCATTGCGTCAGTGTAGATTCGCGGAGAGTTTTCGACAGGTATCATTGTTCATCGATCCGCTTTTTGCGGTCGAGGGCCTTTAGCTCAGCTGGTAGAGCGCCACGTTTACACCGTGGATGTCATCGGTTCGATCCCGGTAGGGCCCACCAAGATTTTGACCACATATCTGTTTCACAGCTAGTTAGCAACGAGCGGCACGCCGCAGAGCGTTTGCTCCATCGAGGACGTAGTATTTTGGCCATGGTTGACCACGACAACTCGGCCGAGGGCGACCGCGAGCCGGGGGAGCACGACGCTGGTTTTCGCGACGCGACCGGCCCGAGGCGATCAACATGGACACCTCCGCCAACGTCTGATGCCACTTCCGATTCTGAGTCGACAAGTGACGACGATCTTGCGAATGCCCTGGCTCAAGACCTCGACCGTGTGACCCATCCTCAGGAGACACACGCGAGCGAGGCCGACGCAACGGTGTCGGGCGCGGAGTACATCGCAGAGCAGGGTGAATCGGAGCCGGAGCCGGAGCCGGTAGCGACAGAGCCAGAGTTCACCACGCCAGAACCAGTGGTGCCAGAAAACGTGCGGCCGGAATCTGTCGAACTCGATGAGGTGGGACCAGAGCCCATAGCGACAGAAGTCGACGAGCCTGCCGTAGACCCTCTGGCTGGTCCTGAGCCCAGCACAAGCAGCCTGCCCCCGACGACCGCGCCACTACGACGCTCGTTGCCCATGAGCGAGCTCGCAGCGACTCTCGCTGAACAAGCAGAGAATCCGGCGAACAGCGGCGACGTGATGGCTCAACTCGAAGAACAATTGAGGCTTCGTGAGCAGGATGCGGTCGAATTCGCCAAGTGGCAAGAGTCGGTGATCGCGACGGGCAGCCCAGACGCTACCGACGAGGTGGAAAGAGCTCGATCTGACTTTCAGGATCTCTTGCCCGAGGTGCCTCACGGAGAAACCGCGCCACCACCGGTTGGCCCGCCAGTGACGGTGCCGCTACCACCGCCAAGTTTTGACACGAGCGAAACGCACACATTCCGAATGGATGAAGTGCTCGATAGCGACCTGATTTCGGCGCCGGCCCCCATGTCCCCACCGATGAAGGACATCCCTCCACCGCCAGGCCACAGTCTGACGACGGGACGAAGCAGTGCCGAGGCAATGCCGGCAGAGTTCGACGATGCCGAGGCCGATACTGCAGGGTTGTCGGTGAACTCAGCCTCAACACCGATTCCAGATCTGGTCGAGCCTGGTCCAGCGGCTCCTGCCGGTGCGAGTCCCGGAAGTTTTGATTTTGACTCCCTGCTGAACGGTGCCGAAGCGCCAAGCGAATCCGAGAACACGGCATCGAACGTCTTTGACTTCGGTGAATCTGAGTCACTTCGTGATGATGATGTTGCAGACACTGATCGTGCCTTCGCCGACGGTCTCGCCCCATACCCAGTGACGTCGGAGGGAATCACCACGATTCCGGACGCTCCTTCTGCCCCGGTTGAGCCGGTGTACAGCAGACAGATCCCGACAGCAGTGCCCGCAACGGGTGCAACGACTGCGGTTCCCGCAGAACTCCACGCTCCGTCAGCGTTTCGAGTGGAGGAAAGCTCAATCAAGCCCACCCTTGAAGACCAGCGAGTCGGAAAAGCTGCACGGTTATTCTGGCTGTGGTTCGCCGCCAACTCTTCGGTGGTGAGTGTCGCTTTTGGTGGCGCGGTGTTCTCGCTTGGGATGAGCCTGCGTCAAGCGATCGTGGCAACGCTCATCGGTGTGGCAATTTCTTTCCTCCCGCTTGGACTCGGAACCCTGGCCGGCAAGTGGAGTGGCCAACCGACCATGATCGTTTCGCGCGCGACGTTCGGCCACCTGGGCAACATCCTTCCGGCGATTTTTGCGCTTGTCGTGCGCGTATTTTGGGGTGCCGTGCTGCTGTGGTTCCTTGCCGCGGGTACGTCTCGAATCCTTGTCGGTGCTGAACTTGCCGGGCCGCTCGGCGAATCACAAGTGACGATCATCGGACTGGCAGTTGGCTTCTTGCTTGCGCTCGTCATCGCTTACTTCGGCTATGGCCTCATCGCCCGTGTCCAACTCATCTTCACCATCATTTCAGCGATTTTGATCGTCGGACTCATCGTGATTACCTGGCCAGCCGTCGATATTCCTGCCGCGCTGACGGTGGGTGACGGCCCGTGGATTCTCGTGTTGACCGGCGCGGTTCTCGTCTTCAGTTTTGTCGGCCTCGTGTGGGCGGTCAGTAGCGCTGATCTCGCTCGCTATCAGCGGCCAGGGACTTCCGGTACCGCGTCGATGTTGTGGTCGACCTTCGGTGCGACGATTCCCGCGTTTACGCTGATCGCCTACGGTGCAGTCCTTGCCGCGTCCAACCCGGATGTCGCTACGGGCCTCCTGGAAACTCCGCTGGACACCATCGCACTCCTGATCCCGATCTGGTATCCGGTGCCGCTGATCGCCGCCCTGGCGTTGAGTCTGCTTTCTGGAGTGGTCATCTCGATTTATTCCGCAGGGTTCGCCCTGCAAGGGACCGGAGCGAAGATGCGCCGATCCGCCGCGGTCATCATCGTGGGGGTGGCGGTTGCCGCCGTCGCCATTGGAATCACACTTTCGGTATCGGACTTTGTCCTCGTCTTGCGTGACTTGGCAACGAGCCTTGCCGTGCCCATGGCGGCGTGGGCTGGAATCTTCGGGGCAGAGATGATGATTCGCAACCGGGGTTTCAATTCTCAGTCGCTCATCCAACGCGGAGGGGTCTACCCGGATGTCAACTGGGTCAATCTCGCCATGCTCGTGGTCAGTACTGTCATCGGCTTCGGACTGACGACGGCCACGGTGTCCTGGCTGAGTTGGCAAGGGTATTTGTTCTCCATTGCGGGCGTGCCGCTCACCAGTGATCTCGCAGGAAGCGACCTCGGGGTGTTTGCCGCTCTCCTTCTCGGCCTACTAACACCGATCGTCGCCGGCATTCCGTCGATCCGACGTCAGGAACAACCGTTGGTACAGCGTTCATCACGATTGTCGACGCCCGCGCAGTAGAAGGCTCGTCTCGTGGATGACTAGTGAGTCGCGCGAACTAAGCTGAGGTCATGCCCTCCAAGGACGTTTCCACGGTCTCCGATGTCATCCACGCCGCGGAGCGACTGTGGCCGCTCGCCGGTGCAGAAGCATGGGATGCGATTGGTCTGTTGGCGGGCGATCCTCGGGCGAGCGTGACGCGGATCCATCTCACCGTCGATGCCGTGCCGGACACCGCGGACGAAGCAGTAAGCCTCGGCGCGGAACTCCTCATCGCACACCACCCTTTGCTGTTGCGCGGTGTCACAAGCGTCGCTGAAGACCGCTTCAAGGGAGCGGTCATCTCTCGCCTCATTCGCGGCGGATGTGCGCTCTACGCGGCGCACACCAACGCGGATGTAGTTGATACCGGCACATCCGCTGTTCTTGCACAGCTCCTTGGACTGGTCGAGTCGACGGCGATCACCGCCTCGCCCTCCGGTGTCGGCACTAGTACTTCGGGAATAGGCAGAGTCGGGCGCCTTCCGCACAGCGTGACACTGGGCCACCTCGCCCGCACGGTTGCGGAACTTTTGCCGCCCACCGCATCGGGAGTTCGTGTCTCCGGGGACTTTGACCGGCCCGTCACGACGATTGCCTTGTGTGCAGGCGCTGGCGACAGCTACCTCGACGATCCTGCCGTTCAGGCTGCGGATGTCTACCTCACGTCCGATCTTCGTCATCACCCCGCGTCAGCCTTCCGCGAGAATGCGAAACTTGTTGATGGCCCCGCCCTTATCGATGTCTCTCACTGGGCCAGTGAGTGGCTCTGGTTGGACACGGCGGCACGGGAGCTTCGCGAGGCCCTACCGGGTGTTACGGTGACGGTCAGCGAACTTCGCACCGACCCGTGGGATTTCGCGATTGTCCAGTAGCAAGAAAAGAGAGTTGGTTCCCCCGCGATGCCGGTGAAAGCAAGCCCAGAAGACCAGGCGGTCCTCCTCGAACTTCAGGCGATAGACACCAAGCTCCAACAACTCGCGCACAAGGCAAATTCACTGCCTGAGCTCGCCACCATTGCGGCTCTCACTGCCGAGGCCGAGCAAGTAAGGCTCGCCGGTGTTGAAGAAAACGGTGCTGTCGAAGACGCCAAAATTGAGCTCAAGCGCGTCGAGTCGGATGTCGAAGTCGTTGAGGCGCGTATCAAACGCGATACAGAACGCCTTGAAGTTTCGTCCTCCGTGAAAGACGTAGCGGGCCTGGAAACGGAGCTTGCTGCTCTGAACAAACGTCGCTCGGACCTTGAAGACATCCAGCTCGCCGTCATGGAACGGCTGGATGAGCTTGAGGCGAAAGCGTCCGAAACTTCGTCGCGGCACGACGCGCTTCGAGCGAGAATTGCGGAAACGGAGGCAGCACGGGATAGTGCGCTTTCGGGGATCAATGGTGAGCGGGATCACACCTCGGCGAACCGTTCGATCATTGTCGGCAAGTTGCCAGAAGACTTGTTGGCGCTTTACGAGCGCCAACGTGAACGGTACGGCGCTGGTGCGTCGTTGCTTCAGGGCGGTGTATCTAAAGCGAGCGGGGTCAAGCTCAATGAGAGCGACATGGCGGCTATTCGCGCCGCGGCTCCTGATGATGTCGTGATGTGCCCAGACAGCAACGCAATTCTTGTCCGCACAGCGGAGTCCGGTATCTGATGGCCCGAGTGTTAGTGATTGAAGCGGACGGTGGCTCGCGGGGTAACCCCGGTCAAGCCGGGAGCGGGTCTATCGTTATCGACCCGCAGACGGGGGAAGTTCTTGCCGAGGTGGGCAGGTACCTCGGCGTCGTGACGAACAATGTTGCGGAGTACACCGGTCTCATTGAAGGCGTTCGCCGAGCGCTCACCATCGACCCTGATGCCGAACTGCACGTGCGCCTGGATTCCAAACTTGTCGTGGAACAGATGTCTGGCCGGTGGAAGATTAAGCACCCTGACATGGCGGAACTTGCCGCTGTCGCTCGTGAGCTTCTCACCGGAACGCCTGTGCGTTTCGAGTGGATCCCGCGAGAGCAGAATTCGCGAGCGGATGCTGCCGCCAACAAAGCCATGGACCTTCGGGCCGACTTCGACTAGTAGCGCAGCAGCACGGACCTCACGCGGCAAGCGCAGCGCGAAAGCCTGGCGTCGCGTGGAGGTGTTGTTCGGAATCTACCGTGAGAACATCCACATCCCAGTGACCGGTGATGTCGGCGAGGGCATCAGCACCGCCAGCAACAATTGCGGTTGCCAGAACATCTGCCGTCGTGATGGTGTTCGCCAGAACCGTTACTTGTACAAATTTTTTGTCCTCGACCGGCGCACTTATCCAAATGTGCTCGCCGCGTTCGGCACTACCCGAGGTCGCGGCGGCGCGGCGATCCGTGGTCAACGTCACCGCACACAACAATTGTTCGCGATCGGCGGGGTCAACTATACCTATTGTCGAATTGGTTGCGCTCTCGCTGTAGAGCACGTCGCCGCCGGTATTGATACTCCAATCTTTGACACCTGCGTTATCGAGAAGTGATCCAGATTGTTCGATTGCGAGTGCTTTCACGATTCCATTCAGGTCGATGACATTGTCCGCTCGATGCGGCGTAAACGCGCCGGAAGTCGCCCCTCGCCATTCGAGCGCTTCGGCATAGACCTCTCGAACTTTCCGGCTGGCATCCGCAAGTTTCACAGCCCCACTCGCGATGCGAGAGAGTTCTGAGGTCTCGTGGTACAGGCTAAAGGCCCGGTCAAACTCGAAAAATACGCCCTCGATACGAGCCGGAAGTAAGAGATCGGCCGAGGCGAGGGTAGTGAGATTGTGGCACTGCACTGACACGACAGTGCCCATCGATGCAAGGGAAAACTTCACGGTGCTCACCCAGCGATCTGATCGAGAGCTGATTGTAGTGAGCTCAGATAGGCGTCGGTCGTGTATGTTGCTCCACTCACGTTGGAGACGTTTGCGGATTGAGACGCGAGAACTTCACCGCGTAAAATGGGTGCAGCGTAATTGCTGATCTGCACTGATTTGCCCCCGCGGTCAGTAAGGTGCACCGCAATGACGTCGGTGATCGAGCCGGAGACGACCGTGACTTTCACTTGAACCGAGCCATATCGCGTGTCGACGCTTGCGCCGGTGATGGTGCCGCCAAAGGCCGCAGGCGTGGTTGCCGCCTCCGAGCTTGTCGACGACGCACCGGTCTGCGTAGGCGACTGAAGTGTCGATGTTCCGGTAGCCGGAGTGTGTGCTGAGCGCGACGATAACTCCACGGCGGAGAATTGCCATCCGACCACGCCTGCGGCGAAAGAGGCGAAGAGGGCGGTTAAAACGGTGCGAGTTTTCACCAGTCAAACCTTTCCGTGTGGATTTGATGTGGTGCAAGTCCGAGTGCCTTTGCGTCCTCGGCGAGAGAGTTGATCCAGGCCGTTGGTCCGCAAAGGTAGAGGTCGGATGTTGCGAGTTGGGGAAAAACACTGGCAAGGGTCACCCCTCTGCGTGCATCCGCCTCTGAGATCCACGAAGCTCCTACGGTGGCCCGCGGGCCGACCATGGTGTACACGTTCGCGCCCTTCTGTTGTGCCGTGTCAATCGTTTCGTCCCAGAGAGCTTGATCATGTAGTGTCGAACCCCGAAGGACGACAGTGGCTTCCCCCGGGGCGATGTTCGCCTGCTGCAACAGGGCAAGGACCGGTGTCACTCCAATTCCCGCTGCGGCAATCGCCAGTCGCGGTGAGGTGCGCCCCCGTTCGGTGAAAATGCCGTAGGGCCCTTCGAGCGAAACGCGAGTTCCCTTCGGCACCGCACTGATGTCGCGGCTGCCCTCCCCGAGCGAACGAACGGTGATCCGAGCAGAATCACCCGTGGCGTGGGCGGACAGTGAAATCGGATGCGCGTGCCACCAGGTTTTTGCAGTCCAAAACCGCCAGACGAAGTATTGGCCTCCAGTGGCACCAAGAGCGGCGAGATTATGGCCCCGCAAGTGGAGGGAGGTAACACCAGGCGCAATTTTTTCGACCCCGACGACGGTGAGGCGGTGTCGAAGGCTCACGACAAAAGGTTCGATGAAGCGGTAGATGATCACTGCCCCGAAGGCGAGGACGAACAACGATGTCCAATAGGCCCGCGCGAACGTACTCTCAGCGAGGATGCCGCCCACACTCAACTGATGGGGGACTGCAGCTAACACTCCTAGATAGCTGAGAAGGTGAATGAGATGCCAGCCTTCGTAGCTGAACTTCCGCCGCAGCGAGAAGGCAGACGTCACGACGACTGCGACAATCGCACCCACGCCAAAGAATGCCAAGGGCATGTCGGGAATGGACCAGATCCACCCGATCTCGGCAATCGGGTCGATTCCCTGACTGGCGCCGTATCCAACGAGCAAAAGCGCAGCGTGGGCGAGAAGTAAATACAGCGCGGGTTTGCCCATGGAACGATGCACCGCGATTGCCCGATCATGACCAACGGAACGGTCAACGAGGGGAATCCTGGCGGCCAGAACCAGCATGACGAGAATGAGATCCATTGCGATGAGGCCCGCCACGATTCCCAAATTGGTCGTGATGGTTGCGAAGTTCAGGGGCTCTGTGAAAGTGCTACTGGAGAGTGTCAGTGCTGCGGCGACAACAGCTGACAACCACATGAGTGCAACAAGAAGGCGGGAAAGGCGGGCACGTTTCTGCCACTGACGGTGGTGATCTGGGGGCGTCTCACCAGTGTGTCGTGGGCTGGGGGCGTGAGTTGTTCCACTCTGAGCTGGTTCAACATACCGTGCCCGCCTCCCCGTGAATGCACCGCGTTGGGGTGCACTCAGCAGAATCGTCCTCAAAGCTATGTATTTACCTAAAAAGGCTCCACTAGTTGCTGTGCGTGTGAATCTGACGAGAGGTAAACGGTGCAGCGACGTTGGGGCGCAACCGTGATGCGCCGTGTGTTGTGGAAGGGCCGCGCTAGATAATCCCGGAAGTTCCGAGAAGGGAACCGATCGCGAACGTCACAATCAGGGCAAGCGCTCCGCCAATAACTACTCGCAGGGTCGGGCGCAGCGCCGGACTGCCTCCGACTTTGGCGCCGATCGTCCCCGTGATGGCCAGCGCGATCAGTACGGCGGCAAACGTGATGGGAATGCGCACTGATTCCGGAGGTAAGAGAATCGCAACCATCGGCAACGCAGCGCCCAGCACAAAGGCCAGCGCTGAGGCGAACGCAGCGTTCCAGGGACTTACTATCTCGTTTTCCGTGATCTGAAGTTCCACCTCGAGATGCGCTGCCAACGCATCGTGTTCGGTGCGTTCGACCGCGACGCGGTGCGCGGTTTCTGGCGAAACGCCTTTCGCTTCGTACAGTCCAGCAAGTTCAGCAAGCTCTGCCTCAGGATCATCGATCAGTTCCTGGCGTTCTTTGGCAATGAGCGCTCGTTGACTGTCACGCTGGCTGCTGACAGAGACGTACTCACCGAGGGCCATAGAAATCGCGCCGCCGACGAGGGCGGCAATTCCCGCGGCCAGGATCGCCGTAATTGCGGAAGTGGCACCGGCAACGCCGACCACCACCGCCGCGACGGAGACTATTCCGTCGTTGGCGCCGAGCACTCCGGCGCGAAGCCAATTGAGTTTTCCGGCGATCCCGGCACCGTGTGGCTCGTTCGGATGCTGGCTCTGTGGCACATCAGGTTTCTGCGGCATGCCAGCAGTTAACCACCAATTCCGGCGCCAAGTAGACTGCACTCGAATGGGTCGGCAAGACGGTCGCGTCATCCGCAAGGATGCCGAGGAACGTCCGGGCTCCACAGGGCAGGACGGTGGGTAACACCCACCCGGAGCAATCCGCGAGAAAGTGCAACAGAAAGTAAACCGCCACTGGCTTCGGCCAGGGGTAAGGGTGAAACGGTGGTGTAAGAGACCACCAGCGATCCGAGTGATCGGGTCGGCTGGGTAAACCTCGTCCGGAGCAAGATCAACAGGGAACGCCAAGGCTGCCCGCCGAGTTCCCGGGTAGATTGCTAGAGGGCTGCGGCAACGTAGTTCGTAGATAGATGGCCGTCGAAGGTGTGAAAGCACTGGAACAGAACCCGGCGTATCAGCCGGCCCATTCACTTCCCCTTATGGCCAGAGGGTGTACCTCCCGCGGGGTCTAGCGGCTTGCGAGTTCCGCAGCTCCCACGATGCCCGCATTGTTGCGCAAGGTTGCCGGCTTAATGGGCGTGCGTAGGTCAAGAAGAGGAAGAAATTTTTCCGAACTCTTTGAGATTCCGCCGCCCACCAAAATGAGGTCGGGAGAGAACAGCATTTCAAGGTGCTCGTAGTAGCGCTGCAGTCGCTCGGCCCAGTCCTCCCAGCTCAAGTCCTCTTTTTCCTTTGCGGAGGTGGAGGCAAGTTTCTCGGCTTCGCGTCCGTCGATCTCAAGGTGCCCAAGTTCGGAATTCGGGATGAGGTTGCCATCGAACAGCATCGCGCTACCAATTCCCGTGCCGAGGGTCGTGAGAATGGTGAGCCCCTTGGCGTCGACCGCAGCGCCATAGCGGGCCTCTGCGACTCCGGCGGCATCCGCATCATTCACGAAGTGGATGTTCCGCCCCAGCTTCACTTCGAACATTTTCTCCGCGTGAAGGCCAATCCATTTCTTCGAGACATTCGCTGCCGACATTGTGATTCCGTGAATGACGGTCGTGGGAAAGCACACGCCAACCGGGACATCAGCACCGATATCGCCCAGCTCGTCGAACAGAGCGAGCACTGTGTCGAGGATGTCCTCCGGCTCGCCGCCGTGTGGGGTGGCGAGTTTCTTCCGATCCGTCAGGAGGTCACCAGTGGCGACATCGACGATCGCACCTTTGATTCCGGTGCCTCCGATGTCGATTCCGACCGCGGTCGTGCTCATACAGTGTCCCTTTCAGCCAAGGTCAGGATTTCGGTCCCAGTTTCCCTCACCACGAGAGTGTGCTCGAACTGGGCGGTGATGCTTTTGTCTCTCGTGGTGACCGTCCAGTCATCGTCCCACTGGTCCCAGTCAGTGCTGCCAAGCGTGAGCATCGGCTCGATGGTGAACACCATGCCCGGTTCAATGATGTCTGTGAAGTGTGGAGAATCGTAGTGGGGAATAACGAGCCCTGAGTGGAAGGCTTCTCCGACTCCATGGCCGGTGAAGTCTCGAACAACGCCGTAGCCAAAACGTTTCGCATAGGACTCGATTGCGCGCCCGATGACATTCACTTGACGTCCGACAGCAGCAGCGCGGATGCCTCGACGAAGTGCTTCTTCTGTGCGTTCGACGAGCGCGGCGACGTCCGGGGCGACATCACCGACGAGGAACGTGCGGTTCGTGTCGCCGTGCATTCCATTCTTGTATGCGGTGATGTCAATGTTGACGATGTCACCTTCTTTCAGCACGGTGTCATCGGGGATTCCGTGGCAAATGACCTCGTTCACCGAACTGCACTGAGATTTGGGAAAGCCGCGGTAACCAAGCGTTGATGGGTAGGCATCATTGGCGATGAGAAAATCATGCCCAATGCGATCAAGCTCGTCTGTCGTGATTCCTGGCCGAATAGCTTCTCCAACAGTGGAGATCGCCAGTGCGGCGATGCGCCCGGACTCTCGGATGAGATCGATTGACTCCTCGTCGTACACATCAACCCCGGAGAGCGTCGGCTCGGCTTTGCCCACATACTCGGGGTAGGGGATGTGCCGCGGCACCTGACGGTGTGGTGAGAGTCGTCCGGGGAGAAGGTGTCCGTTTGTGTCCCTGGGCATAGGATCAATTTTAGGCTGCGAAGGAGGGTGTCTCATGACCGAGTGGTGGTTCAACACCAAAACACAAGAGGTTGAAGAGGGTCCACAGTCCCTCTCGACACTGCGCGTGGGTCCATTTGCGACGCGTGAGGACGCGGCGCGCGCCAATGACATCATTGCCGAACGCGCGCGCGCGTGGGCCGAGGAAGACGCCGAAAACGACTAATCTCAGGGAGTGAACGAAAGCACGGAGGATGACCGGTACGGTACGGATGTCCTGGCCGGCTTCTCCCGAACGCGTGGCGTGAGTCCGGTTCCACGTGTGGAAGCAGTCACCGATCTCGTCGTGGAGGACACCGCTACGGGCTATTGCGGCGCAATAGTCCGGCTAGAGGGTCGTCTCGTCGCTCTAGAGGACTCTGCGGGCAAGATTCGAATGTTTCCGTTGGGTCGGGGTTTCCTGCTCGAGGGCAAATCTGTGGAGTTGACGGTTCCCGCCAAAGCAGCGGCGCGGCCGCTACGTTCGGCATCCGGTTCTCTCGCGGTTGCCGATGTTCACGCCAAAGTCGCACGGCCGAGCCGCATTTTTGTGGAGGGCCGTCATGATGCCGAACTTGTAGAGCGGGTGTGGGGTCACGATCTACGCGTCGAGGGCGTGGCTGTCGAATATCTCGGTGGAATAGACGACCTTGCGGAAATCATTGATGAGTTTGCTCCTGAACCGGGCAGACGGGTGGGGGTCCTCGTCGACCACCTAGTGACCGGTTCAAAGGAAGCGCGCATCGCGGAGACAGTCGCGCGAGGTCGCTTTGGAGCACACGTCCTCGTGGTTGGACATCCCTTCGTGGACGTGTGGCAGGCCGTGAAACCGGGGAAACTTGGGCTCTCTCAGTGGCCGACGATTCCGCGCGAGATCGAATGGAAACGGGGGATGTGCGCAGCTTTGGGCTGGCCAAGCGAAACTCAAACCGACATCGCACAGGCCTGGCAGCGCATCCTCAGCACGGTGACGACTTTCGCCGACCTGGAACCGGAACTACTCGGTCGTGTCGAAGAACTCATCGACTTCGTCACCGAGTAGTTCCTCGGGACCACTCAACTTTCGAGTTACACAATTCCCTGAGCAAGCATGGCGTCGGCGACCCGTACGAAGCCTGCGGCGTTTGCGCCAACGACGTAGTCGCCAGGGTGCCCGTAGCGTTCAGCGGCGTCAAACGACGAAGAGTGGATGTCGGCCATGATGCTGCGGAGGCGCAATTCGCTTTCTTCGAAACTCCATGTTTCGCGCGACGCGTTCTGCGCCATTTCGAGCGCGGACACTGCCACACCTCCAGCGTTGGCCGCTTTGCCAGGGGCAAACAATACGTGCGATTTTTGGAACTCTTCCACCGCGTCGGGCGTGCAGGGCATGTTGGCACCCTCCACGACAGCGAGAACGCCGCCGCGGATGAGTGCCGCTGCATCGTCAGACCCGAGCTCGTTCTGAGTGGCGGAGGGAATCGCCAATTGTCCTGGCACCTCCCACACACGTCCTGAGGTGGCGAACGTGGCACTGCGGCGACGGTCCGCATATGCGGAAATTCGCTCACTACCGGCTTCCTTCAATTCCTTCAGGAGCGCGAGATCGATGCCATCGGTGTCCACGACGAAACCGGAAGAGTCCGATACCGTGATCGGTTTGGCCCCAAGCTGCTGGAGCTTCTCGATGGCGTAAATGGCAACGTTGCCTGACCCGGAAACGATGGCGGTTTTACCCTCCACGCTTTCGCCACGAACACCCAGCATTTCTTGAAGGAAGTAAATGGCACCGTAACCGGTAGCTTCGGTTCGCACAGGTGCACCACCCCAACCGACACCTTTGCCCGTGAGCGAGCCGGATTCGTGCCGGTTCATGAGACGTCGGTATTGTCCAAACAGATACCCGATCTCGCGGCTTCCCAAACCGATGTCGCCGGCGGGCACATCCGTGTCGTCACCGATGTGCCGGAAAAGCTCCGACATAAAGCTCTGGCAGAATCTCATCACTTCGCCGTCGGATCGACCGTGTGGATCGAAGTCGCTTCCGCCTTTCGCACCGCCAAGTCCTTGGCCGGTGAGCGCGTTCTTGAAGACCTGTTCAAACCCGAGAAACTTCATGATGCTGAGGTTCACGGAAGGGTGAAACCGCAGGCCGCCCTTAAACGGGCCGAGCGCTGAGTTGAACTGCACTCGGTAGCCTCTGTTCACGTGAACGCGCCCGGCATCGTCTACCCACGGCACGCGGAACAGGATTTGGCGCTCCGGCTCGACAAGTCGCTCAAGAATGCCGGCGTCAGCATACTCAGGATGCTGATCGAGAACGGGTCTGATCGATTCGAACACCTCGCCGACGGCTTGGTGGAACTCAGACTCGCCTGGCCCGCGCGCGATTGCCGTGTCGAGGACTGCGGAGGCTAAGGACGACGTTGATTTATGCACATTGATCTTTCGCTCGAAAATGGCTGAGCGCACTGCACGACCGGGCGCTGATGGCGCAAAAGGTTGTTGCGTTACTCGTAGTTGTGCTCGGGGGCCGGGTAGGCACCACTGGCAACGTCGGCACGGTAGGCACCGACAGCATCCGTCAGGATCCCTGAAAGGTTGGCATACTTTTTGACAAACTTCGGGATTCGACCGGTTGTCAGTCCAGCCCAGTCAGTCCAGACCATCAATTGGCCATCGACATCAGGGCCAGCTCCAACACCAATTGTCGGAATCTGCAACTCCTTGGTCACCTGCGCAGCGGCTGCAGCCGGAACCATCTCCAACACCACAGAGAACGCGCCGGCATCTTCGACGGCGTGCGCATCGGCGAGTAGCTGTTCGAGCCCATCGCCGCGTCCCTGAATTATATGTCCGCCCAGGCCATGTTCACTTTGCGGAGTAAACCCAATGTGCGCCATCACCGGAATTCCGGCCGTCACAATTCGTTCAATTTGTTCCGCACTTCGCACGCCGCCCTCAAGTTTGACGGCGTGTGCGTGGGTCTCCTTCATGAAACGGAATGCGGTGTGAAGTGCCTCTTCAGGGCTGCTTTCGTAGGAACCAAAGGGCATGTCAGCGACAACGAATGCCCGGCTCACCGCGCCCGCAACTGCACGCGTGAGCGGAATTAGCTCATCTACCGTCACCGGCAGCGTGGTGTCGTAGCCGAATACCGTGTTCCCGGCAGAATCGCCCACTAAAAGGAAGTCGATTCCCGCTTGATCGAAGATCGCAGCACTCAGTTGGTCATAACTGGTGAGACCAACGATCTTGATCCCATTCTCTTTTGCGGACTGAAAATGTCTCGTCCGCACTTTTTTCAAGTTTGCCTGGGCTGCCGCCGCTGCAGGATCAGTCATGGAGCGAGTCTAACCACTACCCTGATAGTCAGGCCGAAACGATAGATGACGGCAGGAGAGGAGCCCATGGACAAGCAACGCGACTTCGTACTGCGCACTATTGAGGAGCGCGGCGTCAAGTTCATCAGACTGTGGTTCACGGATGTCGTGGGCACGCTCAAGTCCGTCGCCATCGCTCCCGCCGAGGTTGAGGGTGCCTTCGCCGAGGGCGTCGGCATTGACGGCTCGGCAATTGAGGGCTTGACCAGGCGTTATGAGGCCGATGTTCTCCTGCATCCGGACCCGGCGACCTTCCAGATTCTTCCGTGGCGCGGTGAAATCGACCCGACCGCACGAATGTTTTGCGACATTTACACTCCCGACGGGGAACCGGCGGTGGCTGACCCGCGGAACGTGCTCAAGCGCACCCTGGAAAAGGCGGCAGACCGCGGATTCACGTGCTACACGCACCCCGAGATCGAGTTCTATCTGATGAAGAGTTCCAAGCTCGATGACAAAGGCCGGCCCGTTCCTGTGGATTCCGCAGGCTACTTCGACAACGTGCCCGGTGGTACCGCTCACGACTTCCGCAGGCGTTCAGTGCGGATGCTGGAAGATCTCGGCATTTCCGTCGAGTTCAGCCACCACGAGGGTGGGCCAGGCCAGAACGAAATCGACCTGCGATACGCAGACGCCCTCACCACTGCCGACAACGTCATGACATTCCGCACCGTCGTCAAAGAGGTTGCGATTGAGCAGGGCGTGTACGCCACGTTTATGCCCAAGCCGTTCTCGGAGCACCCAGGCTCGGGAATGCACACCCACTTTTCACTCTTCGAAGGCGACACCAACGCGTTTTTCGAAGCGGGAGCGCAGTACCAGCTTTCGAAAGTGGGGCGCCAGTTCATCGCGGGCATGCTCAAGCACGCACCGGAGATTGCCGCCGTCACCAACCAGTTTGTGAACTCGTACAAGCGGCTCTGGGGCGGGGGAGAAGCCCCAAGTTTCGTGTGCTGGGGCCACAACAACCGATCCGCGCTTGTGCGGGTGCCGTTGTACAAGCCGAATAAGGGTCAAAGCTCTCGTGTTGAGTACCGGGCAATGGATGCTGCTGCGAACCCCTACTTGGCATACTCGCTACTCCTGGCTGCCGGACTCAAGGGCATCGAAGAGGGTTATGAGCTCCCGGCAGAAGCGGAAGACAACGTGTGGAATCTCACCGACTCTGAGCGCAAAGCACTCGGGTACAGTCCACTACCGGCAAGCCTCGATCACGCAACATCCATTATGGAAAATTCAGAACTGGTTGCGGAAACCTTGGGCGAACAGGTCTTCAACTATGTGCTCCTCAACAAGCAGCGCGAATGGACCGCGTACCGCGCTCAAGTGACGCCGTTTGAGTTGGAAAACAACCTGGAGATGCTTTAGGGCGCCATGGCTCGATCAGCGCCGTTAGACGGAAAAGCGACGCTCTCCACGCTTGCCCGGTTGGGTTTTGCCGATTTAGCGACGTCGAAAGACCTGTTAGACGGCTTCAGCGCAGACCTTATTCCGCACTTCGCCGCGTGTGCCGATCCCGACCAAGCCTTGCGTCTCCTCGATCAGTTGCGCGATCGGTCGCCTGAATCGCTTTCGCAAGCGCTGGCGACACCGGATGCCGCAGCTCGCCTTATCCGGTTGCTTGGTGCTTCTGCCGGATTCGGGGACTTCTTCCGTCGACGTCCAGAAGAATTGGACTGCTTGGCGGAGAAACTTACCTCGCTTCCCTCGCTTGAGGCGATCCGCGAATCCCTTGGCGGGGCGGTTGTGGAGGCACTGGAACACGACGGGAGCGATGAGCAGGCGGTCATTAGGCTTCGCGTTCGCTACCGGAGCATCCTTGCGCAAATTGCCGCATACGACCTCGAACAAACAGATCAGTTGGGAGGAGTGGGTGAGATCGCGGAGTGTCTCGCTGACCTGGCCGCGGCAACACTGGATGTTGCACTAGATCGTGCCCGCGCGATTGCGCCCTTTCCCGCAGTCGAGATCGACGCGACCCGCCTTTCAATAATTGGGATGGGCAAAGCGGGCGCGCACGAACTCAACTATTTGAGCGACGTGGACGTCATCTATATTGCTGAACCAGACGGCGAGCTTGCGCCAGATCGGTCTGTGGAAATCGCCACCTGGCTTGCCGTGCAGGTGGGGCGAATCGTTCAGAGCCCAGACGTGGAACCAGAACTGTGGGAACTGGATGCCAATCTCCGGCCGGAAGGGCGCGATGGCGCGCTCGTGCGCACCTTGGAGTCCCACTCGGCCTACTACTCCCGCTGGGCAAAGGGCTGGGAGTTCCAGGCCATGATCAAAGCGAGGCCGATTGCTGGTGACCTCGAACTCGGTGGCCGGTTCATTCACGAGATTTCTCCTTTGGTCTGGTCTAGCGCGAATAGCGAGAACTTTGTTGGTTCTGTGCAGCGAATGCGTGAACGGGTCACCGATCACATCCCGCCTGAAGAACGCGATGTTCAATTGAAGTTGGGTCGCGGAGGCTTGCGTGACATCGAGTTCACTATTCAGTTACTCCAACTCGTTCACGGCCAGACGGATGAACATGTGCGTCAAGCCGGCACCCTTCCCGCGCTCGGTGCCCTCGCGGAGAGGGGATACATCGGTCGGGACGAGGCTGCCAGCTTCGGTCGGGACTACCGCTTTTTGCGACTCCTCGAACATCGAATCCAGTTATCGCGATTGCAACGCACTCACCTCATGCCACGAGATGAGGGCCAGCTACGAGTGCTTGCGCGCGCAAGCGGACTTGCGACAACCGCCAAGGAATTGGGGGAGCGTTGGCGCGAGGTGAAAACGGAAGTGCGGTCCCTGCACGAGCGGTTGTTCTACCGGCCACTACTTTCCGCTGTGGCTGCCCTGCCAGAAGAAGGGTTCGCGCTGACAAGCGAGCAAGCAGCGGCCCGGCTCGTGGCGATCGGATTCCGCGATCCCGCGGGTGCATTGCGGCACATCGGTGCACTCACGGCAGGACTGTCGCGGCGCGCCACCATTCAACGCAACCTTTTGCCTGTGCTCCTGCAGTGGTTCGCTGAAGGTGCTGATCCCGATCACGGACTCCTCGTCTTTCGTCGTGTGAGCGACGCGCTCGGCGAGTCCCAGTGGTATTTGCGGATGCTGCGGGACTCCTCAGGCGCAGGCCATCGACTCACTCAACTGCTTTCCGGAAGTTCCTTTGTTGGAAAACTCTTCGAACGGATTCCGGACTCCGTTGCCTGGTTGGCACACAACTCAGATCTGGCTCCGCGGTCGCTAGAGGTTTTGGAAGACGAAGGTCGTGCGATCGCTAAACGACACACCAATGATCCAAAACCTGCGGCAGCAGCGCTCAGAACGGTGCGCAGGCGGGAGATCTTGCGGGCGGCCATTGCGAGCATCCTTGAGTTGGTCACGGTGGAAGAGTTGGGTCATACCCTCACGAACGTGACGACCTCCACCGTGCGAACAGCACTCGCGATCGCGCGAGCGACAGTGGGTAAAGACCAGCCAAAGGGGATGGAATTCGCGATCGTCGGGATGGGCCGCTACGGCGGGCGAGAACTCGGGTTCGGTTCCGACGCCGACGTCATGTACGTGTATCGCTCCCCAGAGGGCACAGGCGAGCAGGCGCAGAAAGCCGCCGAACGCATTGTCGCTGAACTTAATCGGCTCACCGACGACATCCAGTTTCCCCTCGACCTTGACATCGGGCTCCGTCCGGAAGGCAAGAATGGGGCGGTTGTGAGGTCTCTCGACTCGTATCGCGCTTACTACGCCAGATGGTCGCTTACCTGGGAAGCGCAAGCGCTTTTACGAGGTCGAGTAGTGGCCGGAGAAGAATCCCTTGCGCGGGACTTCGAATCACTTGCCGACGAGATCCGATATCCGGTCGACATTTCCACCGCTGATATTCGGGAGGTGCGTCGCATCAAGGCCCGTGTTGAAGCCGAACGGCTTCCGCAGGGCGCAGATCCACTGCGGCATCTTAAGCTCGGCCGCGGGTCGTTAAGTGATGTGGAATGGCTTGTTCAACTGCTTCAGTTGCGCCATGCCTCGCGCATTGAAGGATTGCGCACCACCTCCACGTTGGAGGCTCTTGCTGTGGCGGAGGAGGCCGATTTATTGTCCGAATCCGATGTTCGGCGGCTTCGAGAAGCATGGCTCTTTGCCTCCCGCACACGCTCCGCGATGACGTTGTGGACGTCGAAAACGTCGGATGTTTTGCCTCGTGATCGCGACCAATTGGATGGAGTCGCGCGACTTATGGGGTATCCGCCGAGTTCGGCCAGCCGACTCGAGGACGACTATTTGCGGGTGACCCGTCGTGCTCGCGTAGTGTTTGAGACCCACTTTTACGGCGACACTGTTGCCTCAGCACACACGCGAGCATGAGAAACGGGTTGCGGCGCCTTCCACAGGGAAGGGCAGCAACCCGTTTCTGAACGTAGCTAGTGGCTAGACCCCGAAGTACAGCTCGTATTCGTAAGGGTGCGGACGGAGAGACATCGGCTGAAGTTCGTTCTCACGCTTGTACGCGATCCACGTGTCGATGAGATCCTGAGTGAACACGCCACCTTCGAGCAAGAACTCGTGATCATTCTCCAACTCAACCAAAACCGCATCCAAGGATGTCGGGAGCTGAGGGATTGATTTTGCTTCCTCAGGGGGGAGCTCGTACAGGTCTTTGTCTACGGGCTCATGTGGTTCGATCTTGTTGCGGATGCCGTCAAGACCGGCCATCAGCTGTGCAGCGAACGCGAGGTACGGGTTTCCGGACGCATCCGGTGCACGGAACTCAATGCGCTTGGCTTTCGGGTTCGTCCCGGTGATGGGGATGCGAACAGCGGCTGAGCGGTTTCCGGCCGAGTACACAAGGTTGATGGGGGCTTCAAAGCCCTTCACCAACCGGCGGTAGCTGTTGATGGTCGGGTTCGTGAATGCGAGCACTGCCGGCGCGTGCTTGAGGAGCCCGCCAATGTACCAGCGCGCGACATCCGAAAGTCCGCCGTAGCCACTCTCGTCGTAGAACAGTGGCTTGCCGTCATTCCAGAGCGACTGGTGGGTGTGCATCCCTGAACCGTTGTCGCCGAGCAGCGGTTTCGGCATAAACGTGGCCGTCTTACCCCATTGTTCTGCCGTGTTCTTGACGATGTACTTGAACTTCAAGATGTCGTCAGCGGAGTGCACCATGGTGTCAAACCGATAGTTGATCTCTGCCTGGCCGCCGGAGCCAACCTCGTGGTGGGCGCGCTCCAGAATGAGACCAGCATCGATCAGCTTGAGGCTGATGTCGTCGCGCAGGTCTGCCTGCTTGTCGACGGGGCTCACCGGGAAGTACCCGCCCTTGTGCGGGGTCTTGTTTCCCAGGTTGCCGCCTTCTTCAACGCGCCCGGTGTTCCAAGCTCCTTCTTCGGAGTCCACGGAGTAGAAGCTCGAATTCGCCTTCACGTCATAGCGCACATCATCGAAGATGTAGAACTCAGCTTCGGGGGCGAAGAATGCGGTGTCGGCGATCCCGGTCGAGGCGAGGTACTTCTCGGCCTTGTGCGCCACCTGGCGCGGGTCGCGACCGTACACTTCCCCGTTGCGGGGGTTGTAGATGTCAAAAATCATAATAAGAGTGCGCTCGACGCGGAACGGGTCGATGTAGGCGGTGGTCACATCCGGAATCAACTGCATGTCAGATTCGTGGATGGAAGCGAACCCTCGGATGGAGGAGCCATCGAAGAGCTGACCCACGGAGAAGAATTCGTCATCGACGGTCGAGGCGGGAATGTTGAAGTGCTGCTGCACCCCCGGAAGGTCGGTGAAACGGATGTCGAGGAATTTTACGTCGGTGTCCTTAATAAATTTGAGGACTTCGGACGGTTCACTAAACATGCACTGACTCCCTGGTTATGATTCGGGCACCGGCCGCACTCTGCAGCCTCTTAAAGAATATGTTGACCCGGTTTCGCGAGCGTAACCCTTGTGTTTCGGCCTTGTTTCGGGGCTCACCTAGGATCGGATGGTGTCTACTGCCAATAACAACTCTCCCACCGAAGAACAACGTTGGCCGGGGGAGCGGCTCGGGTTGCCCGAATCGGGCCCACGATCTATTGCGCGACTTGGCCGCAGGTTGGGGGCACTGGTCATTGATTGGGGCCTGAGCGTTGTCGTGTCTGTCGCGTTTTTCCAGTACGACGCACTCGCTACTCTGGCGATTTTCGCCACAACACAAGTGTTGTTCTTGGTATTTGTTAACGGCAGCATCGGACACGTGGTGTTCCGGATGCGCGTAGTTCCGCTGGCTGGCGGCTGGATAGGCGTATGGCGACCGCTCGTGCGCACGCTGCTGTTGTGTCTCGTGATTCCCGCGGTGGTCTGGGACCGGGATCAACGTGGGCTGCACGACAAAGTCGCTGGTACCGTTCTCGTTCTTCTCTGACTCGCGCGGCTCGGATGCGAACATCCGTTGGCCACGCCAGGGTCTGTCAGAAATCATCGGCAGTTAGGCTCGCCGCTGTGCGCGGGCCTTCATGGGGTCAATTCCTTTCGGAATGGGAAGGTTGGGGCCCTTGTGCAGGGAACTAACCCGGTTGCTGACAGCGTAGATTTCCGCCTTATTCAATGCCTTCTTGTAGCGGCCTAGACTGCGCGCAAGTTTGTGCAGCGGCACGGAGTCAGGATCCGGTCCGACGTGGAGAACGTGAATAGGAACGTTCGGAAGGATGCGCGAAATCTTGCGTCGCTCGTCGTCCACCATCTTTTTCGTTCGAGTTGCTGGGCCTTCGCCGATGAGGACAACGCCACCTTTACCGACTGCACGGTAAACCGCGTCCTGGGTCTTAGGACTAATGGCAGTGGGCATTTCGCTGCCCATCCAGCCCCGAGGAAGTGAACTCTTCATTACCGCGCCCACCGCGCCCGGTTGCCCGGCAATTTGGGAGTACGCGGCTTTCTCTGCCTTGCGACCGAGAATGACGAGAAAAGCCAAGAGGCCACCAAGCACTCCGGACACAACCCACAGAATCATGCCGGGCACGTTGCCGGGCGAAAGCAGGAAGCCAAGTGCGACACCGAGCATGATGGGAAGGGCGAATCCCAGGATCATCCACCAGATCGCAGTCGAATCATATCGCCGGGTCATCTGGAAGACCTGGTACATCTGCTTGAGACGACCGGGCTCTTTCGCGGGCTTCGGGCTGGATTTGCTCGTGCGTGCCATGTCTTCAAGGATACCGGCTCCTCTCCCACGCTCGCGCCGCTTCACCAAGAAATGCACATCTGCGTGACATCGGACGGGCTTTGGGTGCTGTGCAACCGAGGATGACAACGTGAATACGCTTGGCGGATACCGACTCGTTCGAAAATTAGGGGCGGGGTCACGCGCGGAAGTGTGGTTGGGCAGTGACGGGTCGTACACAGCGGCAATCAAGGTGTACCGACCTGAGGCCACACAAGAAAGCATTGACGCGGAAATCGATGCTCTGGGACGTGCCTCGAGTCGGCACGTAGTCCGTCTTGATGACCTTGCGTCGGGGCCAGCGGGAGCGCCGTGCCTCGTTCTTCAGCGGCTCTCCAGCATGAGCCTTGGTCGGCTGCTGGCCGAACGGCGGCCAGCACCTGGTGAAGCGGTAACGATTCTCGCACCTGTCGCGCAAGCGCTTTCCGAACTGCACCGAGCAGGAATCGCACACGGAGCGGTGGCGCCTTCCGCTGTACTCTTCGACGACGTGGGTGCGCCTGTCCTTGCGGGCTTCGGGTCCGCAGACCTCTTTGGGCAGTACGCGGCGGATGGGTCGGTAAGCAAACCTACTCCCGCGGTGTTGGCAGAGTCTGAGTCCGTTTTAGCCGATGTTCGCGGAATGATCTCGATGTCTCGGTACGTGTTGGGCAAGACCAACAGCGAGATGGCTCGTTGGCTCGAAGGTGAATCGCTGTGCGCCCAACCTTTGCTGTTTTTTGACGAATTCATGGATCGACTTTTTGCCTCGGCGCGACCGGCACCGGTGTGGTGGGGTAGTGCAGCGCGAGAGAAGGCTTCGGACGCCACCACGTCGAGAGCTCCGGCGTGGGAAACAGCGGTTTCGGAACCAACGGTATCGGAACCAGCGGTGTGGGGAACAGCGCAGGAAGTGGCTCACTCTCCATCTTCGGAACCGTTGGTTGATTCAGGGAGTGAGAGGGGTCGCTCGAGAGTTTCGGGACTACTGTCGCTGTTTCACCTCCCCGATGAAGTCACTGACACTGTGCGGTCATTCAACGCCGGAATCATGAATAGTGCTGGGCCGGCGGCCCTTCGAGACAGAGTCGTGGCAGTGGTGCGCACCGTTCGAGCTCCCGTGTGGTTTCTCGCCGGCGCGGTCGTCGTCGGAATTATCGCCTTCGCTTTGTTAATGCCCTCCGAGGATTCTCAGCAGGTCAGCGCTGCCGCCGGTGCGAGTGCACCGCGTCCGTCTCCGGCCTCAAGCCATGTGGCGGAACCAGAGAGCGTGTCACTTCGCGGTGACGATCCAGTACTGGCAGGCGAAGCACTCTTGAGCGCGCGCGCAAAGTGTTTTGACGAGGAATCCGTGTTGTGTCTCGATGGCGTCGACCAATTCGGTTCGGCCGCGATGGAGGCGGACAGCTATCGGATTCGGCTTCAGCAATCTGGTGGAATTGCCGACGATGCCCTGAGTCCTGTGGCTGAACTGGCATCGAGTTCGCCGCAAGTGCGCAAGCTCAACATCGTGGAGAGTCTGGGGGATACCGTGTTGCTCACCCTCGCCACGAACCAGGAAACTTCCCCACAGCCCCTTGTAACGATGCTGATTGTTCGCGGGGAGGACGGGTGGCGGATCAGAGACCTTGTCGTCTCCGATCCCGCTACACCGTAACTAGAGGCCGAGAACGCCGCTGAAGTCTCCTGACTCCAGTCGTTCCTTGATCGCACCGAGGAACAGAGCTGCGTCAGCTCCGTCAACAATGCGGTGATCATAGGAGAGCGCAAGGTAGGCCATTGAGCGGATTGCGATGGCATCGCGACCGTCATCGGTGACAACCACTGGGCGCTTTGTGACAATTCCGGTTCCCAGGATTGCTGACTGTGGCAGGAACACGACGGGAGTGTCGAACAGCGCACCCCGCGAACCTGTGTTGGTAACCGTGAAGGTTCCACCAGCGAGCTCATCGGGCTTCAGCTTGTTGTCGCGCGTGCGCGCAGCCAAGTCAGCGATCTCAGTGGCAAGTTGCGCGATGGTGAGGTCGCCCGCGTCGCGGATCACTGGAGTGAGAAGTCCACGCTCAGTGTCAACCGCAATGCTGATGTTCTCTTGACCTGGATACACAATGCTTTCGCCGTCGATCGTCGCATTGATAATCGGGAACGCCTTGAGTGCTTCTGCAGCGGCGAGAGTAAAGAACGGCAGGAAGGTGAGCTTCGCGCCGGTCTTTTCCAGGAACTCCGCTTTGATCGAATCACGGTAAGACGACACCGCAGACACGTCGACTTCCACGACGGTAGTGAGCTGTGCCGATGTTTGCATTGAGACCACGGCGCGGTCCGCGACGACCTTACGCAAACGAGACATTGCAACCGTCGTTCCCCGCAATGGTGAGGTTTCGAGTGCTTTGCGTGCCGGTGCGGTGCTGCCGCCGCTCGCCGATCCTGATGATGCGGAGAGAACGTCTTGCTTGCGAATACGACCGCCGATTCCGGAACCGCTGATCGTGGCAAGGTCGACGCCGCTTTCATTCGCAAGTTTGCGCACGAGGGGCGTGACGTAGCCGTCATTCGAAGGAGCGCTGGTTGCCGGTGCCGCTGGCGCAGCGGCTGCTGGCGCGGGTGCTTCGGGCGCAGGCGCCGCTGCTGGTGCAGGTGCAGGTGCAGCGGGTGCCACAGGAGCGGCTTCAGGAGCGGGGGGCGCTGGTGGCGCCGGTGGAGCTGGTGGCGTTGCCGCGGCGGGCGGTGGCGCCCATTGTGGTGCCGATTCCTGCGGAGGTGCTTCCGATCTCGCGGGAGCTGCTGCTGGTACTTCCGGAGCGCTCACTGGTGCTGGAGCGGCCTGGGGTGCAGGAGCGGCTTGTGGTGCAGGTTCGGCCACTGGTGCTGCTGGCGGTGCTGTTCCGGCCGGTGCGGCTTCTGCTGCGGGCGCGGCGGCCGGTGCTGGAGCACTTCCCGAGCCGTCGCCGACTGTTGCCAACGGGGTTCCCACTTCAATGGTTTCATCTTCGGCGACCAAAATTGCCTCGAGGATGCCCGCAATGGGGGAAGGGATTTCGGTATCAACTTTGTCGGTCGATACCTCCACCAGTGGCTCATCGACTTCAATTCGGTCGCCGACTTTTTTCAACCAACGGGTCACCGTTCCTTCAGTGACACTCTCACCGAGTGCCGGGAGGTTGACGGATTCGCTCATTAGTGGTGCTCCTTTTAGACCTTGGTTGTCCCATCAAGCATAGATGGGGTTGTTCAATTACACCGCGTGAAGCGGTTTCCCGGCGAGAGCCATGAATGCCTCACCGAGAGCTTCATTTTGGGTGGGATGTGCATGAATGAGGGGGGCGATGTCTTCCGGATACGCTTCCCAGTTCACGGCGAGCTGTGCTTCACCGATTAGTTCCCCTACGCGCGCGCCAAGCATGTGGACACCGACGACTGGCCCATCGTTCACGCGAACGACTTTGATAACTCCAGCAGTTCCGATGATCGAGCTCTTGCCATTGCCAGCCAAGTTGTAGTCGTAGCTGGAAACTTTGTCGTCGCCGTACTGTTCTTTGGCCTTTGATTCAGACAGTCCGACGGAGGCAACCTCGGGGTCGGAATACGTGACCTTGGGAATGTTCGTGTCAGAAATGACGACCGGGTTCAGTCCGGCGATCTCTTCAGCGACGAAAATACCGTGCTGGAAACCACGGTGGGCAAGCTGCAGGCCCGGCACGATGTCGCCGACTGCGTAGACACCTGGAAGGTTTGTCGCCAGTCGTTCATTCGTGAGGACGAAGCCGCGATCCATCGTGACGCCAACTTCTTCAAAACCGAGGTTTGCAGTGGAGGGCCCGCGACCAACTGCGACCAACAGAAGCTCTGCTTCAATTGTTTCGCCATTTTCTAGCGTGACAACAACACCGGAGTCGTTCTGCTCGACACTCTTGAACCGCACGCCAACCTTGAACTCAATTCCGCGCTTGCGGAACGCACGTTCAAACTGCTTGCTGATGGCTTCGTCTTCATTGGGGACGAGGTGCGGAAGCGCTTCGATGATGGTGACCTCGGCGCCCCATGAACGCCACACGCTGGAAAACTCCACGCCAATGACTCCGCCACCAAGAACAGCGACCTTGCGCGGCACGAAAGGAAGCTCCAGTGCCTGCTCTGACGTGATGACACGTCCGCCAATGTCAAGGCCGGGAAGTGAACGGGAGTATGAACCGGTTGCCAACACAACGTTCTTACCCGTGATCGTGTCGTCACCGACCTGAACACTCGTGGGCGACACGAGCTTGCCTTCGCCCGCGATCACCGTGATCTTGCGCGCTGCGAGGAGGCCTTGGAGGCCCTTGTGCTTGCTCGCGACAATTCCTTCGCGATACGCGGTGACGCCGGCAATGTCGATGCCTTCGAATTTTGTCGTGACACCGTACTTTGCCGATTCTTTCGCAACATCAGCAACTTCAGCGGAGTGCAGGAGTGCTTTCGTGGGAATACAGCCGACGTGCAAACATGTGCCGCCAACCTTGTCTTTCTCGATGAGCGCAACGCTCATTCCGAGCTCAGATGCACGAAGCGCCGCGGCGTATCCACCGCTTCCCGCTCCGAGGACGACTAGGTCAAAGTTTTGTTCCGACACCGGGCGACTCCCTCGAGGTTCTGCCTGTTTATCGCACCCGAGCGCGGGGTCGCGCTGCGGGGGATTTGGTTCAGCAGGTTTTCCTGCTCACTCGACTTTACTACGCGTGAGAAATACGCTCAGCCAAGGCGATGAGTGTCCGCACAGCAACCGCTGTTGGACCCTTACCCAAGTAGCCGTATCCCGCACTGTCGTTGCTTGCCGCGCCCGCAATATCCAGGTGCGCCCACGGGATACGCGAGCCTTCTGGAGTGTTTCCGATGAACTCTTGAAGGAAGACGCCAGCGAGAAGCATCCCGGCTGCTGAGTTGCCTGGCTTCGCGTTTGCAATGTCGGCGACATCTGAATTGAGCAACGCCCGCAGTTCTGAGGGAAGTGGCATTTGCCAGAAGAACTCACCGATAGCGGAGGATGCTTCCACGACATCAGAAACAAGTTTCTCGTCGCCCATGGCGCCAACGTAGCGGTCTCCGAGTGCCACCCGGGCTGCTCCGGTGAGCGTGGCAACGTCGATGATGGCATCCGGTTGTTCTTCGCTGGCGGCAACCAACCCGTCGGCGAGAACGAGGCGACCTTCGGCATCGGTATTTAACACTTCAACAGTTTTTCCACCGCGAATGGTGAGCACATCGTTTGGCCGGATGGCAGAACCTGACGGCATGTTTTCTGCCAGGCACAGCCACGTTGTCACTTTCACTCCGAGCTCAAGTTTCGCGATGGCGATAGCGGAGGCTAGGACTGTTGCGGCGCCGGTCATGTCGTACTTCATACCGACCATTGAGCCGGGGGACTTTAGCGAAAGTCCGCCGGAGTCAAAGGTGATGCCCTTGCCAACGAGTGCGACGTGTTTGGTTGCACCGGCGGGGGAGTACTCAATTTTCACGAGCCTGGGGCTGCGAGTGGAGCCTTGGCCCACTCCGACGATTCCACCGAAGCCACCTTCTGCGAGCTCTTTGTCGCCAAACACAGTGACGTTGACGGGCGCATCACTTGCGAGTTCTTTCGCTGCGGAAGCGAATGATTCCGGGAAGAGGTCCAGTGGTGGCGTGTTGACCAAATCGCGCACGGTGTGGATGGCGTTGCCCACGATCTCTGCGCGGGAAACCGCGTCGCCTGCATCAACACCGGAAATTACGGTGATGTCTGTCGCAGGAAGCTTCGCGAGATCATCCGACTTGGTGCGGTACCGAGTAAACGAGTACGAACCGATCGCGGCACCCTCAAGCACGGCATACACATCCTCGCGTGTTGACGTCGGAAGCGCGAGGGAAAGTGAGGCAACTCCGGTGAGTTGACGCACGGCGGAGCCGGCGGCGCGGCGCAGAGTGTTCGGGTCGATGGGCGAGGATCCAAGGCCAACAAGGGCAATGCTCTTGGCCGAGCCGGACGGCGCAGCCAGTCTCCTCACATCGTCCTCGGCGCCAGTAATCCCTAGGGCGCCAAGTGCGCTCCTGATCGGCTCCAGTGCCTCATCGTCGGAATGGAGGACGGGGCCGGATTCAGAGGCGGCCACTCCCAACACAAGAACATCGGCAGAAATGGAGAGTGCGGCTTCCGAGGAAAGACGAAGAGTTGGGAGTGTCATATCGCCATATTATCTGTCAGAAGTGAGAGCAAATTGCGGGTGCGAGGTCGGGGTGTTCGCTCAGGGCATGGTTGTCGACGAGCACTCGGCCAGCGGGCCGATTTTCTCGCGGTTAGAGTTGAAGAATGGAAGATCCAGAGGGCCTCTACACACTGAGCCTCGACATCAGCGATGTCCCGACAGGGCTGCCTCTTGTGGCGGGGCTCACCGGGTTTGCGGATGCTGGCGGATCGGTCAGTCTGTTGACTTCTAACCTGACAAATTCGCTTGACACGCGCGTGATTGCCACGTTCCACAACGATGCTCTGCTCGACTATCGGGCACGCAGGCCAACGATCTACTTCGAACAAGATCACCTCACGAACTATCAGCCCCCCTCTCTTGCGCTGTATTTGGCGACAGATGAGATTGGTCAGCAGTTTCTGCTCCTCAGCGGCTATGAACCCGACTTCCAATGGGAACGGTTTACTGAAGCGGTGCTCAGCCTGATCGACACGTTCCAGGCCAAAACCACTACCTGGGTGCACGCGATTCCGATGCCAGTTCCGCACACGCGGCCCATTGGCGTCACCGTGAGCGGAAACCGTTCAGATTTGATCGAAACTTTTTCGGTGTGGAAGCCACACACGCAAGTGATGGCCAATGCTCTGCATCTTGTGGAGTACAGACTTCAGGAACTTGACCATCCTGTTGCTGGCTTCGTCCTGTTGATTCCGCACTACCTCTCGGACACTGAGTTCCCCGATGCGGCGTTCAAAGCACTGGAGTCGGTCAGCTCGGCAACCGGGCTAATTTTTGCCACCACGAATCTTCGTGATGAGGCTCGAGACTTTGTCGAAAAGATTGACAAGCAGGTGGAAGGGAACGCCGAACTCGCGAAACTTGTGGGTGCGCTCGAAGTGAGACACGACGCTTATATGGCGGGCAATCCTTTGCGGTCACCTCTCATCGATGAGGACGGCGAGCTACCAACTGCCGACGAGATCGCCGCGGAGTTGGAGACGTTTCTTGCGCTACGGCACAACGGCGACGACGAGCAGCCACCGCAACTCTCGGAATAAAGGGTTCCCTCGGCGGGTTGGGTTTACGGACGCCGATGGCAAGCGTCACTCACGGACGCGGTCAGGTGAACGACTCGTTTCGTGCAATAATTGACCACGGACCCGTTCAGGTCGTCACGTAGTTGGCACTCTTTGGATTGTTAGCACAGGGACTTGACATGGGTCCTAGTATTGCCCGAAAACGGCTGGACACGAGCGCTTGCGCACGGTTGTACCGGAACCGAGTCGGGTGAATTGCTAAGGAAAGGTGACCGAATGGCAGCCAAAGGCAAGGCCGAAGGCACGCCTGCGACCGACAAGAAGCCCGCAACTGGCAAGGTTGCTGCGGCGGCGAAGGCATTCGCGGCCCGGGCGGGCATCGGACGCGGTACGGCAACGAAAGAAGACGTAGCAGCTCCGGATCCGGCAAAGAAGACCGAGCCAGCAAAAAAGGCTGCTCCCGCAAAGTCAGCGTCCGCGGCGAAGAAGGCACCGGCCACGAAAGCACCAGTAAAGAAAGCGCCAGCAAAGAAAGCGCCAGCCGCGAAAGCTTCTTCCACAACAAAGACCACCGCCGCGAAATCAACCGCGACAAAAAAGACGTCAGCGACCAAGCCTGCACAGGCTAAAGCGCCAACCACAAAGAAAGCAGCGATCACGAAAACCGCAACATCGACCACGTCAGTTCCGGCGAAAGCTCCCGCGGCCAAGGCCACGAAGGCAGCAGGAGCCACCAAGGGCAAGGCGAAGACGTCGACGAAATCCAAGTCAAGCGACGCAGAGACAGAAGAAGTCGAAAGCGAAGAAACGACCGCGAGTACGGCGAAAGCCTCCGGTGATTCTGCAGCAGATGCGAAGGACGCCTCGAGCAAGAAGAAGGACGACTCCGATGACTCCGACGATGAGTCGGATGACGAGAGCAGTGCAAAGGAGCCGCTTCCCACGGGTGCACTTCGGCTTTCCCTCGTCGATGAAGACGACGATGTCCCGGTGTACTCGGCGGCCATTACCGGTGCGACAGCCGACCCGGTCAAGGACTACCTGAAGCAGATCGGTAAAGTCGCGCTATTGAACGCGGCCGAAGAAGTCGAGCTCGCGATGCGAATCGAAGCCGGACTTTTTGCAGAAGACAAGCTGGCCGAGAGCAAAGGCAAGATGAAGAAGGAGCTCGAACGCGAGCTTCGGTGGGTTGCCAGAGATGGCCAGCGCGCAAAGTCTCACTTGCTCGGCGCCAACCTCCGACTGGTTGTTTCGCTTGCCAAGCGCTACACCGGTCGCGGAATGCAGTTCCTGGATCTCATCCAGGAAGGCAACCTTGGTCTTATCCGTGCCGTCGAGAAATTCGACTACACAAAGGGATTCAAGTTCTCCACGTACGCGACCTGGTGGATTCGCCAGGCAATCACCCGTGCGATGGCGGACCAAGCGCGGACCATTCGTATTCCCGTGCACATGGTTGAAGTCATCAACAAACTCGCCCGCGTCCAGCGCCAAATGCTGCAGGATCTCGGTCGCGAACCCACTCCAGAGGAATTGAGCCGCGAGCTCGACATGACTCCGGAAAAGGTTGTTGAGGTTCAGAAGTACGGCCGCGAGCCAATCTCTCTGCACACTCCGCTTGGCGAAGATGGCGATAGCGAATTCGGTGACTTGATTGAAGACACTGAAGCCGTTGTGCCGGCTGACGCGGTTGGCTTCACGATGTTGCAGAAGCAGCTTGAGAGCTTGCTTGACTCACTCTCTGAGCGTGAAGCCGGCGTAATCCGGATGCGCTTTGGCCTCGGTGACGGAATGCCGAAGACCCTCGACCAAATCGGAGACACCTTCGGTGTGACGCGTGAGCGCATCCGCCAGATCGAGTCGAAGACGATGGCGAAGTTGCGTCACCCGTCACGATCCCAGTCGCTGCGCGACTACCTCGAGTAGACCGCCGGTGAGGTACTTCTTCCCCATCCTGCTCGGCCGTCTCGTTCGAGTACTGGCTAGGTTGCGTGGGGGAGGCTCGGCTTTTCCCGGGCTAGTGGTGCTTAAACTTGCTCCGCGTTTTCTGGAGCATGCAGTAGAACAGTTGCCACTTGGCGTCGTGCTTGTCTCGGGGTCAAACGGTAAATCCACGACAACCAACATGCTCGTTTCGGTGTTGCGTGCGCACGGGGTATCCGTGTTCACGAATCCGTCTGGCGGAAACATTCCCCAGGGCGTTGCGTCGTCGTTGCTTGCGTCAGTATCACCCACCGGGCGTATCCGTGAAGATCTTGCCGTGCTGGAAGTGGATGAGGGTTTCGGACCCAAACTTGCCGAACGGCTGAAACCTACGAGCGTGCTCCTGATCAACATTCAAATTGATCAGCTCAACCGGTACCACGAGCCGGATCGGGTGTACGTCATGCTCCGAAAGATCGCGGAGGCGGCTCGAGACAACATCATCGTGAATGCGTCTGACGAGAATCTGCGCGCAATGGGAGACGAGCTCACGTCGAACGGCCGCACGGTCGAGTACTACTCGGTTTCAGACGTCGTTCTCGCCGACTCACCCCACGGTCTCGCCAGCGTTACGCGGGTTGGAGACAGTGCAAGGGCCCCTGTAGAAAGCATCGCCAGAGTGGATTCGGTTGCCGGCGCGAGTGCAACTATTTTGGCAGGGGACGAGAGTGCCCAGATCGTGTTGCCCGCTCGCGGCCTCCACTATGCGGCTGATGCAGCGGGAGCCATCGCAATGTCGCGCAAGCTCCTTGGCGATCGGTTTTCTTTGGAAACTGCATCGTCAGCGTTCTTAGCTCTGGATACTGTCTACGGTCGAGGCGAAACACTTGAGGCACATGGTGAACCGATTGAGGTCATCATGATGAAGAATCCACCAAGCCTGCAACTCAACCTGGATGCGCTTGATCGGGTACCGACCCAGCTGTTCATGGCGGTGGACGAGGGCACTCCAGACCCTTCGTGGATCTACGACACCGATTTCCGAATGATCGACCACGTCGATGTTCTGACCGGGACAAAGGCATGGCAGATCGCGACGAGGCTCGCCTACGCGGGAATTCCCGTCGGTCAGGTGATCCCAGATATGCGAACTGCTGTGCAGGAATTCTTGAAGCTTCCCGATCCGAAAGGCGACACGAAGGTCGCACTGGTGAACTACGAACTCATGATGGAGTTGCGCAAACTGCTCGGCTATCTCGAACTCGAGGGGGAGTCGTGACGGCACTTCGCATTTTGCATCTCTATCCTCGCGAACTCGGAATCAATGGTGACGCGGGAAACGTGGCGACGCTTGTACAACGACTTGAGTGGCGTGGAATTGACTCCGAAGTCCTCACTCGCGGAATCGGCGATTCCATGCCGAAATCGGTGGATCTCGTGCACATCGGCACGGGGCAAGCCGCTGCGCAACGAACCGTGCACCCGGATCTCATGACGATCTCCACAGCGCTACGCGACTTCGCGGCAGCGAACGTGCCAATTGTCGCGATCACTGCGGGATGGCAGTTGCTGGGGCGGGAGCTGGAACTCGCCGACGGCACCGTGCTGGAGGGTGTTGGTGTATTTCCGTCGCGAGCACGCTTGGTGAACGATCGCGTCATCGGTGAAATCACGGGACACGCGCTCGACGGCGAACTTGTCGCGGGGTTCGAGAATCACGGCGCAGTCACCACAGTGCCGGATGGTGCACTTTCCGTCATGACGGTGTCCAAGGGCTTTGGTAATTCGTGTCGCGACGCAGTAACGGGTCCACGCCGCGAGGGCATCCGAGATGGCGTGAACATCGGTACGAATCTTCACGGGCCGTTTCTGCCCATGAATCCGAGATTCGCTGACGAACTCTTGACTGCTGCGCTTGCTCGAACGGGGCTGGAATTGCCGCCGGCCGATAGCCGAATTACCGCTGTCGATGTGCTGGCTAAGAATGCGCGCGAGGCGATTGTCGGGCGCGTAGGACGCTAGTCGTCGTTGTCGCCGACGTACATGCGTGGAACTCGCGTCGCAACCTGAGTGACAATCTCGTCTCCGATACTGTCTGCCCACGCTGCCCACTCTTCGGCGGTGGGATCGCCAGCATCGCCTGAGCCAAAAATCACCACGTCGTCCCCGACCTCGACGAGCTCAGCTCCGTCTTCCCGTGCCTCGATGATCGACGAGTCGACGCCAATGTCACGAACCATTCGGCGGGCACCCGCGACGAACACTTCCGCTTTCGGTAGCGCGGCTGCGGCCATTCCATCGCCAAAACCGGCGCCGATCGTTGCTGTCCCGCGATCGGAATCAACCTCGGTCACGGTCGTCCGGAGCGTCATGACCGGGACAAGGTCCAATCCCTTTGCGTCAACATCGTCAAAAGGGGAAATTCCATAGGCGGCGATTCCGAAACGCACAAGATCAAGGCGAGCATCGGGCATCCGAATGCCGGCCGAACTTGCGGCAAGGTGCATCTGCGGAAAGCGTGCGCCTAGGGTTTCAGCGACTCCAATGGCTGAGTGAAGTCGCTCTAGGGCTTCCGCGTCATCTTCGGGGGAGGCGTCAGCAAGGTGAGACCACGCCGCCTGCACGAGAACCGCTCCGGACTTCTCCGCAGCGAGAGCGTCCGCCACAAGCGCTGGCCAGTCTTCCTCGGAGGCGCCATTGCGATGGAGTCCGGTATCGACCTTGAGGTGAACGCGGACGGGGCGCTCGGGTTTGCTCGCCACGATCGACGCGATCTGCCAGCGCGCCGAAATACCAAGATCAATGTCGTGTCGCCATGCTGCAGAGAAGTCGGTGTGGATTCCGTGAAGCCAAGCGAACAAGGGTGCCGTGACGCCGGCGTCGCGAAGCGCGACGGCTGCCGGTATTTCGAGCACTGCGAGTGACGTGGCACCAGAGTCGAGGGCGGTGCGGGCAAGAGGCAGCATTCCGTGGCCGTAGGCATTCGCTTTCACGGCGAGCATGACTGCTGAGGGTGAGACAAGTGCGGTCAGCGTCTGAACATTGTGCCGGAATGCCCCGAGGTCGATTGTTGCGGTCGCGGTCACGATTGAGGGCCCTCGTTCCAGGTACGGATGACTCGGGGGCCGAGGCCCGCAGTGAGGTGTTGCCGCATTCGTCGAGAAATCGCCGCCCAATCACGCAAGGCAGGAACGCCCGTCTCCGGGTCGCCCCACACCGTGACTTCATCACCTACTTCTGCAGAACGCCGATCGAGGTCGAGGACAAATTGATCCATGGCGATTCGGCCGGCAATGACCGCCTGGGTGCCCGAATGTGAAGCATGGGCAGTGCTCGAACCAAGCCGTGGGATCCCGTCAGAGTAGCCAAGTCCCACTAATGCGATTGCCGTGTCGTGCTCTGTTCGGTAGGTATAGCCGTACGAGACCGCGCTTCCCGCCTGGACCTGTTTCACGGCAACCACTTCGCCGACCAAAGTCAAGACAGGCTTGAGCGACCGTGACTCGTTTTCTGGGTCGAATTCCGACGCGAAACCATACGGGGCGAGTTCCACGTCAGAATCGCCTGGCTCGATCACCGCCTCGAGCCCGGACGCCAGCGAGATCCCCGGAGAGACTCGAAACTGTCGAATTCCGTGCTCGGCAAGCGCAGCGACAACCGCGGAGAGACCGTGGCCGTAGGCATCAGCACGGACATCAGCGACAACGTCGGTGGCGGCGTGGTTCGCCAGAATGACGGAAACGTTGTAATCCAGCGATGAACGGGAAAGCCTTGCCTCGCGCAACAATCCGGTCATGCCGGTATCAACAACCTCAGAGGGTGGTGTCGTCTTCCAGAAGCCGACTCGACTCGTCGTGCCAATCAGTGGCAACGGCGGCGAGTTTCTCCTGGTGGCGACGGCCGTGGTGGGCGCAGAACAGTAGTTCGCTTTCGCCAATCATCACGCGGATGTAAGCCTGGGCACCGCAGCTATCGCAACGGTCAAGGCCCGTGAGCTCATAGGAGTCCCGTTCGACTGTCGCAGTGGTACCTTCGCTGACCTGAGACATCTGCACTCCTATCGCTGTTGTCTGTTCACCTATCCAAACACGTCCGCGCGCTTTTCGTCGGATACGGGAGGGTATTTCGCTGTACGCGTAGCAACGGCAATGCGTGGGGTGTCGGACCGCCGGTCGGTCTGCTTAGTTCATTAGGGTTAAAGCCGGTTCGGCGACGGTCTTGCGCGCCAAGTTCACGGCAAAATTCGGAGGTTTTTGGTGGCTAGTTCTGACTACTCTGCACGGCACCTATCGGTGCTGGAGGGTCTAGAAGCTGTCCGAAAACGGCCAGGAATGTACATCGGTTCTACCGACTCGCGTGGGCTGATGCACTGCCTCTGGGAGATCATCGACAACTCGGTGGACGAGGCGCTGGGTGGTTCAGGCGACGAGATCGAGATCACCCTGCATCGGGACGGCAGCGTCGAGGTGCGAGACCACGCCAGAGGAATTCCCGTAGACATTGAGCCGAAGACCGGGCTCTCCGGCGTCGAAGTGGTGTTCACGAAGCTTCACGCTGGCGGCAAGTTCGGCACTGGTTCTTACACGTCCTCTGGTGGACTGCACGGCGTTGGCGCTTCGGTCGTGAACGCGCTGTCCGAACGACTGGACGTTGAAGTCGATCGTGATGGTAAAACGTGGGCGATGTCGTTCCACCGAGGAGAACCCGGCACGTTTGCCGATTCTGGGGAACCCAAACCCGACGCCCCTTTCACTCCTTTCGTATCCGGTAGCGAGCTTCGGGTTGCCGGGAAAGTCGCCAAGGGCGTCACAGGAACTCGCGTTCGCTACTGGGCTGACCCGCAAGTGTTTACTCGCGGGGCAACGTTTCAAATGGACGAGTTGTTGGGGCGGGCGCGTCAAACAGCGTTCTTGGTCAAAGGCTTGGGAATCCGAGTCGAAGACCGGCGCGCTGACGAGCCCGTCGATGAGCACTTCCGGTATGACGGCGGAATTGTTGAGTATGTGGACTTCCTTGCCAAGGACACTCCTGTCACGTCGACCTGGAATATCACTGGAGGGGGCACCTTCAGCGAGACTGTTCCGGTTCTGGATGACAAGGGCCACATGGTTCCCACTGAGCTCACTCGCGAGTGTGAAGTTGATGTCGCACTTCGCTGGGGCATTGGCTATGAAACCGAGATTCGAAGCTACGTAAATATCATTTCCACTCCCAAGGGGGGAACTCACCTCACGGGCTTCGAGCAGGGCCTCATGAAGTTCTTGCGCGCCCAGGTGGAGCAAAATGCGCGACGCCTCAAGGCAGGCAACGACAAGCTCGAGAAGGACGACATTCTTGCCGGGCTCACTGCCGTGCTCACCGTGCGCTTCCCCGAACCGCAGTTCGAGGGCCAAACCAAAGAAGTGTTGGGCACCCCCGCCGTGCGAACCATCGTGGCGAATGTGATCGCGAAGGGCCTGGGCGAACGATTCTCGTCTTCCAAGCGCGACGACAAGAACCAGGCTGGCCTCGTTCTGGAAAAAATTGTTGGCGAGATGAAAGCGCGCGTTTCCGCGCGCGCACACAAAGAGACTCAGCGTCGCAAGAACGCGCTGGAGAGTTCATCGCTACCTGCCAAGTTGGTGGACTGCCGCAGCAACGACGTCGCCAATAGCGAATTGTTCATTGTCGAGGGCGACTCGGCGCTTGGCACCGCGAAACTCGCACGCGACAGCGAATACCAAGCCCTGTTGCCTATTCGCGGCAAGATCCTGAATGTTCAGAAAGCGTCGTTGCCCGACATGCTTTCTAACGCCGAATGCGCCTCCATCATTCAAGTGATTGGTGCTGGGTCGGGGCGGAGTTTCGATCTCTCAGCTGCCAGATACGGCAAAGTCATCATCATGAGCGATGCGGATGTTGACGGCGCTCACATTCGCACGCTGTTGTTGACCCTTTTCCACCGTTACATGCCAGAGATGATCAAAGACGGTCGTGTCTATGCGGCAGTCCCGCCGTTGCACCGGGTCGTCGTTATGAATCCCGGGACAAAGCCGAATGAAACCATTTACACCTACTCTGAGCTGGAGTTGAAGACGGTGTTGGCTGGGCTCAAGAAGTCTGGCAAGCGCTACCAAGATCCAATTCAGCGCTACAAGGGCCTTGGTGAGATGGATGCCGACCAACTCGCATCCACGACGATGGATCGCCGCTACCGCACGTTGCGCAGGATTCAGATTCCAGATGCCGAGCGCGCAGAGCACGTGTTTGAAGTGCTCATGGGCAATGAGGTAGCCCCACGCAAGGAATTCATCATTGCTGGTGCAGCAGACCTGAGCCGAGATCGGATCGACGTCTAGCACGCACCTTCAGCTCAGAATCGTTCCGGTTCTGGCCCGGGTGTGAACGCCCGCCCGGTAATAGTAGTGGGGGTTATCCGTACGAAGCGATATTTGAGCGTGGGAACCCACGGTGTTAGCGGCGAGGCTTCGGCTTCTTCGATTTCTTCGCCCGATTCAAGCTGGCGCGCGACTCCTTTGACCACGACGCTCCACGCCGTGTTGTTGGTGAATCCGTCGATTTCAAACGCAACGTTGTCGTGAACGACGAGTTCCAACAGCTTCGTACCAGGGGCGGTGCGAAAAAGTAGCGTCGTGCCATCCGCAAAATAGTTGATGGGAAAGATGTCGATCTCATCGGCGGCGCGGAGGGCGAGTCTGCCAAAGTTGTTCGTTGTGAGCAGGCGCCAACACTCGTCTTGATTCAGCTGGGTCACTGCCTCGGGAACAGAATTCATGTTGTGCCTCCACTTCGTCGACGAATATTCTCGGAAGACTAGTACACGGGTCTGAGCGACGTGCGCAAACTCGCTTGACTAGTCGGATTGTGCGGAGACACCCACGGAACCGACCACCGCCGCGAGGGGCGTGCCAGACGCGTCGCGCTTTGCACCGGCATCCGGCAACTCACGAACCGCACCGTCGGCTCCCACGGCCAGTGCTGGTGAGGCGCCGGCCCACGCAAGGGCGAGTGAGTCTTCCCCTTTGAGGAGAGCATGGCAGCGAACTCCGCCCGTTCCGCGTCCCTTGGCAGGAAACTCCGCAAAGTGCGAAACTTTCGCGCGACCAGGATCTGTTCCGGCGATTGTGCCGCTGTGCGAAGAAATCGTGGCGACGACAACTTCGGCGCCAGGATCGACTGAGGAAAAATGGATCACGACGGCACCCGAGGAGAGCCGTATCCCTGACATGCCGGCGGCGCTGCGTCCCTGAGGGCGGACCGAGCTTGCAGAGAAGTGCAGCAGTTGCGCATCGGAGGTCATGAAGACGAGGTCTTCAGCGTCGGTGCCTTGTGCTGCGCCCACCACTTCATCTCCGCTCTTGAGCGAAATCATTTCGAAGTCTGGCCGATTTGGATAGTCGCCGGGAGAGACGCGCTTCACGATCCCTTGCTTCGTACCGAGCGCGATGGGTGCATCGGACTCCAACGAGACCAGAGCCACGACGCGTTCCTTCTTGGAATCCAGAGCAAGATACTCGGCGACTTTCGCACCGGCGGCAAGTTGAATGGAGTTTTCCGGAACCTGCGGCAAATCCACGGGGGAGAGGCGCACAAGTCTGCCGAGATTTGTGATTGCACCAATCTCCGTTCGACTCGTCGTGACGACCGACGAGCGGATGGCGTCGTGCTTGCTACGTCGATGAGTGCGCACGGGGGCATCTGATGCGCCCTCGCCAATGTCCACCCGAATGATTCTCCCGGTCGTGGACAAAAGTACGCGGGCAGGGGTATCGGCAATCTCGAGCGAAACAGGAGAAGCCTTCGAACCCTTGGCCTTCGACGGCGACGATGTGGCGAGGGAAGTCCTCGCCTCGGTCAGCAAAGTGCGACGGGGGGTGCCGAACTCTTCTGCGACCGCTTCGAGCTCGTCAGACACGAGCTGGCGGATGTGTTCCGGCTTGGATAGGAGATGTTCCAGTTCAGCAATTTCGGCACGCAGTTTGTCTTGCTCAGCTTCGAGCTCTATCCGGGAGAACTTGGTGAGTCTTCGCAGCCGCAGTTCCAAAATGTACTCGGCCTGGATTTCGCTCAGGTCGAAGACATCGATGAGGCGCTTGCGAGCGGCATCCGAGTCGTCGCTTGCTCGAATGACTTGGATGACTTCATCGATGTCGAGAATGGCAATGAGCAAACCGTCGACGAGGTGAAGTCGTTCTTGACGGCGAGCGAGCCGGAATTTGGTGCGGCGCGTTGTGACCGAGATTCTGTGATCTAGGTACACCTGCAGTAGTTCACGAAGCCCCAGCGTGCGAGGGCCGCCATCGACCAGCGTGACGTTGTTGATGTTGAACTGGTCTTCGAGGGGTGTGTGCTTGTACAGCTGCTCCAGCACGGCTTGCGGGTTGAAGCCGGTTTTGATGCCGATGACGAGTCGCAGGCCGTGTTTGCGGTCGGTCAGATCGGTGACGTCCGAGATGCCGGCAAGCTTCTTGGAGTTCACGCCATCTTTGATTTTCTCGATTACCTTCTCGGTGCCCACCATGAACGGCAGTTCAGTGACGATAAGGCCGGTCTTGCGGGCGGTGATGCTCTCCACAGACACGCGGGCACGGGTTTTGAAGCTTCCGCGACCGGTTTCGTAGGCATCCCGAATTCCGGCAAGGCCCACGATCGTCCCACCCGTGGGTAGATCAGGGCCAGGAACGTAGGCCATGAGGTCGTCGAGGCTTGCGTCCGGATGTGCGAGAAGGTGGCGTGCGCCCCCCACCACTTCGATGAGATTGTGCGGTGCCATGTTCGTTGCCATGCCGACCGCGATGCCGGAGGCGCCGTTTACCAGCAGGTTCGGGAATGCCGCAGGAAGCACGTCGGGCTGGGTGAGCTGGTTGTCGTAGTTCGGGACGAAGTCGACGACGTCTTCATCGAGGTCGGTAACCATCGCCATGGCAGAAGCGGCAAGCCTTGCCTCGGTGTAGCGGGCTGCAGCCGGACCGTCATCCAACGAGCCGAAGTTGCCGTGGCCGTCCACAAGCGGCACTCTCAAAATGAAGGCTTGGGCCAAGCGCACCATGGCGTCATAAATGGAAGCGTCACCGTGCGGGTGCAGTTTGCCCATGACATCGCCGACAACGCGCGACGACTTCACGTGTCCGCGATCCGGCCGAAGGCCCATCTCGCTCATCTGATACAAGATGCGGCGCTGCACGGGCTTGAGCCCGTCCCGGGCATCGGGGAGCGCGCGAGAGTAAATCACCGAGTAGGCGTATTCGAGGTACGACCCTTCCATCTCGGTGGAGACGTCAATGTCGTCAATGCGTTCGCCGTTGGTCTCGGATGAGCCGGACGTAGGCGTTGTGGGCGGGGGCGTGGAGGGCGTAGTCATAGGATTGCGACCATGCTACCGGCCAAAAAAACAGTGCGGCCGAGCCTTGCCGATGTTCTTCCGAGTTGCTTGGCATCAATTTTTGGACAGGAGAACTCCCTGGGGCTCCCGGCCGTTGATCGGGCGGTCGTCGTGTTGGTTGACGGCTTAGGGGTTTCCTCGTTGCGGGCACGACTTGGGCACGCGAGAACGATGGCGAAAGTGCTCACCAAGGCCTCAACTGCACGTGCTGGTTTTCCTTCAACGACGGCGGCGAGCCTGGCAACCCTCACCACTGGCGAGTTGCCAGGGATTCATGGCCTCGTGGGCTATAGCGTGCTGGATTCCGCCAATGATCGGGTCGTCAACCAATTGAGCGGTTGGGATGATCGCCTGGATCCGGCGACGTGGCAGCGATCATCAACCGTGTTCGAACACGCCGCGACTCTCGGGGTTCCCAGTGCTGTTGTGGCTCAAGAGAAGTATCGAGATTCTGGGTTTACTCAGGCAGTGCTGCGCGGGGCGGCGTACCAGTCTGGGAAAACAATCTCCGATCGTTTCGACGTCGCTCGAGCAACGCTGGAGAGCATGACGCGCGGAATTGTGTATCTCTATGTGCCTGAGCTGGATCAAGCAGCGCACGCGCTCGGGTGGGAATCTGGGAAGTGGACGGAGGAACTTGAGTCCGTTGATTCTGAACTTGCGCGGTTTAGTCGTTCCCTTGGCCCTCGTGAAGGAATGTTGGTGACCGCAGATCACGGAATACTCGACGTGCCGGCCCACTCTCAGGTCTTGTTTGGAGACGATCCCGGTCTGGTCGACGGCATTCGGTTTGTCGCAGGGGAACCGCGCTGCCTTCAACTGCATTGTGAGCCGGACGCGAGCCCCGAGCTTCGCGCAAGCATTCTCGAACGCTGGAAGACGGCGGAGAGCGGTCGCTCGCTGGTGCTGTCACGCGACGAGGCGGTCGCTAACGGGTGGTTTGGGCCCACTGTCGCCCCCGAGGTCATTCCTCGCATTGGAGACATTCTGGTGGCCGCACAGCGAAACATTGCCTACTACGACACACGCGCGGAATCTCAATCTGGCCGTCTTATGATCGGCCAACACGGTTCAGTGTCGCCAGAAGAAACTATTGTGCCGATGCTGAGGTTTGGCGCGTTTGATGTGACGACGCGCTAAGCCGGGTCGTCGTCTGAGCGTGCGCCGAACACAATGTCGTCCCAGCTCGGCATGGCAGCTCGTCCACGTTTCGATGACTTTTGCGGCATTTCGTGAACGGTCCCAGAAGTGGTGTCTTCCTGGGTGGGCTCCTTGGCGAAGTCGGTCAACGGAACATCCACGATCCGGATGCTTCCGGTCGACGGATGGTCTGCCATGGGGTCGATTGCTTCTTCGTATGCTGCGCTTTCGCGTTCTCCTCGTCGGCGACGGAGCGCTTCCAAGAGATCAGCGGTCTGGTTTGTCGGCGGAGAATCCTCGACCTCAGAGCCGATTCGGCCGTACGGAACCGCTTCGAGGTGTGGAGCAGTGTCCTTCAATGTTGAGTCCGTTGAGCCCTCGTCGTGGAGTGCAGTCACACTCGCTGGCGAGGAGCGAAGTTCAGAAAGTTCATGATCAACGAAGGCGCCGCTATCGAATCGGGAACTGTCGGAGACACGATCGTGTCCGTCGACGGCCCTCAATCGTGGAATCAGGGTGCCGGTGAGGTCACCTTGTTTTGAGAGCGTTTCGGCCTCGTTGTTGAGCGGGGCCAGCGCCGACTTCCTGGGATCGAAACGCCATCTGGCATCGTGGTCGACTTGTTCCGACGTAAAGGAGAGTTTCACAACCCAGCCGTGAACTTCATCTTTCCAGCTTGCCCAGCGTTCGCCCATAGCGTTGAGACTCTGCAACCGTGCAAGAATCGCGGTTCCAAAAGTTTCGTGTGAATCGCCAAATTCGGTGTCCATCGCAGTGTGGACGGGAATGGCAAGTGCCGATTCGATCACGAACTCGCGTTCAGCGAGAATCGGACCCTCGAATCGTTGGATGTACTCGAGAGAGCCGCCGGTAATCGCGGCGACATCCTGCGCGGACATCCCCGACCGAATATGTGTCTGAATTTCCCGCGGTGATACGCGGGGTGCTGAATCGGGGGAGGCGATTGCCTGCTTCAACTTCTGAACAGTTGCCTCGTCGACCGTGATCCGATATCGCTCTCCAGCGTCCGAAGAGACCAGGAGCGCGCCATCCTCCACACCGGTGACTCTCAAGTCCTCCATGAGCATGCCTCTTCCACATCGTCGGAATGCCTTTAGAGTGCCATGAAACTCCCAACAAATTAGGGAATATCGCGGGCGTGCCGCAAGTTCAGTCTGACTAGTGGGTGTGAGCGCAACGACGTGGTTTGCTATTGCCAAATAATTGTTGCAGACTACCCCCGCCTTATTGGATATTCGACGACAACAAAGAAGTGGATGGTAATGGCAACCGACTACGACGCGCCACGCAAAAACGACGACGACTCAGAGTCGATCGAGGCGCTGAAAGAACGAGTACCGGACAAGATGTCCGGAGTCGTCGACGTCGATGATGCCGACAACCCCGGCGGCTTCGAGCTACCAGGAGCGGATCTTTCTGACCTAGACCTCGATGTGGTTGTACTTCCTCCGCAGGCGGACGAATTCACCTGTGTGAGTTGCTTCTTGGTGAAGTACCGCTCGCAAATCGACCACCAAGAGAAGCTTGGCCCGATCTGCCTCGAATGTGCGAGCTAGTTCGCGCGCGTCGCTAGGCGCTTTTGCTCTGGGCGAGAGCTGCTGCTAGCTCTTCTGGCTTTCGAGTGGACACAAGCCAGTAGGGTGTCGGGTCCTCGGGATCAAGCACCTCGACTTTGACGACCGGTCCGATCCAGCCTCTAATCAACAGCCAGGCGCGCGCGTCGAGGTGTCGTCCTCGTTCAAGAGTTGACTCGGGCTCGCGGAAGGTCGTCACCTCTCCGGCGAGGGAAATAGGCAGGGTCGCTCGGCCAGCAACAAAGTTGTGGTCCGTCACAATAATCGTGGGGGATGCCGCAATGAGGAGCGCCACACAACCGGCGTACAACACAACAGCAACCACAATTCCCGCTGTGACATTGATGCGGAGAAACACCAGCAGGCTTGCTGGAATCACGAGCGCAGTTGCCACAAAGAGCCAAGCGGATGCCCAAAGTTTTTCCCGGTAGATCGTCATACCCCTATTCGACCAGATTTTCGGGGGCTCACTGCACTAACCTCGATACGTGATGGACGACGTAGATGTGCTTTTCGTAGGCGAACGTGTTCCCGAGTACGCGCATCCCGGCGATGCCGGAGCAGATCTGTCTGCGGCGGAAGCGGTCGTTCTCGGGCCGGGTGAGCGTGCAACAGTGGGCACAGGGGTTTCTCTCGCCTTGCCCAATGGCTTCGTTGCATTCGTTGTGCCACGAAGCGGGCTTGCCGCTCGGCACGGAATTACGATCGTCAATAGCCCAGGAACGGTCGATGCTGGATACCGCGGTGAGATTCGGGTTACTGTGCTCAATACGGACAAATCCGAGCCGTACTCCGTTGCCGTTGGGGACCGGATCGCACAACTCATCGTGATGCCGGTGTCGCGGGCAAGGTTCACCCCGGTAGGCTCACTCCCCGGTAGTCAACGCGGACAGGCAGGCTTCGGATCGACCGGCTACGGTGATTCGAACAGCACCATCGCCGAAGAATCATAGGTAGGAGCAAGGCGTGAACGAAGCATTAGATCCAGCAAGCGACGGTCAAGACGAGCAGAACCAGGCAAAATCTGGACCTGCAGATCGCGCGACAGCTGGGCCCTTCGACGAAGCCGAGGCCAACGCGGTTCGGCCATACGTGAACCTGGGCGGCGTCAAAATTTTGCCGCGTGAAGGACTCCAACTGCGGTTGGAAGTTGAAGAGAACACTCAACGCGTTGTTGCTGTCGGCCTTGACTATGCGGGCTCCACTCTTCAACTACAGCCGTTCGCCGCGCCAAGATCCACCGGACTTTGGCACGAGATTCGTCACCAGATCGCCGACCAGATTTCCCAGCAAGGCGGAACTACCAAGTTGACTGTTGGCCCGTTTGGTCCAGAGTTGTTTGCGGAGATCCCGGCCGCTACGCCGGGTCAAGCTAACGCCAAGCGACTGGCGCGGTTTATCGGTGTCGATGGCCCGCGTTGGTTTTTGCGTGGAGTCATTGCAGGTGAAGCCGTCGTCAACCCAGAGGCTGCTGCCAAGGTGGAAGACTTGTTCCGCAGCATCGTTGTGGTTCGCGGAAACACGCCGATGCCGCCGCGTGACCTCATTCCGCTTGCGGTTCCGCAGTCGTCTTCAGGTCCGGTTGGCTCTGGCCCGATCGACGCCTGAGAGTAGCGAATGGAGCACACAGCTGAGCGGGACGGCAACGATGACCTCCACGACGACACACCAGAGCCTGCTCAGGAAGAGTCTTTTCGAGAAGCGTTCCGTTCGGCGGTCGGTAAAGCGGGTATTGGCCAGGTAAAGCCCGGCGATGTCCCAACAGGTTCGTCACTGTTGAAAGCCGTTGGCGGCGTGCGCGGATTGATCGAGGCAATTCTGCCCGGACTCGGTTTCTTGGTCGTCTACGCCATAACTCGCGAGGTTTTGCCCTCCGTGATTGCCCCTGTGCTTGTTGCTGTGGCATTCGTTGTCATCCGGCTCGCATCAAAGACTCCCGCCACTCAAGCGTTCGCTGGCGTTTTTGGGATCGCCCTCTCAGCGGGGCTCGCCCTCTTCACCGGTCGGGCAGAAGACAATTTTGCCCTCGGGCTCATCATCAATGTTGTATCGGTGCTGGTTCTGCTGGTGAGCTTGGCCGTGCGTTGGCCGATTATTGGTTTGATCGTTGGCGTCTTGACGAATGAACTCACCGAGTGGCGCAAAGACAAAGCAAAGCGGCGAGTTCTCACGTTCTCGACCTGGATGTGGGTCGGTGTATTTTCGCTGCGGCTGGCAGTCCAAGCGCCCCTCTATTTCACCAGCCAGACAGAACTCTTGGCCGCGATGAAACTGCTCATGGGGGTACCGTTGTATGCCGCGATGCTGTGGGTCACCTGGTTGATGGTGACCTCGGTTTATCGTCGGGCAGGCGAGTCGCGAACAGCGTCCGCGCCGGAATGATATATTTATCTTGACATCAAGATAGTTTGATGAGTTTTTGAGCGCCACCGAGCAAAGGAGACACCGGGTGTCCACAGTGAACAGTTTTGGAGCCGAGGACACATTGTCGGTGGGGGGCAAAGGCTATCGGGTGTACCGAATTGACAAGGTCCCCGGTTCGGAAAAGCTCCCGTTTAGCCTCAAGGTGCTGCTGGAGAACCAGTTGCGCACGGAAGACGGCAAGAACGTCACCGCTGACCAGATCAACGCGCTCGGTTCGTGGAATCCGGAAGCTGCCCCCAACACGGAGATTCAGTTCACGCCGGCTCGCGTCATCATGCAGGACTTCACGGGCGTTCCCTGCATTGTCGACCTCGCCACTATGCGCGAAGCTGTCGCCAAACTTGGGGGAGACCCCAAGAAGATTAACCCGCTCGCACCGGCCGAAATGGTTATTGACCACTCCGTCATTGCCGACCTTTTTGGCACGCCGAACGCGTTCGAACGCAACGTCGAGATCGAGTATGAGCGCAATGGTGAGCGCTACCAGTTCCTCCGCTGGGGCCAGACTGCTTTTGATGACTTCAAGGTCGTTCCACCGGGCACCGGAATCGTTCACCAGGTGAATATCGAATATCTGGCACGCGTCACCATGACGCGTGAGGTGGGCGGAGTGCTCAGCGCCTACCCAGACACTCTCGTCGGCACCGACTCACACACGACCATGGTCAACGGTCTTGGTGTGCTCGGCTGGGGTGTTGGCGGAATCGAAGCAGAGGCCGCCATGCTGGGCCAGCCCGTGTCCATGCTGATCCCCAAGGTTGTTGGCTTCAAGCTCACCGGATCCATTCCGACCGGCGTGACGGCAACGGATGTGGTGCTCACCATTACTCAGATGCTCCGCGCGCATGGGGTGGTTGGCAAGTTCGTCGAGTTCTACGGAGCAGGCGTGACCCAGGTCCCCCTTGCCAACCGGGCAACCATTGGAAACATGAGCCCCGAATTCGGTTCCACGGCAGCAATGTTCCCGATCGATCAGGTCACGCTGGACTACCTGCGTCTCACGAGCCGCAGCGAAGAGCAGATCGAACTCGTTGAGGCGTACTCCAAACTTCAAGGCCTGTGGCACGACCCGAGCGTTGAGCCCTCCTTCAGCGAATACCTGGAGCTTGACTTGGGAACGGTTGTTCCGTCAATCGCTGGCCCGAAGCGCCCGCAGGACCGCGTGGAGCTTTCCAACGCCAAGGCCCAGTTCGAAAAGGACCTCGACGTGTATGTTTCGGGATCCCATTCGAACCCGGCAAAGGTGTCGATGAAGGACGGCAGTGAGTTCTCGGTGGACAACGGATCCGTCGCAATCGCCGCGATCACGTCGTGCACGAACACGTCAAACCCCTCAGTCATGCTCGCCGCGGGCCTTCTCGCTCGCAATGCAGCGAAAAAGGGACTGAAGTCAAAGCCGTGGGTCAAAACCACTTTGGCTCCAGGGTCGAAGGTCGTGACGGACTACTACGAGAAGGCGGGCCTGAACGGTTATCTCGAAGATCTGGGCTTCTACCTTGTCGGCTATGGATGCACGACGTGTATTGGAAACTCCGGTCCTCTTGAGGAAGAAATTTCGGCGGCCGTCAACCAGAACGATTTGGCTGTCACCGCAGTGCTTTCCGGTAACCGCAACTTCGAGGGTCGCATCAACCCCGACGTGAAGATGAACTACTTGGCGAGCCCGCCACTTGTCATTGCCTACGCGCTTGCCGGTTCCATGGACTTCGACTTCGACACCGAACCACTCGGTCAAGACACGGAAGGTCAGGACGTCTTCCTGAAGGACATCTGGCCGGATGCTGCAGAAGTTCAGAAAACCATCGACGAGTCGATCGACAGTTCGATGTTCGAAAAGCAGTACGCGGGAGTGTTCGACGGCGACGAACGCTGGACTTCGCTTCCCACGCCAGCCGGCGACATTTTCGAATGGAATGAAGCATCCACCTATGTGCGGAAGCCCCCATATTTCGATGGCATGACGATGGAACTCACCCCCGTCACCGACATCGCTGACGCGCGGGTGCTTGCCACGCTGAGCGACTCGGTCACGACAGACCACATCAGCCCGGCAGGAAGCATCAAGTGGGACAGTCCAGCCGGCCAGTACCTCACCGAACACGGGATCGACCGCAAGGACTTCAACTCCTACGGTTCACGACGCGGAAACCACGAAGTGATGATTCGTGGCACGTTTGCGAACATCCGACTCCGTAACCAGCTCTTGGCCAGCGCGAATGATGGAGCAGGGGTTGAGGGCGGCTACACGCGTGACTTCACGCAGCCAGGCGCCCCGCAGTCCTTCATCTACGATGCGAGCCAGAACTACCAAGCGGCAGGTACCCCTCTCGTTGTTCTCGCCGGAAAAGAGTACGGTTCGGGTTCAAGCCGCGACTGGGCAGCAAAAGGTACGAGCCTTCTGGGAGTTCACGCGGTCATCGCGGAAAGCTTTGAACGGATCCACCGCTCGAACCTGATCGGCATGGGCGTTATTCCGCTCGAATTCCCGAAGGGACAGGGTTGGGCTTCACTCGGTCTCGACGGAACGGAGAGCATCAGCATCTCCGGAATCGCAGCGTTGAACGATGGTCCGATTCCCAAAACTGTTCGAGTTGTCGCCACTCCAACCGCGAATTCAGCGGAGGGGAGGACCCCAGTGGAATTCGATGCAGTGGTGCGAATTGATACCCCTGGTGAAGCCGACTACTACCGAAACGGCGGAATTTTGCAGTACGTCCTCAGGAGTCTCGTTTAGGCTCACTAGATGAGTTTCCTCGCGAACATCCAAGGACCTCGGGATTTGGATGCGCTGAGCCCGCGCGAACTCACAGCGCTGGCGGCGGAAGTTCGCGAGTTCCTGATCACGGAAGTTGCACAGTCCGGAGGACACCTCGGGCCAAACCTCGGTGTTGTCGAACTGACGATCGCGATCCATCGCGTGTTTCATTCGCCGAAAGATCCTGTCGTTTTTGATACCGGTCACCAGTCGTACGTTCACAAGTTGTTGACCGGTCGGCAAGATTTCTCGCACTTGCGGAAGCGTGGTGGCCTTGCCGGATACCCGCAACGTTCCGAATCAGAACACGACGTTGTGGAGAACTCCCACGCCTCAACATCATTGAGCTGGGCGGACGGAATCTCACGCGCATTTCACATGACTGATCAAAGCGACCGACATGTCGTTGCCGTCGTCGGCGATGGTGCCCTCACCGGGGGAATGACGTGGGAAGCGTTGAACAACATCAGCGACGACAACGCGCGCAAGCTTGTCATCATTGTGAACGACAACGGACGCTCCTACGCGCCGACAATTGGCGGGATGGCGCACCTTCTCAACCGGATCCGCACTAAAGGCTCCTACCGCAAGCTGCACGCGACAACACGGCGTCTATTCGAAGGTCTTGGGTATCCGGGGCGCGCGGTTTACCGTGGGGTCCGTGCAGGCGTTCACGGTTTCGTGAATCGGTTCTGGAACAACGATGCCCTGTATTCCAATCTCGACATCAAATACATCGGCCCGATCGACGGTCACGACATTGATGCGATGGAAGAAGCGCTGCGCCAAGCCAAGTCCTATGGTGCACCAGTCATCGTTCACGCCATTACGGAAAAAGGGCGAGGCTATGAGCCTGCTCGACAGGATGATGCTGATCAGTTTCACGCAGTGGGAAAGATTAATCCCTACACCGGACTGTCAGTAGAGAAGACGGACAGGCCATCGTGGACGTCGGTGTTCTCTGACGAAATCTCCACCTTGGCCGAAAAGAACCAGCGCATCGTGGGAATCACGGCGGCGATGTTGCGCCCTACCGGCCTCCATGCCTTGGCTGAACGCCACCCTGGCCGTGTTATCGACGTAGGGATCGCCGAACAGCACGCTGTCACCACCGCTGCGGGTCTTGCGTTCGGAGGGCTTCACCCGGTCGTTGCCATCTACGCAACGTTCGCCAATCGTGCCTTTGACCAGATTGTCATGGACGTGGCGCTGCATCGCGCCGGCGTCACGTTTGTTCTTGATCGCGCAGGAGTTACCGGGCCAGACGGACCAAGCCACCACGGCATGTGGGATCTTGCGCTCCTCCAGGTTGTGCCTGGCGTGAAGATTGCGGCACCGCGAGATGCTCCACGCCTCAGGGAAGAATTGGCTGAAGCGGTCGCGATCGATGATTCCCCCACTGTTGTGCGTTTTCCCAAGGGTGCCGTTGGGCCAGAATTTGATGCGGTGCGGCGCACTCACGATGGCGTTGACGTGCTGCGCGAGGCGGCTCATCGCGACGTTCTCATTGTCTCGGTGGGGCCTCTTGCCAAGCTCAGTCTTCAAGTTGCGGAAATGCTCGCAGCGCAAGGAATCGGCGCGACAGTCATTGACCCCCGCTGGGTGGTGCCGGTTGCGGCGAGCGTTATCGATCTTGCACGTGATCACCGGCTAGTGGTCAGCATCGAGGATGGCGTTCGGGTTGGTGGAATTGGCACTCGAATCCGTCAAAGCTTGCGCGATGCCGGTGTGGACACCGCGGTGACCGAACTCGGGTTGCCAGACGAGTTCCTACCTCATGGCTCTCGTGATCAAATTCTTGATGCAGCTGGGTTCACGGCAAAGAAAATCTCGCTTGATGTTGTGGATCAGGTTCTCGGCAGTAAAATTCCGATCGCCCGTCCACTCAACATCGTGACGCCACCTGCACCCTCTGAACTATTCGACGCCGCGGATCGGCGGGGTGTGGAAGGTGGAACCGAACACCCGCTCTGACGCACCTACGCGGTCAAGATAAGGTGTCGCGCCGCCCATTTGGAACGGCCATCCGGCGCCAAGCAAGAGGCACAGGTCGATGTCCTCTGGAGCAGAGACCACTCCGTCTTCCAACATGCGGTGAATTTCGTCTGCGAGGCCGTCCTCAACACGGCGGAGAATTTCTTCGCCCGTCATTGCGGTTCCCGTGGCAGCGCTCGCGCCGCTAGAGACGATTTCTACCGCCTTTTTGTCGAATCCGGTCACCTTGCCCTTGCCGTCCCGATCAAAGATGTGTCCGTAGTCAGCGAGTTTGTGAAGGCTCTCGCTTTCGAAGAACCGATCTGGGAAGGCGGCGTGGTGGGTGTCCAGCACGTGGGCGCCTACCTTGAGACCAACAAGCTCGAGAAGCTCAAACGGCGTCATGGGTAGTCCGAACGGCTTGATGGCGTTGTTCACAACGTCAAACGGCGTTCCCGTGTCGACCGCGTGCATTGCTTCACCGAGCAGCTTCGCGAGAATGCGGTTCACCACGAAGCCGGGGGTATCCGCCGTGATCACTGCATTCTTGAAGAGCGACGCTGCCGTGACCATAGCGGTGCTCAGGGTTGCGTCGTCTGTTTTCGGCGCTTTCACCACTTCAATGAGTGGCATGACCGCTACCGGGTTGAAGAAGTGGAAACCTACCAAGCGCTCGGGGTGCTTGAGCTTAGAACCGATCTGCTCAACGCTGAGGGAGGAGGTGTTCGTCGCCAGGACAGCAGTATCTGAAACAAACTTCTCGACCTCGGCAAAGACGTCCTGCTTGATTCCGAGCTCCTCGAAGACCGCCTCAATTACCCAATCGCAGTCAGCAAAGTCCGCTTTGTCCGTGGTGCCGGTGACAAGCGCGTTCAATCGGTTCGCGTCGTCCTGACTGAGTCGTCCCTTTTTCAGGAGTGCATCGATCTCCGTGCGGATGTACTCGAGGCCCTTGTCGACGCGCCCTTGATCGAGGTCGGTGATGACAACAGGTACTTTGAGGCGACGGACGAAGAGCAACGCAAACTGGCTTGCCATCAGTCCGGCACCGATCACACCCACTTTGGTGATGGGCTTGGCAAGCGCCTTGTCTGGAGCTCCCGCCGGCTTCTTCGCTCGCTTCTGCACGAGGTTGAAGGCGTAAATGCTTGCGCGGAACTGGTCACCGGTAATGAGTTCAGCGAGCTTCTCGTCCTCCGCTGCGAACCCGGTCTTGCGGTCGGTGTTCTTTGCCGCTTTCATGAGCTCGAGCGCTGCGTAGGGGGACTTCGCTACCGTGCCGATGCGGGACTGGAGCATCTTGGTGGCGATGCCGATCGCGACATCCCACTTGACTGCACGCTCGATCTTGCCTGGCTCGTTCTTGCGCTTGACTTTGGTCTTTCCGGAAATAACGCCGTCTGCCCAACGAACGGAATCTTCGAGGAAGGTGGCCGGGCTAAACATCGCGTCCGCGATACCCAACTCCAGGACATCCTTGGCCTTGAGGGTCTTGTTGTTCTTGAGCGGGTTTTCAATAATGACCTTGAGGGCGTTTTCGATACCAATCAGGTTCGGGAGCAACCATGCGCCGCCCCAGCCGGGGATGATCCCCAGGAAGACCTCTGGCAGTGCGAGCGCGGGAATTGAACTGTCAACGGTGCGGTAGTTCGCGTTGAGAGCAATCTCCACTCCGCCGCCAAGAGCCAATCCATTGATGAACACGAACGAAGGGACACCAAGGTCGCTGAGCGCGCCAAGTGAAGCATGGCCCTGTTGGGCGAGCAGCTTCGCGACGGCTTTGCTCGGGATTTCACTTGCGTTCGTGAGGTCGGCTCCGGCAGCCAAAATGTACTGCTTGCCCGTGACGGCGACACCGTGGATCTCCCCATTGGCTGCACGTACTTTCAGTGCGGCGAGCGTCTCGGCGTACTCCTTCATGGAGCGCGGACCGAGGGTGTTTGGCCGAGTGTGGTCTCGACCATTGTCGAGAGTCACGAGAGCGAGTGTTCGCCCTTCCGAAAGGGGAATGTCGCGTACAAAAGAGTGAGTGACTACTTCGTCTTCGGATAGTGCGAGCAGCTCGTCAAAGTTTTGCACTGAAGCATCCTTAGCCATTGTTACTTCCTGCTTCCGTTGTAGTGGGGGTTCTCCCAAATCACAGAACCACCCTGCCCGAGCCCCACACACATTGCCGTGAGACCGTAGCGAACGTCTGGACGCTCTTCGAATTGACGTGCGAGTTGAATCATCAATCGCACTCCCGTCGACGCGAGTGGGTGTCCAACCGCAATGGCACCACCCCACATGTTCACTCTGGGGTCTTCGTCCTCAATATTGAAGTGGTCAAGGAGCGAGAGCACTTGCACCGCGAACGCTTCGTTGAGTTCGAACAATCCGATGTCGTCGATGCTGAGCCCAGCCTTGCGCAGGGCCTTCTCGGTCGACGGGATCGGTCCGATTCCCATGATCTCCGGTTCAACACCGGCAAACGCAAAACTCACCATGCGCATCTTCGGCGTGACGCCAAATTCTTTCGCGGCAGCGGCGCTGGCAATAATGCTCACTGTCGCGCCGTCATTGAGCCCTGAAGAGTTACCAGCTGTGATGCGCCCGTGCGGCCGGAACGGCGTCTTCAGCGCGGCGAGGCCCTCCATCGTTGTTTCGGGGCGAGGAGCCTCATCGCGGTCGGCAAGTCCCCAACCGGATTCGCTGCGAATGGCGACCGGAATGAGATCGGGCTGGATCTTTCCGTTCTCGTATGCTGCAGCAAGCTTGAGTTGGCTGTTCATCGCGAAGCGGTCTGAGCGCTCCTTCGTAAGCAACGGGAATCGGTCGTGAATGCGCTCAGCGGTCGCGCCCATGCTGAGCGCGTCCGTTCCGACAAGTTTCTCTGCAATGAAGCGGGGGTTCGGGTCTACACCGGAACCCATCGGGTGGTGACCCATGTGCTCTACGCCACCGGCGATTGCTACGTCGTACATGCCAATTCCGATCGCACCCGCAATCGTAGTGACCGAGGTCATGGCGCCAGCGCACATGCGATCGATAGCGTAACCGGGAACGGTCTTGGGGAGCCCCGCAAGGATTGCCGTCGTGCGCCCAAGGGTCAGTCCCTGGTCGCCTTGCTGCGTTGTCGCGGCAATCGCCACGTCGTCATAACGGTCTTGCGGAATCTCTTTGTTGCGCTCCAGCAAGCCAATCATGGCCTTGGTCATGAGGTCGTCGGACCTCGTTTGCCAGTACATGCCCTTTTCGCCGGCTCGCCCGAAGGGGGTACGAACTCCGTCTACAAAGACAACGTCGGATATTTCAGCCATGGCGACTCCCTGCTAGTGGTGACCCTTTGATACTAGGCGGGTCAAATTGGCAGAGTGAATCCTTTGACTCTTCCTACGAGGACGGCTCATCCGAGGCGGGGTCGGTTTGGCTTGCCTCAACAAAGGCGTCCACAATCGCTTGCGCGGTCGTGTCGCTCTGCCACGGCCGCGCGCCCCCTGCGGTGAGGCGCTCCCGGATGCTGTCGACGGTGAGCGGCTCTGGCGGGTCCCAGGCAACCTGTCTGAGTAGTTCAGGGGTCAGGAGGTTTTCTACCGGGATGGCAAGCTCTTCCGAAATCTCGGCAAAGGCCGCCCGAGCGGCCTGAATACGCAAGTCTGCCTCGGGCTTCCGGTCTGACCAGGAACGAACCGGAGGGATACCGGTTCCGCGAACGCGAACGAGAGGGAGGTCCTCGGTCGCCGCGCCTGCCTGGATTGCCGCCCACCAGCGGGGGAGTTGGCTCCTGCTCGCCCGACCGTTGAACTCGCGCAGGTTGGACAATTCAGTTCTGGACTTTGGCAGAATTTTTGCAGCAGCAGTAATCGACGCGTCCGGAAGGAGCCGTCCGGGTGCGGTATCAACTTCGCGAGCGTAGCTATCCCGTGCGTGCCACAATTCCCGAGCGACTGCCATATTGCGCGCCTGCTTGATGGAATGAAGTCCCGAAAGGCGGCGCCACGCATCCGGGTTGACCGGCTTGGGCTCTTTCTCCAGCGTCGCCTTGAATTCTTGCCGCGCAATCTCGGCTTTTCCGGCGTCAGTCAGAATTTTATCGAGCTCATCGCGAACATCGACGAGCAATTCAACGTCGAGTGCCGCGTAGACAAGCCACGGTTGCGGTAGCGGCCGTGTCGACCAGTCAGCGGCCGAGTGGGCTTTAGCGAGATGGATGCCGAGCAACTCTTCCACGACAGTGCCTAGGCCAACTCGCGGCAATCCGGCAAGACGGGCACCAAGTTCGGTGTCAAAGATGTTGGAGGGCTTCAACCCCACCTCGCGAAGGCACGCGAGATCCTGACTGGCGGCATGCAGAACCCACTCGCCATCACCGATCGCGTCGTGAAGTTCAGTCAATTCGCCAATCGCGGGTGGATCGAAAAGGAAACTGCCAGCTTCTCGGCGGAACACTTGAATGAGGTAAGCGCGCTGTGAATAGCGAAAACCGGATGCTCGCTCGGCATCAATCGCTACCGGTCCTGTTCCACCAGCGATCTCATCAACCGCGGCCAAAAATTCGTCTCGAGTTTCGATGACGTAAACGGGTTCGTGTGGAGCTTGTTCTGGTTTCACTTGGTGGTGCGCCTCGCTGACAGTAGTGCCACACCTTCCGGTGTCGGCGGTAACCCAGCCAACATACACACGAGGTCGCCCCACGCTTCAACGTGTGCGGCAATGGAGTTGTTTGTGGGGGTCCAGCTCGCCCGCAATTCAATTTGGGCGCCATCGCCCTGCTCAGCGAGCCCCCCGAAGCCGGTAGACAGAATCTTTGTCGCCGTGCCGGATGCCGCGGTGTATTCGGCTCCGTGGGCTGCGAGAGCATCAGTGAGCCATGACCACGCGACACCAGCCAGGAATGGATCTACTCCGATGTCAGTTTCAAGCGGTGCTTGTGCGTAGCAAATGACGCGAAACTCACCGCCCCACGCGTCGGGCGACTCGGGGTCGTACAGCAAAACAAACCTGCCGGTAGCGAGATCTGAATCTTCACTGTGCCGAGCCGGAGTGACATCAGCCGCTAGGGCGCGAGAGAACGGTGCCAAGTTCGTGGGGGCCGTGATGTCGGTGACACGCAGCTCAGAACGGTGATCCGCTTGCTCAAGCGATGCCACGGCAGACGTAAAGACCGCTGGGCCTACCGGTTCAGTCGAGTTCGCTGCCACGCTTGAAGACTAAAGTTTGAGCGTGAAGGATTCGCGAAGGCTCGCCGTCGTCTGGCCATTGGTACTCGGTGTCACTGCGCTTCTTGCCGTTCTCGCCGCGATCGTGGCGGTGCTTGTGGTGTCTGTTCGTTCGATCATCGTTCCTCCGCGCTTTCGTGAGGAAGACATCGAGATTCTCGCGGTGGATCGACACGCTGGCACCATCACGCTCGGATCCCAACTGGATTCGGTAGTGGATGGCAACTACAGTTTGTGGTTTTCAGGGTCGCGGGGCCACGCGCGCGTGGGCAAAATTCTTTCCCAAACATCAGAATCGGTGACGCGAGAACTGTTGTCTGTGGAGTTTGGCAACCTCAAGGCTGCCCGTCACGGTCGCCTCAACGGGTGGTTTTATTTGACCCCCTCGGATGTCGGTGTTGCTTTTAAAGATGTCGAGGTCAACACCGAACTGGGGCCAGCGCCCGCGTGGCTGGTTCCGGCTGCCCAGGAGCAGCAATCCCACGTGGCGGCGGGTCAGCCTCGCAGTGACAAGTGGGTCATTCAGGTTCATGGCCGAGCGGTCACCCGTGCCGAGACCATTAGGTCAATCCCGGTGTTCCTTAACGCGGGCTACACGTCGCTGCTTGTGTCCTACCGCAACGACTCTGAAGCGCCTTCGAGTGAAGACGGACTCTACGCGCTTGGCGACTCCGAGTGGCGAGACGTTGAAGCAGCAGTGGAATTCGCGATCGATCACGGTGCGCAGTCGATCGTACTTATGGGCTGGTCGATGGGGGGAGCCGCAATTCTCCAAACGGCGACTCGGTCGCGCTTCGCGGAGATCATTACCGGTGTCGTGCTGGACTCTCCCGTCATCGATTGGGTGACGGTGCTGGATTTTCAAGCAAAATCCAAGGGAGTGGTTCGGCCGCTTAAGGCACTCGTGTATTTGTTGTTGGGCTCACGTTGGGGGCGGACCTTTACCGGTCAACGGGATCCAATAAATTTTGCTCGACTGAATTTTGTGAAGCGTGCCAGCGAACTTCAGGTTCCGATTCTGATTCTGCATAGCGATGGCGATGATTATGTGACGGCGGCTGCGTCGAAAGAGCTTGCTGCGGCACGACCCGACATTGTTCGCCTGATTTCCTTTACCAAGGCTCGGCACACTCGCTTGTGGAACCACAACCCCGAATTGTGGAATTCGAGCATCTCAGAATGGCTGAGCGCACTCAAGCGTTAGCGGGTGGCGAGTTGCCACCGAGCAAAGAGGTGACCGTCGGGGTCCGACAGCAAGTGGACGAGCCGTAGCGGAAGACTCGAAGACAGGCCGGGTAAGACGGGTATCGTTGCGGCACTGAGCTGGGGGCTTGTGGAGAGGCATATCTCATTCACCAGGCCCGATTCGATCAGTTGGCCAGCGAGCGTCGGCCCGCCTTCGCACACGATGTTGCGGTGACCGAGTTCGTGAAGGCTAACAATTGCATCCCCGAGGTCGAGCGAGGAAGTGCCAGCAGTTGCCGGAAGCTCGATGATCGTTGCGTGTTGTACGTCGAGGGTGGAGTTGACCATGGCGACAGCTGTGGTGGGGCACAACACGATGACTTTCCCCTCGGGCACATCCGAAGGGATCTGATGGCCCGAAAGGTCGCCAGAGCCTGTGAGGATTGCCAGAGTGGCGGTCTTGGGTACAAAGTACCCCTCGGCTCTCACACTTTGCGCACCGACCAACACGGTGTCGGCTAAGCGGCGAATAGTTCCCAAAATGCGTCGATCAACGCGATTGGTGAGAGATTCTGACGTCCCATCGTCTCCGGCCGCATACCCATTCACGCTCGCGATCAAGTTAAGGCGAAGCCACGTCGACTCCGGCACCGCGTAGAGGCTTTCTAAGGCGGTTCGACCTTCGGTCGACTCCAGATCGAACTCTATGAACGGTTCAGGGAGAAGCCGCCGAAGAATCACAAGGCGAGCCGTGCTTGCACTTGGCGTTTCGCTCGACCGAGGAGCGCAGTCATGCCCCGGATTCGCAGTGGGCTTACCGCTTCGGTGAGACCAAGGGTGACAGGAAAGTCATCCGGAACGTCGAGAACTTCTTGCGCGGTGAGTCCGGCCAGACCCTGAACCAATATTGAGGCGAAACCTCTGGTCGTCGGGGCCTCTTTTGGCGCCGTGGCGTGAAGGTGAACTATGCCCTCATCGTCAACTTCTACGAAGATATAGACAGGCGATTGGCACTCGACGACACGCTCGAAAAGATCCGGATGGTCCTGAAAGCGCGTCGGTAGTTCCGGTAACTCGTTCGAGAACTCGAGCAAGAGGGTGAGTCGATCACGAATTTCGAGTTCACCAAATTCTTCACGAATATCGGCCAAGGCTTGGGGGAGCGAAAGGTCAGACATCATCGCCCCATTCTTTCATCGGCCTCAACGCTGTGGTACTTCTCCCGGCTCGGTACCGGTAGCAATAGGAACCCGCACGGAACTACCCCACTCAGTCCAGGAGCCGTCGTAGTTGCGTACATTCTCGAAACCAAGAAGATATTTGAGAACGAACCAGGTGTGGCTTGAGCGTTCACCGATCCTGCAGTACGCAATGACGTCGTCGCCGTCAGAAAGCCCCGCCTCCTCGCGATAAATCGCATCGAGCTCGGCGCGGGGCTTGAAGGTGGCATCCGGCGCTGCTGCGCGAGCCCACGGCACTGACGCTGCGGACGGGATGTGACCTCCGCGGAGTGAACCCTCTGAAGGGTAGCCGGGAATTTCCGTGCGCTCTCCGGTGTATTCCTCGGGGGAGCGGACATCAATCAGTGGCTTGCCAAAGTGCTGAAGAACTTCGTCGCGGTACGCCCGGTTCTTCGAGTCGTCGCGGTCAACAACCGGGTACTCCGTTGGTGTTATCGGCGTTGACTCTGTGGTGACCGTGCGGCCCTCTTCGATCCACTTCGCACGGCCGCCGTCCATGAGCCGCACGTCTTCGTGACCGAAGAGCGTGAACACCCACAAGGCGTACGCGGCCCACCAGTTGCTTTTGTCTCCGTAGAAGACAACGGTGGAGTCGCGGGAGATGCCCTTTGCGCTGGCAAGTTTTGCAAACGCTTCGGCCTTCAGAAAGTCTCGTTCGACCGGGTCGTTAAGTTCCGTGTGCCAGTCAATCTTCACCGCTCCAGGAATGTGACCCGTTTCATACAACAGGACGTCTTCGTTGGATTCGACGATGACAAGTCCGGGCGTATCCAAATTCGCGGCGACCCAGTCGGTGCTTACCAGCCGCTCGGGGTGTGCATAGTCAGCGAAGCGGGCCGCAGAGTCGACATCGACGGTCATGAATTACCTCCATTGTGTGTCCGCACTACGGACATCCTCGAATGCGGGAGCGCCGGCGTTAGGCTTGAGTGGTCCCGCTAATACCAATGTACGCGCTAACTCCGCGTGGTGCCGTGGGCGATGAGAAGACTTCGACACATCAATCCTGCGGATGCATGTCGACAAATTTCCAAGGGAAGAGTGACGTGCCGACAACGCCGACCAAGAGCCATGAGAGCTTGGCTTCTCGCAAAACCGCACTTTCTGGTTCGGAAATTATTGACCACCTAGTGCCACCGCGACAGTTCGATTCTGCGACAGTTGATTCCTACCGTCCGGACTCGGACTACCCGTCCCAAGCCGCAGCGGTGGAAGCCGTACGATCCTTCGCGTCATCATGGTTGCCAAGCACAACTGGCCTATTTTCTCGGCGAAAACGTAATACTGCCTTGCCGGGAATTTACCTTGACGGTGGATTTGGGGTTGGCAAGACCCATTTGTTGGCTGCGTTGTGGCGACTCGCCCCCGGCCGGAAATACTTTGGGACCTTCATTGAGTACACCGCCCTGGTCGGTGCGCTCGGCTTTGCCGCGACCGTGAAGCTGTTGCGCGGGGCAAGCTTGATTTGTATCGATGAGTTTGAACTGGACGATCCGGGCGATACCAGACTCATGTCCCGACTTCTTGGCGAACTTGCCGCTTCGGGAACCCGTATTGCGGCAACCTCGAACACTCCGCCCAATGCTTTGGGGGATGGCCGGTTTGCTGCGGTTGATTTTCTTCGCGAGATCGACTCGCTTGCTGCTCGTTTCACAATCATTCGAATCGACGGGCTTGACTATCGACGTCGCGCACTCGACGGGCACGCGGCAACAGTCAGCGTTGAAGAGTTTGACGGCGCCATCGATGAGCTTGACGGCGAGGTGACTGTTGACGATTTCGACACCGTTCTTCGGCAGCTTTCGCGAGTGCACCCTTCTCGTTACGTGAAGCTGGTTGATGGGCTTTCCGGAGTAGGTATTCGCAACGTGAAGGTGTTGGAGAGTCAAACGGATGCGCTGCGACTGGTCGCGTTTGTCGACAGGTTGTATGACGCACAAATCCGCGTGATCTCCACGGGGACGCCCTTGGATCAAGTATTTGCGGAGGACATGCTCGCCGGCGGGTACCGCAAAAAGTACCTGCGTGCGGCATCGCGTTTGATCTCCATAACGAGCGGCTCTCTCGACTAAACACAGTTTTTCTCGGGTGTAGTCTCATTCTCGCAATGCCGGGAAATCGGGATTGCACAGCGCCACAATCGCGGCCTAAATCGTTGACTGTTGAAGCGGAGAAAATCGTGCGTGTTTCCGAACTTGCCATCGCCATCCCGGTTGTCGACCGCGACACGAGCGCTCAAGCGGCCGCACAGATCATCGCGCGAGACAGTCGAGCAGGCATTGTCGTGGCAGATGCTGATGGACGCCCGAGAGCTGTGCTTTCCGCAATTGACGTGCTGCGTGCACTCGTACCCCGCTATGTCATGGACGACATGTCACTTGCCGGTGTTCTCGATGAGAAAGGCGCAGACGAAGTTTGGCTTGATGTGCCGGACCGTACCGTCGGAGAGATCCTTGACGACAACGAATCTCGCGTGTTTGACATCCTCGAGGTGGAACCAGACGACACACTCCTCGAGGTTGCCGCGCGGATGGCTGACGCTCGAACTCTTGTCGCGCTCGTGAAGGGCGAACCCGGTGTTGCCGCAAAATTTGTGACGCTACCGGCTGTGCTTGACGCGGTTCTTCACGTTCGAATCGGGGGCCAAGGGGCTACTTCGGAATGAGCATCCAAATAATCTTGGCGCTCCTCGTTTTCGCGAGCGCCTACGTTTTCATCGCTACCGAGTGGGTTTCCCGCATGACGGTCGCGTTGGTTGGCGCTGGACTCATGATCATTATTGGGGCAACCGATGATCACGGCGTGTTCTTTTCCGAAGAGACTGGAATCGATTGGAACGTCATTTTCCTGCTTCTCGGGATGATGATCATTGTCGGAATTTTGCAGCAGAGCGGTCTCTTCGAGTTCCTTGCGATTTGGGCAGCCAAGCGTGCAAAGGGGCGCCCATTTGTCATCATGGTGATGCTCGTGTTGATCACAGCAGTGCTGTCAGCCTTCCTGGACAACGTGACAACGGTGCTGTTGATTGCGCCGGTCACGCTACTCATCTGCGAGCGATTGGCTGTACCGGTCGTCCCGTTTCTCATTGCCGAAATCATGGCCAGCAACATTGGTGGCGCGGCAACCCTGATTGGTGACCCGCCAAACATCATCATCGCCAGCCGAGCTGGGCTGAGCTTCAATGACTTTCTCCTGAATCTCGCCCCTATCATCACAATTCTGCTCGTGGTATTCATCGGGATGTGCTGGCTGATGTTTCGCAAACAGCTGCAATACAACCCGGAGCGCGTCGAACGCGTCATGGCGCTCAACCCGCGGGAGGCAATTCGCGACGTCCCGCTCTTGGTGAAGTCACTCATCGTGATCGGTCTCGTGCTGGCCGGGTTCATTCTTCATGCGGTTCTGGGTGTGGGGCCCGCGATCATTGCCATGCTGGGAGCTGGGGTTCTTGTCCTCATTACGCGACTCGAACCACGAAAAATCTTTGCGGATGTTGAGTGGGAGACCCTCGTGTTCTTCGCCGGGCTCTTCATCATGGTGGGCTCGCTCGTGAACCTCGGCGTGATTGAGTACGTCGGCAAGCTCGCGATCGACGCGATCGGCGACAACTATTTCGGAGCCGCCACCGGGATACTTTTCGGTTCAGCACTCGTATCAGGGATTGTCGACAACATCCCCTACGTTGCGACCCTGGCGCCACTGACAAGCGATCTAGTGCAATCGGGTGGAGCTGCGGCGCAACCGTTGTGGTGGACACTTGCTCTTGGTGCAGATCTTGGTGGAAACCTGACAGCGATCGGCGCGAGCGCAAACGTGGTGGTCTTGGGCATCGCTCAGCGCGCGGGGCATCCGATCTCGTTCTGGACTTTTACCAAGTACGGGATTCTGGTTACCGCTGTCACGATTTCGTTGAGCCTGCCGTATGTGTGGTTGCGATACTTTGCCTAGCCTGAACGTCGGAAACGTAATGTTCACACAGTCGCAGTCTTCGTAACACGGTCGAAACCACTAGGCCCACTTCGTCGAAACGTGGGCGGTGCACTCTGTCAAACACAACTTATGTGGTGACAGAGAGGCAGAACGACAATGGATACAGGCGAACTTGCATGGGCGGTGACAGCATCAGCACTGGTGCTCTTCATGACACCGGGAGTGGCTTTCTTCTATGGAGGTCTGGTCAAGGCAAAAAGTGTTCTGAGCATGATGATGATGAGTTTCGGGGCACTGGGCCTCATCAGCGTGTTGTGGATTCTGTTCGGATTCAACATGTCCAGCGTGGAGAGCACGTGGGCGTTTAGCGGCAATCCGTTCTCCGATTTTGCTCTCGAAAACGCGGACAATGAGGCGCTCGTCGGAGCACTCTTCGGGGCAACCTTTGCCATCATCACGGTCGCTCTCGTCTCGGGTGCAATCGCTGATCGCGCGAAATTTGGTTCCTGGCTCTTGTTCGCTGGTGTCTGGGCGAGTGTGGTGTATTTCCCCGTCGCAGCATGGGTTTGGGGTGGGGGTTGGATTATGAACCTCGGATACTCCATGGGTCTCGACTACTCGGTGATCGACTACGCAGGAGGCACCGCGGTTCACATCAACGCCGGCGCCGCTGCGCTTGCACTGGCGCTCGTACTCGGTAAGCGGGTCGGATTTGCCAAGGGCGCTCACAAGCCGCACAACGTCCCCCTTGTTCTCCTCGGGGCAGCGATCTTGTGGTTCGGATGGTTTGGGTTCAACGTCGGTGCTGAGTTCTTGAACGGCATGGCGAATGTTGGGCTCATCGCTATCAACACTCTTGGCGCGACTGCTGCTGCAATCCTCGGGTGGCTCATCGTTGAGAAGGTGAAGGACGGCAAGGCGACCTCTGTTGGTGCTAGCTCAGGTGCGGTTGCTGGACTCGTGGCCATTACGCCGGCGTGCGCAAACTTGACGCCAGGCCTCGGACTTTTGCTCGGGCTAGTCGCTGGCGCTGTGTGTGCTCTTGCTGTTGAACTCAAGTTCAAGTTTGGATTCGACGACTCTCTGGACGTTGTCGGAATTCACATGATCGGTGGACTTGTGGGAACTCTGTACCTCGGGTTCTTTGCCACCGATACGGGTCTGTTTGTGGGGGGAGACGCAATGCAGCTTGTACTGCAGGTCATCGCAGCAGCAGCCGTGTTGGCGTACTCCTTCGTGGCCGCCCTCATTATCGGGTGGGCTGTCAGCCGCACCATCGGATTCCGGGTCAAGAACGAAGAAGAGGTCGCCGGAATCGACACTGTCGTGCACGGTGAAGAGGGATACGTTCTCGAATCTGCGTAGCAACGTGAGGGTCGTGGTCAGCCACCGTTCATGGTAATCATGGATGGTGGCTGACCCGATCCTTTTCCTGTTGTGTGCCATTGTCACGCTGGCAGGAGTTCCAGGGATGCTTCTCTACACGGGCGGAACCTGGTCAAAACTGGGTCTTGATCTTGCAGTACTCGGCGCACTCTGGCTGGTCGTCGGAGTAGTTTCTTCGACAATGGGGCTGCTTCCTGGGGGATTCGCGCTCCTTGTTCCAGCGCTCGGCATGGTTGCAGGGGCCGGCATCAGCGCGGCACTTGCTGAGCTAGGTGTGTCGTTTGCTGTTCGGTTACTCCAATTGGCCGGTTTTAGCCTTCTCATTTTTCTGCCTCTGTCACTTGTGGTGTTCGGGGGAGGCGGGACGTGGCTCTATCGGGAATTTGGTGGCTTGGATTTCGCCGGGGCGCTCCCTGCGGCCGTCGGCACAGGGACATTTCTCACAATTTTGGCGCTCACCGGCGGTCGCAGCGCTGCCGGTGAGCGAATTCTCGCGCTGAGGGGCGCGATGTTGGTGGCTGTTGCCCTTCTTGCCTGCGCCATCGGACTGGAACTTCGAATTGACGAATTGACGCCCGCCATTGCCCTTCACATGCTCATGACGCCCGCAGTGGCAATCCTGGCGGCTGCGCTCATCGAACGGGTTAAGCGTGGACGCAATACGCGTGAGGGACTTGCCGCCGGAACTCTGGCTGGCACGGCGGCGTCGCTGGCGACGAGCGCCTATTTGGAGACCGTCTCAGCCCTCATCCTCGGGCTGCTCGCAGGTGCGGTGGCAGAAGCCGCGTTCCGCGGCGTATCGGCGGCCTGGCGGCTCGCAACACCCTTATTGATTGGCGGGGGCATCGGAATGTTGTTCTTGGGGATCTTTAGCCTGGATGTCGGAATCGTGTACTCCGGCCAGTCCACGCTTCTCGAACAGCAGTCGATTCTCGTTGCCGCGACGCTGATGTATTCCGCTGTGGTGTCGGCACTTTTTCTCGTTCCACTCCGCAGCAGCCATCGCCGCTCGACGTAGAAGACAAATTTGTGGTGGGCGATGCGGGACTTGAACCCACGACCTCTTCCGTGTGAAGGAAGCGCGCTACCAGCTGCGCCAATCGCCCGTGCCGAAACTCTCAGCGCCTCAATCTTGCCACAGGTTTCGACACACACGGCGCGAGAATTGTCATCCATCCCGTGCATCGGCTAGAGTCACTAGGCACGCAGAAATGCGCGGCGAATGCGGATGTGGCGCAGTGGTAGCGCACAACCTTGCCAAGGTTGGGGTCGCGAGTTCGAATCTCGTCATCCGCTCGAGTGGGAAGTGTCAGCCTCGCTGACGCTTCCTGTTTACGGTGGAGTGGCCGAGAGGCGAGGCAGCGGCCTGCAAAGCCGTTTACACGGGTTCGAATCCCGTCTCCACCTCCAGGTGTGACAATCTGGGCGATTGGCGCAGCGGTAGCGCGCTTCCCTGACACGGAAGAGGTCACTGGTTCGATCCCAGTATCGCCCACCACAGTTTCACTAGCCCCAGCGACAGCAATCCGCCCCCGTTATGGCGCTCGCGCTGTAGAGCTCTTGGGCTTACGCGGCTAGCTTGCGCAGAGTAATGTTCAGCGAATGAAACGTACGAGTCGGTTCGTCTTTGTCCCCGCGGTTCTGAGTTGGGTGATGTTGGCGGGTTACTCGCTTGCTCCGGCCGCGGAGGGAACTGCTGAGGCGATGGCATTTGACGGTGTCGTCGGAGCAGACTGGCAGACTTTCCGTCTGCCCGACGAGATCTCCACGAGTGGCGAGATGCTTTCGGCGGCAGTTGCTGCGGGCGGAGTGTGGGTGCTCGCGCGCGCAGATGACCTGAATGACCTCGTTGTGGCGTGGACGCGAGACGGCGAGGCGTGGGAGGTCATCCCGCTCTCGGACGCAGGAGTGCCTGCGGGAATTCCAGGGGCTGGGGTCATCGTCGCGAATCAGGACCGAGTGGCCATTGTGCTCGACAATGCTGATTCGGCGAACCGCACCAATGTGTTTCCCGATGGCAGTGAGGTGCAACCTGTTCCTTGGGTGCTGACGTTCGATGAAGGGGAATGGCGGACGTGGACGCCCGAGGCTTCGGGCACGTGGGATGAAACGGGGGCTGATGCGGAGCTGCACTACGTCGGAGTAGCGGGGGCGGGATTCGCGGGTGACGACCTCGTGTCAGCGGTCTCTGTTCGGTGGTTCGGCGGGCGGGGTTCGGCTCTGGTGGACCTCAGCGTCGCGACAAGTGTCCACGTGCCCAACCAGCAAGTTTCTTTGCACTCACCGAACCGAGCGCCTCTCGCCGGGCCTGACTTGCAAGAGGTGAGAAGCGTCGTGAGTGCGGGTGAGAGCGTGCATCTCGTCGGTTCTTCGTACCGGCGCGCTGGTGGTGGGGAGCAGGCCGTCGTCTGGACCTCAGAGGATGGTGTCGCATGGGAGGAATCAGTCATCGACACCGTGAGCTCTCCCCACGGTACGAGGGCGCAAACGGCGGTGGCGTTCGAGCAGCAACTCATCGTTGCCGTCACCCTGGACGTGAACAGGTCATCACGTTCCTTTGTGCTCGCGGCGCGCGATCAAAGCGGGTCGTGGGAGTCTGTCCCGTTACCTGCTCCTGACGCGTCGTACGCGCTTGCCACGGATGGCTTTCGGGTGTACGCGGTCGACGAGGAATACCTTCCATCCAGCACACTCCTGAGCAGCACTGACCTGCAGACGTGGGAAGTCGTCGCCGACGATGTTCCTTACCACGGGAGCGCGAGCACTCGGATGCTCGGCTATCCCGGGGGCATCGCCATGCTCGACAGCATCTTCCTATACATCTCGGGTCCGTTCCCGGCCGGTGCGCCGTGAACACGGTGGCTGTCCCGCTCACGACTCCGAGCGAGCCCAGTATCGCCCACCATCGTTTGTGCGCTCACTCTCCCTCATGGGAAGGTGGGATATGCGGCTACACGGATTACTTGTGGTGACAACAGTGCTCGCGCTTGCTGGCTGCGTGGCTAGTCCGGTTTCGAATCCATCCTCAACACCGACTCCCGAAGTGACGAAAACTGTTGAGCCACCACCCAATGCTTCCCTGGTCGTCACAGGTCCGGAGGAGGTCGTTTTCGACTGGTCGGCCGACGCGTGCGAGCCAATGAACATCCCGGATCTCGCGACGAGAGCCTTCCGAGACTCCACCGGTCGCGTGCAACTTCTTCTCAGTCACGCCATCGGGCACCGCATGATCGGTGCGGAGCTCGACAGCCTCAGCGTCGACTGCACGCCGCTGTGGACATCCGCGCACGATCCGGATCCTGGCCAGTACAACGACGCGACCTGGGTCGCAGCCCCGTACACGGAGGACGGCAACACGATCTACGCGATTGTCCACAACGAGTACCAGGGGCACACTCACTCGGGGCAGTGCCCATCCGGCGACTATGCACAGTGTTTGGACACGAGTCTCAATCTCTACGTGTCAACGGACGGGGGAGACAGCTATGCCCCGGCAGTGGCACCACCGGCGCACTTTATCGGCAGCATGCCAGAAGCGTATTCGCCCGATTCTGGCCCATTCGGGTTGCGCTCACCGAGCAATGTCGTTGTCGGGCCAGATGGCGCGCTTTACATGTTCGCGAGCGCTCTGCAGTTTGGCACTCAGAAGCAGGTGATGTGCCTGCTGCGCACTGAGGACATCACGGACCCGTCAGCCTGGCGCTGGTGGGACGGATCAGAGTTCGCTGGCACCTTTGTCGACCCGGAACAGGATGCAGGTGGTACGACGTGCCGCGCTGTGGCCGCCAACGAAATTGGTGCGCAGCTGACGGAGAGCCTCAGCTACAACACCGAGTTGGAAAGCTACGTGCTGGTCGGGTTGAGCGCCGACCACATCGACGGGCGCGAGGTGTGGGGCTTCTACGCGTCCTTCTCACGAGATCTCCTGACCTGGTCGCCCCGACGGCTCATCGTAGAAATGCCCTTGCCGTGGACCGTGACCGATCCCGGAAACTCGCTTTCGGTGCTCTATCCATCGCTGCTCGACCCACAAAGCAGCGATCGAAATTTTGCGACGACCGACTCCACCGCGTATCTCTACTACACGCGCAACAACGCCGGACACGCCTCACTTGACCGCGATCTGGTGCGCATCCCCGTGGAATTCGTCCTCGACAGCGACTAACAAGCAGCCCAGCCCAGCGCATCTCATGAATGGACGCGCCTGGTACCGGACGTAAACTGTGCAACCGGCACGATAGGGGACTATTGCAGGTTCGGTGCGCCCGCGCTGTGGTCAGGTCAAGCCCCGGACTGGGGTGGTCGTTTGCGGCCGAATCAACGGGCTTTCTCGTGGTTCACCGGTTAGAATTGTCCTCCCGAAGGCGATCAGCAGCACATCGTCACAGCAGTGTTCTATGCAGGACCCGGCACCAACGCTTCCCAAAGTTTGACTTTCTGGGGGAGAGTAATGTCGCAAGCACAAGGGTTCGTGGGAATGGCCGCGGAGGCTATCCCGACTGCGAACATGCTTGCAGACTCCATTGATGAAGCCTTGGTGCGCCAGTGGTCCGGCCAGGTGCTCATCGCTGAAGGATGGATGCCGCTTCGCACCACTCCTGACGGCGCCACCGACATTGCTGTGGTTCGCGAACCAGACGCGGAGTTGCTGTCCACACTGAGTGATCGATTTCCCGGCGGTGTCGCACTGTTCACTACGACACCGTGGGAGCTGCGTCACGCCGCACTGCGTATCTATCAGGGCGCGATCGCGGATGAAGCTGCCAACAATCTGTGGAATCAGAACCCCATACTCTCAGCACGAATTGTTCTTTCGCGGGGGCAAAAGATCGGCATAGTGATCGCCCTCGTGCTCGTTGTGGTGAGTGCAGTGATGTGGCCCTGGGCCACCGTCACGGGTTTCGTCACCATTGGCAGTCTTGCCTTTCTTGCCGGAACTGCGTTTAAATTCTTTGTTGCTCTGCGAGGCGCAAAATACGACGTCGTCGAACGAATTAGTGATGCAGATGTTGCTTCGGTTTTGGATAGCGACCTTCCGGTGTACACCGTGCTTGTCCCGGTGTTTAGAGAAGCAAACATCGTCGCGCAACTCGTAGGGAACCTCGGCAAACTCGATTACCCGGTCGACAAACTCGAGGTAATTATTCTTCTCGAAGAAGATGACTCGGAAACCCGAGAGGCGTTGGAAGCGGCAAGCCCACCAGAACACTTCCGTGTCGTGATCATTCCGCGCGGGACCCCGCAGACGAAGCCTCGCGCGTGCAACGTTGGGCTGTTCTTCGCTACTGGCGACTATGTGGTCATTTATGACGCGGAGGACAATCCAGACCCCGATCAGCTCAAGAAAGCGGTAATCGCGTTTGGCAATGGTGGCGACGACCTTATCTGCGTTCAGGCGGCACTGAACTATTTCAATGCCGAAGAAAATGTCCTCACCCGCATGTTCACGCTCGAATACAACTACTGGTTTGACTACATGCTTCCAGGCCTCGAATCCGCATCGTTGCCCATCCCTCTTGGCGGAACCTCGAACCACTTCCGCACGAGCGCGCTTATCGAACTTGGCGGTTGGGATCCGTATAACGTGACCGAAGACGCCGATTTGGGCATCCGCGCCAGTGCGCTTGGTTACCGGGTTGGGGTGGTGAACTCCACAACGATGGAGGAAGCAAACACCTCCATCACGAACTTCATTCGCCAACGGAGTCGCTGGATCAAGGGCTACATGCAGACGGCACTTGTGCACGCCAGATCTCCGCGAAAACTGCTCGGTGAAATCGGGCTAGTGCGGTTTGCCTCCTTTGCCTTGCTCATCGGGGGAACCCCCATTACGTTCCTCGGGGTCCTGCCGTTCTACGTGCTTACCGTGTTTACCGTGTTCGTCCCCGCCGAGGTCCTCCAACAGGTGTTCCCATGGTGGCTGCTGTGGCTGAGCCTGCTGAACTTCGTGATCGGGACTTCGATCATGGTTTACCTGTCCATGATGGGGCCTTACAAACGCGGAACATTCAGGTTGATCTGGTGGGCAATGCTCAACCCGATCTATTGGATACTGCATTCGATTGCGGCCTATAAAGGGCTATGGCAGCTCATCACCAAACCGCACTATTGGGAAAAAACCGAGCATGGGCTGACCAATCATGTCCACAACTGATCAGTTGGCGCGACCCGCGTTGCGCCCGCGAACACGCACCTTGAGGCGCCCGCCACGTACACGCCTGGACCCCTACCCTCGCGATCCGGCGCGTCGGTGGCTTCTGCGACTGGTGTTCGCTTCACCGTTCCTCGTGGCAGCGGTCATCGCCTCCATGAACCCGACCCCGTTGGAAGACAGCAGCAACGCCCAACTTGTTGAACGAGTGACCGGCATACCGTGGAATTCGGTTGATGCAAGCTGGCTGAGCACCATCTACCCGCCCATTTCGACCCTGCTCGCGTCGATTACGCCCGGCGGGAGGCTCGGTCTTGGTGTGATCGGAGCGCTCGTCGCCGGAGTGCTCTTGCAGCGCGTGCTCACCATTCTTGTTCAACGACGCGTCCCTAGATCCACCACGATCATCTTGATGGTGGCGTTGGCAGGAAACCCGCTGTTCTTCTTCATGGCAATCGAAAACCTTCCCGCGTTCCTTGGGCTGGCGTTTTTTGGAAGTGCACTGGCCCACGTTGTGCGTTTCGTCGTGTGGGGCAACACCCAGTCAGGCTTCCGTGCCGGCCTACTCATGATGTTCGCGGCGCTGAGTGATCTCAGCGGATTGCTGTATGTGGCAACAGCCGCGCTAGCCTCCCCGTTCCTGCATCACTGGCGACAACACCAGCCGGGGGCGCGCAGAGCGAACTTCCTCGTGATCGTGTATCCGACCGTGGGCGCACTTGCCTCGATTGTTTTGCTCAACCTCGTTTTCTTAGGACGAGCCTCCGGGCAGATTGGTCAAGAACTCGCCCAAAGCTCTGGGGGCCGAATGGAGACGCTTATTGCCCTCTTCGGTACGCCAACCGGATGGCTGTTGGTTGCGCCCGTGGTGAGTGCGTGGCTGATTTCGCTGATTGTGCGGCGGCCGGGCGCCATCCTTGTCTCCAGCCTGGTCTTCCTCGCGCTAATGGCTGCGTTTGTACTCGGACTGTTGCCCTCGGGCTCTGCGGGAAATACCTACATCATGATGATTCTGCTGGCGATCGCGCTTATTCCGACTGCAAGAACTCGTCTCGCGACTTCTCTCGTCAACGTGGTCGCTCTTCTTCAAATCGTGATCGCGTGGTTCACGGCCTTTGATCGGCCCTTAGTCCATGACTGGATGAATTCGCTGGGCGCAGTCGTGCTCGGTCTCGTGAACTGATGAGTGGTCCCCCTCCCGAGTAAGCAGGGAGGGGGACCGCCGCTCCAGGAACGACCCAGGTAGTTCACCGGTACGGCAAGGCCGGTCTAATTCGCACCGCGCATGCGGGCGCAAGAAAAACCTTCCTCACCTAAAGAAGACTCAGTTTTTCCACAATCATGACGCGATCCTATTGCCCCACTTTGGGGGGCTAGTGATTGCAGACGACGTCCGCCTCAATCGACACGGACTCACCACGGTTATCAAACGTGCCAGAAATCTTCACGGATTCTCCCGAGATCACGACTCCGGTGGTGCCGAACGCGTTGATATCGACTGCAGGGTCCTCGTAATTGCTGGTATCGAACAGCTCGATCCGATATTCAACACCGTCCCCGCTGACCCGATTCTGGCCGCTCTCGTCGATGACATCAATGAGGAATTGCATCTTTTCGCCATCCTTTGTCGTGAAGGATGTGGCGCTGAACGAGTACTCTTCGCTGTCAGTCGACTCATATCCGACGGCGCAAAGGAAGGAGTCATACTCCCACGACTGACCGTCGACCGTCACGGTGGCGTGCCCCTTGGTGCCACCGCCGCTTCCGGGATTTTGGGCTGTGCCGGGGTTTTCACCATTTGTTCCGCCAGGGGCGGCACCAGCACATCCAGTTAGTGCCAAGGCGGCAAGAGCAAGAGGAGCGAGGAGGGCGGCTCGTGAATTGCGCATTGAAATCAGTCTCATTTCCTGTTGTTGACCTACGACGTCGTGGCGAAACGCTAGCAATCACGGCAAGACCTGTCGATAGGTAATTCTCCCTATATCGACCCGGTCATACCGCCGTTACCCCCGCCGGTAAAGTTGATGACATGAGCAGCCAGAAAACCGGATTCGACCTTTTTGAAGACCGCAGCATTGTTGCAATGCGCGTTAACGGTGAACTAAGAGATCTGGCGACGACCGTGATAGACACTGACACTGTTGAGGCGGTAGCCATCGACTCTCCGGACGGACTGGACATCCTGCGCCATTCGGCCGCTCACGTGCTGGCGCAAGCAGTGCAATCGATTAACCCGGACGCCAAACTGGGAATTGGGCCACCGATCACCGACGGTTTTTACTACGACTTTGATGTGGAAGAACCGTTTACCCCTGAAGACTTGAAGGCCATCGACAAGGCCATGGCGGCGATCGTGAAGAAGGGCCAACGGTTTCAGCGTCGAGTTGTTACTGAGGCAGAAGCGCGTGTGGAACTGGCCGACGAACCCTACAAGCTTGAACTCATTGGGCTCAAAGGTGGAAACACCGCGGACGACGAGTCGGTCGAGGTCGGGGGAGCCGAACTCACGATCTACGACAATGTCGACCCGAAAACAGGCGAGACGATATGGAAAGACCTGTGCCGCGGCCCGCACCTACCGAGCACGCGCATGATCGGAAACGGGTACGCACTGACCCGCGTGGCCGCCGCGTATTGGCGAGGTTCAGAAAAGAACAAGCAACTTCAGCGGATCTATGGAACAGCGTGGCCGAGCAAAGACGAGCTGCGCGCTTACCAAGCGCGCATGGAAGAAGCAGCGAAGCGTGATCACCGCAAGCTCGGCAGCGAACTCGACCTTTTCTCCTTCCCGGAAGAGATTGGGTCAGGGCTTGCCGTGTTCCACCCCAAGGGTGGAATCATCCGCAACGAAATCGAAAACTTCATGAGGGAGCGGTTGCTGGCCAACGGCTACGAGCTGGTCAACACACCGCACATCACCAAGGGTCACCTGTACGAGATCAGCCAGCACCTCAGTTGGTACAAGGACGGAATGTTCCCGGCCATGCACCTCGATGAGGAGACCGACGAGGACGGCCACGTCACACGGCAGGGTCAGGACTATTACCTGAAACCCATGAACTGCCCGATGCACAACCTGATTTTCCGCGCGCGCGGGCGCAGCTACCGCGAGCTGCCGCTGAGGCTTGCCGAATTCGGAACCGTGTACCGCTACGAGAAGAGTGGAACGCTCTCTGGTTTGACCAGGGTCAGGGGACTCACCCAGGATGACGCGCACATCTACGTCACGGAAGATCAGGTCAAGCCGGAGCTGGCCAGCCAGCTCGCGTTCGTTCTGGAGACCTTGCGCGGCTACGGCCTCGACGATTTCTATCTGGAAATCTCCACTCGCGACCCAGAAAAGTCCGTCGGCAGCGAAGAGCAGTGGAAGATCGCCACGGACACCCTCCGCGAGGTTGGGATGGAATCCGGGTTGGAACTTGTCGAAGACCCGGGAGGTGCCGCGTTCTACGGGCCGAAGGTCTCCGTGCAGGCGCGCGATGCGATTGGCCGCACCTGGCAGCTCTCCACGGTGCAACTCGACTTCAACCAGCCTGAGCTGTTCGACCTCGAGTACACGGCATCAGATGGAACACGTCAGCAACCGGTCATGATCCACCGTGCCTTGCTCGGGTCAATCGAGCGGTTCTTTGCGATTTTGCTCGAACACTATGCCGGTGCTTTCCCCGTGTGGCTCTCTCCCGTGCAAGTCGTGGGCATTCCCGTCGCCGAGGAATATAACGAGTATCTGGAGGGTGTCATCGCCCAACTCCGCGAGCGTGGCGTGCGGGCAGAAGTGGATCTCAGCAGCGACCGGATGCCGAAAAAGATCAGAAATCACACGAAAGCAAAGATTCCATTCCAGCTCATCGCGGGTGAGGAAGACCGAGCTGCTGGAGCGGTGAGCTTCCGGTTCCGCGACGGTACGCAGGAAAATGGAATCCCGGTCGACGAGGCCATCACACGCATCACGACCGCGATCGCTGAGCACGAGCAGGTGTGAGCGTGGCTTCGGACGGATCGGGATTCAACGAATCTGACCTCGAGAGTTCTTCCGACTTTGCGGCAGTGCCGGATGCTTTCCAGCGACTGTGGACACCACATCGCATGGTCTACGTGCAGGATTCAACCCAGCCGGACGAACACTCCTGCCCTTTTTGTCAGGCGCCGGAACTTGACGATGAAAAGGCTCTGATCGTCGCTCGCGGGAAACACGCCTACGTTCTGCTGAATCTCTTTCCTTACAACTCAGGTCACCTTTTGGTCTGCCCGTACCGTCATGTTTCGTTGTATGACGAGGCAACTCCAGAGGAAGTCGGAGAGATTGCAAGCCTCACGCAAACTGCGATGCGAGTGCTTCGCGCCGTTTCGAAGTGTGAAGGATTTAACCTCGGAATGAACCAGGGTCGCATTGCTGGTGCGGGAATTGCGGCACATCTTCACCAGCACATCGTTCCCCGATGGTCTCTCGACTCAAACTTTTTCCCCATCATCGCTGAGACGAAAGCGTTGCCCAAGCTTCTCGGCGAGACCCGTCGGGAAATTGCAGAAGCATGGCCGGGCATAGAATAGTCGCATGGCCAAGACCGACAAATCCACTGCAGAACAGGGCACCAGCCGCGTCAAGCGCGGGCTCGCCGAAATGCTCAAGGGCGGCGTCATTATGGACGTTGTTACGGCAGATCAAGCGAAGATAGCGGAGGACGCTGGCGCAGTTGCCGTGATGGCTCTGGAACGCGTGCCCGCCGACATCCGTTCGCAGGGTGGCGTGGCGCGCATGAGCGACCCAGACCTTATCGACGGCATCATTGAGGCCGTCTCGATCCCCGTAATGGCGAAGGCGCGAATCGGCCATTTCGTCGAAGCGCAGATCCTTGAGGCTCTCAAAGTCGACTACATCGACGAGTCAGAGGTGTTGAGTCCCGCTGACTACTCAAACCACATCGACAAGTGGAACTTCACTGTGCCGTTCGTGTGCGGTGCGACAAACCTGGGCGAAGCCCTGCGTCGCATCACAGAAGGTGCGGCGATGATCCGCTCTAAGGGCGAAGCTGGAACCGGCGACGTGTCAGAAGCTACCAAGCACATCCGCACGATTCTGGGCGAAATCAACGCGTTGAAGTCCAAGAGCAAAGATGAACTTTATGTCGCGGCGAAAGAACTTCGAGCGCCGTACGAGCTCGTCGCGGAAATTGCTGCCACCGGCAAGCTTCCGGTTGTTCTCTTCACCGCGGGTGGCGTGGCTACTCCGGCCGACGCTGCTCTCATGATGCAGCTTGGCGCAGACGGTGTGTTTGTCGGATCCGGAATCTTCAAATCCGGCAACCCAGCAGAGCGCGCCGCAGCAATTGTGAAGGCCACGACGTTCTACGACGATGCGGCAGTTCTCGCTGATGTCTCTCGTGGGCTTGGCGAAGCGATGGTGGGCATTAACGTGTCTGACCTCGCTGCGCCGCACCGTCTCTCTGAGCGCGGTTGGTAAGGCTACGACAACGTCAACGCTGCGTGTAGGAGTACTCGCCCTTCAGGGCGACTTTCGGGAGCACCTGACTGTCCTCACTGAGTTTGGTGCGCAAGCACTTCCTGTTCGGCGTGCGAGCGAGCTCTCTGAGATCGACGGCCTCGTGATTCCCGGAGGCGAGTCCAGCGTGATGGATAAGCTTTCGCGCACGTTTGGGCTCCGCGACCCGTTGCAAGAGGCCATTGCTGGCGGGCTTCCGGTCTATGGCACGTGTGCTGGACTCATCATGTTGTCCACGAATATTGTCGACGGGATAGCGGGTCAAGTCGGCCTCGGCGGGCTCGATATTGATGTGCGACGCAATGCTTTTGGAAGTCAGTCCGACTCGTTTGAAGTCGATCTCGCCGTTTCAGTTCTCGGGGAGCCGCCCCTGCACGCCGTGTTCATCAGAGCGCCGGTGGTCGAACGCGTGGGGGAGAACGTGACGACGCTGGCGAGCCTTGATGACGGACGAGTTGTTGCCGTGGAACAGGGCAATCTCTTGGGAACCTCGTTTCATCCAGAGGTGACTGAGGATCACCGTTTCCATTCGTACTTTCTTGAAATGGTGCGCGCGAACCGCTGAGTCGTCATGCTGGGTGCATGAAGATTTACTCTGACTATCCTCTCCGGCGTTCGTTGCAAATCGCCACAGACCTTCTCGCGATCGCAGTCGCTGTTTTGGGTATCTGGCTCGGCTCTTTCGTCTCGGCCTCAATTGCCGTCTTGGCGGACGTGGGCCAACAACTGGAAACTGCCGGCGCAGGCTTCAAGGGCGCTATGACGGATGCGGGAGACGCACTCGGGCAAGTGCCCTTTGTGGGCCAATCCATTCGGGTCCCGTTTGACTCAGCCAGTGGAACGGGGCTGATTCTTGAGGATGCAGGCAAGTCCACGCAGTCGTTCATCCTGACCACGTCGACAGTTATTGGTGTGCTCGTTGCTGCCATCATTCTGTTCGCCGTGTGTTGGTTGTGGCTGCGTCGCAGAATCCGCTTTTCGCTTCGAGCAACCGAGGCAAATCGGCTTGCAAAAATGCCTGATGGTCCTGACCTGCTCGCCTTGCGTGCACTGGTGAATGGTTCACGAAAAGAGCTCGCAGCAGCGGACACGAGCCCGGTTGAATCGTGGCGAAAGGGAGACCGTCAGGTAATCCGAAAGCTTGCCCAACTCGAGTTGCGCGACGCGGGCGTTCGAATCGCTGGATAGAATCGAGCGTGGTTCAAGCGAAAGGTGCGGTGTTGATGGTGAGGAGCGCGTCGTGAGCGGGCATTCCAAGTGGGCAACCACAAAACACAAAAAAGCGATCATTGACTCGCGTCGAGCGAAGTCGTTCGCGAAGCTCATCAAGAACATTGAGGTCGCGGCAAAAATTGGTGGCGCTGACCTTGCGGGCAACCCCACCCTCGTTGACGCCATCCAAAAGGCGAAAAAAACCAGCGTTCCCAACGACAACATCGACAGAGCAGTCAAGCGTGGCGCTGGGCTCACCGGTGAGTCCATCGACTACCAGACGATCATGTACGAGGGCTATGGCCCCAATGGTGTCGCTCTACTGATCGAGTGCCTCACGGACAACAAGAACCGGGCTGCCGCCGAAGTGCGCACCATCATGTCGCGCAACGGCGCAACGATGGCCGATCCCGGCAGCGTTGCCTATAACTTCAATCGCAAGGGCGTCATCTCGATCACGAAGACTGACGGTGTCACAGAAGACGACATTCTCATGGCTGTCCTGGATGCGGGCGCCGAAGAAGTGACTGACCAGGGTGGTGGCTTCGACATCATCACGGATCCCTCACAGCTTGTTGCCGCGCGCACAGCGCTTCAGGAAGCGGGGATTGACTATGACTCGTCTGAGGCAGAATTTGTGCCGAACGTGAGTGTTGAAGTTGATGCAGAGACCGCGAAGAAAGTATTCCGACTCATCGACGCGCTTGAAGATAGCGATGACGTTCAGAACATTTTTGCGAACTACGACATCACGCCTGAAGTTCAGGCCGAGCTCGACGCTTCTGACGACGACGAGTAAGACTCGGACCGGAGCATGACTTTTCGTGTGCTCGGTGTTGACCCGGGTCTCACCCGGTGTGGGGTGGGCATCGTCGATGTTGAACCAAATCGTAAGGCGACCTTGGTCGCGGTTGACGTTATCCGCACCGATAAAGACGAAACGCTTGAACGGCGCCTTCTCGCGGTCGGTGCGGGCATTGAACACATGCTTGATGAGTTCACTCCGGACGCCGTCGCGCTAGAACGAGTGTTCGCGCAGCAGAACCTCAACACCGTCATGGGGGTCGCACAGGCTAGTGGTGTTGTGCTCATGCTCTCGGCCCAGCGAGGACTCGCGGTGGGGCTGCACACTCCCACCGAAGTGAAGGCAGCACTGACCGGTCATGGTGGCGCGGACAAGAAGCAATTGGGTGCCATGGTCGCCCGTGTTCTGCGGCTTGATGCTGTGCCGAAGCCGGCAGATGCTTCGGATGCGCTGGCGCTTGCCATTTGCCATGCCTGGCGGCAGGGTGTTGCGACTCCCAGTGATCCGACTTCCCTCACTCCCGCACAGGCTGCGTGGCGCGCCGCAGAGCGGTCAGGGGGAAGGACACCGGCCCGCCCTAGGCTGGAGCCATGATTGCGTCATTGAGTGGGACCGTGTTGTCGGTTGCTGGCACCACCGCGATCATCGAGGTCGGTGGAGTTGGCTTGCAGGTGGCGGTGACGCCTGCGCACGGCATGGAACTCCGGGTCGGGTCGGCAGCCACTGTGCAAACAGCACTTGTCGTTCGAGAAGACGAGTTAGCGCTGTACGGTTTTGCGGACGACGAAGGAAAGCACGTGTTCGATCTGCTTCGGGGCGTGAGTGGTGTTGGCCCGAAGTCTGCGATGGCTGTGTTGGCTGCGCTCACCCCCGCTGAAGTCTCAGCAGCAGTGGCGACGGAGAACGATGCGGCGTTTCGTAAGGTCTCCGGTGTCGGTCCCAAGACGGCGAAATTGATTGTCCTGTCGTTGACGGGCAAAATCCACGTCACTCCGGCCAGCGGAGAGTCCCGGAACACTTCCGCCCCCTCCATCGCAAACAATGTCCTAGTTGCTCTTGTCGGACTTGGATGGTCGGAGCGTGTTGCGGCGCAGGCCGTCGACGTCGCCATCGCGGCGGCATCGGAGAGCGAGCGCGATTCAGTGCCGCATCTTCTTCGCACCGCACTCGCTCAGCTCGGTCCCGCCTCGTCGCAGGGGTCACGATGACCTCGTTCGAAGAGGACGAATCAATGGCGATCGTTCGACCGACCCCAGAGTCCAATGCGGAACTCGCCTTCGAGGGGGCGTTGCGCCCCAAGACCCTCGCGGAGTTTGTCGGGCAACACAAGGTTCGAGCGCAATTGCAGCTCCTTCTCGATGCCGCAAAGATTCAAAACCGCACACCTGACCACATCTTGCTTGCGGGCCCTCCCGGGCTTGGAAAAACGACGCTGGCGATGATCGTGGCGGAAGAAAGCGGCCACCCACTGCGCATTTCCAGCGGACCCGCAATCCAGCACGCCGGAGATCTCGCTGCAGTGCTTTCCTCCCTCGTTCCTGGGGAGATTTTGTTTATTGATGAAATCCACCGGATGGCACGCTCGGCAGAAGAGATGCTCTATCTTGCGATGGAAGATTTTCGGATTGACATCATGGTCGGCAAAGGTGCAGGAGCGACGTCGATTCCCCTAGACCTCGCACCGTTCACCTTGATCGGGGCGACGACCCGTTCCGGATTGCTTCCCAATCCGCTGCGGGATCGGTTTGGGTTTACTGCGCACTTGGAGTTTTACGAAACTGAAGAACTTGAACAGGTCTTGGTTCGTGCCGCCCAACTTCTTTCGCTCAACGTGAATGCACAAGCCACAACGGAAATCGCGGGTCGAAGCCGCGGCACTCCACGAATTGCGAATCGACTCTTGCGGCGCGTTCGCGACTACTCTCTCGTGCATCAGAAAGAAGGCTTAGACGCTGTCCATGCCGCCCTCGAGCTCTACGACGTGGACGAATTCGGACTGGACCGTTTGGATCGAGCCGTGCTCACGGCAATTTTGAACCGCTTCGACGGTGGTCCGGTTGGGCTCAACACTCTTGCGGTCTCGGTGGGGGAAGAGGCAGAAACGATTGAATCTGTCGTCGAACCATTTTTGGTGCGAATTGGGCTTCTAACAAGAACCCCGAGGGGCCGAGTGGCAACGAAACAGGCGTGGCGTCACCTCGGACTCACCCCGCAGTCCACTGGGCTCTTCGGTGATGACCTATAATTCAATCTGGCCTTAACACCCTTGCGGCTTACCGTCGCGCTGAAAACTTGTGAATCGGCTACAAACAACACCGGAAGGCCCTACGCCACCATGGACTACACCCTCATACTTATCGCGGCTGCTCTCGCCGTTTTCGTTTTCTTTCAGTACCGCAGCTCAAAGAAGCGTCAGAAAGAAGCCGCTGAGCGGCTCGACACCTTGGTGCCAGGCGCCGAGGTCATGACCAACTTTGGCCTGTACGGGACTCTCGTCTCCATTGACGAAGAGGAGAACCTTGCGTTTGTCGAGGTTGCGCCGAAGACGGTCATCAAGATTCACCGCCAGGTGCTGCTGAAGGCTGTTGACCCGGTTGTTCCAGAAGAGCCAGAAGAGGCCGAAGCTGCTGCCCCAGAGCTGAACCAATCCAGTGCGAAGCCGATGACGGAGCCAGAGTTTGGTGAGCGCACAAGTAGCGCCAAGAAGGCTCCACGCAAGAAGCCTGCAGCGGACTCCGAGTAACCGCCCGAAGTTCTTTTCGTCCTCTCGTTAGAAAGAAGAGTCACACGTGGCGGTACGTTCAACACCGGTGAAGAAAGCATGGCGCTCGCTCACTTGGTTCATGGTCATCATCGTTGGACTCCTCGCGATCAACGGCGCGGGCGTGCTGTGGGCGAACGGCACGTGGGCTCCCAAGCTCGCGCTTGACCTTGAGGGTGGAACGCAGATTATTCTCGCGCCCAAGCTTGAAAGCGGCCAGAGTGTGAGCTCGGAGCAGCTCAATCAAGCGGTGTCGATCATTCGTCAACGTATTGATGCTGCCGGGGTTTCTGAGTCTGAAATCAATACTCAGGGTGACCAGAACGTCGTTGTGTCAATCCCGGGTATCCCGGATCAAGCGACGATTGACCGTATCGAGTCCTCAGCAAAGCTGGAGTTTAGGGCTGTCATCCAGTCTGATGCGGCCGCGATCTCCAGTGTCGGCGAAACACCGGAACCCACCGCGTCTCCAACGCCGGGCGAAACTGTTGCGCCAGAGCCGTCGACGTCACCGGATGCCGAGCCTGAACCTACGGTGAGTCCGACCGATGCGAGTGACCCAGCGTGGGTTACCCTCGCGTTGCAGGAACAATTCAACAACTTTGACTGTGCTGATATTGCTGAGTTTCAAACTAACGTCGCCCCAGCAGACGAACCGCTCATCACTTGCGAGATTAACGGCACACTGAGCGATGCAATTCCCGACTACAAGTACATCCTTGGGCCGGTTGAAGTCTCCGGCGAGCGGATTAGCGACGCGACAAACGGTCTTGTCGCCAACAGCCAGGGCATCAGCACCAACCAGTGGGGCGTAAACATTGTTTTCGACTCTGACGGTGCCAAGCAGTTCGGAGAGGTTACGACGCGTCTCTATGGACTCACCGGTGCTCGACACCAGTTCGCCATTGTGCTCGACGGCAAAGTGATTTCTGCACCGACCACGAATGCGGTGATTACGGACGGTAAGCCGCAAATCACCGGTTCGTTTACGCAGGAAACGTCGAAAACGCTCGCTGATCAACTCAAGTTCGGCGCACTTCCGATTGGGTTCCTTGTTCAGAGCAAGGACACGATCACCGCCACTCTCGGTACTACTCAGCTACTCAGCGGGCTTCTCGCTGGCGCCATTGGGCTGATGCTCGTGATCGGCTATTCGTTGCTGCAGTATCGAACTTTGGGGCTGGTCACCGTGGCCTCTCTGGTCGTGGCCTTCACTATTACCTATCTGATCGTGACAATTTTGTCGTGGCGAGAGGGATACCGCTTGTCGCTTGCCGGTGTTGCCGGTCTCATCGTGGCAATTGGTATAACCGCCGACTCCTTCATTGTGTACTTTGAGCGAATACGCGACGAGTTGCGTGACGGTCGCATCCTGGTTTCCGCGGTTGAAGCCGGGTGGAAGCGCGCGGTACGCACGATTTTCGCTTCGGATGCGGTCAACTTCCTCGCCGCCATCGTGTTGTTCCTGCTTGCGGTAGGAAACGTTCGTGGATTCGCCTTGACTCTCGGTCTGACGACTGTCGTCGACTTGCTCGTGGTCACGATGTTTACTCACCCCGTGATGCAGCTGCTGGCCAATACCAAGTTCTTTGGTGGCGGTCACAAACTCAGTGGTCTTGACCCGAGAGCGCTCGGCGCCGTTTACCGAGGTCGCGCCCAGTTCCGAACCCCTCCTGCCTTCGTGAAGGGCAGCAAAGCCTCGGGGGCTGGCAAAGAAGCCGTGCGTCGACAGACGATCGCCGAACGCAAGGCCGCAGAGCTTGAGGCCGCGAGTTCCAACAAGGGCTCAGGCAAAGGTTCAGCACGTACCAAGGGGAAGGATTCCTGATGGCTAGCTTCTCCCAGTTCGGAAATGACCTATACACGGGCAAGCGCTCGTACGACTTCGTCGGCAAAAAGTACCTCTGGTACGCCATCGCGCTCGTCCTCATCGTCGCAGCGCTCGGAATTACCATGCTGCGCGGTGGCTTTGAGTTCGGTATCGAGTTCCGTGGTGGATCACAGTTTGAGATCAGCCAGGCAAAGAACCTTGATCAGCAGTTTGCGACAGACGCAGTCGTCGCGGAGGTTTCTACCGCGAATCCGCGGGTGACGATTATCGGTGGTGACTCGGTCCGTATTCAAACTGACCAACTGACGAACGCCGAGAACGATGAAGTGCGTGATGCCCTCGCGGCCGCATATCAGCTCTCGCCAGACCAAGTGACAGCGTCGTTTATTGGAGCGACGTGGGGTGCTGACATCACCAGTACGGCGATCCGCGGTCTTGTCACCTTCCTCGTCCTTGCGGCCATTGTGATGGCGATCTACTTCCGAACGTGGAAAATGTCTCTGGCGGCCATGGTCGCGCTTCTTCACGACCTGATTATTACTGCCGGCGTGTATGGGGTGCTGCAGTTCGAAGTCACCCCTGCTGCAGTGATCGGATTCCTGACGATCTTGGGGTATTCCCTCTACGACACTGTTGTGGTGTTCGACAAAATTCGAGAGAACACCATGGAGGATGGCTCGGAGTCCAGGCGCACCTTCGGTGAGTCTGTGAACCTTGCGGTCAACCAGACTCTTGTTCGCTCCATCAATACGTCTGTCGTTGCGTTGCTTCCGGTTGGCGCAATCTTGTTTATTGGTGCGGCGCTACTTGGCGCAGGCACGCTCCGCGATATTTCATTGGCATTGTTTATCGGAATGTTGGTTGGCACCTACTCGACGATCTTTATTGCCGCCCCGCTCTATGCTCACCTGCGTAGCTCCGAGGATGCGATCAGCAAGCAAGAGAAGAAGACACTGCAGGTTCGAAAGTCTGCTGTCGTCGCGGAGTAACACCGAGTTGCGCGTCATTCTCTCAGCGCCAAATGCTAGTTTTGCGTGAGAGGGAGGCGACATGACTGAGACGAAGACTCCTGCGGTCACGCCGCCAGTCGATGCGGCGCTGAACGCGGAATCAGTCGCGACTCCGCCTGTTCCTCTTCGCAGATCTCTGTTCCCTCGACTGTTCTCGAAAGCTCAGCCCATCGGTGGCGTTGAACGCCTGATCAAGACGATGCGAACTCAGCATCCGAAAGTTGACATCACTGTTGTTGAGCGTGCCTACAAGGCGGCGGAGCGTGCCCATCACGGCCAGACGCGACGCAGTGGTGAGCCGTACATCACTCATCCAGTCGCGGTGGCGCAGATCCTCGCTGACCTCGGCATTGGCCCTGTCACGATCGCCGCGGCGCTCTTGCACGACACAGTGGAAGACACCTCGTACACGCTGGACCGCGTTCGCGAAGACTTCGGCGTGGAAATTGCAATGCTCGTTGACGGTGTGACCAAGCTCGACAAGCTCAAGTATGGGGATAGCGCCCAGGCCGAAACTGTGCGCAAAATGGTCGTAGCGATGTCCAAGGACATTCGTGTTCTCGTGATCAAACTTGCCGACCGGCTCCACAACGCCCGGACCTGGGGTTTCGTCCCGGCGGAGTCAGCTGCTCGCAAGGCCCAGGAAACCTTAGAGATTTACGCCCCGTTGGCCCATCGACTCGGTATCCAGACGATCAAGTGGGAGCTCGAGGATCTGTCTTTCGCTGTTCTGTATCCCAAGGTCTATGTGGAAATCGAAGGCTTGGTAAAAGAGCGTTCTCCCCAGCGCGAGGAGTTCGTCGATGAAGTGATTGCTGCTGTCACTGAAGACCTGAAGGCTGCGAAAATTCGCGGAAAGGTCGCTGGTCGGCCCAAACAGTTCTATTCCATCTATCAAAAGATGGTGACGCGTGGCCGCGAGTTTGATGAGATCTATGACCTCGTGGGAATTCGTGTACTCGTGAACTCGGTGAGGGACTGTTACGCAGTCCTTGGCGCCATCCACGCACGGTGGACTCCCATTCCCGGTCGGTTCAAGGACTACATCGCAACTCCAAAATTCAATCTGTACCAGTCTCTTCACACCACCGTGATTGGTCCACACGGTCGCGCGGTGGAACTCCAAATTCGTACTGATGACATGCATCAGCGTGCCGAGTTCGGCGTGGCCGCACATTGGAAGTACAAAGAACGCATGAGTGGCAACAAGTCCACGAGCGTCGTTCTTGCTGCCGACACCGACATGGCATGGCTTGCTCACATCACCGACTGGCAAGCCGAAACCAGCGACCCGGGCGAGTTCCTCGAATCATTGCGCTTCGAAATCGGCGCGAAAGAGGTGTATGTCTTCACGCCTCAAGGAAAAGTCATCGGACTGCCCGCCGGTGCGACCCCCGTCGACTTCTCCTATGCGGTCCACACTGAAGTAGGCCACCGCACCATGGGCGCCAAGGTCAACGGACGACTGGTCTCGCTTGACAGTGTGCTGTCCAGCGGTGAAGTCGTAGAGGTCTTTACGTCAAAGAACCCGGATGCCGGCCCGAGCAAAGACTGGCTTGCCTTCGTGAAGAGCGCTCGGGCGCGCAACAAGATTAAGCAGTGGTTCACGAAGGAACGCCGGGAAGAAGCAATTGAGCAGGGCAAGGACGCGATCGCGCGCGCCATGCGGAAGCAGAATATGCCTCTGCAAAAGCTCATGAGCCAGAACTCCTTCAATGAAGTTGCTGCGCAAATGCGGTACGAAGACGTTTCTGCCCTCTACTCGGCAGTCGGCGAAGGGCATGTGTCAACCCAGTCCGTGCTGGAGAAGGTTGCCGCGAACCTGCAGTCCGAGTCCGAGAACGAAGAGACCGAACTTCCGATACCGGCTAGCGGTCGTTCCCGACAGTTCCGAAGTGCAGAGTCGGGCGTGCTCGTTCGTGGCGCCCCGGACATCCTTGTCAAGCTCGCAAAGTGTTGCACTCCGGTCCCTGGCGATGCCATTGTCGGGTTTGTGACACGTGGCTCTGGCGTCTCCGTGCACCAGTCCGGATGTACAAACGTGGCCTCACTCGTCGCGCAACCGGAGCGCATGATTGACGTCGAATGGGCGCCAACCACAAAGAACGTATTTTTGGTTCAAATTCAAGTCGAAGCGCTTGACCGCGGAGGGCTCCTTTCCGACGTTTCCAATGTGCTTTCTGAACACCACGTCAACATTCGTTCGGCGACCGTGCAAACCTCAAGCGATCGACTTGCTATCAGCAGATTTCTCTTTGAGATGGGGGATACCACCCACCTCGATCGGGTGTTGAACGCCGTTCGTCGGATTGATCAGGTCTACGACGTCTATCGAGTGAGCGCTGGTTAGTAGCGTCCGATGGTTACGCTTCCGGCACCCTCAAACGTCAAAAGCGCGCTGAAGTCTTTGTAGCGCGACTCGCTTGTTCGGCAGGTTCCGTCGCGCCGAGAGGACGCGGGCGCAGTCCTCGAACGCAAACAAACCGCTCTCAGAGAGCTTGCGAATCTGTTCACTTTCGCCAACACCGAAGTCGCGGTTGATGCGCGCAATATCCACAGCGGTGCGAAGCGGCGAAGTCACACGAAGTTCGCCGATGGTCACGACTTCGTGGTCATGAATCACCACTTCACGAAACGAGTGCAGGCGGGTGGACAGTGGATGCGTCTTCCCGCGGATATCAACGCACAAGTCAAGTGGCCTGTGCAGCTGGAGGCACGCGCCATAGATCCACGCGGCGGTGCGCCGTTCCGCAATCGATCGTGCTGGGATTTCTGCACCGATCGACGACGCTCGGTGCTGGATCCCAATGATCGTATCTACCGGGCAGAACGCTCCACCAATGCGCACCAGCTCTCCGTCTTTCGACGCCGAGATGAGTTCTTGTTCCGGTAGATCAACGGGGGAGAGTACCGCTGGTAGCCGCATGGTCCTAGCGTGCAGTACCGCGGCAGCGGAGGTCTGCTATTCCAAAAGATTTGTGGAAAACAGAACCTGTGGAGAGAACTATCCGAGTGCGGCGAGCCAGGCCTTCTGAGCGTCAAGCGCTTCCTGGGCTTTCGCAATCTTCTTTGCGTCGCCCGCAGTTGTTGCCGCCGCCAATTCCTTCTCCAGCTTTGCGATGGAGTCTTCGAGCTGGCTCGCCAAACCTTCGCTTCGGGCTTGCTTCTCAGGATTGTTGCGGTGCCAGTGATCGTCTTCGAGCTTGCGTACGGCAGCTTCGACTTTACGCATGCGGTCTTCGATGACCTTCACCTTCGCGCGGGGAACTTTTCCGATCTCATCCCAGCGCTTCTGGATGGCCAACAACTTGTCTTTGGCGGCAACGCGGTCTGTTGCGGTCAAGAGTGGTTCTGCTTCTTCCAGCAGCGCGAGTTTGAGTTCCAAATTCGCAGTGAACTCGATGTCGTCTTTTGCATCAATCTCGGCCTTCGCCGCGTACAAAACGTCTCCGGCGGCCTTGAACCGGGCCCAGAGCGAGTCGTCCGCCTTCTTGCCTGCTCTGCCGGCAAGTTTCCATTCGTCGAGGAGGGCGCGGTAGGTCGGAATTCCATCAGCACCCTGTGGTGCGAGCGCTTCGGCTTTTGCGGCGATCTCCTGTTTACGGATGCGCACGTCTTTGTGGGCGGAGTCAAGTTCCGCAAAAAAGGCTTTGCGGTGCGTTTCGATGGTCGTGCGTGCTGCACGGAATCTTTTCCACAACTCATTGCTGTCGCTTTTACTGAGTCGCGGGCCATCTTGCTGGTGCTGTTGCCAACGTTCAAAGAGCGCGTCGAGAGTTGCGCTCAATTGCTTCCATTGAACTTTGGAGAAATCTTGTGACGCGAGGGTTTCTGCTTCGACAACGAGAGCTTCACGTTCGGCGAGTGCGGCTTGTGTGGCTACTTTTGCCTCTGCCACTTGCTGTTCGGTGAGTTTATCTACTGCGCCATGCAGCTTAACGAGTCTGGCTTCAAGGGATGCCAAGTCGCCGACCGCGTTCGCCTCAGCGATGCTTGCACGAAGGTTCTTGACGGACTTTGCCACATCCTGAGCGGGAGTTCCCCGCTTAACGCGCTGTTCGAGAAGAGTGACCTGCCCGGCTAGCTCGGTGAACTTGCGTTCAAAATAGGCAAGCGCCTCATCAGGCGTGCCGTCAGGGTATTGGCCGACAGCTCGTTCGCCATCTGCTGTCCGCACGAAAACGGTGCCCGTCTCGTCGACGCGGCCCCACGGTGCCTGCGTATCCGCCAACTGTTCCACCTCGTTGTTTCACCATCGTTTAAGCCGTGCGTAATCCGCCGACAGTGCACAAGCCTATTGCACCGCGGGAATTGATTGGAGCGAGCAGTTATTCGATCGTGACGGCAGTGATGGTCGTGGGCACGGCAGGAGGTCCATCAGCAGAACCGTCGGCTGTGCCGGCGTTCGCAATAGTTGAAATGACCTGGTCGAGTCCGCTCGTCACCGTTCCGAAAATCGTGTAGCCACCGACGTTGTCGTTGGGCAACACTCCGTCTTCCAACATGATGAAGAATTGGTGGCCTTGCGAGTAGGCAACGCTTGACCGCGCCATGGCAATAGTCCCTGCCGGGTAGACAGTATCCACCGGCGCATTTTCAATCGGCCCAAACTGGAACGCGGGATCTCCCGCGCCAGTGCCGTCAAGGGAGCCACACTGGATAAGCCAGGTCGGAGGAGCGGTCAGTCGGTGACAAGTCTTGCCGAGGAAGTACTCGTCTTGGACTTCTTGAACGAAGGCCGCTACAGCCTGGGGCGCTAGAGCACCATCGAGTTCGATACCGAGTGGTATTTCGTTGAGCGTGAGCGTACCGGTCCACGTGCGGCCCTCGGCCAGCGATGGATCGGGGATATCGCCAATGTTGGTTCCGGTAGGAGTGTCTGCGGAAGCGGTTGGGGAGGGCTCTGGCGTTGGAACACCGGGTCCCACCGAGAAGTACACGACCTGCGTGACGGTAGCCAACGCAACGATGACAACTGCGCCGATGATGGCAAACACGTTGTCGCGGCGACGTCGATTCACTTGGTGTTCGTGAATCCTTTGACGAGCAGTGAAGCGGCGGAGTCGTGCGCGTGCCTCCCGCGCTTCGCGTTCGGCGTTCTTACTGCGTGCCACGTTGCTCCTTCACCAGATGGGGAGTTTTACCCAGAAATACCCTACCTGCCCCTGAGGGTTCGTCACCGCACCCATCTGTCGCAACTACCATTGCCACTATGGTCGACCAGCCAGGACTGCACAGTGGATCCAGCCCACTTGCCGTTCGAATGCGCCCGCGCACCCTGGATGAAGTCGCGGGTCAACAACATTTGTTTGGTCCCGGTTCGCCTCTGATCACCCTCGCCGGAGATGATTCGGGGGAGCAGGGTGCCACGTCAGTGATCCTCTGGGGCCCGCCTGGAACCGGCAAGACGACCATCGCAAAAGCGATAGCGCAAAGCTCGGGACGAAAATTCGTCGAGCTTTCTGCAGTGACGGCCGGGGTCAAGGATGTTCGCGAAGTCATGCAGCAAGCGCTTTCCTCTCGTGACCTGTACGGATTGTCAACCGTGTTGTTTCTCGATGAGATCCACCGATTCTCGAAGGCGCAGCAAGACGCTTTGCTGCCGGGGGTAGAAAACGGATGGGTCATCCTGGTTGCGGCAACGACAGAAAACCCCTCCTTTTCGGTAATTTCGCCGCTCCTGTCTCGCTCCCTGCTACTCACACTGGAAGTGTTGTCCGACGACGATCTCGGATTGGTCATCGATCGGGCCATCACAGACCCACGAGGACTTAAAGGCAGCGTCGAGGTGACTGCTGAAGCTCGGGCCTCCCTCATCCGACTTGCTTCCGGTGATGCGCGGCGGGCACTCACCGCACTCGAAGCGGCAGCGGCATCCGCCAGCGCGTTGACCGAAGAAGGAATACCGACCGTTACCCCGGAGATTGTTGCCGCGTCAGTTGACAGGGCACTGCTGCGCTATGACCGGCAAGGCGACGAGCACTACGACGTCATCAGCGCGTTCATTAAATCGGTGCGTGGTTCAGACGTCGATGCTTCTCTGCACTATTTGGCTCGCATGATTGAGGCAGGTGAGGACCCCCGATTCATCGCACGACGCATCATCGTGCTTGCGGCTGAGGATGTGGGGCTTGCCGACCCGCAAGCGTTGCTTATCGCGGTGGCCGCAGCCGATGCCGTGCAACTGATCGGAATGCCGGAAGGCAGAATTCCGCTTGCCGAAGCGGTGGTGTATCTCGCGACGGCGCCGAAATCCAATGCGTCCTACCTGGCAATTGACAAGGCAATTGCGGATGTGCGCAACGGGAACATTGGTCGTGTGCCGGCCCATTTGCGTGACGGACACTACCCAGGAGCAAAGAAGCTTGGCCACGGGAAAGGCTACCGATATCCGCACGACGCGGACGTTGGCGTGCTTGCACAGCAGTACTCACCGGACGAGTTGCAGGGAACCGCGTACTACGAGCCAACCGACCACGGGAACGAACGCGAAGTGACGGCGCGCCTAGAGAAGCTGCGTCGCATCATTCTGGGCTGTTGATCTGCTATTCTTGACTCCGCCTACAGGGGGATTCCGCGCACGGCTGCAGCGGATCCCAAACTTGGAGGAAACTTCCTTTAGCCGGACGGTTTCCACGGCACCATCCCTCTTCACAAACTTTGAGCGTTTCACGATGCACATTTCGTGAAGTGCTCGCTCCGAAGACCGATGATTATCAGTACCGAAAGGACACCGTGTCTACCAAGTCACGCACCCGCAGCAAGACCCGCCTCTCCCGTGCGCTCGGCATTCCGCTGACGCCGAAGGCAGCCCGCTACCTCGAGAAGCGCCCCTACGGCCCAGGAGAGCACGGTCGCACGCGTCGCAAGACCGACAGTGACTACGCGGTTCGTCTTCGTGAGAAGCAGCGACTGCGCGCCCAGTACGGCATCCGTGAAGCACAACTCAAGATTGTGTTCCAGGAAGCACGTCGTGCCCAGGGCCTGACCGGTGAGAACCTGGTCGAGTTGCTCGAAATGCGTTTGGACGCTCTCGTCGTCCGTGCCGGAATTGCCCGCACGACCGCACAGGCTCGCCAGCAGATCGTTCACCGTCACATCATGGTTGACGGCCAGCGCGTGGACCGCCCGTCGTTCCGCGTCAAGCCGGGTCAGCTCGTGCACGTGCACCCCAAGAGCGAGCAGATGGAGCCTTTCCAGGTCGCTGCCGCCGGTGGTCACGCTGAGGTGCTTCCTAAGGTCCCCGCCTACCTTGAGGTGGAGCTCGACAAGCTGCAGGCACGACTGGTTCGTCGCCCAAAGCGTGTTGAAGTACCGATCACGTGTGAAGTTCAGCTCGTCGTCGAGTACTACGCGGCCCGCTAATACTTCTCGCTCGCAAAGTAGGCTTGGTAGCCCAAGCGTCCCCGTCGTGAAGGAGCAGTGCTTATGAAGAAACTTCTGTTGCTTGTTGTTGGAGTTGGTGTCGGCTTCATTGCTGCGCACCAACTGAATAAGACGCCAGAGGGTCGAGCATTCTTTGAGGATGTCGACACGAAGGCTCGCGAGTTCGGTGGCGCTGTAGTCGACGGATACAAGGCTCGCGAGAGCGAACTGCGTGCGGCAGTCTCCGACGCTGAGGAAGCGATCGCCGACTTCGCCAAGCGCAAGTAATTCAGTACCCGTAGTGCAAACCGCAGATATTCGGCGCCGTTGGCTCGATTTTTTCGGCGAGCGTGGACACACCGTCGTGCCGTCGGCGTCGCTTGTCAGTGACGACCCGACGCTGTTGTTCACGGTCGCGGGAATGGTGCCTTTCGTTCCCTACCTGACCGGGCTCGTCCCCGCGCCATACCCTCGGGCGACGAGTGTGCAGAAATGCATTAGAACGCTCGACATCGAAGAGGTGGGTAAAACCACTCGTCACGGCACGTTCTTCCAGATGGCCGGTAACTTTTCGTTCGGTGACTACTTCAAGGAACAGGCGATTCAGTACGCCTGGGAGTTGTTGACCTCCTCGGAGAGTGACGGGGGATACGGCTTCGACGAGAAGGACCTCTGGGTCACCGTTTATGAAGACGATGACGATGCGGCACGACATTGGAAGAACACGGCGGGACTTCCCGACGAGCGCATCCAACGTATGGGGAAGGCCGACAACTACTGGTCAATGGGAACGCCGGGACCTGCTGGTCCCGATTCGGAGATTTTCTTCGATCGCGGTCCGTCGTACGGGCCAGATGGTGGCCCGGCAGCGGACGACAACCGCTATATCGAGATCTGGAACCTCGTCTTCATGCAGTGGCTGCGCGGCGCATCCATTGGGGCTCACGATTTTGAGATCCTTGGCGAACTGCCGAGCAAGAACATCGACACCGGTATGGGTCTTGAACGCGTTGCGTTCATCAAACAGGGTGTCGAAAACCTGTATGAAATTGATCAGGTGCGACCGGTACTCGACCTCGCTGCGGAGCTTTCCGGCAAGCGCTACGGTGCCAACCACGAAGACGACGTACGGATGCGAGTGGTTGCTGATCACGTGCGTTCGTCCCTCATGCTCATGTCTGACGGCGTCACGCCGTCCAACGAAGGGCGAGGCTACATCTTGCGCCGCCTGCTGCGCAGGAGCGTTCGCGCTATGCGACTGCTCGGCGTCGATGTCGCCACGTTCACGGAACTCTTCCCAGCGTCGAGAGACGCAATGAAGTCCGCGTATCCAGAAGTAGAGACCGACTTCGACCGCATTGGCCGACTCGCTTTTGGCGAGGAAGAAACCTTCCTCAAAACTCTGGAAAGCGGCACGACAATTCTTGATCTTGCGGTTGAGAAGGTCCGTAAGTCGGGCAAGACGCAACTCGACGGCGACGTCGCCTTCCAACTGCACGACACCTTCGGATTCCCCATTGACTTGACGTTGGAGATGGCTCAGGAGGCCGGACTCGCGGTTGATCGCACCGCGTTCGACTCGTTGATGACCGAGCAGCGGAATCGCGCGAAAGAAGATGCGCGTTCGAAGAAGACTCTCTTGGCGGACCTCTCCGTCTACAGCGCCTTTCGCGCTCAAGGCGAAACGGTCTTTACCGGGTACGAGTTCCTCGACACCGAGAGCACGGTTCTCGGAATCATTGTTGACGGTGCGGCAGTACAGCGGGCACCCGCCGGCAGCATTGCCGATGTGATCCTGAGTGAGACTTCGCTCTATCCGGAATCCGGTGGGCAAGAGGCGGATGCGGGAAAAATCGTTGGACACGGCTTTGAGCTGGAAGTCCTTGACGTCCAACGTCCAGTCAAAGGGTTGATCAGCCACAAGGTCCAGGTGACTAGTGGCGAGGTCGGAGTTGGTGAAACTGCGACAAGTGTCGTGGATCCAGACTGGCGAAAGGGCGCGACTCAAGCGCATTCTGCCACCCACCTGATTCACGCTGCGCTGCGTGAAGTCCTCGGTCCGCAGGCGCACCAAGCGGGGTCATACAACAAAGCCGGCTACATGCGACTGGATTTCAACTGGAACCAGGCGCTCTCCGCGGCAACGCGGTCCGAGATTGAAGAAGTGTCTAACAATGCGATTCGCAACAACCTCGAGGTTGTCACGCGCGTCATGCCCCTTTCCGAAGCGAAGGAGCTCGGGGCAATGGCGCTCTTCGGGGAAAAGTATGGCGACACCGTGCGGGTCGTGGATATCGGCGGGGCCTGGTCGCGCGAATTGTGTGCGGGTACTCACGTGTCGTCAAGCGCGGAGATTGGTTTGATCAACCTCGTCAGCGAATCGTCTGTGGGCTCCAGCAACCGGCGGATCGAATCTCTCGTGGGAATCGAAGGATTCAAAGATTTGGCCGTGGAGCGCGCGATCGTCTCGCAATTGAGTTCCCATCTCAAAACACCACGAGAGCAATTGCCAGAGCGCATCGTCGAATTGATGGCGAGCCTCAAGTCGGCAGAAAAGAAGATTGCCGAATTCCAGTCGGCTGCGCTCACTCAGCGCGTTCCAGCGCTTGTAGATTCAGCAATTCGCGCAGGAAACACAATCCAGGTCATCCAGAACCTCGGTCCAGTCAGCGCCGCGGACGATGTGCGCACGCTGGCGATAGCTGTGCGCTCTCGACTCGGAAGTGATGCGAGTGTTGTTGCGCTTGCCGGTGAAGTTTCTACAGATGGCGGCCCGAGTAAGCCAGTGGTAATTGTCGCAACGAATGATGCTGCGCGTGCTCACGGTGTGAAGGCGGGCCCGCTCGCTAAAGCCGCCTCAGCAATCCTTGGTGGCGGAGGCGGCGGCAAGGATGACCTTGCGCAGGGTGGCGGAACAGACGCATCAGCGATTGGTGCGGCTCTCGACGGCATCGCTAAGGCATTGCCGGCGTGAGTTTTCGGCAGGGGGTGCGACTCGGCATTGACGTGGGTCGTGCGCGAATCGGTGTAGCGAGAAGCGACGCTGGCGGACTCGTAGTCGTGCCTATTGCAACTGTTCGCCGAGGTACAGGTGATCTCGCAGAGCTTGTGCGTCTCGCTGACGAGTACGACGTGCTGGAACTCGTGGTGGGGCTGCCTCTGTCGTTTTCCGGTGCTCACACGGCCTCGACCGTGGACGCCTTGGAGTTCGCGCAAACGCTCGCACAGGCAACGAATCGCACTGTGCGCCTCGTGGATGAGCGCTTGTCAACGGTATCTGCGCAGCGTTCGCTGCACGAAGCAGGCAAGAACGTTCGCAACTCTCGCGCAGTAGTCGACCAGGTTGCGGCCACTATAATTTTGCAACACGCTCTCGATGCAGAACAATCGGGTGGCAACCCTCCTGGTGAATTGATCATTCGAAACGAAGGATAGCGAAACGTGGCAGACGAACCCCGTTGGGACGATATTTTCTCGTCACAACCATCAGGCTCATCGCCCGAGACTTCGCGTCAGCCTTCGGCGCCGTTGTCGAGGCGGGCGGCTCGCGACGCAGAGAATGCTCGAATCGCTGCTCGACGTTTGGCGGAAGGCAAGAAGACTAAAGCGCCAAAGGCCCCACGGGACCCGCGGGACACGCGACCTCGATCACGACGGCTCTGGGTCGGTTGGCTCGTTGCTGTGCTTGTCATTTTCGGACTCGCCGGCGGTGGAGTGGCGTTCGCGTGGGCAAACTACGAACCACAAATTCGAAAAGCCCTCGGCTGGGAGCTGCCGCCACCGGACTATGTGGGAGAAGGAACAGGCGAAGCGACCATTGTGATCGCCAGCGGCGATACCGGAGTTGAGGTCACAAACTCGCTTCTGGATGCCGGAGTCATCAAGGACTTCGACACGTTCTACAACCTGCTGCTTATTCAAGAGCCAGCGGTACAGTTTTTCCCCGGGTTTTATGTGTTGGCCGAGAAAATGAGTTCGCAGTCTGCTCTTGAGGCGATTCAGGACCCGCTCAATCGTGTGGAACACACGGCGCTTGTTCCCGAGGGCAAGAGCATCGATCAGGTCTTTGACATCCTGAGCATCGCGACGGATATCCCCGTGGCGGATTTTGAGGCCGCCGCAGAAGACCCCACAAGCTATGGAGCACCGGCCGCTGCCCCAAGCCTCGAAGGGTATCTCTTCCCCGCAACCTACAAATTCGACCCGAGCGTCGATGCACGAAGTGTGCTCACTACGCTCGTGAACCGTACGTTCGAGTCCCTTGATGCCGCAGGCGTTGCACCAGGAGATCGCCACAACGTGCTCACCATGGCCGCACTCATCCAGCGCGAAGCAGGCCGCGACAAGGACGACTTCTACAAGGTCTCTCGTGTGTTCACAAACCGACTTGCGGAAGGGTGGCACCTTGAATCGGACGCCACCGTTTCCTACGGGACGGGGCGAACTCACACGGTGTGGACGACATCAGCGGAGCGTGCGGACACGTCAAACAAGTACAACACCTACGCAAATCCAGGGCTGCCTGTCGGGCCCATCGGGGCAGCGGGCGACCTTGCGATCGATGCAGCCCTGCATCCGGTGGCTGGGCCGTGGTTCTACTTTGTCCCGATCAACCTCGATACGGGCGAAACGGTGTTTTCGGAGACGTTCCAGCAACACAATGCCGCTGTGCGTCAACTACAGGACTGGTGTCGCACCACGCAAAGCCCCAATTGTGATTGACACTGCCAGACGGTTGGCTGTGCTGGGATCGCCGATCTCACACTCCAAGTCGCCGGCGATTCACGCGGCCGCGTACCGGGTGCTTGACGTCGACTGGACCTATTCGGCTATAGAAGTTCGTTCTGGCGGCCTGGAAGCGTTCCTCGCCGGGCTGGATCAGTCTTGGCGCGGGTTGTCTCTCACCATGCCGCTCAAGCGCGAAGTCCTGTCGTTCGTTGATGAGCAGGATGCCGTGTCTGCACTGGTCGGAACGGCAAACACCGTGCTTTTTGACGGCGAAAGGGTACGCGGATTCAATACTGATGTTTTTGGCGCAGAAAAGATGCTCTACGAGGTAGTGCCCTCAGGGATTGCGCGTGCAGTTCTTCTTGGAGCCGGCGCAACCGCGTGCTCGTTGGCGGTCGCATTGGTGAATCTCGGCGCCCAGCAGCTTGTTGTCTCGACGCGCTCTCCAGCGAAGGGCGACGAGTTGCAGCGGATTGCCCGAACGCTCGGCGTTGAGGTGGTCGTGGGAGATCTGGGCATCGACGTGGGATCGCCCGATCTTGTCGTCAATACGGTTCCAGGAACCGCGGGCCTTGCTCGCGAGTTTTCAGAGAAGATCCGGGCTGAGGTCCCGCTCGTTGATATCGCTTACGACCCGTGGCCGACCCCAATTGCCGAACACTGGCTTTCTACTGGTGGCACTGTGTCGAACTGCGGTCTCACCATGCTCGTGCATCAGGCACTCGCGCAGATTCGGATTTTTGTCAGCGGAGATCCGACCAAACCACTCCGGAATGAGCCCGGTGTGCTCGCGACAATGGCTAAGGCGGTAATCGCTCCCGCCTGATCATGGGAAGATAAGACCATGCTTCGATGGCTTACAGCAGGGGAATCCCACGGACCCGAACTCATTGCAATCCTTGAAGGCCTCCCAGCGGGTGTGCCGATTGGTCACGCGAAGATCCAAGAAGATCTCGCACGCCGACGACTCGGTTACGGCCGTGGTGCTCGCCAAAAGTTTGAGGAAGACGAACTGAGTATCTCCTCGGGAGTCCGATTTGGACTCACCATGGGTAGCCCCGTTTCGTTGCGTATTGGCAACAGCGAATGGCCACGTTGGGTCGATGTCATGAGCGCCGAACCGGTTGACCTTGCGACACTCCCCAAAGGCCGAGGAGCCCCGCTCACCCGGCCACGGCCAGGCCACGCTGACCTCGCCGGTATGCAAAAGTACGGCTTTGACGAGTCGCGCAACGTCTTGGAACGTGCCAGTGCTCGAGAAACTGCCGCGCGCGTCGCATTGGGTGCAGTAGCTCGTTCGTTCCTTTCCGAGCTCGGCATCTTGTTGGTAACTCATACACTCTCGATTGGGGCCGTCCGGGTTCCCGAAGGAACTATCCTCCCGACTCCGGATGACGTTGACCGACTCGACGCAGATCTGTTGCGGTGCGCGGATCCCGCCACAAGTGAGCTCATGGTCAAAGAGGTAGACGCTGCACAGAAGGATGGCGACACCCTTGGTGGAGTAGTCGAAGTGCTTGCCTACGGCCTGCCACCCGGATTGGGCTCCTACACGCACTGGGACCGTCGATTGGATTCCCAATTGGCTGCCGCGATCATGGGCATCCAAGCGATCAAGGGCGTAGAACTCGGTGATGGATTCCTCACCGCGACGCGACGTGGATCGCAAGCCCACGATGAGCTCTTTGCGACAGATTCGGGTATTTCGCGTCCGACCGACCGCGCAGGGGGCACAGAAGGGGGCATGAGCACGGGAAGCGTTCTTCGTGTTCGGGCGGCCATGAAGCCCATTTCGACGGTGCCTCACGCTTTGCGCACCGTGGATGTGGTCACCGGTGACGCAGCAGCAGCGCACCATCAGCGATCTGACGTGTGTGCGGTTCCCGCCTCCGGCATCGTGGCGGAAGCCATGGTCGCACTAGTTTTGGCCAATGCAATTGTCGAGAAGTTTGGTGGCGACTCTCTGGCCGAGACCTCGCGAAACCTAGAGAGCTACCTCGCGGCGATTCCAAAAAACCTGAAAATGTCAGGGAGTGCCAGCGGCGACGCTTCGGCGGTGGAATGAGCGAGTTAGCACCGCTAGTTGTTCTCATTGGCCCACCAGGGGCGGGGAAAAGTGTGCTCGGAAGGCTTCTCGCAAAGCACCTTCGCAGTTCCTTTGTCGACACTGATCGTCGAATTGTTGCGCAACACGGTCCCATCGCACAGATTTTTGAGGAGCACGGTGAAGAGTGGTTTCGTGCCGCAGAACGAGTTGAAGTAGCCAAGGCCCTTGGCGAACGCGCTGTCGTCGCCCTGGGCGGTGGCGCAGTCCTCAACAAGGACACGCAAGCCGATCTCGCCGATGCTCGCGTAGTCCTGGTCACGGTGTCTCCCGCGGCAGTGGAACAGCGAATCAAGGGAGCCACACGGCCTTTGATCCGTGAAGGCCTTGATTCGTGGAACCGCTTGGTGGAACAGCGTATGTCTGTCTACCAACGATTGGCCACGAAGGTCGTCGACAGTTCAGATCGAACCGCAGCGTCACTCGCCAGCGAGTTGGCCGAATGGGTGCAGAAAGAGGAACAGGCATGACGACTATCACCGTGCAGGGGGCAACTCCGTACGAGGTGCAGATCGGGCGGAGCATCCTGTCGACAGTGTCAACAGAGTTGGGTACTTCCGTACGCAAGGTACTGATCGTGCATCAACCATCGTTGGCGGATTTGGCAGGTCAACTGCGTACCCAGCTTTCGGCTGACTATGAAGTACTCCTCGCGGAAATCCCTGACGGCGAAGCAGCCAAACGGGTGGAAGTCGCGGCATTTTGCTGGCAAATTCTTGGCACAGCCGACTTCACTCGCTCTGATGCAGTCATCGGCTTTGGCGGCGGTGCCGCCACTGACCTTGCAGGCTTTGTCGCGGCAACCTGGTTGCGAGGGGTGAAACTGATCCAGCTTCCGACCACAGTGCTCGGGATGGTGGATGCGTCCATCGGAGGCAAGACCGGGATCAACACCTCCGAAGGCAAGAACTTGGTGGGATCGTTCTACGCGCCGTCAGCGGTGATCGCAGACCTGGATATTCTGGCGGGATTGGCACGCCCGGACGTACTCGCTGGGTTTGGGGAGATCGTGAAGTGCGGGTTCATTGCCGAACCCGAGATCCTTGACATCATCGAGCGCGACGTTGCGATCGCAACCTCAACAGAGTCCGAGGAGTTTACGCGTCTCGTTGAACTTTCCGTCGCGGTAAAAGCGCGCGTGGTGGGGGAGGACTTCACAGAGGCGGGTCTCCGCGAGATACTTAACTACGGTCACACGGTCGGCCATGCAATTGAATATGCCGAACGTTTTCGTTGGCGGCACGGCGACGCCGTGGCCGTGGGAATGGTGTTTGCCGCGGAACTCGCGCGACTTGCCGGCCGGCTCTCCGATGACGTGGTGGAGCGTCATCGCAACATTTTGACGTCCATCGGCTTGCCTGTGGCCTACCCGCTTGGCCGCTGGAAGACGTTGATGAGTGTCATGAAGCGAGACAAGAAGGCCAGGGGTGATCTTTTGCGCTTCGTCATCTTGGATGATGTCGCACGTCCAACAATCCTGACAGGCCCAGACGAGTCGCTGCTTTTCGCCGCGTGGCAAGAAGTCGGCAGTTAGAGTTGCTGGCATGACGCGCGTACTTGTATTGAATGGGCCAAACCTGGGTCGCTTGGGAAGTAGACAACCCGAGGTGTACGGATCCCTTGGCCTTGACGATCTGCGCGAACAACTGGCCGCCGACGCAGGGGAACTCACTCTCGAGGTCCGTCAGACCGACGATGAGGCTGAGTTGATCGGATGGCTTCACGAAGCTGTTGATACTTCTTCTCACGTCATCCTGAATCCGGCAGCGTTTACCCACTACTCCTATGCGCTTCGTGATGCTGCCGCGCTGGTGACCGATGCGGGGCTCCTGCTCGTCGAAGTACATATTTCGAACCCGCATGCGCGCGAGGAATTTCGCCACAACAGCGTGATTTCGGGTGTTGCTACCGGGGTGATTGCTGGGTTTGGGTTCGACTCCTATCTGTTGGCTCGTGAGCTGGTTCGTCGACGCACCCGCTGACCCGTAAACTTGCACACATGGCTTCTACTGCAGACATTCGAAACGGCGTCGTCCTCAACATGGATGGCGGGCTCTGGACCGTCATCGAGTTCCAGCATGTAAAGCCAGGCAAGGGCGGGGCATTCGTTCGCACGAAAGTAAAAAATGTGCGCAGCGGAAAGACCATTGACCGCACATTTAACGCTGGCGCGAAGATCGAACTTGAGACGGTAGATCGTTCCGAATACCAGTACCTGTACAAGGATGGCGCTGGCTATGTGTTCATGAACACGGCCGACTACGACCAGATCACCCTCTCCGAGGAACAGGTCGGCGACGCCCCGAACTTTATGCTCGAGAACCAAAATGTGACCATCGCACTGCACAACGGTGAGGCGCTCTACGTCGAGCTCCCGGCGTCAGTCGTTTTGGAGATTACCCAGACGGATCCAGGACTGCAGGGCGACCGTTCCACGGGGGGCACGAAGCCGGCGACGGTGGAAACTGGATACCAAATTCAGGTCCCCCTCTTTCTCGAAGAAAACACCAAGGTCAAAGTTGATACCCGCACGGGTGACTACCTTGGCCGTGTGAACGACTAACTCACGAAAACCACCCCACCATGAGCGCACGCACGAAAGCACGCAAGCGTGCCCTTGACCTGCTTTACGGCGCTGATTTGCGCGCGGAGTCTCTTCTCACCGCAGTGTCTACAGAGGCCACGCGGGCAGCGGACGAGCCAAGTAGATCAGCGTCGTGGGAGTACGCGAAAGAAATTGCCGAAGGCGTCGATGTTCACCTCGCCGAAATTGACGAGCTCATTGAAACCTATGCACAGGGTTGGACGATTAGTCGGATGCCGGCAATCGATCGTGCAATCGTGCGAATCGGCATCTGGGAACTGATGTTCAATTCAGCAGTCCCGGACGGCGTGGCCATCTCCGAAGCTGTTGCCGCCGCCCGCACCTACAGCACGGAAGATTCTGCCGGATTCGTCAACGGTCTACTCGGGCGGATCGCGCAGACCCGGCCCTGACCCGGGATATAGTTGTGTCTGGAAGACATCCTTTAAGGTCCGTCCAGAGAGACGGGGAAGGAGGTCAGATTGTCTGTACGCGCAGTGCTGCAGCACGCTGATATCTCACGGGCTTTGACCCGAATTGCACACGAAATCCTTGAGTCCAATCATGGCGGCTCCGATCTCGTTGTCCTCGGCATCCCAACGCGAGGTGCGATTCTTGCCGAACGGCTTGGAACAATCCTCGAGTCGATCGAGCCGGGTAGCGGAATACATGGAACCCTCGACATCACGATGTATCGCGACGATCTCGGTAGAAGTATGACAAGAACCCCCGCACCGACACAGATTCCGTCGGGTGGAATCGATGGAAAAACTGTTGTTCTTGTCGATGACGTTCTGTTCTCAGGTCGCACGGTTCGCGCAGCACTGGACGCCATGGTTGACCTTGGCCGACCGCGTGCGGTCAGACTTGCAGTTTTGGTGGACCGAGGTCACCGCGAGCTTCCCATTCGCGCGGATTTTGTTGGAAAGAACCTGCCAAGTTCCCTCGCTGAGCGCGTTCATGTCCGACTCGAGGAGATTGATGGCGTTGACGAGGTGACGATCGAATCATGAGGCACCTGCTCAGCACCAAAACACTCTCGCGTGACGAAGCGATTCACATTCTCGATGTCGCGGAAAACATGGCCGATGTTGCGGGCCGTGAGGTTCCGCGACTTCCCGCACTGCGCGGAAAAACCGTGGTGAATTTGTTCTTCGAGGACTCCACAAGAACTCGAATTTCGTTCGAGGCGGCGGCCAAACGGCTCAGTGCTGACGTGATCAACTTCAGTGCAAAGGGTTCGAGTGTCTCCAAAGGGGAAAGCCTGAAAGACACCGCCCAAACGTTGGCCGCGATGGGCGCAGATGCGGTCATCGTGCGGCATCCGGCTTCTGGCGCACCACACGTGCTGGCCAGAAGCGGCTGGATCGACGCTGGAATTGTGAATGCTGGCGATGGTTCGCACGAGCACCCGACCCAGGCGCTTCTTGACGCGTTTACGATTCGGCGACGACTTCACGGAACTGCGGCGCGCGGGAAAGGGCTCGATGGTTGCCGAGTCACGATTGTCGGCGACATCCTTCACTCGCGCGTTGCTCGCTCCAATGTGTGGCTTCTGTCCACTCTCGGGGCCCACGTGAGCCTTGTTTCTCCCGCCACACTCATGCCGGTGGCGCTAGAGAACTGGCCGGTTCGGATTGATTTTGACCTCGATCACGCCTTGGAATCCAAGCCAAACGTCATCATGATGTTGCGCATTCAGGCAGAGCGGATGCACGACTCCTACTTTCCGAACGCTCGTGAGTATTCCCGACAGTGGGGACTCGATGATGAACGACTCGCCCGACTTCCGGAGGCAACTATGGTCATGCATCCCGGACCGATGAATCGCGGTCTCGAAATTTCTTCTGCGGCGGCAGATTCGCCACGATCGACCGTTCGCGAACAAGTGGCAAATGGTGTCTCAGTGCGGATGGCTGTGCTGTTCTTGCTACTGACCGGAGCTGCGGAGGTCGCCGCGTGACTCAACGAATTCTTGTTCGCGGCGCCACTCTGGCGCAGGGTACAACCACCGACATCCTGATTGCCGACGGAGTTTTCGCCGAGCTCGGTACCGGTTTGTCTGACGCGAAAGCAACGGTCATTGATGGGTCAGGGCTGCTGGCGTTGCCTGGACTTGTGGATCTGCACACGCATTTGCGTGAGCCAGGATTCGAACACAGCGAAACGATCCTGACCGGTTCACGGGCCGCCGCGATGGGCGGTTTCACTGCTGTGCATGCGATGGCGAACACGTCACCCGTTGCCGACACCGCGGGTGTCGTGGAGCAGGTTCAGGCTCTCGGACGGGATGCCGGTTTCGTCACGGTTCGTCCGGTGGGAGCGGTCACGATTGGTCTTGAAGGTAGGCAGCTCGCAGAGATTGGCGCGATGGCCACCTCGCGAGCAAAAGTGCGCGTGTTCTCTGACGATGGAAAGTGCGTTTCGGATGCACTCCTCATGCGGCGTGCCCTTGAATATGTGAAGACTTTTGGTGGCGTTGTTGCGCAACACGCTCAGGAACCGCGACTCACCGTCGACGCCCAAATGAACGAGGGCGCGTTGAGCAGTGAGCTCGGGTTGGAGGGGTGGCCAGCTGTTGCCGAGGAAGCCATCATCGCCAGAGATGTGCTGTTGGCCGAACACGTTGGTGCGCGACTGCACATTTGCCACCTGTCGACGGCGGGTTCAGTCGATGTTGTGCGGTGGGCGAAAGCGCGCGGTATTGACGTCACCGCGGAAGTCACACCACACCATCTCTTGCTGACCGAGGATTTGGCGAGTTCCTACGATGCCCGATTCAAGGTAAATCCGCCGCTGCGCAGCCGGGAGGACATTACCGCGCTGCGCGCCGGCCTCGCGGATGGCACGATCGACATCATTGCCACGGACCACGCACCGCACCCGGTTGAGGACAAGGATTGTGCCTGGTCTGACGCGGCATTCGGCATGGTTGGTCTCGAGTCCGCCCTCTCGGTTGTCCAGGCAGCACTCATCGAAACCGAAATCTTGGGCTGGAGCGACATCGAGCGCGTTCTGTCCCGCGTTCCCGCCTCGATCGGTGACCTTCACGGATACGAAAAAGGAATCGCCGCAGGTGCTCCTGCCGAGCTCACGCTCGTCGACACCGCAGCACGCCGCGACTTTGCGCCAACGGATCTTCGCGGCAAGTCCCACAATTCGCCTTACCTTGGTTCAGCATTGCCTGGCCGCGTGATCGCAACGATTCACAACGGGTATGCGACTGTGCGTAACGGTGAGTTGGTTTCCACGGAGGAAGTCGCTGAGCACGCGGTACAGAGCGGTGGTGATCTGCGTGGATAGGGGATTGGCAAGCATCGTTATTGCTTCCGTTTTTTTGTTGGCGATCTCCGGCATGTTTTTTGGATGGCGTGCGCGCTCCACGAAACAAGCGAATTTTGCTGTTCTCGACAGGCCGCCTAGCGATCTTGGTGAGATCGTCGCGACGGCGAACGGGCTCTACGTGGCGACGACACTTCATGACGATGCTCTTGAGCGAGTCAGTGTCCGAGGGCTCGGCTTTCGTTCCCGGACCGCTCTGACTGTTGCTCGTGGCGGCGTTGTTGTCGAATTGACCGGTCAGGAACCGTTCTTCATTGCGAGGAACTTGCTGCACGGCGCGCGGCGCGCAACATGGACGATTGATAAAGCAGTGGAAAAGGGCGGGCTTCACATGGTCACGTGGATGTTGGGAGACCGAGAAGTGGACAGCTATTTTCGACTTGATGGCGACCAGGAAGGTTTTGTCGGCATCGTGAATGGACTTGTGGAGGTTCGGAAGTGACTGACCAGAACGACACAGCGGTACTTGTGTTGGAAGACGGATCGAGGTTCACCGGCCGTGCCTATGGCGCGCGCGGGACGACCCTCGGAGAAGTCGTGTTCTCGACCGGGATGACCGGATATCAAGAGACAATCACCGACCCGTCTTATGCCGGGCAGATTGTGCTCATGACCGCCCCGCACATTGGCATTACCGGTGTGAATGAGGAAGATGCTGAGTCGGACCGAATCTGGGTTTCCGGGTTCATTGTGCGGGATCCTTCGCGCAGAGTGTCTAACTTCCGCGCCACTGAAAGCCTCGACGATGCGCTTGTGCGTGAGGGCATAATCGGGATGAGTGGAATTGATACCCGGGCGGTTACGCGCCGTCTTCGTTCCGTCGGAGTCATGCGTGCCGGAATTTTTTCGGGGCCGGATGCCTCTGCGTCCTCCGAGGATCAACTCGCTCAGGTTCTGGGGAGCGAGGAGATGGCCGGGCTCAATCTTTCTGAGCGCGTGTCTGTGTCCGAGATTCGGCGCATCCCAGCGGAAGGTACGAGTGTCGCCTCGGTAGTAGTTCTGGACTTGGGAGTGAAAACCTCCACGTTGAACTACCTCACAGCCCGGGGCTTTGACGTCATTGTGGTTCCACAGTCAATCTCAACTGAGGAACTATTGGCACTTGAGCCGGATTCGGTGTTCTTCTCCAACGGCCCAGGGGACCCAGGCGCATCCGACCGGCACGTTGAGCTTCTGCAGAATATTCTTCGCGAGGGAGTGCCGTTCTTCGGGATCTGCTTCGGCAACCAGTTGCTTGGCCGTGCTCTGGGCTTCAACACCTACAAATTGCCGTTCGGACACCGCGGTATCAACCAGCCGGTGTTGGATCGTGCGACGGGCCGGACCGAGATTACCGCTCACAACCACGGCTTCGCGGTGGATGCTCCGATTGACGGTGTCACGGAGTCTCCGAGCGGATTTGGCCGAGTTGAAGTGAGCCACGTGAACCTGAACGACAAAGTCGTTGAAGGTTTGAAGGCGCTTGATATTCCAGCGTTCTCAGTTCAATACCACCCAGAGGCAGCGGCTGGACCGCACGATGCCAACTACCTGTTTGATCGCTTCCGCGATCTTGTAATCGAAAAGAAGGACGCACGCTGATGCCCAAGCGCGACGATATCCGCTCCGTACTCGTTATTGGGTCGGGCCCGATCGTGATCGGTCAAGCGTGTGAGTTTGACTATTCGGGTACGCAAGCGTGCCGCGTGCTTCGCGAGGAGGGCGTGCGCGTCATCCTGATCAACTCGAATCCGGCAACGATCATGACGGACCCCGACTTTGCCGATGCGACCTATGTGGAGCCGATCACCTGGGAGGTTATCGAGTCCATCATTGCGAAGGAACGCCCGGACGCGATTCTTCCGACCCTTGGCGGCCAAACCGCATTGAACGCGGCGGTGGAACTGCATGAACACGGCATTCTCGAGAAGTACAACGTCGAACTGATCGGTGCGAATCTTGAGGCCATCCGCAAGGGTGAAGATCGTCAACTGTTCAAAGACCTCGTGATTCAGGCTGGTGCGGAGGTCGCGCGCTCACACATCGCGCACACCGTGGATGAGGCAATCGACTTCGCAGAAGACCTTGGATATCCGCTCGTGATTCGCCCGTCGTACACGATGGGTGGACTTGGCAGCGGGTTTGCGCACAGTCGCGAGGAACTGGTTCGCATGGTCGGAGACGGGTTGCACCAGAGCCCGACGAACGAGGTACTGCTTGAGGAGTCGATCATCGGCTGGAAAGAGTATGAGCTTGAGCTCATGCGGGACACCTCTGACAACACCGTTGTGGTGTGTTCGATCGAGAACGTTGATCCGGTCGGCGTGCACACGGGTGACTCCATCACGGTCGCTCCCGCCCTCACCCTGACTGATCGGGAGTTCCAGAACCTTCGCGATATCGGAATTGAGATCATTCGCCTTGTCGGCGTCGACACAGGTGGGTGCAACATCCAGTTCGCTGTCGACCCATCGAATGGGCGCGTCATCGTGATCGAAATGAATCCGCGCGTGTCGCGCTCCAGCGCTCTGGCCAGCAAGGCGACCGGATTCCCGATTGCAAAAATTGCGGCAAAACTCGCACTGGGATACCGTCTCGACGAAATTCCGAACGACATCACCCGTGTTACTCCGGCAAGCTTTGAGCCAACTCTCGATTACGTCGTGGTGAAGGTTCCGCGGTTCGCCTTCGAGAAGTTCCCGGCCGCAGATCCCACGCTCACCACGACCATGAAGTCGGTCGGTGAAGCGATGGCCATCGGTCGCAACTACAGTTCTGCCCTGCAGAAGGCACTGCGTTCGCTTGAAAAGCGTGGTTCGAGCTTCCACTGGGAAGGTGAACCTGGTGACAAGGACGAGTTGCTTCGGACGGCAAGCGTGCCCACCGATGGCCGCATTGTGACAGTGCAGCAAGCGCTGCGGGCGGGCGCAAGTATCGACGAGATCTTTGCCGCCACAGGTATTGATCCTTGGTTCGTCGATCAAATTGTTCTCATCAATGAGATCGCTGACGAGGTACGTGCTGCGGAGGCGTTGACAGTAGAAGTGCTGCGCCACGCGAAGGACCATGGTTTCAGCGACAGTCAACTGGGTCAGCTTCGCAACCTTGATGAGGCTGAGGTTCGTGCCATTCGTCACAACGAAGGTGTGCGTCCGGTATTCAAAACCGTCGACACGTGTGCGGGGGAGTTTCCCGCACTCACGCCGTACCACTACTCCAGCTATGACGAAGAGACTGAGGTCATCGCGAGCGACCGCCGCAAAGTGGTCATTCTTGGTTCGGGACCGAACCGAATTGGACAGGGAGTCGAGTTCGATTACTCCTGCGTGCACGCAGCGTTTTCCCTCTCCGATGCTGGTTTCGAAACCATCATGATCAACTGCAACCCGGAGACGGTGTCCACCGACTACGACACAAGCGACCGTTTGTACTTCGAACCGCTCACTCTGGAAGACGTGCTGGAGATCATTCATGCCGAAAGCGCAAGTGGAGAGCTTGTCGGGGTTGTCGTGCAGTTGGGCGGTCAGACTGCGCTTGGGCTTGCGAAAGGACTTGAAGCAGTCGGGGTTCCGATTCTGGGAACCTCACCGGCAGCCATCGATCTTGCCGAGGAACGCGGACTGTTTTCCACGATCCTCGACGAAGCCGGGCTCCTTTCGCCTCGCAATGGAACAGCAACCGACTTGGACAGTGCCATTGTGGTGGCGGAAGAGATCGGCTATCCCGTTCTCGTGCGCCCCTCCTTTGTTCTCGGTGGCCGTGGCATGGAAATTTTGTACGACACCGAATCGTTGCGGGGCTACTTCGACCGCGTTGCTGATCAAGCAATAATTGCGCCAGGGCTCCCTCTGCTCGTCGACCGTTTTCTCGACGATGCCATCGAAATCGACGTGGATGCGTTGTACGACGGGACCGAGCTGTACATCGGTGGCGTCATGGAGCACCTTGAAGAAGCCGGAATTCACTCGGGCGACTCTTCCTGCACGCTTCCGCCCGTGACACTCGGACGTGGTGTCATCGATCGAGTGCGGGACGCCACCGAAGCTATTGCGAAGGGTGTCGGAGTTCGTGGACTGCTCAATGTGCAGTTCGCGATCGGTCAGGGCGTGCTCTACGTGTTGGAAGCGAACCCGCGAGCATCGAGGACTGTTCCGTTCGTATCCAAGGCGCTGGGTATTCCCCTTGCGAAGGCGGCCGCGCGGATCATGGTCGGCTCCAGCATCCGCTCGCTCGTTGAAGATGGCATGTTGCCTGCGGTTGATGGGCTGCATGTTCCCATGGACTCGCCTGTTGCCGTCAAGGAAGCGGTTCTTCCGTTCAAGAGATTCCGCACCCGCGAGGGAAAAGTCGTTGATTCGATTCTGGGTCCGGAGATGCGATCCACGGGCGAAGTAATGGGAATCGACTCCAACTTTCCCAAAGCCTTTGCGAAAAGCCAGGCTGCCGCGTACGGCGGATTACCCGGCAGCGGTACCGTCTTTGTTTCTGTTGCGGACGTGGACAAACGTGCCATCGTGCTCCCCGTTCTCAGACTGCAACAATTGGGATTCTCGATCCTCGCGACTCAAGGCACGGCTGAGGTTCTCTCCCGGAACGGGATTGACGCTCATGTGGTGCGAAAGCAGTCGGACGAGCACTCCCCGGACAGTGACACTCGAGCAATCGTCGATCTGATCAGTGCCGGAGAAGTGGACATTGTGATCAACACCCCAAGCGGCCGCACTGCCCGCGCGGACGGCTATGAAATTCGAACAGCGACAGTCGCAGCGGACAAAGCATTGTTCACGACCATTGCGCAACTGGGCGCAGCGGTCTCCTCGGTCGAAGCTATCCGTGAGGGATTTTCCGTTCGATCGCTTCAGGACTATGCACTCGACCGCGCACAACGGCTGAATGATCTCGCACGGAGTGGGAGCAAGGAGGGGACTGTTCGTGGCTGAGAACAGCTTTGGGTCCAGACTCTCCGCCACGTTTGCGGAGAGCGGCCAGCTGTGCGTCGGAATTGACCCGCACCCGTTTCTCCTCGATCAATGGGACCAACCAGATTCTGCGGAGGGGCTGCGTGAATTTGGTTACCGAGTGATCGACGCAGTCTCTGGCCGCGCGGGAATCGTGAAACCTCAAGTTGCCTTTTTTGAGCGTCATGGTTCCGCGGGGTATGCGGCGTTAGAAGCAGTGCTTCGCCGCGCACGCAGTGCTGGACTTGTCATCATCGCGGACGTCAAGCGAGGCGACGTGGGCAGCACTGTGGAGGCATACGGTCAGGCCTGGCTAAGCCCGGGAAATTCCCTCGAAGCAGACGCCATGACGATCAGTGCGTATCAGGGAGTCGGATCACTCCGCGCGCCCGTGGCATTGGCAGAGGAGGCGGGAAAGGGCTTGTTCGTGCTTGCCGCAACCTCGAACCCGGAGTCTTTTGACACTCAGCAGGCAAAGGTTGAGCGCGGAACGCACGCGGGGATGACGGTTGCTGCCGCTATTGTCGCAGGGGTGACGGAGATCAACAGCGCGCAGCAAACCGAGGTTGCTTCGTGCGGAGTTGTTCTTGGCGCGACCGTGTCCCTCGAAACATACGGAATATCTCTGGACGCGATGGCCGCCAAGCCGGCAACCCCAATTTTGGCTCCCGGGTTTGGATTTCAGGGCGCCCAGTTCTCTGAGATCCGGTCCCGATTTGGCGCAGCGTCCAGGAATGTTGTCGTCGCGTCGTCGCGGGGGATACTCGGTGCCGGCGTGAACGGTATCGCAGAAATGATTACTCGCACGAGTGGGGAGCTTTACGAATGCCTCGCGTGACCCCGCCAGAGGTTGACCGTGTTGCCGCGTCGAAGGCCGCGGTTGCCGCACGGCGCGCTCGCGCCGAAGTGAAAAAGTCGGTGACCGAGCTTCGTCGAACCCCTTTGGACGTTCTCGAAACCGGGTGGTCAACGCCTGATAGCGCGGAGGCAAGTCTTCGCGTTCGAGAACTCGTGGCCAGTGTGCCGGGCCTGGGGCCGATACGAACCTCCAAGATTTTGGCTGACCTTGGAATATCCGAATCCAAGCGTGTGGGCGGTCTCGGAGTGCGGCAGCGATCCATCCTGCAGGACTGGTTTTCCAGACGGGAACAGGATGCGTCCGGCGTGCGACGCTCGCGACTCGTGGTTCTCGCTGGCCCCACTGCCGTCGGCAAGGGAGCTGTATCGAAGTTCATTCGCGAAAACTATCCCAACGTGCTGCTATCGGTATCGACCACCACGCGAGCGCCGAGGCCTGGCGAGGTGGATGGAGTTGACTATCGGTTCGTGAGCGACGACGAGTTTGATCGCATGATCGCGACCGGAGCGATGCTCGAATCGGCAACAGTGCACAACGCCTACCGTTATGGAACTCCGCGCGCGCCCATTGACGAAGCCCTTGATGAGGGCAAGAGCGTGCTTTTGGAAATTGACCTCCAGGGCGCCAGATCCGTACGCAGCGCAATGCCGGAGGCGATACTCGTGTTTTTGTTGCCGCCAACATGGGAAGAATTGGTTCGCAGACTCATCGGGCGCGGGACAGAGGACGCGGCAGAACAGGCTCGAAGGTTGGAGACTGCGAAAGTGGAGCTTGCTGCCCAAGATGAGTTCGACTATCGGGTGACGAATACCGACGTAAGCCAAGCAGCGCAAGAGGTCGTAGACTTGATGTCGAATACCGACGAACACAAGGAGTCCAGACATGGCTGACCGCGCCAAGGGCATCATCGACCCGCCCATTGACGAGCTGTTGACTAAGGTCGACTCAAAGTATGCGCTGGTGATTTTCGCATCCAAGCGCGCGCGTCAGATCAATGACTATTACGCAGACCTTCACGAAGGCAGCCTTTTCAACAATGTTGGGCCGCTTGTCGACTCCACCATTGACGACAAGCCGTTGTCCGTCGCCATGCGCGAGATCAACGAAGGCAAGCTCGTCGTCACGCAGCTCGCCGAATAGTCTGCGGGTTTCTCACCCGATCGCAACACGAGTTCAGATCGCGAAGCGCACGCAGTCCGCATCGCGAGCGGAGGTCACGTGAACATTGTCGTTGGAGTTAGCGGCGGAATTGCCGCGTACAAAGCTGTAGCGCTCATCCGCACTTTGGTGTTGGCGGAACACGACGTACATGTTGTCGCGACCGAGTCAGCTCTCAAGTTCGTTGGATTGCCCACGCTGGAAGCGATCAGTCGGAATCCCGTGCACCACGAGGTGTTCGAGGATGTCGCACAAGTGCGCCATGTCGCGCTTGGCCAGGCCGCTGACGTTGTAGTGATCGCACCGGCAACCGCAAACACGATAGCCCGGTTGGCTGCTGGCTTTGCGGACGACCTCTTGGGTACAACGGTGTTGGCGAGCACCGCCCCACTTGTCATTGCGCCAGCCATGCACACCGAGATGTGGCAGAACGCCGCGACGGTCCACAACATTCAAACGCTGCGTGAACGTGGGGTGAGAATCGTTGGTCCAGGTACGGGGCAACTCACCGGGAGCGACTCCGGCCCAGGGCGGCTGGCAGAGCCCGAGGAAATTTTCGAGGCGGTTCTTGCCGCCGTCCAGCCGCTCGATCTTGTGGGGAAGAGTGTGCTCGTGACCGCGGGTGGTACGCGCGAACCGATCGATCCAGTGCGCTTCATTGGCAATCGTTCAAGCGGAAAGCAAGGCGTCGCGATTGCCTCTGCCGCTGCAGCACGTGGTGCGGATGTCACTCTCGTTGGAGCCAACTTGTCGGTGCCGGTGCCCTCGACGGTCACGTTTGTGAGCGTGGGGAGCGCGGAAGAGCTTGGCGCGGCGACGATCAGCGCAGCAAAAAGCGCCGACGTCATTGTCATGGCAGCAGCTGTTGCTGACTATCGACCAGACGCCGTGGCGGGAGACAAAATCAAGAAGAGCGCGCAAGGCGACGAACTTGAACTGCGACTTGTGAAAACTGGCGATATTCTCGCGTCACTTTCCGAACACCGAAAAGACGGCCAAGTCCTGATCGGGTTTGCTGCTGAAACCGAGCGAGACGACGACAAGCTTCTTGAACTTGGCCGAGCAAAGATCGCCAGAAAAGGCTGCGACCTTCTAGTGGTGAACCGGGTGGGGTGGACAGAAGGATTCGGCACAGATGGAAACACCATCACGGTGCTCAATCTGGCCGGCGATATAGTGATGGAGGCTTCGGGAACGAAGTTGTCAGTAGCTGGTCGTATCCTCGATTTGCTGCACTAGATCACGAACCGAAACTTCATCCGATTGGCACACTGTGGGTAACTCTCTGCAACTCTTCACGAGCGAATCCGTGACCGAGGGACACCCGGACAAGATTTGCGACCAGATCTCCGATGGGATTTTGGATGCGCTCCTCACGGAGGATCCTCGTAGTCGTGTCGCAGTCGAAACGCTCGTGACGACTGGCCTTGTCCACATCGCGGGTGAAGTGACGTGCACGGGCTATGTCGAAATTCCGCAATTGGTCCGTGACATCATCACCGACATTGGCTACACCTCCTCAAGCGTCGGGTTTGATGGCGCATCGTGCGGCGTAGAAGTCTCGATTGGAAACCAGTCACCCGATATCGCAGCGGGGGTGAACCGCGCGCTAGAACACCGCGAAGGCGACGACAGCGACCCGCTGGACGAGCAGGGTGCCGGTGACCAGGGGACCATGTTCGGGTTTGCGACAACCGAGACTCCTGAATTCATGCCGTTACCGATCTGGCTTTCCCATCGACTTGCCGAACGCTTGGCAGCGGTGCGCAAATCTGGCGAGCTCGATTTTCTTCGACCAGATGGCAAGACTCAGGTCACGATCGGATACGAGGGCGACATTGCTCGAACGATCGACACAGTGGTTCTCTCCACCCAGCACAATCATGACGTTACTGATTCCCAATTGCGGAATCATGTCGAAGAACACGTGATTCGCCCGGTGCTTGAGATGGCGAACCTGGACTCACGTGCCACTCGCATCCTCATCAATCCGTCCGGTCGATTTGAAATCGGTGGTCCACAGAGTGACGCAGGGCTCACGGGCCGCAAAGTGATTGTTGATACCTATGGTGGGTTTAGCAGGCACGGTGGCGGCGCCTTCAGCGGGAAAGATCCTTCCAAAGTCGACCGTTCCGCGGCCTATGCCATGCGGTGGGTCGCAAAGAATGCGGTGGCCGCGGGCCTGGCAGATCGGTTAGAGGTTCAGGTCGCCTATGCCATTGGCAAGGCAGCTCCCGTTGGCTTGTACGTCGAATCCTTCGGCACAGGCAAGGTCGATGACGAAGCAATTAATCGAGCTATCCGTGACGTGTTCGACCTGCGCCCGTCGGCGATTATCCGCGACCTTGATTTGCTGCGTCCCATCTACCGTGAGACCGCTACCTATGGTCATTTCGGTCGCGAACTCCCCAACTTCACCTGGGAGCGCCTGGATCGCGTCGACGAGTTGCGTTCTGCGGCCGGGCTCTAACAATGCCTGCGGCATCCATCGCGCGGGTGCTGATCGATTCCCCACTCCCGCAACTTGATCGACTCTTCGATTATCGGATTACCGACGAGCAAATTTCTGATGCCCAGGTTGGTTGTCGAGTGCGTGTGCCGCTGCGTTCGGCTCGAAGAATCGCGGAAGGTTTCATTGTCGAACTGGTATCGACTGTCGACTACAAAGGCGTGCTCAGCGAACTCGACGCAGTAGTTTCTTCCGTTTCAGTGCTACCGCCCGAGGTGTATTCGCTCGCGCGAAAAGTGGCTGATCGCGCTGCGGGCAGTGCAAGCGACATCGTTCGTCTCGCTGTCCCCAAACGCCAAGTTCGTGTCGAGAAAGCCTGGATTGCGGCGCGCGCGGTCGGGGAGAGTTCCCAGGAGTCTCCGGAAGCGGGCGTGCCGGAATTAGAGCAGGTTCCAGTAGCGGAATATTCGGTTGCGGCCGTGGACCAAGCGATTGTTGACTCTGCCCGTGTGGCAATGGAGGCAATTCCGCGAATCGTTGAAGTAGATGGCTCCTGGGTGGGGCATTGGGCCGTGACCATGGCGGCATTGGCCTCGCGGGCTCTGGCTTTGGGCAGCGTAATTCTTGTCGTGCCTGACTATCGTGATCAGGCGCAACTCGATGTCGCGTTGGCAGCCGTCCTGGCACCAGAACACATCGTGCGCATCGATGCTCGGCAACCCAACCCCGATCGGTATCGCGCACACTTGGCGTGCCTTGAGGGAACCCCAAAGGTGATTGTCGGAAATCGTTCGGCCGTCTACGCCCCAGCGCAGAGACTCGCACTCATCGTGATGTGGAACGACGGAGATCCGTTACTTTCCGAACCCCTTGCCCCGTATGCGCACAGCAGGGACGCAGCGCTTATCCGGCAAGAGCAACAAGGATGTGCACTTGTCTTCATGAACCATGCCTGCACGGTCGAGGTTGAGCGACTCGTGCAGCTCGGTTGGTGTACCTCCCTCGCGCCGCTCAAGCGATACTTGCCCAAGGTGATTCCCACCGCCCAGCAGTCGGCGGACGACGTGAACGCGGCGAAGGCCAGAATTCCCTCCAGCGCGTGGCGAGAGGCGAAGGCGGCTCTGGAGCATGGACCAGTTTTGATCCAAGTTGCGCGTCCCGGATATGCACCTCAACTCGGTTGTGATTCCTGCGGACAGGTGGCACGGTGCACCAACTGCAATGGTCCCCTCGGCCTCAAGAACCCGCACGCCGCCCCGTCGTGCGCCTGGTGCGGTGCCATTGCCGCGCGTTGGACGTGCAGGCACTGCGCCGGGACAAAGTATCGGTTGCAAGGGCAGGGTGCGACGCGTACGGCGGAAGATCTGGGGCGCGCGTTTCCCGGTGTTCCCGTAGTTATTGCTGATGGAGAGCGGCCAATCCTGGAGGTGGGGCGCCGCCCAGCCTTGGTGATTGCCACCCGTGGCGCTGAGCCGATCGCCGCGGGCGGATACCACGCCATCGTGCTTCTTGACGGTGAACGTATGCTCGCGCGCGAAAGCCTTCGAGTCGGAGAAGACTGCCTCCGTTGGTGGTCAAATGCCATCGCGCTGGCAGCAAACGGCGCGCCCAGTGTGTTGGTCGGGGTTGGCGGCTCACTTGCCGGCGCACTAGCCACGTGGCAACTCGATGACTTTGCTCGCGGCGAACTTGCTGACCGTCGACGACTCCGCTTCCCCCCGGCCATTCGAGTCGCGACAGTGTCGGGAGATTCCGCCTCCACTACGCGCGCTATCGAAAGCGTGGCGGGATTGGACGGGGTCGATGTGCTTGGCCCGGTCGATACCGAACCGGGCCATGTGAGAGCGATCGTACGGTTCGATTTTGTTCGGGGGGCTGAGGTAGCTTCTGCCCTTCGCGCTGAGGTGATTCGCAATGCTTCATCTCGCCGAAAGCGAGTGCCTTCAGCCGGAGCTCCGGCGCCAGCGCCTACACTGAGAGTCCGGTTTGATGATCTCGAACCGTTCGAGCAACTGTAGAGGCACTGGTGAGGAATTTGCGTGTCGTTTTCGCCGGCAGCCCGGCAGCAGCAGTTCCCAGCTTGCAGGCGATTGCTGCGACGCCACATGACGTCGTCGCGGCGGTGACGAGAGAAGACGCGTTACTTGGGCGAAAGCGAATTCGCACGCCCACGCCGGTAGCCACTGCAGCAGAGGAACTGGGTATTCCTGTGCTGAAGGCAAACCGGCTTTCAGGCGAACCAACCGAGCGAATTGTGGAGTTGAAGCCCGATCTCGGCGTTATTGTCGCGTACGGGGGACTTGTGCGTGAGCCACTCCTTTCCGCCCCCAGACTCGGTTGGATCAATCTTCATTTCTCTTTGTTGCCGCGATGGCGTGGCGCAGCACCTGTTCAACGCGCCATTATTGCTGGCGACGAAATCACCGGAGCCACTGTGTTTCGCCTGGTAGAAGAACTCGATGCCGGGCCAGTTTTGGGCATGATGACGCAGTCTGTCGGCAAGAATGAAACAGCCGGTCATCTCTTGGAATCTCTCGCGACTGCTGGCTCGGAACTTCTCGTGAGCGTGGTTGCCGCGATGGCGCAGGGCGACATCCGTTCCGAAGAACAAGTTGGGGACGTCACGCTCGCGCCCAAGCTCACAATCGATGACGGTCGGATCAGCTGGAACGCATCCGCAGCAACGGTCCATCACCGCATCCGTGGAGTGACTCCGGAACCCGGTGCTTTCACGACCGTCGGCGAGGACCGGCTCAAGATTCTTGATGCGACGATTGCCCGCGATGGTCTTCGCCTTGCCGTCGGCCACATGGAGAGTGACGGTGGACGAGTGCTTGTCGGCACAGAAACAGACCCGATTGAATTGATCACGATTCAACCGGCAGGTAAGAAGCCGATGAAGGCGACGGACTGGTGGCGCGGACGACGCGGCCGCGAGGCGGTGGCCGAGTGAGTGCCGGTGTTCAACCCGCTCGCCGCGTGGCGTTCGAGGTCATTCGGGCAGTGTCTGAGTCGGATGCGTACGCAAATCTTCTGCTCCCGGTAAAGCTGGATCGTGCGGGGCTTTCCGGCCCGGATGCTGCACTCGCTACCGAGTTGACCTATGGCACGTTGCGCCAGCAAGGCTTTTACGATCGAGTCATTGAGAGCGCGGCGGGTCGCTCAATAGACAAGATCGATCCACCAATTTTGGACGTGCTGCGGCTGGCGGTTCATCAACTTCTTTCGATGCGTGTTGCCCCGCATGCGGCAGTCGATGAGGCGGTGACGCAAGCCCGCGATGTGGGGTCCCGCTCTGCCACCGGATTCGTGAACGGCGTTCTACGCACGATCACGCGTACAGAGCCGAGCCAGTGGCGTGAACGAATCATTGGAAATCAGAAGACGGAAGACGAACGCCTGGCCACTGAGTTTTCACACCCGGTGTGGATCGTGCGCGCGTTTCGACAGGCGCTTGCAGCGGATGGGCGGGAAGGCCAGTTGGAAGAACTCCTTGCCGCAGACAATATTGCTCCTCGCGTCACTCTTGCTGCGCTGCCGGGGCTGGCCACTCCAGAGGAACTCGTCGGTGCTGAACCCGGTCTGCTGTCTCCATTTTCTGCAATTAGCGCTGGGGGAGATCCGTCCCGTTGGGAAGCGGTCAAGTCCGGCAGAGCACGGGTTCAAGATGAAGGCTCGCAGTTGGCTGCGCTCGCCTTGAGCCGGGCTCGTCCAATTACGGCGGGGGAGCGATGGCTAGACCTGTGTGCTGGCCCAGGTGGCAAAGCGGCGCTGTTGGCCGCTGAAGCACGTGCCGGCGGCGCAACACTTGTCGCGAACGAGGTTTCCCCAGTACGGGCCAAGCTCGTTCGAAATGCCCTCGCAGCGTTAGCGGACCCACCGCAGGTACTTGAAGAAGACGGCCGTGACCTCGGTTTCCGATTGGCAGGCACGCTCGACCGTGTACTCCTCGATGCACCGTGCACAGGCTTGGGTGCTTTGCGACGCCGTCCGGAAGCTCGTTGGCGCAAGCAACCAGCGGACGTCCCCGAACTCACGGCGCTTCAATTGGAGCTGCTTGCTGCGGCTGCCGCAGCGCTCAAGCCCGGAGGGCTTCTGGTATACGCCACCTGTTCACCACACGTGGCCGAAACGCGCGTTGCGGTTGCGTGCGCAGTGCGCGACTACGGGCTATCGATGTTGGATACTCCGGCAGTTCTTAGGTCAATTGCCTCGCCAGGCACAGATATTCGCGGCACAGATTCCGCTCAGTTGTGGCCGCATGCTCACGGTACGGACGCGATGTTCATTGCCTTGATGGAGAAACCTCTCGCTACTGGCTGACCCCGGTAGGCTGGCACCATGCCGGCTCGCATCAACCCCAGCATTCTTTCCGCAGATTTTGTCAACCTCGAACGAGACATCAATCGGATCGCGACAGCTGATCTAGTTCACGTCGACGTGATGGACAATCACTTTGTTCCGAACCTGACCTTCGGTCCGCAAATGGTGGGTCGAATTCAAGAGGTCTCGCCAATTCCTTTGGATGTCCATCTCATGATCGACAATCCGGACCGCTGGGCGCCCGGCTATGCTGAGCTCGGTGCATTCTCGGTCACTTTCCATGCTGAGGCTGCGACTGATGCTGTGCTGCTTGCGCGCCGCTTGCGTGCAATCGGTGCGCGCGCGGGACTTGCGGTGAAACCCGATACCCCAATCGAGCCGTATCTCGATCTCCTTCCCGAGTTCGATCAGATTTTGGTCATGACGGTTGAACCGGGTTTTGGCGGCCAGTCTTTCATCGAGTCCGTTCTGCCTAAGCTCGTTTCGCTTTCGGATGCCGTACGGCAAAGTGGCCTCGACGTCTGGTTGCAGGTCGATGGCGGCGTTGATGAGCGATCGATCGCGGTTGCCGCAGAGGCGGGGGCGAATACGTTTGTGGCGGGTTCGAGTGTTTACAACACGGGTAACGCCGAGGAGAACATTGCGGCACTTCGCGCAGCAGCGGAACCTCATCTGCACTGATACCGGTGTGTCTGGTTTGATTGAGAGATGAGCGACTTCAACAAGACCAAGCCCGAGATCGATTTTCACGACTCTGACGCACCAAGTGTTCTCGAAAGCAAAGACCTCGAGGTGGGCTCGGGCGCGGAAGCTGTCGCGGGCGCAACAGTTGAAGTGCACTACGTCGGTGTTGATTACGAAACGGGCGAAGAGTTCGATGCAAGTTGGAATTCAGGGCAAACACTGACGTTTCCCCTTCAAGGCTTGATCGCCGGGTGGCAAGAAGGAATCCCAGGGATGCGTGTCGGCGGACGTCGCGAACTCGTCATCCCTCCGCACCTCGCCTACGGTCCGGCAGGAGGCGGCCACGCACTCTCGGGCCGTACTCTCATTTTCGTGATCGACCTTTTGGGCGTTGCGTAGCCGGTAGCCTTGACTACGTGAAGACTTTCGACGAATTATTTGCCGAGCTGGCCGACAAGGCTGCGCTTCGGCCACCTGGTTCTGGCACGGTGGCGCGACTTGACGAGGGCGTTCACTCCATCGGCAAGAAGCTTGTCGAAGAGGCCGCAGAGTCATGGATGGCAGCCGAACACGAGAGCGCCGATCGCACGGCCGAAGAGCTATCGCAACTCTTGTATCACGTGCAGGTTCTCATGCTCGCAAAGGGCTTGACCACTGAGGATGTTTACCGACATCTATGATTGCCGATGTATTTTTCGATCGCGCAACCTGCACAACCGTTTGACTGTGCCGTACTGAATGTCCAGACGGCGGGAGAAGAGAATCAGCATGCTCAGAATTGCCGTTCCGAACAAGGGAATGCTCGCCGAGTCGGCCACTCAGATGTTGTCGGAGGCCGGCTATGTCGTCCGACGCGACTCGAAAGAACTCATCGTTTTTGACCCGGTCAACGAGGTGGAGTTCTTTTATCTCCGCCCACGTGACATCGCGACCTACGTCGGTTCTGGCGCATTGGATGTTGGGATCACCGGCCGTGACCTTTTGCTGGATTCGGGATCAACCGCAACCGAGATTGCCGGTCTGGATTTTGGCGCGTCAACGTTTCGTTTTGCGGGTCCGGCAGGAGAGTTCACGGCGTTGTCCGAGCTTTCCGGAGTGCGCGTTGCCACGAGTTATCCGGGCTTAGTCGGGTCGTTCCTCGCTCGCGAGGGGGTCACGTCCGAGATCGTCGTACTCGACGGCGCGGTTGAAACTGCCGTGCGCTTGGGTGTCGCGGATGCCGTTGCAGATGTCGTGTCGACCGGAACTACTCTTCGCCAACAAGGGCTCGAGGTCTTCGGTCCTGTGCTTCTCGAATCGACTGCCGTTCTCATCAGCTCTGGCGAAGAGCTTCCCGGCCTTACCCGGTTCCAACGCCGCATCCAGGGTGTCCTTGTTGCGCGTCAGTACGTGCTCATGGACTACGACCTTCCCGCGGAGCTTGTGGAAAAAGCGGCGGCAATCACTCCAGGCCTCGAATCACCCACGGTGTCTCCACTGCGCGACTCAGACTGGGTTGCTGTCCGGGTCATGATCCCGCGAGCGAAAACGAACGCAATCATGGACGAGCTATACGAACTAGGCGCACGGGCGATCCTGGTGAGTTCTATTCACGCGGCCCGCATCTGATGGTGCTTCCGGTTCGGGTGATTCCGTGCCTTGATGTGGCGGACGGTCGTGTGGTCAAGGGCGTGAATTTTCGCGGCCTGCGCGACGCTGGTGACCCGGTGGAATTGTCGCGCCGCTATTTTGAACAGGGTGCGGATGAACTCACGTTTCTCGACGTGAATGCCACGGTCGACAATCGAGAAACAGCGTGGGACATCGTGACCCGCACCGCTGAACAGGTGTTCATCCCCTTGACCGTCGGCGGCGGCGTGCGCACCGTTCAGGATGTTGCGAAGCTTCTTGCAGTGGGTGCAGACAAAGTGGGTGTGAACAGTGCTGCCATTGCTCGGCCCGAACTCATTGATGAGATTGCCGATCGGTTCGGTTCCCAAGTTCTCGTGCTTTCCCTGGACGTGAAGCGATCCGACGGACGATTCGTCGTAACGACTCACGGCGGTCGTACTGAAACCAACATTGACGCTCTGGAGTGGGCTGCCGAAGTTGTTCGACGGGGAGCCGGCGAGCTCTTAGTGAATTCGATTGACGCAGACGGCACGAAGAACGGTTTTGATCTCGAACTGATTACCGCGATTCGGGCTATCAGTGGTGCCCCGGTGATCGCCTCCGGCGGCGCTGGCGCCCGCGAACACTTTGCGCCGGCCGTTCACGCCGGTGCGGATGCGGTACTTGCGGCATCCGTGTTCCACAATGGGGAATTGACTGTCGGTGACGTAAAGGAATCGCTCGCAGACAGTGGAGTTGTGGTGAGGGAGAACGCATGAGCGAGATCAACAGCGGCAACATCGTTGAACGCGCACGGTTTGGCGCGGATGGCTTGATGCCGGCGATCGTTCAAGAAGAAGGCTCCCGAGACGTTCTGATGCTTGCCTGGATGAACGCCGAAGCGTTGCGTCGCACGCTTGACGGGGGACTCGTTACGTTTTGGTCGCGCTCACGTCAAGAATTGTGGCGGAAGGGCGACACGTCAGGTAACCATTTACGGTTGCTGAAGGTAGCGCTGGACTGCGATTCGGATGCGCTGCTGGTCACTGTTGAGTCCGTTGTGGCCGCTTGTCACACCGGCGCCCACAGTTGCTTTGATGCAGAAGCGAGTGAACAATGACCACTCGCGAAGCCTTCGATGAGCTCTTAAAGGAACACCGAGTTGTCCCGGTTATCCGTGAACTGTTCGCGGACGGCGAGACCCCGGTGGGCATCTATCGCAAACTCGCTGCAGGCGTCCCTGGCACGTTCTTGCTGGAGTCTGCGGAGCAGGGCGGAATCTGGTCCCGATATTCATTCATTGGCGTGTCGAGTTACGGGGTTCTCACCGAACGCGACGGAGCAATGCACTGGCTCGATTATGGGCTTTCGGCCACTCGCGCTCTTGGGGCATCCCCCTCATCAGAACCGTTAGAAGCACTCCGACAATTGCATTCGAACTGGAGCACGCCGCATATTCCTGGGTTGCCACCGCTCACCGGTGGTCTCGTCGGTTTTGTGGGTTGGGATGCTGTCCGTCAGATCGAGCGGTTGCCCAATGGTCCGCCGAGGGACTACGAAATCCCCGGCCAGGCACTGTCCTTCGTGCGGGAACTCGTTGTTGTCGACCACCGAACCGGCTCCCTTCAGTTGATCGTTACGGCACTCAATGATGGCCGTGACAGCCCGGATTCACTGTGGAATGACGCGAACGTCGCGTTGGATTCCCTCCAAGCGCGCCTCGCTGCACCCTCGGAGGCATGGGTTGCCGAAGTGGACTTGACGGTGGATCCGACCGAACGCAGCCGAGTGGACGCGGCAACGTACTACGCAGGCGTTGAGACGTCGAAACAGTACGTCCGCGAGGGCGAAGTGTTTCAGGTTGTCTTGTCCCAACGTTTTGATCACGACGTCACTGCTGAACCGATCGACGTGTATCGAATTCTCAGGGCACTGAATCCAAGTCCATACATGTACCTCCTCTCACTTGCCGAACCGGATGGTGAAGCGTATTGGGTCGTGGGTTCGTCTCCAGAGGCGCTCGTGAAAGTCGACGACGGTCGCGCGTACATGCATCCCATTGCCGGTTCCCGGCCGAGAGGCGAGACGCCTGAGCGTGACCTTGACTTGTCCAAGGAACTCGCGGGCGATGAGAAGGAGCGCGCAGAACATCTCATGCTCGTGGACTTGGCACGGAACGACCTCCAAAAGGTGTGTGAACCGGGCAGCGTTGAGGTGACGGAATTCATGCAGGTTGAGCGGTTTAGTCACATCATGCATTTGGTCTCTTCCGTGGAAGGCGATGTGCGCGAAGGGGTTGGACCCATTGACGTGTTGCGCGCGACGTTCCCTGCCGGGACGCTGTCGGGTGCGCCTAAACCTCGTGCTCTCGAAATCATTGACGAGCTGGAGCCAGCCGCGAGGGGACTGTATGGCGGAGTCGTCGGCTATTTCGGATTCTCGGGTGACGTGGACTTAGCGATTGCCATCCGCACCGCGACGATTTCTCGAGGCGTCGCGCGAGTGCAAGCCGGAGCCGGAATTGTGGCCGACTCAGACCCGGAATCCGAGTTTGTGGAGTCGCACAACAAGGCAGCGGCACCGCTGCGAGCGGTGGCCGTGGCGAATCAAATGCGACGGGTTACCCCGTGAGTCCACGTTCCTTGCGTCTCGCGAGCATCTTGGGGGGCGTAATTCTGGCCGCGGTCGCGCTCCTGAGCTGGTCTCAGTCATGGATTGTCGTTGTACTGAGCGGCCAGGCTGCGCCCCACCCCGACCTCGCGGTATCGGGCGATGTGGCTGCGCCGGCCGTTGCCGCCCTCGCCGTTGCCGCCCTCGCGGCGTTCGGTGCTGTGGCGATAACCGGACGGTTCTTTCGCGTTGTCTTGGCTGTGCTTGTGGTCGCAATCGGTGCGTCTGCCGTGTTGTCTGCCGTGTTGGCCATCACCGATCCGACCACGGCGGTAGAACCTGCTGTGACGGAGGCAACGAGCATTTCGGGCACCGGAGCAATAGCCGCTCTGATCGAGTCCCTAACACTGACCGCGTGGCCGTTTGTGGCTGCAGTGTCAGGAACACTTCTGGCACTTCTCGGAATCGCCATCGTGTTGACCGGACGATCGTGGCCAGAAACTGGGCGACGATACGAAACCGTGCGCTTAGAACCGGCTGATGCCCATGACGAGCGCGCTGACGATAGCTCTGTTTCGGATTGGGACGAGTTGAGCGGCGGAGCCGACCCAACCTCCCGCTAGACTGGCACGAGACCAACGTTTCTCACGAATTACTGGAGTGACATGAGCAACACAGACATCTCTGATCCCGGTCACGGGCATTCGCCTGCGGCATGGACGGCCGTCATCATCATGATGTTCGCCTTCCTGCTCGGCACGATCGCCTTTTGGATCGTCTCGACCTGGCTGTTCTGGGTGTCGGCTGTTGTCCTCGTAGTTGGCGCCCTCTCGGGCTGGGTTCTCGCGAAGGCCGGCTGGGGAGTAAACGGGCCGCGCTACGTGCCCAAGAACTCCCACTAGTCGAGTGCTCACGCAACTTATCGCTGGAGCCGTCGCCGACGCTACAGCGAGACAGCAACTTCGCGCTCTGCCGATCCTTGAGCGCGAGGCGGGCGAACAGCGCCCAGCGCGAGACGTTGTGGCTGCGCTTTCACCGGCAAATCACGTCAAGGTCATTGCGGAGATTAAGCGGGCGAGCCCATCGCGCGGCCCACTCGCCGAGATTTCCGATCCCGCAGACCTCGCCCTCAAGTACGTCGAAGGGGGAGCGAGCGCCATCAGCGTCCTCACCGAGGGAAGAAAATTTGGCGGATCTCTTGCCGACCTCGAGGCGGTTCGCGCCGTTGTTGACGTTCCCGTTCTGCGCAAAGACTTTATTGTGATGCCCTATCAAGTGCTCGAGGCCCGCGCTGCTGGGGCGGATCTTGTGTTGCTCATGGCATCCGCTCTAGACCAATCGGAACTTCGGAAGTTGAACGATCTGGTAAACGACTTGGGCATGACAGCGCTCGTGGAAGCTCACGATGCCGAGGAAGTTTCCAGAGCTGTCGATATCGGGGCAAAAGTAATCGGTATTAACGCCCGGAATTTGAAAACATTCGAGCTCGACCGCGAATTGTTTGGCAGTCTCGTCGACGGAATTCCGGCCGGGACAATTCGAGTAGCCGAATCTGCGGTTTCCACGGCGACAGATGTTGCGCGATACCGCGCGGCAGGCGCAGACGTTGTGTTGATAGGCGAAGCGCTCGTCACCGCAGACCCGATCGCGACTCTCGCAGAATTCCTGGCTATCTGATGTCTCTCCGTGAAGTTGAAGGACCATATTTCGGTGACTTTGGGGGACGGTTCGTTCCAGAATCTCTCGTTGAAGCGCTCGATGAGCTCACCGCGGAGTACGCAGCTGCTAAAGCGGATCCCGCGTTTGGTGCTGAGCTTTCTCGTTTAGGGACCACGTACACGGGGCGCCCGTCGATCATTACGGAGGTTCCCCGCTTCGCGGAACACGCGGGCGGCGCGCGAGTGATCTTGAAACGTGAAGACCTCAACCACACCGGCTCACACAAAATCAACAACGTTCTTGGTCAAGCACTGCTCACCCAGAGAATCGGCAAGACTCGCGTCATCGCCGAGACCGGGGCAGGGCAGCACGGGGTAGCCACCGCTACTGCTGCTGCGCTTCTCGGCATGGAGTGTGTGATTTATATGGGTGAAGTCGACACCCAACGTCAGGCACTCAACGTCGCCAGGATGCGACTGTTGGGCGCAGAAGTGATTCCCGTCACGACGGGGTCTCGAACGCTCAAAGACGCGATCAACGAAGCCATGCGTGACTGGGTCACCAACGTGGCCACGACCAATTACATTTTCGGAACGGTCGCTGGACCACACCCGTTCCCCGCCATGGTTCGCGATTTCCAAAAGGTCATTGGCGAAGAGGCCAGACAACAGGTCCTTGACCTCACCGGGGCGCTGCCGGATGCGGTTACCGCCTGCGTTGGGGGTGGATCGAACGCGATTGGTATCTTCGACGCATTCCTTGACGACGAAGGCGTTGCGCTCTACGGGTTTGAGGCGGCAGGAGACGGCGTAGATACGCCGCGTCACGCGGCCACAATCACCAAGGGGCGGCCCGGGATTCTGCACGGGGCTCGCTCGTATCTTCTTCAGGATGATGACGGCCAGACCATTGAGTCTCATTCGATCTCGGCGGGACTGGACTATCCGGGGGTTGGGCCAGAGCATTCGTGGCTTGCCGACATTAAGCGTGCGCGATACCTCCCGATCACGGATACCGCAGCGATGGATGCGTTTCGGCTACTGTCACGCACCGAGGGAATCATCCCGGCCATTGAATCCGCTCATGCGTTGGCAGGCACGCTGGAGCTTGGCCGCGTGCTTGGCCCCGAGGCGACAATTTTGGTGAGTTTAAGCGGGCGGGGAGACAAAGACATGGAAACAGCGGGCGAGTGGTTCGACCTTTTGGACCACTCGTGAGCGCCGCAACGTGCGCGGTTGAATCCGCGATTGACGCACGAAAGTCCACTGGTGGGGCTCTCATCGGCTACCTCCCGGTCGGGTTTCCGAACCTGGAGACCAGCATCGACGCGGCAGTCGCGATCGCCGAGAACGGCGTCGACGTCATCGAGCTTGGCCTACCGTATTCGGACCCCGTCATGGACGGTCCGGTGATTCAGAAAGCAACGCAAGCTGCTCTGGCCGGTGGTTTCCGCCTTGCCCACGCGTTTGAGGCGGTGCACGCGATTCGTGAGCGAGTTTCCGTGCCGATCGTGCTGATGACGTATTGGAACCCCGTCGTTCAGTATGGCGTTGATCGATTTGCGGACGATCTCGTGGCGGCCGGCGGCGCTGGGATCATTACCCCCGACCTCATCCCCGATGATGCCGCAGATTGGCTTTCTGCTTCCGAGCGCACTGGGCTGGACCGGATTTTTCTTGCGGCGCCATCCTCGACGGACGAACGTCTGCGGATGATTTCAGAAAACTCGCGTGGTTTTGTGTACACCGTTTCCACTATGGGAATTACCGGTGCACGATCTGATGTTGATAGTGCGGCCAAAAAGTTGGTCTCACGACTGCGCGATGCCGGTGTCGAACGGGCGTGCGTCGGACTTGGGATTTCGTCAGCTGAACAGGTCCGTGAGGTTCTTGACTACGCGGATGGCGCTATCGTCGGCTCCGCTTTGGTGTCCGCACTCCACTCTGGCGGGGTGTCCGAGCTTGCACGCACGGCATCCGCGCTGTCACTCGGTACTAGGCTGAACTAGCCCTCGCCCCTCTTTGAAAGGCAAATCGAATCGTGTTTGGATTCTTGGCCCAGTTGCCCACTAGCATTCCCAGTCCTGACTATGTATGGCAGGTCTTTTACCTCGGTACCTGGTTGCACGACATTGGCCTGACCTGGGTCACCATCCCGATTGCAATTCACGCGTACGCGTTGTGTATTTTGTCCGGCATCATCGCGGCGACGATTCTTACCGGGTATCGGCTGAAGCGTCGCGGTGCTGACGCCGGAGTCGTTCTCGATATCGCTCTGTGGTCGGTTCCTTTCGGAATTATCGGCGGGCGGATCTTCCACGTAATCACCCACCCGGATGACTACTTCGGTCCCGGCAAAGACCTTATGAAAACCCTCTACATCTGGGAGGGGGGCATGGCTATCTTTGGTGCACTCATCCTCGGAGCGTTGGGTACCTACATCGGCTGCCGCCTTTCCGGAGTGCGCTTCACGAGTTTCATCGATGCTGTTGCGCCCGGTCTTCTGTTGGCGCAGGCGTTTGGGCGTCTCGGCAACTACTTCAACCACGAACTTTATGGACTCCCCACCAACCTTCCATGGGGTCTTGAGATCGAAGCGACCAATCCGGCATTCCCTGCCGGCCTTCCCGCCGACACGCTGTTCCACCCCACGTTCCTGTACGAAATCATCTGGAACCTCATTGGCGTCGCAGTACTTCTCTACATCGAGCGTCGCTGGCGCATGGGCAGGGTCACTATTCCGTTTGTTGGTGTTGAGATGCCCGCACCGGTCCCAGGCGCCTACCGGCTCCAGTGGGGCAAAATGCTCGGTGCGTACCTCATTTGGTACGGAGTGGGCCGCAGTTTCTTCGAATCGATTCGCATTGACCCAAGTGAAATCTTCTTCGGCATCCGCACGAACGTCTGGGCTGCGTTCGGTGCGATCGTCATTGGACTCATCATTATTGTTGTCCAGTCGCGTCGGCACCCGGGGGTAGAACCGGGACCATATCTGCCGGGTCGTGAATGGTCGCCCGATGCTGTTGTACACTCTGAAGACGTTTATTCGGACGCTGATTTCGAAGGCAATGAAGGCTCGGACTCGTCACCACCCGCGTCGTCCGCTCAAACGAAAGGCACGAAGACCGCCATAAGCGGTAGTGCGAAGTAGCAGTCCAGCGCAAAGTGTGTGGCCTTCGGGCCGGCGCAGACTTCCACGGGCCAGTGACGTCCCTTCCATCAATTTCGGGAGGACGAATCATGGTTCCTAAGCAGCCGCATTCTCGTTTTAGCACGGCACCCGACGCATCCGGGTTGTACGATCCAGCGTTCGATCGTGACGCGTGTGGCCTTGCGATGGTAGCCACTCTTCGCGGTACCGCCGGCCACGACATCGTGGAATTGGCTCTCACTGCCCTGCGCAACTTGGAGCACCGTGGCGCCGTCGGATCCGACGCTGGTACCGGTGACGGTGCGGGGATCATGACGCAAATCCCTGACGCATTCCTGCGTGCGGCGGTGGACTTTGAACTTCCCGCAGCGGGGCACTTCGTGGTCGGTTCGGCCTTTCTCCCCAATGACGACGCTGAACGTGCGGAGGCAGTCCGCGAGTTTGGCGAATTCGCGACAGCCGAGGGTCTCACGGTGTTGGGCTGGAGAACAGTGCCAGTTGATGACAGCGTTCTCGGTTCACTTGCGCGCGAGGCCATGCCCGCAATTGAGCAGGTATTTCTCTCGGCGGGTGACGAACACGGAATTTCCTTGGACCGTCTCGCATTCCGACTGCGCAAGCGCGCAGAGCGCGAACTGAATATCTATTTTCCGTCGTTGTCCTGTCGCACGCTTGTCTACAAGGGCATGGTCACGACGCTGCAGCTTGAACCGTTCTACCCTGACCTTTCGGACCCGGCATTCGCCTCGCGACTCGCGCTTGTCCACTCCCGCTACTCCACCAATACGTTCCCGTCGTGGCCGCTAGCCCAGCCGTTCCGAATGTTGGCACACAACGGTGAAATCAACACGGTTCAAGGCAACCGAAATTGGATGCGTGCGCGGCAGTCACAGCTCAGTTCCGAGCTTCTTGGCGATATCGAGCCGTTGTTGCCCATAGTGACACCAGGGGGAAGCGACTCGGCATCCTTCGATGAGGTTCTCGAACTACTCACGTTGTCCGGACGTTCACTCCCGCACTCGGTCATGATGATGATTCCCGAAGCGTACGAAAACCGAATGAGTATCGAGGACGACCGTCGGGCGTTTTATGAATACCATTCGGGACTCATTGAACCGTGGGACGGCCCGGCCGCCATGGTGTTTACTGACGGAACTCTCGTTGGCGCCACGCTAGACCGCAATGGTCTGCGTCCCGGCCGATTCCTCGTGACTGACGACGGACTTGTCGTGCTGGCAAGTGAAATCGGGGTTCTGGAACTCGACCCACGACGCGTCGTGCGTAAAGGCCGACTCCGCCCGGGCAAAATGTTCCTGGTCGACACTGAAGCCGGGCGTTTGATCGAAGACGATGAAATCAAGCAATCGCTCGCGGCGCAGGAGCCGTGGGGGGAGTGGCTTGAGAACGGCCGAATCAATCTTCGTGACCTGCCAGAGCGCGAACACATTGTTCACACACCTGCCTCGGTCGGACGACGCCAACGCACGTTTGGGTACACGGAAGAGGAACTGCGGGTTCTGATCGCCCCGATGGCACAGAACGGTTTCGAACCGATTGGCGCCATGGGCACCGATACGCCCATTGCGGTTCTCGCTGACCGACCACGACTACTGTTCGACTACTTCACGCAACAGTTTGCGCAGGTGACCAATCCTCCTCTCGACAGCATTCGAGAAGAGGTCGTAACGTCCCTGAAACTTGGTATCGGGCCAGAACTGAACCTTTTGGATGCCACACCGGAGCACGCCTACCAAATCATTCTCGACTTTCCGGTCATCGACAACGATGAGCTCGCCAAGATCCAGCACATTGATGCGTCTCCGGGAAGCCGCACGACAACGACGATTAAGGGCCTCTACCGATTCGACGAAGGTCCACGAGCGCTTCCGGATCGACTCGATGCACTGTGCGCTGAAGTGGATGATGCGATTGCCAGGGGAGCGAAGTACATCGTGTTGTCGGATCGCGATTCGACAAAGGATCTTGCGCCGATTCCTTCCTTGCTGATGCTCTCGACAGTGCATCATCACCTTATCCGCCAAGAGAATCGACTTCGGGTTGGGCTGATTGTTGAGGCTGGCGACGTGCGCGAGGTACACCATGTCGCGATGCTGGTTGGCTATGGGGCATCCGCGATCAACCCCTACCTCGCCATGGAAACTGCTGAACAACTTGTGCGGATTGGCGTCCTGAAGGACCTCACTGCTGAGCAGGCCGTTGCGAACATTATTCGCGCTCTTGGCAAGGGTGTTTTGAAGACAATGTCCAAAATGGGAATTTCGGTCGTGAAGTCGTACGCGGGCGCTCAGGCGTTCGAAGCGATCGGACTCGCGCAAGACTTCGTTGACGAATATTTCACCGGCACGACGTCTCGACTTGGTGGAGTGGGCATGGAGGTGATTGCTGCAGAAAACTTGGCGCGTCACCGAAGTGCGTATCCGGATGAGGCCGCCACCACAGTGCACCAACACCTTGGAACCGGTGGGGAATACCAGTGGCGTCGAGGCGGTCCTCCGCACCTGTTTAACCCGGACACGGTTTTCAAGCTCCAACATTCCACTCGTGAACGCCGCTACGACATTTTCCGCGACTACACGCGCATGGTGGATGAGCAGGCAGGCAATCTGATGACTCTGCGAGGGCTTTTCGCGTTGCGTGAAGGAGATCGGCCCGCGGTGCCACTGTCCGAGGTTGAACCCGTGTCGTCCATTGTGAAACGCTTTTCGACCGGTGCGATGAGCTATGGCTCTATCAGTGAGGAAGCGCACGAGACTCTCGCAATCGCCATGAATCGTTTGGGTGCGCGAAGCAACACGGGCGAGGGTGGCGAAACGGTAGAGCGACTGCTCGATCCGGAGCGGCGCAGCGCCATCAAGCAAGTAGCGTCTGCGCGTTTCGGGGTAACGAGTCTGTATCTCACGAATGCAACGGATATTCAGATCAAGATGGCGCAGGGCGCAAAGCCTGGCGAGGGTGGACAATTGCCGCCATCGAAGGTGTACCCGTGGATTGCGCGCACGCGGCATGCGACGCCCGGCGTCGGGTTGATCAGTCCGCCGCCGCACCACGACATCTATTCAATCGAGGACTTGAAACAACTCATCTACGACTTGAAGCGGGCGAACCCGGATGCCCGAATTCACGTGAAACTCGTGAGCCAGTCTGGCATTGGTGCTGTGGCCTCCGGTGTCGCAAAAGCGCTTGCCGACGTCGTTCTCGTCTCAGGCCACGACGGCGGAACCGGCGCAAGCCCACTGTCGTCGCTCAAGCATGCCGGAACGCCGTGGGAACTTGGGCTCGCGGAGACCCAGCAAACACTCATGACAAATGGTTTGCGCGACCGCGTGGTTGTTCAGGTTGACGGGCAGCTGAAAACCGGTCGCGATGTAATTGTGGCTGCACTTCTTGGTGCCGAAGAGTACGGGTTCGCGACAGCCCCCCTCGTCGTGTCCGGTTGCGTCATGATGCGCGTGTGCCATTTGGATACGTGCCCGGTTGGGGTCGCAACTCAGAATCCGGAGCTGCGCGAACGATTTACCGGGAAGCCAGAGTTCGTGGTCAACTTCTTTGAGTTCCTTGCTGAGGAAGTACGGGAGTATTTGGCTGCGCTTGGCTTCCGAAGCCTGGAGGAGGCCATCGGCCACCGCGAGTTGCTCAACGTCGACGGTGCGATTCAGCACTGGAAGGCGGATGGCCTTGACTTGGCTCCTGTGCTTGTCCCAGGCAGCAATGATCCCGACGCTCCGCTCAGTCATCGTCGTGACCAAGAGCACGGTTTGCACGACCACATCGATCGCACACTCATTTCGCTTTGTGAACCGGCACTTGACCGCAAGGAAACGGTTGAGCTTTCGGTAGCAGTGCGAAACACTGATCGTGCAGTAGGCACCTTGCTCGGCCACGAAATCACGAAACGATTTGGTGAGGCTGGATTACCGGAAGACACCATCACGATTGCTCTCACGGGTACGGCAGGCCAATCACTCGGCGCTTTCCTTCCCAGTGGCGTCACACTTCAGCTCGAAGGGGATGCCAACGACTACGTGGGCAAGGGGCTCAGCGGCGGCACGATTTCACTGCGACCACACCGTGACAGCGTCTATCAAGCAGAGCGCAACGTTATTGCCGGAAACGTGATCGGGTACGGCGCGACAAGCGGAAACTTGTTTATCCGGGGAGTCGTTGGCGAACGTTTCTTGGTGCGAAACTCCGGCGCGACGGCTGTCGTTGAGGGAGCAGGTGATCACGCCCTCGAATACATGACTGGTGGTACCGCCGTCATCCTTGGCCCGGTTGGTCGGAACCTGGGTGCGGGAATGTCTGGCGGAACGGCATACGTTTATCGCTTGCCATCCCAACGAGTGAATCGCGAAGCGAAGGAGAGCGGCGAGCTCAGAGTAGAACCTCTGGATCGCGCCGATGTTGAATTGCTCCGAGACCTCTTGGAATTGCACGTTGAACACACCGGTTCAACTGTGGCCAGCACGCTCCTGAAGGATTTCGAAACTGCGGCATCCGACTTTGTTCGGGTTCTTCCGCGCGACTTTGCCACAATTATCGAAACGCGAGCGAAGGCAGTGAGCGAAGGGCTGGATCCCGACGGGCCCGAAGTGTGGGAGCGAATTGTGGAGGTGACTGGTGGCTGACCCCAAAGGTTTTCTGAAGACGCGATCGCGCGAACTTCCCCCGAGGCGTCCCGTGTCCGTTCGACTCATGGACTTCAAAGAGGTCTACGAACCCGGTGATGACACAGTGTTGCGTCGGCAGGCGGGTCGATGCATGGACTGCGGCGTTCCGTTCTGTCACCAAGGTTGTCCACTGGGCAATCTCATTCCCGAATGGAATGACCTGATTCGCCGCGGAGAAGGTCGCGAGGCAAGTGAACGACTTCACGCGACAAACAACTTCCCGGAGTTCACGGGAAGATTGTGCCCTGCACCGTGTGAGAGTTCGTGTGTTCTTGGGATTAGCCAGGAGCCAGTCACCATCAAACTGGTTGAACAGTCCATCATCGATCAAGCGTGGGCGAATGACTGGGTGCAGCCGCACCCTCCAGAACGACTCACCGGCAAGACCGTCGCTGTGGTCGGGTCCGGCCCAGCGGGCCTGGCTGCCGCTCAACAGTTGACCAGGGCAGGACACACTGTTGCCGTATTCGAACGCGACGATCGTATCGGCGGACTGTTGCGGTACGGCATTCCGGACTTCAAACTCGAGAAGAAGCACATCGAAAACCGGCTTCGCCAAATGCAGGCGGAGGGCACCAGGTTCCGCGCCGGCGTCAACATCGGTGTTGACATCACGTGGGCGGACCTACGCACGCGCTACGACGCCGTCGTGATCGCCACGGGTGCTCTTGTGCCGCGTGACCTACCAATCCCCGGGCGAGAGCTTTCTGGAGTCCATTTCGCGATGGAATACCTGGTTCAGCAAAATCATGCCGGTGCCGGGGATGAAGTGTCGCACCAAATCACTGCTAAGGATCGCCATGTCGTGATCCTTGGCGGAGGCGACACCGGGGCGGACTGCTTGGGCACAGCCCATCGACAGGGCGCGCTCTCCGTGACAACACTCGCCATCGGAACTCGCCCGCCGGATGAACGTCAAGCGACACAGCCGTGGCCAACCCATCCCTTGGTTTTTGAAGTCTCCTCCGCCCACGAAGAGGGTGGCGAGCGCAAATTCCTCGCATCAACCGTGGAGTTCATTTCCAACAATGCCGGTGAGGTATGTGGCGTGCGGGTGGCCGAAACCGAGTACATGGATGGCCGCCGCGTTCCAAAGTCCGGTACCGAGCGAGAAATTCCCGCAGACCTGGTACTTCTGGCTCTCGGGTTTACCGGTACCGAGACTGGTGCGCTGGAGTCCGAACTGAATCTAGCCGCTGCTGGCGGGACGTTAGAACGCGATACCGACTACCAAGCGAACGCTCCTGGAGTGTTTGTGGCGGGCGATGCCGGGCGTGGACAGTCCCTCATCGTCTGGGCCATTGCCGAAGGACGCGCCGCAGCGGCGGCCGTTGACCGGTACCTTGAAGGGGCTACGGAACTTCCTTCGCCGGTTAAGCCAGACGACCGTGCCATTAGTATTTGACCGCCCGACTCTTCATCCACCACCCATGAACCAAAACTAAGGACACTTGTGAGACGCGCAAAGATCGTCGCAACCCTAGGCCCGGCAACGTCGAGCTATGAAAACATCAGAGCCATCCTCGACGCGGGGGTGGATGTCGCGCGCATGAACTTGAGCCACGGCACCTACGACGTCCATGAAGAGGTCTACGCGAACGTGCGGAAGGCCGCAGACTCGCTTGGTCGGGCAGTAGCGGTCCTCGTAGATCTTCAGGGTCCCAAGATTCGACTTGGCAAGTTTGGGGCCGGCCCATACGACCTCGCGGTCGGGGACACTTTCCAAATTACGACCGACGACATCATCGGAAACAAAGACATTTCGTCCACGACCCACAAGGGCCTTCCGGACGACGTCAAAGAGGGCGATCCGCTCCTGATCGATGATGGCAAGGTCACGTTGCGAGTGACCGGTGTCGAAGGCAACGTCGTGACGACCACCGTTGAAGTGCCGGGTGCTGTGTCGAACAACAAGGGGATCAATCTTCCCGGCGTTGCTGTCAATGTTCCGGCACTGTCCGACAAAGATGAGGAAGATCTGCGATGGGGTCTCGGTCTTGGTGCCGATCTCATCGCGCTCTCCTTTGTTCGAAGCGCTGACGACATCGTGCGCGTTCACGAAATCATGGCGGAAGAGGGACGCAAAGTTCCTGTCATCGCAAAGATCGAGAAGCCGCAAGCCGTTGACAACCTTGAAGACATCATTGATGCCTTCGACGGAATTATGGTCGCGAGAGGCGACTTGGGCGTAGAACTACCGCTTGAAGCGGTGCCCATTGTGCAAAAGCGCGCGGTGGAGTTGTGCCGACGGATGGCGAAGCCGGTGATTGTCGCCACACAAATGCTTGAGTCGATGATTTCCAGCCCTCGACCAACGAGGGCTGAGACCTCCGATGTTGCCAACGCCGTTCTTGACGGCACAGACGCGGTCATGCTGAGTGGTGAAACCAGCGTGGGAGAGTTCCCGGTCATTACGGTTCAGACCATGGCGCGCATTGTCGAGTCGACGGAAGAACACGGTCTCGACCGAATTCCACCACTGGGTACGACTCCTCGGACCCAGGGCGGTGCTGTCACGCTCGCTGCCGCTGAAGTTGCCGAGTTTGTGGAGGCAAAGTTCCTGTGCGTGTTTACCCAGTCAGGTGACTCTGCGCGTCGGATGGCGCGCATTCGATCGCGTATCCCGATGCTCGCTTTCACACCTATCGAGGGAATTCGCCGCAGGCTTTCACTGACCTGGGGAATTCGTACCTTCAGCGTGGACATGGTTTCCCACACAGACGAGATGTTCCGTCAAGTTGACGACATTCTTCTGGGGGAGGGCCTGGCAGAAATTGGCGACAAGGTTGTCGTAATTTCGGGTTCGCCTCCCGGAATTGCCGGTTCGACAAACGATATGCGGGTGCACCAAATTGGTGACGCGCTCAACGCAGTCGTTCCCGCCTGGGTCAAGTAACAAGTATCTGTGCCGGTGGTGGGACTTGAACCCACACGCCCTTTCGAGCAAAGCATTTTGAGTGCTCCGCGTCTGCCATTCCGCCACACCGGCTCTCAGTACGTCGTCAAGAGTATCGCAAACGGAGACCTCCTCAACGCGCTTTCCCGTAAGCTTTCAGTTGTGTCAGATCAAGAGCCAGAATCCCCAACTGCCCGCAGAGTCGTTGTGGCGGAAGACGAGTCGCTGATTCGGCTCGACATTGTAGAGACCCTGCGTGACAACGGTTTCGATGTTGTCGGTGAAGCGGGCGACGGTGAGGCCGCTGTGGCCTTGGCGACCGAGCTTCGTCCCGACCTGGTTGTCATGGACGTCAAGATGCCCAAGCTTGATGGTATTTCCGCTGCAGAACAGCTCACTAAAAACCACATCGCCCCTGTTGTGTTGCTCACCGCGTTCAGCCAAAAGGATCTTGTCGAACGGGCCACGGAGGCTGGCGCACTCGCGTACGTAGTCAAGCCGTTCACCCCGAGTGACCTGCTTCCCGCGATCGAAATTGCTCTCGCCCGGTATGCCCAGATCGTCACGCTAGAAGAAGAAGTGTCTGATCTCGTTGAACGGTTTGAGACCCGCAAGATTGTTGATCGCGCCAAGGGGCTCTTGAACGAAAAGATGGGCCTGAGTGAGCCCGATGCTTTCCGTTGGATTCAAAAAGCATCAATGGATCGTCGCCTCACCATGCACGACGTTGCCGTCGCAATTATCGACCAACTGTCGCCAAAAAAGAGCTAGTTAGGCGTCGCGGAGAAGGTTCGTCATCCGCACAGTCGACAGGCGATTGCCTTCGTCATCTGTAATGACGATTTCATGGACGGTGAGTGTGCGTCCAAGGCTGATCGCGGTGCAGGTTCCGGTTACCCAGCCTTCGGTCACTGAGCGGCTGTGACTTGCGCTGATCTCGATACCGACCGCGTAGCGGCCGGGCCCGGCGTGACTGTGCGCAGACATCGATCCGAGCGATTCGGCTAGCACCACGTGGGCGCCGCCGTGCAAAATTCCATAGGGCTGGGTGTTTCCCTCCACCGGCATTCGAGCAATGGATCGTTCGGGGCTCAACTCGAGAATTTCGATCCCCATCTTCTGACCGAGCGCCCCGGTAGGAACCAGTGGGTCAACTTCGGTGGACGGGATATGCATGGTTCTAGAGTCCTTCAGTTCGGAGTCAGTGGCGACGGCTAGGCTTGCACTCGTGCCGGACATCGCAAAGCCTACCCTCATGGTCATTGACGGTCATTCGTTGGCCTTCCGTGCGTTTTACGCACTTCCCGTCGACAGTTTTATGAACCGGGAGGGGCAGCATACGAACGCGATTCACGGTTTTATCGCAATGCTGATCAACCTCTTGCAGAATGAAAAGCCGACTCACTTGGCTGTCGCATTCGATATTTCTCGCTATTCGTTCCGCACCAGGGAGTATCCCGAATACAAGGGCACGCGAGGCGAGACGCCGCCGGAGTTTATTGGCCAGATTCCGCTTCTCGAAGAAGCACTTAAGGCCATGGGCATTACGACTATCAGCAAGGAAGATTTCGAGGCCGACGACATTTTGGCGACACTATCGGCGCAGGGCGCCGCTGACGGTTTCCACGTTCTTGTCGTTTCGGGAGACCGCGACAGCATCCAATTGGTGAATGACGATGTCACCTTGCTGTATCCGAATGCGCGCGGAGTGTCCGAACTCAAGCGGTATGACCCGGCCGCGGTCGTCGAGCGCTATGGCGTACGGCCGGAGCAGTATCCCGATATTGCGGCTCTCGTCGGCGAGACGAGCGACAACCTCATCGGGATCGACAAGGTTGGCGAGAAGACCGCGGTCAAATGGGTACTCCAGTACGGCGGACTAGACGAGGTTCTTGCGCACGCCGATGAGATCAAGGGTGTAGTCGGCGAGAAGCTTCGCGAACAAAAAGACAACGCCATCCGCAACCGCAAACTGAACCGACTCGTCACGGACGTCGACCTTCCGGTCACGCCGAAAGATCTTGAACGCCAACCAATCGACCAGGCAGCCGTTCGCGAAGTGTTCGACAAACTTCAATTTCGCACCCTCCTCGACAGAGTTCTCAAAATTGCCGGGGCCGAAGGTGCTGTGGTTGACGAGGTGGCACCGCCCAAGGACGAGCCGCCGGTAAAAAGGCTTGTCGACGAGGAGCTTGCGAAGTGGCTTCAGACAGCGGTTGGCGATGGATCACGACCACTCGGTCTGATTGTGGAGACGGCCGATGGAGTGCTGTCTGGACTGGGCATCGCCACGACTGATGATTCGGCATATGTGCCCTGGGGTGCGCATCGTCCAGACTATGCAGCGCTCGAAGAGTGGTTGAGCAGTGATGCTCCCAAGCATCTGTTCCTCGCAAAGCGCGCGGTGAAGGTATTGGCAGCAGCGGGAATTGCCTTGAACGGTATTGCGTTTGACACGACACTCGCGGCGTGGTTGCTCAAGCCCGGCGGCAAAGAAGAATCAGTAGCGGGGCAGGTCTATACGCACCTTGGCGAAACTGTCGTGGAGACCGACCAAAACCAGCTTGTACCCGAAAACGAGGGCCTTAGTCCGGCCACAGAAGCCTGGTACGTGCTCAGAATCGCTCAAGAACTTGGCGAACGCCTCAGCCAGGGGTCTCGTAAGGTTCTCGATGAAATCGAATTGCCGCTCATCCCAGTTCTCGCTCAAATGGAACTTGACGGTATCACCGTAAATGCGGATGCTCTGGCTAAGTTGAACACGCGTCTGACCGATCGCGTGGCAACAATCGCGAAAGATGCCTTCGCGATTATTGGGCGTGAAGTAAACCTTGCCTCGCCGAAGCAGCTACAACAGTTGTTGTTCGACGAGTTGGGCATGCCGAAAACCCGTGCGACAAAGACCGGGTACTCCACGGATGCTGCGGCACTGGCTACTCTGCAGGACCAGCTTCCCGAACCACACCCCTTCCTCGAGCTCCTCTTGCAGCACCGAGACGCAACCAAGCTCAAGCAAATGATCGAAACACTCGAACGTTCGATTCGTCCAGACGGCCGCATTCACACGACCTACGACCAGACCGGTACCAGTACAGGCCGAATTTCTTCCAACGATCCAAACCTTCAAAACATCCCGGTGAAAGCCGACGAAGGCAAAGAGATTCGCGCAACCTTTGAGGCGGGTACTGACTTCGACACGTTGTTGACCGCGGACTATTCGCAAATCGAAATGCGCATCATGGCGCACTTGTCCGGGGACCCCGGTCTCATCGAAGCTTTCAAAGCGGGGGAGGACCTGCACCGTTTCGTTGGCGCCCGTATTTTTGGTGTCGAACCAGCCGATGTCACTCCGGAGATGCGGACAAAGGTCAAGGCGATGTCGTACGGTCTCGCGTACGGCCTCAGTGCGTTCGGTCTCTCCAAACAATTGCGCATTGAAGTGAGTGAAGCAAAGCAACTCATGGTCGACTACTTCGCGCGGTTCGGCGCCGTACGTGACTATCTCCGCGATGTGGTCGCTCAAGCCAAAATTGATGGATACACCGAGACCATTTACGGCAGGCGCCGCCCGTTTGGCGACCTCAACTCGAACAACCGAGTCTTGCGCGAGAACGCCGAACGCGCAGCGCTGAACGCGCCCATTCAGGGTTCGGCTGCCGACATTATGAAGATCGCCATGCTGGGCGTCTCCGCAGATCTCCGCGACCAAAATCTTTCGTCTCGCATGCTCTTGCAAGTTCATGACGAACTTGTTTTCGAGGTCGCCAAGGGTGAACTTGACGCAGTGACCAACATTGTTCAAGAGCGGATGTCTCACGCCGCGGAACTGACGGTTCCCCTCGACGTTCAGATTGGAACAGGTCCGAACTGGGACGCTGCAGCTCACTAGTTCCTTAGGGCGTTGCTCCTCGTTATGCTCAATTCATGACCGAAGCACCTCCCGCCCACTCGCCTGCTCGCACGCCAACAGTCATCGATGGCATTGCCGAAAAGTGGGTCACCACTCTCGCTGACCTTGACCCCGATATCGCGATTTGGATCGGCATCCCGGGGCGTATCAAGGAATACGGTGACCAGTCACCAGAGGGCCACCAACGGATCAGAGACGAGAGCAAGAAAGTTCTCACGAAGCTTCAGAATGCCGAACCTGTCGATGACATCGACTGGGTGACGAAATCTGACTTGAGCGGCCAACTGGAACTCGCGCTTGAGGAACACGACGCGGGCCTGTGGAAGCGTGACCTCAACGTGATCGCGTCACCGGCGCAAGGCTTGCGCGACGTGCTTGACCTGATGGCGCACGACACCGCGGACGACTGGAAATCCATTGCGGACAAGCTCTCCAATTTGCCGAAAGCAATGGACGGCTACATCGAGTCACTTCGCCAAGGAATTGCTGAGGGAAGTGTCCCGGCGCGTCGCCAGGTGAGGGAAGTCCTGAGCCAGGCAAAGAAGTACAGCGCGAAAGACGGCTTCTTCTTCACCTTCGCCGATTCAGCCACGACAAGCGACGGTGCTGACCTCCCGGACTCTCTCCTGACTGAACTCCGCATCGGGGCAGCGGCGTCCGCCGGAGCCTACGCGAAGCTTGCCGAGTTCTTTGTGGGTGAGCTTGAGCCTTCGGCGTCCGACACCGATGCTGTCGGCCGAGAGCTTTATGCCCTGCATTCCCGTAGTTTTCTCGGCGCGAAGATTGACCTTGACGAGACGTACGAGTGGGGGATTGAGGAACTCGCCCGCATGGTCGAGGAACAAACCCGAATCGCCGGAGAGATCAAGCCAGGCGCATCCGTCGAGGAAGCGATCGCCGTGTTGGATGCGGATCAGTCGCGCAAATTGCACGGCACGAAGGCATTGCAGGAGTGGATGCAGGACCTGAGTGACACTGCAATCTCGGAATTGTCCCAATCCCACTTCGACATTCCCGAGCCGGTGAAGAATCTGGAATGCATGATCGCGCCCACGCAGGAGGGTGGAATCTACTACACAGGGCCGAGTGATGACTTTTCGCGCGCCGGTCGCATGTGGTGGTCGGTACCAGCGGGCATCACTGAGTTTGATACCTGGCGGGAAAGGACCACCGTGTATCACGAAGGCGTTCCCGGCCACCACTTGCAAATTGCGCAAGCGGTCTACAACCGGTCGAGCCTCAACACGTGGCGCAGGCAACTTGCCGGCACGAGTGGGCATGCCGAAGGGTGGGCCCTCTACGCCGAGCGGCTTATGGAAGAGCTCGGCTACCTTGACGATCCGGCGGACCGGCTTGGAATGCTGGACGGCCAGCGGATGCGCGCCGCTCGAGTGGTGTTGGATCTTGGCGTACACCTGGGCAAGAAGCGACTCGACGGCAACGGAGTGTGGGACTACGACTACGCGTTTGACTTCATGAAGAAGAACGTGAACATGAACGAGCCGTTTGTCAGGTTCGAAGTCAATCGCTACTTCGGTTGGCCCGGTCAAGCACCGTCCTACAAAGTGGGTCAGCGTATTTGGGAACAGTTGCGTGACGACGCGAAGGCTCGTGAGGGGACCTCTTTCGTCATCAAGGAGTTTCACCGCAAGGCGCTCGATATCGGCGGTGTTGGTCTCGATACTCTTAGGGCCGCTCTGGCCAGATAGTTTCAGCAGGAGGGAAAGCTTGTGGCTGTTCGCTGGTATTCGGTCGTCATTGATTGTCACGATATTGCTGTCCAAGCGCGCTGGTGGGCCCGAGTGCTCGACTGGCGTATTTCGTACGAAGACGACGATGAAGTGGTCATTGCCCCTCCTCACGCGACGGAGGTGAGTGCCACGCCTCGACTGCAGGATCATGGTCCCGAAATGTTTTTCCTCCCGGTCCCCGAAACAAAAACACTGAAGAATCGGCTCCACATCGATCTCGCTCCCGGCTCAGGCGATGACCAAGCCACAGAAGTTTCGCGGCTTGAAGCGATGGGTGCCAGGCGCATCAATGTCGGCCAGGACGAATCAAAAGTTTCGTGGGTCGTGATGGAAGATCCTGAGGGCAACGAGTTCTGCGTTCTGACTGCTCGCGAATAGCGTCACACACAGCATTGGCGTCGCGGAACGGTAAGCGCTAGGCTTGAATGTCACGTCTGTGACGTTCTATCCGCCTGCCGCGGCGAAACCAACACGCATTTCTCGCTCGTGGCCCGATTTATGTCCCCACTGGAGCAACAACTACATGACAACCGCAACGACCACCGGCCCCAAGCAGGTCGCCATCAATGACATTGGATCTGCTGAAGATTTTCTGGCCGCGGTCGAAAAGACCCTAAAGTTTTTCAATGACGGAGACCTTATCGAAGGTACCGTCGTCAAGATCGATCGTGACGAGGTTCTCCTCGACGTCGGTTACAAGACCGAGGGTGTTATCCCCTCCCGCGAACTCTCTATCAAGCACGATGTTGACCCTGATGAGGTTGTCAAGGTTGGCGACACCGTTGAGGCTTTGGTTCTCCAGAAGGAGGACAAAGAAGGTCGCTTGATTCTGTCGAAGAAGCGCGCACAGTACGAGCGTGCGTGGGGCGACGTCGAAAAGATCAAGGATGACGACGGAGTCGTCACCGGGACGGTCATTGAGGTCGTCAAGGGCGGCCTGATCGTCGACATCGGTCTTCGTGGCTTCCTTCCCGCCTCTCTCATTGAGCTCCGTCGCGTTCGTGACCTCACGCCGTACCTTGGCCAGGAGATCGAAGCGAAGATCCTCGAGCTCGACAAGAACCGCAACAACGTTGTGCTTTCCCGCCGCGCACTGCTGGAGCAGACGCAGAGCGAGAGCCGCAGTTCGTTCCTTGGCAACCTTGCTAAGGGCCAGGTTCGTAAGGGTGTCGTTTCCTCGATCGTCAACTTCGGTGCGTTCGTTGACCTCGGCGGTGTGGACGGTCTCGTTCACGTGTCCGAGCTCAGCTGGAAGCACATTGAGCACGCGAGTGAGGTTGTCGAGGTTGGCCAGGAGGTCACCGTTGAGATCCTCGACGTCGAGCTTGACCGTGAGCGCGTCTCGCTCTCGCTCAAGGCAACTCAGGAAGACCCGTGGCAGCTCTTCGCTCGCACTCACGCGATCGGTCAGGTTGCACCGGGCAAGGTCACGAAGCTCGTTCCGTTCGGCGCCTTTGTTCGCGTCGCAGACGGCATCGAAGGCCTCGTGCACATCTCTGAGCTCTCCGGCAAGCACGTCGAACTCGCAGAACAGGTTGTCGCTGTTGGCGACGAGGTGTTCGTGAAGGTCATCGACATCGACCTCGAACGTCGTCGGATCTCGTTGAGCCTCAAGCAGGCCAACGAGGGCGTCGACCCCGAGGGCACCGAGTTCGACCCGGCGCTTTACGGAATGCTCACCGAGTACGACGAAGCCGGAAACTACAAGTACCCGGACGGATTCGACCCGGAGACCAACGAGTGGAAAGAGGGCTTCGAGTCCCAGCGCGAGAAGTGGGAGCTCGACTATGCAGCTGCTCAGGCTCGCTGGGAAGCCCACAAGAAGCAGGTCGCTGCAGCGGCGAACGAAGAGATCCGCGAGGTTCCAGCCGGAACGTCAACGAATGGCTCCGACGAGTCCTCAGCGGGAACCCTCGCTGACGACGAAACGCTCGCCGCACTTCGCGAGAAGTTATCAAGCAACAACTAGCCCGAGTAATACCTAGCGGTTAGACGAAACGGTCGGTTCCTTCGGGTGCCGGCCGTTTCGCTTGCGTCGACGTCTAATGATCAACCAGATGATCCATACGACAAGTGGGATCACGAGGATGATGAGGAGCGGAAGCAATAACGCCACGAGTGACACTGCCGCACTTCCGATATCTTCAACCGCGCTGACGACGGGAGTGACAACACCCGCCGTCGCCATATTGATCATGGGACGCGCAGCTGACTTGGCGAGATGCACAACAAGAGCGATGACGACACCGAGAGCAATAGTTACCCACTGGTTGCTCGCGAAGAACTCCTCGGGGTTCGCCACGGCGGCGGTGGTTGCCGTCGCGCCAGAGCCGAATGCGAGTCCGCCTGCGGTCGGCCGGACAACGGTTTGCAACCAATCGTTGATGTGATCTACCACGGGAATTTTGTCCGCGACAAACTCGATCACGAGCAGCACCCCGAGTGTGCCGAGAACCCAGGGGTTCTCCAGCCACGCCCATCCACTCGGCAAACTCACGCCGTCAAGGAAGCGGCCAGCAAGCCCCAAAGCCAAAAGTGGAATGTATGCGTTGAGTCCTGCGGAGAGCGCCAAGCCTGTTCCGGTGAGCAATTCCAGCATGGTCCCCCTTCCAACGGTGACGCCAAGCTAGCATGTCGGTGTGTACCTGATTGGACTTACTGGTGGAATTGCCGCAGGAAAATCTGTGGTTGCGGCCCGGCTTGCCGAGCACGGGGCAGTGCACATCGACGCTGATCAGCTCGCACGTCAGGTGGTTGAGCGCGGTGAACCCGCTCTCGCCATGATTGAGAAGGAGTTTGGCGCGGAAGTTATTGGGCCAGATGGGAGTCTCGATCGCGCGGCATTGGCCTCCATCATTTTTTCCGATCATGAGCGGCGCACAGTACTCAACGGCATTACCCATCCAGCGGTAAAGGACCTTGCGCGGCGCCTTATTGACGAAGCAGCAGCACAAAACCCGGGCGCCGTTGTCGTGTATGACGTGCCTCTCCTGGTTGACGCTGGCGTGGATTCTGAACACAAGTTCGACCTTGTCGTCGTCGTTCACGCGAGCATGCAAACGCGGCTAACGCGACTGATGGAGTTGAGAGGATTGTCGCGAGCGGAAGCCACTCACCGATTGAATTCTCAAGTGAGCGACACCGAAAGGTTGGCTGTTGCTGACGTCGTCATTGATAGCAATGGCAGTCTCGACGACACACTCCAGCAAGCCGATGCACTGTGGGAGAGCGTCGCCCGTTCCGCTTGAGGCAAACACCTCAGCTGTCGTCGGTGGATGTGTTTAGGCTGGGGTAATGCAACCCACTCGCGCCGTTCGTCCATTCGAGGTCGTCAGCGAGTACGCGCCGAGCGGGGATCAACCCGCGGCTATCGCAGAGCTTGCAGCCAGAATCAACGCGGGTGAAACAGACGTGGTGTTGTTGGGCGCGACGGGTACGGGAAAGTCTGCGACGACAGCCTGGCTTATCGAACAAGTTCAACGACCTACGCTGATTTTGTCGCAAAACAAGACGCTGGCGGCTCAATTGGCGAATGAGTTCCGTGAGCTTATGCCCAACAACGCCGTTGAATACTTTGTGTCGTACTACGACTACTACCAGCCGGAAGCGTACGTTCCGCAAACCGACACGTTCATCGAAAAGGACAGCTCGATCAACGCGGAAGTGGAGCGGTTGAGGCACTCAACCACAAACTCTCTACTTAGCCGGCGCGACGCTGTCGTAATCTCTACCGTTTCGTGCATTTACGGTCTTGGTGCTGCCGAAGAATACCTGGAAGCAATGGTTGCTTTACAGGTCGGAGAAAAGATCCCTCGCGACCAACTCGTGCGCCGTCTTGTCGCAATGCAGTACCAGCGCAACGACATCGACTTCTCTAGAGGCAAATTTCGCGTGCGTGGCGACACCATCGAGATCATTCCGGTCTACGAGGAACATGCGATTCGCATTGAAATGTTTGGCGATGAGATTGAAGCTCTGTACACGCTTCATCCGCTCACTGGCGATGTGATCTCATCGATGGACTCGGTGTCCCTGTTCCCGGCAACTCATTACGCGGCGAGCCCCGCCACGATGAAGCGTGCGGTCGCCTCAATCCGTGAAGAGCTTGCCGAACGTCTCGAGGAGCTCGAGCGGCAGGGCAAACTTCTGGAAGCACAGCGCCTGCGCATGCGCACGACGTTTGATTTGGAAATGATGGAGCAGATTGGCTTCTGCAGCGGCATCGAGAACTATTCGCGTCACATTGACGGCCGTAACCCAGGGGAGCCACCCAACTGTTTGCTCGACTACTTCCCGGAAGACTTCCTGGTCGTCATCGATGAATCCCACGTCACGGTGCCGCAAATTGGTGCCATGTACGAGGGCGACGCAAGCCGCAAGCGCACGCTTGTGGAACACGGGTTCCGCCTCCCCAGCGCACTCGACAACCGACCACTCACCTGGAATGAGTTCCTTGAACGTGTCGGGCAGAAAATTTATCTTTCCGCGACTCCGGGCCGATATGAACTCGGTGTCACCGACAGCATCGTTGAGCAGGTGATCCGGCCGACCGGGCTGATTGACCCACGGATCGTGGTGAAACCAAGCAAGGGGCAAATCGATGATTTGCTCGAAGAAATTCGCGTGCGGGCCGAACGCAATGAGCGAGTTCTTGTCACCACCCTCACAAAAAAGATGGCGGAGGAACTTACCGACTACTTCACTGAAGCGGGCGTTCGAGTTCGATATCTTCACTCAGATGTCGACACACTGCGCCGCGTCGAGCTCCTCACAGAGCTCCGACAGGGTGTGTTCGATGTTCTGGTGGGAATCAACTTGCTGCGAGAAGGCCTCGACCTTCCGGAAGTCTCGCTCGTGTCGATCCTTGACGCAGATAAAGAAGGCTTCCTGCGCTCGTCGACGTCGCTCATCCAGACCATTGGTCGGGCCGCGCGAAACGTCTCGGGAGAAGTACACATGTACGCCGATCGACTGACCAACTCCATGAAGCAGGCGATTGACGAAACAGATCGACGGCGTGAACGGCAAGTCGCGTACAACACGGAACACGGCATCGATCCGACCCCCTTGCGCAAACGCATCGCCGACATCACCGATGTCTTGGCCAGGGAAGATGCCGACACCGAACAATTCCTGGCGGGCCGCGACGGCAAGAAGCGGGCGCCCACTCCAGCATTGGGTACCGGAACTCTTCAGCGCGAGGGCCTCGCGGCGGCAGGGGCGAACGAAATCGAAACAATTATTCGAGACCTCAACGAACAAATGCTTCGTGCAGCGGGAGAGCTCAAGTTCGAACTTGCCGGCCGACTGCGTGACGAGGTGGCAGATCTCAAGAAAGAGCTTCGTCAAATGGAGGCTGCAGGTCACATCTAGTGCAATCAAGACAATGTCGGTCGTCTCCGTAGAATGGTGAGAGTGTCTATACCCCAATCAAATGCCGTGCACGCTCACCTCAGCGTGCGAGGGGCACGAGTTCACAACCTCAAAAACCTGAACATTGATATCCCAAGGGACTCGCTTGTCGTCTTTACCGGCTTGTCGGGATCTGGCAAGTCAAGTCTCGCGTTCGACACAATCTTTGCTGAGGGCCAACGGCGCTATGTCGAGTCTCTTTCTGCCTATGCGCGACAGTTTCTCGGTCAGGTAGATCGCCCGGACGTCGACTTTATTGAGGGTTTGAGCCCCGCGGTCTCTATCGATCAAAAGTCCACAAATCGAAATCCACGATCTACCGTCGGTACGATCACCGAGATTTACGACTACATGCGATTGTTGTGGGCCAGGATAGGCATCCCGCACTGCGCCGAGTGCGGTGAACCGATTGAACGGCAGACTGTCCAACAAATTGCCGACCAGTTGATGGAGCTCGAGGTCGGCACTCGGTATCAAATTGTCAGCCCCATTGTGTCCAAGAAGAAGGGCGAATTTGTCGACCTCTTCAAGGAACTCGCTGCCGGCGGCTATTCACGTGCTCTAGTGGATGGCGAAGCTGTCCAATTGACGGCGCCACCCACGCTCAAAAAGCAGTACAAACACGACATCTCGGTTGTTGTAGACCGACTCGTCGCCGGGGAGGACATCCTCGGTCGACTGACCGATTCACTGGAAACCGCGCTGCGTCTGACCGACGGCGTTGTGGATATCAACTTTGTTGACGAGTCAGGGGCCGCCGCGTGGCGCAGTTTCTCGGAGAAGCTGTCCTGCCCAAATAATCACCCGGTGCAGCTCACGGAAATTGAACCGCGGACATTCTCGTTCAATGCACCATTCGGTGCGTGCCCCGAATGTTCTGGACTCGGAACCCGGATGTCTGTCGATTCAGAGCTTCTTCTCGGCGACCCGTCGCTCAGCCTTGCAGACGGAGTCATTCTCCCGTGGACTCAGTCGGGCAAGGGGCTCTACAACTACTTTCAACGCTTGTTGTCTGGTCTCGCTAGCGACCTCGACTTCTCACTTGACACCCCGTGGTCAGAGCTCAGTGAAGCGACCCGTGAAGCCGTACTTCGTGGCAACAATTTCAAGGTCACCGTCAAGTGGAAGAACCGCTTTGGCAGGGAAATGACGTATTCGACCGGGTTTGAAGGCGTTATTCCCTACATTGAACGAAAGTATCTCGAGGCAGAAACCGATTCTGCACGTCAGCGCTGGTCAAACTATCTCCGTGAGATTCCCTGTGTACTTTGTCATGGACAGCGTTTGAAGCCCGAGGTGCTCGCGGTCACGGTGGGTGGCGAGAGCATCGCAACCGTGTCAGAACTCAGCCTTGTCGATTCGTTTGGGTTTATGAACGACGTGCAACTCACCGATCGCGAAGCGAAAATCGCGGCAGCCGTGCTGCGGGAGATACGTGCCAGACTCGAGTTTCTTCTCGAAGTTGGACTTGGGTATCTAAACCTTTCACGCGCAGCAGGCTCGCTGTCCGGGGGAGAGGCTCAACGAATTCGTCTGGCAACCCAGATCGGTTCCGGACTGACCGGTGTCCTGTACGTTCTTGATGAGCCGAGCATCGGGCTTCACCAGCGCGACAACCGTCGACTGATTGAAACCTTGATAAAGCTTCGCGATCTCGGCAATACGCTCATTGTGGTCGAACACGACGAAGACACGATCCGCACTGCGGACTGGCTCGTGGATATTGGCCCTGGCGCGGGCGAGCATGGCGGTGAAGTGGTTCACTCCGGTGGCTTTGATGATCTGCTTGCGAATACGCGCTCCATCACTGGCGACTATCTTTCCGGACGGAAGTCGATTGCTACCCCGCACAAGCGCAGACCCGTTGACCCGGAGCGCATTGTGACGGTGGAGGGCGCTCGGGCGAATAACCTCAAGAACATTACCGTCGGTTTCCCGCTCGGCACGTTCGTTGCTGTGACAGGAGTCAGTGGCTCCGGAAAGTCCTCTCTCGTCAACGACATTTTGTACCGATCACTTGCCAACACGTTGAATGGTGCACGTAAGATCCCTGGCCCGCATACGAGGATTACCGGATTAGACAATCTCGACAAGGTAGTCCATGTTGACCAAGCGCCGATCGGGCGAACACCGCGCTCCAATCCGGCGACCTACACCGGAGTGTTCGATCGAATTCGCACACTCTTTTCCGAAACAGCTGAAGCAAAAGCCCGCGGATATTTGCCAGGACGGTTTAGCTTCAATGTCAAGGGTGGCCGTTGCGAAAACTGTTCCGGTGACGGCACCATCACGATTGAAATGAACTTCCTTCCGGATGTGTATGTGGTGTGTGAAGTGTGTGGTGGCGCCAGGTACAACCGCGACACTCTCGCCGTGCACTACAAGGGCAAAAACATCGCTCAAGTGCTTGATATGCCCATTAGCGAGGCGGCAGAGTTTTTTGAAGCGATTACGAGCATTCACCGCTACCTCAAAACGTTGGAGGAAGTCGGGCTCGGCTATGTTCGACTTGGCCAGAGTGCCACCACTCTGTCGGGAGGCGAAGCGCAGCGCGTCAAGCTCGCAACAGAGCTTCAGCGGCGTTCACTGGGTCGAAGCATTTACGTGCTCGACGAACCGACGACTGGACTCCACTTCGAAGACGTTCGAAAGCTGCTTTTGGTGTTGAACGGACTCGTCGACAAAGGCAACACGGTCATCGTCATCGAGCACAATCTTGATGTCATCAAGTCAGCGGACTGGATCATTGACCTTGGCCCTGAAGGCGGTGCCGGCGGCGGAAAGGTTATCGCCGAGGGAACGCCAGAAAAGCTAGCTCGATCGAAAAAGAGTCACACCGCACACTTCCTACGGGAAGTTCTCGAACACGCTACCTCATGACCAACACGGTGAGCTACCGGCCGAAACCAGGAGAGATTCCCGTTTCGCCTGGTGTGTATCGCTTTCGAGATGAGTCCGGCCGTATTCTCTACGTTGGTAAGGCGAAGAACCTTCGCGCCAGACTAAGCAACTATTTCGCACCACTCACGAGCCTTCACGAACGAACGCGACGCATGGTGACGACCGCGACGTCAGTCGAGTGGACAGTTGTCGCCAGCGAATTCGAAGCGCTGCAACTCGAATTCAGCTGGATCAAGGAATTCAGTCCGCCGTTCAACGTGCAGTTCCGGGACGACAAGTCCTACCCCTACCTGGCCATCACTCTTGCTGATGATGTCCCGCGAGTGCTCATCACCCGGAATCGTTCGATTCCAGGCGCCCGCTATTTCGGGCCATATACGAAAGTGTGGGCTATTCGAGAGACTCTTGAGTTGCTGCTGAAAGCCTTTCCGATGCGCAGCTGCACTGACTCGGTGTATCGACGCGCGGAACAGAGTGGCCGACCGTGTCTTCTCGGTGACATCGGAAAGTGCTCGGCACCGTGTGTCGGGCGCATTAGCAAAGAAGACCACAAGGGCATTGCACTTGACTATGCCTCGTTCATGGCGGGAAACGACTCGAAGTTCATTTCAGAGCTATCGAGCAAGATGAAGTCCGCATCGGAAAGACTCGATTACGAGAGCGCCGCAAAGTATCGCGACGAACTGGCGGCGATTGAAACGGTGTTGGCAAAGAACACGGTTGTTCTGCCCGACACCGTGAACGCGGACCTGTTCGGTGTTGCTCACGACGAACTAGCGGCCGCTGTCCATCTTTTCTCAGTGCGTGGTGGCCGAATCAGGGGAGTCCGCAGTTGGGTCGTCGACAAGGAACTGGATCTGGCTGAGGCAGAACTGGTCGAGACGGTGGTGACGAATGCCTACCAGCAGGAAACTGGGCGTCGAGGAGACTCCGCAACCGACATCGTCCCACCGCGGCTCGTTGTCGTCCCCACGCTTCCGGAGGACTCCCACGAGCTTGAGCAACTCCTGAGCGGGCTGAGAGTTGACCACGGCAAGACTGGCAAGGTCTCGCTCCGTGTCGCGCAACGAGGGGATCTCGCACAACTCTCCGAAACTGTGACGCGCAATGCGCAGAGTGCACTCGTCAGTTACAAGACCCGCCGAAGCGGCGACTTCGTCGCACGATCACAGGCGCTTTCGGACATTCAAGAAGCGCTGTCGATGGCTGACGCGCCACTTCGGATGGAATGCTACGACGTATCCCACCTTGGTGGAACGAACATTGTTGCTTCGATGGTGGTTTTTGAAGATGGGTTGCCCCGCAAAGACCTGTATCGCCGATTCAGTATTTCAGAATCGACCGACGACACGGACTCGATTTATCAAACGCTCTCTCGGCGGCTCGCCCGGCTGAGCGATGAATTACCAGTAGCGCAGCAAACGGGCGCAGAGGAATCCGACGACGTGTCATCTCGACCGCGTTTCGCCTACCGACCAAACTTGCTCATTGTCGATGGTGGTCAACCGCAGGTCGCGGCAGCGATGCGTGCGTTGACTGACGCAGGAGTGGCAACCTCGGGGCCAGGCTCCATCACTCTTTGTGGGATAGCAAAGCGGCTTGAGGAGGTGTGGCTACCCGGCTCCGACTTTCCGGTAATTCTGCCGCGCAATAGCGATGCGCTGTTCCTCATTCAACGAATCCGAGATGAAGCACACCGCTTTGCGATCAGCTTTCAACGGCAAAAGCGAAAGGTCGATGTTTCTTCGGTTCTCTCTGAGATTTCCGGTTTGGGGCCCGCGCGAGTGCGAGAACTACTTCGACACTTTGGTTCGGTGAAGAAACTGCGCGCAGCCACCACGGAAGAGATAGCCCAAGTGCGGGGAATTGGCCCCGCGATCGCCAACGCGGTCCACGAGAGGCTCCGCCCAGAGGATTTGGAACGACCATGATGTCGGTAGGCTTTGGTGCACCGTCAGTACACAACGAAACAGTCAAGTGAGGGCATGATCAGTTGATGACTCCAGACAAGGTTCAGCAGGAAGTTCTCGTTGTTACCGGCATGTCCGGCGCCGGGCGCTCTACTGTGGGAAACGCCTTGGAGGACTTGGGCTGGTATGTCGTAGACAACCTCCCTCCGCAAATGATCACGCCGTTGGTTGAACTCGCCACTAAGGCGGCAGGCACGATACCCAAAATTGCGGCGATCACGGACGTTCGTGGTGGCAGCCTGTTTTCTGACCTGCAAGAGGTTGTGGAGTCGCTCCGTTCGATTTCCACTGTGCGGGTCTTGTTTCTTGAAGCCACAGACGACGCGCTTGTTCGACGCTTCGAACAGGTGAGGCGGCCGCACCCGCTGCAAAGCAATGGCACTCTGCTTGACGGGATAGGTGCCGAACGCGCTCGAATGCTTGAAATGCGGGAGTCGAGTGACATCATCATCGACACCTCAGAGCTCAACATTCACCAACTGGCCACGAAAGTTTCCGAGCTATTCGCCGAGGCCGGAACCCCAGGTGTGCAGGTCACGCTCGTCAGTTTTGGATTCAAGTACGGTGTTCCCACCGATGCCGACATGGTTGCGGACATGCGATTCCTCCCGAATCCGTTTTGGGTTCCGGATCTTCGACAAGGCAACGGGCTCGATCCGTTAGTGAGCGAATTTGTTTTAACTCAAGAAGGCGCGCGAGAGTTCGTAGAGGCCTACTCGAACGCTCTCGACCCAGTTTTGGCCGGATATCAGCGGGAGAATAAACGCCACGCCACTATTGCCATTGGCTGTACCGGCGGGAAGCATCGTTCGGTTGCCGTGACCGAACAATTAGCAACGATTGTTCGGGGATTTCCCGGCGTTGCTGTCAACGTTAAACACCGCGATTTGGGACGAGAATGAACACTATGCAGGTGGGGAAAGGATTTGATTCGTGGCATTGACCGCTGACGTCAAAGAGGAACTTGCGCGGGTCGAAACCAGCAAGACTTCGGTTCGAGCTGCTGAACTCGCGACAATCTTGAGGTTCTCGGGGGGCCTCCACCTGATCTCGGGCCGGGTCGCTGTCGAGTCCGAACTCGACACAATTGAGATTGCTCATCGTGTTCGCCGAGACCTCGTGGAGCTATACGGAGTCCGAAGCGAACTCTCGGTCATTTCGGCCTCAGGGGTGCGGCGAACAAGTCACTATCTGGTTCGAGTTCTCGATGGTGAGACTCTCGCGCGCCAGACGGGCCTTCTTGATGCGCGGCGGCGACCGGTTAGAGGTCTCCCGAACCGACTGACAACAGGGTCTCAAGAGGAACTTGCTGCAGTGTGGCGCGGCGCCTTCCTGTCTCGCGGCTCGCTCACCGACCCAGGGCGCTCCTCAGCGCTGGAAATTACCTGTCCAGGCAATGAGTCGGCGATGGCGCTTGTGGGCGCGTCTGGCCGACTTCACGTTTCAGCGAAGGCGCGAGAGGTCCGGGGGATACATCGAGTCGTTATCCGTGACGGTGAAGCGATTAGCGTCATGCTCCGCACTATGGGGGCCACGAACACGGTGCTTGCGTGGGAAGAGTTGCGTCAACGACGCGAGGTCCGTGCTACAGCCAACCGGCTCGTGAATTTTGATGATGCAAATCTTCGTCGCTCTGCGCAGGCAGCCGTTGCCGCGTGCGCGCGAGTGGAACGTGCCCTTGAGCTCTTGGAAGGCAAGGTCCCCAAGCACCTGCAGTATGCGGGCGAGCTCCGCCTCCGTTTCCGCGATGCCAGCTTGGATGAACTCGGCCACCACGCCGACCCACCGATGACCAAAGACGCAGTAGCCGGTCGTATTCGCCGCTTGTTGGCTATGGCTGACAAAGTCGCCATGGACCGTGGTGTGCCAGGAACGGACGCAAATCTGCCCCCTGACTACGAGGATTCCTGAGCTGGCAACGGCGTCACGGACGTCACACGTACTCCGGCCGTTGTTCTCAGAGATAGACTTGGTTAGTAATTTGGTGCGTTGAACAGCGTCACCGGTACAGAAGAACTCCAGGAGGTTTACGCAATGGCTGACTACACCCTTCCCGAACTTGCCTATGATTTTTCGGCGCTAGAACCGAATATCAGCGGCAAAATCATGGAGTTGCACCACGACAAACACCACAAAGCGTATGTCGACGGTGCGAATGCCGCGGTGGCAAAACTAGCGGAAGCCCGCGAAGCAAATGACTTTGCAAACGTCAACAAGCTCCAGAAGGACCTTGCGTTCAACCTTGCCGGACACGTGAATCACACAGTGTTCTGGACAAACCTCTCGCCAGACGGCGGGGGAAAGCCCGAGGGCGAAATTGCGTCTGCGATTGACGACAACTTCGGATCCTTTGACAAGTTTGTTGCTCACTTCACGGCGGTAGCTGCCGGAGTTCAAGGTTCGGGCTGGGGCGCACTCGTGTGGGACTCGCTCGGCGAGAAGCTTTTGATCCAGCAGTACTACGACCACCAGGGCAACTTCGCCACAGGAACCGTGCCACTTCTCCTGCTTGACATGTGGGAGCACGCGTTCTATCTCGACTATGTGAACGTGAAGGCCGACTACATCAAGGCGTTCTGGAACATTGCCGACTGGGGCAATGTCCAAGCCCGATTCTCGGCAGCACGCGAAAAAACAACAGGATTGTTGACTCTGCCGTAAGCAGTTTCATCGAACCATAAATCTCAAGGAGACTTGCTCTTGACCGTCAAAATTGGAATCAACGGTTTCGGCCGAATTGGCCGAAACTATTTCCGTGCAGCATTGGCAAAGGGGAGTGACCTCGACATCGTCGCGGTCAATGACCTTGCCGACAACCGCGCCCTCGCGACGCTCCTCAAGTACGACTCGGTCAACGGCCGACTCGACGCCACAGTGGAGCTAGACGGCGACCAAATCGTCGTCAACGGTAAGCCGATTACCGTGCTCGAGCAGAGGGACCCGTCCAACCTGGGCTGGGGAGATCTCGGAGTCGACATCGTTATCGAGTCGACCGGGTTCTTCACGAAAGCGGATGATGCACGTAAGCACCTTGACGCTGGAGCAAAAAAGGTCATCATTTCAGCGCCTGCCAAAGGTGAAGATGCGACCTTCGTCATGGGCGTGAATGAGGCCGACTACAACCCTGAGTCCCATCACATCATTTCCAATGCGTCCTGTACGACGAACTGCCTTGCGCCGCTCGCCAAAGTTCTCATGGACAATTTCGGAATTGAACGTGGTCTCATGACAACCGTGCACGCATACACGGCAGACCAGAATCTGCAAGACGGTCCGCACAGTGACCTGCGTCGCGCTCGCGCAGCGGCTCTCAATATCGTTCCGACCAGCACGGGAGCGGCGAAAGCAATCGGTCTCGTTCTTCCCGAACTCGTGGGAAAGCTCGACGGATACGCTCTTCGCGTCCCCGTGCCCACCGGTTCCATCACCGACCTCACCGTGGAAACACGTGCAGGCCTCACCGTTGATGATGTGAACGCCGCATATCGCGAGGCAGCTGAGGGCGCGTTCAAGGGCTACCTGAGCTACACGGAAGATCCCATCGTCTCTAGCGACATCGTCGGCGATCCACACTCGTGCATCTTCGACTCGGGACTTACCAAGGTCATGGGCACTCAGGTGAAGGTTGCGGGTTGGTACGACAACGAGTGGGGTTACTCCAACCGTCTTGTTGATCTCACCAACTACGTCGCGTCTCGCCTCGGCTGATTTGTCGACAATGCTCCGAACGATTGAGTCGCTGGGTTCGCTCGAAGGAAAACGAGTTCTCGTTCGATGCGACCTCAATGTGCCGCTAGATGGGGACACGATCACTGACGACGGCCGAATTCGGGCGTCGCTCACCACCCTGAATGAATTGATTCATGCAGGCGCCAAGGTGATCGTGTTGTCCCATCTGGGACGGCCTGCTGGGACCCCTGACGCGCAATACAGTCTGGCCCCAGTCGCTCAACGCATGTGCGAATTGCTGGGAAAGCCGGTTGTGTTTGCTCAGGATACGGTCGGTTCATCGGCTCGGACTGCGGTGGACGAGCTTGAAAATGGCGACATTGCGCTGGTCGAAAACCTGAGGTTCAACGCGGGCGAGACGTCATCTTCTTTTGACGAGCGCCTTGCGTTTGCCACAAAATTGGCGTCACTGGGTGATCTTTTTGTGTCCGACGGCTTCGGAGTGGTTCATCGCGAACAGGCCAGTGTGTTTGAACTTGCGACGCTGCTCCCCAGCGCGGCCGGCCGCCTGATTGAGTCCGAGCTCCACGTGCTGGACAGATTGACGAATAGTCCGACCACTCCGTATTCGGTTGTTCTCGGCGGGTCGAAAGTTTCAGACAAACTGGGCGTCATCGAACACTTGCTACCCCGAGTGTCGTCTTTGCTCATTGGTGGCGGAATGATGTTCACCTTCCTCGCCGCACTTGGCCACAAAGTCGGCTCAAGCCTTCTCGAAGCAGATCAACTCGGCACTGTCCGGGGGTACCTCAAGGAGGCAACGCGGCGTGGTGTGGATGTCGTCGTACCGACGGACGTTGTCGTCGCCTCGTCGTTCTCTGCTGATGCAGAACACGTGATTCGCGATGTAGCAGCCATGGAAGATACTCCGTGGGGCGCAGACGGCATCGGCCTTGATATTGGTCCAGCAACCGCGACGCAATTCGCGAAGATCATGTCAGAATCCCACACGGTGTTCTGGAATGGCCCAATGGGAGTGTTCGAGTTCGCTGCGTTTGCCGGGGGGACACGAGCGGTCGCTGAGGCGTTGACAACTGTCGATGGCCTCACGGTTGTCGGAGGTGGCGACTCGGCCGCTGCCGTCCGCGCACTTGGTTTTTCAGACAGTAGTTTTGGACATATTTCAACGGGAGGTGGTGCCAGCTTGGAGTTCCTCGAAGGTAAACGGCTCCCCGGACTGGAGGTTCTCGGATGGCAGTAACGTCGGATTCCACGCGCACACCACTCATCGCTGGCAATTGGAAGCTCAATCTCGATCACTTACAGTCGATCGCGTTTGTTCAGAAGCTCGCCTGGACTCTTCAGGACGCAAAGCTGGACTTCCGCAAAGTCGAGGTAGCAGTCTTTCCTCCGTTCACTGACATTCGTTCGGTGCAGTCTCTCATTTCGGCTGATCACTACCCCATAGTGTTCGGGGCGCAAGACATTTCCGAACACGACTCCGGCGCGTATACAGGCGAGATTTCCGGCGAGTTCTTGAAAGCGCTTGATTGCAGCTACGCAATTGTTGGCCACTCAGAACGCCGGGCGTACCACCACGAATCCAACGAACAAGTTGGCGCAAAAGCGGCTGCCGCCATTCGCCATGGACTGGTTCCCGTCATTTGTGTTGGTGAAACCGCCGAAGACCTTGAGGCGCGAGGTGCAAGCGCTGTTCCCGTGGAGCAGCTCACCACTGCTCTCGCTGCAGTTCCGAAGAACTCTGACATTGTCGTTGCCTACGAACCGGTGTGGGCTATCGGGTCCGGCCAGGCGGCGACCCCGGAACAAGCGGAGGCCGTGGCAGCTCAGTTGCGCAAGGTCGTTGCCGAAGCTCTCGGCGCTGATGCTGCCGAACGTACGCGAATTCTGTACGGTGGTTCAGTGAAGTCAGGAAACATCGCCAGCTTCTTGCGGGAACCCAACGTCGACGGGGCACTTGTCGGCGGCGCGAGTCTTGTCGTTGAAGAGTTCGCGAAGATCGCGCGCTTCCAAAGTCACGTCGGAGTTTAAGAAGTAACTTCGACGAATCGTCGCATCGTCCGCTGCAAGTTATACTGGTCAACGGCCAGCGCCCCCAGAAAGGCACCAATCCCGTGGAAATTCTTCAGGTCATCCTGCAGGTCGTGCTCGGAATCACGAGTCTCCTGCTGACCCTGCTCATTTTGTTGCACAAGGGTCGCGGTGGCGGGCTTTCCGACATGTTTGGTGGTGGAACCACCTCCAACCTTGGGTCCTCTGGCGTTGCCGAACGCAACCTCAATCGGTTTACGGTCATTCTCGGTCTCATCTGGGTGTCCGCAATTATTGTGCTCGGCCTGATAACCAAGTTTGACAGCGGCGTTTAAGGAGACGATATGGCTTCCGGTGGCAGTGCAATTCGTGGTTCCCGTGTGGGTTCCGGCCCCATGGGCGAGCAAGATCGTGGATTTCATGCGGAGCGCATCCAAGTCTCATATTGGTGCGCCAATGGGCACGAGCTGAAGCCCTACTATCTGGCGTCTATCGACACAGAAGATATTCCGGCGCAGCACGATTGCCCCAATTGTGGATTGCCGTCTGGACGCGACAAAGAGAATCCACCGTCGGTGTCAAAGCTTGAGCCATATAAGACTCACCTTGCTTACGTTAAAGAGCGTCGAACCGAAAAGGAAGCGGCGACGCTTCTGGACGAGGCGCTCGAACAGCTTCGCGCGCGACGTGGTCGCGCCACGGCCTAGTCCCACTTTCGGGCAGATACGCCCACAGCTGGTCAGGGCAGCGTGTTCTGGCCCTTGGCAGATCGGTTCGAGTCTAGGAGTTCACTCGGCACTTCGGCCGCGGCAGTCGCGTCCACGAAGAACAGTGTTTTCATGAGTCCTGCAGCGCCCGCTGCAGGTACTTCCGGGACACTCGCGCCCGCGAGGGCTAACCCCAGCGCAGAAGCCTTGTCGGCGCCCGCGAGGCACAACCAGATCTGATCTGCCGAGTTGATCATGGGAAGCGTCAAGCTCAATCGTTCTGGCGGCGGCTTCGGCGAATTGCGAACGGAAACAACGCCGGCGGTTGTGGCCTTGATGCCGTCGAGCCCGGGAAATAGTGAGGCGATGTGTCCGTCTGGGCCCACACCGAGAAACACGAGGTCAAATCGACGCGGTGTAGTCGAATCGGGAAAGTACTCCGTGAGTTCGCGGGCGTATTGCACCGCCGCAGCGTCAAGGTCGAAGGCGCCATCGGATGCAGGAAACCGGTGGACATTCTCCTCGGGGATTGAGATGTGACGCAGTAGAGCCAAAGCGGCCTGAGCGTCATTTCGTTCTGCGTCACCGGACGGGAGCCACCGTTCGTCACCCCACCACAAGTGAATTCGACTCCAGTCCACAAGCGATTGGCGTTGTTCTTCGCTGATCGCCGCGAGTACGTCGTATCCCACGGTTCCACCGGTCAGGACGACATGGGCAACCGCACGTGAACGTAGAGATTCGGAAATGGTGGCGACGAAATCATCGGCAATCGTGCCGACCAAGTCGGTCCTCGTGTCGAACACGCGGACAGTTCGATCGGGATTCATCTCACTCCTTACCCGTGGCAACGAAGGGTTCTTCAGAAACGATGGGGGCAGTCAGCCCGGGAACCCCGCGTTGCAGCACATCTCCGAAAAGTACATCAGGGTCAAGTCTTCGTAGTTCCTCGGACAGACAATCGCGAAGATTGCGCCGCGGAAGCGAAATGTCGTGAGTTGGCTGGCCCGGTTGCGTGAGGGTCACGACGCTCGGTTGAGTACGGACAAGCGCGATCGTGCCGGAGGCTCGTTCCAGGCGCACCTCATGAATTCCGGGCTGAGTTCCGCGTGGATCATGCAATTCAACCGTGACCGGAGCCTGCAATTGTGCTTGAAGCCATGCGGCGAGCAGGGTGGTCGACGGCGAATCGGATGCGCCGTGGATTTCCACTGACGTGATCGGTTCGTAGGGCGGTTGATCGAGGACAGCAGCAAGCTGAGCACGCCACAGGGTGAGCCTTGTCCACGCGAAATCGGTGTCACCCGGGTGGTACGTCGCGGCAAGGTGCGAGAGAAACTCTCGAGGTTCCGGTTGCGCGGCCGCATCGGTGATCCGGCACTGCGCCATTCTGCCGATCGGGGACGCAGAGACGACCTCTGGGGCATCCGCAGGCCACCAAGCGACGACGGGAGCGTCTGCAAGGAGCAAACCAGTGACGAGCCCTTCTTCGTTAACCGCAGTCTCTCCGTACGCTCGAAGCACGATGACTTCACTCGCGCCGGCGTCTCCTCCGACACGTATCTGCGCGTCGAGTCGCGGTTCTGCGGCAGGGTCGGGAGTCATGGGCGTGGAAATCACGATGACCCTCATCGGGTGTTCACGGGAGGCGTCGTTCGCGGCCGTGATGACCTCTTCCTCAGCGCCGTGTCGGGTCGCGATGACAAGTGTGAGAACGCGGCCAAGTGCAACAGCTCCACCCTCTTCGCGAATCTTCACGAGAGCGCGGGAGACACCACTCGTGGTGGTCGATGGAAGTTCGATAATCACGGGCGCCTCCACACTCGACCGTCGCGAGCAAGCAGTTCATCTGCGGAACTCGGGCCCCACGTTCCGGGTTGGTACTGTTCCGGTTGGCCCTGGGCAGCCCAATACCCTTCAATCGGGTCGAGAATTTTCCAGCTCAGTTCGACTTCCTCGTGCCGAGGGAACAAAGGCGGGTCGCCAAGAAGCACGTCGAGGATGAGCCGTTCGTAGGCTTCCGGGCTTGCTTCGGTAAACGCGTGGCCATAGCCAAAATCCATCGTCACGTCGCGCACCTGCATTCCGGCACCGGGAACTTTGGAACCGAACCGAATCGTGACACCTTCGTCTGGCTGCACACGGATAACCAAAGCGTTTTGTCCAAGCGCGCCGGTCTGGCTTTCTTCGAATAGATACTGCGGCGCGCGTTTGAACACGACCGCGATCTCAGTAACCCGACGGCCAAGACGCTTTCCGGCACGAAGATAGAAGGGCACCCCTGCCCACCGGCGCGTATTAATCGACAGCCTCAGGGCCGCGTAGGTTTCGGTCGATGACTGCGGATTCATTCCGTCTTCTTCGAGAAAGCCGATCACTTTCTCGCCACCCTGCCAGCCCGCTGCGTACTGACCGCGGGCCGTCGTCTTGCCGAGATCGTCGCCAATTCGGACCGCCGACAGAACTTTCTCCTTTTCGGCACGCAAGTCACGAGCATTGAACGATACGGGTTCTTCCATCGCCGTGAGAGCGAGAAGCTGGAGAAGGTGGTTCTGTATAACGTCTCGTGCCGCGCCAATACCGTCGTAGTAGCCTGCTCGACCGCCCACCCCGATATCTTCCGCCATGGTGATTTGCACGTGGTCGACATTTTGCGCGTTCCACATCGGTTCCCACAATTGGTTGGCGAAACGAAGTGCGAGGATGTTTTGCACTGTCTCTTTGCCAAGGTAGTGGTCGATTCGGAATACCGAATCTTGTGGAAACACTGACTCGACGACCTTGTTGAGTTCTTGGGCGCTAGCCAAGTCGCTTCCGAAAGGCTTCTCAATGACCACTCGTCGCCACTGTCCATTGGTTTGCTCCGCGAGACCGGAACGACGCAGTTGCTCCGTCACTTGGGGGAACGACTTTGGTGGGATCGAAAGATAGAAGGCATGGTTGCCCATGGTTCCGCGCGTTTCATCGAGCTCATTCAGCGTTTCGCGCAACCTCTCGAATGCTGCATCGTCGTGGAATTCTCCCTGCACAAACCGGATGCCACGAGCCAGTTGCGCCCACACTTCCTCGTCAAACGGTGTGCGCGCGTGCGCTTTCACGGCGTCATGGACAACCTGAGTGAAATCTTCCGTTTCCCACTCGCGACGAGCGAACCCCACCAGTGCAAATCCGGGAGGGAGCAAGCCTCGGTTGGCAAGGTCATACACGGCAGGCATGAGCTTTTTCCGAGACAAGTCACCAGTCACACCGAAAATGACGAGCGCGCTTGGCCCAGCAATACGGTTGAGTCTGCGGTCAGTGGGAAGCCTTAGAGGATTGAACTCCCGTGTGATTTCGACCGGAATCATCGCTCAGCCGTGATCGCCGACAGTGGCGAGCACTGTGGCCAATCCCGCTTCAGGATTGGTCAACGTGAGGGTGAGGACTGGTCTGCCGTGTTCAGCCAAAACAGAGGCATCGCCCAAAGCTTGAGCGTGAATGAGTTCACCGAAAGTGAATGGCCGGTCCGGAATGGTGAGGTCGTGTGTTTCCTTCGAGGTGAGTTGAAGAAATACCCCAACCGCTGGCCCGCCCTTGTGGAACTGGCCAGTGGAGTGCAAGAACCGCGGGCCCCATCCGAACGTGACCGGGCGATTGCTCCGAGCAGCCAAGAGATCACGCAAGCGCAGAGCCTGGGGGAGTGCGACCCGATCGAGGTAGGCTTGGATACTGACATAGCCATCTGCTGGCAACTGGGCGAGAAGCGCATCAATTGCAGACTCGAGGGTTCCGCCGGCGGTCAGAGCATCGTCGGTGCCTCGAACCTCCACAGCGGACTCTTCGAAGGCAGCTTTGGGGGGCGTGGGTTGGGCGTCGAGCAAGCCTCTGGTCGCATCCTTAGCGGATTCCACGTCTGGCTGGTTAAACGGGTCGATACCGAGGATTCTGCCGGCGACAGCGATGGCAGTTTCCCAGACGAGTAACTGAGCGCCAAGCGTTCCGCTGATCTCGATGTCACCCGGTTCGACTTCTTCTGTGGCGCGAGCACTCTCGACCAGTCGCACTATCTGCAGGTCGGAATGGTTCGCGCTGAGCTCGGGGGAGTCTGGTTCGAGAACCACGGGCAGAATACCTTTGCCGAGCTTGCCAGTCGATTCGGCGATGAGCTGCTCAGCCCAATCAGCGAAGCCAAGAATGTAGGTACCGTCCGCGACAATTCCTAGTTTGTCCTTCAACGGCCGGGTTCCCGCAATTGCGGCGCCCAGGATGAGCGCCGGGTTTTCGGGGTGGTCGACGGCAACTCTGCCCGCGACCGAGGATGCTTCGTCGAGCAACGCGGAAATATCCACGCCCGCTAGTCCGGAAGGCACGAGACCAAACGCGGTGAGCGCGGAATACCGTCCGCCAACGTTGGGATCGGCATTGAAAACTCGATACCCATCGGCACGGGAGGAAACATCAAGGGGGGATCCCGGGTCAGTGACCACCACGATGCGGTCGATCGGGTCGATGCCGGCCTCGCGGAACGCACGCTCATAGACACGCTTTTGGCTATCTGTTTCGACTGTCGATCCAGATTTGGATGAGATCACCACGGCAGTTGTGGCGATCCGGTCACCGAGTGCAGCGGAAATTTGACCTGGGGACGTGGTGTCAAGAATGGTCAGATCAACACCTGCTGTGCGAGTGATGACCTCGGGAGCGAGGGATGAACCCCCCATTCCGCCGAGCACGATGTGGTTGACACCGTGCTCACGAAGCTTGTCGCGCAGTACGAGGATATCGGGAATGAGCGGTTCGGAGATCACAATGGATTCGGTCCAACCAAGCCGCTGTGCTGCCTCCTTTTCGGCATCTGGCCCCCACAGCGTAGGGTCCTGACCGGCGATTCGTGACGCTACAAGGTCAGATACAAGCTGGGGTACGATCCGTTCGACCGCGTCTAACGCGGCGCCACTGACCGTGATGTCGAAGCTCACGAGCCAGCCTTCGCGCGTGCTGCGTCAAGGGCGGCAGAGACGGTATCCAGCAGTTCATTCCAGGACACCGTGAACTTGTCGACACCCTCTTTTTCCAGCAACTCCACAACCTCGTCGTAGGAAATACCGAGACCGGCAATCGCATCCAACGCTGAGTTCGCGTTGTCATAGTTTGCGGTGATGGTGTCGCCACGGATGTCGCCGTGGTCAAATGTGGCTTCCATTGTCTTCTCGGGCATCGTATTGACGACGTCCGAGGCGACGAGCTCTTCAACGTAGAGCGTGTCCTTGAACGCAGGGTCCTTCACCCCAGTGGATGCCCACAGTGGACGCTGAACATGGGCCCCTGCAGCGAGGAGACCCTTAGCGCGTTCGCTCGAGAACGACTGTTCGAACACCTGGTAGGCCAACTGTGCGTTCGCGACTCCGGCTTTGCCCTTGAGAGCAAGTGCTTCTGGAGTGCCGATGGACTCAAGCCGCTTGTCGATTTCAGTGTCAACACGGGAAACAAAGAACGAGGCGACTGAACGGATAGTCGCGAGGTCGATACCAGCGGCTTTGGCCTGTTCGATACCGGAAAGGTAGGCATTGATGACTTCGCGGTGCCGTTCGAGGCTGAAGATGAGCGTGACATTCACGCTGATTCCGAGTGCAGTGAGTGCCGTAATTGCCTCAAGGCCTTCACGCGTGGCGGGAACCTTGATCATGACGTTTGGGCGGTCCACGGTTTCCCACAACATCTTGCCCTGAGCGATCGTGCCCTGGGTGTCGTGCGCGAGGGAGGGTTCGACCTCGATAGAAACCCGGCCGTCTTTACCGTCGGTTGCGTCGTAAAGGGGACGGAAGAGGTCACAGCCCCGCGCGACATCGTGCGTCGTAATTTCTACAACAGCGTCGCTCACGCTGGAGTTCTTTGCGGCGATCTCGGCAACCTGCTCGTCATAGGCATCCCCCTTGGCCAGGGCATTGGCGAAGATCGTTGGGTTGGTAGTGACGCCGACCACGTGGCGTTCGTCAATGAGTTCCTGCAGTCCGCCTGAGGTGATTCGGTCGCGAGAGAGATCGTCGAGCCACACGCTCACTCCCGCGGTGGAGAGTTGGGCAAGTGGGCTAGTGCTGTTAGTCATCAGTGTCTTCTTTCTGAAACCTACGCCTGTGCGGCGAGGGATTCCTTTGCGGCCTGTACAAGGTGTTCACTCGTGAGGCCAAATTCGCGGTACAGGGTTTCGTAGTCTGCGGACGCTCCATAGTGCTCAATCGACACGCTGCGTCCTCGATCGCCAACGATGCCGCGCCAGCCGAGGGCAATTCCGGCCTCCATCGAGGCACGCGCGGTGACCGCGGCGGGCAACACCGACTCTTGATATGAGGCATCTTGCTCGGCGAACCATTCCAAACACGGAGCAGAAACAACGCGAGCGTTGATGCCCTCCGACTTGAGAGTTTCGCGCGCTTCCAGTGCAAACTGCACTTCCGAACCCGTGGATATCAAGATGACATCGGGGGTGCCGCCCGGTGCTTCCGCAAGCACGTAGGCGCCCTTAGCCGTGTTGTGCGCTGAGGCAAGAGTGTCGCCCGAGGCATCGCCGGTTCCGCGTTCAAACACAGGAAGGTTTTGCCGACTGAGGGCAATTCCCGCAGGACCCTGCCTGCGCTGAAGCATAGCGAGCCAAGCATGGGCCGTTTCGTTGGCATCCGCGGGGCGCACCATGTCGAACCCTGGAATGGCACGAAGTGCTGTGAGCTGTTCGATCGGCTGATGAGTTGGACCGTCAGCCCCAAGCGCCACAGAGTCGTGGGTCCAGACGTAGATCGAAGGAATTTGCATGAGCGCAGCCAGTCGCACTGCCGGCCGCATGTAGTCGCTGAAGATCAGGAACGTTCCGCCAAATGCTCGTGTCTTACCGTGCAGGACGATCCCATTGATGATTGCGCCCATGGCGTGCTCGCGGATGCCGAAGTGCAGCACGCGACCGTACGGGTCGCCAGACCACGCGCTCGTGGAATGCTCCTTGGGAACGAAGGACTTTGCCGACTCGATCGTGGTGTTGTTGGACTCGGCAAGGTCTGCTGAACCGCCCCACAGCTCGGGCATCACTTCGGCAATAGCGTTGATCACTTTGCCGGATGCTGCACGAGTGGAAACATCTTTGCCAGGTTCGAACACGGGAAGTGACTCGAGGAGCCCAGCCGGAAGGCCATCGGACTCAAGGCGATCGAGCAGCTTCTTTCGCTCAGGGTTTGCCAGAGCCCACGCATCGAAGTCCTTTTGCCACTCCGAACGTGCAACCTGTCCGCGCTCAACTGCCTTGCGCGTGTGCTCGATTACTTCGGGTTCTACTGCGAAGTTCTTGGACGGATCGAAATTTAAGATCGTCTTGACTGCGGCGAGTTCTTCCGCACCCAGAGCGGAGCCGTGAATCTTGCCGGTGTCCTGCTTCGTAGGGGAGGGCCAACCGATGATGGTGCGAAGCACAATGAGGGAGGGCTTGTCCGTGACAGCTTTCGCCGCCTCGATGGCATCTGCCAAAGCCTGGATGTCCTCGACGTAGTTTCCGGTCTTCTTCCAGTCGACGACCTGCACGTCCCAGTTGTAGGCCGCATAGCGGGCGCCCACATCTTCGGTGAAGGCGATGCTTGTGTCGTCTTCGATGGAGATTTCGTTGTCGTCATAGATAACAACCAAATTGCCAAGTTCTTGATGTCCGGCGAGGGAGGAAGCCTCGCTTGAGATTCCCTCTTCCAGATCGCCGTCGCTGGCGATCACGTAGACAAAGTGATCGAACGGGCTCGTGCCCTTCGCCGCATCCGGATCAAAGAGGCCTCGCTCGTATCGTGCGGCATAGGCGAAACCAACGGCGGAAGAAATTCCCTGACCCAAGGGGCCAGTAGTCATTTCAACTCCGGCGGTGTGACCGAACTCGGGGTGGCCTGGCGTCTTCGAACCCCATGTCCGCAGTGCCTTTAGATCGTCAAGCTCCAGGCCATAGCCGCCGAGATAGAGCTGAACGTACTGCGTGAGGGAAGAATGCCCCGCTGACAGTATGAATCGATCGCGGCCAATCCATCCGCTATCGCTCGGATCGTGACGCATAACCTTCTGAAACAGCAAGTAGGCCGCGGGAGCAAGGCTCATCGCAGTACCAGGGTGGCCATTGCCGACCTTCTCCACAGCGTCAGCTGCGAGAATCCTTGCGGTGTCAACTGCTCGATCGTCGAGGGGTTCCCAGTCAAGTGTTGGCATGGTTTTCGGATGACCTCTCTTACCTCTGTGCACGACCGATTCGGGTCGTTGACCTTGTACGGATCGCCCGCCCTGACGTCGTCGGCACTGCCGGAACAGGAGCCGGCTGGCAAGCATGTCCAGTATAGGCAACGAGTGTGCACTGTGTCGGCGCGCTCCCACTTCGGTCGCCTAGACTCGTGGGGCCGGGAATTTCCGGTGGCGAATGAGGGGCAATGGACACGGCGGTAACGACGCTTGAGGGCAGTGCACGAATCAGCGTGACACGTAAGGCTCGCGCATATCTGCAGTTGACGAAACCCCGGATCATTGAGCTTCTGCTCATCACGACCATTCCGGTCATGTTTCTTGCGGCAAACGGCATCCCCAATCTTTGGCTCGTCGTCGCAACGCTCATCGGTGGGGCGCTGAGCGCCGGTTCGGCGGGAGCCTTCAACTGTTACATCGATCGCGACATTGACCGAGTGATGCACCGCACTCAGGGCCGTCCGTTGGTCACTGGCGAACTTTCAGACCGTGAGGCGTTGATCTTTGCCTGGGTTCTGGCAGTGGTGTCGACCCTGTGGCTAGGTCTTTTAGTGAACTGGCTCGCAGCCGGACTCGCCGCGGCCGGTCACATCTTTTATGTCGTTGTGTATTCGCTTTGGCTGAAGCGACGTACCTCGCAAAACATTATTTGGGGCGGGGCGGCAGGCTGCGTTCCCGTCTTGGTCGGTTGGTCTGCCGTGACGGGGTCGCTTGACTGGGCCCCCGTCATCCTGTTCGGCGTTGTGTTCCTGTGGACGCCTCCGCACTACTGGCCACTGTCCATGCGCTACCGCGAGGACTACCAGGCCGCAAATGTGCCAATGCTTGCTGTGGTGCGGGGAAGGTCCCAGGTTGGCCTGCAAGTGATCTTGTACGCCTGGGCGACTGTGGTGTGTTCACTACTGCTCGTCCCGGTTGCTCACATGGGCATCTTGTATACGGTTGTGGCCTTTCTTTCCGGAGGCTGGTTCGTGATCGAGTCCCACCGCCTGTACTCGAAGGTCATTAGACACGTTGAAGGTTCGCCCATGCGCGTCTTCCACGCCTCGATTACGTATTTGACACTGTTGTTCGTCGCAGTCGGAATAGACCCACTACTTCCGTTCTAAGTCGCTTCGCCTTTTTCTCATGAGGCGCGTACCGTCCCGCACAGCACAGCATGCGGTGAGCTTCCGTGACTAGGTTCGAGCGGTGCGCGAACCCATTGTTGAGGCCACTACCGCGGTCATGACGGCGAGAAGCACGCAGGCCAGCACTAAATGCACACCGACCGCGAGTGGCGGTAGGCCATTGCGCGACTGGTAGAGGCCGACGACAACTTGCAGGCCTTCGGCGACAAGCAACCAGAGCGTCAGGTTTCTTGTGGTCCGCAAGCCCTTGCGCCAGGCCGTCACGAGGAGCAGCACCGTGAGCGCGAGCAAGACGTAAGCGGGCCAGGCGTGAAGGTGCTCAAGCAATTCGGTGTTCAAACCATTTCGTGGGGTTTCAACGTCTCCTGCGTGCGGACCGGAACCCGTAGTCAAAATTCCCACGAGGACCGTGATTGCGGTTACGACGGCGACCGCCCACGCGAGCTGGCGGGTCCACAACGGTAGGGGCGCGACCGACGTCTCAGGGCGATAGATGCGCCAGACAAGAGTTGCCGCGAGCACGACCATGATGGCGGACAACAAAAAGTGCAAGCCGACGATGTAGGACTCAAGGCTTGAGAGGACGGTGATTCCGCCAATCCCGGCTTGGACTAACACCAGGACCCCGAGTGCGAAGCTCAACCAGAACAACTCTGGGCGAGACTTCCGGTGGCGGACGAGGAACAGGAACGTCACGAGCGCGACAACGGCCACCACTCCACTCATCGTGCGGTTTGCAAACTCAATCACGGCGTGGATGCCGAGCTCCGGGGTGGGAACGAGCGAACCAGGCGTGCACTGGGGCCATGTGGGGCATCCGAGTCCAGACGCGGTGAGCCGCACAGATCCGCCAGTGCCGACAATGATGATCTCTGTCGCCAACGATGCCCACGCGAAAACTCTTGCGCGACGGGTGAGTTTCTTTGGGGTCAACCATTGCCACATCGCGGCAAACCATGCGACACGTGGCGTCGCTTCGTTGGCCATACGGGTCTTATCGGTCACCGTCGTTCTCCCTCAGGTTTTTTCACAATGTCACACCCCGGAGTTTGCCCTAGCATTCCCGCCCGCGGTCTGTAGAATTGAAAGAGCAAAGGGCGAGTGGTCGTGGGGTTCTTCCCGCGCACGTGTGCCCGGCAACGATGCCGAAGTCTTTGCCCAGTCTAGGCAAGCTCGGCGACCCTTTGTTTGAAGGTGTCGATTGGAACAGCCTCCGATATCACGAAGGAATGAGTGAAGGTCGGTGCGGGTTGGGTCAATGAAGGTGTAGACCGGTTAGTGAAGAATATTTCTAAAAGAGAGGTGGACCATGTCAGACGTGCTGATTAACCGTCCTGAACTGGAGAATCTCGGAGTCTATGAATTCGGCTGGTCCGATTCAGATGCCGCGGGCGCGAGCGCGCGACGAGGAATTGATAGCGAGGTCGTTGCCGACATTTCGCGACTCAAGAACGAACCAGAGTGGATGCTGAAGAATCGGCTCAAGGGTCTTGACTTGTTCACGAAGAAACCGATGCCGGCGTGGGGCGCCGACCTGTCAGGTATTGATTTCGACAACATCAAGTACTTTGTCCGATCCACCGAAAAGCAGGCGCAGACGTGGGAAGACCTGCCAGACGACATCAAGCAGACGTACGAACGTCTTGGCATCCCCGAGGCAGAACGGTCACGACTGGTCGCTGGTGTTACAGCACAGTACGAGTCGGAGGTCGTCTACCACCAAATTCGTGAAGACCTCGAAGAACAAGGCGTTATCTTCACAGACACCGATACCGCGCTGCGGGAGTATCCGGAAATTTTCCAAGAGTATTTTGGGACGATTATTCCAGCCGGAGACAACAAGTTCGCCGCGCTCAATACGGCAACGTGGTCCGGCGGATCGTTTGTTTACGTTCCGCCCGGCGTCCATGTAGAGATTCCGTTGCAAGCATACTTCCGCATCAACACGGAAAACATGGGGCAGTTCGAGCGAACCCTCATCATTGCGGATGAGGGAAGCTACGTGCATTACATCGAAGGATGTACAGCACCGATCTACACGACAGACTCGCTGCACTCAGCGGTGGTTGAGATCGTCGTAAAGAAGAATGCTCGCGTGCGATACACGACCATTCAAAACTGGTCGAACAACGTCTACAATCTGGTCACGAAGCGCGCCATTGCGCACGAAGGCGCCACCATGGAATGGATCGATGGCAACATCGGGTCCAAGGTCACCATGAAGTACCCGTCGATTTACTTGGTGGGGGAGCACGCGAAGGGCGAGACGCTCTCGGTTGCTTTCGCAGGATCAGGGCAGCATCAGGACGCCGGTGCCAAGATGATTCACTTGGCTCCGCATACCCAGTCGTCCATCGTGTCGAAGTCCATCGCACGAGGCGGAGGACGTTCCGGTTACCGAGGGGAAGTGCGAGTAGCTGAAGGCGCACACCATTCCGCCAACTCTGTGATGTGCGACGCCCTACTTGTCGACACGATCTCCCGATCAGACACTTACCCCACGGTGGATGTCCGAGAAGACAATGTGCAAATGGCTCACGAAGCTACGGTTTCCCGAGTCAGCGCAGAGCAATTGTTCTATCTCATGTCTCGAGGTATGACCGAGGTCGAAGCAATGGCCATGATCGTTCGAGGTTTTATCGAGCCGATCGCTCGAGAGCTCCCCATGGAGTACGCCATGGAATTGAACAAGCTCATTGAAATGAGCATGGAAGGATCTGTCGGCTAACGATGTCTGCTTCGTCGACCACTCCAGAAGTGTCAGCAATTATCCAACCATCAGCTTCCGCAATGCTCGATCATTCGAAGCTGATGTCCAAACAACACAGTGACGGCGGCTGGGGTCTTGTGCCTATTCAGAGTCGTGCCGGTCGCTTCTCTTCGTTTGACGTGGCAGATTTCGAAAAGGTGACGGGTTTCGAGGCGGAGTGGAAATACACCCCGATTCGAACGATCGCAGCGCTTCTTGACGGAGCGCTTGATGGCGGTCGCTATGACTTCACGTCCCAGGTCTCGGCCGGCAACCCCGACAACCTTTCCATCGAATGGGTCGACCGTTCTGACTCGCGTATCGGGAGCGTTGGTACTCCAGAAGAGCGCGGTTCGGCAAACGCATGGTCATCCTTTGGGGAAGCACTCGTCATCAGCGTGTCGGGTGAAGAACTAGTCGAGGCCTCCGTCACACGCTCCGCATTTGGCACTGACGCTCGAGCAGCTCATCTCGTCATTGACGCTCAACCCAACAGTCGGGGCACCGTTGTTCTCAACAATTCGGGCACCGCCCAATTGAGCGAGAACGTTGAAGTGTCTGTCGGCGAGGGCGCGCGGCTCACCGTCGTGACCGTCCAGGAGTGGGACAAGGACGCCATCCATTTGGCCACACACTTCACCCACCTAGGGAAAGATGCTCAGCTGCGTCATGTTGTCGTCACGCTTGGTGGCTCTGTCGTGCGCGTGAACACGAACGCGCACCTTGCCGGCGAGGCCAGTGATGTCGAGTTGCTCGGCGTGTATTTCGCCGATGCGGGCGAACACTTGGAACAGCAGACTTACGTCAACCACGATGCCCCTCGTTCCAAGTCACGAGTGAACTATCGCGGCGCTCTACAAGGCGAAAAGGCGCGTTCAGTGTGGATCGGTGACGTTCTTATTCGTCCGACCGCCCCGGCAACTGACAGTTACGAAGAAAACCGCAATTTGCTCCTCACGGACGGCACACGCGCGGACTCAGTGCCGAACCTCGAAATCGAAACCGGGGATATTGCTGGCGCCGGCCACGCGAGTACGAGTGGGCGATTTGACGACGAACAGTTGTTCTATCTTCAGTCGCGCGGTATCGGCGAGAACGAGGCGCGCAGACTCGTCGTGCGCGGCTTCCTCACGTCGACTATTCAGAAAATCGGTGTCCCCGAGCTAGAGGAACGGCTGCAGGCGGCGCTCGAACAGGAACTTCGGATGTCAACGGAAGGGGCTCGGTCATGACCGCTGTGAAGGTCTGCGCGGCGACAGAGGTGGAACTCTCTTCCGCCGTTCGCGTCGTGATCGACAACCAAGCAATCGCTCTGGTCAAGGACTCTGCCGGCGATATTTACGCGATTGGCGACACGTGCACTCACGGTGACGTTTCGCTATCTGAAGGATTTGTCGAAGGTGAAACGATCGAGTGTTGGGCGCACGGATCGCATTTCTCCCTGCGCACGGGACACGCGTTGACTTTGCCTGCCTACGAACCCGTTCCCGTCTTCACCGTGACCATTGTTGATGGAAACGTGTACATCGATCCAACGCCCCGATACGACTATGAAAGAGAAGAAGCTTAAGCCATGTCAGAACTTGAGATAAAGGACCTGCACGTCAGCGTCGAGACAGAACAGGGCACCAAGCCGATTCTGAAAGGCGTTGATCTGATTGCCCGTGACGGCGAGACACACGCCATCATGGGTCCCAACGGTTCCGGGAAATCCACACTCGCGTACACCATTGCCGGTCACCCGAAATATCACGTCGAAAGCGGATCAATCACCCTGGACGGTGAAGACATTCTCGACATGACCGTCGACGAGCGTGCCCGCGCAGGACTATTCCTTGCGATGCAGTATCCGGTTGAGATCCCTGGCGTTACGGTCACAAACTTCTTGCGTACGGCTAAGACGGCTATCGACGGAGAAGCCCCAGCGATTCGAAACTGGATCAAAGATGTGAAAACGTCGATGAAGAACCTGCGTATGGACCCATCGTTTGCCGAGCGCAACGTTAATGAAGGTTTTTCGGGCGGCGAGAAAAAGCGCCACGAGATTTTGCAGCTCGAACTGTTGAAGCCGCGATTCGCTGTCCTGGATGAAACTGACTCTGGCCTTGATGTTGACGCGCTCAGAGTCGTTGCTGACGGGGTGAACCGTGCTCGGGAGTCCAGCAACCTCGGAGTGCTTCTCATCACCCACTACACGCGTATTCTGCGCTACATCAAACCTGACTTCGTGCACGTCTTCGTTGACGGTCGTATCGCTGAAGAGGGCGGCCCTGAGCTTGCCGATCGTCTTGAAAACGAAGGATACGATCGTTTTCTCACCACGACGAACGTAGGTTAGTTCTATGGCCGTCGCATTAGAACCCAAGTTCTTCGACGAAGTTGAAGAAGCGCTTAAAGATGTTGTCGATCCTGAGCTCGGCGTGAATATCGTCGACCTCGGTCTTATCTATGACCTCAGCTGGGACGAGGAAAACAAGGCGCTCATTGTGAGCATGACCTTGACCTCCGCTGGCTGCCCGCTCACCGATGTGATCGAAGAGGACATCTCTCAGTCACTCGACGGCATCGTCGAACAATTCAGGATCAATTGGGTCTGGATGCCGCCGTGGGGGCCGGAGAAGATTACCGATGACGGTCGCGACATGATGCGCGCCATCGGTTTCGCTATCTAATCAGGTCGCTAGCTAGCCAGGAACGCTAGCGCGAAAGTTCGTGAGCGGCCCTGCGTCGGTCTTCGCGCTCGAAGAAACTCCAGCCAAGAGTCATCACGGAGGCAGCAATTACCATCTTGACGATGCCGCCGACGATAAACGGGTAGAGACCCACCGTTAGGGTTTCCTCAAAGCTGAGACCCAACGCGATTGCCAGCCAGGGGAGCCCCATGGCAAAAACAACGACGGTCCCGCCAAGAAAGCCAAGAATCGATCGAAGAATCTTGCGGTCCCAGGAACGTTGGGCGATCCAACCAGTGAACGCCGCAGCGAAGACGAATCCGAGAATGTAGCCGCCAGTTGGCCCGACCAGGACTGACAGTCCGGACGTGGCCGCGCCAAAGACCGGAAGGCCGGCAAGTCCGATAGCCGCGTAAAGGATCATTGCTAGAGCTCCTCGTAGTGCTCCAAGTGCGCTGCCCACGAGCAAAACCGCCAAGGTTTGCCCGGTGATGGGAACCGGCCACAGAGGAATAGATACCTGTGCAGCAATAGCGGTGAAGGCCGCTCCGGCGCTCACAAGTACAACATCCATAACGATGCCGCGAGCGAAGAGTCGGTCAGCGAGAGTAGGGCGTCCAATGGCGAGGCTCATCGAGGTCATTCCTTTAGACTAGACGTTCCCCCCACCACACCGCGTTGTCGAAAGGCAACCAAAGAATTGGATTTGCCTGTGCTCAACGTGCACGACCTCGAGGTTCGTGTCGCTGCTCGAACCCTCATGGAAGGCGTTTCATTCCGCGTGGACCGCGGCGACAAGATTGGGCTTGTCGGACGCAACGGTGCAGGAAAGACCACCCTCACCAAGATTTTGGCTGGCGAGGGCCAACCCGCGGCGGGGACGATTGATCGTGGTGGTGAGGTCGGCTACCTACCCCAAGACCCGCGATCTGGTGATCCAACCGACCTCGCCCGCACCCGCATCTTGGATGCGCGCGGTCTCGGCGCGCTTGCCATCGGGATGTCAAAAGCCACGGTGGGCATGGGGGATCCTGATCCGCAGGTCAGCGCGGCTGCCATGTCCAAATACAGCAAGCTTGAAGATCGCTTTCTTGCGCTTGGGGGCTACGCAGCTGAAGCTGAAGCCGCAAGCATCGCGAGCAACCTGAACCTTCCCGATCGCATTCTTGACCAGCAACTCAATACGCTGTCTGGTGGGCAACGACGCAGGATCGAGCTTGCTCGTATTCTTTTTTCCGGCGCGGAAACAATGTTGCTTGATGAGCCGACAAACCACCTCGACGCGGACTCAGTTGTCTGGCTCCGCGAATACCTCGCAAACTACCCCGGTGGGCTCATTGTGATTAGTCACGATGTTGCCCTGGTGGAAAGCACGGTTAACCGCGTCTTCTACCTTGATGCGAACCGCCAGGTCATCGATATCTACAACATGGGTTGGAAACACTACCTTCGCCAACGCGAAGCCGACGAAGAACGCCGCCGGAAAGAGCGCACGAACGTGGAGAAAAAGGCTCAAGTTCTCCAGTTGCAAGCAGCGAAGTTCGGAGCGAAGGCCTCCAAAGCGGCTGCGGCACATCAGATGGTTCGTCGAGCGGAGCGCATGCTCGAAGGGCTGGATGACGTGCGCACCGCCGATCGCGTAGCCAAACTCCGGTTCCCCGATCCGGTTCCCAGTGGTCGCACTCCGTTGTCTGCCAGCAATTTGAGCAAGAGTTACGGGTCTTTGGAGATCTTCACATCGGTGGATCTCGCAATTGATCGCGGCTCCAAAGTAGTAATTTTGGGACTGAACGGTGCAGGAAAGACAACCCTGCTTCGTATTTTGGCTGGAATTGATAAGCCGGATACCGGAGCGGTAGAACCGGGGCACGGTCTTCGAATTGGTTACTACGCGCAAGAGCACGAAACCATCGACGTCAAACGCACCGTGTTGCAAAACATGGTGTCGTCCTCACCGAACCTGACCGAAACCGAAGCGCGACGCGTTCTTGGTTCGTTCTTGTTCACCGGCGATGACTCGTTCAAGCTCGCCGGAGTGCTCTCCGGTGGTGAAAAGACTCGACTCGCGTTGGCGATGATTGTCGTCTCTGGTGCCAATGTGCTGTTGCTTGACGAACCAACAAACAACTTGGACCCGGCAAGCCGCGAAGAGATTCTGGATGCGCTGGCGAACTATGCCGGTGCCGTGGTGCTGGTCAGTCACGACGAGGGTGCAGTGCAGGCCCTCAATCCGGAACGCGTACTCATTTTGCCGGACGGTGTCGAAGATTTCTGGAGTCCGGACTATGCGGACTTGATTTCGCTGGCCTGATCTCAGCCCTCACCCGTTGGGTTGTTCCGATCCTTCGAGAAGTGCGTCTTCAACTTCTGCATCGGTGGGCGTGCGCTTTCGCCGCTTCTTTTCTCGATTCTCGGCTCGCGCTTTTTCTGCCGGGTCTTCGGAGTTGATATTGCGATACTCCTGCCGCACGGCCCAGGCCAGGCCCACGAAGCCGAGAATGGCAAACACGATCCACTGGAATGCGTATGACAGGTGTGGACCTTCATCGATCGCGGGCTTGGAAAGAGCTTTCGGACGTTCTGGAGTGGGAGGAGTCTCAAAAACCATGAGCCCGTAAGCGCCCGTGTAGGTGGGGCCATCAAGAAGCGAGCTGATGGCGCCCAGCTCAATGGTGGCAACCTGACCGGCAGGGGCTGTGCGTCCAGGGATGCCCGGTTCAGTTGGCCTCAATCTCGCGACGACTGTCACGTCACCGCGTGGTGCCGTCGGAACAGAGTCTGGTGAATCTTGGTCAGTGCCGACGGCAACCCAACCGCGATCGACAATAAACCGGTCACCTTCGCTTGTGAGGATTGGAACAAGAACCTCAAACCCCGGGTTGCCACCAAGCGGCCGTGTGCGCACGAGCAACTGTTCGTCCTGTAGATACGTGCCGGTGACTTCCACCGGACGCCACTCGTCTCTCTCATCGAATGAGTCAAGCTGAGGGAGTAGCGACTGAAGGGCTACGGGGGAGCGGTCGTAATTCTCTTCCACCTTCGTACTCGCAGCCACGGCCTCTGCTCGCCGCGCAAGTTGCCATTGGGAAAGGAGCACGCAGGCGAGCGCGAAGACGATAGTGAAGGCGAGGTAGCCGGTCCAACGCCACGACCGAACGAACCGCCACCCTCTCATGAGCTGCCGCCTCTACCGCTCGAGTTCACAGGGCTGTGCGCTTCGACCGAAACGGGAAAGTTGCGCGAGGCAAGATAGTCCCGGAGAAACTCACGGTGTTCGTCGCACGCCAACCACACCTTGACCCGAGATTCGTCGTGAATGCGAGGGTTGCGCCAATTCACATTCCAGGTGGCCGCGGCCCGGCACCCGGCTCGGGAACACTGAGATTCTGGGGTCATGACTGTTTCTGCGAGGTTGTGTCGTCATCCGTGTTCTGGCGGAGTCGAGCAAGGATTCCCGGTCGTTCCACTGTGGACGTCTTAGAATCAACGGCATTGGCGAGCACGACAGCCACATACGGCAATATCACCGCTCCTGCCACGCACACGACTAACCACCAGCCCTGTACAACGAGGCACAAAGCGATACACACCAAACGGATGCACATCGTCACGAAGTATTTGGTCATGCGGGAGTGCCGGTCGTCGTCGGGCGAACGGGGCAGGCTCGTGATGATGCTGGGATGTGTTGCCATGGCTTCCACTCCAGCCTACGAGGTTGGGCGGGCGCGTGCGTCCTCCTAGAATTGGCGCATGAATACGACTTCTCCAGCACGCACGGTTCTCGTTACAGGTGGCAATCGCGGTATCGGTTTTGCTATCGCGGAAAGCTTCATTGCGGCCGGATACCGCGTCGCAGTGACGGCGAGGTCAGGGGAGGGCCCTGCGGGTTCGCTCACCGTCAAGGCGGATGTCACCGATGGTGAGTCGGTGGATGCGGCCTTCGCCACCATCGAGGCGGAACTTGGCCCCGTGGACATCGTCGTCGCCAATGCGGGAATCACGAAAGACACGCTCTTGATGCGGATGTCTGAAGAAGACTTCACCTCGGTCGTGGATACCAATCTCTCCGGGGCGTTCCGAGTTGTCAAGCGAGCGTCAAAAAACATGCTCAAGGCGCGCTTTGGTCGCATCATTCTCGTCTCAAGCGTCGTGGGGCTTCTGGGCTCTGCCGGCCAAGCCAACTATTCGGCTTCCAAAAGCGGGCTCATCGGGCTTGCCCGGTCGCTCACGCGCGAACTAGGCGGACGCAACATCACCGCCAACGTTGTCGCACCGGGCTTCATTGAAACCGAAATGACGGCTGTTTTGCCTGAGGAGCAAAAGAAGCAGTATTTGGGTTCAATCCCGCTCGGCCGGTTCGCCACTCCCGAGGAAGTTGCCCAGGTGATCCTGTGGCTTGCGGGCGATGATGCCGCCTACATTTCTGGCGCTGTCATCCCTGTTGATGGCGGTCTCGGGATGGGCCACTAAACCGCAGCGCTATCCTCGAAGCCCCAACAATGGCAAAACTTGTGAGAGGTCACGAGTATCCATAACGATGTCCGCGGCACGGCGCACTGAAGGTTTAGCGTCGAATGCAACGGAGAGGCCGGCGACCTTCATCATGGCCAAGTCATTTGCGCCATCGCCTACCGCGACCGTGTGCTCCAGTGGAATCTGATAGATCTGGGACCACTCGCGGAGTGCGGTGGCCTTCGCTTCGGCGTCGATCACCCTGCCAGCCACAGCTCCGGTCACGACGCCTGCAGATAGTTCAAGGTTGTTCGCGCGCCAGCGGTCTAACCCGAGTGCTGCCGCCAAAGGGTCGAGAAGTTGATGAAACCCACCGGATACGACACAGATTCTTCCCCCGGCCACGTGAACGCCAGAAATGAGTTCTTGCACCCCTTTCGTCACCGTGAGCCGTGAACCCGCGTCAAACAACTCTGTCTCCGAGAGACCTGCGAGCGTAGCGACTCGGGTGCGTAGGCTTTCCTCGAAATCGACATCACCCTGCATTGCTGAGGAGGTGATCGACGCAACTTCCTCGAGAGAGCCTGCTGCCTCGGCCAACAACTCGATCGCTTCTTCCTCGATAAGGGTCGAGTCGACGTCGAGCATGACAAGAAAGCGGGACATTGTGTTCCTCTAAGTTGCGCCGCGCAGCGCTCTAGGTCAAATTACGTGGACGCCTTTACCCACAACAGTGATTCCGGAATCCGTGACCGTGAAGCCCTTGGCGATATCCGCCTCGGCGTCAATTCCGACGCTCGCCCCCGGCTCCACGACAACTTCTTTGTCCAGAATAGCGCGATGGACCCTCGCGCCCGGGCCTACCCGGACACGATCGAACAGGATGGAGTCGACCACGCTAGCCCCGGACTCAATTGTTGCCCAGGGGCCAAGAACACTGCGTTCCACGTGCGCTCCCGACAGCAAACAACCAAGAGACACGATCGAATCGATGGTCGTTCCATTGTTGCCAGCGGCATCCCGAACAAACTTGGCGGGGGGTGAGTTGAGCTGTTGGCTCACAATCGGCCACTCCCGGTTGTACAGGTTGAACACGGGCAGCGCAGAAATGAGATCTTGGTGGGCGTCGAAGAAGGAGTCAATAGACCCGACATCTCGCCAGTAGTAACGGTCGCGATCAGTCGCTCCCGGTACGTCATTGCGAATGAGGTCGTAAACCGCTGCGTTCTTGTGAGCGACAAAATCGGGGGCGATGTCACCACCCATGTCGTGACGCGAGTCGGCACGTTCGCCGTCACGGAGTACCGCATCGATCAACTGATCCGTGTCAAACACATAGTTCCCCATGGATGCGAGTACTTCACCAGGCGAATCCGAAAGGCCCACCGCATCTGACGGCTTTTCTCTAAACGCGGCAATTCGCGTGGGGTCGTGTGCTTCGACCTCGATCACACCAAACTGGTCCGCCAGAGCAATTGGCTGTCGGATAGCAGCCACCGTGACGCCCGCCCCGGATTCAATGTGGGCGTCGATCATCTGGCTAAAGTCCATTCGGTACACGTGATCTGCACCGACAACCACCACAATGTCTGGCTTCTCGTCGCGAATGAGATTGAGGCTTTGCAAAATCGCATCCGCCGAGCCAGCAAACCACCGTTTTCCTAGGCGCTGTTGAGCAGGCACGGAGGCGACATAAGAGTTCGTCAAGCTCGACAACCGCCATGTTTGGGACACATGCCTGTCCAAGCTGTGCGACTTGTATTGGGTGAGCACAACAATCTGAAGGAGCCCGGAATTGATCAGATTCGACAGAGCGAAGTCCACAAGCCGGTAGTTTCCAGCGAACGGAACCGCGGGTTTGGCGCGATCTACCGTCAGCGGCATGAGCCGCTTTCCCTCACCGCCGGCTAAAACTATTGCAAGAGCTTTCTTGGGCGCCATCTTCCAAGAGTAGATGAGGGGGTCTGACTGTACTAGCGTCACACTCATGAGAGTTGATTTGCTCACTCGTGAGTATCCACCTGAGGTGTACGGCGGGGCCGGTGTCCACGTTGGTGAACTCGTTCGTGAGCTCCGCAAAAGTATCGACGTTGTCGTGCGTTGTTTTGGCGCAGAACGTCTCGAAGAAAATGTCTATCCGTATCTTGTCCCTCCTCAACTTGTTGGTGCGAACCCCGCAATTGCCGCGCTCGGTGTTGATCTCCAAATGGCTCAAGACACCTCTGGCGCAGACGTGGTGCACTCCCATACCTGGTACGCAAATGGGGCTGGCCGCCTTGCCCAACTGCTGTACGACATCCCTCATGTTGTGACGGCGCACAGTCTCGAACCATTGCGTCCGTGGAAAGCCGACCAATTGGGCGGCGGATATCGCATTTCACGCGAAATCGAATCTGCCGCCTTTCACTCCGCTAACGCGGTGATCGCGGTAAGTGAAGGAATGCGCAACGACATCGTGCGCTGTTATCCAAAACTCGACGAATCAAAAATTTCTGTTGTCCACAATGGGATTGATCTCGCTCGATGGCGCCCCGCACGCAATGAGGATGCCGCACGAGAGTTGGGGATTGATCCAAGCAGACCCGCTGTCGTGTTTGTCGGACGCATTACACGCCAAAAAGGGTTGCCCTACTTGCTCCAGGCAGCAAAGGCACTACCGCCGGAAGTGCAACTCGTATTGTGCGCGAGTTCTCCGGACACTCCTGAAATTCTCGCCGAAGTTGAGGGACTGGTTTCGTCGCTGAGTCAAGAGCGTTCAGGGGTGGTCTGGTTGAACCGACTCGTGAACCACGAGGAGATGCTCACGGTACTGTCGTCCGCGACACTGTTTGTATGCCCGTCGATCTATGAACCACTAGGCATCGTGAACCTTGAGGCAATGGCCTGCGGAATTCCGGTCGTGGGGACTGCAACCGGTGGGATACCCGAGGTTGTCGTGGATGGTGTCACCGGGCGTCTGGTCTCTATCGACCAAGTGGATGACGGCTCCGGAACTCCCACGAAGCCAGAAGACTTTGTGGCTGAACTTGGCGCAACCATGATTGATGTGTTGAGCGACCCCGTGCGTGCACGCATGATGGGCCAGGCCGGCCGCGCACGCGTAGAGCAAGAGTTTGGTTGGGATCAAATTGCGCGAGACACACGAGCGGTTTACAACTCCCTCGTGTGATCGCCCGTAGTTCGTAGCGTGGCTTAGGCTTGGGGATATGGCCAGTGTTCTTGAGTTTGACAATGTCTCTGTTGTTCGTGGAGGCAATCGAATTCTTGATTCGATTTCGTGGACGCTAGACGGATCTGATCGCTGGGTCGTTCTCGGCCCCAACGGTGCGGGCAAGACAACGCTCCTTCAGCTCGCAGCGGCGCTCATCCACCCGTCGAGCGGGATGGCGACCGTGTTGGACGAAACCCTCGGCGATGTTGATGTTTTCGAACTGCGGACTCGCATCGGTTTTGCTTCATCAGCATTGGCGCGGCGGGTGCCTTCCACCGAGACGGTGTTGAATGTTGTCCTCACCGCTTCCTATTCGGTTACCGGCCGCTGGAATGAGAGCTACGACGACGTCGACGTCCGGCGTGCGCGTCGTGTACTCGAAGAGTGGAAGCTCGGTCACCTTGCCGACCGAAAATTCGGTCATTTGAGTGACGGTGAGCAGAAGCGGGTACAAATTGCTCGAGCCGTGATGACCGACCCTGAACTCATGCTCTTGGACGAACCGGCCGCGAGTCTTGACCTTGGCTCCCGCGAGGAGTTGTTGGGGCTGTTGACCGGCTATGCAGAGGCTCCGAATGCTCCAGGAATCGTCATGGTCACCCATCACGTTGAGGAGATTCCGCCGGGCTTCACACACGCTTTGCTTCTTCGCCAGGGCACAATTGTGGCCTCCGGTAGCATCGCGAAGGTTCTTACCGCGGAAAACCTGACGGAAACGTTTGGAATACCGCTGCAGATAGAGAATCAGGACGGGCGGTATACCGCTCGATCTCTGGTATCGTAGACAGTCGGCCATCGAGACTCTATCGAGCCGAAGCACTTCTTTCGCCAGGAAATCCAAGGAAACATCATGAAGTCTGACATTCACCCCGACTACGCACCGATCGTCTTTCGCGACCTCGCGTCGGGCGCGGTTTTCCTGACACGCTCAACCGTGTCAAGCGACAAGACCATTGAGTGGGAAGACGGAACGACCTACCCGGTTATCGACGTCGAGATCTCCTCCGAGTCTCACCCGTTCTACACGGGCAAGCAGCGCATCCTCGACAGCGCCGGTCGCGTCGAGAAGTTCAACACACGCTACAAGGGCTTCGGAAGCTAACAGTCCGTACCTCGCGAGAGGAACGCAGTATCCGCGCTCAGTCTTAGCGCTCCGTACTAACGCTTAGCTTTAGCGCACTGGCCATCCGGACGTTTCAACAAAGTCGGGATCACGGGTGCGCCGCATGTAGTCGGCAAAACTAGCCGACTGTTCCGCACTCCATTCAACCTGTCGACGGTGGAGTTCAACCGCGGAGATATTGAGCTTTTCCGGCTCCCGTGCTGCGATCGCTTGGGCAACTCGCCCGGCAGCAATGGCGTCGGCGCCCGCGTCATGTGCATCAGTGAGATCGACTCCATAGACAGCCGCAGCGGCTTCGAGAGTGCGCTTTCCTTTGCGGTAGCGGTCGAGCGCCTTGTCGATGACGAGAGGATCAATAACCGGCGTCGGATCGTGCAGCGGCTCAACTCCGTACCTGGCCGCTTCATGACGGAGCAGGGTCAAGTCATAGGGAGCGTTGTAGACCGTGATCGCTAAACCTCGCTCCAGGATCACCCGAATTGCTTCCACTACTTCGGCAACGACGTCGGCGGCTGGGCGCCCCTCTGCGCGAGCGCGCTCGGTAGAGATCCCGTGAACGTTGCTCGCTTGTTCCGGGATTTCCACGCCAGGGTCTGCCAACCAGTCCGTGCGCTCGAGAATCGCGCCGTCCGAGTTCAACACACTCACATTTGCCGACACAATCCGACTGGTCGTGACATCAATCCCGGTCGTTTCCAGATCGAAGACGCCAAGAGTGTCAAACCAACGCTGTCCCACTAGAGAATCCATCACGCAGTCAGCCTAAGGCCACGCAGTGTCATTGATGCAGAGTTCGTTCGCTCGAACGTTCGAGGCGCAACCAATAGAAACTCTGAGTACCAAGGGTCACGGTGAGTTCGCCGTTGCTACTGACCAACGGGAATGGGGAACCTCCGAAAAGGTCTGACGTGGTGCTTCCGGCAAACTCCGGCGCCTGAATCGTCACCGATACGGGATTGTGGGAAAAGCTGAAGACGCACAAAATGTCTTCGGCGTGGTCGCCAACGTGTGCCCGCGAGCCGGCGTAGGAACGCACGAACGCAAGAACTGATTCATGATCAGTCTCCAGCACGGTGATCGAGCCGAGTCCGAACGTCGGATGCGCTTTCCGCACGTAGATCACGTTGCGGACCCAGTGCAAGAGGGAGCTGGACTGGGCGAGCTGAGCCTCAACGTTCAATTGCGAGTAGTTGTATACGAGGGACTGAACCACGGGAAGATAGAGCTTTCCCGGGTCCGCGGTGGAGAACCCCGCGTTCCGATCCGGCGTCCACTGCATGGGGGTGCGGGAGCTGTCCCGATCCTCTAGCCAAATGTTGTCGCCCATACCAATCTCGTCGCCGTAGTACAAGAACGGGCTGCCTGGCAGCGAAAACAACAGTGCGTGTGCGAGTTCAAGCTCCGCGCGAGAATTGTCCAAGAGCGGTGCAAGCCGTCGCCGGATGCCAACATTTACACGCATTTGAGGGTCGTAGGCATACCAGCCGTACATGGCCTGTCGATATTCCTCACTGACCATCTCCAACGTGAGCTCGTCGTGGTTTCTCAGGAATATTCCCCACCCTGCCCCGTCAGGAATATCGGTGGTTTCCGAAAGCACATGAACGAGTTCGTCTGCCCGTTGAGACCTCAGTGAATAGAAAATCCGCGGCATTACCGGGAAGTCGAAGGCCATGTGGCACTCGGGTTCTTCCTCGCTTCCAAAAAATGCGGCTACCTCACGAGGCCACTGGTTTGCTTCGGCAATCATGACGCGACCAGGAAACTCAGTGTCGACGAGGGAACGTAGCTGCTTAATGAATTCGTGAGTAGGTGGTTCCCCCTCGCCATTGCCTTCTTCCGAGGCATACAGGTACGGAATCGCGTCGAGCCGGAACCCGTCAACACCCATCGACATCCAAAAGCGAACGATCTCAAAGACGGCTTCGTGAACCGCAGGGTTCTCGTAGTTGAGGTCTGGTTGATGCGAGAAGAATCGATGGAAGTAGAACTGACGACGCTCTGAATCAAAGGCCCAGTTCGAATCTTCGGTATCGGTAAAGATGATGCGGACGTTGGGCAGACCTTCGTCACTGTCGCTCCACACGTAGAAGTCCCCGTAGGGGCCCTCCGGGTCAGACCGAGACTGTTGAAACCAACCGTGTTGGTCTGAAGTGTGGTTGAGGGGGAGGTCGATGATCACTCGCATGTTGCGCTCATGCGCTTTCGTCACGAGCTCTTGAAACTCGTCAAGGGTTCCGAACTCGGGAAGAATCGAATGATAGTCAGCCACGTCGTAGCCGCCGTCTCGCAAGGGCGAGGTAAAAAACGGGGGCAACCACAATGCGTCGACGCCAAGCCACTGAAGATAGTCCAGCTTGCCGATCAGGCCAGCAAGGTCACCGGTCCCATCCCCGTTGCTGTCCACAAAAGAGCGCACCATCACCTGGTAAAACACGGATCTGCGATACCAGAGCGGATCGAGTGTGAGCCCGGGCAGCTGACTTGGTGCAGAGAAGGCCACGTCGCTCCTTTTGCTCAGTTGGTGTAAGTGAGTGCGATATCGAGTCTAGGTGTCTCTCAGCACGCGCTTTCAGTCGTGCCACGATACAGGTTCGGTTGCCTAGACTGGAGGGGATGACTGTCGAATCTCCGTACGCGGCCCAACTGGACACGATCCCCGTGGATCACCGTAAGACTTCCATTCTCGGCAGCGAGACGCACTACTGGGTATACGGCCCAGACGATGCAGCGGAAACGATCGTCGTAGTTCACGGTTATCGGGGAGAGCACCACGGTATCGAGCCGGTCGTGGCCCATTTGCCGGAATTTCGGATGATTGTGGCCGATCTTCCCGGATTTGGCGAGTCCTCTCCGCTGACGGAACACCCTCATTCAATTGCGGGTTACGTGGCGTGGTTGGAAGCGTTCACTACCGACCTTGGCTTGCGCGGAACGGCAACGATTCTCGGCCATTCGTTTGGCACAATCGTGACCTCCGCTGCTGTCGCCGCTGGGCTACCTACACCCGGGCTCATCCTGATCAATCCAATCGCGATGCCGGGGGATAAGGGTCCGCATCCGATCATGTCTGGTGTGACTGTCAAGTACTACCGCGCTGCCGCGAAGCTACCGAAGAAGCTTGGATATGCCCTTTTGAACAACTGGCTTTTGGTTCAGTTGATGAGCGTGGCGCTGGTGAAAACAAAAGACAAGGCACTCCGAAAGTGGATTCACCGGGAGCACCATACGTTTTTCAATCGATTCCACGACCGGGATAGCGTCGTAGAAGGGTTCGAGGCGTCCATCAGCGCCGATGTGAGTCAATTCGCACCCGACATCGCGTGCCCGACGCTGCTCATCGCAGCCGAACTCGACGACATCACCCCGGTTTCCGCCCAGTACGATTTGCAACGCACTTTCCCCGACGCGCGGTTGCGCGTCTTGGGCGCGGTCGGGCATCTCATTCACTATGAAGTTCCGGACCAAGCAGCAGACGCCATCCGTGACTTCCTCGGCGTAACTCCCACCTCATGAAACTCATTTTCGACTGTCGCTATACGCGCATTGGCCGCCACGACGGCATTAGTCGCTACACAGCCGGCGTTGTTGAAGCACTTGGTCGGCTGCACCCCGTCACGATGCTGATCAGTGACAAACGGCAACTCGACATGCTTCCTGATCTTCCCTGGATCATGGGCACGGACCCGACCAGTGTTCGCGAACCGTGGGTGTCCCGCATTGTGAATCGTGCGCACCCCGATGTCGTGTTCAGCCCCATGCAAACCATGGGATCGTTTGGTCGCCGCTACAAACTGATTCTCACGCTTCACGATCTCATCTACTACAACAACCCAACCCCTCCGCGCGATCTGTCGTGGATTATCCGGCTCGGGTGGCGGCTATTCCACCTGGCCTACTGGCCGCAACGACTTGTTCTGAATCGTGCGGATGCCATCGTGACGGGCACCGAAGCGGCAAAAGCGCAAATTCTTCAGAAACGACTCACACGTCGCCCCATCACGGTGGTCAGCAGCGCAGTGGAACCTGCAGCGCGAATTCGTACGGCGAAGCGTGACAAAACCCTCGTGTACATGGGGTCCTTCATGCCGTACAAGAACGTGGAAACAATCGCGCTAGCCCTGCACGAACTTCCCGGCTATCGGCTCCAACTTCTCAGCCGCATCAGCGATGCAGACCGCGAGCGTTATTCGGCGCTGGCGCCGGAGGGGGCCATTGAGTTTCTCAACGGCGTGACCGATGAGGAGTACACGACGCAGCTTGAACGCGCGACCGCGCTCGTCACCGCGTCGTTTGAAGAAGGGTTCGGAATCCCGCTGATTGAAGCGCTGTCCATGGGTACGCCAGTCGCGTGCACTGACATCCCCGTGTTCCGCGAAGTTGCCGGCGATGGGGCCGTGTATTTCGATCCACGGAACCCTTCCGACATTGCCCGCGCGATTCGCACTCTTGAAGACGACGCCATCTGGAAAAAATGTTCCGCCGCGGCTCCGGTTCAGGCCGCTAAGTTCACGTGGGAACGCTCTGCCGAGCGACTGCTGGAACTAGCAAAGTCATTGGCGCTGTAGCGAAAATTTTGCATTACGCGACGTTCGTGACCTCACCAGCGGTCAGTTCAATGAGACTTCCTGGGTCGATACTGAATACCGACGTGGCTGAGCCGGCTGCCGCCCACACGCGTTCATAACGCAACAAGTCAGCATCAAGGATTGTTCGAAGGCGGGACAGGTGACCAAACGGTGGCACTCCGCCAATCGAATAGCCGGTGGCTTCTTTCACCTTGCGAGCATCGGACATCGTGAGCTCGACCCCGAGTTCACGTCCGAGCACGTCGGTGTCTACCCGATTGGGGCCGGAAACGAGAACAATGATGGCGTCACCGTCTGCCAAAAACACCAGGCTCTTCACAATGGCCCCAACTTCGCAACCAACCGCTTTTGCCGCATCGGCCGCAGTGTGGGTGCTCTCGGCCATTGTCACGATCTGCGGGACAAAGCCCAACAACCCCGAAGCCTCAGTGAATCGTGTGACTGCCTTGGCCATTATTGCGATCCCTTCGATTCCCGTTCTTCTAAAACATTCTGTTCTTCGAGTGGCTCGTCGCCTTCAACCACAGAGGCCAGTTCAATGGGGTCATCGAACTCTACGAGTGTGAGTGCCCCGTCGATGTGGCGAAAACTGTGGATTGATCCGTTCGTGATGGGAACGCCTGGCTGAATGGGCGCGTCGACCATCATGAGAATTGTGCGGATTACGGCACCATGCGATGCCACGATAAGTCGACCACCACTGTGTGCTTCGGCGAGCTTAAGCAAAGCCGGAAACACGCGCGCTGCTACTTGTTCTCGGGATTCTCGGCCGGGTACTGGCAGCGTCCCGGGGTAGCGTTCTTCCACTTCGCTGCCGGTGAGCCCCTCCGCTGCACCATAGTTTCGTTCTGCAAGCGGGGGGAGTGGTGTGGGTGCCACCAGGCCAGTTTCAGCAGCGATGATCTCGGCTGTTTCAAAGGCACGAGAAAGTGGGCTTGCGTAGATCCCATCCCACTCTCGACGCGCAAGCAATCGACCGGTGCGCGCCGCTTGCGCGCGACCAGTGTCATTCAAGGGAATATCGGTACTGCCTTGAATGCGGTGGGCACGGTTCCAATCAGTCTCGCCGTGCCGGACAAGGTAGAGCAGGGTCACTGTCTCATTTTCCCTTCGAGTAGCCCACAGCTACCGACCCGGCAGCTACTCGGAAGTCAACGCTTCGGCGAGAGCTGTGAGAGTTTCGGTAGTCCCAGCCTCCAGCCTAACCGTGGCACGGCGATCGCCCTTTGTCGGCCCCCGATTCACAATTGCCACGGGAATGCCATTCCTTTGCGCAAGGTCCAGGAGCCGGATACCGGAGTTCACAACGAGCGACGAGCCCACGATCAGCAACGCCTCGGACGTGCGGACCACAGAGGCTGCCGCCTGAAAGCGGGCTTTCGGGATGAGCTCACCAAAGAACACAACATCGGGTTTGAGAAGACCGGAACAGTTCTCACAGTTGGGAATCTCAAAGTCCGCGAGGCGATCAACTTCCACGTCACCGTCGGGTTGGAGCACGACATCCTCGGGAAGGTCGAGCCAGGGGTTCGCGGTCGAAAGGCGTGCGGCGATGTTTTCTCGTGAGAAGTGTTGGCCGCACCGCAGACACTGAACACTGTGCATTGCCCCGTGGAGTTCAACGACTCGTTGCGATCCAGCCTGCCGGTGAAGGCTGTCAACATTTTGGGTGAGAACTCCAGTGGCAATTCCACTGCGTTCAAGGGCTGCGAGCGCGGTGTGACCGGCGTTGGGCGAAGCGCTGGCAAACTTCTTCCAGCCCAAGTGGCTTCCCGCCCAATAGCGTTTTCGGTGGGATTCGCTTTCCATATACTGTTGAAACGTCATCGGGGAGCGGCGCGGAGCTCCCGCACCACGGTAGTCAGGAATTCCCGAGTCGGTGCTCACCCCCGCGCCGGAAAGAATTGCAATCTTCTTGCCTTCGAGAAGGTTGATGACCGAACCAAGTGTGCTCACACTCAAGGTGAACACAGAACCGATCGGATATGTTTCCCTCTGTGCTGAAAATTTCTCCCATCGTTGATCCCGCTGATGCGGCGCTGCGTGACTATCGAGACTTGACGGATGTCGCGCTCCGGCGAGTCAGCGAGCCGGAAGAAGGGCTCTACATCGCCGAATCAGCCAAAGTGATTGCGCGCGCGATTGCCGCGGGCCATCGTCCTCGGTCGATTTTGCTTCTAGAAAAATGGCGTACAGAGGTCGAATCGCTAGTGAACGCGTTTGAATCGGACGACCAGGAGATTCCCCTGTACGTGGGATCAACCGAAGTGCTCGAATCGGTGACCGGCTTCACGATGCACCGCGGTGCACTTGCCTCGATGAATCGCCCCGTCCTCCCTACGGTGCCTTCCGTGCTGGAGGGAGCACGCCGCGTCGTCGTCATCGAGGATGTTGTTGACCACACGAACATTGGCGCAATTTTCCGCACCGCAGCAGGCCTTGGCGCGGATGCGGTACTCGTGACCCCGAGGTGTGCCGATCCCTTGTACCGCCGAAGTGTGCGGGTAAGCATGGGGACTGTCCTCCAAGTGCCGTGGACTCGATTGCCGGAGTGGCCAGAGGCCACAGCCCTCCTGCACGAGGCCGGATTCACGATTGCCGCCCTCGCTCTTGAGGAGGACTCGCTCGATCTTGATGTCTTTGCTCACAACCCGCCAGATCGAATTGCCATCGTGCTGGGAACCGAAGGTGACGGTTTGAGCCGACATGCGCTGGCTTCAGCAGACGTCACCGTACGGATTCCCATGCTGGCTGGGGTGGACTCGTTGAACGTCGCAGCGGCAAGCGCCGTTGCCCTGTGGGCGTTGCGCACGTAGCGCCGCGGTGACTCGTATCATTGTCGGATGCCGGTGAGTAGACGTACGTATCTTCGCCGGAGAATCCTCGTCTTTGGTGGCTTAGGAGCATTTCTCCTTGCCGCTCTTTACCTGCCGATGACGCTCTTGGCCCCTCTGCCGCCGGCATCAGCACAGTCTGTTGCTACGGTGGTGCCGGAGAACCCCCCGGTCGATCTTTCCTGGCCCGCGTTTGGGTCGAGCGCAGTGGGTGCCGTGGGCTTCTCAGGAGTCCTTGCGTCGAATGGCCCGACGACGCCAAGGCCCATAGCGAGCATTTCCAAAATCGTGACCAGCCTGGTTGTACTGGAAGAAAAGCCACTCGCCGATGCATCAGCAGGTCCCACAATTACCATGACCGCTGCAGATACTGCGTTGTATCGAAGCTATCTCGCCAGGAACGGCGAAGTGCGTTCGGTGTGGCCAGGTCTCACTCTTACTGAACGTCAACTTCTTGAAGTCGTTCTTGTCGCCTCCGCGAACAACTACGCAGAGTCCATGGCCGTGTGGGCATTCGGTTCGGTTCCGAAGTTTCTGGATGCCACTCGAGACTGGCTCGACCGGAATGGTCTCCACGACACGACGATCACTGAACCAACCGGAATGAGCCCGGCGAATACAAGTACCACCGAGGATCTGCTCGAACTGGCAAAGATCGCGTTGGCTCATCCAGTTGTTTCGGACATTGTGGGTTCGCAAACCGTCACTCTTCCGCACTTCGGCACAGTGACGAATACCAATGAGTTGCTCGGCGTGGATGGAATTGTCGGCATCAAGACCGGCACGCTGCCGGAAGCTGGCGCCTGCCTGCTGTTTGCGTCCACGATTGACGTTGACGGAACGCCGGTCACCATCGTGGGCGTTCTCCTCGGAGGACCAGACCATCCCACTATCGACGTTGCCATTCGCGCACTGCTCGCAAGCGCTACCGGCGGGTTTCGTCAGATACAGGTTGTGACAGCTGGCGAAGTGTTTTACACGTATTCAACTCCGTGGGAGCAGAGCGCCCGTGCCGTCGCGACGCACGATGTGTCCGCGCTGGTCTGGGCAGGTATGCCCATCACCACGCACGCTCGCGCGTCGGAAGTACGAGATGGCGAACCCGGGGATCAAGTGGGTTCGATCACGGTGAACGTGGAAGACTCGACGCAAGTGGTGTCACTTGATTTGGATTCCACGATTGCTGATCCGGGTCCATGGTGGAGGCTCACGCACCCGTTCGGATAGAGAGTTGACCGTGTTTACGGCTGAAACGCAGGTGTGTGTCGTACACTCGGGATAACTGATGAGGCATCTCACTCGCTAGCGAGATCGGGAAGTCCCCCCGAAGCGAGGTTCCATGTCCGATTCCACCGTGTCACCAGTTGTCACCTTCACGAAAACACGTCCAGGCGGCAGCAAAGAAAACCCCACCACCGAATATTCAGCGCTCTTGCGCACCGTTCGGGATGCTGGATTGCTCCGCCGTCGCACCGGCTTCTACTGGTTCGTGTTCAGCATGATCACTCTCGCCCTTGGCGGAACAATCACCGGCTTCATTCTCTTGGGCGACAGCTGGTTCCAATTGCTCATGGCTGGAGCGCTCGGCATCATTCTTACGCAGTACGCGTTCTTGGCTCACGAAGCGTCGCACCGTCAGGTGTTCCAGTCCGGACCGCTCAATGATCGAGCTGGCCGCACACTGGCGAACCTTTTCGTTGGCATCAGCTACTCCTGGTGGATGACAAAGCACAGCAGGCACCACGCGAATCCCAACATCCTGGGCAAAGACCCGGACATTGAGCGCGACTTTGTTTCCTTCACTCCCGAGGACGCCGCGAAGGCAAAAGGCCTCTACGCGTGGGCGACACGTCGACAGGGATATCTCTTCTTTCCGGCACTGTTGCTCGAGGGAATCAACCTGCATATTCACGGTTTTCGCACCGTGTTCGGCAAGCACAAAGTAGACCGTCGCTGGATCGAGATCACCATGATCTCCTCACGAGTTGGCGCCTACCTTGCCGTGATCTTCCTCACGCTTCCAATCGGAATGGCGTTTGCCTTCCTCGGCGTACAACTGGGTGTTTTCGGCCTGTATATGGGCGCGTCATTTGCTCCGAACCACAAAGGTATGCCCATCCTGCCGCACGACAGCAAAGTGGACTTTCTGCGACGCCAAGTGCTCACCTCACGCAACATCAAGGGTGGCTGGCTCGTTGATTCGTTCATGGGCGGCCTCAACTACCAGATCGAGCATCACTTGTTTCCCAACATGCCACGACCACACTTGGCACGGGCTGCGGAGATTGCGCGCGAGTATTGCGAAACACATCGCATTGCTTACACGCAGACCACCATCACGCAGTCGTACGGGATTGTCATCCAATACCTCAACCGTGTGGGATTGGCCGCCGGCGGCGACCCATTCGATTGCCCTGCAGCGACCCAGTTCGGTCGTTAGTCAGCAGCTGGCGGCCCTTCGACGCGAGTCGCACTCGGTCGCTTGGGGCTGATGTTGTCTCCAGAGGATTGGTGACGGATACGCCGAACGACCCACGGTACGAGATATTCGCGAGCCCACTCGATATCGCCGACGCGGGCATCCCGCCACGACACAGCCGGTAAGGGTTCAGGCTCGTACGGCATGAGATCGTGTTCCACGCCCAAGGAATCCAGCACCATTCGGGAAATGGTGTGGTGACCAATGGGAGAGAAGTGCAGTCGGTCTGGCGCCCACATCCGCGGGTCCCGCAGCTCCCGCAACGCCCACATGTCCGCAACGATGGCGTCGTTGCGCAGAGCGATTGCCCGAAGATTTTCGTTGTAGATGGCAACCTTGCCGCGAGAGCGACGAAGAACCGGAGTCATCCCGATGTCGGGGCCGTTGAAGAGCACCACGGTCGCATCGTCAGAACGAAGCTGCTGAATGACGTGTTCTAAGCGGCCGGCGATATCGTCTGGGTCGGTTCCAGGCCGAATGATGTCGTTGCCACCTGCTGAAATAGTGATCAGGTCAGGACGCAGCTTGAGCGCATGCTCGACCTGTTCCTCGGCTATTTGCTGCAAGAGGCGGCCCCGAATCGCAAGGTTTGCATACGCGAACTGATCAGTCTTTGCGCTCAATACCTCGGCAACACGGTCGGCCCAGCCTCGGTGTCCACCAGGACTTCGTGGCTCTGGATCGCCAATACCTTCGGTAAAGGAGTCGCCGAGGGCAACGTAACGAGACCACGGATGCTGTTGCGCCATCCATTAACAATGCCTCACGGCTGCGTCTTTGGGAACCTGAGGCGCTCACGGATTTCACACACTATGGCGTGGGTCTTGCCCCCCGCTCGGGGGGCATGTAATGCTGGGCACACGTCGCCGAACCACGGGGACACAGACAAGTACACGTGGAGGTCATCATGGGCTGGTTTTCATTCATCATCCTTGGACTCATCGCTGGAGCCATTGCGAAGTTGATCCTTCCTGGCAAACAGGGTGGCGGCTGGATTGCCACACTGGTTTTGGGGCTCATCGGAGCGCTCATTGGTGGTTGGCTCGCCGGGCTACTGTTCAACATTGGCTACGACAACTTCTGGTCGATCCAGTCGTGGCTGATTGCCATTGTCGGAGCAATCGTTGCGCTCCTCGTCTGGGGCTTCATGACGAAAAAGCGCTCAAGAGCATAATCCAATTGACCTGTGGGCTCGGTGGCGTGTGCCACCGAGCCCACTGTCATTGCGGGGCAGTAAAGTCTTGTTAAGTGAGCTCCGAATCCGCCTTCCGTTTCCCGCCAGGGACATCAGCGGCGGAACATCTCTCACCCGCCTATCCGGAACGTGCCGCCCGCGGAACTGCTGACAAACTTCGGGCGTGGCAGGCCGAGGCCCTCGAGAGCTATTTTCAGACCGAACCACGAGACTTTCTCGTGGCAGCAACCCCTGGTTCAGGAAAGACCACTTTCGCCCTGCGACTGGTCACCGAGCTGCTGGCAAAGAGAGTAATCGACCGGGTGACGGTGGTCGCTCCAACAGATCACCTTAAGCGCCAGTGGGCAGATGCTGCCGCTCGCGTTGGCGTGCGCTTGGATCCCGGATTCCGCAACAGCCACGGTTCGCATGCACGCCACTTTCACGGAATTGCGGTCACCTACGCGCAAGTAGCCCTTCGCCCCGCGCTTCACCGAACGATTTGCGAGAGTGGCCGTACTCTGGTCATCCTCGACGAAGTTCACCACGGAGGGGACACCCTTAGCTGGGGTGATGGCATCCGCGAAGCCTTCGAAACAGCGCCGCGACGCTTGTCTCTCACCGGAACGCCGTTTCGCTCGGATACTGCGCCCATCCCTTTTGTAAGTTACTACCCGAGTGACGACGGCATTCGCACCTCTCACGCGGACTACAGCTATGGCTACGGTCGGGCACTCGCCGATGGTGTTGTTCGCCCCGTGATCTTTTTGGCCTACGCCGGAAAAATGCGCTGGCGCACGAAGACCGGCGACGAGATGGAGGCACGACTGGGCGAAGGAGATACCAAAGACGTCACGGCCCAAGCGTGGCGCACCGCGCTAGATCCTGAGGGAGAGTGGGTGCCGTCAGTATTGACCGCAGCCAACCGTCGACTCACCGAAGTGCGCCAGTCGGTTCCGGATGCGGCAGGCCTCGTCATTGCGACGGACCAACAGGCAGCTCGGGCGTACGCCGCAATCCTGGAAGGCATCACCGGGTCCGAGCCAACTCTCGTGCTGTCCGACGAGAAAGCATCGTCGAACCGCATCGCCACGTTCGCGAAGGGAACATCCCGGTGGATGGTCGCCGTGCGCATGGTGTCTGAAGGGGTTGATATTCCCCGTCTCGGCGTCGGCGTGTATGCCACTTCCGCCTCGACTCCGCTGTATTTTGCGCAAGCAGTAGGCAGGTTTGTTCGCACGCGGCGGCGTGGGGAAACAGCGTCGATTTTTGTGCCGAGTGTGCCCACGTTGATGGCTCTCGCGGGGGAACTAGAGCGTGAACGAGACCACGCCCTTGATCGCGATTCACAAGGGTTAGAAGTGGAGTTTCTCGACGATGACGCTCTAGACGAGGCCAACCGAACTGAGCGTGCTGGCGACCCAGCCGCATTCGATTTTCTCCCTATCGAATCCGACGCCAATTTTGATCGCGCCCTCTTTGATGGGTCGGAATTCGGGTTCTCTGCGGGACTCGGAACACCTGAGGAACTTGATTTCATTGGGATTCCCGGGCTTTTGGAACCCGATCAGGTGCGCGAACTTTTGAGCCAAAGGCAAGCGCGGCAATCCCGGCGTGCCGCAGCTCGAAAGGGCGATCCGACGCAGGCTGCGGAACCCAAGCCGTTGTATCGCACCCTGAAGGAGCAGCGTTCCCTCCTGAACAGCCTTGTCGCGGTGCACGCGAAGCGTTCGGGACTACCGCATGCCCACGTGCACGCTGACTTGCGGCGACGCGCTGGTGGACCGCCAGTGTCTCAAGCCAGTGTTGCGCAATTGCAGGCCCGCATCGATCTGCTCCGGTAGCGCCAGAAGCGAACCACCTCAGGGCATCACTGGTTCGATCAAGGAAGGATCACTGCGATCTACTGTTCGGGTGTTGTTGAGACGGCGATCAACCGCGTGCGTCTGCAGAGTTGCGGCAATCTCAAGCGAACTCTCGTCCAACATCGATTCAAGGGCCGCCCGGTCCGCGCCGCCAGGTGATCCAACTTTTGCTGGGTTCAACCAGTCGCCCCAGATGTTGCGTTGGAGAAATACTGGCATCCGATCGTGTACTTGCCCGCTGGCGTCGGTGGCCTCGCGGGTGGCGATGGTAAACGTGAGCTTCCACTCGTCACCGTCCTGGCGGGCTGCGTACAGTCCGGCCGCAGCCAAAGTTCCCGCCCCGTGGATGTAGTGCGGTTGTTTGCCGTCAGATTCCTGGGTCCACTCGTAGTACCCGGACATCGGCACGATGCAACGTTGGCCCACGAACGCTCCCCGGAACATTCCGTTCGTCGCCAGTGTTTCTAGACGCGCATTGATCGGGGCGGGGCCTCCCGGTTTTGCCCAGCTAGGTTTCAGGCCCCACGCGGCAGAGTCGATGCTTCGAACTGCCACACCGTTGGGGTCGATACGTTCACGCACGATCGGCACACGATTGGTCGGCGCGATCGAATAGGCCGGAACCCATTCTCGGTAGTCGCCGCCGGTAGCCACAAAATCATCAATCAGCGTATTGATGTGATCGTCAAGAGCGAATCGTCCGCACATTCGTTAACGGTACCGTCAACGCCGACTGTGGCCGTGTGTCAGAGTTAAGTCAGTATGAGAACTGGGCTTCCGCAACGCGTTGCGATCTTTGTGGTGGGCGCTATTGTTTTGGCCTCTGCTTTTGTCGGCATCGCATACTACTTCGTCACTACCCGTAGTGGTCAACTCCTCGATCAACGGGCTTTCAATGGTGCCGAGTTCGGACAGCGCAGCGTTGCACCGGTCACCCTCAGCCTGTTGGACGCGTTGCCGGTTACCGGAGTTGCTGTTGCGCTAGCTGCCGCCATCGTGGTGACTATCGTTCGGCGGAACTGGTTCGTACTGTTCGTGGCCGTGTCCTCAGCCGGACTGGCCAATCTCCTCACGCAACTTGTAAAACACGTGTTCCTCGTGCGGCCAGACCATGACGTTTCTGGATATGCGCTCAACTCGCTTCCCTCCGGTCACACCGCCTTGGCCGCGTCGTCGGTGATGGTGGTGTTCTTGGTGTCCAGCCAACGCGCGCGCCCGATGATTGCAACCTTTGGCGGGTTTTACGCTGTCGCGGTCGGGGTTTCGACTTTGGCGAATCAGTGGCACCGCCCCAGCGACGTTGTTGCTGCGCTGCTGCTCGTGGCGTTCTTCGGATGCGTGGCCGGACTCGTGCTCATCAAGTCCCGCTTCACCGCCGATGTTCCTGCGCGCGACTTGTGGAGTCGTTTTCTCTTGTTGTTGTCACTTCCGTGTGCCGGGGTGGCCGCAGCGACGCTGCTTGTCTCGGCGTTTGCACCTTTTGCCTACGTCGGGGCAGCCGCCGGAATTGCTACGCTCGTGCTTCTTCTTGCCGTCGCAGCAAATCACGCCTTCCGGATGCTGCGCTAGCGAAAGTCACGCGACGGGACTCGAGCGACCAGAAAGAGTGGTTCCAATCGGTCAGCAAGAATGTTTGTGACCCCTTCAGCGGATCGTTCAAGAATGCCGCGCACGATGAGTGCGGAGGATTCCCTGGCCACCCGACGGTAGCGTTTCCACACTCCCGCACCGCAAATGACGTTGACGAGGCCCGACTCATCCTCGAGGTTCATGAACGTGATTCCACTCGCTGTTGCCGGTCGCTGCCGGTGGGTGACAACCCCAGCAATTTCAACTCGGCGTCCAGATTCGGCGGTCGCAAGTTGCGCGGCAGCAAGCACCCCACGCTCATCAAGAAACGCTCGCACGTGCCGAATCGGATGGTCAGTGGTGGACAGGCCTGTTGCCCACAAGTCAGCAACAAGAGTTTCCGCCTCAGTGGGTAGCCGAAACAGCGGCGGCTGCACGGTGACAACCGTTCCGGCAAGAAATTCGGCTTTGTTGAGAGCTGCAGACCCTGCCATCCACAGAGCATCCCGAACAGTGAGTCCGAAACACTCGAAAGCCCCCGCGGCCGCCAACGCTTCCAGCTGCGGTGTGGTGAGTCCCACTCGTCGTACAAGGTCGGCCTGATCAAAGTAGGCTCCGCGTGCTTCCCGTTCGGCAACAATCTTCTCTGCGAGGGCCGTACCGATGCCCTTGATCCCGGCAAGCCCCAATCGCACAGCAACCCGCGCATCCCGACGGTGATCATCAGTCGTGAACGGAGCACTGCGATCGAATGCACCAACCGGTGGTTGTGTGAAGGAGAGACAGTCCTCTGGCGGTGCGGGGGTATCCGACCCGAGAGGCTCCAAACCCGCCTGTGCTGCACTCACGAGCACATCGGGACGGCGCACCTCTACGCCGTGTCTGCGAGCATCCGCCACGAGAGATGCGGGGGAGTAAAACCCCATTGGTTGGGCGCGCAACAGGGAGGCCAGGAAGGCTGCCGGGTAGTGGAGTTTTAGCCACGAACTCGCGTAGACGATCAGGGCAAAACTCAAAGAGTGACTTTCGGCGAAGCCAAAGTTGGCGAACGCCTGAATTTTTCCGTAGATGTCGTCAGCGGCTTCCTTCGTGAGTCCGTTCGATGCCATCCCTTCGTACAGTTTGTCTCGCAACTTTTCGATGCGCTCCACACCACGTTTGGATCCCATCGCCCGGCGCAGCAAGTCGGCATCCTCACCCGTACAGTTGCCCACAGCCATCGCCACTTGCATGAGTTGCTCTTGAAACACCGGGATGCCGAGCGTTCGTTCAAGCGGTTCGACAAGCTTCGGATGCGCGTAGGTAACCTTCTCCCTGCCCATCTTGCGCCGCACGTACGGATGCACTGCTCCGCCCTGGATGGGCCCGGGCCGAATCATGGCAATTTCCACAACAAGGTCATAGAACTTGCGTGGCTGCAACCGGGGGAGCAACCCCATTTGTGCACGCGACTCCACTTGAAACACTCCGATAGCGTCAGCACGGCACAGCATGTCGTACACGCCAGCTTCCTCTCGTGGGATCGTCGATAGCTCCCACGATTCGCCGAGGTTCTCGCGCACAAGATCGAAGCAGTATTGAATGGCGGCGAGCATCCCGAGTCCGAGAAGATCGAACTTCACAAGTCCCATCCACGCGCAATCGTCTTTGTCCCATTGCACAACGGTGCGGCCGTCCATGCGGCCATGCTCGATCGGCACGACCTCACCCACCGGTCGATCCGTGAGCACCATGCCACCGGAGTGGATGCCGAGGTGTCGAGGAAACGTAAGCACTTGCTGGGCGAGTTCGATGACCGGGCCGGGGATGTCATGATCACCCGCCGCAGCGTCATTCTCGCGGGAATTGCTGGAAGGCAACGTGTGCCGTTCCACTTGCTTTGAATAAGCATCCTGTTGGCCTGGTGAATGCCCGAGCGCTTTCGCCATGTCCCGAACCGCGACTTTTGGCCGGTAACTGATGACGTTGGCTACCTGCGCCGCGTTGTACCTGCCGTACTTTCGGTACACGTATTGGATGATCTCCTCGCGTCGGTCCGAGTCAAAGTCCACGTCGATGTCTGGCTCTTCATCGCGCATGCTGGAGAGGAACCGTTCGAACGGAAGCTGGTAGAAAATCGAGTCGACGGCGGTGATGTGGAGCAGAAAGCACACTGCTGAGTTGGCCGCGCTACCTCGGCCCTGGCACAGGATGCCGCGGCTACGTGCCTCCCGCACAATGTCGTGCACGATGAGGAAATAGCCGGGAAAATCTTTCTGTTCGATGACGGCGAGTTCTCGCTCGATTCGGGCACGATCAGCGTCGGTGAGCGTCGGATATTTGAGTGGCACTGCTTCCCAGACGAGGTGCCGCAACCAACTCATCGGGGTGTGGCCTGGCGGGACATCTTGCTTGGGCAGGCCAGGCCGCACGCTCCGCAGGCGGAAAGCGAGATCGTCTGCGTAGTCCACAGTGCGTTCAATAGCCCCCGGATATCGGGCAAAGCGTGTGGCCATTTCGGCGCCGCTGCGCAGGTGTGCGGCCCCGGATGCCGGAAGCCAGCCGTCGAGGTCGTCGAGACTGCGATGAGCGCGCACCGCGGCCAGGGCAGTCGCGAGCCGGTGACGCTCGGGGGTCGCGTAGTGAATGTTCCCGGTAGCGACCACCGGAAGTCCCTGCCGTGCAGCCAACGTCGCCAACACATCGTTGTAGGCATCATCAAGCGGGTTGCCGTGATGAAGAAGTTCGACGGCAACATTGTCCTGGCCGAATCGGTCAACGAGTTGACCCAGTTCCCGTGCCGCCGCCCGCATCCCCGCAGCGCCCGTTCCCTCCTCAACAAGTGCCTGACGTACTCGGCCTTTGCGGCATCCGCTGAGAATCAACCAATACCCACCAGCACGCCCCGTGAGGTCGTCGAGGTCGTAGACCGGCCGCCCCTTTTCTGCGCCGGCCAGTTGGGCGGCAGTGATCGCTCCAGAGAGGCGGTGATAGCCTTCCTGCCCGCGAGCGAGAACGAGCAGGTGGCTGCCGCGTGGGTCTGCGACGCCGTTTTGTGGGTTCTCAAGACCGAGGGACAACTCAGCTCCGAACACGGTCTTCAGTTGCGGGAACTCTTCCGCGGCCTCTGCCAGGCGGACGACTCCGTAGAACCCGTCGTGGTCGGTGATCGCAAGCCCGTACAGCCCGAGTTTTGCCGCCTCCTCGATGAGTTCTTCTGCCGAGCTCGCCCCGTCGAGGAAACTGAAGTTTGAATGGGCGTGCAGTTCGGCGTAAGGAACGACCGGCCCGGTAGGCAGGGGGACCTTCGCTGGACGGTACGGCGCACGCTTGCGTGAGAGCGGTGGGCTGTCTGAGCCATCCCCCTGCGCAGCACCTGGTCGCCGGTCGGAGAGGGTTTTTTCAAACTCCGACCACGAAATTGGCGGATTCTTGAACCCCATCAGTCGTACCGGCCCTCAGCCCACCAGTGCCCGTGTTGGAGCGCGAGCAACCACGCGGTACCGGTCGTATCAACTACTTGAAACCGACTCGTTCTGCTGGCCTTAGAGGAATCCCACCACTGTTCATCGACCGTCCAAGGCCCCGCCCACGCTGTGAAGCGCAGTGTAGAGGTGCCACTCGACATGCTTGCGGGCGAGCCGTTGAGTACGCCACGAGCGCTGAGTGCAAGCGTGTCGCCGGATGCCGAAAACACGGTGACGGGGCGCGGCGGCTCGAACACGGTTGAAGGCGCAGGAGCGGGGAGTTGGCCGGGCCACGGAGGCTCAGGCTCTCGTTTGTGAATGAGCCTGTCGCCCCAGGGGACAAGTGTGGTGCGATCGGCTGGCCCGCGCCCGCCACCGACCGCCCCCGTGAGTACTGCTGTGCGGCCGAGCATGCCTTGTACTCGTGAGAGAGCATGGTGGATGCGTTCATCCGGTCCGCCCCCGAACAGCCCTTCTTCGTGGTTGCCGATGGAGTCGACACTTGACGGGGTAAGCCGCACCGCGATGATGCCCGAGCTCAATCCCACCTCGGAGGCGCCACCCTGCAGCTGCCACCGCACACGATCGACAACCTCGGCCGCGGTAAAGGATCGTGGATGCAGCCAGGTTCGCGAGGAAAGTTCCCCGCCCTCAGAATGCAATTCCACCCGCACGGCCGTGCACACGAGTTTCGCCGTGGTGAGCCCGGCAATGAGGCGGTCAGCGAGTGCCCGCACACCAAACGCCACCTGATCGATGCGGTCGACAGCAGGTTCGAAATCCACTGAGCACTCAAGATCGTCTGGTGGTACGCGCGCCACAACGGGTCGTGAGTCGAGCCCGCCAGACAGCGTGTGGAGGCGCGCGCCCTGCTCGCCAAGACGATCGCGTACGTCGCTCGCACCGAGCGCGGCGAAGTCGCCAAGCGTGTACACTCCAAGGCGCCGGAGAAGGGTCACGATCGAGGCGTCATCGATTACTCCGATTGGCAGGGGAGCGAGATAGTCGGCAGACTCACCAGCAGGCACAACACGAATACGCTGCGGCTGGCGCTGCCGGGCGGCCTTCTCCGCAGTGAACACGCCATCTGCGATCCCGATACGAGTGCCGGGGACTCCTACGCCGTCGAGTTGATCGAGAAGCCACAGTGCTGCTTCTTCCTCACCGCCGTAGTAGGCGGCGGGGCCGCGCGCTCGGATCGCACACACGCCGGGACGCAACGGCTGCACTCCCGGCATAAGTTCCTCAATAGCGGTGAGAACCGGTTCGAACGCGCGCGCATCGTCATCCGGCCGCCACGGTGCGATAACGAGCGCGGGGCAGCGCGCTTGGGCTTCGCGCAGTTTGAGCCCCCGGACTACGCCTTCTTCCCGAGCCGATGCCGAACACGCGAACACGCGATTGGCCTCGATGATGGCGATCGGCGCGTCCGAAGCCAACCCCTGAACAGGGTGGCTCTGCGCGGTGGAATTTCGCGTGCGAATTACTGCTTCAACCGGCCAGTCTGGGCACCACAAGAGCAGCACACGCTCCGGCTTCACGGCATCACCCCAGGCAAACGCAAGCGCGCGCTTCGCGGTTTTCCTCTGGCTTTGCTTGTCACCGTCACTGTCGCTTCTCGAGCCTGCAGGTGACCGTGGCCGTCGCCGATACCGGTCCAGGCACTTTCGGTGATGCTCAGCATTGCTTCGCTCTGCGGCCACGAACCAAGCACGAGCAGTGTGGCACCACGCTTGCGCAGGCGCGCAGAAAGTCGGGCGACGCTCGCATCACTCGCCAGACGCGGGGGCCGGATGACAATCACACTCAGTGCGTCGGCGACCGCTGCGGTCGTTGCTAACCACTGGTCGCCGGGAACCGGAACCAGCACCAGTCGATCAAGTGCAATACCGAAACCGGCAGCGGCTTCCACTCCAAACTCTGGCACCCCCACAACACCGCACCACGCACCTGCAGCGGACGGTGCGGCCAACAACAACATGAGCAGCGTGAGGGAGCGGTCTACCGAGTACGTTGCCCCTTCTTTGAGCGCGCCACCGGGAAGCAGTCGCCCAATCTCTGGATGGGTGGGCAAACTGCGCGTATCGAGCTTTGTGGTCTGTAACTGCCGGATGCGTTCCTGCAGTTCTTGCACGCGCTCGGCCGCAGGGTGGAGAGCAAGAGCGGTGTTCGACATCCGTTAAGTATCGAACATTTGTTCGAACAGAACAACTGCAGTTCGATCACGACTTCCGCCGTTACTGCTCCGACTACCTCAGCGGGTCGAAGTGCTTCAATACCGGATCTGGCTCGCCGACGATCGCCCCGGCAAGCAGCTTGCCGGTGAGCGGGCCCAGCGCGATTCCCCACATACCGTGACCGCCACCGACGAACACTCGCGGGTTTTTCGTCGGCCCGATGAGCGCGTGGCCGTCAGCGGTGACGGGGCGGCCACCAACCCATTCCTCTTCACGGGAATCCCAGTCGACACCCTGAAATACGGGGCGAGCGGCATCCACGAGAGTTTTGATGCGTCGCGGATCCAGGGCGGCGTCAACGTTGCGGAATTCCATCATCCCGCCAATGCGCAGCCGATCACCGAGCGGGGTGCAGGCAAGGCGCTGAGCAGGAAAGTAGATCGGGTGCGACGGAACCACGTCAGGCTTCACGCTGAAGCTGTATCCACGGCCGGCCTGCACAATTGTCGTGATGCCGAACCGGCGGGCAAGCTTGTTGAGCCAAGCACCGGTAGCGATGACGACCGCATCAGCTGTGATGAACTCGCGAGTGTTGTCTTCGTCTGGCACAGAGGACACGGTCACACCATTTTCGATGTCCTCAATGTCGGCAACATCGAATCCGGCTTTGAGTTCTGCGCCACGCTTTATCACGGCGGCGGCAAGTGACTCGGCGTACTTTGGCGGGTTGATGAAGTACTGGCCACGGAGCAGGACGCCCGAGGCGACGGCATCCGAGAGTGTCGGTTCAATTGCTCGCAGTTCATCGCCGGTGGCGAGATCGAAGTCGACATTGCCACCATTGCTTTTCACGACATCAAATTCGTGGAGTAGCACTTTGCGGTCTTTGTCACTGAGGAAGCCAGCCAGGAAAGGCTTTGCTTCTTTGACCGGTTCCTTCACTCCATTTTCGGCAAGCTCAAAATACGGATCCATGGCGAGCGGGTTGACCTTCGAGAAAATGTCGAGCGACTTCCGCCACTGACGGGGAAGTGAATGCCACGCGAAACCGAGTAGGAACTTGATCAGTTTCGGATCAGGCGAAAGCGGGATGTACAACGGAGACTTCGAGCTCAACATTGCTTTCGGGCCCGACTTGAGTACCGCCGGATCACCCAACGGGAACGTGAGCGCCGGGGTGAGCCACCCCGCATTTCCCCAGCTAGATCCGGCTGCGACGCCCTTGCGATCAACGATGGTGACCTTCACTCCGCGTTCTTGCAGATACCACGCGGTCGTCAATCCGATCATTCCGGCCCCAACAATAACGACATGATTGATCCCGGAGGAATTCGTGCTCATGGGTCAACCATATCGACCGTCGGCCCGCCGTCTTGGCACTACGGCAGAAGAGAGGAATACTGTCACTATGCACCTGATCGAATACATCATGCTCGCCATCGTCACGGTCGTCACTGTTGTTGGCCTTTTCGCCCTCATCTCGTTGGTGAAATCTCACGGACACTGACGCCTCACGAGTTTTAATCGTGACGGTCCTGTGGTGACACCCACTCATGACGAAGAACACAACCGCCCAGATCTGGGCCACTGGACTCGTGATTCTTCAGTTGCTTCTGCTGGCTGCTTTGATTCTCGAGCCTGTCGGGGACTGGTGGCCTCGCAACACTCTTGTTCTCGTCGTCGCGGCGACACTGTTGATCGCTGGACTTCTTGTTGCGGTGCTGGGAATTGTCGGATTGGGGCCCGCGCGCACGGCAAGTCCCATTCCTAAGGCTCGGGCACCCTTGGTTACTCACGGGCTGTACGGTCTCGTGCGTAGTCCCATTTACAGTGGCCTCATGATCCTCGGCGCAGGCCAAGTCATTTCTGGCGCCTCATGGTGGCATCTGGCAACGTGGATTGCCCTGGTCATTCTTCTCGCCGCGAAGGCACGGTGGGAAGAGCGGATGCTGCTCGACGTGCATCCGGAGTTCGCCGACTATGCCTCGAGAGTCGGACGATTTATTCCCGGCATCGGCCGCTGGCCACGCCAATCGGGGGCAGGAGACACTCAGTGAGCGCTCTTCCCGAGTCTTACTACGTCGATCTCGGTTCTGGCCGGTTTCGTTCGACCGTTCACGCGCAGGGCGCCTGGAATCCGAACGAACAACACATGGCTCCAGTTTCGGGAATCCTCACGCACTGTCTTGAGAGCTTTCAGCCGCGTGATGAGTTGCGGATGGCGCGAATCAGTTTCGACATCCTCGGGCTCATCCCGGACGGCGAATTTGAGATTGTCACGACGATGCTTCGGCCCGGTCGAACGATCGAGCTGGTGCAGGCGGAGCTTGTTGCGGGAGGTCGCGTTGCCGTAAGGGCTACGGCGTGGCGTTTGCAACGCTCCAACACGAGCGCTATCGAGTTCATCGAAGACGAACCCATGTCTGGCCTGCCAGAGTCGGGTGCCGAGTACGACATGCATGAGTGGCCTGGCGGCTATATCCAGTCCATTGAGGTGTTAACACTCCCGGGCCACCGGCCCGGCAACGGCCGCGCCTGGATCCGCCCTCGGCACCCCCTCGTGTCACCTGGTCATTTTTCTGACCTTGCACGACTGATTGGTGTTGCCGATACGAGCAACGGAATTGCCACGCGCGTGAATCCAGGTCCTGGCGGCTACGCGTTTCCCAACGTCGATCTGCAATTGCATCTGTATCGAGAACCGGTTGGCCAGTGGCTTGGCTTGCAGAATTCGGTCAGTTTTGGTGCGGACGGTATCGGACTCACCTCCACCGTGCTGTGCGATCTTTCTGGACCATTCGGTCGAGCCGAGCAAATCCTCACGTTGCGCGCCATCTCCTGACGAGAAGGTCAAACGCGTCCGGCCGGATGGCGGTGAGGTTCGCTCTACCGCCATCTGCCTTTCGCTCTTAGGCGCTGGTCATATCTCGGCGATGTAACACGGACAATCCGATTCCGCTCAAGATCACGGCAATAGCGGTGATGGTCAGAAGCGGCAACAGGGTGAGTTCCGCATCCAGGCGTGGAATCGCCGAGAACGGGGTGTTGTTCACCACCCAGTCAGGCAATCCAAACAAGTCACCAAGAATTGACAGTATCGCGACGACACCGTAGAAGCCCCAGGTCACCGCTGAGGCGGCTCGAGGTATCACTGCTGCACACAACACGACGACACCGATGATCAAGAGTGCGGAAGGCCAATACGCAATCGCCGCGAGGAAGAAGCGTGAAACCTGCCCCGATTGCTCTGTAACAAACCCGAATATGCCGCCGAGGAGAGCACCGTTTATCCCTAGCAGCACGAGCGACCACACGGCGGGGACAAGCATGCGCCACGCCGCCCACCGGACTCGCGAGATTGCGGAAGACCACTGCATCTCGGTACGACCGGCACTTTCCTCAGCTCGGATCGCGTCGGCACTCTTCAACACGAACGCTCCGATAAGGACGGCGTTCATCATCAGGAAGAGTCCGAACATTCCGTCCAGAACGCTCGTGGATCCACCGAGCATGAGATCTGCAATCGGCCCATCTTCTGGGAACACATCGACAACGGCCGAGGCCACCCCTCCGAAGAAGGCGGCAAACACAACGATGCCGATCGTCCAGCCGATGAGCGATGCCCGCTGCAACCGGATGGTCAATCCGAGTTGGGTGCGGAGTGCAGCGGAAGCGCTGCGTGGTCCCACCCGCTCGGGAATCAGCCCGGCACCAAGGTCGCGATTGGGCTCGAGCATCAGCGCAACCCAACACAGGAGTGCCGCAACGCCAACGCAGAGGAGGAGTGGCCACCAGTTGTTCTCGCCATACGAGCGCGACTGTTGCGCCCATCCGATAGGGGAGAGCCACGCGAACCACGCCGGCGTTTCACCTTCGGCTTGAAGATCTGCCACGGCGCGGATGAGAAAACTCACACCCAAGACGGCCGAAGCAAGAGTGTTCGCACCGCTGCCAGTGACGGTCAGTTGGCCTGCGATTGCCGAAACGCCGAGAAACACCAGGGCTGTCGCTGAGAACGATGCGCCCATGAGAACGGCACCCTCTACCGGCAATCCCTGGCTGATCGCGCCGGCCGCTGTTGCAAGTCCGACCAGTACAGAGAATCCGGAGAAGACGCTCCAACTCGCGAGTGAATAGGCGTGGGTTCCGAGCACGCCTGCACGCAGTATTTCTGTGCGCCCTTCTTCTTCCTCTGTACGGCCGTTGCGCGTCACCATGAAGATCACAGCAAAGGAGAGCGCGACGGCAATGGTCATCCAGATCTTGATGTTCAGGATGCCGCCGAGCGTTGCGGCCGCATAGGGAAGACCGGTGAGAGCAGCAACGGCGGGCGAGTTCGCGATTTGTGCGTAGGCTTCGCGATCTTCTGCGGTAGGAAAGGCGGTGCGCTGTGATTCGATAACGAGCACGATCATTCCCGCGAGCGCCACAAGCCAGATGAGCATCCGGAGCCAGTTTCGGCGCAGGATAAAGCGCACCATGATTCCGTAACCAGAGGACGCATTTCGCAGTGCGGTCGACTGCACTGTTTTCGAAGTCCGAGCGGCAGTGGAGGTAGCCGCACTCATCGCGTGGCCGCCTTTTTGGCTACTGCGCTCGTGATGTCTGCCTCGTCGGCGGATGGATGCACCCCGTAGTGGCGCAGGAATAGCTCCTCGAGCGACGGTGGCGTGGATACAAGGTCATGTGGCCCCAGCGGAGCGAGCGCAGTGAGAACCTTCGGAAGAGCCGCGCTTTCTACTGTGAAGGTAACGTGGCCGCCGTCCGCGACCAGATCGTGCACTCCGTCGATCGCTTCGAGTGCACTGGGGTTGCCGTCCAGCGTGACAGTGATGGTGGACCGTTTCAGGTGACGGAGGTCGGCGAGTGAGCCTGATTCGACGGTGCGTCCGTCGCGAATGATGGTCACCGTGTCGCAGAGCTTTTCGACTTCGGCAAAAATGTGGCTGGAGAGCAGCACTGAACGACCCTCGGCCTTCGCCTCTGCCACGCAATCCGTGAACACGCCTTCCATCAGCGGGTCGAGCCCACTTGTCGGCTCGTCGAGGATGAGCAGTTCTGCACGGCTGGCAAATGCCCCAACAAGTCCCACCTTCTGGCGGTTGCCTTTGGAGTAGCTGCGTGCTTTCTTCGTCGGGTCGAGGTCGAAGCGTTGCAGGTACTTCTCTACGCGTTTGCGATCGAGGTCGCCGCGAAGCGAGCCCATGATGTCGATAGCTTGCCCCCCGGTGAGGCTTGGCCACAGGGTCACGTCTCCTGCGACATAGGCGATGCGGCGATGGAGTTCTACTGCGTCCTTCCACGGGTCGCCGCCGAGAAGGGTTGCACGGCCGCCGTCGGACTTCAGGAGCCCGAGCAGGATACGAATTGTCGTGGTTTTGCCCGACCCGTTTGGGCCGAGGAATCCGGCAACGGTGCCGGTTTCGAGCGTCAGGTCAAGCCCGTTGAGTGCGTGAGCTGTGCCGAAGTTCTTGTGCAAGCCTTCGATGTCGACAGCGTATGAGGTGGTCATCTGGTGGTCTCCATTGGTGTTGAGGTGTGGGTGGTGGTCGTGTCCTTGCCACCTGGCGGGTCGCCAACGTAGAGCAGGTACTCGTCGAGATATCGACGGTCGGTGAGCACACCTTCGGTATAGAGCTCGAGCGTGGGGAGGGTGGTGTCGTCAACGAGCTTGCGCATGGTTGCACCAATATCGGCAAGATCAAACTGGGGGAGCAGCGACAGTTGCAGAAGGAGGCCGCCAAAACTGGATGTCACCATGAGGCGAGCGCGTGCTGCGGGATCGCGACTGGGTCGGATGACGCCGCTCTCGACACCCTCCTCGGTAAATTTGATCGTTTCCTCAATCATGTTTTCGAGAAACTTCACCCCGGCGGGCCCACCCTCGCGCACGCTTCGCAGAATGTAGACAAGCATCGGTGCGTATTCTTCGAGCTCGGCCATCATCGCCATCGTCTGGGTGGGCGACATGACAATGCCGTTGCTTTTGAGAGCGCTGTACTGCGTGAGCACTTCGGTGTCACACTCCTCACGCAGGCGTTGCTTGGAGCCAAAGTGGTGGGTGATGAGGCCAGCGGTCACGCCCGCATGTTGCGCGATGTCCCGAACGGATGCCTCGAACCCGCGAAGAGCAAACAGTTCGATCGCGGAATTCCGCAGCCGTGCACGAGTGGTGATATCTGGCGTCTTCGCTGAGGTTGTTATACGCACGTTCAATATCCTATACGTGCGTATAATCGCCGAGCAATACTTCGCGTCGTTCACCTCAAGTTCCGCGCGAATTGGCGACGTAGTATGGGTTCGATCCACGACGAGACGAGAACCGTGACTGACCAATCACACTTACAGGCATGGCCCAGCGCCGAAGTGAAAGAACTTGCCTCGTCGCGGTTGGACGAGTTGAACGCGTGGTGGCGCGCCGCGAATTACCTTTCGGTCGGGCAGATCTATCTGCTCGATAACCCTCTGCTCCGCGAGCCCCTTACTCGCGAGCACATCAAGCCACGATTGCTTGGACACTGGGGCACAACACCGGGGCTCAACTTCATTTACGCCCACCTGAACCGCGTCATTCAGGAACGGTCTCTCAACACCATCTACATTGCCGGCCCCGGCCACGGTGGACCAGGGATGGTCGCCAATACATACCTCGATGGCACGTACAGCGAGGTATACAACACCATCGATCACACCGTCGACGGTGTGCGGAGACTGTTCCGCCAGTTCTCGTTCCCGGGAGGAATCCCCAGCCATGTCGCGCCGGAGACGCCGGGCTCTATCCACGAAGGCGGTGAACTCGGCTACTCGCTTTCTCACGCTTACGGTGCAGCCTTCGACAATCCCAACCTTCTTGTCGCGGCCGTCGTCGGCGATGGCGAGGCCGAAACCGGCCCCTTGGCGACAAGTTGGCATTCAAACAAGTTCATCGACCCACTCCACGACGGCGTTGTCCTGCCAATCCTGCACTTAAACGGCTACAAGATCGCCAACCCAACAGTGCTTGCCCGCATCCCTGAAGCAGAGCTCCTCGAGCTCATGCGTGGCTATGGTCACACGCCCTACCTTGTGTCAGGGGGTTTCGACGGAGAAGACCCGCTCGAGGTGCACAAGCGGTTCGCCCAAACCCTTGACGAAGTTCTGAACCACATTGCACAGATCAAGGCGGAGGCCGCCGCCGGCACGCTCACGACTCGACCGGCATGGCCGATGATCATTTTGCGGACCCCCAAGGGCTGGACGTGTCCCACCGAGATTGACGGACATCCTGCGGAAAACAATTGGCGCTCTCATCAAGTGCCGTTGTCCAACGCCCGCGACACGGAAGCACACACGAAACTGCTCGAAACATGGCTGCGGTCCTACAAGCCAGAAGAGCTTTTCGAAGAAGACGGATCGGTGGTTCCACTTGCGACGGCGCTCGCACCGCAGGGCAACCTACGGATGAGCGCTAACCCTTTGACCAATGGCGGTCTCCTGCGTCACGAGTTAAAGCTCCCAGACTTCCGCGACTACGCAGTGGACGTGCCCTCTCCAGGCGGTTCTGTCAGCGAAGCCACCCGAGTTCTCGGAGGCTGGCTGCGGGATGTCATCGTGGCCAACCCCCACAACTTTCGAATCTTCGGACCAGACGAGACGGCGTCCAATCGCCTCGACACCGTATTTGAGGTAACGAATAAGCAGTGGGACGCGGAACTGTGGCCAATCGATAGTGACAACCATTTGGCGCGAGCGGGCCGTGTTGTTGAAATGTTGAGCGAACACCAGTGTCAGGGCTGGCTTGAAGGTTACTTACTCACCGGACGGCACGGACTTGTCAACTCGTATGAAGCCTTCATTCACATCGTGGACTCCATGTTCAACCAGCATGCCAAGTGGTTGATGACGACACGCAAGATCCCGTGGCGCCGTCCAATCTCCTCGCTTAACTACCTCTTGAGTTCTCACGTGTGGCGACAAGACCACAATGGATTGTCTCACCAAGATCCCGGATTCATCGACCACGTCGTGAACAAGAAGGCAGACGTGGTGCGGGTTTACCTTCCGTTTGATGCGAACACACTGTTGTCGACTTATGACCACTGCCTGCGATCGGTGAACTATGTGAACGTGGTCGTTGCTGGTAAACAGCCTGCGCCGAACTGGCTCACGATGGATGAGGCCGTTGAGCACTGCACGCGCGGATTAGGGCTACTTGAGTGGGCAGGAACCGAGCACGCCGGCGACGAGCCGGACGTGGTTCTCGCGGCAGCAGGAGACGTTCCCACTCTTGAGGTTCTCGCCGCCGCGTCACTCTTGCGCGAGCGGATTCCCTCGCTAAAAGTGCGCGTGGTGAATGTGATCGACCTCATGCGGTTGCAAAGCGAGGGAGAACATCCGCACGGACTGAACGACCGTGAGTACGATGCCATCTTCACGGCCGACAAGCCGGTGATTTTTGCGTATCACGGGTACCCCTGGCTCATCCATCGACTCACGTATCGACGCAACGGTCACGGCAATCTTCACGTGCGCGGCTACATCGAAGAGGGGACCACCACCACCCCCTTTGACATGGTCATGATGAACAACCTCGACCGTTTTCACCTCGTCATGGATGTCATCGACCGGGTGCCCGGTTTGGGCTCGAAGGAGGCCACTCTGCGCCAGGAAATGCAGGATTCCCGACTGCGCGCTCGAGAGTACACGCGTGAACACGGCGAAGACATTCCTGAGGTTTCAGAGTGGGCGTGGTCAGGCGCAACAGGCAATTCCCCGCGAAGCAATGACACTGGCGACGACAACGCCTGAGCCCAGCGCAGCTGTCGCACGCTCTTGTCGTTAGCGCAGCCGACCCCGGCTGGAAATGCCCGCGAACACGACGTGCAAGAGCGGAAGTGCTGATGCGCCCATCAGCACCCAACCGAACACCTCGTCTGTTTGCTTCAGGAATATCCCACCGATGAGCATTCCCGCGAAGAGGATTGCGGAAACAGCACGGCGTGCGAGCTGTTCAAACACCCGAATCCTCCGATCCAGGCCAGGCGTTTCGATCGCGAGTTGCCCTCGTTGCAGCATGGTGTTCAGTTCATCGATTTGTTGAGGTAGTCGGACGAGAAGACCAGCAGTGGAGAGCACTTGATCCAGAGCCGCCCGCACGACACCGCCGCTTTGATCGCGGGTGAGACGTTTGGCGTAGGGCTCGATTGCGGTCCACACGTTGAATTCGGGGTTAAGTCCGCTGCACACACCCGACGTCACCGATACTGCTCGAATGATGAGCAGGAAGTTCTCTGGAAGCTGGAATGGCATTGTGCGCATAACGTCGCCGAACTCATCAGCGAAGTCGACGAAGACGTCTGGTTCGAGCTTTTGCAGCTCAGCAAAGCCCATGCCGCCGAACCGATCGAACAGTTCACTCATGGCGCGTTCTAGGGGCGCACTTTCCGCTGAGGGCAACAGCACACCCATTGCTTGGATGCTGGCGACCAAGCCCTTCGCATCGCGCGCAACGACCGCAATGATGAGCTTTTGGAGCCCGTTCCTCAGTGTGTTGGGGACCTCGCCCATCATGCCGAAGTCCACAAAGGTAAGAGCCCAGTCCGGTACGTCAGTGCCGGTAGCTGCCGAAGGGGTGACAAAGATGTTGCCAGGGTGCGGGTCGGCGTGGAAGAAACCGTGTTCGAAGAGTTGCTCAAACATGGAATTTGCGAGAGCCTCGGCCACAGCGGCTGGATCGATACCTGCAGCCTGGAGCGCTTCGCGGTCATTGATTTTGATGGCGGTGACATCCGAGAGCGTGAGCACCCGTCGTGTCGTTCGTTCCCAGATCACAACAGGGGCGTGAACCGCGGGATCGTCTGCGAAGTTTTCCGCGAACTGTTCTGCGCTGCTGCCTTCGTGAAGATAGTCGATCTCCTGAAGGCTGATTGCCGCGAATTCTTCCAAGAGCGCTGGTAGCGATACGCGACGGGAGATAAAGGCGACACGATTCAACCAACCGGCGATCTTGCGCAAGGCGGCAAGATCCACGGTGATGATGTCCTCAATACCCGGACGTTGCACCTTGACCATGGCTTCGTGGAAGCCGAGTTGGGCCGCATCGGTGGGGGAGAGTCTTGCCCGGTACACCTGACCAAGGGATGCCGCGGCTATCGGGGTTGGGTCGAAGGAAGAATAGGCCAGCTCCAGCGACATGCCAAGTTCAGCTTCCGCCAGTTCCCGCACCTGCTCAAAACTCGCGGCGGGCACCTCATCTTGCAGGCCTTCGAGTTCTTGAGTGATCTCCGGGGGCAGCACATCAAGCCGCGACGACATGAACTGGCCAACCTTGATCATGAGGCCACCCAGATCGATTGCCAGAACATGAAAGTGTCGTGCGATGTCGCGGGCGCGAGCGGTCCGACCTCTGCGGGAGATCCGCGCCAGTCCGAGTCGTGGCATCGCCAGCTCGAACCACCACTCCCGAACGATATAGCGAACGGCAAACCGCATGATCTTGCGATAGCGAGCGCGCAAGTGTGTAGCTTTGGTCATCAATTCTTCCTGAGAACGCCGCGGGAGCGGCATCCGATTATTCTTTGGCGAGGATTGTGTAGAGCTTGCGGCGGGCATCGTCGATGACCACGATAGCTTCGTCAACCTGCTCAGGACTGCCGTGACGAACGACCTGGCCAACCGCTTGAGCGAGTTTCACGCCAGCTTTTGGCAAGTCCATTGATTTGGCGGCATCTTTGGCTGACGGGGTTTCCCACGGAGCCGGGCGGCTGGCTTCAGCCTCTTCGCTTCCCAGCTTGGTAAGCGAGTATGTTTTCCTGCCGTCTGCTTCTTTCGCGGTGATCAGGCCTTCATCTGCGAGCATTTGAAGGGTGGGGTAGACCGAACCTGCGCTCGGTTTCCATGCACCGTTGCTTCGCTTTTCGATCTCTTGAATGATCTGGTAGCCGTGCATTGGCTCTTCTACCAGGAGCGCAAGGATCGCTACGCGCACGTCGCCCCGCCCCATTCTGGGACCGACTCGTGTCTCAAACTCGGAACGCAAATTTTCGACCGTGTCCCACAGATTGAATCCTGAGTGGTCTGAACCACCAGTGTGGTTTTTGCGATGCGGTCCGGGGCCTCCGCCACCAAATGTGCTGTTCATGTTGTTCCTTCACTCTCTGAGTCTGGTCATCCTGACCACTCGACAACACTTAACGATACATCGCTAAGTCGAAGGTGCGCTGTGAGTTTTGACAGCCATCCTCAGAGTTCTCCGCCGATCGGGCATAAGCGTCACTTATAGGGTCTCCAACCAAGGCGTTATTGACCAGCATTCGAGCCAATCGTTAAGTTGGGGAGACGGGACCGTGATTTTCGCGGCCCCGTGTTTCTTTCCAGTGGTTCATGCTGAACAAAGGGGTATCAAATGACTGCAGCGCATTGGGTTTACGTCGCCTGCGTCGTCGGAATTCTCGTATTGATGGTGATGCGAAAGAACATCGTGTTTCCTGCAATTGCCGCGACCTTCATCACCGTCTTGGTGTACTCGGCAAGCCTGCCGGCCGCCGTCGCCTCTATATTCAACGCGTTCTTCGCCGCTGGAGCTGGCCTCTTCACCATCTTCGTCGTCGTTGCGATAGTCCGCGGCCTGTTCTCATCGCTGGAAGATGTGGGCGCAGACAAAGCAATGGCCGCACCATTCCTCCGCTTCATGCGCACCGGCTGGGGCGCGTTCTGGGTCTTGGCCTTGGCAATGTGGATGTTCTCGCTCATGTTCTGGCCAACACCCGCTCTAGCCATTGTTGGTGCCGTCCTCTTGCCTGTGGCGCTCAAGGCTGGCGTACCCCCGGTTACCGCCGCCGCCGTCATTGGTATCGGTGGCGCAGGACTGGCATCCTCCGACTACATTCTTCGCGCGGGCCCAGGCATTTCGGCAGCAGCATCCGGTGCATCCATTGACATGATTGCGGACCGTGCGTTTGTGCTCTCGACCATCGCCGGCATCATCGCCCTGTCGCTTCTCTTCGTCGGCTACGTTCGCGATCGTCGGAAGTATGCCACTGGCGGAATCGAAACGGAACTGGGCGTGGGTAGCTCCTTCGGTGGTTCGCTTGGCGAAACCCAGACCGCGTTGAAGACGGACGCTACGCAGACCGCGACGAAAGTCACCACCCGGTCTCGCGCGATTGCCATCCTCGTGGCAGTCGTGTTCTTGCTGCTCATCGTGTACATGTTCTTGCCACGATTCACGGACTTCGTTCCGGACAGCCGTGGAGTCGGTACCGGCTTGGTCGCGAGTGTCGCGTTGATTCTCATCATCCCGGCCACACTTGCTGGCGGGCGCAAGAACTGGCTTGAGCGTTCAGCCGGGTACCTCTCAAGCGGACTCGTGTTCTCGTTCAAGGCGATGGGTATCGTCATCCCGATTGCTGGCTTCTTCTTCCTCGGAATTTCTGAGTACTCACCACAGATCACCGGAGTGGAAGACTCACCAGGCTTCCTCATCGAATCCATTGGGTTCGCCGTTGCCGGGGTTCCAGTACAGGGCCCGCTCGCCGCCATCACGATGGTGGTTGTCGGGTTGGTCTCGGGACTTGACGGTTCGGGCTTTGCGAACTTGCCGCTCACCGGAAGCCTCGCGCAGGGCCTCTCGGCCGGCGCCGTCGATCAGGCCGCAACACTTGCTGCAGTCGGTCAGGTCTCCACACTCTGGTCAGGAGGAGGCGCTCTCGTCCCGTGGTCATCACTGGTGGCCGTGGCCGCCATTGTGGGCGTGAACGTGCTAGACGTGGCGCGAAAAGCACTCGTGCCGTCACTGATCGGCCTGTTCGTCATGGGCTTGCTCGCGACATTCATCTTCTAACCACTCCAATGGCGCTGAGGCGTAAAATCCTCAGCGCCATTGTCTGAACCGCGAGGGGGAACCGCGTGTACGCACGGTTGACGAGAATGCCGCACTCCGCAGAGAACACCAGCGAAGTGTTTAAGTTTTGGCGCTCGGAAGAAACTCAAGTTATCGCTCAACAGCCTGGCTTTCGTGCCTCGATGATTTTGTCTTCGAGGGACCCAGAGGCGCCGCAGTGCACCGCGGTCACGGTCTGGGACGCACCAGAAGACTTTGAACGCTTCTATAACGGTGACCATGCTTCGCTGAATGGCCCCATTCGTGACGTGGGCATGCAGGTGGCGTCACGCGAAGCGCTTGACGTTGTGGTCTGGACTACACCAGAGGCCGACGAGATGCGCATCATCCGACTAGAACTGGATGCCGCCGAGTACGACTCGGTGCTGCAGTTTTGGAAACGCGAGGGCAAGGCTCTTGTGCTCCGGCAACCAGGAAACCTTGGCGCGTGGATGCTGTGTGAAGACGACAGCACCGAAATCACTTTGGTGTTTGCCTGGCGCAAAGCCGAGGATGGCGAACGCTTTCGGCGCTCGGAAGAACACGCCCAGACCTTCGCACCAGGTTTGGGCACCAACCCGCGACTGATCGAACTGAAGCGTTTGCGCATCGTCTAATCCGTCGCCGTCGCCGTTGACCACGGCTACCGCCACTCTCCTCACCATACCTACGACCCTGCTATGGAGTTGATAGCACGATGTTCTCTCTCTACTTCGAAATCACGTTTACCGAATCACACGATAGTTCCGCTCTTCGGTTCTGCGACGATCTCGCGCTGCCCCTCGCAGCCGCGCACACGGGTTTTGTTTCCGGGCTCGTGCTGAAACCCGTTGGTAGCACGCGAGCGCTCAGATTACTCACCGTGTGGAACGATCAGGCGGCAGCGGAGAGTTTTCAGACATCTGCAAGCTTTCAGGAGCTGGCGTCATCAATGGCGGGATTCGGGCTTGCCCTAGCTGGGGATGAAATTCACGACGTTCATCGTTGGGACTTCGCCCAGGCCGGAGAAGTTCGCTATATCCGCACGTCAGTTCCGCCGGAGCGACTCGACGAAGTTGCACTATTTTGGCAGCAGCGCGGTCGACACGTGATCGAATCAGCAACAGGCTGTGTCCGAGCACAAGGCTTCATCGACCGCGAAGCATCCGAGTTTGTTCTCGTCATTTGGTGGCAGAGCGCCGAAGATGCCGAGGCATTCCGGCTGAGCGACTATCACGAACGCGAGTTCGTTGAGCCTCTCGGGGAGGATGTGGTGAGGTTGAATCGCACGCACCTCGAGCCGCTTGAGTCTCGAAAGTTTGCCGACAGCAGAAGGTAGCTTTTATGCCCGTCAACAACGACCTCGCCACGCGACTCTCTCGCATTGGATTCGCAGGGCTTCATCTTGCAGGACCCGGTGGTTGGGGCCAACCTGAAGACCGGGCCGCGAGTATCGATCTACTGCGCACCGCGGTGGAATCTGGTGTCACCTACGTCGATACGGCAGACGTGTTGGGTCCGGATGTCAGTGAACAGGTGATCGCAGAGGCACTGGCCCCATATTCCGCGAACGTAGTTGTTGCCACGAAGGTGGGCATGACCCGTGCCGCACCTCGCGACTGGGGCGTAATCGGCCGACCCTCGTATCTGAAACAACAGGTCTATTCGTCAGCATTTCGACTTCGCCTTGATTCAATCCCCTTAGTTTTCCTCCACCGAGTCGATCCTTCTGTGCCACTGGAAGATCAATTGGGTGCCTTGGCCGATCTAAAAACCGAAGGGGTTGTCGAACATATTGGGCTGTCCGCGGTAGGCGTGCCGACCATCCGGCGAGCACAGGAAATCACACCGATCGCTGCAGTACAGAATCCGATGAATCCGCTTGATCGAGCGTCAGACGAGGTGTTGGCCCACTGCAACGATCAGGGCATTTCGTTCATCGCCTTCTGGTGTTTCGGTCGGGGGAGAGCGGTCCTCGATCATCCGATCCTGGTGGAGAATGCAACAAAACTTGGAGTCACGAGCGCACAGTTGGCACTCGCGTGGCTACTTCAGCGGTCGCCAAATCTGATCGCAATTCCAGGCACAGGAAGCCAGACGCACCTTCGATCGAATCTTGATGCGCTCACCCTTGAACTACCTGACTCCGTGACGACGAGCATCGACTCGCTCTGGGACAAGTTGAACTTTGTCCCGGAATTCCCTCTCGACTAGTCGATCCGGTTAGTCAACGCTGACAAACGCTCGTCCAACGTGACGCAGTGCTTCCACGGTGGGAAAGACGCCCGGAATCGACAGCAGATTGTGTGTTGTGATGGCGCGTACCGTCCTGACCGCGGCAGGCTCGCAAGGTAGAAGTTCCAACGAAATTGAGTGATCACCTGCCGTGGCGGCAAGCTCTGGAAACATTGCCACACCAAGATTCGCTTCGACCAGACCCTGGACCGGCACATGGTCTTCGATTTCAATCTTGAAGTTTGGGGTAAAACCCGCTGTTTCACACAGTTTTGTGAGCTGTTCTTTCCAGACGAGGCAACCCGCAATCCAGTTTTCGTCTGCGAGGCTGGTGAGGTCGATCCGGTCCTGGTTTGCCATCGAATGTGACTTCGGAAGCGCTACGAGCATCGATTCTTCAAACAGTGTGAATGAACGTTCTTCCGGTTGGAGATGCGTTGGAGTCATGTCATCGCCGTCGGTGAAGAAGTCGTAGACGATAGCCACATCACATGCCCCAGCACGGAGCATTTCGAGCGCTTGGTATGGCTCGCGTTGGATCAATTCGAATTGGACTTCCGGAAAATCTTCGCGAACTTTCGCAAAAGCACCGGGAAGTATTGTGGCTGCTGCGCTGGAAAAACTCGCGACGCGAACCTTCCCTGCGGTGTGCCCGGCAATTGCCCCGACCTCAGCCACGAGCTGGCCGACTTGAGTAAGAACGGGTTGGCTACCCCGCAACAGCACTTCTCCCGCATGAGTGAGAGTCACGCCTGCGCGGGACCTATTGAGGAGCGGGACCCCCAGAAGTCTTTCGGCTTGAGCTATCTGTTGCGATACAGCGGGTTGCGAATAGCCCAACTCTCGGGCCGCTCCGGACATTGTTCCGTGTTTGTCGATCGCTACGAGAACCCGCAGATGTTTCAAGTCGATTGCCATTAGTTCACTCTATAAGCATTGCTAATGACGGCCCGAGCAAACCTGGCCTTGTTGCTTTCTGTCAACGTTGACAGCATGGAAGTGGCTTCGAAACGCTCGGGCTTTGAAGTGCACGTCGAAAGGACCCCAGTGCTCACCACGGAACACCTCAGCGGCCAATGGCGAGAGTGGCGCCACCAGCGCTTAGCCACCCTCACTCGGCCCTACGGGTGGACTTCACTCGTAGCGCAGTACTGGTTGCGCGAGGGAGAGTCAGGCACCACGTTGGGCACTCTCCCGGGGCTCTGGTCAGCAGGCGAAGGCAAAATCATCTATACGCCCGATTCCTCTGGCGAAAACCTTTCCGTTGATGGGCGCTACCCAACCGGTCCAGTAGAGATTGTCGCGGGCCGAAACATGGTCTACAGCAACGGCGATAGTGTTCCTGTCTATTTTGGGAACCGTGAAGTTGACACCGTCATCCGCACGAATGACGACGGCGAATCAATTTATGCGGTGCGTGAACGAGATCCGCAGCAATCCGAGTCGACTCGCGACGAGATTTTCACAATCGAGTCGTTTGACTACGATCCATCGTGGCGAATTCCCACAACTTTTGAACCACGCGAACGCTACGACATTGAGGCTTCAACCGTTGAAACCGGGGTGCGGGAAACAACGTCTTTTATTGGCACGCTCAGCCTGACGATTGGCGACAAAGAATGTGCCCTTGAGGTCATGGGGAAAGACTCTCCTGAGGGAGTGCAACCGGTGCTTCAGATTCGTGATGCCACTAGCGGGCAGAGCACCTACGGCGCAGGCCGAGTTGTTGACCTTGAGTTTGTGGAAGGCGACGAAACGCGGATTGACTACGTCGATTTCAACTACCTCGCCGCACTTCCGTGTGCGTTCACGAATTTTGTCACGTGTCCATTCCCACCCGCAAGCAATCGCCTCGACGTGGAGATTCTGGCCGGCGAGAAGCGTCCACGGGTTGATGTCGACCGAATCCTTACCTACTCCAGCTAGCCAACTACGTAGTAGCAAAACACGTACATCGTCACGGTGTGCCACTTCCGAGGTAGACCTCGCGAAATTGGACTCGCTATCGCTCCAGCTAGAGATCGCCGCAGCGATCTGGTGGTTGTGACTGCGCTGAGTGCTTTCTCCAGCTCTCACCGCGTCGAATCGTTGAAACTGCTTTCCGCTTTGCGACGGTTTTGCGCTGCAGTTTCGGGCTGACTTCACGATTGAAGCGACACGTCGGCTACGCCGTGGATTCTCTCAACCCGTGGTCAACGCCCCAGATTTCTCTTGTGTGTCCGAAGGGGGACTTGAACCCCCACGCCCTATACGGGCACTAGCACCTCAAGCTAGCGCGTCTACCATTTCCGCCATCCGGACAGGATGTAATTCGGCTTGCACCGACTCACGAGAATAGCATGCCACGCGGGCCTAGAAAATCCGGTATGCGTCAGCAGGTAGCGTTGAGCCATGACCGACACGCAGGATCAGGACACCACCGAATCCACCCTCGATGAGACAGCGCTCATTGCCCGCGACCTCATCAGGTTCGACACCAGCAATTTCGGCGAAGGCAAGTCCAACGGCGAAGCAGACGCTGCCGAGTATTTGTCGGCAAAACTTACCGCTCTTGGTCTCGATTCGCAGATGTTCGAAAGCGATAAAGGCCGGGTGAGCGTTGTTGCCCGCGTCGAAGGTGCAGACCCAGCAAAGCCCGCGCTCGTCGTGCACGGCCACACGGATGTCGTCCCCGCTCAAGCAGAAAACTGGTCGGTGGACCCGTTTGCTGGCATCGTCCAAGACGGCATGCTGTGGGGGCGCGGCGCCGTCGACATGAAGAACATGAACGCCATGATCGTTACCGCGCTCCACGACATTCTGGCGGCGGGCAAACAGCCCGCTCGCGACCTGGTGATTGCCTTCTTCGCTGACGAAGAAGCCGGGGGAGTGTACGGCTCGCAGTACATGGTCGACAAGCATCCAGAACTGTTCGCTGGAGCAACCGAAGCGATCAGCGAAGTCGGTGGATACTCCATCGACCTTGAGGGTCAACGCGCGTACCTCATCCAGACCGGCGAGAAAAGCCTCATCTGGATCAAGCTCGTCGCCAAGGGCGCCGCCGCTCACGGCTCCCTCTACGGGCAAGATAACGTCGTCACGCGGCTCGCAGAGGCCGTCGCAACGATCGGTCGACACGAATGGCCTCTCACCCTTACCCACACGACGACAGACCTTCTGGGCCGCGTTGCGGCGATCCTCGGGAAAGACCCGCAGGTTGTCGGCCCAGACGAACTCGCCATCGCTACCGGTACCGCTTCCGGGTTCATTCGCGCCACCCTCCGCACTACCAGCAACCCGACACTCTTGAATGCCGGGTACAAACACAACGTCATCCCCGAGCTCGCTGAAGCTCTCATCGACATTCGCACTCTCCCCGGAGAAGAAGAGTCCGTTCTTGCGCAAATCAAAGGGATGGTCGGCCCAGATATTGACGTCGTCACGATGCATCGAGACATTGGCCTCGAAACAACCTTCGACGGCCCGCTCATTGAAACCATCACTCGCACCCTGAACTCCCACGACCCCGAAGCGAAGGTTCTGCCGTATTTGCTTTCCGGCGGAACAGACAATAAAGCGCTCAACCAGCTTGGAATCACCGGATACGGCTTCGCGCCACTCAAACTTCCCGCGCACCTCGACTTTCCAGCCATGTTCCACGGCGTAGACGAACGGGTACCGCTCGACGCGTTAGTCTTTGGCAGGCAGGTACTCGGCGACCTGCTCCTGAACTACTAGAGAGAAGCACGTACGTGGGACTGATCGAGGCACTCATTCTCGGGCTTGTACAGGGCCTCACCGAATTCGTTCCCGTTTCCTCCAGCGCACACTTGCGAATCGTGGGGGAGTTTCTCGGCAACGGAGCAGACCCGGGAGCCGCCTTCACTGCCATCACCCAACTTGGCACCGAAGCGGCAGTGCTTGTGTACTTCTGGCGCGACCTCACCCGCATCATCGGCGCGTGGTTCCGCTCGCTCGTCGGCAAAGTGCCCCGCACTGATCCTGATGCCCGCATGGGTTGGTTCATCATTCTTGGAACCATCCCCATTGTTTTGCTTGGCCTGGTGTTCCAAGACCAGATCGAAACAAGCCTGCGTTCCCTCTGGGTTGTCGCCTTCACACTCATCGTGTTTGGAATTCTCCTTGGCGTCGCCGACTGGGTAGGCCGCAAAGAGCTGCGTCTCAAACAACTCACTTGGCCGCACGCGCTCATCTACGGCCTTGCACAGGCCGCCGCACTCATCCCAGGCGTCTCCCGCTCTGGCGGGACCATCACGGCGGGACTTTTCCTTGGGTACGACCGTCGCGCAGCCGCCCGCTACTCGTTCCTTCTCGCCATTCCCGCCGTCATCGGTAGCGGGTTTTATCAACTGGCGAAGGTCATCCAGAACCCCTGCGAACGCGCGACAGCCGGATGCGCACCCGAAATCTTCACCGGGTGGGAAACCGCTGCTGCCACTCTCGTGGCCTTCGTCGTCGGCCTTGCCGTCATCGCCTTTTTCTTGCGCTACATTTCAAAACACTCGTTCCTACCGTTTGTGATTTACCGCATTGTGCTCGGTGGAACACTCGTGGTCTTGCTGTCGACAGGAGTTCTTCTTCCGTGAAGTCTTGGAAAGCCCCCGTAGTCCCGACCCTTCACGGCCGCGGCAATATCCCTCGAATTTTTGACACCCCCACCGGTGAAGTTCGTCCGTTGGAATCGCGCGATCCGGCACAGCTGTACGTGTGCGGGATCACTCCATACGACGCCACCCACCTCGGCCACGCCGCCACCTACCTCGCGTTCGACACTCTCAACAGAGTTCTGCGCGACGCGGGTGTTTCGGTGAACTACATCCAGAACGTCACAGACGTCGACGATCCACTCCTCGAACGCGCCCTGGCGACCGGGGTCGATTGGCGCGAACTCGCACAGTCGCAAATCGATCTGTTCCGCGGCGATATGGAAGCATTGCGAATTCTTCCGCCCGCGCACTACATCGGTGTTGTCGAGTCGATCAAGGAGATAAGCGATGCCTGCCAAAAGCTCCTCGACGATGGGTTCGCCTATTGGGTCGATACGCCAGACAGTGCACCGGATGCCGGCCCAGATCTCTACTTCGACATCGCCAGTGCCGAAGCCCGCACCTCGTGGCACTTGGGGCAAGAGAGCTCGCTCGATCGCACCACCATGCTCACCCTCTCGGCCGAGCGCGGGGGAGACCCTTCACGCGCTGGGAAGCGTGACCCGCTCGATCCGCTGATTTGGCGCGCCGCACGCGAGGGTGAACCAGCGTGGGAAGCATCAGTCGGGCGGGGCAGGCCAGGGTGGCACGTTGAGTGTTCGGTCATCGGCAAGCACTACCTCGATGCGCCGATCACACTCAACGGCGGCGGCTCGGACCTCGTGTTCCCACACCACGAAATGAGTGCGGCCCACTCTGCCGCGCTTCTCGGGAGTGATTGGTCACACAGCTACTCTCACGCAGGCATGGTTGCCTATGAGGGCGAGAAGATGAGCAAGTCACGCGGCAACCTCGTGTTCGTTTCGCGGCTCATTGCGGACGGGACCGATCCTCGCGTTATTCGGCTAGCCCTCCTTGCGCACCACTACCGTTCCAATTGGGAGTGGAAAGACGAAGAACTGGTGGCCGCGAAAGACCAACTGGCCTCATGGACGAGCTGGGCTTCGACCCTCAACGACGCCGGGGTGAATCTGGCGGAACAACTTCGGGCCAGCCTCGCGAACGACCTCGACGCTCCCGGCGCAGTGACGCGTGTGGATGCCATGGTCGCTTCTGGCCACAGCCCCAACCGCGCGGATCTCGAGGCGATTGATGCGCTGTTGGGAATTGCGCTTTAGAGCACTAGCCAGGTTGGTAGGACGAGGGCGCTACTGCCGTTCGCGCCCATCCGCTTTGCCGTCGCGCTTGCGCAAATAGCGCTCGAACTCTTCGGCAATCGCGTCCCCACTTGCTTCGGGGGAGTCGACGGTGTCGCGTGCTTTCTCCAGCTGCTCAATGTAGTGGGCCATGTCGGAGTCTTCGACCGCGAGAGCGTTGATTCCGTCTTCCCACGCCACCGACTCATCGACCAGGTTGCCGCGCGGCACAGTGACGTCCACGAGTTCTTCGAGCTTTTCGATCATCGCGAGAGTTGCTTTGGGCGATGGCGCGTTGTGAACGTAGTGAGGCACGGATGCCCAGACCGACACCGTTGGTATTCCCGCCGCTTCCGCGGCCGCCCCGATGACGGACAAAATGCCGACAGGTCCTTCATAGCTGCTGCGCTCAACCTCAAGCAACGAGCGAATGTCGGCATTTTCACTGCTCACAAAGATCGAGATCGGGCGCGTGTGCGGCACATCGGCGAGCATCGCACCCAGCATGATCACGACCTCGATTTCGCGTTGCTGAATGACCTCCATGATTTCGGCAGTGAAGCGCTTCCAGCTTCTCGCCGGCTCAGTGCCCAAGAGAAGAAATACTTCCTGACCGTGAGACGCAACGTCGTTCTCCGGTCCGTACAACGTGACGGAAGGCCAGACGAGCACACGATTGCCGTCGTCCCCGGTTGTCGCGACTGGACGATTGAATTGGTAGTCGAAGTAGCGCTCGGCTTCGATTTCGGCGACAGCGTGAACATCGAGGGAGTCCCTCAAAGTCTTCACAACACCGGTTGCCGCTTCTCCGGCATCATTCCAGCCTTCGAATGCAACAACCAGTACTCGTCCGGATAGCCGGGTAATACTTGACGTCACGCTTTACCTCCCTAACAAGGATAGGCGTCATTGAGCGCACATCGCGTAACCGCCTCTGGCCGTAGACTCGGATCTCGTGACCGTTCAAAAGCCTGCCGCCATCCTTTGGGACATGGACGGCACCCTCATCGACAGCGAGCCCTACTGGATAGTGGCTGAGCAAGAGCTTGTTTCTTCGTTCGGTGGCACATGGCCGGTCGACGATGGCATGGATCTCGTGGGTCAAGGTCTCGAAGTAAGTGCCCGCGCCATGAAGTCACGTGGCGTCGACCTTCCCATCGCCCAAATCATTGACCGGTTGACGAGTCGAGTTCTGGAGCAAGCAGTAGAGCACTTGCCATGGCGACCGGGCGCTCTTGAGCTACTTCTCGCCATCCGCAATGCGGGAATACCCACTGCACTTGTCACGATGTCAATGCGACCGTTGGCCGAACACATCGCGTCCGCGATGGAGAATCCCTTGTTTGATGTCATTGTGACGGGCGGTGACGTCGACAACGCCAAACCGCACCCAGAGCCTTATGAGCGCGCCGCTCGCCTGCTTGGGGTAGAGATCACCTCGTGTGTTGCGCTGGAGGACTCGATACCCGGACTGGCCTCCGCCGCCAGCGCCGGTGCTGTCACGATTGGAATTCCCGCGCACGTTGTACTGCCAGAAAAACCCAAATATACGCTCTGGCCCACGCTGGAAGGTCGCACCGTAGAGGACTTAGTTCACCACTTCCACACGCAAACATCACAGCGATCCCTTCAGGAGGACACCGTATGAGCAGCGATGGAATGCGGAGACAAAGCGGTCCCTTTCGGGAAGGTGACCGAGTTCAGCTCACCGGACCCCGCGGCAAACTCAACACCATCACGCTCGAAGCCGGCGGAGAATTCCATACCCACCGCGGAATCCTGCCGCACGATTCAGTCATTGGCCAGCCCGACGGTTCAGTAGTCCTCAGCACGGTCGGAGACGAGTACCTCGCACTGCGACCACTGTTATCCGACTTCGTCATGTCGATGCCTCGTGGCGCGGCCATCGTGTATCCAAAGGATGCCGCCCAAATTCTGCTTGTCGGCGATATCTTCCCCGGAGCCACGGTCGTGGAGGCCGGCGTCGGATCTGGTGCACTTTCGTTGTCGCTGCTTCGTGCAGTGGGCTCCACCGGAAAGCTCATCTCGTTTGAGCGACGCGAAGAGTTTGCTCGGATCGCGAAAGGAAACGTCACAGCGTTTCTTGGTGCCGAACCGAAAAACTGGTCAGTTCACCTCGGCGACCTTACGGACGAGCTCAACGTCGTCGTGGAGGCCGGCTCCGTTGACCGCATCGTTTTGGACATGCTGGCCCCGTGGGAATGTCTCGAAGCCGCGTGTCAAGCTCTCGCCCCCGGTGGAGTACTGGTGTGTTACGTCGCAACGGCAACCCAACTCTCGCGAGTGGCCGAAGGAATCCGAGCCACCGCTGCATTCACCGATCCGGAATCCTCCGAGACCATGGTGCGCGGCTGGCATGTCGAAGGGCTTGCGGTTCGGCCCGACCACCGAATGGTCGCCCACACCGGATTTTTGATCGCTGCTCGGCGACTGGCCCCCGGCACCGTTCTCCCGCAACTCAAGCGCAAAGTAAAGCCTGAATACTCCGAAGAAGACATTGAAGCCTGGACCCCTGGAGCGCTCGGCCAGCGCCAATCCAGCGACAAGCGCGCACGAAAAGCAGCACGTCAGGCCGAGACTGCTGCGCGGCGCGCAGTAGGTGAAGATGGCTCCTCGCTCGGTTCGGCCTAGAATTGTCCACACCCCCAGAACGATGAATCGAGGATCCGTGCGCACTCTTCCCGTGCTGCTCTTAGCTGTCGGTGTCGTCGCGAGCCTCGCCTCGTGCGCAACTGCACCCTTCTCCAACGCCTGTGCTCCAACCGTGCACTCGGGAGATGCGTCAGAGGTGATTAGTGCACAAGGCGATTTCGGCGACCAACCTGTTGTCGACTTCCCGACACCGATCAAGACGTCGTCGCTTCAGCGCACCGAACTTCTCCCGGGTGATGGTGCGGTGCTTGCCGAAGGCGACATCGCCGTCATCAAGTTCTCGGTGTTCAACGGTGACACCGGTGGGTTGGAGGCCCAGGGCGACTATGCCGCTCCAGGTCAGATGCTGACTCTTGGCGCGTCCGCAAACACGGCAGTAAGCGTGGGGCTCCAGTGCGCAACAGTCGGATCACGCGTGGCCATTGTGTCCAGCGCGACCGACGCGGGACAAGATCCTGCCCAGTACTCAAACACGTTTGTTTTCGTGATCGATGTCGTCAAAGCATTCCCCGCGAAGGCATGGGGAGTTCCTCAGATCCCACAGGCTGGGATGCCCTCCGTCGTCACCGCGCCCAATGGCGCGCCCGGAGTTACGGTTCCTCGGGAAGACCCGCCGACGGAACTCACCGTCAACCTGCTTCAAGAAGCATCCGGCGAAAAACTCAAGGCAGACGATCGCGTTGTCATGAAGTACACCGCGTTCTTGTGGTCAGACAGTAGCGTCTTCGATTCCACCTGGACCAGTGGCCAAGCCAAAATCATCCCGCTCACCGAATCTGATTCCGTCACCAGCGGTTTCGTGAAAGGCCTTGTCGGCCAGCCGGTTGGCTCGCAGGTACTCATCGTGGTGCCTCCGGAGCTCGGCTTCGGAACAGCGGGGAGCACGGGTGTGCCGCCAGACTCCACGCTCATTTATGTCGTGGATATTCTCGGGGTCGACGGATAGCGTGACGCCAAAGAGTTCTGTACCGCGCGTTCCCGTAGAGGAGCGGTTGTTCAGCCTCGTCTTGGCGCTGTTGGCGACCGATCACGGTCTCACCAAGAACCAAATTCTGTCGACAGTTCAGGGATACCGCCAACGCTTTGGCAAGGACGGCGACAATGCCAATCTCGATCGACAGTTCGAACGAGATAAAGACGACATTCGCGAGCTTGGCGTGCCCATTGAAACGTTGGAGTCGCCTGGGCAAGCGGGCAACAACCAAAATCTGAGGTATCGCATTCCTCGCGGCGAGTACGAGCTGCCGCGCGACATTAGCTTTACCGCTGAGGAAACCGCGGTGCTCGGTTTGGCCGCAATGGTGTGGCGCGAGGGATCGATTTCCGCGGAGTCCCGCCGTGCAGTCATCAAACTCAAAGCGCTGGGGATGGAGACTGTCGAGCCAGTGCTTGCCTACGTTCCGCATGTGCGCGTTCGCGATGAGGCATTCGAGCCGCTGAACACTGCCATCGAACGTAAAAACGTTGTGCGTTTTGACTACCTCAAACCTGGCGAATCAGATGCGCGGGCGCGCACAGTGGAACCTCTCGCCCTCGTACAGTTCCAGGGCCGCTGGCACTGTTGCGGAATCGAACCAGACACTGGTTTGCGCAGGACATTCCTGCTGCGTCGCATTGTGAGCCGTGTGACACCGACAGGCAAGAGTTTCGACGCGTCCACCGCCGGCGAAGCAGAACGTGGCTTACGTGAGCTCGAGGAAGTATGGGCTTCCCACGTGGCTCAAGTGAGTGTCGAGCCCGGCACAGACGCGGCAATGCGACTTCACAAAAGACGCGGAGCGGAAAGCGCAGGCGACAGAATTCTGCGCATCCACTATGTAGACCTCAACATTTTGGCCGATGAACTCGCTGGCTTCGGGCCAGAAGTCGTGGCACTTTCGCCTCCAGAACTCGTGGATGCTGTTCACTCGCGTCTCAACATTATTGTTGGGATGCACACACCAGCGACGGGGGAGGCCGCCCATGGCTGACAAGACGCCACCGCCTCAGGCTCGCGACAAGCTCACGTTCTTGCTCGCACTCGTGCCTTACCTCATGGATCACGATCGCGTGTCTGTGCATGAGGCTGCACAGCAATTTGGCGTGTCTGATGAACAGATCCGGGAAGCGGTCCGGTTGATTGCCGTCTCCGGGATCCCCGGTGACACCTCCACGTACCAGCACGACGACCTCTTTGACATCGCCTGGGACGACTTCGAAGACAATGACCAGATTGTGCTCACCAATCTGGTTGCCATTGACGACTCGCCGAGGTTCTCCGGTCGGGAGGCCGCTGCGCTGATCGCCGGGCTGCAATACCTCTCAGCCCTGCCCGAAAATGCTGATCGGAGTGCAATTGCGGCGCTGATGGCCAAGCTGTCCAGAGGATCATCGACCGCGCCAAGTCAGGTTGCGGTCGAAGCGTCCGAATCAGATACGGTTCTCGCGCTCATCAGGGATGCCGTCGCCACAGAACGTCAGCTCGAGTTCGACTACCTCAATTCGCGAGGCGAAAGCGAGCACCGGCGAGTTGACCCGTTGCGCGTTGAGTCGGTCGATGCGGATTGGTATCTGCGCGGGTGGTGTCATTTGCGCGAGGCTCTCCGCACGTTTCGGATTGATCGAATCAGTGGGCTGACAGTCACAAGCGAAGCCATCGAATTCCGCGCGCAGGATGTGCAATTACCTGATTCGCTCTTTGAAGGCTCACCAGAAGATCACGATGTCGAACTTGCCATCGCGCCATCAGCACTCTCGCTCGTCGCGGACTACTTGCTGGAAGACTCCATCACTTTCGGGGCAGACGGTACCGTTCACGCAATCATGCGCGTTGCACATTTCCACGTAGTGAAGCGACTGGTCAGCAGCATGCCCGGACTCATCACAGTGACGGCGCCTCCCGAAGCGAGAAAGCTCGTGTCTGATTGGGCTGCGGCTGGCGCACAACGCTATAACGAGTCTGAGTAGAGTCGTCTAAACTGATCGCACCAGCAACAACGACGAAGAGGACGTAGCAGAATGTTTCAAGGACTCACTGGATGGCACGCGCTCATCATTCTTGCAGTCATTGTCCTTCTCTTTGGTGCGACCAAATTGCCGGGATTGGCCAAGAGTGTTGGTCAGTCCATGAAAATCTTTCGCAGCGAAATGAAGAGTTCAGACTCCGATGACACCGCGAAAGACTCAACAGACGATTCGCAGCCATCCTCTAAGTCTTAGTGCCCATGGCCGCCCGTGAGAAACGAGGCGCGAAAGGCGAGCGCCGTATGTCGCTCGGGCAGCACCTTATCGAGCTTCGCAAGCGACTTTTCCGTTCAGCCATCGGCATCGTTCTGGGTGCCGTCGTCGGCTGGATCGTGTATCCGTGGGTCTGGGACGCTTTGCGTGCGCCCATCGCGGTTATTGCCGAATCACGCGATGCGGTTCTGAACTATCAGGGAATCACCACGGCGTTCGACGTGCACATGCAGATCGCCATTTACGTGGGAATTTTTGTCTCAAGCCCGATCTGGTTGTACCAAATTTTTGCCTTCCTCGTCCCCGGGCTCACCGGGCGTGAAAAGCGCTACACCTTCGGGTTTGTGTTTACCGCGATTCCCCTGTTTTTGGCCGGATGCTGGGCTGGCTGGTTCGTCGTTCCCCACATTGTCATCATCCTCACTTCCTTTGTGCCTGAGGAAGACGCCAGCTTCATTGAGGCGAAGGATTACCTCGGCTTTGTCCTCAAACTGATTCTGGCGGTGGGGATCGCATTTGTGCTTCCGGTATTCCTCGTCTTGTTGAACTTCATCGGAGTCATGTCTGCACGCGGGATCCTCAAGGGCTGGCGCATCGCGATTCTCTCCATCACGCTGTTCACCGCCATCGCTACCCCTGCAGCCGACCCGTTCTCGATGTTCCTGCTAGCTATTCCGATGGTGCTCCTGTATTTCGTCGCCGTGGGAATCGCCTTTTGGCATGACGCTATTGCAGCGAAGAAGGCCAAAAAACTGGAGTCCGACATCGGATCACCGAGCATCGCGTGATCGAATCATTTCGACGGGGGCTTTCGTTCGAGCTCGACCCATTCCAAGTAGGCGCGTGCACCGCACTGGATGAGGGCCGAAGCGTACTCGTCGCAGCGCCCACCGGCGCAGGTAAAACGGTTGTCGCCGAGTTCGCCATCCATCTGGCGATGGCGACGGCCACCACGAAGGTGTTCTACACCGCCCCCATGAAGGCCCTGAGCAATCAAAAGTTTCAGGAATTCGTTGACGTGTATGGTGCCGAAAACGTCGGACTCCTCACGGGAGATACGAACATCAACTCTCGCGCCCGGATTGTTGTGATGACCACGGAAGTGCTTCGCAACATGCTCTACGCGAATTCCGAGCTTCTCCTTGACCTCGGCTTTGTCATCATGGACGAGGTGCACTACCTTGCCGACCGTTTCCGCGGTGCGGTCTGGGAAGAAGTGATCATTCACTTGCCGCAAGAAGTGAAGCTCGTCTCGCTCAGTGCCACCGTCTCCAACGCTGAAGAGTTTGGAGACTGGCTGCAAACCGTGCGAGGAGACACGAGCGTCATCGTGTCGGAGGAGCGACCAGTTCCACTGGATCAACACATACTGATGCGCAACAAACTCATCGACCTGTTCGACTCCACGGCCAAAGGAGAAAAACTCCGGGTAAATCCGGAGCTCGTCGAGTTGTCGAAGTTCGGCGGTCGCCCGATGAATTCGCGAAGGGGTAGGAACGGGAATCGCTATCACTCGCGTCGCCCGCGGCCCCAGGAACAGCGGGTGGATAGAGCAGCGGTTATCCGACTTCTGGATGAGCACAATCTACTGCCGGCAATCTTCTTCATTTTCAGCCGAGTCGGTTGCGATGCCGCGGTTACTCAAGTTCTACGTTCCGGCATTCGTCTGACGACAGCAGACGAGCGCAAGATCATTCGGGAATTCGCAGAAGAGCGTTGTCGCAACATGCCAGACGACGATCTTGCCGTGTTGGGTTACTGGTCGTGGTTGAACGGACTTGAGCGTGGTGTTGCCGCGCATCACGCTGGAATGCTGCCCGCGTTCAAGGAGATCGTCGAAGTGTTGTATCGGCGAAAGCTCCTGAAAGTCGTGTTCGCGACAGAGACTCTTGCTCTCGGGATCAACATGCCCGCTCGAACAGTCGTGTTGGAGAAACTCGAAAAGTTCAATGGCGAGGCACGCGTCCCCATCACACCGGGGGAGTACACCCAACTCACCGGCCGGGCCGGTCGACGAGGAATCGATGTCGAAGGCCACTCAGTCATCCAATGGAAAGACGGGCTCGACCCTCAAGCGGTAGCTTCCCTCGCTTCCCGTCGTACCTATCCACTCAATTCCAGTTTTAGCCCCAGCTACAACATGGCAGTGAATTTGGTCGCACAGTTTGGTCGACAACGCACTCGAGAGATCCTGGAATCATCATTCGCCCAGTTCCAAGCCGATCGCGGCGTGGTCAGCCTCGCCAAGAAGGTACGTGGCCAAGAGGAGTCACTCGCCGGCTACGAGAAGGCCATGGTGTGCGATCGGGGAGATTTCCGCGAATACTCTGGCATTCGCCGCGAACTCACCGACCTTGAACGAAAAGGAGCCGGCCGAGCGGCAACTGCGAGTCGAGCGGAAAAGGACACTCGCCAGCGACGCCTAGCGACACTCCGCACCGAGATGCGTCGGCACCCGTGCCACGGTTGCAGCGACCGCGAAGAGCATGCGCGCTGGGCCGAACGCTGGTGGAGCCTGAAGCGGCAGACCGATGATCTGCGCCGTCAAATCTCAAATCGGACTGGTGCGATCGCTCGCGTATTTGACCGAGTAGCCGACGTTCTGCTTGATCGCGGATACCTCGCTACCGACGCCAATGGTGAACTCACTGTCGCGGCACCAGGGCTCACACTCCGGCGGATCTATGGTGACCGTGACCTGCTGGTGGCTGAGTGTCTGCGCACAAAAGCATGGGAGGGACTGGACTCGTCCGGGATGGCGGCGATGGCTGCAGCCCTCGTCTACGAGCCGCGCCGTGAAGAGGGCCAACTTTCGGATCGGTTCCTTCCTCGGGGTGCATTCCGTGCAGCCCTTGATCGTACGACGCAACTGTGGAGCGAACTCGATGATCTGGAGCGCGATCACCGCCTGCCAGGCAGCGAGCCAGTATCAGCAGGGGTTTCTCTTGCGATGAGTCGCTGGTCACAGGGCGAATCACTCGACAGAGTTCTCGTGGATGCGGAATTAGCGGCAGGCGACTTTGTGCGGTTGACCAAACAGACCATAGACCTTCTCGACCAAATTTCGATTGTCGCCGACGCAAAGGTTGGCGCGACGGCTCGGGCAGCGCTCGACGGCATCCGACGAGGAATCGTTGCCTACTCCAGCGTTGGATAGTCAACGTGGGGTAGTCAGCGATGGCACGTCAACCCAATCTAGGCTTGAGTCGATGATTCCTTCCCCTGCTCAACCCAGTCGCGTCGCTTCGCCCGTTGCACCATGGTGGCTTGCCGCTCTCGCCGCCATCGTTTCTGGCCCCATCAACGCGGCAGCGTTCCCGTCGCTGGACTGGTGGCCGCTCATTTTCCTCGGCACCGGCCTCATGATGTGGTCCGTCGCCGGGCGGCGTCTTGGCTCGGCATTCCTGCTCGGAATCTTCGGTGGTTTTTCCTTCTGGGGTACCCACATCTTCTGGCTCACCATCTATTTGGGCCCCGTTCCGTGGCTTGCCTTGGCTGGTTTGCAAACGATCTTCTTTGCACTGGGCGCCATGCTCCTCGCACTTGTCTGGCGCTGGGTTCCGGCACTGTGGCCCAGTCGCTGGGGAAAGCTCCTCTGGTTACCAGCGGTGTTGGCAGCAGTGTGGACGCTGCGCGAATCGATCACGAGCACGTGGCCTTATGGCGGCTTTTCGTGGGGACGGCTCGCGTTTTCCCAGTCGGAGAGCCCGTTTAGCAGCCTTGCCGCATGGTTCGGCATTTCGGGCCTCACGTTCCTGTTGGCGTGGGTCAGCGCCATTGCCGTTCAGGCCATTCGACTAACGGAGATTCAGGTTCCCGTTCGCGGAATCGTCGCGTCCGGCGCTCTCACCCTTCTCGTTGCGCTTCCCGCGTGGCCGGTAGTCACTCAGGGCACGATGCGCGTTGCGGGTGTTCAGGGCGACTCCGAGGCGGGCCTGTTCTCCCAACGGGTCGCTGGGCAAATACTCAATGACCACATTTCTGGAACTGTTCCACTTATCGGCACACCCGTTGATGTGGTCGTGTGGCCAGAGAATGCTGCAGATATTGATCCGCTCACGCACCCCGACGTGGCACAGACCCTCGACTACATCACCGAAAAGATGGACGCACCACTTGTCGTCGGAACGATCACTGGCGATAGCGAAGGGCGCACGTACAACAGTCTGTTGCTCTGGGAATCAGGCACCGGCGCAGTAGACCAATATGACAAGATTCACCCGGTGCCCTTCGCCGAGTACTTGCCGGATCGCGAGTTTTGGTACCCGTTTGCGCCCACCCTCTTTGATCTCGTGCCACGCGACTACACAATTGGCACGCGAGACAACGTCTTCGATATCGGGGGAGTGCGTGCTGGCCTTGCGATTTGCTTTGACATTGTTGATGATTCGCTCATGCGGCAAATGATTTCCGACGGCGCCAAAATAATTTTGGCTCCAACCAACAACGCTGATTTTGGCCGCACGGACGAGAATGTCCAGCAGCTGGCCATTGCTCGGCTTCGCGCAATCGAAACCGGACGCAGCGTCGTACAGGTATCCACGGTCGGCGTCAGCGCGATCATGGGTCCAGACGGTGGCACCCTCTCTCGGCTCGAAACGTTTGCGCCTGGGTCAATGGTCGAGGATGTTCCCCTCAGCACAATGACTACCCCCGCTACCGTTCTCGGTGGCACTGTCGACTGGGCCGTGGGTGGATTCGCCCTTGTCTCCCTCGGGCTTGGCTGGGGTGCAGCGCGGCGCGAACGAAAGGCACACCATCATGGCTGACCGGCTAGTCATTGTGCCCACCTACAACGAAGTTGAAAACCTGTCCTCGGTGATCGGCAGGCTTCGCCAATCCCTCCCGAGCGCCGACATTTTAGTCGTGGACGATTCAAGCCCTGACGGCACTGGCGAACTCGCCGAATCACTCGCCGCAGACGATGCTGCTGTCAGTGTCCTGCACCGTACAAAAAAGGAGGGGCTAGGTCACGCCTATCTGGCGGGCTTTCGTTTGGGGCTTGAGCGCGGGTATCGCTTCATCATTGAGATTGATGCAGACGGTTCCCATGACCCGGCAGAGCTCCCCGCGATGCTGGCTCTCGCTCAAGACGGGTCAGATCTGGTGCTTGGCTCACGCTGGGTGCCAGGCGGTTCAGTGCTGAACTGGCCGTGGCCTCGACGGATGATTTCCCGCCTCGGCAACTCGTATGCGCGCGCAGTTCTCGGCTCGCGGATTCGCGATCTCACCTCAGGATTCCGCGTCTTTCGGGCAGATGCACTTCGCCGGATAGACCTCGATGCCGTGGCATCACAGGGGTACTGTTTCCAAATTGAACTCGCATGGCGATTCGAGCGTGCTGGATTCACGATTGCCGAACATCCAATTACGTTCGTCGAGCGCGCGGCTGGTCGCTCAAAAATGCACCTCGGAATTGTTATCGAGGCTCTTACCCGCGTGACCGTGTGGGGAATTTCGCGGCGCGGGCGGCGACTAGCTGATCAGGTGAGGGACTAAGCCCCGACCTTTTGCTTTCCACGACGGGCGCGAAGGTAGTTCAGTCGTTCGTCGAGGAGTTCTTGAAGCTCTTCGCGAGTGCGTCGTTCCAGAAGCATGTCCCAGTGCGTTCGTGGCACCTTGACGTCGGAGTCGTCACGGGGGACTGGTTTTCCGTTGTCCCCGAGAAGGCGACCTTCAAGGCCACTCTTGGGGGAGTGCCACTGAGCGGGAATCTCAGCATCAGCAGAGAACGTCACCTCAAACGTGGATCCGTCGGCAAGCTGATACGTGCTGCGACGGCGCGGCGAGAACGTCACGCCTTCTTCACTCTGGAGGCTTTGAGCCCCGAGTCGCATTCCGCGCAAACTGCGATCAGCCATTGTATTTCCCCTTTAGTTTCAAGTCCTTGTCACAAGTTATAAACCACCAAGCTGAGCGAATCCTTTCCGCCTCACGCCATTCACAGCGGGTTCCCAGCGTACAGGTGCGCGAAGCGAGGTCATTCCCGAATTTTGAGGACCTTGATTGCCAAATCTGCACGGTCACTCACGATGCCATCGACACCGAGATCATAGAGCCGCGCCATGTCGAGGGGATCATTTACCGTCCACACATGAACCTCGACGCCAACCTCGTGCGCAAGCCTGAGAAGCGTGGGAGAGACGACACGAACACCCTTCCAACGCTCCGGTACCTGAAGGGCGTCGTAGGCCGTGAGAAGCGTGCGTGCGCGGGCTGTGAACCCGAGACGAATCGCCGTGAGAACCTGCAGCATTTCGCTGAATGCTGCGGATGTCGCCACTCCTGGCAGCCCCTTGGTCGCCGCCACACGCCGCTTGCTACTGAACGAGGTGACTAAGACCCGGTCCAACGCGGACACCGATCGAATAGCGTCAATTGTGGGCTGAACGGCGCCGGCCGATTTCACATCGATATTGAACCGAGCGTCTGGGAAAGCATCGATCGCCTCGGCCAACGTCGGAAAATTCTGGCCATGGCCAAGGTCCACTCTGCGCAGTTCGGGGACCGTGAGTTGGTTGACCCGAACCGAACGACCGGCAACGCGGGTGAGTGTGTCGTCGTGGCTAATAACAGCAACACCGTCCGCGCTTTCGTGCACGTCAGTTTCGATGTGGGTTGCACCTTCTGCGACAGCTTTGGCAAACGCCAACAGAGTGTTCTCTGGCGCTTCTAATGCAAGCCCACGATGGGCAAGGACTCGCGGGGGAGGAGAGTTGAAGAATCCTCCCGCGCTGAGCCCGCTACTTGCCTGCGGCACCCTTGTTGCCAAGGAAACCGCCGGTGACGCCCTTAAGTGCTTCAGTGAATTCCGACGGAATGATCCACAACTTGCTTGCTTCGCCTTCGGCAATCTTCGGCAAGGTGAGCAGGTACTGATATGCGAGAAGCTCCGGGTCAGGCTTGCCATCGTGAATCGCATGGAACACCGTCGTGATCGCTTTCGCTTCACCGTCAGCGCGAAGAACCGCAGCTTTCGCGTCACCTTCGGCCTTCAAGATTGATGCCTGTCGCGCACCTTCAGCTTCAAGAATCTGAGACTGTTTCGTGCCCTCCGCGGTCAAGATCACCGCGCGACGGTCACGCTCCGCACGCATCTGCTTTTCCATCGAGTCCTGAATCGAGAGAGGCGGATCGATCGCCTTCAGCTCGACCCGGCCAACCCGAATTCCCCACTTGCCAGTCGCCTCATCGAGCACAATACGTAGCTGGCCGTTGATGTTGTCACGGCTGGTCAGTGCCTCTTCAAGGTTGAGACCACCAACGACGTTACGCAGGGTAGTCGTGGTGAGCTGTTCGACTGCACCGAGGTAGTTTGCGATTTCGTACGTCGCGGCACGCGCATCCGTCACCTGGAAATACACGACCGTATCGATGGAGACAACAAGGTTGTCTTCGGTGATCACCGGCTGCGGCGGGAAGGAAACGACCTGCTCGCGCATGTCGATAAGCGGGCGCACGCGATCAATCAGAGGAATAACAATATTCAGCCCTGGGGTCAGCGTCTTGTGGTATTTACCGAGCCGCTCAACCACTCCAGCACGCGCTTGCGGGATGATCCGAATGGCGCGGAACAGGATGGTGAGCACAAAGATCGCAACAACCGCGATCAACAGCACGAACAACACGGATCCTAAATCGTTCACTTGGCATTGCCTTTCACGGGAGTCACCATGGCGGTTGCGCCCTCAATCGAAGTAACCGTGATTCGGTCACCTATTTCCAATTCTTTCTTTTGCGCGGGGGAGACCCGAGCGGTCCACGTCTCGCCGATCGCTAACTTCACTTGGCCCTGACCATCAACAAAATCGTGAATAACTGAACCATCCATACCCACAAGAGCATCGACGAGCGTTTTCGATGGGTCCGCGCCACGCTTCAACCGGCGAAGCAACGGCGGCCTTACAGCGAAGAGCAGAACTACCGCGAGAACGGCCGCGAGAACGACCTGAGCCCACCACGGGAAACCGAGCAGCCCAGAGACCAAACCGCCAAGGCTGCCCAACGCAACCATCAGAAATGTGAACTCGAGCGTCATCATCTCAACAATGAGGAAGACAAGGATAAGTCCGAGCCACAAAATCCATGCGTAGCTAGTGAGGAAATCGACTGCCATTCGGCACCTCTCCCGAGTCGTGTTACATCTGAAACTAGCACGCCAGTCTTGCTAAAGTTTGGGGGTGAACACACTATTTCAGCCACACTCCCTTGATGGAAAACGAGCGCTAGTCACTGGTTCGTCTCGCGGCATCGGCGCAGACACCGTCGGGTATCTCGCCGAGGCGGGCGCCAGCGTCGTCGTCAACTACCGCAACAAGGAAAAGCGCGCGCTCCAGTTGGTCGACAAGATCGAAATTGCTGGAGGCACGGCGATGGCTATTGGTGCCGATCTCACCGATCCGGCATCCGTTTCGTCAATGTTCACCTCGGTAAAGGAAGCGTGGGGCGGACTCGACATTCTTGTATTGAACGCCTCCGGCGGCATGGAGGCGGGGATGGCTGCTGACTATGCGCTTCGACTGAACCGAGACGCTCAAGTCAACGTTTTGACGTCGGCGCTGCCGTTACTTGCTCCGGGTTCGCGGGTCGTCTTTGTGACCAGCCACCAGGCACACTTCATTCGCACCGTCCCGACCATGCCAGAGTACGAACCCGTTGCCCTCAGCAAGCGCGCAGGGGAAGATGCGCTTCGCGCGATGATTCCGCAGCTAGAAGAGCTCGGGATCGAATTCGTGGTGGTATCTGGGGACATGATCGAGGGAACCATCACCGCGACGTTGCTGGAGCGCGCAAACCCCGGAGCAATTAGCGCGCGAAAGGAAGCTGCCGGTCGGCTGTACAACGTGTCTGAGTTCGCTGCCGAGGTCGCGCAGGCCGCAGTGGAGCCAGTCCCAGAGGGGAACACTCGCTATATCGGCGACGTCTCGGGATTTACCCAAAACTAGGGGAAAAATCCGGGCATGCCCGATTACGCTAATCGACATGCTCCCGAAATCGAGTGCCGATAATCACGATCTGATCCGAGTTCAGGGCGCGCGCGTCAACAATCTGAAAGACATCAGCGTCGAGATACCCAAAAGACGGTTGACCGTCTTCACGGGTGTTTCCGGCTCTGGCAAGAGCTCTCTTGTTTTTGACACGATCGCCGCCGAATCGCAGCGGATGATCAACGAAACCTACAGCACGTTCGTACAGGGATTCATGCCCACCTTGGCCCGGCCGGATGTCGATGTACTCGAGGGGCTGACCACGGCCATCATCGTCGACCAAGAGCGGATGGGCGCCAATCCCCGCTCCACGGTCGGCACTGCGACAGATGCCTATGCGCTGCTGCGCATTCTGTTCAGCAGGCTGGGGAAGCCACACATCGGCTCGCCTCAGGCATTTTCCTTCAACGTCGCTTCCATCAGTGGCGCAGGAGCCGTCACGTTCGAACGCGGTGGTGAAAAAGTGAAGGAGCGGCGAGACTTCGCGATCACCGGGGGAATGTGCCCACGCTGCGAAGGAACCGGCGCGGTCACCGACTTTGATCTCACGGCACTGTACGACGACTCCAAGTCACTCAACGAGGGCGCCATCACCATTCCCGGCTACAGCATGGATGGTTGGTACGGGCGCATCTACAAGGGCAGCGGGTATTTCAACCCGGACAAGCCCATCGCGAAGTACACCAAGAAGGAACTCAAGGACCTGCTGTACCGCGAGCCGACGAAGATCAAGGTGGATGGAATTAACCTCACCTACGAAGGCCTTGTTCCCAAGATTCAACGGTCGATGCTGTCGAAAGACAAAGAGTCGATGCAGCCACACATCCGAGCTTTTGTTGACCGTGCCATCACGTTCACGACGTGCCCGGAGTGCGACGGCACGCGCCTGAACGAAGGGGCGCGCTCCTCCAAGGTCAAGGGCATCAGCATCGCAGATGCCTGCTCCCTGCAGATCAGCGACCTCGCGGAGTGGGTGAGCGGCATAGCGGACGAATCCGTAGCGCCACTACTCACAACTCTGCGCCACACCCTTGATTCTTTTGTGTCGATCGGGCTCGGTTACCTCACCCTCAATCGCCCGTCCGGAACGCTCTCCGGTGGCGAATCGCAACGCACGAAAATGATCCGTCACCTCGGCTCCTCACTCACCGATGTCACCTATGTGTTCGACGAACCGACGGTGGGGCTGCACCCGCATGATATCCAGCGGATGAACGACCTGTTGCTGCAGTTGCGCGACAAAGGCAACACCGTGCTCGTCGTAGAACATAAGCCGGAGATGATCGCGATCGCGGACCATGTCGTAGACCTTGGGCCTGGTGCTGGACGCGACGGGGGAGAGGTCACCTTCGAGGGCACTGTCGACGGTTTGCGGAGCAGCAACACCGTGACCGGAAAGCACCTCGACGATCGGGCGTCCCTGAAATCTTCCGTTCGTGCGCGGTCGGGAAAGATCGAAGTTCGCGGGGCGACTGCAAACAATTTGAAGAACGTCAATGTTGACATCCCGCTCGGAATTCTCGTTGTGGTGACGGGCGTCGCCGGTTCGGGAAAGAGTTCACTTCTCAGCGGATCTGTCTCGCGGTTGGACGGTGTCGTCACCGTCGACCAGGGCGCCATTAAGGGCTCACGACGGAGCAATCCGGCTACCTACACGGGACTGCTAGAGCCCATCCGCAAGGCATTTGCGAAGGAGAACGGGGTGAAACCTGCGCTGTTCAGCGCAAACTCCGAGGGCGCGTGCCCGAACTGCAAAGGCGCCGGTGTGATCTATACGGATCTCGGCGTCATGGCGGGCGTCGAGGCCGTCTGCGAAGTGTGCGAGGGGAAGCGTTTTGAAGCTTCGGTGCTCGAATACTTGTTTGGCGGCCGCAACATCGCTGACGTGCTCGCTATGCCGGTGTCGGAGGCAAAGGAGTTCTTTGGTTCGGGGGAGTCGGCCATTCCAGCTGCCCACACCATCCTGGGGCGCCTTGAGGATGTTGGACTCGGCTATATCCAACTCGGGCAACCTCTCACGACGCTTTCCGGCGGTGAACGGCAAAGACTCAAACTTGCGACACAAATGGCGGAGAAGGGCGAGGTGTATGTGCTCGACGAGCCGACAAGTGGCCTGCACTTGGCGGATGTTGAAAACCTGCTCGGCTTATTGGATCGACTCGTCGACTCGGGAAAGTCCGTCATCGTCATCGAACACCATCAGGCGGTCATGGCACACGCGGACTGGATCATCGACATCGGACCTGGGGCTGGCCACGATGGCGGCAACATCGTGTACGAAGGCACTCCGGCCGATCTTGTCCAGAGCCAGTCCACGCTGACCGGCGAGCATCTTGGGGCTTACGTTCGCGCCTGACCGGTTGGTATTGTCGGGGGCATGTTTGGAGGCGGCGCTTTCCGCGCCCTCACCAGTGTTCTGTTTGTGGCAACGTTGTGCGTTGTCGCAGGATGTTCGTCGCCCAGCCCAGCACGGACACCGACACCGGAACCGGTAGCCGGCCCTCTCCAACTCACCGCTCCATTTGTGATCTTCAATCCGGTGCCGCCAAACCCCGATCCCGTTTCGATTCCCTTGCCTCACGGGTCAGATGACTTCCTCGAACTGTTCGCGACCAATGCACCCTGGCCGATCGCGGCGGAACATGTCGATGCCTTCATGTTGTTCAGCTGGTACGTGCGGATCTACGCCGACGATGATGAGTTGCGCACCGTCATCCAGGGGCTAGAGGACCGCGGCATTGCGCTCGCCCTCGGCATGGAGCCCCTTGAGCACCCGGATCCAAGCGAGTGCGCGCAAACCGAATCGTTTGAGGGGCGTTTCGACCTTGAGCAGGCCGAGCGAATCAAGGCGCTCGGCGGCACGATCGCACTAATTGGCATCGACGAACCGTACGCGTTCGCGCACAAGTTCGATGGCCCAAACAGCTGTCAACGCCCGGTGAAACAGGTGGCGGAGGAGACGGCAGCCTTCATCGACAAGGTGCGCAATTTATTCCCGGATGTTGTGGTCGGCAGCTTTGAGCCGCTGTGGACCGAGCCACTCATGGAGCCCCGTGACTATGAAATCTGGCTCGACGCGTACAAGGAAGCCGCGGGGGAGAACTTCGACTTCTTCAACCTGGACATCGCGTGGGATCAGTGGGATCCCGCCGTACTTGGGCCGATTCTGCTTGAGGTGGAGAAACTCTCAGAAGATCGCGGCATCCCGTTTGGCGTCATGCACATCGGGCCGCCGGGAAACGACGTCACTGATCTCGAATGGCAGCGTGAAGCCGCACTGAGTTTCTGGCGCTACGAGGAACAGTTCGGTGGCACGCCGGACATCATCCCGCTATTGGCATGGACCGATCATCCCTATCGCGTCCTTCCTGAGACGGACCCGAGCACCCACACGAGCCTGATCAATCAGTATTTCGGTGAGCGGGTCTCGTTGCGTCTCAGTGCGGTTTCCAGCGGTGAGGGAGTGACGGCATCCGGGCGGCTGACCACGAAAGACGGCACCCCGGTAGCAAACGCACAGCTGCTCGTGACGGCCACAGGATCCTCATCCACCCGCCAACAATTGAGCACCACCGGCACCGTGCCTGAGGGCGTGAGCGAGGCGCTCATCGCTATTCGGGCAAATACCGAGGGCGGCGGACCTGGCCAGGTAAGTGATGTCATCCACAGCTTTTCCTACACTGCAGGTTCCGGGAATGCTGTGCCGAATCCATCCTTTGCCAACGGGTTGCGCGACTGGGGATTCAACGGTTCAGGAAAAGCCCAAATCGTCGACGGCCCAGCTCTCTTGTTGACGGCAAACCCAGCTCAGAGCGTCGCCCTCGACGGCGCACGGTTCGCGGTCGACAGCGGCGCCGCCTTCGATTTCGCCGTCACAGCGTCAGTAGCGGAAGGCTCAGCGCGAACGGTCGTCGTTTCCGTCATCTTTTTCGGTAGCGACGGTTCAGAGCTCAGCCGAAAAGAAATCTGGCTGGAACCATTGTCGGTGTCGCTTGGCGAGGTTCGCACGGATGCCACTGGCAACTTTTCGAAAACAGTCAATCTGGGCGTTGGCACGTCGGCGACAATTGACGCTATGTATCAGGGATCGCTCAGCACCTGGCCCGCACTGTCTACAGCCACAACCAGATGACTGTGACCACGTCACAGCAGGCAAAATCCCGCTGAAACCACGATTCAGACGGAATATTGGTATCCGATAATGCACATTATGTCAGTTTGCATTATTTGAGCGGAGACTGGCCACTCCCCGACGACCACCGCGACTGTGGTGCCGTGAATTTTTTTAGCGGTTTGTTGCCGTGACCCACTGTGCGAGCTTGCGCTCCGAGGCGCCGCTGTCAATTGCGTCGGCGGCCACAACGAGTTTTTCCTTGAAACGAGTCACGATAGATCGTTGACCCTCAGACGGATTTTGCGCCAAATCGAAAGCGACAAGCCCGGCAGCAGCATTCAGCAGCACTATGTCTCGAACGGGTCCTTTATCCCCGGCAAAAACTCGCCGTGCAATTTCGGCGTTGTGCTGTGGGTCTCCCCCAACAAGATCGCTGAGATCGGCCCGAGCAATGCCCAATTCCTGAGGATCGAGATCGTGTTCGGTTACCGCGCCTTTGCTGACTTCCCAAATGTGACTGTGCCCGGTAGTCGTGAGCTCGTCGAGTCCGTCGTCACCCCTGAATACAAGTGCAGTTGCCCCGCGTGTCTGGAACACACCGACAAATAGCGGGACTTTTGACAGATCAGCCACGCCCACCGCGTTTGCTTCGCATCGGGCCGGGTTGCACAGTGGCCCGAGAAAGTTAAAGACCGTCGGTACCGCCAGCTCCCGTCGAACAACCGCGGCATTCTTGAATCCCGGGTGGAAGTATCCGGCAAAGGCAAACGTGATGCCCGTATCCGCAAAAACCTCGGCGACGTGGTCCTCCCCCAAATCCAATTGGATTCCCAGTGCGGAAAGCACGTCTGATGATCCGGATGCTGAACTCGCAGCCTTGTTTCCGTGCTTAATCACCGGGGCGCCGGCGGACGCCGCTACCACGGAGGCCATGGTCGAGACGTTCACTGTTCCGAAGCGGTCTCCCCCCGTTCCCACGATGTCAATCGCCATCGGGTCAAGCCGAAGTGGCCGTGCATGCTCGAGAACTGCATCGCGAAAACCGACTATTTCGTCGACCGTTTCGCCTTTCGCTCTCAGGGCGATCAGGAAAGCTGCCAGCTGCGCTGGGGTGGCCTCCCCCGCCATAATCTGGCGCATTGACCAGGCTGCCTCACTGATCGACAAGTTCTTGCGATCAAGCAGCGAAGTGAGTAGTTCGGACCACGTTGGGGCAATAGACACAGGAGCGATCCTAGCTTTCCCACGTGACCAGCCGCTGAAATGTCAAAACCGCTCGCGATATCGGCCATAATGGAGAACGTGACCAGCACCTCTCTCTCTCCGAACCTAGGCGCCCCCGTCGTTAATCGACCGAACGTCGTGGCCGTGGGTACGATCGTCTGGCTTGGCAGCGAGGTTATGTTCTTCGCTGGCCTGTTTGCGATCTACTTCACGCTCCGATCAACGTCACCGGGACTGTGGGCATTCGAAACCGACAAACTTGACGTTTGGTACGCATTGGCGAACACGACAATCCTCGTGTTGTCCTCGTTTACGTGCCAAGCAGGTGTCTTTGCCGCAGAGAAACTCCGCCCGCGCGCAATCGGCTGGAAGCCGTCGCAGTGGGGCATGGTGGAGTGGTTCTTCCTCACCTACGCCATGGGCGCTGTCTTCGTGGTCGGTCAGATTTTTGAGTACGCGAACCTCGTTTCAGAGCACATCGGTATGGGTTCCAACTCCTACGGTTCAGCGTTCTACCTGACCACCGGATTCCACGGACTCCACGTTATTGGCGGGCTTATCGCCTTCATTCTCGTCATTGGACGGGCCTACAGCGTCAAAAACTTCACTCACAAAGAGGCAACAAGCGCAATCGTCGTCTCTTACTACTGGCACTTCGTCGACGTGGTCTGGATCGGGCTATTCCTGGTCATCTACGTACTCAAATAGGAACCTGGAACCAGAATGCGCACACAAAGTTCGTCTGACGCTCGTCGTCGCCAGACTGGACGCCGTCATCCGCTAGCGACAGTCGCACTGATCATGATCGGTCTGATGTCAACCGGTGGCGCCTACGCCCTCCTGACAACGACTGCCTCCGCAGAAACCACCGCGGCGAGTCAAGAATCGATCACAGAGGGCAAGAACATCTTTGCCACAAACTGTGCGTCGTGCCACGGACTCACAGCCTCCGGAACCGCTGAAGGCCCCAGTCTCTACGGAGTCGGTGCTGCCTCTGTTGACTTCCAGATGGCCACCGGCCGTATGCCGCTCGCCTATCAGGGACCACAGGGCGCGCAGAAGCCAGCTCAGTTCACGAGTGAGCAGATCAATGACGTCGCTGCGTACATCGCAAGCTTGGCGCCCGGGCCTGCTGTCCCAGACGAAAAGTGGCTGACCGGCGACGGTGACGTCGCAAAGGGCGGCGAACTTTTCCGCATCAACTGCGCGATGTGCCACAACGTCGCCGGTGCCGGTGGAGCCTTGACCGAAGGAAAATTTGCGCCAGCTCTGGCCGGTGTCGAGGCCAAGCATGTCTATGAAGCCATGGTCACGGGCCCACAGAACATGCCAGTGTTCAACGAAACGAACCTGACACCCCAAGACAAAGCGGACATCATCAGCTTCCTCAAGTTCCAGGATGCCAACGCATCCCCTGGCGGAGTTGACCTTGGAAGCCTCGGGCCCGTATCTGAGGGATTGTTCATCTGGATCTTTGGGCTTGGCGCGATCGTCGGAGTGACGATCTGGATCACCGCTCGCCCCAACTAACGCACCACGACTACCGTAAGAATTCGAAGGGAACGCAATGGCTCAGCACGACGGTGACAACCTCACCGCTGCCGGCTCCACACTCGACACTGGCCCTGCAAGCGAGGCTTCTGCCGGAACTTCCGTCGCTGTCCCCTCCGGAGCGTTCGAGAATCCAGGAATGCCGCCTCACCGCACGCGCGCCACGGACCTCGATCCTAAAAAGGAGAAGACCGCGGAGCGTCGGGTTGGCGGACTGTTCCTGTTCTCCATCGTCGCGAGCATTTTTGCCATCGTTGCGTACATCATCTTCCCGATTACGCCTGGCAACCTGTCATCGGTGCGCATCAACAACCTCTTCTTGGGCGTTGGTATCTCCCTTGCCTTGCTATCGATCGGGCTTGGCGCAATTTATTGGGCAAAGAACCTCATGAAAGATGGGGAGTGGGAAGAGTCCCGCCACCCCACTCGCGGTTCTGAGGAAACCAGAGCTGCAGCGGTCGAGGTCTTTAAAGTCGGAAACGAAGAGTCCGGGTTTGGTCGCCGCACGCTCATCCGGAACAGCCTTATCGGTGCGCTTGTTGTGTCCCCCCTTCCCGCAGTGGTGATGTTCCGTGATCTCGCACCGGCAGCAGACCCAGTCGCGCTTCTGAAGAAAACCGTGTGGGACAAAGACGTACGACTCATGCGGGATCCGTCGAACACGCCCATCAAAGCGTCCGACGTGACGCTCGGATCGGTATTCCACGTCATTCCAGAAACGCTTGCCGATTCAGAAGACTTTCTTGAAGAGAAAGCCAAAGCTGCTGTATTGCTGATGCGGCTGAAGCCGGAAGATCTTCATGTTTCTCCGGAGCGCGAGGACTGGAATTACCAGGGCATTGTGGCCTACTCCAAGATTTGTACTCACGTTGGCTGCCCAGTTGCTCTTGCAGAGCAGCACACGCACCACTTGTTGTGCCCATGCCACCAGTCGCAGTTCGACATCAGTCATGAAGCGAAGGTTATTTTCGGGCCGGCCAAGCGCCCACTCCCCCAACTACCCATCACCGTGGACTCCGAGGGCTATCTCATTGCCCGGAGTGATTTCCACGAGCCTGTCGGCCCGAGCTTCTGGGAGCGTTCATGACCACCCCGCAGGAAACTACGACTGCACCAAGCGCACCTGCAACTCGAGGTTCTCGCTTCACTGGTGCCGCTGCCAACTACTTGGATGAGCGCACCAGCATTTCGGGAATCACCAAAGAGCTTGGTCGGAAGATCTTTCCAGACCACTGGACGTTCATGCTCGGCGAGGTGGCGCTCTACAGCTTTATCGCCATTCTGCTCTCCGGAACTTTCCTGACGTTCTTCTTTGAGCCTTCCATGGCACACGTCGAATACGACGGTTCGTATGTTCCGCTCAAGGGCATTCACATGTCCGCGGCTTATGCATCGTCGCTCGACATTACCTTTGACATTCGCGGTGGCCTGCTCATGCGGCAGGTGCACCACTGGGCCGCACTCCTGTTTGTTGCTGCCATCGGGTTGCATATGCTCCGAGTGTTCTTCAACGGTTCATTCCGCAAGCCGCGCGAGCTCAACTGGGTCATCGGATTCGTGCTCTTCATCCTCGCAATGGCGGAAGGCTTCACCGGCTACTCACTCCCCGACGATCTGCTTTCCGGAAACGGTCTGCGAATCATTGACGGAATGGTCAAGGGAATTCCGCTTGCGGGAACCTGGATCTCCTACCTACTGTTTGGTGGCGAGTTCCCCGGAACCGTGATCGTGCCACGCCTGTATTCACTACATATCCTTCTGTTGCCGGCGATCCTTGTTGCCGCTCTCGGGCTACACCTATTGCTCATGGTGATCAACAAGCACACCCAGTACGCGGGCCCGGGACGCACCAACAACAACGTCGTTGGTGTCCCGATCATGCCGCACTTTGCCGCAAAAGCAGGCGGATTCTTCTTCGTCGTCTTCGGTGTGATCGTTCTGATCTCCTCGTTCTTCACGATCAACCCGATCTGGAACTATGGGCCATACGACCCCTCGCCGATTTCCGCTGGTACTCAACCCGACTGGTACATCGGCTTCGCAGACGGTGCGCTCAGACTCATACCACCGGGACTTGAGTTCGTATTGTTTGGGAACACGTGGACTTTCTCCATCCTGATCCCTCTCGTGCTCATCGGTGTATTCATTGTCACTGTGGCTCTGTACCCGTTCATCGAGGCGTGGATCACCGGCGACAAGCGTGAACACCACATTGCTGACCGTCCGCGCAACGCACCAACGCGTACGTCCATTGGGGCGGCCGGAGTCACCTTCTACGCCGTCTTGTGGGCTGCTGCCGGTTCGGATGTCATTGCCACGCACTTCCACCTCACGATCGAGGGAGTGACTCACTCACTCCAGGCACTCCTGATCCTCGGTCCGATCTTGGCGTACTTGATTACAAAGCGGATATGCCTTTCGTTGCAGAAGAAGGATCGCGAGATCGCGCTTCACGGATACGAATCCGGTCGCATGATCCGGCTGCCAGGTGGCGAGTACCACGAAGTGCACCGTGAACTTGATGACTACGAGCGCTGGCGACTGGTCGACTACCTCGACTACAAGCCGCTCATGGTCCGACCAGATTCACGGGGCCGCATCACCGTGAGACAACGGTTCCGTGCAGTGCTTTCCCGCTGGTTCTTTGAAGACCGGATCTCGCCAGCAACGCGTGCCGAGCTGGAATCAGGCAACGACCACCACTAAGCGAACAACTCTCGCTCAGCGCCGCTCGCCCGCACAGGGCGTCGGCGCTGACGTGTTTGTGGGGCGGTCTGCGACACTCATACCGAGTCAGTGGAGAACGCGCTTGTAGCGGCGGTCCAGAAGTCAGAAGCTCTCGGTGCAGAGGGACACACGTCGGGGCGGGAACTCTAGGGACGACAGCGCAGGGCCGCCGCGTCCGTAGTGCTTGTTGGCGTGCTACTCGTTGAAGCGCTTCTTCAGGAAGTCTGCTGTGGAACGGTAGTCCAGTCGTTCGTAGAACGATGCGCTCTTCAGAGTCGCTACCGTGAGTTGTTGCACGCCACGACTGAGGCATTCGTCCTCGATCGCCGAAACGAGCTGGCTTCCCACGCCTCTACCCCGCGCGCTCTCATCAACGACTAACTCCTGCAACTGTGCAGCGTCCCCGTTGGTATAGAACAAGCGTGCGATCGTGGCGAGGGCGTACCCGACGACCTCGTCACCGTCATCCGCAACAAAGAGGATGTGGTCGTCAGAGTGTGTGACCGCGTCATCAAAGGCGACGTCAAATACCTCACGGTTGGGCGTGTACTGCTCCCCCAACTGCGCAAGAAGTCCGAAAACGGTGGCGCCATCGGAGCGTTGTGCTCTACGCACGGTTGTCGTGCGCGAGGAGGAAGGGTTACTAGCGTCCAAAGTATCCGCGATAGTACTCGTAGGTCCAACCGACAATGCTCACCAAGGACAAAACGACACCGATGTAGGCAATCCAGGCGCCAATAGCGATCCCGAGGAAGACGACAGCCGCTCCAGCCGCGACCATGAGTGGCCACCAGCTCCAAGGGCTGTAGAAACCTACCTCAGAGTCACCGTCGTCGATATCTGATGTTGCAATGTCTTCCGGCAACTCGCCGCCCTGAGCGTGGTGCGCACTACCCAAGAAGAACGCAATCAAACTGAAGAGAGCTCCACACAACGCAAGGGCGAGCGTTCCCACCCATTCGACATAGCCGTGATGCGCGTCGACGAGACTCCACACTGTGTACAACGCTGAAATCGCGAAGAAGAACGCCGCGAGGATCCAAAACATATGGGTGTTGGCCTTCACGGCTACTTCACCTTCCCATCGCTCGCGTCAGCAACCGGGATCTCAGGAGCATCCTTGCCGGCTCCAAGCCCGATCTGAACAGGGGCCGCTTCGGGGTGGTGCAAATCGAATGCGGGAGATTCAGAACGAATACGGGGAATCGAGGTGAAGTTGTGACGAGGCGGCGGGCAGGATGTTGCCCACTCAAGAGACCGTCCGTAGCCCCACGGGTCGTTTACGGTGACCTTGGGGGCACGTCGTGACGTGATGTAGACGTTGTAGAGGAAAGGAATCATTGAAATTCCCAGCAGCATGGCTCCGAGCGTGGACAACTGGTTCATCCAGGTGAACCCGTCCTCGGGCTGATACGTCGCGTAGCGACGCGGCATACCCATCACACCGAGCCAATGCTGCACGAGGAAGGTCGTGTGGAAACCAAGGAACAAAACCCAGAAGTGGACCTTGCCGAGCCTTTCGTTCAACATCTTGCCCGTCCACTTGGGCCACCAATAGTAGAACCCACTGAACATCGCGAATACCACCGTGCCGAACACAACGTAGTGGAAGTGAGCCACCACGAAGTAGGTGTCAGAGACGTGGAAGTTCAGTGGCGGTGAGGCGAGAATAACGCCGGTCAAGCCGCCAAACGTAAACGTGACGAGGAACCCGATTGCCCACAACATGGGGGTTTCGAACGTGATTGAGCCTCGCCACATCGTGCCAACCCAGTTGAAGATCTTCAATCCGGTAGGAACCGCGATCAACATCGTCATGAGCGAGAAGAAGGGAAGAAGCACTGAACCCGTGACGTACATGTGGTGAGCCCAGACCGTCACGGAAAGCGCGGCAATGGCGACGGTGGCACCAACAAGAGTTTTGTACCCGAAGAGCGGCTTCCTGCTGAAGACAGGGAACACCTCCGACACGATGCCAAAGAATGGCAGCGCAATGATGTACACCTCCGGATGCCCGAAGAACCAGAACAAGTGCTGCCAGAGGATCGCACCACCAGCTTCAACGTTGTATATATGCCCGCCAAACACTCGATCCATACCGAGACCCAGCAGTGCGGCAGCAAGTGGCGGGAACGCCATGAGCACGAGAATGGACGTGACCAATGCGTTCCAGGTGAAGATCGGCATGCGGAACATGGTCATTCCGGGGGCACGCATGGTGATGACCGTCGTAATGAAGTTGACGGCGCCCAGAATTGTGCCGAATCCACTCATCGCAAGACCAAAGACCCAGAGGTTTCCTCCGGCTCCCGGCGAAAACGTGGTGCTCGACAGCGGCGCGTACGCAAACCAACCGAATGATGCGGCCCCCTGTGGCGTAAGGAAGCCAGCAACAGCAATGAGGCTACCGAAGCTGTAGAGCCAGTATGCGAAGGCGTTCAGTCTCGGGAACGCCACGTCAGGCGCACCAATCTGCAACGGCATAATCACGTTGACGAAGCCTGCGAATAGCGGCGTCGCGAACATGAGCAACATGATCGTGCCGTGCATGGTGAAGAGCTGGTTGTACTGATCTTTGGTTTGAAGAAGCTCTAGTCCCGGCTCAAACAGCTGTGCTCGAATGACCAGGGCCATCACCCCACCGAGACAGAAGTAGAGGAAGGATGTAATCAGGTAGAGATACCCGATCTTCTTGTGATCCGTGGTGGTGATCCAGTCGACGATGATGTCGCCCTTAGATCCAACCTTCGATGCGCCAAAGCCGGGGCCGGCGGCCTGTTTCGGCTGACCTGGCCGTTGCTGCGTCGAGGAACGAGGTGCTGTTGTTGTACTCATAATTACTTGCCCTACTCGTTACCGACCGGGGCTTCATTGCCCGGCAGGTTGGTGTTGGTGTTGTACTCCGGCCCGAGGGCTCCGGTCTGTCCCTTAGCTTCGAGGCTTTGCAGATACGTTTCGTAATCCGCCTCGGAGACAACCTTCACCTTGAACAACATGAGCGAGTGATATTCACCGCAAAGCTCGGCACACTTCCCCATGTATTCGCCGATCTTGGTCGGAGTGAAATACATGTAGTTGGACTTGCCAGGAATCATGTCCTTTTTGTAAAGGAAGTCTGGAACCCAGAACGAGTGAACAACGTCGCGACTTTCGATATTCAGTTCAACGGTCTTGTCAACCGGCAGGTACAAGACGGGAATTGAGTCGAGATCGATGTAGGGATCCTGGTCGATTTCTTTGGCCTGAACGCCCTTCTCGTAGACGCCCTCTCCATTGGTGCCGACATTCAGATAGTTGAAGTCCCACGACCAACGCTTACCAAAGACCTGAATTTGGACATCCGGGTTCTGCGTCGGCTCTTCAATATTGGCCTGATCGCGGGCGGTGAACGCGAAGAATCCAAGAATGAGGATCAGCGGCACCACCGTGTAGAAGATTTCGATGGGCATGTTGTAGCGCAACTGAACCGGAAGTCCGGTTTGGCCCTTGCGGCGGCGGTAGACGACCGCGGCCCAAATGATAAGGCCCCACACAAGCAAACCGACAAGCAAGAGGATGATCCAGCTCGTTGTCCAGAGCCCGGTAATTGAATCGGTGTGGTTCGTAATCCCTGGCTCGCCAGGCATGTACCCCCTCAACTGCTGCTGGGTACAACCGGCGAGGGCTGCTGCGAGCCCTAAAGCTACCGGGATGGTAATCCATCGAAGACGACGAGGAGAACGCACTTGGAGACCTCTCGGATGATGCGGAGACTGATGATGCAAGTCTATGGAACGATTCCCAGCCTACTCCGAAGGACGCGCCCTACCGTGCCACTCCGCGGTGGAATTCGGCCAAAAAACGTTAGTGGAACGAATCCCCACAGGCACAGCTTCCGCCTGCATTGGGATTATCGATCGTGAAGCCCTGCTTTTGGATGGTGTCTTCGAAGTCAATCGAAGCACCGTCAAGGTAGGGAACACTCATTTTGTCGACAACAACCTCGACACCATCGAACTCGGCCGTCACGTCACCGTCGAGAAGACGCTCATCGAAATACAACTGATAGATGAGCCCCGAGCAACCGCCCGGCTGCACGGCAACTCGCAGTCGAAGATCGTCTCGACCCTCCAGTTCACACAGTGTGCGCACCTTGTCAGCGGCTGTGCTCGTAAGGGTTACCCCGTGAGTTGACGTCTCGGTTGCGGTAGTCGTGGTGTCAGACATGAATTACTCCCTCTGTCACTATCCAGTGTATGCGTATCAGCTGCGAGAATTCAGCCGCGACAACAGCAATGCCTCGGTCAAAATTGCGCGGCGGAACACCCCAAGATGCAGTGACTCATTTGGACTGTGCGCACGGGAATCCGGGTCTTCGACACCGGTCACCAGTATTTGAGCGTCCGGAAATAAATCCACAAGGTGCGAAATAAACGGTATCGAACCACCAATACCCATTTCGACTGGTTCGACGCCCCACGCATCGGCCATGGCGCGTTTCACTTCAGCGACGGCCCAACCACTCGTATCAACCAGGAACGGGTCCCCCTGGTCAACATCGTCAATTTCGATCGTGGCGCCAAAGGGTGCATGCTCTCGCAAATGGCGTTCAAAGGCGGCGAAAGCGTCGGCGGCAGTCTGGCCAGGCGCAATCCTCGCGCTCACGCGAACAGACACAGCCGGCAAGAGGGTGTTCGACGCGTTGGCAACCGTCGGCGCATCAATTCCGGTGATCGTCACGGACGGTTGGAACCACAAGCGGCTCAGAATACTTCCCGTACCCACCGGAGTAACCCCGTCCATGAATGCGGCCTCATGAATCAACTGTGATTCTGGGTATTCGGGAGTTTCCCCTTCGGCGCTTGTCACTCCCGCCACTGCGACGCTCCCCGCCTCATCGTGGAGGGTCGACAACAAACGAATCATGGCAAGCATGGCGTCGGGGGCTGCACCACCAAACATGCCTGAGTGCGACGCATGTTTGAGTGTCCGAACGGTGAGTTTGAACGTGACATTGCCACGAAGTCCCACTGTGAGTGCCGGTGTATCCACATCCCAGTTATCGGAGTCAGCGACGACAATTGCGTCAGCAACCAACTCTTCGCGATGCTGCACCAGGAAGTTCTTGAACGACCGGGAACCAAATTCTTCTTCGCCTTCAAAGAACAACACCAACCCCAGGTCGAAGTCGCTGCCCACCGCTTCCACAAGTGCGCGAATCGCTGCGATATGGGACATGATGCCCGCCTTGTCGTCAGCGGCACCTCGACCATAGATTCTGTCGTCGCGAACCGTCGGCTCAAACGGCGGTGACTGCCAGTCTTCATCGTTTCCAGGAGGCTGCACGTCGTGGTGAGCGTAAAGCAAAATGGTGGGCTTGCCATTTTTTGCCGCCCGAGTCGCGAGCAAAGCGGGTTGGCCAAGCTCATCGGTATCGCCAATCGTGGCTTGCGAAATCTTAACAGTCTCAAAAACTCCCAGTCCCTCGACCAGTGCTTTCACCGCCTCGGCGCTCTTATGTACATTGGCCCCGTCAAACGCTGCCCAGGAGACGGATGGGATTCGAACGAGGCTGCTGAGTTCGGCTATCGTGACCGGCATTCCCGCATCAACCACCTCACCAAGGGTGGAGAGCAGAGCAGTGTCATCGGCGGAAGTTGTCATGCGGGTAATCTTATTGGCAGACCGAAAGCAGGGATGCAACGTGGCCAAGCCAGCAAATCATGACGAGAACGTCGACTATGAACTCAACACCGACAGCGTTTCGTCGGGAAAGGGTCGACCAACACCGACCAGAAAAGAGCGTGAGGCGGCAAATCAGCGTCCCCTCGTGAACAACGACCGCAAGGCCGCGTCCAAAGAGTCGCGTCAGAAAATGGCTGAGGCACGCGATCGCGCACGGGTCGGAATGGCCGCGGGTGAAGAGAAGTACCTCCCCGCGCGTGACAAGGGTGCCCAGCGTCGCTGGATTCGTGACTATGTGGATGCGCGGTTCAGCGTTGGTGAAGTCCTCATTCCGGTGATGTTTCTCGTCATCATCGTGACTTTCGTGGACAACGAGGTCTTCCAGCTCATCGGTATTGCCGGTTTGTGGCTGTTCTTTCTTGCTGCGGTCATCGATGGCATCATTCTCGGAACGATCGTCACGCGCCGCCTCGGCGCCAAATTTGGTGAAGACAAGGTTCAGTCGGGAAGCCGTTGGTATGCAGCCATGCGCGGCATGCAGTTGAGGCTCATGCGCCTCCCGAAGCCCCAGGTAAAACGGGGCCAGTTTCCCGTCTAGGCCTCGGCTAACCCACGATTAATCTGTCGAACCCACAGAGGCCCTCGGTAGAGGAAGCCGGTATAGCCCTGGACGAGCGTCGCGCCGGCCTCTAGCCGCTCCGCGACATCCTGTGCGGTTTCAATTCCTCCGACCGAAATGACACAAAACTCTTTCGGGACAACTTGACGAATCGCCTGAAGAACCGCGAGAGACCGCAGCGCAAGTGGAGCACCGGAGAGCCCCCCCTCCCCTGCAGCAGCAACCACGCGTTCCTCGGTAGCGAGCCCCTCGCGCGACAGAGTCGTATTTGTAGCGATGACTCCCGCGAGCCCCAAAGAGACGGCGAGCGTGCAGACCCGAACAACTTGCTCATTCGTGAGGTCCGGAGCAATCTTCACAAGAACTGGAGTCTTACCGGCCACGCCCACGACAGCAGAAAGAAGTGGTTCAAGTCGGTCGAGCTCTTGAAGTCCTCGTAAGCCTGGGGTGTTGGGCGAACTCACATTGACGACCATGTAATCGGCGACTGGCGCAAGAAGTCTGGCGCTTTCCAGATAGTCATCGATCGCATCATCGACGTCAACGACACGAGATTTGCCGATGTTCACTCCGACTATTGGTCCGCCCTTGCGGCGACGTGCGCGAGTCAGCCGCTCAACGGCGTGCGCGGCTCCGCGATTGTTAAACCCCATGCGGTTGATCACTGCGCGGTCGGGAATCAGTCGGAAAACCCGTGGACGCTCATTCCCCGGCTGCGGCAGGGCCGTGAGCGTGCCTACTTCGACATGGCTAAATCCAAGGCTCCCCAGTCCGGAAATCCCCGTGCCGTCTTTATCGAACCCGGCAGCGACACCGAATGGCGAAGAGAATCGGAGTCCGAGTGCTGTGACTGCCAAGGAGGGCTTTGGTCTCGTAATCATCCGCGCGAGGAAGCCAATTCCGGGCAAACCGAGCATCCGAATTACGGTGAACGCAAGAGTGTGTGCGCGTTCCGCGTCGATTCGCGACAGGACCAGTGTGAAGAGGAGTCGGTACATTAGATTCTCGGGTTACTCTGCGACTGGTGCGGAGTTGTTCTCAATTCGAAGAAGCGAAATCGCAGACTCAAAATCTTCGAGAGAATCGAACCCCTGATACACACTCGCAAACCGCAAGTAGGCAACTTCGTCGAGCTCTCGAAGCGGAGCAAGAATAGCGAGTCCAATATCGTTCGCGTCAATCTGCGAGGCTCCGGTTGCCCGAATGGACTCTTCGACACGCTGTGCTAACACCGCCAAGTCGGTGTCGGTCACCGGACGACCTTGGCAGGCTTTCCGCACTCCAGAAACAATTTTCTCGCGACTAAACGGTTGAACGACACCACTTCGTTTGACCACATTAAGGCTCGCGGTCTCGGTTGTGCTGAAACGACGGCCACACTCTGGGCACTGTCTGCGTCGACGAATAGACAAGCCGTCATCGCTCGTGCGTGAGTCGACAACGCGCGAGTCTGGGTGGCGGCAGAAGGGGCAAAACATGGTGAACCAAGCCTACGACACTGGTGGGGAAGCCCCGGCTGATCTGTCGCGGAACCGAGCGGCTACTGCCTCCGAGTGCGCAGGGAGATCCTCTGCCGTCGCCAACGCCTGGATGTGGCCGCTGACAGCGTCAAGCGCTCCGTGGTCGTAGCGGACAACCTGTTGTGGACGCAAAAACGTGTGAACGCCAAGACCAGAACCAAAGCGCGCCTGGCCTCCCGTTGGGAGAACGTGGTTTGATCCAGCCAAATAGTCTCCGAGGCTCACCGGCGCATCTGGCCCCATGAAGATCGCCCCGGCACTCTCGATCAGTTCCAGTAGCGCGTCGCCGTCTCGGACTTGGATCTCGAGATGTTCTGGGCCATAAGCGTTGCTGAACTCAGCTGCCTGGGCAAGAGAATCAACCAATACGATGGCGGACTGTTGACCATTGATCGCGGCTCTGACTCGCTTCCCCTTGCGTGCACTCTCCACCAAGAGCCCGAGTTCGGCATTCACCCTGTTGGCGAAACTTTCCGAATCGGTGACGAGCAGCGCGGCAGCAAGTTCATCGTGTTCGGCTTGGCTCACAAGATCAGCAGCAACGAGGACCGGATCTGCTGAATCGTCAGCAATCACCAGAATCTCGGTGGGGCCCGCCTCAGCATCAATTCCCACGACCGACCGCACCAGTCTTTTTGCCGCAGCTACCCACACATTTCCGGGACCAGTAATGAGATTCACCGGCTCGAGTTCAAGTTCTGGGACTCCGTAGGCGAACGCACCCACTGCACCAGGTCCTCCCATCGCATAAACCTCATCGATGCCAAGAATTCCAGCCGCCGCCAGAATGACGGGGTGGACACTTCCGCCGAAATCTTCTTGGGGCGGAGAGGCAATCGCAATGGAGCGCACCCCTGCGACCAACGCGGGCACCGCGTTCATGACAACGCTCGAAGGATAGACTGCTTTCCCGCCAGGAACGTAGAGGCCCACGCGTTCCATCGCCCTCCACCGGTGAGCGACGATCGCACCCGCACCCAGCTCCGTCGAGATCGGCACAGGGACGGCCGCTACCGACACCGCGCGCACCCGCCTGATACTTTCTTCCAGCGCCGCACGCACTGCTGGCTTGAGCTTGACCACGGCGCGTTCAATCTCCTCCGGTGCAACGCGGATCTGCGCGGGACGCACACCATCGAACTTCTCGGCTTGATCCTTGAGAGCCTCAACTCCCCGTTCCCGCACATCGTCAATAATCTGAGCAGCCTGCTCGGAGGCACTGGAAACGTCGACTCTTGCACGAGGGACTAAGTGCCTCAACTCGAGTGGGGACGGACGTGAGCCGCGTAAATCTATCGTGGAAATCATCGCGAGAATAGCCTAGTTCGATCGCGTGGGGTGTTGGCGCAGGATGACTGTCACGTTTGCTAGGTCAGGCAGTTCGGGCCGAGCAACGACTTGAGTTCGCCATAGAGGTCAGCGCTCACGCTCACCGGATACGGAACCTCGAACATTCGAGCAGTGTCGCCCTTCACCAGCTTCAATCGGACCTCGTTGTCGCCAGAGTGCCGAATGAGAACATCGTTGAGCGCGGTCACTACGTCTGTGGTTGCTCGAACTTCCGGAACCGAAATAACCAGTGGACCAGAACCAAGGCTCTGTCCGAGATCCGGGGAGAACATGCTTACCGCGTGCAAGGCGAATCCATCGTCACGTTGACTGACACGTCCACGCACCACCACGATCGAATCGTTCACGAGTGCGGGCGAAAACTCTTGATAAGTCTTTCCGAGGAACATGATCGTAATCTCGCCGCCGAAATCCTCCACTTGGACAATTCCGTAGGGATTCCCGCTGTTTCGCGCTGTGCGGTGTTGCACACTCGTGATGAGGCCAGCAACCGACACGGTTTCGCCATCTGCAGCGCTCTCCCCCGCGATGAGTCCAGCGATTCCCACGCTCGCGTGCTTAGCGAGTTGCATTTCCAACCCTGCCAACGGATGGTCGGACACGTAGAGCCCGAGCATCTCGCGCTCGAACGCCAGTTTGTCCCGCTTGGACCACTCGGGGCGATCTGGCACTTTATTGATGGGTTGAGGCTCTTCCCAAAGGCTGTCGAAGTCGAACCCCACTTGACCGTTCGCCTCCGCACGCTTCTGCGACACAGCGGCATCGATCGCGTCCTCGTGGATTTCCACCAGCGCACGTCTCGTGGCGCCAAGAGAGTCAAACGCGCCGGCTTTCGCGAGTGATTCCACCGTGCGTTTGTTGGCAACCTGCATGGGAACTTTTGCGAGGAAGTCGTGAAAGCTGTCGAAGCGACCTTTCGCTTCACGTGCAGCGCGGATGGCATCGACAACATTTGTGCCCACGTTGCGGACAGCACCGAGTCCAAATCGAATGTCTTCACCGGTCGCAGTGAAGTCGCCCTCAGACTCGTTGACGTCTGGCGGCAATACCCGAATTCCCATTCGTCGGCACTCCGCAAGGTACACACCCAATTTGTCTTTAGAGTCACCCACACTCGTCAACAACGCCGCCATGTATTCGGCAGGGTAGTTTGCCTTGAGATACGCCGTCCAATAGCTCAGGACCGCGTACGCGGCTCCGTGCGACTTGTTGAAGCCGTAATCCGAGAACGGAACCATGATGTCCCACAGCGCGCTTGCCGCCTCCTTGCTGTAGCCGTTCTTCTCCATGCCGGCTGCGAAGTTCGCAAACTCCTTGTTGAGGACGGCGAGATCCTTCTTGCCCATGGCCTTGCGAAGGGTGTCGGCCTGGCTCAGTGTGAACCCGGCAACCTTTTGTGCCGCGGCCATCACCTGTTCTTGGTAAATGACAAGCCCGTAGGTCTCGCCGAGAATCTCAGAGAGCGGCTCGGCAAGCTCTGGGTGGATCGCGTCCACTGCTTCAAAACCGTTCTTACGCAGCGCATATTTCGTGTGGGAGTTCATGCCCATCGGTCCGGGCCGGTACAACGCGATGACGGCAGTGATATCGCTGAAGCTGTCTGGCTTCAGCTGCTTCAGGAGCGAACGAAGCGGTCCGCCATCAAGCTGAAACACTCCGAGGGTGTCGCCCCGAGCCAAAAGTTCGTATGTCGCCTTGTCTGCGCCGAGGTCGAGGTCTTCGAGGACGACGTCCTCACCTCGATTGGACTTGATCGCGATCAGGGCATCCTGCAACACCGTCAGGTTTCGGAGACCCAGGAAATCCATCTTCAGCAGCCCGAGTTTTTCGCACGGCGGCTGGTCGAACTGCGTGATGATGGCACCATCATCCTCGCGCTTCATAATCGGAAGCACGTCGAGCAAGGGTTCTGCAGACATGATCACTCCCGCCGCATGCACTCCCCACTGACGCTTGAGGTTTTCAATTCCCAAGGCGGTTTCGAAGACCCGTGCTGCCTCTGGATCGCTATCGACTATGGCGCGCAGGTCACCGGCCTCTTTGAATCGTGGCGAGGACTTGTCGGTAACATCGCCAAGCACCATGTCTTTACCCATGACGGGCGCCGGCATCGCCTTGGTGAGTTTCTCGCCGACCGCGTAGGGCATACCCAACACTCGCGCGGAGTCTTTCAGCGCTTGTTTCGCCTTGATCGTGCCGTACGTGACAATCTGGGCGACGCGGTTATCGCCGTACTTATCCGTGACATAACGGATAACCTCGCCGCGGCGACGGTCGTCAAAGTCGATATCAATATCGGGCATTGAGATTCGGTCTGGGTTCAGGAATCGCTCAAAGATCAACCCGTGTGCGATCGGATCAAGACCCGTGATTCTCATCGCGTACGCCACGAGAGATCCGGCAGCTGATCCACGTCCTGGACCAACCCGGATACCGTTCTCGCGAGCCCAGTCGATGAAGTCCGCCACCACAAGAAAGTAGCCGGGGAACCCCATCTGGTTAATCACGCCGACCTCATAGTCAGCTTGTTTACGATGCTTCTCGGACACGCCCTCCGGGAATCGTTGGGCAAGTCCGCGATCAACCTCAGCCGCAAACCAGGTTGCTTCCGTGTGCCCCTCAGGCACGGGGAACCTCGGCATGAGGTCGCGCTTGGCAAAGGAAACATCACATGCCTCTGCGATCAGAAGCGTATTGGAGATCGCCTCCGGATGATCCGAAAAAAGTGCACGCATTTCTGCCGCGGACTTCAAGTAAAACTCCTTGGAGTCGAACTTGAATCTGTTCGGGTCGTCGAGGGTTGAGCCAGACTGGACACACAACAGCGCAGCGTGGGCGTCGGCATCTCCCGCATGCGTGTAGTGAAGGTCATTCGTGGCGAGCAGCGGCATGTCGAGCTCTTTGGCGAGGGTGAGCAAATCGCTCATGGTTCGACGCTCAATATCGATACCGTGGTCCATGATTTCGCAATAGAAATTCTCTTTGCCGAAAATGTCCTGGAACTCTGCCGCCGCTTTTCGTGCCTCATCGTATTGGCCCAAACGCAACCGAGTCTGCACTTCGCCGCCAACACAGCCCGTCGTCGCGATGACACCCTCTGAGTACCGATTGAGGAGTTCCCGGTCCATTCGCGGCTTGTAATAAAAGCCCTCGATTGAGGCAAGTGACGACAACCGAAACAGATTGTGCATGCCGGTGTTGTTTTTTGCCAACAACGTCATGTGCGTGTAGGAGCCGTTGCCACCAATGTCGTTCTCTCCGCCATCGCCCCAGCGTGTGCGCGTCTTCTCTCGCCGGTCAGTACCCGGCGTAATGTACGCCTCGGTACCGATGATGGGCTTGATTCCGGCTTCGGTTGCGGCGGTCCAAAAATCGTACGACCCGAACATGTTTCCGTGGTCAGTTACCGCAATTGCCGGCATCCCCTGCTCCACAGCTGCAGCGATCAGAGGCTTTACCCTTGCGGCGCCATCGAGCATTGAGAACTCACTGTGTACGTGAAGATGTACGAATGAATCGCTGCTCGATGACAAAGAATTCTCCGACGGGGAAAGGGTGTCAGTCCAGACTATGGCAGTGTGCGACTACCCCAAACCCGACGTGCCGTTGTCGGCGTTCAAGACTTCCAAAGCGTGTGCGAGATCTTCCGGATAGTGCGAGGTGTACTCCACCAGTTCCCCCGTTCCCGGGTGCCGAAACCCGAGCCGCACCGCATGCAGCCATTGCCGCGTGAGTCCGAGCCGTTTCGACATCGTCGGGTCAGCTCCGTACATCTCGTCACCAACACACGGATGGCGCTGAGTGGACATGTGCACCCGAATTTGGTGAGTACGACCCGTTTCAAGTTGAATTTCCAAGAGGGAAGCACTGGGAAACGCTTCGAGAGTTTCATAGTGCGTGACCGAAGGTTTGCCCTCGTTGGTGACCGCAAACTTCCACCGTGCGCCCGGATGCCGCCCGATCGGAGCATCGATGGTGCCCTTCAACGGGTCCGGGTGTCCCTGGACCACAGCGTGGTAGATCTTGCTTACTTCACGATCGTGAAACGCACGCTTGAGCTCGGTGTAGGCCCGGTCGCTTGTCGCGACAACCATGAGCCCACTTGTGCCGGCATCCAGTCGGTGAACGATTCCGGCTCTCTCTGCAGCACCCGCCGTGCTTGTGCGGATGCCCGCTGCTGCCAACGCGCCAAGCACAGTTGGCCCCTCCCAGCCGATGGAAGGGTGTGCGGTAACACCAACTGGTTTGCTGACGACCACGATGTCGTCATCGAGGTGAACTATTTCCATGCTCGGAACATCAACAGGGACAACTCGAGGCTCTGTCTTTGGCGTCCAGGTGACCTCGAGAAAATCCCCCTCCGACACGCGGTCTGACTTCATCAACACGCGATGGCCAGAACTCACTCCATTTGCATCGATCACTTCTGCTGCGAACGTCCGAGTGAAACCGAGGACCCTGGCGAGGGCAACGTCCACTCGTTCGCCGGCGACGCCGGGGGGAACCGGAAAACGCCGGGTCTCCATGCCGCTAGCTTTCGTTGGCGTTGAGGGCTCGTCGACCGTCTAGCCGCACACCGCGCAGAGAAAGAATGATGAACAGTCCCATGCTGGCAACGATGAAAGAGTCAGCGATATTGAAGATCGCCGGAAAACCCCAGACTTGAATGAAGTCGACAACATGTCCGAGCCCAAAACTGGGTTCACGGAACAATCGATCCGTGAGGTTTCCCACAGTTCCGCCGAGCAGCATTCCAAAGAGCAGTGCCCACGCGATCGAACGAATTCGTCGTGCGTACCAGACGATGAAAATAGCAACGCCTGCCGCAACTATCGAGAAAATCCACGTCGACCCGCTGGCCAACGAGAACGCGGCTCCCGAGTTCTTGACGAAAAGGAACTGCAGCGCCTGACCGAGAACTTCAATCTGCTGGCCTTCCGTCATGTTTGCAACAATCAGGAATTTTGTGAGCTGATCGAGCCCGTAGACGACAAGCGCCACAGCGCCGAGCGTCGCCAAAGCCCTCAGGCTCGCCCGCGGTGATGGTTCCGCAGATTCCTCCGCGGGAGTTTCAGACGACAGCTCAGTTACCGCCGAAGCCCGGGTAACCTGCCTGCGGCTGGGCTGGAACTGCGCCGTACGCTGCTTGCGCAGGCTGGCCCCCAACTGGCGCGGCTGCGGGCTCCTGAGGCGCGTTCGCCGGAGCTCCCACGGGGACAGCAGTGCTGTCTAGGTCGTGAAGAATTCCTTCGATGTGGCCCTTGAGCTTGGCGCGGTACTCCCGTTCGAAGGACCGCAGGTCTTCAACGCGGCTCTCCAACGCGACTCGCTCCTGATCGAGCGTGCTCAGCTCTGTGAGCTTCTGACCCTCGGCCTCGCTGACAATGCGTGCAGCAGTTGCATGACCCTCAGCGATGAGTGCGTCGCGCTTTTCGATGCCCTCGCGCACGTGTTCTTCGTGCAGACGGCGTGCCAGCTGAAGGAGGTTGTTGGTGTTGTTCGGGTCGGCGGACTGGTCGCCACCCGGGAATGCTGCCGGAGCGGCTTCTGCAGGTGCGGGTGCAGCAGCGGCCGGCGCGGCGGCCATCGGTGCGGCCGCGGGTGCAGCAGAACCACCGCTGCGCTGCAGTTCACTGATCTGCGAGTCGCTCGCGAGAATCCGCTGACGGAGCTCTTCGTTCTCTTGGCCAAGCCGTCGCAGTTCGACAACGACCTCGTCGAGGAAATCGTCTACCTCGTCCTGGTCGTATCCCTCGCGGAATTTGGTTGGCTGGAAGCGCTTATTGACCACGTCTTCAGGGGTCAGAGCCATGTGAGTCACCTTCAAAGTTCAGTTGCACGTTGAAATCAACGTACTGCTAAAGATAGCAAATTTGATGGCAAACACCTGTATGCATCAGTTCGACATCTCATCTGGTCGGTTTACTCGAGCGCGGAGTAGACGACCTCTTCTAGTTTCGGCCTTGTTAGATCGCTCTCAATGCCAGCGCAATGTACATCAAAACGATCACTACAAGGATGACAATGCTCCACGAAAACTCGAGAGAAGCGCCCCCGATTCGGATCGGCGGAATAATTTTCCGCACCGCCCGAATGGGTGGATCCGTGAGGGTGTAGACGATTTCCGCAATGACAAGCCCAAAGCCGCGCGGCCGCCAGGTTCTGGAGAAGTTTTGGGCAAGATCCAAAATAAATCGAGCCCACATGACAAAGAAATACGCGAGCAACACCACATAGGCAATACCGGCAATAACGGAAACGATCAACATGTTGTCAGAGGTGCTTTAGGCGAGGTGCGGGGGTCCGCCGAAGTACAGATCAGTTTTCCGGGAAAAACGCGGCGTCGACTGTTGACTCAGATTCGCCCTGATCGCCACTGACCGCGATGTGAGCGGGAGAAAGGAGGAACACCTTATTCGTGACGCGCTCAATTCGACCGTAGAGCCCATGCGAGAGCCCGCTTGCGAAGTCCACAAGTCGACGGGCCTCCGATTCGCTCATTTGCGACAGGTTGATGATCACCGGGATTCCTTCGCGGAAGTTCTCGGCGATGACCTGCGCGTCTTTGTACTGGGTCGGGTGAACGGTCAAGATCTCGTTCATTTCCGCCACTGGCGCCACGGCGCGGGTGGGGCGACGCAACGGTGTTACCGGTGCGCGCTGGGCCTGCTGATGCGTTGACGCTACTGGGCCGGCCTGATGCTCGGCCGGTGCCGATGACGGCGTCGACCCCTGAGCATTCCCATAGTCGTCGAATTCTTCGTCGGCGAGGCCCAAATAGACCATGGTCTTGCGCAGCGGGTTAGCCATTGTGTGCCTCCAGTGATGAAACTTCTGACTTCGAGATTAACTGGCCGGTGGCCGTTTTCCCGTGATTGCCGTCCCAATCCTCAGGTGTGTCGCGCCTTCGAGGATTGCTTCGCGGAAGTCGCCGGACATTCCCATAGAGAGTGCCGTCGCTTGTGGTGCGATTTTTTGGAGTCGCTCCGACTCCGCGCGAACGCGTGCGAACGCCCTGCGAGGTTGCTCGCCTAGCGGCGCGACCGCCATGACTCCCCTGAGCCGAATTCCCGGTGTCGCAAGCGCGTGTTCGGCGAGAGCGAGTAAGGATTCCGGAGGCACTCCCCCTCTGCTGGGGTCCTCGGTGAGGTTCAACTGCAGAAAGCAGTCCATCGTGCGCTCATCAGAGGCCAACGAATCCAGAAGTGAAGGCCGATCGATCGAATGAATTACCTGGGCGTAGGCCGCAATCTGTCGAACCTTCTTGCTCTGTACTTGACCGATGAAGTGCCACGTGAGATCGAGGTCGGCAACTTCCTGTGTCTTGACCCGCGCTTCCTGGTGTCTACTTTCGCCGATATCTCGAACACCACGGGAAAACAGCTCGCGCACGAGTGTTGCTGGGTGAAACTTGGTCACTACAACCGTCGTGAGGTCCAGAGCAGACCGGCCCGATTCGCGAGCGGCCTCAGCGACGGCGGCATTCACCGCGTCCAGTCGCTCGCTCAGGGTACTGCCGTTCGGAGTCGATTCGACTGCTGATCCGGACGCTGGCTGCGTCATTTCAGAAAGTCGGGGATGTCCAGGTCATCGCTGGAATCTTCAAATGCCGGATCCTTGGCAACAACCGGCTCTTCCGGCTCGCCCGACCAGGCGAGGGATTCTGTCAGTCCATCCTTGGTAGCAAAACCACTGTCGTACTCGGCAGTGGCGTTCGCGTCCGGAGCACCAGCGGTCACGTAGTTGGAACGTCGATCCGCCTTGCGCGCCGTGGGCTCTCCCCCGTCGAATCCAGCAGCAATGACCGTGACACGGACCTCGTCGCCAAGAGTGTCGTCGATGACGGCACCGAAAATAATGTTTGCTTCAGGATGCACGGCCTCTTGCACGAGTCTCGCTGCGTCATTGATCTCGAAGATTCCGAGGTTGGATCCACCCTGGACAGACAAGAGAACCCCGTGTGCGCCGTCGATACTCGCTTCGAGGAGCGGACTCGCCACCGCGAGTTCTGCGGCCTTGATGGCGCGATCAGCACCTCGGGAGGACCCGATACCCATGAGGGCAGACCCTGCGCCCTGCATTACCGACTTGACGTCGGCAAAGTCGAGGTTGATGAGGCCCGGTGTCGTGATGAGATCGGTGATTCCCTGCACACCGGCAAGAAGCACTTGGTCAGCGGTGGCGAATGCTTCAAGGAAGCTAATTCCACGGTCGCTGATCTCCAGCAACCGGTCGTTCGGGACGACAATCAGCGTATCGACTTCGCTCTTGAGCGCTGCGACACCGATATCCGCCTGGGACGCTCGGCGCTTTCCTTCAAACCCGAATGGGCGAGTAACGACACCGATCGTGAGCGCACCAATTGATTTGGCAATTCGCGCGACGACGGGTGCTCCACCCGTGCCCGTTCCGCCACCTTCGCCTGCGGTCACAAAGACCATGTCGGCACCGGTGAGCGCTTCTTCAATTTCTTCGGCGTGGTCCTCGGTTGCGCGGCGTCCCACTTCTGGGTCCGCACCGGCTCCGAGCCCGCGGGTAAGTTCGCGGCCAACGTCAAGTTTCACGTCCGCATCGCTCATGAGGAGCGCTTGAGCGTCCGTGTTGATCGCGATGAACTCCACTCCTCGCAGACCGAGCTCGATCATTCGGTTGACGGCGTTGACGCCCCCACCGCCGATGCCGACCACCTTGATCACGGCGAGGTAGTTCTGGTTCGATGTCACGTGCGGCCTCCGGGGCTACTTTCAATCTCTACTTTAGGTTTAATGTTATGCTCGGTATGCATTTCTTGACCTGACGGTAGGCGCGACGGTGCCCTCCAGCAGGCAACCGCTCCAGCGTGTCGCGAAGTCCACAGCAGAGATCAAGTTCTGCAAGAGATGCGAGCGAGCTACGCGGAAGCTATCCCGGCCGCACGACGGGGCTCAATGGAGCCGACACATCGTATTCCACCTTGGCATTTGTTCCCTGTGCCGCAATGAGCTCTTCGAGCACCCTCGCCTTGAGAGCTGAACGTTCCGCGCTCCCCCAGACCACGCGTTGACCCGAACCCACGAGAACAAGACGCACATCATCTTTGGATGTTGCGCGAGCGACATCCACACGCGCACGAACTGATTCAGGCAGCGCCAAGAGCACATCGACAACCGCAGAAAACGACGCAGACTCGGTCCCATTTGCACCGGCATCAATGAGAGTGACCCCTTCGGGCCGCGTGACGGTTATCGAAAGAGGCACTCCCGCAGGATCCACAATCGCGAAACCGCCGGACGCAGCCACAACACCGACCGGAGTCCGTTCCACCACGTGGACGACGAGAGTCGATGGCGGCACCACTTCTGTTACAAAGCTTCGGATGAGCGGAAACTCATCCAGTTCCGACCTCAGCTTTTCGTAGTCGAGGAGCGCTAATGGGGTACCCAACTGGCCGTCAATGGCCGCGCTTACTTCCTCGGCGTCCACTGCGACAGCGCCCTCAATAGTGATCGTGCGCAGCGCGAGAAGCGGTGAATAGACCGCAACTGCGAGGAGAGCACCAAGAATTGCCACAACTCCCAGTGCACCAAGCCAGCCCCAACGACGTCGACGAGTACGTCGGGTAAACCGTCGAACCTCGCTTCGCTCAAATCGCCTGCGCTGTCGTGACGCACTCCGCGCTTCCGATCGCGCACGGCCAAGGTTTTCCTTCTCGCGCGGCTGCTTTCGATCGGACGAGGTGGAAACAGGTCGTGGTTGAGTTTTCGGCTCCGGTCGCGATCGACTTTGTGATTTCACCTCGCGAGGCGGCTTTGACTTTGGCGCCGGCTTAGATTTTGGCCCAGGCTCCTGAGCTCGCTTCGGGTCGAATCCTTCTGGCCTTTTCACGGCGAAGCGTCCTCGACCAGCTCCGAGCCTTTGCTCCCTTCGAGTGCACGAAGTAGATCAGGAATCAGGCCGAAAACATCGCCTCCACCCATCGGCATCACAATGTCGCCCGGCTGCGCGATCCCGACGGCACGATCGATCGCATCCGCCCACGAAGGACTGCAGAAAACCCGAGTTGAGTCGGCGAATTTGTCTGCAATCAGTTCACCGGTCACACCAGGAACGGGATCTTCGCGCGCTGCGTAAATTGGAACCAATATCGTGTAATCAGCGAGCTCCTCCAAGACAGCCGCGAATTCGGCAGAAAGTCGCTGGGTTCTGCTGTAGAGGTGGGGCTGAAAAATAGTAATGATGCGACCGTCGCCGGCTACCGGTCGTGCGCCGCTGAGCGCCGCCCGCACCTCGGTTGGATGGTGAGCGAAGTCGTCGAAGACGCGCACTCCTTCAACCTCACCCCGAAATTCAAATCGGCGACCGGTTCCTTCAAACGCTCCCACAGCGTTCACAGATTCGGCCGGATCAAAACCTATCGCAAGGAGAACACCGATGGCACCGGCCGCATTCACGACGTTGTGATGACCGGGAACCCGAAGGGTGACGGTGAAGTCCTGGCCTTTCCACGTGACGCCAAAAGCGGCCGTCGTGCCGAGCTCGATCGAGTGAATGCGGATATCCGCCAGAGGGTTCGTCCCAAACGTCAATACAGTGCTGCCGGAGAGCTGAGGTGTGATTTCTACCGCACCTGGGTCATCAGCCGAAATTACAACACTCTCGCTCGCATTCGTAGCGAAGGTCACAAACGCGTCCTTAAACGCTTTCGCCGTGCCGAAGTGGTCCAAGTGGTCCGGATCGACGTTCGTGACTAACGCTACGGAAGTCGGGTACAACAAGAATGAACCGTCGGACTCATCGGCCTCTACGACAAAGATCTCGCTTGTCCCCGGCATGGCGCTACTGCCAAGCGAACTGATCACGCCACCATTCACAAATCCCGAGTCCACCCCCAGTTCTCGCAGCGCCGTCACGACCATCGCTGTCGAGGTTGTCTTGCCGTGTGCGCCAGCCACAGCGACCAACCGGTGTTGCTCGGTGAGCCACGCCAGCGCCACAGCACGGTGCACAAGAGGAATTCCGAGCTCCTTGGCCGCAAGGTACTCGGGATTGTCTTCGGCGATCGCGCCCGTGACAACCACCGTGTCCGCATTGCCAACCGCACTCGCATCATGGCCGATAGCGACCTCGGCGCCTGCCCTGCGAAGACCGGCAACCGTCTCAGTGTCACGAATATCCGAGCCAGTCACGCGCATCCCTGCCGACAGAAAGAGCTGGGCAATTCCGCTCATCCCCGCACCACCGATGCCAATGAAGTGAACACGTCCCGGGCTCGCAGGCATCTTCTGGCGAAAATCAGACTTGATCATGTGGCGCTCTTCGGCTCATGGGCTAAGGATTCCAAAACAAGTTCCACTGTTCGGGCAGTACCGTCCCGGCGTCCGACCGTTGCGGCGCCAGCGGCGAGATCAGAAGTCGCACCCGAATCTTGGAGCAACGGGACAAGAACCTCTTTCACCCAGTGTGGGGTGAAGTGCGAATTGTCCACCACTATCGCACCTCCGGCATCCACGACGCCGCGGGCATTTTGGGCTTGCTCGCCGTTGCCAATGGGTAATGGAACGTAGGCGGCAGGAATACCGAGAGCAGTGAGTTCGCTGACGGTAGCCGAGCCTGCCCGAGCGATCACAAACTGTGCGGCAGCAAGCGCCAAATCCATACGATCGCAATACCGAATCACCCGATACCCAGGCGTAGTGCTCTCGCTCAAATCCGATCGGTTGCCCGTGATGTGCAACACCGACCACCCTGCGGCCAGGATGTGCGAAACCGACTCAGTCACGGTGTCGTTGATGGTCCGCGCGCCCATCGATCCGCCCGTCACAAGAAGCACGCGGCTGTGTTTCTCAAATCCAAAGTGGCGCACCGCTTCGTCCCGCAGCGCCAGTGGGTCTAGCTGTTCTAAAGCCAAAGCGATTGGCATGCCGACGAAACGTGAATTCCGAAGTCGCGTGCCCTCGAAAGCAACTCCAACGAACGTGGTCAACCGACTTCCGAGGCGGTTCGCGAACCCCGGAACAGTGTTCGCTTCGTGGATAACAATTGGAGTCTTTTCGCGCCACGCAGCCACATACGCCGGTGCGGAAACGAAGCCACCGAAGCCCACCACTACATCGATCTCTCGATCTGTGATGAGCGTGCGGATCTCACGAACGGCTTTCACAAACCGGCCAGGAAAACGAAGCATATTCCTGCCGATTTTTCGCGGCATGGGAACTTTCTCGATTGTGGCAAGTTCGTAGCCACGCTCGGGAACCAGCCTCGCCTCTAGACCATCGGCAGTGCCCAACACTGTGAATTCTGATTCCGGCTCAAGCTCGCGCAGTCGATCGGCTACGGCGAGCAAGGGATTGACGTGACCAGCGGTTCCTCCCCCGGCCAGCAGGTACCGCGTCACCGCGAGCCCTCCGCAGCCGACGGTTGCCTCGCGTATGACAACACAATTCCGATCGCGAAAAGAGTAGTGACGAGCGCGGAACCACCTGCCGAAATTAGCGGAAGTGGAACACCCAAGACCGGCAGGAGCCCCAACACGACCGCGATGTTCACGAAAGCCTGCACGATAATCCAGGTGAGTACGGCACTCACGGTGATGCGGGCGACCGGATCGTTGGATCCGCGAATGATACGGATGAACGAAAACGCAAGCACCACGAAGAGCGCCAACACGACGATGGCGCCGATAAGCCCCAGCTCTTCCCCAATGATGGCGAAGATGAAGTCGTTGTCAGCTTCGGGAAGCCACGACCACTTGGCCTTGGAATTACCCAGTCCAACCCCAAACACACCACCGGACGCCAGGGCCCACCAGCCGTGCAGGGGTTGCCAGCAGAGACCGCTGTAGTCGACATCCGAGAGACACCCGCTTTGCCATGCCTGGATCCGATCGAGTCGCGACCCTCCGGCAAACGTGAGAACGTATGCGGCGATTGCCATCAACGCCGCCGGTACCGCGAGGTAGCGAAGCCGGACGCCGGCGAAGAACAACGTGCCAAGCACAATTGACACGAGAATGATTGCGGTTCCCAGGTCGCCACCCACGAGCACTAGCCCAATTGCCAAGGCCGAGACAATTCCGATGGGACGAACAAGCATTCGCCAATCGTCAAGAACCTCAAGGCGTTTTGCGACGATCACGCCCAGCCACAGCACCAGCGCGACCTTGACGAGTTCAGACGGTTGAAACGAGAACGAACCAAAATCAATCCAGTTTCGGTTTCCGTTGTGGTCGATCCCGAGGGCTGTCGCGACAACAAGAAACTGCAACGTGAGTGCGATAACCATGGCAAGCCCAGCCCATTTGCGCCAGAACACCGCAGGCATTCGCGCGGCGATCAACATGAGCGGTATCCCGAGCAGGGCAAAGAGTGCTTGGCGAAGAAACCCCGTGAAGAAATCGTCTGTGGCCTTAAACGACTCCACCGACGAGGACGACAGCACCATGACGAGCCCGAACACGACAAGAAAAATTGTGGAGCCAAGCAGCAAAAAGTAGCTACCGTTCTCCGAGCCGAAGATCTTTCGTACCGCGACCCGCACGGCGGTAGACGAGTGTCTGTCTGGTACGGAGTCGCGAGGATCAGGACTGCGTCGAGGTCGCGGAGGACTCGTCGTCATCGGCGTTTCCTCCCAACATCTCAGTCACTGCTGTTGTGAACCGCACACCGCGATCCGCGTAGTCCCGAAATTGGTCCATTGATGCGGCTGCCGGAGCGAGCAAGACAACGTCACCGTCGACTGCAAGCTCCGCCGCCAGCCGCACGGCCGTCGGCATTACCTCTTTAGTGTCAGGCGTGTCGACCTCGATGACCGGCAGTTCAGGCGCGTGTCGTGCGAATGCTGCAAGCACGTCAGCTCTGTCTTCGCCAATGACCACCGCTGCGCGAAGTCGTGGCGTGACAGCCTCGACAAGCTCCATCGGCGAAGTCCCTTTGAAGAGCCCGCCGACGATCCACACCACGGAGTCAAATGAGCTCAGCGAAGCCTGTGCTGCGTGAGCGTTTGTTGCCTTGGAATCGTCGTACCAGCGAATCCCCGCGCTCTCAGCGACAAGCTCCGTGCGATGGTGATCGGCACGGAATTCTGTGATTGCCCTTCGAACCGCTTCGATGGGTGTGCCAAACGAGCGCGCGAGGGCGGATGCTGCCAAGACGTTTGCGAGCATGTGGCGCCCGCCGAGACCCACAGTCGAGAGTTCCGCCACGGTGGATATTTCCACTGCGGAATTGCGGCGGTCGTCGCCAAAGGCGCGGTCACAGGCGATGCCATCGACAATTCCGAAGCTACTGGGTTGGGGAATACCGAGACCAAACCCGATCGCGCGACAGCCTTCCACGACGTTTGCGTTTTCGACAAGCTCTCTCGTAGTCGCATCATCTTCGTTGAAAATGCACGCCACTTTCGTGTTCTCGTAGACCTTGCCTTTGGCGTTGCGATATTCGGTCGCCGAACCGTGCCAGTCGAGGTGGTCAGCGGCAATATTGAGGCACGCGCTTGCCCAGGGCGAAACCTCACCGAGATAGTGAAGTTGAAAGCTGGAAAGCTCAACGACGAGAACGTCAAAGCCACTCGGATCCCGAATTGCATCCAAAACGGAGATCCCCACGTTTCCGCACGGTGCCGCCTTGACCCCACCGGCCATGAGCATTGCGGCAGTCAGCTGAACTGTGGTTGTTTTGCCGTTCGTCCCGGTGACAAGGATCCATTCGGCCGGGGTGCCCACTTTGTCGCGAAGTCGCCAGGCAAGCTCGACGTCACCCCACACGGGCAGTCCTTGGTCGTATGCCCACTGCACGGCCGGGTGCCTCGGTGGCATACCTGGGGAGACGATCACGAGCTCCGGATCAAACTGACTTGCTCGTTCCGGTATCCCCTCATCGATCTCGGAGAGGACAAGTTCCACGCCAAGAACGTCAAAGATTTCAATCGTGGCCTGCTCAGCAGATCGCGCGGCCACCAGAACAGAACAACCGAGTTCCGCAAGGGTGTCCGCTGCCGCGAAACCGGTTACCCCGCTTCCCAGTATCAGGACGCGCAGACCCTCCCAGTCCGCGTTCCAGCTGGAGAGCGCGTTCACATTACGGTCGGTCATTACGGTGCCGTGCTGGAAAGCCACTCGAGATAGAACAGGCCAACTCCCGCTCCAACAAAGAGCCCGGAAATGAGCCAGAATCTCACCACGATGGTGACCTCCGGCCAACCCTTCATTTCAAAATGGTGATGGTAGGGGCTCGCACGCCAAATGCGCTTACCTTTGGTGAGCTTGAAATACATGCGCTGAATGATGACTTGACCGGTGATGATCACAAACAGTCCGCCGATGAGCACCAAGAGGAGCTCTGTGCGAGACAGAATCGCCAGGGCCGCGAGGGCGCCACCGAGGGCAAACGAACCGGTGTCCCCCATCATGATCTGTGCTGGTGAGGTGTTCCACCACAGGAATCCGACGAGTGCGCCCACGATCGCAGCAGCGATGGTTGCCAACTCAAGCGGGGCCGAAACGTCATAACACTTGAACACGTTTTCGGGGTTGATCGCCAGGCTGTAGCAGGACTGGATCGACTGCCAGTACCCGATGATGATGTACGAACCGATCGCAAAAATGGAGGCGCCAGCGGCAAGCCCATCCAAACCGTCCGTGAGATTGACCGCATTCGATACCGAAACGGTAATGAACACAATCCACAGAACCAACACGATCGTCCCGAAAACGACACCGAAAGTGACAATAAAGTCAAAGGGCAAGTCGCGAAGAAAGGACAGAGCGGTTGATACCGGCGAGCGGCCGTGGCTGTCGCGATAATTGATTCCGACAAGCGCGAACACCACGCCAACGATCACGGTTCCGATGATCTTATAGATACCCGCGAGCCCGAGACTGTTTTGTTTGCTCACCTTCAGCAAATCGTCAATGAACCCGATGAATCCGAGCCCACCCATCATCAGGATGACAAGCATCGCGCTCGCACTCGGGAGGCCGCCACCAACCCAGTGCCCAACGAAATAACCGATGACAGAAGCAGTGACGAAAACCACGCCGCCCATGGAGGGCGTTCCGCGCTTCATGACGTGCGTGGTCGGAGTATCCGCGCGGATGAACTGGCCTAAGCCAAGTCGCCGGAAGACCTTCGCGAAGAGCGGCGTGAGCACCAGAGTAAACACCATCGAGAACCCTGCAGCAAGGAGGAGCGCGAGCACTAGCTCACCCCCGCAATTCGATCACCAAGGAATCGCAGGTTCGCGGACTTCGAAGACTTCACTAAGACCACATCTCCTGACCGCAATTCCTGACGAAGTAGATCGTATGCCTTCTCAGCGTCTGGCACGAGGACCGACTCTCCGTCCCACGAACCTTCTAGGCCGGCGGCATTGTGAATGTGTCGCGCCGCGTGACCAACCACGATGAGCCGATCAATGTTGAGGCGCACGGCGAGTCGGCCGATCCGGTCGTGTTCCTCATCGCTGACATCGCCAAGGTCGGCCATTTCGCCCAACACTGCGACTGCGCGGTGCGAACCGCGCGTGATTTCGGCCAGCGACTTGAGCCCTGCAGCCATCGAGTCGGGGCTCGCGTTATATCCGTCGTTGATGACCGTAATGTCATTGGGCGCCTGAAGTAGCTCCATACGCCACCGCTCCGCCCTGACCATTTCGGTTAACGCGCTGATCGCGGATGTCGGTTCAACTCCGAGCTCGCTCGCAGCGGCCAGGGTCGCCAGAGCGTTCATGACATTGTGCTCGCCAATAATGCGCAACGGGACGTCGTAACGCGAGTTATTCAAGACGAGCGCAAACCGCGTGCCGTCGACAGAGGTGGAAATATCCTCCGCCCGAATTGTGGCCGAGTCCGAGAAACCAAAACTGACAACGCGAGCGTGAGTCATAGCCGCCATCGCCCAAACTCGAGAGTCATCGATGTTCAGCACTGCCACCGCGCTTTCTGGCAGACCGGTAACCAACTCGGCTTTCGCCTTCTGGGTTTCCTCGATACTCCCAAAACCTCCCGCGTGGGCAAGTCCGACTTTCAACACGATGGCGATGTCTGGCATGACGATCGAAACATGGCGACCAATGTCGCCGTGAGCACTGGCACCCATCTCGACAATGAGAAAGTCGCTCTCCTCGGTGACTTCCAGCATGGAAAGTGGTGCACCGACGTGGTTGTTGAACGAACCTTGAGGCGCAACCACCTGGCCCTCACGCTCGAGCACCGCGCGCAGCATGTTTTTCGTCGTTGTCTTGCCGTTCGATCCGGTGACCGCCACAACGCGAAGGCGACCCAGTGCCCGCACTCGCGCGACGACTTCTCGCGCAAGACTCGTCAACGCAATCAAAGAGTCCTCAACGAGGATGATCGGCACCGTGACATCGAGCGGCCGTTCAGCAATAACGACAAGAGCGCCGGCATCGATAGCGGACCCAGCGAAATGGTGACCGTCAGTCTCTTCACCGCGCATCGCAATGAACACCGCACCAGGCCGTGCGAGTCGCGAATCTACGACCACAGACGAAGTAACAGCCTCAGTCCTTTTGGCGCCATCAGGAACGAGCAACTGACCCGAAACCACCCCAGCTAGTTCTTCTAGCGAGAGTGCAATCACCAGCCAACCTCGCGCAACGCAGCGCGGGCCTCAGCCCTCGCCGAGTATGGAGTGCGAACGCCCTCGATATCCCGATAGTCCTGATGCCCAGGTCCCGCCCACAAGATTGAGTCACCCTCGCGGGCAAGGGATACCGCTTTTCGAATTGCCTGTTCTGGTGGGCTCACTTCGTACAGTTCCGCTTGATTCTCTGCGAGGTTGGCACCCTCGACGAGTGTCTTTCGGATCGATTCCGCATTTTCAAATCGCGGGTGATGATCCGTGATGACCAGAATGTCCGAATACTCTGACGCAACTCTGCCCATGTCGTGCCGCTTGGAGGCGTCACGATCGCCATCAGCGCCGAACACCATGATGACCCGCCCAGCAGTCACGTTTCGAACGGCACGAAGAGTGTTGAGGAAGGCGTCGGGGGTATGACCGAAGTCAACATAAACAGTGGGCCCCACGTCGCCGGAAACTCGTTCGGTCCGGCCGGGAAGATAGGCCTCGATGCCGTTTCGAATCGCGTGGCCGATCGCTTCTAGCTCGAAACCAGCTTCCACGAGCATCACGATTGCAAGCCCCGCATTCGCGGCCATGTGCCAGCCAATGACGGGCACCGTTGTTTCCAAAGATCGACCTTCGGGCCCGCTCAGCCTAAATGCAGTGTGTTCCGTCTTTTCTTCGAGGATTTCTACTCGCCACTCGGCTTCGACGTCGGGAGTCGCTGAGATCGTGGTGACCGGAATATGCGAACCTTCAACGATCTTGTGTCCCCACGCAGTGTCGAGCGAGACGACACCGCGACGGCCATGTTCTGGTTCAAAGAAGAGAAGTTTTGCGGCAAAATACTCATCCATATCGGCGTAGTCGTCGAGATGGTCGTGACTGAGATTGGTGAACGACACGACATCGAACACGATTCCATCCACTCGATTCCGGCTCAATGCTTGCGCACTCACTTCCACCGCCACGGCGCGCACTTCGCTTTCGCGCATGCGAGCGAGGAGAGCATGAAGTTCGCTGGCCTCCGGAGTTGTCAACCGGCTCACCACGGTGATGTCGCCAATGTGTCGTTCAGCGGTTGAACTAAGCCCCGTGACGAGTCCGAGCTGTCGAAGAATTCCTTCAAGCAAATATGCGGTTGACGTTTTTCCGTCAGTGCCGGTCACACCGAAAAGCAACGGTGGATTCTCTGCCGACTGGTAGACCCAGGCAGACACATCGCCAAGAGCGGCGCGCGCCGACTCAACAATCACAATGGGAAGTCCCGAATCCACGGCGAGCTTGGCGCCTGCGGCATCAGTCATGAGCGCGACAGCGCCCCGTTCGCGCGCGTCGGCGGCAAATTCAGCGCCGTGATTGTGTGCGCCCGGTAGTCCAACGAACAAGTCCCCGGGATGCACCTCGCTCGTGCGCACGGTAACGCCGCTGACCTCAGCACCATCGAGAGAACCAATGTGCTCGAGTCCGAAGTCACTAACAAGGCCGGCGAGGGGCCGGGCCATGGAATGCTCTGGACGTAGGACCGGTGGTGTCCGATCAGTCAATGCATCCTCTTTCTCACCATGTTGTTGGGTAGCCAGCGCCAGTATTCGTTGACGGCGGCACTCGGTACGACTTCAATACTTGCATCATGATCTTACGGAATGTTGGCGCGGCTGCAGCCGACGACTTCATGATACGGGGCTTCACGAACGTCACGATAACCACATACTCAGGCTTTTCTGCCGGGGCGATCCCCACAACGGAAACGATTCGGTCGCTTGTGTATACCCCGTTTGCCGCAACTTCACCCGTGCCCGTCTTCGCCGCAACCTGATAGCCGGGAATCGTGAGGACATTAGACAGCGCACCGCCGGTAACCACGCTCTCCAACATTTTGACCGTGGTCTTTGCGGCGGCTTCGGAAATAATTCGAGTACCAGTCGAGGATGGTTCGTCGACAACCGTCCCGTCTGGCTTCGTGCAACCCTCCACGAGAGTCAACGGCAGTTGCACTCCCCCATTCGCAATTGCTTGATAGGCACTCGCCATCTGAGCAAGCGTGACCGAGATCCCCTGCCCGTAGGTGATGTCATAGTTTTTTTGAACGTTCCAGTGTTCCGCGAGCAGTCCGTCAGCTTCACCCTGGAAATCCACCGCAGTGATCTGGCCCATGCCATATTTGCGCAGGTAGTCGTAACGAGTGCTTTGCGGGAGCGTTGACCCAAGTTTGGACATTCCCACGTTGGAGGATTGTTCAAGCACGCCCGTGAGAGTCCACCGCATATCGCCGTGCCCATACGAATCGGAAACTCGCGCACCATCCGGCGAGACCCAGACTCCCGGGACCGTCACCTGAGTGGTTGGGGTGGCTGCGCCTTGATCTATCAGCATCGAGGCGGTGAGCCCCTTCATAATCGATCCGGGTTCGAACTGGTAATTGAAAGCGCGGGAACCCAGAAACGACATGGCCGTTGCATCGACGTTGTTGGGGTCGACTGCCGGCCAATCACCCATCGCCATAATGTGCGCATCCTCAACACGGATAACGGCAGCCATTCCGGATTCAGCGCCAATTGCCATGGCTTGTTCCGCGACCGCCTGTTGCACGTACCACTGCAGGTCGCGATCGATCGTGAGTTTCAGAGTGCCACCCGGTACTGCTTCCTGCGAGGTAATCGTGCTGCCAGGGATCTGCACGCCGTCAGCGCCACGCTCATAGGTCGCGGTGCCGTCCACACTTCTCAAACACTGATCCTCAGTAGCTTCGAGCCCGTTTTGCGGTCCGTCAGTTCCGACAAAACCGACCAGGTTTCCCGCGACTGACCCTTGAGGGTAGACACGGTGCGGTAGCGGCTGCGGGTAGACCCAAGGGATTTGCAACTCTCGGATCGCCCGGAAGACGTCAGTATCGACGCCCTTCACGAGATAGGCAAAGTTTGATGTGGGGTCCGTGGTGACGGCGAGAAGGAGTTCGTTCGCGTCCTCTCCCGTGAGAGTCGCAATGTCACTGATCGCGTCAAGAACCGATATTTCGTGAGATTCACCGGCATCGTCAGTGCGGTCAAATGCGCCAACATCGATCGGAGATGCGGTGATGTCGTATCGGGTCACGCTGTCGGCGAGAACCACACCGTTTGTGTCCACAATTTGGCCGCGAGGCGCCGGAATCGACTGCGCGATGGCGCGCTTGTCTAGCGACTGGACGTTGAGATCAGCAGCACGAACCACTTGGATATCCACAAGTCGCACGACGAACACAGAAACGATCGCGACCGTGAGAAGGATGGCAACACCCAGTCTCCGGCGGGTCGTTCTTTGGTGGTTCACAGTCTCAAACTTTCAGTATCGGTGTTACCTGGTGTTCGGCGTCGGCAAGTGCGCGTCGCCCGAGGGTACCGAAGTGGAACTGCCGTGAACCTCAGGCGCGCCTGTTGCGGGATTAAGGGAATCTACGGTGCTCACGGGTGTGAGTTCCACGCCGGCCAGGAGTCGATTGGGGATCAATGGTCCCCCGTCGACGCCGGTGCGAATTCCACTACTGGCGGTCGCCGCGAGCGGGGCCCCAATGACCGTACCGTCGGAAAGCTGAAGGTAGGCAGTACTCGAATTCGTCACCATGCCGAGCGCTTGAGCATTCGCCGCAAGGTGTTGCGGAGATTGAAGAATTTGCAGTTGCTCTGTGAGTGATTGCGAGTCACGCGCAAGCTCTCGTTGCACCTGTTGGAGGGAGGAGATCTGGTAAGCACCATCCGAAACCACGATGCTCAAAAGCAGTTGCGCGATGAGAATGGCAAAGAGGCTTGCCACCGTCACAAGCGCGTAGACAGAGCGAGGGCGCGCCTTCTTTTGTGCACGAGTTGACACCACATCAAGGTGTCTGCGCGGTTCATGTGTGGGGGGAAGCGCCCGAACGGGTGCCTCGCGAAGGAGCGCACTCATGCGGCCCTCCGCACACGTTCGACTGCTCTCAATCGCACGGGAGCCGAACGAGGGTTGACGGAAATTTCGTCCTCAGATGCCTGTTCCGCACCTCGAATGAGCAGCATTAATTCAGGTTTGTGCTCTGGGAGTTCGACAGGAAGTCCCGCTGGTGCGGTGGAAGAAGACCCAGCCACGAATGCATGCTTCACAATGCGGTCCTCCAGCGACTGGTAGGACATCACAACGATGCGTCCGCCGACGGTAATCGCATCGATCGCGGCAGGAATCGCCCTCTCAAGAACGGCAAGCTCCTGATTGACTTCAATCCGCAACGCTTGGAACACGCGCTTTGCCGGGTGTCCTGCGCGACGAAGAGCCGCGGGAGTGGCCGCCTCAATGAGTGCCACAAGTTGCGCCGAGGAGTGAAGCGGATTTGCTTCGCGCGACTCGACAATGCGCTTGGCGTAGCGAGGGGCAAGTTTCTCTTCGCCGTATTTGTAGAAGATCCGGCGCAGCTCAGATTCGCTGTATTCGGCGAGAATTCGTTCCGCAGTCACGTCAGACCCGGCATCCATGCGCATGTCCAGCGGTGCGTCCTTGGAATAGGCGAAGCCGCGTTCGGCCTTGTCGAGCTGCAGAGAGGACACCCCAAGGTCAAACAGGATGCCGTTCGCTTCCGAATAGCCAAGCCCGCTCAGCACTGTTCCGATCTCGTCGTACACCGCGTGCACCAAGTGAATGCGATCTGAGAAACGCGCCAAGCGCTCGCGCGCGATCGCGAGTGCGTCCTGGTCACGATCGATTCCAACGAGAACTACCTCAGGAAATCGCTCCAAGAAGGCCTCGGCGTGCCCACCCATACCGAGCGTGGCGTCGACAAGAACCGCCTTGTTTTCCTGCAGGGCCGGTGCGAGGAGTTCAATGGCGCGCTCAAGTAAAACAGGGTCGTGAATTCGATCCGGGTCGGGTCGAACGCCACGAGCGGGAGTGGGAATCGAAGGTCGTCGTGCCATGGGATAGGGGCCAAAACCCCTTGTCTCTGATTCCCCTCCGTACTGGGCCTGGCACTGGGGAAGTGTGTCAGGACCGAATCCGGCTGGGAGTCAGAAACAAGGCGCTAGAACAGGCCAGGGATCACCTCCTCCGTGATTTCGGAGAAGCCAGATTCTTGCTCTGTGTAGTACTGGTTCCAGGCCTCGGTGTCCCAGATCTCGGCCCGGTTGCCCGCGCCAATGACGGTGAGTTCTCGGTCAAGACCTGCGTAGCTCCGCAACAGTGCCGGGATCGTCAGTCGATGTTGTTTGTCGGGAACTTCAGCGTGCGCACCAGAAAGAAAAAGACGAAGGAAGTCGCGAGCTTGCTTACTTGTGACCGGCGCCTGGCGAATCTTTTCGTGGAGCTCTTCGAACTCGCGAGTGCTGTAGACGTACAGGCAACGCTCTTGACCGCGGGTGACCACGATGCCTGCTTCGAGTTCGTCCCGAAACTTTGCCGGGAGGATGATGCGGCCTTTGTCGTCGAGCTTGGGTGCGTAGGTGCCAAGAAACATCCGCGGTCCACCCCCTCGTTCTCCGGCCCGGATTCAGGTTTCCTCCACTTTACTCCACTTACATCCACAAAACAATGAATTGCATACGAAAGAATATGTGCGCGTGTCTTGATCGCTTATTTCATAGCGTTTTCAGACCGAATTTGGGGTGGAGGAAAATCTATCGAAATTCATCGTTTTTGGGCAAAAAAAAGGACTGACCCTCAGGTCAGTCCTTACAACAACGCTAAGTAGAACTCGGCTATACGCCGCGCCCGTCCTGGCGTTTGTCCCAGCGATCATTCATGCGATCCATAAAACCTGCTCGTTTCGCGAAGCTCTTATCGACGGAATCTTCGCTTGTGGCCGGAACCGTTGTGCGTCGAAGGGCGAGCAGAGCGCCACCGAACAGTACGAGAAAACCTATGACGCCAATAATTGGGAGCTGCGTTCCGACACCAACGAGAATTCCCACAACACCGAGAATTCCCAGGAGCGCCCCAATGACGATCATCCGATAGTTCGGCCGAGAGTCTTGGCCGCCGACCGTGGCCACAAAATCTGCATCATTGCGATACAGGCTTCGCTCCATCTCGTCAAGGAGTCGCTGTTCTTGCTCAGATAGCGGCATAGTCACTCCCCTCAGGCATGAAATCAACGATATCTAGTGTCCATTGTATGCGCACCAGGCTGGCTAGGCTATCAGTGTGGCTGAGAGTACGCGGTTAGTTGATCTAGTCCAAGACGACATCGATCGTTTTCTCGACGATCGCGCATCACACCTTCAGGATATTGCTAGCGAACTCGCCCCCCTGATCGACTATTCCCGCACCCTCCTGCACGGGGGCAAGCGGTTCCGGGCCCTGTTTTGCTACTGGGGATGGCAGTCAACTCAGACCCAAACCCACGACTTCGACCTCATCCCCGACGCCCCAGAAGCACAACACGATGCCATCGTTCGAGCGTGCGCTGCTCTCGAGTTGTTTCACGCGGCCGCACTCGTACACGACGACATCATCGATAATTCGGATACTCGGCGCGGCGGAGAGTCCATCCACAAGAGATTTGAAGCCATCCATATTGCCGGCGGGTGGTCCGGCCCGTCCGAAGCGTTCGGTCGATCTGCTGCCCTTCTCCTAGGCGACCTACTCTTGGCGTGGAGCGACGAGGCGTTTAATGAAGCTCTCGCGCTCACCCAGCCTTCGACCGCGAGGGCAGCCGGGCGGAGCGAACACCACTGCATGCGCAGCGAAGTCATGCTCGGGCAGTACCTTGACATCCTGAATGAACAAGCGTGGATGAGCTTCCCTGAGTCAGAACAACTTCCCCGCGCGCACAAGGTGATTGTGTATAAGTCTGCCAAGTACAGCGTCGAGGCCCCGCTTGCCATCGGTGCGGCCTTGGGTGGAGCGACGCCTGAAGAGCGTGACGCGTTGCGCGCCTTCGGCCTTCCACTAGGTATCGCCTACCAACTTCGCGACGATCTCCTCGGGGTCTTTGGGGACCCGACCGTCACGGGCAAACCGGCGGGAGATGACTTGCGAGAAGGTAAGCGCACGGTTCTCGTTGCCTTGGCTCGGGCAGCGCTCCCCGCCAATGCCACCTCATTGTTCGATGAGCTCCTGGGCGACCGTGAATTGTCAGAACTCCAGGTTCGAACGATTCAAGACACCATTAAAGAAAGCGGAGCGGTCGATCAAGTTGAGGCGATAATCCAGCGGAATGTTGACCTCGCAAAAGACGCATTGCACACTGCCAAAATAACCTCGAGCGCGCGCAACCAACTCTTGAATTTGGCTGAGTCGGCGATCAAACGCACGGCCTAGCGCACTCTAGAACCCCAGCGCCTGCGCAACCCTCCGCACCTCTGCTTTGCGCCCCGCACGCAGCGCCTCGATAGGGCTCGTGTCGAGGCTGTCATCGCGATTTAGCATCCAGTGCATCATTTCGTCATCCGAGTAGCCGCTGTCGGCAAGAACCATCAATGTTCCTTTGAGCTCTGCAAGTGGCTCACCATCGCGAATAAAGGACTCTGGGACTCGCCAAACGCCGTCGATCCGGGTAGCCAACAGGGCTCGGTCCTCAATGAGCCTGCGAACTTTACTCACCCCGATGCCAAGAATCTCAACGAGTTCGGGGACGGTGAGCCATCGGGTTTCGGGAAGTGGTGTGGAGGAAGAAGACTGAGTCACGGTTAAAGACTGCCAGACCCGTGCGCTGAGGCAACCGCGACACGGCCGAACTATCGACAAGTCACACGAGTAACATTGGTCACATTGGTTGACATGAGTCTCGTTCTGTGTCAGTTTTGACAGGTCAGACTGGGGAATCAAATGGCCGACCTTTCCGCGCGCGTTCGCGACGAACAACGCGGCGCACGTCATCGTGCACCGAAGCAACCGAGCAAGCTCACGCGCAGTGCGTTCCATACATTGCCCATCTTGCTGGCGGGGTCGATGGCGATGAGCCTCAACCTCACCTCACCTCTTCAGCCGGCGGACGCCGCAGGCGCCGACAAGACCAAGGACTCCCAAGCACAGTTGCGCAAGGCAGTCTTGGATGCCATGAACGCCGCCGCACGCCAGCGCGACGTCACTGCGTCCGTGGCCACAGAGGCGGGCACCACAGTCGCGTCGGCAGTGCCAGCAACGTACCGGGTCACTGGCGGCGACACCGTAAGCGGTATCGCCGCACGCTACGGACTGGCAACCGCGTCGGTGCTCGCACTGAATGGGCTCGGCTGGAAGTCCCTCATCTTCCCCGGTCAGGTGTTGCAATTGGTCAAGGCCGGGACGACAACACCAGCTCCCGCTACCCCACCCACGTCGACGCCACCGACAGCGTCACCATCGACGACCTACACGGTCACCCGCGGAGACACTATTAGCCGTATCGCTGCCCGGTTTGGGGTCAGCACTCAATCGGTATTGACCGCAAACAAGCTCGGGTGGTCGAGCATTATTTACCCCGGTCAAAAAGTTGTGATCCCGGGCGCATCGACGCCTACACCTTCCCCAGTGGTTGACGTGGAGCCTGTTGTCGAGCTGGAACCGGTATCCGATGTCACTCCAATTACCACTCCAACACCGTCAACGAGCTATCTCATCAAATCCGGCGACACCATCACGAGCATCGCTGCGCGATTCGGGGTTAGCGTTCAAGCAATTTTGACCGCTAATGGCTTGAGCATGTCCAGCATCATTTACGCAGGCAGAACCCTCACCATTCCCGGCGGCGGCTCAACTCCTGCTTCTGTCGGAGGCGCCACCACAGCGTTGACCTCCGAAATGGCTGCCAATGCCCGCACGATTATCGCGGTAGGAAAGTCACTGGGAGTGAGCGACTACGGACTCGTCATTGCACTCGCAACGGCAATGCAGGAATCCAGCCTTCGTAATCTGAACTACGGCGATCGCGATTCCCTGGGCCTGTTCCAACAGCGCCCGAGCACCGGATGGGGAACCCCCGCCCAGGTAACGGACCCGGTTTATGCGAGCCGGCTGTTTTTTGGTGGCCCCAGCAACCCCAACAAAGGCAAGACTCGCGGACTTCTGGACATTTCGGGTTGGCAGTCGATGTCCGTCACGAGGGCCGCGCAGGCCGTGCAGATATCCGCGTATCCGGATGCATACGCAAAATGGGAGTCCTCGGCACGCGCATGGCTGGCACAGCTCACCTGATAGCGACCCAAAGCAACAGTGCACGGTGTTTTGACGGCCCAACGACAGGGAAGCTCCTTAGACTTCTTTGGTGAGCTCTAACACCAACGATCCACTGATCGGCCGTCTCGTTGACGGCCGGTATCAGGTGCGCTCACGCATCGCCCGCGGCGGCATGGCAACCGTCTATTTGGCCACCGACCTTCGACTCGAGCGTCGAGTTGCTATCAAGGTTATGCACGGCCACCTCGCCGACGACAGCCAGTACAAGGCACGGTTTATTCAAGAGGCGCGTTCAGCCGCTCGACTCGCGCACCCCAACGTCGTGAACGTGTACGACCAAGGCCAAGACGAAGACACGGCATATCTCGTCATGGAGTACTTGCCGGGCATCACGGTTCGAGATCTTCTCGAAGAACACCCGGTCCTCACGACGGAACAAGCGCTGGACATCATGGAAGCGGTCGTTTCTGGTCTGGCCGCCGCACACCGAAACGGCATCGTTCATCGTGACCTCAAGCCGGAGAACGTTCTCCTCGCGGACGACGGACGCATCAAAATTAGCGACTTTGGACTTGCCCGGGCCGCGACAGCTCAGACGGCAACCGGGAACGCACTCTTGGGCACCATTGCCTACCTCTCCCCCGAACTCGTCACCCGTGGTGTCGCTGACGCCCGAAGCGATATTTATGCGGTGGGAATTCTGCTCTATGAAATGCTGGCAGGCGAGCAACCGTTCAAGGGCGAGCAACCGTTCCAGATCGCCCAGCAACACGCCAATGACACCGTCCCCACTCCCAGTAGCAAGAACCCTCGGGTTCCCGTAGAACTAGATGAACTCGTTCTCTGGGCCACGGCGAGAGACCCCGAACAGCGCCCACGAGACGCCCGCGCCATGCTCGAACAGTTGCATGAGACACGGAGGATACTCAGCGAAGGAAAGTCGCCGTCGACGGCAACGAGCTCCTCACAAACAATTGTCATGCCGTCCGCACCAGCGGCTGCGTCTGAGGCCGAAACGCAAGTTTTGGGCACGCGTGCCCGCGCTCGCACTGGGCCCGTCGCATCCAACTCCACAACTGCCCTCGCTGCCGCCACTGATCGTCGGCGAACTCGCGGACGGTGGCTATTTGCCCTGGTTGTGTTGCTTGCGGCACTCGCGGGAGCAACCGGATGGTATTTCGGTTCAGGGCCAGGATCGATGGTCGTCATTCCTGACGTTTCCGGCAAAGATGTTGCCAGCGCCACCGCAATTCTTGAAGACGCCGATCTCGTGGTTTCAACCACCCAACAGACTGAATTCAGCGTCACCATTGAGTCCGGGAAAGTCATCAACACTGACCCTGGAATCGGGGAATCGGTCGCCCACCAAGGCACGATTACGCTCATCATCTCAAAGGGTCCGAAGCTGCTAACGCTTCCCTCCTTTATTGGTGAGACCGAGGACGTCGCTCGCGCAACGTTGGAGAGCACGTTCACGCTTCAGGAAACCCAATACCAATTCGACTCGACCGTTGCCGAGAACCTGGTCATTACGGCACTCGGTGAAGAGATCGACGGAACTCCCCTCGACCTTTCGACGGTGACCGAATATTGGGAGGGGCAGCCCGTCACCCTCGTGGTTTCTCTCGGACCCATTCCGGATGTCAAGGGCATGTCGGTAGACGAAGCGGTAGCGGCGCTCAACAGCAAAGAACTCAACGCGTCAACAAGTGAAGGATTGCGCGACTGGAGCGACGACGTTCCCAAGGACAAAGTCATCGGAATTGCCGCACTGCCGGAAGGCACTGTCGCCACGAAAGGGACGGCCCTCCAACTCATCGTTTCAGATGGCATCGAACAAGTTGAGATCCCCGAAGTCGTCGGAATGACGTGGAAAGAAGCGAAGCCAAAGCTTGTCGCATTGGGGTTCGCTCTTGACTACAACAAGATCGCGGACTCGTTTCCACTGTCCACAGTGAAAAAGGTGGATCCGAAAGCGGGAACTGTGGTCGACAAGGGCACCGAGCTCAAGATCAACTTCAACCTCAGCTTCTGATTGCGCTGAGACCGACCAGCCTCTAGCGAGCTCCAAGCTCCTCGGCGACGAGGAATGCCAACTCAAGCGACTGCATATGGTTGAGGCGCGGATCACACAGTGACTCGTAGCGGGTGGCTAGGGCAGATTCGTCGATCTGCTCTGAGCCGCCAAGGCACTCCGTCACGTCATCACCGGTGAGTTCGATGTGAATACCACCCGGGTGTGTTCCGACCGCACGGTGCGCTTCGAAGAAGCCCTTGACCTCGTCAACGACGTCGTCGAAGCGTCGGGTCTTGTAGCCGGTTGGCGTGGTGAGCCCGTTGCCGTGCATGGGGTCGCTAACCCAGACCGGAGTCGCATCACTGTTCTTGACGGTCTCCAATAGAGTGGGCAATACGTCTCGAATGCGCCCAGCGCCCATTCGAGTAATGAACGTCAACCGCCCTGGTTCACGATCGGGGTCAAGCCGCTCGATGAGTTCCAAGACTTCAGCGGGTGTCGTGGTGGGCCCAAGCTTGACGCCAATGGGGTTCCGTACCCGAGACAAGAAGTCGATGTGTGCACCGTCGGGTTGACGGGTGCGCTCCCCCACCCAGAGGAAATGCGCGGACGTGTCGTAAGGCATGCCCGTTCGCGAATCAATTCGCGTCATGGGGCGCTCGTAGTCCATCAAGAGCGCTTCGTGTGACGTGTAGAACTCGGTGCGTTTCAGCGCCTCGAAGTCAGCACCGCACGCCATCATGAATTTGATCGCACGATCAATTTCTCGCGCCATGTGCTCGTAACGCACATTCGCGGGATTGCGAGCAAACCCTTGATTCCAACTGTGCACTTGGCGCAAGTCCGCAAACCCACCTTGGGTGAAAGCTCGGATGAGATTGAGGGTGCTTGCCGCGGTGTGATATCCCTTCACAAGCCGCGAGGGGTCAGCGGCGCGGGACTCCGGGGTGAAGTCGTAGCCGTTGACAATGTCACCTCGGTAGGCCGGAAGCGTGACATCCCCGCGGGTTTCGCTGTCGCTTGAGCGCGGCTTGGCGAACTGACCTGCCATGCGGCCCATCTTGATGACCGGCATCGACGCGCCATACGTCAGCACAACAGCCATCTGAAGGATCGTCTTGACCCGGTCGCGAATTTGATCCGCGGTGGCGGCTGCGAAAGTTTCGGCGCAGTCTCCTCCCTGAAGAAGAAAGGCTTCACCCTGTGCAACGCTCGCGAGCCGTTTGCGAAGGATGTCAACTTCACCGGCAAATACGAGCGGTGGAAGTAGCGAAAGCTCCGTCGATGCGTCCGCGATGAGTTCGGCGGATGGCCACGTCGGTTGCTGGACTATGGGAAGGGTACGCCAGTGATCGAGCCCGTCAATGACCGCCGGTTCGGCAAGCACGACTGGTTCGTTTGGATCAACCACTGAAAGCTCCTTGGGTGGTTCATGATGGCACGTGCGCGTAAGGCACTCGTGCCTGAGGTGGATATTTGCTGCGTTCTTCTGCATCCCGACAAAACGGCACCGGGTCTTCCAGCTTATCCGGCCACGACGCTGTGTGACGTTCCCTTGGCTCGCGGTACGCGAGCGACAAGACAACGGGCTAGAGGTTGCGACTTCCGGCTTTTTCTTTCACCGTGGTCGCGTAGACGTCGAGATACTCCTGGTCACTGAGATGGCTGAGCTCATACATGATCTCGTCCGTGATTGATCGAAGAATAAATCGGTCGCTTTCCATACCCTCAAACCGCGAAAAGTCCAGTGGTTCACCGATCACAATCCCAATGCGACGGACTTTGGGAAGCCGGCGGCCAATCGGCATGACTTTTTCGGTATCGATCATCGCTACCGGAACGACGGGTACGCCGCCTTCCAGCACCATTCGCGCTACGCCGGTTCTCCCGCGGTACAACTTGCCATCGGGGCTTCGCGTCCCCTCGGGATAGATTCCCAACATTTCGCCACGATTGAGCACGCTCAGCCCCGTGCGCAAACTGGCCTCGGAGGCTTTCCCTCCTGAGCGATCAATCGGAAGCATCCCGGCCGCCTTCAAGAAATTCTTGATGGCCCAACCTTTGATCCCTCGAGCCGTGTAGTAGTCACTTTTTGCAAGGAATGTCACACGACGATCTATGACGAGCGGCAAGAACACCGAGTCGATGAAGGAAAGGTGGTTGCTGGCAAGAATCACGCCGCCCGTGCGTGGGATGTTTTCTTCACCGGTCACCCACGGGCGAAAGGCCGTGCGCAGGATGGGTCCGGCGACCAGGTTCTTCATGAACCAATAGAACATCCGACACCTTCCTAAGGTTGCGATGAGAAAAATAATGCCAGTGTCCAAGCCTACCCTTGTGGCCCATCCCGCGAACTCTCGTCCGAACGGGGCCCACAACCAGATAGGCTGTTCGAACCAAACTGACCGGTACCGAAGGAGTTGCCGTGGACCACTACGACACACCCGCCATTGTTCCTGCAGACCCGAACGCGAATGCGACCGACCTTCTGGTCGAGCGCGTGCGAGCGACTCCAAACCTGGCGTTATTTAGCATTCCCACCCACGATGGTGGCTGGTCGGATCTGACGGCAACCGAGTTTCTCAAGCAAGTAACTGACCTTGCGAAAGGTTTCGTTGCCGCAGGAATCGAACCGGGCGACAAAATCGGCCTCATGTGCAAGACGCGCTACGAGTGGACTTTGATTGACTTCGCGATTTGGTTCGCCGGAGGAATTATGGTTCCGATTTACGAAACCTCCTCTCCTTCCCAGCTTCAATGGAACCTCAGCGACTCCGGTACCGTCGCGATGATTACCGAGACACCGGATCATTTTGCGCGGTTCGATGAAGCACACCCAGAGCTTCCCCTCGTCAAGAACGTGTGGAAAATCGATACAGACGATTTGGCAAAGCTCGTCGCCAGCGGCAAAGACGTTGCCGATGAGGAGATCGAGCGCCGTCGCAATATTGCCAAAGGCAAAGACGTCGCAACCCTCATTTACACCTCAGGAACGACGGGGCGCCCCAAGGGTTGCATTCTCACGCACTCCAACTTCGTCGAACTCACGCGGAATGCGCGCGAGGCTATCCCTGAAGTCGTCAACACCGAGTCGAGCACTCTGCTCTTCATCACGCTTGCGCACATTTTCGCGCGCTTCATCTCTGTTCTTGCCATCGTGGGCGGTGTGAAAGTCGGGCACCAGCCGGACACCAAGCAGCTCCTTCCCGCTATGGGTTCCTTCCGCCCCACCTTCCTGCTCGCGGTCCCGCGTGTATTCGAAAAGGTCTACAACTCCTCAGAGCAGAAGGCTGAGGGCGGCGGAAAGGGAAAGATCTTCCGCAAGGCGGCTTCCGTTGCTGTTGCGCACTCGAAGGCACTGGACGCGGGGAAGGTCCCTCTTGGACTTGCCCTTCAGTTCGCTCTCTTCGACAAGCTCGTTCTCAGCAAGATTCGGGCAGCGCTCGGTGGTCGGGTCAAGTATGCGGTGTCGGGTTCTGCCCCACTCGGTCTCTTCCTCGGACACTTCTACCGGAGTCTTGGTCTCACCATTTTGGAAGGCTACGGACTCACCGAAACCACAGCTCCGATTACCGTGAATGTTCCTTCGAACTTCAAAATCGGCAAGGTCGGCCCACCCCTCCCAGGCTGCTCCGTTCGACTGGGCGACGACGGCGAGATCCTGGCCAAAGGCATCAACATTTTCGATGGCTACTGGAACAACGAGCAAGCCACGAAAGACACCTTCGACGGCGAGTGGTTCAAGACCGGCGACATCGGAACAATTGATGAAGACGGCTACCTGGAGATCACCGGCCGGAAGAAAGAGATCATTGTCACCGCGGGCGGAAAGAACGTTGCCCCGGCAACGCTGGAAGACCCGATCCGTTCCAACCCGATCATTGGGCAGGTCATCGCGGTCGGCGACAAGCGTCCCTTCATTGGTGCACTGATCACGCTCGACGAGGAGATGCTCCCCGTGTGGCTGAAGAACGCCGGAGAAGACGCCACAATGTCGATCAGCGACGCCGCCAAGAACCCTAAAGTTCTCAGCGAGATTCAGTCGGCAATCGATCGTGCAAACTCCAAGGTCTCGCGAGCGGAGTCGATTCGAAAGTTCGTCATTCTGCCGCACGACTTGACGGAAGAAAGCGGACACCTCACGCCGAAGCTCAGTATCAAGCGCCACATGATTCTGAAGGACTTCGCCGACACCATTGATGGCCTCTACGACGATGCACCGGCGACGCAGGGTCACTCGGTGATCGGCTAGTCCGCTATAAGAACCAGTCGGACTGCCTGATCAACCGCATAGCTTCGCGCTTTCGGTCTTTGTCGAGCCCCTCGATGAAGAGCTTTCCTTCAAGGTGATCGATCTCGTGCTGGAGGGCTTGTGCAAACAGGCCCTCCCCTTCGAGTTCCACCACGCTACCGTCGAGGTCAACTCCGACCGCGCGCGCCCAGGGGTACCGCAGTCGCTGGAAGAAGAAACCAGGAACTGAAAGGCAGCCTTCGTCGACCAACTCCGGCTCGCCGGAGACTTCGACAAGCTCTGGGTTCAGAAGATAGCCAACATCGCCATCGATGTTGTAGCTAAACGCGCGCAGGTTTACGCCAATCTGGGGTGCAGCAACTCCTGCACGTCCAGGTAGTTGAACGGTATCGAGTAGGTCGTCGACTAGCCCCTTGATCGCGGGGTCGCCGACCTTTACCGGCGACGAAATTGTTCGGAGTGCGGGGTCACCGAAAACTCGAATTTGGCGTACTGTCATGACCTGCTGTACTCCTCGACTGACTCAGTCTTCTCTCGATGTCGGCAAACCATCCACAACGAAAGCGGCCAGGTTGCGCGCCGTCTCTCGGGTCAGGGGCTCAAGGCGATCAAAATCGATGACGGCGCCGGAAGCCAGCACCGGGTCATAGGGAATGCGAACGACTTCGCGCACGCGCGAACGGAAATGCGCTTCAATCTCGTCGAGATTAACCAAGTGAGTTCCCTGGGTTCCCGCATTGAGCGCCACCACCGCGTTCGTTACAAGCTCGCCATATCCGTTTGCTTCAAGCCAGGTCAGCGTTTCAGAAGCTAGTCGTGCCTCGTCGATGCTGCCGCCCGAAACGATGACGACGGAGTCGGCCCGTTGTAAGGTTGCGCGCATCACGGAGTGCACAATTCCGGTGCCGCAATCGGTGAGAACAATCGAGTAAAACCGAGCAGCAAGGTCGGCAACCAGGTTGTAGTCGCCTTCGTCAAATGCGTCAGAAACAAGCGGGTCGGTGTCGGAGGCCAGAATGTCGAGCCGCGTTTCGTCCCTCGAGACGAGCGTCGTGAACTCGCTGAACGAGGTGATCGATGTGGCCTGAGCGACCGCGTCCCGCACCGTCGCGGAGGTTTGCTTATTGACTCGCTCGGCCAGAGTGCCGCGGTCCGGGTTTGCATCGACAGCGATCACTCGGTCTTCGCGAACATCCGCCATGGCCATTCCCAAGAGCGTTGTGACCGTCGTCTTTCCGACGCCGCCCTTTCGCGTCAAGACGGGAACGAACCGTGCTCCGCCTTCGAATCGCCGAGCGATTCGCGCTTCCAACTGCTTTCGCGCCCGGACTCGAGCCGAATCACCAAGATTTACCAAATGGAACGTGCTCGCATACACGAGCTCCGACCAAAATCCTTCTGGGCGAGGCCGCTTTTTTCCACGTTGCTCGAGAAGCCGCTCAGATGTCAGCATTGATGAAGTCTCTGGCGCGACTGCGCTTCGCCCGCCAATCTCAGACCGGAAACCTTTCGGTCCAAGATCAGGTTCGGCGACAACAGGATCTGGCATGACGGGGACGAGGTTGATCGACGTGGTTGGTCGCGCCAGATGGCTGCTTTGGCCCGCACGAAGAGTCCCATCGTTGAGTGTCACGGCAAGTTCGTCATCCGGAGTCGAATGCACTTGTTCAGGGAGCGTCAAGTCGATCGTGAGGCTTTCAGGAAGCCCTTGAGCATCCGGGACTGAAATTACGCCAGAGCGCGACGTGTCCTCAGAGTTCGACTTCGCGCTAGACGCCGACGCCGCGCGGGCATCCGACGTAGAGTCGGTCCCGGTTGACATGCTGGTCTTATTGGTCTTGGAAGCCACAGAAAAAAGGCCCTTCGTAATCGGACCTTCTATCTTACAACTCGATAATCACGATCAGGTCCCCGGCATCCACCTGTTGGGTCGGCGGGATCGCAAGCCGCCCCACAGTGCCGGCGACCGATGACGTAATTGCTGCCTCCATCTTCATCGCCTCAATGGATGCGACGACCTGACCAGCCTCAATCTTCTGTCCTTTTTCCACTTTGAGGGACACCACTCCAGAAAACGGAGCAGCGATGTGACCGGGTGAACCCGGGTCAGCCTTCTCTGCAGCCTTGATGTCGACAGTGATCGATCGGTCACGAACAAACACCGGCCGAAGCTGCCCATTGATCACCGTCATGACGGTTCTCATACCCTTTTCGTCTGCATCGCCGATGGCCTGAAGCCCAACGATGAGTTTGACCCCTGGGTCGATCGTGACCATGTGCTCATCACCCTGATGCAAACCGTACAGATAGTCGACAGTGTCAATGACGGAAAGATCGCCATAGGTTTCGCGAACCTCAGTAAACATGCGGGTCGGCACCGGGAACAGCAACCGGTTGAGTGTCGCGCGCCTGGTCAACGAGTCGCCATCAAGTCCAGCGCTGTCCTCGGGTTCAAGCTCAGGAGTCGCGATCGACACGGTGCGTCCGGCGAGAACCTTGCTGCGGAACGGCTCTGGCCAGCCGCCTGGCAGGTCACCGAGTTCGCCAGCCATGAAGGAGATTACCGAGTCCGGAACATCATAATTTCCGGGGTTTTCTTCGAAGTCGACCGGATCGGCATCCGCAGCCACCATCGCGAGGGCAAGATCGCCCACGACCTTGGAGGACGGCGTGACCTTGGGGGGACGTCCGAGAATTTGGTTGGCGTGGGCGTACCAGTCTTCGATTTTCTCGAACTGGTCAGCGAGTCCAAGTGCGACCGCTTGCGTGCGCAAGTTCGAGAGTTGCCCGCCAGGAATCTCGTGGTGGTACACCCGACCCGTTGGGCCCGGTAGTCCCGACTCGAACGGACGATACATCCGCCGGACAGCTTCCCAATACGGCTCGAGGTCAGACACGGCCTGCAACGAAAGGCCCGTGTCTCGTTCGGTATTCGCCATCGCCGCCACGAGAGCAGACAGCGGAGGTTGGCTGGTCGTGCCCGCCATGGGGGCGCTGGCAGCATCCACGGCATCGGCGCCGGCGCGACTGGCGGCCAGAAGCGTCGCTAGCTGCCCGCCTGCCGTGTCGTGCGTGTGCACATGGACGGGAAGATCAAATCGTTCCCGCAAAGCGCTCACAAGCTTCTCAGCGGCTCCGGCGCGCAAGAGTCCCGCCATGTCCTTGATCGCGAGAATGTGCGCTCCGCTCTCGACAATCTGTTCCGCAAGCGTCAGGTAATAATCCAGCGTGTACAGGTCTTCGGCCGGATCGAGCATGTCGCCGGTGTAGCAGAGTGCAACCTCGGCAACCGCAGCACCTGTGCCGAGCACAGAGTCAATGGCCGGGCGCATCTGGTTCACATCATTGAGAGCGTCAAAGATGCGGAAGATGTCGACGCCGGTGGACGCGGCCTCTTCCACAAAAGCATCTGTCACCTTTGTCGGGTATGGCGTATAGCCGACAGTGTTGCGCCCCCTCAAGAGCATCTGAATGGCAACGTTGGGAAGCGACTCGCGAAGCGTTGCGAGCCTCTCCCACGGATCTTCTCCGAGGAACCGAAGTGCCACGTCGTAAGTAGCGCCTCCCCACGCCTCAACCGAGAGCAACTCGGGGGTCATCCGCGCAACATACGGCGCAACGGTCTCAAGGTCTTTCGTGCGAACACGCGTGGCCAAGAGAGATTGGTGCGCATCGCGGAACGTGGTCTCCGTCACAGCGAGAGCAGTTTGTGACCGAAGAGCCGCGGCAAACTTTGCGGGGCCCAGCTCCTGCAGCCGTTGTCGTGAACCTGATGGCGCGGGCAAATCCAAGTCGATCACGGGCAGTTTGAGTTCGGGGCTAATGATGCCTTCACCGCTGCCATGAGGCTGATTGACCGTGACGTCGGCGAGCCAATTAAGAATCTTCGTTCCGCGGTCTTTCGACGGTGCAGCATTCACGAGCTGGGGTCGTTCGTCAATGAATGCCGTACTCAAGTCCCCCGCCGCAAACGACGGGTCGTCAAGGACTGCTTGCAGGAAGGGAATGTTCGTGGAAACCCCGCGAATTCGGAATTCCGCAAGCCCACGCTTGGCACGCTCAACCGCCGCAGTAAAGTCTCGGCCGCGGCAGGTCATCTTCACCAGCATCGAATCGAAATGCGGACTGATCTGCGTGCCTGGGTCGATGGTTCCACCGTCAAGCCGGATACCGCCGCCACCAGGTGAACGGTACGTCGTAATCTTTCCGGTGTCAGGGCGGAACCCATCGGAGGGGTCCTCCGTCGTGATTCGACACTGCAAGGCCGAGCCTCGAATGGAAAGGGTGTCTTGTGCGAGACCAAGCTCAGCGAGAGTCTGGCCGTAGGCAATCCGCATCTGAGCCTGGACAAGATCCACGTCCGTCACCTCTTCGGTCACGGTGTGCTCGACCTGGATCCGCGGATTCATCTCGATGAAGACGTGTTCACCTGCCCGCTCCCCTACCGTGTCCAGCAGAAACTCAACGGTTCCCGCATTGACATAGTTGATCGACTTCGCGAAGGCAATGGCATCCCGGTAGAGCGCTTCGCGAGTTTTCTGATCGAGGTTGGGCGCCGGAGCAATCTCAACAACCTTCTGATTTCTGCGCTGCACGCTGCAATCACGTTCAAATAAGTGAATAGTTTCGCCCGTGTTGTCAGCGAGAATCTGAACCTCGATGTGTCGAGGGCGAAGCACTGCCTGCTCGAGGAACATTGTCGGATCGCCGAAAGCACTGTCGGCTTCGCGCATCGCCTCTTCGAGCGCTGCGCGCAATTCTTCAGGCTTGTCAACCCGACGCATCCCGCGCCCACCGCCGCCCGCGACGGCCTTGGCAAATATTGGGAAACCGATCGCCTCTGCCCCGGCGAGCAACTCGTCGATATTTTTTGAGGCGGGGGTCGATTTGAGAACCGGAACACCTGCCGCAATCGCGTGTTCTTTCGCGGTGACTTTGTTTCCTGCCATCTCGAGCACCGACTGTCTCGGGCCAATAAAGGTAATTCCTGCTGCGGCAGCCGCTTCGGCGAGTTCTGGGTTTTCCGAAAGAAACCCGTAGCCGGGGTAGATCGCGTCGGCCCCGCACTCTGTCGCCACCCTGATGATTTCGGACACGTTGAGGTAGGCACGAACCGGATGCCCCTCCGTGCCAATCAAATACGCTTCGTCGGCCTTGAGACGGTGGAGGGAGTTTCGGTCTTCCCACGGGAAGACGGCAACAGTCTTTGCTCCAAGCTCGTAGGCTGCGCGAAATGCACGGATCGCGATTTCGCCGCGGTTGGCAACAAGAATCTTGGTGAACACAGTTGTCCTCTCTGATGACGGCCCAAGAATAACCGACGTGCCGCACGACAACGTCAAAAAGCAGGCACAATGTCGGTGAAGATTTAGGTTCTTTCAGACTAGTGAAGGTATCGTCTTTACTCGTGCATGTACTCAGCGTCAGCTCACTCAAAGGCGGGGTCGGAAAGACCACCGTCACGCTCGGTCTGACCTCTGCCGCTTTCGCGAGAGGTCTGCGCACACTGGTCGTCGACCTCGACCCTCAGTCGGATGTTTCGACCGGAATGGACATCACGGTCAGCGGTCATCTCAACATTGCCGATGTGCTGGCGTCGCCCAAAGAGCGAGTCGTTCGCGCCGCTATTTCGCCCAGTGGCTGGACTCGCGGCAGGCCAGGCAAGATTGACGTTTTGATTGGCAGCCCTTCTGCCATCAATTTCGATGGCCCACACCCGAGCATCCGTGACATCTGGAAGCTTGAAGAAGCGTTGGCCCACCTTGAGTCTGAGTACGATTTGGTGCTGATCGACTCGGCGCCGTCGCTCAATGCGCTCACAAGGACAGCGTGGGCCGCCAGCGACCGCGTGGTAATCGTGACCGAACCAGGGTTGTTCTCGGTGGCAGCAGCAGACCGTGCGCTTCGTGCGATCGAAGAAATCCGTCGCGGACTATCCCCTCGACTTCAGCCACTCGGAATCATCGTGAACCGAGCAAAGATTCAATCGCTTGAGCACCAGTTCCGGATCAAGGAATTGCGCGATATGTTCGGCCCTCTGGTGTTGAGCCCGCAACTGCCCGAGCGCACCTCACTTCAGCAGGCACAGGGGGCAGCAAAGCCACTGCACGTGTGGCCAGGAGAAAGCGCCCAAGAAATGGCGCACTATTTTGATCAGTTGCTTGAGCGCGTTATTCGTGCCGGGCGGATCCCTGTGGCCGGCATGACGCTGGATACAGACTCAGTTCCGACTCAACCAGAAGCGCCGACAACGAACCCATTCTCGTTTGACGCTGACCAAAGCGTTCAGCCTGAATTCCCGCCAACACAGTAAGGGCTAGCGCGGCAGAGACTCAAGAGCGCTGCTGTTCCCGTCGGCGCCTCACGCGCGACGGTGAGAGCTAAGAAGCTTTTGTGGCGCGACGAGCTGCAAGCTCGTCTGACGGGTCAGCACCCTTGACGGTGTCGAGTTCGACAAGGCTCGTCTCCACTTCGCGCAGCACTTTACCCACGGCAATACCAAATACGCCCTGACCTCGACTGACAAGATCAATCACGTCGTCGTTTGTCGTGCACAGGTACACACTGGCTCCATCACTCATGAGCGTGGTCTGCGCAAGATCGCTGACTCCCGCCTCACGAAGCTGGTTTACCGCGGTACGGATTTGCTGCAAGGAGATTCCGGTATCCAGAAGTCGTTTCACCAGTTTGAGAACAAGAATGTCTCGGAAGCCATAGAGCCGCTGGGAGCCGGATCCCGCTGCACCACGCACGGTGGGCTCGACTAGCTCGGTACGGGCCCAATAGTCCAGTTGGCGATAGCTAATGCCCGCAGCGCGTGCCGCAATCGCTCCACGGTAACCGGCTGTCGCGTCCAGGTCGGGCAAGCCGTCGGTGAAGAGCAAACCGAGGTCATAGCGCGAATCCTCATTGCGACTGCTGGGTTCACTCATAGATTTGCCTTCCGTGCCTGTGCCGGCGACGTAGTACGTCCGCAGCCTCCACGGTACCCACGGGTCCGGCTAGAGGCAATGACATTCTGTCGAACGCCTTCGGCGTGTCGAACTCAATGAACTTGCAGCCTACCGTGGAAGCACCGTGAGCTGGACAAAACTGACTAGGTAATTCTCGACAATGCCGACCGAATGAGGCTGCTTCGCACTATTTCAAGCTGACCGGCAATTTCTCGAGCAAGCTCACTTGCCTTGGCCCGACTTGATGCGTCATTGCGCCTTGACACGGGAATAAGGGCACTCTCGATGAGACCGAGCTCGCGTTCAGCAGAAGCACGGAATCCCCTGAGATGACGAGGCTCAATTCCGGAACGCTGAAGTTCGACGAGTGATTTCAGCACCGCAAGCACCGGCTCTCCGTAGAGTTCGGCGGGAACAATCAACGAAGCAGAAATTGCATCGTTGAGCAGTTGCGGTGTGGCATTTGCTTCTCGAATGAGTTCGTCGCGTTGAAGGCGACGTTCGGTGGGAAGAATGGTTGGAGTCGGCCCTGTTGCCGAACCGGGGAGTTCAGGTTGGCGACCAGCATCGAGCTCGTCGAGATACCCGCGAATGACTTTGAGCGGAAGATAATGCTCTCGTTGCATGGTGAGCACAAACCGCAGGCGGTCCATATCGGTGGGTGAAAATTTTCGGTAGCCCGATTCGGTGCGGGCAGGACTGATGAGCTGACGCTCCTCAAGAAACCGCAGCTTGGATGGTGTGAGGTCGGGAAACTCTGGACGAAGGCGTGCCAGAACTTGGCCAATACTGAGAAGGCCTTGAACTCCAGGCTTCCTTGCCCGGGCTGATGAGGCCGGCACTATCGATCGGCCAACGGTGCGAGGTCAACGCGGGACGCATAGAACGTAAGACGGAATTTGCCGATCTGAACTTCTGCGCCATCTGTAAGCAGCGCGCTTTCGATCCGTACTCCGTCAAAATACGTTCCATTGAGTGAGCCCAAGTCTTTGAGTTCGAAAGCACTTCCGTGCCTCACAAACTCGGTGTGACGCCGAGAGACGGTGACGTCGTCAAGAAAAATATCGGCGTCCGGGTGCCTACCTGCAGTCGCAACGTCCGAATCGAGCAGGAATCGCGCACCAATATTCGGTCCGCGACGCACAATGAGAAGTGCAGATGCGGAGGGCAGCGCAGCTATCGCATCCTGTTCTTCCGTCGAAAGCTCACCGTCAAGGGCGGCAATCTGTGCCTCAAAGTCCTCGCCAAAGTGGGCAGTGGTTTCAACACCTTGAACGCCCTCAGCAGCTGGTTGACCTTCATTTTTTGGTGTGACCATCTTCGACCTCCCTAGCCCTCTACAGTATCCGATTCAGGGGCGCCAATGATGCGCGGAATTCGAATTACTCGGACAGTTTCGATGATATAAATTACGCCCGCCCACCAATACAAGAAGGCCCCCCACAAGGCGAATGCCCACCCTATCGGAGTGCTGATGAAAGCCGCGACAGGGAACGCCTGCCCAATCATCAGAATTGGGAGTGCGTAGAACAAACAGAATGTTGCGATCTTGCCAATGTGGTGCACGGGAAGTGGCCCATACCCGTAGTTGGCCAGTGTTATTCCGATGATGAGCAGCAGCGCGTCTCGCCCGACGATGATGGCGACGAGCCACCAGGGCACAATTCCGCGAACTGCGAGACCGATGAGAGTAGCGAAAATAAACAGGCGATCTGCTGCCGGATCCAAAAGCTGGCCAAGTCGCGAAACCTGGTTGAGTCGTCTGGCAAGAACGCCATCGAGAAAATCTGTCGCGCTGGAGACGACAAGAATGACGAGCGCCCACACGTCTTCGCCCACAATAACGAGCACGAGAAAGACGGGAACAAGGACAAGTCGAAAGAAGCTCAAGACATTCGGGACAGTGAGAATCCGCGAACTCACCTGGTTGGTATCGCTTGACCTCACAGTGTTCAAGTGTAGTGAGACGAGGTAACCACACACACGCGATTAACTCGGCCACACTCCAGATGTTCCCCGTCGATGGCTGCCCACTGGATGCGCATCGACCATACCGATCGCCTCCATGAGTGCATACATCGTGGTGGGCCCGACAAACGTAAATCCGCGCTTCTTGAGCTCGTTGGAGAGCGCACGAGACTCTGCCGACTGGGTAATGACCGGCTCTCCGGAAATGGGTGCCGGCATGGACTCTGCGAGAAACGACCACACAAAGTCAACGAGCCCACCATCACGTCGAAGAGCAACTGTGGCGTTTGCGTTCGTAATCGTGGCACGAACCTTGGCGCGGTTTCGAACAATTCTTGCGTCGCCAAGCAACCGTTCCACATCGGCCTCAGTGAACTTCGCAACAGCGTCAGGGTCAAAGCAGGCGAATGCTTCTCTAAACGCTTCCCGCTTGCGCAAAATCGTCGACCACGACAAGCCAGACTGAAACGCCTCAAGACTGATGCGTTCGAAGAGTCCCTGTTCATCCCGAATCGGCAGGCCCCACTCCGTGTCGTAGTAGTCGCGCAGGAGCACGTCTGTTGCCGCCCACGGCGGCCGGGCAAGACCATCCTCCCCCACGACCAACTCGCTCATGCGACCGACTCCAAATTCAGGAGGGCGCGTTTCGCTTCGAGCCCGCCAAGGTATCCGCCGAGAGATCCGTCCGAGCGCAGAACTCGATGACACGGAACAATCACGGGAAGGGGATTCGTCGCACACGCAGACCCCACCGCTCGTACCGCCCGAGGGCTCCCTGAGGCCGTCGCCACTTCGGTATAGCTCTCGGTCTGGCCGTACGGAATCACCCGCAGATGCTCGAGGACGTCACGGCGGAAACCTTTCGACAGGCTCAAGTCGAGTTGCAGGTCGAATACTGTGCGCTTCCCGGAGAAGTACTCCTCAAATTCTTTTGCCGCGGCATTGAGTGCGGCACCGGGGCCACGCTGAATGGTCGACTTCAAGACGCGGGAACCGAGGCGAGTAGAAAGCGAATCCAAAACGGCGTCGTGCCCTTCACGCTCGAACGCTACCCGCACAATTCCTCGTTCAGTCGACACGACCATGAGGCTACCCACCGGTGAGTCGACAAAGCGATACGCCGCGTCGAGCACCCCCGTTCGGACCGCCGCGACTTCCAGTGCCGCGTGGAGCCGCGCAAGCTGACCCGGGTCCACATAGTCAAGAGTGTCGAGTGTCGCCGTCATGATGTTCTCCGTTCGTCGCGCATGTACACCTTTTTGAGTGCCGCAATTCCGTCTGATGCGGCCCGACGGATCGATTCCGGCGTTCCGCCGATGATCTCGGCAGTAGCTTTGTGCGGGATCCCGCCGAGGTAGTGATAGGCCACCGCCAGCCTCTGCCGTTCCGGGAGCGAGGCAACCGCGCTCCACAGTTCCCCGCTGCCGGCATCCGGAACACCCAGGGTGCTCTGACCCTCGGGAAGATCACCGAGAGCGATAGCGGCGCGCGACTGTGCGCGCACAACATCAATCGCTTTGCGGTGCGCGATTGTCACAAGCCACGCCTGAACATTCGCTCCTTCAGGCAATCGAGGGTATGCGGTGAGCGCTGCGAGAAAAGTCTCCGACCATGCGTCGTCAGCATCCACGGGGCCGACAACCGCTCGGCACACGCGCAATACCCGAGCACCATGCTCCTCAACCACCGACTCAAAAGGTCTCATACTTGGCTAACGCCGCGGCCGCGCGAAACGTGAGGTCGCAGTAGAAACTCTCTGCGGCCCAGCACCGCTATTTACCGGCGACGGCGCGTGTCGGAAACACTTGCGGGTGCGAGGAAGCCATGTGCTCCAAGACTCGAATGACTTGACTGCTGTAGCCGTATTCATTGTCGTACCAGACGTAGAGCACGAGATTTGTTCCCGAACTAATCGTGGCCAAGCCGTCGACAATTCCGGCGCGATGCGAGCCGACGAAATCTGACGACACCACCTCTGGCGAGTCAATGAAGTCAATTTGTTGTTGAAGGTGCGAATCGAGGGAGAGACCGCGAAGGTAGGAATTCACTTCAGCAACAGGAGCCTCGCGACCGAGATTCAAATTGAGAATCGCCATCGACACGTTGGGAGTGGGAACCCGAATGGCATTTCCGGTGAGCTTTCCATCAAGTTCGGGAATGGCTTTCGCAACCGCCTGGGCTGCGCCGGTTTCGGTGATCACCATGTTCATCGGGGCAGATCGGCCGCGGCGATTCCCCTTGTGAAAGTTGTCGGTGAGGTTCTGGTCGTTCGTGTAGGAGTGCACGGTTTCCACGTGACCGTGCACAATTTCGTACTTGTCTTGAATCGCCTTGAGAACCGGCACGATCGCATTGGTCGTGCAGGATGCGGCAGACACGATCGAATCCTCCGACGTGACCGTGTCGTGGTTGATACCGTGCACGATGTTCTTCACGTCGCCTTTGCCGGGCGCAGTGAGAAGCACGCGCGAAACGCCCTTGCTGCTCAAGTGCTGGCCGAGCCCTTCGCGGTCACGCCAACGGCCCGTGTTGTCGACAACGATGGCGTCCTTGATTCCGTACTCGGTGTAGTCCACGGTGGACGGGTCGTTTGAATAGATGACCTGAATCAACGTTCCGTTGGCCAAGATCGTGTTGTCGTTGTGGTTGACCGTGATCGTGCCTTCGAAGGGACCGTGAATGGAATCACGACGCAACAAACTCGCCCGTTTGGTGAGGTCATCTTCTGACCCTTTGCGCACCACAACTGCCCGCAGTCGTAATCCTTCCCCATTGCCGGAGTGGGCGATCAGGATTCGCGCAAGGAGTCGCCCGATCCGACCGAATCCGTACAGAACGATGTCGGTTCCGGCAGCGTTTGCCGCATCACCTTCGACTACCGGGGCAAGCTCGTCGCGCAGAAACTCGGTGAGGTCGCGATCGTCCGCGCGAAAGCGGGTGAGGAGTTTCGCAAGGTCAACGGATGCCGCAGCAGGTTCCAACTCGGCGAGGGCGCTCAACAGCGGGAACGTCTCCTCGATCGGTAGCTCGACCTCGTTGACTTTGCGGGCGAATCGGTGTGCTTTGAGAATCTCTACCGGCGATTGATTGATGAGCCGACGACCATAAATCGATGTCACGACCCCGTGATCACGATAGAGGGTCCCGATGAGCGGAATCATGGCTTCCGCAAGTGCCTGGCGTTTGTTCCAGAGGTCGTGTTCGGCGGAACCATTTCGTGCCGAAGACGTGATCGCTACGGGTGACTCATTCGCTGAATTTAGAGGATCCACGACTCGATCCTACCGAGAGCACACTGACGACTCGCTCACACGAATTGGATGCCGTTTTGCAGTCGTGTGCGCACATCAAAAACGTCTTCGATGCTGAGTCGCTGACCGCCACCTAGTCCGTCTCGAAGAACTCGAGGCAGTGCCGAAAGTTGCACGATCGCCGCATCGCCTGGTTTTCCAATATTCATGACGGACTCGTCGATCGCCTCGTCGGGCACCACAATGATTCTGGAGGTAAACCGCACTCGAACACTGCGACCGAGTGCTTTGGCCGAGCGAGTGAGGGCCTTGACCGGCTGCTCTCCGACTCGAATACCGTCACCCTTGAGTTCTCCGCGCACGAGTCGCAGCTCACTCCCCCAGTCTTCCGACATGATCGCGAAGAGCCCGGCAGGCCCGAGAACAACGTGGTCCAGTTTTCCGCGGTCCGTCGCGACGTTATTCCAGATCGTGTAACCAATTCCTAAACTGGACACCGCGCGGGCGGTAGCCTCCTCGGCAAGCGCGTCAGCCAGAAGGTGGCGAATCTCGCGCGGTGCGGTACGAACAAGAGAGGGATCGTAGGGGTCTTCGAGGCTTGCACCACGACCGGACCATTCCCGCATGAGCACCAGAAACCTTTCGCGAGCGACACCACCTGGATGCCCGTACGACCGCGCTTTTACGCTCGAACCGGATGCCGCGTCCCGAGCCTTCGCTCCCTTGGCGTTGCTCGTCGACGAGGAACCGCTCGGTGAGTGACCGGTACTGGACTTTCCAGCATCCCACTGACGACGAGCGTCAGCTTCACCAACGCGCGCCCACGCCTCCTGGACGGCGTGAAACCGCGCAGGGTCGCCACCGGTATCGGGGTGCGTTTGTCGCAGCAATCGGCGATACGCCTGTCGCAGTTCTTTGTCGCTCGCGTCAGGTGAAACCCCGAGAACCTCGTACGGAGTCGATGCGGCTGGGCTTGTCGACATCAGTTGGCACGAACCGAGGGAATGTCGCAGGTCGAGTTCGCCATGCCATGACGGCGCGCATTCATTGCGTCCAACTTTGCCGCTCCTTAGTTGTGTCGAATGACAACAAGGGGCTGCGGTTCGGAAGTGCCCTCCCACGTTCCCGTGAGAGTTTCTGCGGTGCGGTAGGAGACAGAGCTTGAACCGGAAGTCTGGATCGTCTCGCCGCTCATCACTCGCTTGACACACACCTGCATGGCACTGGTGTCAATCAAGGTCAATTCGCCGTCTTGGCGCACTTCCAGCTCACCAACCGTGGGAAGACTGATCGCATCGTTGCCGCTTCCGGACCCGGATACACGTGCGTTCGGCTCACGGTCGACGCGCTTTCCGTCGATCTCTACATAGAGTTCGGCCTGATGTCCCCCGTTGATGGTCGCGGTCGCGACCGTCTGAAGGTACACCGGGTCGCCGACAGCGTCATACACCCATCGAGAACCGAGAACCGAGTGTTCCATGGTTCCCATCAGAAACTCTTCGGCTCCTTCGAGCGGGGCGCCACGGTAGGTAACTGGAACTTGAAGAACCGGACCCGTGCCAGCGCGGACAAGAAGTGTCTCCACACCGACTTCGCCCGCCGGGTCATCGAAGCGAAATGCGCCAACGCTGCTAAGCGCTGCACCCTCCTCGCCGATAAACCATGACTGGGCTGGTACCCAGCCGCCGAGAAGTTCAATTTTTGACGGCCGCAACTCGGCCTGATGCAGTAAAGCCATTACGGCAGCTTACCGGCCTTAGGACATAATGACTGGGATGGACAAGGCCTCACGCAAACCCCGCTCACGCACGCGCCGCACACTCAAACGAGTAGGAATTGCTGTTGCGATCGTTGTCGTTCTCGCGGTTGCCGGGTTGCTTGTGTGGGCGAATGTTGGAGTAATGCAGGCAGAAGCCCAACCGCTCGACAGTGTCTTAGACAATTCGCAGATCTCCGTGACCGACACAGCCGATGCCATCATCCTGCAACCCACAGGAAATGACTCGGGAATCGGACTCGTCTTCATCCCGGGCGCGAAAGTAGACGCTCAGGCGTATCTCAACAAATTGTCCGGCGTTGTGCAGGAATCCAGCGTCACCGTGGTCATCACAAAGCCCATCCTGAATCTTGCCTTCTTCGATCAGCGTCCGCTCACGACGTTTACTGACCACGCGCCATCGGTCACGAGCTGGTACGTAGGCGGGCATTCCCTCGGCGGGGTGCGCGCGTGTCAATATGCAGCTCAACCGGATGTTGCCGGGCTGATCCTCTTTGGCAGCTATTGCGCAAATGATCTTTCCGACAGTGACATCAAAGTACTCAGCATCACCGCAAGCAATGACGGCCTCAGTACTCCGCAAAAAGTCGCCGATGCCGCATCGTTGCTGCCTGCGGATACGGTGAATGATCAGATCGCCGGCGCAAACCACGCAAGCTTCGGCGACTATGGGGTCCAAGCCGGTGACGGCGAGTCAACCGTGTCGAGCGCCACGGTGCGGCTCCAGCTCACCGACGAGATCGGCGTATTCCTCGGTCTCGACGACTAGCACTGCGTTCTCTTCAGCGAGCCGCGAGGCTTCTGGAAGGAAACAGGCCGCGCAATGCTACGGTGAGCCCAAACCACCATGACCGAGGGAACATCATGATTTCACGCACCCAGGCCACGCTTGCTGCTGCATTTTTGAGCTGCGCCTTGGCGCTGACAGGCTGTGCCGCGGAAGTCCCTTCGAGCGCGGGTGATCCGCCGAGCACACCCGATCAGTCGAGTGATCCGGCCAGCCCGGAGGAAACAGAGAGCGTTCCGGTGACCCAGGAGGAATCCTGTGATTGGGATACCGCAAGACTGGACTCTGGTTCCGCCGACGCCCCCAGCGCTGCAGGAGACGATTTTGAGACCGCGATCATCGGGGCGTGGCAACACACCCACATTGATTCGGGAGCTGGCTACGAGCCAGTGAAGCCAACAACAGACATCCGCTACGTCTTTCCGTCAACCACCACCATGCTGTATTGCCAAGACGCGAAAGGTGCGACCTCGCAAGCTGAGCGGAAGGTCACGGTGTCGCTCGACGGCGTCGAAATTATCGTGCCAGCGCCCGCCACCGGGTATGCCGCTGTCGCGTGGGACGGTGACACCATGGTGTGGGAGAACCACCGAGATGGTTCGCTCTACCTTTTGAAGCGCAGGTAGCGTTTAGCCCTACGCGGACTCGCTCTCACGGTGCGGAAGCTTCCAATTTGGCCGCACGTAGTGGCAGGTGTATCCGTTCGGGTTCTTCAGGAGGTAGTCCTGGTGCTCTTCTTCTGCTTCCCAGAAATCGCCCGCCGCGGTCACCTCGGTCACAACCTTGCCAGGCCACAAGCCTGACGCGTCAACATCAGCGATGGTCTCCACAGCGACTCGCTTTTGTTCGTCGCTTGTGTAGAAGATTGCGGACCGATAGCTGGAACCAATGTCGTTTCCCTGGCGGTCTTTCGTGGAAGGGTCATGAATCTGGAAAAAGAGTTCGAGGATGTCCCGGTATGTGATCACGGACGGATCAAACACAATCTCGACGGCCTCAGCGTGATTGCCGTGGTTGCGGTACGTAGCGTTGGGGGTTTCCCCACCCGAATACCCGACACGTGTGGAAATCACGCCGGGTCGAACCCTCAGAAGCTCTTGAGCTCCCCAAAAGCATCCGCCAGCTAGAATTGCGGTTTCCGTTAACTGAGCCATAATTTTTCTCCTTGCGAACCGAATGCGGTGCTGCGAATTGAGCCCAGGCTTGGTGTCGACACTAAAGAGAACACGCTCGGGCGCGCAACTGTTCCCGTCACAGTATTACCAACTGACATTTGCGATTGCTGCAAAGCTCACGAGTTGCTGAACTCGGTGACCACAATCTTTCCGTCACCGTGCCCGGACATACTTGCCTCATAAGCTGCAGCGAGATCCTGCATTGGAAACGTACTCCCCACATCGACGGTGAGGCTTCCGTTCTCCACCATTGCTGTCAGTCGATCGAGGTCGATCGCGCTCGGGCGAACCCAAATGTAGTGTCCGCCGTGTTGCATCACTGTTCGGTCGGCAATGGAGGCGTGAGTTCCGCCGTCCCTCAGCACGGCGAGGGTCACGTCGAGAACTCCTCCAACGAAGTCCGCAACCGCGTCTACGCCCTCGGGCACGAGATTCGTCAGCCTCTCGGCGAGACCGTCGCCGTACGCGATGGGCTCTGCGCCCAATTCGCGCAACCGTGCGTGATTTCGCTCTGATGCGGTCGCAATGACACGAACGCCGCGATGTACGGCAATTTGGACGCCCGCCCGGCCCACACCTCCGGCCCCATTGTGGATCAACAGCGTGCTCCCCTTTTTCAACTCGAGAGCGTCAAGTGAGCGCAGTGCGGTCAGGCCAACAAGCGGTAGCCCTGCGGCCTGTGTCCAGGTCAGTGCCCTGGGTTTGCGCGCCACAATCGCAACCGGCAAAACGACGAATTCTGCGCTCGAACCGCCATGAACTGTGTCGCGGCGGCCATAGGAGTACACCTCGTCGCCAACCTGAAACTCCGGTACGTCGAAGCCGACCGCTTCCACCACTCCGGCAACATCCCACCCGGGTATGACAGGGAATGTGATGTCCATCAGACCATCCAGCCCGCCGGACATGATTTTCCAGTCCACCGGGTTCACGCCCGCTGCCTTCACTCTGATCAGCACGGAACCGGGACCAACCTTGGGCATCGGCACGGTGCTGCGTTCGAGAACCTCAAGCCCCCCGTAGCTGGAGTACGTCATTGCGTTCATGGTCTCGGTGACAGTCACGGTGAGTGGAACTCCTGTTCTTCATGAATCACGATCAACAAAGGTTCGTTAACTTTAGGCTTCGCGCGCCGTTGCGGACGCGCAGATTCCCCTAGTACAGGAAGATTGCCAGCCAGTCGCGATTGTGAGCGTGCACGAGGGCAAGGAACAAGACAAGGTCAAAAAGGAGGTGCACGCTCACGACATAGCTGAAGGATTTCGTAAGGGTGAACGTGTAGCCCTGAAGGAGCGCAAACGGAAAGGTCAGTAACGGGCCCCATCCGGTGTAGCCAATTTCCCACAAGAAGGAACTGAAGATCACGGCCTGCAAGAGGTTTGCGAGCCAGTTCGGAAAATGTTGACGCAACAACGTGTACGTGGTGCAAATAAAGAACAACTCATCCCAGATCCCCACCGAATTCACGCCGATAAATAAGCGCCAAAATACGGATGGGTCTCCGGAGGCATCTGGCCAGTTGAGATACGCGCCAGAACCGATCAAGTACACGGGCAGGATGAAATACCCCAGCAGCACCACACCGGGAAGGTAGAGCTTCGCAGGCAGCGACCATGGTTTGCCGGTGCGCATCGGAAATCGGATGATGCGCTCTCGGAACACGAACCGCCCGATGAGCCACGGTACGGCCACGGCGAGCGCGAGAGCTGCCCCCATCACTGCCATGTGGCCGAGACTCAGGTCGGCGTTCAGCGGCACGAGACTGATGATGACGAGGCCAGAAACAATAAGCGCGAGATGGCGCAATAGAGTGCGATCGACGAATGCGGCAATCACGAGAGCGGCCGCGAGGGTTCCGTATCCCGCGAGGTTCTGCCCTAGCCCAAACATCAGAACACCGGATGCTGACACGAGCGCGGCAGAGACTAGTTTGCCCGGGTGGATTCTCAGTGATGGCGTGTCAGTTCTGGCAGCGGTCGTCATCGGTCAAGCATTGCAGACCGCGCGTGCCGGGTGTCGACTTACTGAGCTTAAGCGTCGTGTGAAAGCAACCGAACCCGATAGCCCGAGCTGAAAATTCCCTTCGGAGGCATGGCTCCCGCCCGTTCGTAGGTTTGTTTGGGAATTCCGATGTCGGCCAACCAAAGGTCACCGACGGCGTCAGAGTCCAACCCGGTCTTGGGGAGAGCCAAGGTCATGGTTGTGGATGCTGTGACGTGAGCACCTGGCGCGATCCCGGTTGTCGCATTCACGCCGGACGGGACATCCAACGAAAGGATCGGTGCGCATTGTTGCGCCATCCATTGGATCAGGTCCGCTGCCTCTCCTGTCGGTGTGCTGGTGAGGCTGTATCCGAGCACCGCATCAATAACCAGACCCGCAGGAGAATCAGCGAGCTCACTCCGTTCGCCAAGTCGACCGTCGGCGGCACGATACAGTTCGAGCTGCTTTTCGGGGACCTCGCGCAATCTGGTGATGTTGGTCAGGACAAGAGTGACGTTCGCACCGTGATTTGCGAGGTGGCGCGCAGCGCAAATTCCGCCACCGCCATTTCCGCCCGTTCCGGCCAGAACCACAATGGGGATAGCCGTCCAGTCCGACGTCGTGTGCGCCCCCGAACCTGCCACAAGTTCGATGGCCAATTCGGCAAGGTTTCGTCCGGCGTTCTCCATCATTTGATAAAGGTTTGGGCCAAGTTCCTCCGTTGCCACGCGGTCAATTTCACGCATGTGTTCGGCGGTAATAGCAGGTACCTCGACACCGTCACGGGTGTAAAACGTTGACACTGTCATCGTGGTCTGTCTACGCACACAGGGTCACGAAGCGGTTGATCCGGCGGGCGGACGCGTCGCCAACACCACAATGTCGTGGAAAAACTCGTTGTGGGGCCCGGGCGACGACTTCCGTTCGCGCGACTCGGCGACCGTGACCTGAAGCTGTTCGTCCTTAATCGCTTCGAGTACATCGTCTGTTGCGAACATCAGTTCTTTCAAATGACCGCGATGAAAGGAGTTTTCGTCGTGATCCGAGGCGTCGTGGCCAACCACGAGCAGGGAGCCGCCCGGCGCAACGGCCGCCGCAAGTGCACGCAACACCTTCGCGAGGATGGGTGGTGGCAGGTGCATGAATTGAGACGACACCAAATCGAATGATTGCGGCGCCGGTGACCACGTGGTGATGTCGTGCTGCTGCCAGTCGATGCGGGCGGCGGCATCCGAATCAACGGACTCTGCCCGGGCGCGGGCTTTGTTTAGGGCGTTCGTGGCGATGTCGACGCCGGTGACGTGCCATCCCTGCTGTGCAAGCCAAAGGGCATCTGCACCCTCACCACTCCCGATGTCAAGAGCACGACCCGGCGTGAGCGGCGTGGCCTCGGCCACGAGTACAGGGTTCGGGTTTCCACTCCAGGCGAGCTCGGACGCGCCATAGCGGTCTTCCCAATATCCACGATCAAATGGGTGTTCTCCGGCGCTCACGAGCGCTCCTGCATTTGCATGTCTCACACGCTACCAACCAGTGGGGCCACGCTGAGTGCGGCGATTCAGGCCGTCAAGCACGCACTTCGCCTAGAATTGGGGTGGCGACATGGTGTCGGGGGGCGTAATGCGTGCACGAGTCAGATCTGGGGTAGGTCCTCGCCCGCTGGCGTTTGCTGTCATTGCGGCGCTGGCTGGGGCGCTAGTAGTTGCCCCCATCGCGACGCCGAGCGCAACGGCGGCGAATCCGCCTCTCACCGGATCTGTCGTTGTCGATGAGAGTTTCACTGGCGCCACCCTCACTGACCCTGCGTGGGTTGGTCTTGGCTCTACGTGCCTCACAGGTGCCGCGCCTGGTTCCACACCGAGCCCCACAGTTAACAATTGCGATTCCGCCCAGGATGGACCAGTTCCGACTATCGGGGCAAGCCCCGACGGATATTTGCAGCTCACCGACACGTCCCGCTACGCAAGTGGAACTCTTCTCTACAACCGCGCGCTCACCGCCTCAGCCGGAATCTCGATCGAATTTGAGCAGTACCAGTACGGCGGAAATGGCGCAGACGGCATCGGGTTCTTTATTGTCGACGGTTCAACCAACCTCACCCAGAGCGGTGGTGTCGGCGGCAGCCTTGGCTACGCCCAGCGCTACAGCACTGACGGCATCCTCGGAGGCTATATCGGTGTAGGGCTCGACACTTTTGGAAACTTCTACGGCGACGGAGAAAACAAGGGAGCAAACTGCCCGGTCGGGCAACGCTCCCCCAGCACAAGGACCGGATCCGTAGCTCCCAATGTTGTGACGCTGCGCGGTCCCGGTAGCGGAACAAACGGATACTGCTACCAGGCATCAACAACCGACCCATCAAGCAACCCGGATAAGCCGACCTCAACCCTGGCCGGAACGCTGCGCGCCCCCAGCGGGACGACCAACCCGACGAATGCCAAACGGCTCGTCAACGTCCAAATCACCCCAGGTGCCAGCCCTCGCGTCATTGTTCAGATCAATTTTGGTTCCGGTTGGGACGAGGTCCTGAATGAACCTGCGCCAGCAAACATGCCCAGCACTGTCAAATTCGGTTTTGCGGGTTCAACGGGTGGGGTCACCGACGTTCACTTGCTACGCAACGTCGTCGTGAGGACCATTCTTCCGCTAGCGAGTCTTCAGATATCCAAGCAGGTCGACCGCGAAGCTGCCCCGCTGCCCGCCGTGATCACCGCAGGCACAGAGATCCACTATCAGTTCGTGGTCACCAACGCTGGCGTGGGAATGGTGCATTCGCTGACAGTTGTTGACCCGATGGTCTCCGGGGTCACCTGCGCCGCAACCACGCTGTATCCGGCACCCGACCCCCGCGCGTCGACGGTCTGTCGCGGCGTCCACAGTGTCACCCCGACCGAAGCCGCAAACGGAGTGGTGACCAACAGTGCATTCGCGACGGGATTGGACCCCGCCAATGCGCCGATCACCTCTGTCCCCGACACAGTCACCGTGCCGTTGCTTTCGCAACTGACACTCGCCAAGGCGGTCACCACCGCACCACCGTATGTCGTCGGTCAATCAGTAAGTTACAGCTACACCGTGACGAATACGGGTGGCTCAACCGTGACCAATATCGTGGTCTCAGATAATCGCGCTGCCGGTAACAAAGTGATTTGCGACCGAACGACCCTAGGGCCCACCGAAATCGCCCACTGCACGTTGACGACCACTGTGCGTGCCGACTATCTCTCGGCCGGCGGGAGCCTTCTCAACACGGCGCAGGCCTCCGGGGTGACAACACTTGGTCAATCGGTCACGTCCCTGCAGGCACAGGCCAGCATCCAAGTGGGAACGGATATTCAGGTCACTAAAACCGTCAGCAATGCGTCTCCGTTGGTTGGCCAAAATGTGACCTTCGTAGTTACCGCGACAAATGTCACGCTCAATTCCTCTGCCACCGGCATTGTGATCAACGACCTGCTTCCAACCGGCATGACTCTCGTCTCCGCGACGCCCACGGTGGGCGCTTATACCTCGGCTACCGGAAACTGGACAATTCCAAACTTGCCGCATTCTTCGCCGCCCGCCACTCTGACGGTGGTGGCGCAGGCCGTCACGGCACGGGTCATCACGAATGCCGCGACGTTACTTTCCGTGGATCAACCCGATACAAACCCGGCAAACAACACCGCGTCGGTAAGCCTGAACCCCATTGTCCCGACCACAGATATCGCGGTGAACATCTTCGTCGATTCGCCGTCGATTCGCGTGGGAGGTACGGCTACTTTCACGATCTCGGCCACCAACAACGGCCCGCAACCCGCGACCGGGGTAAGCGTCACGAATACGCTTCCCAGCAGACTGCAGTTTGTCTCAACATCCGGGTATGGAACCTACACAGCAGCGACAAGCATTTGGGATGTGGGCAATCTCGCTGTAGGCCAAACAGTGTCGGTCACCGTCGAGGTGAAAGCAACCGCTGTTGGCTCGTTCCAGAACACCGCCGGGCTGGCCACCGTCTCGCCGCAGGATGTCAACCAGTCCAACGACCTCGACAGTGCGAACCTCACCGTCACCGCTGCGGTAGCCGATCTGCAATTGGTGAAATCCATTGTGTCCGGCACTGAAAACGTGCACGTCGGCGACTATGTCACGTATGTCGTCACGGTCACGAATGCCGGCCCTGACACGGTTCCGGATGTCGTCGTCGCGGAAACCCATGTCGCTGGTCTCACGATTCAGACTCAAGATTTCATTGCGGGCAACCCCTCTCAAGGCTCAGTCAATCCGACTGACCTGTTGTGGAGCGTTGGATTGTTGGCGCCGGGAGATTCAGCGACGATTGCCGTCCGCGTCAAGGTGGACACCCCCGGAACCAAGGTCAACGTGGCTACCGTAAGTTCGGCCACTGTGAATGACCCTGATCAAAGCAACAACACCGATATTGCCTCCCTCAGCACGGGCCCTGCCGAACTCGACCTCGCCGTTACGAAGACACTGGCTGGGGCGGCGCAAGTGACGGTAGGAGATCCCGTGACGTTCGTCGTCACGGTGCGAAACAATGGTGCGACAGAAGCGACCGATGTCGAACTCTTCGACCCGCTTCCCGCTGGGCTCAATGTCACCTCGGTGGTTCCGTTGGACGGAGTCTATGATTCCGTTTCCGGGATTTGGTCGCTCCCCTCCCTCCCCGCCGGCGACAGTTCGACGCTGACAATTACCGCAACGACGGTTGACGCACGGTTGATCACCAACACGGCATCGGTCCAGTCGCTCACACAGTCCGACACGAACTCGACCAACGACTCGGCTAGCGCTTCGGTGGATGTTGTCACGCGAGCAGACTTGGGCATCACCAAAACAGTGTCGTCACCGATTGCCCAGCCTGGCGAGACGGTGACCTACACCGTGATTGTGACCAACAACGGCCCGAATACCGCCGAGAATGTTCAGGCCGTTGACCCGATCAAAATTGACGCCATCATCACGGGCAGCACGATCTCTCACGGCAGTTTTGACGTGGCAACCCGTGTGTGGGATATCGGAACGTTGACGCTTCACGAATCTGCCACGCTGACGGTGAGCGTGGAGATTACGCGAACCGGAACGTTCCTGAACACTGTTGTCATTTCCCAGAGCAGCGTCCCTGACCCGGACCTTGCCAACAATCGCGCGCAGGCCGCCATCGAAATCCCTTCGGCGGACCTGAACGTCGCCATCGCGGCGAATGACACATCCCCGAGTGTTGGCCAACAGGTGACCATTACAATTTCCGCAAACAATCGTGGACCAGATCCGACAACGTCGGCGCTGGTGGCTGCTCTGCTCCCTGCCGGACTGAGTTACGTCGGCAGCGTGGCGTCCGCGGGCTCGTACGACGAAACTACCGGCGTCTGGAATGTCGGCGTTCTCGACGTCAACGAGCCAGCCGAAACACTCATCATTACCGCAACAGTCACCGGATCAGGCTCCGCTGCTACCGCTGCCCAGATCAGCTCAACGTTTCCCTTCGATCCGGAGCAGTCCAACAACAGCGCATCAGTGAACTTTGCGGTTGCTGGCGGCGGGTTGCTCTCGTCTACGGGAACGACAGCGCTTCCCCCGTTGATCATTTCAGTTCTCCTGCTTGCCCTTGGGGTTGTGCTGCTGCGCCGGAGTCGGCGACCCAGTCTTCTCACGTAGCGAGCCGCGACTTGCGCGTTTGACCGAGTGCGAAATCCGCTAGGTAAGTATCGGGACGGACCCGGTAGCCGGAAACGCGTGGTCCGATCCCAGCTCCATCACATCGGCCAGCTGGCCGGCCAAAATGATCGGCATCGATGCGGTTGCGTGACCGATTGGCATGGGTTCATCTGCCGTGATGATCGGTATCGATCGCGTGGCGAGGGGCAACGTGCGACCGCGCCGCACGATCACGATGGTCGCGATGGCGAGGGGCACTGCGAGGATGCTTGGGGCGCTCACCCACAGTGAAAGGGTGACCACACCGTAGGCACCCCAGAGCAGATAACAGACCACGAGAAGCCACTGCGTTGCCTCGGAGATTCCCGTCAACCGAAGTGGGTCGTTGCGGTTCTGCCAGGTGGTGCGGGCTTGCGGAAGCCACATGAGAATGGAGAATCCGGTCGCCACAAATCCGAGCGCATTCACGAGAACAATACTGATGTCCATACCGGTGGTTCTGTTTCTCTTACGGCCCGCAGGATGATCCAGTTCGGGCGGCATGTGGCGAGGGCATCAACGATGTCACACACATCATAAGCATGAAAGTTCCTCGCCGTCACGCATGTCGTGGCACCTGGGTACCACTACCTCTACTTAAGTCTGTCCGCTCGGAGGATTCGGGTGAGGCCACCAGGTTCCTAGTGTGGAATACATGATCGAAATACAAGGACTTACCAAGAAATACGGCGACAAAACTGCCGTCGATAACATCACGGCCACTATCCGGCCAGGGATCGTCACTGGCTTCCTCGGCCCCAACGGCGCAGGCAAGTCCACGACGATGCGCGCAATCATTGGACTTGATCGGCCTACTTCCGGAACCGTCACCGTGAACGGTAAGAAGTACTCCGACCACCGCGACCCGATGCACGAAGTCGGCGCACTGCTTGATGCCAAAGCAATCCACACGGGACGCACCGCCTACAATCATTTGCTCGCTATGGCCGCCACCCACGGCATCGGAAAAGCGCGCGTTCGCGAAGTGATTTCGATGACCGGGTTGGAGTCCGTCGCAAAGAAACGCGTCGGTGGCTTCTCGCTCGGCATGGGCCAACGCCTCGGCATTGCCGCGGCGCTACTTGGCGATCCACAAACGCTAATTCTTGACGAGCCGGTCAACGGCCTCGACCCTGAGGGTGTGATGTGGGTGCGTCAACTCACCAGGCACCTGGCTTCGGAAGGGCGCACCGTGTTTCTTTCCTCGCACTTGATGAGCGAAATGGCGCAAACGGCTGACCAGCTTGTCGTCCTCGGCCGTGGCCGCATCATTGCGGATGCCCCGATGCACGAGATCCTTGCCCTCGCTACGGGCACCGCGGTGAATGTGCGCACACCTCAGGCCGCTGAGCTAGCAAATCGTATTGCCGGCGACAACATCACGGTGACCAGTTCCGAAAGCGGACTGCTCAAGGTTGTGGGGTTGGCATCCGCGCAGATCGGCGAGGCCGCCGCACAAGCCGGCATTGTGTTGCACGAACTCACCCCCGTGGAGGCGTCCCTCGAAGAGGCCTACCTCGAACTCACCCACGACGATGTCGAATACCACTCGGAGGTTTCCCGATGACCGCCACAGCTCTTCATGCCCCAGCAGCCCCACCAAGTCACCGGCGGTTGAGTGTGAACTTCCCGCGAGTTGTTCATTCGGAATGGATCAAGCTACGCACTTTGCGTTCCACTGTGTGGTCCTTCGCGCTCATCGTGTTGCTCTCTTTGGGTTTCGGCCTATTGTTGGCTGCCACATTTGACACCTCGAACGGACCGCCGCTCGATCCCGCTTCCGGGAATTCTTTGGCCGTCACCGTGGCAACCCTCGGCGTGAACTTCACGCAACTGGTTGCGGCAGTTCTCGGTGTTCTCATCATCAGTGGCGAGTACACAACCGGGATGATCCGCTCCACTTTTGCGGCGGTTCCCAAGCGATTGCCGGCGTTCTTTGCGAAAGCATTGGTTTTGGCAGTATCCACGTTCGTGGTTGGCCTTATCGCGATTGTCGCCACGGCCGTCGTGACCGCGCCTATCCTGTCCAGCAAAGGAATTGAGGCTGATCTTCTCAACGGCGAAGTGATGTCCGCTCTCGTCGGTGGCGCGGGATACCTCACGCTCATCGCCCTGCTCGCTTTCGCGTTTGGTGCAATCTTGCGCAGCAGCTCCGGAGGCATTGCGAGTGCTATTGGACTAATTCTGGTGATTCCGCCGGTGCTCTCGATTGTCTCGTCACTCACGCAAGCAACATGGATTCACAACATCTCCGTATTCCTGCCTTCGGAGGCTGGCGGTCTCATGTTCGCGATCGACGGTAGTGGGATCAGCGGTGGCCCGCCAGCGTTAGAAGCGTCCGCGGACCTCCTCACGCTCGACGCCACTCAGGGTTTCTTGGTCCTGGTGGCCTGGGTTGTGGTGCTCATCACCACCGCAGCGGTACTGGTAAAGCGCCGGGACGCGTAGAGTCCTCACCATGTCAGATTCGCTTCTCTCCCTCGCCCGCGCGAACACCGCGGCCGAGGGAGAGTTGCGTTTGCCAAGCCGCCCAGGCCGAATTCGGACGTTTTGGGCACGTCATCCATGGTTTGTCGATTCACTCATTGCGGTGCTGTATGGGATTCCCGCGATCATCGGCACCGCAATTGCCGGCACACTCTTCGCTTCCCCCACTGACGACCCGACGTTGGTGGTGCGCGGAATAGTGTTGGCCACCCTCTCCACGACAGCGGTGCTGCTTCGTCGCCGCATTCCCCTGGTCGCTCTTGGCCTGGCAACCGGTAGCGCTGCCCTCATGTTTTCGACCAGCAACTTTATATTATTCGGCGTGTGTTTGCTGCTCTACGCTGTGGCCATCTACCGTTCAAACCGTTCAGCCTGGATCGGACTCGCGATTTCCGGCACGGTCTTGTTCGCAAGCTCACTCATTCCGATCCCCGCGTCATTTGATGTGGTCTCGACCGGGCGCGAGGCAATCCCTTCCGCAGTGTTCTTGATCCTTGCAACGCTGATCGGTGTAAACGTGGGAAACAACAAACGCTATCTCGCGGCGCTCACCGATCGCGCCACGCAATTGGTTCGTGAGCGGGACCAGCAAGCGCTGTTGGCCACCGCTGCGGAGCGAGCCCGGATCGCGCGTGAAATGCACGACATCGTTTCGCACAGCCTTACTGTCATGGTGGCCCTCGCGGACGGATCCGCGGCCCTCGTCGAATCCGACCCTGCGCGGTCTGAAGTCGCTATGCGACGTTCCGCTGAAACCGGTCGCGAGGCCCTCACGGACATGCGGCGCATGCTGGGAGTGTTGAGCGACGACTCAGCAGACGACGATGGAACTCTGGCTCCGCAACCAGACTCAAGTGACGTCACTCAACTTATTGAGACGTTCCGTGAAGCCGGCCTGCCGATCCGCGTCACTGTTTCCGGGAGCGCCCCCCTCGACCATGGGCGGCAACTTGCCGTGTATCGGACGGTTCAAGAATCGCTCACCAATGCGCTTCGGTACGCGCCAGACGCCACCACAGTGGTGGTCAACATTCACTACTCCCCTGAGACAGTGGCCATCACGGTGACGGACAACGGACTGGGCGTCACTCCTGCTGGTCAGGGTGTTGGTCGCGGGCTTGTCGGTATCGGCGAAAGGGTTGCCCTCTATGGAGGGACCGTGGAGTCGGGCCCCCATGGTGACCAGGGTTGGCGAGTGCACGCCGAGTTCGCTGCGGTTGAGGGGAACGGCGCATGAGCGAAACGCCAACCGAATCAGAATTAGCGGTAAAAGCGGGTCCTATTCGCGTGCTCATCGTGGACGATCAGTCGCTCGTTCGCATGGGGTTTCGCATGGTGCTCGACGCGGAGCCTGATATCGAAGTCATTGGTGAGGCCGCCAACGGCGACAACGCCGTGAGCCTTGCCGAGCAGTTGCAACCCGACGTGGTCCTCATGGACGTGCGGATGCCGGTAGTCAACGGAATCGAGGCAACCAGTCAAATTATCGCGGCGAACCCGCACTGCCGGGTGATCATCCTCACGACCTTTGATCTCGACGAATACGCTTTTGGTGGTTTGCGTGCTGGCGCGAGCGGGTTTCTGCTCAAGGATGCTCGCCCCGCTGAGCTTCTGGACGCCATCCGTGCCGTAGTGAGCGGCGATGCCGTGGTTTCGGGCCGTGTTACCCGAAAGATGCTGGAACTGTTCGCCGGGCAATTACCGTCGGAAGCGTCGGACCAGAATGCAGGTGCGCCAGATCCGACGGCCTCACTGACCCCGCGCGAACGCGAAGTGCTACTCGCCATTGGCGAGGGCCTCACCAACAGCGAAGTGGCGGAGCGAATGTTTGTCTCCGAGTCAACCGTGAAAACCCATGTGGGGCGGGTCCTCGGAAAACTCGATCTTCGCGACCGAATCCAAGCGGTGATTTTCGTCTACGAGAACAACCTCGCGCCGCGTTAGTTAGCCTGCGCGCTGCGGCGTTCGCCGGTTCGACACATTCCCGATCCTGCACAATGAGTACCGCGACGAAGTGACGTGGAGTGCTCATGCGAATTGGAATCCTCGGTGCGGCAAAAATTGCGGGCACGTCGCTTGTGCGCCCAGCACGCAACGTCGGCGATGTGACGGTCGCGGCAATTGCCGCCCGCAACCCCGCGCGCGCATCCCGCTATGCGACTCGGCACGGGATCCCGGTCACATATTCCAGCTACGAGGAGCTGCTGGATGATTCGTCACTGGATGCGGTCTACATTCCGCTGCCCAATGCCCTCCACGGCCGCTGGATGGCACGCGCGCTCGAGTCCGGCAAACACGTCCTTTGCGAAAAGCCGTTCACCGCGAACGCGGATGAAGCGAGCGACATTGCCGCTCTCGCCGAGAAAACACGACTCGTGGTGATGGAAGCGTTCCACTATCGATACCACCCGCTGTCAGAGCGCATCTTGGACATTCTTGCTTCGAATGAGATCGGCGAGATTCGTTCGATCGACACCGTGTTCTGTGTGCCGATGCCGCCGAGCTCGCGCAACATCCGATGGAATTATGAACTCGGTGGCGGGTCGATGATGGATCTCGGGGCCTACGCGGCGCACATGGTGCGTACCTTTTCCGGCGAGGAGCCGGCCGTGGTCAGTGCTAAAGCCCGGGTGCACGATGTGACCATCGACCGCTACCTTCGCGCAGAGTTGGCGTTTCCGAGCGGCGCGAACGGTAGCATGACGGTTGCCATGTGGTCCTCAACGATCTTCTCGCTCCGGCTCGACATCGTTGGCCGTCGCGGTCGGATGCGCGTCAGCCGTCCACTCAGCCCCCAGTTTTTCGCGCGCATCGTGACGACGACCGATGCTGGCCGCCGCGTCGAACGCACCACCAGGCGACCGAGCTATGAGTTTCAGTTGGAGGCGTTTCGCGATGCGCTCGACGGTGGCCCGAATCTGACTCCCCCTGCGGACTCGGTAGCAACAATGACGCTCATCGATGCTGCGTACCGCGCGGCCGGTCTCCCGCTTCGCCTGCCTGCCTAGTTGAGGGGCGTGGCGGGTTAGCCGAGTTCGGCCTCAATACTTGCTACCGCGGTCGGGTCTGCGTCTTCCAGGAATGCGGCCAATCGCTCGACTTCATCTTCTTCACCAATTGCATCCGCTGCACGGTGCAGCGCATACAGGGCTTGAAGCACTCCCCTGTTCGCGTCATGCGACCACGGAATGGAACCGTGACCTTTCCACCCCGCGCGACGCAGCGCATCAAGCCCGCGGTGATATCCCACGCGAGCGAACGCATAGGACTCAATGACCTTGCCTTCACTGAACGCGTGGTTCGCGAGCAAAGCCCACGCACGAGGTGATGTTGGGTGGCCGATGACGACGTCGGCAGGATCCAAATCCGCGTTGGCGATCGAGGCAAGCACCTCAGGTTCTTCCGGCAGCAGGGTTGGGTCAGGGCCAAGCAGGTTTGTGGGCATGTCCCCAAGATAGCCCGTGCTCCCGGATGTTGCCGGCACGGGACCACGGGCAATGCTTCTAGCCTCGGGCCAGCGAGCTTTCTGAACAAACGGTCGACGCCCGACCACCTAAACTAGACGCGCATGTCACACTTTCTCGGTTTCGGCGAGTACTGTGTGACCGATCGGGCATTTCTTGATCCAGGCACCATGTCCGACCACCCGCCGCCAACAGATTGAGGGAACGCGCACATGCACATTACTGGGGACACCAAAATCTCGGACATCTTCGAAAATCACGGAGATATTTCCGAGGTGATGGTTGGGCTGGGAATGAAAGGAGTGGATGGAAACCGATTGCGCCGCTTCCTGGAAAAGAGGATCACCGTCAAGTGGGCTGCCAAGATTCATCAAGTTCAGCTGGACGAGTTTCTCGTCCTTATCAACAAGGCGATTTCGATCAAAGAATCCGAGTCGTCGAAGCAGTAGACAACACTTGTCTTTTCAGCGCTCGCGCAGGGATCTATGCTCGCGCTGTGAGAACACGCACGGCCACGAGACCCATAATTGCGCCATAGAAGAGGTGCCCCATGAGGGAAAACACGCTCGTCATGTCCAAATTCAGGACGGGCATTCCCAGCATCAGAGTCGTCGTCACAAAGGGACCGAGAACCCACCAGATGACGCCGTAAACCGACCCGACAAGGACCCCACTTCGGTACTCGGTGAGAAATCGGCTACCGAATGGCACGGTGAGCCCGAGCCCGAAAAGTACCGAAATCATGAGGTGCATCGCGAAACCAACGAACGGCGAGTGTGATCCAAAGATCGATGCGACCGCGACAAGCATTCCCATCATGGCCATGAGCGTGCCAAAAGCCATGCCTCCGGCAAGCCCGCCGAGCACACCGGCGGTGAATCGTCGACTGAGGGTTGTCGAGAGTGAAGTGCGGGCTCCAAAAAGCGATAGTTCGGGTGACATGGTTATAGACCTTTCATCAGCGGGATTTTCCTGATAAATGAAAGTTATTCGCACAGTGACGAGGAGTTCTGCGAGCTACCGCACACAATGAAAAGTCGAAAACGAGACGCTCAGCAGAGGTTTGCGACTTTCGTTGAGCTCACCATCGCCGGGTTTAGCTAGGAGGTCGAGCGAGTCCGGCCGAACACGCCCGCCCGAACGAGCAGGACGTGGAGTTGGCATCCGAGGCAGTAATCGAACACCGCGTTCAGGAACGCCGCGATAAACGCCAGCCCAGCGAAGATGACGAGGCCGAACGGCACTGCGATGAGTTGGAGCACGATCCCCACAGCGGTGATGACGAATCCGACACCCTGCGAGAACGTGGGTGGCCGCGGATCTTCGAGGTGGCTTGGTGTGCTCAGCCGAGGGCGAATCACGTGCTTGAAAATCAGACCATAAGGGTGACGCCCGATTCCGGCAAAGGCACCCCACGCAAAAAGCACAGCGATGGCACTGAACAGGATGAACGCGGGCTGGCTCGCTCGCTCGGCAACGGTAGCGGGCAGCGAATCCGCCCCGCCCAGCCCCAGGCCGATGACAGTGAGCAGCAGCACCGACGTGATGGCGGCACCGAAGCGCGGGCCGCGCGGGTCAATCCCGGTGAGTCCGGGGCTCCCGGCGCGATCCACTGTCGAGTTTACGAGCGGTGCTGGGTCAGGCGTAGGTGAGTCTTTCGTGGACATAGTTTTCGATGCCTTTGTTATCTCGACGAGATTGGAGGGGGAACCGGCTGTTAGACGAGCTCGAGACAGAGCATCCGTTCAAGTTCAGCTCGCACTTCACTGATTTTGGGAGCACCGCTGATGCGGGCCTGCAGAACACCGTCACCGTCGAGGATGAAAGTCGTGGGCGATTGCAACAGGTTGAACTGCTTCGCAAGCGCTGGCCTCGCCGTCACATCGATGTCGACGTGGACGACTTGTCCCGTTCCGTCGTCGAGCTCAAGGGCGAGACTGCTCAAGAGACTGTGCGTCGTCGCGCACGGTGCGCAGGCCACGGTGGAGAACTGCAGCAGCGTCACGCAGGAGCCAAAAGTCGGTGCATTCGGAATGGTCACGCGATTGCCGGAAATCGTGCCAGATTCCGTGACGCGAACGATGCGGCCATTCCGCGCCCGCCACACTAGCCCCAACACGGTTGCCAACAGCACTAAGCCGATCAACACGATGGCGGTTTCCAGAGTATTCACCTCTTCATCGTAAGTTTTGGTGCGTCGCCGCGGGGCTTTGTGACGTGGCGTTACGAACTAGTGCGGATTCGACCGAGGTTTGATAATCACCATCCGGTCGTGCCCGGCCCACCTTTGAACGGTCCAACGATCGAGGAGGTAATCCAGCCGCCGTAAAAGTCGCCCTCTTGGGAAGTCACGCGCTCTCCGTCGATCTCACAGGAGTCCATCTGCCCCGGGTACAGCGCGACGCGGGTGCTGAGCGCCTCGAATCCGCGGGTCGGCTCCGGGTACGTCCACGCGGCACGCGAGGCGACGGCTCCCCCGGCGACCACGTCGAAGTAGTGCGCCTGGCCCTTGAACTCGCAGAACGTGGTGCCCTTCACCGGCACGAGCACACCGGCCGCAAACGCGGAGATCGGCAGATAGTAGCCGGGCGGATGACTTGTCTCCAGCACGCGCACCGCGTCGGTGGTGTCGGCGATCACCTCGCCACCAAGCCGCACCACGACGCGTTCAGACATAAGTTCCACTCGAGGGGGTCGCGGGTAGTCCCAGACAGACTCTTGCCCTGGCTTGTGTTTGATCAGTTTCGACTTGATCGGTTTCGGGGTCATGCTCCCATCCTGCGTGGTGCGGCTGGGATACCGCCCAGACGTTTCCCTGCTGAAAAGTGAGAGGGTGGGGTCACCGCATTTCTGGCTAGATCGATTTCACCGAAAGCGTGCCCATGAAACTTTTCACCCCGCAGAAAAAGCGCACCACGATTCCGCGCACAGTGGCTCGACTGGTGCTCGGTGCGTTCCTGCTGTTCGCCGGGATCAGCCACCTCACAATCAGCCGCGAAGCGTTCCTTGCCCAAGTGCCCACGTGGTTGCCGCTCGACGGTGACTTCGTGGTGGTGGCATCCGGCATCGTGGAGATCATGTTGGGCGCGGCGCTGCTCGCCCTTGGCCGCTACCGGGTGCAACTCGGATGGATCGTGGCCGCGTTCTTCATCGCCATCTTCCCCGGAAACATTTCCCAGCTCGTCACCCAGACCGACTCGTTCGGCCTGAACACTGATCTCGCGCGGGCGATACGGCTGCTGTTCCAGCCGGCGCTCGTGATTTGGGCGCTGTGGTCAACGGGGGCTTGGATGGCTTGGCGGGAGTACCGCGCCGCACGCACGAAAGAGTAGCTCTAACTTGGTTCCGAGAGCTCACGCAGGCGAAGGACCGCGGCGGCACGGCTCGTGACCTGAAACACGCGAAAGATGCCTTCGAGGTGCTTCTTCACGGTCGACTCCGACATTCCGAGTTCCTGCGCAAGCTCATTGTTCGAACCTCCCGTGCGCGCCAGGGCGATCACTACTTCGGCTTGGCGAGGGGTCAGGCCAGCATCCATCAGCGCTTCGGCATCCGCTTCGGCGCCCTGTTGCTTTCGCAGCAACAGCACCGTTGGTCCCAGCCGCACGGGCTGCACGATGCAGTGCCACCGTTGCACTCCGATCGTCACCTCGTGTCGGGCTTCCTCGCCAGGCACCAAGTCCGTGTCGAGAATGATCGCGGCGAGACTGTCGGGGACTCGGGCACCCGCTTCCAGCACCGTCGACGACGACGCCTCCACCACGCCATCCGACCTCACCGAGACCACAACCCACGCGTACCGATCCATCTCTGCATTCACGAGGCGCGCGCGATCTCCGTCGAGCGCTGAGCGATGGTGCATGGCGAGATGCCCGCTCAGAGCATTCATGACGGCAACGTCTCGATCGCTGAACTCTCCCCCTGCTTCACTGCGATTCAGCGCGTACCCGACCACCACATCCGGCGGAGACGGAAGCTCAACCACCAGTTGAAAACGCACATTGAATGGCCCGTAAAAATGGCGGTAAAGGTCGGTGGAGGTGATCTCCGCACCGCCATCAACATCGCAGAACCGGATCGCTCCGAGCCCGCGCGTGGAGGTCGCCGCGGCGATCAGCGGGTGCTCGTGAAAGTACTTGTCGTAGTGAGGCTTAAGCCGGATTGCCAACTCAGTTTCGCGGTCGGGCACCATCACGTAGCGAAAGTCACGGGAGACCATCACCATGTCGTTGAAGGAGGCGCTGTCGCAGTCGACCAGCTCGCGCACAGCCTCGAGAACATCCGCGAACTCCAGAGGCGGATGCTGCGTGAGTCGCCCGGCCATGCGGAGGACCGCGTGCGCATCAGAATCGCTCAGCCCCATGGTTTGCCACACTACCGGCGCGTACGTCGAAAGACGTATTGCGGTAGCTCAGTGCAGATAGGCAACCTTATTTTCATGACACTGCCGAACCCGTCCTTGACCTCCGCTCCTCTATCTTGGGCGCGCAAAGCACAGGTCGCCGCAGTAGTTGTCGTCCTCGCGTCGACTCTCGCAGCGTGCTCTCCTGCCACCGAGAGTGAGCCAGGTGACTCGGGCGCACAGCCAGCCACCACGGCAGACGAGAGCACGGGCGACGAAGGTACCTCGGATGCGCCCGCCGCTGGTGGTTTCACCTCCGACGATGTTGGAAACGCGACGCTCCGCATTGACGGGGTCGAGTTTCCGGACTTCGCCGGGGACTGCGAGATCAGCCGCGGAAACGGAAAAGAAGACGTCGGTGACCTCAACACAGGAGACATCGTCACGATCATCGCTATCGACAACGTCACAGCGCACGAAGACCAATCAATGAACTACATCGCGCTCAACGAAGAAAGCTTTCGGTTTCGTGATCTCACAGGAGCAGCGGGCGTGGGCAACAACGCGGCCGGCGACATCACCACCTTGAAGGAACTGGGCCCGAGAACAGCAGACGGTAGCCGTGACATCGTTGAAGTGCGTTTTGCCGGAACGTTTGAGGATGGCACGGCAATTGAAGCGGACGTCGTCTGCGAGCTTCAAAACGCCTTTTAGTCCCGGCCTGCGTGAGGCCGCACGCTGGCCGACAGGGTCACAGGCAAACGAATGTGAACCAGAAATTTCTCGTTCTTTACGCCGCGCGACGTGAGTATTCTTGTTGCACATTGCTTCGCTCCACCTTTCGAAACGGGGCGTGACCGCAATCGAGGAAAGGGCTGCCAAATGTCGTTTCAGGCATATCTCGACACCATTGAAGACAAGACGGGCCTCACCCCGCGGCAACTCCTCGACATTGCGAAGTCCAAAGGATTCGACTCGCCCGATGTCAAGGCCGCGGTCATCCTCGAATGACTTAAGTACGATTACGAACTTGGGCGCGGCCATGGGATGGCGCTTGTCCACGTCATCAAAAAAGGCCCGCAGATCGACAGCAAACACGTCGGCTCCACTGGGGTGCACCGAGATGATTCTGAGATGCTCTGGCTTGATGGCAAAGCGAGCAAGCCGCGGTAGTTGCCGCCGCTAGACGACACACCCACGAGCTTCGTGGTGCGCCGCCGTACGTCGCGCCACCATCACCGCGTCCACACAAATGGCGTTGTCGAAGACACCGCTACGAGCCCGGCTCTTTCGAGGATCGGACGCGAGAAGTCGGTCGAATCGCTGTGAATTAGGGATTTTCCCATCCGGAGCGCTGAGCGAGCGCGTGCGGCAGTCAACGCCCGGTAGATCCCTTTCCCACGCCACTGGATGCGAGTTGCGCCGCCCCAAATTCCGGCAAAGTCAGAGTTCGGCACAGGGTCAAGGCGACCAGCGGCGATGATGTCACCGTGCGCCTCCGCAACCCACAATTCCATTCCGTCCGCCAGGGTGAGCCGGTGAAGTAACGCATCGGCCAACTCCGCATTGCCAGGGTCGCCGAAAACTTCGTCTTGCATCGCGCACATAGCGCGTACATCCGACTCGTTGGTGATCTGGCGCAGTGTCACGCCGTCGGGCAGAGGCACTTCGACCGCTAGCGCCTTTGCGTCCCCGATCACAATTGATTCTTGCTCCTCGCGGACAAAGCCGTTGTCCAGCAGTGCGTCAAACAAACCTTCTGCGCGATCATGGCCGCGCGTCTTCCACTCCACTCTGACGATCGTCTCGTCGTTCTGAAAATAGTTGAGAGCTTCCGAGACCAGTTGGCGAATCTCGGAAGCGGGAAGCGCACTGAGATCCCGATAGGTGATGAAGCCGTCGCCCCCTGCGTAGGTAACCAGCAGCAGCGGACCGTGGTGGGTGATACGCTCAGCCCCCGCAGTCTCCGCGTCCATGCGCAATTGGGCGTCATAGGCGGCAAGAAACCGCGCGACCACCGACGGATACGTGTTGTCCATGGCGATATTGTCCTACTGGCAACACGCCCTGAACAGACCCCGAACCTGAGACTTCCGTCTCCGCCGGGAACTAGTCGTCTGCCAGAAAAATGGAAAAGGACGGCCACAAGGCCGTCCTTTTCCATTTGTGGGGCTGACAGGATTTGTCCCCACTGCCTCCCCCAAAAGTCGCTTCGCAACGCCCGGGGCCCCTCGGCAGCGTGGGCCCACCTGCTCGCATGTGCAACGTCTCACGCCTACCGAAACAAAGAGTGGCCGCCCTAAAGGACGGCCACTCTTTGTTTTGTCGGGCTGACAGGATTTGAACCTGCGACCCCGTGACCCCCAGTCACGTGCGCTACCAAGCTGCGCCACAGCCCGTGGCATTTACCTCGAATAGCCTATCGCGAGACGGGGATGACAATGCGCACTCAAGAAGAGCATGATGGAAGAAAAGTGAAAGTGAGAAAAACGATGACAACAATGGTGTTGTCCGATGCGCTCGAATACGAGCACCGGAGGATAGACGGGGGCATCGAGGAATACTCTGCCGGGCTCAGCCACGGCGATACCGATCCCACCCCACTACTGCGAGCCATCAGCGGACTCCGCCGCCATATTTACCTCGAAGAAGAGTTCCTTTTCCCGCCACTCAAGAACACAGGTCTCAGCATGCCCATTTTCGTGATGCTGCGCGAGCACGGAGAGCTCTGGGATGCCATGGACAAGCTCGACGCGCTCCTGGCATCTGACTCTGACACCCAAACGTTGCAAAGCGCATGCCGCGAGCTGCTAGCCAAACTGGATAGTCACAACGGCAAAGAAGAACCGATCATCTACCCGAGGGCGGATGTCGAACTCGACTCAGAGGCATCCGCGCGCCTCAGCAACTTTCTCCGCGGTGGAACAATGCCTGAGAACTGGCGTTGCGAGAAGGCCACGGCGACTGCAGCGTAACCACGCCCTGCACGGCAGAATAGAAGAGATGAATGCTGGTACCGACAAACCCACGATCGGAGTTCTTGGCGCAGGAAAAGTAGGTTCTGTGCTGGCCCGGCTCGCCGTCGACGCCGGATACCCGGTGGTCATCGCTGGTTCGGGTGACGCGCGAAACATCGCGCCCATCATCGGCGACGACGGCAACAAGGCAATTGCAAGTACTGTGATGGATGCTGCGCGCACTGCAGAAGTCGTGATCCTCGCACTCCCCCTTGGTAAACACCCCACGCTTCCGGTGGACGCTTTGCGCGGAAAGCTCGTCATCGATGCGACCAACTACTGGTGGGAAACCGATGGCATCCGCGACGAATTCACGGACCCACGCACCTCGACAAGCGAGATCGTCCAGGCGTTCATTCCAGACTCGCGAATCGTGAAAGCCTTCAACCACATGGGCTATCACGACCTCGAAGACGAAACACGGCCCCGAGGCGCACCCGACCGCAAAGCAATTGCTATCGCCGGAGACGACCCCGCCGACGTGGCTGCAGTCGCAACCCTCGTCGATGCATTCGGGTTCGACCCGGTCAATGCCGGGCCGCTTGCCGAAGGCGTGCGAATGGAACCGAACACAGAACTGTTCGGTGCGGATGTCAACGCTGCCGAAGTCACAGCGATGCTTGAACGGTTTCCGCAATCAGCACGCGGGTTAGTCGTTGCGCGAGCGCGCTCCGCTCGCGTCGAGGACAGCGAATAGCTGCCCTTCGATACGACCCTTCGGGTCTCCTCAAGGAACTGCAACCTATCGCTTACGTCGCTCGCGCACTCGCATGTTCACTTGAATGGGCGAGCCCTGGAAGCCGTAGAGCTCCCGCAAGCGACGCGTGATGAAGCGGCGATACTGTGGGTCCAAGAAGCCGGTCGTGAACAACACAAACGTTGGTGGTCGACTCGACGCTTGAGTACCGAACAAGATGCGTGGTTGCTTACCGCCACGAACCGGATGCGGGTGCTCCGACGTCAGCTCAGCAAGCAACGCGTTGAACTTGCCGGTCGGGATTCGGGTGTCCCACGACTCCAGCGCCAACTCGATGGCGGGAACAAGCTTCTCTAAGTGACGCCCGGTCTTCGCTGAAATGTTCACGCGCGGAGCCCACGATACGTGCGCGAGATCCTGTTCGATCTCCCGCTCCAGGTAGCGACGGCGTTCCTCATCGAGCGTGTCCCACTTGTTGAACGCGAGAACCAACGCACGCCCACTCTCAAGCACCAGCTCGATGATGCGCACATCCTGCTCGCTGATCGGTTCGGAGACGTCGATCAGAACGACCGCGACCTCCGCCTTCTCCAACGCAGCGCTCGTGCGAAGTGACGCATAGAAATCTGCACCCTGGGCGAGGTTCATCCGGCGACGGATGCCAGCGGTGTCGACAAACGTCCACACCTTTCCGCCCAACTCAATTTGCTCGTCAACCGGGTCGCGTGTGGTGCCAGCCAACTCGTTGACAACAACACGCTCCTCCCCTGCCGCACGATTGAGCAACGACGACTTGCCCACGTTCGGTCGGCCCAACAGCGCAACGCGCCGCGGCCCACCCACTTGGTCCTTCGCCACTGCAGAAACCTCGGGAAGAACGGTGCGAACGTGATCGAGAAGATCCGCCACTCCCCGGCCGTGAACGGCAGAAACCGGCCACGGTTGGCCAAGCCCGAGACTCCACAGGCTTGCCGCCTCTGGTTCGTGTCGAATGTCATCCACCTTGTTTGCCACAAGAATGACGGGCTTCTTGGTCGCGCGCAGCATCCGCACAACGTGCTCGTCTGTTGCGGTCGGGCCGACCATCGCGTCCACGACGAACAGCACAGCATCGGCAAGATCAATAGCGATCTCCGCCTGAGCGGCAACTGCTGCGTGGATACCCTTGGCGTCGGGCTCCCACCCGCCGGTGTCGACGAGAGTGAAATGCCGATCGTTCCATTCCGCCCGGTAGTGCACACGGTCGCGGGTAACCCCTGGCGTATCCTGCACCACAGCTTCGCGGCGACCAAGAATACGGTTCACCAGCGCAGACTTGCCCACGTTCGGCCGGCCAACAATGGCCAGCACAGGCAACGCGGGAAGATACGTAATCGCATCCGGGTCGTCGGTAGCCGAGTCGAGAATTCCAAGATCCTCGTCATCAAGCTCATACTCGTCAAGGCCCACACGCAAAGCGCTGGAACGTTGGGCGGCGGTCTCATCATCCATCGCAGCCAGGCGGTCGGCGAGCTCCGGATTCAGCTCGGGGAATTCTTCGTCTTCTGGCACCCGTCAATCTTACGGGCTCAACCCCCGAACCCCCTGACCGTTTGCTAGCGCCGAATCAATTCGACAAGAGCATTGACCGTGGCCGGGAAATCAAGGTCGGTCGAATCCAACATCGCAACACCTTCGGCCGGTGTCATAAAGTCGACCACTTGCAGGTCCTTGGCATCGCGCTCGCTCAGTTGTTCACCCACCGACTGCGCGGAAGCCCCATCAATCTCGGCAGCACGACGCGCTTGGCGTGCGGCAGCGGATGCCGTCAACAGCACCCGTACCTTGGCATCGGGAGCCACCACTGTTGTGATGTCGCGTCCCTCGGTGATAATTCCCGGGCGCGTGCCGTGCGCGATGTGGTCACGGAACATTCCGGTCAAGTGCTCACGCACCACGGGCACACGAGCAACCGAGCTCACGACCGCCGATACCGACGGATCCCGAATTGAATCGGTGACGGTCTTCCCGCCAAGGCGCACGAAATAGTCGTCAGGGTCGACACCGATCTCGTAGTCAAAATCGTTCAGAAGCGAAACAACCGCATCCACGTTGTTCGGGTCAATCCCCTTCGTCACAGCGAGCAATGCGAACGCACGGTATGCAGCGCCGGTGTCCTGATATTCAAAACCAAGTTCGCGGGCGGCCGCGCGGCTCACACTGGACTTGCCACTGCCTGCCGGCCCATCCACCGCCACGGCGATGCGGGATTCTGCGTCACGCGGCGTGCTCATTTCCACGCCTCGGCTACTCGCCACCCGCGCGCCTCAAGTTCCGTCACGAGCTGCGCTTCGACCTCCGGCAGAACCGAAATCTCCGCGAGGCCCACGAGCGTCCCCGGCGAGTGTTCCAAGCGCAAGTCCTCCAGGTTGATTCCGGTGTCACCGATCTCGGCGAGCAGTCGCGCAAGCTGGCCGGGCTGGTCATCCACCATCACTACAAGATGGCTAAACCGACGATCCTGCCCGTGCTTCCCAGGCAACCGAGAGACCCCGGCATTCCCCGCAGCGAGAGCCTCGGCAATCGCTCGTTTCGCCCCCGGCGCGGTCGGCGCTTCCAACGTGGAAATGACGCCATCCAGGTCTGCGCGAAATGACTGCAGGATCTCAACCACAGTCGAACTGTTTGCCGCCAAAATCTGAATCCACAATTGCGGGTCACTCGAAGCAATTCGCGTGGTGTCACGAAGGCCCTGCCCGGTGAGCGATAGCGCCCGCTCAGTACCGCCTGAAAGCTGCTTCGCCAACAGCGACGCCACCACCTGCGGCACGTGCGAAACGAGCGCAACGCTCGCGTCATGCTCCTGCGCGGTCATCTGTACCGGTACCGCGTCCAGGTCAAGAATCAGATCCTCGATCACCCCGATCATGGCGGTGCTTTCGCCGTTTCCGGTCGCGATCACCCACGGCCTGCCCACAAACAGGTCTGCGCGCGCAGAAATAGCACCACCTCGCTCGCGGCCAGCCAGCGGATGCGAACCGATGTAATGACTCGTGTCGACCCCCGCAGCGCGCAACTCCGCCAACGGCAAGGTCTTTACACTGGCGACATCCGTGACAATCGCGTTCGGAAACGTGGCGAGCTCCTGCGCAACAACCGTTGCCGTCTGGTCTGGCGGAACCGCCACCACGATCAGCCCGGGTTCATCCGCGGCGTCGGACGCACGCCCCGCCCCGTAGTCGATGGCGAGCGACAAAGCACCAGGTGAAGCGTCGTGCACAATCGTGTCTACGCCCTGGGACCGCAGCGCCAAACCGATGCTCGCGCCAAGAAGGCCGGCGCCGACAATTCGAACCTGCCCACGAATGCGACTACCGTTCACGATGTTCGCCTTCCTGGTTCACGGTGACTGGGTTTGATTCGGCATCCGGGGCGGAGCCCTCTACTGAATCACGGGCAATAGCAAGCAATTGGCCGAGTTCCACTTTAGTGAGATCACGAATCTCACCGGGTGCAAGGTTGCCCAAGTGCAGTGGGCCGAACTGGCGACGAACAAGGTCAATCACCGGATGCCCGACCTCTTCGAGCATGCGTCGCACGATCCGGTTTCGCCCGGAGTGCAACGTCACTTCGATGATTGTTTCGTGTGCGCGAGCTTCCCCGACGATGCGCGCCTTATCCGCAGCAATGGGGCCATCTTCAAGGTCAACACCCTTGCGCAGCTTCGCAACGGTCTGCGGTGTGATGTGGCCTTTCGTCTTGGCCACATACGTTTTCATGACGCCAAACGATGGATGTGCGAGCACGTGAGCAAGGTCGCCATCGTTCGTGAGAATCAACAAACCGGTGGTTTGCGCATCGAGCCGACCAACGTTAAACAACCGCTCCTCAAACTCGGAAACAAAGCGGGAAAGGTCGGGTCGACCGCGCTCATCGCTCAGCGAACTGACCACCCCTTCTGGCTTGTTCAACATAAGGTAGCGGCGGGTGGTGTCGAGCTGGATGGGGGTGCCATCGACAGAAACCGCGTCCGTTTCCGCAACGCGGCGTCCCAACTCTGTGACCACCTCGCCGTTGACTTCGACGCGGCCGGCAGCAATCAAGTTCTCAGAAACGCGACGCGAGGCGACTCCCGCCGCTGCCATGAGTTTTTGCAGTCGCACGCCCTCTGGCGCAGCATCCGCGGCGTCTGGCTGGTTAGACGACTCCATCGAAACCCTCAGTTCCATCATCAAGCAGTGGTGAAATGCGCGGCAAGTCATCAACCGAATTGATTCCGAGCTGGCTCAACAAAACGTCTGTTGTTTCATAGTGAATAGCACCGGTCTCACTGTCGGTGTAAGCCTCAGTGATGAGTCCGCGCCCCACGAGCGTGCGCACGACCGAGTCAACATTCACCGCGCGAATCGACGCAATCTGACCCCGGCTGATCGGCTGCTTGTAGGCGATGACCGCGAGGGTTTCCAGCGCTGCCTGCGAGAGTTTCGTCGGGTTTTGAGTGAGCACAAAATCGCGCACAACTTCATCAAACTCACCGCGCACGTACATGCGCCAACCGCCGCCGACTTCGCGCAGTTCAAATCCACGCCGGATGCCGCTGCCGCTGCCGTCTGCCGAAACCCCGTCGTAGTCGGCCACAAGTCGCTCGATCGCCTTGCGCACCTCGCGCACCGGGGCGCTCAGCGCCGTGGCAAGGTTCACGACACTCAGTGGTTCGTCCGCCACCATAAGAATGGCTTCCAGGCCGCGATCCACATCGATAGCTTTCGCCGCGGGCTCGGAATCCATTGCCTCAGTTTCTGACACTGTTTCTGCGCTTTCGGTCATCAGTTTCCCCCGTAGTCGGCGCCCAATGACGCGAGGTTGGCATCCGACCAGTGTTCGGCCGTCCACCGGATGCTGAGTTCCCCGAGCGGTTCCAATTGCTCAAACGAAACCGCATCCGTTCGATACAGCTCCAGCACCGCAAGGAATCGGGCAATCACGACGCCCTTCTGATCTGCACCCGCAATGAGCTCGCGAAAAGTTACTGGGCCTCCGCGTCGCAACGTCGCAACAACAATTGCGGCCTGTTCGCGGATGCTCACGAGCGGCGCGTGCAAATGGTCGAGCCCCACCGTGGGTAGCTCTCGCGGCGCGAGGGCTAGAGCGGCAAGCGCGGCAAAGTCCTCGGCAGTGAGCGTCCACACAAGCTCCGGCGTGCGCGCGCGGTACTTCTCCTCCAGCCGCACCTGGCGGGCGTGCCGAACGGACTCAGCCTCAAACCCGGTGCTGAACCACGCGGACACTTCCTTGAACGCCCGGTACTGCAGGAGTCTGGCAAACAAGAGGTCGCGCGCTTCCAACAGAGCAACAGCTTCCGCATCGACGAGTTCGCCCTGCGGCAGCAGCCCGGCCACCTTCAAGTCCAGAAGAGTGGCCGCGACCACAAGAAATTCGCTTGCTTGATCGAGCTCATCCGGGCCACTCAAGCCGCCAAGATAGGAGATGAACTCATCGGTGACGGCGCTCAACGCAATCTCTGTGACGTCGAGCTCATGTTTCGCGATGAGGCTCAGCAGCAAGTCGAACGGGCCAGCGAAGTTGCCAAGATTAACCGAGAAACCGGTGGCGTCACCCGCCACCGCGTCGGTCATCACGATGTCCGGGGCCGCGGCGCTAGGCGACGGCACCACGGAAGATCAGCTCCCTGGCCAGCTGACGGTAGCTTTCTGCTGCCGCGTGTTCCGGCGCATACTCAGTGATCGGGGCGGCCGCAACACTCGCATCCGGGAACTTCACCGTGCGCGTAATCACGGTCTCGAACACGCGGTCACCGAAGGTCTCAACCACGCGCTCAAGAACCTCGCGCGAGTGCAAGGTGCGGGCGTCATACATGGTGGCAAGAATGCCGTCCAACTCAAGAGCCGGGTTCAGACGGTCGCGCACCTTGTCGATCGTTTCAACGAGGAGTGCAACTCCGCGCAGTGCAAAGTACTCGCACTCGAGCGGGATGAGCACACCGTGGCTTGCGGTCAAAGCATTCACCGTGAGGATGCCGAGCGAAGGCTGGCAGTCGATCAAAATCAAGTCGTAGTCGTTGGCGACCTTGCGCAGCACTCTGGCAAGAATCTGTTCCCGTGCCACCTCGTTCACCAAGTGAACTTCGGCCGCGGAGAGATCAATATTGGCGGGAATCACATCAAGATTTTTTGTCCCGGTGTGCTGGATGGCCTCCGAAGGATCCTTCAGCGTGCCAACAAGAAGATCGTAGATATTCGGGACATCGTGGGTCGGAACGCCAAGTCCAGCAGACAAGGCACCCTGCGGGTCAAAATCCACGCACAGTACTCGGCGACCGTACTCGGCCAAAGCGGCACCGAGGTTGATGGTGGACGTCGTCTTACCAACGCCACCCTTCTGGTTGCACAGGGCAATGATGCGCGCGGGGCCGTGTCCGTTGAGCGGCGCAGGCACCGGAAAAACGGTGGCCGGGCGGCCCGTTGGTCCGTCCGCGGGGAGGTCAATGCCCGCAAGTTCTGAGGCCGAATCATCCCGTTTACTGGTCACAAAGTCGAGTCTAACGGTCGCGCGCTGAGGGGCTACTCAGGCGCGCTCTGTGTGACATCCCGGCACCCATCGACCGAGATGGGCGTCGATGCCAACCTCGCAACCCCGATCAGAAATGGTCGACGCTTTAGTGCTCTTGCGCTCGGGGATGCGCAGAGGAATACATGTCGCGCAGGGTGTCCGCGGTGACCAGCGTGTAAATCTGAGTCGTTGCGACCGAGGAGTGACCAAGCAACTCCTGGACGACCCGAACATCCGCTCCGCCCTCCAACAAATGGGTGGCGAACGAATGCCGGAACGTGTGCGGTGACACGTCCAGTTCCAGCTTCGACTGGGCAGCCCTCGCCTTAATGATGAGCCACACGCTCTGCCGCGAAAGCCGGTTCCCGCGCACCCCAAGAAAAAGAGCGGGGGTGGCGCGACCGCTGGCCGAGAGCAGGGGCCGCGCGCGCACGAGATACGCGTCGAGGGCCGCCCTTGCGTAGCTTCCCAGCGGAACAATGCGTTGCTTACCTCCCTTCCCCAACAACCTCACAACATCCGCTGCGCCCTCACCTTGCGTGCTGATGATGTCATCCACGTTGAGATCAACAGCCTCGCTCACGCGTGCACCGGTCGCGTAGAGCAGCTCAAGCAACGCTTTATCGCGAAGCGAACTTTCGTCATCGCCATCGGTAGTTGCCAGCACAGCGACCATCTGACTCACGCTGATCGCTTTCGGCAACCTCCCAGCGAGCTTGGGCGGTTTCGACTCGAGCGCGGCATCCGTGGCGGCAAGTCCTTCTTCCACAAGGAATCGGTGAAAACCGCGCACCGACGACAGCATGCGCGCGGTGGAGGACGCGGAAAGCGGCGACTCGGTCCGACCACGAAGATCCTGAACAAACGCAGAAACATCTGCCTCTGTTGCCTCGTGCGTTAGCGTCACGCCTCGAACAGCGAGGAGCTCCAGATACGCTCCCAGGTCGCGGCGATAGGCCCCCACCGTATTATCGGAGAGCCCTCGCTCCACCGATACGTGGCGCAGATAGCGATCGAGTGCGCGGTCGAAAGGGATTCCTGTCGACAGGTTAGCGGCGGGCATGGGCGTTCAACACCGAGATCACCAGAATCGAATTGCGAAGACGACCAGCTAGTACGGCGGCGACAACATCATCGAAAGGGACCCACCGCAATTCGATGCCGGCTTCCTCGCCCGTCCGTACAAATTGTTGAGACGCAGCGGAAAGCGAACGCGCTCGATACACCCTGATCAGTTCAGAACTTCCGCCAGGCGAGCTAAAGAATTCGCAGAGCGGCGACCAGTCGTTTGCCTCAAAGTCGGTCTCTTCGGTCAGTTCTCGCTTTGCGGCCTCCAGCGGGTCCTCCCCCGCTACATCAAGCAAACCGGCCGGCAACTCCCAATCCCGGTAGCCGATCGGATGCCGGTACTGCTTGATCAACAGAATGCGGCCATCGGAATCTTCCGCCAGAACTCCCACGGCTCCAGGGTGTTGTTGGTACTCACGAACCAGGTTCTCCTCGCCCAAGGCAAAGTGATCCTGAACTACATCCCACACCGCACCGGAAAAGACTGTTTCGCGTTCGCGAACCTCGACCGGATACCTCTCGTCAGAGAGTGTCTCAGGCATCGTCCGATTCCGATTCGGCAACCTCAAAAAGCCGACTCGCTTTCTGGCGGTCAAGGGCAGCACTGATCAATCCGCGGAACAACGGGTGTGCGCGATTCGGCCGCGACCGAAGTTCCGGATGCGCCTGCGTTGCGACATAGAACGGGTGCACATCGCGGGGTAGCTCGATGTACTCGACGAGGTTGCGGTCAGGCGACATTCCAGAAAACACCAGACCCGCATCCGAAAGCTGGTCACGATACGCATTGTTGACCTCGTAGCGGTGACGGTGCCGTTCGGAAACCTGGGGTGCGTCATACAGTTCACGCACGATAGACCCCTCAGCGAGATCGGCTTGGTAGAGCCCAAGACGCATAGTGCCGCCAAGGTCACCGTCGGCGATGATGTCGACTTGCTCGGCCATGGTGGCGATCACCGGATTCACTGAATCTGGATCAAACTCAGACGAAGAGGCATCGGTGATACCCACGACATCGCGCGCGTACTCGATCACCATGCACTGCAAGCCGAGGCACAGTCCGAGAACCGGGATTCCGTTTTCGCGGGCGAACTTCAACGCGCCAAGTTTGCCTTCGATACCCCGAATTCCAAACCCGCCAGGTACACAAATACCGTCCAGGTCCGCGAGCGTTTTCGCGGCACCTTCCGCCGTTGCGCAATCATCCGAAGCGATCCACCGGATGTTTACCATCGTTTGATTCGCAAACCCTCCCGCACGCAACGCTTCAGTTACTGAAAGGTAGGCGTCGGGAAGATCAATGTACTTTCCGACAAGACCGATCGAAACATCAAACTTCGGCTCGTGGACTGCATGGAGAAGATCAGCCCACCCGGACCAATCAACCTCGTCTGCAGAAATACCAAAGTGCTCGATGATGTACGCGTCGAGACCTTGATTGTGCAAAATTTCGGGGATGTCGTAAATGCTCTGCGCATCAGGGCAATTGACGACCGCCTCAGGGTCGACGTCACACATGAGCGCAATCTTGCGGTTCATCGAGTCCGGTACGGGGCGATCGCTACGCAACACGATCGCATCCGGCTGGATACCGATCGAGCGCAGTGCAGCCACCGAGTGCTGGGTGGGTTTTGTTTTCTGTTCCCCCGCGGCCTGCAAATACGGGACAAGCGAAACATGAACAAAGAAGCAGTTCGCGCGGCCAATCTCGTGACGGACCTGGCGAGCAGCTTCGAGGAACGGCAGTGATTCGATGTCACCCACCGTGCCACCGATCTCGGTGATGATCACGTCGGGGCGCGGGTCGTCCTGGGACTGCAAACGCATCCGGCGTTTGATCTCGTCCGTGATGTGCGGGATGACCTGCACGGTGTCCCCGAGGTACTCACCTCGGCGCTCTTTCGCGATGACTTGCGAATAGATTTGGCCGGTCGTGACGTTGGCAGACTGGCTCAGGTTGATGTCGAGAAAGCGTTCGTAGTGACCGATATCGAGATCGGTCTCCGCGCCGTCATCGGTGACAAAGACTTCACCGTGTTGGAAGGGGTTCATGGTGCCCGGATCCACGTTCAGATAGGGATCGAGCTTCTGCATGACAACGCGTAGACCTCGCGCTGCAAGTAGATTACCGAGGCTAGCTGCTGTGAGCCCTTTACCCAGACTCGAGACAACACCCCCGGTGACGAAAATGTGCTTTGTTGTCTCCGCTGAATGATTGACCGCCACGGGGTTACAGCTTATCACCGGGAAGGCCAGCTTCAGCTGAATGAGCCGGCCGAGTTTTCACGCGAGGGAATGCGCAGTGTCGAGCAGCTCCTGCGCATGGGCAAGACCGCTCGCAGAGTCGGCAAGTCCCGAGAGCATTCGCGCGAGCTCCCCCGCACGCTCTTCGCCCTGCAATTGCTGCACACTACTTGCGGTGATCTCACCTTCGGTGCTCTTCACAACTCGCAAATGGTTCGTGGCGAAGGCGGCAACTTGAGGCAAATGTGTGACAACAATCACTTGCGCAGTTCGCGCTAATTGCGCGAGTCGCTTACCGATTTCGATTGCGGAGGCACCGCCAACACCAGCATCCACTTCATCGAAAATGAAGGTAGGAACAGGATCGCTGCCCGCAATGACCACTTCGATTGCGAGCATGACGCGCGAGAGTTCACCACCGGAGGCACCTCGGCCAAGCGGCCTAGGTTCTGCCCCTTTGTGTGGCTGCAGAAGAATCGCCACCTGATCCTGACCGGTCATGGAGTAATCTCCGCTGCGGTCAACTTCGACCGTGATGGCGGCATCCGCCATAGCCAAGGCGCTCAATTCGTTCGTGACGCGGTCCGACAGCGCTGCGGCCGCCGCCGTGCGAATCTCCGACATCTTCTCGGCGAGAGCGACCACGGACGCGCGGTCGTTCGCGACCGCGACCCGAAGCTTTTCTATTCGATCAGAATCATTGTCCAGTTCGAGAAGTCGGCTACTGCCGACGTCGAGAAAGTCGATCGTTTCGTCAAGGTTCTGACCGTGCTTGCGAACAAGCGCGGAAAGCTCTGCCCTGCGTTGTTGGATCGACTCCAACTCGTGGGCGCCATCAGCATCGAGAGCGCTCAGGTAGCTGGAAAGCTGGGTGGCAATATCGGAAACGGCGAAGGAAGCATTCGCAATCGACTCCGAAATCGGTGTCAGCGCCGGATCATGGCTGGAGACTCTGTCGAGTTGGCGTCGCGCGTTCTCCAACAGGCTCACCGCATCACTGCCGTCTTCTGGGGCCTCAGCGGAAAGCACATCGTGCGCGCCCGAAGCAGCAAGGCGCAACTCTTCGAGGTTGCCCAGTCTTTCTGCCCGCTCCGCGAGCTCCACATCTTCACCACGACGAGGTGCTGCGGCCTCAATCTCGTCGATGGCAGCCCGCAAATCCTCCGCCTCGCGAGCTCGTCGATCACGTTCAGCAATCAGCACATCCAGCTCGCCCTGACCGGACTGCCAGCTCCGATACGCCTCGTGGTATTTGTCGAGAACAACGGAAAGTTCCTGGCCTGCGAACCGGTCGAGTGCCTCACGTTGGGCGGTTGCGGAACGTAACCGAACCTGGTCGGCCTGGCCATGAACCACAACCAAATCGCGACCTAACTCGCCGAGAACGCCCACGGGTGTCGTGCGTCCACCCACAACTGCCCGGCTTCGACCCTCGGCCGAAACAGAGCGGCTGAGTATCAGCGCCACCTTGTTCTCGCCTGCCGGATCGAGGTCACCGCCAGCGTCGGTAACGCGCGCTGCTACCGAGCCGTGCGGCTCAATAAGCCAGTGCCCTTCCACAACGGCGGAGGCACTACCTTTGCGCAACACTTGACTGTCCGCACGCTCGCCAAGTAGCAGCCCAAGCGCCGTGACAATCATGGTCTTGCCTGCGCCCGTCTCTCCCGTGAGCGCGGTGAAGCCTGGGCCAAGAGGAAGTACCGCCTCGCCGATGACACCGAGATTGCGAATGGACAGCTCCTCGATCACGAAGCCCCGCCCTCACCTTCGACCGGGCCGCGCCATCCGGTGACCGGAAGATTGAACTTTTGAACCAGCCGGTCCGTGAACGTGCCCTGATGGAGTCGAGCAAACCGCACCGGATTCGGTGACTTGCGCACCACGACTCGCGCCCCGCGCGGAAGGTCTCGGGTTCGTCGACCGTCACACCACAGCACCGCGGTGCCGCGCGTTCGATCGAGAACTTCGACAGCGAAAACAGAATCAGGAGCGACCACGAGGGGGCGCGCGAACAGCGCGTGCGCACTCAACGGGACAAGGAGCATGGCGTCAAGAGTTGGCCACACAACCGGGCCACCGGCGGAAAATGAATACGCGGTCGAGCCAGTGGGGGTCGACATCACCACACCGTCACACCCAAAACTGGACAGCGGACGCCCGTCAACCTCAATCACCACTTCCAGCATTCTTTCTCTGCTTGCTTTTTCTACCGTGGCTTCATTGAGTGCCCACGTTTCATAGACCACCTCGGCATCAACTTTCACCCGCACAGAGAGAGTCATGCGTTCTTCAATGACATAGTCCCTCGTGAGCGCGCGACGCACGCTTTCTTCGAGGCCCTCTTTTTCGGCTTCGGCGAGGAACCCGACATGACCAAGATTGATTCCTAACAGCGGCGCATCCGAATCACGGGCGATCTCGGCAGCACTCAGAATCGTGCCATCCCCGCCAAGGACGATGACAAGTTCGATCTGGGAGAGGACGACTTCGTCTCCCAGTGTGCTGACCTGAAGTTTTGGGTCATGGGAAAGTACATCGTCTCGAGAAGACACGGGGACCACCGGATCAACGCCCGCTGCGATCAACATGCGACAGACCGTGACCGCGGCGTCAAGAGTTTCGGCGCGCCCAGAGTGGGAGACGACGAGAATGTGCCGTTCTGCCACGTTGGTCTCCTTCATCGATCAGCCGTGCGCAAGTTCAGAAACTTGCTGGGTCCATTCTGCCGGATTGGTCCCGGCCGTGTTGGAGAACCAGACGAGGTATTCAAGATTGCCGGTTGAGCCTGCGATTGGGGAGGAGATGATTCCCGCCGCCCGAAGGCCAACATCCCAGGCCGCCCACAGCACACCGTTCACGGCGTCTTCTCGTTTGGCCGCGTTACGCACAACTCCCACCTTCGTGCCGCCGCGCCCCACCTCGAACTGTGGCTTCACGAGCACGACAAAATCGGCATCCACGCCAACGGTCTCGACCAATGCCGGAAGTACAAGCCCGAGCGAAATGAAGGAGAGATCTGCGACGACAAGCGTTGGGCGCGCGGTCACTCCCGCTGTTTTCAACACGTCGGGGGTCAAGAATCGCGCGTTCGCTCCTTCGATGACCACGACTCGACTATCGGCACGAAGCGACGGCGCGAGCTGATCATGACCGACGTCGAGGGCAACAACTCGTTCGGCACCACGCTCAAGAAGCACTTGAGTGAATCCGCCGGTTGACGCACCCACGTCTAGCGCCAACCTGCCGGTCACATCGAGCGAAAAAGTCTCCAAAGCTGCACGCAGTTTGAGCGCGGCGCGGCTCACGTAGCCCACCGAATCGGTCACGGCGAGAACGCTGCTTTCGCTCACGCGCTGCGAAACTTTCGTGGCGGGGCGACCGTCAACCGTCACAACACCTTCACTAATGAGTTGCGCGGCCCGCGTTCGCGATCGCGCAAGGCCACGCGCGGCCAAAGCGGCGTCGAGTCGAAGGTCTTCCGAAAGGTTGTTCACGCTCGGCTGGGAGAGTCGGAGCCTTCGAGCCCTCGGCGAAGCTCGTCGTGAAGCTGACCGAATGCCGCTGCCCGCTCATCAAGGGGCTGGTCTTCGATCACGCGCAACCGGGAAAGCAGCGCGTCTGAGTCGCCGGCGTTTTCAACATCGGATGCGGGGGTTGACTCGTCAGGCATAGGTCAAGAGTACAGTTCCGGATCCACGTTCAGCCCATAGATCGCCAGTCCGCTCCCCCAGATTGCCGCAGAACCAGCTCGAAGAAGATTGATTGTGCTCTCACCCTTGGAAACGATGGACACGACAGTGCCAACCAGCTGGACGACCGCGTTGCCAACCGTCACGACGCGCGCACCGTCTGGGGAGACATCGACCTGGACGTGCGGGTAGGGCTTATCGAGCTCGCTCAAGTTTTCCAGTATGAAAGTGGGTCGCGAATTCGGGTCGGCCGCAAGAATTTGCTTGGCTTGATCCACCCCAGTGAGCACCATGACCGACTCGATACCAGCACGATTCGCACCAAGAATATCGGTGTCTAGCCGGTCACCAATAAACAGTGTTTTTGTCCCACCGAACCGGGCGATCGCCGCCTGGAAGATGGGAGTCTCGGGTTTTCCGGCGACCACTGGGAGTCGACCGACAGCCAAATGCACTGCAGAAACTAGCGTGCCGTTTCCCGGAGCGATCCCTCTGGCCCTCGGAATCGTCCAGTCCGTGTTCGTGGCAACCCACGGCAGTTCGTTGCCTTCACCCTGCAAGGCGTAGGCGGCTTCAGCAAGGTGTACCCACCCCACCTCCGGAGCGAAACCTTGAATTACTGCTGCGGGAGAATCATCCGCTGACTCGGTGATCTCAAACCCGGCCAGGGTGAGTTCGGCGTGCAAACCATCCCCACCGACCACGAGGACACGAGAACCAGGGGGAATCAGATCAGCCAACAACCGCACAGCCGCTTGCGATGACGTGACGATGTCGTCACGCGAAACGTCGAGCCCGAAGCCAGCCAGCTGTTCGGCCACAGATTCAGGAGTACGCGACGCGTTGTTCGTGACATACGCAAGAGCACACGAGGAACTTGCGCGGTTGAGGCTCTCTACCGCGTGCGGAATGGCGTGTGATCCTCGGTATACGACACCATCAAGATCGGCAAGGAGCAGATCTACGCCGTCAAGTGGGGTGCGTTCAGTCACCCGACTTCTCCGAAGCCTCCGGTTCATTCGCCTCGGCCACATCGACCGTGATCTCGGGGTCGTTTCCCTCTTCTTCGCCAATCTCTTCAAACACCTCGATCTCAAGATCGTCCGCCTCATCGCCGGACGACAGTGCAGCGGTAGCCAGATCTGAGCGCGTAAACCAGGTTTCGGCTTCCGCTGTACGGCCAAGATCTTCGAGAACCGCGGCGTACGCGTCAAAAAGCGCGGGACTCCACGGATAAGCAGTATCCGGATCAAGCTGGGGAATCTGCAACTCGACGAGCGCGGCATCCGTTTGACCGAGATCCAATCGAGCACCCGACATGGCAATCGCCAATTCCACCTGCACATCCGTCGGCAGACTCGAGCGAGAAACGGATCGTCCTAGCTCGAGCGCCTTTTCGGGACGCTCCAGTCCCCGCTCACAGTCCACCATCATCGGTAGCTGATCATCGCGACCCGATATTCGTCTGTAGGTGCGCAGCTCGCGGAGCGCAAGAGCGTAGTCACCCGTCGAGTACGCCGTGATCGCGAGCGTTTCCCGAACAACAGCGATCCGGCCTGCGCGTCTTCCTGCCGAAACGGCGTGCAAGTGAGCAAGCTCGGGGTCTTCATCGATAAGTTGCGCGGCCATAATCAAATGCCGAGCAACCTCGTCAGCATTCTCCTTGCTCAACGTCTTTAGTTGAGCGCGAGCCACTCGATCGAGCTGATTCGGCAGAATTTCTTCGGGAATTTCGGGAGCATCGTGGCGTGCACGAACAGACTTCGTCCCATACGGATCGCGGTCTTCAGGAAGCTCACGTTCACGCGCACTCGAATCACCGCGCGCCGGCGCGCCTTCGCGAGTCCACAAGCGGCGCTCGGAATCACCCGACCGACCGTCGCGACCTCCTGCACGGTTCGGTGCGCCATCGCGTCGCGGGGCACCACGGTCGCCACCATCAGGTCGCGGTCCACGGTCAGCACCATCGCGTTTCGGGCCACCGTATGGGGCGCCGGCACGTTTCGGGCCACCGCGGTCGGAGCTGGACGACCTATTCTGCGAATCACGACCGGAATCTTCGCGCGGCTTGCGATCGCGATCGGGTCGCCCGCTCGACGGCGGGGTCCCCTTCGCTGGACGGGCTGACCCGGCACGGCCTTTTGGCGGCGGGCCACCTGGACGCCGCGGCCGTTCTGGCGAATCAACCATGGGTGGCGCTCCTTAACTGGGTGGAACTCGTTAACGCAAAATGGCCACCCGGATGGGTGGCCATTTTACAAAGAAGTCCGGCGGTGTCCTACTCTCCCACAAGGTCCCCCTTGCAGTACCATCGGCGCAGAGAGTCTTAGCTTCCGGGTTCGGAATGTGACCGGGCGTTTCCCTCTCGCTATGGCCGCCGAAACACTATT